>Ga0208375_1000002_pt1 | contig 893072 bp, 896 predicted proteins | sample RifOxyD1_FD_184038 | JGI IMG/M metagenome (GOLD analysis project Ga0208375, IMG submission 184038) | Soil microbial communities from Rifle, Colorado - Rifle Oxygen_injection D1 (SPAdes) | ecosystem: Environmental > Terrestrial > Deep subsurface > Rock core/Sediment | place: Rifle, Colorado... | reverse complement strand
CAGCTTGATGCGCTTTTCTGCGATGGGGAGGACCCATCGCAGGCGCTCTTCTTGTACCGTTTTTGCCATGCTAATAGCCATATTCCGAGCATATCGGAAAACCGCCATATGTCCTTGCACATTACCCATTTTTCTTGACTAAATAATTGTTTTGTGCCATAGTATGAATTACTAATGGGATTTACTTCCCTCCTTGAGGGCTTGGACCGTCGCATTATTTATCCTAAAAATTAGGGGCGGAAGAGAAACTGTCTATGTTGCAATTTTAACAAGCAGCATCATTTCATAATCTTTAAAAAGTACAATGAAATACACGACTCGATGGAAATTAAAATATGCAAAATCCTATAAATACAATCGCGTTACAAGGTGCGCGGCTGTTCTGCGATACATTATCATTGACGCTCTCAATGTATTATTGCTTTTTTTAGCAAAAAAGACTCCCAGCATAGATTTAAACACCCATAAAAAGATATTGTTTATAGAGCCACAGAAACAAGGCTATGGCGATTTATTATTTCAAACTCCGCTGTTTCAATACATAGGGTCACAATGTGTTTTGGATATATTTTGCCAACCAAAACATGCATGCATTCTTGAAAATAATCCGTTCGTTATGTCTATATTTTCAGAAGACAAGGCGGTCAATTTCAACGAATATGATTGCGTTTTTTATCTGTCGCGAAGCACTATAAAAGAAAACATACTCGCGCTAAAATGTAGCTCCGCAGACAAAGTGCCTTTAGATGGGGACTTAGCTATATGGACTGCTGCGTTTAGAAACTATTCGTGTACAAAAGCTTGGCAAATTATCTTTGATTCGATATTTAAAAAAAACCATACATATACGCAATCCGCTCTTTTTATCGATCGTATGCAAAAAAATGACAACTTAATAATCATGGTTGCCGGAACAGAGCGAAAAGATAAGGGAATACAAAATATAGAAGAGGTGGCGCAATCCTTATGTAGAATTTTTAAAGGTACAGATTACACGATCGAGATAGTTGGAAAAACTGAAGAGCATACTACGATCCCCACCAATCCGAGGATTACCAATCTCATAAATAAGATTAGCTACAAAGAATGTATGGAGCATATATCTTCAGCGCGGCTTGTTATCGGGCCCGAAGGAAGTTTAATACATGTGTCCACTTCACTTGGGACGCCAACGATTGTTGGTGAATACGGGCGGGCATTTAAAATGTGTAGCGAAATCACTAATGCAAATATATTTCTTACCGATACAATATCGGCATCTTACATAGAAAGATCACTTCCCAAGATATTGGATGGCCTGCATGGCTAAATCTTGCTCTTGTGGGTAAGTAAGTGTTGACACTATATCCCCTATCGTTAACCATAATATTGAATCAATATCGAACCCGCCTTCTTCTGCCTGATTAACCTTGCTATAATCCTCCGCTGAAACGGCTTCAACCAAATATGTTGAAACATTGTGCGTAACATATACTCGCTTTAAGAAATATGAATAAGAGTATGGTTCTAGCGCGCTTAATATTGTAGATTTTTGTACTCCCGTCTCTTCTGTGATTTCTCGAGTAAGCGCCCCCTCAGCATCCTCGGTTTTTTTAATGCCGCCCTTAACCAATCTAAACTCGTAAATTCCGCTGTTTTTATTTAATCTTTTCAATACGAGAAATTCGGGGTCTTGCAAGTTTTTTACGATGACAGCTTGTACATCTTTCGGGGTTTTTTGTTTTTTCAATATCGCTTTTTCATATAAGGAAATGTACGCATGCACCATCTTTTCAAAAGAAAAATTTTCGCTCACCGTCTGCGATGCATTGTTTCTCATTTTTTCACGCGCAGATTCGTCGAGATCGATAATAAACTCTAAGGTTTCAGCGATGGCACACGGAGATTTCGGCTCAATGATGAAGCCATTAATGCCGTGGGAAATTATCTCTGGGCTGCCTCCCACATTCGTAGCGACAACAAGCTTCTCCTGAGACATAGCCTCCAGTAGTGCAAGTGATTGCCCCTCAATAAGCGACGGCAAAAGCACTATATCCGCCTTTTTTAAAAACGACATCCAGCGATCATTATCAAACTCGTGAAAATATACATTCGTTGTGCTGATTTTTGACAACAGATCATTCTTAAATCTTATTTCTTCTTCAACTTTCCTTCCAGCAGGCGAACACACATGGACCTGTATCCCTGCTTTCAACAAAGGGAGTGCTTCAATGAGATATTCCAAGCCTTTTAATTTTGTGAACCGTGCCGGCACGGCGACAATCGTTTCTTCCTCATTAAAACGGTCGATGCTCTCTTCGTTCTCCGTTTCAATGGCGATGCCATTCGGTACATATTCGATGTCGGACTCATCTCCAACGAATTCTTGAAGCACCCTCCTGTACTGGTCTGATACTGTGGCAAAGATAGTACTGTTATCTGCAATTCTTTTAATTATCGAATTGTATTTATCACCATAAAAATCAAAGAATACACCGTGCAATGTAAAAACCAACGGTACCTTAAAGTAGGCCGCTGCCTTAATCGCAAAATCGGCCAAATAAAAGGTATGGCAGTGAATGACATTAAAGTCGTATTGCTCAAGCTGACCAATCATATCATCCCATAATGACTCGTCCTCTTTATACGCAACCACGGTAACGCCGGTCTCAGGCTTAAGCTCATCCGGAGTTACTACGATTAGCCCATCCTTTTTAAAATAATTGATAAGGCTTTGCACGATGCGCTCTCTCCCCCCAAGATGGGGCAATGTCCTTGATATAATAAGCGGTTTAGCATTGATCATGATTTGTGTTTTTTAATAATTAATTCTGATAATTGATTGAGAAGCTCTATGGCGTTTCGGTTAAAATTGTTCAGCTTTTGCATCTCCATGTCGCCGCCCAGCTCGGACCTCAGCGGAAGTATGCTATTAAGAGTCGATCGATCTATATCCTCATATCTTAGTTTGAACTGATCGACTATTTCCTGCTTAGTTCCGAAATAATCGCCGTCATAGATGAGAATCCAATCGATTATTTCGATAACCTTATCAACCAGCAAAGCAGCTATGTCCTTCTCCGCTTTTTTTGAATTATATCTATTGATAGATACATATTTCCGCAAAATATTAAACCGCGCATGAATAACATTGTAATACATCAATGCTTTTCTCGCACTTTCTGCGGTGTCTTTCCCCGCTAAAATAGTTATGAATAGTTTTTGATATTCCGACTCTTCGCCAATCAAGACATTGCCCCATGAATAATGCTCCAGATATTCAATGTCGACATATTCACGCAAATCAAACTCCGTGTGCGTTAGAAAAGAAAAAACGATTGCGTATCTGGCGCTCAAACCCAAAGCTATTTCTTTCAATGACTCAAGAGTTTTATTTGAAATATTACCGTACTGATCCGCTTTTAACAAAAATAAAAAATCGCAATCGCTATACCCTGCTATTGCTTCATTTTCACGATAGCTCCCCAGGAGTGCTAGAAATTCAATATCGTCCAGCGCTGCATCATTGATCGAAGACCGCAAGTCCTTAATTATTTGGTCAATCATAGGATTAATCTATATTTTGGTCGCGCAAAGCTTTCCCGATAATATTATTAATATCGATATCAAATAAAATGGATAATGCCAATATATCGTCAAAAATATCCGCCAACCCATTTTCGATATCATTTAAATCTTTGGGTGGCTTTTTCTTATTGGTATATTGCAAATATACTTCTGAAAGCTCACCCACTTCTTCCATTAGATGAAATAGTCTCTGGTCTTTGCCCCAAACAAATTCCGCTTTCTCTAATTTACCGGCATACTTCTTGATTTCATTTTGAGATATGTATTCCATACGAAAGTATTGTATCAAAAAAATGCGCGCTTTTATAGCGCGCACTTAGTTATACAATTATCCAGTTCTTCGCTGGAGAAGAAATGCCTTACGGATTTGACAACTTCTTCAATATCCGCGGAAGAATGGGCGACATTCCTTCTAACATCCAACCCGAGCTCTCTCAATGTTCCCGTTCTGGCATTTTTTGGATCAGTAAATCCAGTCGTTCGATTGAGTAGCTTTACGACATCCTCCACCTCTCCTTTGACTACAAACACCAGGCTATCCGAGCTCTTTAGAAAGTAGCTCATGTCCTCGTAGAATTCGCGGCCCCTTAGATTGGAGTACAGCACATCGATGTCCTCTTGGGTAAGTCTTAGCCGTTTTTGTAATAGTATCTGCAATCCGCTAAGGGTAATCCTGCGGAACGCCTCGGCTTCGAGCTGTCGTATAAGGCAGTCGGGTTTTAACATTCCAAACGATAATCCATGAATCATCGCGAGCCTCCCTTTTTATCTTTATTATTTGATTTTGAAATACTTATGTTATATAACTATATTAATGTAAATATGTCAATATTTTATGATTACAGCTGCCAGAATTAAATCTCTCAAAAGGATCATTTCTAAAAAATTGCATGTCGATATAATTGAAATTTCTTTCCTCGGAAAGGGCGCTTGCAGTAATATTTTTTCATGCAAAACGCGCACCGGACAATTGTATTGCTTAAAAGAAGAACGAAGCGATAAATTCGACACGGAAAGCAACGATATAGTAAAGGAGGCAAGATTAATCCAATTTTTAAACACGCAATCCATTGCGCTTATTCCAGAAGTAACATTTATCCTAAATAAGCCCAGGCTGTATTGCTATAAATACATACAGGGCAAACCCTTGAACACAAGATGGAATTCTCTATCGGAAAAAAATAAAGTGTCCATTATGAAAAGTATTGGAAAGTATCATGCCGAGCTATATAATAAGATCTCGATTGACGAAGCAGGGTTGGCAGGAGTACGAAAGGATGAGTCTGACTTTATTCATTCTATTTCAAATATTCTTCCTAAACTCAAATCGATAGATAAGAGCAATAGTCAACTTTACAAAAAGGCGCTGTGGATGCAAAAATCCTACAGAAGGGTAACAGATGAACATCCCGTTTATGGATTTTTACATGGCGATCTTCATCAGGGAAACCTGCTCGTTAACCATGGCAAGCTTGCCGGCATTGTTGATTTTGGCAAATCTGCCATTGGCGATATACATAAAGATTTTAGCCATCACGCAAGGCATTATCCGGAGTATATTGATGTTCTTATTGATAGTTATAAATCCCATACTGGATTAAAATTATCAAAAGATAAAATAATCTTTTACGCATTTTTAAAGGACCTTGAAAAACTTACCTATCATATTGATAAGTATGCGACGCATAAAAAAAATATCGAAGCCAAAACTTCCTTATATGATACGCTACTATCTTGAATAAACTTTCTCCCAAGCGCGCATCTGATATTTATTGCAATAAAGGCCCCTTCATGTGAGCGACCCCTTTTAAAGAACTATTTTAAATAAATCTCCCGAGGGTAGGTGTATAAGGGATTCTAAAGAAACTCAGTTTTAAACCCTATCGCCTTATGCGCTGCTTTGATATCAGCTTCCCGCTTTGCCTTTGCTTCCTCTGTGTGATAGTCGGGATCAAATATCGCATCCAAACTCACATCGAATTTACCCGACAATGTTTTCCAACAACAGTCGCTCGTTTAAGCTAATAATACTCGCCAGCTTACTCACCTCTTCGCGCCCGTCTGCCAGCCGTATTTCCTCGCCACCCACCCCTCTCATCTCGCCAATGTTTTGCTTTTCCTCTTCCGTTAACGTGTATGCCTTATATGTCTTACGATTAGTCGCCCGCTCACGAATCGCCTTGAATAATCCATTTTCTTTTTTATCCGCTGTTCTTTCCAATCGTACCGTTGCGGTATGATCGCTTCGCCCTTGTTCGGGAAACATCGTTACCGTTGCTTCGTATCCAAAATGCTCAGCTATTATACTTATATTTTCGATCAATGCACCGTGGGCCAAAAAATCGCCTCTGTTCTTGAAATTAAACAAAGTAGCATCTCTGCCGACAAGATTATAAATATCGATCTCGTTTCCACGCACCTCAAACCGCCACGGCTGGGAATTATCCCCCGATGGTGCATTGATCGCTTCTTGTATTATTTTTCCGATCAGTTCTCGAGGAATCATTGTGGATATTATACAGGATTTTTGGGGTTTTGGCATGGCATAGTCTGAGCGGGATGTAAAAAATAGCGACTATTGGCGCTATTCCCAAAATCGCCGTATACCTTTTGCACTTTACTACATTTGCTTGATTAAGTATAAAAATTGTATCATATAGGTACTATGGAAAATACTATGGAACAACATGCCCCAAAAGGATGGGCGCCCGATGTTTGGCAAAAATTCAATAAGAAGATTGAGGAAATGTCCGAAGAAGAACTCATTAAGGCATTCCACGATCTTGGCCTTGATTTTCAAGAGCCAGAAAAATTAACAAAAGACGATATCATTGCTGTGGCGGATGAATTATACGAAAAAGATGTAAAGGAATACTTTAAAATATAACCTTGCTAATAAAAATGCCCTCGGAAATCCGAGGGCATTTGCGTAGCACGACAAGAATGCTTGCACTCTCTATTTTGAAGCCGGGATGTGAAGCTTGTCGCTTTGATCTCCTTTGTCATCGTAAACGCGCACATCCCGATGCGGTTCCGGATGACTCTTGCTCGTATGATTGCTGCTCGGCATACTTGATGTGTTTGGACTTCTTTTCTCCCCTTCCTTTGGGTACCTATTATCCTTACTCACGGCATCACCTCTTTTGTGTTAAGCATCTTACGGGCCGATCATTCTTTTTGAATGCTCAATTAAGCATTGTGCGCCGGCAAAATAATTGTCGTGTTCTGAGCTTATTATAGGATATATATATATATATATATTGTCAAGGGCTTGCAGACATCCACTTTTACCCCTCCTTCTCCCACCATTTGCCGTCTTTTTCGGAAAAGAACCGTATTATTTGTTCTGCGGAATATTCTTTCATGGCTGGCATATTGCCCTTAGTATAGGGGATTTTTGTGTTTGGTGCAAAAAAGAGGCGCCTGCGCGCCTCTTGCTAATCGTCATCTTTCCTTCCGAAAAACCCGGCAAGGAAATCCATGAAGCTTTCGCTTTCACGAACTCCATGAGTCTCGCCCTCCTTTTTCCCGTCATCACCATAGTGATAGTAATCAACATGGCGATAGGGATGCCCGGAACTTTCGTGCGGCTTACTCGGCTCAGTCGTGTTCGGAGTATGCTTGCTCATCGCTACCTCCTTTTCGTTGTTCTGCGTTTAAGATAACTGTCTCTCCGCTTCTTCTACTTCGTATACAAGAGCCTCCTTTCTTGTCGCCTCAAGCAATGCGCCGGCGATATGCTCCTTGGGCGTGTATCCCGGCTCAAACTTTATGCCATGCTTTTCGCACAGCGTTGAAAGCGATTCGTCAGACAACTTTTCCAATCGCCCCTCGAATTCCAGCCACTCTTCCCACTTCCATCCGTTCATCTCTTTACCCGGCCCAAAAGTTTGTTCGGTCATATCTTCCTCCTATTATGATGTATATTTTCTGCTACCAATATGTGCTTATTACGACCTTTTGTCAATTGCATATAGAACCCTCCTTCTCCCACCATTTGCCGTCTTTTTCGGAAAAGAACCGTATTATTTGTTCTGCGGAATATTCTTTCATGGCTGGCATATTGCCCTTAGTATAGGGGATTTTTGCGTTTGGTGCAAAAAATGGGCAATCCGCTTATCGCCTCCAAAACTGCCATTTCTTATCTTTCTTTTCCTTGCGCTTTTTTTCTCCTATTATCCTTGCTTCGTCTTTTACCTTCTTCTTTAAATCCTCCGTGCGATATTCTTTTTCCAAATCATGCGCCTCCACTTGAAATCCTTTGTTTTCAAGCATGCCTTTTACCCGTTCAAGATGGTTCACGCCCACAATAAATGCAATATTTCGTACACTATCTTTCTTTCTTAAATATTCCTCCAGTCCCTGCACGAACGCCTTTTCTCTTTTCTCGGTCGACGGTTTTATCCGTATAGTTAGAAATCTTTGCATTTTTGCATCGACAAAAATATGCTTATCGCCATATTTTTCTTCAAGTATTGTTTTCCCGGAATATATATTCTTTTTCCACCCGTCACCCGGAATCTTGTCGTATGGGCCGCCTTCTTCCACAATAAGATCGGGATTTTCTTCTTCACATAATTGCAATAATTTATCCCGTAGCGTTTTTAAGGATGCGTCGAATATCCCTAATAGCTCTTCGGAAAATCCCGCGACCCTCATTTTTTTGATATGCCGCTTGATATGCCCCTTTGCCTGTATGTGATGCACTACTCCAATCAATTTAATATGTATTTTTTTATAATCTATTTCCTTTGTCATATTATTATTTAGCATAAGAAAAGGGCTCGCGAAACGCGAGCCCTTTAGTATAGCGATGACGATCAATCGTCGTCGTCCGGCTCATTCCCCGAAGTATCCGAGTTGCTTCGTGGATCATCGTTTCCACACTCCTTCCACGCCGTTTCTTCCGCCTGATCATCGGACACATCAGGATACCCCTCGTCGTCATCCCCAAAAATAAAGTCGAACAGTCCCATGGCTAAGCCTCCTTTGTGCCAAGTATTCTGCGTGCCGATCATTCTTTTTGAATGCTCAATTAAGCATTGTGCGCCGGCAAAATAATTGTCGTGTTCTGATTTACTTTATACCCTATATATAACTCTCGTCAATCCCCTGTAATGTCTACCTGCATCACTCGAATCCAATTGCTTTATGCACTTCTTTAATATCAGCTTCGCGCTTTGCCTTTGATTCCTCTGTGTGATAATCCGGATCAAATATCGCATCCAAACTTACATCGAATTTACCCGACAAAACCTTCTCTCCCAATGCCAATCTCCTTACTATATAAGCGATCACCGGACCGCACATCGTCGCGGCATCACCCAACTGTGGCCATGAATACAATGTCTTCCCCACTTCCAAAATAGATTGCTGCATGCGCGGAACCACCATATACGGGCCGGCTATTTGCGTTGCCAATTTAGGCATGTCGGTCGGCGCCATGGTCTTTAATGTTTCCATTGAAATATCCCCCGCCGCGCCGTTAAACAGCTGCAATTCCGGATCAAGGTCATGTCGCTCTATATCAACGATGACGCCATCGCCATTGTCGGTCGCCATGATAAGCGGCAAGCCCTTCTTTTTTGCCGCTTCACGCAACATGATCTTCATCGGCAAGAAATCCACTTCCTCTATTACCACATCTGCGCCATCCAAAAACTCATCCATATTCTCAGAAGATACACCCTTGTCGTACATATGCACCGTACCATAGGGGTTCAGCTGTACAATATGACTCGCGACCAAATGCGCTTTGTTCTTGTTCAGCGCGGAGCAATCATACCGTAATCGGTTCAGGTTTGGGCCGGAAACCACATCCGCATCGGCTATTTTGATCGTCTTCGCGCCACCCATCATGGCAATCGTCAAGGCCGGATGACTACCCACGCTTAATCCGGCAATGGCAACCGTATAGTTATAAAATTTTTCCTGCTCCTCTTTGGTGATTAGGTTTTTATTGCGCGCAGTCCGCAACTCTTGATGCACCGCATCCGGCAAATAATGGATCAGATTTTTCGTATACGGAAAATAGAACCACTCCCCATCTTCTTCCATCGACTTGCCCGCCAAATATTCTTTTTTAAATGCGGCACAGTCTTCCTTGTGCTCGGGAATGAACTTATATTTTGGATTTCGTACCTGAAAAAGTTCGTCGAGCAATGCATCGTACGCATCTATGGTCTCGATGATCTCAAACTTTTTCTTGAAATCTTCCAGCGACTCCGTCGCCTTATTCCACTGCATCGGTTTTATTTGCGTATCCATTTTTGTTTTGTTCCGGGCTTAAAATGAGTTGGATGTTCTGCGGGCCATAGGCTTATCTTCGGCCGCGCGCGCTCTTTCAAGTAATTCGAAAGTTCCCTGAATTCCGAATTGTTTTCGCGCAAGAATTTGAATACTTCCTCCGTCAGGATGTCTGCCAGTTTTTTGCTTTCCTTTTTTCCTTTTTTCATCTCGATGTGTATTTCGAGATATTGGTTCTGCGCGTCATCAAATGCCGTCATCATGGAAAACTTTCCGGTTACATATGGATGCAACGCATCCTTCAGAAGCACCTCGCGAATCGTCTCCGGATAGATCTGTAAGCCGTAAAGCGTAGTCGAAAAGTCATTTCGCTCATACACATAAACGAATGGCAGTTGTTGCTCATTCTTCAACTTTGCCCTCTTCATTTCCTTGCCCCAGTCGATCCCCTGAATTTTAATGCACTCCATCATTTCGCCATACCCTACCACTCCGCCATTATCTCCGATCGCGTAGCGGACCAACGGGATAGCACTATTCCCCGTAAGCACCACCTCGCCGTCCGAAGCCTCAAATATGATTTGCAACGGATTATATTGCGCCAGCGTCGGCGTTTTTTTAATTTCCGAAAAAATATCTTCAAACAACCCCATGTTTTTCATCGCCAATCTTCGTACAAGGATCGCCGTTGGCGTTTCAAATGCCATCGCGCCGATATCCGCAGAGCCATAAATGCTCATGATGTCTTGAAACAGATTCTTGATCCCTGTTTTTTCCACAAGGTAATCCCTGAAGTTCTCGGTGTATGCCTCTGCTGCGGTCACTATGCGCATGTTCAGTTTTTTAAAATCCACCCCGCGCGAACTTCCTTCATCAATAATATCCTTTACCATTGGCGGATATCCCGCCAAAATAACCTGCCCGTACAGCGGGGCTATATTTTTTAATGCTTTGAATATCTCTTCCTTATTTATTCCCGGCGTTATGATAGAAACAGGATATTTCCCCCGGTCCGCGGCAATCTCAAACGCCTTATAGGTGATCAATCCACCGATCCAAATCCCCATCCCAAATGCCACTATGACCAATGTCGGCTTTTCAACACCAAAAGAACTGTTGCGCAAAAAAAATTCATGAATGAGTGCGGCATTTTTATCCGCCTCTTCTGTTCGGGGAAAATAAAACGGCTCCCCCGTAGAACCCGAAGTAGCCGTAAAAACAAGTGGTTTATTCAAATTTCCATCCCAGCACAATTTTTCCAATGGATACTGACGCAAATAATTCTTCTTGCTCGTCAATGGCACACGCTGAAAATCTTCCCAGGTCACAATTTTATTATGATCCTTGATCCCGTTCTTTTTCAAAAAATCCTTGTAGGCCGGCACGCGCTGTGCGGCATCATGAAACAGCGCGAGTGCGCGCTTTCGTCCCTCCTTCTCCCACCATTTGCCGTCTTTTTCGGAAAAGAACCGTATTATTTGTTCTGCGGAATATTCTTTCATGGCTGGCATATTGCCCTTAGTATAGGGGATTTTTGCGTTTGGTGCAAATATGTGGTTTTCAATTATTTGACATTATTTTTATTTCGTATGATAATCTTTTCAGTATAGGAGTCTTTAACAATCACATATTCCATAAGGAGCTTTGTCATGCAAAATTCTACACTCCCTGTTCTGCCCCAAGCCGTCATGCCTACTATTAAGGTCGTGTCGAGCACATGCAATCTTCGCTGCCACTATTGCTATTACAATGCATTAGACCAATCCCGCCCGAATCCAATGAGCACTAAGACTGTCACGAATTTGATCAAAAAAACGATTGAGTTTGTGCAAGACGACTATGTTCACTTCACATGGCACGGCGGAGAGCCTCTCTTGGCCGGAATGAATTTTTATGAACATATCCTCCGTATCCAAGAGCTGTACGGCAAGAAGAAAACAATCATCAACGGCATCCAAACCAATGCGACTCTTGTCAGTGACCGGTGGGCGAGCTTCTTCAAGAAACACGATTTCCGTGTTGGGGTAAGTATTGACGGCCCACCTATGATCCAAAATGCGCATCGAGTACTACCGTCACAAGGAGGAAGTTCTCGATTAGTACAACAAGGATTGCGTGCGCTCCAGCGCCATGACATCTACCCGCCAGCGATAGCGGTCGTTACCCGAGAATCCCTCGGCAATGCTCGGAAGATCTTCCAGTATTTCCTAAGGAACCATGTCCGTAGCATACACATCAAAGAATGCTACGAGATAGATCCTTCAACAGGGAGGCCCACTGCGCTTTCTGTTATGCCGGATGAATTCACTGCTTTCCTGATCGAAATATTTGACATGTGGTTCGATCTGGATGACCCAAGTATTTCCATCAGAAATCTCGAGCAATTAGTTCGTGGCCTCGTCGGCGGTGAGCCATCCCTCTGCGAAGCCACGGGTAAATGCTGGCTCTTCCCCGTTGTTGAAGCAGATGGAACAGTTGGCGCATGCGATAGCTTCCCTATCCGTGACTATCACTTCGGCAACATAAATGAAATGAGTTGGGGCGATCTCTTTGCAAGTGCCGGCAATATTCGATTCTCTGAGAATATCCGGCAAAATGAAGATAGGTGTCGCTCGTGCGAATGGTTTTCCATATGCCACGGGTGCTGCTTGCGTCATGCGCATTCCCCCGTTACTCACGAGTGGCACCATAATCTTTTCTGTACATCAAAAAAGCGCCTATTCGGCCACATCAAGGCACGCATAGACGCAATTCATGCAGGGGGCTAGTAAGCCCCCTTTTTTATTACACTGATAACTCGTGTCATCTCGTCAATAAATTTCTTGTCGATTGCACGCTTCTTTTCAAAATAATATTGTGATAATGGATACATTTGCCATATCACATAATAGTACAGCCCATCATAAGAGATGATTTTCTTTTCTTTTATCGCTTCCATATCATACAACAGCACATCGATCCACCCTAAATTTCTCAATAGCGGCGAGAAATGCTTTGCATGCGCTTGGTAGATGTACCCACTCGGAGCAATCCCCCCTACGACAATCTCGGTAAGAATATTTTTCTTGGACATTTTTGGCTGAACCAGATCTAATAAATCCATGCCGTCCCGTGATGCTGCCGCGCCAATGATCTTACTCAATTTTCTGTTGTTATCGAGAAGCACATGCACCATCTCATGCGCCATAACACCCAATGCGGTTTCCATATATTCATCAGAGTTATCTTCTATCGCTGCTTCCAATGTAATATGACCGCATCCCAAATTCGCACCGCCAGAGGCGCTTTTGTTGTTTATCGGACTCGGTATGATGTGCACGACAAAATCCTCCAGCTTTTTATCGGGCTTGATCGCTCGCTCCATCGCCGCCATAAGCTTTATTCCATTTTCCGACTCCGCAATTTTCTTCAACGATCGACCCCATGCCTTGATCCCCTTCTCATCCCATATTTTTTTAAATCGTGGCTCGAACATGCGAAACACGCTCCGAATCTTTTTATACTCACCTTCCATTACATTTTTTTCTACCTCCTCCCATGCTTCTTTCTCGGAGTTAAGAAAAAAATATTGTCCAAGATACACGAGTTTGTTCTTTTTATATTCAAACCCATATTTCCGCATAACATCCCCAAAAACATTGATTGCTTCGCTTTCCTTTTCCGTCAGTACCCCCGTTTGCTTTATCCATTCTTTGTTATATTCAGTTCTGCATGAAAAATGCCACTCGGCAAGGTTCGAGATAAAGAAAAATAAATTTGAAATCCTTGAATGGACTATTTTATACTTCATGATATTCAGTATACCAAAATGATTCGCACTATAAAATAAAGGCTCACATCCGTGAGCCTTTATACTATTCTCGACAACAGAACACCTTCCCTTAGCCAACAGACTTACTGTGGCCATTGCTGCTGTGGTTGTTGTAGCTCGGCCCATCATGATGGCAATACAGCCACTGATCACGCGCAACCCTCTCGATTGCACCGAGTACTAAGGCGCCTCGAGGCACCTGCGCACACCCATGATTTCCACTTCCCAAACTCTTTTTGGGTACTACCGTTGTCTGCATAATACATCCTCCTTAGGCCAGTTGAATGAATCTTGCTTCTGTTGTTGATACTACTACGCAATCAAATTCGATCAATGCGAATCGAATTGCATTTGATTAAATTACTAAATTAAATTGTGTGCTACTTCTACCGAATTGTCAAATGCCCACAAATATCCTTCTCCCACCATTTGCCGTCTTTTTCGGAAAAGAACCGTATTATTTGCTCTGCGGAATAGTCTTTCATGGCTGGCATAGTGCCATTAGTATAGGGTATTTTTGGGGTTGGTGCAAAAAAAAATAAAGGGATCCTTATCCTTTATTGATACCTGCTTTATTCATACGCTCTACCTGCGCTTTTAATTCAGCCAATGGCGGCACATTGAACCGAGCCCTTTCTTCGTCGGTCATCCCCTTCTTAATAGGGGCGAGCGCCCACTTGCTCTTGGCGCTTTTTTTAAAGAATTGCGTGCCAAATTTTTGTTTCTTTCCTTGTTTTATCAATAGTCGATCGGTTCCTGCAGCATGGAGCCATTTCGCTTTTTGATACCCTTTTTTTATGCTTTGTTCGGAAAGCTTTATTGCCGTTTTATAATCAGCCAACAATTGCCCATGATGGAATATCATTGCTGCAATATAGAAATCTTTACCGGTAATTACCGTTCCCTCCTTTAGCATTCTTTTTATAGTATTCTTGCGCTCGACATCTTTTTTTTCGACTACCGAAAAATCGCCGCTTGATCCGATTGCCATACGATCAGCTTGATCTTCTTTAAACAATTTTTCCAGATCCTTGTTCATAAAAAAATATCTACACCCTGCGCTGTGTAGCTATTATAAACTCAGACATCATTACGCACAAGCAAGTTCCCCGTGTATTTAATCTTTATACTTAATAAACTTAAGCGTTTTTTCAAAAAGCTCCTTTTGGGCTTTTTTGCCGGAAAATAAATGATTGGTCTTTTTTAGTACATAATATTTTGACTTGGCCTTGTCTGGTGTTGCACGATAATATTTTTTTGCATCTGTGTCCGTACTTCCTTCCGCAGTAACAATACATGCGTTTTTATGCAAGGAATGGAATATGCCCACGGAATCGACGCTGCCAAGTTCTTTATAAAATTTTCCATTGATAGCTATTTTATTACCCTGATTTTTTAATGTTTTCTCCGAATCAATAGCAAAGATCTTGTCCATTGCCTTTTTAGACCAGGGCAAGCGACTCTGATCCCATAAAACAAGCTTGGTATTTTTTAAATATTTTTTATTATTAAATAAAAATAATATTGACATAATTGCGCCAAAACTATGACCGACAAAAATAAACTCGAGATACTTTTTTGGCAATTTTTCTATAACATTTTTTAACTCACTGCTATAAAAAGATAGATCGAGATCTTTTATATCAAGTGCATTTCTTTTTTGAATATCTTCATTGCAGAGATTTATACGAAGGGTATCAAAGCCGCTCTTACGAAAAATCTCCGTCGCATTAATAAAAAGCGGCAAGTCCCGTCCACCAGACAGTCCGCTTAAAAAAATAACGAGTCTTGAGTTGCTCTTTTTCGCAAAAAGTTTCCCATAAAGGAACCTGCCGGGGATTTTTTTTGATTCAATTTTTATCTCCATGCTTTTAATTAAAAGGCCCCACCACAAAATATATTATCGTATGTGGTGGGGCATTACACTGGAGCCCATGCTCAGCTTCTAAGGCAGATCGAACTCGCCCTTTTTTACGCCCTGGATAAAAGCATCCCACTCCGCATGGGTGAATGACAGAGTCGGGCTCTGCGGGTCTTTGGTATCTCTTACATCGACCGTTTCGCCGATTTTGACAGCGACACATGTTTTGATGTAAAGATATCTGGTAATTGAAGAAGTGAGAAATCCTTCCTCTTCGTGCGGATTCCGCTTAGACATAATCAGCATCTCCTTTTCAATTTTTACTAACTATCTTGCGTGCCGATCATTCTTTTTGAATGCTCAATTAAGCATTGTGCGCCGGCAAAATAACTATCTTGTTCTGAGCTGATTATATGATATATATATATTGTCAAGGGCTTGCAGACATCCACTTTTACCCCTCCTTCTCCCACCATTTGCCGTCTTTTTCGGAAAAGAACCGTATTATTTGTTCTGCGGAATATTCTTTCATGGCTGGCATATTGCCCTTAGTATAGGGGATTTTTGCGTTTGGTGCAAAAATACGGGCAATTCGCTTATCGCCTCCAAAGCTGCCATTTTGGCCTTTTCTTTTCCTTCTTTTCTTTGCGCTTTTTTTCTCTCATTTTTAGCGCATTTTCTCTCATTCTCTGCGCATCTTCCCTTATTTTCCTTCTTAGATCGTCTGTATAATATTTATCACTCAAATTATGCGTCTCCACTTGAAATCCTTTATTTTCGAGCATAATTTTTACCCGCTCGAGATGGTTCACGCCCACAATAAATGCAACATTCCGCACATCACTTTTCTTCCTTAAATACTCCTCCAGCCCCCGTACGAACGCCTTTTCCCTTTTCTCGGTCGACGGTTTTATCCGTATAGTTAGGAATCTTTGCATTTTTGCATCGACAAAAATATGCTTATCGCCATATTTTTCTTCAAGTATTGTTTTCCCGGAATATATATTCTTTTTCCACCGATCGGCTGGGGTTTTATCGTATGCCCCACCCTCCTCTACCACAAGGTCGGGATTTTCTTCTTCGCATAATTGCAACAATTCATTACGCAACGCTTTCAAAGTTATATCTAATACGCCCAGTAGGTCTTCGGAAAATCCCTTGGCGCGCAACTTTTGAATATGCCACTTGATATGCCCGTTTGCTTGCACATAATGAACCAACCCGATCAATCTAATGTGTATTTTTTTGTATTCTATTTCCTTTGTCATATTATTTATTCAGTATAAGAATAGGGCTCGCGAAACGCGAGCCCTATTGGAATCAATGCGGCGATCAATCGTCTTCGCCCGGCACATTTCCTGAGGTATCCGAGTTATCCTCAGGAGAACCCCCGGCCTCCTTCCACGCCGCTTCTTCCGCCTGATCGTCAGTCGCATCAGGATACCCCTCGTCGTCATCCCCAAAAATGAAGTCGAACAATCCCATAGTAGCACCTCTTTTGTGTTAAGCATCTTACGGGCCGATCATTCTTTTTGAATGCTCAATTAAGCATTGTGCGCCGGCAAAATAACTATCTTGTTCTGAGCTGATTATATGATATATATATATAGCTCTTGTCAATACCCTTACCAGCGCGCTTTTACCCCTCCTTCTCCCACCATTTGCCGTCTTTTTCGGAAAAGAACCGTATTATTTGTTCTGCGGAATATTCTTTCATGGCTGGCATAGTGCCCTTAGTATAGGGGATTTTTGCGTTTGGTGCAAAAAAGAGGCGCTTGCGCCTCTTTTGTTTTTACCCTTTCATTAACGCTTGCCGGATCTTTTTTACCACTTCTTCGAGGTCGGTGCCTTTTTCCATAAAATCTACTGCGCCGAGCTCTTTTGCGAGTGCGTCCCTGTCTTTGAACACGGGCCATGGATTGCTCATGCTCGTGAAAAATATTACCTTTACATTTTTCATCTCCGGTATATCGCGTAACTCGATAAGATACTCCGTGCCATTCATGCCGGGCATGTTTATGTCGAGCAAAAGCAGGTACGCCATCGTATTGAGCTTTTAAACTGCATTGTGCTATTCTGAGCCTAACAGATGTCAATTCCCTATATAGATACTCGTAAATATTTAAAGAACGCGCGAAGCTGCCCAATAAGAACGGCGAAGCCTATGAGTTCATGCTGGTCAAAGGTGACTTCGACATAGACTCGATACTATGGACACCAATGGAAGAGGCGGCAATAGCCCTCGCATACCCGCAAGAGTAGAATCCAGTTAGGCAAATCATATTTAAGCACTTACTATAAAATGAAGCGGTACCTCCAACAAATCGAAACACTGAAGAACATATTTACTCCCCTTCAAGGAGAGCATTTCGAGCCGGCAACGGATGGCACCCATTATAAGGTTTTTCTTTCGCATAACTATGTCATCCGGTTCAGAGACGACAACCCAGACCTTTTGCTACGAGAGGTCGACTTATTAAAACACCTCGAACATCCTTTGATACCAAATGTGCTTTGGGTTGGCAATGTCAATGAATCAATCACTATGGTTGAAAATCGCCTCCTTGGGCAAACCGTAAACAAGGTTTGGAAAACTCTTCCGGAAATAAGCAAGGCGACGATCATCGAGGATGTTGTCGGGTTTTTACATTATCTCAGGACACAACCAGAGCACTCCTACTACTCGATCAATACCGGTAAAACATACACCTCTTATTTGGATTATCTCACTGCCGATGTCGAACAGAAGGTTGCAACGATACAAAAATTCGAGCAAGCTAAAGGCCTGTTGCAGGATCTATTGTCGATTATCAAAGAGCCAAAAAACAGTAATTTATTTTCTAACGGAAAGACCGCACTCATTCACGGAGATCTTATTATTCATAATCTCCTCACTGACGGTGATAAACTAACTGGAGTCCTCGACTGGGAACTGGCGTTGTTCGGCGATCCAGATCATGACCTCTTCCGCCTTTTTTATTATCTGGAATGCGCAAAGGCCTACCAAGAGCAAGACACTGACGAATCATTTGAGGCCGATTATATGGACGCATTGATCGCGGCAATCAAACGATCTGACATTATAGAAAATGAGCCACTTTTTCAGAAGAAATATAAATTCGTGCGGGCCATCTTTTACCTCAACGCGCTCAACTGGGCGTCAAATTCAAATAATCCGGAAAAAAATATTGCCGAACTTGTAAATCAGTGGGGTAAATGATATTTCGCTCCGAACCTTTCTTGATTACATAGCAATTCGAACTTGCGCAATAAAAATGGGGTTAGGCGCCGAAACGCCTAACCCCAACCGGGCTGCTGTCATTTGCAGCCCGTTCTCTTGCCGCCAGACAGATTTCCCGAAGCCATCGGGGAAACCTCGGTAATTTCAATCTTTTTGATCTCGATCTTTTTCATCATCATCACCTCCTTCATAGTATGTGATCGATTGTTACCTACCTTCCGCTTGAATGGATGTACTCAACAGCAAGCGCTTCCGTAACCGCGCGATAAAAATCGCATAGGTCAGCGAAGAGTCTTTGCCGCCTTTCTCCATCCGAACGCGCAACGATCTCCCTTGTCACATGACATTGGCCTCCACATGACCCTTCTATTGCGCATCCGGAACAGTAATCGTCAGTCCCAGGAAAGCGACTCTTGACCAACCCAAGCAGACCGCCTACTACCTCGAATGTTCGTTCAAAGGTATCAATGTGTCCGATCTGTGTAGTCGTATGACCACAGACTTTAATACTGCCGTCGACATTGAACTCAAGAGTCTTCCCTTCGACGGCAGCACAGAATGCGTGGTTTTCCGTCAACAGACTCCTACTGGTCAAGTTGCGAAAGGCGCTATCCCATGTACCAAAAAAATCGATGCCTTTATTATTGGCATATTTTTTCAGATGCATAAGCTTCGCTACCCTCTTGGTTACGGGAATATCAACCAAGCCTACAAGGTCGTAGTCAAACGCTATGGATGTCATACCTCGCTGAGCTGCCAGATCAATCACATCGGTATCGATGAGCTCGAAATTGCCGCCTGTTACCGTGATACTGAATCCGTCCAGCGGATACCCGATATCAGCCAAGAGATCAAATTTTTCCACGATCCTATTGAATGTACCCGCACCCCCTTTGGAAATACGGATTGCGTCATTGGCCTGCGCAGTTCCATCAAGCGAGGTTGCTATGCGCACATGGTACTTCTTAAGCACCTCCGCAATCTCCCTCGTCATAAGCGTAAGATTGGTATTGATGGCAAACTCAAAGGTCAAATCGCTCATGCCCTCGCAATACCGAAGGACCTTTTCGATTACCGGCCAGTTAATCAGCGGTTCGGCGTTGCCGAAATGCATCTTACCGTGCCTGTTCCCGTATTTTTTCATCAGGCCTGCATACTGGTCGATACACTTCTTGGCCGTCTCCCAGCTCATATTGAGCTGCTTTCGATCCGGAAGTATACCGACATTACTATCAATAGACGACTGAAAGTGGATACAGTGCGTGCACGCAAAGTTACATGAATCGCTGATCGCAAGCCCCATACGATCAACAGTCCGCCCACTACTCACTTCCACCAAATGGCTTGCCATCTGGTGGCGCAAAAATTCTTTCTCGTCGAACCCGGGTTCGACGAGAAAGAAGACTTCTGCGAACGCGCGAATTGTTTCTCTTGGATCTCCATCGCAAATTTGAGCGATTTCTTCTTTAGAGATAGGCCGCCTAAAGAGATTCAGAAATCGCAAACCCTCATCGTTAATAATGCGGGGGTTGCCATATAAGGCATGATATGCCATTGCAGACCCCGGCTCCGATCCCGTTACGATGCGGATATTCGGTGACAATTGATATTGTCGCTTTTCCATTGCAACCTCTCCTCTTATTCGGTTAGTAAAGGGCTTCAAAACTGCCAATAGAATACCACTGGTGCATATATGTGTCAAATTGGTATTAATCTTATTGCAAAAAAGAGGCGCCTGCGCGCCTCTTTTGTTTTTACCCTTTCATTAACGCTTGCCGGATCTTTTTTACCACTTCTTCGAGGTCGGTGCCTTTTTCCATAAAATCTACTGCGCCGAGCTCTTTTGCGAGTGCGTCCCTGTCTTTGAACACGGGCCATGGATTGCTCATGCTCGTGAAAAATATTACCTTTACATTTTTCATCTCCGGTATATCGCGTAACTCGATAAGATACTCCGTGCCATTCATGCCGGGCATGTTTATGTCGAGCAAAAGCAGGTCCGGTTTATATGTTTTTACCGTCTCCAATGCAACCTCCGGGTCGTTGACGGTTTTAATGTCAAAGCCCTCGGCTTGCAATTTCATCGATATGATCGACGATAGATCGAGGTCGTCGTCTACCATCATGATCCTCGGGGTGGTACTCATATAATGATTATATCACATTCCTGCTTCGGGAGCCGCAATAAGCTCCCTCACCTGTTTTATTAGCTGGTCAAGATCGACCGCCTTATCGATAAATGCTACTGCTCCCAACTCACTTGCAACACTCTGAAGGTCGCCGCCGCCTTTCCATGGATTGATCATCGACGAGAAAAATGCGACCTTGATCGCCTTTGCATCGGGATTTTCTTTCAGCTCATTGATGAATTCTATTCCGCTCATGCCCGGCATGTTGATATCGAGCAATACCAGATCCGGGTGGATCTCTTCGATCATCCGCAGGCCCATCTGCGGCATATCCGCCACATGCACCGCGAACCCTTCGCTTTCCAGTTTTGTCTTGATGATCGAATCGAATTCCCGATCTTCATCCACCAATACCACTAAGTTATGTTCCATTGTTTATCAGATTCCGTTAAATAATTTCAATCTCTCCGCAACCTTCTTTTTTACCGCTTCGATCGGGTCAAGCAACAGCTTGTACGGCGTTACTTCGTCCGGCTTTTCGCTGAGCGCCCGCTCCATACCCTGCCGCCATGCCAACCGTATTTCCGTATTGATGTGCACGATCGCAATGCCGTTTTGTATCGCGGCAATAAAGTCTTCGTCGCGAATGCCCGAACCGCCATGCAATACCATCGGCACGCCCGCCGCAACGCGCAGTTCCGCAATGCGCTCGATGAACAGATTCGGGTTTGGCGCGTCTTTGAACATGCCGTGGATGTTGCCGACCGCGGGCGCCAACAGGTCTATGCCCGTTTCCTGCACGAACCGCTTCGCTTCTTCGGGCTTGGTCAGGTCTTCGAGTTTGATCGCCGCTCCTTCTGGCACTTCCTTTAGTATGGTCGAGCTTGTTCCCAAATATCCCAGCTCCGCTTCCACCAGCACTTCAGGGCGGGTCTTCTTTACCCACTCGACCACTTCCTTTGTTTTTGCGATGTTTTCTTCGAACGGCAATTTGCCCGCGTCGAACAGCACCGCGTCAAAGCCCGCATTGACCGCTTCTTGTATCTTTTCCAACGAATGCGTATGGTCGGCATTTATGAATATCGGGTAGCCATATTGCTCGCGGAGATTACGGACCATGTCGGCGGCGTTTTTTGTGCCGACAAAATCACGCTCCCCTTCGGAAAGGCCGATGATTATCGGCAGGTTAAGCTCCTTTGCCGCTTCAAAAATACCTTTCAGACCTGCGAGATCGGAAATGTTGAAATGCCCGATGGCAACCTTGCGAAGTTTCGCATCTTCTATGTATTCACGCAGTGTTTTCATTTGCTATAGTATAGCAAAAAAATCGGCATCCGTGGAATGGCATGCGGGGGGGTGCGAGATTGGAGGTAAGAGATGAGAGGTAAGGAAAAAGAGGGGGTGCTGGATTCCCGTTTTCACGGGAATAACAAAGAGAGAGGCTGGTATGACAATGCGTAAATGCTGGATTCCTCCGCCAGTGGGCGGACGGGAATGACAAAGAGGGAGTATAGTATGACCCCGTAGAGAAAGTTGCTACTTTCCACGGGGCATGCAATGCGGGGGAAGGAGTGGAGGCGAGAGATGCGAGATGAGAAAAAGAGAGCGGGCGGGGCTGGGATACTGCAACACCCCTTGGCGTATCCGGAATCCCGCGTTTTTTGCAAATAAACAAAATTTACAGTTTTCCTACAATATGCCATTATAATTTATATGAACCTATCAATCATCATTTCCCGTTTTTCTAATTTCTTATTTTTCGTTCAAAAAAATGGGAATTTTTTGGCAGCCTATCCTTCTAATAATCCTCTTGATTTATCTTTTTACGAGAAAAATGAACGCGCAATATGGAGACAAATAGAACTATCCACCGACAAGCATACTGCAAAAAAAATTAAAGAAGCTATTACCCCATTAAAGGGTGAGTTTTTTTCTCACTGGAATGCAATATCCGGGCATCTACTTCTCTGGAAACGCTACTTTCAAAATAACCGGCACTTGCTTCAGCAAGCACTATCCGAAACAAGCGCGTTATGCGGAGTAAAACATTTCGCAATTTCCAACATTCCTATTTATCTCATTTCTGACCCAGCGAGCGATGACAACGAGATCAATGCGTGGTTTTCGTGGACCCCAAAACAGTCCTTTCTTGTCGTTGAAATTCCGCACAATCTCACCCCTCCTAATCATTTATTCCCTGTAAGCGTATTAATTCATGAATTTTTCCATTTATTAATTCGAAGAAATAAAATTCTATTCTCGACAATCGCTACGCTTGCGCAAAAAGACAGCTCGCTTATTACAAAAATAGCAGGCGGTATACCAAATAGAATATTTTTAGAAGAATTATTAGTTAGCTCATTTATTCCCGAGGGCTATTTGAGTAAACAATATTTTGACACGAAAATCCCATCTATCAAGCCAAGACCAAAGACGTTATTACAGTGGAGAAAATTCATAGCGTCAAACATGTATCAAATGGCACGAACATATATCAACAGCCACCTCGCCATCGATAAACGATATCTTAATACTATAATAAAAATTATTAAGCAAAGTGCAGTATAAAAAACCCTTATCGACTCACGAGCCGATAAGGGTTTTTGATTTTATTCGCAAAGATCCATTATTTCCTATTTGCCCAGTGGCCCCTGTCCCATGGACTCCCCTTCCCCGACGCTCTTATTACAGCTTTTTCCTTTGCCTGCAACAAAACCTTCGGGATAAGCCGCGGGTGCGCCTTCGTAGTAACAACTTGCTTCATAGCCTTCACCTCCTTTTTTGCAAATATGCCTTGCTCGGATTACATAAGACCGTACGATCTTATTTTTGTTGAAATATGTTCAAAATATCTTTTTCTATTTTTACAAGCGTCATCCAATGGCTCGATAGAATCAAGCCGCTCATACCCATCACTTGCGCATCCTCCTTTGCATATAAAATGCCAATTACAATTATGGCAATAGCTCCTCCTTTTCCTTATCGTTTCCTGAAATATCCGCAAATTCGAATTTGATCTAACGATAGCCGGTTCGTCCAGTATACTGCCAAAATATACCGCGTCTGTTTTGGAAAAAGAATCACATCCATAAATCGATCCGTCTGAATAGATAGTGGCAAATCGACCACATTGCCCCGTGTAAATACATTCGCGTTTATTCCCACCAAGCATCAGATCAACAACGCTTTGAATATCGCGAATCTCGACTTCCTGATCATCCGCCTCCAGCCAAAGATCAAATATGGCAATCATAAAATCCGTGTATTGCGTAGGCGAAATTGCCAGCGACGACACATCCCCACAATCACCAGTATCTTTCACTCTGGCAAATTTCAACTTCTTCATGCCTTTCTCAAGAAAAAAGTTAAAAATTTCTCTTGGGAATTCATGGTTTATAGCGCTGATGCCACAAATAACCCCATTGAATATCCCTTCGTTACGCAACAAATTGATTCCCTCCATAACATCATCGTATGATCCTTTTTTATCGGAATATCGCCGAACTTGATCATGAAATTCCTTTGGCCCGTCAAGACTCACTCCGACAAGAAAGTTATTTCCCGCGAATAATCTGATCCATTCCGTAGTAAGTAGTGTGGCATTGGTCTGGATAAAATTCTCTATTCTTTTCCCTTTCTGCCTCCATACATACTGCAATTCTACCGCTTTTTGATAAAAGCATAATCCTGCAAGCAACGGCTCTCCTCCATGCCAAATAAATTCAACATCATCTTGATCGTGGCAGAAAAAATCTATTACAGCTTTTAATATCTCGGGCTGCATACGATTTTTTACATTACAATCCCTCAGTCCAGAAACATAGCAGTATGAACAGGACAAATTACATAATGCATCAACCGGCTTTATAATCGGTACTGAAATCAACTGATGGGACATGTTAACCACCTCTTTTTGTAAAGGTTCTTTCCGATACTTAATCGAAATTTCTGCCTGAATTATAAACTGTACTTATTAATTTTTTCAACCGGATTCGCTATAATATATTCCCTAATACAGTATAACATAGGAAAAATACCGCTTGAAGCGGTATTTTTGTATGATGTCATCCCGAGTGCAACGCAGCGAAGCGGAGTGGCATCGAGAGATCTGCCGTACATCAGAGGCAGATTCCTCGGCTACGCGGATTACCGCTGCGCTCGGAATGACACTTTGACGCTTATTTTAAATAAGTATGCGCTTTACTTCAGGAGTGCAAAATTACCATGACATCCCCATCGACAACGACATACTCCTTTCCTTCGGTGCGGATCCAGCCTTTTTGCTTTGCCTCTTTCCATCCGCCTGCTTCAAGCAACTTTTCCGTAGCTATTACCTCGGCGCGAATGAACTTCTTTTCAAAATCGCTGTGTATCTCCCCTGCCGCTTCCGGCGCCTTTGCGCCTTTGCGAATGGTCCACGCACGGGTTTCTTCCTCCCCTGTCGTGAAGTAGCTGATCAATCCGAGTATTTCGTATGCTTTCGTTATTAGGTCGTTCACATCCAATGTGTCGTGCAGGTCGTAAATGACATAATCGGCACCCGCCTCTTTGATCTTCGCCTTCAGCTCATCGCTTACATGTTCCGGCGCGCCGTTAAGCAAATAGATCATCTTCTTTGCCGTGAGCAGGGTCATTTCCTTAATCGCCGGCTCGGCGAGCATATCGTCCGAAAGTGTGTTCGCCATCTTACCTTCGTCCAATACCACGCGGAGTTTTTTGACAAGCTCCGCATCTGCCGCCTTGTTCTTGTCTGCGCGCGCTTCGCTTTCCAACCTACCGATGCGCTTGTCTACCGTATCAAGATCTTTCAACACGAGTTCCGTATTGATGATATCCATGTCGCGAACCGGGTCCACTCCCTGCTCCACATGGATGATCTCGTCCGACGGAAAACAACGCAATACTTCTACGATGGCATCCGTTTCACGAATGTGGGTCAAAAACTGGTTGCCCAGCCCTTCGCCTGCCGATGCACCTTTTACCAAACCTGCAATGTCGTAAAATTCGACCACCGCAGGAATGATCCTTTTCGTGCCCGACATGGTCGCAAGTTTTTGCAAACGCTCATCCGGAACCGGCACTACGCCCACATTCGGGTCGATGGTCGCAAACGGATAGTTTGCGATCGTGATGTTCAGATCGGTCAATAATTTAAAGAGGGTCGATTTGCCAACATTCGGCATACCCACAATGCCCATGGATAGTTTCATAATCCCTACTGTAGCAGATTTTGTTCAAAAGAAAAGGGGGTCGCCATGCGGCGAACCCCTTTTTTACTGATCACGGGATATGCTCAATGATCTCATCGAGAAATCCCCGTTCGAGCGCTTCGGTTGCGCTCATATTCATTTCCAGTTTGGAGAACTTGGCCGCTTCCTTGAGTGACCGGCCCGACCGCTTCGCGATGATGAGATGCGCGGCATGTTGCCGCGCACGCGCTGCCGCAAGCTTCTTATCGATTTCGCTGTGCGAATCCGTCACGCAAATCACACCCTCATTGACGATCAGATCGTGAAACAATACCTCCGCGCTCGAAAACGCCGAACGCACATGGCATGCCTGCAAAATGATCGCCGCCGACGAATAGGCGCGGCGGTACACGACCCCCCGGATGGGAGTCTTTGAGTATTTGACCATGTCGTATATCTGCAGTGCCGCGATGTTTGAACCGCCGCCACTGTCGATGAACAGCGTGATCTCCTCGAACTTCTTCGCAGCGTTCAGCCACACCACAGCTCGGCCGAATTGCTCGGCCATTTTTGCCGTGATCTCTCCGGAGAGATACAATATCCCCCGGTCAAACAAATCCTTCAAAAAATCCTCTTCACATAAGCGAGCCATGTGTTGTCCTCCTTTGTCCGATATTCTTTTATCAAAGGGCCGTTGTATCTATGCCCGTTTTACTGTATAATACTATAATATAAAACTAATCTAATGTCAATGTCGTGACATTTACTCATTTTTACCCACTATGTTTGAAGGATTCTTTTCAAAAGAGCGCGCAAAGCAGGAGTCAGAAAAAATGCAGGAAAAGGTAGTAACCGGACAGGCAAAGGACTACCATGAGGCCGAAGAGCAGGTAGAACAGGACATGAAGGACCGTGAAGCGGCTGCGCAGAAAGAGAAAACCTATGCCGTCGACGAAAAAGGCGTAGTACTTACCGAAGAAGAGCGCAAGCAGCGCATGGAGCAAGGACCGGAGCACAATCAATGACCCACAAAAAAGACCCCGATCGGGGTCTTTTTTTGTGGGAACAGAATTACAATCCCAGTTTATTTTTGATTAGGTCGCTGACCGTTTTTGAATCTGCGCGGCCCTTGATCTGCGGATTGATCTCGGCCATGACTTTGCCCATGTCCTTGATTTCCTTTGCCTCCGTTTTTGCGATCGCCGCAGTTACTACCTTGTCGAGTTCTTCCGCCGAAATCGCTTCGGGCAAAAACTCCTTTATGATGGCCACTTCCGCGATTTCAACATCTGCCAGTTCCTGCCTGCCTGCCTGCGTGTATACATCGGCGGATTCATTGCGGCGCTTTACCTCTTTCATCAATACATCGATCACATCGTCGTCGGTCAATTCCACTTCGATCCCCTTTCCGCGGTTTTCCACTTCACGGTTCTTGATTGCGTTCATCGCCAAGCGCAAAATGTTCGTACGATCGGATGTTCCGGCTTTCATGGATTCCTTTATTTTTTCCGTCAATTGTTCTTTGATCATATTTGGATAATTTTTAATTTATAATTTTTAATTTGAAATGGATTCCTCCGTCCATGGCGGACGGGAATGACAACCTGAGATTTATTACCGTTATATTATCAATAAAATCGCTGTTTGTCATTCCGAGCGGAGTGGCACTCTGTGGAATCAATCCGTCAGCTGACAGATGCAGATCCCTCGGCAAGCTCGGGATGACAAATACACTAAAAATAGCACCGAAGTGCTATTTTTTTAGAATGTGCCCAACTTCTTTGCTGTCTCTATCTCCGTGCGCTTTTCTTCGCGGTAGATCGCCGCAACTCTTCGCTTGTTCTTGTTGACGGCGCGGGGGCGGGTGCGTCGCTTTTTTGCTTCCTTCAAGACACCGCTGTGCTGCATCTTTTTGGAAAAGCGGTACAGGAACGCGCTTACCGATTCACCTTCTCGACGTTTTAATTCCATGCTTCTTAAAATAAGGATTAATTAATACTATTGAACTGGATTCCGGCCTCCGCCGGAATGACAGAGGAAAGCGGAATGGCATTCAGGAACTCACATTGCCTGCGGCAATAATGCGATCCTTGATGTCTTTCAGCGATTCCTTCGGAGGATTTCCGACAACGCTATGGAGCGATCCACCACCGTCATTATGCCACCGGGGCATAATATGAATATGCAGGTGGTCTATCGCTTGCCCAGCCACTTTACCATGGTTGATACCGATTGTAAAGCCATTGGGACCCAGCGCCTTCTGCAAAATGGCCGTCATTTTCCTGACCGCCATAAATAGCGGTTCCACCTCCCCTTCCGGCAAATCGAGGATGGTTTCGGCATGCACCTTGGGGATAACCATGGTGTGCCCCGGGGTGCGCGGGAATGGATCAAGTATTCCGACCGCATGATCATCTTCGTAGACGATATAAGCTTCGCGTTGCTTATTTGTTATTTGGCAGAAGAGACAATCCATAATGAGTGTTCGCGAATAATGCGAATTAAAGGCGAATAATGCAAATCAATCGCTCTATTTGAATTTACATTAGCATTATTTGCCCTATATTAGCATTATTAGCGATTACTTTAACCGTTTCTTCACTTCTTCCACTGCCCGCTCCAGCGGCACGCTTTCCTGTGTGCCCGTTTGCATGTTGCGGATGATGATACTCCCCTCAAACACTTCCCGCTGACCAAGGATCATAGCCAAATGAGCGCGGTCCTTGTCTGCGACGCGCAATTGGGATTTCAGCGAATCCTTACCGAACGATTCATTGATGCGTATGCCCGCCTTGCGGAACTCTTCGATCAATGCCAGGCCACGCTTTTTTGCCTCATCCCCCATGTGCACCAAAAATACCTTTGCGCTTGCCTTTGCCGCGATTCCCTTACCGCTTGCCTTGAGCACCTCCACCACCCTATCCATGCCAATGGTACTGCCTACCGCAGACAACTTTCCAAGCTTAAGCGTTTCGGACAAATAATCATACCGTCCACCGGCGGCTATGGCATAAGTGAACCCTTCCGTAAACAGTTCGAAAACCGTGCGGTTATAGTAATCGAGTCCGCGCACCAAATGCGAATCGATATGGTATGGGATTTTTACCTCGTCCAAATATTCGAGCACCTTCGTAAAATGCGCCTTGCACTCCGTGTCGAGAAAATCCAGGATGATCGGCGCATCCGCCTTTACCAATTGGCACTTTTCCTCTTTGCAATCAAGCACGCGAAGCGGATTACGCGTTATGCGCACTTTGCAATCTTTGCATGTTTTTTGCGCGTTCTTTTTGTAATACGCTTCGAGCTTTTTAATATATGCGGTGCGGCACTTGTGGCAACCGATGCTATTTATATGCACGGCCACATTTTTGATCTTCAGTTCCTCGAGTATCCGATACACGCCCAAAATCGCCTGTGCGTCGTAGATCGGGTCGCTTTCTGCGCCCACTATTTCAAACCCTGCTTGATAAAACTGGCGGAACCGGCCCGCTTGCGGTTGCTCGTGTCGGAACACCGGTCCTTCATAATATAGCTTTACCGGCTGACCGTACTGACCCAGTCCATGCTGGAAATACGCACGCATGACCGCAGCCGTAAACTCGGGCCGCATGACCATTTTGTCGCCCTTGGTCTTTACGACGAACATTTCCTTTTCTACGATGTCCGTCCCCGCTCCCAAACCGCGCTCGAACAGATCGGCGCTTTCAAGAATAGGAGTATCGATGCGTAAAAAATTATAAAAGTCGCCCACATGCCGCGCGGCCGATCGAACCCTATCCCATACCGGTTGGTCGTCCGGCAGGATGTCATGCATTCCCTTTACGGACTGATAGGCCATTTTTTTCGCCTTCACTTTCTTTTTTGGAGCGGCTTCTTTTGCTGCCATAAATTCGAAATATGAAAAATGAAATATGAAAAATGAGGAAATACAGTCTTCAGATTCTTGCCGTGCGACTTCTTTTTTCGTTTTTCGTTTTTCTTTACTCGTGTATTAGTACGAAGGCTTTTCGAACGCCATGACCTTGTTGAGCGGCCATAGCCTAACCCATACTGATCCGATCATTTCGGACCGTTCAAGCGCACCCCATTGCCGCGAATCAAAACTTGCATCGCGATTATCGCCCATGACGAAATATTCCTCGCTGCCCAATACCATATCCTTTTCGCCCATGGTCTGCAGATCTTTTGGAAGATATTCTTCGTTGATCAGCGTTCCTGCGCTGCCGTCGTTTTCATATACATACAATTCACCCCCGGTAACCACAACGCGTTCTCCCGGCAAGCCGACGATGCGCTTAACAAAAAAGGTTCGCTCGTCTCCCGGATAGCGGAACACGATGACCTCCCCTCGCTCAGGCTCGCGGAACCGGTACGAAAGTTCGTTGATCAAAATATAATCCCCGCCGTGAAAGTTGGGTTCCATGCTTGCCCCGCTTACCAAAAACGGTTGCACCAAAAAACTGCGGACGCCAAAGACGACCAGCACCGCAACCAACACTATCTCTATGATCTCGCGAAGCGCGTACAGGAATGATTTCATCTCGTTTGCTAATTTGTTAACTTCATTTTAGTATAAATGTAGGCAATGTCAAACAAGTTAACTTTTAACTGATGACTAATAACTAATAACGAGCTGAATAGTTTTTGTCATTCCTACGGCCTGCCTGCCAGTGGGCAGGAAAGCAGGAAGCTGTCCAGCATAGATTCCGGATCAAGTCCAGAATGACATCCTTACGCTCCGATCCGTTAGACCATGAAAAAATCCCCAACACTCTCCGCCATCGATATCATCATCGCCCTTGGCAACCCGGGCTCCGAATACGCGCATACCTACCACAATGCAGGGGCTCTTTTCGTGCGCTTTCTTCGGGACTCGGCCCTTGCCACCCCGCCCGCCGTCGAGTCCTTGGGGGTTTTCATGAATGTTTCCGGCCCTGCCGTAAAAAAAATCCTTAAAAAGGACGGGGTTAAGCCGGAACGCATGCTTTTAGTGCACGATGATGTCGACATTCCCGTGGGCGAATACAAACTTTCGTTCGGCAGCGGAGCGGCCGGACACCATGGCGTAGAATCGACCATAGAAACACTCGGCACAAAAGACTTTTGGCGTTTACGCATCGGCATTGCAAAGACCATCGAAACGCACGAGGGAACCTTTATTAAATTGAAGGCCGATACATATGTACTGAAACATATCTCACAGGCAGACAACACGCTTCTGCAAACCGCATTTGAAAAAGCGGCCGAACAATTAAATGCGTAACGACTTACGATGTCGTTATGCACACGGTCATCCCCACGAAGGCGGAAATCTACGGCATACTGGATTCCCGCCTTCGCGGGAATGACAATGCGTGGGGGGGGAGAAGGGTATAAAGTATAAGGTATAGGGTATACGGTATGGGAGGGTAATTTCTAATTACTAATTTTTAATTTCTACTGGATTCCCGCCTCCGCAGGAATGACAGATAGGGGGCTGGGATGACAGCATGCGGGCCGGGATGACGGTACAAAAAAGGGCCCGCTACATACCGTAGCGGGCCCTTTGTATAAGCCCTCCTTAATCCACTGGAAGGCTCCGGCGGAAGAAGTTAAGGAGATTCTTCCCGAAGATATCCTCGACCGGCATCTCGCCAAGCATCGCAAACTTGTATAAATTACCTTGTGATATGAGCGCATGGCTCGGGCTTCTGGTGCTCAGTGTGCCATGCGGGTCAAGCAGCGCATTCATTTTCACGAACGCCGTCTGTTCTTCTTTCATCATGTATTTGCCGTATGGCGCAGCAGAACCAATGACGACATTGTTCTTACCGCATACCTCAACGGCATGCTCGAGATGATCGAAGAATGGGCCTATGCCATTGTTTTCCTGATGCAGAATGAATGTGAGACCGGCAATGCCAACCACGCCTCTTCGCTTCGCAATGGCATGCAATACATCGTCGGGCAGATTGAAGATATGCGGATAGAGCGCATAGCAACCGCAATGCGACGCCATGACCTCCATATCCAGATTCTTCCGGTCGATCCATTCAAGCGCTTCACGCGCCATACGATGACCTGCATGCGACAGATCAAGAATGAACCCAAGCTCGGCCATACACCGCAACACCCCCCTTCCCGCTTCCGTCAATCCGACATCGAGGTTCAAGCACCCCGATCCATACCGGTTTGCCTTATCGTAGGCAAGTGCCAATACGCGCACACCCATGGCACGCAACTGCCGAAGCGCAGTGTGATTTATATCGTCCGGCATATTCTGCAATCCGAGAACCACCTTCATCCGGTCATCTTCATCCAGATCGGTCACTTTTGACGCGATCACTACTTGGTCCCCTCCCGATCGCGCCAGCTCGACCTTGAATCGCTCGATTGCCCTCAACAGCAAGCCCGTGTGCTTCACGCACAACCCAACCGGCGGCGCGCATGTTACATGCGCGAGATTCGGCATCATGCCCATTTCGACTTTCGGCAACTCGCCGGGTAACCCAAGGAACGCCATTGCATCCCCGATAAACAGTTTCTTATCCATTTCCTGCCTCCTGTGGTTTTGTTCTTTATTCAAAAATAAACAGTTCTGAATATGTTATATACTGCTTATGGTTGGGTTGTCAATTTTTACAAAACCACCCGAGCGAGTGGGTTTTACTTTTCTATCTTCGATTCAATATATGTGCGCATTTCATCGTAATTACCCTGCCCGAGGCGTGGCAGAAGTACATAGGCAATGTCCGCGCCGTATGGCACCTGCGAACTTTGCAATATGCCTGTTTTAAAGTCTATGACAATATTGTTGAGTCGCACTCCCCCGAATTTACGCATGGTCGGCAACAGTTCCTTGAAGTCTATGTTCGTATCCAGTTTGCCAAGTTCCGGCGTCATTTTGAACAAAAACGCCGTCTTTTCCATGGCGCTCAACCCTTTGAACTTTTTCAAAATTGCGCGCATCATTTCCTGCTGGTTCTTTTCCCGAAAGAAATCGCCCTCTGGTGAATATCTGTTCCTCGACAGCCAAATAGCCTGATCACCGTTGATATGATTATCCCCGGCCGGGATCGTATACCCACTTACGGCATCCACCGCTTTTTCGGGCAAGGTCAGGTCGATACCGCCGAGCTCATCGACCACCGTTTTCAAGGTGTCGATGTTTACCACCACATATTTATCGGTTTTGATGCCCGTCATTTGCGGCAGCACTTCCATGAGTTCGGGCAGTTTCCCACGCCGCAAGACTTCGTTCAGTTTGAACGACTCGCTTCCGAGCGTAACAAACAGGTCGCGCGGGAGCGACACCAAATTAACCACCCCTATCTGCGGGCGGTAATCCACCACGATCATACTATCGGCGAGGTCAGGCGCGTTGCTCCAGCCTATGGCGCGGCCCGTTTGCCCGAGCAATAAAAAACTGATCCGCTCTTCGCTTATCGGGTTATCATCGCTATTGGCAAATACTGATATTTCCCTTTGATAGCTCATCAAAAACCCAAAGCCGACCAAAACGGCTATTACAATAAAAACTTTTGCGATTGTCTTTATCTTTGAGGGCATGGTTGATATTTTTTGTCATTCCGAGTGAAGAAGTACTCTGTCGTAGCCGAGGAATCCGTTTTTATGAGCTGCAGATCCCTCGACTTCTCCGCCAGCCCTGCCTGCCGGCAGGCAGGTGGCGGATGCGCTCGGGATGACAATGCTTATAGATTCATGTTTTCCTATTTGTTAGCAGATAAGCTCGTTGATATTACCTCTTTTTTTATTCATTCCTATTGACTGCTTCCTTTACTGTATTGTATCAGATTTTACCTTTCTTCTTATAACGATCTAAAATGCCCCGCGTTTCCGCAAGGCATTTTACCATAATTCATTGCATTACATCTGCTCCACCGTTTTGATGCCCAATAAGCGCAATCCTGTTTTGAGGGTTTGCGCTGCGGCGCCTATGAGCGCAAGCCGTGCATTGCGCTCGGCGTCTTCGGCCTTGAGCACCTGCACCGTGGCATACATCGTATTTACATCCTTTGCGAGCGCATACAAGTAATCCGTAAGATGATGCGGAAAATAATTTTTGGTTATACCTTCGATGACATCGGGGAACTGTTGCAACCGCAATATCACCTGCAGTTCTGTTTCATCCTTCAAATTATCGACATCGCAAGTCGATATATTTTCACCTTTGCGCAAGATGCTCTTCAAGCGCGCATATGCGTATTGCAGGTACGGGCCCGAGTTGCCTTCGAAGTTCAACATGCGATCCCAATTGAATGCGATGTCGGACTGCCTGTTCTGCGATAGATCGTTATATTTGACCGCGCCGATGCCCACAACCTTTGCAATTTCCACACGCTCCGCTTCCGACATGTCCGGCTGTTTTTCATCGACGACCTTCTTTGCGCGAATGATCGCTTCTTGCAACAGATCAAACAACGAAACCGTTTTGCCGGCGCGTGTCGAAAACTTTTTCATATCTTCGCCGAGCATCATGCCGAATTTTATGTGGACCATTTGTTGGTCGTCTATAATGCCGAGCTTCTTTACCGCCTTAAATAGTTGATTAAAGTGAAACGATTGCTCGTTGCCCACAACATACAACATAAGGTCGGCATTAAAATCCTTAACACGGTGCTTAACGGCGGCGATGTCGGTGGTCGGATACAAATACGCTCCGTCGGACTTGCGGATGATCATGGGCGTTTCTGACCCTTCAATCGGAATGACAATGGCGCCTTCGCTTTCCACGGCGACCTTCTTTTCCAACGCTTCGCTTACGACGGCCGCAAGTTGGTCGTTATAAAAACTTTCACCCAAATAATGGTCAAATGAAACATCCAACAGTTTGTACATGCGATCAAACTCGGCAAGACTTACCTTATAAAACTTTTTCCAAATGGCGGTGTTTTCTTCGTCGCCATCCTGCAACTTCTTCACCTCCCGCTTTGCGACTTCGCCCAACTCGGTATTTTCCTTCATCCGGGACGAGTAATCCACATACAATTTCATCAGGTAGTCTATCGAAACTTCTTCGGGTTTGTTGTCTTCCTTATATGCCGCGATCAATACGCCGAATTGCTTTCCCCAGTCCCCTACATGGTTGTCGCCGATGGCGTTCCACCCGCTGAATTTGAATATATTGTAGAGCGTCTGCCCAATAATGGTCGAGCGCAAATGCCCTACGCCCATCGGCTTGGCGATGTTCGGCGCGGAGTAGTCCACCACAACGGTCTTTTGCTCCTCGACTGGCGGTTTCCCCCAGTTTTCTTTTGCCGTTACGATCTCGGCAAAACCTTTTTGGATCGCTTCGTGGGTCAGCCACATATTCACAAATCCCGGCTTCGCCGTTTCTACCTTTGCAAAAAATCCTTTTGGTGCTGCAGTTTGCAGTCCTCCTACTATTTCATCTGCCACTTCCATTGGGCTCTTGCCGCGTATTTTCGCCAGCCGCAATGCAACATTGGTCGAAAAATGACCGAATTGTTCGTGTTCGGGGATAGTTAGTTCTATATTATCTGCACCTGGAACCGCTTTCTGCAGATATTGTTCTACTTCTTTGCGTAGCATTTGTTGGTAGTGTAGCGCAAATAGAGCATGAATTAAAGACCCTTGCGTATGTTCACAGTCAACAGTTCACGGGTAAATTGATTCCCGTCCCCGATCGAGTCGAGGACAGGCCCTCACCCGAGGGAATGACAATGCGAGGGAAAAGAGTGCCATCCCGTGCCACGACACGGAATCCAGAGTTTTCTGCAGTAATGACTATTATGCCTTTAGGCTCTGGATTCCGGATCAAGTCCGGAATGACAATGCAATAAAAATGCCGATATTAAAAAGGCGTTATCCTGATTCGTCACCTGCCTGCCGGCAGGCAGGGCCGACAGATCAGTGCAAGGCAAGTCCGGGATGACAGGAGTTGGGTTGAGTAATGACAAAACTCCTCTTTATTCCTATACTTACCCATATATGGAGGCCATTTCAAATAAAAGAGCACATTTTGATTACGAGATCCTCGAAACCTACGAGGCGGGCTTGGAATTGCTTGGAACGGAGGTGCAGGCCATCAAACATGGCAGAATGAACCTTTCGAGCACCTATGTCCTGCTCCGCAACGGCATTCCGCTGCTCTTTAATGCCGATGTACCACCCTATCAGCCCAAAAATGCCCCCAAGGATTACGACCCCACGCGCACCCGCCGGCTCCTTTTGACAGCCAAGGAAATCAAGTATTTAACAGGGAAAATAGAAGAAAAAGGGTTGACATTAGTGCCTCTTAAAGTATATACTAAGCATCAGCGAATTAAGGTTCTTATCGGTCTCGCAAAGAGCCGCAAGGAACACGACAAGCGCGAAGCCATTAAAAAACGTGAGGATTGGAAGCAGATCCGCAAGGATGTCTTCTAAACTACTACAAAATGCGACACTCATTGTCATCCTGAGCCTGTCGAAGGATCTGTATTAAAAAAATCAGATTCCTCGGCAAGCTCGGAATGACAATCCTGACCAATTTTGTAATTATGGGGATGGCAGGCTTAGACATCAGAAGTTCATTGATAAACTGCAGACCGGGCGCTATCCCGCAACATGGCAAAAAACAAGAACTGCCAACAAAACAGCAGTCCCTGCATTCGCTTTCGCGTAATGCGGTGTCGCCTCACCTGAAGCTTGTACGGTGAACGCGGCATAAACCCTCAAGCTGGTTCAGAATCCGTGCCGTAGGCTTCTGAACGAGAACCAAATCGGCAAACTCACGGGTGATTCGTCGGATTTTCTGCCTGTGTTTTACACCAACCCGACTATGTCTGTAGATGTTTTTCAATACCTCTTTTGGACGGGAGTTCAATTCTCCTCATCTCCACAACCACATTCACACGCTAACCAAAAACTGATTTGGAACAACCACTTCGTCTTAACCATCAAATTAAATCCCCTGAATTGCGCGTCGTTGACGAACAAGGAGAATTCCTCGGTATATTCTCCCTTTCCGAAGCGTTGCGCATCGCAGGCGAGCGCGAACTCGATCTGATCGAGATCGCCCCGAATGCGAAACCACCCGTCGGAAAGATCATCGATTACGATAAGTTTCGGTACCAGCGGGAAAAGGAGATGAAGAAACAGCGCGCTCTGCAAAAGACGAGCGATCTGAAACAAGTCAGGTTTGGCGCCCGCGCGGCGAAAAACGATATGGAGATCAAGATCAAACAGATCGACAAATTCGTAGCCGACGGACACAAAGTGGAAATCATGCTCGTCCTCAAAGGGCGGGAGAAATACAACAGGGAATGGGCGCAGCAACGATTGCGCGAGTTCCTTGGCATGATCCCTTTTGAATACAAGACCATCGTCGAGCCTAAGTTCGGCGGCAGAGGGCTCTTGACCCAAATAACCAAGAAATAATCACTACCATGAAAAAAACCATCTCAAAGCGCTTGCGCATTACCCCAACCGGAAAGGTCCTGCATCGGGCAATGGGCCTCGGACACAACCGCTCCCGCAAGAGCTCAACCCAGCTTCGCCGAAAAGCAAACATGCGCATCCTCGGCGGCGCCGCGGCATTGATCAAGCAAAATATGTAAAGGCACGGATACCGCAATAAGCAAAAGGAAATAAGGGAATGACTACGGATTCTCCGTAAAACAAATCTTCCTTATTCCTTACTTCTTATTCCTTATTCCTTATTATTATGACACGAGTAAAACGAGGCGTCTCAGCCCACAAAAAACGAGAAAAGCTGCTGACCTATGTGAAGGGATTCAAATGGGGACGCAAAACAAAGGAGCGCGCAGCCAAGGAAGCTTTGCTCCATGCATGGAGCCACGCCTTCCAAGGGCGCAAGCAGAAGAAGCGCGATTACCGAGCCCTTTGGGTTGTGCAGATAAACGCAGCACTCCGCAACTTGGGAACGACCTACAGCAAGTTCATCGACGGCACAAAGAAAGCAAACATCCAGATCGACCGCAAGGTTCTTTCGGATATTGCCAGGACCGCGCCGAACACCTTTGCACAGATCGTAAGCAAGGTAAAATAAATACGAACTAAAAACGACCCTCAAGTGGGTCGTTTTTATGTATGAGTAAGACAATGCGGGAGGGGGAAAGGGTATAAAGTATATGGTATAAGGTATGAGGTATGAGATGGGAGGTTAGAGGTGAGAGGTATGAGGTTGGAGGCGTGAGATGGGAGGGGGATGACAATGCAGGAGGAATGTCATCCCGAGTGCAATGCAGCGAAGCGAAATGAAATCGAGGGATCTGTAGTAAAAACACTACAGATTCCTCGACTACAGTTTACCCTGATCCGCCACCTGCCTGCCGGCAGGCAGGGCCGGCGGACGAATGGGCCGGTATGACAATACGGGAAAGGCAAGCCTCTGGATTCCGAATCAATGCCGAAATGACAATACAAAAAATGACAAAAAGACGGGCGCGTCAGTTTCCGGGGCGTTGCGGTGCCGGACGATTTCCTTGCGGCCTTCCCCGATCGAACGGCGGACGCTTTTCCTGCCCGGGTTGTGCGGGGCGTTGCTGAGGACGGCCATAGAACCGCCTCTGGCGTGGCATAGCGCTTCGCGATGGCGGTTGCACACCGGAACGCACTTGACTCCCCTGCGGGGCTACAGGCCCCGCTTCTTGCCTTCTCTGCGGCCTCCGCACTATCTTTTGCTTTCGCACATCCAGATTCCTGAGAAAATTATGCGCCTGCTTAAGCACTCCCTGACTATCTTCCTTGACCAATACCTTTAGCGCTTCCTTGTAGGTGAACCAGCCGTAGCCCTCGTGCTTTTCACCCTCCGCATCGGTCTGTTCGGGTAATTTAATGCGCTGCTGCGTCGTTTCGGCAAGATAAAAAACGATCGTTTTATAGATCTTTTCTTTGTTCCTCCAAAATGTGAAATTCTCCGATGTCTTGAAACTTTCGTCGAACCGGAGGTCATTTCGCGTAAGGCCCGTCTCTTCCCTTACTTCGCGAACCGCTGTTTGGAAACTCTTTTCTTCGCTTTCAATTTTCCCTTTCGGGAAATTCCAATAGTTGTGTCCGTGATATAAAATTAGAAAACGAGGGCCCTCCGCAGTTTTTCGGTATGCTATGATACCAGCGGAAATTTCTCGCATATTGCATATACTATAGCACAGTCGTTCCTTTTTTACAAACCACGGGGTGTGGGGGTATAAAATATAGGGTATAGAGTATAGAGTATAGGGTATAGGGTATGAGGTATGAGGTTGGAGGTTGGAGGTGAGAGGTAGGGGGGGGAAATTTCTAATTACTAATTTTTAATTTCTAATGAAGAATACTGGATTCCGGCTTCCTCCAGTTGGCGGACAGGCTTAGGCCGGAATGACAATGCGGAAGGAATGTCATCCCGAGTGCAATGCAGCGAAGCGAAATGAAATCGAGGGATCTGTAGTAAAAACACTGCAGGTTCCTCGGCTACAGTTTACCCTGAGCGAAGTCGAATGGGCTCGGAATGCCAAAGGGAGGCGTAAAAAAACCCACAGCGTGTGCTGCGGGTAGGTGCCTCCTTGGCGGTTCGCTCTTACGCGTAAAACGCGATGATCGAAACGACCATAGCCGTGTAAAATATGGCTACTCCCGGTCGATACATCTTTGAGCTCTCGGCGGCGACAAAGGCGGCGAAGGCGCAGGCGATGGCGGCGGCGAAGGAGAGGCCAAAGGAGAGGCAGGTGGCGGCGCCAACAACGGTGACGAAGGCGGTGGCGAAGGCGCAGGCGGCGCTTTTACATCTTCCACGCGACCTCAACCAATTCGACAATGCCATCAAGAGCATCGCCGCGGCCCAGAAGAAAATATACGGGTTATAGGTCAGTTCCGAGCTTATAACCTTTCCTTTTCTGGGGACAATGTCTATGACATTGTCCCCCCGTCAGTACGACACCAAGCTCAAGGACCGCGTCCTTTTGCTGGTGCACCATGTCGATCATGGCGCCGGGCGTAACGCTTGTCTTTACCGGCACTATGGTGCCGGGATTCTTGAATGCCTGCTTCCACTGCGCCGGGTACTTCTGCGCCTCCGGCGTTACGACGACATCAGTTTGCTGCCACTGCTCGGCAGGTTGCGCTACGCGCAACGAACCATTAAACACCTCCACTCTGTCTGCCGCGCCAACATTGGCGGCGGCGAACAGGACTGCCAACAACATCCACATAGCGACCTTCTTCATGGTCTTAGCCTCCAAAAAATTTTAAAATCTGCGTGGGGACAAACTGCCCCCCAATCTGATTGCTTTTGTTATATAAGCATATTTTTATAGATATGTCAAGCGCATGGGGGGAAATAGGGGGGGTATGAGGTTAGAGGTGGGAGATGAGAGGGGGTGTCACCCCGGCCCGTTCGACAGGCTCAGGGTAAAACTCCGGCCGGGGTCCAGGTTTTTATGCACTGCTTGGATGTTCAGACTCTGGATACCGGCTTCCGCCGGTATGACAAAAGGCGCGGGGAGGACAATGCGGGCAGGTTGTCATCCCGACCTGCTCCGCCACCTGCCTGCCGGCAGGCAGGCAGGGCCGGCGGAGCAGCGGAGGGATCTGAAGCCCGCAGACAGAAAACAGATTCCTCGACTCCGCGGAGTACCGCTCCACTCGGAATGACAACGCGGACAACTATAGAATCCTGCTTTCTTGTCTACCGGCAGGCAGGCGCAAGAATGCCAAAACAAAATACTGGATTCCCGTTTTCACGGGAATGACAGAGGGGGTAGAATGGCAAAGAGAAGCGCAAACAAAAACACCCGCCTTGGGCGGGTGTTTTTGAGCGATTATCATTCCATTTACTTCATTTTGATCTCGATATCCACCCCGGAAGGCAGGTTGAGCGTGCTCAACGACTCGATGATCTTTTGACTCGGATTGACGATGTCGATGATCCGGTTGTGTACACGCAACTCGAATTGCTCACGCGCGGTCTTGTGGACGAATGTGGAGCGGTTGACCGTATACTTTTTGTGTTCGGTCGGCAACGGAATCGGACCTACTATTTCCGCTCCGTTTCGAACGGCCGTATCAACAATTTGCTTGATCGAGTTATCGATCAGCTTATGGTCGTACGATCGTACGCGTAGTCTCAATTTGGATTGTGCTTCTTCTTTCTTGGCCATTGTCAAAATGCTTTATATGAATAATCGCTTTGTTTATACAAGTTTAACTGCAGATCCTTCGACTCCTCCGCCCGCTTGAGGCAGGCGGAGTCGCTCAGGATGACACAGTTACGCTTACTTTATTATCTTTGTTACAACACCTGCGCCTACAGTTCGTCCACCCTCGCGGATAGCAAAACGCTGTTTTTCTTCCAAAGCTACCGGAGCGATAAGCTTTACGCCAAAGGTGACAGTGTCGCCCGGCATAACCATTTCCATTCCGGCCGGGAGCTCTACTTCTCCGGTCACATCAGTGGTGCGGATGTAGAACTGCGGCTTATAGCCCTTGAAGAACGGCGTGTGTCGTCCTCCTTCTTCTTTGCTCAAGATAAGCACTTCGGCTTCGAACTCGGTGTGCGGGGTGAGCGATCCCGGCTTTGCCAGAACCTGTCCTCGTTCCACATCTTCCTTCTTCAAACCGCGCAAGAGCAAACCAACATTATCTCCTGCCATGCCGGAATCGAGCAATTTGTTGAACATTTCAATACCGGTAACGACTGACTTTGCAGTCGGTCGGATGCCGATGATTTCTATTTCGTCGTTCACCTTAAGCGTACCGCGCTCGATACGTCCGGTTACCACAGTTCCGCGACCTTCGATCGAGAAAATGTCTTCTACCGGCATAAGGAACGGCTTATCGGTATCACGAACCGGCTGCGGGATGTAATCATCACATGCCTTTACCAATTCAAGAATCGGCTTCAATGCTTCGTCATCGACATTGGTCGCCTCAACTGCCTTCAATGCGGAACCACGAATGATCGGGGTTTCATCGCCAGGGAAGCCATACTTCTTCAACAACTCGCGAACTTCAGCTTCGACGAGGTCGATCAATTCGATATCGTCAACCATGTCGCACTTGTTCAAGAATACTACAATAGACGGAACGCCAACCTGACGAGCCAACAAAATGTGCTCGCGGGTCTGCGGCATCGGGCCGTCGGTCGCGGAAACTACGAGGATCGCACCGTCCATCTGGGCGGCACCGGTGATCATGTTCTTGATGTAGTCTGCGTGTCCCGGAGCATCGATGTGCGCATAGTGGCGCTTCTCGGACTCGTATTCGGAGTGGTGCAAAGCGATCGTGATACCACGAGCTTTTTCTTCCGGAGCGTTGTCGATCTGATCGACATTCTCCTTCTTTTTCGTCAACCCTTTAAGAAACAAGGCGTTGGTGATGGCTGCAGTCAATGTGGTCTTGCCATGGTCAACGTGACCGATGGTGCCGATATTGACATGCGGCTTTGTTCGTTCAAATTTTTCTGCCATAATTTTTTAATTGATGTAGGATTTAAGATTTATGATTTAAGAACATATGCATTGAGGATATTTGCCTCAATTCACATCATTCCTAAATCTTAAATCTTACCTCTTAAATCTAACAATTTGTTAGTCGACTTGTTTGTTTAATATATCGTATTTTATCTCTTTTCGTCAATATGCTGGATTCCCGCCGGAGTTTATCCCGTACTTGATACGGGACCCGCGTTGGGAATAACAATGCGTGACATTGTTCGTCAACCCAGAATGCACTGGATTCCGGCCTGCGCCGGAATGACAGAAAGGGGTCAAGAAACGAATTCGATGGTTGCCATCGCCGATCCGTCGCGCATGCGCGCTTCGGCCGACTTTACAACGCGAAGATATCCGCCGTGGCGCGCCTTATATTTCGGAGCGACCTCGTAAAATATCTTTTCCGCCGCCTTCTTCGGGAGCCGAGCGATGAGCAAGCGCAAGCTTGCCGTATCCTGGTTCTTTGCGAGGGTTACCATTTTTTCCACTTCCGGCTTCAGCTCTTTTGCTTTTGCCTCGGTAGTCGTGATGCGCTCCTCCAAGATCAGGTTGTTCGCCAAGGTCTTCATGAGCGCCGTGCGCTGGCCGGTCTTCCTATGAAATTTTCTTCCTTTGCTGAGATGTTTCATGCTTTTGGTTCTTTCTTTGCTTTCTTTTTCGGTTCCGGTGCTTCTTCTTCGGAAGATTCTTCGTCCTTTCCTGCTATGCTCGCTCCAATCTCTGCCGCTTTGGCAAAGTGATCCTTAAGGATATTCGCCGCCTTGTGCACCGCCATGGAAGGCTTAATGCTTCCGTCGGTTTCTACCGTAAGCTTGATGCGGTTAAAGTCGGTCCGCTCGCCGATGCGCATGTTCTCGATGACGAAGTTTACATTCGTTACCGGGGTAAATATCGCATCAATGGCTATTACGCCAACCGGAAGCTTCTCTATCTTGCGTGCTTCGACCGGTACATAGCCCAATCCCTTTTCAACGGTTATTTCCATTGAAAGCTCGGTCTTTTTGTCCGTAATGGTCGCAATGTGCGCTTCCGGATTTACAACCTCTACCTGCGCATTCGCCTTGATGTCTCCTGCGGTCACTTCCTTCTCGCCTTTTACATCGAGTGTCAGGACCTGCGGCTCATCCGCGTGGAACGCGAAGCGGATCTTTTTCATGTTGAGCGCGAGCTCTACGACATCTTCCATAATACCATCGATCGTCGTGAACTCATGCTTTACATTTTTGATCTTGATCTGTGTTACACATGCACCCGGAAGCGATGACAGCAACGCGCGGCGCAATGAGTTTCCTACCGTCAGGCCGTAGCCCGCGTACAGACCTTCGATCTCAAAAACTCCCACCTTATCGGTCTCCGATATCGTATTGATTTTTACTGACTCGCTTAATCGTGCGTATTCCATAAAAAGAAGAAGTTAGATTATTTTGAGTAGAAGTCAACGACCAAGTTAATATCGAATGGGATCTCGACATCGAACGGGAGAGATTTTACCTTTCCTTCGAGCTTTTCCCTGTCGAGCTGCAGCCATGTCGGTGTTTCGTATTTCTTCAGATTCTCCGCCAAGTCTTTGAACAACGGGGAGGTTTTTGATTTCTCGCGGACCGCCAGTATGTCGCCAACGCGTACCTTAAAGGACGAAATGGTTACCCTGCGTCCGTTGACCAATATGTGGCCGTGGCTGATGTACTGCTTTGCCGTGATGCGCGACGGGGCAAGACCCATGCGGAATACCGCGTTATCGAGTCGTCGTTCAAGCAGGTTTACGATCGTTGTCGTAATGGCCTCCTTTTTATGCAACGCTTCGGTAAATATCCTTTCCATCGCCTTTTCCCTTAGGCCGTAGCTGAACATGATCTTCTGTTTTTCTGCGAGCTGCAACCCGTATTCAGACAGCTGTTTGCGTCGGGATTTCCCGTGCACACCCGGACGATACGGTCGTCGGATCAATGCGCACTTCCCGGAACTGCATCGCTCTGCCTTGAGGAAGAGGTGCACACCGAGTGCCCGTTCTTTTTTTTCTTTTGGACCCATCATATAAATGACTCAGAACTTATAACTCATAACTTATAACGAAATTCTTTAGAGATACCTCCTCCGATCCGCCTTCTGTCATCAGTCAATAGTTATTGGTTAATAGTTTTTTTAAATTCTCCGTGGTTTCTTTGCCCGAGGACCGTTGTGCGGGATAGGAGTTACATCCTTTACCGAAACGATATTGAACCCCTGGTTTGCGAATGAACGAATTGCCGAATCACGGCCCGAGCCTACGCCCTTTACCACTACTTCGATCTCGTTCAAACCAACCTTCCGCAATTTCTCGACCAATGCCGCAACCGCTTTTGAAGCGGCAAACGGGGTCGCCTTTTTCGGACCGGCAAAACCAAGGCTTCCTGCGGATACCCATGCGATAACATCGCCGCCCTTATTGGTGACGGTTATCAGCGTGTTGTTATAGGTAGCGTTGATGAACACCTTTCCCTGCTCGATTTTGCGTGATCCTCCCCCCTTCCCCGAGACCTTGGTCATGGTCTTTTCAAGGGTGTCGCTTTCTTTCAGCACCTGCGCTTCAGTTTGTTTTATGACTTTTTTCTTACCCATAGTATTGACTTATAACTTATAACCTATGACCTATGACAAATGCTTACTTGCTTCATTGCAGGCCATTAACCCCATGTTATTTGTTATTAGTTATCAGTTATTTGTTATTTGAGTGAGGACTTGCGCTTTCCGCTTGCAGCGGTCTTGCGTACATTTCCTCGTACGGTTCGCGAGTTGGTTTTCGTTCGCTGTCCGCGGGTCGGGAGCTTCTTTATGTGCCGGGTGCCCCGGTAACAATTGATATCCTTCAAGCGGGCGATGTTCGTTTTGATCACCTGTCTCAATTCGCCTTCGACCTTGCAGTTCTTTTCCACATATTCCTGGATCTTTTTCATTTCCTCCTGCGTGAGGTCCTTTGCCATCTTATCGGCAGGGATCTTGGTAGCAGCCAAAATAGCATCCGAAGTGGTTTTTCCGATGCCGTGAATGTATGTCAACGCATACTCGACTCTCTTATTGTCTGGAATGTTTACACCGACTAATCGCATGGTAGTGAATGATTATTACCCTTGGCGCTGTTTATGCTTAGGGTTTTTCTTGCAGATGATAAATACGCGACCCTGTCGGCGCACGGATTTACAATCCTTACAAATTTTTTTGACTGAAGCTCGAACCTTCATAATAAATGACTTAGAACTTTTAACTTTTAACTTTTAACGGGATGCGGAGAATCCTCTCCTTAGCCCGTCTTCCGTCATTAGTTATTGGTCAATGGTTAATAGTTTATTTTACATTCTCCTCGTGATCCTCCCCCGCGCTCCGTCTTCGCTCAATTCGAGCGTCACCGTGTCGCCGGGCAGTATCTTGATGTAGTGTATCCGCATCTTGCCGGAGAGATACGCAAGTATCTCTTCGCCTTTTTCCAGTCGCACCCGGAAGGTCGTGGCCGGCAATGATTCAACAACAATGCCTCGCACGATCGTCTTACCTTGATCTTTTGGTTGTCTCGGTTGCCTCCTGGGTCTCATGTAAATGTAGATATTAGACTAAAACAAGTGAACAGTCAAGTGTAAATCACCGCTTTTACGGTGTTTCTCATGACTTGTTCACTTCGTGCGCAGCAATACTTACGGTATGTTTATTATAGTACACTGTTTTTTGAAAAAAACAAGGCTTCTGGCCTTGTTTTTTTACTGCAATTCCACTTTTACCCGCTCAACATCGTTTGGCACGGTGCGGACCCAGAATGGCCACAGTGAAACATCCGCCTTATCCAAGCCATCCGAGCTAAATATGATCGCCTTTAGCTCGTCTTGTGTCTTTCCCATAACCTTCGATTTGAAATCATCAAGATCGATCGGCTTCCAAAACACCCCCTTGAAATCAACCGGGAGCGTTATTGAACCCGTTTTTGCATCTACAGCCATAGTGCCATAGGAAATCGTGTGGCTTTTAATGTGCAATGCATTATCGCCTTTCGCCTGCCGGGCAAGTTCCGTCATCAGTTCAAGTACCTGCGCTTCTTTGAGCGCGTCTACTCCCCCTTCGGCTTCTATATATACCGAGAAATTGCCGCGATCGTCCACGCCTTCATTTACCACCGTTCTGACGACGGTAAACTTTCTACTGCTCTCCATGACCCTGAATCCCTCGGGGACTACCTGCGTGGCAAGAAACGCCTCTATAATATCCTTCATTTGCTGTTCGGCGCTTTCTTTTGCCATTCGGATATCATCCGCGGTCGGGTATTTGCTTTCGCCGATAAACCCTCCCGTCATCGGGTCTTTCGAGCTCGCATAAAATCCTTCAAACTTTGGCGTTCCCACGAACCCGGGGATCGTAAACTTGCTTATTGAGCCCACATTATATGCTTCCCCTGCCTTGTCTGCCGTTACATCTGCTTCAATACTTGCCGCAACCAACTCGCCGCCTGCCTTTGCCGCCCCCGGAATAACCACGCGGGCATTCAGCCGAAATATCTTCCCATCGGGTGTTTCCAAGCGCGTTCCCGCAACCAACGGCTGGGAACTCTCGCTAAACTCGTTATATATAGTAACTCTTCCGATTGCCTTTCGTTCTATGCTCTTTGCCGCTCCCGTTGCCGGAAATTGAAATACATTTGTCTTTTTTTCCAAAAATACCGCTACCGGGATCCTTCGCCCGGCCGGATCCACTTCCGCTATGTTCGTACCGGCACTGATCGTATTTGCGTATTCCCAGTTCGCCTTTTTGGACACCAATGTTATTTCCGCGCGCGGCAATACGGCCGCAACAACATATGCCGCCATGCCAAGCGCCACGCATACACCGGTCCACGCGACAATGCCCCCCCATTTGACCCGCTTGTGCTTTTTTCCACCCGAACGCTCTCGGCGTTCTATGCGCTCCAGCACCCTTTTTTCTTCCCGTGATGTCTTTTCTTTGGGGATATAGGCTATCGGATGATCCATATCCAGCGAAGACATGCTCGGCGCCATGCTCTCGTGCCTATCTTCTCCACTATGCGCGTTTATAATGCGCGGAGCAGGATGCTCGGAAATATTTTGCACTTCACTTTTTTCATCGATCACTGTTTCCGTCACCGTGCGCCCTTCATTTGCGCTGCCGTTTCTGCCAACGGCTTCCTTTTGCACTTCCATGTGCAACGATTCCCTTTTTCGTTCATTGGCAAATTGTTCCCGCTGACCCTTTCCGAGTAGCGGATTTATATCATCCTGTACGGATTTTTTCCGCACGATGTCCATCATCTTCACTTTTTTCAACGGTGCATTGGCCATAAGATAATCTCTGTTGCTTGTATGTTGGTATCATAGCAAATTTTGTGTGAAATAAAAACGGTTGCATTGTCATCCTGAACTCGTTTCAGGATCTCGCGCGAAGAAAACGAGATTCCGAAATAAATTCGGAATGACCCCGTAAAGTCCGCCATGGGCGGGCCACGGGGCAAGCAATGCGGGGAGGGTGTCATCCCGTGCCACGACACGGGATCCAGTGTTTTCTGCAGTAGTGACGCAAGGGCATTTAGACTCTGGATTCCCGCCGGAGTTTATCCCGTACTTGATACGGGACCCGCGTTCGGAATGACGCCCTACTTTATTATTTGTCGGCTACGGGCTATTTGCAGTACAATACTCTATATGCAAACACGCAGAACCGTCATTCTTGTTGTTATCGACGGATGGGGCGTCGGGCGACCCGATTTTTCCAATCCTATCCACACCGTCAATCCGCAAACGATCGATTTTTTGAAACACAATTTCCCCAGCGGCACCTTGCAGGCTTCGGGCATTTCCGTCGGACTTCCGTGGGGCGAAGAAGGCAATAGCGAAGTGGGCCACATGAACATGGGCGTCGGCCGGGTCGTGTACCAAAACTATCCAAAGATCACGCTCAGTATTCGCAACAAAACATTTTTTGACAATCCGGCATTGCAGGATGCGTTCAAGCACGCGACCGCGAACAATTCGTCGGTAAACATCGTCGGGCTTTTGGGCGAAGCAAATGTGCATGCTTCTTTTGAGCATCTTGAGGCCCTTTTGCAATATGCCGATCAAATACACTTTCCCGCGGATCGGGTCAACTTGCACTTGATTACCGATGGCCGGGACAGCGACCCGCATTCGGCAATGAAACTTATCGCCAAACTCCCCCACCCCGAACAGCTCGCGAGCATCGGCGGGCGTTATTACGGCATGGATCGCGACAAGCATTGGGACCGCATTCAACCCACCTATGCCGTCATGACCGGCTCAGGCGCGGTAGTTACCGATCTCAAGCAGCACATAGAACAGTTCTACGCCAAAGACCTGAATGATGAATACATAGAGCCCACCCTTGTCGGTCAAACCGCCCGACCGATCAAAAACGACGATGTGGTCATCTTTTTCAATTTCCGCGAAGATCGCATGAAACAGCTGGTCAAAGCATTCACCGACCCCACATTCGCCGAGTTTCCTACCGCACCGCTTTCCAATGTGCATTTCTGTTCGTTCATCGAATACGATCGATCGTTCGGGATTCCCGCATTTTTCCCGCCCGACCCGCTTGGCAATCCACTTGGCAAAGTACTTGCCGATCATAATAGAACACAGTGGCGCATTGCGGAAACGGAAAAATATGCACATATTACCTATTTCTTCAACGGCCTGCGCGAAAAGCCTTTCGACGGAGAATATCGCGTACTCATCCCATCGCGAAAGGAGTTCAGCCATGCCGAGCGCCCGGAAATGCGCGCAGAAGAAATCACTACGCGCCTCGTGGAAGCCATAGAGGAGCGCGCGTACGACTTTATTTTGGTCAATTACGCAAACGCGGACATCGTCGCGCATACCGGCAATATGCAGGCAACCGAGCAAGCCGTCAAAATCATCGACACATCCATTAAAAAAGTGGTCGACGCGACGCTTGCAACCGACTCTATTATGGTCGTCACATCGGACCATGGCAATGCCGAACGCCTTGCCGATCCGTTAACCGGAAAGGCGGAGACGAAGCATGATGCCAGTCCCGTACCTATTTATCTTGTGGCAAACGAATACAAGCGCCTGCGCAGCGATGCGGAAGTCCACTCGGCGGAACAAGCCTCTATCGGCGTACTCGCCGACATTGCGCCGACCATTCTTGAATTGATGCACATCCCGAGACCAGAAGAAATGACCGCGCAAAGTTTAGTGGATCTAATGATTGACTAAACCACGCGGGCAAGCAATGCGGGAGAGGGTGTCATCCCGGACTTGATCCGGGATCCAGAGTTTTCTGCAGTAGTGACGCAAGGGCATTTAGACTCTGGATTCCCGCCGGAGTTTATCCCGTACTTGATACGGGACCCGCGTTCGGAATGACAATGCGGGGATGGAGGGTGGAGGTAAGAGATAAGAGATGCGAGGTGCGAAAAGAGGGTTGGGAATGACAATACAGATTAAGGAAATAACACATAAAAACACCCGCCAATGGCGGGTGTTTTTATGTGTTATTTTCCTTGCTTGATCAGCGCTTCCACGGCGACCACGCGGTCGTATTTTACCGTGCGTTCCGGCTTGCCGGGTGCGCCCGATTTCAACCCCCATGCGCCAACGGCGACGGCAAGATCAGCAATAAAATCGTCCATGGTCTCGCCGCTGCGATGCGACACGACAACCTTCCAATTGTTGCTATATGCCATGCGCACTACGCGCAATGTTTCCGTTAATGAGCCTATTTGGTTCAGCTTTACCAAAATGGCGTTTCCCACCTGCTCGGCTATGGCCTTTTCGAACCGCTTCGGGTTCGTGGTCGTCAAATCGTCTGTAATGATCAACGCATCGAGGCCTCCTTGGTTCAAACGCATATACAACATTTTGAAATCACCAAACGCTTCCTGCTCGAACGGATCTTCGAACGAAAGAATATCGTAGCGAAAAATGAGGTCGTAATAAATGCCCAACAATTCCTGCGCGGAAAGCCGGCGGCCATCCACCATATACCCCCCGTCGGTAAAGAACGAAGTCGCCGCAACATCCATGCCGATGCGCAACGGATAATTATTTGCCGCAATGACCGATTTCATGAGCGCCACCGCTTCTTCGTTGCTTTCAAACGGTGCGGAGTAACCCGCTTCGTCGCCCAGCGTTACATTTTCCGCTCCGAACTTTTGGCGAATGGCTTCGCCCAGCTTTCCGTAATATTCCTTTCCTATGCGATATGCTTCTTCGAAGCTATCCACCATCGGTATAACTTGAAACTCCTGAAAGTCGAGCTTGTTGTTCGCATGCGCGCCGCCATTGATGACATTAAAGATCGGGTACTTTACCATGCGGCTTCCCACGATCTCGAGTCCGCTGATGTCGCGAATGTAACGGAACAATTCCTTGCCCTCTTCTTGCGCTTTGAGCCGCGCGAATGCAAGCGACAATGTAAGAATCAAATTACCTCCAAGCCGTTCCTTGTTTTCCGTTCCGTCGAGGGCAATCAGAAATTCGTCAAACTCCTTTTGGCTCGCGAAGTCCTTTGCCAATATATCCGCCTTTATGGATTCAAGTATTACCTGCGCCTTCGCCGGTTCCAACACGAATGCCTCGTGCACGCCAGTGCTTTTTCCGCTCGGCGCGCTTGCCTTTGCGGATACTGTTTGCCCGTTATTATCCCAAGACAAGGTAGCTTCGAGCGTATCCTGCCCACGGGAATCCTGAATGATGATTACTGCAATGTCGTGTATTTTCATGGTTTCTGTATTGCGCAATACATAGTATTGTCATCCCGAGCCCGTTCGACAAGCTCAGGGTAAACTCCGCGGAACGAAGTCGAGGGATCTGCATACATACTACAGATTCCTCGGCTCCGCAGAGTACTGCCCCACTCGGAATAACAAGGCGCATATCTTTCCCTTTAGTATACCAAAACCACATGCAAATTGCATGCGGTTGTACTGGTCCAGCACATATGAGACTCCTCGGGAGTTAATTTGTTACAAATATATCGCATCGGCGGAATAAGGCCAATAGACCAGTGTGGACGCCTGGTATTGTACCAGAGAAGCCACCGCATGAGCCTTTGGTTGAACTCCTCGATATCGTAAGCGAGAAGATATCGGTTGGGCATGATGAAGGCCTCGGAGAGCGTGCGGTTGAACCGCTCGATTTCGCTCTGCATCTTTGGGGTGCGGGGATAGGCATGGAAATGGATGATGCCCTCCTTGTCCAGGAACGCATGGAAGTGGTCCGCAAACTCGCTCCCGTTGTCGGTCTGCACATGGGTCAAAGAAATGGGGGCAACATCTTTGAATGTTGCCATGAAATCGGCGGCAGTTTTCGAGGAATGCGAGGCGTACGCATAGGCGAAAGCGAACTCGCTTTCGCAGTCGATGCCGGTCAGGATATATCGCTTGATGCCGTTGGTGAATCGGACGACGGTGTCCGCTTTCGCCAGCTGCCCAGCATGCCCCTTGCTGCGCAGTTTCTGCACTGTTTTGCGGGGTTTTCGCTCCATGAGGCGGCCTGTTTTGCCATTGAGAACATACCTGACCGCATTAGGGAGCTTGCCTTGCTTCTTGAGGTCGGTAAGCATTCTGCCGACCGTGGATGGGGAATGGTCGGCAATGCCGTCCTCTTTCAGGAGGACGGCTATCTTGTCTTTGCCGATCTTCTCGAAAGCACGCTCCTTGATGATGAGGTTTTTCACCGCATCGGGGATGACGCGTTCGCGCCGGCTGATCGGGGCTGTGCTTTTTGGATTCAGAGCCTCAAGCTTTCCGCCTCCTTCTTTGAGATCCTTTTGCCAGCGGAAGAGCGTGGCACGGGAAGCCTTGAAGGCTTCCCGTGTTGCCACATCCCCATGCTTCTTCCAAAATGCCAGAATGCGCATACGCTCCTGTGCCTGTTGGGTGATCATATCCCGATAGCGTAACGCCTCATTATATGTGGATACAATACCCCTAATTCCCTTGGTTTTATTGTATTGTTGCATGACTTTTCGGATTGCCGAAAAGTCTCATATGTATCTGAACTTATGCACGGTTTTGACGCGCCCCATTGATTACCAATTTGGCGTTGATATCCTGTCGTTTCCCGTTTTCCATGCCGAACATGTTCCGCCAACACATACGCGCCATTCACATACCTTATAATAGTTTACGTATGATTGCGGATATACATAGCATGGACCGTATTCTATCGTTGGCGTTCCGCCTGCCATTGCCGTTATCGTTTTGCAGTTTGCACCATTTATATCACAATAATTCCCCGAATTGATCTGCGTTGCCTTTGCGGTCCCGTTGACGTCCAATTTTTGTGTCGGAGCCGATGCATCAATACCCACATTCCCGCCGCCTGAATTAAGGATCAGTGGAGCATTTCCACCGGAGCCGGAATCGATTCTCCCGTTATTGCTTCCGTCTACCCATACGTACAACCCCCGCACTCCTCCGACATTCTCGATCGCAAGGCCACCGGTAAAGGCATTCGTAGATTGCCGAACGACCAGCTTTGTAGCGGGCGCCGTCGTCCCAATTCCAATATTTCCATCCCCGCGTATATATAAATAATAGTTCGTCGAGGATCTATCCATTACACTTAACGCAGCATTCGTAGACGAATCTCCTGCCCTGACTGTTAATCCCCAGCTATCATTAGGCACGGTGTTTTCTATTAATGTCGCCCATGCGCCTGCTTGTGTGTGGCTTACTCTTAGTCTACTTGATCCAGGATTGGTATTCCCTATCCCCACATTACCTGTGATATTGGAATACATACTGTTAGTAGATGTGGCCATCCACAACGAAGAGCCAATATCGCCCCAAGTTCCGTTGGCCTTCCCGCGAAAAGACTTGCTGGTGGAATTGTAATAAATGGAACCGTCTATGCCGAAGGGGTCTGCGGAAATGATACCTAAGTTAAGGAGGTTAGAGAGGGATATGTTCTTCCAGCGTTTGGTGCCGGAAAAGCCGACCTCGTAACTGTCGTCCGCGTTAGGGAGCAGGTCGGAGTCGAAGGTGGCGGCGGAAACGCGGGAAATGCCTGAACGCAATGCACGGGATATCTTACTGGGGCCGGTGGCGGTATTGGAAAACTGCAGGTCGACCGAGACTTGGTCGTGGCCGCCCGAAAACTCCACGCGCTTGAAGAATGCGGTGTCGACGATGACTTTACTGGTGGTGAGGTCGGTGGATGCGGATGCGCAGTTCTGCTTTTGGAATTCATCGGGGCCTTGGGAAAGTTTCAGGACGCCGTTTTGCACAAACACGCAAGTCGGGTCAAGCGCGGGATCGTTCATGCGCAGCTTGAGCGTGCCGGTTGTAGTGGTAGCCGTTTCTATGGCCGAAGATTCACGGACCAAACGGGAAACCGTTTCCATGGCGAACTGCAGTTGACTGGAAACTTCATCGCCCGATATTTCCTGCGTGGAAATGCGGACCACATTGGTAAGAATGCCAAACAACGATCCACCGATGATGGCGAAGATGCCGAGGTACAACAATGTTTCCAACAAAGAGAAGCCGCGGGTGTGTTTCATGGGATTATTATAGCATATTGGGGAGGGGGGTGGGTATAGGGTAGTAGGTATAGGGTATACGGTATACGGTATGGGATGGAGTGTCATCCCGAGTGCAATGCAGCGAAGCGGAGTGAAACCGAGGGATCTGCAGTCATGAAGCAGATTCCTCGGCTGCTCCGTCCGCCAGCTGGCGGACGGATTCGCTCGGAATGACAATGCCGGGGAACAGAAATAAGAGGTAAGAAGTACGAGGTGCGAAAAGAGGGCCACCGGTATGGGAATGCTTATGCTATACTAAACACATGAAGAAGTTGTTGCTTATTGATGCGAATGCGCTCATTCATCGTGCGTTCCATGCCATTCCAAATCTGACCACACCCGACGGGCGGCCAAGCGGTGCGCTGTATGGCCTTGCCAATGTGTTGATAAAGATATTCAGGGAAGAGCACCCCGAATATGCGGTCGCCTTTTTTGACCGTCCGGAACCCACCTTTCGCAAGAAGATGTACGCCGAATACAAGGCACACCGCCCGAAGGCTCCCGACGAATTGGTATCGCAGATCATTGAAGCTCACAACCTGTTTGATATATTCGGCGTAAAAACATACGAAGTCCCCGGGTTTGAAGGAGACGACCTTATCGGCACCGCAGCGGAACAATTCAAGGGAGAAAAAGATGTACAGGTCGTCATTTTGACGGGCGATCTTGATGCGTTGCAGCTGGTCGAAGGGAACAAGGTCGTCGTGGAAACACTTAAGCAGGGCATCAGCGAAACCATCACCTATGACACAACCGCGGTCGAGGCGCGCTACGGCATAACGCCTTCGCAACTTGCCGATTACAAAGGTCTTGTAGGCGATACATCGGACAACATTGCCGGTGTGCGCGGCGTAGGGCCAAAGACCGCTGCTGCAATCATTCAAGAATTTAGTTCGCTGGAAAACTTTTTTGCAACCGTTAAAGCGTCTGATTCTACGGATAAAAAAATGCTTTCCTACAAAAAGATCGCGGAGCATGAGGAAATTGCCATGCTTTCAAAACAACTCGCGACCATTCGGCGCGATGCGCCAATTGGCATCACTTCGATTAATGAGATTAAGTATGAACAGTTCCCTATCGAGGCCATTGTTCCGTATCTGCAAGATTTGGGATTTACGAGTATTATCAAGCGGTTGGCTCCGGAAGCGCGCGAGACAAGAGGTACGAGACAAGAGGTACGAGAAACCCAAGGACAACTTTCTTTTTTGGATGCGCAACCGACACTTTCAAAAACGCTTCTTGATGATGTCGAGCGACCGCTCGTGCCCATTCTTGAAGAAATGAAGCAATGGGGCATTATGATCGACCGCGTACGCTTGGCGGAAAAGGAGGTTATACTTGATCGCGATATTGATGCGTTGACCAAGGAGCTTTATCGCGAAGCCGGACAGGTCTTTAACCCGAACTCGCCCAAGCAACTCCTTGAACTACTCAAAACGAAATATCAGCTCAAGATCAAATCGACCAATATCGACAAGATCGAGCAGTTTCGCGCCACCGTGCCGCTTGTCGATCTTATCCTCAAGTATCGGGAACTTTTCAAAGTAAAGTCCACCTATCTTGAGCCACTAAAACGCATGAGCGACCCTTCGACGAGCTCAGGGCAAATGGGCGACAGTCGCATCCACCCGACATTCGTACAACTCAAGGCGGCAACCGGGCGCATCACCTGCGAACAACCAAACCTGCAGAATATTCCGCCGTCGGTGCGCGACATATTTGTCGCGCCCGCCGGCTCCAAGCTCGTTTCGCTCGATTATTCGCAGATCGAACTGCGCATCCTTGCTTCATTGACCGAAGACCCCGAAATGCTGCGCGCGTTCAAAAGCAATTCCGACATTCATCAGATCACGGCAAGCAAAATATATAATGTGCCGCTTGCGGATGTTACGCCGACCATGCGCAAGGTCGCCAAGACGCTGAACTTCGGCGTGATCTACGGCATGGGCGCACGGGCACTCGCCCAACAGAGCGGTCTTTCGCCAAAAGAGGCGAAAGCATTCATAGAAGAATACTTTAAGGATTTTGCGACCATCAAGCACTGGCAGGAGGGCATATTGGCGAAGGTCCGCGAGCAAGGATTTGTTGAGAACATCAATGGACGCATTCGGCCGCTTCCCGAAATCGTTTCGTTCAATAAGATGCTGCAATCGGAGGCTGAGCGCATGGCAATTAACTTCCCCATTCAAAGCGTCGGGGCCGACATCATCAAGTCGGCCATGGTCAAGGTAAAGGAACATCTTTCCGCCGAAGGCCTGTGGGGTGCCGATGTAAAAATGCTTTTGACCGTACACGACGAACTCGTGTTTGAAATAAAAGACACCGAACGCTTACCGCAGACCGTCAACGAGATCAAAGACATTTTGGAATCCGTCTATACGCTCAAGGTTCCGCTGACCGTGAATGTTGAAATCGGAGATAATTGGGGGGAACTATAATTATAACAAGTCATAAGCGACATGTTGCAATGCGACATAAAAATCCCGTCCGCGAAAGCGTACGGGATTTTTATGTGCCATACTTCATAGATTCACCTTAGACTTACCCTTGGCGAAGCTATTTCTATAAAAGATGATGGCCGTTGTTTACCCAATTGTTAAACCTTACAGCACCTCCAACTGAAGCCGGCATCCCCCGATCCAGTTGTGCCACAATGCATATTATAAAATTCATCATGATGACCTCTTCCAAAATCGCCATAGCTCACACAAGCGGCTCCCCGGGCAGAGCATGTGGTATTCCCTGTTTGACCTGCAACCTTTCTAACATCCGAGCAAGTGAGTACCCCTCCCCCTCCCGTTGCCGCCCTGCAATTATTTCCATTCTGATCGCAATATTCCGTGGCGCCCACTTTTCCCTCAACATCCAATTTCAAGCCGGCATCGGGGGTCACATCGCCTATTCCCATGCTGCCGTTTTGCACAATAAGCCCAATCAATGCGCCGCCGGTGTTAAGCATAAGCCCGCCGCTCTTTGCCTGTCCGCTGTTTGATATGTTGATCGGCTCTGCCGCATTGTTCCCCGGCGGCGTTGCGGTCGGGTCTGCCCATGGGGCCGCATGCACAACCATGCCCACGGCGAAAACAGTGATGACTATAGGGAGCACTGTAGAAAATATTGTTTGGTGTGATTGTTTCATGAAAGGGTTTTATTAAACTCTATCGTTACCTAATCGATCAAATCCCGCTAATATCCTAAGACTTACCATTGGCGAAGCTATTTCTATAAAAGATAAGGGTCCTGTAATTACTCCCATTCTTGATTAATAACATAAGTATGAGGTGTCTGGAGTGCTTGGATCGCCAGACCAACTAAGACCGATTCGATGATATGTAGTGCCTGTAGGGCAAGTACAATTACCAGTAAAGGAATTCGGTGAATCACATCGAACAAGAGGCGGATTACTTCCATGTCCTCCAAAACCACCCTTAAAGGACCCGCCCTCCGCCGCTACCGCTGTCATCGCCCTGCAATTATTTCCATTCTGATCGCAATATTCCGTGGCGCCCACTTTTCCCTCAACATCCAATTTCAAGCCGGCATCGGGGGTCACATCGCCTATTCCCATGCTGCCGTTTTGCACAATAAGCCCAATCAATGCGCCGCCGGTGTTAAGCATAAGCCCGCCGCTCTTTGCCTGTCCGCTGTTTGATATGTTGATCGGCTCTGCCGCATTGTTCCCCGGCGGCGTTGCGGTCGGGTCTGCCCATGGGGCGGCATGTACAACCATGCCCACGGCGAAAACAGTGATGACTATAGAGAGCACTGTAGAAAATATTGTTTGACGCGATGATTTCATTGATGTGTTTTTGTTAGCTTATTATTATTTCGCAGGAGCGGAAAGTGAATCAAGCACTGATTGGTCTGCCGTTTGGACGGTAGCTCCCATCCCCTTAGGGGCGGGGGCGGTCATGGCCTTGGATACCGATTGGAGAGTTTCTTTGGGAGTCACGATGGTTGCTTCGGGTGGAGCAGTTATCGGAGCGGAAAGTGATCTTAAAACCTCCTGCTCGGTCGACTGCTGCGCTTGTGGCTGTTGTTCAGACTGCTGCGACTGCGGCTGAGTGTCACTCTTTTTTACGAAGACGACTGCCGCTATCACAATGGCAACTACTACGACCACACCTATGCCAATGATTGTAAGTTTTGTTTTTTTATCCATATATTTGCAAAAAATATCGTAGGTTGCGCGTATGCCGCGCATTGATCATTATGGCAATACCTCACGAATGCGTATGGTTCCCGATGCCGCTTCACCCGGCACGGTCGTTGATTCGCCCGTCAAATAGACGGCAGCTGTTTTGACGACAGGACCGCCGAACCCCTGACATGTCAATGTATACATTGTTCCCCGTGGCGGAGCAACAAGGCGCGTCCCGGTAATAGGCATATCTACTCCGACACCATTGTCTATCGCACAGCTATCGATAGCGGTAAGCGCATTACATCCCCATGATAACGTTGATTTCTGCGGAGGCGTGATTGTTGTCGGGTCTGCCCCGAAATCGCAATCTGCGTGTGGCACGATAAAAGAATCGCTAAATTGCACCCAGCCGACAACATCACTGCCCCATGCCCATCCACCGGCAGTGTTCGCGGCGTTTCGAACGATTCCGCCCGCTCCTACTTTTGCATCTGTTATTTTGATCCAGCCGTCCCACCCATTTCCATAAGACAATGCACGCACCCAGCCGGTAACAGTGCCGCTGTTTATATCAAACCGCAGCCCATGGTTTGGGGCGCCGGGATATCCGCTTGTTGGGTTGGTATCTACCCACCCGATGTTCGAAGACCATGCATAGTGCGTTGGTCCCGCGGACAACACCTGCCCCGTAGCGAGGTCGATCGCCGTCTTATAGTTCGATGTCGCACACACGCCGCGATCGGCGCAATTGAAACTGAGCCACCCGACATTTGTCGACCACGCATACCCGTGCACCTCGTTGTCATTACTGAACGCATTTACCCGAAATAGCGGAACTTTACCCGCCAGCACGACAAGCGCGCCCACAATAAGTATGGTGGACCCCAACACGATGAATATATTTCTTTTTGACATGGCAATATATTTATTACGATAGATCATTACTTTCCCTATCATATCATATCAATACAAAAGTATCCATTTCGCGCAATATGCGCATGCGTGATGATGCAGGCGGCATGTCATGGCACAAACAAGGCCGTCGCGTGTGCGACGGCCTTGTTTGTATTTTTCTTATTTCGTTCTTCGTTTTTTTATAGCGGTTTTATGACCACGGCGCGATCTTTCCCCTCCCCTGCGCTTTCCGTTTTGATGTCCGGACGCTCGGCGAGTTCCGCATGGATCAGGCGGCGCTCATAGGCGTTCATGGAAGGCAGGGCTATTTCCTGCTGCGTTGCCGCAACCTTGCGCGCGGCCGCCTTTGCCAGCTCTACGATCAGCGCTTCGCGTTGCTTGCGGTAATTGTTTACATCGATCGTTATCTGCTCCCAATCAAATTTCTTCGTTACCAACCGGACCAAATAATTCAGGTCGGCAATGAAATTCGCCAAGTTCTTTTCAAGAAACTTTCCGTCTTCAATAAGAATACTGGCCCTCCGGGCTTCTTCGTCATAACTGACGGTATAATCCCGAAATCCCATCTTCCCTATCAGTTCTTTAATTATCTCCTGCAACGACAAGTTTTCCATGGTCTTTTACGATATTGATCCTTTTATTGATTATGACCTGTTGCGCGATGGAAAACAAGGTTGTCGTAAGCCAGTACAAACCGACGGCAGACGGCATGGTCATAAGCACAACCACGGTCAATATCGGCCCCATATACATCATTTGACGGCCCATCATTTCGGCCATTTCGAGGTCTTTGAACGCCTTGTTGCTCTTGGGTAATGTAAGCTTCGCCTGATAATACTGCGCCACAGCCGTAATAAGGGTCAGCAGTATGCTTTTCTGGGATAGGTCGAGGACCCCAAGGAACATAAAGTTCAGCGTTTCCACATGCGGTACGAATGAATACAATACATCCTGCGGCATTGTTTTGATGCCGGTAGTGAACACCTTATACATGGCGAAAAGGATTGGCAACTGGACCACGAGCAGCAAAAAGAACGCGGAGAACGGGTTCACCTTGTGCTCCTTGTAGATGGCCATCATTTCCTCCACCTGTTTTTGCTTGTCGTTTTTGTGCTTTGACTGTATTTCCTTTACCTTCGGGGCAATTTTCTGCATGATCGCCTGATCGCGCGCTCCCTTGTAGAAGAACGGGTACAGCACGATGCGAACCAAAATCGTCAACAGAACGATCGCGATGCCGAGATCGCCAAACGAATAACTGTTATATAGGAATATCAGCGCGTTAAAGAGCGGTTCGTATAGGTAGGTGTTAAATAGGTAGAACATAATTGTATTAGAGTTTTTGGGGCGGAAGGTTGTCATCCCGTGCTCCGACACGGGATCCAAAGTTTTTTGTGATTTCAGTGTTTTGCGCAAAATACCATGGATACCGGCCTCCGCCGGTATGACAATGCGGGCGGGAATGACACAGGGGCTGCATTTTCATGCTACATACTACTTACTACTTACTACATGTTTCATGCTACATGCTCCATGCTCCATGTTTCGTACTCGTTATTGTACCTTAAACCGGTTCAAATTCAAATGCGTATAGGCGTCTTCGGTTACCGTGCGGCCCGACGATGTTTTTTGCAACAGCCCCATCTTGATCAGAAACGGCTCATAGACTTCCTCCACTGTACCCTTGTCTTCGCCGAGTATCGCGACCAGCGTATTGAGCCCTACTGGGCCGCCGTTGAACTTCGTGATGATGCTTTCCAATAAACGGCGATCCCACTTCTCCAGCCCGAGCTCGTCTATTTCAAGCAGTTCCAATGTGTCGAGCACCGCCTCTTCGGTGATGACCGGTATTTCCTTTACCTGCGCAAAGTCACGCACGCGCTTGAGCAATCGATTCGCTGTACGGGGCGTAAAGCGCGATGCCTTGGCTATGGCCGCGACCGCGATCGGTTCGATATCAAGTCCCAGAATACGCGCCGAGCGACGGATGATCTCCTCGATATGCGCATGCTCATAGTAGTCCATGCTGAAGATTGCCCCGAAGCGCGAGCGAAGTGGTGCGGACAACAGGTTCACCCGCGTGGTCGCCGCGATGAGCGTAAATGCCGGTAGGTCCAGCGTAAGCTGGCGGGCGGCCGGACCCTTGCCGATGGTCATGTGCAATTTACGGCTTTCCATGGCCGGGTACAGGACTTCTTCTATAGTACGGTTTATGCGGTGGGCTTCATCGACGAACAAAATGTCCCCTTCTTCCAAATTTGCCAGCGTAGAAACCAGATCACCCGTCTTTTCCATATTAACCCCCGAGGTCGTGCGCATCTGCGCGCCCATTTCCCGCGCTATCAGGTTCGCTATCGTTGTCTTGCCCAACCCTTGCGGGCCGTAAAACAGCATATGATCGGGCCGTTCGCCCCGCTTTTGGGCCGCTTCTATCATAATGCGGACATTTGCCTTGATGCGCTCCTGCCCGATATATTCGTCCCACTTCCCGGGGCGCAAAACCGCGTCTATTTGCAGGTCGTCCCTGCCCGAAGTCGCTACATCGTTGCGGGCGGGCCCTTTTGGCTTGTTCTCTTCGAGCGTCATTGCTTCCATACTACCATACGCCGAGGATAGGGGAAAGAAAATTACTGATTACTAAATAAGGATGCGGGAGCGCAATGTAACGATGTCCGACATCGTTACATTACCGTCATCGCAAGACATTATGGCGACTATTTTCCTGGATTCCGGCCTCCGCCGGAATGACACCCCCACACATTGACTTTATTGCCATACTTTTATATAGTTCTTCTACTGTTGAGTGAGTACGGGGCATTCCCTTATTCATAATTCGTAATTCATAATTCTATTTCATATGGGTGGAGTACCAGTAAAACATCATACTAAATCAAAGGTAGGACGCCGCCGATCCCACTTGGCTTTAAAGCCGAGCCAGATCGCGGTCTGCCCGAGCTGCCAATCCCCGGTCATGCCGCATCGCTATTGCGCAAATTGCGGAAGCTATAAGGGATCGGTCGTAAAGGCCCCTAAGCTGAAGGTCAAAAAAGAAACCGCACAGTAAAGAAATTGCCGACCGTTTTTACTGTCGGCAATTTTGTTCTATACTAATAGAAACATAGCACCTTAATTTCGTAACTCTTCGCCGTTCTTCTGTGTGCTCTAACGAGCTAACCCCGGCTAACGAGCTAACGAGCTTTTCATATGGCAACACGACACTTGATTCGATCTATCATATTGCAGTCATTGTACGAGTGGGATTTTTATAAGCAGAAAGAAGAACTCACCGCGGTCATCGAACGCAACCTCGTCGAATTCGGCGCTGGTATCGACGAACCCGAGTTTGCATGGAAGCTTATCAACGGCGTCATCGCGCATATGACGGAGATCGACAACATTATCCGCCGCGCCGCGCCGCAATGGCCGCTCGAACAGATTCCGGTCATCGACCGCAATGTATTGCGCATCGGGCTATATGAACTGCTTTTCGCAGACCACGACGAGATTCCCGAGAAGGTCGCCATCAACGAAGCCATCGAGCTTGCCAAAAACTTTGGCGGTCCGAACTCCGGCAAATTCATCAACGGCGTACTCGGCACGGTCTATAAGGAAATCCATCAAACCGAAGACGCAGCAGAGTCTGCCAAGCCGACCAAGAAAACCAAGAAGTCGGAGCCCACAGAACCAATAACAACCAATGAGGAATAATGTTCCTCATTCCTAATATCTTATTCGTGCTCGTTGTCATTCCGGTCCGTCGGCCGACGGACCGGAATCTATACCACAAAGATTCCTTCTTTCGCAGGAATGACAACAGTCAACGCATCAGCTATTAGGAATGAAGAATGTTCGCTATCGTGAACCAATTCGAAAAACTACAACAAACCATCGGGATTCAATTTAACAGTCTCGACCTGCTCAAAGAAGCGCTTACGCATCGTTCCTATATCAATGAAAATCCGAAATGGGGCGTTCCCCATAATGAACGGCTCGAATTTTTGGGCGACGCAGTCCTTGAACTCGTCGTAACGGAACATTTGTTCCACGCCTATCCAAACTCTCCCGAGGGAGAACTGACCAGCATCCGCGCGGCGCTGGTGAACTACCAAATACTTGCACGCATCGCCGATGGCATAAAAATGCACGGTTCCATTTTGCTGTCCCGTGGCGAAGCAAAGGACACCGCGCGCGCAAAGGAGGTCATCCTCGCGAACGCATTTGAATCATTGATCGGCGCGATCTATCTTGACCAAGGCTACGCCGTTGTCGCGAAGTTCATTTCCGAACATGTACTCGCCCACTCCACCGAGATCGTCGAGAAAAATCTACACAAAGACCCTAAGAGTCATTTACAGGAAATCGTACAGGAAAAGTACAAGGTCACGCCGCGCTATGTGGTGCTAAGCGAAGAAGGCCCCGACCACAACAAGGTGTTCGAGATCGGCGCGTACTTCGGCGAAGAATTCGCCTCCCGCGGAAAAGGCTTTTCCAAGCAGGAAGCCGAAATAGAAGCCGCAAAAAATGCGTTGAAGAAGTTTGCAGTGTAAATTTGTCATTCCGAGCGCATCCGTCAGCCGGCGGAGGAGTCGAGGAATCTGCAGCGTAGAGTCAGATCCTTCGACTCCACTCCGTTCCGCTCAGGATGACAATATAATCATGGATTCCTGCTTCCCTGCTTTCGTATAAAGCTACGGCAAGGCAATGGGCGGGAATAACACCATTAAAGACCGCCTCATATCAAGGCGGTCTTTTTTATTCGTGCGGCAAGCGTAATAAGGCACTAAAGATTGTCATCCCGAGCGAATCCGTCAGCCGGCGGAGGAGTCGAGGGATCTGAGTTAGTACTACAGATTCCTCGACTACAGTTTACCTCGAGCGAAGTCGAATGGGCTCGGAATGACAAATAAAATCCCCCCGTCATAGTGACGGGGGTTTTTCTTCCGTGAAGAAGGAGTATACTATCTTGTTTTTTCGATACGCGATACCGTGAGAAGCCCTCGTCCCTCCATAGGGTCTTCCCCTGTCGTGTATATCGTAACATTGTCCCCTTTTTCGAGGGGCACATTTGCCTTTTCCGCGGCCACGGATCGAACGCGACATTCCCCACTCCCCAATCCGTCCCCCACACAGATATATACCGCGTACATAATCTCCGGATAATATCTGCACACGGAAACGTCGGCCATGACCGTTGCCTGATAGGCAACCTTACTTCTCGCCACCCTGGTGGTCTTATTCTTTGTCACATGTTCCATCAAGGCGTACGCCCCCATTGCGACCGCTAAAAATAGGGCTACCAACAATATGTTCTTTTTCATCTTACTACTCCTTCTTTACGATTGTGAATGTCCCGTGGGCGATACGCCCTATATCTCAAAAATCTACTGTAAATATAGTAATATATTCCACTGCTTTTGTCAAGTTTTCCTATTTCCTTATATCCTTTTCCCTGTTATTCTTGAAACATCATGTTGTTGAAATCGCTTGAACTGAACGGATTTAAATCATTTGCGCAAAAGACCGTGCTCGAGTTCCCCGGCGGCATCACCGCCATCGTGGGGCCGAACGGCAGCGGCAAGTCAAATGTCATCGACGCGATTCGCTGGATCCTCGGCGAGCGCGAGGCAAAGAACCTCCGCGGCGGCAAGGCCGAAGACCTAATCTTTGCCGGCACGCCCAAGCGCGCGCGCTCGGGCATGGCGAGCGTCAGCATTAACTTCGACAACAGTGGCAAATTTTTTCCGCTCGACTTTGACGAAGTTTCCGTTTCGCGTGAAATATCCCGCGACGGCAATTCCACCTACGGGCTCAACAAATCCGATGTCCGCGCAAAGGATATCATCGACTTCTTTGCCCGTTCACGCTTGGGCACCCGCGGTCTGACCATCATCAACCAGGGGTCCAGCGATCTTTTTGTGCGCGCCACCCCGCAGGAGCGTCGCTTTATGATCGAAGAGATCCTCGGCTTAAAAGAATACCAGCTGAAAAAACTCGAAGCGGAGCGCAAATTGAAAAACACGGCGCTTAATCTGGAAAAGATCCGCATTATGATCGAAGAGGTCGCCCCGCGCCTGCGCACGCTCAAGCGACAGGTTTCCAAATATCAAACACGCGATCAAAAGCGCGACGAGCTCGCCAACGCGGAGCAAAACTATTTCGGCACCAAGGCAACCGCACTCAAGGCGGCGCTCGCCCGCACCGAAGCCGACCTTGCCGGATTGCGCGAAGGCATTTCCGCAAAGCAAGCGGAGCTCATAGAACTTGAACGCACACTGGAAGCCATCGAAGCAACCAAAGACCGGCACGCCGAAGCGGTCGCGCTCAAAGAACAAGAAACAACCCTGCTCACCAAGCGGTTCCAACTGCAAAAAGATGTCGCCCGACTTGAAGCAAAACTTGAATTCTCTGTCGATGCCACTTCCGACCATGGCGTCGTGTACCGCAAGGACGAAATGCTTGCGTTAATCCGCCAGATCAAGCACGCGCTCGAAGAGCACGCAGATTCGCAAGACATCGATCGTCTTTCCCAAACCGTCAAAACGCTCGCCGCAAAAATAGATTCGTATCTCAACCCGCCCAAGCTCGACTTTCCGAAGCCCGACCATTCCGCCATGCACGGCGAAATTGAACAGGAAAAGACCGCCCTGCTTACATCGCTCGCCGAACTCGATGAACAGCTAACTGCAGTGCGCACCGCACAGGATTCGCTTTCGCAGGGGCTTGAAGATTTCAATCGCCGCTTCCGCGAAGCGTTCAGCCGCACCGAAACAAAGCGCGAAGAGATCCGCTCCATCGAAAGCCACATGCAACGCCTTTCGTTTGAAAGCGAGAAACTATCCATTCGGCTCGCCGACCTGCAGGCCGAATGGGTCCGCAACGAACACGACCCAGCACAATTCGACACGCTCGCGGCGGCCGAAGGTTTGGCCGATCACCAGCTTTCCGAACTGGAGCACCGCATATTCCGCTTGCGCGCGGAACTGCTTTCCATTGGCGAAGTGGATGAAACACTCATAGCCGAAGCGGACGAAGTCGAGGTGCACCACGCGCATCTCGTTTCGCAATCAGCCGACCTTGAAAAGGCCTCCACCGACCTTGCGCAACTGGTCGAAGAACTGAAGCGCGATGTGGCCGGAAAGTTCAACGGCGCATTCAAAGACATCAACGACCAGTTCAACCATTTCTTCCGATTGATGTTCGGTGGCGGGAGCGCGAAGATGAAGATCAAGACGCGTAGTATCGAACACATTGTCGAAGACCTGAGCGGAGAGGTTTCCGAATTGGAAGACCAACCGCAAGCCGAGGAGCCAGTGCAATCGGGCATTGAGATAGAATTGAGCCTGCCGAAAAAACGCATCACCAGTCTCGATGTACTTTCCGGTGGTGAAAAAAGCTTGGTTTCCATTGCCGCGTTATTCGCACTCATTTCCGTGAGCCCTCCCCCGTTCCTTGTACTCGATGAAATAGACGCGCCGCTCGACGAACGCAACTCGGAACGCTTTGCGCATCTCATCAAAGAATTTGCGCATAAGGTGCAGTTCATCGTGGTGACCCACAACCGCACCGTCATGGAAGTCGCCGATGTGCTCTACGGCGTGACTATGAACGAAGACGGCACATCAAAACTGCTTTCCGTGAAATTTGACTCGCCGATTACCGTGTAATCATATAAAAAGACGCATTGCGAAATGCGTCTTTTTTGCCGGACAAAAATATTATATCGTAAGTATCATACTGTTTGCTGTCCAAATGTACGACCGTACATTTGGACAGCACAAAAGCCCTCGTCATAACCATGGGACTTTTTGTTGTTATCTTTTGCGACCGCAAAAGATAACAACAAAAAACTGCCTGCACCCCAAAAGGGTGCAGGCAGTGAGTCAGACAACGAGGGTCACATCAACACTCCGAAACTGCCGGGGGGTTTGGCTTGATCCACCCCGCTCTCTCGGCTAATTTCGTCAGCAGGCGGACGAGGGGAATAGCAATCCGACAACACTACAGATTCCTCGGCAAGCTCGGAATGACAATATAGGCGATGAGTGTCATCCCGAGTGCAACGCAGCGGAGCGGAGTGAAATCGAGGGATCTGTAGTAAAAACCTATCTCTAAAGCTACAGGGCAAAGCCTATCCGTAGATAATGGGCATTCCTCTGTCCACTAATGCTGTGGGGGCTTGCATTTTTCTAAGTTATTCAGTATTCTACTACAACTATGTTAGCAATAAAGTTAAATCGAATCGGGAAGAAGCATCAGCCGACCTTCCGTATCGTGGTCGCGGAAAAGCGATCAAAAATGGGCGGAAAGTATGTTGAAGACCTCGGTTTTTGGAACCCGCGTGAAAAAACGAGCTCCATTAACAAGGATCGCGCAACTTACTGGATCGGCGTTGGCGCACAGCCGACCGATACGGTCCACAACATTCTTGTAAAGGGCCAGATCATCAAGGGAAAGAAGCGCTCTTCGCATGACATTAAGGCGCACCAGGAAGCATTAGATGCTCCGCGTAAAGCTGCGGAAGCAAAGGAGAAAGCCGATGCGGAAGCCGCTGAAGCTGCAAAGGCCGCTAAGGCAGCCGAAGAGGCAGCCGCAAAGGAAGCAGCTGAGGCGGCGAAAGCTGCCGAAGCAACCGTTGAAGAGGCAGCTCCGGAAACTCCGGCAGCGGAATAACGGTTTAAACAGATGTACTAAAAAAGGCGCATTATACTATGCGTCTTTTTTGTTGCACCCTGTTGCCTGCCAATAAAAAAGCCCGCCAAACGGCGGGCTTTACACAAACCATACAGACTACCCTACTCGGCGGACGGGATTGGGTCTTTTGATCTGTAAAAAACAAATCGCTTCACCGCTTTCGCCAGCATGTAGCTGACCAACATCGTCAGCACTATGAACATCACATATTCCATCGATTGATTCGCATTACGAAAGAATGACGCAGGGATGGCAGCGATAACCGTAGGGACAATCATCATGGACAGTGGTAGGTGCACGATGGCTTCGACAATGAACATACCGACCACCGCACCCACTATCACAAGCAATAAACCTACACGAAACCCTCCGGACCAAACGAACTCGGACATGTTAATCGCAAAGGCGACGCCCAACAGCGTAAACAGGAAACTGCCTCGCAATCTCCCGTCGTCGATGCAGTACTTTTTCCTTTGCGCATTTATGCTCACGCTTGCCACCGTGACAACGACGATTGCCATGGCAAGCGTCATGAGCCATGAAGATTCTTTTTCGGGTTCGCTTGCGTGGGTGTTCGGATTCCCCCACTGGCCGTTTTTGAAGCTGACCACGGTTTTAGCGGTCAGCTTCTCATGTACCATAGGCACTCCAAAGCGCCACCGGGATTTCTTTCCCTCTTTTACCACATATTCCCCTTCGCCCATGTCCACAATGGTGCGGATCTTGGGAAAATCGTGAGCAGGCACTTCTACCGACGGCATGGCATACTGCTCTTTCTTGAGCACTGTCTTTTCGATCGTTCTTACCGTCAACATGCCGTTGTCAACGGCCGTTTCTTCCACTACCTCTCCTCGGACAACGCCGACATAGCACGATACGGCGAACAGCACCGCAAACAGCACTCCGATGACAACTTTTATTTTCATCCCCTTTCCTCCCCCCTGTCTGTATTGATATCACTATCGATTAAACGTTCTGTTTAATAGATAACCTTTATTCTCTATCTTGTCAAATTTTTACTGTGCATGCTACACGATCCATATTCTTTACTCACGGCATGCAGTTAATAGGGCAATGCACTCTTGATCGCATTCCCTCTGTGAACTAATAACCGTGAACTGTGAACTACTTGCCATGGACTCTTTTGTTGTAATCCCATGCGATAATCCGTATACTTATACATATCAATAATTCAAAGGTCGCATAGCACATAGTGCAAGAACAGCAATCAGACATGACAGAAGAAAAAGACCAGGCATTCCTCGAGTTTCTCGTCAAATCGATCGTCGATCATCCCGAGGATGTCACGGTGGAACGAAAAGTCGACGAAATGGGAGTCCTTCTTAGCTTGAAGGTGAACCCGCTCGATATGGGCCAGATCGTCGGCCGCCAAGGCGCGACCGCAAAGGCGATGCGGTCCCTACTCCGCATCGTAGGCGTTAAGAACCATGCACGGGTGAACCTTAAGATCGTCGAACCCGACGGATCGACGAGAATGCCCAAAGAAGAGTCGCACGATATGTGACCAAAACAAAAAGCCACTCCGCCGACCGGCGGAGTGGCTTTTTGTTTTCCTTTCTCGCAAAGATCGGCGAAATTCTATATACTTTCATTATATTTCTGTCATTCCCGCGTAGGCGGGAATCCACTACAAAATGAAATGGATCCCCGCCTCCGCGGAGATGACAATGCAACTTATGGACGAAACACTTACCCAAAAACTTGAACGAATAAAAAAGGAAGCGCAGGAGCGCGAAGCGCAACGCCGCGCCACCGCACTCGGAAAACAGCGGATATCCCTTTCGAAAACGCCCATCAGCATTGATGCGCTTTCTCTTATTTCTGAAGATATCGCCCGAGCCGCCGGCATTGCGGCCATTGAGCGCAAAGCGAGCAATGTTGCCATCGTCGCGCTCGACCCGAGCCGACCACAAACAAAAAAAGTCGTCGATGATCTTACCGCGAAAGGCTACACGGTCGTCGAATATGTAGTAACCGCAGGCGATATGGAATATGCCCTCGGACACTACCGTTATGTATCAAAAGAAACCGAGAAGATCACCGGCAATGTAAAGATCGGGCAACGCATCAGCGAGCTTTCCGCATCGCTTACCTCCATCGCCGGAGCAAAAGAAGTTCTTTCGCATGAAGAGCTTGCGCCACACAAAGCCGGAGATATCCTCGAGATCATAGCCCATGCCGCCATGGGCACGCGCGCATCGGATATCCACATAGAGCCTTCCGAACATGATGGAAAGCTTCGCTTCCGCATCGACGGCAACTTGCACGATATTTTTGTATTTCCCAAAGAGTTTTACCCGTACTTACTTACCCGCATCAAATTGCTTTCCAATTTAAAGTTGAATGTAACTAAAGAAGCGCAAGATGGCCGCTTTACCATTCGCTTTCCGCAAAAGGATGTGGAAGTTCGCGTCGCCATCGCTCCCGCGCAGTTTGGCGAAGTAGCGGTCATGCGCTTGCTTGACCCGGATGCTATTAAAATCACCTTGCCGCAACTTGGCCTGCGCGAAGACGATCTCGCGATCATCAATGTCGAGCTCAACCGCCCTAACGGCATGATCCTTAACACCGGTCCTACCGGTAGCGGTAAAACGACCACGCTTTATACTTTTCTTGGAGCAAAAGCCAGCCCGGAAGAAAAGGTGATTACCATTGAAGACCCAATCGAATACCGGCTGGAGGGCATCGAGCAGACTCAGATCAATGCAGCAACCGGATACACCTTTGCAAACGGACTGCGATCCATTATGCGTCAAGACCCGGACACCATTTTGGTCGGTGAAATCCGAGACCAGGAAACCGCCGAGATCGCCATTCAGGCGGCACTCACCGGACATCTTGTCTTCTCTACCCTGCACACGAACTCCGCAGCCGGCGCCATTCCCCGCTTGCTCGACCTCGATGTAAAACCGCAATCCATCGGACCGGCGCTCACACTTGTCATAGCGCAACGCCTCGTACGCCGCTTGTGCACGGAATGTAAAACTCCCGTACAACTCGACGCCGATCTTGCAAAAAAACTCACGGCACTTGTCGATTCACTTCCGGCGCGCGTCAACAAAGCAGCCTATAAAGATACGGCTCTCTTCGCTCCGGTCGGTTGCGATGCGTGCAACAATACCGGTTATAAAGGCCGTGTAGCCATCTATGAACTGTTCACAAAACAGCCGGGGCTTGAAGACCTGATAGCCAGCGTTGCCGGCGAAGAGACCTTTCTGAAGTTCGCACGCGAACGAGGCATGACGACCATGCAGGAAGACGGCATCCTTAAGGTTGCCACTGGCATAACCACCTTCGCCGAGGTCGAAGGAGTTACGGGGCCGATAGTGTGGCCGATGAATGTGAGTAACGAAAAATGAGATATGAGATAAGAGTGCATACAAAAACCCCCGCTTGCCTGCCCGCATTGCTATGTAAAGCGTTGCAGGCTTGCGCGGGGGTTTTGTTACTGCCTCAGCAATTCTTCCAATTTATTCTTAAATCTGGGCAATTCGTTTTTAATGACATTCCATACCAATTGTAGATCAATCGTAAAGTATTCGTGTACGATCACATCGCGCATGCCCGATGCCTTGCGCCATTCTATCTCCGCGTGCTGCTCACGATACTCATACGGCAGATTCTTTACCGCTTCGCCGATCACCTGCAAGCGACGGATTGCCGCATCTTGCATCGGCACATCGTCATAGAAATCATTCTCAGTCGCATCTCCGATATTCTCCTCGATATATTCAATACTCTCGATGATATGTTCCAAAAATATACGCGGATCCTTTTTCATAGAATAGGTACTTGTTCCCGCAACACGGTATCCCGTATTAAAGGTGAAATGGAACGATAGGTAACGATATCCACATCGCTTCCCAACGCGCTCTCTAATTTCTGCTTCAGATCGACCAGATCGAACAAGCTCTTATCTTCCGGAAACTCGACGAGTATATCAACATCACTTTTCTCGTTCGCTTCGCCGCGAACGACCGATCCAAACAAAGCAGACCGCTTCACATGAGCGTCTTTCAATATCGGCACTATGGTCTTTTTTATATCTTCAATCGAAGCGTTCATACACTTATAGTACACTACTCAACACGCAGAATACAACAAAACCCCCGCTTGCCTGCCCGCATTGCTATGTAAAGCGTTGCAGGCGGGCGCGGGGGTTTTGATTTCTATCACCGGAGAAACACTCCTTGGTTCTGTGGGTGTAAAAATTTTAGAAATCTTACACCAGTAAGAAATTTAGAATTTCTCCGAGGAGTGCCCCAGCCTGAACCAGAACATCCTGAGCCTAAAAGAAATTCCTTAAGAACCCACAGAACCAAATAGTCTTTCCCTCACTGTTATAAATATATTATAACAAGTAATTTTTATTTGTCAAGAGCCTACACCACCTCCTGTGCCATTTGTCAAAGGCAAGCCTTATCACTATACAGGGTGCAAAATATTTGTCAAGTCCGAGTCTGTTATTACTACTAAGCCAGAAATCTATGACGCAATAGATTCCTGCTTCCCTGCCCGCAGTTGCTACAGCGTTGCAGACGGGCGCAGGAATGACAAAGAAAGGAGTGGGGACAACAAAAAGAGGCGGGAATGACAAAAGGGTGGGTTTTCCTCTATACTATAGAAGTATCCACGATCTCTAACTATTACACTCTATGGAAATTACTTTTTTTGGTGCCTCTGAAGAGGTTACCGGCTCGAACTATCTACTCGAAACACCCAATACAAAGATCCTTATCGATTGCGGATTGCTTCAGGGCGGCCGCTTCGTCAATCCCGAAAACTACGAACCGTTTCCGTTTGATGTAAAGGGTATCGATGCCACATTCATTACGCACGCGCACATCGATCACACCGGCAAGATACCCAAACTATACAAGGACGGCTTCCGTGGCAGGATTTATTCAACTTCGCCGACCAAAGATTTTGCCGAACAGCTACTCGTCGACTCCGAGCACCTGCTTTACCGCGACGCCATGGAGCAGGGAAAACCGCCTATTTACGACCTGAATGATATAACAGGAGCCCTAAAGCTTTGGCAAGGCGTCAGCTATCACGAAAAGATCCATGTAAAGGATTTTGAGATCGAATTTTTTGATGCGGGCCACATTCTCGGCTCTGCCGTCATCGTGGTTACCGAAAAAGAAACCGGGAAGCGCATTGCGTTTTCGGGTGATCTTGGCAACCAACCAGCCCCGCTCGTAAAGGACACCGAGGAACTCAGTGATATTGATTATCTTCTTGTTGAATCAACCTACGGCGACCGCATTCACGATAACCCGGGCACTCGCAGGGATCGATTAGAAGATGTCATCGAAGATGCCATGCGGCTTAACGGCGTGCTGCTCATTCCGGCGTTTGCCATGGAGCGCACACAGGAATTGCTTTATGAAATGGACGAATTGGTGGAAAACGGCCGCGTACCGGGAGCTCCAGTCTATGTAGACAGTCCCCTTGCCATCAAGCTTACTGCGATCTACAAAAAGTACTCCCAAGACCCGATGTACTTCGACGATGAGGCCATCGAACGCGCAAAGACGGGTATGGAACTTTTTGATTTCCCTCGTCTGCGCTTTACGCTGACCACCGAACAATCCAAATCAATCAACGATGCGCCAATGCCGAAGATCATCATCGCCGGCTCGGGCATGTCCAACGGCGGACGCATTTTGCATCACGAACTGCGTTACCTATCCAATCCGAACACGACCATTCTGTTTATCGGCTATCAGGCAAGAGGAACGCTTGGCCGCGCCATTCTTGATGGCGCTCCGGTCGTGCGCATCCTTGGCGAAGAAGTGCCGGTGCGCTGTAAAATGGCGACCATTTCCGGCTACTCGGCCCATGCCGACCAACCACTCCTACTTAAGTGGATCCACCCGATGCGGCAATCCCTTAAAAAGGTCTTTATCGTGCACGGCGACATAGACCAAATGACCCCGTTCGCGCAAAAGATCCGCGATGAGTTTGCTCTTGATGCGGTTATTCCGGTTAAGGGCATGAAGGTGACATTGTAATGCAGTTTACAGTCAACAGTTCATGGTCCACGGATTAAAATTCAGCTCACTAGTAAATGCGCGTTTATGTATTGTCATCCCGTGCTTTAGCCTGTCCGTCCACTGACGGAACACGGGATCCAGCTCCTCTATAAAAACCGCTTGCGCGGTTTTTATATTTATTCTCTGGATTCCGGCTTTCGCCGGAATGACAAACACGCTATACTATATATATGCTATCTTCCGATAATCATATTTCAGAGAAACTTTTTGAAACCGACGCAGAACAAAAGCCGACCCGCGACGGGTTTGGCACAGGCTTACTCTATCTTGGCGAGACCAATCCGGATGTCGTAGTGCTTTCCGCCGACCTTAAGGAATCGACCCGCTGTGAAGCGTTTGCAAGCAAATACCCAAACCGCTTTTTTGAGTGCGGTGTTGCCGAGCAAAACATGATCACCATTGCCGCAGGGCTCGGCGTTTCCAATAAGATCCCGTTTGCTGCATCGTATGCCGTTTTCTCTCCGGGCAGAAATTGGGAGCAGATCCGCACGACCATTGCCTATAACGACGCAAATGTAAAAATAGCCGGCCACCATGCGGGCATTTCTACCGGCCCTGACGGCGCAACCCACCAAGCAATAGAAGATATTGCTACCATGCGGGTCATGCCAAACATGCGCGTCATCGTACCGATCGATTCCCTTGAGGCGCATAAGGCGACCGTGGCCGCTTCGCAAATATGGGGGCCGATCTATCTTCGCTTTACGCGTGAAAAGTCTTCGGTCATCACCACCGAACAGACCCCGTTCATCCCCGGCAAGGCGTACGAGTTATGGGAATCGAAAAAACCGCAGGTCGTCATCATCGGCTGCGGACCCATTTTGCACGAAGCACTTCTTGCGGCAAAGGAACTCGAGAAGGAAAAGATCGGCACCGTTGTCTTGAACAGCCACACCATCAAGCCGCTTGATGAGAAAAAGATTACGACGCTCGCCAAAAAATACGGCGCGGTCGTGACCGTCGAAGAGCATAGCATCGTCGGCGGCCTCGGCGGAGCCGTTGCCGAGTGCCTCGCAAAATACCAGCCCACTCCAATCGAATTTGTGGGCATGGCCGACACCTTCGGCGAAAGCGGCGAGCCCCACGAACTGCTGAAGAAATATAAGCTGGACGCCCATGCGATCAAGGAGGCAGTGAAGAAAGTCGTTGCACGCAAAAAATGACCCATGGGGTCATTTTTTGTTATACTTATCCATATGTACGACATCATTACCATAGGAACTGCAACGCGGGATGTGTTCATCAAAAGCCCGCTGTTCACCAATGTGCATGACCCGAAGCACCTAAAAAAACTCGGGTTTCTCGACGGCGACGCCACCTGCTTTATGCCGGGTGCGAAGGTAGAAATAGCCGCCCCTATTTTTGCGACCGGAGGCGGAGCGACCAATACCGCGACCACATTCGCGCGCATGGGGCTCAAATCGGCAATCATCGGCAAAATAGGCGCCGATGACGGAGGTGAGCGCGTGCTCGCCGAATGCAAGGCGGAAGGCATCGCTTCCCGCATCATTACCGACAAAAAACTTTCCACCGCCTATTCGGTCATTCTCGTACCGCTTGCGGGCGAACGCACCATTCTTACACATCGGGGCGCATCGGACAAACTCAAGCCCGCGGACATTAGCCGCGCATCCGCAAAAACTCGCTGGATATACATCGTACCCGGCAACATCCCCTACCCGACCATCATGCATGCGGTCAATGTGTTTTCGAAACAGGGTAGCATGATCGCGCTCAACCCATCAAAGCATGTGGTTGAAAAAGGATTGCGCGCGCTCAAGCCGCTTCTCGTAAAAATCGATGTACTGATCATGAACCGCGAAGAAGCCGCGACAATGACCGGCATCGCTTATGACCGCATCGATGCCATACTCGCCGCCATCACGAGCGCGTTTGGCGGGATCGTTGCCGTGACCGATGGGGCGCATGGCGCATTCATTATGGATCGCGAGCGCCGCTATGATTGCGGAGTATTCCCCAAAAAGGCCCTTTCCGACGCGACCGGAGCTGGCGATGCCTACGGTAGCGGTTTTGTAAGCAGCCTTATTCATACACAGAAGACGAAAAAAGGCGCCTTTCCCGAAGATGCCATCCGCGAAGCCATCCGGGTTGCGGCCGCCAACAGCGCCTCGGTCGTTGAGCATGTCGGTGCAAAACATGGTATACTTACCCGAGAAGCAGTCCTGCGGAATCCCCGCTGGAAGAAGCTCCCGATAAAGGTATCGCCTTTAAAATAATCGACGCTTTGTCATTCCGGAATTTACCCGACGACAGGAGGATAAATATCCGGAATCCAGTTCAAATAATGCTTTTATTGTATTCTGCTTCTCGCAGAAGGTTGAAATGGATTCCCGTCCCCCTGCCTACCGGCAGGCAGGCGCGGGAATGACAATACCATTATTCATCATTCTTAATTCATAATTCTTACCCATGATCAACGAAGCCCAAGTCTGCCACACCAACTTAGCCTATAAGATCTGCGTTTCCGGAGCCGCGGAAACCAAGCATTGCGGAGAAAAAGCGTTTGCACTCGGCGAAGAGATAGGCCGCGAGATCACCCGCCACAATGGCGTGTGCGTTACCGGCGCAACTACCGGGTTCCCGTATTGGGCCGCCAAAGGCGCAAAGCTTGAAGGCGGTTTCGTACTCGGCTTTTCTCCTGCCTCAACCGAAAAGGAACACATCGACCGCTTCAACCTTCCGACCGACAATCACGACATGATCGTCTACACCGGTTTTCATTACAGCGGACGAAACCTCATCCTTACCCGTTCGTGCGATGCCGTCATCATCGGCTGTGGCCGCATGGGTACGATGAACGAATTTACGATTGCGTTCGAAGACAGCAAGCCGATCGGTATTTTAGAAGGCGATTGGGAGACCGATGAAGTATTGCGGGTCATGATCGAAAAGTCCCACCGCGCGGAAGAAATGAAAGATAAGATCGTTTTCTCTTCCGATCCAAAGGAACTGCTCGACAAATTGTGCGCCATTATCGACGAGGATAAGAAGGCTACTCACGAGAGCCACACCCTCAATAGATAGTGCTATCTATTTGGCGATCTGCTGCGTTGCGGGCCCCTGGCGGTTCGGTCGCCGTGCTACTTAGTACGCCTTCCTCACCGCCTCTCCCGCGCCTTGCATCTCATCCAAATATCTAAGCACTATTATATGAAGCAGCTCGACAAGGGCTGTTTTGTTTTCGATGCACCACAAATCAAGTATACTATTACCATAGTCTTGTTTTGCTCCATGATCCACTTCGTTAAAAATTCAGTTCTTCCGGCGGGGTTTCTGATTGCCAACATCATCGGCGCGGGTATGTTTGCGCTCCCTTTTGTATTTCAACAATCCGGACTTATGCCAGGGGTTCTTTACCTCGGTTTTTTTGGCATCCTTGCCGCGCTCATACATTTGATCTACGCAGATATCATCTTACGCACCCGTGAAACGCGGCAACAGTTTCCCGGCTACATTCGTCAATACCTCGGGAAAAATGCCGGAATGTTTGCCGGGCTTCTTGTGTTTACAACACTCCTTTTTACACTTACCGCATATCTTGTTCTTTCGGCAAGCTTTTTACATATTCTCATTCCCACCCTTTCTCCGATCATTGCAATGCTGTTCTTTTGGGTGCTTGCGACTGTTACCATATTCATTACCATCAAACGCACCGCTGTGTTTGATACCGTTACGGCCGGCATCACGCTTGCCGTCATCGGTGTGCTATTTATTTACTGGGGGCTTGTATTTCCTTTTGATTCCGATGCATTCCCCATTCTTACCACAAAAAATGTCCTTGTGCCGTTTGGCCCGGTTCTTTTTTCTTTTATCGGGTTCTCGGCCATTCCCGCACTGGTCGCCTATGTCCGTAAAGAATCCGTTCCATTTTCAAATATGAAAAAGGCGATCGTTGTCGGCTCGCTTACGCCGGCCCTGTTTTATTTTTTGTATGTCGTTGCCGTATGGGGCATGTCGCCCACCGTTTCCCCTGATTCCGTTTCCGGGCTTATCGGCAATGCCCCATTTTTTATATTGCTTGCGCTGAGTATTCTTGGATTCATATCCCTTTGGGATTCCTATTCCGGCGTAGGGCGCGACATCAATAAGCTACTCGAATACGAATGGCACATTACCCCGCCCATTGCTCTTGCGATCACAGCCGGCGCTCCGCCCGCGCTCTACATGTTTGGTTTTCAAGATTTTATTGCGCTTATTAGCGCAGTCGGCGGCATCTTGTTCAGCATTTGGGGCATTCTTATCATCTTTGCATGGAAAAAGGCGATCAAGGTCAGTATTCCGAGCGTCAAGTTTTCCGAGATCTATATCCCCGATCGCGTTTATTCTATTATCAATGATATTCCGACATTCGTGATCGATCTTCTTGTGCTTGTCTTTGTGGGAGGGATCATTTACGAATTAGCGAGCCTGCTAACCCGATAGCGTTCACAGTTGACCGTTCATAGTTTATAGGCATGTGCCAACTTAAAAATCTGTACCGCGAACTGTGAACTATGAACCGTTAACGAACTTTCATATGGAAGGCATTTTTCTATTCTATAAGCCGATTGGGTGGACCAACAAATCAATCGTTGGTTCCCTTAAACGAATATTACAGGTCGGGAAACTCGGCCATGCGGGCACGCTTGACCCGTTCGCAGAAGGGCTCATGGTGGTCGCAATAGGCAGAAAGTTTACCCGCGGACTGCACGACCTTCTTACCGCCAGCACCAAAGAATATATCGCGACGATTGAGCTTGGTAAAACAAGCGATACTTTCGACAACACGGGAACCATAACCGTCACCAGCTCCGATGCGCGTCCGTCTATCGACGATGTGCGGCACATAATTGAAACCCATCTGCTGGGCGAGCGCACACAAGTGCCGCCTGTTTATTCCGCAAAGAAATTTGCCGGCAAACGCCTGCGTGACATAGCCACCAAAGAAGGCGCCCACGAACTCGCCGCATCCCGCGCCAAACAGGTAACGCTCTATGATTACGATGTCATTTCGTATTCCTACCCCCTGCTTACCGTTCGCCTTTCCGTTTCTTCGGGCTACTATATACGCACATTCGGAAACGACCTTGGCAAACTACTTGGGACTGGTGCCTACCTTACCGGTCTTAAGCGCACCCGTATCAACGGTTATTCCGCCGATGATGCGCTTGCGCCTGACGATCTCGAACATGTCATTCAAGCACAGGGCCTGTTGCTCGGCGCCGTGCAAGGCGTCGGATACCGCTACTCCATTAAAAACCTCGCCGAGCGATACCATTGCACCGGGTATGTTCATAATCTTCCCGATGGATCCGTTTCCTTTTTGGCACAAGGAACCGTGCGCGATGTTTCTTCGTTTTTGCAATTCGTTCTTCCGGGCCCGTTTGCATCTCGCGTCGAGGATCATTCGTTTTTGATCACGAAGCCACATGAGCTGTTTTCCGAATTTTCCGCCCAGTAAACAATGTGGTTATCCTGTCATCCCGAGCGCAACGCAGCGAAGCGAAGTGAAATCGACCGCGTGCCGCCATAGCTTTAGCGGTGGAGCAGGGATCTGCACTAAAAACAGATTCCTCGGCTCCGCGGAGTACCGCGGAGTTTACCCTGAGCTTGTCGAACGGGCTCGGAATGACAATGCTGTGGGGAATAACCGATAACTAATGACTAATAACGGGGCAAGAGGTTGGAGGGTGGAGATGAGAGGTTAGGGGTTGGGGGGTGTCATCCCGAGTGCAACGCAGCGAAGTGGAGTGAAATCGAGGGATCTGCCGAATAGGCTCGGAATGACAATGCGGAATATTATACTCCTCCACATACCGGCAAATAAAAATCTCCATTTGATAAATGGAGATTTTTATTCCGATAGAAGTGGATTCCCGCCTCCGCGGGAATGACAAAAAGAGGTGCGGGGATGACAATACTTTAGAAGATTCTTAATACATCCTTCACACTCACAACCATAATCAATCCGAGTAACAGCAACAAGCCAATGCCGTTCGCATACTGCTCGAACTTTTTTGGCAATGGCGAACCTTTTATTTTTTCTATGACAAGAAATAGTACCCGTCCTCCGTCCAATGCCGGAAACGGCAATATGTTGAATGCCGCAAGATTGACAGATATCAACGCCATGAGGCTGAGCACATAAATAAACCCCGCTTCGCTTGCATCTATCGTTACCTTCACGATGCCGATCGGTCCTGCAACATTTTCCAGACTCCCCTTGCCGACCAATGCCGACCCAACCAGCCCTGCAATTCCTTTAAATGTCCCCTCGACGATCGCTATTGATTCGATAAAACCTCCCTTCACGGCACCCCACACCCCTTGCTGTTCGCGTCCGAGCGACTCGCCCAACACAACACCCAGCGGACCCTGCCCTGCCGGCGGATCTTTGCGCGGGGTCATTTGCACTGTCAGTTCTTCGCCTGCCCGCTCAATGCGCACGGCGACCGCTTCCCCTGCATGGCTTTTGGTAAACGCCACAAAATCATCCGATCTTGTAAAATCAACCAACCTGTCGTTCGCCTGCAACCCAGCAACGCTTGCCGGGCCTCCTTCCTGCACCTGACTGATGAACAGCCCTGCCTCTGCGCCGATCATGAACACGATCGACAACAACATCCACCCAAGCAAAAAATTCATACCGACACCGCCGATCAATATCAAAAACCGCTTCCATGGCGCAATGCTACCAAACATCCGTTCCTTGGGAACATCCTTATTACCCTCGTCCTCGCCGTCCTCCCCGGCGATCTTCACATACCCGCCAAACGGCAACCAATTGATGCTGTACATGGTCTCTCCGATCTTTTTGCCCCATGCGCGCGGCGGCAGGCCAAGCCCGAACTCGCCCACGAACAATCCGAATCTTTTGGCCAGCAAAAAGTGGCCCAATTCATGGACAAGGATGAGTAGCGAAAGGAATGCGATGATGATAAGAGTGGTAAGCATGTGGGTAGCAGGTATATAGTATAAGGTATTAAGTATACAGCAGCAGTATCGCTCTGCGGGCATTAAACATACCGTATACCTTATACCCTATACGATATACAATTTACTGCTCCATGATTTCTGCCGTCTTTTTTTCGAGCAGCTGGTCGAGCTCCTTGTTTCCCCTGTCGACGACCGCCTGGATCTGCTCCTTCAGTTTGAACTTTTCGTCTTCGGTAAAATTGCCCTCATCAGCCTCGCGGGCAACGCGCTTGTTCTCATCATCGCGAAGCGAGCGAACCTTTATCTTTGCCTCCTCGATCTCCTTTTTAACCATCTTAATGATCTCTTTGCGTCGCTCGTCTGTGAGTGCCGGAAGATTGATGCGGATCGTCATTCCGTCCACATTCGCGACCACATTCAAGCTTGACGACTCGATCGCCTTTGCCACGACATTGACCGCACCCTTATCCCAAACCGAAATGATGATCGATGCGGGCGGCTGTATGCTGATCGCTCCCACCTGCCGTACGGTCATGCGCTGGCCATAGACTTCTACCGCTATGTCTTCCACGAGCCGCGGAGACGGTCGATTCGAGCGCACGCCCATCATTTCCTGCCGGACAAACTCTATCAAGCTCGCCATTTTTTGTTCCAATTCTTTGATAATATCCATGGGTGGGTAATTTCTAATTGCCAATTTCTAATTTATAATGGCTCATTGCCAATTTCTTGCTGCCCATACTGCTTAATTTCCTATACTATAGCGTTGTTTCGGGTAAAAATCAAAATGCGGCACCTGCGCCGCATGTTGATCACATTTTTATGATATCGTACCCTTCCGGGCCAAACAGTTCCTCGTTGAAAAACTTTATTTCCGACGGCGTTATTTTATATGCCTTGCATTCAAGAGCGCGCCTTTTTATCCGCTCAAGGCTGACATCTGCCTCGATGTCGAAGTTTTCCTTACTCCAAAATGCGAGCGCCGCTCCGATCTTTTCCAAGCCTGAAAGCTCGACCGCTTTGCCCGTTATCTGCACGCCGATCTTTTTTACCGACATTGCCTGCCTACTGTCCGCGATCGAACAGGCGACCTCGGGATTTATGGAAATGTTTTTGCAATGCTCCGTTTCTGCGTTGCTTATAAAATAAAGATTCAAATCCTTGTCTGCGGAAAAATAAACGGTACAGAGCCGCACATGATGCCCATATGTCGCCAATGACATAATCTGCTGGGTACTGAGATATTCAAAAAGTTCCTTTTTTATATCCATTGATACAATAATGTTAGCACATATTCACAGCCTTTGCTTTGTTCTTCATTTCTTCGCCCTCTTTCTCTCCGCAGGGGCCTTCGGTTTCTTTGCAATGCCATATTGCTCCGCATAGCCTTCGAGCAGCCGCATTTGCAGCGGCTTGTTCAGGTTGTACCGATCCATGGCCATCTTCCTGCGAATGATCTCGTGCGCGAGTGCGGTGTTTTTATCGAGATGTTTGCGCAATGCACCCAGCGTTTCAGAAAAGAAATCTTCTCCGCCTTTTTGATCTGCCGCCGGGAAATACACTTCGTGCACGCGCGATCGAATGGTCTGCATCATGCTGTCCATGGCGTGCGCCACCAATATGATCAGTGCATCTTTCGGCGGTTCTTCGATGATCTTCAGCAGCGCACTTTGGCCTTCATCGGTGATCGCGTCGGCCGGGCACATGACCACCATGCGTTTCGGTGATGCGACCGGACGCTGATACAAAAAGTTTTGTACGGCGCGAACTTCATCGATACCGATGCTTTCCTTTTCAAACGGAACGACATGCAAAAAATCATTTAGAAACTTGCCCTCGCCGTCGAATGACCCGTGCTCAAGCGCTTGCGCAAACCGTTTCGCAAATTCCATAATCGCCGCTTCGTCCTCGCCAAAAAATACATAGGCGTGGAACAGTGCCTTGGTATCGATGAGGTGCTTGAAATCTTTTTCGATTTTTTTATAGAACTCGTTCATAGATATTGTGCGTTCCGCACGAGGTTGAACTGGATTCCGGCCTCCGCCGGAATGACAATGCAATAGATTTTGTCATTCCGAGTGAAGCGTCCGCCGGCTGGCGGAGCGAAATCGAGGAATCTGTTTTATGTTTACATACTGCAGATCCCTCGGCAAGCTCGGGATGACAATGCGAGGGGGCGCCGGCATGGCAGAGAAAGGTGCTGAAATGACACGGTCCTCTTTTATCTCGCGCCTCTCATCTCATATCTCCCATCTCACATCCATTTCAGCACATCCTTTCCGCTTACCGGAATGGCGCTGGCGCGGACCATTTTTAGCCCGTTATATTCCTTCGGATTGTGCGATGCGGTTATCGTAATGCCTCCCGCCGCCTTGTGCTTGTTTACCAAAAAATACAGCATGGGCGTAGTTATTAGCCCTGCTTGGATGACTTGTACGCCCTTTTCTTTCTCGAGAGCCTCGATACACGCCCCGTAGAGTTCCGGCGAGCTCAGACGGGCGTCATGGCCTAAAACGACCATCTTAAGGCCTTTTTGGGGCATTGCGAGTGCCTTTACGATGGTCGGCATCACTTCCCGCACGGTTTCTGCATTTATTTGACTGGGGTATTTACCCCGGATGTCATATGCCCTGAAGATAGACTGGTCCATATCCAAAGTATACAGCAAGTCTGCCTTATAAAAACAGCCCTGATTACTCGGGGCTGTTTTTCAAATAAGTGATAGATTCCTCCGCCAGCCCTGCCTGCCGACAGGCAGGTGGCGGACGGGAATGACACAGCATTACTCTATAGATTCTCCGTAAAGAATGCCTTCAGCTCGTCGATCTTAATGCGCTTCTGTTCCATGGTATCGCGGTCGCGGACCGTTACGGTATTGTCTTCGAGCGTATCGAAGTCTACGGTGATGCAGTACGGCGTGCCGATCTCGTCCTGGCGGCGATACCGCTTGCCGATGTTGCCGCTGTCGTCGAACTCGGTCATCCAATCTTCGCGCAATGTTTCATACAATCCACGCGCCTTTTCTACCAGCTCAGGCCTGTTCTTTAATAACGGAAACACGGCGATTTTTATCGGCGCCAACCGCTTATCGAACTTAAGCACCGTTCGAACATCTCCCTCTCCTACTTCCTCCTCGGTGTAAGCGTTATCCAGGAACATCAGGACTAAACGGTTTAATCCTACTGATGTTTCCATAATATGTGGAATGAAGCGTTCATTCTTTTCTTGATCATAATAATCAAGCGTCACTCCCGAGTACTTTGCATGCTGAGAAAGATCCCAATCCCCTCGCGCATGAATGCCTTCCACTTCCTTGAAACCTCCTAATGAGCGGAAATTGAATTCGATATCATACGCCTGCGATGCATAGTGTGCCAGCTTATCATGCTTATGCCACATCAGTTTATCTTCCGGAATCCCGTATTTCAAATACCAATTCCACCGCGCCTGATGCCACATTTCATACGACTCCTCCATTTGGCTCGGATGCAAGAAGTACTGCATTTCCATTTGCTCGAACTCGCGCGTACGAAAAATGAACTGGCGCGCGATGATCTCGTTGCGGAATGCCTTACCTACCTGCGCGATGCCAAACGGCAACTTCGGGTGAAGCGAGTCCACCATGTTCTTATATTCCAAATAAATGCCGCCGCAAGTTTCCGGGCGAAGATATACCACATTTTCCTCGGTAAGCGCGTCGGTCGGCGAACCGATGTTCGACTTTACCATCAACGAAAATTGTTTCGCAGGCGTTAGGTCGGTCGAGCCGCAGTTGACGCACTTTAACTTGCCTTCCGTCTTGAGCTTGTCCAATTCCTGATTGATGTATTCGATCGGAGCCTTGTCGGCGTTGATATCGAATGCCTCAAGCAAATGATCGGCGCGCATGCGCGTTTTGCACTTGCGGCAATCCACCTGCGGATCATCAAACCCGCCCACATGGCCGGAAGCGACCCATGTTTTGGGGTGCATAAAAATGGCGCTATCCAAACCAAGGACATCGTCGCGCAACTGGACCATGTGCTTCCACCACGCCTGCTGGATGTTGTTCTTCAATAGAATGCCGTAATGGCCGTAATCATAGATCGCGGCAAACCCGCCGTAGATTTCCGACGACGGAAATACGAACCCCCTGCGCTTTGCCAGCGATACCAACTTATCGATCATGTGATCTTTCTTTTCCATATCTTGTTATATCAATAATCTACTTGCCTTGTCCACACTGATACTACTGGATCCCTCCGTCGGAGCACCTGCCGGCAGGCAGGCAGGGCTTGCGGGCGAATGGGCTGTAATGGCACAGACGGCAGATTCCTCGACAAGCTCGGAATGACAATGCGGGGAGAAAAGCCAATCCAGCTATGCAAAGGTGCAAACCCATGCGGTTGAAGGAGGATAAAGAGAGCCCTCCTCCCGATGCCGCATGGGTTTGCGCGACGGCCGCATGTGTTTTACTTTGTAAAACACATGAAGTTGGATGAAGCGCGAGGCGCGGGAAAATCGATGAGGAAGCTGTACAGAAGTACTGCGACCGAATCGATAGGGGCCCGCAACAAAGCGATTCGCCAACTTCATGTGTTTTACTTTATTCCACTTGTTTGCAACCCCCTCACCTGCCTTGTTATTACTGCGCCCGTAAAGTCATCCACGGCGGTCAATGCGAAGTCTTTTGTAACATCGATCGTTCCGGTTTGCGTGATGTTCGGCGTTATTTCTATCTGAAAGGTTGCTTCCGTCGGCGATCCGATCACTCCCTTCGTCGCGACCACTTTGTCGATTGTCCATGCTATTTCGCCTGTGCGGTCATTGAAGACCGGCACCGATCCGTTACTCCCCTTTGCATTCCCCGTCCATGTGACGCCCGGTTGCAAGGAGCTCAATATCTTTATATCGCGCATGTCGGTGGCGTAGTTTTTAAGCGTCAGCGTTATGGTATATTTCGACGCCCTGTTCGCCTGCGGCAACGGGGTGCCCGGCAACCGCTCAACTTTCGCAAACAGCTCTATATTCCCGCCCACCTTTACCTCGCTTTCTGCAAAGCCTACCGTTCTGTCACTCGCTACCGCATAGGGAACCGTAGGCGAATTGATCTCTCCCGCAACCCGCAACAGATAGTTTTTATCAAAGAGCCTTTTGATCGGGTAGGCTTGCTTTGTCTGTATGCTAAAATCCACGCTTCCTTCCGCACCCGGAGCGATCAACTTCAACTCCGGCACGGCCGAAGCGTTCCATGTCAAAACATTGGTGATCGAATTGAACGAACCCCTGCTTCGCACCGAAGGCATGTCGAACATTTCCCCGCGCAATTTCACGACCACGATCGCATCGCTCAAACCAACATCCGTATTGTTTTTATATTTCAGCACATAAGAAATCGTATCATCTGTCTTTGCCACATACGCCGGATCGTTGTTCGCAACGATCTCAAGGCTGAGCGGAGATGCGGCAATGCCGATATTTGCCGTCTTTTCGTTGATGACATATTCGCGTCCGTTGATCATAACGACCACCTGACTCTTTAACTCAAAGAACTCCTGGCTCGCTCCCTCGAATATGCCTTTGACCAATATCTCTTTTTCTTCCTGCGGTTTCAATTGCCCCACGACCCATGTTGCATCGCCAATGTCCGCCTTTACCGAAGCGCTTTTGATTGCAACCTTCGGCGGAATGATCAGCCTGATCTGCGCATTCGAAAAATCTACGGTGGAAATATTGCGATACCGCATACCGGCGTCAAAGTTCTCCGTACTGAACACATTTTGTGGAGTCGTGAAATCGAGCGAAATGGCCGGCTGCCCGACACGCACCTCCAATGTTTCTTCACGCTCGAACCGTGTGTTTATCTTCTGCGGTAAATAGGAAAAGTTCACATCCAGCTTTTTTGTCGACTGTTCATCCTTTACCACTACCACCGAATAGGTCCGTTCTATCATGTCGCCGGCGCTAAGGTCGCCCACCGAATCTTCAATCGCTTGCCGTTCCGTGCCGGCGTCCATGGCTATGATGCCGTCGGGCAATGTTACAAATACCCTTCCGTCGCGGAGCGTTACCTGTGATTTGTTTTCAATGGTGACCGTTATATCGAACGGTTGGGCGATCAAAATAGCGTCGACCGTTGCCGCATCGAACACAAGGTCCTTTGTTTTATAAAACGCAGAAATGTAATAGTAGGCAACGCTTCCCACGATCGCAATCGCCAGCAATGAACCGATCACGACCCACTTTGCCGTGCCCTTCTTTGCTTGCCCCGCTGGCTTGCCGGCTTCATCTTCCGCAGCCCAATCGCTCGCCACACGCGGTCGTTCTTTTTTTACTTGTATCGCTTCTGCCGGATGCTCGGCGTCTTCTTTCCTATCGAGACCGTATAATTTTTTTTCAAGTTCTTCTAATGACATGGATAAAAAATGTAACTTGTCATCCTGAGCGTATCCGTCAGCTGACGGAGGAGCCGAAGGATCTGCAGCAGATTCCTCGACAGGCTCGGAATGACAATACGATATATCTCACAACCTCATATAAACTATACTAATGATACCGCATTTGCGCCTGTTTTTGAAGCACACTCGGCGCAATAAAATCCGTGGTCGTCGTGCAAAAAATGCGCCACGCTTGCGCACGCGCATGCGTTACATGTAGCGTACTGCGGATCGAAACCAAATGCCTTCAATAGAAACCGATACATTGTCGCCTCGTCCACTTCAACCTCGGCGAGCCGTTTGATTATGTGCCACAGATATTGATCGGGGTGCAATTCGCGGGTCATTCTATCGATGAACTCCGCCATGGCCAACAGCACGCCGCAATGGCGCGTGCTTTTTTTCTTGTCTCGAACCGATATCTCATGGTGTGGTAGCACATCTATGATCTGAAAGTAGCCGCTCTTCATATGCATAAGCCGAACGCGTACGAAATTGAACGGCTCCAAGTGGGCGCTTGATTTTGAAAGTATTTTCTTCAGCCCTCGCGCGCGCGCCGATATTTTCCCCAACTCTTCGGTGTACAGCCGAACCATGCCATCGTGCTCACGAAAGTCGCTTTTATCCAGCACAAATGCTTCGGTATAATGCTCGGTCATATGAATAGTATATGGCATGAGAGAGAAATAAGGTATGATGGAGGGTATAAAGTATACAGTATGAGGTATAAGGTATGGGAGGGGGAGTTTAGGTAGAGAGCATGAGGTAGTAGGTATACGGTATGGGATGGGTGGAATAACTAATAACGGGATGTGGCAGGATGACATACTCCCCTGTGTTGTCATTCCGGCGAAGGCCGGGGTCCAGTTCCATACTCTCTGGATACCGGCTTTCGCCGGGATGACACCCCCGTATTGTCATCCCGAGTGCAGCGGAGCGAAATCGAGGGATCTGCATACTACAGATTCCTCGGCTTCGCAGAGTACCCTGCCTACCGGCAGGCAGGTGCTTCGTTCGGAATGACAATGCCGAGGAACAGAAATAAGAGGCGAGAGGTACGGGGTGGGATACGAGATACGAAGTAAGAGGTGAGAGGTACGAGAAAGAAAAAAGAGGGGGGTTGACAAGTTAATTTAAATAATGTATAAAGTATACAGATACGCTTTACAATCCCATATCCTTTCAAGGAGGCAACTATGATTGCAAACCGCATGAGACTTAAGAGATTATCCACGATGTGCTCCTGTGGCGGATGGCTTATCGCCATCGGGTTCATCATTTGTTTCGTGGGCATGTTCTACTCGAGGCCCGAAACGGCCGATGTGCTTGACCCCATGTTGGAAACCACGCAGGACGCGTGGCTGCTATTCATGGAGACCCACAGCTTCGACATAAGCCTCGGCGGGGTCGCACTGATGTTCATTGGCGCGGGCGTGATGTGCCTTGCCGATACGAACATGATGCACACCAAGAATAAGCTTATCGGCAAATGGCAGTGGAGGGTGTTGCTATGATCGCCGGGGAATATGCCCGGGATACCAAGAACACCCCGCCGAACTGGGTTGAGATCGTGCATGGATGCACGGTCATCAAGTTCATACGGCAGGGCAAGGAGGTGCATGCCTCCTCGCGCTACTCCTTGAAGGAGTGCCGCGGAAGGACAAGCACCTACCTGCCTCCCGCGGAGTTCGAGGAGTGTCGCCGCATGGCATGCTCCATCCTCCACCCCTACTGCCGTCAGATTCGCGCTCGTCCCCATTGGATGGACGAGATAGATGATTGACGACCAAGAAGCCAAATGGCCCGCACATGCGGGCCATTTTTTATTATCCTTACAGACCGAAAACGATCGATGTCTGATATATGCCGTCTTTTCGGGCGATATGCACATCCTGATGCGTTACCGCCTTAATATCCTGCTCGAACGCAGGCACGATGTAACGGTGCATGGCTGCCTCTACTATCAGTTTGTCTTGCGCGCTGCTTAGCGTTGCGGTCCCGGGAATGAACACTGAACGCTCCGCATGGCTGCGGGTCAGCAGTTCGTTCAGCAGGTCCACCAGTGCCGCATCCCTGTCTACCGATTCCACGCGAATATGCTCCGTCGAAGCAATGTTCGCATAGCGATTGGGCGACAATATATCCGCCAGCGCTTCGGCCGCATTCACGAACAAATGCTCGACCGTATCACCGGACACTTGTATGCGCAGTTCCGCAGGGTTGCTTAGCTCCCGATGTGTTTTCATATGGTTCATTATACCATTATTTTACCCGACAAAGGTATAAGGTATACGGTATGAGGTATGGGAGGGGAATTTCTAATAAGGATACAGGGAAAGTGTCACCCCGGCCCGTTCGGCAGGCTCAGGGTAAAACTCTGGCCGGGGTCCAGAGTTTTCTGCAGTAGCACCGCTTCGTGTCTGAGACTCTGGATCCCGTGTCCCCGCATCGTGGTACGGGGCAGGCTGTGCACGGGATGACAATGCGGAGAGAGATGACAATTCTCATAATTTCCTCAACTCCTCCTCCACGATCTTCCGCTCGTCCCATGGGATGCGTTTTTCATTTTCGACCACCATTACCGTTTCACCGCCTTTTCCGGTAAGCACCACTGCATCGCCCGGCTGTGCCAGGGCAATCGCCTTGCGGATGGCTTCCCTACGATCAATGATCTCGTGAATATTTCCTTTTACGAGCGGCGCATGGTCGATGCCCTTTCGTATGTCGGCGATGATGCCTTTTTGATCTTCGTCGTACGGATCGTCGTTGGTGAGTATGACCTCATCGCAATACTGTGCGGCTATTTGCCCCATGACGGGCCGCTTCCATGTGTCGCGCCCTCCACCCGTAGCGCCGAATACGCAGATCAATTTTCCGCCCGTTTGCTTGATCCCCGTTTCGGTTGCCGCCTTATAGATTGCTTCGAGGCTTTTCTGCTCATGCGCATAATCTACAACAATGGCAAAGCCTTTGTTGTTCGGTACCAGTTCCATGCGCCCGGGAACGCCCGTAAAGTTCTCCAAACTCTTGCGCACCTGTTCCAGCGAAATGTTTTGCGAAAGCGCAACACAGATGGCCGCCCCCGCGTTTTGCACATTGAACTCGCCCAGCAACGGAAGCGTAAAATGTTCGTTCTTTACATCAAACTCCGAACCCGATGCATGCAAATGCACATTCTTCAGTTCCACCATGCGCCGTGAGCGTTCATAGGCGTGCGTAACATCGTGCGAGAATGTGTACCCGTATTGCACTTCTTGCGGTATGCCCAAAAAATGCGCTACATTTTCATCGTCGAAATTATATACTCCAACGCTCCGTTTTTTGCGGGCCAGCTTGCCGAACAATTTCATCTTTGCCGCGCGATAATTTTCAAACCCTTTGTGCCGATCCAAATGTTCCGGCGACAGATTCAAAAATACGGCGACATCATAATCAACGAATGTATGCCGAAACTGCATGATGCCTTCCGACGATGTTTCCACTACCGCATATTCGCACCCTGCATCGGCCATACGGCGCAACATCTTTTGCAATTGAAACCGCCCGAGCATGGTCTGCTTTGCTTCGTTGCGCCACACCTTTTCCCCGATGCGAAAATTGACCGTGGTCGTCATGCCCGTTTTATGGCCCGCTTCCTGCAGCACATGCGCGATCATGTTGCATGCCGTCGTTTTTCCTTTCGTGCCCGTGACACCGATAACCGTCATGCTTCGCGACGGAAACCAATAGAGCAACGCACCCGCGAACGCAAGTAGGAAATGATACGCCGGGCGAAAGAACTCGAACACCGGCCGCGGAATGACCCGCCGCCCAATGCGCAACAATTCATTTTTCATGTTTCTTTTTTCTTGCTTCATATAATACTATGCTTGCCATTACGATGCCGGCACCAATGATGTTCATAAGCATATCGTCTGCGACATCGGGCCCGTTGCCAAGGCGCAGCATTTTCCCATGCACCCATGCGTCTTCCAGCCATTCTTCCACTTCATATGCCGTGCCGAGTAAGCTCGTTACGCCGACCACGAACCATACCTGCATACTTGGGCGCAATACACTTAGCGCACGCTCGGCGAGCACATAAACAAGATACGCAACCACCGCCCCGCCGATCACATGCAATGCCCTATCGTACCATATGATCCGCGAATATAGCCGAAACACATCCCCTGCCATATCCAGCAGCACGGCCATGACCGCTATCGGCAATGCGATGCGTAACTTTTTTTCGTTTCCCGCTTTTCCGAACAGCAATTCGATCGACGCCCATGCCACGCCCGATGTAATGATCAGCCCAAACCAGCTAAAATCCAACGGCACGCGCAACACGCCAAACCCGTTCAACAGTTCAAAAAGGATCACTATGGCGAATACTATTCTTGCGATGAAAATCATGCGTATCTTTTTTATTCCCCTGTCATTCCCGTCCACCACCTGCCGGCAGGCAGGCGCTCCGCTCGGAATGACAATCGCTTCTTATTGCTTATGTCCGCTGATCAACTTGAGCGCCGCCTTTAAACGATCTTCTGTTCCGCGTGTTTCGGACGACATCGCCTTGAGCGCTTCGTCTATATCACGCTGTTTGTATCCCAAATGCTTTAGCGCCGCCTTGATGTCTTTGTCTCCTTCGTGAAACTCCACCGATTCTCCGGCACCCATTTTTTTAATCTTATCACGCAATTCGAGCACAATGCGATCCGCCTTCTTTTTCCCGACGCCCGGGAACTCCGCCAATGCATCGGACTTTTTTTGTTCTATCGCGGCCACCAATGTATCGGTACCTACTATTCCCACTATTCCTTGCGCCGTCTTGGGCCCCACCCCGCCAACCGTCATCAACAGTTCGCACATTTCCAGATCGCGTTCATCCGCAAATCCGTACAGCTCGATTCCGTCCTTTTTCACCGCCGTAATGCAAAACACCCGCGCGATAGACCCCACTGGCGACAATGCCGCGCTGTCGCGACCGGCAAGCGAAACGCGAAATCCGATCCCGTTCGCTTCTATAACCGCCCATGTTTCTTTTTTTGCGACAATGGTGCCGCTCAGCGAGTAGATCATTACAACCAGTATACTGTTACCAGCGCCATGCGACAAGGAAATTTCCACCCTGCTGGACAATCCCCCTGTTTAGGTTTACTTTGATTGAGCACCTTTACATTCCCGAACGCTCTCGGGGTATATAACATTCGCAAGGAGTTTTCCATGAAGAAACCTTTGGCTCCTCCACCCGGTACCGCATCCGGCCCGCTTCATATTTACCGAGGGAACGATGCGCGCGTTGGCATCTTCATTGATGCCGAAAATCTGTTCATCTCGCTTCAGCAAAGTTCTCCCAGTAAAGCACGCCCCAGAAAGCTCAATTATCGGAAGATCCTTGAGCGTTGCCTTAGTGGTCGCACGGCATATTGTGCCCGTTTTTATGACATTACATCGGAATACCAGCCCGGAAAGGTGGCATTCTTTACCGCCATCGAACAGCATTTCGAAGTGCTTACCAAGCCGTTACGCACCTACCCCGACGGGGCTACCAAAGGCGACTGGGATATCGGAATCGCCGTAGATATGATCGACATGGCTACCAAGCTCGATGTCGTCGTACTTGGCTCCGGAGATGGAGACTTTATTCCGGTGGTCAAATATTTGCAACAAAAAAAGCATTGCCGCGTAGAAGGGATTTCTTTTGGGCACAGTACCCATCCCGATCTTCTCAAAGCACTTGATTCGCATATCGATCTCGCCGCGAATGCAGCGGCTAATTTGTACAAAAAATGGTGATCGTTTAAAAAACCGACAGAGGCGTCTGTCGGTTTTTTGTTGCTTGACATATTTACTTTATTGGTGTTTACTATACACAGAACATACGCCCAATCCCGGGCCAAACAATTTTATATGGAGGTGTACCATGCAACGATTTCTTATGGCATGCGCGTTGAGCTTTATCTGGTCGCTCGTTTCGCTTGAACTTGGTTCCCTGTGGTGGATCGGCCTGATCAGCGGTTTCGTTGCCGGCTATATCGGTTACGATGCTCGCGGTGCGGCCGATGCCGTTTCGCGCGCATGGGTGGTAGCACAAAGCGGCGTGCTGACTTCTCAACTGCCTAAGGAACGCTTGCGTCTCTGTTGTTATTTATTCGGCGGAGGCGCATCGGTCATGTTATCCATCATCACTTTGTTCTTTATCGTGGGAGTGACGAAGGGTATTTTACACAAAGTTCCTTTCGAGGCGCTTGGAGTGTTTTCGTTATTCATGTCAGCGATCTATGCAATACCCGCCCGTTGCGATAATATCGCAAGCGCATCCAAATGCATTATGGCTACCCATCCGATTCCACTCTTCTTCTGGCATATTCCGCGCGGGTTCATTTGGGTCATCGCGCGCATTCCCACTGCCGGAGCGATTGCGTATCTCTTTTGCTCGTCGTTCATTTGCACGACATTCAAGTATGTCCACTCGAATGCACGCCTGCTGTTTGGCATCGATGTCGCCATCGGCGTTGCCGTTGGCTATTATACCGGCAGCGCGCTGATCGGCGGGCTCGCCGGCGGCATATGGTGGCTCTTGGACTGGCATTTGATCTCGATCAAGGTCATGGGCCTGAAAGCCGCCTAACCCGCCTCCGTATCGTTTCCCCTAAGCCGCGACCCTGTCGCGGCTTTTTTCCTTTTATAGTAGAAAGGGTATTTGTCACCCCGGCGAAGGCCGGGGTCCAGAAGCGCAGATACATGGCTCTGGATACCGGCCTCCGCCGGTATGACAATGCAGGGGTGGCGTATGTACGCCTTCGCAAGGCGTACATATGGCTATTAAAGACTGAACTAACAATGCCCTTTGTTGCCGTATTTTGTCATATGTTATTCGTCATCTGTCATTAGTTAACCCCGGTTGACATCCCGGGGCGAAAAATGTAGTATGGAAACACTATTTATCAGACACTATGCCAAATACAAAGACAGCAGAAAAGGCAAATCGCCAGAATACACGCCGCAAGATCCGCAATGTAAAGCAAAAAGATATCTTGAAGGGCTCCATCAAGGAATACAAGAAGCTTGTTGCCGGAAACCAAACGGAGGCCGCCGAAAAGCAGCTTTCCACGGTCTTCAAGAAACTCGACAAGGCCGCCAAGACCAATATCATCAAGAAGAACAAGGCAAGCCGGTTGAAGTCACGACTTTCAAAGAAGGTCAGTACTCCTGCCAAATAAAAAAATCCTTCGTCATATGACGAAGGATTTTTTTATTTAACCATATTGCAGTGGATTTCCGTCTCCACGGGAATGGCAATGCGGGGGAAATAACCTATGACTAATAACCTATGACTAATAACGGGATGCGGGGAGGGTGGCAATGCGAGACGCCGGTCATTCCGAGTGAAGCACCTGCCTGCCGGTAGGCAGGGCACTCTGCGGAACCGATGAATCTGCAGCAGATCCCTCGATTCCTCCGTCCGCCAGCCGGCGGACGGATCCACTCGGGATGACAAACACGACGGTGTCTTATTTCTCGTGTCCGCTTATTCCCCCTTCCAGTTCTTTCAATACTTCCTCGAGGGATTTTCCTTTTATTTCCTTTTCCGTGCCCGAATGCGGCCACTCGACCTGCTTCACTTCTTCATTGATCGGCCTTCGTGGTTCGCGATCCTCGTTTCGCGGATGACGGCTACCGCCCAAACCCGGACGGCGGTCGCCATGAGTTCGTCCTCCGCCATGGCCTCCCCGCTCAGGGCGCGGACCTTCGCCGCGCGCATCGCGCGACAGCTCATCGCGCTGTGGGCCGCGATCTTCCTTTGGGATCATCGCCTTTACCGACAGCGAGAGCTTGCCCTGTTCGGCGCGGATGACCTTGGCCACCACTTCATCGCCGATGCTCGCCACATCGCTTATCTTTTCCACAAATCCGTTCTTGAATTCAGAGATGTGCACCATGCCATCACGGCCTCCGCCAATGTCTACGACGGCTCCGAAATCGAGCAACTTAATGATCTTTCCGCTTACAACCTCGCCTACTTCAAATTCCTTCAATAGACTTTCTATGACACGCTTTGCGGCCTCCGCCTTTTCATATCCGATCGAAGCGATCGAGACCGTGCCGTCGTCTTCGATGTTAATGGTAATGACGCCCGTATCGGCAATGATGCCGTTAATCGTCTTTCCGCCTGATCCGATGACTGTACCGATCTTTTCCGGATCGATCTTCATAGATATGATCGACGGAGCGTACGGCGACAACTGCTTGCGCGGTTCCGCTATGGCACCCTTCATGACATCGAGTATCTGCAAGCGCGCCTTCTTTGCCTGTACCAATGTATCTTTCAATATCTGCACGGTAATACCTTCGATCTTCACATCCATCTGCATGGCTGTGATGCCGTCGGTCGTTCCTGCAACTTTGCAGTCCATGTCTCCATAATGATCTTCCGGGCCTTGAATGTCGGTCAGCACCTTATAGTTTCCCGCATGATCCATGACCATGCCCATGGCGATGCCGCCAACAGGCTTTTTAAGCGGAACACCCGCGTCCATGAGCGACAAGGTCGCCGCACAGGTGGTCGCCATGGAAGACGAACCATTTGATGCGAGCACTTCCGACACTACGCGAATGATATACGGAAATTCTTCCTTAGTCGGGAGCATCCATTCGATTGCCTTTTTGGCCAATGAACCATGCCCGAGTTCGCGGCGGCCTACTCCGCCCATGCGCTTTACCTCGCCAACGGAATACGGCGGGAAGTTATAGTGCAACATGAAACGCTTCTTTCCTGATGTTTCGATCGTTTCCACAAGCTGTTCGTCGCCCGGTGCGCCCAGCGTCGTTACTGCCAACGCCTGCGTTGCTCCGCGCATAAACAAGCCGGTTCCGTGCAGTCGCTTAAACAAACCGACTTCACCATACAGCGAACGAATCTCATCCATCGCGCGGCCATCCGGCCTGCGACCTTGTTCCAAAATGTTCCTGTGCATCAATGCATCGATCTCCGCTTCGAGGATTGCGGCAACTCCAGCCAAATCTTCATACCCCGCCTCTTTGAGATGGGTTTCCATATCCGTTTTAATGCCATGCATTTTGCGCTTCAATTCAACCTTATCGGTGCCATATACGCCATCCTCCAGCTTGCCCTCCAAAAATGCGTGTACCCGTTTTACCAACTCTTCGTTGCGCGGCACAAATACATCATCGAGCTTTTTCTTGCCGAGCTTTGCCTGCACTTCCTTTTGGAATACGCACATTTTCTTGATCGCTTCATGCGCCTGCGCAAACCCTTCCACTACTTCGTCTTCGGTCGCTTCGTTGCCCGCAAGCTCGATCATGTTGATGCGATCTTCTGTCGCGCCGATGAATGCCTCATAGGCAACCTTTGTCTTGTCTTCTATCTTCGTGTTTTCCGGGTTCAGCATGAACTCGCCGTCTTTCGTCTTTGCCATGCGCACGCCGCCGATAGGTCCATTCCACGGAATATCGGACATCATCAACACGGACGACGCCGTCAAAAATGCCACAAAATCCGGATCGTTCTCTCCGTCGTATGACAAGATCGTGATGATCACCTGCACATCGCGGCGCAGGTCGTGGTTAAACAACGGGCGTATGGCCCGATCGATCATGCGGCCCGAAAGCACCGCCTCGTCGGACGGTCGCCCTTCGCGGCGCATAAAGCGGCTGCCGAGGATCTTCCCAGCGGCATAAAACCGCTCCTCGTAATCAACGGTAAGCGGAAAGAAGTCCGTCGGGCGATTAGAGTCGCCCATGACCGCGGTTACCAGCACCGCGGTGTCGCCATAACTTCCGATGGCGGAGGCGTTTGCCTGATTCGCCAAACTTGAAACCGTCAGCGTGAACGGCTTACCTGCAACATCGAGTATAAACTCTTGCTTTGGTAACTGCATTTTTATTGTCGTCCCCTTGCTTCCCGATACTGAAATACCGGACACATTACAACCACACTGCAGTCCATAATTTAAAATTTTAAATTTTAAATTTAAAATTGGGTTTGCCCTGCAGGGCAATTGGCTCTGTCCACTATTTCACATACGGTTCAGCGGGACTGTTTACTAATCCTTGTTTTTAATAATATCCTTGGTATATCCTTGAGGTCAATGTACAGGTCGGTCGCTTCGCGCAGCTTTGCGCTTGTCGTGCGCCCAAACCCGGCCACTTCCACCAATTTTCCCTTTCCCCACTTCAGATACTCCACCAACGGAGCAAAATCTCCGTCGCCGGTGACCAAAATGACCACATCGAGCGAGTCCGCCATGCGGATCGCATCGACTGCCATACCTACATCCCAGTCTGCCTTTTTCATGCCACCCGGGTACACCTGCAGGTCTTTCATGCGCAGATCGATGCCTGCTTTTAACAACGCATCAAAAAACGAAGCCTCAGCGGTGAGTTCTTCGTTTTGTGATTCGCTCTTTACCACATAGCCGAGCGCGCGGATAAGTTTCCGCTCGCCTACCAAGCTCTTCATCAGCTCTTGGTAGTTGATCCGGCTATGATACAGATTTTTTGCCGAATGATAGAGATTCTGAACATCGATAAAAATGCCGATTCGTTGTTCTCTATGCCTCATTATTTCTTGAGATTAAGCTTTTTGAGGATCTTTTCGTATCCTGCTGTGTTGGTCTTGGAAAGGTAGGCCAACAGTCTCTTTCTTTTTCCTACCATTTTCAAAAGACCTCTTCGGGAATGATTATCCTTCGGGTTTATCTTCAGGTGGTCGGTGAGTTCGGCGATCTGCCGGGTGAGCATCGCGATTTGCACATCAGCGGAGCCGGTGTCGGCGTCGCTTGTTTTGTGCTCTTTTACGATATTCGCTTTTGTTCGTTTTGTAAGCATCGGATTTACTATAGCAGAATACCCTAAATAATGCAAGCCCCTTATGCGGGGGGGGTGCGACATACTCCAGACATGCAGCCCGTTACCTAACCCTGCAACAAGTCGCAATGCAAGTCGGACCGGGGCAATTAACCCTATCCATCATGGACAGGTAATAACCGTTACTACAAGTTGCCCTTGATGAGGCGTCCACATTATAACAGCTGCCCCATGTATCCGTTATGGCCCCCATCTGTGTTATCGTCTTGCAACTTGATCCATTTATATCGCAATAATTTCCGGAATTGATTTGCGTTGCCTTTGCGGTTCCGTTAACATCGAGTCTATACCCCGGCGTCGCCGTACCAATACCAACATTTCCACCCATAGCATTGATGGCCAATGGTCGCGTTGAAAAACTTGTGCCTTGTTGAGCTGACTGTATGTAGGCTATGTCATTTGTTGCATCGGCTCCAAGTAGTAATTCGCTATCTGTTGACGCAGAGTATAGCGCTATGCCGGCAGTGTTTTCTGTACTATATGTCGAGGCTTTGTTTATTTGCAACATTCCTTGTGTAGGATTAGTTGTCCCGATACCGACATTGCCGGCTTTCATATAAAAATCGCTGTTCGTTCCGGTGCGGCTGATCAAAAAATCAATACCATCCTTGTTGGACAAATAATATTTTTCCGTTCCCGCATTTGCAAAAACCAAAGAAAGGTCCCCGCTTCCGCCGCCATCGGCATCGTTAAAAATTATTTTTGGTGCCAAAGATGCAGAAACATGCAGAATGCCTTGCGGGGCCGCCGTGCCAATGCCGATATTACCACCGCTTGCCTTGAGCGTTCCCGAACCTAACGGCGGATTGCTTGTAGGGCTCGTCCACGCAAGGCCCTCGCGGGCTACCAATGCAATGCCAACACTCATCGTAGCTATTGCGAACAATTGCAAACCGAGTTTTATGTTGGTGTTCATTGAATACAATATACCATATTTTAGTATGTTATTCCTGCGAAATCAGCCCGTCGGCTGACGGATATATCGGCTCTATAGATTCCTGCCGGAGTTTATCCCGTACTTGATACGGGACCCGCGTTCGGAATGACAAACGGGGCGGGAATGACTCCGTAAAGTCCGCCATTGGCGGGCTGCGGGGCAAGCAAAGAGAAGATTAAAGATAATAAAAAAACTGTGAGTGCAAATTCAAAAATCCTTTCTATGAATATACCAAAACCGCATGCAAATTGCATGCGGCCCCACATCTTCATTGACGCCATAGATTGGCGAGGTCATCAATAACAATACGCTGCTATTCCTACATGGGTATAATAGCAAGCGACATTGTACGCACCGTTATAGTTATATGTCGTTATGCAAGATTTTCCAACTGATACACATATTGCGTCTCCTGTCGTGTTCGCACCAGCGAAACTTACTGCAGTGATTGTACTCCCCCCCATCGCCGCTATCGTTTTGCAGTTTGAGCCGCTATCATCGCAATAATTTCCGGAATTGACCTGCGTTGCCTTTGCGATTCCGTTTACATCCAATTTCGCCCCGGGATTTGTCGTCCCAATCCCCACATTCCCCGCTACATTGGAATACATATTCGTAGACGTGGCGAGCCACAACGAAGAACCGAGGTCGCCCCATGTGCCATTTGCCTTGCCGCGGAAGGACTTGCTGGTGGAATTATAATAGATGGAGCCGTCTATGCCGGATGGGTCGCTGGAAATGACGCCCAGGTTAAGGAGGTTAGAGAGGGATATGTTCTTCCATCGCTTGGTTCCGGAAAAACCGACCTCGTAGCTATTGTCCGCATTGGGGAGCAGGTCGGAGTCAAAGGTAGCGGCGGAAACACGGGAAATGCCTGAACGCAATGCACGGGATATTTTACTGGGGCCGGTGGCGGTATTGGAAAACTGCAGGTCGACCGCAACTTGGTCGTGGCCGCCGGGGAACTCTACGCGCTTGAAAAATGCGGTGTCGACGATGACTTTACTGGTGGTGAGGTCGGTGGATGCGGATGCGCAGTTCTGCTTTTGAAATTCATCTGGGCCGGAAGACATCTTTAAGACACCATCTTCTACAAAGATGCAGGTTGGGTCAAGCGCGGGATCATTCATGCGCAGCTTGAGCGTGCCGGTTGTAGTGGTAGCCGTTTCTATGGCCGAAGATTCACGGACCAAACGGGAAACCGTTTCCATGGCGAACTGCAGTTGACTGGAAACTTCATCGCCCGATATTTCCTGCGTGGAAATGCGGACCACATTGGTAAGAATGCCAAACAACGATCCACCGATGATGGCGAAGATGCCGAGGTACAACAATGTTTCCAACAAAGAGAAGCCGCGGGTGCGTTTCATGGGGTTATTATAGCATATTGGGGGCGGGGAGGTATAAGGTATAGGATATACGGTATACGGTATGGGAGGGAGTGTCATCCCGAGTGCAATGCAGCGAAGCGGAATGAAATCGAGGGAGCTGCAGTAAAAAACAGATTCCTCGACAAGCTCGGAATGACATACAAACTACTGCAGATTTCTCGACTGCGCGGAGTACCCTGCCTACCGGCAGGCAGGCGCTCCGCTCAGAATGACAATTCGCGGAGGGGCGGCAATGCAAAACACTGGATTCCGGATCAAGTCCGGAATGACAAGGCGGGAAAATAACCGATGACTGATAACCGATGACTAATAACAGGATGCCTCGGGCGAACCACAGGGCAAGTAATGCGGGGAGGGGTGTCATCCCGTGCCACGACACGGGATCCAGAGTTTTCTGCAGTAGCGACGCTTAAGCATATAGAATCTGGATACCGGCCGGAGTTTATCCTGATCCGCCAGCCGGCGGACGAATGAGCCGGTATGACAATGCAAATGTAACGACGTCCGACATCGTTACATTGTCCTTTTCCCGTACTGCGCGCGCCATGCGTCTATTTTTTTATGATCGCCTGAAACCAATACCGGTGGGACTTTATATTTTTTTCCTTTAAACACAAACTCGCTTGGGCGCGTATATGCCGGTACGCCGACGCCGTGGCGCAATTCTTCGAGCGACTCACCTTTCCCTAATACGCCGCCGATCTTACGCGAAAGCGCATCTACTAGCACCATGGCCGGCAATTCTCCGCCGGTCAACACATATGGCCCGATGGACAATTCTTCCGTTTTAAATCCCATATCCTTTACGATCTTTTTCACACGCTCGTCCATGCCTTCATAATGCGCGCAGATCAATATGAGCCGTTTTATTTTTTTTGCGGTCTTATTTGCGTACGCATCGTCGATTTGCTTGCCGCCCGGGGCAAAAAATACGACGCTCGTTTCCTTTTCGAATTTTTTGGTTTTTTTTGCCACCGCCGCAATGGCCTTTATGAGCGGCTCGATCTTCATGACCATGCCCGGTCCGCCGCCAAACGGCCTGTCATCCGTTTTATGGTGCTTGTCGGTGGCATACGCCCGCAAGTCATGTACATGTATTTGTATCAGTTTCTTTTCCTGCGCCCGCTTTAAAATAGACTCATTCAGATATGAGTCGAATATATGCGGGAAAATTGTGATGATGTCGAAACGCATAAGGGGGCAGAGATTAGAGGTTGGAGATATGAGGTGAGAAATACTAAAGCAGGTTTACTTATTTGCTGATTTCTCTTTTGTCGTATACCCTTATAATATCGATATGTGGTGAATTTGCAATCGACCCCCATCTTCCCTCACACCTCTAATCTCCGTTCTCCTATCTCTCATTCCCATGATTCACTTCCTCCATGGTGCCGACGCCTATCGGCGCGAACACCGCCTCCGCGAACTGATTGCGGCATATCAAAAAAAATATGACACCCGCTCGGTCGGCAGGTTTGATTTCGATACCGAAGACGATATTTTGCGCTTCAAGGATTTTTGCGCCCAGCAGACGATGTTCGAGACCAAACGCCTTGCCGTGATCGATGCCGTGTTTTCCATCAAAGGGTCCGAGGAGGCGCAGCATATTCTTAAAGCAACGCTAAGCAACAAAGATGTGATCGTTTTCATATCCGAGCTTACCGACGAGACCAACCCGCGCCCGCGGGAACGGGTGCTTGTTCCTAAAGATCTGCTTTTTTTGCTCAACGCTCCGGCGATCGCCGAAATGTTCGAACCGCTTTCCGACGCAAAGCTCGCTTTCTTTATTTCCGCCGAGGCAAAGAAGCACTCGATCGCGCTTTCTCCAGAAGCAGCCGATTTTCTTGTATTCGCATTGCGCCGCGATACGCAACTCATTATGAACGAATTGGAAAAGATCGCGCTCTATTACAACGAACCTTCGCGGGAACTCTCGCGCCAAGATGTCGAGCTGCTCGTTGACTACCTTGAGTCCCCCGACATATTCGCCTTTACCAACGCGGTATCCAAGCAGGGCCCGCTTGCGAGCCGGCTTACACCGCTGGAACGCCTATTCATGAACCGCGAAGAATCCGCAAAAATATTCAACATATTTGCAAAAAACCCATTCATCGATCTGGCGACCGTGCGCATGTTGGCCGATCACGACATTCTCATAAAATCCGGCAAGCTCGATTACGAAACCGCTTTGCTTGACTGCTGCTTTAAATAACCGATAACCTAAAACCAATAACCCATAACAAAAATGCCGCGTAATGCGGTATTTCATATTCCTTGCTCTCTTTAAAATCTCCTTGTGTTGATTTTGTCATTCCCGCGGAGGCGGGAATCTATTATAATACTGGATCCCCGCCTCCGCGAGGATGACACAGGGGCAATGTGTTACTTAGAGATGAGTTTATTCCCCACTATACAATGCCAATGCTTCGTCAAGATTTTCCAAGGCTTCCTTTTTTGTCTTTCCAAAGCTGGAAATATCAACATTAAGACACTGAGCAACATAATATTTCCCCTCTTTCCATATTGCTATTTTTAGATCTATTTTTCGCATATTTGTAGCCTTATTCATATATCTTATAACAAAGAGGTGTGTTTAGTCAAAAATAACGACATCGTAAGTCGTTATTTTTATTTCAGCATTCCCAATTCTTTGAGTGCCTTTTCGTAGATGGTTATGATATTCCACCCCTCTTTTGCGGTCAGTGAAAGTGCTGGTTCCTTTTGCGTCCGTACCACCAACCGATGCGCTTCGCGCACCTCCCGTATATTTATCACGCGCATCTCGTCCGTTTTGGCGAGCCGTTCATCCATGTCCTTTCCGACGATGCCCGCATTTTTGAGCGCTTCATCCAATATCTTATTCGCATCTCCAAGCGCCTTTTTCAGCTTCGCGCCGCTTCCTTTTGCCGCTTCAACTTGCAGGTCTTTCCACATGCGCCGCTGTTTTTCTTTTGATAGATCAATGACGCCCCATTTCATCAAAAACTTATCCCGTTTCATTCCGAGCGTCTTCAAGCGTCGCATCATGATCACCACAAAAAACAACAGTACGCCCGTGATGACCAACGAAAATGCCCGCAAGGCCGGAAGCTTGCTTAGATATGCGTCAAACAGATAGACGCCCACTTTTGTTAGTCCCTCAACGAATTCGTTCATAGTTCAACAGGCTCACTATTTCTCAGTCGTTCATACATTTGTCCTATTCCTAAAATGTCCGCTTCGCGAAACGGCTTTCCTATTAGCTGAAATCCGACCGGTAATTCACCTCCTTCATATGCGCGCACCGGGATCGAAATACCCGGCAACCCTGCCAAGTTTAGCGGAATGGTAAATATATCAGACAGATACATTTGCAAAGGATCGCTTGTTTTTTCGCCAATCTTGAACGCGGTGGTCGGAGCGACCGGCGTCAATATGACATCAACTTCCTTGAATGCGTTGTCGAAATCTTCTTTGATCAACTTGCGCACCTTTTGCGCTTTCGCATAGTAGGCGTCGTAATAACCGGACGACAGCACATAGGTTCCCAACATAACGCGCCTGCGCACTTCGCGCCCAAACCCTTTGCCCCGCTGCGCGTGGTATATGCCAAGCAAATTCTTCGGCTCATGTTCCTGCAGTTCGTCCAAGCGGCCATATCGTATGCCGTCGAAGCGCGCTACATTCGAGCTTACTTCCGCAGGCATGATGATATAGTAGCATGACAATGCGTGTTTTGTATTTGGCAAGCTGATCTCCTTTACCTCGATGCCGAGGCTCTTGATCTTTTCTATGGCCGCGCCGATTTCCTGCTTTGTGCGCTCGTCGATACCTTCTATAAAATATTCCTTGGGCAGACCTACGCGCAACTTTTTTATATTCTCTAATCGCGGATGTAGCAGCTCGTCGCTATACTCAGCATCGACGCTTGTCGCATCGAGCGGATCTTTTCCTTTGATTGCGTTAAACAATATCGCCGCGTCTTCGACCGTTTTTGTCAACGGACCAATCTGATCAAGACTCGACGCCATAGCTATGGCACCCGAACGCGATACCGCACCATAGGTCGGCTTCAACCCGACCACGCCGCACAAACTTGCCGGCTGGCGAATGGAACCGCCTGTGTCGGTACCGAGCGCCGCCACGGCCATGTGCGCCGCGACCGCCGCGGCGGAACCTCCCGACGAACCTCCCGGCACGCGCTCGAGGTCGTGCGGATTCTTTGTCACCTTAAATGCCGAGTTTTCCGTAGACGAACCCATGGCGAATTCATCCATGTTCGTTTTGCCCAAAAATATCGCACCCGCTTCCTTGAGCTTCTTGATTACGGTCGCATCATATGCGGCGGTATACTTTTCCAACATTTTCGATGCGGCGGTCGCGGGCAGACCTTTCACCAGTAAGTTGTCCTTGATTGCCATTGGCACACCTGCCAACGGCCCGATGTCTTCGCCTTTTGCGATAGCAACATCGACGGCTGTGGCTGCGGCCAACGCACCATCTTTATCCAAACTCAAATACGCCTGCACTTCCGCATCACGCGTTTCGATATAATCAAAAAACTCCTTCGTCAATGCAAAGGCGGTAAACTCCTTGTTCTTCAATCCTTCCTGGATCTTTTTAATTGTTAAATCTTTTAGAAAAAGCATGGATTTTGTTATTCCGGCCTCCGTTATGTGTCATTCCTGCGAAAGCAGGGATCTATGTATTGTCATCCCGGGCGAAGTGGAACGGAGTCGAGGGATCTGCTACAGATTCCTCGGCTCCGCAGAGTACCGCTCCACTCGGAATGACATACCTTACTCTTGCTCCCCAAAAACCGCAGGAACTTTCAAATACCCGCGTGCATGTTCCGGAAACGCATCAATAATATCTTTCGATGACCCATTCATCTCGCTTCGCGTATCCGCGTCGTCTTCACGAAACACATTCCGCTGGGCGGTTCCTCCGGTCATCGGCTCCACATTCGTGGTATCCACTTCGTTCAATTCCTCAAAGTGGGTCAGGATTTCTTCCAGATCTCCTGCGATTTTCTTTTTCTCGCCCCCCTCAAGGTCCATACGGGACAGTTTTGCCAGATATTCAACTGTCTCCTCGGTAATATGCGTCATAGTTTCATTCTATATGATTTACATAAGGATGCAACATCCGATAAAAAAGACCTATTTATCATTGCGGACCATATCCGCAAATCAAAACAGGTTTTACTTTCCCATTATCCACATAGTGGGCCGCGAAAGATAAATTGCCTACCGATGGACCACTCGCCCGGCGCATCTTTCGAAAATGCGTGTATGCTCCACCCATTAAGAATCCACTCAATGCGAATGGCGTACTCCGCGATAAAAAATACTTGTCGAGTCTGCTTGCTTAGCTTGCCGCTACGCAACGCACCAAGCAGATCCCCGTAGCTCGTTTGCGCCTTTTCACCGCAGCCTATCTCGGCGATGATATCGCGACTCGGCACAGCTCGCCGCAACACAGTACGGCTAAGCCGCGTGCCACTTTGAGCGCATACTCTTTCATTTTTGGTGATGTCCCGGAATGATGGGTCAATGTATGCTATCCCATTCTTTCCCATCACAAACTCATCGCCGACCAAGCACTCTTTGATTTGCGCTACGCGTATCAAACCTACACATCTCAATAACCTCATGGATATATCCTCCTTGACCGCCATTTAAAATATCTTCACTTAGCGTATATCCCCGCTACTCCCTCGTCAAGTCACAGCACGAACAGCAAGAACAACACCGCTACGGCGATGCGGTACACGCCGAACGAAACGAATGTATTCCGTTGCACATAGCGAAGCAGCCATTTGATGCTTACCAACGCCACGAAAAACGAAACAATGAAACCAACCGCCAGTACATCAAACTGGTCGGCTGAAAAATCTTTGTAGCTTTTAGACAGGTCGAGCACCGTGGCCGCCAGCATGGTCGGCACGGCAAGCAGGAACGAAAACTCCACGATAGTCTTGCGCTTCAAGCCCGCCAACATGCCACCCACAATGGTCGCCGCCGAGCGCGACACGCCCGGGACCATGGCGACCGATTGTGCTACGCCGATCAATGCCGCGCGCCAGTACGACAGGTGTGCCACATCTTCCACCGCATCTTCTTTTTCATTATGCGCAAACTCGAATGCGATCAACAATATACCGCCGACTAACAACGACAGCACCACTGTCATATTACTACTCAACAAGTATTGTTTTACGAACCCGTGCAACAGCAATCCGAGTATGCCGGTCGGAATGAACGCCACGGCGATGCGCTTCATTACTTCCCGCTTTACGAACAGCGACTTCCAATACAACACCACCACCGACAAAATGGCGCCGAACTGAATGGCTATCTCGAATGACTTCAGGAAGGTTGTCTGTTCAAGCTGGAGCAGTTTCGCCGTCAGTATTAAATGCCCCGTCGAAGAGATCGGCAAAAATTCCGTAATTCCTTCGACGATTCCGAATATGATTGCTTGGAGTAGATTCATTTCCATATAACAAATAATGATTTGTCATCCCGAGCGAATCCGTCAGCCGACGGAGGAGCCGAGGGATCTGCTACAGATTCCTCGGCTACGCGGAGTACCGTTTCGCTCGGAATGACAAGCTCCTTAAATTCCAAACGCACTCTTTGCATTTTGTACCGTCTGCTTGCACACTTCTTCAAATGGCGCCTTTCGTACTCCCGCGAGCGCCCGGGCGACTTCTATTACATAGGAAGGCTCATTGCGCTTTCCCCGATATGGCTCAGGTGCCACGAACGGTGCATCTGTTTCGATCAATATGCGCTCCTTCGGAATGTACCGCAGTATCTCGTCGAATTCCCGATTAAATGTGATCAGCCCGCCGAAGGTGAACGAGAAACCAAAATCCAAAAATGTTTTTGCGTCTTCCTTTGTTCCGGTAAAGAAATGCAGGATGCCCGGCACTTCTGCCGGCATGTCGGCTATCTGTTTTTTTATGACGCTTTTTACATCCGAAAATGCATCGCGGCAATGCACCATGAGCGGCTTTTCCAGCTCTATTGCCAATGCGATGTGCTGTTCGAACAGTTCTATTTGTCGCTCGCGCTCTTCGTTGAACAAATGCGGTTCCACGCGAAAATAATCCAACCCGCACTCGCCGATGGCTACCACCTTTGCATGCTTGCCTGTTTTTACATACCAATCGTAATCAAACACCTCCCGCTCATCGGGGTGCTGGCCGATAGTCGCAAAAACGCCCTCCGGATAGGCATTACACAAGTCAACCGCAGCTTGGGAATCCTTGCGGGTCGTTCCCACATTGACCATCCATATCTCTTTTTCAAGCGCTCGTTTGACGACCTCGTCCCGATCGGGATTGAATTGTTTTAGTTGCACATGCGTGTGCGAATCGATAAGTTTCATCTGTTTATAATTTGTTCTTGTCATCCCCGTCTCAGCCGCTTGTCATCCCTGCGAAAGCAGGGATCTATACCACCGCAGATTCCTTCCGCCAGCAAGCGGACTAAAGGCACAGGAATGACAAAAAGTAAGTATTTTTTTATTTCTCGTACCTCTTACCTCTCATCTCCCACCTCTTGTTACAGCGTCGCTTGTCGGTGTTTGCGTGCGGCAAAATCATCTACCAGTTCCTGCACGACCACCACAAATGGAATGGCGAGGATCACGCCGATAAGCCCATACAGTTGATACCCCGCCACAATGGACAGTGCCACGATGACCGGGTGGATGCCCGTTGTTTTGCGCATCACCAGCGGAAGCACGATATGCGCTTCAAGTTGATGAATGACAAAAAACAGTATCAGCGTTGCTATGCCCAGCGTCATGGATTGGGAGATTGCGATCAGAAACGCCACTGCGCCAGCCACAATAGGCCCAACGAATGGAATGATCTCCAACGCGCCCGCCAAAAGTGCGAGCACCAACGCGTAGTTTACGCCAAGCAGTTTTAATCCGATGAACGATGTGATCGCTACGATCAAACTTAAAAATATCTGCCCCTCGAGCCACTTGCCTATTTTCTTTCGCGCACGATGCATGACCCCAATTGCATACCCTTCATATTCGATCGGCAACACGGCACGCAAAAACCCTTCAATGCCGTCGCGATACCATGCGAGATAAATAGATATAACCACAACCGTGACGAACATGACCATATTCTCGAACAACTGCGGTATGAACTTGCCGATGGAAAATCCACCCGCGGTCAATGAATCACCCAGCCCGCTCAAGCCTCCGCCGATATTCGGTATGCCGACCAAACTGCCAAGTGCCGCTTCAAGCATGCCGACATTGTCCGCAAGGTCCTTCATTTCAATAAGCACGATTGGCACGACCGTGTAGATTAGCAGTGCGACAATCGAAAATGCGGAAGCCATCATGAACAGAATCCCCATGATGCGCGGGATCTTTTGCTTTTCAAGCCAATTAAGTGGAGCATCCAGCGCGGACGAAATGACGATAGCCAAAAACAATACGGCAAACACTTCCCGCATGAAATACACCATACTGGCCGCCGTGACCATAATCACGATACGCCACAACGAGTTCCAGGTTATATCCAAGTTCCGCTCCATGGCTCCATTGTACTTTGTGCTTGACCTTTTTTCAATTGACTGTCATTCCCGTCCGCCAGCTGGCGGAGGAATCCACTTCATCATCTCGCCGCTCGCGGCAATTTAATTATTGCTATTTTGTCAGGCTGCCGGGAATCGAACCCGGACCGCAAGACCCCCAGCCTTGAATACTACCACTATACGACAGCCTGTTTTATTACTCATCCACCATACCGAACTTCGGTTCTTTTTTCAATAAAAGTTTTGTCATTCCGATCCGTCAACTGACGGACGAGGAATCTGCCTTCAGATCCCTCGGCTCCTCCGCCAGCTGGCGGATTCACTCGGGATGACAATGCAATAAAAAATCCGCCATAGGGCGGATTTTTTTACTTTGCCGTTGCTTCAGCTTCTTTCTTCTTTACGGTGCGGATGCACTGGGTGCATGCGTTAACACGCAGACCTTCCATAACGGTCAGCTTCTGAAGATTCGGATATCGTCTTGTTCGGACGGTCGGGTTGTAGTTGCCGCGGAGCTTTTTGCGCGCGCCGTGCATCATGGAACCTTTTCCGCAAATTTCACACTGTCTCATAGTTTTCGTATATTACCTTAGATTTTTCCACTTGTAAAGCCCCTCGCGGGGCCTTGCAAGTGAATATCGGCTTCGTGATATCCCGACTGTAAGTCAGGTGGGTGAGTTCAACCGAAGCCCTAAGACCTCGATACTATTACTCTCCCAAATCAACATTGATAACTCGAGAATCATTGCCGATATTCTATATTCAGTATAGCAGTTCCCCGTAAAAAGAAACACCCCAACTTCTGTCATTCCGGCCCACGAGCCGGAATCCACTGCCATTCTCGTGCGAAACGCACATTATGGTATACATTCCGCATTGGGTTGAACTGGATCCCGGATCACTTCGACAAGCTCAGCGCAAGGTAAGTCCGGGATGACAATGTGGACGCATACCAAAAACGCCCCGAGGGGCGTTTTTGCAAAATCATTCCAATATTCCATCCAAATTCACATCGTACAAAACCTTGTCTTGCACCAGCTTGTAATCAATCAATTCTTCCTTTTTGAACCAGAGCTCTATTTCCTTGTGCGCATCATCCACGGTTCCCGATGCGTGAAGCAGGTTGCGAATCGCGCGCTTATCTATGTCGGCCAACTGATATGAATCAATGACATAATCTCCACGGATCGTTCCCACATCCGAGGAAAGCGGCTCGGTCGAACCGGTCAGCTTGCGCACGATTTTTACCGCGTGCACACCTTCCCACACCATCGCAACCACCGGACCCGAGGTCATGAATGTTTTTAAATGTCCGAGAATAATTCCCGTGATCTCATGCGGATCTTCAGACGGAGGCGTTTGCCCCTTATCCCGATAGCCCTTAATGGTCTTTTCGCCCGTGATGCGGCGCCATTCCGGATCTATCGTGTAATGCTTTTCGATGAAAGCAGGATCGGCAACCATCATTTTCATACCCGCCAACTTGAGCCCCGATCGTTCAAAACGCTTTATGATCTCGCCAATGAGCGAGCGTTGCACTCCGTCCGGTTTTACCACAACCAATGTTCGTTCTTTTTTCATGTTCATGAGTATTCGCGAATAATGCGAATTTAAAATTTAATAATGCGAATCATCCAATTCTACATTTCTATTAGCATTATTTGCCTACGATTTGCATTATTGGCGATCACTCCTTATTTTTTCTTATCTACCTTAATTTGCAATTCCTTCAACTGCTTTTCCGTGAACTCCGATGGGGCGTCGACCATCAGGTCGCGGCCATCGCCGGTCTTCGGGAATGCGATGACTTCGCGAATGTTCGGTTCGTTCTGCAGGATCATGACGATGCGGTCGATGCCCGGGGCGATGCCGCCATGGGGCGGAGTGCCCAGCTTGAACGCATCAAGCATGTGCCCATAATCGGCTTGGATCTTTTCGTCTGAATAGCCCATGATCTCCAACACCTTATGTAACGCTTCAGGGCGATGGTTGCGGATACTTCCTCCACCGATCTCGTATCCGTTCAATACAATGTCGTATTGATCGGCCAATATCTCGGCGATGCTTTCCTTGTTCATCAGCGAATCCATGTGCTCAGGTTGCGGAGCGGAAAACGGATTGTGCGTAAAGGTCCACCCGCCCGTCTCTTCGTCCTTTTCAAAAAACGGGAAATCGATGACCCAACAGAATGCGAGCAGGTCCGGATCGTTCTTGTCTTCACGAATGTCGGGCCTGTCGTTGCCGTACTTTTCCATCGATTCCTTGTAGGTGATTCGCGGGAACGGTTTTTGCTGGATGCGCTTGTTCGGATAGTGCGTTTCAACAAGCTTGATGAGCATGTCTTCGATGATGTCCATTACTTCCCCGCTTTTGGCAAAGCTCATTTCCATATCGAGCTGAGTGAACTCCGGCTGGCGGTCACCACGGGTGTCTTCATCGCGGAAACAGCGGGCTATTTGAAAGTATCGTTCCAACCCGGCCACCATCAGCAACTGCTTATATTGCTGGGGCGATTGCGGCAATGCATAACACTTACCCGGATAGATGCGCGACGGCACCAAGTAATCGCGGGAGCCCTCCGGTGTGGCCTTGCCGAGCGCCGGGGTTTCCACTTCGATAAAGTCGAGCTCGGACAAATAATTTCTGAAAAAGTTCACCACCTTTGCGCGCATCTTCAAGTTTTTTTCCATGCGCTCGCGCCGCAGATCGAGCGGGCGATATTTCATGCGGGCCTCTTCGCTGATCTCCCGGCCATCGGTATCGATCGGGATCGGCAGCTCTTCCGCTTTGTTCAATATTTCCAATCCTTCGGCAAGTATTTCATATGCCCCGAATTCCTGATCGGCGTTTACCATGTTGTCGGGCCTCTTGTTCACCTTGCCCGTCAAACGCACCACCCATTCGGCGCGCAATTCACTTGCCGCCTCGTGCACTTCCTGCGGTTTCGGCAAAAAAACAACCTGCACCAGACCACTTCTATCTTTCAGGTCGATAAAAATTAGCTTCCCGTGGTCGCGACGGTTTCGCACCCACCCTTCAAGCACGACAGACTCGCCCTCTTTGGCGATCATTTCTCTAATAAGTGTCCGCATAGTGGTACAACATTAGCATTTTTGCACCTCCTTCGCAACAAAAAAAATCGCACTCACCTTTCGATGAGTGCGGTTACTACGCTTCGTCAATTTTTTAGATAGTGTGGTTTTATTCCACCTTTAGCGTCGGTTATGCGTGCTCAAGCCCGACGAGTACCGCTACCCGTTGTAATCAACGATTAGCGGACATGTTACTATCGCCACAACCCCCACCAGGATTACAGCTGGGATCCAATGCCCGAACCCGAGTATTGATATCCCCATACAAACCGCCATGGTAGCGGCCCACTGATATATAATTTTCATACTGCCTCCTCGCCCGGTTGCCGGGCAATGTTTTTTTAAATGTGCACTTCCTTCGAATTCCCGTTCTGTGAACCGAAACTCGATGAGAAGGGGCAAGCGATAAAACTATCACTTGCCCACACGCTTCGTCAATTTTTTAAACAGTGTGGTTTTCTTCCACCTTTAGCGTCGGTTATGCGTTCTCAAGCCCGACGGTGCAACCACTATCACAAGGGTCAGATCCTTCTTACCCTTGAGACATAGCACAGCTCTACTCTTCTTTCTCCGCAGAGGCACTCCCCTGTGTCGAACACGACACGCCCTTCCTCCGTGAGCTTTCTAAACTTGCCGGTGCATGTTCTGCACCGTAGCCTCCCCGGCTCTTCCGGGTCCCTCTCTACCTCGATTTTCTCCCCCGGCAGGAGGTTTAGCTTACGAACCTCCTCCGCCATCTTTATAGACTTCTGGCGATAGGGCCTGTCAGAAAACAAACTCAAGAACTTTTGAGATCCTTTCATACTGCCTCCTCGCCCGTTTACCGGGCAATGTTTTTGGAAAGATCAAATGTTAGGTTGGTTGTTTTTTACACTTCCATCCTTACACCCTTACAATACCAGTATTCACAAAATGTGTCAACTATTCCGTCAAACTCTTAGTTTACTTTTCTTTCCTTTCTTATTTTTCCGCATAAACATTGACAAAATCCTTGCTTTTGGTAGTATATAAAAAACGGTCCTTTCGTCGACATATTCATATAATTACATTTATATCATCTCTAATTAATACATTCCCTTTGTGTCATCCCCGCGAAGGCGGGGATCCAGTATTATATGGATTCCCGCCTTCGCGGGAATGACAAGATTCGGAACTGTTTAATTAGACTTGGTATTGTATCGCTGCCATGCTTACAAAAAACCTGCAAAAGATCGGGCTCAATGAAAAGGAGGCAAAGGTCTATCTCGCTTCCCTTGAATTGGGGGAAGCCAATATTCAGCGTATCGCCAAAAAGGCGGGCATCAAGCGCACCACCGCCTACGATATTCTTGCCTCCCTTAAAGAAAAGGGCCTTATCAGTACGGTTAAAAAAGATAAACGCTTCTATTATTATGCCGAAAACCCTTCATCATTGATGGCCGATCTGGAGGAAAAGCAGGAGGCACTAAAGAAGATCATGCCCGAGCTTCTTTCGTTCGATAACCTCTTGGACCGCAAACCAAAGATCCGCTATTTCGAAGGAGCGCAGGGACTGAAAGAAGTCTATATGGACACACTCGGCTATCCGGACCGGGAAATGCTTTCGTGGGTCGCCGAAGAAGCGTTTTATGATTTTGATGTTGATTTTCTTGAATCCCGTTATCACCCCACACGGATCAAGAAAAAAATCTGGACCCGCGAGATCGCATCTGATGACCCTGCAACACGCGCCTATCAGGCGAAAGACGCAAGCAGTCTGCGCAAAACAAAGCTGCTTCCTTCGAAGCCGTTTCCCTTGGATGTTGGCATCAGCATCTATGGCGACAACAAGGTAGGAATCGTTTCCTTCAAAGAAGAGCTTGGTCTTATCATCGAAAGCGACAAGATCCACAACACGCTCAAAAGCATGTTTGAGTTCTTTTGGGAAAAGCTTTGACCCCTCTGAATTACAAAACCCCCCTTGTCTTGCCGTAAACCTGACTATTGTCATTCCGAGCCCATTCGTCCGCCAGCTGGCGGATCAGGGTAAACCGTAGTCGAGGAATCCGCAGTGCTTTTACTACAGATCCCTCGGCTCCGTTTCACTCCACTCGGGATGACATGCCGAGTTTCGTAATTTAAAGTTGATAAGAATAAAAAAAGGCGGAAAACTTTTTAGGTTTTCCGCCTCGTACTACTCTACCTTTCTTGGTGGCTCCTCTGATCATCTGTCGCTTTTATTGCGTCCTTTTAGGACCTTTATTACACAACTCCGACGATCTCCATTGCCTTCCCCCGGCGCGGTTGCGTTTACCCGGGGCATACTTTCCAAGAGTGCAGACCTAGACCGTTATTCTTCCTGTTCGCCACTGGTGAGGCGATTCAGGATATCTTTCCAGTCTTTTCCCTTCTCGGCGTAGTCCACACCGGTAGCGTGGCAGGTGTAGCAATCGTATGTGCTGTCGTTAGCACGCCGACACTTGCCCGTGCCGCCACATTCCCGGCAAGGCCCTTCGGTGCCCGTTATGCCAACCCTTTTTACATGATTGGTAAACAGCGCCTTGGCGCCTGCAACCGGGAACACTCCACGGTCCATGCGGTCGAGCATGGCGCTCGCCGGATGACTGTGGTGATCCATGTCGGTAACAACCGCCACGAACTTCGCGCCTTCCAGTGCCGCATCAATGGCGAGCGCCCAGCCGATCGGCATTTCTGTGCCGACATACTGCAGGCCATTGCCCCCTTGGGTTTTCCTACCCGCGGGCATCAGCAAATCAGAGAGCACCGCATCCCAGTAGGGAAGCTTACACTCTTCCATGGCCTTCGCCCACACTTCGCCGCACCAGCCATAGCCTGCCGCTTCTGCCTCTGCCTTGAGTCGCAGAAGTTTTTCCCTGTCACACGGCTTTTCCCGCACGAGCTCTACCGCTTCGTCGTGGCTTCCCACCACGGTAAGCTCATGCTCGTGGCCGAGCGTCTGGTAGGCTGCCTTCCGGTGAGACGGGTTGTCATCGATAACGAGGATCTTCATGGTCTTTCTCCTGAGTTGGTTTACGCCAGCCCTTTGCCGGCGATGTGATTCGTAAATCTCTTCATCTCTTCTCCATCTTTCCCGATGAAGGAGATAGTGAATACTGAAAGCAGCTCCTTGAAACGCTCGTTCTTGCCAAGCGCTTCCGCGCTCTTTTCAATATTATTCCCCTCACCTACTCCGATGGCGAACAATATTACCCTTTTCCCGGCCAGCAGGAGGTCGAGCGCTTCGTTGACATTGGTGCAAAGCACCTCGTCTGCAGAAGCCATATCCTCAACAACCCTGCCCAGCGCGCAGGCAATCAGCACGCCGAGAGTATTTTTTATCGGACCGTCCTCGGTGTTTATATACACCTTTTTCCTTTTTAAGCCGTCCATTCTTCCTTCGCCTCCATTAAATATCCCGTAATACGGGCTGCGCACGATCGCGCTAATTTTTAAAAGTACCACTCCCTTCGAATTCCCGTTCTGTGAACCGAAACTCGATAAGGAGGGCAAGTGAATTCTCCAACTAGATTTCACTTGCCCGACCCTCCGTCGAGGGCGCCACGCTTCATCAATTTTTTACTGTGGTTGTGGTTTTCTTCCACGATTACCGTCGGTTATGCGCGCGCAAGCCCGACGGTGAAGTTTTTGAGAAAAACTTCACCAAAAACTCTTTTACATGGGTGGCATAGCCTCTCCTTGTTTGTTTGCCCTTTCGGACCGATTCCTTCAAAACCATGTAAAACCTCTACGGGTCCCCGTTCTTACGAACCGGAATCCGATAGAAGGGGCAAGTGATGATATCACCGCTTGCCCACCTTTCCACTGGCACATCATGCACCGCCGGAAAGGGTAGTAACGCCGTCAATTTTTTAGATAGTGTGGTTTTATTCCACCTTTAGCGTCGGTTGCGTTACCATTGCCCGACGGGAACTTTGCTCAAAATCTTGGGCAAAATCCCGATTCCTCTCCCCTCTCGTGGCCATGTTGGGTCGTGGCCAGCGAATAAGGGGTCAACCTCCTTTTCCCCGATATTTTATCTGTCGGCCTCGGGTGGCTGTTATTTTTCCAAGGTGCTTTGCAAGGATGCTTTCCTTTCCTTCATCCTTACGCCCCCACAATAACTTTTTTATGTCAACCAGTCAATAATTTTGCCAAATTCTTTTTTTCGCTTTATGTATAACCTCATTTATATAGCATAAATACTATATAAATTGACTAACTTTAGTAAAAATAAAAAATGACCCTTTCGGCGTCATAATGTTCCCATGCGTAATTTTATCGATCTTTCACTCAAAATAGCGCCCGTATGCACAGCTCATTACCAAGCGCTATCCTCTACCCGCCCCCTCTTTTATGGCTACTTCCCTAAAAATACCTTTCCTAAAATATCGCTTTTTGCTATTACATCCGCATCGCCACCAACAGCAATCTTTCCTTTGTCCAAAACATACGCCGTTTGGGCGATATCCAAGATCGATCGTATGTTATGCTCCACCACTATGATTGCCGTGTGTTTAACTTCGTTGATCTCGCGGATCTTTTCAAATACTTCTTTTACGATCTTTGGCGCAAGCCCGAGTGATGGCTCATCGAGCAATAACACCTTGGGGTCGATCATCAATCCACGCGCGAGCGCCACCATCTGCTGCTCCCCTCCGGAAAGCATCCCCGATTTCATATTCCGCTTGCGTTTCAATACAGGGAACAGTTCCATTACATCGTGCTTGCGCGCATGTCGCTCGTCTTTATCCTTTACAATTATCCCGCCAATGTCGAGATTTTCCTCGACTGTCAGGCTTTGAAACACGCGACGGCCTTGCGGCACAAATGCGACTCCCTTGCGCGCCATCTTGTGTGGAACCGGAATAACCTTCTCGCCTCTCCATATAATATGGCCCGCGTGCAATGGCGTGATGCCAAAGATGGCCTTCAGTACCGTCGATTTCCCCGCGCCGTTTGGGCCCATGAGCGCAACAAGCTCACCCTCATGAATGTCGATATCAACGCCATCAAGGGCATGCACGCCGCCATAATGAACGGACACATTCTTTAGTTGCAGTAGGGGTTCGTTTTGCATATCTATTGACAAAAACTGGTAATCATCTATACTAATAGTACATTATGCTCCAGCAATGGAGTTCCGAGAAACCCCTTCGAGAGAAGGGGTTTCGTTTTATACGAGCTCCTTTAGCTTCACTTTTATACCCCCATAATCGGTAGTATTCAATTTACCTATTTTCCTAATAAATCGCTTATTACTGATCGCTCGCAGTTGTGACAGAATTATTACATTCTGTTCTCCTTGGGTATTAGTAAATGGGAAATAATATTTACCTTCCTTCATTTTCGTTTATTTCTACTCCGATATTTTGCCCTAAACTTGCCCACCAAATTTGCCTTTCCCGAGGAAAACTTCTTATATCTGAAGCATGTATATGTATTTTTGACTTAGTCTAATGCGCAAATACTTCGACAAGTTCTTTTGTAATTTTTATACTCATAAAATAAATCGACTCTTCGCCTTTATTCTTTCTCAATCTTACCAAATTCCATTCTCTTTATAAACTGATTGGATTTTGTTAACCTTTATAAAATGGCTTCGGCTCTCCCTTGCGTGAGTAGGGGTAACAAAAAACAGCCCTCTACGAAGGGCCGTTTTTTATGGTTTGAACATAGTGCGGTTATTTTCCTACAAATACCGGCATCATATTTTCCAGTCTAAACAATCGCACAAGGATCCCGCTCACTCGTCCATCTTCTTTCATTGTGAGGTTTCCCGTCACGCCTTTGAAGTTTTCGACATTCTTCATTGCGGTTATCTTCTGATTCAACTGTCCCTTTTTCGTGCTTGCGGTCACTTTCGGCAGCACCTCGGTGATCAATACCTTGGCCGAGTCGTATGCCTGGTCGCTGGCGACGAACACAAAGGGGGTCCTGCCATACTTCGCCTTAAAGTCATTGTGAAACTTTACAGCAACCTGGTTCCCTTCGATTGGAGCATAGAACGAGAAGTGGATTCCATCAATCGCCTTGCCCGCAGCCGCCTGAATGGACGGGGTCGTGGCAACGGTAGGAATCGTGAGATAATTCTTTCCTATGTTCAAGTTCTTTGCCTCCTTGATCGCGATTCCGATTTCGTCATAGCCAAGGAATACGATCGCATCCTTATCCTTGAACTTCAGTAGCGATGTTTTGAAGTCGGTCGTTCCCGGCTTATAGCTCTCTACCTGCACTGAAGCCGCATTTCCTATTCTAACTACGAATTCATCGGAAACAGACTGCATGAAGTTATCGACGGTGGAATGCAAGATTCCGATATTCTTATAACCCTGTTCCTTTGCATAATCAGCGATTACATCGGCTAAGTCATTTGTTTCCTTGGCGATGCAAAATATATTTTCCGGAAGATTGGCGAGTGCCTGATCACAATCCAACGAGTCTACTATCAATACATTGTCTCGCTGCGCCCGTTCGGCCAAGGCCATGACGCCGCCATAGGTGGACATGATGATCGTATCGACACCATCGATGGTTACCATCTTTTCATATGCACTGATCGCTTTTGCCGTATCGTATTGATCATCCTCCACTACGAGCTTTATTTGTCGGCCGTTTATGCCTCCGCTTGCGTTTGCTTCATCAACCGCGAGTTGTATCGATTTGGAAGCTTCTTCTCCCAATATCGCCACATCTCCCGTTAGTGGGCCGATATAGCCGAGCATATACGCCCCTTCCACCTGTGCGCCGTTACCCCATTTAAACAGATATCCGGCAGCTATTACCGCTATGACCACTGCAATTCCGATAATGCTATTTTTTTTGTCATTCATGTAATTTTTATTATTTTATTATTTTTCTCACGCGCGTTCACTTGTTAATCATGATAACAACATTATGCGGTTATATTGTCAAACAGTCAACAAATGTATTTCTAATTTTTCTTATCCAACCCCCCACTCTCCTTTAATATGCCTTTAATATTGACTTTTTTTGCTGTTTTGCTACTATTAAAATAGTGACGGAATTATCGTTATTTATATATACTTATGGTCATACAACAACTCCAAGACGCCGGTCTAACAAAAAAAGAGGCTCAAATCTACCTTGCCCTATTAGAGTTGGGGGAGGCAAATATCGCTCAGATAACAAAGAAATCGGGCATTAAACGATCGACTGTCTATGAAATGCTCGATATTCTGAAGAAAATGGGCCTTGCAAGCCAGGGTCGCCTTAAAAAACGGACCGTTTTTTATGCAGAAAGCCCAAAAAAGATCCCCGAGGCGCTGGATGCAAAAAAACGCGCCATAGAAGAGGCAATGCCCGAATTGCTGTCCATGATGAATCTATTGGATAAAAAGCCCAAGATAAAATATTTTGACGGCATTGCGGGTTTACGGGAAGTATTTGAAGACACCCTAAGATATCCGGACCAGGAAATACTCACCCTATTCCCCTACCCATACATAAACCTGGGTGAAGATTATTTTCAGGGACATTATTTGCCGGAACGAGTAAAGCGGAAGATATGGTCGCGCGCCATTATCCCCGATACTCCGGAGAATAGGGTCTTTGCCAAGTATCTCCAAGAAAATGCCATCACAACGACGCGATTCTCCTCCGATGCAGCCTTTAAACTATTCGACATCGAGATCAAGATCTATGGCGGAAATAAGCTCGGGATCATTTCCTATAAAGAAGACCTCGGGTTGATCATAGAGAGCACAAAGGTATCCGAAGGCCTTAGGGCCATATTTGAAACAATGTGGAACTTACTAAAATAAGCCAGCCAAAAAATCCGCCGAAGCGGATTTTTTTAGTTATTACTTATTACATACCGATGGTCTGTCCATTCTTTATGACCTTCACTGTAAACCCAATGTCTGAATTACCACTCTGATCAAGAGAATATGTTCCCATAAATCCGTTGTAATTCTTCACATTCGTCGTCAGCCAATCACGCACCTTTGCGCTGTCGTCTCCAACTGTTGCGATTGCCGTTGCGAGCAGCTGCATATCGTCATAGGTAGCCGCACTGTGGAATGGCACCACTGGATCTTTGCCGTACTTTGTCTTATATGCGGCGAAGAAATCCCTAAGCCCTGCATTGTTTGCGTTGTATGACGGATCTGCGAAATGGATCCCCTCGAACGATCCGAGTATCTTTTTTACATCGGCGTTCAAAACCAGTAGGAAATCGGAGAATACCGGGGCCTTTACACCGATAGTATTCATCTGTTTGATTAAGTTTCCTCCACTGATACCCGTCTGTGACGCCACCAGTATCGCATCCAGATTCTCCGCCTTAATCTTGCTCGCGATTGTCCTGAAGTCTGTTGTGTTTGGCTGGAATTCTTCTGCAATGACCACGGTCATGCCCAGCTCCTGCGCTTTCTGCTCAAAACTCTTTTTAATGTCTATTGTGTATTCGGTCGTTTCAGCAATCACACCCACCTTCTTATATCCTTTCTTTGCCATTGCTTCTGCAATGTTGCGCCCTGCCAAAAGATCTGAGTTGGCTGTTCTAAAGATATACTCACCCGCTTCATCTACATTTCTTCCGCCGGTGACCGGCGTCATCAGAACTACCTTGTTCTGATTGGCGATCGGCGCTGCCGCAATCGTGCCATTACTACACATACCTCCAATGATATACTTTACCTTGTCAGTATTTACGAGCTTCGATACGGCCGACAATCCAGTCTTGCTGTCGCATTTTGCGTCCTCGACGACCAATTGAATCTGTCGTCCATTGATGCCTCCCTTTGCGTTAATCTCATCTGCTGCTAATTGAGCAGTGTTTGCAATATTTTCACCAAGTGCCGCGAGATCACCGCTCATAAATGTTGAAACTCCGATCTTGATCGGTCCAGTTTCTACCGATATATCCTTTTTATTTGCCAATATATATCCTCCCAATATCACCGCTATCACGGCAACAATACCGAAAACCAATTTTGTATTTTTTGTCATGTTTATAATTATTTCCTCTTAATTAATAATTTTAGCCTGGCGTAAGGTAACGCAATTAAGATAAATCCTTACTTTTATCTTATTACTCGACTATTATGCCATTATATGACATAATAACAATAGATTTCTTGTATTTTTTTAAATTATGTCCTACATTGATACTATAATTATAAAATTTAAAAATGAATGTAACAGAACTTGACAAAAAAATACTTTTTCAACTTGATATGGATGGGCGCGCCAGCTTCTCTGAAATAGCCCGTTCTATTGGCTCCACCCCTCAGGTCGTCAAGTATCATTACGAACAATTGATGGGGCGTGGCATTATCAAGCACTTTTGGGCATACATCGACTACGACAAGGCCGATTATTCATTTTTCTGGGGCTACTGGTTCAAATTTGCCGGCCTTACCAAGGTGATCGAGGATGAGATGTATACGCGCCTGAACGCAGACCCCAATGTTCCAATCATCATGCGCGCAGACGGATATGCGGATGTCCAACTTGCATTCATCAGTAAAGACATCTTCAACCACAACGAAATGTTGCAGAATTTTTTTACCCGTTACGGACAATATGTGGTTTCTACCGATATTTTTGTTGGCCTCGGATTTATAAAATTCCCCAGAATGTATTTAGTAGGGGAGGAAAACAAACCGCAAACAAGTGCTCTGTCTGGTGGGACCACTAAAAAGATCCGCCTCACCGAAATCGATCGGAAAATGATGTCGCTCCTTCTTATAGACGGCAGAATGGAATTCACAAAAATTGCTAATATTTTAGGCGTGTCCGTCGGGTTGGTACATAAACGCTATGCGAAACTCAGGGATACGGGCGTCATCACCAAAATATCCTTCACGATCGACTACCCCAAAATAGGCCTTCTCCTCTACCGCGTCTGCTTCAAGATCACGCAGTTCGATCACAAGCGCATTGATGACCTCTATGAGTTTTGCTCCCTCCATCCTAATATCATCGATTACGTAAAGGGCATGGGTAGTTGGGAGCTGCTTCTGGATATCGAGATAGAAGATCGTGCGTCCCTTCGCAACCTCATCCGCGAGCTAAAAACTAAATTCAAGGATATCTTTCAGCGGGTGGAGATAAACGAGATATACCAGATGGATAAATTCACGCAGATGGCTATGGAATATCCGGAGATGGCCAAATATGCCCGCCCTTCTTCTTTGATCATGTACGATTAATCTCTGCTTTCTATCGTATAAAAAATGCCCCGCCGTATTGGCGGGGCGCATTACCTCCTTTTTTTGCTTATTCCTTATTCCATTTTCGTGCTTCGCGCTCTACTCCCCCCAAATACGCCTCGATGACTTCCCGTCTTACAAACACTTCTTCTGGCTTGTCTTCGCCCCTTACTTCTCTTCCAAGTGCTCCTTTAACAGCATTTCCATCGGACAGAGCCCGTTAAGACTTTCATGGGGAAAATAATTCCACGCATCGTTCAGTAGTCGAAAACCCTCTTCGTCGAAAAATCCTGTCTTGTCGAGTAATGCGTTGAAATTATGGTGCGCATCATCCTCTTCATAAATCATATGCTCTATGTCTTCGAATTTCATCGACACGCTCCTTTCTTTTAGTAGCCGCGAAATAGCTTCCCGCAACAGCTTCTGTTGTGGAAGCACATTTGTCTCATGGAAGTAGCTTTTATATGCTTCCCTGCCGGCAGCATGCGATTTCTTACTACCCCTTCCTTTTACCGATAGCATACCTTTTTCTTCCCGTATAAATTCCTCAAATATATTCTCATGCAGTTCGCCTCGGAGCAAGTGGTCATTTAGTAATACCTGTAAACTCTTATACACGCTCGGGGGTAGGCTGGCAATATATTTGTATCTCGAATACTCTTTGCGATAATTCCAGTCGAGGAGCTGTGACACCTTGTATGCAAATTCACAAAACCGCTTCCTATCGCGTTCTATTTCTTCATCCGATATATTCTTCATCCATGAACTTCTCGTTATGTGCAGAGTCATATCGAGCCAATCAACTGCGTTGAGAAGCGCCTGCCGTATCTTTCCCGATGGATTCTGAATTTGCCTAATTACGAACTCCTCACATTCCTTGAAATAATCACTCCCAAGATATATAAACGCCCACTTTACTGTATTGATAAAATATGTCTGATGATCAATATCTTTTATTTGATCAAATGTTTTCATCTCGCCGATAAAAGCCCATAGCTCTTTCTTGAGTGCGTTTCTATCAAGCGTGCGGTCATTGGCTACTTTTGCAACCTGCTTTTGCGCTTCTTTTACCGCTGCCTTGTCGCCGGTTTTTATTATCTTTATTAATTGGGAAATCATGATTCAATTCTTGCAATTGAGTATTTATTTTAGCGAAGAGATATAATTTTTTACCATGAATATGGTATCGGTTTTTAGGCTTTTTTTAACCCATCTTTTTTCTTTCTCGGAGAGTAGCTCGCCAAGACCGCGTAAAACTTGGCTATCTTTTATCTGTTCTATGAACACCACGCATTCACCGAGATACTCCTTTACTGTTTTTTCTGTTCTACTTTGTATCACCATTGCATCAATATCCCAATGCTGTTTCGCGAAAAAGTGAATGTCGTATACATCCCGCATGGCCGTTTCCGTCCGAGAAGTAAGCGCTGCCAGCTTGCTCGCAAATAAATACTCTTTTTTTGCAACGAGCATCGAAATTCCTATATACTCCTTGATTTCGTAGTACTTCCTAATATTCTCGACGAGTATTCTTGTGTTTATCTCCACTTTTATATTATGATCGGCATCCCCATATGAAAGCACTACAAGCACGGTATATCTTTTAATCCATTGATCTTTTATTATCCCATATTTGCTTAAGATGCCAATAATCTTTTTATAAACAACCTCTTGATTCTCTTGGCTTGTTTCCAACAGGTCAAAATCGAGATCCACCGAAAACCTTGGGAGGTTATAGAAGAAGTAAGCGCATGTTCCTCCTTTAAACCCCAGTAACGGGGCAATGGAGGTGTCTTCGTAGATATCTTTTAATATCTGCCCCATGATCAGTTGATGTTTTTCGTTATTGAGCATGAGTGTCGTAATATTTTTTGAGGCGATTTTCGAGCTGTTTGTTTTTATATATCCCTACCATCTCAAAACATTTATCCCAATCCAATGGCCTTAAATTATCAAAATAGTAGCCCGGAAAGAGGTATATCATGTCTAAAAATGCGCGCTCAGGCGTTGCGATACTATAATTATCTTTATTTCTAATACCTGTCGCGTTATAGAGTACGATATCTTTTAATTTTCTAAATGTAACCGTTCGCCCGTCAATTGTTACCGTCTTTGCCATCCTACTCGCCACGAATACTGTTTTGTAATACTGAAATATCATACCCGCCTCAAGCAGGGCCGTTTCGAAGCTTATATATGCCGGCGTATATATGCTCGTTGCGAGCTCCCTTGGCTCATACTGCACATCTTTTGCGAATATGCCTCTCGTAAGACTTAGTAGCGACCCTTGCTTTACATAATATGCTATCTTTGCTTTTAAGTTATTTTTATTCGTTTCTCCCCACGCTAAAGCCATGTCATTCGTCGTTAAAATGGTTTTTTTTAATTTATATACACTTGTGAGCGAACTATCCATATAATATACCTCTGAAGTAAGCCTTTATCTTACTTCCAGTATAAATTATTGCTATTTACTTGTCAAATGCATTCCTCATTCCTTATTGCTTACTCCCTTTTGCCTATTACCCACTCCCTATTCCCCCAAATATGCCTCGATAACTTCCCGTTTCGCGAGGACATGGTCCGGCTTCCCTTCGGCGAGTAATTTTCCGCTATCCATGACGATCAGGTGGTCGCACAGTTCGCGAATCAAATTCATATTATGTTCGATCAGAATGACCGTTTTGCCTGCTTCCTTCAACTCTTTAATTACCGACACAATGACCTTGATCATTTCCGGAAACAATCCCGCAAATGGCTCGTCGAACAAAAAGATACTCGCATCCTGCCCAATATGGTCGGAATGCGTCATCGCCAGCACCCGAGCTATCTCTAATAGCTTTCTTTGCCCGTAGGAGAGGTTGTGAGCCAGTTGGCTTCGCTTTTCCCATAACCCTACGCGCGTCAATACCGTTTCCACCTTTTTCATATGCCCCGCGTTATGCCGCTCGAACAGCGAACCCCACACGCTGCGCTCAGTCAACACAACCAGAATGTTATCCAGCACGGTCATTTGCTCGAAAAGTCGCACCTCCTGAAATGTTCGCGTGATTCCATGGTAGGCGGTGTCAGATGCCCGCAACCCTTTCATCTCCCGTTCTCCGCCGATGACCATCACTCCTGCGGTCGGCGGAAGCATGCCACTCAGCACATTGACCAAGGTCGTTTTGCCGGAACCGTTCGGCCCCACAACTCCCGTTACCTTGCCTTGCTCGAATGCAACCGAAAGACCGTCGATGGCAGCGACACCGCTAAAATGCTTATGTAGTTCTTTTGTTCGTATTGCGTCCATATAAATTAGTAGTTAGTAGATGGCAGTAAGTAATAAGCAAATAGGGATTCTGTTTTTTATTACTATATCCACTATCCTTTTCCCTTTCCCTCTTCCTTTTTTCTTATTTTTTTTCCTTATTTCTTATTTCACCTCGTACTCCCCAATAAACCCTTTGGGTCTATAGAGCATCAGTAGCACCAGTATCGCTCCATAAATGATCTGACGCATCTGCGCCGCTATATCCGTGGGCAATCCTACGAATCGCAGTATTTCGGGCAAAAGAATAAGAAACAATGCGCCTGCCAGCGTTCCGCGGAGGCTCCCCAACCCGCCCATGATGACAATTGCCAGAATAAATATGGATTCGTTAAGCGAAAATGATGACGGGTCGATATAGGTGATATATGAAGCGAACAACGACCCGGCAATCGACGCCATGGCGGCTCCTATTACGAATATCGCCAGTTTGAAATAGGCAACTTTGTACCCGAACACCTCCAGCGCCTTTTCATCCTCGCGGATCGCTTTAAGCACCCGCCCAAATGACGAGTTTGCAATGAAGTGCGCAAGCGCATACACAGCGCCGAACAATACAACGGCTAACGCAAGAAATGTTTCATTCGCCGAGAATGTGAACCCGAACAAACTCGGTCGGTCGATCCCGGGAATACCCAACGGACCCTTGGTCACACTTTCCCAATTGAGAAAAATACTGAATGCGATCACATTAAATCCAAACGACGCAAGCGCATAGTAATCATCCTTGAATTTACTCAGCACCATACCCGCCAACAAGCTCACGATCGCCGTGATTACTATCCCCAGTATGACCGAGGCAAAAAAGCCGAGCCCGTAGTGGGCCAGCGCGACCGCGGTCGCGTATGCGCCGATGCCATAAAAGGCGGCATGGGTCACCGACAGCAATCCCGCATATCCGACGATCAAATTCAACCCGACGCCAAGAATAGCGTAAATAAAAAATAGTATTGCTATGTGAATAAGATATGGCATGGCTATTTTTTAAATATACCTTGAGGGCGAAATAAGAGAAAGATTATTAAAATAATAAATGCGATCGCGTCCTTCCATTCGCCCGAAAACTGCCATACACCGAAGTTCTCCGCGAACCCAAGCAGGAATGCTCCGGCAAATGCCCCGTGCATCGTGCCGACGCCGCCGATGATCGCCGCGATTACGCCCTTGAGCAGCAAGTGCATACCCATGGTCGGCTCCAACCCCGTGTCGAATCCAACCAAAATACCCGATAGCCCCGCGATAGCCGACCCTATGAAAAATACCCATCCGATGATCTTGTCCGTATGAATGCCAACCATCTTTGAGACTTCTTCATCGTCACTCACCGCGTTGACCGCCCGGCCAAACATCGTCTTTTTTAACATAAGCGTCAGCAATGCGAGGACTACAATTCCACAAATCAGAATGATAGCCTGTGTCTGCGTAATGATACCCCCCGCTATAGTGTAAACACGGCTCTCTGTCGAATTATTGGCAAGTGTCTGAAATTGGCTCGTGAACAAGATTGCGATGATCGCCTGAATGACCGTCAAGAGACCAAGTGAGGCGACCAGAAACACCATTTGCGACGCCTTGCGCAGGCGCAGCTGCCGAAATATAGCCTTATCCAAAATATATCCGACAAACCCCGCAAACACTATCGCCAATACGGCACTTGCGTATACATTCCATCCGAGTTCCTTGTACAGGAAGAACATGGCATATCCGCCGACGACTGTCAGCGCACCGTGGGCCAAGTTAAAAAACTTTGTCGTGCGATAGATCAGGTTAAAGCCCAACGCGATCAATGCGTAAATCGCTCCTGCGATGATACTGTTTGCGATTATCTGCGGAATAATACCCATTAGGGTTAATTATACTTTATTTCTTTCTTAAACTAAAAAGCGGCTCTGGGCCGCTTTTTAGCAAGTATTTTATTTCAATTCCTCTATCTTGCCATCTTTGATGATCTTCACGGTCATCGGCTCGATGCCAACCACATCTCCGTTCGCATCAAACTTGTATGATCCGAGCACACCGTCATAATTGCCCATAGCATAAAGATAATCCTTCATACATTCCGAATCTTCACCACACTGCTTAAGAGCCCCTGCGATGATAAACACGGTGTCATATCGAGCGCCTACATCGAATGTGTTGCCTGCGATATTCCCGTATATCGGAACATACTTGTCCAATAAGGCCTTTCCCTTTTCTCCGGACAATCCCACGACATCAAAGAATACAACATCATTGGCAGCAGTTCCCGCCGCCTTTATTCCGTCTTCTCCTCCGAATGTATAGGTGCTAAAGATTGGCGCCGTTATCCCTGCCTCTCTTATTTGCTTGATGGCCGTGCCTCCGGTTGCGCCTGCCTGCGGGTTCACAAAAACCGCTTGCGGGTTGGCCGCCTTGATCTTTGCGATCATTCCCCTAAAATCCCGCTCGCCCTGCTTGAACATTTCATCGGTAGTCACCGTTCCGCCGAGATTATTCATCTCATCTACAAATACCTTCCTTACGCCAACCCCATACTCGGTGTTTTCCGAGAGTATCGCAACATTCTTATACCCTTTCTTATTCACGATATAATTTGCGTATCCCTTTGCAACATCAAGATCGGAAGGAGAGTTTCTGAATATATAATCTCCAGCCGCGGTGATATCGGGACTACTTGAGAATGCGGACATAACGATAACCTTGTTCTGCTCTGCAATCGGGGCGATGGCAAGCGTTTCTCCGCTGCATGTTCCACCCAAAATCACTTTTACCTTATCAACACTGATAAGCTTTTGCGCTGCAGTTGTAGCATCTTTCCCTGCGCACTTTCCGTCTTCATATACCACGGCCAATGTCTTCCCGTTGATCCCTCCTGCTTCATTTATTTCCTTGAGCGCAAGTGTTATTGCGTTCTTCTCCTCTGCGCCATAGACCGCAGCATCGCCGGTCAACGGGCCTACAAATCCTATTGTTATCGTTCCGCCGGCAGCCGGCTTACCCATAAGCGCATATCCTCCCCAGATGATTACTACCACGACAATGACTCCTACGATTATTTTTGTTATTTTATCCATTTTTATTAATTATTTATTATTGCGACGGTTAATTTTATTATTATACGAGACACCCATTAACTACCCTGATTATTGTTGATACATGGTACTGTATTAGTGATTTTCTCTATAGTAGCACCTTGTTGTTTATTTGTCAATAGGTATCGTCATATTATGCCAGTTTTATAAATTTTCCTTTTAATTACTGCACATATTGCCTTATTTTTGTGGAAAGATATTGACACAATTATACATATTGCTTACACTGAGAATACAAATGATCAATTATAAGCATTTAACCGAATTGGGGTTTAGCCACAAAGAAGCGACCGTCTATCTGTCGCTTTTAGAGCTGGGCCCGTCGAGCGCTACAGAGATTGCCCGGAGGGCAAAAATAAACCGCACAACCAGCTATGATATCCTCGAATCCCTCTCTAGCGAAGATCTTGTCCGTCTGACGGGCAAAGCAAAGATCAAAAAGTATGCGGCAGAGAACCCAGCCAAGGTCATTTCATTTCTGGAAGGCCGCGTCGAACAGGCAAAGGGAAACCTGCATGCCGCAACCGCGCTCCTTCCCCAGCTGCTTTCTATTTATAACACCAAGGAAAAACCGCGGGTTAAGTTTTACGAAGGCATCGACGCCCTTAAAGAAGCGTTCGAGGATACCCTCACCGCAAAGGGTGAGATCGTGGCATACGCCGTCGGGGGCGATATGTTCAACGCCGTTTCGGAAAAATACTTCCGCGACTACTTTAAAAAGCGGGCTGAGAAAAAAATCCATATCAGGGTTATCGTTCCGGCAGATAAAGAAACAAGGAGTATCGTCGTGAACGACAAGGAGGAGCTTCGGACATCGATACTTGTCCCGAAGGGCATGTTCGATTTTTCCATCGAAACAAATATCTATAACAACAAAGTGATGATCGCCTCGTGGCGCGAAAAGTTTGCGGTGATCATTGAGAGCGCCGAGATAGCCAATGCCCAGCGAAACATATTTGAGCTGTCATGGGAAGGCGCCAAAAAGTTCAGCGTAAAGTAGTCTTACACCGGCTAATATTTGAAATATATTCTTCCCAATGTCTTCAAATCGATGTTCGATATTATTTGGAATACTGTTTTGTAAAAAAGAACGGTCCGTCAGCTGACGGACCGTTCTTTTTTACTCGCTATTGCAATGAAGTTATTCCGCTTTCACGAATACTCCGCCCTTCAATGTCTTTATCACAATATCCTTTTTCGCATCTCCATTCTGATCGAACGACAACGATCCTCCCGCACCCGCAAAATCCTTTATGGTTCCCATATATTCTTTTGCCTCCTGCGTATCGTCGCCCACCACCGCGATCGTTTTCGCCAAGACCATCATTGCGTCATAGGAGTTTGCTGCAACCAGCTCAGGCATCTCATGATATTTTTCCTGATACATCGCAACAAACCTCTGCGCTTCCTTTTGACCCGACATCACATCGAACGGGTACGGATATACGATGCCGTCGGCAATGTCCGCGTAGTCCTTTTGCAGTGCGGCATTTTCCGCCCCCAATTGGCCAAGCCAGTTCACATTGATCCCTAATTCTTTTGCCTGCTTCATCGTTGCGCCCATTTTAGGGCCGGCCGCATGAATGTTCAAAATCGTATCGGGATTTTTTGCCTTTATCTTTACCAGCTCCGTTCGCACATCATCTTGCGCCAACTCCACTCCCTCTACTGCAACAACGGTGCCACCCAACTTTTCAAATGCTTCCTTGAAATACTTGGCATGTTCTTCTCCGAACGGATTTTTTGCCTGTACGATGGCAACGGTGCGCGCATTGGTTTTTTCGTACGCATACCCCGCCAATGCATCCATCATATCCTTCGTACTTGCGATCGTCCTGAAAAAATAATCATCCTGGCTCATTTGATTAAGCCCTGCAAAAGGAGATATCAGAATCACCTTGTTCTCGTTGATGATCGGAAGCATCGGAATGACCGTTGAATTCCATGAATCACCCACAATGTATTTAACCTTATCGATCTCTATCAGTTTTTGAACTGCGCTTACCGCCTTCGCCGGGGATGCTTCGCTATCTTCAACGATAAGCTCCACTTTTTTACCGTTGATTCCACCGTTCTTATTGATCTCATCCCTCGCCAACTCGACGCCTCGCAACTCCTGCTGTCCGAAGTATGCGGCATTACCGGTGAGTGTCCCAATCACGCCAATCTTGACCACATTCGCCTCTGCGCTTCCTTGATACATTACATATCCCCCTACCAACGCCACCACCGCAACAACGGCAGCGGTTATTATTTTTGTTGTTTTATTCATGTATATGTTATTTAAGATGTTGACCGATCGGGTCCATCATCCTTTTATTTATTGATTATACTGCAATAGTACACTAAAATCTTATATCTGTCCATAATTTAAACATTTAATCCTCAATTATACCCGATAAATACTGCCGTATTTTGATATATTTAAAAACTGTTGTATTATTTAAACATATGGACCACACAAAGGAACTAATGGTTTTAACGCATTTTGGCCTTTCCCAGGCAGAAATCGATACTTACCTTGCTTGCCTTAAACTTGGCGGATCTCCCGCAAGCACCATAGCCAAAACAACAGGAGCAAAACGAGCCTCTATTTATGCCGTTCTTAGATCGCTCGCAGAAAAAGGGTTCGTACTCCTTTATTTCAAAAAGGGGAAACGCGTGTACCACGCCGTCGATCCGCAAAAATTGCCCCGCATCTACGAAAAGAAACTGGACATGCTCAGTAGTATGGTCCCCTACCTAAAATCAATCGAAAAAAGCCCGTTTAAGCCATTTGGTCTCCGTTTTATTGAAACCAGAGAAGAGCTGGAATTATTTTATAATGAAACATTGACCGGTCGTACGGGTGGCGAACATTATGTCATCGGCAATGTACTCGCCTGGGAGGGAATGGCCCATGATTTTTTTAAACGATACAGAGAACAGCGAGCAAAACAGAAGATCAAAACGCGACTACTGCTTTCTGCCGAGTCGGCTTCAAGTAACCCGATAGACCAATCACTCTTGCGAGAGGTTAAATATCTTCCGGAAAAATACAAGTTTAAGAGTACTATCAACATATTCAGCGACAGTATTTTGATCATAAGCCCCGAACTCGAATCATTGGCGGTTGCTATTACCGTACCGGCAATGATCGATGTCTTTAGGTCGATGTTCGATATTATTTGGGATTTCATCGATTGATCACCTTCATACTATTCCGTCATCGCAAGACGGATAATGTAACGATGTCAGACATCGTTACATTATTTTTCTTTGTATTGTTTGATTGTTCCGTTTTCGATGATTAACTGGACCATGCCGTCGGTGTCGGTGCGGAACAGGCGGGCTTTGGCCTGTTTGATGCGGTCCAGCACTTCAGCGGTCGGGTGGCCGTAGGAGTTCTTGCCCACCTCTATTACGGCAATCGCGGGGCTAACTACCCGCAAAAACTCCGCGGTCGTGGAAAATCGCGACCCGTGATGCGGGATCTTCAAGATATCCGCTTTGATGTTTTTACTCCCCACAAGCTGCAACTCCGTGTCTTTGCCTATGTCGCCCGTGAACAATGCCGAGATTCCTCCGCTTGTCAGCTTTGCCACCAGCGCACCTTCATTCTTGTTTTTCCCGTGCGCGGACAAAATATCTATCTTGCTATCCATATATCTTATGCCATCCCCTTCGCTCAAGCTGACAACCGGAATATTCTTTTCTTTTACTAAACTTGCCAGCTCCTTAAAACTTTCCGAGTTACTTCCTGTGCCGTTATATATAAATGCGCCAACCTCATAGTGCTTCAATACATCAAGCAACCCGCCAAAATGGTCAAGTTCCGCGTGCGATAGCATAATAATATCAATATAGCGGTCATGCCAAGGCAATACAGCCCCCAATTGTTGCGCGGCCTTGCCGTTTGGCGGGCCGCCATCGATCAACAATTTTACGCCGCCCGGCATAACCACCATTTCGCTATCGCCTTGCCCTACGGCAAAGAAATATAATTCGAGCCGCTTACCAAAGTCGTCGAATACAATGCTACCCCACGCAAGCGCATCGAGGATGACTGTGCCGACGATGATTATTTTAAGATTGATTTTCATAGGGAAGTTATGTCATTCCGTAACTGAGCTTGTCGAAGTGATACGGAATCTCGTTGATCAAATACGAGATCCTGAAACAAGTTCAGGATGACATTCAATACCGAAGCGTCCAACATGTACGCCTTGCGAAGGCGTACATATGGTTCAAATTCTATTACATATTGCCTTCGGCAAGCGCCGGTAGTGGATTCCCGCCGGAGTTTACCCCGTACTGCGATACGGGGCCCGAAGTTCGGGAATGACAAGAGAGGAGCCGGTATGACAATATACACGAGACGCGTCTTCTACGCATCGCCCAATATTTGCGTCTTGCGATGACGCAAATATAGTAGTATTCCTCCGACGACTGCGTAATAGAACAATAACAATACACCCGTCATTGGCATTGCAAATCCTTTATATGCGCCGAACAGCTCTATTACTCCTATCTCGTATTGCAACAGCACCGACACACCCCACGCGGGTATGGTCGCTAGCGGAACCGCAACAAACCCGATTGCCGCTATAAGAAATCCCAATCCCATTGTAACGGGAATAAACGAGAGGATGACAATATTGGATGCGAGCGACACCAGCGAAAACGAACCGATTGATTGCATGAGTATGGGAAACACCATGAGCTGCGCCGACAGCGTACCCGACAAGTTTTCCCGCCAATTTAGCACGCCGCTTTTCTTTCGCTTAATGTATGCATCAAGATATGGCTTCACATAAATGATGCCTATTAGTGCGACAAATGAAAGCTGAAACCCGAGGTCGTACCGAAGCACATTCGGGTTATACAACACCATAGCGCAGGCGCTTATGGCTATCGCGTTGCGCATGCTATGTGTGCGCCCAATGTGAGTTGCCAACAACACGATACTCCCCATGATCGCCGCGCGCACCACCGATGCTTCGGCGCCGGCCATGACCACGAAGCCTACTACAGCGCCGAGTGTTGCGTAAAACGCCGCTGTGCGGCGCAACAGCAACCCACAGGCCAACAGTATCGCTTCCGCAACCACACTAATGTTATACCCGGACAGCGCAACCAAGTGCGTCGTGCCGCTGTTTGCCATATTTTCCCTGAACTCCCAGTCGAACTCGGCGCGTTCGCCCAGTGTGATCCCCGCGAGCAGTGCCGCTTCGTCGGCAGGCAATGTCCGCTTGTATGTTTCAACGGCTGATCTTCTTATCGCAAATAGTCGCGTTACAATCGGATTGCCGTCGTTTCTTTTTACTCTATCCACTTCGGGAAATTGCATCGTTGCAAACAATGCGTCTTTCAATAAAAACCTCCAGCTATCTTCTTTTGGTCTTTGTATGTTTCCTGTCAGCACAAGCGCATCGCCATATGCTACGGTCGGATATGCCCGAGCTACTACCGAAAGTCTTCCCGTATGCGGCTCGTCCAGCCGCACGATAAGCCTTTGGCTGTTTTCCATCTTGCGGACCTCTATTACATGCGCGCGTATTGCCGCCTGCGTGCCTATGAGCGGCGCTATTTGGTCCTGTTGATGCACATTATATCCGGTCCAATACAGCCCTCCCAATATGCCCATGAGCGCAAGCGTAGCCAGCCACCCCAGTCGGACACTCCCTTTTTTGTATGCGATCCAACCGAGGCTTCCCGCAATGACCACAACGCTTGCGGACATGCCCGAGAGGTTCATTGCCGGGGCAAAAAATATGCCAAGCAGAAAAAACACGATCCCGAAAAATACGGATTCGTGGAGGTGCATATTAGATTTGTGACATGGTTAATGTTGCAAGGTGCATGGGAATGTTTATCATCCCCGGCGCTTTTATTTGTCATCCCGAACTTCGGGCCCCGTATCGCAGTGCGGGGTAAACTCCGGCGGGGATCCAGAGTTTTCTGCAGTGGCGGTGTTTGGATATTCAGACTCTGGATCCCGTGTCCCCGTATCGTGGTACGGGGCAGGCTGCGCACGGGATGACAATACGAAGAGGAGTGACGATTTGCGCAGGGATGGAACAATTGCTTAAAAATCTACGCCTTTTTTTGCTTTTATCCCCTTTGAAAACGCGTGTTTTATTTCGTTCATTTCCGTTACGGTGTCGGCCAATGCGATGAAACTTTTTGGCGCGTTGCGACCGGTCAGAATTACATCGATGCTTTCGGGGACTTTTTTTAATAAGTCAGTTACGCTTTTTGCCGTAATCAATTTCAATTCCACTGCATTGTTTATTTCGTCAAGGATCACGAGGTCGTATTTTTTTGACGCGATTAATTTCTTTGCTTCTTGCAGTCCATCTTCGGCCGCCTTTTTATGTTCCTTGAATGGCAATGCATCTCCTGGAAGATTTACAAACCCTTTTCCTGTTTTGATTATTCTGAATTTGCCCGTAGGTATGTTGCATGCCTTTGCGAATAGGTCTTCCCCACTCTTCCATGGACCTTTTATGAACTGTATCATCACAACCTTTTTCCCGTAGCCCAATGCACGCAAGGCTACGCCAAGTGAGGCGGTTGTCTTTCCTTTTCCATTGCCAGTGTTTATGAGGATCATATTGCTTTCATTGTAGCAAAATAAAAAAGCGGCGTCAGCCGTTTTTTACTTCTTCGCCGTAATCATACACTTTGCATAACCCTTTATTAATATTGTCTTTTCTCAAATTTTCTATTACCATACTATTAAGTAAAGGTTACTGATACTATAATTTCACTACTCCGATAGTACCTGTAAACCATTTCAAAAAATTAAGCGAGCCTGAAGGGCTTTTGTAAGAGAAGCTGGCTCGCCTTGCCGATGTGGCAAATAATACTATTGTTAAAACTAAACAGTAATTGACCCAATATTATCATAATTTAGATTTTAATTTTCAATCATGACCACCGACGAGGCCCAAGATAAAAAACCCATAGTTTCGGAAAGAGATTTTTACGATTTAGTCGACAATACGCCGATTTGCATCAAAGCCTTCGACAAGGACGGCAAGCTTATTTTTGTTAACAAGGGGGGCAGGGATGAGCATTCTATCAAAGATACCGACGACATCTCCAAATGGGACTGGCTGGGAACAGTCAAAGAACCATACCGAGCCGCGGCTTGGGAAAAATTTGAAAAAGCGCTAAAGGGAGAGCCGAGCACCGTTGAATTTGAACATACACCGGAAGGATCAAAACATGCGTGGTGTTCCGGCACTCTTTCCCCTATCAAAGATGAAAACGGCAATGTTAAATCCGTCTTGTTTTATTCCATTGATGTTAGCTCCCTAAAGGTTGCCGAGCTGGCGGCACAAGAAAGGGAACAGATGTTTCAAACACTCCTTGATTCCGTTCCTCTTTGCATTAAATGGTTTAATGCAAAAGGTAATTTAATTTCAGTGAATAAAGGAGGTAGAAAGGAGCATTTTCTGGAAAATTTAACCGAAGAGGAAATTACAAATTGGGACTACATGGGATGCATTGACGAGGCATATCGCTCGCAAGTCAAAGAAAGCATGACTGCGGCACTGAAGGGAGTAGGGAGCAGCTTTCCCATAAAGCATCCCCCCGGAACCTCGGAAGGCACATGGTGCCAATCTACCATGCTGCCGGTAAAAGGTTACGACGGCAACATCAAATATGTCTTATTTTTGTCGCGAGACATAACCGACGAAAAATTAATAGGAGAAGAACGGCAAAAATCAGAAGCAGAAATGAAGCAAAAAAATGAAGAGCTGGAAATATTTAACAAAATGACCGTCAATAGAGAGCTGAAGATGATTGAATTAAAGGAGAAAATAAAAGAATTGGAAGAAAAATCGCACCCGTAATTTTACGGGTGCGATTTTAAATTCATCATTATTTCGACTTTAATTACGCCCTTGTGTCGCAATCATACGCTTCGCGCGAACCCACTCTTGAACGGAACCGGGGAAGCCGCTCCGGTGCTGCTCGCCACTACTCGCCGACCAGTAAAAAAGTCTTCTCTGCATTTCCGAATTTGCTCGCAAGTATGTTGCATTCCTTTGCGAACAGGTCTTCCCTCTCCCGTTGCCGGTGTTTATGAGAATCATATTGCTTTCAATGTAGCAAAATTAAAAAACGGCGTCAGCCGTTTTTTGCCATGTGCGCGGGAGAGGACTTGAACCTCCACGGGATTGCTCCCACAACCACCTCAAGGTTGCGCGCCTGCCATTTCGCCACCCGCGCGTACATTACCCACCAATACTATCTAAAACCTTCCTAATTTTCAAGTGCTTGCGGGATAGACATCTTACATCATCCGCATAGTACATATATTTGATTAATATATCTGATTCTTTCTTCGCGTACCTTAATTGATACACCGAGCTGCTTGGTTTTTCCGCACAATGCCCTTTTATTCCGCACGACTGATTTATCTCCGAGCGTAGCCAATCAATATGACCGCGACTTGCCGAAACGAAGCTCGTATAATACATGAGGCTTGATTTCCACCGCGGATCCCAGTATGAATAAAAGCACCCATCCCCATCAAAATGCCCCCTCAAGAAATCTGCAAAATATTTTTTAGGAATATTTATTTCTTTTAAAATTTTTGTCTTATTCGGCATCAAACCTATTTCTATCAAAAAATCATAGAATATTCTGTCTCCCAATTGGATCCGAAAATAATCTTTCTTCTCAGTATATCCGCTCGTATGGCCCTCGGTTTTATTGGAAATACCAAGACATTCCCTAAAATTATTGATCATCTCCAAATCCTTTGATACAAGAACGATATGTCTCCCATCTTTCGAAAGGCTTCCGTCCGTCACAATCAACCCAATCGCATACGCGAACTCAGGAGACCATTCCAGCCTTACTTTGCCGAGCGGTTTCATAATCTTAATTATATCACCTCAAGGTTGTAGCGTCTACCAATATATTCATCAAAAAATCCTCCGTCGGCTGACGGAGGCTCTTTTATTATGCGGCAATGCCGATCTTTTCCCGGGTCTTCTTTTTCGAAAGACTTCGAACGAAGTAGAGTTTTGCGCGGCGCACTTTTTTCGGGGCGGTGAGCACTTCCACCTTCGAGATCAACGGAGTGTTGAACGGATACACCTTTTCAACGCCAATTTCGCTGATGATCGAACGGACGGTAAATGTCGAACCGATCTCCTTGCCATGCTTTGTCGCAATAACGATCCCCTGGAATTTGCTGACGCGTTCCTTTTCGCCATCTTTGATGCGCTCCCAAACGCGAACGCTTGCTCCCGGCTTTATTTTTGCCATGAGTTCTTTATCCATAGTTCGCTTATATTAGTAGATTATGGGGCTGTTGTCAAACGCACTCTGTCATTCCGAGCGCGGGTCCCGTATCAAGTACGGGATAAACTCCGGCGGGAATCCAGTGTCTTTAATATAGGTCATCACTACTGCAGAAAACTCTGGATCCCGTGTCGGAGCACGGGATGACACTGCGGGGAGCGGTGGAAATGTGAGATTAGAGGTGTGAGATGTGAGGCGTGGGGATGATGATGCGAATAAAAACCCCTGCCGTTAAGCAGGGGGTGTATGCAAACAAACGAACAGACTCACTCACAATAAAATCGAGAGCACTTCACTTCGTGCATCCTTGTCGGAGCAGGCGGGTAAAGTCTTTTGGCGATCTTTGCCAGTAGGTAGCTAACGGCAATGGTCGCCGCCAGAAAAGTCGCGAGTTCGATGTATTGAACCGAACCGGTGAGAACCATGCCGAGCGCGCCGGGAAAGGCGAGCAATAGGGTGGCACCTTCAGTGGTGGTGTATTTGCCGTAGCTGAGTATTAACGCGCCAATTATCACAATAACCACGATAAAGACTGAGCTGAGAACGCCACTGAGTGATGGTATAGGGTGGTTGCCTGCGCCAATAGCGATGAGTGCTATGGCGAATCCGGACATGACACAGAGCAAAAGCTGTCCATAAAACCAAAATAATTTTTTGTCGCTTTTGCCGCTTCTTTGGCTGCACAGACTTGATACTGCCACTCCGGCAACGATTGCCGCCAGAACAGCCGTCATGAGCCACATTGTTTCCTTTAGGGGTTTTGGTTCGGTAAGTTTCTCCTCCGACCATCTCCCATTTTTTAGATTGATCGCGGTTTTGGTGATCTGCGTCTCCCGCGCCATGGGCAGTCCGAATACCCAAGAACCTCTTTCATCCACCTTTTCCATCTCATACACTCCCTCCCCTTGCCGAACAATGGCGAGGACCTTAGGGATGTCTTTCGCGGGAAAATCAATTGGCGGAAGGGCATATCGCTCCGTTTCGGTTACTACTTTCACGACCAATGCGCCTTGCTCGGTGGTTACCGTTTCCTCTGCCGTCGGCAGTGGCGGCATTTCTGCTTTGGCGATACCTGCAAACAGGGAACATACAAACATTGCCGCAAACAACCCACTATTGAGTGTCTCCACTTTTTCTCCTCCTTAAAAATCTGTTTTATAATTGTGTAAAGGTTTCTGACTGAAGAATGCACTAAATGTTTGTTTTTGTCAAATCCTGTATTCCGAGTGGAGTGGAGCGCGTGCCGCCATATCCGCCAGCTGACGGAGGTGGAGCAGGAATCTGCTGCCACTCACAACTGCAGATCCCTCGGCAGGCTCGGGATGACAACTCAAGAAAGTTGTTTACCGCGCCCTATGCTCTCACTTTCTTTAAAACCTTTTGCAGGTCGGCGGGTAATTCTGCTTCGATGTTCAGCTTGTGCCCCTCGGAAGCCAAAAACTCTACTGATTCGGCGTGCAAAAAATGGCGATCGAGCCCGAGCGGGTTCTTTTTTGCTCCGTACATGACATCGCCGACAATGGCGTGCCCAATGGACGCCAAATGCACCCGTATCTGGTGTGTGCGGCCCGTTTTCGGCTTGGCGCGAACAAGCGTAAACTCATACACCTTCCGCTTTTCCGATTCCGGATCGTCGAACTCGAACCGTTCCACTACTTCATATTCGGTCAATGCTTCCTTTGTCATTTTCCCTTCATGCACCGTGCGCTTCGTTGTGCCTCCTTTTAGGCTGATCGGCTTGTTTATGATGCCGCTTTTTTCCTGTATGTTTCCCCAAACAAGCGCAAGATATGTCTTTTGCATGCCATGCGTCTGAAACAAGTTTTTCAAATATTTAAAATATTCATGACTGCGCGGAACCAAAATGACGCCCGAGGTGTCTTTGTCGAGCCGATGCACGATGCCCGGACGCTGTTGGGGGTCATCGCCCACCTTTTTTACCTCGGGGTAGTGCTTCAGCAGCCAATCAGTCAGTGCTTCTGTCCCTTTTTCCTTTTTCCCTTTTCCTTTTTCCTCCTCTGGTTTATACGGGTGTACCAAAAGATGCGCCGGCTTGTTTATGGCCACCACATTTTTATCTTCATATATGACTGTAATGTCTTTGCGTTCCATAGGTGTAGAGTAATGTAAAAAGAGATAAGGGACAAGGAATGGGCTATAACCTATAACTAATGACTAATGACCGATGACTAATAACGGGATGCGGGGGGTAATGTACTTGAGTGTCATCCCCGCGGAGGGGGGGATCCAGAGTACACATGCGAAATACTGGATACCCGTTTTCACGGGAATGACAACGAGGTTGGCCTGTCATCCCGAGTGTAACGCAGCGAAGCGGAGTGAAATCGAGGGATCTGCGGTAACAAGCAGATTCCTCGGCTCCTCCGTCGGCTGACGGATGCGCTCGGAATGACAATACGGGGAAGGGGGGTAGAGATGAGAGGTGGGAGATGAGAAAAAAAATAGGGGGCTGCCTCGCGCAAGGCAGCCCCCGTACTACAGAGGAAGGAGAGTGGTGGTGGGTGGTACTACGCCAGGGCTGAGGCGAGCTCGTGGCCCAGGCGTATATGGTTGGCGGCGGCGCAGAGCTGCACTACGAACTCTTTGTAGTGCTTCTGCAGCGCCTGCCGCAGCATATCCTTTTTCTCGCGAAGCATGTCCGCGAGACTCAACAACAAGCTCCGCAGCCCGTCTTTCGTGAACACCTTAGACAGGCGCTCGGCGATTGTCGAATCGGCGAAGAATGCTTCGGGCATTTTTTCGAATACCGCCGAAAGGTCCTTTCGGGCCTCGCTTACTACATCGAACTCGATGGCACAGTGGCTGTGCAGCAAGTGTCTTTCACGAACCCTGTAGTTTGCACCATTGGCTATGGTCATGTGACAGCAGGAGCAAACGGGCGTCCCGCCGTTGTACTGCTGGGCAAATGGGAACTTAAATTCTGCGATCTTCATGTACTCTCCTTCTTGCGTGAAATGTTTTTCTCCTTCCTCAAATTAAGATGTTCTGAAATGAATAATATACCACACGGAGTGCTTTGTCAACCTTAACAAAAACCGCCAGTCTATCGTGTGATAGGCTGGCGGTTTTTAGTATTAGGCTTCGGCTTCTTCAGCCTCCTTCTTTTTTGCGGTCTTTTTATGGCCTTTGAGCTTCAAAAGGATGCGCTTTTCCTCGGGTTTTATGGCCTCGATGGTAAATGCGTGCTTTTTGCCCGGTTCCATGTTCTTTTTCAGTTCCTCAGGGGATCCGAATTCGGATACATGGATCAAGCCGTACAGGTCCTGACCAAGATCGATATATGCGCCAAACGGGTTGACCTTATACACCTTTCCTTCGATTTCCTGCCCTTCTTTGAACTTATCATTCACCGTTTCCCACGGATTCGGCTTCAATGCCTTGAGGGAAAGGAAAACCTTGTCGTCTTTGATCTCGATGATCTTTACCTTGATCTCTTCGTCGATCTTTACCACCTCTTTCGGGGTGTCGATCAAACGATAATCAAGCTCGGAAATGTGGATCAAGCCTTCGATGGCCGGATTGTCGATAAAACGGACAAATGCGCCGAAATCTGCAATACCCGATACCACGCCGCCGATTATGTCGCCAACGGTGTATTTGGCAAGCAATTCACGCACATTTTCCTCTACCGCCTCCTTTTCGGAGATGATGAGCTTGTTGTTGCGCGGGTTCAGGTCGATGATCTTGACCTTCAGCTCTTCGCCTACAAATTTCTTCAATTCTTCAAGTATTCGAGATTGGTCACCCTTCTCGATGCGCGGATAATGCTCGCTGGACAGCTGGGAAACCGGCAAAAACGCCTTGGTTCCGTGGATATCCGCCACAAGGCCGCCACTGTTGGCACCCTTTATCTTGACGGGAAACGGCTCGTCGGTGTCTTTTAACTCCTTCAAACCCTGCCAATTCTTCTGTTCCTGCGCGTTTATAAGGGATAATTCGACATAACCCTCGTTATTTTCGAGCGAAGTTATCTTTGCGCTCACGGTGTCGCCCGGGTTCATTCCTTTCACAATGTCGCGAGAATTGATCAGTTCGATGCCGTATACGAGACCGGTACCGTACTTTCCAAGGTCAAAGTGTACGCCGCGCTTTGTCTTCGCGAGCAACTTTGCCTCGATCAAGTCTCCTTCCTTGAGGAACGAGATGATGTTCGCATCCGCCTTCGTCAGCTGATTCATGGCGGATGAGTTTTTTATTTCTACATTAATATTAGTGACCATAGACCAACAGCATACGCAAAAACTATTTGAAAATCAAGGGGAAATGGGGTATTATAGGAACTAAGCCACAAGAAGTGAAGTGCGCGTATTGTCATTCCCGCGAAGGCGGGAATCCACTTCTATTTAAATAGATTCCCGCCTTCGCGGGAATGACAGCGATACTTTTATGATTATCACTTACTACGGAGAAAACAGCTTCAAAATACAAAGCGGCGAATTCACCATTTTGACCGATCCGGTCGACGCCTCAAGCGGCTTGACCCCGCCCCGCTTCAAATACGATATCTTGCTCAAGACACTTACCGCCTTCCCACCGCATGAAAGTATGCCGGAGCAGGGAATATCCATCTACGGTCCCGGCGAGTACAATGTGGAAGGTGCGACCATATTCGGCTATTTATCTGAAAATGAGGTCACTGATAAGATACTCAAGACCGTTTATGTGGTCACGCTTGAAGACATCAAGCTCTGTTTCCTTGGACATCTTGCCGATATCCCCTCCCCCGCCATCATGGAACGGCTTGAAGACATCGATATACTCTTCGTCCCCGGTGGTGGCACCCCTTATATCGACCAAAAGAAGGTCGCCAAACTCGTAAAGCAAGTCCAGCCAAAAATAGTCATCCCGACCGCGTTCAAAGTTCCGGGACTTAAGCGGCAAGCGGAAGATCTTAAGACATTATTGGAAGAGCTTGACCAAAAGGACGCAGAATCGCAAGAAAAGCTCACGATCAAGAAAAAGGACCTTTCAATCATCAAGCCGACACAAGTTACGATTCTTAACCCATAAATTAGTCTAATTTCACTATTCCCCGCGGTTGTCATCCCGAGCTTGTCGAGGGATCTGCAGTTTTGTAAAGCAGATTCCTCGACTCCTCCGTGGGCTGACGGATTCGCTCGGAATGACAATTGCCATGCGCCATTATCTCCAACGGATTCGCCGATCCGACCAAAAAACAAAGCAGAAATGGCTGATCGGGTTGACTGGCGCTTCCGCTCTGATTATCATCTTTGCGTGGGTGCTTTATATGCAGGCGTTCGTATTTACCCGCTCGGATGACACCGTGAAAGAAGACATGCGCATAGCATTTTGGCCGGTGCTCAAAAACGGACTATCCATTACCGGCTCATCCGTTAGGCATGCATTCGACGATATTCTTTCCGAAATGCCGGAGGTTGGAAGAAGGACCACAACGATAGAGAATCCAGAATGATAGTACAAACTCAACCCATGTCATCCTGAGCTTGTCGAAGGATCTGCAGTTTTGTAAAGCAGATTCCTCGGCTACGCGGAATACCGCGGAGTTTACCCTGAGCTTGTCGAACGGGCTCAGAATGACACCCATGCCCAAACAATAACCTTAATTACCATGGACGAACAGACAGATAAAGTTGAAAAAAGGGGGATCGAACGCGAGCTCCAAGAATGTTACCTCGACTACGCAATGTCGGTTATTATTTCGCGCGCATTGCCCGATGTCCGCGACGGCATGAAACCGGTTCAACGGCGTATTTTGTGGGCCATGTGGGAAACAGGCCTTAAGGCAGGCGTAAAATACCGCAAGTCCGCTGCCGTTGTCGGCGAAGTACTCAAGAGCTATCACCCGCACGGTGACTCCGCCGTGTACGATGCCATGGCACGCATGGCACAAGACTTTTCACTCCGATACCCGCTAATCGATGGTCAAGGAAACTGGGGATCCATCGACGGCGATAACCAAGCGGCAATGCGTTACACCGAGTGCCGTCTTTCCAAAATATCCGAGGAACTTCTGTTCGATATCGAAAAAGATACCGTTGCATGGGGCGCAAACTATGACGGCACCTCCCAAGAACCGCTCGTACTGCCGGCGCGACTGCCGGCCCTGCTTTTGAACGGCGTAGCCGGTATCGCCGTCGGCATGGCCACCAATATCCCGCCGCACAACCTGCGCGAGATAGTCGACGCCATTTTGCATCTTTCTGAAAATCCGCACGCAAGCACCGATGACCTGATCCAGTTCATCAAAGGGCCCGATTTCCCGACCGGCGGTATTATTTACGATAAGCATGCGATCGCCGAAGCATACAAGACCGGTCGCGGTGGCGTGACCATGCGCGCCGTTTCCGATATTCATGAACGCAAAAGCGGTCTATTTAATATCGTCATCACCGAGATCCCCTATCAGGTCAACAAATCGGAATTGCTCGCAAAAATCGCCGGGCTTGTTACCGAAAAGAAGATCGAGGGTATCAAGGACCTGCGCGACGAATCGGACCGCGATGGATTGCGTGTAGTCGTCGAACTGAAGAACGATGCCGCACCGCAAAAGGTTTTGAACCAGCTGTACAAGCACACCGACTTGCAGAAGAACTTTAACTTCAATATGACGGCACTCGTTCCGTCTCCGGCCGGACTACAGCCACAGCTGCTTTCATTAAAGGACATTCTCGGGTTTTACCTTGAACACCGTAAAGAAGTGGTCCGTAAGCGCGCCGAATATGAATTGCGCAAGGCACAGGAACGCGCCCACATATTGGAAGGGCTCGCTAAGGCACTCGAGTTCATCGATGCCGTCATCGCGACCATCAAAAAATCAAAAGACAAAGAGGAGGCGCATGAGAATCTTATAAAGAAGTTCAAGCTTACTCCTATCCAAACGACGGCTATCCTTGAAATGCGCCTGCAAACGCTTGCCGCACTCGAAAGCAAAAAGATCGAAGACGAGCTGAAAGAAAAGATGCGAATCATCAAGGAGCTCCAAACGCTTTTGGCGAGCGTTGCAAAGATATTGGGCGTCATCACGAATGAATTGCGCGATCTGCGCGACAAGTTCGGCGATGATCGCCGCACCAAGGTCGTACCGGGCGCCATCGGCGAGTTCAAGGAGATAGACCTCATTCCCGAAGAGGATGTCATTATCACTCTTTCCCAAAGCGGCTATATCAAGCGCGTTACGGCCGACACCTACAAGGCACAGAAGCGCGGTGGCAAAGGGCTGATAGGCTCCGAAGTAAATGAAGAAGATACACTCGTAAACTTCATTTCCGGAAACACGCACGATAACATTTTGTTCTTTACCCACACGGGGCGCGTATTCCAAACCAAGGTCTACGATGTGCCGCAGGGCAGCCGCACTGCAAAGGGCAAGCTGATGCAAAACTTCCTCGATCTTCCGCCCGAAGAAAAGATCAATGCGGTCATTGCCTATCCTGATGGAGGCGTCGAAGGGCGTTATCTCGTCATGCTTACCGCAGACGGAACGATCAAAAAGACATCACTATCCGAATTTGCCAACATCCGCAGGACGGGCATCATCGCCATTAACCTTGCAAAGGGCGACTCGCTCATCGGCGTAAAACTTTCTTCCGGCAAAGATGAGATCATCATCACCACAAACGCCGGGCAAGCCATTCGCTTCAAGGAAACCGACGCCAAACCGCTCGGTCGTGCAGCGGCAGGCGTGCGGGGCATCAAATTGAAGAAGGAAGATCGCGTCGCCGGTTTCGACATTGTCCAATACGACGAGAAGACCGAGCATAAAAAACAGACCTTGCTCGTAGTATCCGAAAACGGTTTTGCGAAGCAAACGCCTATCAGCGAATACAAAACGCAGACCCGTGGCGGCATGGGCATCAAGACCTCCAATGTGACCCCGAAGATCGGCAACATCATCAGCGGTCAGATCATTCGCGATGAAGAAGAGCTGCTTGCCGTTTCCAATAAGGGCCAGATTATCCGCATCCCGCTTAAAGATGTCCGCACCGCAGGACGCGCGACCAGCGGCGTGAAGATCATGAGCCTCAAGGAAAAAGATAAGCTGGCAGGAGTGGTGGCACTCTAATGCGAGACCAGAGATACGAGGCACGAGGTTAGAAAAAATGGAATGCGAAAGCATTCCATTTTTTCTTATCTCTTGTCTCTGGTCTCTCACCTCTAACCTCCAATCTCTTACCTCTTACCTCCCTCTTCTGCTATACTATACATATGCAACTCACACGCAATCAGATTATGATTCTTGGCGGAGCGGCGCTCACCATCGTCCTATTTATCGGCATCTTTGTTTATCTTATCCCCGCATTGCAGCAACAAAGCTCCGATGAGCCCGCCACAAAAATAACGCTTACTATTTGGGGTATAGAGGACCCGGGTAATTTTTCCGCGCTCACGAGCGCATACACCGCTGCGCACCCGAATGTGCAGCTGCGCTACACGCAGGTTCCCGAAGACCGCTACGAACAGACCCTGCTTAACGCGCTTGCCACCGACATGGGGCCGGATATTCTTATGGTGCACCGCAGTTGGGTGCAACGATACAGCGACAAGATCATGGCAGCCGACCATCCGGAGATCCAGCCGGCGGAACTTCGCAGCCTTTTTCCGAATGTTGTTGCCAATGACTTTACCTACCTGAATTATGTATTCGCCCTTCCGCTATACATCGACTCGCCTGCGCTCTTCTATAATAAAGCTCTGTTCGACAACAAAGGCGTTGCCGTTGCGCCTAAAACATGGAACGACATAAAGACGCTTGTTCCGTATTTTACGGAGTTCACCGTCAATAGACAGTTGCAAAAATCAGCCATAGCACTCGGTGGCACGACCAAATCCATTACGAACGCGCCCGATATTCTTTCCTTGCTCATGTTCCAGTTCGGAGCAAAAAATCTCGAGACCATTGGGCAGCGCACATCGTTTGAAGCCTCGGCAAAAAATGCGCTCGACTTCTATACACAATTTTCTACGCCGAACAATCCGAACTACACATGGAACGATTCATTTGCACGCGCAGATAATGCGTTCGGTGCGGGCGACACTGCCATGACCATCGGCTACGCACGCGATATGAAAGGACTTGTGCAAAAAAACCCCTATCTCGACTTTGGCGTTTACCCAATGCCGCAAAACGATACGACCAATCTGGTCAACTATGCCGATTACTGGGGGCTCGGCGTTTCCGCAAAAAGTCTGAACATCAAATTTGCATGGCGCTTCGTCATTAACGCGACCACTGACCCTGCGCTGGCCTCGCTTTACATGACGCGCTCCGGGAATCCCCCTGCGCTTCGCACGCTCATCAACGATACGCTTCGCGACCCCAAACTTGGCGTGTTTTCCCGTCAGGCACTCACCGCCCGAGCTCCATTCCAATATGAAGTTACCGGTTATCGCATCGCACTTTCCCGCGCCATCGAATCGGTGTTGACCGGAAAATTCAATTCACAATCCGCCCTTGAAAAGGCTTCTGCCGAGATCAATGATCTGTTTTGATTATTGCATTATTCCCGCGCCCACCTGCAACGCTATAGCAACTGCGCACAGGAAGGCTGAGAGGTAGTGCGAGAAGGTTGTCATCCCGTGCGCAGCCTGCCCCGTACCACGATACGGGGACACGGGATCCAGAGTTTTCTGCAGTAGTAACGCCCTGCGCTTAAGACACTGGGTTCCAGATCGAGTCCGGAATGACGATACAAAGAAAATGACAATGCGGTTAATGTGTCATTCCGAGTGGAGCAGTACTCTGCGAAATCGAGGAATCTGCTTTCTGCTTGCGGGCTGCAGATCCCTCGACAAGCTCGGGATGACAGTCTATGCTAATAGCATATCCATATGAAAAAAATAATCCTCTCTTTCACTTTATCCTTGGCGCTCATCTCTTTACTCGCTGCTCCTGTCGTTTTTGGCGCCGGGCTCGTGCAATGCGACGAACAGAACCCTGCAAGCTGCACCTTGTGCGCACTCTTTGCCACCGTCAAGGCGATCTATGATTTCATTACCCAGCTCACTATCGTACTCGCCGTCGGCTATATCATGTTTGGCGGATATGAGATGCTCATAGCCGGAGCAAATCCGGGGCTTTACGCAAAGGGCAAAAATCACATCTTCCAAGCATTCATTGGCCTCGCCATCGTTCTTGCCGCATGGTTCATTGTTGATATTCTTATGCGCGCCCTTACCGGTTCGGGCGATATCTACGGCGCACCGTGGAGAACACTGAATTGCCAGTAATGCTTCGGGGATTTTTATACTTCACACCCCGTAATGTATGAGGTATACTATAATCATGTACTCAATTATTGTAGCTATTCTTTCTTTTTCATTATTCGCTTCGTGTGCGCTTGCGGCAACAACAGGGCCTGGGCCCACCGTCCAAACCGCCCCCAACGAGCCGATCGGATCCTCTATCACTTTCGATAGCGCCTTCGGCAATGCGACTATTACCGATGTGCTCAACAGGCTCATCGATTATGGCATCGCCATTGCCGCCTCCTTGGCCGCAATCATGATCCTTTGGGGAGCGTTTCAGATTATGACATCGGCCGGAGTCGAAAAAAAATATGCCGCCGGCAAACAGACGATCCTGTATGCCCTCGGCGGGTTGGTCATCATCATTCTTGCGCGCGGATTGGTCGCTATATTCAGAGGATTGATCATAGGCCTCGGCGCTTGATAAAAGGTCGGTTTATTTGATAAAATAACTATATGAAAAAAATAACACTCGCATCAGTAGCAGCAACGGCACTTGCCATGCCGGTACTCGGTTTTGCAGTAGCAGAGCTTCCGCCAGCGCGGGATACCGGAGGCACAGGAGTCGAGCCGATCATCCGCATCCTTAATACGGTCGGCAACTGGATGTTCGGCATCTTGATCGCAGCAGCGGCGATTTATATCTTACTTGCCGCGTTCAAGTTCCTTACGGCGTCAGGAGATTCAAAGAAGATCGACGAAGCAAAACACATGCTCACCTACGCGCTTGTCGCCATCGTCGTTGGAGCCCTTACCAAGGGAATCATCGCGATTGCACAGGCAATTGCAGCAGGCTCAGGAATATAAGTTTTTAACACAAAAAAGAAGCCCCGATTGCTCGGGGCTTTTTGTCGCCTTATTTCGTTCAATGATGCACGAATGAGGCGGTCATCGTACATCCTTCGGGAACCTTAATGGCAACCGCCATCGGCTCCTTTCCTGACTTCTTCCCGAAGTCGGTCTGTTCCCCAAAGGGAGTTGGCCCGGTTCCGTCGAGCCGGTCGAGCTCTCCTGCCTTTGCCGTAGCAGAAGAGAATGTTACCCGATAGTTAGCGGGGAGCGCCACCAGTACCGGCTTATCTCCGGCAGGCACGACAAACTCTTTCGAATCTACCGGGCCGGTTACCTTGGAGAAGTCGTAGGCGGCGGCGTATTGCCTTCCGGAATCTACGCGTGTTGGCATCTCCTTGACTATATTCTCCGGTACGATCATCTTGATGCCGATGATCACCAACAGCCCGATGAGTCCCCATTTGATCAGAATCTTTCCTACCTTCCCTCCTCCGCCGACCACCCTTTCCCTATCCGTTGTCCACGCCCCAGAAGATTCCGATGGGTCATTTCCTGTTCTGCTTCTTATATCACTTGCTGTTTCTATCGCCTTTCTCAATATCTGAGCTTTCTCTGGATTAGAAAATAATGAAACGCGCGTACTGCCAGGATGTTCGAGCTCCCTATTAACAGTGTGCTCGAACATCGCTTTCTCTTCCATCTTCTCAAGCTCTTCCCTTCGAGCAATACATTCTTCACTATCGAAAAACATGGCAACCTCCACTAATAGGGTTAAGGATGTTTAGGATATGCACTTGAAATTAGCTATTTATGTATTTAAAGGTTCTTATGCGCTACTTACATAATGTACCATTCTTTAATATTTGTCAATCTATATGATGGCGCGGTTATTTGCAGAGATATTGTGCGTTCACCTATATACTTATTGCTGCAGCTATTAAATCACTTACCGAGGGGTTTTATCGAAATCACGGGAGCAATCATAGCAGGCGAACTATAATATAAAAAGAAGCCCCGATTGCTCGGGGCTTTTTGTTGTGCACTTCAGTCGCTATCCGGGGAGGAATTGGCGGTTCAATGTCAACTCCATCTTTCCAGCCTTCTTAGCACGCACCTTAATGACAGGCGGCCACTGTTCAACTGCAAACAGTTCACCGGGCCCATCTTTGCGATAAGCCTTCCCGTCGAGGAAATCGTACTCCACCTCGATGTGCGGTGATGCGGTGATTTGATACCACATCGTACCATCTTTCGTTCGGTAGCACGGAAAGGTTATGGCCACCCATTCCCCTTTAGGAAGGATCTTTTCTTCCTGAACGACCTCCTCCTTCCGTTGGGAGAGGTCCCAAACCGTGTTACTTTGCGGTTCTATTCGGCCAGCAACGATCCATATCATGAGCATCACTACCAAGCCAATGAGCCCCCATTTAACCAGGAGCTTTCCCACCCTTTTCACCCGCTCAAGGAGCGGTTGTTTTTTTGCTTCCGCCATTTCTTCCTCCCGCACTTCCGTGCGCTCTGGCAGCGGCAATTACGCCGCCGATTAATTTCCCGAGACCGTCTCCACTCCCCTCGTCCACGATTCGAACGATTTCTTCGTTGATCCTGTGTTGGATCGTTCCCTCCTGGATTTGGACGGCCATAGTAGCATCCTTGAACGACACATCATCATGGCCCTTTTTAAGAATCTCCATGCGTTTTTTGAACGCCACCATTTCTTCCGCTTTCTGGGCGTTCTTGATCTTCATCGCCTTTCGCTCTGCCGCCGCGGCAACAACATTTTTCGGTTCTACCAGCTGAGCCATATTCAGCCCAACCAATTTCACTCCGAATTGTTCAACGCAATACTCACCGTCATTCTCTGACAGCTTGATCACGAGATCATCAAGGAAATCATCCCTCTTAGGGGCATTCGCCGCCGTTTCGAGATAGTTTTCCTTTACGAGCGCATCGACAATCCGGAGAATAAACTCCTGATACATCTTTTTTGCCTGATCGGCTGTATGAGGCTCCTCGCTTCTATCCTGAGCAAACCTTTCAACGGCCGTGCGCGCGATGCGCATGGTTTTCTTCGCAACGCCCTCCTGCTTGCCGTTCTTGATGAATTTTTCCCCGCCTCCTTCTGCTACTTCAAACAGCATTGTTAGCGAAGTCGTCAATTCGTCCTTGTTCGGCAATACGATCTCGAACTCCTCCACCGTTACATCGAACCGGCGCGGTACTTCAATGAAATCGGATATGACTCCCTTGAACCACAGAAACATGGCTCTCGGTCTCATGACCTTGTCTGTCGCCACCCCTCTTCGGGTGATAATCCGAACTTTCTCCGGATCTCCGAGGGGAACATATGCATAGCATCCCCACAAAATCGCCCCGCCAGCCACTATCATCAGCACTAAAATCGTTATGATCGTTCCCATCTTCCCTCTCCTTCCGCGTTAGCGATGTAGATTCCTTTTATATATTCAGTTCTTAAAGGTCAGTCTTATTTAATATATATATACCATATTTGTATTCGTTTGTCAATATGTACAGAAAGCCCGGTTCTGGCTATACTTTTTTTACTAATTGCTTTGTATTTGTCATTCCGAGCCCATTCGACAAGCTCAGGGTGAACTCCGTGAAACGGAGCCGAGGAATCTGCCTTTACTACAGATACCTCGTCCGCCGACTGGCGGATCTGTATGACAACTTATCCGTTATTGGTCGTAGGTTGTTAGTTATAAGTTATTTTAGCCGGGGTGGCGAAATTGGCAGACGCACTCTCGTAAAACTTCACATGCCCCCATGGCGAAATTGGTAGACGCGCCAGTTTTAGGAACTGGTTCCGCAAGGATTAGAGGTTCGAGTCCTCTTGGGGGCACATTCGTTTTTCTCGGCCTTAGGCCGGCCTCACTTTTGAACAGATGTTCGGCCGGCACTCCTTGAGTCGAAGCCGCACCGCAAGGTATGCAGGCTCAAGTCCTGTCCCCGGCACATATTTCAATTATTTTTTCGTCTTAGGCCGGCTCGCCTGAATAGATGCTCACCGGCACTCTGATGCATCGCCCTCACGATCTATCCGTATACATCTTTTTTTATTTGCTGTCCAAATGTACGACCGTACATTTGGACAGCAAATAAAACATCCGGCGTATATGTCTCATTTTCCGTGCGCTATTCACCGCTTATATTACATGCTTTAAATTCCCAGTGCTTCCCACTTCGAATATCTCCACAAAGCCTTCAAGTTTCATTTTCATAATATCGGCGATCAATTCCTTTGGTATTTTTGTCTTCCCGATCCACACGCTTTTCTGTGCCATTTTAAAATCCAAATTCCCCAACACCATCCTTAGCCATGTACGCTTTTTCGTATATTCTTCCGGGATATCAAACATGACAATAATAACCTTATTCCCTTTTTCCTTTGGATAATACACATCGGGATATCCTTCTTTGCTTTTTAAAAATTCCAACTTCTGTTTTCCGCGTTCTGTTATTTTATATTTCTTTTTTTCCACTCCTATCTCTTCATTTATTAGCCCGTCTCTTTTTAATTTGTAGATCAGGCTATAATATCTGTTTGTCATCTTTCGCTCTTCTTCTTCGGTTCGCTTTCGCACATCGCGCCCGGTCCGTATTTTGTTTAAATTATAGTTAATGTCTATCGGCGATGCGCCGCGCCCACCTTCAACGACAGCCTCCAGCAGATCAAGCTGTGCGTCAATTCCCTCGCTTATCGCCTCCAATATTCTAAGTGATGATTTGTATCTCATGTTCTGCCTATCTTTCATGCTTTAATTACGATGTGCTTTTCATATAAGTATACCATTCCCATATTTGCTGTCCAAATGTACGACCGTACATTTGGACAGCAAATCCATGGTGGTCATTTTTATCCCGATTCCAATTTATTTGCGCTAAATCAACTACCCTCGTCAGAGCAGAGGGGGATTCGGAATATCAAGCGTCGCCGCAAAGATAGGCAACAATAAAAAGCCGCAACGCGTTGACGCGTTGCGGTTGTTTTGATCTCTCTTCCTATATATCTCTGTAGTAGAAAAGCAGATCCCTCCGCTCCTCCGTCACCTGCCTGCCGGTAGGCAGGGCTGACGGATCCGGTCGGGATGACAGGATACTGGATTCCCGTTTTCACGGGAATAACAGAACGGGAGGCGGGAATGACACCGTACCGGACCCCTATTTTCACAGAAATTACATGGGAGAAAATACCCCGGCCCATTTTTTGCCTTTTCTGTTTGGCTTGTGCTCTTTGACTTCAATCTGCTCGACTTCTTTCCCTTGTAGGGCAAAGTGCCGAGTGACATATTTTATAATGTCCGGGTCTTTCGGCGTCGGGTTAAAATCAACCAATCCCTCCTTCGTTTCATCCTCCCCTTTAAACTTCACGCGGATGAGATAACTGCCTTGCGCGGTGCGCGCCTTGCACTCGTTCTTTACCAGCTTCCCGACGAACTTGTTGCCGTCGCCGAGGTCGACTTGCACCTTTGCGGTCTTTCCGGCGAGCAGTTCTTTGAACTTGTCCATCGCTTCCGCGATCCACAACTCCCCCGCTGCAAGTGGGCGGGGCGGCTTGCATAAACTTACACCATCGCACCACACACTTCCGTCGTCCCAGTACACATACCGATAACAACGGGGCTTATCTGCGTCATCTCTGTTCGATTCGCCCAGCTTTTTTTGTCTCGCAAAAAATCGCGTACCCATGCAGGTCTTTATCGACGGAGTACCGTCGAAATCGAACACCACGAATTTTTTCCCGAAACGATATACCGGGTCATCTTGCATTCCGTGTGGGAATGCAAAGTCGCCTACCGATTGTTCATTGCCTATGGCGTAGAACCACGGTGTGAGCTTTCCGCACAGTACCCAGCGTTTAAACCCGGGATGCGCTTCGTGCTTTTCTGCGGTGCCATAACCCACTTTCGTAAATGCGCTCAAGGCGGCTTCCAGCGTTTCCCATTCGATAAACACCACTCCTTCCTGTTCCGTATATCGGTGCGTCACAATTCCGCACCGGCCTTCCGGTGGATCTTTAATTTCGAGTACTTCCAAATATCCTCCACCATTTCCATAATTGCCGATGCCGTGATATCGATGCTGCACGATATCGTACCGTGAGTAGTTCCCGTAAACACCGTGCGCAAGCAGCACTCGCCTGGTTGTAGCCTCTTCGATCGTACGAACATGCGTCCGCAAAAATTCCACAACCTGCGCACTTTCGCCGATAGGGCAAGTGAATTTTACCGGCTGGCCTGTGCCCGTATGTCCTTCTCCATGCTGATATGAGCTAAATCTGTCGCTGTCATTCTGCGCCATGTGCACTCCTCCCCTTTCTTTGATTATGCAGTTTTAAAGGTTAGCTTCTTTCGAAAACCTACCATTATTTTTTAGTGAAGTCCAGCGGCCGGGGGCAACTTATAACTAATAACTGATAACCGATAACGGGAGCGGGGATGCTAACCGATGACCGATAACTAATGACTAATGACGGGATGCTGGATTCCCGCCTGCGCGGGAATGACAATGCAAAATACTGGATCCCGGCTTTCGCCGGGATGACAATGCGGGGAGGGGGAAATGACCGATGACTGATGACCGATGACGGGATGCGAGGAGGAGGGTATAAAGTATAAGGTATACGGTATGGGGAGGATTTCTAATTACGGATTTTTAATTTCTAATGAGGGATGCGAGGAGAGTGTCATCCTGAACCTGATTCAGGATCTTGTGAGAAAGAAACGAGATTCCGAAACAAGTTCGGAATGACAGATAGTCGAGGCGGGGGATATAGAGTGCGAATGCGAAATACTGGATTCCCGTTTTCACGGGAATGATAGAAGGAGGAAAAAATAAAAGCGATTTACTCGCTTTTATTTTTCCTCCTCCGCCCGTGAAATGTTTGGTGTATTTCCTTGAGTTCCTTGTTGGTTATGTGCGTGTATATCTGCGTGGTCGCGATGTTTGCGTGGCCGAGCATTTCCTGTACCGACCGTATGTCCGCTCCGTTGATCAACAGGTCAGTCGCGAAACTATGCCGCAACATGTGCGGATGCACATGCTTTGCTATGCCCGCCTTGCGCGAATAAAAATCAACCAGCCGTTGCACCGTCCGCGGAACGATTCTCCCGATTACCTTCGGACTCTTTGCCTTGGTGTAACTCACGAACATCGCCTCCTCCGCGTCTCCCCTTTTCTCTAAATAATTTTTTATTTCCTTTACGGACCGTTCATCCAAAAACACCACCCGCAGTTTATTCCCCTTTCCGCGCACCGTCACTTCTCCCCGATCGAAATCCATGTAACGGTTCAAACTACACAACTCCGATATGCGCAACCCGGTCGAGAACAATACTTCGAGTATCGCACGATCCCGCAATGCTTTTGTATCGCCTCCGCTTACGGCGCTCAAGAGCCGTTCAAGCTCATCATATTCCATAACCTCTATTTGTCGTGCCGGCACTTTGGGCAGCTCTATCTTGTCGGGCGATAATACCTTGTGGTCGTTTTTTATAAGGTACTTCAAAAAGTTTCGAAGCGCTATTATATAGTAGCTCTGTGTGGACTTACTATACTGCTCCCCTCTTCCATTTGACGAGCGCGCCAAGTGCAACCGAAAATCCCGTACCCGCTCCACGGTTATGTCTGCTTCGCTCTTGATCCCCTCAACCTCGAAAAACTTTTTCAGATACCGCCCGTAGTTCTCCCCGGTCTTTTGCGATCGATTTTTTTCTATCTCGAGGTAGTCAAGATATTCTTTTAGCAGAATGTTTACATCCATTACCCTCAGTATAGCAAATTGTTTTGCGACAGAATACCGAGCGTGATTTGTCATCCCGAGTGCAACGCAGCGAAGCGGAGTGAAATCGAGGGATCTGATAGTAGCAAGCAGATTTCTCGACTCCTCCGTCGGCTGACGGATGCGCTCGGAATGACAGGGTGAGGTGGGATCCAGTTTTTTCTGCGGTAGCGGTGCCTTGGGTAATGGATACTGGATTCCCGCCTGCGCGGGAATGACAATGCAGGCGGAGAGGTGAGAGATTGGAGGGGGGGTGTCATCCCGAGTGCAACGCAGCGGAGCGGAGTGGAATCGAGGGATCTGACTTTATACTACAGATTCCTCGGCACTTGAAGCGCAGAACCTTATGCACCTCGAGTACCCCCGGCACGCTACACACTCGTTTCACTCGTTAGCAACGCCGAGGGTCGGGCTCGAGATGACAATGCGGGGGAAAAATAACTGATGACAGGATGCGGGGGCAATACGAGGGTTTATTTTGCCGAATTTTTGTAGAACAGGTGTGATCCGCCAGCCGGCGGATTGTTTCACATTCGGCAAAACCAAAAAATGTGAGATAAAATGTTTCACGTGAAACAATTTACCTCGTTTTTCGCCCCAAGTGTGAAACAATTATGTTTCACACCGTGCACAGTGTTTCACGTGAAACACTTTATCTCGTTTTTCGCCCCTCCTCCTCTTTTTAGCGATTTGTGAAATCTGTCATTTTGAACAAATTGTTTCACGTGAAACAATTTGTCTCATATTTAGCCTATAGGTGTGAAACAACGATGTTTCACACTGTGCACAGTGTTTCACGTGAAACACTTTATCTCGTTTTCCTTGAATAATTGTTTCACGTGAAACACTTTTGCTCACTTTTTGGCTTTTTGCCTATTTATTGGTTCGGCAGTTACCCCTGAGTTATCCACAACCAATTGGGGATAACTCGGCAATACCCCCCCCCGGGGGGGGGATGACTTATGACCGATAACCAATAACTGATGACGGGATGCTTTATTCCCGCCTGCGCGGGAATGACACGCTCCCCGTATTGTCATCCCGTGCCACGACACGGGATCCAGTATTTTCTGCGGTAGTAACATATATAGATATTCAGACTCTGGATCCCGGCTTTCGCCGGGATGACAATACCGAGATGCGGGATGCTAACTGATGACCGATGACCGATAACTAATAACGGGGGAGGGGCAGGATGGCGTAGCTCGGGTTCGGGTTGTATACTGTTGGTATGAACGATCACCTACAAACCGGATCGCTTGGGGAGGATTTAGCCAGCCACATCCTTTCCGACTCTGGGCATACCGTACTTGAGCGCAATGCCCGCATGAAGTTCGGGGAGATCGATATTGTTTCCCGAAGCCCCAAAGGGGTCCTTATTTTTACGGAGGTTAAAACGCTTAAACGACCGTACGCGCTTTTCCCGGAAGATAACTTGACCCGGGCGAAGTTCATGAAACTTTCCCGCACTTGTTCCGCTTATGCCAACGCTCACCCCGAGCTTGTGAGCAACTCGCTCGGCTGGCGCATAGACCTTATCGCCATCATCGTCGATCCTACACTTCCCCTACCATCCGAGTACCGCATGACCTCTTTCGGCAAAAATAATTTTGCCATATCGCACTACGAGAATATTTCTTCGCGTTTTAGTTAGGGCATGGGGGGGGTAAAGTATGAGGTATGAGGTATGAGGTATACGGTATACGGTATGGGAGGGGGAGAGAGATTAGAAATTAGATGTTAGAGATGAGAGATTGGAGGGGGGGGAGGGGGGAGATGAGAGGCGAGAGGTGAGAGATAAGAGATGAGAGAAAGAGGGGAGACGCGATAATTCGGCAACATTATTGTTATCCACACTTGCGCTGTTTGCCGAATGTTTTGTATACTGTAGTCAGATATACATGGGTAGCACAATTCAATATCTAACACGGCTTTGATTCCCTCTTGCGTCGGAAAAAATAAGTCACACACACTTTAGATTACGCAACTCTTTTGTCTTGGCGTAAGCCTGACTATTCTTATTCCGAGCCGTCATCTGACGGACGACGAATTAGGACCTCGCGGTAAAGCGATGGGATTCCGGATCAAGTCCGGAATGACAGAGAGAGGAGGCTCGGGATGACATGCCGAGTTTCGTAATTTAAAAACTCACTTGAACCGCACATGACACTCTTGCGTTTGTCATCTCGCATATGTTCGCCTCTTTTGTCTTTTTCCAAAAAGACTTTTTGTCGTTTTAGTCTGCCGCCGACAAAGTCGCATATAATGGATTCCCGCCTTCGCGGGAATGACACAGAGAAGAATCGGAATGACAAGGGGCTAAGCTGTCATCCTGAACTTGTTTCAGGATCTCATGAGAAAGAAACGAGATTCCGAAACAAGTTCGGAATGACAGATAGTCGAGGACAGGCCCTCCTCCGCCGGTATGACAGAGAGAAAGATAGGAATGGCAGAGGGAAACAAATTTCATTTTTAAAAACAAACTTCACTAAAAAAATCTCCACCCCGCACATGCAATCAATTACCAAACTTAACCAAATGAAAAAGAACTGGATACCGGCCTCCGCCGGTATGACACAGGGGGGGGGTCGCAAGAAGAAAAATGTAACGATGTCAGACATCGTTACATTGATGAAGCGCGGTTTCGTATTTTCGATGGTACTGATGATGGTATTGTCGAATGTGTTTATGGCGAACGCCGCTACCTATACCTTTACCCAGACCAACTGGAGTGGGGGAGTTACCGCAAACAATGCCGTGCATGACACGGGCAACAATCAGGCACAGCAGAGCTGGCAGCAGTTTTCCACATCAACCGCATCGCTCGCGGTAGTAAACAGCGGAGCTGATGTGCAGATCGGCACTGCGGCATCGTCGACCACACAGAGCGACGAGGGGAGTACCGTAACTGGATTCGCACTGGCGGGTGCTTCGAACTCGCAAACGAGCGTCAGTGGATCGGGAACCGGGGCAAACGTTCAACTTGCGACCGTCCCGGGGCAGTTCGGTTCCGGCGTCGACGGGGCAGTTACGATTTCAACATCGAAAAATATCAACACCGACACGATCGCCAGCGGCCGCACCTGCGCAGATGGAATTTCATATAACATTGTCGCGCTTACCGCTAATACTGCAACCCTTTCGGGTACCCCTCCGGCGGGATGTTTTGCGGCAGGCGACAAGGTGATGATTTTGAACGAGCAGGGCTACGGCACGAATGTGACCAATGTGGGTAATTATGAATTTTTGGATGTGCAATCCATTTCGGGCAATGTTATTACCTTTACAGAAAGCAAGACTAAATATTATGGAAATGCGGAAGGCAATGATTTTGACTATACCGATTGGCAGCAAGTTTCGGCGGGAAACAGCCATACCTCGGCGGTAAAGACCGATGGGACGCTGTGGGCGTGGGGGAATAATAGCTACGGTCAGCTTGGACTTGGCAATACCACCAGTCAGACATCGCCAGTACAGGTGGGGACCGGCACGAACTGGCAGCAAGTTTCCGCGGGCACTTACCATACCATGGCGGTCACAACCGACGGAACGCTATGGGCGTGGGGATATAATAGCAATGGACAGCTTGGTTTGGGAGACACGACCCAGCGCACTTCACCGACACAAGTTGGCACCGGCACCAACTGGGCGTCCGTGTCTGCGAGTGTATACCATTCCGGTGGGGGTGGGTACCATACTTTGGCTGTGAAGACCGATGGGACGCTGTGGGCGTGGGGGAATAATAGCTACGGTCAGCTTGGATTGGGAGACACGACCCAGCGCACTTCACCGACACAAGTTGGCACCGGCACCAACTGGGCGTCCGTGTCTGCGGGTGGGTTCCACGCCTTGGCGGTAAAGACCGATGGGACGCTGTGGGCGTGGGGGAATAATGGCTACGGGCGATTAGGAGATGGGACCACGACCCAGCGCACTTCACCGGTGCAGATCGGAACCGATACAACCTGGCAATCCGTTTCGACGGGAGATATTCACACCTTAGCGGTAAAGACCGATGGGACGCTGTGGGCGTGGGGGCATAATGGCTTCGGCCAGCTTGGATTGGGAGACACGACCCAGCGCACTTCACCGGTGCAGATCGGAACCGATACAACCTGGCAATCCGTTTCGGCGGGTTCATCACACACCATGGCGGTCAAGACCGGCGGCACCCTGTGGGCGTGGGGGTATAATGGTTTAGGGCAACTCGGCCTTGGCGATACCACCCAGCGGACATCGCCGGTGCAGGTGGGGACTGATACCGACTGGCAACAGGTATCGAGTGGAGGGGGTCATAACATGGCAGTTAAAGCGGGCGTGGTGCTGGGGACGGGAAGAAATGATGCATTTCAGCTTGGGATAACCTATAACCTAAATAGACTGGTGTTTACGCAGTCTGCGCATCAAAAAATCGTATTGCAGCGCATACCCCAGTATACCAGCGTGGATATCACGGCGACCGGCACTATAACTGCCAGCCCATGGAATGGGGAAAGAGGTGGGGTGCTTGCGTTTTATGCGAGCGGAAATGTGAATGTGCAACTTGGAGGAAGTATCAATGTCGTAGGAAAGGGGTATCGATCTGGCAATGGAAGCAACTATGATATATATGAGGGCCTATATGATTATGGGTATGCAGGAGAGTCATATAATGACACCTTTGGTGAAGGCTATGGGGGTGGCGATGGGTATTGCTCTGAAGTTGGGGGGTGTGCAGATGGGCCCGGTGGAGGAGTCCATACGGGTGTTTATGGAGGCGCTGCACTTTCCAAGATATTTATGGGTGCTGGCGGAGGAGAGGGTGGCGGATCGCTCGGAGCTGGAGGTGGCATAGTATATATTTCATCCGATAGCTTGAGTTTAAGTGGTTCGATTTCAGTTAATGGCGGAGGTGGAGATGCGAACGGAGGTGGAGCTGGCGGATCTGCGTATCTTATCGGCGGGTCGCTTACTGTTGGTACAAATGTTCTTACTTCTACGGGAGGTACTTCTACTTCACCAAATGCAAATGGTGGGATTGGAAGAATTAAGCTTAGCTCAAGCAGCATTTCAGGAACGACTAACCCAGCTGCGGAGACTTCCGCTCTTCCAACAATATACTATACCTCCGGGGCATATATCTCGGGCGCGATGGACCTTGGTAATGTAGGTGGATATACGACGCTTAACTACAGCGCTTCGACAACCGCTCAGACTGTGGTGACTATTGATGTGCGCGCAGGCAACACGGCCACGCCGGATGGCACTTGGACCGCGTGGACGACCGGCGTTTCGAGTGGCGGAGATATTTCTGCGCTCGGGGCAAACCGTTATTTCCAATATCGGGCGAATTTAGCGACGAGCGATAATACGCAAACGCCTGCCTTGCACGATGTTTCGGTAGGCTACAGCATTTACGCGACAGACCAGACGCTCACTTCATCGAAGTACGACACAAGCAGCGCAGACAATGCGATGGGATCCATTGCATGGGATGAGGATGCTTCATTGCCGGCCGGGACGACCGTGACGGTTTCCTTGCGCACCGCGGCAACGGAAGTGGCTCTTACCGATGCAACATGGTACGCATTCACAAACGCATCCGACGATTGTGCGAAGGTAGATACGACTGTCACCTGTCCGTCAGCCGCGCTTGCCTCTGCTTCGGCATCGCTCGCCGACAATATTGATGACCAATGGTATCAATATAAGGTGTCGGTGACTTCGACCGGCGTAAACACGCCGACCATCCCGGAGGTGCGCGTGCAATATGTGGTAAATGCACCGCCAGAGCTCTCGGCGGTGACCGCAACGCAAATAGCGACATCGAGCGATGCCAACTGGGGCAAGATACAGATAAACTATTCAGTGCGCGATATCGACAGTGAAACCGGATCTATTACCCCGGGATATGTAACGCCGTTGTTCGAGTACAATATCGGCGGTGGCTGGGTCGCCATCGACGAGGCCAACCTTTCCGCAAATGCGCTCGACAACAAAATAGTTACACAGATAGGCTACACCGCATACAGTGCCACATGGGATGTGCAAACCGCCATTCCGGCGCAATATTTCGCATCCGCGCAGGTGCGCGTAACCGTCGACGACAACGAACCTGCAAACAATACCGCTCAGGCGACTGCGGCAGAATTCGTGCTCGACACAACAGCACCAACCGTTTCGGGAACCATCAATGGCACTTCAAATGAATTGACCTACTCTGTTTCCGACGACCAAAATGTTTCCTATCGTCTTTCAAACAATAGCGACGGTTCCTATGATAGCGTAAACGCCGCTTCCGGTTCGTGGGTCGCCGCCGGGGCACCGTCGGCAAGCGCGACCACCACATGGGAACTTGCAGGGGCACCGAGCAATCAGATCGCATATCTTGAGGGCCGCGATGTGTACGGCAACACGGCATCGACTACTATCATCGGCCCTTCAGCGCCTACCTACTTCGATCTGAAGGATGCTTCGAATGTGCTTATCGATAACTACCAGATATTCCTTTCATGGAAAGTATACACGGCGACCACATCTGCGTCATTCAACCGATATGAGTTGTACCGTTCGACCGACGGATATACCTACGGGTTGCGGAGCACCATCACCGATTCAGCGACCAATTACTATACGAACACCGGACTCGCCTCTTCGACCACCTACTACTATAAGCTGTTGGCCGTCGACAGTGACGGGGATGTTTCGCCCTATTCCACCGTCCTTAGTCATCAACCAAGCGGACAGGGAGGAACCGACTCTACTTCGCCGACCATCTCACTTGTAACGGCTACCGATACGCAATCGACCTATGCGAAGATAACATTCACCACAAATGAACTCGCCTTTGGTACGGTTGAATATCATGCGGAAGGAGGCTCGCCGTATGCGCTATCCGAAACCAAGGATACCATTGCAACCGCCCACACGATTGTACTTACCGATCTGACGCCGAATACTACCTATACATATCGTGTGCAGGCGACCGATATTGCCGGAAATGAAACAACTGACGAAAGCCTTGGCGCAGGATATACATTTACAACCCGCGGGGGCCCGATCATTACCGATGTCACCGCCATTCTTGCCGATGACCGCAATGCGACCGTCGCGTGGAATACAAATGTTGATTCCAATTCGACCTTGGTTTATGCCGAAAATGCAGTAACACTGACTAACGGCGTAGGCACTACCGCCGTGCAAGACACTTCGTTTGCCGGAGGCGCAGGGCCGCTGTATCAGCACCGTATCACACTGACCAGTCTTACGCCGCGCACGACATACTATTACTATGTACAGTCGACCGACATTGATGGCAATACGGGTGTAGATAAGAACGGCCTGAATTATTACACCTTTACCACATCGTACGATACCAAGGCACCGACTGTTTCCAATATTACCACCCCGGTGATCACCGAAACCGCCGTGGTTGTACTGTGGAAAACGGATGAACTTTCTGACTCACAGGTATCTTATGGCACCGAATCGGGTACCTATACCGAGACCACAACACTCGACACCAATATGTCGATCGTTCATGCGGTAACCTTAACCGGTCTTACCGCCGGGACCGACTACTACTATGTAGTCAAATCGAACGACCCTGCAGGCAATGCAACGACTTCGCCTGAACAGAGCGTGACTTCCGCTGATGCGCAAGAAATATTGATCGTTACCATCGGAGGGGGAGGCGCCGGCAAGACCGATAATCCGCCACCAGATGTGAAGGACACGGCCCCGGCCGCCATCAGCAACATCAAGATCGTGAATACGACCGCATTTGGCGCGACGCTTTCCTTTGAAACGAATGAGCCTACTGTGATCGGACTGCGTTATGGCCAAACCACCGCGTATGACCGCGCGGAGGCAAGTATCGATTGGAAACTGTCCCATGAGATCAAGCTCAGCGGCTTGCGCTTGGGGACCGATTATCACTTCCAGATCAAGGCGATCGACAAGGGCGGTAACGAAGCATTTTCCGATGACACAACCTTCACGACGAAGTTCATAGCGGAAGCAAGCGAAAGTGCGCGGACGATCGAAAATATCCAGCAGTATGAGCAGGAGATCGAAGATTCGCTCGCATCCATTTTGCCGAGCATCCTTCCTCCGTTCGTTGAAGATGCACGCGTAACCGACATAACAGAAAGCGCAGCTACCATCAATTGGAGAACAAACATCAATTCGTATGCGACCGTTTCGTATGCGACCGAAGAAGAGTATTTGGCTGCAACCACCACCAGGACCGTATACACGGGAGAGGTTTCCGATATATCCGCAAAGACCCGCGAGCACTCGCTGATATTGATCGGGCTTAAACCGAACACGACCTATCACTTTAAGGCAAAGTCGTTCTCTGTGCCGCAAGTAGTTGGCGAAGGTCGCGATATGACCTTTATCACAAAGGCACCGGCCGTACAGGCGAGTGTGATCGATGTGAAGACCTCATCGTTCCGCGCCGCGTGGACAACCGATGTGGCCGCAAGCTCTATCGTGGAATACAAGAACTTGACCACGGGAGTCATCGAGCGCATCATCAACGAACCGTTGGTTACCTACCACGATATTCTCGTTGATAATCTTCGCCCGGGAACCCGGTATGAAGTGAAGGTACTCGGGTACAGCGCATCGGGTAACCTGCTTTCCTCGGGAACAGCCATGAATGTGCTGACTTCTACCGATATTGCGGCACCGAAGATTGGCAACTTCAAGGTTGACGGCGCATTAGTACCGGGTCGCACAGACCGCATCCAGACCATCGTGTCATGGACGACCGATGAGCCGGGAACCGGCATCGTAGAATATCAGGAGGGTGCGGGCAGCGTTGCCGATGGGTTTGCCAATAAGGTAACCATCACCGACAGCTATGTCACCAACCATGTGGTCATCCTTGCCAACCTGAAACCGGGAACCATTTACCAGTTCAAGATCACATCGGCAGACCAAGCAGGCAACACCGCCAGCTTCGGCCCGCGCACGATCATCACCCCGCAAAAGGGTGAGTCGATCTTCGATGTCATCTTTAAGAACTTTGAAGATACCTTTAAGTTCTTAAGAGGGGCGGGGCAGTAAGATGAGAGGGTAGAGATGGGAGATTAGAGGTTAGAAAAAGGAGCGCCGTCAGGCGCTCCTTTTTGTATCCTACATGCTATTTGCTACATGTTACACCCTTGGCGATTCCTTTTTTGTTGGGGGTATTGTCATCCCGAGTGCAACGCAGCGAAGCAGCGTGAAATCGAGGGATCCGCAGTAAAAACAGATTCCTCGTCCGCCGGCTGGCGGATCGGAATGACAATGCGGGGGGGGGAGGTGTGTCACCCCGGCGGATACCGGGGTCCAGGTTTTTGCAGTGGTGCCGCATTGTGCTGAAAACTCTGGATCCCGTGTCCCCGTATCGTGGTACGGGGCAGGCTGCGCACGGGATGACAATGCGGGGGGAAGGGCAATGCGTCTATTTCACTTCAATGGTGCGTTCGTTGATGGTGTCTCCATACGACAGGGTAACCGTTATTTTTTCTCGGGGGAGCGCCTTTGTTATGCGCTCGGGCCATTCTACTAAAATGATATTCTGTGGGTCGCTTAGCAACTTCTTGAACCCGAGCTCTTTCATTTCACTTGCATCGCCGATGCGATAACAATCGAAGTGGTGCGCTTTTTGAAATGCGGGCTCACTGGATACCGGCCTCCGCCGGTATGACAATGCGCGCGGGGATGACAGAGGGAGATGCGGGAATGCCACTGCGGGCAACGCGTAAGAACGCAGTAAGGTAAATGTTGGGCTCACGATTTTTTTCTTTACGCCAAGCTCGCGCAATAGGCCTTGAATAAATGTTGTCTTTCCGGCGCCTAGATCGCCTTTAAAAACAACGACAAAAGCGTGCTTCCCCGATTTTGTCCGTGCGACTTCTTCAGCAAACAGCTTTGCTATCTTTTTTGTTTCAGTAGATGAGGTTGTTTTATACTGCATTGATTTTATGATGCAAAAAAGCATAGGAAAATGCAACTGGATACCAGCCGGATCCGCCGGCTGGCGGACTCGTGCCACGATACGGGACCCGCGTTCGGAATGACAATGCATTTACTGTGTCACCCCGGCGGAGGCCGGGGTCCATACTATAAGTCATCATACAAATCCTTCCATTCAGGATTTTCTTTTTCTATTAATTTCAACTTCCAATTCCTGTGCCACTCTTTTAGGCATTTCTCTCTTGCAATCGCGCTACGCACATCAGGCGTCGCCTCAAAATACACCAATCTGTCTATGCTATATATTTTTGTAAATCCTTCTATCAGCTTTTCTTTATGTTCGTATACTCTTCTTTTTAGATCATTTGTTACTCCGATATATAATGTTCCATTTCGTTTATTGGCGAGAATATATATGTAATACTGCATTTCTTTATTATACTGGATACCGGCCTGCGCCGGTATGACAGTACGGGGAGGTGTGACACCCCGGCGCGTTCGGAATGACAATGCGGGGCCTCGCACAAACAAAAACAACCCCGGAGGGTTGTTTTTGTTTGAAGGATATTTTATCGCTTCTTCCATTGCGGGGCGCGTCGTGCCTTTTTGAGGCCCGGCTTCTTTCGTTCCACTGCCCGCGGATCGCGGGTCAACAGATCGAGTCTGCGCAAACGCTTCTGGAATACCGGATTGAACTTGATCAATGCCCGGGCAATTCCGAGACGCGCCGCTTGCGACTGTGCCATCGGTCCGCCTCCCTTTACTTTAATGATCGCTCCAAGCTTGTCGGAGATTTTCATCTTTTCGAGCGCGCTCTCGACATCCTTTTCATATCGCTCGACGCCGAAGTATTCTTTCAATGTCTTGTTGTTGATCTTGATGCCCTCCATTTTAGTGAAGAGGCGAACACGCGCAACTGCCGTCTTGCGGCGACCGACGGCTTCGAAGTACTTGTCCTTCTTTCCGCTGGTTCGCTTCGGTTTTTCCCCGACAGCCACCTCTTCTATTACCAGAGCTTCGTCTGCCTCCTCCTCTTTGGTTAAGGCTTCGTCGATTCCCTTAACGACCTCGTCTTCAAAAGCTGCCTTCTCCTTCGCCACAACTTCGGCGGATGAGTCAACAACTTTCTTATCCTTCGACTTGCTCAGGACTTCGTCCTTTTTTGTTTTTTTCGTTGTTTCCGTCATATAAATAACCGATAACCAATAACTGATAACTGATAACGGGATGCGGATTGCATCTGATTCCGTTTCATTGTTATGGGTTTTTGGTTTTTGGTTTTTGGTTATTACTCAATGATCAACCGCTTCATGCGGGGGACTTGCAATCGGTTCTTTGGCAACATGCGCATGACCGCACGCTTCAACACCTCCTGCTTTCCCTTTTTTGCTACGACCTCCGCATAGGTTTCTTCTTTGATCCCACCCATGTATCCGGAGTGGTGATAGTAGACCTTGTCGGATTCCTTCTTTCCGCTGATCGTCATGCCGTCGACATTCTTTACGATCACCCGATCTTCACCCGCGAGCCTTGGCTCGTAGTTCGGGCTTTTCTTGCCTTGTAAGATGGTCGAGATCTCAGTCGCCAGCCGGCCCATATTCTGATTTTTTGCGTCTATTGTGTAGTCCATATCTGTGAGCCTTTATTTCGGCTATTGTTTATTTTTACCGAAATAATTGCTTTAAGTCAAATGAATCCTTTGGTTGTCTAAATAAGACCATATTTACAGCACTTGTCATTCCGAGCCGCCAACCGGCGGACGAGGGATCTGCAGATTCCTCGATTCCGCGGAGTACCGCTTCACTCGGAATGACATCGCATATAATTTCCAAATAAATCCAATTATTATTTTCGGCCTTCAACGATCTGTTGGGTGATGTTGTTCGGCACTTCTTCGTAATGGTCAAATACCATTGAGAAGCTTCCTCGACCTTGTGTCATTGAGCGCAACTTGGTCGCGTATCCGAACATTTCGGACAGCGGCACCGTTGCGTCGATAACTTTGATGTTTGAGCGGTCATTCATCGATTCAATGCGTCCGCGCTTCGAGTTGATATCACCGGTGATGTCACCCATGAATTCTGTCGGCACGAGCACCTGGACCTTCATAAACGGTTCGGTCAATACCGGCTTTGCCTTCTTTGCCGCGTCGGCGAATGCCATACCTGCGGCGAGTTTGAACGCGATTTCGGATGAGTCAACTTCGTGGAACGATCCATCGTACAATGTCACTTCGACATCGGACAACGGGAATCCTGCGATGACGCCCTTATCCATGGATTCGCGCAAACCTTTTTCAACGGGGGATATGAACTCCTGCGGAATCGCGCCTCCCTTGATCTGGTTCACAAAGACAAATCCCTTGCCTTGTTCTGCCGGCTTCATCTTGATCTTTACATGTCCGTATTGACCCTTACCGCCCGATTGTTTCACATATTTTCCTTCGGCTTCCGCTTCGCCTTTGATGGCTTCGCGGTAGGCTACCTGCGGTCGGCCCGTGTTCGCTTCAACATTGAACTCGCGCTTCATGCGGTCGATGAGAATTTCAAGGTGAAGCTCTCCCATACCGGCAATGATCGTTTCTCCCGTTTCCTGATCGCTCGAGATGCGGAAGGTCGGATCTTCTTCGGCAAGGCGTCGCATGGCGATACCCATCTTTTCCTGGTCAGCCTTGGTCTTCGGCTCGATACGAACCGAGATAACCGGTTCAGGGAAGGTGATCTTCTCCAAAACGATTGGCTTTTCCGGGTCGCACAAGGTGTCGCCGGTCGATGTATTCTTCAACCCGACGATGGCGCCGAGGTCTCCCGCATACATTTCGTCGACTTCTTCACGCTTGTTCGAGTGCATGCGCACGATGCGGCTGATGCGTTCCTGATTTCCCTTGCTCGAGTTCAGTATGTAGCTGCCCTTTTTGAGCACGCCAGCATATACGCGGAAGTAGGTGAGTGAGCCCACAAACGGATCGGTCGCAATCTTGAATGCAAGACCGGTGAACGGTTCCTCATCATTCGGCTTACGGGTCAACGAGATCGATTCATCACGCACATCGGTTCCCTTGATCGGCTTCAGCTCGTCGACTTCCACCGGTGACGGCAGATAATCGATGATTGCATCGAGCAAGAGCTGTACGCCCTTGTTCTTTAACGCCGAACCGGTCAATACCGGCACGAGCCTGTTGTCGATGGTCGCCACGCGCAATGCGGCGCGCAACTCATCTTCGGATATTTCTTCTCCGCCCAAATATTTTTCCATGAGCGCTTCGTCCGTCTCGACGATCCTTTCAACGAGCACGGCGCGCAACGCGTCGGTCTTTTCCTTCAAGTCCGCCGGGATATCTTCTTCGACGATGGTCTCGCCGTTGTTTCCCTTGAACCGGATTGCTTGCATTGTCATCAGGTCTACGACGCCATCAAAATTAGCTTCTGCACCTATCGGATATTGCAGTGCCACCGCATTGGTGGTCAACCGCTCGTGGATCGTGCGGAATGAGTGGTCGAAGCTTGCGCCCGTGCGGTCCATTTTGTTGATGAAGCACATGCGCGGAACGCGATACTTGTCCGCCTGATGCCAAACCGTTTCCGACTGCGGCTCTACACCCGCAACGCCGTCAAATGCTACGACGCCGCCGTCGAGTACGCGCAATGAGCGCTCCACTTCAACGGTAAAGTCTACATGGCCCGGCGTGTCGATGATGTTGATGCGATGTTCGTTCAGTTTCTTTATCTCTTTTCGCTCCTCGTCGCTTTTCAGGTGACGCGTCTTGCGACTTGAGGTCCAGAAACAGTTAGTCGCGGCAGATGTAATGGTGATGCCGCGCTCGCGCTCCTGTTCCATCCAGTCCATGATGGCTTCACCTTCATGCACCTCGCCGATGCGATGGGAAATACCGGTGTAGAACAAAATGCGTTCGCTGATCGTGGTCTTGCCCGCATCGATGTGGGCAATGATCCCGATATCGCGATATCTATCTATTGGATATTGTCTCATATAAATAACCTATAACCTATAACCGATAACCGATAACGGGATGCGGATTGCATCTAATTCCGTTTCATTGTTATGGGTTTTTGGTTTTCGGTTGTTGGTTATCTTGCAAAGTGTGCGAAGGCGCGGTTTGCTTCGGCCATCTTGTGCACATTTTGCTTCTTTTTGATCGCGGTTCCTTCGCCCTTATAGGAAGCGATGAGTTCTTCAGCGAGACGCTCCGACATTGCTTTGCCTTTTTTGGCCCGTGCCGCGTCAATCATCCACTTGCAACCCAAGAAAAACTTTCGTTCTGCGCGTACTTCGCGGGGAACCTGATAGTTCGCACCGCCAACGCGCTTACTGACAACCTCAAGCAAGGGAGAAGCATTTTCCAACGCTTTCTCGAACACCTCAAGCGGGCTCATCTGTAATTCCTTTTCTATGATGTTAAATGCACCATATACAACCCGCTCGGCAACCGTCTTTTCGCCGTCAAACATCATGTAATTGATGAATCGGGACAACGCGATGGAGCCATGCTTCACATCCGGCGTGTGATATTTTTTAAATTTTCTGTTTCTTCGCATAAATTTATGATTTAGGATTTATGATTTAAGATTTAAGAACCAATTCCCTTGCATCTTAAATCTTGCATCTTAAATCTTTTTTACTTAGCTGTCTTGGCTTTTTTCGCGCCATACTTACTGCGACCCTGATTCATCTTTACACAACCTGCCGTATCGAGTACGCCACGCACAATGTGGTACCGTACGCCCGGTAAATCCTTTACGCGTCCGCCGCGGATCATAACAACCGAGTGCTCCTGGAGGTTATGTCCCATTCCCGGAATGTACGCGGATACTTCCATGCCGTTGGTCAAACGAACACGGGCGACCTTGCGAAGCGCCGAGTTTGGCTTCTTCGGAGTGGTGGTAAACACCTTCAAACATACGCCTCGTTTGAACGGAGACGTAGAGTTCACCGGGCGGTTCAAGATCGTATTGAAATACAACCCCATCGCCGGCGACTTGGACTTCAGATTTTTGCTCTGGCGTCCTTTCTTAATTAGTTGTCTAATAGTAGGCATCTCTCTTTCCCGGTCTACATGGGGTTGGCGAACTGCTGCGTTGCCTTCCTCGCGCCCTTCCTCGAAGGAGGGTCACTCCATCTCGGTCGTTCGCTCGTTGGCGCCTTGCACTTCATCCAACCGCATGTAGCCGGTTTTTTAATATAAACAATACTATCCCTTCGACGGATTTTCATGCATAGCAGATGAATCAAGGGAGTGACTCTTTTGCCATGAATACGAAATATCCAAAAGGGTTCCGAACATCTTTAACAGTACCTGCGTCATCGCTTCTTTTTACTCGCGATGCCGTATGTTTCCCATTAAAGTTTGCCGCTCCGGTATTTTAAATCACAAAGTTTATTTGTCATCCCGAGCCCATTCGACAAGCTCAGGGTAAACGGAGCCGAGGGGTCTGCTTTTTACTACAGATTCCTCGATTTCGCGGGGGTACCGCTCCACTCGGAATGACACACTTTGTAATTTTATTTATCGGTGGCTATTCCAAATTAAGGGTTGTCTTGTAAAATCCGCCATGGGCGAACTGCGCGACAAGCCTCAAAAAGGGTGGGTGATGAGGGATTCGAACCCCCGACCCTCTCGGTGTAAACGAGATGCTCTAACCAACTGAGCTAATCACCCGAATTGACTAATAACTACTAACTAATAACTTATAACAAAATACGATTTGACTCCTCTAAAAAGTGTTTCCATAATACCTTTACTTATTGCATTAGTCAATGTTTCTACGGATAAAATAGGCGCATTATCATCCCGTGCTCAAGCCTGTCCGCCAGCCGGCGGAACACGGGATCCAGAGTTTTTACATTGGCGATACTTAGGCATTCAGACCCTGGATTCCCGTTTTCCCTCCCAAGGTGGGCAGGCACGGGAATGACAATGCGGGGAGATAACCGATGACCAATAACTAATGACCGATAACGGGATGCAATGGAATGAAAATGCGGGGATGCGGGGGGGTTATCTGTCTCCGTTTGGGAGCTGGGCGTCTTCCTTTATGGAGCGGCTGATCAGGCTTTCCACATAGATCATTCCTAAAAAGAACAGGGCTGTGAATATCGCCACTGTTTTTATGTCTTTTTTCCACAATTCGGCCCGTTCGGCGAACACATACCCTACCGAAACAAATGTTGTCGTCCAAATAAATGCAGCGGGGATGCTGTATTTAAGCAGTTTTTTGAATGGGGTTCTGAAATATCCGCTCGACATAAGCATAAATCGGTTCATTCCCCATGCGAATTTTGACATAAAAATATACAATCCCTCGCGTTTTTTGAGCTTTTTGAACATATTTTCCAGCTTTTCCACATCAAAAATCCAAAATTTCTTTCTTTCCCCCGCGCCTACCTTCATTCCTATGGCCCAATACCCAATATCGTGCAAAATAACCGCGCAAAATGCCACTAAAATGGTATCCATGAAGTCGATAACCTGCCCGCGTACCAAAATGCCCGCCAAAATAAGGAACATCTCCCCCTCGATGAACATGCCCAAAAACACGATCATATAGGTCGCAATAAGGCCTATTTGGGTAAATTGCAGCAACAATGCCTCCATATTTTGTATCATATCATTGCTTTGGGGGATAAAAAAGCCCGCCCATATCGCTATAGGCGGGTTATTCTCCTTAGGGAAGGCCACTAGTCGAACATCCAGTCCTTGAGGACCCACTGTTCCACCTGCTGTTGGCCGTTGCCATTGAACCGGAATACCTTTTCGGTCGTCCCGATCACCCTGTTGCCGTACCGGCTATAGGCGACCACAAGCATGTGCACCACTTCTTCTCCGTGCACATGGTTCTTGATCTTGATGTCCACCGACTGCTTGGGTAGGTAAAACATCGGGAGTTCCGTTCCGTTTTGCACGAGCCGTATCTTGTATTGGCTCGCGTTTACGACCATGAGGTAGGAACTGTAGTAAAATGAGTTCTTACCCCCATGCGTATACTCCTGCCGGTAATCCTGCTTATGCTCTACAGGAACTGCGGTGTAAATAGTAACCCCTTTTACTCCGCACCCACACAATAGGCACAGGGCCGCTAATGCGGCAATCGCCGTTTTCTTCATTTCCGGCCTCCTTTTTTCCGGTTGCCCCTTTGCTGTTCCAGCGTATAGGATGCTGCCATGAACAAGCACCCGATCAATACCCACAGAGCCCCGAGCACAATAGACGAGACTCCCACCGGTCTTCCCATTGCCGCCGTGCTTTTCAGCGCCGCAAACCCGTCACTTGTGACCTTGGCGCCAATTACGATAATGCCAAACGCCGAGAGCCTCTGTATGTACTTCCCGAGCTTTTCTCTCATGTTCCTGCCTCCCCATAGTAGTGGTTTTTGACTAAGTTCTAATATAATTTTACAACTTTTGTTTACTTTAGTCAATCCCCATATAACTAACACACACTTCGGACAAAAAGAGGCGTGGTACTTGATGGTTATGAATGAGTTTGTCATTCCGAGCGCAGCGGAGCGGAGTCGAGGAATCTGTTGCTACCAACAACTTTAGATTTCTCAACAGGATAGGGGACGGGGATCCAGGTTTTCTATAGCGGTGTCCGCTTTGCGCAAAAGACTCTGGATTCCGGCCTCCGCCGGAATGACAATACGGTATGGAAGGTGGACTATAAAAATATCCGTCCGCCAGCTGGCGGACGGATATTTTTATGTTATTTCGTCAATTCACTCTCTATTTCCTTAAGGAACACGCTTGTTTTCTTTATGCCCAGGTCGCCCTCGCCTCGCTTGCGAATGGCCACGCTTTTGGCGGCGACTTCCTTATCGCCGATAACCAATAGGTAGGGGATGCGTTTCATTTCCGCTTCGCGGATCTTTTTGCCAACGCTCCCGTCATAATCAGCCACTTCTACGCGCGCGCCCAATGCTTCAAGCTGGGCTGCGACTTCTTTTGCGTATGGAAGATGAGCTTCGCCCACATTGATGACCTTGCACTGCACGGGGGATAGCCATGTCGGCAGGTCGCCCGCGGTCGTTTCGAGTAAGAATGAAAAGAACCGTTCGAATGACCCGAGGATGGCCCGGTGTATGACGACCACCGGCTGCTCCGTTCCATCTTTGTCTATGTAATTCAAGTTGAACTTTGCCGCGGAGTAGTAGTCTACCTGAATGGTCGCGATAGTATCTTCCTTTCCGTAAATGTTCTTGATCTGAATGTCTATCTTCGGCCCGTAGAACGATGCCTCGCCAAGCCCTTCGACGAATTCAAGTTTGAGCTTTTTAAGCACGCTTCTCAGCACGCTTGCGCCGTCTTCCCACATTTTTTTGTTTTTTACATCGCCGTATTTCTCCTTGTTCTTGAAGTCGGGGAGGGAAAGGCGGAACCAGTAGCCACCGATGTTAAAATCATCGTAGACTTCCTTGAACAATTCGAGAATGCCGATTATTTCCGCTTCCAATTGTTCCTGCGTGGCGTAGATGTGCGAATCGTTTTGGGTAAACCCGCGCGTGCGGATCATGCCGCTTAATGTTCCCGATCGTTCAAAGCGGAACACATTGCCGAACTCGGCCATGCGAAACGGCAGGTCGCGGTAGCTCATCAATTTATGGTTGTAAATCGAGTGATGATGTGGGCAGTTCATAGGGCGCAAATAGTAGCGCTCTCCCTCTATCTCGATCGGTGCGTACATGTCTTCCTTATAATGGGCGAGGTGTCCGGAGGTTTTATACAACCCCTCTTTGGCCAAAATAGGCGTCAAAACATGCTTGTATCCAGCCTTTTGCTCCTTGTCGTACATGTAGGTTTCAATCAAGTGTCGCACCAAATATCCGTTCGGAAGCCACAAGGGGAGCCCTTTGCCGATCTTTTCATCTACCATAAACATGTCGAGTTTTTCGGCAAGCACGCGATGGTCGCGGCGCTCCGCCTCTGCCAACATATGCAAATGCGCTTCGAGATCTTCTTTTGTTTCAAAGGCAAGGCCGTAGATACGCGTAAGCATCGGGTTCTTTTCCGAACCTTTCCAATATGCCCCGGCGATCTTTTGCAGTTTAAATGCTTCCGGATTTATTTCTTTGGTCGATGCCACATGCGGGCCCGCGCATAAATCGGCAAAAATCACTTCTTTACCGCTTTTTGTCGCGTACATCGTCGGCTCTTTGCCGTCTTTTTTTAGATCCTTGATCAGCTCCAATTTATATGGCTGATTTTTGAAAAACTTTTTTGCTTCGTCGTAGGTGGTCTTTTCTTTTTTAAACACCAACTCTTTTTTCATCAATCCGCGCATGCGGTTTTCAAGCGCCTGCAAGTCTTTATCGGTCACTTTTGCGTTTCCAAAATCGAAATCATAATAAAATCCGTTTTCTATCACCGGCCCGATGCCGAGCTTGGTTCCCGAAAACTGCTTCAAAACCGCCTCTGCCAATAAGTGGGAAAGGGAGTGCCTGACCTTTTCCAAATTGTTGCCCATAGCTTTTTTACTAACAGCTTTTTTGATCGTTTTTTTCGTCGTTTTCATAGTGATGATATTACCCTTATTAAACGCCAAACCAACCAAAATTGCAAAACGCCAAATGTAACGATGTCTGACATCGTTACATTTGCGTGCTATTATATAAACATGTCTGAACTATACCATGCTCTTAACCGAGGAGTTGATAAGAAGAAAATATTTCTGGACAAACAGGACCACTTGCGATTTATTCATGACCTTTATGAATTCAATGACGAAGCTCCGGCGAGCAATAATTGCCACGGCTTTCGCCGGATGCCGGTTAAATGTAACGATGTCGGACGTCGTTATATTAAACGATCCCGATTGGTTACCATCCATGCATTCTGTCTCATGCCAAACCATTATCATCTGCTTTTAAGCCCGCGCGTCGAGAATGGTATCCCTTTATTTATGAAGAAGTTGAATGGCGGATATGCAAAGTATTTCAACGAACGATACGATCGAAAAGGGACATTATTTGAGGGAAGGTATAAGTCGGTGCCGGTAACGGCGCAATCACACTTTATTCACTTGCCCTATTATATTCACTTGAACCCGTTGGATATGTTTGATCACGGATGGCGGGATCGGGTAGTTCATAGCCATGCCGATACCATAAAATATTTGGAAAATTATCGATGGTCGAGCCATTTGGACTATTTGGGGAAAAAGAATTTCCCCTCGGTTACACAACGAGAGTTCCTGCTCGAATTTTTTGGAGGACAGGAGGGATACGCGCAAGCGTTAGCCCAATGGGTCAAAGATATTAGTATCAACGAGATACATGACATCATCTTAGAAAAGTGACTGCAGTAAACGCAAATGTAACGATGTCAGACGTCGTTACATCGCAAGGTGTGCATAAAAAGAAAGGCCCCGATTGCTCGGGGCTTTTTGTCGCTTCCTTAATCGCCGTTTTTATTCGTGGCGTTTGAGGCTGATACACTTTCGCTCGTTCGTTCGGGTATTGAGGGAGTAGGTGACGGTCATTTTCGTTCCGGGCTTTACCGCATCAAAGATCTGCGGGCTTACCCATTCGGCGAATGAATAGCCGTCATTGCAGTTGATCTGCAGCATCAGCTCACATTCTCCCGTTTTTCGGACATACTTCAATTCACCGTAGGGAACCTGTATCACGGGGGCGCCACTGTTAACGCGCGGGTAGCAGACATACTTCATCGCCACCCCTCCCTCCACCTCGTGGACCGAACTGGTCGGGTTTTTCTGCTCTTTTTTGGCTCCCCTTCGGTCTCTCACAAGGTTTAAAATAATCACCGCGAGACCGCCAATCGTTACAAAAATTGCCCCCATGACCAGCCCGAGACCCAGTTGGGCCAATAGCTTATCCATTTTTGTCGCCCTCCTTTTTGCGCTCTTTTAAAACCAGAGCGATAAATGCCAACCATGAAAAAGCTACCAAAACGAGCGTAGCTATCCCTAAAAACTCCGGGTTTTCAGAAAACAACATCCTTATGTATTCCATACCTTTTCTCCCGTCCAAAAGTAATATTGAAAATCTACTGGGTTTATAGTGTCATTTATTTACCTGTTTGTCAACTTTTGCCAATAAAAAAGGCCCAGCGACATGTGTCGCCGGGCCTTGGAAGGCTTGCTGCTGAAGAAGTGAGGTAGTCTTTGTGGTGCTGAACCCACCTGACACGGCTTATTCCCCCAAGGTGATGGGGTACACGACCTATTTGCCCCTGATGTTTTAATTGAGGTGCCCCCCCATAAAGCAAAGTGCCCTTCGCCCATCAGAAACTACTAATTCGCTTTGCCGATACCGTGTCCGATCCAGCGCCCCGATGACGGAGCGGTATCCCCTTGTCCCCCACCTCTCCGGAGTTCTCCAGCAGCAAACTGCTAATCTCAATGATACTGGGGGAATCTTAGCCAATTGAGTAGTCCGTGTCAATGGCGCGGGATAGGAGGGTGGGTATAAAGTATAAGGTATACAGTATAGGGTATGGGTGGGGTAATTTATAATTTTTAATTTCTAATTTCTAATGAGGGAGGCGGGGATCCAGTATTCTCTGCGGTAGTGACACAGGGATATCTATACTCTGGATCCCGTGTCCCCGTATCGTGGTACGGGGCAGGCTGCGCACGGGATGACAATGCGGGGAGGAGAGGAGGGTATAAAGTATAAGGTATACAGTATAGGGTATGGGTGGGGTACGGGGGAGGGAGAAAAGAGATAAGAGGTGAGAGATGAGAGGGAAGGGGGAAATAACTTATGCCTGATAACGGATAATTAATAACGGGATGCGGGATACTAACTACTAACTAATGACCGATGACGGGGGCCGGGGTGGAGACAGGAGGTTAGGGGTAAGGGAAAAGAGAGGGGAAGGAGAGTAATGTGCAAAAAGTCGGCGCATGCGCCGACTTTTTATTCTGTTATTGGCTATGAGTTATAGGTTATTGGTTATTGGTTATAGGTTATAGGTTCTTAGTCAGATAAGCTCCACCGCGCCTTCGCAGATGAACTTCATTTCTGTATCTTTTGCGGAGAGTTTGCCCTCTGCGACGATCAGTTTGTTTTCCACCCAGAGGTTCGGGTTGCGCGCGAGCGTTTCCGTGAACACGATTGCTTCGATGCTTTCGTTCGCGTCTTCAATGCGGGCAAATGCCATCGGCTTTCCTGCTTTAGTGGTTATCTTTTTTACTCCCGTTACCACGCCGGCGATGCGATGCTTTTGTTGGTCTTTCTGCTCCAGCTGCAGTAGGTCACGAATAGATTTTACCTTGTATTGCACCAACTGTGCCTTGTGTTCGGAAAGGGGATGGTCGGAAATGTACAACCCGAGCAGTTCTTTTTCCCAGTTCAGCTTGTCCTTTTTAGAAATAGGCTCGGCATCCCTTAGATTCAAAACGCTTTTCGAATAGACCGTACCAAAGAGATTGTTTTGATTGGATACCTCATTCTTTTTCATCGTCTGCGAATACCGCAATATCTCGTCCATGTTCGCGAGTACCTTTCCCCGCTCAAGCTTGAACGAATCAAATACGCCGGCCTTGGTCAAACTTTCTATTGATTTTTTATTGATGTCCTTGTGCTTTACGCGCGTCAGGAAATCCTCGAGATCCACATACGGTCCGCCGGCCTGTCGTTCGGCAATGATCGCTTCGACCACCGCGGCCCCTACATTTTTTATCGCCTGCAATCCGAATCGGATGCTCGTTCCTTGCGGAGCAAAGCTTACCGCACTTTCGTTTATGTCAGGCGGTAGCACCAACACGCCGTGCTTTTTTGCCTCATCTATTAGAAACGCGATGCGTTCCACATCGTCGCTTTCCGAGTTGAAAAGCGCCGTCATAAACTCAATAGGGTAGTGTGCCTTCAAGTACGCCGTCTGGTAACCTATCAATCCATAGCAGACGCTGTGCGATCGGTTGAAACCGTATTTCGCGAACGGCGGGAACAATTCCCATATCTTCCGGGCTATCTTTTCGTTGATACCATTGGCGATCATACCGTTGATTAGCTTTCCCTCCTGCTCGTCGAGCAGTGCTTTGATCTTTTTGCCGATCGCCTTGCGCAATGTGTCCGCCTCGGCAAGCGTGTATCCGGCAAGGTCGCGCGCGATGCGCATCATCTGCTCCTGATAAATGCCGATGCCGTAGGTTTTTCCAAGGATCGGCGCGAGCATGGGGTGCAGAAGTTTTACTTCTTCACGGCCATACTTTCGGTTGATATAATCCGGGATCAGTTCCATTGGGCCCGGGCGATAGAGTGCCACCATGGCGACGACATCTTCGAATTCGGTTGGCTTTAGTTCCTTTAGATAGCGGCGCATGCCTGCGGATTCAAACTGGAACACTCCCACCGTATCGCCATTTTGCAGCACCTCAAATGTTTGCGCGTCATCCAGCGGAATGTCTGAAATATTTACAAGCTCTCCCGTGCTTTCCTGTACCAATCGCAATGCCTCTTCGATGATCGTCAGGTTTCGCAGTCCGAGAAAGTCCATTTTGAGCAACCCAAGTTTTTCAACGATTCCTTGTTCAAATTGCGTAATGACCGAATTTTCATTTTGCGGCGATCGCTGCAACGCCACCACATCGGTTAGCGGTTCCGCGGAAATGATAATGCCGCACGCGTGCACCGACGCATGCCGGGCAACTCCTTCGAGTTTCTTTGCGGCGTCTATCAGCTTTTTTGCATCCGGATTTGTGGCATACATCGTGCGCATTTCTTCCACCGCGTCGAGCGCCTGTCCAAGATTTTTTACCGGAGTCGGGGGAGCGGGAACCAGCTTTGCCACCTGATCACAAAATGCATAGGGCAAGCCAAGCGCGCGACCTGCGTCGCGAATTGCCGCCCGTGCCGCCATTGTTCCGAATGTAATGATCTGCGCAACCCGGTCTTCTCCATATTTCTGCCGCACATAATTTACTACTTCGTCGCGCCGCTTGTCGGCGAAATCAATATCAATATCGGGCATTTGGATGCGATCGGGATTCAGAAACCGCTCAAACAAAAGATCATATTTGATCGGGTCCACATCGGTAATGTTCAGCACATAGGCTACGAGGCTTCCCGCCGCCGATCCTCGGCCCGGCCCCACCACCACCCCGTGATCGCGCGCCCATTTAATAAAATCTTGCACGATCAAAAAGTAATCGGCATACCCTGTGTTTCGTATAACGCCAATTTCGTATTCCATTCGATCGCTCACTTCCTGTGTAATTTCTTTGTAGCGCGACGAGAGCCCTTCCCGTATTATTTTTTCGAGATAGTCCATGCTATCCATCCCTCCGGGTGTGGCAAACTTCGGCAAACGCACCACATCCAGCTCAAGCTCCACATTGCATCGCTCCGCTATCTTTGCCGTGTTTTCTATCGCTTCGGGAATATCGGCAAACCACTCTGCCATTTCTTCGGGCGAGTTCATTGCATAATTTTCATCCATCATAGACATGCGCCCTATGTCGTTCACCGTATTGCCGGTCTGGACCGCAAGTAAAATGTCTTGATATTGCGCATCTTCCGGGCGCGCATAATGAATATCTTTTGTTGCCACTACGGGGATGCCGAGTTTTTTCGCGATAGTTTTTAATCCTTTTACCGCGATATCCGCATCCGGAATGTTCGGCAAATGCCATATTTCAATAAAAAAATTATCTTTGCCAAACAGATCCCTATACTCTTTTGCCACAGCCTCCGCTTCTTCCATTCGGCCGTGCACGCATAGTTGGGCTATTTCTCCGCCAAGACAACCGGACAGCGCAATAATCCCTTCGTGCCACTGCGCCAAGATCTCCCTATCTACTCGCGGCTTATAATAAAACCCCTCCAAGTGCGAGCTTGAAGACAATTTAAGCAGGTTTTTCCAACCTTTTTCGCTCTCGCAGAGTAATGTGAGGTGGTTATAATTTTCCTTTGTTTTTTTGCCGGTTCCTTCGCTTTCGGATGGTGTCAGCTTCCGATCGAGCCGGCTGCCTTTTGCCACATAGGCTTCCATGCCGAGCAATGGCTTGATGCCGGACTTTTTTGCCTTCGAGTAAAACTCAACCGCTCCATAGAGGTTGCCGTGATCGGTTAATGCCAATGATTCCATGCCGAGTTCTTTTGCGCGCGCAACAAGATCGTCTATCTTTGCCAAACCATCGAGCAGGGAGTAGTGGGAGTGGGTGTGGAGGTGGGTGAATTTCATAGAGGGGTCGCGAATAATGCGAATTAGGCGCAAATAATGCGAATACAAATAGACGCATATCACAAATCTACACCTCTTCTTTGTCCCATTATACCTAATATGCTCTTTGGGGCAACTTTGCGTATGAGATGTGAGGTAGGGGGTGTGAGGTATGAGGTGGGAGGGGGGGGAGGGGGTATAAAGTATAAGGTATACGGTATACGGTATGGGGGGGGAGGGGAAGAAAAAAAGAGATGAGAGGTGAGAGATAAGAGGGGGAGGAGAGATAAGGGGGAATTTCTAATTACTAATTTTTAATTTCTAAATAAAATACTGGATCCCGGCCTCCGCCGGGATGACAATGCAAAATATTGGATTCCTATTTTTTTGCTTTCGCATAAAGCTACAGCAGGGCAATGCGCGGGAATGACGGTGCCAAATGGGGTGTATTTTTATTCCTATTGACACGGTTTTTAAATCCATTACTATATATCACAAATAAAGGTCATATTGTATTATTTTTACATACCAGACATTTTAAATGGCACAAGAAAGTGTTGCGACTCCTACGCAGAATTATTTGGAGAACGAAGACCTTGTCTTCGAAATAGGTGACGAGGAAATTGAGACGAAGAAAAAGCGTGGCGATGACGATCATGTCGGATACGGTCAGGAAGCCGAACCGGCCGATGATGATATCGTCTCGGGCGACGAGGAAGATGTAGAGCTTGAAGAGTTTTCCGGCTTCGATTGGGCCGACGAAGAAGACATCGTTGAATAAGCCTTAAAAAAAGACGCTTTACTGCGTCTTTTTTTGTGCCTTTCTTTTAATTTTAGTACACTAATAAGGGGTAATTTTAAATTTATAATTTATAATTTTTAATGAGGATGCGGGGGGGATAATTTTAAATTTATAATTTTTAATGAGGATGCGGGATTCCCGCCTTCGCGGGAATGATATACTCCCCGTATTGTCATCCCGTGCCACGACACGGGATCCAGTGTTTTCCGCGGTAGTAACATATGGATGTTCAGACTCTGGATACCGACCGGAGTTTATCCCGTACTTGATACGGGACCCACATTCGGTATGACAAGGCGGGGGAAAATAACCTATAACCGATAACCTATAACGGGATGCGGGAGGATACTAATAACAAAAATTGATAAAAATAATTGACTTTTAAAGCTCTTTGCTGTGTAATTCCATTCTATGCCAAAAACAACTCACGCTAAAAAGGCAGTCGATCATGTGCGCCGGAATCTTATTATTAAGATTTCCGCCATTGCCGTTATTCTTTTTGCATCACTTGGAACCTTCGGGGTCATCCACATTGCCCGTATCGCAAAACAACTTCCCGATCCTGAAAAGTCCGGCGGGTGGCAAATGCAGGAATCGACAAAACTCTACGACCGCACCGGCGAGATTCTTTTATACGAGATCAACGCAGAGGGAAAGCGCACTGTCATCCCTTATGATCAAATACCCAATCGTGTGAAGCAGGCGACTGTCGCCATAGAAGACAGTGGTTTTTATACGCATTCCGCCATCGATATCAGTGGCATTTTTCGTGCGTTTTTTATAAATACCCTCAGTGGCGAAATAAGCCAGGGCGCTTCGACCATCACCCAACAGTTGGCAAAAAATGCCTTTCTTTCGCCGGAACGAACCTACACCCGTAAGATCAACGAGATCATTCTTGCTTTTTGGATTGAACGCTATTATACAAAAGACGAAATTCTTAATCTTTATTTAAACCAGATCGCATATGGCGCGGGAGCGAACGGTATAGAAGCCGCCGCACAGACTTATTTCGGAAAGTCCGCGAAGGATCTTTCCCTTCTTGAATCGGCCACGCTTGCCGCCATCGTTCAACGCCCCAGCTATTATTCCCCATGGGGTTCCCATAAGGGCGATTTGCTTAAGCGAAAAGATCGCGTCTTGGAAGAAATGTATGCCGCCGGCCATATTACCCAAAAGGAACGCGATGCCAATCTTAAAGTATCGCCCCGTTTTCTTGAACAAAATATCGGATCCATAAAGGCTGCTCATTTTTCCATGGCGGTGCGTGACTATTTGTTGAATAAATATGGAGAAGATATTATCAACAAAAGGGGATTAAAGGTCATTACCACACTCGATTATGACCTGCAGCAAATTGCCGAACGCGCAGTAAAGGATGGTGCGGCACGCAATACCGAACTCTATCAAGGACACAATGCTTCCCTGGTTGCAGAAGATCCAAAAACGGGCCAAGTACTTGCGCTTGTTGGTTCTGCCGATTACTTCGACGAAACCATCGATGGCAATTTCAATGTCGCCACTCAGGGACTTCGCCAACCGGGTTCGTCTATTAAGCCGTTTGCCTATATGACAGCTTTCCAAAAAGGATACACTCCCGAAACCCTTTTGTTTGATGTGTCTACCGAGTTTGATACAAGCGGCACGGTAAGTTACCGCCCGGAAAACTACGATCATTCCTACCGCGGGCCTATCAATATGCGCAACTCGCTTGCGCAATCCATCAATGTTACCGCAGTAAAGACCCTTTATCTTGCGGGTATTAACGACACGATCAAAAATGCATTTGATTTCGGTCTTACCACATTGACCGACCCAAACCGCTACGGCCTTTCGTTTGTTCTTGGCGGTGGGGAAATCCGTCTTATCGACATGGTCGGTGCCTATTCCGTGCTTTCTCAAGACGGCATAAAACACCAACAGGCTTTTGTTTTGAGTGTTACCGACGAACAGGGGAGTGTTTTGGAAAAATATCTCGACAGATCAACACAGATCATCGACTCCCGCTATCCGCGTATGGTCAACGATATTCTTTCCGACCCCGTTGCGCGGAGACCTCTTTTTGAAAGTAGTTTTGATTTGACCGTATTTCCTGATCGCGATGTAGCCCTAAAAACCGGAACCACCAACGACTACCGCGATGCGTGGGTATTTGGCTATACGCCTTCATTGGTCGTTGGCGTGTGGGCGGGAAACAATAATAATGCCCCAATGCAACAAAGTGGCGGCAGTATTCTTGCGGCGGTTCCTATTTGGAATACATTTATGACCGAGGCACTTCCTAAATTTCCTACAGAAACCTTTACCCGACCGGAAGCTGTTTCCGTGTCAAAACCCATGTTTGACGGAAATTACCGTTCAAACGGAGAAGTGCATTCCATTCTTCATTATGTTGATCGGGAAGATCCTACCGGTTCCATGCCCAGCAACCCTGCACAGGATCCCCAATACAACCTCTGGGAAGCGCCTGTACGCGCTTGGGCTAATATAAACCTATAACGACTTCGTTCGTAATAAAAAATCTCCTTAGCGGGAGATTTTTTACAGTCCTGTTCAGATGGTATGTAGTATGAGGTAGGTAGTATACAGTATGGATGTATAAGAGTTAAATAATTAGTATATACCAAATTATATACTTAATACCTTCTACTTCTTCATGTATTATTTATCGGCATGATGATATAGAAATAATCTTGCACATTCATCGGCCGTATGATCGCGGGTTTATTATCCCCATTTAGTCCGATCGTTATATTTTCCGTTTCGATATTTTTTATACCATCAAATAGAAACTTCCAGTTAAATACGATTTCCATTGAATCACCTTTTATTTTTGCCGGTATCAGATACTGATTTTCTCCCAATATTGGGTTTGCCGAGAATAATTCTATGTTTTTTACCCCTTCTTTTATGATAACCCTGATCTCATTCATCTTATCAGAGAAAGATCCTGTCAATTTCAACGCATTTACTAATTGATCCCTATTTACCGTAATTTCTATCGCTATTTCTTTTGGGATAATTGGCTGATAATCGGGAAAATCTCCATTTATAACCCGGGAAACCAGTTCAAATTTATCAGTTCGGAATAATATTTGATTTAAATCGAAGTAAATAGATATTTTCTCTTCGTCTTTCTCCGACATAATCCTTACCAGTTCCTGTATGGTCTTTAGCGGAACGATCATCTTCAGCTTCTGTTCTATATTTGCCTTATAACTATTTTCATCGATTGTTCTTTCTGCAAGCCTAAAACTATCCGTAGCGGCAAACTTTATGATGTTTACCTGATAATCAAACAACACGCCACCCAGCTCCGGACGAATAGCGGAACCTTGACTCGCCATAACAATAGACAGAAAGGTATCTTTCAATAATCCGCTTTCCATCTGTAAATATTCCCTTTCGTTCTCTATTTTCGGAATAATAGGGAACTCTTCTTTTTTTGTTCCCTGTATTTTCGCCTGATAATTCTCTGTTTTTATGACCAAATTGTTATTTTTAGTCTCCAAACTAACCCGCTCGCTCTCAAGATTATTAATGATCGACGAAAGAATACTCAATGGAACCGTTATACTCCCATCTTTGATGACTTTTGCCGGAATAACACTCGATATCGCCATTTCAAGATTCGTTACCGAAAACTTTATTTTATTTTCATGTGTTTCTATAAGGCAGTTTTTCAGAATAGGGAGTGATGCATTTTCCGATCCGATTTTTCCGAGTGCAGTGATACCTTCTTTAAGGTTTGTTTTCAGTACGATGAGTTCCATAAAATAAAATTTGTTTGTAATGCATTCTTACTACTTCTGTTACTATAATATATTAAAAATAGTAGAAGCAGTAGTAGGGGTGTGGACAGTGTGGATAAGTGGATAATGGATAACAATAGAAACGGATTTATTTAATTCTGCAGTGTGGATAAAAAGCGGGAAAAAATTATTTGCTGTTGATAACTTCTTTAATGGAAGTTATCTTATTTCCCAGTTTTTGGTCCGAAGTCAATAATTTCGAGATTTTATCGCATGCGTGCATAACTGTTGAATGGTCTCTTTTCCCCATTTTATACCCGATATCCGAGTAGGACATCCCCAAGAGATCCTTCATAAGAAACATGGTGATCTGACGCGGTTCGACAACCTCCTTTCTTCTTCCCTGGTCGGTCAGTTCCTTTTCAGTCAGTTCAAAAAAGTTTGCAACTACCTGCATAACCTGATTTGGGGTTACATTTTTAAAGGAATGTTTGGTCGTTTTGTCGATAATTTCTTCAACAATGGATTTTGTAACCTCAATACCCTTCACATCCTGATAAAACATGATTTTTTTCAGGACGCCCTCTATTTCCCGAATGTTTCGTTGCATTTTTTCCGCAATGAACTCAGCCACTTGATCGGAAACGGTCATGCCCTCCTGTTCCAACTTCTTTTTAATGATAGCGAGGCGCATTTCATAGTCGGGATAGGATATATCCACGATCATGCCACTGCTAAAGCGGGAGCGAAGCCGTTCTTCAAGAATGGAGGTTTCGTGAGGTGGGCGATCGGAAGAAAGAATAATCTGCTTATCGTTATCATACAGCGCATTGAATGTGTGAAAAAATTCCTCTTCACTTGCCGCCTTTCCTGCTATGAACTGAATATCGTCGATAATAAGTACATCTACCGAGCGGTATATGCGCTTCATATCTTCCATCCGCCTGTTTTTTATGGAAAAGACAATGTCATTTACGAACTTTTCCGACGGAATATATTTGACCTTAAGATTATTGCCATGGGTCTGGCGAATCTGATTTCCTATGGATTGCATCAAATGGGTCTTTCCAAGGCCGGAACCACCATAGATGAATAACGGGTTATATTTTTTACCCATATCCTTTATGACCGCAAGGGAAGCGGCATAGGCGAGTTCGTTTGAAGAGCCTACTATATATGACTTAAAGGTATATTTCGGGTGGAGGTTTGTTTCCGGGTCTATCTTAAATTCGTCAAAGGTGGCTTGTTGCGGAGCAGAGGAACGCTCCTTTTTGCTCTCTCCATGGGCTTTTTGAGACTCTGCGGGCAAGGAGGCTACCGTGTAGCGCACTTTTCTTACTGAGTCGTCAAGGGAAACAAGAATCTCGAAGATCGATTTGTGATATTTATTCTCTACCCATTCCTTTGCGAAGTTATTGGAAAGCGCTATTACCAGCTCTCCGTCCGCCGATCGGTCGAGCAGCCTGCTGTTTTTGAACCAGGTCAAAAAGTTGGGCTGGGTCATTTGTATTTCGAGCTCCGCCAAGGCGGATTTCCAGAGTTGATCGAGTTCCATAATAAATAACGGTTAACTAATAACTCATGACCCATAACGGAATGCAAAAATCCAAAATTTCAAAAGAAATATACGGATAAGGGTCGTTTCTTTAACTAATAAAATCATTATACAGATTTATAAAATTATAGCGAATAGTGTGGAAAAGTAAAAAAATGGGGAATAGGTGTGGATAACTCGTATACCCCGCATAAACACTGGGTAAAATCACTCTACCCATTGACACAATATGCGGGAAAAGTTTGTGATTAGACCATAAAAATAGTTGTCCAAGTAGTTATCCACATACCTACAAAATAGATAATTTTAAAATTTTAAATTTGAAGAAGAATGCGTCTGGGCTTCTGTGCTGGGGAGGGCTTGCATTTTCTAACCAATTCCGATATAGTAGACCATTATGTCAGTTACATACCAGCCAAACAAGCGAAAAAGAGCGCGAACCCACGGGTTTTTGGAGCGCACCGCAACACCGGGTGGCCGCCGTGTTTTGGTAGCCCGCCGAAGGAAGGGGCGGAAGCAGTTGACCGTTAAAAAGGCCTCGTAAATAACGAAGGCCTTTTTTAAACCAATAAAATCGCAAATGGCATCAGGAGGAGGGCTCTTTTTATCCTCCTTCAGCCATTTGCGATTTTATTGTATACTATACATTATAGACAGAACTCTTAGCATGCTTGCAAAACGGTACAAGTTAAATATCGCGGAGTTTATCAAAAAAAGGCCTTCGTTTGTAAAAAAAGGCCCCTTTTTTGCGGTGAAAATAGCCGCAAACGGGCTTTCCTATAGCCGATTTGGGGTTGTGGTGGGAAAAAAGGTAGATAAGCGGGCTACGGAACGAAATAAGATCAAGCGTATGTTTTATGAAGCAATTCGCGTACGAAATCTGCAAAATATAGAAGGAAGAGATATTTTGATCATCGTTTATCCGGAAATTAACCAATTCGCACGGGAAGAAGTTATAAAACTGGTAAAAGAGTATGAGTTTGTGAAATAAAACACACGCCTTGCAAATCATCATCCGTTTCTCTGTCATTCCCGCCCGTTCGATGGGCTTAGGGTAAAACTCCGGCGGGAATCCACCTCATTTTTAAATAAATATTTTTCCTACTTTTTTAGTAAAAGTAGGGCAAAAATCGCGAGCGAATAAAAATGACGGAATGGTCTCGTAAATTTCTTACGAAAACGAGAACTCGCCGTTGCTACGGCTCAAACAACTCGTTTTCTGTGGAAATTTATTCTCGCCCATTTGATCCGACATTTTCACAGGCTCGCATAAGGCAAACATACAGAAAGAAGCGCTTTCACGCTCCTTTCCAATATCTAATCCCCGCAACCTTCATTGTAACGCGTTTTCGTGGCAATCGGATTTTTAATATCATTTCCGCCCTCCGTGGGTTCATACCCAAGGTCTCTAAGAATAGGATAAATATAGTGTCTTTCAGCGCCCACGCTCGCCGATAGATCGCAATAGAGTTCTTTATCAGCAAAATAATCTTTTGTGAAAAATAAGATAATGATTAATGGAATAGAAAAAGCTATTCCGCACAGCAAAGATACAAATATTTTATTTAAAGTGGAATTCATAAAATCATTTTGATTTAGGAGTTAATTGGAAAAAGAAACCAATAATTAATAGTATAATACCAAGCTTAAATTGAAAAGGGTTTTTAAAATATACAATTCCATATTGCGTGCCGCCATCAAGTCTTTCAAATGTTCCACCATCAGGAAAATCTCCTAAGGCATAAGTAATTAAGAGCGTTCCTGCGATGTTTAAAAATAAGCCTATATTATTAAGGGATAAATATTTGCGCATAATTCGGGTAGGCTTTATTTTTAAACATTTCCCTTTTAAATTTACACCATCTGATAATGTATTTCGCGGACGCCTTTGAGGCTCTTTATTTTTAGCACCAGTTTTTCTGCTTTTCCGCTGTTGTCTATATCGCAGAGGATTTTGATGATGGGGAGCGATCCGCGTTGGGAGGGGTGAATGTGCGTGAGGTTGATGATGTTGATTCGCGCGCGGGATATGACGCTTGAAATATCTTTCAGCATACCCACCCGATCATCCACGGTTATTTTTAGTTCGAGTTGCGGGCCTTTGCGCAATATAGATGTTTCCTGCCTGATCATTCTTCGAATGCGTTGTTTTGCCGATGATGTCTTTGCGAACTTCAGCCACGATTCCGATGGCTTTTTATTTTTTTGCACCAAAATATCCACCAGGTCTCCCGATTGTATTTGATAATCAAGCGGAACTATTTTGTTGTTTATCTTTGCGCCTACGCAGCGGTCGCCTATTTCGCTGTGGATCTGATACGCAAAGTCTATGGGCGTCGAACCCGCGGGCAGATCGATGACTTCCCCTTTTGGCGTTATGGCAAAGACCCGATGCTTAAAGAAATCTATTTTCAGTGAGTTTACAAATTCCTCCGGATCCGTAAAATCTTTTTGCCATTCGCGCAATTGATTGACCCAATTCAATTCGTCCTGCTTTGCTGAAATGTTTTTATTTCCTTCGATAAACTTTTTTGTCGTCTTAGCCTGGCTATATGCCCAGTGCGCGGCGATGCCGTGCTCCGCCGCATCGTGCATTTGTAATGTGCGGATCTGTATTTCCGTTATCTTTTTATCTTCACAAAATACGGTCGTGTGCAGACTTTTGTATCCGTTCGGTTTCGGAAGTGCGATATAATCTTTAATCTTTCCGGGTAGTGGCGGCCACAGTTGGTGTACGATGCCGAGTGCGGCATAACATTCTTCCACCGTGGAAACAATCACACGCAACGCGACCAAATCGTAGATCTGGTCGAGGTTCATGTCGGAGCGTAGCAGTTTTTTATACAGACTTGAAATGCGTTTTGCGCGGTAGTTGATCGCAATCGGTTTTATGTGCGCGTTTGCGAGTGCCGCCCGCAACACGGGTTCCACGCGCTCAAGATATGCGACGCGTTCGCTATATTTCTCTTCGACATTTTTTGTCATCCACTCGTGTTCTTCCGGATGCAGATACAAAAAAGTCAGGTCCTCGAGTTCGCCGGAAAGGTTTTGCATGCCGAGGCGATAGGCGAGCGGGGCATATATTTCGAGCGTTTCGAGCGCGATGCGTTTTTGTTTTAGCGGTGGCATGGCACCAAGTGTGCGCATATTATGCAGTCGATCGGCAAGTTTGATAAAAACGACGCGCAGGTCTTCGCTGATCGCAAGAATCATTTTGCGCAAGTTTTCCGCTTGCTGGTTTACGCGATCCTTTTCCGTTTTTACCGATGTGCGGTATTTTAAATGGCCGAGTTTGGTGACGCCGTTTACTAAAAAAGAAACTTCTTCCCCAAACTCTTTTTTAAGTGTTTCGAGTTTGTAGGGCGTGTCTTCTACCGTGTCGTGTAAAAGCCCCGCCGCTATAGTGGTGGTGTCCATGTCCCATTCGGCAAGCGTGAGCGCGGTTTGGAATACATGGTTAAAATAGGGTTCCCCGGAGTTGCGCTTTTGCGGGGCGTGTTCCTTTTGTGCCGTTTGGAATGCCCTGCGTAAAAAATCCGTTTCTTCCGCGGATAACGCCCTGTGTTGTGTAATCGCTTGAGTCAAGGCTTCAAACGAGGATGTAGGTGGTTTAAGTGGCATGCTGTGATTGTATTACACCATATAGGGCAAGAAAAGGGAAGAAGGATAAGGGGGGGTATGAGGTGTATAAGGTATACGGTATGGAGTATACGGTATGGGCGGGGGGGGGTAAGGGGTGAGGTGTGAGGTGTGAGGTGGGAGATGAGGAAAAAGAGGGGGGTAGAGATATTTATACTCTGGATCCCGGCCTCCGCCGGGATGACAACCTCCCCTACTACTGTCTGTTTATTACTCACAAAATTTACTTTTTGTCCGAAATGCGCGTTAGTGGAGCAAAAGTTGACATACCGTTCTTTATATGCCATAAAAAGAATAGACCTTATACAGATTAATACTATGGAAATTGGAGGAATGCTATGCAAACAATGTCACCGAGGGAGTTTTGCGTATTTTTGGGAGTGGTGGCGGCACTTATCGCAGGGTTTTGTTTTATGGGGGTGTATATACCCATCCCAAAATCACCTTTTGAGGCTGCGTTTTTCTTTGCCATTGTTGGGTCGCTTCTGTGGCTTTTTGCACGGGAGGTCGTGTGCGTTCCGCTGAAACGGTCATTTCTGGTGGACAAGGACGGCAAGGTGCTCGGCTACCACGATGTAAACAGATTTATGAGAACGCGCGTTTTGAAAGAGGTGGGTGCTAAGGTAGTGCCGCATGTGTTCTCGCGGGTCAAGGCGGCGCGCGCGATAGAGATCCCGATCGGTGCTCGGCTCCTAAAAGTAAGTCTGAGTGTGGAGGCCCTTGTGGATAGGGGGCGGCTGCAAGACTACTTTAATGCCTTTTTGATCGACTCATGGTCTGATCAGCCAGCTTTTCGGCTCGACAGAATACTCAGGGGGTTTTTGTCGGAGCATGAAGGATGGATGCGCGGCACGGCCAGTTTGTGTTCGAAAGAGGAGGTCATTGAGGGGAAGCTTTTCGATTGGTTAAAAGAAAAACTTCCGCCCGTTGGGCTTGTGTGCGTATCGGCGGAGTGTTCCGTCGAAGAAGCACCGTATGTCATTTCCTGATTCACTATAGTGTGTGAGCCAAAGCCCGGGTATATCCCGGGCTTTTTTACGGCATAGTGTTTTGACATTTTACGCAGTACGCATTATAACATAATCAGACCGAAGTCTTTTATAAACAAATAGTGAAAAGAAAGGGGGGGATACATGAAGATGTATACCGGTAAACAGCGTGCGACTCGATTTTTGGCAGTGGTTATATTCGCCTTCGTTTATAGCGGGGCCGGCTATTTTTATGTGTTGTACTGCAAAGATTCTCCTATGCCATTTATGATGTTGGCGGTCATCCTTTTTGTTCCGCTGTGGAAATGGGCGACCGGGTTCACGGCGCTCAAGGATGCGTTTCTGGTGAATAAAAATAACAGGGTGCTTTCCTATCACGAGGACAATCTTTTTATTCGCACGAGTATGTTGAAAAAGACCGGCATGCGTGTCGTGCGCAGTGATCTGCAAGATGTCGTCATTGATGGAACCTTTAGGGTGTTGGTGGGTGGCGAAGGGAAATTCGTACAGATCGAAACGGCCGTATGGGCCAGTGTCGATATGTTCCGACTGCAGCAGTACCTCGACACCTTTTTCCCGCGTAATTACCAATCGTATTCTCCGGAGGCTCGATTAAAGGAATTGGTTGAAAAGTTTTTTGAAGAGCAAAATCGACAGCCGTACGAAGAGGGCGATGCCGTTTCGGTTGCGAATGTCGTCGGCAAAAAACTTGCCGAGCATCTTAAGGAGCAGCTGCCGCTAATAGGTCTCCGCGCGCATCTGATTTCTGGCATGATAATGGAGGAATGAGCAACGAAATCTATCGCGGTGCAAAACCCCGCTTCGGCGGGGTTTTTTACGACATAATTATTTTGACATTTCTGCCCGGGTGGGATATAAGAAAAGTAGAACTTAGTTAACGGTTTTATAACCTTTATAGGGAGGAGCAGTGACATGCGGACATATACGAAGAAAAATGTCTCACGGCGCATCAAAGTATGGGTGATAATTTTTTCCATCGGATTGGTGATTGGCATGGAGCGGCTTTTTATCACGGCTAACAACCACATTGTTTTGGGGCAGACCTCTTTTCCCCCTTTTTTTAGGGTGATAGCTTTGGTCGTGGTGTTTTCTGCTTGGGCTTACTGCACCCTACGGTATGCCGGCAGTTTCAAAAGCCTCAAGCGGGTGTGCTTTCTATCCGAGAAGAACATTGTTGATTTTTATATGACCGACGATTTGTATGCGCTTGATGCAGATCTGCGCAAGGTGAGCCATATGTTCATCAACCCCGAGAAGCACAGAATTGAACGCTCAATAATGTTTCCATCTCGGGGGGAAATTGTTCGGTGCGTTATTACGCTCGAGGTTTTGCCCGATGTCGCCAGTCTGCAGAAATATGTCGATGCGCATTATGGCGGTACGGAATCCGTCAATCGCACCGCTGTTCGAGACATCCTTACGAGGGCGCTTAAGGATGTTGCGCTCGACCCTGCAATATTGGTTTCTATCAAGAGAAGGATACGACTAGACCTCGCCAATTATGGGCTCGTGGCAACCCGGTGCGATTGCGTAAGCAGTAATCACCGCTGGTTCCTTGGGTAGAAAAATCGGTAAAGGATATACAAAGCCCCGCTTCGGCGGGGCTTTTTTACGATAACAGTGATATGAACTCCCGTTCGGTAAGTGTGACAACTCCGAGCTCTTGCGCCTTTTTTGCCTTGCTTCCCGGATCCGCGCCTACGACAACGAAACTCGTTTTTTTGCTTACCGATTCCGCCGTGGTTCCGCCAAGGGCGCGAACCTTTTCCTTTGCTTCATCGCGTGACATGGTTTCAAGTGTGCCGGTGATCACAAAGGTTTTGCCTGCCAGTTTTGCATTGGCAGGTTTTTTGTCGGCAAGGAGCGTTATGCCAAGCGTTTCAAAGCGTTGCAATAGTTCCACATTGTGTTTGTCCGCAAACCAATCGTGAATGCTTGTTGCCACAGCCGGGCCGATGTCGGGAATCTGTTGGAGATCTTCGGTAGTCAGATGTTGGACTACCTCGATTAAATTTGAAATTTGAAATTTTAAATTTGAAATTGGGAGCGCGCTTACTAGCGCGCGACTGGTTTCTTCCCCTACATGAATAATGCCAAGGCTGTATAAAAAGCGCGATAGGCTTATTTTTTTATGTTCGCTTATTTCGCGGATGATGTTTTTGGCTGATTGCTCTCCAAATCGTTCCAGTGTTTTTAGATCGCCTTCGGTGAGGGTAAAAATATCGGCAATGTCGGATATAAGTCCTTCGTCCATGAAGCGGTCGATGATCTTTGGGCCAAGGCCGCGAATATCGAACGCCGAACGGGAAACAAAATGTCGGATGTTCTCACTGGTGCGTGCGCCGCATTTTTTATTTGAACAACGGTAGGCCACGCCGTCGCGAACTACGGGGGATCCATCGTTTGGGCAATGGGCTGGCATGGAAAACACGCGCTCCTTGCCGGTGCGCATATCCTCTAATACTGCCGTTATTTGCGGTATGACATCGCCGGCGCGGCTGATGACGACCGTGTCGCCGATCTTCAGCCCAAGGCGTTCTATTTGGTCGGCGTTGTGCAGGGTCGCATGTGATATAGTAACGCCACCCACGGTCACCGGGCGCATGACGGCGACCGGAGTGAGCACACCGGTGCGCCCTATCTGCACCTTTATATCTTCAACGACCGTGGTCGCTTCGACGGGGGAAAACTTATAGGCGATGCCGCCGCGTGGGGCCTTGCCCACCACACCGAGGGTGTTCCATGTTTCGTTGTCGTTGACCATAACCACAATGCCGTCTATTTCGTAATCGATCTTTTCGCGATGCGTTTCCCAATGGTCGCGAAAGGCAAACACTTCTTCGAGCGTGCCAAGCGGCTTGTTGTGTGGATTTGTTTTGAAGCCCAGCGCCTTTAACAAAAGGTGTTCTTCTTCGTGGGTCGTTTGGCCCATGTCGGTGACGAGGGCGTATTGGTAGGAATCAAGTTTGCGTGACGCGGTCACTGCGGGGTCGAGCTGGCGCACGGAACCCGCGGCGATGTTGCGCGGGTTGGCAAATGTTTTTTGACCTTTTGCCTCCTGTTCTTTATTGATGCGTTCGAATTCTTTTTTGGTCAAAAATACTTCGCCGCGCACGACGATGCGGTTTGCGTCGAAATTAAATTTGTCTGTGGGGAGGCCCAGTTTTTTTGCATTCGCCTGTGCTTCTTTAGCGGAACAAATGGTCAGCGGAATTGCTTCGACCGTCTTTATGTTTTGGGTCACATCTTCGCCGATAAGACCATCCCCACGGGTGGAGGCTTGTGTAAGCGTACCGTTTTCATAGACCAGTTCGATGGCAAAGCCGTCGATCTTTAGCTCACCGTAGAAGAGAGATGAGAGATGAGAGATGAGAGATGAGAGAGCGGATGCAGAAGAAAGATAATTTTTGTTGCGTTTCATCCAGTCGCGCATATCATCTTCGGAAAACGCGTCGTTGAATGAAAGCATTTGCTTTTCATGGGGGACCTTTTTAAACGCCTTTAGCGGTGTGCCGCCGATGCGCTGGGTGGGGGAATCGGGCGTGATCAGGTCCGGGAACTGTTGTTCAAGGTCAAATAGTTCCTTTTTGAGCGAATCAAGCGCTGCGTCGGATATTTCTTGTGTGTCGAGGACATGGTAAAGATACCGATGATGGTTGATCGTTTTGCGGAGCTGGTCTATGCGAGTTTTTGCTTCGGAAGCTGTCATCACCGTTCAGTATACCACATTGCGACGGAGCGATTGACAAAATAATGGCCGTGGAATAGAGTAATATCTTACAGCGAAGTGGCTATGCCAGTATCGCTGGTTGTACCTTGTAATATATCCAATGGGTTTTAGGATGCGGGATTAGCTCAGTCTGGTAGAGTGCCTGAATACGACGACCGCGCCAACGGTCCCTTCATCGAGGCGCGTGTCGGACGGCAGGAGGCCGGGGGTTCGAATCCCCTGTCCCGCTCAATTCTTAATCATTGGAATGTAAAAAATGTGTTGAGATGTAGCTCAGCCTGGGTAGAGCACCTTTGCGTTGCAAAGGAGGCCGGGGGTTCGAATCCCTTCATCTCAGCCACAAGTTTCCCACTTGGTTGTAAGGGCACACTTTGGGTGATCCCCAAAGAGGAGCCGTTTGTTCGAATGCGTAGAATGACTATGGTTGTTTGGTGCCGGAGAGCTGCCAACCAAAAATGTCGTTCGCATTTCGGCTTACCAAACCGAAATGCGCGTATCGGATGCAGTATCCGTAGCGGCAGTGGGAATCATTGTTTCAAAACGACCTTCGGGTCGTTTTTTTGTTGCGTAGCATTACTGTAAGATGCGGAAGTGTCATCCCGAGTGCAGTGGAGCGAAATCGAGGGATCTGCTCCCGCATACTGCAGATTCCTCGGCAGGCTCGGAATGACAATACAATATAAACCCCCGAGACTTCGGGGGTTTATGTGCTGCCGGCTATTCGGTTGTCTCAACTTCTTCTTCCTCTTTACTTTCCGGTTTTTTCCAGCTTGCCCAATCGCAATCCGGATAGCGGGAGCACCCATAGAATGAGCGCCCGCGTTTTGATTTCTTTTTTACGATATCGCCTTGGTTGCACTTCGGACATTTTCCCAGCGCCTTTTCTTCTTCGGTTAATATCTTTTTCGTGTTGCGGCACTCGGGGAAGCCGGAGCAGGCGAGAAACTTGCCAAAACGGCTGTACTTGATGAGCATTTGCTTGCCACAGAGTGCGCAGAGTTCGTCGGAAACTTCCAGGGCGCGCTCGATCTTCGGAACCTCTTTCATTTTTTGCTCGAGATTTTTTTCGAACGGTCCGTAAAATGCGCGGATCACTTCCTGCCACTGTTTGTGGCCCTCGGCTACTTCATCAAATTCATCTTCCATTTTTGCGGTGAACTCAACATCGACTATTTGCGGGAAGTGGGCCACGAGCATGGTATTGACCGCTTCGCCTATTTCGGTCGGTTTGAATCGTCGCTGGTCCGTTTTTTCTACATAGTTGCGCGTTTGGATGGTCGAGATGGTCGGTGCGTATGTGGATGGGCGGCCGATGCCGTGTTCTTCGAGCACCTTAATGAGGCCTGCTTCATCGTAACGCGCGGGCGGTTCGGTGAAGTGCTGAATCGGCATGATCTTTTCCGCGTGCATGGGTTCGCCTTCCTGCAATGCCGGCATGATCTTTTCTTCGCCACTCGTCGGCATGATCTTTTGGAAGCCGTCAAACACGGTCACTGTGCCGCTTGCGCGCAAGCCAAATGTTTTATGTGCCGCCGCATTTATTCCCTTGATCTCTATGGATGTGGTCTTGAAGACCGCTTGCGGAAGCTGGGACGCCATAAACCTGCGCCAGATCAATTCATAGAGCTTCTTAGCTTTCGGGTCGTCATTGATGGCAAACAATTCTGGCGAGAGCGCCGGGTTGGTTGGGCGAATGGCCTCGTGCGCTTCTTGCGCGAGTTTTGACTTTGTTTTAAATGCGCGCGGCGTGTCGGTCGCGTATTGTTCGCCAAGGTTTTCAAGGATCCATTTTTTTGCACCATCGAGCGATTCCTTGGAAAGGTTTACCGAGTCGGTGCGCATGTAGGTAATCAAACCCTTTTCATACAGACCTTGCGCAATGGCCATGGTCTGCTTTGCGGAAAAGCGCAGTTTTTTACTGCCCTCCTGCTGGAGCGTGCTGGTGGTGAACGGTGCAAGCGGGTTCTTTTTGGATTCGCGCGCTTCTATTTTCGCTACGGAAAAGATCGATGTAGATAGCTGGTCTTCCAGTATATGCGCCGCTGCTTCCGTGGGGATGTCAAATTTGCCCAGTGTTTTTTCGTTTACGGCAACAAGATTGGCCTCCATGCTTATTTCCGAACCCTTTTTTACAAAAAGGGCCGACATGGTCCAGTATTCTTCCGCGATAAATTTTTTGATTTCTTCTTCGCGATCGCAAATAAGGCGGAGCGCGACCGATTGCACGCGGCCCGCGGAAAGACGCTTCATGACCTTTTCCCACAGGAATGGAGAAAGTTTGTAGCCGACCAATCGGTCGAGTACGCGGCGCGCCTGCTGTGCGTGCACGAGCGCTTCGTTGATGGCGCGCGGATGCTTAAGTGCTTCCTCTATTGCGGTCTGGGTGATCTCGTGAAATGTGATGCGCTGCACTTCGGATGCTGGGCGGTCCTTTAGTTTGAGCGCTTCGGTCAAGTGGTAGGCGATGGCTTCCCCTTCGCGGTCTTCATCGGATGCTAAAATGACGACATCGGCCTTTGCCGCGTCTTTTTTTAGCTGCGTGACCCGTTTCTTTGCCTTTACCGGAATGATATAGCTCGGCTCGAAGTTATGCTCGATATCAATAGCAAGCTTGCTCTTTGGCAGATCGCGAATATGACCGAATGACGATTCGACCTGATATCCTTTGCCGAGAAACTTCGATATGGTTTTAGCCTTGGTTGGGGATTCTACGATGACTAATTTCATGAGGGTGTAGTGAGGAGCATGTAGTACGGAGAACGCGGAATGCATCTGGCGCATTCTACTCGCTGCGTGCTACTTACTGCGTTTATATACTATATCCGTGTTCCGTTTCTTTTACCAACTCCGCCATGACGAGCGAAGTAAGTGCTGTGTTGATCGCGCGTGCCTCCATAGTAGTGCGTTCGGCAATTTTGTCAATCGACATCGGTTTTCCGGCTTCCGTGAGCACTTTCATGATCGCCCGCTCCATAGGGGTTGCTTCTTGTGCAAATAGAGACTGTTGCGGGGAAGATTGGGACTTTGGGTTGATGCCAAGGTCTTCATATATGTCGCTCGCCGCAGTTACCAGACGCGCGCCATCGCGGATGAGGCGATGGGAACCTATATAATTGGGATGGTCTGCGGGGCCCGGCACTACAAACACTTCGCGCCCTTGTTCGAGTGCAAATCGTGCGGTTGCAAGCGTCCCGGACCGTTCGGGCGCTTCGACTACTATAGTAGCCACACACAAGCCGCTTACTATCCTATTGCGCTCGAGAAATTGGTTTGGGTAAGCGGGCGTGCCGGTTGGATATTCGGAGAGTATGGCACCGCCGTGAGCCAGTAGGTCGCTTGCCAGTGAAGTATTTTGCGCCGGGTAGACATTGTCGAGCCCGTTTGCAAGAACGGCGATCGTTTTTCCGCTCGCCTCCAGTGCTCCCTTGTGCGCTACGGTGTCGATGCCGATCGCCAATCCACTTACAATGACTATCCCATTTGCGGCAAGATCACGCGCGATGCGTTGGGCCATTATTTTACCTTGCGCGGTTGCTTTGCGTGTGCCGATGATCGCTATGCAGATCGAATCGGGATGCGGCAGCTGCCCGCGGCAGAATAAACGCGTAGGTGGATCCGGTATTTCTTTAAGCAGCGCAGGATAATTTTTGTCATCAAAGGAAACGCTCTCGATGATCTTTTTCATATCACTATAGTATATCCTGTGCGCGGTCATTTGACAGTATGTGTGGTTGGCATAACAGTTGCTGCAGAGTATACTGAATAGCATATGGATCCCAAGAAGTATTCCATGCGCGCGCTGGCCATAGCACTGGCCATCATTTTTGTATTGAGCGGTGGTATTTGGTATGTGCGCACCGATATAAAAACGCGTACGAACGAAATAGGTCAAATGCGTTTCGATATGCAAAACAGGGAAATGTCCGTGGCTGCTTTGGCCCGCTTGCAAAGCGATGCGGAAAAGGCAAAACGCTATTTACCGTATGTGGAACAAATGCGCACGACCCGCGAACAGCTCCTTGGGTTTTCTACCGATATTGGGTTTCTTGCCCGACAGGCCGGGTTTTCCGGAACTCCCAAGTTTAAAGAAACAGTCGCTCCGCAAGCGGGAGACCTGTTGAAAACGAACTTTTCCTTGACGCTTGAAGGGCGTAGTGAAGCCGCCAATCTGGGAACTTTTTTTGAATTAGTGGAAAAAAGCGCCTACATAGTCCGATTCGAATCCATTAGCGTTTCAAGGGCCGCCGCTGCCATAAGTGTTTCTATGGAGGGGTATGTCATTTCATTTAAATAATATGGCACTATTGTCCGAAAAAAATAAAAAAAAGATACTGACATCCGTTATTGCAGCGATTATTTTTGCCGCTCTTGTTACCGCAGTCGTGTTCACGCTTGCATTTATACGGGATAGTCTTGGGAAAACCGTGGGCGAGCTTGACAGTGCAGGGAACGGGGAAATCCATTTTGAGCTTGAAAAGGCGGGTGGGCTGGGGATTGTCGCGGAATAAAGGGCTGATGTTGATTTATTGGCCAAAGCGGTGTATATTTTTTGTTACTTGGGCGTGTAGTTCAGTGGTAGAACGCTGTCCTGATACTGATCGTATCAGCACGGCGGTCGGCTAAAACAAGAAAACATCAATCGAATAAGTAGTGCTTTGTGTGGGCGTGTAGTTCAGTGGTAGAACGCTGTCCTGATAAGACAGAGGTCGAAGGTCCGATTCCTTCCACGCCCACAGAGAGCAGTACTATCACGCAAGATGTTTTCTTGTTTTACTCCTCTCCTTGTGCCGATAAGACAGAGGTCGAAGGTCCGATTCCTTCCACGCCCACAGAGAACAGCAGGAATGGGTGTATAGCTCAGCTGGTTAGAGCGCTTCGTCGACATCGAAGAGGTCCCCCGTTCGAATCGGGGTACACCCACAAATAAAAACGCCGCCATGTCTTTGGCGGCGTTTCTATTCTAAAGGGGCTCAAATGCAACCCCTTGACAAGGCCCTATTTGTATGATACTCGCCAACTTGACACCGTTGGGAACCCCTGTTAGCCTTATAGCACGATCCTCGATAAGGGGATTTTGTATTGCAACATGAGCAGTAGTAAACGATTTTTAATCGTATTCGCCCTTCTGGGCGCTAATGCCCTCTTTGCAATGAAAGATCTTTCATTCGCTACCCAAGCGGCCAATCCTACCGGGTTCATCCCGAATCAGGACATATTGGCACTTGAAGGAGCGGTTGTCGCGCAGGCAGCAATGCCCCAGCGAGAACCGATCGTTTATGTGGTTGACGAGAATGCTGCCGGACAGAAGTTCCGCAGTGTGACGGTCACCGGATATTCAAGTAGCGTCAATGAAACCGATAGCACCCCGTTTCTTACGGCCTCCGGGTCGTATGTGCGGGTCGGAGTTGCTGCAAGCAACTTCATGCCATTCGGTACCAAGTTCAAGTTGCCGAAACTCTTCGGCGACCAGGTGTTCACGGTTGAAGACCGTATGAATGCCCGATACAACGGAACCAACTATGTAGATATTTGGTTCGCGGAAAAGTCGGATGCGATCCGTTTCGGAACGCTCCCGGCGCAAATGGAGATCTTGTAAAGAGGTACCACCTATTCTGTAATCAATTAATATGTGAAGAAAAAGGACCGTCGCCGCAAGGTGCGGTCCTTTTTGTTTTGACAATTTGGGTTATGTATGGTATTGAGTACTTAGCTACAGCTTTGATAAAAAAATAGAGGGGGGATGAGCGAATGGTTTTATTGACGGGGCCTATTGTCGGATGGTACCAAGGCATGCGGGCGTATTTCGACCCGGAATATCGGCGACCATTGCCTGCGCCTGAAGCTGCGGAGCAGTGGTTCACCAAACGGGGTATGTTCGGGAGAACGACGCCCAAACAAAAAAAGGCGATCCTCAAGATAGTCCTTGATGAGATCCGGAAGAGCCGGGAAGCGTTTGGATTTTCACTGGAAGATCGGCATATATACAAGGAAGAATGGTTCTTCCTATATATTGTCGAGTGCGCCCGTGGGACAGATGCTATACGAGCCATGGGTTTCGACGATGTGCTCAAACATTTTGCGGTGAATATGGATATATTCTTTCGGAGCACCAGTGAGTACTATTTCAAGCGAGAAAAGGGTAAGCCCGGTTCGCGCTTGAAATATCGGTGCCACATGGAAGCCGTGCGCGCGGGTGTGTTGAACGAGATATTCAATAATGGGCTATAGCGCTTATAAAGGGAGACGATCATGCAGTTGGAATTGATAGCATTTTTCGTGTTGGGATTGGTAGGTATTGGGTATGTGGTTTCAACCATTGCCAAAACGGTAAATAAGGAGACCGCCAAAGGGGTCGTTGTGTGGGGGTGTATTGCGATATCTCTGTGGATCCTGTATGTGGGAGGGTCTACGCTGATTTGGCTTTTTGAAAAAAACGCGGCGGGGTGAGCTGCGCCGGCGAGGACGCCGGGAAAGCGGAACAAAAAGGCGGGTTTCCCCGCCTTTTTCTTAAATCTTGACATTGGGTATTTAAATTGTTATAAAATAACCAGCTTCATTAAGAGAAAGTTTATGCAGTTAACCCAAGCGAGGAGGGCGTTTTGTGGCTAAAAGAATCCAGTTTGCATTGCAGGTGTTGTTTGGTGGAATCCCGAAGGTGACCTTCGGGCTCCAAAAAGCTACTGCCATTTTCATGGCAGCCAGCGGGCGGTATGACGGCGACCAAAGCAAAGCTGTGCCGTTTGCCATTCTGGAAACTGCCAAGGCCATGGGCGCCGAGGTGACGCTGTTTGAGGAGGTGGCGGACAAAAAAGAGGCCATCGTCGAGCGAATCAACGATCAGCATGAGCATGTGGCGCGTGTTACCACAAGCACGGCGCTTGCCATCAAAAAGCTCGAAGCCGAAAAGGCCGACCTCGAGCAAGCGGCCAAAAATGTGCAGCAGCGGGCTGACGGAATGGTCAGCGCGTTGCAGCGCGACGCGGCCGACCTCGAGAAGGTCTCAGAGTTCTTTACCATTAAGAAGTAGATCGGCCCAAGGGGCCGGTACCGATCCGGGCAGCAATGCCCGGATTTTTTTACGCAATGTTAAATGTCACCGTGCGTGGATCTTCGCCTTTGAGCAGTCTGTCCACCATTTCGATTTCGGCAAGGATGCCGTCGATGAGGTCGTAAGATCTTGCTTCTTCGTGGGTGACCCACGCATATTCCACTGCGTCTGCATCGAGCTCCACCTCGCCTGAAGCATACGGGCAATAATAACTCAATACGATAACGGGCATGCCGTCGGGCCGAATGAATGCCATATCAAGCAAATAATCCACCTTACCTACTTCAAGGCCCACTTCTTCGCGAATTTCGCGGCGGAGGGAGCTTTCTACGGCAAAATACCAATGATCCGCAGTCGTCTTTGGCGTGGTCGTGTAATCGTTTGTTTCCAAGCCGCCACCCGGAACGGTCCACTTGTCTGGGAATGCCTTTTTATGCGGACTTCGTTTGGTTATAAGAAAGCGGCCATCTTTATGAATAATGGCAGTCGATGCGATGCGGTGATCCTCCCTGTTTTGTGATTCCATGCAAGTAGTATATAGGAAAAGCAAAAGACCCCTCAAGTACCCGGGTCATTCCGGCGGATGCCGGAATCCATCTTTTCGTACTTTTTTAATAAAGTACGGCAAAAATCGCGAGCGAGTAAAAATGGCGGAATGGGCTCTGAAATCTCTTACGAAACTGCTTGGTCGGAGCCGTAGAATGCATAGCGGCTCCGACACTCGGGCACGTTGCACGCTCTACTGGGCTAGCAACGCCAAGTCGTCGCCTCCTGCGCGCCGCTCAGACACCGCAGTTTCTGAGGAGATTTCCATCGCCCATTTGATCCGCCATTTTCACAGGCTCGCAGCCTAAGATACAAGAAGACGAGCTGTTAGCTCGTCTTCTTGTAAAATATAGGGCGCACTCGGCCGGGCTCGAACCGGTAACCTCCCGCGTGACAGGCGGGTGCTCTAACCAATTGAGCTACGAGTGCAAAATAACTGACAACCTACAACCTATAACCGATAACAAGCATGCGGGCGGCTAAGAATGCAGAATGCAATGTGAAACTATTGTATAGAGAGAACGGCGTTTAGTCAATCGGGATGCTAACTAATAACCAATAACGGGGGAAGGGTATAAAGTATATGGTATAGGGTATACGGTATGGGAGGGGGGAGGGGAAGGAAAAAAGAGATGAGAGGTGCGAGATTGGAGATAAGAGATAAGAGGAAAGAGTGTCATCCTGATCCGCCAGCCGGCGGATCAGGATCTCGTGTTCTTCCGGAAAGATTCCGTCTCATGGGCCGGAATGACAAGGCGGGGAATAACAGATAACTAATAACGGGATGCGGAGAGAGAGGTGCTCGTCAGCTGGCGGATTTGGGTTTCTGAAAATAATTCCATTTGGCGCATGGTTTGGTTGATAAAATTTACTGTGGAGTTGACATACCCCATAGGGGTATATAAGATACTCGTATGAGCGACCCAAAAAAGGTATTGCAAAAAGACATCGCCAATCGTTTGGCCCGCATTGAGGGTCAGTTGCGCGGCATTCGCGGCATGGTAGTAGAAGAGCGTGATTGCATTGATGTTATTGCGCAGATCAGTGCCGTTCGACAATCGCTGGCTTCACTGGGTACGGAGGTGCTGAAAAATGACATACGGTGCAAGCAGTTGGATGACGGGTATATTAAGGCATTGTTTAATGTAAATTAACTCATGTGTCATTCCGAGCGAAGCAGTACTCTGCGTAGTCGAGGAATCTGCAGCATAAAGCAGATCCCTCGACAGGCTCGGGATGACAATGCAAATATTGGATTCCGGCTTGGGGGCCGGAATGGCAGAAACAAGTTATGAAAAAACCAATTGAAGTAACATTTGAAAATTTTAAGGAAGCGGTATTGGAATCGGACAAACCGGTGCTGGTGGATTTTTGGGCGCCGTGGTGCGGGCCGTGCGTTATGATGGGGCCGGTGCTCGATGCGATCGCAAAAGAAATGGGCGATCAATTGGTAGTGGCGAAGTTAAATGTCGACGAGCCGACCAGTCATGAAATAGCAGCCGAGTATCACATTCAGAGCATTCCGAATATGCAGTTGTTCAAGAATGGGCAGGTGATCAAGCAGTTTGTCGGCTATCGTCCGCAGGATATATTGGAGGAAGAGCTGAGGGAAGCGCTGGAGCGGTAATGTGTTCACAGCCGACAGTTCACGGTTCACAGAGGATGCGGATATATGTCATTCCGGCCCATTCGTCCGCCAGTTGGCGGATCAGGGTAAAACTCCGGCGAGAATCCAGTACAAACAGGAGTGGATTCCCGCTTTCGCGGGGATGACAATGGCTTGGGGTTTGTTTTTTATCCTGATATAATCAGGTACAATCAATCTATGGAAACGAAGAAACAGGAATCACAGATATTTGATACGGCGATCATTGGTGCCGGGCCAGCTGGACTTTCCGCGGCGGTGTATCTTTCCCGCTATGCGTTGAGCTCTATTGTTATTGGCGATCTGTTTGGCGGAACAGCTACCAAATCGCACGAGATAGGCAATTGGCTCGGCGATGAAAAGATCACCGGATTTGATTTTGCAAAAAAAGCGACCGAGCATGCAAAAAGTTACGGCGTGCCGTTTGCGGTCGCGCGCGTACGGGGAATAGAACGCGAAGACATTTTGTTTGCGCTTGAACTGGACAATGGAGAAACGGTGCATGCGCGCACCGTACTGCTTGCGACTGGCATTGAACACCGTCACTTGAATATTCCCGGAGAAAAGGAGTTTTCCGGCAAGGGTGTTTCTTTTTGCGCTACATGCGACGGGTTTTTCTTTACCAATAAAACCGTTGCGGTTGTTGGCGGCAGCGACAGTGCGGCTATTTCCGCGTTGTATCTTGCCGATATCGCCGAAAAAGTTTACATCATATACCGCGGTGGCGTATTGCGCGCGGAGCCATTTTGGAAAAAACGAATAGAAGAAAATAAAAAAATAGAGGTCGTGTACGATACGAACATCACTGAAATACAGGGAGCGGAAACGGTTACTGCTATTGCGCTGGATCGCCCCCACAACGGAACGCAATCCATTTCGGTGGATGGTGTGTTTGTCGAGATTGGCGCCGATCCAAAGATCGACTTTGCTGAAGCATTGGAGTTGCGCGTTGATAACGAAGGGTATGTCGAGGTAAATAAAAGTTGTATGACCTCGGCTGACGGCGTGTGGGCCGCGGGTGACATCACTACGGGCTCCGATAAGTTCAAGCAAATAGTAACGGCCGCTTCCGAAGGAGCTATTGCGGCGAATAGCATTCAGCTTTGGCTTAAAAAATAGAGATGAGAGAGTCGAGATAAGAGACACGAGAAATGGGGAAAAACAATGGCGCATGCCTCTGCGGCATCAGGAGGAGGGCTCTTTTTACCCTCCATCAGCCACAGAGGCATGCACCTTTTTGTTGTGCTGTCATTCCCAACGCGGGTCCCGCATCAAGTACGGGATAAACTCCGGCGGGAATCTATAAAAATGGAAGTGGATCCCCGCTTCCGCGGGGATGACAAGACGCTATATAATAGAGTATTGCTATTGCAATTACCCCCGTTCCTTTATTAATATACTTCCTCGGTTTATAATGGAATAATTATGATGAAATTTTTGACGAAGAACATACTGTGGGCGATTGGAATCTTTTTTGTGATTGCGGTTTTGTTTTCCCTTGCGTATAAGGAAACTAAAGAGCCGATTCAAATGACGCTCGATCAGGTTGCTATTAAACTAAACGCGAATGAAGTTTCCAAAATAACCGTAAATGGCGATGCGCTTGCGCTCGAACTGAAGAATGGCGATCTTGGCGTTTCAAAAAAGGAGGCCGAGGCTGGGTTGACGGAAACGCTTAGTAACTATGGCGTCGCCCCCGAAGCGCTCCAGCAGGTCAGCTTTTCCATAAAGGAGGAATCCGGATTTAAGTTTTGGATGTCCATGCTGCTTCCGATCTTGTTGCCCATACTCATTATCGGTGCGATATTCTTCTTTATGTTCCGGCAGGCAAAGGGTGGAGCGAATCAGGCATTTATGTTTGGTAAGGCGAAGCTGAAAATGTTTATACCGTTCAAAGGAACGGTTTCGTTCGATGATGTTGCCGGGTTGAAAGAGGCAAAGCAGGAATTGATGGAAGTCGTTGATTTTTTGAAAAATCCGAAAAAGTATCTTGCAATGGGAGCAAAGATCCCGCGCGGGGTTTTGTTGCTCGGAGCGCCGGGTTGCGGTAAGACATTGTTGGCGCGGGCGGTTGCCGGGCAGGCTGGTGTGCCATTCTTTCACATATCCGCTTCTGAATTTGTGGAAATGTTCGTGGGTGTCGGCGCTTCCCGTACGCGCGATGCGTTCGAGACCGCCAAAAAGGCGGCGCCATCCATTTTGTTTATCGATGAAATAGATGCCATTGGTCGCGAACGAGGCGCGGGTGTCGGCGGTGGGCACGATGAGCGCGAGCAGACATTGAACCAAATCCTCGTGGAAATGGACGGGTTCGACAAAGATACAAATGTGATCGTATTGGCCGCCACCAACCGGCCTGATGTGCTTGACGCCGCGTTGTTGCGTGCGGGGCGGTTCGATCGACGCGTGATGGTGGACCTGCCCAACATGGAGGATCGTGAAGCGATCTTGAAGATCCATGGACGCGGCAAACCGTTAGCAAAGGATGTCGACCTCAAGCAGATCGCAGTGCGCACCCCCGGTTTTTCCGGAGCCGATCTTGAAAACATCATGAACGAGGGAGCTATTCTTGCGGCACGCAAGAGTGAAAAGCAGATTCCTCAACTCGACCTGTATGAAGCGATCGAAAAGGTATTGCTTGGACCGGAGCGCAAGAGCAAGGTTTTTTCGCAACGGGAAAGAGAGATTACGGCATATCATGAAGCAGGACATGCGCTTGTAGGCTCTTCGTTGAAGGACGCCGACCCGGTACATAAGATATCGGTCATCGCGCGCGGACATGCGGGCGGTTATACATTGAAGTTGCCGCTTGAGGAAATGTTCCTTAAAACGCGCAAACAGTTCTTGGCGGAGATCGCCACATTGTTCGGCGGGTATGCGGCTGAACAATTGAAATTCGGCGATAATTCGACCGGCGCATCGAACGACCTTCAGCGTGCATCGGAAATGGCGCGACGGTTGGTGACCAAATATGGCATGAGCGACAAGCTTGGTCCGCAGACCTTTGGAAAGACGCAGGAGCTTGTGTTTCTCGGAAAGGAAATAGGACACGAAAAGAATTATTCCGAAAAGACCGCGGCGGAGATCGATGCCGAAGTAAAGCAATTTGTCGACCGTTCATATCAGGTCGCGAAAAAGATCATCAGCTCCCGCAAGGACGCGCTTGAAAAGATCGCAAAACGGCTTATTGAAAAGGAGACCATCGAAAAAGAAGAGTTCGACGCGATGCTGAAGGATTTGAAGGTGAAGAAGGTGTGAGCGCGGAGCGCGAGATGTGAGACGAGAGGTATGAGGTAAGAGATATGAGGTGTGAGGTGTGAGATATGAGGTCAGCAACACAAAAGCGGCGAAAGCCGCTTTTGTGTCATTCCCGCGGAGGCGGGAATCTATCTTTTCGTACTTTTTTAATAAAGTACGGCAAAAATCGCGAGCGAATAAAAATAGCGGAATGGTCTTAGAAATTGTTTACGAACTCGAGAACTCGTCGTTGCTACGACTCAAACAGCTCGATTTTTGAGACAATTTCTTCTCGACCATTTGATCCGCTATTTTCACAGGCTCGCAGATATAACGCGATTAAATACGGGGGCAGTAAATATGGGGTACTTGAAGATTATTTCTCTGTGCAGTATAAATAGGATACGCGCCTATAGCTCAGTTGGTAGAGCGTCTCGCTTATACCGAGATGGTCCTTGGTTCGAGTCCAAGTGGGCGCACAATATTAAGCGGGATTGAATTTTTTTCTCAGTGCGTTATTTCACAGATAGTGCGGTCTGCTTAGCCTACGGCGGATATCGTCTTCGTAGTAATCATTGGGGTAGTATGTATCTGAAAAATTCAAAAATTTTTATAAAAACAAACATCGCCGATATTATCGGCGATGTTGTGCGGATTCCACGAGACCTACTTCTTTATTGAAGACGCGTGCTATTTTAGAAAGTGTCGTAATAGAAACGCTGTGTGTTCCCGACTCAATGCGTGCAATGACCGATTGAGGCATGTCCGCTTTTTCGGCAACCTGTTTTTGGGTTAATTTTTTTTGTTGTCGCAATGCCTTAATTTCATGCGCAAGATTAAGGCGGCTGATTTCTTCTGAAAACGATGTCTTAAAGTGCTCTTTTTTTGATTTTTTTTCAATGAGCTTGGAAAGCGATACGAAATCACCCATTTCCTGCTTTTTGATGTTCATTTTGGATTATTTTTTATGTGATGGAAAGCACTTAGTATATTATGGGCTATTATTGCTCGCGTAGTTCTTTGTAGATTTTTTCAGCCTGTCGAATAACAGAGATAGGGGTCTTTTGAGACTTTTTTCTAAACGCATCTACGACATATATTGTGTCATGAATGACAAAGAATATTATTCTATATTGTGCAATAATAATCTCCTTGATCTTTTTCCGTAATGTTTTTATCAATAATACCTCCGGCTTGTCTAATTCAAGAAATTTCAGGTGAGCCAGTAATTTGCCTGAGTCTACATCAGGCATTTTTTCGATGAAGTCTGAAACTTTTCTGAGTATGATTAATTTTTTCAAAAATGTTAAAGTACATTTAGTTTGAATTGTGACCTTTATGGATTATTTAAATGTAGTATAGCAAAATTGCTATATATGTCAATAGGGGTGTGAGTTACTATTTCAGGCGTATGGTATACTAACCGCATAGGATCCTTTTCCTGTGGATTGTGGGCGGGGGCATACAGCACATGCTGTGAATTTGAAAACAGAGTGCAAGAATAAATATCAAAAATATGGAAAGTAAACTTCACTTAAAAGAAAATCCGGAACTTAAGGATTTTCAAAATTATATAACCGAGATGCTGGAGGAGCGTGGGCTTGCGGGGCAGTCGATCGAGAGGATATTTATGCTGTTCACGGAGGAATGCGGGGAGCTGGCAAAGGCGGCGCGAAAAAGTGGCGGCATGCATGTGGACGGAAACTCGGAGCATTTTGAAGTGGCGCATGAGCTGGCCGATGTGTTTAACTATTTGTTGGACATCGCCAATTATTTCAATGTCGATTTGGAGCAGGCGTTCAGGGAAAAGGAGGAGATGAATAAAAAGCGGACATGGCAGCGACCGGAATAGATGCATTGTCATTCCGGGCTTGATCCGGAATCTCGTGTAAAGACTGCGAGATCCTGAAACAAGTTCAGGATGACATTTTTGTGTATTATCCCCCCGCATTCGCAGGAATGACAAAGTGGTGATATTTAAAAAATGACAAGTATACGAGATTTGGAACAATTCAAAAAAACGGTGTGGGATTATTATCGCGCGAATCGGCGCTATTTTCCGTGGCGCAGAAACATAAACCCGTATCGCGTGTTGGTTTCGGAAATTATGTTGCAGCAAACGCAGGTTTCGCGGGGCGAGATAAAATACAAGGAGTTTTTGAAAAAGTTCCCCTCGTTTTCCGCGCTCGCAAAGGCATCGAACGCCGATGTGCTTATGGCGTGGCAGGGGCTTGGCTATAATCGACGGGCGCTGTATTTAAAGCGGGCTGCCGAGGTTGTTATGAATGAATATAAAGGCAAGCTGCCGAGCGATCCGGCCATGTTGGTGAAGTTGCCGGGTATCGGTGTATATACCGCGGGCGCCGTATGCGCGTTTGCGTTCAATAAGCCGGTCGTGTTCATCGACACGAATGTTCGGCGGGTTTTTATTCATCATTTTTTTAACGAACGGGAAGAAGTGAACGATGTGGAACTTGTGCCATTAGTTGAAGCGACGCTCGATAAGGAAAATGCGCGGGAGTGGTATTCGGCACTTATGGATTATGGATCCATGCTTGGCGTAGAGGAAGAAAATGCAAACAAGCGGAGTGCGCATTATGTAAAGCAATCGAAGTTTGAGGGTTCGTTGCGGCAGGTGCGGGGGAAGATCGTAAAATATGTTACAAGTAGCATGCGACAAGTTACAAGAAAGAAGCTGCAAAAGGCGTTAGGGGAAACAGGGGGGCGGATAGATTTGGCTATCGCGGGGCTTCAAAAAGATGGGATCATTAGCGTTAGCCGAAGGCGAATATTCTTGGCGGAGTAATGAGTGGATTGGTGTCCAAATGGACGATCGTCCATTTGGACACCAATTATTTTTTTTTGCGAAGCGCCATACTTGTTGCGTTTAATGAAAATGGCTACAATGCAACATGCGCATAGGAATTGATATTGATGAAATCATTGCGGCTACACTGGACGCGATGCTGGATTTTCATAATGGAATGTATGGCACTGACCTGAAACAGGCGGATATTTTTAGTTATAAACTTTGGGAAGTGTGGGGCGGGTCTGAGGAGGAAGCAGTGCAAAAATGGAATGAATTTTTTGAAACGGATCATTTTGCCGGCGTGTGCCCCATAGTGGGAGCTTTCGCCGCGATGACGGTTTTAAAGGAGCGAGGGCATGAGCTGTTTGCTATTACCGCGCGTCCGCACCATATATCAAAAAAGACCGAGGATTGGCTCGATGAACATTTTCCCGCCGTATTTTCGGGAGTGCGTTTTGCCAACACGCATGGAGCGAGCGGCATCAAATATAAAAAATCGGAACTGTGCGCCGAGTTGGGTATTGGTACGCTCGTTGAAGATGATCCACGACATGCCATGGATTGCGCGAGTAAAGGGATTAGTGTTATTTTGTTCAGTTACCCGTGGAACAAGGATCTTTCCGCAGAGAATGTATTCCGCGCGCTTTCGTGGGATGATGTGATACGGCTGGTTTCGTGAAAATGTAACGACATCGCAAGTCGTTATTAAGAATACAGTGTAGTTGGTGTCCAAATTGACGACCGTCAATTTGGACACCAATCCGGTTATCATGTGTATGGTATAATTGGTCTATGGATTTGATTCTTCTACGGGAGCGGAAAAGTAAGGCGGCGAAGATCGTAAAAAGGCTGAAAGAACTTTTTCCCGATGCAATGATCGCGCTTAATTATTCGAACAATTGGGAGTTGTTGGTGGCGGTCATTTTATCCGCGCAGTGCACTGATAAAAAGGTAAATGAGGTCACGGCTGAATTGTTTAAGAAATATCGGAAGTTGGACGATTATGTGAGCGTCGACCCGAAGGAATTTGAAGCTGATATTCATTCGACTGGGTTTTATCATAACAAAACAAAGAACATCCTTGCCGCGGCGAAAATGGTAAGGGAAGTATTTAAAGGGAGAGTGCCGAAAACGATGGAGGAATTGTTGCAGATCCCGGGTGTGGCGCGCAAAACGGCTAATGTCGTATTGGGGACCGCCTATGGCGCGGCCGAGGGTATTGCCGTCGATACGCATGTTATACGCCTTGCCAATCTGCTCGGACTGACCACAGAGAAAAATCCTGTAAAGATCGAGCGAGACTTGATGGCGATCTTGCCAAAGGATGAATGGATCGGATTTACCTATCGACTTATCAATTACGGCCGATCTTATTGCAATGCGCGACCGCATGACCATGCGGCATGCCCATTAAGTAATCTTAAATAAGAGGACCGGATTTCTTTATCCTTGCCGTATTTGCAGGTATACTATAAACAGTATTCATCGTAACCATATATAATCATGAAAGAAAAATATATTTTTAGCGGTATTGTGATAGTTGCGATACTTGTAATCGGTGTTATCGGGTATCGTTCCTTATATCAGGGTGGAGCGGCACCTTTGTATGGCGACTCTCGGGAAGTACCAGCTGCTCCCATGCTAACAGGCGGATATACCGCGCCTGTTTCCGTGCCTGCGGTAGTTGCTCCGACAACACAGCCGGGCACTCCTTCGACTAAAGTGCAGCCGATCGTGCGGTATACTTCTACGGGATTTTCTCCTGCTCCGCTTGCCGTTTCGGCGGGAGATACGGTCGTATTTAGAAATGAAAGTACGGCTGGCATGTGGGTCGCATCGGCACCGCATCCGGTTCATACCGATTACCCGGGGTTTGACGCCATGCGTCCGTATGCACAAGGGGAATCGTATTCTTTTACATTCACTCGCGTTGGTACATGGAAATATCATAACCATTTGAACCCTACCCATTATGGATCTATTGTGGTCGCGGAATAAGCCATCGCGTTCATAGTTAACAGTTCTTGGTTCACGGAAAAATTTGCCAACTTCATGTTGGCGAATTTTGGTACTTACATCGATCTATTACGATAAAAATTTTTACGGGGTATAATAAATATATGAAGACATTTATCGATAACCTGTTGGGTCGGGTGACTATGTATCGGCTCATGCTTTATTACCTTAGTGCGCTGCTTATTGCCTCTATCGGGTGTTCACTCGCGGGAGTCATTCCCTATGATGCCGGCGATATTGTAGGTACCGTCGTTTTACTTGGCGTATTTAGCTACCTATTTAACTGGTTTTTTGCCACGCTGTTTCGGGCAAAACAAAATCCCGAATCTCGGTTCATTACCGCGCTCATTCTTGCGTTTATCATAGGGCCGGTGTTCGTTGCCGGGGGAGGCGCGTTGGTGCTATTCGTCGCCGCGTTCGTTGCCATGGGTGCAAAATATCTGCTTGCCTATAAAAAAATGCATGTGTTCAACCCCGCCATCGTCGGTGCGCTTTCCGTCGCACTTGTTTTTAACTACGGATCGAGCTGGTGGGTCGGGTCGCCTTACTTGGTCCCCGTTATTCTGATTGGCGGCTTGTTGGTCGCTTATAAGATACAACGACTTGCCATGGTCGCGTCGTTTATGGGCGTGTTTCTCGCTTCGGTGGTGTTGGTAATGGGTGTTACATGGAGGTCCTTTGATGTTGCTCTGAATACGCTGGCACATCCATGGATGTTCGCCCCTGCTTTGTTCTTCGCGTTTGTCATGCTGGTGGAACCGCTTACCAGTCCGCAAAAAAGAAATGTGCAATATTATTATGCCGCGCTAGTCGGCGTGCTTGTTGTTGCCTATGGATATTTTACCGGCACTGCGCCATATGCATTTGAACTCGCGTTGCTTTCGGGCAATATATTCAATCGCGCGTTTTCTTTTGATCCGCGCGCGGTGCTTACCCTGCGCAAGAGGGAAGATGTGGCTAACAACACTACGAGTTTTTGGTTTGAGCCATCGCACCCCATTTCTTTTGTGCCGGGGCAATTCATGCAGTGGGAACTTCCGCATCGCCATCCCGACGATCGGGGCGTACGCAGATTTTTTACCATCTGTTCTTCTCCAACCGAGCAACGGGTCATGTTGACGACGAAGTTCTCGGAGCCCTCAAGTACATTTAAAACGACATTGCGAGCAATGCAAGAACAAGACGAGATCGTTACCATGCATGTGGCAGGCGAGTTTACCCTGCCGAACGATGACGGAACAACGCCGTGCGTGTTCATCGCGGGCGGGATCGGCGTAACGCCGTTCCGCAGTATGATACGATATATGCTTGATAAAAAAATTTCGCGACCCATTACGCTGCTGTATTCCAATAAGACGGCTTCCGATATCGCATTCAAGCCTATCTTTGACGAGGCCGCGCTTGCTGGTTGGCTTAAGCCTGTTTATACCGTGACCGATACCGCTCCCTATGGGTGGAAGGGAAGAATTGGTTACATTACGGCGGATATGATCAAAGAAGAAGTCCCGGAATATATGAATAATCTTTTCTATGTTTCCGGGCCACAGCCCATGGTCGCCGCATTTCAAAAAATGCTCGGCGAAATGGGTGTTCCGAGTGATCGCATAAAAACCGACTTTTTCCCGGGGTATACGGAAACGCATCAGGCTACGGGATAATTTACAATTTAGAATTTTAAATTTGAAAAGGATTGCGAAAGGTTCGATATGTATATGAAGATTAAAAAAGGATTATGGTTTTCAATTTTGTTCGTTGGGGCGGCGATACTGTCTATTGGCGTGTTTGTGATTCATCCCGGATTTTTTCTTGTGCGGAAAAAAATCGGCAACGGTGTTACATTCCCCGATAGTCATATAAGCGTTTCTGTCGAGGTCGCTGATGATCCCTACTCGTGGAGCAAAGGGCTTATGTTTCGCGAATCGCTTTTGGACGGTAATGGCATGCTGTTCGTGTTTCCTAATGAAAAACCAAGGGCGTTTTGGATGAAGAACACGCTTATCCCGCTGGACATGCTATTTATTTCCGCCGACAAGCGGGTCGTCTCCATACAAAAAAATGTGGCACCATGCGTAACCACGATATGCGTTTCTTATGCGTCGGAACATGATGCCATGTATGTGCTTGAGGTTAACGCTGGGTTTGCGGATCGGTATGGCATTACACAAGGGGATTTGGTTGAAATTTAGGGCTAACGGCGCGGCCGAGAAATTAAAAACCGCGACATTGAGTCGTGGGGATTTTGAAGAATGTTATAAACACCTTAATTTTTTTTGCGCAGCAAAAGTTGCCGAATGTAAAAGTTTACGGTATTTATAATTTGAATTCTTTGATCATGGCTTCATTGAACTTACAAATGCTCGATTCAGTATCAATATCAGCCCCGTATTTCTTATACATTTCTATCGCAGAACTATTCCACTTTGAAACTTGGAATTCAACCCTTTTACAATTTTCATTTTGTGCAACTTCGAAGATTTTTTTTAATAATTTTTCTCCTATTTTATTGCCCCTATGAGCCTCTTTTACATATAAATCATCCAAATATAATGACTTGCCAACCCAAGTGTAATAAGCAAAAAAGAACACTGCCATCCCTACTATTTCTTTGTCATCAGTTTCGGCAATATAACATTGAAAGAAATCCTTTTCGCTCCTCATTTGTTCAACAGAATTTGTGACTTTTTCCGGAGCTTTCTCGAAGACAGCAAGTTCCTTTATTAAAGACAAAATTGCAAAAAAATCTTCTTCTGTGGCTTTTCTGATCGTGATTTCCATACTTTTAGCGATAGCGAATACCGCATATAATGTGAGTACAATTTGATTATACACCATGCGTATATGGATATCTATGTGAAAAAGTCTTAGGATGCATTGTGGGCACTGAATTACAGTCCGCATCATAATTTGAAATTTAAGCAAAAATAGTTTAAGAATAAGGGATATTTTAGAGTAAGAAGTCGGAATCGGGAATCAAGCGGGTCATCTCTTTATTCGCGATTCATACTTCATGATTCATGTAAATTATGGCAGGACATTCCCATGCGGCAAATGTAAAACATAAAAAGGCGGCGAATGATAAAAAGCGAGGGAAGATATTTTCCAAGCTTATTAAGGCCATATCCATAGCGGCCCGTGATGAGGCGAATCCGCAGTTCAATCCGCGCTTGCGCACGGCTATCGACACAGCAGTGGAAAATCAGGTGCCGAAGGAAAACATCGAACGGGCTATCAAAAAGGCGGCCGAGCCGGGAGAGGAGCTCGAAGAATTGACCATGGAAGCATATGGACCCGAAGGTTCCGCGCTTATCATTACGGCCATTACCGATAACCGAAACCGCACCGTGAGTGAAGTGAAGCTAATACTAAAAAAACAGGACGCCAAGTGGGCCGACCCCGGAAGCGTGCTGTGGGCGTTTGATCACGACAATGAAGGTGGATGGCAGGCAAAGTTTCCGCAGGCGATCACCGAAGACGGAAAGCAAAAGCTTGAAGCGCTTATCGAAGCGCTGGATGATCAGGACGATGTCGATGATATTTATGTGAATATAGATCTGAGTGTTAACGAGTTAACGAGTTAACGGGTTGTAGAATTAGGAGAATCGCCATATTCATTAACGCGTTAACGCGCAAACGCGTTAACGGAATAATACCCTATGAAAATTCTTGGCATTGATCCGGGAACGACGCGTATCGGATATGGACTTATTGAATCAAAGGGAAGCACTATAACGCTACTTGATAGCGGATTACTTAAGATCGCATCGGCCGATGCGCACGACCGGTTGGTTGACCTTGCCGATGCCTATACGGAGCTGTTACAAAGAGAGCAGCCCGAACTGATCGCATTTGAAAAACTGTTTTTTTCGAAAAATGTGACTACCGGGCTCGCTGTTGCGCAGGCGCGCGGCGTATTGTTGTATCTTACCGCAAAAGCGAGGGTGCCTTTTCTTGAGTTTTCCCCTACGGAGGTAAAGTCGCAAATAGCAGGACATGGATCTGCAGACAAACAAGCGGTCGCCACCATGGTAAAGCGTATCGTGGGAGCCGCTTCCATAGCGGGGCCTGACGATGTGACCGACGCCATAGCCATCGCTATTGTTGCGGCGAATCATAAAAAGTTCATGTGATGATCGGCAAATAATCGCGCGGCATCAGGAGGAGGGCTCCTTTTATCCTCCTTCAGCCGCGCGATTATTTGCCGATAAGCCGGAAGCTGCAAAAAAACCCGCCAAATGGCGGGCTTTGCGGGTTATTATCCCGTGTTTCTTCACTCGATAAGCAATTCGGCCGATCTGAATTTACGGGTAAGGGAGTGCAGGGCAAACCCGTGATTGTAAAATACCGCTCGTGCCATTTCCTCAGCACAGTCTTCGCATTCTACGGTGTGTTTGTCGGCTGAAAGCCTGTGGCGCAATTCTTCAAAGAGGGCCAGCGTGATGGTACTTTTTGGGTGCGGCTCGTTACGGTGGAGCGTATCGACATATGCCTGAAGGTTATTGATATCAGGCACAACCACAATACTTATGGTGTATTTGGTAACCATTCCGTTTTCCGCCCAAAACACGGAACAAGACAGTTCGGTCGGTTCGGTATCGATCCGAACGATTTTCGCTCCGTTCAGGTGCTTGGTGCGCGTGTACAGCTCACCGGGAAAATATTTCTCGACTTTACCGTCCGCGGAAACAATACACTTTTCTTCAAGACTGCGAAAGACGGTTAAATATCTTACCAATACCCCGTATCCGAAAATGACCGCCGCAAACCATGGAATCACTAAATAATACAGAGCCTTATCGGATAGAAAAGACAGACCCACTCCACCGCTTAAAACAAGCAGGAGTAAGAAAATGCCAGATACCAACTGACCTCGCGAAACTGCTTTCTTCGTATATGTCCGAATCATGCCAGAGCTCCTTTACCTATAAGGGTTGTAAAACTATTGAATATGTCCTGGTTTTCTTATAGCCTATATTGACTGAAATGTCAAAAGTACAAGTTGACAACTTCCCTGCGGCAAGTTATATTACCTATAGATTCCGCCTTGTGCGGATTTTCTATTTTATATAATAGTCGTATACTTAGAATAACCTACAACCAATAACCGATAACTAATGACGGGGATGCCCGTGGAGTACGGATAGTGTGGTGTAAGCGCAGGCTAAAAACTAAATAAAAATTACATATGTTAGATTTAAAATCACTCAATTACGCGATCAGGCAGATTTCGGAAGAAAAAGCACTTCCGGAAGAGCAGATATTGTCGGCCGTCGAATCGGCCATCGCCGCTGCATATAAAAAGGAATATTGCGGGAAGGGCGAGATCGTCCATGCCAAAATAGATACCGAGAGCGGTCAGTTTACCTTTTGGAAAACGAAGACGGTCGTAGATGAATCGACCGTACGCATTGTAGACGAAGAAGAAGAGCTTGCCGCCGCCGAGGCTGCGGCGGAAAAGGGAGCGGCTGTTGCTGAGCCGGTAGATGAAGAAGAACTGTTGCCGCGGTATAATCCGGATCGGCACATCATGATCGAGGAGGCCCGGGAAATAAAGAAGGATGCCGAGCTTGGTGACGAGCTTTCGTTTTCGCTTGAAGAAAAGCAGGATTTTGGCCGCATTGCCGCGCAGACCGCAAAACAGGTCGTTTTGCAAAAGATCCGCGAAGCCGAGCGCGATTCCGTGCGCAAGGAGTACCAAGGCAAGGAGGGCGAGATCGTGAGCGGTCTTATTCAGCGTGTAGAGCGTGGAAACACATTTATCGACTTGGGCCGTGCTGTTGGCGTAATGTTTTACAACGAAGTCATTCGCGGCGAGCGCTACAACATTGGCGATCGCATGCGGTTTTATGTCGTCGCGGTGCAGGACGAAGAGGGTAAGCGCCCGGGTATCATTTTGTCCCGCTCCCACCCGAAATTTGTCGCAAAGTTATTTGAAATGGAAGTTCCTGAAATCGCAGAGGGGCTCGTAGAGATTAAATCCATCGCCCGAGAGCCGGGTAGCCGTACGAAGATGGCCGTGCATAGCACGGAAGAGGGTATTGATCCGATCGGTGCGTGCGTCGGCCAGCGCGGAACCCGCGTCATGACCGTTACCAACGAACTGGGCAATGAAAAAATAGACATCATCCAGTGGCATGAAGATCCGGTCAAGTTCATCGCCGCCGCGCTTTCGCCGGCAAAGGTGACCCATGTGGAAGTACGCGATCATCGCGAAGCAAAGGTGCTCGTGCCGGAAGACCAGCTGAGCCTCGCTATCGGCAAAGATGGGCAGAATGCCCGTCTTGCAGCACGATTGACCGGTTGGAAGATCGACATTCGATCGCAGGCACATCCGGAAGCGGAGCAAGTAGGTGGCGTGTTCGGGCAGGCAGCAGATGAGGGTGCTGTGGATTTTGTGGAGGGAGAGCAGGCCCCGGTTGAATCGGCGGAGGAATAAGTTTTTTATTGTACGAGAGGTCGTATGAAATTGTTCCCGTCAACCCGCTCACGCCGTACGCTTGTTTAACATAAGCGTACGACTGCGCTTCCGTTTGGGTTTCCGAGGAACAATCCCATTCGATATTCGAGTTATAAGAATTGCATAACTTTTATTCATCTAATTTTATTTAATTACTATGGATTTTGAAAAACTGGGCGTGGGTAAAAAAGCCCCTGAAATTGTTACTGTTGTGGTGGAAATCCCGAAAGGCAGCCATAACAAATATGAATACGACGAAGAATCCGGCGTGTTCAAGCTTGATCGCGTGTTGTATTCCCCGATGCATTATCCGCTCGACTACGGATTCATTCCGCAGACCCGATCTGAAGACGGTGATCATCTCGATATGCTTGTTATCGGCAGCGACCCTGTCTTTACCGGATGCGTTGTCGATGTGCGACCGATTGGCATCATGCGCATGATCGATGCCGGCGAACTGGATGCGAAGATCATCGGCGTGCAGGCGAAAAATCCTCGCTTGAGCGCGATCAAGGATATCAGCGATGTAGAGACCCATAATCCGCACATGTTGAAGGAAATAGCCCATTTCTTTAAGGTGTATAAGGACCTTGAAGGGAAGAGCACCGAGATTCAAGGCTGGGAGGGAAAGGACGCCGCAATCGCGGAGATCATGAAGTCGCAGGAAGCGTACAAGAAATAATCGAGATACGAGGTGAGAGGTTAGAGGTTAGTGTAATGCGGATGCAAAACATTTTATCTCTTATCTCTAATCCCTATTCTCTAACTCGTTATGAATTTAATTCCAACCGTAATTGAAAAAAGCTCCTATGGGGAGCGGGCATACGATATCTATTCCCGACTGTTGCGCGATCGCATCATATTTTTGGGCGGTGTCATTGATGACAATGTCGCCAATACCGTCATCGCGCAGTTGCTTTTTTTGGCACACGAAGACCCAAAGAAGGACATCCAGCTGTACTTGAACTCGCCGGGTGGCTCGGTGACTGCGGGGCTCGCCATTTTGGATACCATGAACTATATCAAGCCCGATGTGTCGACCATCTGCGTCGGCATTGCCGCTTCGATGGGCGCGGTGTTGCTCGCGGGCGGCAAAAAGGGAAAGCGTTTTGCACTCCCGAACTCCGAGGTCATGCTGCACCAGGTTATGGGCGGTTTCGAAGGGCAGGCATCAGACATCGAGATCAACGCCAAACATATTCTTCGCACAAAAGAAAAGTTGAACCAATTTCTTGCGAAAGCGACCGGACAGCCGCTTAATCGCGTTGAAAAGGATTCGGATCGGGACTTTTATCTTTCCGCAGCCGAAGCACAGGCATACGGATTGATTGATGAGGTGTTGAAAGCGGGTAAAAAGTGAAAGAGTGATCGCGAATAATGCGAATTGAAGGCAAATAATGCGAATAAAAATAACGCTTCATCCGAGGCGTTATTTTTTGTCGTAGGTGTGATAAACTAATAGTATGCCTCAGGAAGAAGCAGTCTTTTCGGAAGAAAGTTATAAAATTATTGGCGCTGCATTTAGCGTCTTTAATTATCTTGGATGGGGACTTCCGGAAAAGGATTATCAAAAAGCTCTTGTTGAAGAGTTCTTTGCACTGGGATTAAGCGCAAAAAAAGAGGTTTATATACCGCTTCAATATAAAACGGCAAATATTGGGCGATATTTTGCCGATTTTGTAATCAATGATAGAATCTTAGTAGAAATAAAAGTTGTGCCTAAGTTATCATATGATCATGCAAAGCAGGTTCTTACATATCTTAGGATTGCCAAACTTAAGTTGGGTATCCTCGTCTATTTTACCAAGGAGGGTATTAAATATCGTCGTATATTAAATTCACAAGTCGATTATTAGCATTATTAAATTTAAATTCGCAGTATCCGCAATTATTCCATTCGCATTATTTGCCTGTGATTTGCATTATTCGCGATAACTCTTATGAAAATAGCATTTTTTCAGATCGAAGATTGGGAGATTGATCATATCAAGCAACAGCTTGCCGGGCATGAATTGTTTTTTACCGCCGATAAACTGTCTGCAGAGGCGCTCCCTGAGCAGCGTGATTTTGAGATCGTGTCCGTATTCGTGGGCTCAAAAATAGATCAAGCCGTTTTGGCGGCATTGCCGAATCTCAAATTAATCACGACCCGTTCGACCGGATTTGATCATATTGACCTGCCGATGGCGCAAAGTATGAATATCGCCACCGGTTATGTGCCGGGATATGGCGACAATACCGTTGCGGAGTTTGCATTTGGATTGGTGCTTGCCTTGTCGCGCAAGATCTACGAGTCGGTAGACCGGTTGCGGGAAACGGGCGTGTATTCCTATGTTGGTCTGCGCGGGTTCGATCTGCAAGGAAAAACAATGGGCGTGGTTGGTACGGGACGCATTGGGCAGCATGTCGTGCGCATCGCTAAAGGTTTCGGTATGAATGTGATCGCGTATGATGCATTTCCAAAATCGGAACTCGCCACCGAACTTGGTTTTGAATATGTGTCGTTTGATGATTTGCTTGGTAGGGCTGATGTCATTTCGTTGCATGTGCCTTATTTGCCTACTACACATCATTTGATCAACATGGCTAATATTGGCAAGATCAAAAAAGGCGCGTTGCTTATCAACACGGCGCGCGGCGCGGTCGTGGAAACCGATGCGTTGGTAAAGGCGCTTGCCGACGGCATATTAGGCGGGGCCGGGTTGGATGTGCTCGAAGAAGAAGGTGTACTTGCCGATGAAAAGACCCTTGTGCTGTATGGGCATCCGGAAGAGCATAACCTGAAGACGGTCTTGGAAAATCATGTGTTGATCGACATGCCAAATGTGCTCGTGACGCCACACAATGCGTTCAATACGCAGGAGGCTTTGCAGCGCATTCTTGATACCGATATCTGCAATATACAGGAGTTTATCGGGAAAGGGGTTGCAAAATGCCCGATTCCCGCGCCGAAGGTGTGAGATTGGAGATTAGAGGTGGGAGATGAGAGATAAGAGGTGTGAGGTGGGAGATAAGAGGTTAGAGATTGGAGGCGGGGATCCATTTTTTCCTGCAGTAGTAATATATAGATATTCAGGCTCTGGATCCCGGCTTTCGCCGGGATGACAAGGCGGGGGGAGGAGGGGGTATAAAGTACAAGGTATACGGTATGGGGGAATTACTAATTTTTAATTTCTAAATAAAACGCTGGATTCCGTCGTTTGCCGGTTGGCGGATTTGGGTTTCCGTGAGTCTGCTCCGTTTCGCTAAAGAAAGAGGACCATGGGGATAAAACCACGACTTTCGTCGTGGTTTTTGGTATACTGAGGGCATGAAAAAAGTCGCTATTAACGGGTTCGGTCGCATCGGACGGCTGTTCTTCCGCAAAGCATTTGGAAATCCGAATTTTGAAATAGTCGCCATCAATGACCTTGGCGATGTAGAAAACCTTGCCTATCTGTTGAAATATGACACGGTCTATGGAAGGTATAAAAAAGATATTTCGTTCATCAAGAGCGAAGCGAAGAACGCAATCATTGTAGACGGAAAAGAAATAACATTTGTATCTGAAAAAGATCCCGCATTGTTGCCATGGGGAGCGCTTGGCGTGGACCTCGTGGTCGAGTCGACCGGCGTGTATGAGTCGTTTGAAAAAAACCAAGCGCACATCAAAGCGGGTGCGAAGCGGGTGGTCATATCTGCGCCGGCAAAGGACGCTGACGGCGAGTTGGGTCGTACCGTACTTATGGGTATCAATGAAGAAGTGATGAAGACCTGCGTGGTCACTTCAAATGCTTCATGCACGACCAATAGCGTTTCACCTGTTGTTGCGGTGCTTTCCGAAAAGCTCGGCATTGCAAAGGCCATGATGACTACGGCACATGCATATACCAATACGCAGACCATGGTAGACAGCCCGGTAAAAGGAAGCGATTTCCGTCGCGGACGAGCGGGTGCACAAAATATCGTGCCGTCGACCACAGGTGCCGCGATCGCGGTAACGCGCGCGTTTACGGCACTCGAGGGAAAGTTTGACGGTGTTGCATTGCGCGTCCCGGTTCCGACCGGATCTGTTGCGGATGTTACATTTCTTGCCTCCCGAAAAACGACCGTTGAAGAGGTTAATCAAATATTGACCGATGCAGCGGCAACCGACCAATGGAAGGGCATTCTTGCCGTTACAAACGACCAGATCGTTTCGTCTGATACGCTAGGCCAAGAGGTTGGCGCGCTTGTTGACTTGCGCATGACTAAAGTTGTCGATGGCGACCTGGTAAAGGTCATGTCGTGGTATGATAACGAATGGGGTTATGTGGCAATGCTTGAAAAGCATGTAGAGAAGTCGGTCAAGCTTGCATGACATATAAAAATTAAAGTCGGCAAATCAAATTTTTAGAGAGTACTCTCGCCAAATAAAATCGCTTCCCATCAACCCGCTCACGAATTTTGCAAAGCAAAATCCTGCGCTTCCGCTTAGGTTGCCGGAAAACAATTTCATTTGGCGTTTAGTCTGGCCAATTAGTCTATTGATTATATGATAATTTACATCGGAGCGGATCATCGCGGGTTTGCACTTAAGGAAGTGCTTAAGGCGCATCTTACGGATATCGGAAACGAAGTAGTGGATATGGGAAATGAAGTATTGGAAGATGGGGATGATTATCCCGATTTTGCCATCGAGGTTGCCAATGCCGTTTCTTCGAATCCGTTTGAAGACAGGGGTATTGTAATATGCGGATCGGGCGTCGGTGTCGATATTGTTGCAAATAAGTTCCCTGATGTGCGCTCTGCCTTGGTTGCGAGCGCCGATCAGATTCGCGCCGCTCGTACCGATGACAATGTGAATGTACTTGCACTTGCCGCCGATTTTACCGACGAGGCAACGGCAAAAAGTATCGCCGCCGCATTTGTTGAAACCGAATATGACGGGGCGGAGCCACACCAGCGGCGCATAGACAAGATAACCGACTTGGAACTTGGACCTATCGTGAGTGGGCCCGATGAGGAGGCTCCAGAAGCAGAAGCCGCAGATTCAGAAGAGCAACCTGCGTAACTCATGGCATAAAAAATACGACCTCTTGTGGAGGTCGTATTTTTTATGCCATCTTTTTGGGGGTAGCTTTTTTTGTCAGCCCCATAACGAGCTTTACCTGATCCATTTTTTCAGTCGCTTTTTTCTGTGCTTTTTTGCGGCCTTTTTCGATGACCCTATCTATCTCGCTCGGCTTTCTTAGAAGCAATTTTTTACGAACTTGAAACGGGCGAAGCCCTTCAACCACCACTTCGGCAAGTTCTCGCTTGAATATGCCATAGTTTGCATCCGCGTACTTTCGCTCTATTTCTTTTATGGAAAGCCCTGCAAACCCGCGATAGATTCGTATAAGATTTGCGATGCCGGGTTTTTTCGTCGGGTTATAGGTGACCTTCGCGTCGGAATCGGTTACTGCGCGTTTGATCTTTTCTCGGATGACCTCGGGCTCATCGTCGAGAAACAAACATCCTTCCGGCATCGATTTTGACATTTTGCGAAGCGGATCGCTTAGGCTCATCAATCGGGGGACCTCCGTTAAAAGTGGTTCAGGCTCCTTCATGATCTTTTTGAATTGAGCGTTGAATTTTCGGGCGATCGTGCGGGTAAGTTCGAGATGCTGCAATTGATCTTCACCGACCGGCACGACATCCGTATCGTAAAGCAATACATCTGCCGCCATCAGTACGGGGTAATCGAACAAGCCGATGTTGATGTTTTCCTTTTGCGTCAGAGACTTGTCTTTGAACTGGGTCATGCGACGCAACTCGCCGAACGGAGTGATGCAGTTGAGCATCCATGTGAGTTCGCCATGTTCCGGAATTTGCGACTGCACAAAGATCACGGACTTTTCCGGGCTGATGCCCGCGGCGAGATAATCGGCCACGACATCGAGCGTTTGTCTGTATTTTTGGTTTGGAACAAACTCCGCTGTGATCGAATGCAGGTCGGCCACAAAGAAATAGCATTGGTATCTGCCCGAGTTTTGCAGGTCGACGAAGTTTTTCAGTGCGCCGAAATAATTTCCGATATGAAGTTTTCCGGTCGGCTGCATGCCGGAAAAGAGGATTGGCTTGGACATGGGGGAGATGGGAGGTGAGAGATGGGAGGTGGGAGATGGGAAGTGAGAAATAACAGGCAAGTGAGTTAGCGGTTTCGTTTGAGTTTCTCGTGTCTCGTACCTCTCGCCTCATACCTCTCATTATCACACATAGATTATTACCGGAAGGATCATCGGCCTTCGCTTTGTCTTAGTATACAGGAATTGGCCGATCTGGTCACGGATCAGGCCTTTCAGGTAGTCCATTTCCACTTCTTTGTGGGCCGGCATTTGCGCCAAGATGCCTTTGATCTTTTTGCGCATGTCTTCCACGATATTCACATTCTCTTTCAAGTAGATAAATCCGCGCGATACGATGTCTGGGCTTTTTATGACCGTACCGGTTTTTTTGTCGAGCGTGGCAACGATGACCACCATGCCTTCTTCCGCAAGCATTTTGCGGTCACGCATGACGATCTCTCCTACATCGCCCACTCCCAATCCGTCCACCATAACATAGTGGGCGGGGAGTTGATGATCAAAATCCACTTGGAAACCGGTCTTTGAAAATTCGACGACCAGTCCGTTGTCCGCTACGATCGTGTTTTCCTTCAGTACGCCGCATTCCTGCGCCAATAGCGCATTGGTCGAACGCATAAAGTAATAACCGTGGATCGGTACATAATACTTCGGCTTGACCGCCTTGATGATTGCTTTCAACTCGTCCGCAGTTGCGTGGCCGCTTGAATAAATGTCAGAATTTTTTGAGTGGTAGATGTGTGCTCCTTGGCGCGCGAGTGAATCCTTGAGTGTTTGCACGGCGCGTTCGTTACCCGGAATGATCGAAGACGAGAACATGATCGTGTCTCCCGGTCTTGTTTGGAACGAACGGTTTTCTCCCGTGGCGATCTTCATCAAACTCGCATTCGATTCGCCTTGTGCGCCCGTCGACAAGATGACGATCTGGTCGTCCTTGTACTTGTGTATGTCGGCGAGCTGAATGATCGTGCCCGGTTTTATTTTTATGTAGCCGAGGTTCTGCGCGATCTGCACATTTGTTTTCATCGACAGTCCGGAAAAGGCGATCTTTTTGCCATGTTTTTCCGCCAGTGTGATGACCTCGCCTACGCGGGTAAGCATGGATGCAAACATTGCGATGACCATGCGTCCTTTGGTTTTCAGGAAAATATCCTCTATATTGTCCATGATCAATTCACTGGACAGTGATTTGCCCGGAACTTCCGCGTTGGTGCTTTCAAGAAAAAGTCCATGAATACCCTGTTCGCCTACGCGCCTGAACTCGTCCAATCCATATTCAACGCCTTTTGCATCGTACTCTACCTTTACATCGGTTGCGTACACAAAATTACCCACCGGCGTTTTAAGCATGATGCTTATGGAATCCGGAATGCTATGAATGATGTTGAAGAACTCGAGCGTGAAGTTGTCCGATACTTTGATGACATCGCGATTTTTGACGATTTCTATGTCGAGCGGTGGCGTGTTTGGATAATCAGTCTGACGCTTTTTGATGATCTCCCGCGCGAGGGGAGTCGTGTAAATGGTCGGATTGCCAAGCTTTTCCATAATATGCGGAATGGCTCCGATGTGATCATAGTGCGCGTGCGTTACTACTATTCCGCGGATCTTGTGCTTGTTCTGCTCAAGATAGGTCGTGTTCGGGATGATATAGTCCACTCCTGGATTTTCTTCGCCTGCAAATTCAAGACCGGCATCAAAAATGACGATCTCGTCCTTGTATTCAAAGAATGACATGTTTCTGCCAATTTCTTCAAGACCTCCGAGTCCGCAAAATCGAACGATATCTTTTGCGGATTCGCGGAAGCCGGCGCGCTTTCCGTGCTCTGCGCGCAGTACGGTTCCCATCGGGCGTTCGGGCTTGAGCGGTTGATCGGTCGTTACCGGCAGCATGCGCGGGTCGTATTCATGTTTTTCGCGGCCACGGCGAGGGACATATTGTCCTCCGATTGTCTGCGGACGCGGTTTGCGAGGCCGTTCTCCGCCCTGATATGGGCGATCTGTTCGCGGCCCTTGATGCGGACGCGCGGCGGGTCGTGCGAGGGGAGCTCCCGTTGGACGAGGGGCTTCTGGACGAGCCGGTTTTGCCGGTTGTTGACCTATGTTGTGTGTCTTAGGGACGCCGCTTGACTGGGCTCCGCGCGAGCGGAATGCTGGTCTGCGCGAGCGCTCCGGACGTGGGGATGAACCCTGTCCTTGTGTGTTTTGTTTGTTTTCCATTTGTTTTTATTTTAAGTTACTTTGTTTTTTGATCTGTCATGCATGCCATGTCGGGTTGGGGAACTACCCTATAGCCTTGCGTATTTAAACGCCACTAAGTCTATGGAGACGCGGATTGAGTGGTACTTCGTCCAACCCGAAATGGAATGCATTACTGTAAAACACTTACATGTCCCACAAAAAGGAACATAAAGGTATTTTATTCGATACTCCGTTTGTACGGGTATGTTTTGATCGGCTGACCATGTGCCAATCGATATGTTTCTTTGATAGTGCCACAACTCTCTTGTGTAACACTGCTAAAAGATGTGCCGAGGAGAGGACTCGAACCTCCACACTGTTGCCAGCGCTAGAACCTGAATCTAGTGCGTCTACCAATTTCGCCACCTCGGCATAATAACTAATGACCGATAACCTATGACTAATAACAAAATGCCCAATAGGTATCGAATTAATGACTTATAATACCTACTTTCTCTCTATTATGCAAGTTTTCCCTTCCAATTGACGGTAAAAAGAGGTGTTTTCTTTGTGGCAATCACTTCTTTTTTGGGGTTGGTCAAGATGTCGAAGCGGGTCGGATCTTCCGTAAAAAGGGTATAGAGAGGGGTCTTTTTTGGAAACCCAAGCTTCGAAAGATCGGCAGGTGTGCCGAGTGCAACTTCCCCCGCGTCTTTATGCGCCTTGTTTTCCGCAAGCGTTATCCCCTCCGCTTCCCATGGAGAAAGTAATACCCAAAATGCAGCACCGCGGCGTTTTTTGAAGAACGAGTAATTCGATTTGATCGAATCAGAAAAAAGGTCCGCGAGAATTAAAGGCTCAGTCCCTACATTTATGGTGATATGCCCATAGCCCGAGGGGATGAGAACCTTTTCGTTCTTCGTGGCGGCAATATAAAAAACATCATTTTGCTTTGCTCCTATTTGTTGCACTACAAACATGGCCTCTCCGGCGAGCACTTCGTATATTTCCGCAGCCGGATGCGTGTGTCCTATGGTGCGTATGTATTCGCCTTTCTTTCCACCGAGCGTTCCGGGGAAAAGAACGGTGATGTCGTAGCGAATATGATATTTCCTAAAAATGCTTTCATCTTGTTCGCGATGCATGTCCCGATACATCAAGTAAAGGTTCTTTCTGCGCGCCGTTGCGTGCTTGTCCATAAGATACGGACGCGCATCTTCGAGCGTGCGCGCATGCACGGGTTCGGAAACGACGCCCTTCCCGAGCGTGATCGCATCGTCATCAAATGCAAGTTGCAGACCGCTTTGTTTTTTTAAGGTAAGCATAAATAATTTATAATTTAAAGTTTATAATTTAAAAAATACAGAGGGGTTCTTTAAATTTCGAATTATAAATTTAAAATTATTTCTTTAGCGTTCTTACCGTTTTAATAAACCATGTATCTATCATACCAAAGCGATCGCTGGGTACCGAAAGTGTAGTGGTCTCGAAGCCTTTCAGTGATTTATTGCTTACATACAGATAGTACGGGGAATAGAGAAATACTGCCGGCTTGTCTTGGATGATGATATCGCGCATTTGATCGAGTCCATTTTCGCGGCTGCTCGCATCAAAATCCGTGCGAATGTAATCGATGAGCTTGTCTACATCCTTGTTGCCATAGATCGCAAGGTTTAAGCCCGGGTCGAGCTTCTGGCTTGAATCCCAAAACGAGAACGGATCAAGATTTTTTCCATAGGTATTTCCGAACAGCAACAGTTCATAGTCGCGGGGCTTGATGACTGCGGTGCTGAAGTCCGCCATGGATGCATTGTGGATTCGAATATCGATGCCGGCCGCTTTCCATTGTTCCTGTAACAGTTTTGCGGTCTCTTGCAGAAACGGTGTCGGATAGACCGTCAGAACGAATTCAAGCTTTTTGCCGTCTTTTTGCCTTACGCCCGAGTTGGTCATTGCCCAGCCGTTTTCTTCGAGCCATGCATTTGCGCGCTCAAGTGAATATTCCGGCATGCCTTGCACTTCTTCGGTGAACGGCGGGATGGGGCTGGAGATGGCCACGGCATTATCTCCGAAGACCGCCTTGGTAATGGCCGCGTTGTCCGTGGCGAGCGAGAGCGCCTTTTGTACGCTCCCGGCCTGAAGCGTTTCGTTTGCGTACGGGTTGGGGAATACCGCGTAATAGCGCGGCAGTGCAAGTTTTCTTGCCCGGTATGGTATGGAAACCTTGTCAAAATGTTTCGGCTCAACGATCGCCATGCCGTCGATGTCTCCGCCGTTGAGCGCCTTTACCGCGTCCGGTTCATTTTGGTAAAAACGAACCATAATGGTATTAATGTATGTTTTTGGTCCAAAGTAATGCCCGTTTCGTTTGAGCGTCATTTGGGTCACGAAGCCGTCTCGACGTTTTTCGAATGATTCAAATGTATAGGGGCCGCTTCCCATCGGCTCCCTGTTATAGTCTGATAGGCGGATGTTCGCCGCCGGGATGCTTTCGAACATATGCTTTGGGATCGGCTGTAAAGATAGGAGTGTATTTTCGAAGAAAGAATATGTTGCCGGCGTGGTGATGCTTAGCTCGCGTTCGCTGATTCGTTCTACTTGGACGCCTTTCCATAGCGGGGCGAGCGGGGATGCGACCGCGGGGTCTTGAATGAGCTTGATCGTGAAGATGATGTCGTCGGTCGTTAGGGGGCGGTTATCATGCCAAGTGATGTCACCTTTGATGCGGATGGCAAACGAGCGCTTGTCGGCGCCGAGCGTGATCTTTTCCGATATGGCGTCTATATCCGCGAATATAAGCTGGGTCAGATCGCTATCAACCGCATTGCTCTCGGCAAACAATGGGTTAATAAGTGTTGGTTGACCGACGATGCCTTCTACATATTCACCGCCTTCCACCGGAGATAGGATCGTATTTTGCTGAATGACGCTCGATAACAATAGAAATGACGATATGACAAGAACAAAAAACGCCGCAATGAACGCAATGCGCTCTTTGCGGGAGAAGGAAAGAAAAAGATTAATGATCGCGCGTAACAAGGTAGTTGGATCGCTCGCGCTTGATGCCGAATATGCAAGCGGTATCGGGAGGAGGGCTCTCTTTATCCTCCCTCAACTGCTTGCGTATTCGGTAAACAGCGATAAATCGCGTCGCACGCGTACGGTTAAATTAATTATTTAATGAGCGTAACAAGCGACAACGCTGCGAACGCAATGGCAATAACAATGGTCGCTGCGAAGATGATGCGCTCAAAGCCGCGGCGGGTCTGGTATGCGCCGCTTTCCGAACCGCCACCAAAAGCGCCGGAAAGGCCCGATGTGCGCTCCTGCAACAAAATAAGGATGATGAGAACGAGCGAAAGGATGACTTGGGATAGGGAAATGTAGTTCATAATTTTTTAAAACGCACATATTCGGCGAATTACTTTGTTGCGGGGCCCTATCGATTCGGTCGCAGTACTACTGTACAGCTTACTCATCGATTTTCCCGCGCCTCGCACTTCACTCAAATCCGAGCGTTTTAAGCTGGGGTTACTGTTCGTATTACTCGGCGTATGTTCTGCGGGCCGCCATGCTTATGATGACATTGACCGCGCCGATGATGAGCGTCGCGTAGGCGAGGGGCTCAAGTCCTTGTATGGTAACATTTTCCGAGAAATAATCAAGCAGATACAGCATCAATGCGTTGATGACCAGCAAGCCCAGTCCGAGTGAAAGCACGATGACCGGGCCAAGGAGGAGCTTTAGAATGGGGCGGATCAGGATATTGATCGCTGTAAATATCGCCACTACTATAAGTAGTTGCTTCAGTTCGCCCGTTATAATGAAGCCGGTTATGTATGTTTTTGCCACAATAAACGCGAGCAGGTTCGAAAACAGTGAAAAAACGACCCGAGATAGAAGTTTCATTGCCCATAGTATACCACAAAAAGTAGATACATCTATAACGGCCTTACGGTCCCTATGCGCGTATATCGATTTTTGCTATACTTGTAGCACCTGAAAGGTCGAAAAACATAAAGTGTCATTTTTCATTTTTAAATGGAGAATGATAGCAAACAAATGTTCGTACAAAACCTAACAAGCACGCTTTACGGTTCGCTGGCAAGCGTGTGGCTTGGAGTAATGGCATTCGTGCCTAAGTTTCTCGGAGCGCTCATCGTTTTGATCATCGGTTTGGTCATCGCATCCGTTTTCGGATCGGTCGTCGAGCAGATCATCAAGGCGGTCAAGTTGGATGAATTGTTGAAGAAGCTCGGCGTTGCTCAATATGTTGAGCGCGGCGATGTGCGCCTTGATTCAGGACGCTTCCTGGGTCGCGTTGTTTACTGGTTCTTCGCAGTTGTTGCCATTCTTGCCGTTTCCGGCATCTTGGGTCTTGATGTCTTTTCTGATTTCTTGAAACAAGTATTGTTGTATGTTCCGAATATCGTTGCCGCTGCATTGATCATGCTTGCGACCTTGGTAGTTGCGAAGTTTTCCAAGTCATTGGTCAAAGCTTCCGTATCAAGCGCAAAATTGAGCGCAGCCAACTTTCTCGGATCATTCGTTTGGTGGACTGTCGTTGTTTTTGGTCTTATTACTGCTTTGATGCAGCTTGGGATCAACGTATATGTTCTTCAGACGGTTATCACCGGAGTCGTTGCAATGCTCGCCCTTGCGGGTGGCATCGCATTTGGCCTTGGCGGAAAGGATTATGCAACTTCTCTGATTGAGAAGATGAAAAGGGAGACACAGGGCTAATTGATAAATTGCACATATTTTGCGGGTTGCTTTGTTGCGGGGCCCCATTGGTTCGGTCACCGTATGTATAATACGGCTTCCTCTCCAATTTCCCCGCGCCTCGCATCCCATCAAAATCTGCACAATTTACATTACACATGTTTCTTATAAAAAGATGCTACTTGCGTGGCATCTTTTTTGTTACTTTTCCGCATTGTCATCCCGATCGGCCACCTGCCTGCCGGCAGGCAGGGCTGGCGGACGAGGGATCTGCAGTAGATAAAGCAGATTCCTCGACTCCGCGGAGTACCGTGGAGTTTGCCCTGAGCCCGTCGAACGGGCCCGGAATGACAAAATGACACTCCGACTCTTTATAAGGTCTTTTTTGTTCGGAGGGTAGAAATCGGATATACTTACAATAACGCATAACTAATAACAAATAACTTTTAACAAAATACCAAAGAGGGAATATATTTTTCGTATTCTGTCATTAGTTATCTGTCAGTAGTTGTTAGTCATTTACATGGATATCTTCCTTATCTATCTCTTCGACCGGTTTGTTTATCGCATGGCGAATTTTTTACGCCATTGGTATGTCGATAGCTTTACATCCTACAGCCGGTTCATCATCGCCCGTTTGGAGCACATGGATAGGACTATTGCGTTAAAGGTAACATGGCGCAATTTGTTCCAGCCATTGTATCAGGAGCGGAACATTTTTGGTTATGTGCTCGGTTTTTTGTTTCGCTCCATCCGGCTGATCGGCGGCGGTATTACCTATGTAATAGTCATTGTGCTTGCATCGGCGATTTATTTGGCATGGGCTGGCGTGTTGCCCTATATTTTATTGCGCATCGCCGGGCAGACTCCCGCCGCATTGCTTTATATGAAAAACCTATGACCAACCAAACCGCCCCCGGCGCACAATCCTCTATTTCTCCCGATCAATTGGTGTTCATCGATCCGCGGTTTGAATTTTCCGCACCGCTTCGATTTTTGTGGAGCTTGGTAACATTTTCGTTTTACGGCGTGTTTATCGTTGGCACCATTCTTGCGGTTACTTCGGATATTGAATGGCTTCGTTGGGCTGGTATATTGTGCGCACTATGGCTTGTAGATCGTGCGCTGCACATCAATACGCCCCCTTACCAGCTCGACAGGCTGAGCGCCGACAAGGTTGCGGGCGTCAATGTCGCCCAATTTTTGCTCCCTAAAAGTTTTCGCATCATCGTGCGCGCTTTGGATAGAACGGGCATATCGGGCGGTGATTTTTATCTGCACTTCATGAAGGCATTGCTTCGCGATGCGGGCATTCGCGGTGCCTTGTGGCGCCTTGAAATATCGCCGGAAGAGTTTGAACACAAGGTTGACGAAGAAATAGCCAAATATACAAAAAAAGACAAACAGTATTCCCATGCTGAATTGCTTGCGCGCATCGAGCTCCTTATTAAAATGGCGTTTATCGAGGCATATGGCGAAGGTACTCGCCATATCGCACCCAGCAATCTTTTCGCGGCGCTCGGCACTATCGATGATGCCGCCGTGCGACGGGTGTTTTACTTGTTTTCGCTTGATGTTGGCGATTTGCAAAAAGCCCTTATCTTTAGTCGATATCGGCAACGATTCGCATGGATGCGCGTCATTCCTGCAACATTGGGTGGGTTTGCGCGCAAGGGCCCGCGGCATCGCATTATGAATCGTGCATGGACCGCGCGGCCTACGCCGACGCTCGATATGTACAGTGATGACCTTACCGATCTCGCGCGTGAACAGCGCGTCGGGTTTTTGATCGGACACGCGCAAGAATACGGCACGATGATCAATATTCTTTCGCGAGGCGCAAAGCAGAATGTCATGCTGGTGGGCGATCCGGGCAGCGGAAAGGAAACGATCATTAGCCACTTGGCATTCAATATCGTAAAGGATAAAGTTCCGGATGCGCTTTTTGACAAGCGGTTAGTCTCGCTTTCCATCGGTGAGTTGGTCTCGGGTGCCGGACCGGAAGAGATATCCGGCAGGGTAAGTGCCGTTGTTTCCGAATTGATTGGTGCAAAAAACATCATATTGTACATTCCCGACATTCATAATCTTTTCAAGACTTCGGGAGAAGGGTTTATGAATGTGGCAAATATGATGCTTCCCGCCATTGCAGGTGATGCGTTTCAGGTTATCGGGTCTACCTATCCGCGGGAAATGAAATCGGAAATAGAACCGCATACCGATTTTTTGGGTGCGTTCGAGACCGTGCGCATCGAAGAGATTACGGAAGACGAGGCCATTAAATTGCTTACCTATGTAAGCATCATCATGGAGCGCCAATATAAGGTCGTGATCAGCTTTGAGGCGATCAAGGCGGCGGTTTCCATAGCCCATAAATATTTCAAACAAAAAATGCTGCCTTCAAGCGCGGAAGACCTGCTCAAGGAAGCGCTTGCCGATGCCACGCATAGGGGGGAAAAAATGCTTACCGATGAATTGGTCATCGCCGTCGCCGAACGCAAGGTCAACATACCGATTCATAAGGCGACCAAAGAAGAGGCTGAAAAGCTGCTCAATCTCGAAGACATCATTCATAAAAATCTTGTAGATCAGGAGCCTGCAGTCGGCGCGGTTGCGCGGGCATTGCGCCAATATCGCAGTGGGCTTGCGCGATCGGGCGGACCCATTGCTACCTTTTTGTTTGTTGGTCCGACCGGTGTCGGCAAGACCGAGTTGGCCAAGATATTGGCGACCACGCAATTCGGTTCCGAACAAATGCTGTTGCGTTTTGACATGTCCGAATATCAGGACAAGCAGAGCATTTTTCGGTTTATCGGAACGCCCGACGGCAAGATGAGCGGTACGCTTACGGAAGCGGTCATTCAAAAGCCATATAGCCTTATTCTTCTCGATGAATTTGAAAAGGCGCACCCCGATGTGCTTAATCTGTTCCTGCAGGTGCTCGATGATGGACGCATTACCGACAATGTAGGGCGGGTCGTCGACTTTCATAATACGATCGTCATTGCGACATCGAATGCGAACTCGGACTTCATTAAAGACTCCATCGAGGCCGGGCGCACGATCGAAGACATTCGAGACGAGTTCAAAAAAAAACTTACGACCCATTTCCGTCCGGAATTGTTGAACCGTTTTTCCGATGTTATCATTTTTAAAAATCTTTCCGTTGACGATACTATCGCCATCGCGCGCATGCAGATGAAGAAGTTCGCTAAAATGGTGGGGCAAGACCAAGGGATTGCGCTTGATATCGATGATGCCGTGGTGCAACATCTTGCGCGCATCGGGCATGATCCGGTGTTCGGCGCGCGGCCATTGCGCACCGTTATCAACGACCGCATCAAGAGCCAGCTCGCCGAGATGATTCTGCGAAATGAGATCAGTCAGGGAAGCCATTTGCGCCTGACTATGGAGGGTGACACTGTGCGGTTTGTTGTAACGGAGGAACATAATTAATCATTATCTAAACTATGCGTATCAAAATAAACATCGATGTGAACGGGCTCAAGATCAACCGTATCATTAAATTTTTCGTCATGTCTGATCTTATGCTGTGGGGTGGTTGGGGTTTGATCGGTCCGATCTTCTCTATTTTTTTGGTGCAGACCATTTCCGGGGCGACCGTCGCTACCGTGGGTGGTGTTGTTGCTACCTACTGGATAACTAAATCGCTCATACAGCTTCCGGTTGCCGTTGCGCTTGATCGGCACGAAGGGGAGCGGGACGATTTTTATACGCTCATTTTTGCATTACTGCTCGCCGGTTTTACCGCTTTGGCATATTTACTTGTCGAAGATATTGCGTCGCTGTATTTGGTCGCGTTTTTACAGGGTTTGTCGTTCGGCTTGTATGCGCCGGCATGGGCGGGCATTTTCTCGCGGCACTTGGACAAGGAACATTACGCATTCGATTGGTCGCTTGATAGTACCACCATCGGGCTGGCATCTGGTATTGCGGCATTCGTTGGCGGCGGACTTGCCAATGCATTTGGGTTCGATATCGTATTCATTCTTGCGAGCGTCCTTTCGTTCTTCAGCGCATTATTGTTGCTTATGGTCCCCGATCTCGTGTTTCCGAAGGCTACCATCAACATTCCGTTTCGGTTTCCTGGGTTTATGAAAATAAAAACTCCGATCGAGATCGAGAAAAAAGGACAATAACAGAGAGCGAGATGTGAGGTTAGAGGTATGAGTAAAGAGGGAATCGAAAATTCGATTCCCTTTTAGTATTCCCAGTGCAGAGCTAAATTACGCTTGGAAAGCAAGCGGAATGTATCTATTTTTGAAATACTCCCACCTCTTACCTCCAATCTCATGTTTCTGCTATACTTATCTTATGGAGCAATTACATGCACGGAAGTTGAAATTGTTGGAAGAGACGGCAAACACGATTCGGCGGGATATCATCGGCATGCTTGAAGAGGCGGGTTCCGGACATAGCGCCGGCTCGCTTGGCATGGCGGATATTTTTACCGCATTGTATTTTCATTTGATCAACCATGATCCTAAAAATCCGCATTGGGGCGACCGGGATCGCGTAGTATTGTCGAACGGGCATATTTGCCCTGTGCTGTATGCCACACTGGCGCATGCGGGCTATTTTCCGGTTGATGAGCTTAAGACATTGCGCAAGCTCGGCTCCCGTTTGCAGGGGCATCCACATCGTGAATCGTTGCCGGGCGTGGAAACGACTTCCGGCCCGCTCGGGTCCGGGTTGTCGCAGGCTATCGGCATGGCGCATGCGGCGAAGCTCGACGGGAAAAAGCACCGCATCTACTGCATGATGTCCGATGGTGAACACAACGAAGGAAATACATGGGAGGCTATTCTCTATGCGGGGAAGCATCGCTTGAGCAACATTACGGCGATCATCGACCGTAACAACATTCAAATAGACGGGTTTACCGAAGATGTTATGCCGCTTGAACCGTTGCGCCAAAAATACGAAGCGTTTAATTGGCATGTGATCGATGTAAGCGGGCATAACTTTCTTGCCATTGCCGGCGCAGTCGTCGAAGCGCAGGCCATCCATGAGCGGCCAACGGTCATCATCGCTCACACCATTCCGGGCAAAGGTGTCAGTTTTATGGAAAATGATTACGCATGGCACGGCATGCCGCCAAACAAGGATCAGGCAAAGCAGGCGGTTCGGGAGCTGCGCACCTTGTGGGGGAAGATCAAGGCGGAGCACGACTGATATGTATTGTCATCCCGAGTGAAATGAAGCGAAGCGGAATGAAACCGAGGGATCTGCAGTATATAAAGCAGATTCCTCGACTCCGAAGAGTACTTCTTCACTCGGAATGACAAATACGCATAAAGACGATTTAAATAAATAAAAATCATGTTTAACCCATTTAAAAAAACTACAGAAGAAATATCCCGCACGACGCCGGGGTATGAAGAAACAGAACGGCGCACTCCGGTGACCGGTATCATTTTATTGCTGCTCATGTTTGTTGCCGGATTGTATTTCGGCATCTTTGCCATGGAAGATATTAGCAATATTCCGAACGAACCAAAAAGCCTCTCTTCATGCGCCTATCGCTATCAGGAGAGGGGAAGCACTGTCGCCTCGCCGGCCTATCTGAGCCGATACGCCCATGAAGCAACTCTTGATGAGTTCGCCTTTGCTTCTTATACGACGGCCGAATGTCTTGGGCGGCTGAGCTCATATGAAACCGAGGGCGGTATTGCTCCTCTATTGCAGCAGCGTTCCATACTTGAGATCCAGGTCAGTCCTGCCTATTTGCAATTGCGCGATACTGTATTGCCGAGCCTGCGCGATGTGCAATATCAGATCGGGCGCATTACCGGCGAATATAGCGTGGGCCTGCAGGAAGAAATGGCAGAAGTTGAAAAGCCGTTGTTTCCCACGCAACCGGTGCAAAGCTCTATCACGGCGCTACGCGCTCAGGAGGGCGAATTGTTGCAGTGGCAAGGGGAATTGGAAACACAGCTCAACTCGGTCAGAGATTCCATCAAATCAATTGATGATCAGTTGACCGCGGCATATAAACCGGTGTTCAAGGCGCATGAGCGCGCGCTGCGCTGGTATGAGTTCCAGGTATTTCTGTTGCAGTTCTTGTTGCTCATCCCGTTCTTTTACCTTGCCTTGCGCAAATATCTCGAGCTGCACCGCAAGAACAGTCCGTATACCATTATTGTAACCGCGATTGTTGCGGTGCTTGGTATATTATTGCTAAAGACCATCCTCTTCTGGTTTTGGGGCCTGTTTCTTGAAAGGATACTAAATGTGTTGATCGAGTGGTTCAGCATGTATGACCTGTTTCGTTCGCTGTTGTTCTATTTTGGAATGTTCCTATCGTTCGCCATATTTGGCGGAGCGGTGTACTTCCTGCAAAAGAAAGTATTTGATCCGCGGCGCGTGACTATTCGTCGGTTTCGTGCAAAGCAGTGCCCGCAATGTCAGACCAATCTTGACCTGTCTGCCGAATATTGTCCGAATTGTGGAGCGCATATTCGTGAGGCGTGTTCAAAATGCGGCAAGGAACGCTTTATCGGCATGCCGTTCTGCCCGCATTGTGGAGATAGGAAGGATAACTAATGACCAATAACGGGATGCGAGGAGGAGGGTATAAAGTATAAAGTATAAGGTATACGGTATGGGGAGAATTTCTAAATAAAATGCTGGATACCTCCGATAGTGGGCGGACGGGAATGACAATGCGAGGATGAGGGGGGATGCGAGATGGGAGGCGAGAGATGAGAGATGAGAGGTTGGAGGTGAGGAAAAAGAGGGGGGTAGAGATGAGAGGTTGGAGATGAGAGATATGAATTAAGAAAGGGGCGTCCGCTTGCGGGCGCCCCTTTGGCGCTCTATCTCAAGTTGTCATCCCGAGTGAATCCGCCAGTCGGCGGAGAAATTGAGGGATCTGTTACAGATTCCTCGGCTTCGCGGAGTACCGCTTCGCTCGGAATGACAAATTGTGACGCTTGGCCAATATTCGCCTATTCCTGTATAATAAAACTATTATGAAATCATACGAAAAGATCGCAAAAATATTGCGAACAGACCAAGATACGATACGGGTGGCAGAGGAGCGACTTTCCGCATTGACGGGAAAGGTCGGCGTGCTGGACAAGATCATGGAAGAGAACTGGACGGCCATACAAGGCAGGCTGAACATTCTCGGATTGACGCGTGATGCATCTGCAAAAGAAATATACGACGCATTGATAAGCAAGATCGAGGCTGATGATGCTTCATTTTATGAAGCACTCGGGAGGCCACAGGTCACTGAGCCCGCCGATTGGCAGCGCGTACTTGATACCGTTGTTGCGGCAATCAAGCCGCCAACCGGATTTTTCTTGAAGAAGGAAAAGGCCATCGAGTTTTTGCGGAACGAACCGCCGACAAAGGTCATCGAGGCACTTGGCTACGACAATGTAGACCAATTGCTTGAAAACGAAGATCTCATGGAGATCTATTGTTCGTTGCGTTTTTTGCAGGGCGGGGAATGGCTCAATACCGTGTTTTTCAAACAATACGATACGGTAACCCCTGACGATTTCGAAGAACGCGCCATTACGCCGATTGCTTTGGCAAAAAAGTGGGGGACGCTTGCAGAGGGCTTCATGAAAAAGAAGTACCACAACATCAGCCACTTAAAGGAAATGGGTATTATCTATGTGATCCCATTGCCTCTTGAGATCTCCGGCGAAACATTGCGCAACCTTGCGTTGCTATTGCACTATTTCAACGAGATCCCGTTCTATTCCGATATCATCCGAAAGTTTTCCAATATGCCGGAAACATTCGTGGAGAATCTTAAATCCCTGTTGCGTGGCGATGTGCTTGATGTGCAGCCTGCTGCAGATGGAGGAAAGATGCCGTGGATGGTCGTACAGCGCTACCTTGCGAAAGATGATGAGTTTGATTGGCGATTGTTTACGCCGCATATCAATCCGGAAGCATTGCATTGGGAAAAGGCCGAGCATTTGCTTATGGTCGTTGCCCGATCGATCGACGGATTTTCTACCGACCTTGCCTTTTGGAAGAACTTGAACTGGGTTGGCGATTATTTCAAAAGCGATGCCGGCATCGATGTACTCGTGAGCTTTAACTTGGTCGACACCGCCATGGCGCTCGTCCAGCAAAAAGAAATGGTCAAATATCTGTACCACCACCAGGAATCCATGTGGAACAAAATATTCCTTGAATATTTTGGGCAAGATGAAATGGAGGCCATGATGAAGGAGTATATCATCAAGGGGTATATGGAGTTGTAAAGGGTATAGGGGGTGGGCAGAGATGGGAGATGTGAGGTGAGAGATGAGAGGTAAGGAAAAGAGGGGGGAGTGAGAGATTAGAGATACGAGATATGAAGTTTGAGGTAAGGGGGAATTTCTAATTTCTAAATAGAATACGGGATTCCAGTGAAAACAGAATTGTCATCCCGAGTGCAATGCAGCGAAGCGAAATGGAATCGAGGGATCCGCAGTAATAAACAGATTCCTCGGCTCCTCCGCCTGCTGGCGGATACGCTCGGAATGACAATGCCGTGGGCAGAAATAAGAGACAAGAGGAGGAAATTTCTAATTATTAATTTCTAAGGAGTGGCGTTTCTTGAAAATGTCGCGCATTGCGCGACATTTTTGGTATACTAAACACATGAATTTCCTTGTCCTGCTTCTTGGCTTACTTCCCAGTTTTATTTGGCTCAGCTTCTTTTTACAGGAAGACATTCATCCCGAGCCTCGGAAGATGATCTTCTTGGTCTTTATTACGGGAGTTTTTGCCGCGCTGGGCGCCTATTTCTTGCAACTTTGGGCAAGTGGTCAATTGTTGATCTATGGCGTGTTTTCCGAGTCGCTCGCTTATTTATCCATATTTGCGGGCATAGAGGAGTTGGTAAAGTTTTTGGCGGCGTACCTTGTCATTCGGAGAAGTAGGCACTTTGATGAGCCGATTGACGCCATGATCTATATGATGACCGCCGCCATGGGGCTCGCTGCGGTGGAAAACATCGCTGTGGCATTTGAAAACGGCTTTGCCGCGATCACCGTCGGATCACTTATGTTCCGATTTTTGGGGGCCACGCTGTTGCACGCACTCAGCTCATCCGCCATGGGGTATTATTGGGCGCAGGGGATTGTGCGCAAGCTTACGCCTATCTATCTGCTATGGGGTCTTTTTATGGCCACGCTGTTGCATACCGTCTTTAATTATTTCATCGTCGTTTTCGAAAATGGGTTTATATATTCCATCGGAGTTCTGATGCTTGCCTCATTTTTTGTATTCTATGACTTTGAGAAATTAAAGAAAAATGATACCATTACATTATGAACAACGATACCAAAAAATTCTTCGAGAAGCTGGCGGGGGCATCCGTACAGGAGGAATTTGAGCCGAAATTGGCAAAGGTTGCGGCGGTAAGCGCAGTGCAAGACGATGAAGTAGAAGAGCAAAAAATGGAAGGCGAGTTCGACGAAGGTGAAGGCCAGCTTGCCATTGATGTATACCAATCTGGAAATGATATTATCATCGAAGCTCCGGTTGCGGGTGTGGGTATCGACGACCTTGATCTTGAAATATCTCCCGAATCGGTCGCCATTCGCGGCAAGCGCGAACAGCATGAAAAAATAGAAGAAGGCGATTTTCTCTATCAGGAGTGCTATTGGGGTAAGTTTTCCCGCTCGGTCATTCTTCCGCAAGAAATAGACCCTGATCATGCGACTGCCACATTTAAAAATGGTGTGTTGCGCATCGTTTTGCCCAAGGTGAACAAGCAAAAGACAAAAAAGGTGAAAGTAAGGTTTGAGTAAGAAATGAGAGATGAGAGGTATGAGGTATGAGGTATGAGATATGAGATATGAGATATGAGGTATGAGATATGAGATATGAGATATGAGATATGAGATATGAGATATGAGATATGAGGTAAAAATTCAAAAAACGCATGCCGTGCGGCATCGGGAGGAGGGTTTTCTTCATCCTCCTTCAACCGCATGGCATGCGTTTTTTATCAGGCAATGTAACGATGTCTGACATCGTTACATTTTCAGTATAGGTCGTAGGTTGCCCCGTATTGTCATTCCGGCCTCCGAGCCGGAATCCAGTTATTTCGTTGTTTGGGAAAACAGTCCATGGTAGACTGTGTGGAAATGGCAAAGAAGAAAAAAGCATACATCGGGGTGTTTGATTCCGGTTTTGGTGGGATCAATGTTTTGCGGGGCATCGTAAAGGCGTTGCCCGCATATGACTATCTCTATGTAGGGGACACGGCGCGCACTCCCTATGGCGCTCGTTCGGCCGATACCGTGTATGCATTTACGCGGCAGGCGGTTGATTTTATGTTCGCAAACGGGTGTGAATTGGTCGTACTGGCGTGCAATACCGCCTCCAGTGATGCATTGCGCAGAATCCAGCAGGAATATATGCCGAAGCACTATCCCAATAAGCGGGTGTTGGGCGTGTTGATACCCGCGGCCGAAGAGGCGGCGGCAAAAACAGCCAACCGAAAGGTTGGTGTTATGGCCACGGCAGGAACGGTGCGTTCGGGTGCCTTTGTACGGGAACTTGTAAAAATAGACCCGACCATACGGGTAGCCCAGCAGGCGTGCCCGCTGTTGGTGCCGCTTGTGGAGGCGGGGGAGTATCAATCGCCGGCCGCAGTGCTTATATTGGAAGCATATCTTAAGCCGTTACGCCGCAGTGGTGTGGATACGCTCATTTTGGGGTGCACCCATTACGGCATATTGGAGCGGCAGATCAGGCGCGCCATGGGGCCGGGCGTGCGTGTGGTTTCGGAAGCGACCATCGTTCCGAAAAAGTTAAAGGCCTATCTTACTCGCCACCCGGAAATAGAACGAAAGCTCAGTAAGGGAGGGGAGCGGGTGTTTTATTCCACCGACCTGACTGATGCGTTTTCCGCGCTGGGGAGCAAGTTTTTCGGCAAACCGATCAAAGCAAAAAAAATAACATTGCAATAAGTTCGGATAAAAAAACAGCCCCTAAGCGAACTTAGGGGCTGTGGTGCGCTATGCGCAGGAGGTAGTTATTCCTTAGGGATCATGAATCGGAACAACCATGGATTCCTCAGGCGGACGCGAGTGCGCTGAAGCGCTTCCTCCGTTGCGACCCGTTGGTCATACACGGCAGACTGGAGCTCATTGATGCGCTCAACGAGATTCATCAATGTTTCCGATGCCTTGAGTTCGGGGTACTTTACGAGGTACAGAGCTGCTTGTTCCGGGCTGATTTTGCCGAAGATATCCTTCTCGTGCTTCGGATATGTTTCCGCTAAGTGTCTTGTGAACTCAGCGGTCAGAGCCTCGGCTTTCGTCCGGTTGATGGCTTCAATTTTCTCGAACTTCTTGATGTTCTCGAAATTATCGATTTGGGCATACCAGCTGCCACTGGAGACAAGAAATCCCAATGCGACGATAATAATGGCAATTACCGTAAAGACGGAAGCCCCTGCGTCGTATGCCGTTTCTACTCCATCGTTTTTGAATACACGGTATATTGCATAAAACAATACAGCAAGTACCGCCGGAAAGATCGCGATCCAAAGAAACAGCATGATACACCTCCTTTACTTCTGGTTATTTTTGATTGTGACCGCGAGTGCGAGCAGGGCGTAGCCGATTCCACGAAGCATCGGGGTGTCGGGGGAGTTGTTGTCCTTTTTTTCGAGTTGCTCCTTTGCTTTCCGCTTCAGTTCTTCGAATGATTCCATTTTCACGCCTCTTCAGAAAGGATTAAACTACTTAAGTTAAAATGCTGTTTAATAAATAGCACTTTTGGGTAGATATGTCAATACCTTGCGAGGAGTACCCGTTAAAATCCCTTAATGAGCAGATTTTAATAGGGGCTATGAATGCTTCAATTTTTACAGATCCCGATCAAATCGATAAATTCCTGCGTTTGTTTGGATATGCGGATGGTGTATTTTTGCATCCGCAGAATTGTATAGATTTCGATCGGAGAGGGTGTCATCCCGTGCTCTGACACGGGATCCATGGCATAATATTGTGCGGGGAGATGTCCCGCCGCCAGGTCTCACTTCGCACACCCCATATTGATCATTCTCTCTTGACGCTCCCGCGTCTTTTTTGTTTTCTGTATTCCGTGAGTACTTCATAAGGTGTTTTGTAATCGAGACACTCCATGTATGCCCTTTGCAGCTTCTTCTCGATGGAACGAATGAATTTCTTTGAATAGTTTGATATGTCACTCCCTTTGGGAATATCTTTTCTGATGATGCCATTGACGTGCTCCACTGATCCCTTTTCCCATGAGTGATACGGATGACAAAAATATATGTTCACGCCAAGTAAGATTTCCAACTCTTTGTGCTTCCGTAGCAGGATATCGTTGTCTGTGGTGATGGTGCGGAGCTCGGGGTATCGCTTCTTGATCCGCAGGAACGCTTTGTGTACGTTCTCAATCGTAACATCAATAATCTGTTCCACAAAAGGGGTTCTTGATTTTCTGTCGATCACGACCAGTAGGATGCCCTTGCCGCTCCTTCCTGAGACGATGAAATCCGCCTCGGAATCGCCGATGCGGGCCCGTTTCCCAATGGAAATGGGCCTTTTGTCGATGAAAGTGCGCCCGTCCAGTTTGAGGAGCCTCGTTCTCCTATGCTTTCCGCGCTTGCGACGCCTGCCATTGCGGTATCGCTCGATGTTTCTGCCGTAGACTGTATCGATGTATCGGTAGATGCTTTCCCTAGATACATACGGAAGTTGATGCTCGTGTTTTTGTATCCTCCCCGCTATGTTGGCGGGTGATTGATCGTCATACAATTTTTCTTCTACAAATGTTTGGAGTGCCGGATGTTCTACGATTTTCATTCCCTGAAACTTGCTATTCCTTCTGCGAAGGATCGCCTTTTGCTGGGCTACGCCCGGATCGTATCCGTTTTTTGTTTTGTTGCGATTCACTTCGGTGCACAGGGCGGAGAAACTTCGTCCAAGTGCTTTTGCAATATCACGAAATGGATACCCTTTCTTTCTCAGGATTGACAACTCATCGCGTTCACTTTGTGAGAATTGCGGTTTCTTTTTTTTGATTTTTTCATACTCCGATTGTATCAGAGTGTGCGGAGTCAAAAGAGAAGCTGGGTGTGTCATCCCGTGCTACGACACGGGATCCATGGCTTTTATATTTAGTCCTTTGATTTGGTAAAATAAATATAATGAAACTGTATTATGTGTATATATTGGCCAGCCAGCGAAACGGAACTTTGTATATTGGCATTACGAATGATCTAAAAAGAAGGGTATTTGAACATAAGGTAGGCCTAATTGAAGGGTTTACGAAGGCGTATAAAGTTAATCAACTTGTGTATTTTGAGCAGACATCTGATGTGCGAAGTGCGATAGAAAGAGAAAAGAGGTTAAAGGAATGGAAACGGCAATGGAAGATCGAGCTGGTTGAAAAAGAGAACCCTGCGTGGATTGATTTATACGATTCCCTATAGAACTCTGGATACCGGCTTTCGCCGGTATGACACGGGGGCTTATTTTACAGCATTGTCATCCCGTTGAACAACGGGATCCAGAGTTCATAAGTAAGATATTATAGTAGTATCATAAAACGACCCGCAATGCGGATCGTTTCATTATGTGTGCCCAGGAGAGGACTCGAACCTCCACGGCTTTCGCCAATAGGTTTTGAATCTATCGTGTATACCATTCCACCACCTGGGCATTTTGAACAATGGTCTTATTATAGGGGAATTTGCCTATTTGTCAAAATGGCAGGAAGTCTATGTAACTGTTTGCTCGGTTTCTCGTTATAGTCAATATAAAGAATATCACTATGGAACACCGTACTATGCGTCAAACCTATGTGCTTAAGAATATCCAGAATATTTGCGTCTTTTCAAAAGACCCTGTTTTTTGCTTATTGTTTGGCCAAGGTCGTGCATTTCGGTGCCCCACACACTTTCTTCCTATATAGTACATACCTGTATTACCTGAAGATGATCTCGGCCAGATAGAAAGCCGAGATTTTTTGTTTTCTGTCCGGGTGGACCTTAACAACTCAATATCAGGAGGATGACCATGAAACAGATCGAGCTAAGAAGGCGGGTGCGTAGGTTGGTATGGCTGTATCTCTCCCTTTCGTTTGCGTTTAGCATGGGGCATGCATTTTTCTTTTCCACTTATTCACTTTATCTGATGAGCAAAGGATTGGATCTGTTGCAGATCAATGTGGTCAACTGCGTGTTTATGGTTTCCGTGTTTTTACTGGAAATCCCTACGGGCGCATATGCCGACCTGTTTGGGCGCAAGCGTTCGTTCGTCGCCGGCTGTTTCGTGCTCGGACTTTCCATGGCTACCTATTGGATCGCTGATTCGTTTTGGATGTGCATAGTTGCCGAGTTACTTGCCGCGCTGGGTACGGCGTTGCATTCGGGATCCATGGAAGCGTGGATCGTGGATTCAATGCGGCTGACGGGGTTTCGGGGGAGCCTGCACGCATTATTTCGCAAAGAGCGATATGCGTGCGAGACTGGTATCGTTGTCGGTGCTTTTACCGGCGGGTATCTTGCGGGGTATGACCTTGCGTTGCCGTGGATCGTTGCAGCTGTCGCCATTTGGCTGGTTGGCCTGTGGGCCGCGCATGCGATGCAAGAAACGCCACTCGCGCCCCGGCGCCCCGTATCGGGGTTCGAGTCAATGCGACAGGTCGCGCGGGATAGCATTGACTACGGCGTGCGACACAAGGGCATTCTGTATGTGGTGCTATTTGGCAGTGTTGTATCTATGTGTTGCCAGGGTATGAACATGCAATGGCAGGTCCGGCTCGCGAATGATTGCTCATTCGACACGCAACATCTTGGATGGGTGTTCGTAGGCGTATCGGGCTGCCTTATGCTTGGTGGTCGTCTTTCTTCGCTGTTTGCTTCGCGCTATGGCACGGGCCGGCGGGCTATCGTGATGTCACAGTGCGTGACTGCGGTGGGCATTATTGGCGCCGGCTTGTTCTCGTCGGTCGTGCCGATGCTTGGCGCATTCTTTGTGCATGAGATCGGCCGCGGCGCCATGGGGCCACTTAAGCGGGCATACACCAACGCGCGCATCCCGAGCTCAACCCGCGCAACCATCTTGTCGTTTGACTCGATGATCTTGCATGTAGGTGCTTTCTTTGGACTGTTGAGTAGCGGGTTTGTTGCCAACTATTGGTCCATATCTGTGGCATGGATCTGGTCCGGTCTATTGTTGGCAATTGCCATACCCATGTTCCTTTTGCTTAAAAATGGAGATGGGGGAGCGCGGCAATGATAGTGTGATCATATGTGATAGTGGCACTTATCGGTGCCACTTTTTATTCGGCAACCTTAGTGTTTATGCAGGTTTGCCGAATTCGGCAATGCTTCTTTGCCGAACTATTCGGCTTGCCGTATGGCTTTGCTCTTGCGTTTTGTCATTCCGGCGGATGCCGGAATCCAGAAGATGTGAGTGGATAATTCTGCATGGACCCCGGCCGGAGTTTTACCCTGAGCCTGTCGAACGGGCCGGGGTGACACAAAGAGCCGTGTATTTTTCTCATCAACAAGCCTGCGTGCGCAGGATTGACACATTGCCGAACTGCCGTATACAATACCACCATGATCAGTAACTACGAGTTTATCAAGACGCAGGCATACGAAATATCATGGGCCGTATTCCGATGCGCCGAATTGTTCTCCCAAGCCAAATTAAGGGGAGAAGTAGAAGCTGCTGCGGTCGATTTGATTGCGGATCACGCTGTGGCAAACAGTGTGGCAGACGGCGATTTCCCCCGCATCGACAAGCTTACTTCGTTGATCCGGCTGGCCGAGTCGGTTGGGCAAATAGCTCCGGTGAACGCAAATGTCCTGTATCGGGAACTCGACAATCTTACCAAAGCGCTTAGGATTGAAGTCGCCGAACAGCACAACAAAAAGAACATTACAGCTTCGCTCGAGCAGATTTTTACCAATACGGCATATGCAAATAACCTACAACCAATAACTAATAACCAGCAACAGAATTCGGGTCTTGGAGATTCGGCAAGAATTTCTTCTGCCACTTCTGCTTCCCCTATCATCCCCACCCTTCGGCAAGATAAGGATACTCAATTCGGCAGCGTAGAAGCATTGCTTTCGGCGGCTGTTCGACCGGCCCAGCTAACTCCTGCACCGATGCAAAAGGCTCCAATAGTTCGGCAACCGCTTACCCCTGTCAGTTCGGCAACCGCGTCGGTGCAGGCAGGATCATGGCAGTTTGTCATTTTGCAAAAGGTAAAAGATCTTGGGCAGACCACTACCAAAGAGCTCACGGCAAGCTTCCCTGAGATCAGTGAGCGGACCATCCGTTTCTACCTGCAAAAGCTTGTGGATAACGGCTCCATAGACCGCATAGGCTCTTCCGGACCCGGATCGGCGTATCGGGCGAAGGGGTGAGATGAGAGGTGCGAGATGAGAGATGCGAGGTGAGAGGTGCGAGATGAGAGGTGCGAATAGGGGAGCAGAGAATATTCGAATAAAACAGCCCCAAAGGGCTGTTTTATTCCTCATATCTCATATCTCATATCTCATACCTCTTATCCGTGTAACAAATGAAGAATAGCGCCGTTATCTTTAGTATGGATGCATACTGGTCGACTTTTGGTCTCAGTTGTTGACAAAGTGCATGCATGCTTTACAATAAATATAACTGGCTTGGAGTGAGGCTAAGCCAAGGTTCTAAAGTTCCGCATTTTATGTGGAAAGCACAAGGGATTTTTATACCCTTGCGTTTCTCTTTTGGAATCTTTCTTAGCCTCGCTTCTGCGAGGCTTTCGCGTTCTTATTGGGTTTCGATCCGATAAGTGCGAAGAAAGATCAGAGTTATCCCTTGATCAAACCGCCACCTTACCTCACACCGGTTCGGCTGTTGGTCGATTGATGGGGCCGATGACTTTCTGAGACCGAATTATCACGAATTGAAATTAACATTCAGAATTACTGAAAAACGAAAAGCGAACAACGACTATAAAAGACCCCTGTCATCCTGAACTTGTTTCAGGATCTCATATCCGATAGATCTCGTTGCCGCTGAAAAAGAAAATAAAAATTAAAATGAGCAACGTATTTAAAAAGCTTTCTATCGTTGTACTTGCAGTTGCCATGATGGTAACCGCAGTAGCACCGGCAGGAGCCGCGACCACTGAAGAGTTGCAAGCTCAGATCACTGCCTTGATGGCACAGATCAATGCTCTCAACGCTCAGTTGTCCGGAACCCCGGCAACGACAATGATGACTTCGTACACGTTTACCCGCAACCTCACTGTTGGGTCGACTGGCGCCGATGTCATGGAGCTCCAGAAGTTCCTTGTTTCCAAGGGACACCTGGTACTCGCAACTCCGACTAACTACTTTGGTAACATGACCAAAGCAGCGTTGGCAAAGTTCCAGGCTGCCAATGGCATTTCGCCGGCAGTTGGTTACTTTGGTGCAATCACCCGTGGTTCGGTTAACGGAATGATGGGTACAACCCCAACCACTCCGGGAACTCCGACCACTCCGACCACCCCAGCAGTAGGTGCATTTACCGTTTCATTGGCGTCTGATACTCCAGTAGCAGCAGTTGTTGCTTCTCAGACCGCTTTCAACCCCGCTTTGAAACTTGCCCTCCAGGCAGCTTCAACCGATGTGAAGGTAACTTCCATCACGGTTCGAAAGTCAGGTTTGGTTGCAAACAGCAACATTACTGGTGTTGACGTTGTTGATTCAATGGGAGTACGTCATGGAAACGTGATCACCTCATTGACCGCCGAGAATGATGCCGTCATCGCGATGGTATCTGAACCGATCGTTGTAAAAGCAGGAGCCACCGAAAAGGTGACCATCCGCTTCAACAATGCGGCCACTTCAGGAACTGCACAGTTTAGTATCGTAGCAGCATCTGCTATCGTTGCTGATGGAACCGTAAACGGAACTTTCCCGATCATGGGTAACACCATGACCTTGCAGGATGGTTCTTCATCGGTTGCAAGCACAACGATTGGAGTACTTCCTATAAACTCTACCGGAGCCAGCCTTAATGTTGACTCTGTAAGCGCGCAGGAAATCACCAAATTCCGCATCATCGAGAATTCAAGCAAGGAAGCCGTTAAGGTTTCTAAGTTGACTCTCTATAACTACGGAAATGCTTCCGACACTGACTACAAGGATGTTGAGCTCGTTTCCCAGGATGGAACACTCTTGGCGACGGCACAGCCGAAGGGACAGTATGTTACCTTTGACCTGTCAGCAACCCCGTATCTTATCGATAAGGGATTGACCAAGGACTTCACCGTTCGCGCAAAGATCGTAAATGGAGCCACTCGAACTATCCAGCTCGCAGTGTACAACAACTACGATTTGATCGTGACTGGCGTAAGCACTGGCGCAAGCGTATTGGCCTCTGCCGCTGGTAATGACACCAGTTTCCCCGTTGGAGATGCATCTAACTACAACAAAGTGACTATTTCTTCGGGAAGCATCACTTTCGGTAAGGATTCAACTTCTCCAACAAGCGCAACGACCCCAGGTGCTAACAATGTTGTTTTGGCTACTTATTATGCCAAGCCAGCTGGAGAGAACATGGAGTTGCGCAAGGTCACTTTGGCAATCACCAAGGTAACAACCGCATTGACTGGTTCAGTGTATGTAAAGGTAGGAGGAGCTGTTGTGTATAGCGCAGCTGCTTCAGATATCTCTGCGTCAAGCACGGCTCCGACGACAATCACATTGTCGACCTATCCGACTTTGAACGCAGGTGCAACTACTTTGATCACTGTAGAAGGAAACATCAGCACTTCTGCTGTCGGAACTGATATTTATCAGACATATCTTGACTTGACTGAAGCAAAGCGCGTGATCACTAATGACCTTATTGATCCGGGTGTTGCTGCTACTCAGGGTAATGCAATTGCCGTAAAGGCAGCCGCATTGTCTGTGACCAACTTGGCCCAGCCAGTGTCTGCTTCGATCGTTCCAGTTACCAACAACTATGAATTCGCACGTTTTGAGCTTAATGCTTCAAACTCCGGCGAAGATGTAAAGGTAACTAAGCTTATCATCAGCGATAACATCACTGGAGCCGCTACGCTCGCCAACATCATGAACCTCACCATGTGGCAGGGTTCAACACAGTTGACGACTTCAGCAAGCACTGCTTCGACCACTGCATCAACCACATTCACATTCACCAACCCAATCATCGTCACTCGGACTACTCCGGTAACCTTGAGCTTGCATGGTGATCTTGTAACTGGAACAACTGGAACTGCTAAGTTCCACATTGGAATTGCAGCAACTGATATTATCGCAGTTGGAAAGGATACTGGTAATTCCATCTCCGCCCCGACCCTTACTGGATCAGGACAGGCGATGACCATTGCCGGTGCAGGATCGCTGACACTCTCAGCAATCTCTGGAGCAGGAGCTTCTCCTTCGATCGATCAGTTGGTAAAGGTTGGAACTGTTGACGGAACCTACTTGGCATTCCAAATGACTGCCCAGAAGGAACCGGTAAAGCTTACAACATTGACACTTACCGCTACTGGTACTTTGGCAACGAACGATGTTACGAACATCCGCTTGTACCGAAAGGTTGGTAACAATGCAATGGAAGCAACTCCATTCAACAGTGCAGCTCAGATGACTGTTACTGGTGGAGCCACTGGAACATACACGTGGACATCTACCGACAACTTGTTGGCTGATGCGATCGTTCCTGGTACTCCAGTTTCGATCTATGTAAAGGCAGATGTTGGAACACAGGGTTCTGCGAAGCTGGGAGATAAATTCCGCTTCATGATCGCCTCTTCGACGACCGACATCGCTGGAAAAGGTGCTTCGAGCGCCTCAACCACGCTTACCATTACTGGCGCTCCTTCAGCTGCTGGTATTACCTATATCTCACCGTTTAGCGTTGTAGTAACCGGAACTTCTCCGCTTGCTCCAGTAACACTTGGAACTGGATCTGGAATCACCATTGGTGTATTCAAGGTTGAGAACATGGGAACTGCGCCGATCACATTGACCGACGTAACGCTTAACGATGGTGGATCTGCAACCTCGACACTCATTGCCTATTACTCAACTGATGGGAATAGCGATGTTTCTGGAGGAACTGCTTCTTCTACCACGAACCATACTCTTGCATTTGGCGCAGGTGCGGCAGATGTAACGATCAATGGTGGATCGTTTAGGTACATCACAGTAAAAACCAATTCACTTTCTACTAACAATGATAGCTACACGCTCAGCTCCGATGTTCTCGGAAACCTGAAGTATAGCGTTGCTGAGTCTGCTCTTGGGTATGACGCAGATGCGGATGCTGCTCTTACGAGCACCATCACAGGACTCTTTGTTGATGGAAAGCCGACATTGGCTACTGTAACATCTAAGATCTAATGCGTTTTAGCTAATTATATCCTTGTATAATACTTGGATATCAAATTCCTATGAGCCGCTTCGGCGGCTCATAGGAGGAATGTAATTCTAAATTCTTGTATCGGTCTCACTCTCCTGTAATAGGTGTGTGAGTCGGAAGCCTCCCTTCTCGAATTCGTTTGAGAAGGGAGCGCAACCGACAAAACCGATGCAGAGTGTCATTCCGGATTTAGTCCGGAATCCATAAACTGTGTCATTCCTGTGAAAACAGGAATCTACAAAACTTCGTATCTTTTGCCGAAAAGGGCAGAAGAATAAAACTTATTGGTCCGCTGATTCACGCAAGCCTTTGAGTAGCATTGTCATACCGGTGAAAACCGGTATCCAGAGTTCTTAGGGGGAATCACGACAAACCAATTCAAATCCCATGTATTCATTCGCCTTGTGCGAGTGAACAATAAAACTCCACGGCCGACGCAAGACATTTTCATGACTGCGTAGGCAGGCTCATGCAAATGATGGCCATGGATCAATAAAATACTTTCAAAAACGCCACACGATGTGTGGCGTTTTTGTTTCTCAAACTCTCACGCCTCTTTTAAGAGGCATATATAAGTAGAGGAGTCTGCCGGATAGATTAGTATATAATCTTTTTAGTATGTGCTTTAAATGATTTGTTGTTATCTTTTGCGGTCGCAAAAGATAACAACAAACAGTTGTGGCATATCACCCATAGTTTGTAGCAATATCGTGTATGTATGTATGTAAAAAGTATGGTATATTTTATATAGTTTATTTCTATCGCGCATATGTACACCGACGATATACTTGGTGCATTGGAAGAATTGGGAGACCTCACTACCGGAGGTATTTTTTCTGTGCTGTTTTCGTCCTATAGCGAGCTTCGTAGCCGGGGAAGTGATTGGTTGCCACCTGATGAGTTTAAAGCCGCTCAGGAGCGTTCAGAGCGCGCATATAGGCGTAGGCAATATCAACGTGCCTGCAGTCTGATTGCTAATTTACGACGCAGGGGATTTATCGAGAAAAAAGAAAATAAAATATTGCGATTGACTGAAAAAGGGTTATTGCGTTTGCAAAAGCGGGCGCTTGGAGCAAGGTTCATCCCTATCTCAAAGTTTATAAAGAAAGAAGATGATTGTTTAAAGGTAGTTATTTTTGATGTCCCCGAACCAGATAAAAAGAAGCGCGATTGGCTCAGATTTAGTCTTCAAAATCTTGGCTTTTCCTTGCTTCAAAAAAGCGTTTGGATCGGCAAGGCGAAGCTGCCGGAAGAATTTTTTAGACAATTGCATGAATTTGAACTTTTACCGTTCGTGCATGTATTCTCCATTCAGGATACCGGATCCATCGGGTTTAATGACGGACCCCTACTTTTTTCATAATGTGCAATCTACCTTATGTTCAAGGTTGTAGGATAATTGTTGTTATCTTTTGCGACCGCAAAAGATAACAACAATTTAATTTGATTTATACATAAGGCGGGTGTTTGGATGTGTGTGGAGTATTAAAATAAAAAGTTATCCACAAGTAAAAATTTGTGCGTGTAAAATAAAAGTGTGGTATACTGTATGCACTTGCGTCGTTTCTATTTTTCACTTTGTAACAGACAGATGAAGAAGATGATCGACAACAATTTATTTATGTAACTTATCGCTTGTGAGCGGGGTCTTTGACGCCCGTTTTTATTTTATAGTCGATGGTAATGGATTCCTCTGCCGGCGGGCGGACGGGAATGACAGCGTTCTTGTATTGTCATCCTGAGCCTTTCGTCCGCCGGCTGGTGGAGCGGACAGGCTTATGCTCGAAGTGACAATACACTGGATACCGGCTTCCGCCGGTATGACAAAGAGAGGCAGCTCGGAATGACAATGCGAGAGATTTAGGGGGAAGAAAGAATTAATTAAGGTAACGGATACCGGCTTTCGCCGGTATGACAGGAAAAATATATGGAAGAACAGAACGAAAAGATCATTGCGCAGTATTTGGAAAAGGATGGGGAGATATTAAAGGAAAACGGATTGCATGTCGCGAGTGCGGGGCAGGAGGGTTCCATTAAAAGCCATTACTGGAAGTTCATTGGTGGGTTTTTTGCGTTGATGCTGGTGGGGATCATCGGCATTCCCATGGTGGCGCAGTATATGGAAAAGCAGGAGGAAAAGGCGCGAGAAGAGAGTGCCGCGAATTATATGCAGCTCGTGACCGATTTGCAGGAGCGGCTTAAAAATGATAAAGACGGCGGCACCACTCCGGAGGAAACATTGGAAATGTTTACGGCTGCATTGGAAAAGGGTGATATTGACCAGGCGAGCAAGTATTTTGTGTTTGAGCCGAAGGAGAGGCAGGATATGCTGATCGCGCGGCTGGAAGAAATCCGTGAGCAGGGGGAATTTGAGACACTATTGGGCTATTTGGAGGATTCGGAATTTATGCCTAAGAGTTCAGATGAACATGTTGCAGTTTTTGATACATTAAATAAAAAAGGAATGTCTGATTTAACTGTAGAAATAACCAAAAATAAATATTCCACTGTATGGAAAATATACGGACTTATGTTTTAACCGCTGCGTTTATTGCTGCAGTATTTTTTGGTGTCCAGCCAGCTGTTGCATATCAAGTAAATACGCATGCGTATCTGACTAAGGAGGCGATTGAACTGTATAACAAAAACACCGGGGAGAATAAAATCACATCTGACCTGCAACGGTTTATGATTGACGGCTCGATGCACGAGGATGACCTGCCACGCCCGCAGAACCATTTTTATGATCCGATCAATAACGAGGGGTTGAATGATGGCGGGCTGACGGGCGAGTCGGCAAAGGAGTGGGCGAATGACAGTGTCAGTCAGCGCGAAGTGAAATACAAGCTTACGAGCGACACCTCGCTTACATCAGTCGACAAGGAAAAGATTGATGGATATGGCAATGTGACCGACTTCACATGGGATGCGGCGTTGAAGTACTGGCTCAAGGGCGATGAGGAAATGGCTATGGAAGCATTGGGGCATATTATGCACTTGGTGGAAGACATGGGCGTGCCGGAGCATACGCGCAATGACAGCCATATAAACGGGAGTGAGTATGAAAAATATACAGGGCGGTATGACTCGAATAATCCAGACGAGCAATTTAAGGCGCGACTTGGTGATAAAAAGCCGTTTGTTTTAAATTCGCTTAACGACTATTTTGACGGGCTGGCAAGGTATTCGAATAAATATTTTTATAGCCCCGGTTCACTGGGGAATTATAATTTTCCCGAGCTTGATTATAAAAATGCGGAATCTAAAGAAGGAAAATATTATATTGCTAACAAAGATGATGAAGGGGTAAAGTATTATGTTGCAATAAAGAAAAATATCGCCAATATTGCATTAGGATATTCCGATGTTTCCGTTGTAGAGTTGCCCATCAAAGAATCCTACTGGTCCCTGCTCTCTGTGCGGACAGTGCGGTATAGTGCTGGGGTTATTGATCGGTTCTTTCGTGATGTAGAAAAGGCGCGGAATGATCCGAATTTTCTGAAAGAAGAAAAGCCCGAAGTGAGTTTGTTTGGCAAAGTAGTCACGCTTACAAGTTCGTTTTTTAGTGGAGCAAAAGATATTGCCGTAAAGGCAGGGTCTTTTTTCGGGAATATGCTGGGGGCGATCGGGGATGGCGTGGTTTCTGCGGGGAGCTTTATTGGCGGGTTGTTTACCGGCAATAATGGGCTGACCAATTTGGGAATTACGGACATTGGCGATCCGAATGGGTTGGATACCGGGAATGACAGCGGCTCCAGTGCGCCTACTGTGCCGACAGCCGCAGCGGTTAAAAAAGATGCGCTTGCGAAAAAAGATGCTGAAATAAATGCGCTGAAGTTGCAGGTAGAGGGTTTGCAAAAGGATGCGAAGGTGCAAGACGAAGCCGTATTAAAGCTTGAGGAGAAGCAAGATGACCCCGTAGCGAAGAAAACTTCGGTTGATGCGCCGTTGTGCGCATATGGTTCTGCAAATAGAGCCGGGAAAAAGGAAGTTGTTATAAACGAAGTTGCGTGGATGGGTAGCGTGCGGAGTGCGAGTGATGAGTGGATCGAATTAAAAAATGTTTCAGGAGGCGATGTTGATATTTCCGAATGGCAGCTACTTAATAAGGGCGGCGGGGTCAAGGTTCGCTTGGGCGACCTAAAGAATCCGATCATCAAAGCGGGAGGCTTTGTTTTGCTGGAACGAACGGATAATAATTCCGCAGTGGGTGTGACGGCTGATTTGATCTACTCTGGTGCGTTGGCAAATGCGAATGACGGGTTGAAATTGTTCAATGGCTCATGTGCTATCGTTGATGAAATTACGGTCGCATCAAAGTGGGCCGCGGGCAGTAATGATACCAAGCAGACCATGGAGCGCCGTGCCAGTGGTGGCTGGCAGACATCCGTATCGGCGGGCGGTACGCCGAAGAAAGAGAACTCTGCGGGTGTTGCGGAAGCAGATAAAAAAGAATCTGTTTCTTTTTCGGGCGGATCGACCCAGTCGGGGGTGGGCGGAGACCCGTTGTCCGTCGCGCCGCAGTTTTATCCGGTCGTCGTTAACGAGATCATGTACGATGTGCCCGGTTCCGATGGTGGACGCGAGTGGATCGAATTGTACAATGCCGGCACATCGGCTGTTGATATTTCCGATTGGAAATTGCTTGAAAATGAAACCAATCATGCGCTTACAATAAAACAGGGGTCGCCAACGATCCCTGTTGGTGGGTATGCGGTCATCGCCGATGATGTGACCGATTTTTTGAGCGATAACAATGGATTTGAAGGGGTTATTTTTGATAGTACATTTTCTTTGAGTAATGATGGGGAAGTGATCGCGTTGAAAAATGGTTCATTGACCATAGATTCTATTGCGTATGCTACCAGCACCGGTGCAAATGGAAATGGAATGTCATTGCAGAAGTTTAACGGCGGATGGTCTGCGGCTTCCTCGACGCCGGGGATGGCGAATGTTGCGCAGGCAACGATGAGCGATGAGATCCTGAAACAAGTTCAGGATGACAATGCTGGTGGACAGGATGACAGTGCTGGCGGACAGGATGACAATGTGGGTGAGGATGCGGGGCTTTCCACCTCGACCATTTTATGGGATGGCGGGCTGCATTCGGGTGGCGTTGATGATCTGGTGAGTAACGGATTTGTTGGGCAGCGCGTCCGCTTTTTAAGTGGAGTTGATGTGGGTACTTTGAAATTCGGTTACTATAATGACTATTCTGCGGGTTCGGTCGAGGTAAAGGTATTTAGTATCGATGGATCAGAGGCATGGGCGGATACGCTTGCCGTGCCACGGATTAGCTATGGTGGATATATTGAACATACATTTTCTGAGCCGTTGTATTTGGACGCCGGCGATTATTTTGTGGGATCGCGGCTTATTTCAGGGGCGATTGGTATTCGAAGAGGAATTGGATTGAATCCGTGCGGTCGCGCTACCTATATAAGCGGGAATATTCCGGCGTGCGTCGATGGCACAGATGTAGGTATGATCATTGAAAGGTTTGTGGCGGATGTGGCAGTGACTGCGAGTGATGAGATCCTGAAACAAGTTCAGGATGACAATGCGGCCGGAATGACCCAGCCTTCGCCGGAGGCTACGGCGGGCGAAGCAGACGCTGCCACGACAACTCCGCAATTTTATCCGGTTGTCATCAACGAGATCATGTATGATCTTTCGGGAGCTGATGATAATCGCGAATGGATTGAAGTTTATAATGCGGGAACTACTACGGCGGATATTGCGGGTTGGAAGTTTTTTGAAAATAATACGAACCATGGCCTTGCGGTGATGCAAGGAAGCTCTGCTATTCCAGTCGGAGGGTATGCGGTCATCGTTGCAAGCTCGACGGCTTTTTTGAATGATAATCCTGCGTACGGTGGCACTCTTTTTGATAGTGCGTTTTCTTTGAGCAATACCGGAGAAGCGCTGGCATTGAAGAATGGCGGTTTTGTTATTGATTCCGTTACTTATGCCTCGAGTACTGGGGCGAATGGATATGGTATGTCGTTGCAGAAATTCGGCGATGGGTGGCATGCGGCGTCTTCGACGCCGGGGGCGGTAAATGTGTTGCAGGCAACTACGAGCGATGAGATCCTGATCCGCCAGTCGGCGGATCAGGATGACAATGCTGGCGAAGCGGATATTGCGACTACAACGCCGCAATTACCCGTGCTTGCGCAGTTGGATGACACGGCAAAGTCGTACACCAATCCTACTTCTGCATTTTATCAAACTTTTTCTCCCGGTTCTGTGCAATCGATCGGCTCATTTCGCATTGCGGCGGAAGGAATAAGCGGGCGATGGAAGGGCGGTGTCTGTGAATTTGACCCGTCAAAGACCCGATGCGCATCAACCGGGGTGTCGGTTCGAGTTGATGCCGATACCGATATGGTAAGTGGTGTGGGGAAAACTGTGTTTACATTTTTGTTTGCTTCCGACATATTGCTTGACCCGAGCAAGACGCATGCATTTTTTGTTGAGCCAACGAGTAATGTATCTTTACGGGATCGCTTTGCGAGTATTTATGGCTCGGCAAGCAATGCGTACACAGGCGGCGGGTTATATGGTTATGGACAAAATTGGGGGATCAACGGTCCTTTGGATCTGGGTATTGCCGATATGTATTTTGAGATTAATGCCCCGACAGTTCCCGTTGTTGTTCCCGAAGAGCCTGCGCCTGCGGAGCAGGAGACTGCTACGACAACTATTAACATCATTGTCCCACCGGAAGAAGAGAATACCGCTACGACAACGCCTGATATTGTTATGGACCCGACATTGCCGATTGCCACGAGTACAGAGGAAATGGTTTCTTCGGAATAAATTAGATGTCTATGAAAAAAGATTTTGACGGATGGAATACTGAAAAGAAAAACGGACCCCTTTCGGGGTCCTTGGGTGCCTAATGGCAATTTATAATTGAAGTGTAGCAGATTAGTAACAGTTGTCAACCATAAAATATCTTATTTGTTTGCTGCTTACTTGCGTAAGCGGCGAGGCCGAAGCCATTGTGTGTTTAGTATAGGGGAATTTTTATTCTGAGTCTACTATCTTTGCTGTCATCCTGAACTCGTTTCAGGATCTCATTGGTAATAAACGAGATTCCGAAATAAATTCGGAATGAAAGTGCTCTCCCGCATTGTCATCCTGGTCCGCCGGCTGGCGGATTCAGAATCTGTATTTATTGGATATCATTTTATTTTTTAATGGGAATGAAAACATTTTGCGTATATATTCTTACCAATAAACCCGAAGGTGTTTTGTATATTGGTGTTACATCCGACTTAAGAAAGCGCATGCACGAGCATAAAACAAAGGCAACGCACGGGTTTACGGGAAAATATAATGTTGATCAACTTGTTTATTTCGAAACAACGACTGATGCTAATGTTGCCATTGCTCGCGAAAAGCAGTTAAAAAATTGGCACCGGCCGTGGAAGATCAATCTGGTTAAAGGGAGTAATCCGCAGTGGGAAGATTTAAGCGTCGAGTTGTTTTATAAGCCATAAGACCCTGAATCCGCCAGCCGGCGGATCAGGATGACAGAGGTGTGGGGTTCAGGATGACAGAGGCTTCGTTTTGTCATTCCGAATTTATTTCGGAATCTCGTTGATTGAGCACAAGATCCTGAAACAGGCGCAGACCCTGAATCCGCCAGCCGGCGGATCAGGGTGACATGAGTACATGTCAGTTAAATGCAGGATAACAGAGGTGTGGTGTTCGGGATGATAGTGGTGCGGCGATTAGGATGGCGGTAGCTTAGTCTTGTCATTCCGAATTTATTTCGGAATCTCGTTGATTGAGCACAAGATCCTGAAACAGGCGCAGACCCTGAATCCGCCAGCCGGCGGATCAGGGTGACATGAGTACATGTCAGTTAAATGCAGGATAACAGAGGTGTGGCGATTAGGATGGCGGTAGCTTGGCGTAGGATGGTGACAATAATATGCTACAATTTAATAGTATGATACGCACAAAAGGTTTTACATTGCTTGAACTGCTTATTACCATAGGCATACTTGCTGTGCTTGCGACCACGGCTGTTTTGGTTATAAATCCAGTGGAGTATTTGAGGCAGTCGAGGGATACGCGGCGCATTGGCGATTTGGATGCCATAAGCAAGGCAATCGATCTGTATACTATAAACAAGCCCGCTATCGCGGAGCTGGGGACTGTTTCCATCGTTTATATTTCACTTCCCGATACTTCTTCTACTTGTGGAAGCCACTCGCTCCCTTTGTTGCCATCACCGTGGCAATACCGGTGCGCGACCACTGCAAATCTGCAGAAGGTCGATGGTACGGGTTGGCTACCAATCAATTTTTCCTCCGTTTCTGGCGGGGCTCCGCTTGCTACGCTGCCCATAGATCCGGTGAATGGTGCTGCTAATTTGCAATATTATGCGTTTACCGCGAGTGGAAGAAAATACGAAGTGTTCTCCGTCATCGAATCTGAAAATAATTTTTTGGGCGGACCGAACGATAAGATTTCTTCGGACGGCGGGGATGATTTTACCCGATATGAAGTGGGGAGCGATCTTACTATAGCGCCGTGGAGCTTTGAGTTTGACGCATTTCCGCTTGCTACAAGCGGAAGTAAAAAACCGGGGTGGTATAAAATATATGGCGACTCGTTTGTTTCTATTGAGTCCGATGCGGAAACAGCTAATTTTTTACGATTGACCACGCAGGTGTGGTACGAGTGGCAGGAAAACATTTTGTATAATCCGAATTCCGTCTACAAGGTTGAGGTACGGGCTCGGCTATTTGCCGATCCTGCGGTGGGCTATAAGTTTATTTATACCGGCTTTGTTGGTGTTGCCGCCAATGGTGTATCGCGCTCGAACATTACCGGGGCTAGCGGCACCAATGCACAACATTTTCGCGGGTTTAGAGGCGAAGAGCTGGATGTTACTTCGGGGTGGACCATCGCCACCGATTATTCAGGCGGGTATGGATCGCCCCAAGGAACAAACACTAATTGCACTGATCCAAATAATCCATGCCTGATGCATGCGGCTGTGCGTTATATCCGGCCTTTGCTTATGGTTGGTGAGGGAACCACAGACATCGATTATATTAAAGTGACCAAACAATAAGCTCATGGAAATAGTTGTTGTTCTGCCCGACATTCGCAGTACACATAATGTCGGGTCCATCTTCCGCACTGCCGACGCGGCGGGAGTAAAAAAAGTTTTTTTGTGCGGTATTACGCCGCAGCCGGTCGATCAATTCGGGCGCAAGCGACAGGATATTTCCAAGGTCGCCCTTGGGGCGGAGGATTACATCCCGTGGGAATATGCACAGTCCGTAGTGCGTTTGATCGGACGGCTTAAAAAAGAGGGTTATGTGGTCTGTGCCGTGGAACAATCGCCTAAATCCGTGTCCTACAGGGCATTTAAAGCCCCAAAAAGGGCCAAAATAGCCCTGATAATGGGCAGTGAGGTCGAAGGCTTACCCAAGGCTATTTTGACCCGTACGGACCATATTTTAGAGATCCCGATGTACGGCAAAAAAGAATCCCTCAATGTGGGAGTGGCGTTCGGGGTGGTGGTTTTTGGGCTTATTAACCATTGACATTTAAGTTAATAACTATTAACCTAAATAAGATAAGTTAATATAAAACATTTTATGCAGAAAGAATATTTTTCCACCACCGAAGTGGCAAAGATTTTAGGGATAAGTACGGTCGCAGTTTGGAAGAAAATCAAGGAGGGAAAGCTTAAAGCCGATCGATTTGGTCGTAATTTTATGATTCCCAAAACGGAAATAGATTCTTTAACTGGTGGGATTTTAGATGAGCAAAAGAAAAAGATGATTCAAGATGCAGTTAAAAAAGCCGTTGAAGAATATGGTGAGGCTCTTAAAATGCTCGGGAAAGAATGAAAAGATTTATTGCACTATCAATTGAAGAAGTAAAACATGTAGCTCATTGGCTTGCCAAAGAAACGATGGAATGGAAAGAACCGATTCCTGATTTTGAGACCAGATTGCCAGGCCGGTTAGAGAGCTGTCTGCATACTCCGTTTATGACATTCGGGAAGCGCGTTGCGTATAAGGGGTTACAGGGTAAAAGTGCCATGCTTTTTTATTTGATGATCAAAAACCACCCATTTCAAAATGGAAATAAGAGAATTGCGGTTACTACGCTACTTTATTTTCTGTATAAGAATGGAAAATGGCTTAAGATTGATAATCAACGACTATATAATTTTGCCAAGTTTGTTGCGGAGAGCGATCCTCAAGTGAAGGATTCCATGGTCAAACTGATTGAGGAATTTATTGCAAAAAATATATCCGATCTTTCTAAGCGTACATCGGCAGAATAAATCTATGGATGTGTTACGATCCAGTTGGTGCATTTTTTGCAACAACTGAATTTTAGAGTAACTGTTTCCACCGCGGAAACAGTTGAAAATAAGACAACTTGTTCCAATCTGGAACAAGTTGCGCGGAAAAGCAATGTGCAAAAAATGCATATTGCTTTTCCGTGATCCCTGCTCATTTGATGAGCTTAGGGTGAGTTATGGCGGGAATTCATTTTAATCTTGCGCGAAACGCAATGTATATTATCGTCTTGCGATGACGATAATAAAAAGGTTGTGGATCCCCGTTTTCACGGGGATGACAGAGGGGATGCGGGGATGACGATATAGGGGTTGGCATGATGCCGTTGCGTTTGACTTTGTCGGGGAAAATGTATTATACAGTAAGTAGAACAAACGGCGCATAATGCGTATAAAAATTAAATGAACGGGAGGAGCCCCTATGGATATGAAAACGATCATTCTTTGTGGGGGTGAAGGAACCCGCATGAGGGAAGAAACGGAGTTTAAGCCGAAGCCGTTGGTATTGGTCGGTGGCAAGCCGATCCTGTGGCACATCATGAAGATCTATGCCCATTACGGGTACAATGATTTCATTTTGGCCTTGGGCTATCGGGGCGACATGATCAAGGAGTATTTCTTGCATTTGAATACGCTCCTGAACGATTTCACGCTCAATGTGCGGAACAATAAACTGACATTCCATAACAATGACTGCGATGACTTTCGGGTCACATTCGTTGAGACCGGATTGACCTCATTAACCGGCGAGCGGGTAAGGCGGCTCAAGCAGTATATCGGTGGCGAAGACTTCATGCTCACCTATGGTGACGGAGTTGGCGATATCGACATCCAAAAACTGGTGGAGTTCCACCAGCGGCAGGGTACAATTGCCACGATCACTGGAGTGCACAAGGAGAGCCGGTTCGGTCTTCTTTCTATTGATCCACAGTCCGGCAAGGCAAATGATTTTTCCCAAGCAAAGGTGAAAGACTTTGAGCAGGGTGATTTCACTGATGTCGTTAACGGCGGGTTCATGGTGTTCAAGAATGAATTGTTCGATTTGATCAAACCTGATTCGATGGTCGAGCAGGTGTTTGTTCCGTTGGCGGAACGCGGAGAGCTTTCCGTTTTTACACATACTGGAAGATGGAAGCCCATGGATACCGCCAAGGAAGCCAAGGAGATGAACGAGCTGTGGGATCGAGATCCGTTCTGGAAGGTGTGGTAGCGCGGTAAGCGCATACAAGGAGGGGTAAAGCCCCTCCTTTTTTGTTGGAAGTGGATCCCCGCCTCCACGGGGATGACAAAAACGCGTTGTCATCCCGAGTGCAGTGCAGCGAAGCGGAACGAAATCGAGGGATATGCATACTACAGATTCCTCGACTCCACGGATTACCGCGGAGTTTACCCTGAGCTTGTCGAACGGGCTCGGAATGACACATTGAACACACTGTCATCCCGAGTGTAATGCAGCGAAGCGGAGTGAAATCGAGGGATCCGTAGTAACGAGCAGATTCCTCGGCTCCGCAGAATACTGCTCCACTCGGAATGACAAGGAACTGGATACCGGCTTTCGCCGGTATGACAATACAGGGGTTCGGTACTTACATCGCATTTGACTTTTTTGCCAAAAATTATTATACAACAAGTAGAACAAACGGCGTATAAACGCATAACAATTTAATAGGCGGGAGGAGTTCCGATGACGAAGAACATTTTGAAAGGCAGTAATGTGTTGGTCACCGGTGCGACGGGGCTTGTTGGTGGTCATTTGACCGAGCAGCTAATTCGCATGGGTGCAAATGTCCATATTACGAGCCGTTCGTCCGATCCGCGGTCGTACTTCAGCAGCAAGCACCTTGGCGATCGTGTGGTCAGTGCCATTTGCGACATCAAGGATTCTCAGCGGGTATTCGATGTCGTAAGCAAATACGAGATCGAATATATTTTTCATCTTGCCGCGCAGGCCATCGTGCATACGGGGTTTGTGAATCCGTTCGAAACGCTGAATACGAATGTCATGGGCACCGCGAACATTCTTGAAGCCGCACGACATTCGCCGCGTATCAAAGGCATCGTGGTCGCTTCGAGCGACAAGGCTTACGGCAAGCAGTGCGATAATGTGATCGAAGGAGCGCCGATGGCGGGGGACCATCCGTATGATGTTTCCAAATCGTGCACCGATCTTATTGCCCGCGCATATGCGAAGACCTATGATCTTCCCGTGGCGGTAAGCCGCTTTGGGAATATCTATGGTCCCGGCGATCTGAACTTCAATCGCATCATTCCCGGCATCATGCGGGCGATCATCAGAAACGAAACATTCATGATCCGGAGTGACGGAACATTCGTCCGCGATTATGTGTATGTGAAGGATGTTGTCGACGGGTACATCATGCTGATGGAGCAGATGAGTGCGGCCAAGGGCGAGGCTTTCAATTTTGGCGCGGCGCATAAGTATTCCGTACTTGGCATGGTCGATGCCGTGGGGAGAATCCTTGGCGTTGAGGTTCCCTGTACGGTATTGAATAACCAGCGGAATGAGATTCCTTCGCAGAGTTTGAATTTCGAGAAGGCAAAGACGGTGCTCGGCTGGGAACCACAGCAAACATTTTCCGAGGGTATCGTGAGTACGGCCGATTGGTATCGACGGTATTTCACATTCATGCAACGCGGGTAAGTAGTGTGTTTTATGCAAAGGAGGGGCAAGGCCCCTTCTTTTTTGTTTCTGTCATTGCGTTTAGGTGTCATCCCGAGTGCAACGCAGCGAAGCGGAGTGAAATCGAGGGATCTGTTTCGTACTGCAGATTCCTCGACTGCGCGGGGTACCGCTCCGCTCGGAATGACAAAAACACATTGTCATCCCGAGTGCAGCGCAGCGAAGCGGAGTGAAATCGAGGGATCTGCATACACTACAGATTCCTCGGCTCCGCAGAGTACTGCTCCACTCGGAATGACAATGCGGGGAATAACTCATAACCGATAACTAATAACCGATAACGGGGCAAGAGGTTGGAGGGTGGAGATGAGAGGTTAGGGGTTGGAGGGTGTCATCCCGAGTGCAACGCAGCGAAGCGGAGTGAAATCGAGGGATCTGTTTCGTACTGCAGATTCCTCGACTGCGCGGGGTACCGCTCCACTCGGAATGACAATGCACTGGATACCGGCTTTCGCCGGTATGACAATGTGTGGATGGTGTCATCCCGAGTGCAACGCAGCGAAGCGGAGTGAAATCGAGGGATCTGCATACACTACAGATTCCTCGGCTCCGCAGAGTACTGCTCCACTCGGAATGACAATGCGGGGAATAACTCATAACCGATAACTCATAACCGATAACGGGGCAAGAGGTTGGAGGGTGTCATCCCGTGCTCCGACACGGGATCCAGAGTGCGGGGAACAAGACACTGGATACCGGCTTTCGCCGGTATGACAATGCAGGGGCTCGGAATGACACCGGGGTGGTCGCGTTTGACTTTTCCGGTGGAAATTATTATACAATAGTCAGAACACGAGCATATTTATGCGATAGAAAAACTTCATCAAATGACCTAAAAAGGAGGACAGCCGATGACCGATGTACCGGGAGTTAAAAAGCAGTTGCCTCAAAAGCCGTTGATCATCTTCGAGATGGCCAACAACCACATGGGAGATCTTCAGCACGGGCTGGATATCATCAGAATGCTGTACGCCGTGATCAAACACATCGATGCGTTCGCGTTCGCGATCAAGTTCCAGTACAGACATCTGGAAACATTCATCCACCCGGATTTTCAGGGTTGCATGGACCACAAGTATGTGAAGCGGTTCACGGAGACCCAGCTGAGCGAGGAGCAATTTCTGCGGTTGAAAATGTATGCGGAACAGCTTGGTTTCATGACCATCTGCACGCCTTTCGACGAGACATCTGTGGGCGAAGTGGAAAAGCATGGCTACGGCGCGTTGAAGATCGCAAGCGCGAGTTTCACCGACTGGCCGTTGCTCGAGCGGATCGTGATGACCGACATGCCCATTATCGCGTCGACCGGCGGAGCGAAGCTGGAAGACATCGACAAGGTCGTGAGCTTCCTGCAGCACCGCGGAAAGGAATTTGCCCTGATGCATTGCGTCGGCGAATATCCGACCGTGCTTGAACGCCTGCAGTTGAACCAGATCGATCTGTTTCGCCAACGGTACGCAGGCGTGCCGATCGGGTTTTCGACGCACGAGGAACCTGGCAATACCGAAGCGATCATGCTTGCTGTTGCCAAGGGTGCCACGATCTTCGAAAAACATGTGGGGGCTGAAACCGAGCATTATCCGTTGAATGCGTATTCCGCAACGCCTGTGCAGGCTGCACAGTGGGTCCGGGCTGCAATCAACGCGTACGCCATGTGTGGTGTCGTGGGCCAGCGGCATGTATCTTCCGAAAAGGAACTGGCGGACATTCTGCAGTTTCAGCGGGGGGCATTCGCCAACCATGATTTTGCAGAGGGGGAGCGCGTTCACATGGCCAACACATTCTGTGCGTGGCCGAATCAGCCCGGACAGCTCCTTGCGAAGGATATGTCCAAGTATATGGTGATCACCGCGCGGGGAAACATTGAAGCCGGTTCGCCATTGCTGAATGTGGATATGGTCGACACCCGAGAGCGGGTCTACGAGATCGTTACGCGATCGTGTAAGCTGCTTCGTGAGGCCAATATTCCCTTGTCGAACCAGCTGGACTTTGAGATCAGTCATCATTATGGCATCAGCAAATTCTACGAAGCTGGCGCGGTGATCATCACCTGCGTCAACAATACGGAATATGCCAAGAAGCTGATCCTGTTGTTCCCCGGTCAAGGGCGGCACCCGATGCATTACCACAAGCTGAAGAAGGAAACATTCCATGTATTGCATGGCGATGCGACCTTCACGCTTGATGGTGTGGAAACCAAGGCGGGCCCGGGTGATATCATTACGGTCGAACGGGGGGTCAAGCACGACTTTCGGTCCGAGCATGGTGTCGTCTTCGAAGAAATCTCTACCATGCACCACAAAGGGGATTCCTACTATGACGATCCGGCTGTTGCCGCAAACCAGTATCGGAAGACCGAACTGACCTACTGGGTCGTTTGATAGGCGCATTGTGCGTTACTCAAGGAGGGGCTTTGCCCCTCCTTTTTTTGGTCCTGTCATTGCGTTTGGGTGTCATCCCGAGTGCAGCGAAGCGAGGCGGAGTGAAATCGAGGGATCTGCAGTAGCAAGCAGATTCCTCGACTCCTCCGTCAGCTGACGGATGCGCTCGGAATGACAATGCGAAGAAGAATGATAATACTGGGAGGGTGTCATCCCGAGTGCAACAAAGCGAAGCGGAGTGGAATCGAGGGATCTGTTTCGTACTGCAGATTCCTCGACTGCGCGGGGTACCGCTCCGCTCGGAATGACAAAAATACATTGTCATCCCGAGTGCAACGAAGCGAAGCGGAGTGAAATCGAGGGATCTGTTTCGTACTGCAGATTCCTCGACTGCGCGGGGTACCGCTCCGCTCGGAATGACAGAGAGATGTGGGCATGGCAATGCGGCGCGTTGACTAAGCGCATGCCCTATGCTATTGAATATTCAGCATGCGACTGATATTTCATCTTTTGCAAAAACAATTTTATATGAACAGGGAGCGGGCTCATGATCGACTTTTTACGGTCCACCGTCGAGTGGAGAAATTGGGGCATGAACGCACTGACGATAAGTGCGTTGGGGACATTTGTTCTTACGGTGTTTCAAACGCGGAGCTTTGCCAAACAGGCAAGGGCTATATGGAATAGCGGGAAAGGCGATTCCGTTTCGGTAACGATGTTCGGATATTTGCAATTTTATCTTATGTCGTTCGTTCTTTACGGTATTGCCATGAAAAGTATTGCCATGGTGGTAAACGGCCTGCTCTTTATTTGCATCATCCCAATCTTGTTCGGATTGTGCAAATATAAAAAACTCACTCTGCTGGAGAAGTGTTCTGTGGCGGCGTTTAGTGTGTTGCCTGTGGCCATGGCCGTAACGCCCTATAAGCAGCAATTGTTTTTTTGCATGTTGGCAGGACTTCTTGTCGCGCTTGCCTGTCCGGCATATGAAATATGGCGGAACAAAGACGCCGGCGTGTTCGAGGTACAGGTTGCCGTGGCGACCATGTGCACGAACATATTTTGGGCTGCTTATGCATTTATGGTGTGGGATGTACCGCTTATGCTGTTCAATCCGCTTTCCTGCGCGCTTATGGTCGTAACCATTTGCCTGTGGATGCGGTATAGGCGAAGCCCTGTGTGTGTTGTTTAATTATCGGGGGAGTAGATAGGAGCCGGCATTGCCGGCTCTTTTTTTGTTTGACTTATCGGTAAACTATCGGTATAAAAAGGGTAGAACATGCGCGCGTATGCGCCAACAAATAACCCCCGTTTTGCGGGATACATAATGGAGGAAAGCCGATGGCAGAAGATTTAAGCGGGCAAGCGCCCGGGGGAAAGCGGACAGTGCTTACGGAAGTGCTCCCGCTACAGACCCCCTTTGTGGTACAGCTGTTCCCGATCTATGCATGTAACTTCAGATGCAACTACTGCATCTTCCAGTTGCCCAACAAGGAGCGTGGATTCATTTCGGATAAGGTCGTCATGGACTTCGACTTGTACAAAAAGTTTATTGATGAGTTTGCCTTGTTCCCCGATAAGATCAAGGTCTTGCGGTTTGTGGGTATCGGCGAACCGTTGTTGCACCCGCGAATCGCCGACATGGTCGCGTACGCGGTCGACAAGCAGGTCGCTCATAGCGTGGAGATGCTGACCAACGGATCGTTGCTGACGCCGATCATGTCCAATGCGCTCATTGACGCTGGGCTTTCCCGGCTGGTCGTTTCGTTGCAAGGCGTGTCGGCCCGCAAATACAAGGAGATATGCGGAGTCGATGTTCAATTCGACAGACTGCGTGCAAATCTGCAATATTTCTTTTTGCATAAGAGCGACAGCACGCATATGTACTGTAAGGTTGTTGATACTGCGCTGGACGGAGATTCTGATAACCGCCGGTTCCATTCGTTGTTTGGCGGCATTTGTGACAGCCTTGCCATCGAGCATACCGTACCCATTCATTCGGGTGTCGAGTATGGCGATGTGATCAAACATACGGGCGAACAGCTGACCCAGTTCGGCCTGCCCGTTTCCGAGGTCAAGGTCTGTCCGCAACCGTTTTTTCACATGCAGATCAACCCGGACGGAAAGGTGGTCCCATGTTACTCGTTTGAGTATCCGAATATTATGGGCGATTGCAATACGCAGACCGTCCAGGATATCTGGAGCGGCGAGCGATTTAACGCTTTTCGTCGCACGATGCTTGACGGAAAACTGGGCGCATGCGCCATATGTAAGGAATGTAGCATCATTACCTATCGCATGTTCCCGGAAGACATGATCGGCGAGGCTGATGCCGAGCGGCTCAAAAAGGTTTACGGGTAGGGGATTCCTCCTATTGAGGATATTTAAAGGGGCTTTCGAGCCCCTTTTTGCTTGACTTAATTTTGTTAAGCAGTTATAAAAAGGTCAGAAGATAACCTTTTACAATTTAATAAACCAAGGAGGATTATTCCATGAAGGATGCAAAGATTTTGTTCATCGTTCCGCCGTATGTGGGGTATTATAATTTTGTAAACCCCGGATTTAATGAGCGCGTTGTCGAGAAAAACGGCAGGAAGTTTGGCAGTGTCGTGACCGACATGCCGATTGGGCTGCTCTCGTTGAGCGCCTATGTCAAAAAGCATGCGGATGTCGCGGTGCGACTGATCGACTTTAACATCATCCTTAACCAAACGGAGCATTTTGAATATGGTTCCTTTGTGGAATTGTTTCGCGATGTTTTTTCTGCACAGGATATGGTCGATTTTTCGCCGGATATCATTGCGGTGTCCACGCTGTTCACTCCTGCATATTACAATATGCTCGACATCGGACGCGTGGCCCGAACCGTTTTCCCGTCCGCATTCATTACGGCGGGCGGGGGGGTGCCGACCAATATGCACAAGAACATCTTTACCGATAGCGATTGCTTTAATGCACTGTGCTATGGCGAAGGCGAAAAGCCGTTGCTCGGATATATTCAAGCGGGCGACAAGAGCAGATTTTTGGAAGTACACCCGTCGTGGATCACGCGGGAAAAATCGGAAAGCGGGCAACAGTTTGAGTATGATTTCATTCATGATCTTGACGAGATTCCGTTTTACGATTACGGCTTGCTCTCTCCCGAAGCATATGGGTTGAGTCCGACGGTAAGTAACTATACTTCGTTCGGCGATCGGCGGATCTTTCATATTGCCACATCGCGCGGATGCACCAATCGTTGTTGTTTCTGTGCATCGCATAGCGTGCATGGCAGAAAAATGCGGCATCACAGCGTGGCGCGGGTCAAGGAAGACCTTGAGCGATTACAGAACGAATTTGGCGCCACGATGATCGGGTTTCAAGATGACCATTTCATGGCGAACAAACAGCGGGCAATGGATATCATTTTGATCGCTAAGGAAATGCGATTTAAGGTGTTTTTCCAAAGCGGTTTGGCGCTGTATGCGCTGGACAGGAAAATGCTTGAGGCAATCAAAAGCGCCGGGCTTACGCAGCTTGTGTTGCCCGTTGAATCGGGCAGTAACAGGGTCTTGAAAGAGATTATGCACAAGCCCGTCAATCTTGCCATCGTCAATCGTGTGATCACGGATTGCCGTGAACTCGGGATTGATACGGATGCCAATATTCTGATCGGGCTTCCGGGCGAAACGAGACAAGACATCGAAGATTCGCTGGCGTATCTGAAAACGCTGGATGCGAATTGGTTTCGGATCTATATCGCGACCCCTCTTGTCGGGAGCGATATGCTCAAGACCTGTCTCGAAAGGGGTTATATTAAGGCAAGTCATATCGGTAGCGATTTCAAGCACGCGGTCATTACCACGGAGGAGTTTACTCCCGAGTGGTTGCAGGAAAAGGTGTATGCCATGAATCTCGAGTTGAACTTCGTGTGCAATAGCGATGTTCGGCTGGGCAACTATGCAAAGGCCTTGCAAGGGTTCGAGAATGCCATCCGGGTAAAACAGGACCATGCGCTTGCGTATTACTATGCGGCGCTGTGTTATGGAAAACTTTGTGAGGCGGATAAGGCAGATGAATATTTTGCTACCGCCTGTGCCATTGTGGCACGAGACGAGTTTTGGCGTCATTATGCGGACATGTTTAATATTCCCATTTGATGCATGGCGATCACATATCGCATTAAGGGGGTCTTCGGACCCCTTTTTATTTTTCTTGACTTTATAGCTTAAAATCCCTATACAATAATCAGGACATTTCAATAACATATTACGGATCGTAAAAGGAGGGTTTGTCATGACAAATGTACCGGCTTTATTGCAGGCCATTAAAAACAGGGAGCAGTCCGTAGTTATCGTCGGGGCTGGTGTCGTTGGGAAGGTTTTGCTTTCCATTTGCAACGACGCAGGCATTGCGGTGGATTTTTTCTGCGATAGCAGTTACAAGGTCGCGGCCAATGGAATGTTTTGCGGTTTACGGGTACTTCATATTTCGCAGATCCCGACGGAATACAAAGACGCGATGTTCATTATTTCTGCCGCATCCATTAAGGATGTGGTTGAGCGATTATCCGATCAAGGGAATAGTAACTGGTATGCCGGTGGACTTCTGTTGAAGAGCATCGATGTGTCCCAGCCGGATGTGAATCTTGATTACGCGAAGTTTGCCATCGAGAATTGCATCCTGTGCCATGACGGCTACTTGCATCCAAAACGGATCTTTCTGCGGAGCGTGGATATCATCATTACCGAGCGGTGTTCGCTGAAATGCAAGGATTGTTCCAATCTTATGCAGTACTATGAACAGCCGCGCGATTGTAATGTTGATGTGCTGCTCTATTCGATCGATGCGCTTTGCGCAGTGGTCGACGAGGTTATGGATTTCCGGGTGATCGGCGGCGAGGTATTCATCAGCAATAACTGGCCGGTGATTGTGAGGCGATTGATAGACGAGCCGAAGGCGAAGCGCGTGGTGCTCTATACCAACGGAACCATTCTGCCCGCCAAGCGACACCTTGACCTTCTGAAGCACGAAAAGGTGCTCGTCATCGCTTCCGATTACGGTGCGTTGTCGAAAAACCTTTCGCGGATGAAAGATCTGTTCCGGGAGCACGGTGTTTCCCATCATGTGCTTACCATTACCGAGTGGCTTTCATGCTCTGCCATTGAACGGCATGACCGCGGTTCCGACGGAAACAGGGAATTGTTCAAGCTGTGTTGTGCCAAAAACATGGCAAGCCTGTCGGAGGGGAAGTTGTTTCGTTGTCCGTATGCTGCCAACGCCTTTCGGCTCGGTGCCGTTCCCGATCACTCGGACGATTATGTCGATCTGTTGCGTGCGCCGTTTGATGAAAGCGAGTTGAAGCGCACGCTGCGCGATTATCTACTGTGGAAGCCCTTTATGAATATCTGCGATTACTGCAATGGGCGACCGTTGTCGGGAGTCGAGGTCGAACCATATGTACAGACACGCGCGCCGCTTGCGTATCACAGGCGCGCCTGATCGTTGCACGGCGAGTAATACAAGGGAGGGTGGATTCGTTCACCCTCTTTTTTACGCATAAAATTGACGAATTGCGACATGCGCCCTACTATATAATAAACAATCGTCCATTTGTGACGATCACTATCAATGAATACTCCGTATTTGATAAGCGTTATCATGCCCGTTTATAACGCGGAACAGTTTCTGAAAAAATCTATAGAGAGCGTGCTTGGACAAACGCATGCCGATCTTGAGCTTATCCTTGTTGATGACGGTTCGACCGACGGGAGCTTGGCCATGTGCAACGCTTACGCTGTCACAGATAATCGGGTCAAGGTTGTTACGCAAAAAAATAGTGGCCCTGCGGCTGCACGGAATACCGGCATTGCGCTTGCTATGGGAGCGTTTGCGTTCTTTCTTGATGCGGATGATTTTATTGATGTGAAGACATTTGAAGTATTGATCGCCTCTCGTGAAGCATATCCTTGCGAATTAGTCATGGGAAACTTTTGCAAATTTGAAAGCAACGGATCCACTATCGACCAGCCCGCTACATTTACTCCCGACGGCGAACCGTTCACGGGGGATGTTGAGGTGCTGAACAAGGAAGATATCGCTTTGTATGTTCGGCATTTTTTGCGGCACCCGAGTAATCACCTGATCAGCTATTGCTGGGGCAGGCTGTATGATATGAATATCATCAAGCAGTATGCCATCAGTGCGCACGGCGATATGCGGCTTTTTGAAGATTATGTATTCAATTTGGAATACTTGAAGCATTGCACTACGGTCGCGTTCGTGAATAAACCCCTGTATACATATGTCATGCATCCCAGTCATGTTTCCGCGAGCATGGGTATCGTCAACGCAGACGGCCTACTACATGATATGGGCATCTTCAAAACAAAGACGCTTGAGTTTTTTGACCATACTCTAAACGGCGTCGATTCTTCGGCTATTAAAAAAGAGGTCGGGCATGCGTTGACCCATTACACCATCATCTTCGTGATCCGTTCTTGCCGGTTGGTCACTGCGGATACCAAAGAGCAAATTCGCCGCGAGATCGGCAAGATCATCGGCGCGCCCTTGTTTAATGAAAGTTTGAAATATTATACGCCGGCAAAAGGGAATAGTCGGGTTCTGCCATTATTAGCTCGGCTTAAATTAGTTGACCTCATTATCGTGTATTGCCGATATAAGGCGAACAAACGATATGGTAAAATAAAAACGATATGAACAAACAACGCATCGCCGTGCTCGGCGCCACTTCCCATATCGCAAAAGGATTGATCTATAACTTTTTACAGAAGGGTAATTTCGAATTGCATTTATATGCACGGTCCAGTGAAAAGGTGCGGGAGTTCATGAAGTCGATCGGGCAGGATAACAATAATAAGTGCATTGTTCACGGGCAGCGCGACGATCTTTTGAGCGCACCATATGATGTCGTGATCAATTGCGTCGGGGTTGGCACGGCAACCAAGTTGCAGGGCGACTATTCGAAATATTTTACGGTAACCGAAGAATACGATAATTTGGTTTTGGATTATTTGCGCAACGGCCACCCCGATACGCTGTATGTGAGTTTTAGTAGCGGGGCGGTATATGGTGGCGAATTTTCTTTGCCCGCTCAGGAAGATACTACAAATTGCGTGCAGGTTAATCACATAGAGCCAAAAGATTATTATGGCATCGTCCGTTTGAATGCGGAGGTGAAGCATCGATCGTTGAAAGACTTAAACATCATCGACTTGCGGTTGTTTGCGTATTTCAGCCGATTTATAGATCTGGCGGATGGGTATTTCATTACCGATATCGTGAACAGCGTATTGCACAACACTCCGCTTGCGACCGATGATTCCGATTTTATGCGTGACTTTGCGCACCCTGCCGATTTGTTTTCCTTGGTGTCAAAATGCATCGCCATTAAGAAACTTAATATGGCGGTCGATGTGTTGAGTGCCGCACCTGTCAAAAAGAATGAAATCCTTGCGTATTTTTCTCAAGCATATGGATTGCAGTATGCAATGGAGCCGCGAGCGGGCGTCGTGAGTGCGACCGGTTCAAAATATGCATATTATTCCACATACGCCAATGCGGAACGCGTAGGGTTTGCTCCTCGGTTCACCTCCATGGATGCAATACGGGACGAGGTGGCGCATTTGTTGCCAAAAGCCTGACAATTTGACTTTTTCTATAAAAGTTATTATACAATAATCAGAACAAAGGCATTTTTTATGCACCCACAACTTCATAAGGAGAAGCACGATGAAAGGAAAATGTGAGCTTTCGGGAGCCGAGAACGCAAACAGAAACAAGCTTCAGCAGGAAAAACCGCTGGTGTACGAAAAGGTTCGGCGCTTCGATGAGAAGATGGCGAACGGCGAAAGCATCGCCATCATTCAACTGCAGTACAACTATGGCTGTAATGTGCATTGCGAGCACTGCTCGATCAAGCCGTTTCAGGGTAGGAACAACGCCCGCTCGTTGACGCCGGCCGATGTGAAGGACCTGTTTGAACAGGCCGACGCAATGGGCTTGGCCCGGGTAACTATTACCGGCGGCGAGCCGCTGACATTTCCGGATTTCGACGAACTGGTGGCCGCCATTGATCCGCAGAAGTTTTATGTGAACTGCGATACGAACGGCCTGTTGCTTACGCCCAAGCAGGCAAAGCATCTGAAATCCATCGGCGTCGATCGGATCCAGCTGAGCCTCGACAGTCTTGACCCTGCGACGCACGATGCGTTCAGGGGAAAGAGAGGGCTGCATGCCAGCGCGATGGCCGGCATCGGCGCCGCGCGCGATGCGGGGTTGGCGATCTTCATTCAGACCGTGGTCACCAAGCAGCGGCTGTATTCCGATGAGTTCATCCAGTTTCTCGAGTACTTCAAGGGTATGGGCATTGGCGTGTTCGTAAGTTACGCCAAGCCGGTCGGCGCGTGGGCGGGCCAGTTCGACATGTTGGTCAACAAGGACGACATGCGGTATATGGAAACGCTGGAGCAAAAGTACAAGGTGTTCACCCACCTGACCAAGGCCTACGGCCTCGACATGGGGTGCATCAGTGTGAAGGGAATGTTTTCTGTCACGCAGTACGGCGATGTGTTGCCGTGTCCGTACATCCATACATCGATCGGGAACATTTTCGAAGAGCCGCTCAAGGACATCATCGATCGGGGTTTGAACATCAAGTTTTTCGGCAAGCATGTCAACACATGCCTCATCGCCGAAAGCCTGCCGTTTATCAAGAAGTATGTCGCCGGGCGTATCTATGACAAGCCGTTGCCCGTACCGTGGCAGGAAGTGTTCACCGAAGAAGACTTCATCGACCCCAGCAAGATGTAACGGGGGCGCAGTAAAAAGCAAAGGGGCGGAGTTATCCGCCCCTTTTTTGTTGTTGTGGACCCCTCCGCCAGTGGGCGGACGGGGATGGCAAAACGCGTTGTCATCCCGAGTGCAGTGCAGCGAAGCGGAACGAAATCGAGGGATCTGCATACTACAGATTCCGCGGCTTCGCAGAGTACTGCTTCGCTCGGAATGACAATATGGGGGATGAGAGATATGAGATGAGAGATGTGAGGTAAGGAAAAGAGAGGTGCGGGGATGACAAAAACGCGTTGTCATCCCGAGTGCAGTGCAGCGAAGCGGAACGAAATCGAGGGATCTGCATACTACAGATTCCGCGGCTTCGCAGAGTACTGCTTCGCTCGGAATGACAATTTCATGATTTGACTTTATCCGTAAAAGTTGGTATGGAATAGGCAGGACATAACATATTTAATATCAATAACTTAAAATGCAATAAAAAAAGAGGTGAGATGATGGATACTACGGTATTAAAAGCTCATTTTCAACGGATTACCGAGGGCGTGGCCGATAGAGAAAAAAATCTCGATGAAAAAGAAGAAAGAGTATGTCAGTTAGCTGTCTGCGGTAGAAAGGGTTTAATAAAACCACCAATAGGGCTTTTTTCTAAAAAATGTCCTGGTTGTGGAAAGAAACTTTCTGTAGAAAAATGGGAAGCCGGTGGTTTTCCTGATTACGGCGATGCGTATAGGTATTATACGTGTTCGTGCGGTTATGAATATGGAATTTCACATTTAGTCAGCAGCACTCGAGAGGACTGTTTACATATATGGAGGCGCTGATACCGACAAAATGTAACGGGGGCGCAGTAAAAAGCAAAGGGGCGGAGTTATCCGCCCCTTTTTTGTTTGACTTTATCCGTAAAAGTTGGTATGGAATAGGCAGGACATAACAATGCTTTTATTTATTAACAGCAAGACGCGAGGTAATTTGCCATGGGAGCCGTTATCGTTTTTGATTTCGACAATTGTATTGCGCTTAACACGCAGACTGGTGAAGGGTCGGAAGAGATCAAGGATCGTGCGTGGTTCAGGGTATTCCCCGAACCTGACTATGATTCGTATGATCTTGGCTGTATCATCGAGAAAACGAAGCTAAAGATCGCGGGCGGAAGAGGGGATCGCAATGACATCGTTGCCGCGATACTCGAATACTACGGATTTTCGGAAGACCGTATTCTCGAGGAGATCATTCGCAGATGCGAGCAGTTCGACGAAGTTGTACAGGAGGGCATACTGGAGCTTGGCGTTTCCCTTGAGGTGAGAGGTGCCTTGGAGGCGCTTTCCAAAAGAGCTACTCTGTACATTAACACCGCAACGCCACGCGCACCGATGGTTAAAACGCTTGAAGCGTTGGGACTTCGTGGGTTTTTCAAGGGCGTCTACGGGCGGCCCGGAACGAAGGTTAGCAATCTTCAGCGCATCGCTACCGTGGAAGATGTGCCTTTTGACCAAATTCTGTTCGTTGGCGACATGCCGGGTGACTATATGGCGGGAAAGGCGGTCGGGTGCCGATTTATCGGCGTGCGCACCAAGCGCAATAACGCTTGGTATGTGGAACAACCGTTCCCGGTTATTGGGTCGGTGGCAGAATTGGAGCCGCTTCTCTGGGGACGCGGGAGATAAAGGTAGATAGTTGGTATATTCGGGCCCGTGAAAACGGGCCTTTTTATTTAGTGTCGCACTGTCGTGTCATTCCCATTTGTACTGGAATGACAATCTCCCCATATTGTCATCCCGTGCCACGACACGGGATCCAGTGTTTTCTGCAGTGGTGACACAAGGATATTTAGACTCTGGATACCGGCTTTCGCCGGTATGACAATACGGGGGATGAGAGATATGAGATGAGAGATGTGAGGTAAGGAAAAGAGAGGTGCGGGGATGACAAAAACGCGTTGTCATCCCGAGTGCAGTGAAGCGAAGCGGAGCGAAATCGACCGCGTGCCGCCATAGCTTTAGCGGTGGAGCAGGGATCTGCATATTACAGACTCCTTCCGCCAGCCGGCGGACAGGCTTAAGCTCGGAATGACAATACGGGGGATGAGAGATATGAGATATGAGATGTGAGATAAGGAAAAGAGAGGTGCGGGTGTTTGACTTTATTTGTAAAAGTTGGTATGGAATAGGCAGGACATAACAATGTAGTTTATGGTAATACCTACGCAGAGGAGGAAGTGAACATGAAGTTAAGCGATTATGTGATGTGGTTCATCAAGGAGCAGGTTGCGGATACGGTATTCCTGATGTCGGGTGGTGGCATTATGCATTTGGTCGATTCCCTTGGGAAGTCCGACCTGAAGGCAGTTTGCTGTCACCACGAACAGGCTGCGGCGATTGCCGCGGAAGGGTATGCCCGCATGAAGAATGTTCCGGGTGTCGTGTTGGTAACGACCGGCCCCGGCGGCACGAACGCTTTGACCGGTATTGCCGGCGCATGGCTCGACAGCATCCCTATGCTGGTCATTGCCGGGCAGGTAAAGCGGGCCGACATTACGCCGCGGGAAGATGGCGTGCCTGTGGTGCGGCAAACAGGGTTTCAGGAGTTGAATGTCATCGACATGATGAAACCGATCACCAAATATGCAGTGACGGTTGATAGACCGCAAAGTATCCGGCGTGTCTTGCAAAAGGCGGTCTACCTTGCGACGCATGGCAGACCCGGGCCGGTGTTTGTGGAAATCCCGCTCGATGCACAGGCTACGGAATTAGATCTTGCCGATTTGGAGGAGTGTGGAAGCTGGTATCCTGCAATGGATCTTCTGCCGGAGCAATCGGATGCCGTTTTGTGTTTTGCGTATAAAGTTGGACAGCTGTTGCGGAGCGCAAAGCGCCCGCTGTTGATGGCCGGCAATGGCATCAGACTTGCGGGTGGTGTGGATGCGCTGAATCGGTTTTTGGAAAAGACATGGGTCAATACGGTTACTCCGATGTTTACCGCGGACGACTTGGTTACCCGCGATTATCCGTATTATCTTGGACGGCAAGGCATGTCGGGTAACAGGGCGGCGAACTATGCCGTGGATAACTGCGATGTGCTGCTGGTCATCGGCGAGCGGTTGCAGTTGACCCAAACATCGTACGACCACAAAAACTTCGCCACGCAGGCGACGAAGATCATGGTGGACATTGACTTGGGGGAGTTGCAGAAAAACACCCTTTCGATCGATATGCCCATCTGGTGCGATGCAAAAACATTTCTTGAGGCGCTGTGCGCGGAGGATATTGATGTGCTGGCCCCATGGAGTGTACCTATCGAACGGATCGACCCTGCCGCGCATGAGTGCGCCAAAGGCTACCTCAATGTGTATCGGTTTTTGGAGCGGCTCAATACCTATCCGGACCCGATGCCCATTGTAACCGCGAATGGCATGGCGAGTGTTGCTTCGCATCAGGCGCTGACCCTCAAGAGCGGACAACGGTTTCTTACCAATGCCGGGCTTGGCCACATGGGTTCCGGATTGCCGATGGCGATTGGGGCTTGCATTGCAAACGGCTATAAGCCGGTGATCTGCATGGAGGGCGACGGATCCATTATGCTGAACCTGCAGGAACTGCAGACGATCGAGCATCACAAACTGCCGATCAAGATCTTCATCTTCAACAACAACGGGTATTATTCCATTCGCAATACGCACCAGAATTATTTCAACAATGTGTTCGCGGCCGATTCTACTTCGGGGGTTAGTTTTCCGAGTTTCTACCGGATCGCCCCCGCGTTCGGGTTGCCTATCGTGCGCATTTGCAACGACGACGAACTCGACGTGGGACTTGATCAGGTCATGCGACATGGCGGACCTATCGTGTGCGAGTTGGCGCTCGACCCGGCCCAGCCGATGCTGGAGCGGTGGTCGGCTGGCATGTTGCGCGAAGCGCTGTAGACTACGGCGCGTGAGTTTTACCAAGGAGGGGCTATGGCCCCTCTTTTTTTGTTAGAATGTTAATTACTATACTGCAGATTCCTCGACAAGCTCGGAATGACAATGCGGGAAAGGGGAGGGAGATACAAATGACAGCTTTCATTTGTCATCCCGAGCGCAACGAAGCGAAGCGGAGTGAAGTCGAGAGATCTGTAGTAAAAAGCAGATTCCTTCCGCCAGCCGGCGGACAGGCTTAGACTCGGAATGACAATGCGGGGAGGGTGTCATCCCGTGCCACGACACGGGATCCAGTGTTTTCTGCAGTGGTAACACGGGGACACCCGAGTGCTGGATACCGGCCGGATCCGTCGGCTGACGGACTGATCCGCCAGCTGGCGGACGAATGGGCCGGAATGACAATACGGGGAATGACAGAGAAACGCGGGAGTGATAAGATTATTATTATGCTTACTAAAAAAGAGATCGATCAGCTTGCCGTGCTTTTAAAAAAAATAGACAACCCGCGTGGCGGATTGCCGCAGCCTGTGTTTGATGCGCTCTGTGGCGTTGTGCCGTTCGTTGCGTGTGAGCTTGCCATTATGAACAAAAAAGGGGAGCTGTTGCTTGCATGGCGGGAGGACCAATGGTGGAAGGGCTGGCATTTCCCCGGAGGGCTGATGCGCCACCGGGAAACATTTGATGAGCGCATCAAAGCGACGGCATTGCGGGAGGTTGGTATTGATGTGAAAAAACATTCGTTTCTTTTTCCTATCAATTATTCCGAAGGAAGACGCGGACCAACGGTGTCACTTGTATTTTTGTGCCATGCAGAAACATCCACGGAGGGCAAGTTTTTTAAGACCATGCCAAAGGATATCATTCCCGAGCATCGGGAAATGTGGAGGGGGATTCGCAAGGCGATTAGGGATGAGGTGTGAGGTGAGAGGTGAGAGGGGGGAGGTGTGAGATGAGAGGTGTGAGATGAGAGATGTGAGGAGAGAAGGGGGAGCATGCACTTGAGTGTCATCCCCGTCCGCCAGCTGGCGGAGGGATCCAGGGTGCACATGCGAAATACTGGATTCCCGTTTTCACGGGAATGACAATGCGGGAGGGATAGGGGAAATAACCGATGACTGATAACCGATGACTGATGACGGGGTGCGAGGAGTGTGTCATCCCGAGTGCAACGAAGCGGAGCGGAGTGAAGTCGAGGGATCTGTAGTTATTGGTGGTGGCAGATTCCTCGACTGTGCGGGGTACCGCGGAGTTTACCCTGAGCTTGTCGAACGGGCTCGGAATGACAATGCAAAATGCTGGATCTCGGCTTTCCTGCCCGCAGTTGCTACAGCGTTGCAGACGGGTGCAGGAATGACAGAAAGAGGGACAGGAATGACAATACAACTCGTGGGGTGTTGCAAAGGCATTGAACCATTATAAAAAGTTGACAAAGCGGGGCAAATAGGCGATGCTATGGGCAGAAAAGCTTTGTCAATTTCATAGATGCATTTAACTGCCTACTATTGAGGAGGAGGTGTGTGATGGCACAAGATCGTGAGAGAATCATCAGTTTTGTGAAAAAGTATCTGAAAGATCGCCCGCAGCCGGGCCCGTTCATTCCCGGGCAAACGCCCGTGCCAGTTTCCGGCAAGGTTGTAAGCGGACTCGACATGCAGTACATGATCGAAGCGGTGCTGGACGGACATTGGACGGAAGGCAGGTTTGCTGAAGAATTTGAAGAGAGGCTTGCCTCATTTATTCGTGTACGATATTGTTCCATCGTCAATTCAGGCTCATCTGCCAACTTGTTGGCGTTGACCGCATTGACATCGTTTCGTATTCCGGAGGATCGTCGGCTGAAAAAAGGCGACGAGGTCATAACCGTCGCGGCCGGGTTTCCGACGACCATCAATCCGATCATCCAAAACGGATTGCGGCCGGTGTTCGTTGATATCGAACCGGGAACATACAACGCATCGATCGATTCCATTATGGAGGCGGTGTCGAGTCGCACAAGAGCGGTATTTCTCGCTCACACGCTTGGCAACCCGTTCGAAGCGCAAACGCTCAGAACGCTGTGCGACGAGCTTGGATTGTGGCTCGTTGAAGACAATTGCGATGCGCTTGGTACGAAGCACCGCAGTGTGCATACCGGCGCATTTGGGCACTTGTCGACCTGCAGTTTTTATCCTGCCCATCATATTACCATGGGGGAAGGGGGCGCGGTGTTGACCGATGACCCGCTGTTGCACAAAATAGTTCGATCGCTGCGCGACTGGGGGCGTGATTGTTCTTGTGCGACCGGTGCGGACAATGCCTGCGGCAAGCGGTTTACGCAACAGCATGGCGATCTGCCCTACGGGTATGACCATAAATATGTGTACTCCGAACTCGGGTACAATATGAAGGTCACCGACATGCAGGCGGCGCTTGGGCTGGCACAGCTTGAGCGGTTGCCTACATTCATTCGGCGTCGGCGCGAGAACTTTTCATTTCTGCATATGTTCTTTCGGGAACTGTATGACTCGTTCATATTGCCGGAGTGGAGCATGCATTCGCAGCCGAGCTGGTTTGGCTATCCGCTGACCATTCGGGATACTGCCGGTTTTACGCGGGGCGAACTGTTGAAGTTTCTCGAGCAGAAAAAGATCGGCACGCGCCTGCTGTTCGCGGGCAATGTGACCAATCAACCGTATTTCAAGAACTACGATTTCAGGTGGCGTAGCGTAGGGAAAGCGGAGGGGAACCGCATTGTGTTGCCCAACACCGACATTGTCATGGATCGCATGTTCTGGATCGGCGTATATCCGGGCCTGAACATTGAAATGATCAACTATGTAACCAAGTCTTTTAAGGAGTTCTTGGCGAGCAGGTAAATGCACGGTATATCGTTTGTGAAGCCCCGGGAAACTGGGGCTTTTTTGTTGCACGCACATACATTTCTTGTTTTTGCCCTTTTCGTGGCGTACAATTGAGGGGAAATAAACATTGAGATAAGAGATGAGAGAAGTGAAGTGTGAGGGATTTATTCCGCATTCTTCATATCTCCTACCTCCTATCTCTAACCTCTAACTCTTATGGCATTTTTTATCAAACTTAGTTTATGGGCGTTGGCATTTGTGCCGCTTATTATTACAGAGTCTGTGTTCTTTCCGTTCATCTTCGGAAAGGTTGTTATGATTCGGGTGTTTGTTGCGCTTGTATCTATGTTGTTCGCGGTGCATGTCATCGCCGATGCAGAGTTTCGAAGGGGCGTTTATGGCAGACTAAAACTCGTCGCGAAAAATCCGCTCTTTGTAACAACGACCGCGTTCGTCGCACTATCCATCGCGAGTACCATCTTTGCAGCCAATCCGTTCCGGGCATTTTTTGGCGATGTTGAACGCGGGGAGGGGTTGACCGGCCTGCTCTATTTCTACGGGTTCTTTGTGTATTCCCTGCTGGTGTTTGAGAAAAAGGATTGGATTTGGTTCTTTCGGCTCAACCTGTTTACCGGCGTCATTTTGTTTACAAAGGCACTGGTTGAAATAAGCGAAGGTGCCGTGCGGCCGGGGTCGTTTACCGGAAACCCAGCGTTTCTTGGTGGGTATTTCTTGTTCGTCATTTTTGCCGCGTTGGTTTCTTTCTATTACAGCAAAAAAGAACCTGTATGGAAGTTCTTTTCTGCGGCCATGCTTCCGCTTGGAACCATTGGGCTTTTCTTGACTCAAACGCGCAGTGCTATGGCCGGACTTGTGGTGGGTGTGTTGGCGCTTATTATCTACGGAGCCTTTCACGGGAAAGCCATTATGCTATGGAAAGGTTTTTCATTGCGCACTGTGGCGTTTGCCACACTGACTGCGATGATCGTAGTAGGAAGTCTTTTCGGCACCACCAAAGAAAGTCCGCTTTGGCAACGCGTTCCCGGATTCAATCGAATCGCAAACTTTACATTTATGGACGCCACCGTGCAAACGCGCTTGATCTCTTTGGGCGTCAGTAAAAATGCCATTGACCCTGCCAAGAATGGCATGCAGAAGTTTTTGATCGGTTGGGGGCCGGAAAACTTCAGCATTGCGTACAATAAATACTACAACCCTGAATATTACCGATATGAACATACATGGTTCGATCGCGCGCATAACAAATTGATGGATGTCGCCGTTATGAACGGCGCGCTTGGGCTGCTTGCCTATATGGGCATGTGGATTTCCGTCGCGTGGCTCGTGTTCCGCAGAAAGGGCTTTTCGTTCGATATGATGGCGGCGTTGTTCTTTGGCGGCGCATTCTTCTTTAACCTGTTGTTCGTATTTGATCAGGTATCCACAATCATCCCTTTGTTCGCATTCTTTGCATTTCTTTCTCATGTTTCCACAGTGGAAGATGTGGCGCCTGCGACCGGAAAGGAGAAAAAAGCGTACGCCATTGCCGGCATGCGGGAATACGCAACTTATGGCTCGTTTGGCGCGGCGGGCTTGTTCTTCACATGGGCGCTTATCTTTTGGACGATCGTCCCGTATTCACAAATGAGCACCTATCTTACGGCTATTGGAACCAAAAATGTGGCGGGGATCCTGCAAAATCCGGAAGCCATATTTGAACCATATACATTCGCACAGCAGGATATCCGCGGACACTTCTTGAACGGATTGACCCAATATTACGGCAAGGCGCCACAGTTAAATCCGTTAATTGATGATTCCATCCGACGCATGGAAGAGCTGATTGCAAAGGAACCAACCAATCCGCGCTATTTTTTGATGATTGCCGGTGCCTATGATCGCAGAGCCCGCGCGGGTGATGGGTTGGACTATTTCAAAAAAGCGGAGGTGTATTACCACAAGGCCGGCGAACTTGCGCCGATGCGCCAAGATGTCATGTATGCGATCGCATTTAACCTTTCGTTCCAAGGGCGGACCGATGAAGCGATAGCGGTATTGCGCACTGTGCTGACGGTCGACGATGTGTCTCCGGAAACCCATTACTTCCTCGGCGCCATACTTAGTGAAAAGGGAGGGGATTATCGGGAAGCGCTCAAGGAAATGGAGATCGCTATGAGCAGTCCTACCTATATCAATTTCAGAGATGAGCAGACGGTGAATATTTATCAACTTTTTCTGAAGCGTACATACGCCGCGCGGGATAAGGATAACTTTCTCATCGTTGCAAAACGGCTTGAAATCGTCGACCCTGAGCAGGCTGAAATGGCGCGGCAGATGGAAGATATGGTAAGAAAAGGGCAGTGGCCCGCGATCAACTTCAACTAATGATCATACATAAAAATAACGCTTAAGGCGTTATTTTTATGTGTGGTTGACACCTTTTGACACCTTTTGATACAATGTATGGGTAATTTGAAGTTTTTAATTTAGAATTTAAAATGAATGAGAATGCATATAATCTTGAGCAGCGAACGCGAGAGTTTTCTGTTCAGGTAATACGATTTCTTAAAACATTACAACAGGATACTATAAGCAGGCCGATTATTGGTCAACTAATACGGTCTGCTACCAGTGTCGGTGCAAATTATTGTGAGGCAAATGGGGCAAGCTCAAAAAAAGATTTTTGCAATAAAATATTTATTTGCAAAAAAGAGGCCAAAGAAACACATTATTGGCTTGATCTTATCGAAGAATGTTGCGGATATAAGAAGGAGCTTAATCATTTAAGAAATGAATGTGTCGAGCTGATTAGAATATTTTCTAAAATAGCCGCAAGTAGCAAAGAGGAGAGGTAATTTGAAATTTAGAATTTTTAATTTATATTTTCAAATTTCGAATTTCAAATTGTAAATTATCCAATGTATGTCTGAAATTCTACCTAACGAAGTGTATACGACCGGGGAGGCTGAGGCTCTCTTAAAAGTGAGCAACAGCACCATGAAGCGTCTTTTGAAAAAGGGGCTCCTTCGGGCAAACAAAGTGGGTGGGCAATACAGGATATTGGGGCATGAATTGTTGCGATTGCTTTCGCCTGAGGTAGATCAAAAGGCGACCGATCTGTATCAAAAGGTAAAGACCATAACAAGGGAGGCGACCAAACACTGGTAATACATATGGATATTGACAAGCAGGCGGGGAAAAACTTTGCATGGCTCTCGACCGCACAGGTTGGCATACGCATTTTGGGCGCGGCGTTTTTCTTTTTTCTGTCGTACATATTGAAAGATACCGGGCTGGGCCAGTACAGCTTCGTTGCTTCGTTGGTTCCGTTTTGGTTTATTTTGGTTGATTTTGGTGCTAGTGGATATTTGTATCGCGAGTGGACTCGTGGGAAGGATGATCTAAAAACGATGGATCGTGATTTTAATATTTTGTTCACAACGCGGCTTATTATTATTTCGGCCGTGTTCATTCCGTTCGTCGCAATCAACTATGTTTCCAATCGGGATATATTGAGCTCGTTGATCCTGCTGTTCATTGCGCTGTTCATATCCCAAATGGTCGGGCTTTACGACTTGTATCTGCAATCGGCTAACCGGTTTAATGTCGTCGCCATCCGACAGGTCATAGAAAAGCTTGTGGTCACTGCTGTTGCCACCGTGGGACTGTTGTTATTGCCAAAGGTCTATGTCGTCTTTTTTGCCATTTTGGTAAGTTACATCGGCGCACTTTTGTATTATCGGTATCGCGCCAACTTGCCATTCAGGTTTCACCTTGTATTTGATTGGGCGCGTTCCAAAGAACTGTTTCGCAAAGGAATGCCGTTTGTTTTTTTGGGCATGTTCGCCGCCATTTATGGACGCATCGACATGATCATGCTCCGGTACTTCAGTGGATTTGAAGCGGTCGGCTGGTATAGTGTTGCGTACAAGTTTTTGGATATCTCGTTTGTGTTCCCGTCGCTTTTTCTCGCCTCTATATTTCCTTTGCTTTCTTCCCTGTATGCGCGGGAAGGATCGGCCGGGCAATTTGCCAAACTGTTCGAAAAAAGTTTTCGCGTACTGTTCTCGTTTGGTGTTCTTGTGGCCGTATTTTTTATGTTTTTTGCGCCGCGCGTCATCGATCTGTTCTTTATTGATTCGTTCGCCCCGGCGGCTCCGGCGCTGCGCATATTGATGGTAGGGCAAATGTTCGCATTTTTGAGCCTGTTGTTCAGTAATCTACTCATCGTTCAGCGAAAGGAATATAAGGGTCTGTATGTCGTCATGGCGTGCGCGTTGCTTAATATCGCGCTCAACATTTTGTTGATTCCAAAGTTTTCGCTCTATGGCGCCGCATGGGCAACGGTCGCGGCCGAGCTGGTTAATCTTGCCATATTGCAACACTATGCCGAATGGAAGACCACTCGCAATACGCTTATGACGATGTTTGCCGTGAGCGCGGGCAATTTGGCGTTGTTTGCAATATTTCACATAGCCGGCCTATTGGATGTGCTGTGGTTGGGCATTGTGGCATTGCTCTGTAACTTTGCTTTGTTGTTTGCAGTACGCTTGGTAAATAAGAATGATATACTCCTGTTTCTTGATCCGTTCGTCATGAAATTCAAAAGCCTACTGCGAAGTAATCAAGTTGATACCGTATGAACAAGCCAACCCTTACTATCGGCATACCTACTTATAATCACGGTCATTTTTTAAAGGAATGCCTTGCGTGTGTTACTGGCCAGTTCGCCGGTCAGGGTATTTTTGATCGCGTAGAGATCGTGGTGTCGGACAACGGCAGTATCGACAATACGGCGGATGTTGTCCGGGAATATCAGAAGAGATTTTCAAATATCCGATATTCCCGAAATGAAAGAAATTTGGAATTCGACCGGAATGTCGATGCCGTGCTTTCCATGGCGCGCGGGCAATTTTGCTGGACGCTGAGCAGTAATGAATATCTGAAACCGGGGAGTATCGCATTTGTTCTTTCGGCGATCGAGCAGAATCGCGACGCGGCATTTTTATGCATATCGAATCGGCGAGAGGATATTGGGAAATCGGAGCTTCGGCGGTTCGCCAACGGAAGCCAATGGTTGAAGGATATGGGGCTGTTTGGCGGACAAATCTCCCAATGCGTATTCAATATGGAATATTTGCCGAGCGAGCGGGCAAAATATTACGATAATTTCTGGATCCATCTTTCGCTTTTTTGGGAAGCAGCTATTCGCCATCCGGTTGTGTTGCTGCCGTGCCTGTTTGCGCTGCCAGATGTCGTTCCGGTCTGCAAGTGGGCATGGGATCGGGGCGGTGGGCAGAATCTGATGACATATGTGTATCTTAAAAAGAATGTGGAAGGCCTTCTTCGGCTCGGTTATACTTATGAGGTAGTAGATCCTATTGTGAGCGGGTTGGCGAAAGGATTGCCTCGTATGGTCGCGTCGGCAAGATTATGCGGATTGCCGATCGAGTGGAACAGATTTTTTCTACTGGTAAGGGAATTTTACCGCTATCCTCTGTACCTACTTGCTTCACTCGTGATTTTCGTTGTTCCCGTTATGGCGTTGCGAATGGTAAAAAAATATAGTTGATATGCATATTGATACCAATAAAAAAATAGTCGTGTTCGATGCGGGTATTCCCCAGCTTTTAGACAATAAGGTCTTTGACCCCGTTGCGGCAAAGGCCATAAGCCATACGATATTGCCTGCCTGTTATTTGTATCAAGAAGCGCTTAAGCGGGGCATACAGCTGGTGACGCCGGATATCTATTTTGCCTTGCCGAACAAGCCCGCGCATGCGCCGTTGATCAGTAATTTGACGAGCGAATATACGCAGCGGCTCATCGATGCGGGCGTCGAACCGACCCTTCTTGCCTGTGGCGAATCGCCGTTCATCGCTACGCGATTTTATGTCGGTTTGAAACGCATTAGTGCGGCATTTGTGCATTCGTTTGTGTTTAAGGGGATGAAGAAGCGGCTGAGTAAAAAGACGATTTATCATCAAATGTTTTTTCCACAATCATTTGAAGTGGCTTCTTTTGCGCCGGTTCCGTTCGGACAAAAAAAGTTCATCACGATGATCAGCGGCAACAAGCGTGTCGATAATTGGAAAAAGAACATCGTACTCAAGTTGCTGTACGGATTCGGGGTGACAGAAATCTATGGAAAACGACTGTCGGTCATTGATCATTTTTCGGGCAAGGGGTTCGACTTGTATGGATTTGGATGGGATGCGAGCACGCGGCTGAGCGTCGTTGCGGCATATCGGGGGACGGTGGAAGATAAAGGTGAAACATTGGCACGATACAAGTTTGCTTTTTGTCTTGAAAACTCTATTTTCGAGGGAAATGTGACCGAGAAGATATTTGATGCCTTATTTGCCGCCTGTGTGCCCGTGTATTTGGGCGCACCGGACATTGCCGACTATGTTCCCAAAGATGCATTCATCGACATGCGTGATTTTGCTTCGTATGATGCGCTGGAAACATTTTTGCGAGCCATGGATGGAAAAACATACAGCGGATACATCGAGCGCATACAAGCATTTTTACGGTCGGATCAGTACAAACGCTTTTCTCAGGAACAATATGCAAACGATGTACTTTCTATTCTTGAAGAATCATTCAACAACCATGCCTAAAGTAACCGTCGCCATACCTACCTATAATAGAAGGGAGCATTTGCGGGAGGCCATTAAGAGTGTACTTGCGCAGACCTTTCAGGATTTTGTCATCATCGTGTTTGATAACCATAGCGATTATGATGTCCGTGCGTTTTTGGACGAATTTAATGATAGTCGAATATCGGCAATCGTTGCACCCGTAAACGAAGGTAACTATAATCACATCTTTATGCATGGGTTTGATTCTGAGTATGCCATTTTATTTCATGATGACGATGTGATGCATCCCGAATTGTTGGCGCGCGAGGTTGCCGTACTTGATGCGCACACGGAGCTGGTATGGGTCGGGACCGATCTGCAATTCGTTCGAAGCGATGCACGCATGCATGACTTTGTGCCCGTTAAGAGCGACATCATTTTTACGCACGATGCGGCAGGCATTGTACGGCTTATCCTGCAAGGCTTTAATTTATGTTATGATTCGGTCATGTATCGGACTGTTCATCTCGATGATGCCGCTCCACTTACCAATCAATATTCCAAATGGGGCGATCGGCCGTATCTTGTCAGTTTGTTGCATGGCGGGAAGGCGGGCATCATAAAGGAAAGGCTGGTAAACTATCGCATCCACCCCGGGCAGGATTCGCAGGCTGCGGCGCCCGACTCCGCGCAATATGCCATCAACCTTTTGTTGTTCTATAAAAAATGTTTGCATAATTTGCAAATAGCATCGGACAGGCGATTGTTTTATAGGCATGTCGTCGACAGTCTTATCCCCGCGACGATCGTTTCTTCGCGTACCATCGCGGAGTTCAAGCAATTTCTTTTACCGTATCGTCGTGTTGGCCTTGTGCGATTGCGTTACATTACCCCGAAAGGAGTATTTCGATCGTTGCGTGCCTTAGTGCGAACTATACAGAAAAAATTACCATGGAAAAATTGACCATTTTGACCCGCCGTGTTTCCCTTGCATATGCATTGCTAAAAAAGGCAAGGAATATGTTGCGGTTTTTGCGCGCATTCGCAAAAGGCGGCATTATCGATTTTGATTATATTCGGTATGGCGGACATGTTGCCGTTACTCGAAGTTTGGTCCATGGGTTACGGGAGCTCGGCACGAGTTTTAATTATAACCCTGTTTCGGTATCTGCCATCGGCGATGTGGTCGTCGTGTTAAGCGGTGTCGGTGCGGTACGGCAGGCCATCGAACTAAAAAAACAGGGAAAGATAAAGAAGCTGTTCGTGGGGCCCAATGTCGTTGAGATGTCTACCGAGTATGACAATCTTCTTGCGGCGCCTGAGATCGACGCCTGTCTTGTTCCATCCGACATGACCGTCGCGATCTATGAGCGGCTTACGCCCGCGCTTCGTGGCCGATGTGTGTCGTGGTATGCGGGGGTCGGCGAGAAATATTGGAGTCCACTTGAGCATGTATCGATCGCAAAAAATGTCGCGGTCTATTGGAAAAATGCTCCCAAGCCGTTTTGCATGGAAGTGGAGCGGTTGTTGACCGTGCATGGATACACCCCTTTGCGGATTGTGTATGGGCGATATAATAAAAAAGAGTTCAGGCGCAAGTTGCGCATGAGCGCCTTTTCCGTTTTTTTAAGCATTACGGAAACACAGGGAATAGCCCTTGCCGAATCGTGGGCGGTAAATGTGCCGACGCTTGTGTGGGACCCGCAGATCGAGCATTATTATATACGCGGGTTGCAGACCACGGCGGCGCCGTATCTGACCGATGCAACGGGACTGCGGTGGAAGGAGTTGGGCGAGTTTGAAGCCGCCATAAAAAACTTTTCCGCAGACGGTTTTCAACCGCGAGCGTGGGTCATGGAGCATATGACCGATCGGGTATCAGCGGAACAACTCGTGCAATTGTGCAAAGCCACACCTGATACAAAAACATTATGATTAAACATCTCATTAAAAAAGCAATTCCCAAAAAACTGTTACCCAAGGTAAAGGCGATCAATTTTATTTTGCGCAATAAGGTGACTTACGCGCAGGATTGTTTGTATACGACCGTCAATGCCGATTTTATGAACGATGCGCGGTTTGCAAACGCGTACGCGAAAGGGCGCGCGCTCATGCTCGAGTCGTGGGGCGATTATCAATTCCATTGGCGTGCATATGTTGCGTGCTGGGCTGCTCAAAAGGCGAGCGGTATTGAAGGCGACTTTGTTGAGTGCGGCGTGAATACGGGCATGCTTGATAGGATGATCATCGATTATGTTGATTTTGCGCACTTGCCTAAAAAGTTCTACCTTATGGATACATTTCAAGGCATGGACGAGGCGTACAGCACCGAGGCAGAAATGAAACGATCCCATACCATGGGATATGTCGATGTGTACGAGCAGGTGAAGAAAACATTCAAGGAGTTTCCGAATGTCGAATTGGTCAAGGGGCCTATTCCTGACACCTTGCCGCTGGTCCCGTCTAAGGCAATCGCGTATTTGTCGATCGACATGAATTGCGTCGCGCCCGAAGTCGCCGCACTGGAATATTTTTGGGACAGGATCGTTTCGGGCGGTGTTGTTTTGTTCGATGACTACGGCTTCCCGGGGCATGAACAACAAAAGACTGCCCATGATGCATTTGCCGCGAAAAAAGGAGTATCTATTTTGCCGCTTCCTACGGGGCAGGGGCTCATTATTAAACCTTGATTCATGCCATTGGTTTCCATCATCATTCCCACTTATAACAGTGCACGATTTCTCTCGCGAACCATCGAGAGCGTGTTGGCGCAGACCTATCGGAACTTTGAATTGATCATCGTCGATGATGTTTCTACCGATGATACCGTTTCGATCATTCGCTCGTTCGCGGAAAAGGATTCGCGCATACGCTCTATTGTTTCGGATACCAATTCCGGCGGCCCTGCCCGGCCGACTAATAAAGGACTTGTCGTTGCGAAAGGGGACTTTGTCGCATTTCTGGATCATGACGATGAATGGTTGCCCGAAAAGCTGCAAGAGCAGGTTTCATTTTTACAGTCTGCATCAAAGGATGTCGGCGCCGTAGTTTGCGATGTCGATCTGTTGACGCCGGATGGTGCGCGCCGTCCCATGCATGTATTTCCCGATTATCCGACCAAAGAGAGTTTTCTTACCGCAGTCTTATGCGCGAAATTCTTTTTTATGTTTTCTGACCTGTGTATGCGCAGGGAAACACTGGATGCCGTAGGCTTGCTTGATGAACGCTATGTGCTGGGCGCGGATCATGACTATTATGTTCGCATTGCGCAGGTTTGTTTGATCGGCGTGGTGCATAAGCCGTTGATCCGTTATGCCGTGCATCCGCAAAATCTTTCGCGCGGGTCGCTTTCTTTAACCAATGCCATAGCCGATCTGGAGCTGTCGCTTGATACGCATGCGGAGCTGTTTGCTCGATACCCTCGGTGTTATCGGCGCAGAGTGGTACAATTAGGTAGTGCGTTAATAGCCGTCGGAAATATGAAGCAGGCACGCAGCGCATTGCGTACTGCATTTTTCCTGAATCCGCTGGCGCTTGATGTTCCATTTTATTTGCTCCTTTCTTTTTTGGGTAAGCGAATACATCGCGCATTGAAGACAATAAAAAATACGGTTTGAAACCATGCTTAAAGCGATCGTCAAAAAAACAAAAAAAATTGCATTGCTTCCGCTTATTATTGGGGATTATTTTGCATTCAAAAAAGCAGCCGGCCGTAACGGGCGCTTTACCGTAAATCTTGGCGATGCTTATCCGTGTCCTTTTGACAAGACCATGTTGACCGGGTTTGATCGGCATTATGTGTATCATACCGCTTGGGCGGCGCGGAAGGTTGCGTACATAAAGCCGGAGGTCCATACGGATATATCTTCGAGTCTGTATTTTTCTTCCATCGTTTCGGCTTTTGTGCCGGTAACATTTTATGATTATCGGCCGGCCGATCTTCAGTTGAGCGGCTTGCTTAGTGAAAAGGCAGATCTGCTTGCATTGCCGTTTGCAGACAATAGTGTTGCGTCGCTTTCATGCATGCATACCGTGGAGCATGTGGGGCTGGGGCGCTATGGCGACCCTATCGACCTAGATGGCGACCTGAAGGCAATCAAGGAGTTGCAGCGGGTGCTTGCGCCGGGCGGATCGCTGTTGTTCGTAGTACCGATAGGCAAGGCAAAGATCCAATTTAATGCGCATCGCATCTATTCCTACGCCATGATCATGGAATATTTTAATGATCTTGAGTTGAGGGAGTTTTCGCTTATTCCCGAAACAAGCGGCTCCATGATCGTCAATGCAACAAGAGAGCAGGCGGACGAGGAGGCATATGGATGTGGATGCTTTTGGTTTGTGAAGAAAGGGAATGGGTAATTTGAAATTTAGAATTTTAAATTTTAAATTTATAATTTTATATATGATCATCATCAAATTAAAAGGAGGGTTGGGGAATCAGATGTTCCAGTATGCGTGCGCGAAGCATTTGGCCGAGCGTAATGGTGATGTATTGAAATTGGACATCAGCCTTTACCAACCGGGCAATGCTCCCGCGGGCGATACCGCGCGTTCGTATGCCTTGGGCGCGTTTTCCATTTCCGCACAGGTGGCGAGCAAAGAAGAGGTCCGGCGGGTCAGGGGGCTACTGTGGCACATTATGGCATTAGCCATGAAGGTCATTAACAGGGTGCGGCCGATATCCAGTTACATGTTTGACCCGCAGGTATTAGAACGCAGAGGCAATGTGTATCTGGATGGATATTTTCAAAGCGAGCGATATTTTAAGGATATAAAAGCTTGCATCAGAAATGAATTCCGATTGCGTGAACCTATGGGTGAGCAGGCGCAGGCCATGTTGCGCGACATCGACGGATCGGATTCCGTTTCCCTGCATATACGGCGAGGCGATTATGTGACAAATAAAAACGCCAATGCGTTTCATGGGACCTGCCCGCCCGAATATTATCATGCGGCTATCAAGGAAATAGGTAAGCATGTACATTCGCCGAAGTTCTTCATATTTTCTGATGACATCGAATGGGCAAAAGCGGATGTCGGCATGCCGGCTCATGCTACCTATGTGTCCCGCGATGGCATAGCAGATTATGAGGAGCTTTTATTGATGAGCAAGTGCAAGCACAACATCATCGCGAACAGCAGTTTTAGCTGGTGGGGTGCGTGGCTCAATGCAAACTCGAACAAGATCGTTGTTGCGCCGAAGCGGTGGATAAACGACGAGCGTGTCGATACGAGTGATGCGGTGCCTGTGGAATGGGTTAGTATGTGATTAAAAATCCCGGTCGTCAGATCGGGATTTTTAACCATATGCGCATGAATGCAAGAATGCGGATGATAATCGTTTTGCGTATCATAGGTCCCCAATGCTTTTGCGTGACTGACCCTTCCGTAATGCGGTATTTAAAAAGATACTCGGGCAGGTTTGCGGTGTTGAATGTTGCGACTATGCGTGTCCAAAGCTCGTAGTCTTCTGCATGTTTGTATTCTTGCCGATAGCGACCGACTTTTTCGATTGCTTGTTTTGTGAACATCACGCTTGGGTGAATAAAAGGATTATGTCGCAGCATCGCGCGCTTTATTTCCGCATGTGTTGTCGAGGGATAGTCGTATGCGCCTGTTTCTTCCCCTGTATCGCTTATCGTCTTCGCCCATGTGCCGCACAGGGCAATATCGGGGTGTCCTCTTAAAAAGGTAACCTGCTTTTCGAGGCGTACGGGCTCAGACATATCATCAGCGTCCATGCGGGCGATGTAGGTTCCTTGGGCGATTTTCAGCCCTGTGTTAAGTGCGCCAATGATTCCCGTATTGGATTGCGAGACCATATGAATACGCGGATCCGTAAAACTTTTTATAATTTCTGCCGATCTATCCGATGATCCATCATTTATAATAATGAATTCAAAATCGGTAAATGTTTGATGGAGGATGCTCTCGATCGCTTCTTTTACAAATCGCTCCGCGTTATATACCGGCATTATGACGCTTATGAGTGGCGTTTTATTCATATATTTTTTCGTATTGCCTTACCATCGCTTCTCCTTCGAATTGGGCGCGGTGGTTTTTTTGTGCTTCGGAATATGTGCTGTCTTTTTGCGAATGAATCGTCTTTACCTTTATGATAAAATCTTCGACATCGTCGAGCTTATAGGTTTGTGCCGGATCACCGAGCAGTTCCGGTGTGCCGCCGACGCGGGAGGCTAAAATCGGCACTTCGGCAAACATTGCTTCTATGAGCGTTATCGACATACCTTCGTATTCGGAGGGAAGCGCAAATAGGTCAAATGCTTTGATGTATTGATATGCGTCAACCAGCTCGCCCACAAAAAATACATTGTTTGACAATTTTCTGAGCCCGATCATGCGCTCGTATTTTTCCCGCTCCGGTCCTTCGCCGATGACAAGTATGGTCGCGTCGGGGATATCGCGCAGGATATCAGGCAGCGTGTCTATAAGGAATTCATAATTCTTCGGATAGGCAAGGCGGCCTATGGAACCGATGATGAAACGGTTTGAGATGTCTGTTTTTGTCAGCGTGGAAAGGGAAATGCGGGCTTCATTGCGAGGCAAAAATCGCAATGCATTTGCGGCGATGCCATTGTGGATCACCGTGCCTTTCGCAAGCAGGCCCACCTTTTTCGCATACTCGAAGTTTTCTTTGCTTACAAATACGGATTCATCGACAAGCGACAGGAGGAACTTGAACAGAAGTCGATATAAGCCCTTTATGATCTTTGACGCGGAAAAATTTGGGTCTACTATTGAAAGGCCATGCAGTGTAAAAACGATCTTTGGACGATGGCGCAATAATCGTGTGCCGATGACGCCGAACAGCGCATTTGAACTGTTGAAATGCACGACATCAAATGAATGTTGCGCGAGAAATGTCCGCAGCTCCCAGCCAAAAAACAGATTCGTGAGCGGGTTTTTTGTCCGACGCAATGAACTGAATCGAACAATAGAAATGCCTTCCGGGGCCAGCGTGTCGCGCAGGTAGTCTCCTTCGCCACAGGCAACGGTTATTTTGTGTCCTTGTTTGTGCAATATTTTTGCGAGCGTTGAAACAAAGACTTGCGCTCCGCCGATTTCCCCTTTGGTTATTACGATGAGAATGTTCATGATGTGAGGTTGGAGATGTGAGATTAGAGGTGTGAGGTTGGAGATGGGAGGTATGAGATGCGAGATGAGAGATGAGAGGTGAGAGATGCGAGGTTAGGGGGTGGAGATATGAGACGGGGGGCGGAGGCGGTGGAGGATTGGGTCGGTGATTTCTTTAAATGTTGGGTCTTGTAGTAGGTGCAGAATATATCCGTAGAGTGCAGCCGATGCAATGATAATAATGATTGCGTTGAGTTCGAGTAATGCAAGGCTTATGATGGACATGAAAAGAATAAATGACGCCGTAAGAATGTTCGGCAGTTTTTTTCGTATCGAGATGGATATTTCCTGTTTGAGCTTGGTGGATAGATAGACCGTGATGATGGTTTGGGTGATCAATGTAGAAAAGGCGGCGCCCGCGATGCCGAAGTGGGGTATCAGTGCCAAATTGAAGAAAAAGTTGCCGAAGATCCCGATAAGCGCATAGGCGAACAGACTGCGCTCCTTATTGAGCGCGAAAAGCGCGTTGCCCAATATCGGTGCAAGAAAACCTGTAATGAATGTAAGCGACATGATCGCAAATGCAAACGAGCCTGCGAGGTACTGGTCGCCGTAGACGATGTATATGATGTCCTTTGCGAGTAGCGCTCCGCCGATGGCCATGGGGATGCCTATCATGAGGAGCGCGAGTATCGATCGTTCAAGCGCATGCGTGAAGCGATCTTTGTCATGTGCGAATCGAGCAAGCGAAGGGAAGAGTGCGGTGCCGAGCAATGCCGGGATCATGAAGATGATCTGTGCTATGCGCAATCCTGCGGAATAATAACCGACATCGGTTATGTCACGAAACCAGCCTATCATGATAGTATCGGTGTTGAGCATGGTCGCCGTCATGAGCCCGAGCATGCCAATGGGCCAGCTTGCGTAGAGGATGGGCTTGATGAGTTTCGGATCGAATGTTTGGCGAATGTTTTTGAAATAGCGGCGGAATGGATGGAATGCCACAAGCATACCGATGCCGACACCAATGGTGTATCCGACGGAAAGGGAATAGGAAGTTCCGTAATAGGAGAGCGCAACAAGTCCGCCTATGACAATGGCTATATTGGTAATTATCTGTATTGCCGCTTCGATTTCCATTTTTTCCCATGCGCGGGAAAGCGATGCGGCAAAATCGCGCATACCGTCGAGACTGACGAGTAGGATAATGATTGGCAAAAGCGCCATAATAGCCTTTTGTTTTATGATGAACGGCGCGAGTGCAAGGAATATGATAATGGAGGCGACCGTCATGACGAGCTTAATGACGATCGAGGTGGAAAAATATTTTTCCTGCACGGAAAGATCCTTTGCCGATTCGCGGGTTATGACCGTGCTGATGCCGAAGTCGGTAAATACCGTAAAGAACGCCGCCAAAGAAAGTGCATAGGAAAAGACACCCCACTCTCCTGCGCCAAGAATACGCGCAGCATAGATGATGATACCCGCCTTTATGAGCCGGGAGCTGATATTGCCAAAAAAGAGCCAAAATGTATTTTTTTCTATGGTCTGTCGGGTTGTTTTGTTCTCCAAGAGGAGGGATTTGGCTTTTGAAAACATGGGGGTAGGGATAGGAGGTGAGAGGGGAAGGGTGCGAGTAGAAAGTATAGGGTAGTAGGTATACGGTATAGGAGTGAAAGGGTGCGGGTAGAAGGTATATGGGGGCTCGCCGGCTGGCGGACGGGAATGACACACAGGGAGCGGCTCTTATAGAGGTAATGATACCGTAAAAAGGGAGTGGGTTAAAGAGGAAAATTTGAGATTAGATGTATGAGATGAGAGATTGGAGGGTAAGGGCTAACTTTATAAAGTTATGAGTATTTTGACTAACATTTATAATGTTTGAGCATGTGCGAAATTCTTAGTATGCTTGCGCTTTTATGGTATACTATGTACAGTAACCCTATATATTTATGACCAAGATAAATACTAAAAAATCAGGAGTCGTAAGGACTATCATTTTCCCGATTCGTGGTGGATATAGGGCTGTTTGCCTTGATTTTGATATTATCGAGGAGGCAAGTACCCGGCTGGAGGTCGAGGAGCAGATCAAGGAGGTAATTGTTGGGTATGTGGCCAATATTTGCAAAAACAAGCTTAATGATGCGTTGCTTAATAGACATGCAGATAAACGATACTGGGATATGTACGATTCGTATCAAAAGTTGATAACTGCGAAGAGGGAGGCTGTAAATACTTCGTCAGCTACGAATAAGGTTTCATTATTCACTACGCCGGTTGCCGATCTGTTTAAGCAATCGGCATATTGCTCCGCGTAAAGAAAATATGAGCAAGCTCAGGAATTGGTCGTTTCGCGACCTTTGTAAATTCTTGGAGGCGTATGGATTTGTTCCGGGGTATATCAATGGGTCCCATCATTTTTATAATGGAAGCATTAACGGTTCGCAACGAGTTGTACAGGCTATTTTGAGCAGTAAGGAGCGTCAGTGCCAAACCAATAAGACAATGAATATGGCGGTACGGCATACCGGAATTGAAAAGAAATATTTTGAAGAATGGAAAAAGAAGGGGTTTGTACATGCTGAGATTATTTATTAAAACTTGGATGTATGAAATCCGCTTCACATTGGCAGAGTTTTTAGCTCTGTATATTATCGTGCGTGATTGATATACTATAATATGTTCGGGATTTTCCCGCGGCCCTGCCTTTTGAATGGTGGGGAATATGGGGTAATTAAAGAGATGGAGGTATAATTTAAAATTACCAATTTTGAATTTTTAATGGGAGAATGCTTACTATCCGTTAGTGGATAGACGGGTTTAGGACCGGAATGACCCCGTAAAGTCCGCCGGCGGGCGGACCACGGGGGCAAGCAATGCGGGGATAACAGAAATACTATGATTGAAATCTATCGAAAATCATTGAAGGATGCCCATATCCAAAGGGGTAGCGTGGTGCAGAAGGGAAGTTGGGTTTCGGTGACCGACCCGTCGGAGCACGAGATCGAATTTTTGACCGATGACCTTAAGCTGGAGCGCGGGCATATTTCCGACGCACTCGATCCGTTCGAGGTGCCGCGTTTTGAAGTGGAAGGTACGACCATGTACATCTTTTTGCGGTTTCCGTACGAAGATCGGGGAGCCATACAAACGATGCCCATCCTTTTTGTCGTAGCAGAGGATTTTTTGGTGACGGTCACGCGGGATCGCAAGGCGATGTTCGAAGACTTCCTTTCCGGAAAGATCGATTTTACGACCACGCAAAAGGAAAAGTTTTTGCTACTGTTCTTTATCAAGATCAATGTGCTCTACCAAAGCTATCTGCATTCGATCAATAAAGATGTCCGCATAAAGCAATCGAATATCGAACGCATTACCAACCGCGACATTATCGCATTCGTAGATCGCGAGCGCGTGCTGAATGATTTTGTGACCGCGTTGGTCCCGGCGGGAAAGATCTATAATACCTTGCTTGGCAAGCAGCACCTTGCATTTATCAAGGAAGACAGCGACATCGTCGAGGATCTTACGCTGAGCAACGAAGAGGCTATCGACATTTGCAATACGAGCATCAAGGCGATCTCGAATATTCGGCAGGCCTACTCGACCATTTTGACGAACGACCTGAACAAGACCATGAAGTTTTTGGCAGGTATTACCATTCTTTTGACCCTGCCTACGATGATCGCAAGCATATTTGGCATGAATGTGCAGTTCCCGCTGCAGGAAAACCCAATGGCATTTACAGGGATTATAGGGTTAATCGCGCTTGTCTCGCTTATCGCGTTCTGGATTTTCTCGAAGAAAGACTGGTTTTGATAATGTGAGATTGGAGGTTAGAGGTATGAGGTGTGGAATGATAAAATGAAACGAATATATTTATTATGAACGGAGAATCCTTAAAGATTAGATCGTTTACTGATTTACATGCGTGGCAAGAAGCGCATGCATTAGTGGTGGCTATTTATACGCTGACAAAGTTGTTTCCCAAGGAAGAGCTTTTTGGATTAACCTCTCAAGTTCGTCGTGCCGCCATATCGGTTCCTTCTAATATTGCCGAGGGGTTTAGTAGGGGTTCATATAAAGAACGCCATCAATTCTATTCAATAGCAAGGGGATCTCTTACCGAAGTGCAGAGCCAGCTACTTATTGCGCGAGATGTACATTATATTAATAGGGACATGTGTGAAAAGCTATTTTTGCAAACAGAGACAGTTAGTCGGATAATAAATGGACTTATGAAAAGCACTAAAGCATTATGTTGATTATCTTATCTCTCACCTCTGACCTCATACCTCTCATCTCACACCCATGAACATTTCACGCGCAAAAATAACTGCCATATTGTTGGGTGACATCGCGTTGTTTTATGTATCGCTGTTTTTGTCGTTGCTTATTCGTTACAAGGGTGAGCACATCAGCGCGTTGTATAGTTTTGTATACGCACATGTTGTGCCGTTTTCGTTCGTATTGGTCTCGTGGGTCTTGGTATTTTATTTATTCGACCTGTATCGTGAAAAGAACTTCAAGCCGGATAGCCGTACGCTGACGGTGTTTGGGCAGGCGTTGGGCGTGAATGTCGCCGTCGCTATCGCGATCTTCTATTTCTTTTTTCCGGTCTTTGGTATTTCGCCTAAAACGAATCTGGTCATCTTCACGGTTGTCTTTGCTGCGCTCGATTATGTCTATCGCCTCGGACTTGGCAAGGTGTTCGTACGCAGGGGAATGCGCAACAATGTTTTGTTTATCGGGGAATCTCCGGAAATGACCTTGACCATGGATTTTATCAGGCAAAATCCGCAGGTAGGATATTCCGTGGCGATGCATATGGCCGGCGAAGATGGCGGGTTTGCACATATCGAATCGATCATCGCCAATCGGCACATCAATACCCTGGTCATCCAATCAAATATCATTAAAAAATCTTCGACCGCAAAGATCGTGTATCGCCTGCTCCCCATGGGTGTGCGCATCGCCGATTTTGTCGATTTCTACGAGCAGATATTCCGGCAGATCCCGCTCAAGGAGATCGAAGAAAACTGGTTCATAGAAAACATTCGACCTGCAGGATCGCTTTACTCGTTCACCCGTTCGGTGTTCGAGCGCCTGTTGGCCGTGGTGATGCTGGTTGCGTTGGCGCCTTTTATGGTGCTCGCCGCGCTTGCGGTAAAACTTACTTCGCGCGGGCCCGTTATTTACCGGCAAGCGCGAGTCGGTAAAAATGAGGTTTCGTTCGATATTTACAAATTCAGAAGCATGCGCATGGATGCGGAAAAGCACGGAGCACAGTGGTCAAAGCCGGGGGATAATCGCGTGACGAATGTCGGCAAAATATTGCGCGCCACGCATATCGACGAATTTCCGCAATTGTGGAATGTGCTGCGAGGGGAGGTTTCGTTCGTCGGTCCGCGCCCTGAACGGCCGGAGTTTGTGGCCGATCTAAAAAAGAAGATCCCTTATTATGAAGTGCGGCATTTGATAAAGCCGGGCATTACCGGGTGGGCGCAGATCGGGTATCGCTATGGGTCGACCGTTGAGGATGCGTATCGCAAGCTTGAATTTGATATTTATTATTTAAAGAATATGTCTTTCACACTGGATATGCTGATCATCTTGAAAACGATCAAAACCGTATTCGTAAATGAGAAGTGAGGGGGGTAGTATGTATTTGGTATATGGTATACTGTATAATAATTAAATTATTATACTAAATACTATGGAACAACACGAAACAGAACAAACACAGGGGAGTGGCAATGCGGCCGTTGAAGAAACGGCCCATGAAATAAAAAAGGAAGAAAAAAAGGAATGGATGTTGCCGGCAAGTATTGTATTTGCGGCCATCGTGATTGGCGCAGCATTTGTTTATGCATCGGGGCCGGGCGGCGCCGCTACAACCGGGCAACCCGAAAAGGCGGTGGCAACCGCTCCGCCGGTCACCGATAAAGATGTGATCGTTGGCGACCCGAATGCGCCGATGACCATCATTGAATATGGCGATTTTCAATGCCCGGGTTGTGTTTCATTTTTTGCCGTCGGAGAGGGGCTGATACGGCAGCAGCTTGTTGAGACCGGCAAGGCCAAATTTATCTTCAGGCCATTTCCTATAGTTGATAAGATTGTAGGCAAGGGGACCGAATCGGTCGATTCTTCGTTGGCACTTTTGTGCGCACGCGATCAAGGCAAATTTTGGGAAATGCACGACGGGTTGTACACTGCCGAAGCGAAAGATGAAGAAGCGATCGCGCGCACTGGAGTTGGTTCTTCCGAGGGCAATGGCAATCTGAACCGGGAACTTTTTGTGCAGATCGCAAAAAATAGCGGAGCGGATGTGAAAGCTTTTTCGGCATGTTACGATGCGCGAACCCCGGCGGGTGAATTGAGCGAGATCGTTGCGAGCGCGAATGAGGCCGGTGTACAGGGCACTCCGACGCTTTTTGTAAATGGCGTCCTGTTCGATCTTGATCCCCGCCAATATCCTACATGGCAATCGGTGATCGATTATATCGCCCAATCCTCGAAGTAAGTTTATTGTGGTACACTATTACTATCATGAACTATTTTAGTTGGGCAAAACTTATTCTTGGTCTTTGGGTGTTCGTTTCTCCATGGGTGCTCGGGTTTGCCGGATATCCACTCGCATTGTGGAGCAACATTCTGAGCGGCGCGGGCATTGTTGTTCTTGTGCTTTGGACCTTGTTTGGGAAGAGGGATGCTAACAGATAACAGATAACCAATAACCGATAACGAGATGCGAGGGAATAACCAATAACCAATAACAGATAACCAATAACCAATAACGGGATGCGGGAAATAACCTATGACAGATAACTAATAACCGATAACGAGATGCGAGGGGAAAACATAAAATTATTTTTATAATACAACCATGGTAATTATCTACTCAACCAACACATGCCCATATTGCGTTATGGCAAAGGATTATTTCAAGGAGAAGGGTGTTGAATTTGTGGAAAAGAATGTGCAAATGGATCACGATGCCGCGAAAGAAATGGTGGAAAAGACGCACCAGCTTGGCGTGCCTGTCATTGATATCAACGGAACCATTGTGCTTGGATTCGATCGGGAAGCGATCGATAAGGCTTTGGCCAACTAAAAATCCCTTCGGGGATTTTTAGTTGGCAGAATGTATACGGTATACGGTATACTGTATACATACTACGCTTCTCTTATCTCTAACTATATGTACGATCTCATTATCATCGGGGGAGGGCCCGCGGGCGTTGCCGCAGGGGTCTATGCTTCTCGTAAAAAATTGAATGCGTTACTACTGACCAAGGATTTTGGCGGGCAGGCGGTCACATCGGCAAAGATCGAGAACTTTATTGGACACATCGCTATTTCCGGGCTGGAGCTTGCCCGGGCGCTGGAAGCGCAACTGCGCGCACAAAAGCATATTGAGATCAGGGATGGGATAATGGTACAGAGCGTCAAAAAGATTGACGGCGGGTTTGAGGTTGCCGATTTAAAAGGAGGTACATACCAAACCAAGACGGTGTTGATGACACTCGGAAGCAGCTATAAACATTTAAATGTGCCCGGAGAAAAGGAATATTCCGGCAAAGGGGTATTTTATTGTTCTACATGCGATGCACCGCTTATGCAGGACAAGGCGGCTGTCGTGATCGGCGGGGGAAATAGCGGGCTTGAAGCGGCACGGGATCTGCTACCGTTCGCTTCAAAGATTACCATTTTAGAATTTGCGCCGACGCTAAAAGGCGATGCGGTAACGCAAGAGGCGTTGCGGAAAGATCCTAAGGTGGAGATCGTTACACAAGCGCAAACGAAGGAAATTTTGGGGAATGATTTTGTGAGCGGATTGATGTATGTCGATCTGGCGACCGGCGAAGAGAAAAAACTGGCTACCGAAGGCGTGTTTGTCGCCATCGGTATGCGGCCGAATTCCGATGTGATCAATGGGCTGGTTGATCTGACACCGACCGGAAATGTGATCGTCGATCATAAAACGATGCAGTCTTCGGCGAAAGGCATTTGGGCGGCGGGCGATATTACTGATGGTTCTTATAATCAGATCAATACAGCTATTGGGGAAGCCATCAAGGCAGTATTGAATATTCACGAATATTTGTTTACGGATAGGGTTTGAGCGGAGCGTGTTTTTTAAAAATAATTTCTTGTATACTATATTGTAATGAACACCAAGTTAAAACTCGGTTTGCAACTGTTTGCGATTACTAACGATGAGCATTGCCATTGCATTGGTCGCCCGCGAGGGTTTTGCGTGGACAAGCCCCGCCAGTAATCCGCCGTTAGGCTCAGGAGTATTGAAAGTAAGCGGTGGTAATGTCGGTATTGGGACATCAACACCAAGTTATACATTGGAGGTCAACGGAACGATCAGCGGGGCTTCCGTATTAAACCCGACTTATGCTCCTTAATAGGAAACAAATTATTTACATAATTATTGTTATTGGAGTCGTGCTTGTCGCGGCTCTTTTGGGGTATGTGTATCGCGCGCAATTGAATAGTATTTTAAATAACCCCGAATTGCCCGCAGCGGAATCCCGTACCGAACTGCAAATACAGGAGCAACTTGGCGAGCTTATAAAAGGAGGCAACTTCGACGACTGCGAAAAGATTGGCAATGCGTATTACGAAACGGTGTGTGTAAACAACATTGCGTTGCAGTTGGCACAAGAGCGGCTCGATGTAAGCTATTGTCAAAAAATAGATAACAAACTTATTCCGATTGCTGATTGTGAGCGGCAGGTGGTGGTGAAAAAATCGATCGAACGCGAGAGTGTTGCCATTTGTGATGAGGCGACCGATGGCGATGTACGCGAACAATGCAAAGCGTCTTTTTTAATCGGGTTGGCATATAAAAAGAACGATGTCAGTATTTGCGACCGAGAGCAGGACAGTGTCCGTCGAAATGAGTGCGTTGATATGTATGTATTCCAGCGAGAATATGTTACAAATTCTGTCGGGTTTGATTGCGGGCGTTTTTCCGATGGCGATGTACGCCGGGACTGCGTGCTTTTTGCGCAGCGATATGCCGTGCGTGATATGCAGGCATGCGATGGATTAAGATCGGGATTATTCGTAAGCCATTGCATGATGCAGAATGTGTTTAGATAATCATATAAATAAACATATGTTGCGCGGAATGCGAATAGCTTTAATTATAGTATGAGATATTTTTTACAAACAATCTTTGCCGCTACTATTGTATTATTTTTTATTGCCAATGTTGGTACTGTTTTTGCCGCGGAGGGGGATTTGGTGTGGACGCAGGTCAATAACCCGAGTGCGATTTCTGATGCCGCGGGACCCATTGCCGTCGACGCGAGCGGCATTTATGTTGCGGGTTATGATACAATCCCCGGCAATTACCAGTGGCGCATAGAAAAGCGCAGCCTTTCCGATGGTGCGGTTATATGGACCAAAACAAGTAACCCGAGTTCGGATACTGATTATGCGACAGCCATTGCCATCGACGCGAGCGGCATTTATGTCGCTGGGTATGATTATGTTTCCGGCAGGTTCTTTCGATGGCGCATAGAAAAGCGCAGCCTTTCCGATGGCGCGGTCATATGGACCAAAACGAATGACCCGAGTGCGAGTCATGATATTGCTAACGCCATTACCATCGACGCGAGCGGTATTTATGTCGCCGGGTTTGATTCTATTCTCGCCAACTATCAATGGCGCATAGAAAAGCGCAGCCTTTCCGACGGCGCGATCATATGGACCAAAACGAACAACCCGAGTGCGGGCGGTGATTATGCGACAGCCATTACCGTCGACGCGAGCGGCATTTATGTCGCTGGGGTGGATGCTATTCCCGGAAACAATCAATGGCGCATAGAAAAGCGCAGCCTTTCCGACGGCGCGGTGATTTGGACCCAAACAAGCAATCCGAGTGCGCAACCTGAGGGTGTAGGCGCCATCACCGTCGACGCGAGCGGCATTTATGTCGTCGGTGATGATTTTACTCCCGGTTTCGGCAATTCCCAATGGCGCATAGAAAAGCGCAGCCTTTCCGACGGCGCGGTGATTTGGACCCAAACAAGCAATCCGAGTGCGAGTTATGATGGCCCTGGATCCATTGCCATCAACGCGATCGGTATTTATGTCGCCGGGTTTGATTCTATTCTCGCCAACTATCAATGGCGCATAGAAAAGCACAGCCTTTCCGACGGTGCGGTCATATGGACTAAAACGAACAACCCGAGTGCGAGTTCTGATGTCCCGGGAGGCATTGCCGTTGATGCGATTGGTATTTATGTGGCGGGTAATGACCGTGCGTCCGTCAATGATCAATGGCGCATAGAAAAGCGTGAAAGAGCTTCCTTCATCTGCGCTGGTCCGTTTGCCGCATCTTGGACCGATTCGACCATTACCGCCAACAGCACCAAGATCCGCAAGGTGCACATCGACGAGTTGCGGAGCGCGATAAACACTCGTCGTATCGACGCCGGGTTAACTAACTATTCTTGGACCGATCCGACGATCACAGCCAATTCCACCAAAATCCGTAAGGTGCACATTGATGACCTCCGCACGGCAATTTCGCAAGTCTATACGACCTGTGGGCAAGCGGCCCCGAGTTGGACCGATCCGACGATCACAGCCAACACCACCAAAATCCGCAAGGTGCATATTGATGAATTGCGGAGCGCGGTCAGTAATGCCCAATAACCTTGATTTTTAAAGGGGATTGCAAGAGCCGCCCGAATCGGGCTGCTCTTGCAATTTTAGGCCATTTTCAGTAGACTATCTGCACATTCCTTTAGTAAATAAGGAATTTATTAATTTATGGATAACAAAATAACCACAGAAGCAGTCGAGGGGATGACCCAAGCCGACGAGATCGATGTTGACATGACTCTTATCAAAGAGATGGCCGACAACGGTTTGTTGTATGGACACAAGAAACAGCGGACCCATCCGCGTTTCAAGCAGTTCATCTACACTACTAGGAATGGCGTGGAAATCATCGACTTGGCGAAAACGTCGAAAAAGATCGACGAAGCAGTAGCGTTTTTGAACGCGCAATTGCAGGAGAAGAAAACCGTACTCGTGGTCGGGACTCAGGCGGCGAGCTGGGACGCGGTTGAAGCATTTGCGAAGAAATTCGGAATGCCGTATGTAAAGAACGGTTGGGTCGGAGGTTTGGTAACTAACTTTAAGGTGGTCGGACAGCGCTTGGATTATCTCCGCAAGGCGCTCGTGTCTATAGAGAAGGGCGAATTCGACAAATACACCAAAAAGGAGCGCGTGACTATCAACCGCAAGATCGACAAGATGAAGATCATGTTCGAAGGCTTGGACACATTGACCAAGGCCCCGGATGTCATGTTCGTCATCGATGGCTCGCTTAGGAACCATATTACCGCCATCAAGGAAGCGGCAACGCTGAAGATCCCGGTGGTCGCCATCATCGATAGCGATGACAATCCCGATCTGGTAACCTATCCGATCCCGGCGAATGATCATGCTAAGTTGAGCATTACATGGCTTATGGATCACATCGGAAATCGTCTTAAAGCGTAATAGCACTGTCATTCCCGTGAAAACGGGAATCCAGTTTTCTGTACTTTTTTCTAAGAAAAAAGTACCCGTCGGATTCGTGTAAGAATAATCGAATCCGACAGCCCGGCCCGCTGCACACTCTCCGCCGGCCCTGCCTACCGGCAGGCAGGTGGCGGATCGTTAGCAACGCCAAGGGTAAAAAGTCGCGAGCGAATAAAAAATGCCGGAGTACCCTATGCTGTCATCCCGGGCTTGACCCGGGATCTCGATGATTATTGACGAGATTCTGGCTTCCGCTAGTCTGCGGACAGGCGTGGGCCGGAATGACATGAATTAGATGTTGCCCCGCCATTTTCACAGGCTCGCACAGAGGGCTCAGGATAAAAAATAATTAAACCAATTTTATCACTATGGCAATGGAAGATGTAGCAAAATTGCGGGAATTGACCGGAGCGGGTGTTGTGGAGTGCAAAAAGGCACTCGATGAGGCAGCGGGGGATTTCGACCGTGCAAAAGACATCATTTTTGAGCGCGGCATCGCCCGAGCCGAGAAAAAGAGCGATCGTGCGACTGGCGCAGGGCTGTTGGAGACCTATATTCACAATGGCCGCGTGTCCGTTATGCTTGAACTGCGTTGCGAGACCGATTTTGTGGCGCGCAATGAAAAGTTTCAAGCCTTGGCGCACGACATCGCTATGCATATCGCCGCGATGAATCCGGCGACCGTTGAGGAATTGTACGCCCAGCAGTATGTAAAGGATCCCTCCATGACTGTTGAGGAGCTGATCAAAAATTTGATTGGAACCATCGGGGAGAATATGAAGGTGGAGAAGTTTGTGAGATTCGAGATCTGAGATAAGAGATTAGTGGTGAGAGGTAAGATAAATCCCGAATGGCATGCCATTTGGGATTTGTTTTTTAGGGGGTAATCGCCGTATAATAAAGTAATTATGTATCACTTTGTATTGCAAATTTTGATCATGATCTCGTTGGGTGTATTAGTCTATTTGGCTGCCCGCAAGATCCCGCAAATATCGGACACGGTTGATGAAGATACCACCGGCCAGTCCAAGGGGGTTTGGTATCGAATAGAGCTCCTGCTTGGGCGGTTGCCGCTTGATCGGTTTGACCTTGCCGTGAGCCAATTTTTGGAAAAAAATGTCCGCAAGATGAAGCTGATACTTGCGCGGCTTGATAATTATCTGACCCATCATTTGGAGCAGTTTAAGAAGGTCAAACAGCGCACACACCGCAAACAGCAAAAGAAATTTGCGCTGTTTGAGTCTGCGGAGACCGCGGAAGGGGAACCGGATCTGAAGGCGATCGCGGAGCTCGATGAGGCACAGACCCGCTCTACCGAGGCACCCGAGGCCATAAAAAAGGAGGAATCAGACCTTGCAAAATAATTTCCAATAAGGCATTATTGGAAAACTGGGTGGGTAGTCCCGTAGGGGCCGGGAGCAGACTGTAAATCTGTCAGGCATGTACTCGCGTGAGTTCGACTCTCACCTCACCCACCAAAAAAATCCCGCGAGGGATTTTTTTATTTTGTTTTAGTTGGTAGACATATATTTCCATTAAAACTTGCTTTGCTATCCCCGTGATTTATTGGTATACTATGAGTAATGGATATCCAATTTACTCCTGACATATTAAAAAGACTTTATTTAGAAGAGAAAAAATCAACCTTTGATATTGCAGCGTTATTGCATTGCTCTGAAAATAAGATTAATTATTGGTTAAAGAAATTTGGTATTTCTAAACGCTCTATCAGTGAGGCAATCTATTTAAAAAAGAATCCTAACGGAGACCCTTTTGTTTTTCGTATGCCAAAAACTCGAGAAGAGGCTATTCTTTTTGGCATGGGTATCGGTTTATACTGGGGCGAGGGTACTAAAGCGAACGGAAATACTGTGCGATTGGGTAATTCAGATCCTAAATTGATTCGAAAATTTATGGATTTTTTAGTCACATTTTTTGCTGTTGACGAGCGCGATTTTCGCTATCATTTGCATATTTTTACCGATATTGATATAAAGAAGGCATGTCAATTTTGGATGGATGAACTTGGTATTGAAGAAAATCAGTTCTATAAGCCAACCATAACGCGTACCGGTAAATTGGGAACCTATAGGCATAAAAGCGAATATGGGGTTTTGACAATTTACTACGGAAACATTAAACTGAGGAACAAATTAATAGAAATAGTGCCGATGTAGCTCAGTTGGTAGAGCAGCTCCATGGTGGGTCGCAAACCCCCGCCCACTTCGATAGAGATGTCGAGGTGAATCCCGAATAACGGTTAAAGGCCAGTAATGGTTAAGACCGTGGCGCTCCGGCGCCCGAACGACTGACAAGGGGATCCTCATTGTTGTAAAAACGAAAGGTTCAAGATACAGTCTAGCCCGTCTATAATTCGCTTTGTGCGATGAAATGAAGGTGTAAGCGAAGGAGCAGGTCGAAGGTTCGAATCCTTTCATCGGCTCATTTTTTGTGAAAAGTGGCCACCTTAGCTCAGCTGGTAGAGCAACGCATTTGTAATGCGTGGGTCCGCGGTTCGATCCCGCGAGGTGGCTCAAAGGTTGCAAAACCGTAAAAATAGTGATATATAATAAAGACTATGGCGAAATCAAAGCTTAAAGAACAACTGACCCGTTTGCGCTGTGCGACCTGTAAGCATGTTAATTATCATACCCGGAAGAACAAGAAGTCCGTTTCCCGGAAGATCGAACTGAACAAGTTCTGTGATTGGTGCCGTGTTCATACCACCCATAAGGAGGCACGCAGATAATTTAGAACTTTCACATTTGGCGAATTACTGCGTTGCGGGGCCCCGTTGGCTTGGGCACCGTACTATTAGTACGGCTTCTGCGCCAACTTCCCCGCGCCTTGTACTTCATCCAAATGTGCGCGTTCTAAGCGTTTATATTGCATAAAAAATGCGCCATAAGTATACTGAATATGCTTTTGGCGCATTTTTTATAATATATTCAATCAATCTGTCATTCCCGCGGAGGCGGGAATCCAGTATTATATAGATTCCCGCCTCCGCGGGAATGACACGCAAGAAGATCGTCATAGTGCGATAAGCCCATAAACGGGGGATTAGTTAAATGGTATAATTTCTCTCTCCAAAAGAGAAGTCGATGGTTCGATTCCTTCATCCCCCGCATTTAAGAAAATAGACCTTTTGAGGTCTATTTTCTTAATGGCGTTTTTGTCATTCCTGCGAAAGCAGGAATCTACATCGCCGCAGATTCCTGCTTTCCTGCCCGCAGTTGCTACAGCGTTGCAGACGGGCGCAGGAATGAAAGTGCGCCTCACTTTTTGCTTACCGTTGTTAGTTATGGGTTGTTAGTTATAGGTTATTTAGTATACTAAAACCATGAATCGAAAGAACTATACTCCGGAAGATTTTGCATGGGTGAACTGGACCCCCGAGATCATCAAGAAAAAAATACAGGAAGCGATCGAAGCAAAGAAGGCCCGCTACGCGACCATCAAGGCGATTACTCCCGAAGCGCGCACTTTTGAAAACACGATCGTTGCCATTGAATCATCGAGCTATGACTATGATGATGCCACAGAGGCGATCGGCCTATTGACGCATGTTAGCTCTGTCAAAGAGGTGCGCAGTGCCGCGCAATCAGCCGTCGAAGAATTGCAAAAAGCGATGATCGATATCGAATACGATGAGGCAATGTATCGTGCCGTGCAGGAATATGCGGCAAAGAATGAACAGCTCGAAGGCGCCGATGCGCAATTGTTCGCCGATACGATGCGTGCCTATAAACGCATGGGTTTTGCTCTCGACCCCGAGAAGCAAAAGCAGCTCAAGAACAATCTTAAGGAGATAGCCGAGCTTGCGTCCGGATTTGAAAAGGCGATTGCGGACCATACGGATCGCATCCTTGTTCGTCGGGAAGAGCTTCGCGGATTGCCCGAGGCCTACATTAACGGGTTGAAGCGTGATGAGGAGGGGAATTATATCGTATCGTTGGCCTACCCCGATTACATTCCATTTTGCGAACGGTGTGATTCCGCTCAGCGACGCAAGGAATTGATGGATAAGTTCAATCGCCGCGGTGGCGTGGTGAACATGGAGCGCCTGAAGCGCATTCTTGAGTTGCGTGGCGAAAATGCAGTATTGCTTGGCTATCCGCACCATGCGGCATTCAAGCTGGAAGATCGTATGGCAAAAACGGTCGATACCGTAAATGCGTTTTACGATGATCTTCGCGCCGCGATCGGTAATCCGGCGAAGTTTGACCTGCAACTGCTTGCCGCCATGAAACAGAAAGATTTGGGTGATCCGTCTGCGCGCCTTGCGTATTATGATATCGGCTATTATATCCAGCAGGACAAAATGAACGGCTATGCCGTCGATGACGAAGCGGTACGGGAGTATTTTCCCTTGGAAATGGTCAAGGCGACCATGTTTGATCTTTACTCGACCGTGCTTGGACTTTCATTCTCTGTGGAACAATTTCCCACATGGCATGAGAGCGTGCAATGGTATCGGGTCAATAATACGGACGGTTCGTTGGTCGGGTATTTTGCGCTCGACCTGTTCCCGCGCGAAGGTAAATATGGTCATGCGATGATGCAACCGATCGTGCAGGGGCGCATGGTTTCGCGCAAGCCGCAATCGGCCTATGCTACGCCGACCTGCGCGGTGGTCGCGAATTTTAATCCTTCCGCTGGTGATACTCCTGCATTGTTGAGCCACGGAGAAGTGCAAACGCTGTTCCATGAATTTGGTCATGCCATACATACATTGGTTACCGTTGCGCCGTATGCATCCCAAGCGGGCACAAGCACGGCGCGCGATTTTGTGGAGGCACCATCGCAGATGTTTGAATATTGGGTATGGGAAAAAGATCTGCTTAAGAAGATGTCAAAGCATTACGCAACGGGCGAGCCGTTGTCCGATGATCTGATCGATCGGATCATCCGCGCAAAGAACCATGCGCAAGGGTATTCCGTGTTGCGGCAGTTGTTTTTGGGCACATTTGACATGGCATTGCATACGACCGTTGAACCGGTTGATCCGGTACAGGTCTATGCCGATCTGTATAAAAAGACATTCGAGCTGGATTCGTCGGCCGACCAATTGTGGGCTGCGGGCTTTGGGCATTTAATGGGGTACGATGCAGGCTATTATGGGTACCTGTGGTCCGAGGTCTATGCGGCGGACATGTTCGCCCGTTTCCGTGCGGAAGGCGTGCTTGACCCGAAGGTCGGCATGGACTATCGAAAAAAGATATTGGAAGTCGGTTCGAGCCGCGATGAGATGGAATCGGTCAAAGATTTTCTTGGTCGGACTCCGAATAACAAAGCATTCCTGCAAGACATGGGTCTTGCTACTCGCGACGAGCACGGAGAAGCGGCGGGGGAATGAGTATATGTAAAGAAAACCTGCGCATTGCGCAGGTTTTTTTAGGCAGATGGCGGCCATGTTGTCGGCTACTTCTTCTTGCCGGCGGAGGAGCCGCCGATGCCGTGTTTTACCACATGGTCGTGGTCTCTCTTGTCACCTTGAATTACGAAACTCTCTTGTTTTGGCATAAGCCAGACCATTGTCATTCCGAGCGTATCCGCCAGTAGGCGGAGCAGTCGAGGAATCTGCAGCGTTTTTACTACAGATCCCTCGGCTCCGTTTCACTACACTCGGGATGACATGCCAAGTGTAGTAATCGAGAGTCGTCAGGTTGTCGTGGTGTAGGATGCTAGTACATTGCCTTGACCTTTTGTACTATAATAGCTATACAGACCATACATATGCAGCGCATTTATTTGGACAATGCGGCGACCACGCCGCTGGATAGCGAAGTAAAACAGGCCATGGAGCCTTATTTTGGCGATACATACGGCAATCCGAACTCGTTGCATTGGTTCGGCCAGCAGGCGCGGGCGGCCGTTGACCGGGCACGCGAAACGATCGCCAACGCCATTGGTTCCCGATTTAGAGAGGTCATTTTTACCGGGTCGGCGACCGAAGCGAACAACTTGGCAATACGGGGTGCCATTATGCATGCGCGTGAGACTTTTAACAAAATTGCCGATGGCCGGCCTATGAAGGTTATTGTTTCGACCATAGAGCATGATTCCATTTTGGCCGCCGTGCGGGACATTGAAAAAGAAGGTGTGGAGGTGGTGCGCATTCCGGTCGATGGCCGTGGATTTGTGGATGTGCAAAAACTTGAGGCGGCGCTCGACGAACGCACCGTGCTGGTATCGATCATGTATGCGAACAACGAGATTGGGTCCATACAGCCGATCAAAGAAATCGCGAATATACTTAAAAAGTTTCGCGAACGGGAACATGCGTTGCCCTATTATCCGCTATTGCATACCGACGCGGTGCAGGCGTTTCAATTTTTGGATTGCACTGTCGATGAACTGGGTGTCGATTTGATGACGCTTTCGGCACATAAGCTCTACGGACCGAAAGGCATCGGTGCGTTGTATGCACGCACCATGAATACGGTCATGCACGCAAAGGACAACCGCGTCCACATGATACGCCCTCGCGTATCGGGAGGCGGGCAGGAGTTTGGCATGCGTTCAGGCACGGAAAATGTGGCCGCCATCGCGGGCTTCGCGAAAGCGGTTGAACTGGCGCAAGTGCATCGCACCAATGAGGGGGAGCGACTTGTGGGATTGCAAAAACGCTTGTGGATTGGGATTCAGGATGCATGCCCCGAAGCAATCATAAACGGGGTTGAAGTGGATTCCCGCCTCCGCGGGAATGACAGAGGGGAGGGTGGGAATGACAATACAAAAGAGATGACGCTCCCGAACATTCTTAATGTACATGTGCCCGGTAAAAAGGGAGGGGATCTGCTCATCGCGCTCGATATGCGCGGCATTGCGGTTTCCAGTGGGTCCGCATGCGCGGCATTTTCCGCAAAGCCGTCCCATGTGCTTATGGCACTTGGGTTTACCGATGCCCGCGCGGGTGGCAGTCTGCGGTTCAGTTTCGGGCGCCACACGACCCAGGAGGACATCGATGGCGCCGTTGAAGCGCTGCGTGCCGTTTTGCGGGCCTAAGGGTTGCGGCATTGCGATTTGTGCGGTTTATTGCTAAGGTTTGCAGTACTCTTTTTCGGGCTATTAGCGTTGTGCTATAGTATAATAGTAGAAAGAAAACATAACACTCTATCGATATTTTAGGTTTACATGAATAATTTTAATCGGTTTACAATCAAGGCACAGGAAGCGTTGCAGAACGCGCAGGATTTCGCCGCGAAAGAAAACCACGGCGAACTCAAGGCGCTCCATTTGTTGGTGGCGCTCGTGAGCGATGAAAGTACATTGGTGCGGCCGTTGCTTGCCAAGGCGGGTGTGAGTTCCGACGATGTGCGCTCCGAAGCCATCGTGGAATTGATGAACGAGCCCAAGGCCATGGGCAATGTTAATTTGTCGCAGTTGTATCTGTCGCAGGAATTGATGAATATCCTCGACAAGGCGGGGAAGATCGCCCAGCATCAAAAGGATGAATATATTTCATGCGAGCATTTGTTGCTCGCCATTCTTGAAGCAGGGTCGTCGAAAGCGTCCCGTATTTTGGTAACGCTCGGGTTGAAGCGCGACGCGGCCATTCGCATTTTGGCGCAGTTGCGCGGTTCTTCGCGGGTTACCGATGAAACGCCGGAAACAAAGTTTCAGGTTCTCGAAAAGTACGGCGTCAACCTTACCGACATGGCGCGGGACGGCAAGCTTGACCCGGTCATCGGCCGCGATGAAGAATTGCGCCGTGTGATACAGGTGCTGAGCCGCCGCACGAAAAACAATCCGGTATTGATCGGCGAACCGGGCGTCGGAAAAACGGCGGTCGTTGAAGGCCTCGCACAGCGCATCATTACGGGCGATGTCCCCGAGCCGCTGAAAGGAAAAGAAATAGTCATGCTTGATCTTGGTTCGCTGATCGCGGGAACAAAGTTTCGCGGTGAATTTGAAGACCGCCTGAAGGCGTTCATGCGCGAAGTGCAAAACTCCGCAGGGCGCATCATTTTGTTCATAGACGAGATCCACATGATCGTAGGCGCAGGCGCCGCAGAGGGCGCCATCGATGCATCGAACTTGCTGAAGCCGCCATTGGCGCGCGGAGAATTGCATGCCATTGGTGCAACGACCATCACTGAATACCAGCGGCATATCGAAAAGGATATGGCGCTTGAGCGCCGGTTCCAGCCTATTATGGTTGAAGAACCTACTATTGAAGACAGTATCGCCATTTTGCGTGGACTGAAAGGAAAATACGAATTGCACCACGGCATCCGCATCAGCGATGAAGCCATTGTGTCCGCGGTAAATTTGTCTGCCCGTTATTTGACGGACCGCTTTTTGCCGGACAAAGCCATCGACCTGATCGATGAAGCGGCTGCGGCCCGCCGACTTGAATCTGAAAGTCTGCCGTCTGAAATAGACAAGGTGCGTCACGAGATCATTAAGCTGGAAATCGAAAAGTCCGCGCTGTCCACAGAGACCGCCGACAAGGCGAAGGTCCGTTTGAAGGCGATCGAAAAGGAGCTGAACGCGCTCAAAGATCGCAACGATGAACTGTCTGCGAAGTGGCATGCCGAAAAGCTGACCTTCGAAGAGTTTCATAATTTGAAAAAGAAGATCGAAGACCTGCGTCGCCAGGCGGAGCTGGCCGAACGCGAGGGAAGTCTCGATAAGGTTGCAAAGATCCTCTACGGTGAATTGCCACAGGCGGAAAAGGACCTTAAGGTGTTTGAAAAGAAGTTTGTTGAAACCGGTAAACCAAAGGGAAAGAAAATAAAGGCAGGCGATGAAAAGTTCATCAAGGAGGCTATCGATGAACACGATGTTGCCGCCGTGGTTTCTAAGTGGACCCATATTCCGGTCATGAAGATGGTCGAGTCGGAAGCGAACAAACTTTCGACCATCGAAGACCAGCTGCGGGCTCGGGTCGTCGGGCAGGAAGATGCCGTCAAGGCCATCGCCAATGCCTTGCGCCGCGCCCGTACGGGCCTTTCCGATGAAAAGCGCCCGTTTGGTTCCTTTATGTTCTTGGGGCCCACGGGGGTTGGAAAAACGGAGCTTGCCAAGGCGCTTGCCGAAATCATGTTCAACGACGAAAGGGCGTTGGTCCGCGTGGACATGTCCGAATATATGGAACGGCACTCGGTGTCCCGTCTAATCGGTTCGCCCCCGGGCTATGTCGGCCACGAAGAGGGCGGCAAACTGACGGAAGCCATGCGTCATCGTCCATACAGTCTTGTATTGTTCGATGAAATAGAAAAGGCGCACCCTGATGTGTTTAACATTCTGTTGCAGGTACTTGATGATGGCCGCTTGACCGACAGCAAAGGCAAGAGCGTGAACTTCAGGAACTCCATCATCATTCTTACATCGAATGTAGGCAGCGAATTCTTCCATGAAATGTCCAAGCTCGGGTTTGATACGGGTAAAGACGAAGAAGTTGTCGAGCGACAAGAAGAATTGTTCAAGGAGCGGGTCAACGCATCGTTGAAAGATACATTCCGTCCGGAGTTTCTGAACCGATTAGACGAGATCATTGTGTTTAATCCGCTGACCCAAAAGGAAATAGGGGAGATCGTGGAAATACAGGTCAACGAGGTGCTGCGCAGACTTGCCCAGCGCAATCTGAATGTTACCATCGACGCGTCGGTGAAAAAGTACATTGCCGAGCACGGGTTTGATCCCGATTACGGCGCGCGGCCGATCAAGCGATTGATCCAAAAGACCATCTTGGACCAGCTTGCCGATAAGATCATCAAAGGCGAATTCAACAATGTTAAAAAGATTAAGATCAGTTTCAAGGATCATCGTCTCAACATCGTTTCCGCTCGCGCTTAGGGCGGGGAGATATTTTGGCAAAACAGCCACCGCTTCCGCGTCGCGTCTTGCGCGGCGGTTGCGGTTGCCTATGTTGATGCCCTCCATCATAAAGTCGGCGTTGTTTGCGATCGCACTTGCGGTCGCCGTGTTTGAGGGCGGATTCTTTTGGGGAGCGGTTTTCTTCGGACTTGCGTTCTACTGGTACTTTCGCTCGTCATTCGAATGGGGCACATTCTTTTGCTCGTTCCTCATCTTGACATTGTATGCGTATCTCGACACTTCGTTTCTGTATTATGCGACGGAAACGAATGTTTCTTCGGGCGTTGCACCGGTATGGCTTGCATCCGCGTTGTTTGGCGCCCTATTTTTTCTATTGCTCGGCATTAAGGAATTTGTGTTCTTGCGGCGACAGGCCATCTTCAATTTTCTTTCCGGCTCACTTTACTTCTTTGTCGGCGGCACATTTTTCGTAGCCGATAAAGACGCCGGTGGTCCGTTTCTTTTATACGCGTTGCTTTCATCGGTGGTGTTTTACCTGCTCATAAAGGAATCTATTGATTTTTTCATGGAAGATGCGCCAAAGCGCAAAAAGGAAGTGCTCGCCATCGGTTCGACCTTGTTGATCATGGAGTTCCTCGGTGTCGTCGGCATATTGCCGATCGGGTTCCTTAATTCCGCGGCATTGATCGTGCTGATCGTATTCGTTTTTGAGGATCTTATTTATCATCACTTGAAAGGAGCTCTTAGCCGGCAGATTGTGTTGAACAATGCGACTATTTTGATCGTTTGTTTGTTATTTATCTTTGCCACATCAAAATTGACCCTGTAGGGGGGGTATTTTGGGGAGTTTGACCGAGTGGGCGGAATGGCAAATAGCCCCATTCCACGGCTTTATTCTTTATACGGTATACCGTATACTAAGCGTATGGCCAGGGTTATTGCGGTATACAACCAAAAGGGGGGAGTGGCAAAAACGACGACATGTGTAAACCTGTCGGCGTACCTGGCGCTTGAAGGAAAAAAAGTCTTGTTGATTGATTTTGATCCGCAGGCCAATGCGAGTTCCGGTTTGGGCCATCCTGCAAAATTGAATGAGGGCAGTATTTATCACGGCTTGTTCGGTCTTGCCGAGCCCGATGCGCTCACCAAGCCGACCATTTTTTATAATTACCATCTTATCCCGTCGAGCCAGCATCTTGCTGGTGCGCTTATCGAATTGGTAAACATCCCTGAGCGGGAGCATAAGTTGCGACAGTTTATCGACAAGATACGCGACAAATATGACTATATATTCATCGACATGCCGCCGTCTTTGAGCCTGTTGACCATCAACGGGTTGGTTGCTGCCGACGAAATAGTCATTCCGGTGCAGAGTCATTACTTTAGTATGGAAGGGTTGAGTCAGTTGCTCGAGATTATCGAACTGGTTCATAAAAATATTTCCACACGGGGGCTAAAGGTATCGGGTGCCGTCATGACCATGTTCGACGAAAACGAACCGTTGTCCCATAAGATCGCCGGCGACATTGCGGCGAGTTTTCCACATAATGTCTTTAAGACGCGCATCCCGCGTTCCTCCGCCCTTTCCGAGGCGCCGAGCTATGGTCGCCCGGTCATTTTGCACGATCCAAACTCCACCGGTGCGCGTGCATACGAACAACTCGCAAAAGAATTGATCGCGCAGGAAACGCCCAAGCAGTTTCAGATGCCCAGTCAAATGGTTTCCGCGGTCGAGCCAAAGCAAGAACAGATCGTAACCCCGTTGCCAAACGAATCGGATATTTTGATAGACATAAAACCGCAGTCGCAGCCTGAGCAACCACCCGTTGTAGCGACGGAAGCTCCGATCCGTGATGAAGCCCTTCGACAGGCTCAGGGTGATTCCACTTTTTATTTTTAGATACACGCGATTGTCATTCCGAGCGAAGAAGTACTCTTCGTAGTCGAGGAATCTGCTTTATGACTTCAGATTCCTCGACAAGCTCGGAATGACAATACACAAGCATTTAACTCATTAATCATGATAGGACAGGGACTTAATTCATTAATACCGCCAAGGGAACCGCAACGCCCCGAGCAGCCCGCTGGACAAGCGCAGGGCTCAACCCTTCGGCAAGCTCAGGACATGGCGCAACCACAGGTACCGCAAGCGCAGCCTCAAGTGCCTGTTTCTGCTATTCCTGCTCCAAACCTCTCACCGTCCATTCGACAAGCTCAGGATGCTCCGCGAATAGCGGAAGTGATCCATGTGGACCCGGAACAGATGCGGGCCGATGAGCATGCCGAGATTTCGATCAAAGCAATACGCGAAGCGGGCGAACATCCGAATGTCGTGGGTATCGAAGTGACCCCGCAGGAACGCGAAGTATTTTTTGCGGACCAGCGACGCGAAAATATCCCAGTCGATTCCGCATATGCCATGGATCAGCCAAGCGTAGTTGGTGTGCGCATCTCCGAGCAAGACCGCGCCGACATTGCACGCGATGTTGCGTATCATACGCTTGCGCAAGATGATTCCGAATTTGCCGCAACCAAGCGGGCGGTTGGGTTTTCTAAAAAAACGGCGCTTCACGATGCTATCTTTCACATAGAGGTAGACAAGATCAAGCCGAACCCGTACCAGCCACGCAAGCATTTTGACGAGGGCGCGTTGAAGGACCTTGCAAGCTCCATTCGTGAGTTTGGCATTTTGCAGCCGTTGGTCGTTTCCAAGATAGAAACGGAAACCGACAGCGGAACAAAAGTAGAGTACCAGCTCATCGCGGGGGAGCGCCGATTGATGGCGTCGAAGCGTGCCGGCTTGGAGCGTGTGCCGGTCATCATCCGTCAGGCCGCGGAGCGCGCCGAACAGCTCGAGCTTGCCATCATCGAAAACCTCCAGCGCGAAAACTTGGACACCATTGAAATGGCGCGTTCATACGCGCGGTTGCAGGATGAATTTGGCATGACCCAGCGTGAGGTGGCCGCCCGGCTTGGCAAGAGCCGCGAGGTCATCGGCAACGCATTGCGGTTGTTGAGCTTGCCGGTAGAAATACAAGATGCGTTGGCGCACAATCAGATCAACGAAAGCCAAGCTCGATTGCTGCTTTCCATTCCGAACATGACGGTGCAGAAGCAACTATTTGCCGACCTGTTGACCAAAAACTTCAGTGTGCGCGAACTGAAGGCGAAAATAAAGAACATTCATAACCCGCCCATGCCACAGGGCGCACGGGTTGATTTTGCCGGCCAACAGGGCGAAGACCTCGAAATGCGCGACTTGCAAAATAGACTCAAAAGCGCCCTGGGCACCGATGTGCGCATAGACAAGCGCGGCGACAGCGGCAAGATCGTAATCAGCTTCTATTCCCCCGAGGAATTGTACGGAGTTGTGAAGAGGATAAACCCGGGAGGGGAGATATAAAGCCTATGTTTATAACGGGCCCGACATCGACAATTATTACCGGAGAAACTTTACTTGATTGGCAGCTAGAATGGTCAAGACATCTAAGCACACAATCAGTTGAGTATCTCGGAATAGCTATTGGCGTGATAACCTTACTCGGTGGAGGTTTTTATTTCTTTTCCTTAAGACCTTTGGAAAAAGGGCTTGATGAGCAAGAAAAACAAATAGAAAATCAGAAAAAAGAAGTAGAGCGATTGATAAAGGAGGAAATAGAAAAAGCAAAGAAAGACATTAAAGCATTAGTTGTTGAATCAACGGTTAAAGATATTAGCATTGCTGTTTCTCAAAGCCGAGAGAGTATCGAAAAAGAGTTGAATGGAATTCGAACAAAATTAAGTTCATTAGATATTACGCGTGCCGAGCAAAGTAAAGAGGTGCAGTCAATAAAGAAGGATCAAGGTGCTACAAAAACTTATTTAAGAGATGTTGATTTTAGATTGCGAGACCTGGAAATATATAAATACTCCAAGGAGGGGCAAATGGGTGCAATTTATGTCGCCATTGAAACAATTAAAAAGGCAATAGGGACGCTGGAGGATTGGCGCATCCCTTATCTGCTTGATTCGCTTGAAAAGGAAATAGATGGCCTTACTCTTGATTTCGATATTAAGAACAAGATAGGGGATATATTATCCTCAATAGAGAATACAGAGCATAAACAGCTTACTGTAAAATTGCGTGGCATACTTAGAGAAAGCGAAAAGAAATAATGCACCCCACTTACCACGCAATTGATGCGATGATAGAGGTGCCACTGGAGCCGGATCGGGGGATTTGTGCGAAGATATAAGATAAATACATAAACGCCCCAGCCAGCCGAAAGGTCCGCTGGGGTTTTTGTTTACGCATTCGATCTAATAGTATTGACTTGCGATGTCGATAATTCGGGAGTGGACTCCTGCTTTGGAATGTACGCCTTGCGAAGGCGTACATATTGAATTTTGGGAGAAGGCCCTGTGTTGATATGTACGCCTTGCGAAGGCATACATATTTGTTGTTATCTTTTGCGGTCGCAAAAGATAACAACAAAATGGAGGGGGGGGAGAGGGGGGGGTAAACATTCCGTCTTGCGATGACGGAAAATTATGTTAATAGGTGATGGATTCCTCCGCCGGCCCTGCCTGCCGGCAGGCAGGTGGCGGACGGGAATGACAAACATATGGGAATAAAAAACCCCGACTCTTGCGAGTCGGGGTGGTTATCAAAAAAGGGAACGGATGTCGGTCAGAGCGCGATGCCGAGCTCTTCGGTCATGACGCGCTTGAGTTCAGCTGCCGGATCGGGGGCTCGCAGAAATTGCCGGCCGGCGACGAGGTGTGTTGCTCCGTTTTTCAGTGCCTCGGCGTGGGTGACCACATTTTTTTGGTCATGTGTCTCCGCGCCGGGCGAACGCGTTCCGGGGGTAACGAATATCCGGCCGGGGAAGGTCGCGCGAAGCGCGGCTACTTCCTTTTTGCCCGAGCAGACAAAGCCGTGGCACCCGCCGTCTTCGCTTGCGATGGCTGCCAAGTTCTCTACCGTGCGGGGGCGTTTGTTCCCGTAGATCGTTTTGCATGCGTTGTCGTCCAACGAGGTAAGTGCCGTAACGGCCAACACCTTGGTGGGTGTGCCCGTGAATGCCTTCATGGCGGCGCGAACCATTTCGCTATTGCCGCTGGCATGCACGGTGACCGCCCAGGGCGGGTGCTCCCGGTAACGCAGACAGGTGTTGTACACGGTTTCCGGGATGTCATGGCCTTTAAAGTCGACCATGACCTTGCCGTAGACGCCGATATCGCGGACGATGTGCGTGCGATGTTGATCGTGCAACAGGTCGTTGATCTTGAAGATTGAACCGGACGGCCGAAGCACATCGATGAGCGGGAGGATTTCCTCCCATGGTTTGCCGTCGAGCGAGACGATGAACGGGTTCTTTGCTTCCATCGCGGGGTCGCACCGTCGCATGAGTTTGAAGGTGTCGATGACATGGCGACGGACGGTGTGCAGATCGGTGGCTGACCAGACGGGCATGTTGATGCCGAGCTGAGCGAACTTTTGCTTCCAGCCCTGCTGTCGATCGACCATGACGATCAAATACGGCATGATTCCCATCGCAGAGAGTGCGAAGTAGGGAGCAGCTTTCGAGCCGCCATCGGTGATGACGTCGTCGAAAATCGCTACCCGGTCGCTCGGCTTTATATCGCCGATAATGAGCCCTTTCGTTGCGCGCCCTTCCTTTGCTTGTTCACGGATGGTGATCATAGGCAGGCGCGTGCGCTCGGCTATGGAGCCGGTCAGATGACTTACTGCTTGGGGTATGTCCGCAAAGCGGTTGACCCCCAGGCGTGTCATTGCCGGAGCATAGAGACTGGCGAGGAACGCGGTCGCTTCGTGATTGTTGCGGGAATCACGGATGTTGATGTAGATGTCCGTGAAGCCGCCCTTTTTCAGGGGCAGGTCTCGTGCGTTGGACAGCTTAAGCAGTCCGTAGTAAGCGAGGCCTGCCACGAGCTGTTTCTGCTCCGACGGGTCCAAGAAATGGCCCACCGGAAAATCGGGATTGTATAACGCCTCTTTGAGATTCGTCAATTGCTACTCCTCCTGTGTTTTTTTGATAAAAATTGTTGTTGGGTACTGGATTACTTATGACATATAATTTTAGAAATGTAAAGACCATAATGCGGGGCAGATTCCTCGTCCGCCGGCTGGCGGATCGGAATGGCAATGCAACATGCTGGATTCCCGCCTCCGCGGGAATGACAGAGAGATGGATGGGAATGACACCAATAGAGAAATTGGTGTGGCAAAAGTGGTATACTTATGACATGAGGATCACCAATGCCGAGATCGCACAATTGTTGAGTGAAATAGCGGAATATCTTGAAATGGACGATGTGCTATTTAAGCCGCGTGCGTACCAAAAGGTGGCAGATGCCATCGCGGCTTTGGATGAAGAAATTGTCGAGATCCATAAAAAGGGCGGTTTAAAAGCAGTTAGCAGTATTCCCGGTGTGGGCGCTTCCATTGCAAAAACGATCGAAGAATACATACAAACGGGACGCATCGCCCAATACGAAGAATTGAAGAAAAAGATCCCTGTCGATCTGCGTAGTTTGACGGCGGTCGAAGGCTTGGGCCCGAAGAAGATCAAGAAATTGTACAAGGCGCTTGATGTTAAAACTTTGGACGATCTGGAAAAGGCGGCGGCCTCGGGCGCGCTTGCAAAAGTGGAAGGATTTGGCGCGAAGTCGGTGGAGAATATTTTGAAAGGGATCGAATTTGTAAAGACATCGGGAGGCCGACTTATTTTGGGCAATGCATTTCCCGTGATCGAATATATCAGGGACGGACTTGCGAAAGTCAAAGGAGTGGAGCGCGTGGATATTGTTGGTTCGGCGCGGCGGAAAAAGGAAACGGTGGGCGATTTTGACCTGTTGGTCATTGCGAAAGATTCCGGCCCTGTGATGCACTTTTTTGTGCATATGGACGAGGTTGTGCTCGTACATGCGCAAGGCGAAACAAAAGCTTCGGTGCGCATTAAGGCGGGCATCGATGTGGATGTTCGCGTTGTCGCGCGGGAATCATATGGCGCCGCGCTGTTGTATTTTACCGGGTCAAAGGCGCACAATGTCGCCTTGCGGCAAATGGCCATTAAAAAAGGGTTGAAGCTGAACGAATATGGACTGTTCCGCATGAAGGGAGGGAAGGAAGAAAAGATGATCGCTGGCGATACGGAGGAGGGTATTTATAACGCATTGGGTCTTACCTATGTGGAGCCGGAAATGCGCGAAGATGTCGGAGAACTTGAGCTTGCACAAAATCATAAACTGCCGGTATTGGTCGATTACGATGCCATGAAAGGAGATATGCAGATGCATACCAACTGGAGCGATGGCGCAAATACGATCGAGGAGCTTGCTTATGCGGCCATGGCTTTGGGTTTGGAATATATTGTCATTACGGATCATACGAAGCGATTGACCGTTGCCAACGGGCTTGATGAGACCCGACTGCTTGAGCATATGAAAGCGGTTGATGCAGTAAATGCGAAACTGAAAAAAGAAGGGAAGAAGTTCACCGTACTTAAAGGGAGCGAAGTGGACATTTTGAAGGATGGATCCCTCGACATGTCCGATGCAGTTTTGGCGAAGCTGGATGTGGCGGGTGCCTCGGTGCATTCGTATTTTAACTTGCCGCGCGAAGCGCAAACGAAACGCATTATTGCTGCTATGGAAAATCCGCATGTGGATATCATTTTTCATCCGACGGGGCGGGTCATTAACAGGCGACCTGCATATGATGTAGATATGGATGCCATTATCGAGGCGGCGAAGCGCACCAAGACGGTGCTCGAGATCAATGCATTTCCCGATCGGCTCGATCTTAAAGATGAATATGTACGCAAGTGCGTACGCGCGGGAGTAAAGTTGTCCATCGGTACCGATGCGCATGCCATCGCGCATTTGTCGTATCTTGCGTGGGGTGTGGGGCAGGCCCGCAGGGGTTGGGCGGAGCGAAGCGATATTGTGAATGCATGGCCTGTGGAGAAGATGAAGAAGATGCTTAAATAACCTACAACCGACAACTAACGACCTATAACGGGATGCAAAGGTTGTCATTCCGGCCTACGAGCCGGAATCTCATGAAAAAATCATGGGATTATAGATCAAGAAATTTGAAAATTAATGACATTTAATGTCGTTAAAAATATGCGGGTGCTATTGTCGACGAGATCCCGGGTCAAGCCCGGGATGACAAACTTCTGGGCCTGTGGAAATACAGCAAAAAATGTTAAAATAACGGCATATGAAGCATCCGCATTGCAATCGATCTCTCGCATCTCATTTGTTTTGGTGTCGTGGGTTTGCGCCTACATTTTTCGTTATTGTGGTTGCGTTGTTCGTAGTTTCCGTCGGAAGCGGATTTTATTTCGCATCGCGGCCTGATTCGGCGCTTGCTCCGAGCGAGCCGATTGCCGTTGCGGAACAAAAGATCGAGGATATCGCGGCATCGACTCAAGATGCGGTTGTTGTGGAACCTGTAACTGCGAAGCCCGCCGTTGTTGTTGCTACTCCGGTTGCAAAGCCTGCCACTGCGCCTGTTGTCGCGCCGAAGCCTGTACAGGCCAAGCCTGTCGATTGTGGGTTGGGAGCGGCTGCTGATGCGTGCATGTTCGAAAGTATCGCCAACTGTACACCCGCAAAGGCAATGCTTTTTGATGAGCGTACCGGGGTGCGCGTCGAGCATGTCATTAGCGGATTGGTGAATGGAAAATGCCTTTATCAGTCGGTGATCGCGTCTGCTCCGGGAGATTTCGCCTTGCTTGAGGGACTTACCGTGCGCTGCCTTCTTCCGAAAGAGCAATTACTGCAAGTAGTACAGGAGGCCGATGAAGCCGAACTGTTAAAGGTGTGTACCGGTTCATATATCGATATCTTGCGTCAGGCCCGGGGCATGGAACCGACCGCCCAATAACATATGAAAAACCTTTCCGCATTGTACGACCGGAATCTTTCCGAAGAGATCGTCATCGTTCGCGTCGATCTGAATATTAATAACAAGACCTTGCGTGTAAGCGGGCCTAATTTGCGCGTCACCTCCATTATCCCAACGATCAAATTCTTGACCAAGCGTGGCGCAAAGGTCGTGCTGGTCAGCCATCGGGGAAGACCGGCTGGCGTAACCAATAACCAACGACCAATAACCGATAACATAAAAGAATTTACATTGAAACCGTTTGCGAAGATCCTTGGTGGATTACTGAAGAAAGATGTTTCGTTTATTCCGCACGATACGAAAGAATATCGTTTGTTTTCGGATGCGAGCGCCGAGAAGATCAAAAAAGCCTCAAAGGGTTCCGTGTTCCTGCTTGAAAACATGCGTTTCTTTGCCGGCGAAGAGAAGAACGACCCCGCCGTCGTGCGTCCGCTTGCGGAGCTGGGTACATTTTATGTGAATGACGCATTTGCCGTCAGTCATCGCAAGAACGCTTCGGTGGTCGCCATCACCAAGCTATTGCCTTCGTGCGCGGGGCTTCTGTTGGAAAAGGAAGTGTTTCATATGGACGAAGCAATCAATAACCATAAACATCCGTTTGTGGTCATTTTGGGTGGCGCAAAAATGACCGACAAGATGGGGCTGATCAAGCGCTTTATCGGCAAAGCCGATTACTTTCTCGCGGGGGGTGGCGTGGCCAATACATTTTTTGCGGCCGACGGCCTGCCGATCGGCGATTCCATTTATGAATCGCACATGATCCCCGTTGCAAAAAAGATCATGAAAACGAACAAGGTCATTATGCCTATGGATGTTGCCATTTTCGAACGAAAGATCGTAGACAACGGCCCGGGAACGACCGACGAGTGGGTGGAGATCATCAAAAACGCAAAGACGATCATTTGGAATGGGCCGGTAGGCGTTATTGAAAACAAAAAATTTGCCAAGGGTTCCGTTGGCATTGCGCAGGCCATCGCCAAGAGCAAGGCGTTTTCTGTGGTGGGTGGTGGTGAAACAGCACTTGCCTTTACAGGCGTTCCGCTTAAAAAGAACACATTTCTTTCTACGGGGGGTGGTGCGATGTTGGAGTACCTTTCTGGCATCAAGCTGCCTGGAATAGAGGCGCTGCGCGAGAAAAAAGGAAAAGGAAAAAAGAAATAAGGAAACTTGTCATTCCGAGCGGAGAAGTACCCTTCGCAGGCGAGGAATCTGCAGTTATGTTACTGCAGATCCTTCGTCCGCCAGCTGGCGGATCAGGATGACGATGTACTGGATTCCGGCCTCCGCCGGAATGACAAAGAATGGAATTTGGATGATAATGCGATGAAACAGCAACAAACAAAACTGAAAAATATCGTCGTGCTTTATCATAACGGGTGCAGCGATGGGTTTGGTGGTGCGTGGGCGGCATGGCAGATATTTAAGAATAAGGCCACCTATGTTCCTGTCGATCACGGCAGGGTCATGACGGACGATCTTGTCGATAAAGAGGTCTATCTGATAGACCTTTGTTTTTCTATAGAGGTTATGCGCGACCTGTTGGCAAAGAACAAAAAGGTGATCGTACTTGACCATCATATCAGCCAGCGTGATGCCGTCGGTATTTCTACGGAACATGTATACGATAACAACCGATCCGGTGCGATGATCGCATGGCAGTATTTTTCCCCCGATGCGCCGATTCCGAAATTATTGAAACATATCCAGGATATTGATCTGTGGAAGTTCAAGATATCGCATACCCGGGAATTGATGGCCGCATTGAATGAATATCCGTTCGAGTTCAGAACATGGAACAAGATCGCGCAGGAATGGGAAGACAAGGAAACCATAAAAAAGTATATCGGGGACGGGAAGTCCATTTTAAAATACGAAGATCGCATTGTTGATCGTTTGATTCGGCATGCCGAGCGCGTCGAGTTTGAAGGAAAGACCGCGTATGCGGTCAATTCGCCCATTCTTGAATCGGAGATCGGGAATTGGATCGTGAAACACAGAAAAGCGATCGGGATCGTTTGGGCATATAAAGGACGCGATGTGCGTGTATCGTTGCGTTCCGACGGCAAGACCGATGTTTCCGAGCTTGCCCAGCGGTATGGCGGAGGAGGGCACAAGGCGTCGGCCGGGTTTGCATTTGATGTACAGTTGGCGTTTCCATGGGTCAAGCATGTGCCAAAGTAAGCGAGCCATTGGTTTGACATGATTTGCATTTTAGGGTATTAATATATCAGTTGTAATTACCGCTATGTCGGTAGGGAGGCGATTACCTTTTTGCTTCGGCAAAGGGGAGGAAGGTCCGGACACTCATTTGTCCCACCGATCAGGCCAATGTCTTGCGGCAACGGTTGAAGCAACCGCGCTACCGCTTCGTGTTGTCGTGGGATGTTGATCTGATCGGTGGGATATCTAACAAGATAGCGGCTAACAGCCGTCGGGAGCGATCCTCGAGGTGCGAGCAGAGACGCCGCAATTTGAAAAAATTGCGGGCCCTGTACCGCATGGTACAGGGTAGCTCTTATGGAAACATAGGAGGTGAAACGGCTAAATCCTTATCGGGTGCAAGGTCGTACTCTTGTCCTTCGGACAAGAACTTATAACCAATGACCTATAACTAATAACGGGAATTCTCGTTATGAGTTAATGGTCATGAGTTTTTGGTTCTTGCCCGGAGGGCAGGGGGGTACCGCACGAACTTTGGAGCGATCCAAGGTCCAGATACATTATCGTCGAGACACAGAATCCGGCCTATCACCTGCCGATATAGCGGTGACTACAACATAAAAACAGCCCCCCTCACGGGCTGTTTTTATATGTATGCTTTGCATTACGAAACTTCATTTGCTGCTTTAAAATAGCACTGTCATCCTGAATTTATTTCAGGATCTCTCAGTGATATCAATCAGATTCTGAATCCGCCGGCTGGCGGATCAGAATGACAAAATGAGTTTTGTAATTCAAAGTGTATAGGCTATATCAAATAAACGATACCAATAGTGCAATAGCAAATATTGCCATGATCGCGAATGCCGTCCACAGGCCCAGCTTTGAAAGCCATCCGCTTTTGTATTCTCCCATAACATCCTCCCGGCTCGAGATGCGTGCTATGAGGAAAATGAGCGGTACGGCTGCTATGCCGTTAAACACCGCCGTAAAGACAAGCGCCTTGATGGGATTGAAGCCGATGAAATTAAACAGTAGTCCTGCCAAGGTGCCAAAGATGATCACGAAATAGAAATTGCGCGATTGCCGAAACTTTCTATACAGTCCTTCGCGCCAACTGAACGTTTCCGCCACGGCATAGGCCGAGGAGCCTGCGAGAACGGGAATGCTTTGCAGTCCTATGCCGATGATACCTATGGCAAAGATTAGCTTTGCGAGGAAGCCGGCGTTGGGAAATGTATGTACGAGCGGTTCGAGCGCGCGAGCGGCATCGGCAGCTGTTTCTATTGTAGTAATGCCTGCTTGGTTTAGTACTACGGCGCCTACGATGATGATGAACCATGCGGTGACATTGGAAAATAGCATGCCGATGGCCGTATCGATACGCAACCGTTTTAGGTACGATCGTGTAAGATGGGGGATGCCGCCGCGCTGAGGGAGTCTATGGTTTGCTATTTCTTCCTCTACGACATTGCTTGTCTGCCAAAAAAACAAATAGGGTGAAATGGTCGTGCCGAAAATGGCAACAATGATATAAAGGTATGTGGCACTCCACTCCACGCGCGGCGTGAAGGTTGCCTTGAGTACTGTGAGCCACGGAACATCAATCAAAAAAGCGGTGATGAAATAGGCAAACAAGGCCATCGACAGCCACTTCAAGATGCGGATGTATGTCCGATAGGAAATAAATACCTCGAGCAATATGATGAGCAGTGCAAAGGCGATTGCGAGTAGCGGGAATGGCAGCGCAGGCACGAGCAATTCCGCGCTGGCGGCCATTGCACCGATGTCCGAGCCGATGTTAAGCGTGTTGGCAAGCACCACCAGCCCGACAACCGGGTAGAGTATTTTTTTCGGATAATGTTCGCGTACCGCCGCGGCCAAACCCTTGCCTGTAATGGCTCCTATGCGCATGCACGCTTCCTGTACCGCTGTCATGAGCGGATAGGTAACAAGCATGGTCCACGGCATTTGAAAACCGAATTGTGCGCCTGCTTGCGAGTAGGTTGCGATGCCCGACGGATCGTCGTCAGCCGCGCCCGTTACGATGCCGGGGCCAAGGATCCGCAAAAAGCGGCTGAACCGTTTCAGACGCTTATGCTCTACGGGTTTTTCTTCCACTTTTTGCCCTACTGCCTCGTTGAGTATTTCGTCGGGGAACTGGACCATATGCGATAATTATACTGGAAAACATGAATAAAAAATACCGACTGGCTGAGCCAGTCGGTATTTTTTATATTGAAGTCGTGTGACTTAGTAGCTGCTGCGATATCCACCGCCGAAGCCTCCTCGTCCACCACGGTCTCCGCCACGTCCTCCGCCGAAGCCACCGCCTCCGCCTTCACGGCGAGGTGCGCGCTCTTCCATCGGACGAGCAACGTTCACGGTCAAAGAACGTCCTTCGAAGTCCTTTCCGTTGAACATGTCGATCGCTTTCTCGGCGTCCTCATCGGATGCCATTTCTACAAAGCCAAAACCCTTCGAGCGGCCGGTCATCTTATCGATGATGATCATGGCTGACTCTACGGTTCCTGCCTGGGAGAACAGATCGTTCAATGCGTCTTGGGTGGTTGCATACGGCAATCCACCTACGTATAATTTTTTGCCCATATTGAGATAGTATATTTAATTCTGTAAGTCGACCCTTCTCATAGGCCTCGAGAGCGCATAAAACAAAAACGTTTTACCTTCATTATCCACATCCGCTACAGCAGTTCAGGATTGGAAGCAAACTGAGAAAACTTACTGTTCACAGTATAAACCACCTCTCTATAAATAGCAAATGGCGTTGGGGGGGAGGGGGGATAACTGATGACTGATGACTAATGACCGATGACGGGATGCGGGGAGTTGCATAATGGCTGTAAATGCGTATGCTCAATACATGGAACCGATTGAATACCCCATTCGTATAAACCGCTATCTTGCCTTGCAGCAATATGCCAGTCGCCGCGAGGCTGACCGGCTTATTGCCGACAAGCAGGTGCATATCAACGGCAACATTGCCGTGGTGGGTGATAAGGTTCAAAAAGGAGACAAGGTGACGGTAGGTAGCGGGGTAAAGGCGCTCGCGAAGAAGCGCGTGTATCTTGCGTTTTGCAAGCCGGAGGGCATTGTGACCCATAGCCCCGAGCGGGGTCAAAAAAGCATCGCCGATATTTTTGATTTCGGGGAGCGGCTGTTTCCGATTGGACGGCTGGATAAGGATTCCCGCGGGTTGATCATATTGACCAACGACGGACGCATTACCGACAAACTGCTTAACCCCGAGGGCGAACATGAAAAGGAATATCTTGTGCGCGTCGACAAGCCGGTCAATCCGGAGTTTATTGAAAAGATGGGTAACCGTGTAAAGCTCGATGACGGGTATGTGACAAAAAAATGCGTTGTGGAATCCACGGGCGCAAAACAATTTCGCATCGTTTTGACCGAAGGGAAAAAGCGGCAGATCCGCCGCATGTGCGAAGCACTTGGCTATGGAGTTACCGACCTGTTGCGCATTCGCATCATGAATGTGCGTTTGCGCGATCTGCGCGCGGGCGAGTTTCGCCAGCTGAAAGGTGCGGAATTGCAAACCTTGTTGAAAGGCATCGGCATGGGCCAATAAATAAAAACCGTACGCCCAAGGCGTACGGTTTTTTAATCGCGCGTTTCAGAACAGAGAACGAATTTGTCGTGATAGCGTAGCATCATGACATTGATAATGATGAGCGATATGAGTACGACCGGGCCGGTGGCTATGAGCGCAATTGCCATCCACGATTCAACATTCAAGAATAACAATCCGAATACGACCCCCGTTACGACCGTCGACAGCAATACGCTGAATCCGATCGCCGAATACAGCGGAGACGGGGATTTTTTTGCGCATTTATATGCAAGGTAGGTGTGGGGAGTGATGACGCACAGTAGGCTTACGAGAACAAAAAGCGTAATAAAGAATGGGAATGATGTCATGGCCCGGTTGACCAGGTCGGTAAACGGCATGTAGTCGATGAACCGGTTCAGCTCAGGGTGTTGCGTGCTGAAATAGTGCTCAACCTGCGCATAGAAATAGGTGATTGCCGGAAATGCGAACAGCAATACGAATAGCGATGTGAATTCGTACCCGAGTACCAGTTTCTGCCCCTCGATCGTTTTTGTGCTTATCCTTTGTGGGATACAGGCAAAGAAGTTCTTTATTTTTTTTGCGTTGATGATGAGCATCAAGCCGATGCAGACCATGTAGATCCACGAGCCGTTAAATGCGAGCGCATCGATGATGATGGGCAGTATGGGGGCGGGCGATAGTTCGCGCATGAGGATCGCTGCGCTATGGATGATCGCCGCAATCACGATGCCCGAGAGAATTGGTTTTTTGTAAAATTCTTTTAGCATTGTCGTGTTATAGGGATGGCTGTTTATCGTTGTGTCGTTTCCGCTTTGATGATGGTAAATATGCCGAATACTTTATCGTTCAAATATTGCCAAAAGCGTTTTGCGCGCCTGTAGAACAGGAAGGAGCCCAATAGGGAAAGCAGGAAGAATGCCAAGACCGTCGGCGTGTAGGCAACGACCAACAGGTAGCCAAGCAATATTGCCTCCAACAGGAGCGCGGTAAACCAACCGCGATACAGATTGTAATATGCGCTAAAGGTTTCCACCTGGCCCGTTGCATCCTTTCCTATTGCAAACAAATAGCAAAGATTCCATAGATAATCGGCTTTGTGTTCCTGATCGTTTTGTTTGAAATAGGTTTTTGCTTCTTCGAACAGTTTCTTTTCGTGCGGCAGGTAGCTCGGCGTCGCTTCCCATCCGAGCAAAGGGATCAGCGGGATGTCGCGGATCGCGTTGGATAGGATCTGTATCAGGTGTCCGGCGAAGTAGGCGATTGCCAACCAAGCCAATGCCGATCCGAGATCGATCACGGGAAGCGGCATGGTGAATAGGTACGCCGCATCCAATACGACGATGATCGTTGCTATTGCACCGACCATGAGAAAGCTGATCTGATCAAAAAGGCTTGTTCTGGGAAATAGTTTGTGGTCCATATGTTGCTTTATAATCTATATGGGTAAGTATATCATGTTTTTAATTCCTCGCTAACTAATGGGTCTATTGGGTTCGCCAACTATAAAAAACAGCCCAGTAGGCGGGCTGTTTTTAGTTGAAGGTCAGTGCATCAACGATCTCATCGATGTTTGCGGTGGCAACTCCTACCACCTTGTCCGCTCCGCCGTAGTAGATAAATAGCTTTTTGCCATTGACGGTGCTTCCGCAGGGGAATACCACATTGGGTATGATTCCGTTCTTTTCGTAATCCGTTTCCGGTGCGAAGATATAGTCGGTCGTTCGCGCCAGTACGATCATCGGATCGTGCAGATCGAGCAATAGGGCGCCGACTCGATAGATGCCTTCTTCGGAAACGCCATGATAGAGGAGGAGCCATCCCTTTGTTGTTTTGATCGGTACCGATGCGATACCGACTTTTCGGCCATCCCACATCCCGCGCCGTGGTCCGATGATTGGCGTGAAGGTGTCTATCTTATTAGTATCAAAATCAAGTGATTTGATTGGGTCGAGGCAGATATGCTCATGCGTACGGTGGAACACAAGATAGTTGTCGCCAATCTTTTCCGGGAACAGGCAGGAATCCTTGTCGTCCACGGTCGCCGGTGTAATGATTGCCGGCCAGGACCAGTTCCAATTCTTTTTTAGAAAATCTGCCGTCGATATGCTTGTTGCCGCAACCGCCGGGGAATGGGTGCCATCGTAAGCCGTATAGAACATATACAGCATGTCATCTATCTGGGTAATGCGCGGATCTTCGCACCCTGAGTTTCCCGGATGCGTCTTTTTTTCAAACGATTCGCGGGGAACATAGATCGGATGATCAACGCGTTCTGTTATTTTCATGCCATCTTTGCTGCATGCGTATCCCAGTACCGATGTATCATCGTCGCCCATGGCGCGATATATGATATGTATCTTGCCTCCGATTTCCACGGCAGTCGGGTTGAATACCGCCTTATTTTCCCACGCATGTTCCTTGATTGGTTCGAGAATGGGATTCTTTTTATACCGGGTAACCACCGGCTCTTTTTTCATGCTCTTGAGTAGTGCCTCAAGATTCACATCGGCCCGGCAGCAGGTCGTATCGGTCGCGCCATAATAGATATACAGTTCGTTTCCTTTGATAGTCGCGCCGGATGGGAAGATGACATTTGGGATCTGCCCAAACTCCTCGTAGGTTTCTTCGGGAATGAGTAATGGACTGTCGGTGCGGGCAATGATCTTTTTGGGATCTTTTAGGTCGAGTAAAAGTGCTTCAATGCCGAAGATCTTGTTGTCGCTGAAGTAATTCTGAATATGCGAATAGATGACCAGCCAGCCATCTTTCGTCTTAAGCGGCACGGCTCCGATCTCGACTTGATCGCTATCTTTTCTGCGAACGATCATGCGATGAGATTCTATTTCGTTGTGCCATTTGTCCCAATATGCCGTTGACCATATTTGGTCGATGGTATCGAATTCTGCCAAGGCTATTTTTACCGGCGGCATATCGGTGTGCGCCGCCAAAAGGGCTACATATTTGCCGTTGATCTTTTCGGGGAACAGCGCCATCGCCTTTGCATTGAAGGGTGTTACCAAATGCCGTTCGGTGATCGTTTCGAAGTCCTTGGTCATCGCCACGGCGATGCGGATACCTTCCGCACTGAATGGGAATGTGCCGAGCGCGGTATAAAAAATATAATAGGTGTCGTCGATCTTCGTGACGCGTGGATCTTCACATCCGTATTTTTCCCACTCATATTTGGGTGTGATCAACGGTTTGCGGGGTTCGTACCAGTGGCCGTCCTTGCTTACGCCGTATCCGATGGTCGAGAGGCGGAGTTCGTGCCCTTTGATATATTTCATCTCGGACATCGCCCGGTAGACGCAATGGAATTTGTTCTTGTCTTGGATCGGGCACCAATTAAAGGCAGCGAATGATTCCCATGGATGGTCTATGGTTGGACTAATGATGGGGTTATAGAGTGAGCGTTTTACTACGAACATGAGAAAGTAATTTGAAATTTAAAATTCGAAATGACACACCCTGTCATTTCGATTCGCCAGCTGGCGGACGAGGAATCTGCAGGATGGATGTTTACGCGAGTTTTGTCAGGGTGATGTGCGCCGTTTTGATCGGCACTGTGGTTTCGGGTGTCGATTCTTTCATGACCGCTTCGAGAAACTCGTCGAGTGGTGCGGTTGCCACACATGCGACACTGTCGGCTCCGCCATAGTAGACAAAGAGCGTATCGTCTTTGATGACACTGCCGCAGGCGAAGACTACGCCACGCTTTGCGCCCTCGTTTTCGTACCATTCGTTCGGTTCCAACAAGGGGATATTTGAACGATAGAGTATCTTTGTGGGGTCGTCATGGTCCAATATCATTGCGCCGACTTTGTACCGATTCGGATCACGCTTGTCCATTGCATGGTAGAGTACTAACCACCCCTCTTTTGTTTTGAGTGGTGGCGTTGCCGCGCCGCGCATAAGGTTATCCCATCGTGTCCGGTCTCCACTGCAGGAAAACGGACTTTCAATCGCCATTTCTGCGTCCATCGGGTCGTCGAAGTAATCGATTCGGATCGTAGGATTGATGCCGTGCAGAAATGCATATTTGCCGTGGATCTTTTCCGGAAACATGACCCAGTTTTTTTGGATCTGTTCCGGTTTTGATATCAGGATCGGTTCTGCCCAATTCCAGTTTTTTTCAAGAAAGTCAGATACCGGTATCGAGGTAAGTGCCATTCCGGGCGGATGATATCCGTCGAATGCGGTGTAGGTCATGTAGATCGTGTCGTCCACCTTGACCATGCGCGGATCTTCGCAACCGCTCCAACTGCCACCCGACATATAAAAGTTCACATAGCGTTCCTTTTTAGCTTTTGGCTCCCCGTAATGTTCCTTGGCGATATAGACCGGCTTTTCCGACCGTTCTTCAAAATTGATACCGTCTTCACTGGACGCGTGGCCGATATATGACATGCCGTTTGCGCCGATCGCCCGATAGAGCAGGTGTACTCTGCCATCGAGATAGATGGCCGCGGGGTTGAATGTCGCTTCACATTCCCAATGATTGTCGGGATTTGGCGTGATGATCGGATTGGCGGGGTGCCGCACGAGTGCTACCGCAGGTTCCACCGGTTGTGGACCGAACAGGGACACGGGGAGTGTGACGGATATGACCTTATTTTTTTGCGTTCGCCAGTAGTGTTGGATCTGTCCATTGCGATAGACCGTGCCGAGGGAAACTGCCGGAGCGGATCCCTTTGCAAGTGTGGTTTCCCAAATAGGGAATGCCGAGCGCCATATCGGGCGGTAGGGTTGGTCGTATGCAAACAGTGCCGCTCCCATAAGGATATGGTTTGCATTGTGTTCGTAGTCGGTTGCATCGTAGATTGTCAGGATACCCGCGCTGATCGCAGCGGCTCCGATGACGCTCAGTGTCGCACTGTCGAACTCTTCATTGCGCCTATCGAGCAGGGGGCCGGTGATGTTCCAGTTTTGAAAATCTTTTGTTGCCGCCGCGCGAATTGAACCGTTTCCAAGATATGCGATAAAGTGATCCTTGTATGCGTGGTTTGGAACAATAACAAGCGGTTCGTTTGCAAAAGGCGTTTTACTGATGACGCGAAAGGTTGTTAGGTCGCTTGAGGCGGCGACGATCCGTTCTGTTTTATTGCGTATGGTGCGCGTATAGGTGAGGTACTGCGTAGGGCCGTCATTTGTGATTTGGAAGTGAGTGGCATGGGTGAGCGGTTCCGGCTCTCCGATTGTCGTAAGAACGGCAACTTCGTTCGCCAATGCAAAATTTACTCCGTCGGAGGCGGTAAAAAGAAACAGTTTCGTTTTTGAAGCGAGCGGGAGCACATACAGGAGTGCGAGTGTATCACCAATAGAGGTGACGGCGACGGAGATCATTTGATTTTTGTCGGGTGTAACTGCTTTTTTCATGCGCGCTTAAATACTTTTGTTGCGGGTTATGAAGAAGTTCTTCCGTATGAGTCTTCGAGTCGCACTATATCGTTTTCATTGAATGCGCCAAAGGCCAGCTCAAGGATGCGAACGGTTTGTTCATTTGCCTTTATGCGGTGGTGCGTTTTTTTAGGAACAACAAATTCATCGCCTTCTTTTGCGATCGTTTCATTTTCACCAATGATAATAGTCGGATTGCCGTCGAGTACCCTCCAAAATTCCTCGCGGTCATTATGATATTGCAAGCTCAGTTGCTTGCCGGCAGTAACGGTGACCAATTTGACGGTGCTTGGCTCGTTTACTGTGAACCGACGAAAGGAGCCCCATGGCCGTTGTTCATCTTGGATATCCATAGTTCAATAGATAAAATTGATATTTTTTCGATGCCTGTTCTATAAGTATACTATATCTGACAGGCAAAAGAAAAAGTAACATTGACCCGCGATGGGTGGGATTTTTATGTCGATCCGATCAGGCACAGTTTTTGTGCGCGGGTCAATGTTTTAATAAAGGCTTCCCGCTTGAGCGCTTCGTTGCGCGAGGGCGCTTCTTCCGTATATGCTATGCGCTTTGCTCCACGGGCATGGACATATTTTGAGCCTTTGCCCGCGGCGTGTTCGGCAAAGCGGCGATCGACATCGGTTGCTATGCCTGTGTAGAGGGACCCGTCCGAGCATTCGAGAATATAAACGAAATAACAAGGCATAGGGTAATTTGAAATTTAGAATTCGAAATTTGAAATAAAAGGGGAGGGTCTTAAATTTCCGCAGGCTGTACTTTATGATATACTATTACAGTATGGCCGCAATAGACAAAGATTCGATCGACAAGCTGTTAAAACAGCCGGAAGAGACCATTTCCATTATTGACCTGGTAAAGAGTCTTATTGAATTTGCCTACGCTTCCCGCGCATCCGACATCCACCTTGATCCGTCTGAGGATAAGCTTATCGTGCGGTTTCGCATCGACGGGGTAATGCATGATGTTTTTCATGTTCCGAAAGCGATTCACCCCGAGGTTATTAGTCGTATCAAGGTGCTGTCCGGTCTGCGCACGGATGAACATCAAATTCCGCAAGACGGGCGTCTGCAATTCATAACATCCGATAAGGTAAAATTTGATATTCGCGTTTCCATCGTGCCAACCTACCATGAAGAAAATACCGTCATGCGACTTTTGATCCAAGAGGGTCAGGCGGCGCGTGAACTTGAAACGCTCGGGTTTTCCGAGCGCGATCTTGGCATCGTGCGAAACGCCATCGCAAAACCGTACGGCATGTTGTTGATCACCGGTCCGACCGGCTCGGGAAAGACCACGACGCTGTACACGATGTTGAAAAAATTGAACCAGCCCGATGTTTCCATTATTACTATCGAAGATCCGGTGGAGTTTTCACTTGAGGGCGTGGATCAAATACAGGTAAATGCCCAAACCGGCCTTACCTTTGCAAACGGTCTGCGCGCCATTTTGCGGCAAGATCCGAACATCATCATGGTGGGCGAGATCCGCGATGAAGAGACCGCTTCCATTGCCGTGAACGCCGCGCTTACGGGGCATTTGCTGTTGTCCACCTTGCACACGAACGATGCCGCCACTACACTGCCTCGGTTACTCGATATGGGTATCGAACCGTTTTTGATCGCTTCCACCGTGAACATTGCCATTGCCCAACGCTTGGTCCGCAAGATATGCCCAGTTTGCAAGGAAGAAGAAAAATATTCCGTTTCTGCACTGGAAACGCTTGGTGCCGCTTTTCCGGTAGGCACCATTTCTGCAGATATGAACTTTTTCAAAGGAAAGGGCTGCAAAACATGCAACAACACGGGCTATCTTGGTAGGCTTCCTATCTACGAGGTCATGGATGTGTCCGATGCCGTTCGTGAGGCGATTATCGGTCGCGTGAGCGCCGATGAACTGAAAAAGATCGCCGTACATGAAGGCATGACCACCATGTTGCAAGACGGCATTCGCAAGTCCACGCAAGGACTTACGACACTTGAAGAAATTCTTCGCGTTATTCATGGCTAACTTCATCGCTTCGCTCAATCAATCGTTTACCAATGCATTCACGAGAGTTTCGCTCGCGGAGCGTATTATGTTCGTGAAGCACATGTCCATGATGATCCATTCGGGCATGACCGAGGTGGAGAGCTTGCGGCTTATCCGAAGTCAGATTAGGAACAAGGGATTTTTGACCATACTCGATGACATCATCGTGAGTGTTGAAAACGGACAGGCGCTTTCCACCGCGCTTGCGCGATATAACCGCGTGTTTGGGGACCTGTTTGTCAATATCATCAAAATAGGCGAGCTGAGTGGAACGCTATCGGAAAACCTTGACTACCTTGCGCTTGAAATGAGAAAAAACCAGTCGCTTCGCTCGAAGGTACGCGGCGCGCTTATTTATCCGGCGGTCATCTTTGCAGCCACCATCGGCGTGGTCGGCGGTTTGATCTTTTTCATTCTTCCGAAGATTCTGCCGATATTCAAAAGTCTCAAGGTCACGCTTCCGTTCACGACGCGCGCGCTGATGGCCGTGTCCGACGCGTTGCGGTCGCATACCATTCTTATCGGAATTTTACTTATTGCCTTTATCGCACTGATGTTCGTCTTGCGGCGCATCCCCGCAACGCGCTATATATTGCATCGCGTATTGCTTTCGTTGCCGATCTTCGGGAACATATCCATCGGCTTCAATATGGCAAATATGACGCGCATATTGGGCATGTTGCTCAAGAGCGGTGAAAAGATCGTGCAGGCCATTTCCATTACCGCGGATGCTTCATCCAACATGGTCTATCGCAAGGCGTTACAGGAAGCCGTCGTCGAGATTCAAAAAGGAAAGACGCTGTATGCTTATTTTGAAGAGCACGAGCGCCTGTTCCCGCCCACGGTCGGGCGCATGATCGAGGTAGGGGAAAAGACGGGCAACCTCGACAACAACCTTGCCTACCTTGCCGAGTTTTACGAAAATGAGGTAGACGAGGTGACGAAGAACCTGTCGGGCATTCTTGAGCCGCTTTTGTTGGTGGTCATGGGTGTTGCGGTGGGGTTTGTGGCGTTGGCGATTATTACGCCGATATACGGAATCACCCAAGGCTTGAAAACCAAATAGTTCACAGGAGATAGTTCACGGTTAATTGGTGAGCATATGCATAATTTTGAACACTTGGATGTGTATAACAAATCGCTGGATATCGTCAATCGTATCTATGGGGTGGTTAGGGCGTTTCCGAGAGAGGAGCTTTTTTCTTTATCGGATCAATTTAGGCGCGCTGCAACTTCCATTGTTTTGAATATCGCCGAAGGAAGCGGAAGAAGCAGAAAAGAATTCGCCCATTTCCTTACCGTATCCAGATCGTCTGCATATGAATGCAGTGCTATCGCCGAGATAGCACGAAGGAGGACATATGTCAGCGAAACAGAGTTTAAAGAGCTTTATTGTGAATTGGAAGTGATTATCAAGATGCTTAATAGGCTCAGGCAATCCATCCGTGAACTGTGAACCGTCGACCGTAAACGGTGCCGTAGTTAATATGCAATTACAACATCATCAAAAAAGAACAGGTAGGAGTGCATTTACGCTCATTGAAATGCTTATTTCGGCGTCGTTGTTCGTGGTCATCGGTACGACGACATACTTTGCGTTTCAAAATGTTCTTGAGGCCATTTCGCGCAGTCAGGTGCGGAGCGATGCCATAGCGCTTGTGAAAGGAGAAATAGAAACGGTTCGCAACATGCCCTATGTTGATGTGGGTATTTTAGGCGGTTATCCGGCGGGGAAACTGTCGGCAAGCAAAGATCTTTCGTATGAAGGTAATACATTTGCATTGACCACTACGGTGCGCAATATCGACGATCCATTCGACGGAACGCTGGGCGGCTCGCCAAACGATACCGCTCCGGCCGATTACAAAATAGTGGAGTTCGAGATCGCATGCACCACATGCGGAACATTTGTGCCAATCGCCATGACCACGACCATTTCCGCGAAAGGGTTGGAAAGTGCGAGTACGAACGGCTCGCTATTTATCAATGTGTTCGACGCGAGCGGTGCGCCTGTGCTGAATGCGAGTGTGCATGTGGTCAATACCGCCTTGAACCCTGACATTACCATCGACGACGAAACGAATAACGACGGCGTTTTGCAACTCGTCGATATTCCGCCGAGCGTGAACGGGTATGAGATCACCGTGACCAAAGCGGGATATTCCACCGACGGAACCGCCGATCTTGATGTGCCGGGCAACCCAAGCCCGCTACAGCCGCATGCGACTGTAGCAACCCAGCAGGTGACTTCCATCAGCTTTTTTATCGACCGCACGGGAACGGTCAATGTGCTTGCCACCGACGCGCAATGCGCGCCGATATCCAGTCTTGGTTTTTCACTTTCCGGATCCAAGCTGATTGGCGTCAATCCCGATGTACTAAAATATCCCGCGACCACCTTTACCACGGACAGTGCGGGGCGAAAGACCATTTCCAGTCTCGAGTGGGATAGTTACAACATTGCGAGCATTGGCTCGCTTGAGTTTACCGGTATCGTTCCTTTTATGCCGTTCGTGCTTAACCCCGCTTCGACGGTTGATATAAAACTATTGTTCGAGCCAAAGACCTCAAAGTCACTGTTGGTCAATGTGGTCGACAATACCGGACAGCCGGTCGATCAGGCGACCGTGCAGTTGGTGAAAACGGGCTCGTATGATCAAACTCGCTATACGGCACGGCGAACCATCGGACAAACCGATTGGGGTGGAGCGAATTATGATTCGCAAAGCGGCGGCATCGGTTACAGCAGTCCGACTACCGAGCTACAAGTCCAGTCGCCGGGCGGCGGGGCAACCAGCAGCGAATGGCTCATTTCCAATACCTATGATATGGGCTCTGCCAACACGACCTTTTATCATTTGCGCTTTGACGCGCAGTTGCAACCGGCGCACTCGAGTCCCGATGCGCTTCGCGTACAAATAGCGACCAACAACGACAATGCTACATGGAACTTCGTCGGCCCCGATGGAACGGATGCCTCCTACTTCACGACGAGTGGCGTATTGTTGCCGAGCGCATTCGACGGTAAACGATATCTGCGATATAAGATTTATTTCTATCTCGATGGGGAAACGACCGTTTCGTCGTTCAAGGATATTGCGATCGATTTCAATGCGAGCTGTACGCCGACCGGGCAGGCATTGTTCGATAACCTCGGGCCGGGAACTTATACCATTACCGTGACCAAAGCAGGGTTTCAAACATTTACCGATGAAGCGGTTTCTATTAGCGGCGATTGGCAACAGTACAAGGCGACATTGATACCATAAGTAATTTGAAATTCGAAATTTAGAATTTGAAAAAGAATGTGTGATGTATCATGAAAAAACTTTTACTCTTCATTGTCATAGGAATAGCGTTGCTGATGCCGTCAGCTTCCTTTGCGGCCGAGGAAAAGTTTTATGAATTTGCCGCCGATGCGGGCGTGCCTGTCGAGGTGCCGAGCGGGTCGGTTGCCGTGCAGGAAGTAAGGATATATAGCGACTTTATCGACGCTGTCGATCTATGGTACGACAACGCGGGTTCTTCCGGCAGCGTAACCGTTGCATTGCTGAATGCGTCCAATAATGTGCTTACTTCCAAAACGGTTACCGCGGCCCATGCTACCGCGTTTTATACGGGCCAGCGGTTGCATGTAACCTTCCCGGATACCGTCACCATTGCGTCCGGTTCGTGGTATAAGATCAGAATTACCAGCAATGTTTCGCAACTACGACTGTATGGCATCCCACGGGTGCAATTTGTCGAGCACAACGCGCCTGCCACGATAGCCGATGCCGTCGGCGGGGCTACTGTTGATGGAGATTCTCGACTGTCTGCGTTCAAGTTTGCGCTCTATGAGGAAATAGATACCGAGGGGCCCATCATAACCAACGCGCGCGGAACCATTTTTGGGGCAGATGCGGTCGAGGTAGCATATAATGCAAGCGAGCTCGTTGACCGCAAGTTGTCCTATACGCCGATCGGTTCGGGCAATGTTTCCACCGTGGATTATGTCGACAATTATTCGATCTGTTTCGAGGGCGTGTTCACCTGTTCTATGATCATCGATGTTCAGCGGGACACCTCCTATGCCTATCGGCTAACCGTGCGGGATAGCTGGGGCAATGAATCCTATGTGGATGGGACATTCGATAGCTGGAGTTCCGACACGCCGACTCCTTCCGAAGATTCTCCCGAGGCATCTGCCGATCCGCTTGTGATCAGTAACGCGCATGTTGCGTCCGTTACCTATTCATCTGTTTATATTACATGGGATACCAATAGAGCCGCCAATAGCACTATGATCATCAGCCTGGACCCTACGGGTACGCAGATCGTCGCTAATGTGACGGATGGTATCTATGAGTTGGCGCATACGCTTTCGACGGGCAGTGGCATTACCGCCAACGGTGATTATTATGCCACGATCTTTTCGCGTGACGAGAATGGTGTATCGGCTTCGCAGGTCATCGCATTTACTTCGGGGTCATATGCCACGCCCAGCGAGCAAACGGAAGAGCCTGCGGTTGCTCCCGTAACTGCTCCCGCAACTGCTCCCATTGCCGCAGTACAGACATCCGTTTCTCAAGTTCAAGGATCCGCAACAATCTCATGGGCGACTCCTGTGGGGGGAGGGCCGAGCGGCGGCTATCGCATAGATATCATCGACGCGCAGGGGAACCTTGTTGAAACGCGGATCGTTCCCACCGGCACATACTCCGTTGATGTGACCGGATTGGCCGAGGGAGAATATCGCGTAATCGTTTATGGCGATGAAGCGGGCGTATTGGAAAAGATTGCCGCGCCTGCGGCTATTTCCGTGGGTAAAAAAGCGGGTCCGATCGATACATACGAATTGATCAAGAAGCCGATCGTCTATGTACCCTTTGCGCTTTTTGTTATGCTTGTTGCAGGGTTGTATTGGTATGGCAGAAGGGCGCATAAGCAAACGGTTTACGGGAATGCGGTCAACGGTTGACGGTTCACAGTTCACGGGAATACGGGTAACAGTTAACGGTTTACGGAAGAATATAGCTTTTATTAACTGTGGCTGTTAATTGTGAATGACACGCACGATTTCAAGATGATGACTATGAATATCCAATCAAATCAAAATAAATGCTCCGGTTTTACGCTCGTGGAGATACTCATCAGTCTTGCTATTTTTGCCGGCATTGCGTTTATCATTGGTACATTCATGAAGACGATTTTCGATTATCAATTGTTGTTTACGCAACAGTTGACCGCTCAACAGGAGCTTGAAACCACCTTTGCAGCCATGTTGCCCGAAGTGCGTTCCATGGTTCCGTCTGCATTGGGTGGCTATGCTATTGCGCAAGCAGCGACCAGCTCGCTGACATTTTTTGTCGATGCGGATGCCGACGGCATCGCCGATCAGGTGCGCTACTTTTTGAGCGGTACGACCCTGTATAAGGGGATTACCCGTCCGATTGGTAATCCGCTTGTGTATGTTGGTGCAAATGAGATCGTGACGGAGGTCGCCCACTATGTTGTTTCGGGTGCTCCGATCTTTACCTATTTTGATGTGAATTACACCGGCACCGAAGCTGCCATGACCTATCCGCTTACGATATCCGGCATCCGGTTGATCCGGGTCGATCTGACGGTGCACGATCCCGATAAAACATCTCCACTTTCTTCGAGTATCGAAATAGTTCCGCGTAATTTGCGCACCAATTTATGATACATAACCAACAACCGACAACCGATAACTGGCAACAGAAGGGCGCGATTTGCATGCGACATGAAACATGCAACATGAAGCAGCGGTTTCTTCGCTCGGGACAGCTTTCCATACAGGTACTGCTTTACGGCGCCATTACGATCATCGCATTGACCGGGTTTTTAACCTGGACCGATTCCGTGATCGATACCGTATATCGTGAATCCGACCGCGCGCAGGCGCTTGCCATCGCCGAGGCGGGTATCGAGTATTACCGCTGGCATCTTGCGCACGCGCCGCAGGATTTTCAGGACGGCACCGGGCAACCGGGGCCGTATGTGCATGAATATACCGACAAGTCGGGTACCGTGGTGGGAACCTATACGCTCGACATCACGCCGCCCGTGCAAGGCTCGACCATTGTGACGATCGATTCGACCGGCAAGCTTGCGGCGAACCCTGACATAGAAAAAGTGGTCCGCGTGCGCATGGGCATCCCGTCGTTTGCAAAATATGCGGCGGTGCTCAATGCGGCTGTGCGATTTGGTTCGGGTACCGAAGTGTTCGGCGAGATCCATTCGAATGGCGGTATTCGGTTCGACGGCATCGCGCACAATTTAGTCACCAGCGCACAAAGCGATTACGGCGATCCCGATCATACCGGACAAAAGGAATTCGGCGTACATACGCATGTAAATCCGCCGCCTGCAACGGGTGTGACCGATACGGCCCGCGCGCTTGAATCTCCGCCGAATGATGTTGCCGATCGCTCCGATGTATTTTTGGTCGGACGACAGTTTCCCGTTCCTGCGGTAGACTTTGCCGGCATCGCTTCGAATCTTTCACAAATGAAGATAGATGCGCAGGCCAGCGGATTTTATCGGCCGACATCCACGACGCTGTTGGGTTATGAGATCGTGCTCAAAACAAACGATACATTCGACCTGCATCTTGTTACCGCATTGGTTGCGGCGCCGAGCTATTGTTCCAATGCGCTTTCCCAGGACGGGTGGGGAACATGGAGTATCAGCACCAAATCGTTACTGGGGAACTATCCCATGCCGACGAACGGGCTCATCTTTATCGAAGATAATGTTTGGGTCAGCGGACAGATTGATGGTGCGCGTGTGACCATAGCTGCGGCACGGTTTCCTGACAATGTGGCGACCCGTTCGAGTATTACGGTAAATGATAATTTGCTGTATACAAATTACACGGGCAACGATGTTATTTCGCTGATTGCACAAAAGAACATCAACATTGGCATGGTCAGTGTCGATACCATCCGCATCGATGCCGCGTTGATGGCGCAAAACGGCCGCGTGGGGCGGTACTATTACGAAGGTCCAACGACCAGCCCTAATCGCGACCGCTGTTCGCCGTATCATGCCCGTACATTCATTACATCCTACGGCATGCTCGGCTCGAACCAGCGGTATGGGTTTGCCTATACCGACGGCACCGGCTATGTGTCCCGCAACTTGGTCTACGACACCAATCTGCTCTATGGTCCGCCACCAAGCTTTCCATTGACCACCGACGCCTACAAGATCGTTTCATGGGACGAGGTTAAGTAAGGGACATGAGATATGAGGTGTGGGGCATGAGGTATGAGATGTGAGATGTGAGGTATGAGATGTGAGGTATGAGGGGGAAATTCGCTCCTTTCCTGTCATTCCGAGTGCAACGCAGCGAAGCGGAGTGAAATCGAGGGATCTGTAGCATGCGTCATTGCTGTCTGCCGGCGGACGGAGGGATCCAGAGTTTGCATTGTCATCCCGAGTGCAACGCAGCGAAGCGGAGTGAAATCGAGGGATCTGTAGCATGTGTCATTGCCGATATTTTCAATCCATAGTATAATGGACAGTAAGTAAAAAGGTCGAGGAGTTTTATCATTCAGTTAGTTTTACTACCAATGAAAAAAGATTTTACAAAGGGTTTTACCTTGATCGAATTGCTCGTGGTTATCGGTATCATCGCGATCTTGGCCGGCGTGGTCATCGTTGCGTTGAACCCGGGACGACAGTTTGCACAGGCTCGCAACACGCAGCGCTGGAGCAATGTTAACACGATCTTGAACGCGGTCAGCCAGAATATGGCAGACAACAGAGGTAACTGGACATGCGCCACCGCCACTTCATTGCCGTCGGTTTCGGCCGAAATCGGTACTGCAGGCGTGGATATTGAAGGTTGCATCGTTCCGACCTATGTTTCGACCATGCCGACCGATCCGACCGATGGAACGCTTGCTGCCACGAAATACTTTATTTCGTACAGCACGACGACCCGCCGGGTCAGCATCAACTCAGCTAGCGCGGAGTTGAGTGAGTCGATTTCAGTCACCCGCTAAGATAGAATGTCCTTGCTTGGCGAATTGCTGCGTTACGGGCCCCTCGCCCCTCGGTCACCGTACAGGTAGTACGCTTTCCTCGGTGCGTTTCCCGTGCCTTGCACTTCACTCAAGCAAAAACATTCCATAATAGTTCCGTGAATTCGGCGAACTGCTGCGTTGCCTGCCTACCGGCAGGCGAGGCTCCGCCAGCCGGCGGATTCGGTCACCGTATGCATAATACGGCTTCCTCTCCAACCTCCCCGCGCCTTGCATTTCATCCGAATTCGCAAAACTATCACATATAAAAACGATTCGCCCTGTGAGGGGGCGGATCGTTTTTTGTTCGCATTACTCGCCCCGTGGTCCGTTGCATTGTCATACTGGCGGAGGCCGGTATCCAGCGCATTGTCATTCCCGTGAAAACGGGAATCCATTTCCATCACAATAAGAGCATAAACCAACAAAACATGGTATTCTTAGAGGTAATACATGTATTCACTTTAAAGTCACTCATCATCATGCTACTCGAATTTTATGGAACCGAATGCGCACATTGCATCCACATGAAGCCAATTGTAGAGCGGCTGAAGACGGAAGAGGGTATAGAGCTTCAGTCGTTTGAAACATGGCATAATGCTGAAAACGAGGCGAAGCGAAAGGAATACGACAAAGGCTTGTGCGGAGGCGTGCCGTTTTTCTTCAACACGGATACCGGCAAACACATTTGCGGCGGGACGGACTACGAAACCCTGAAAAAATGGGCAAAGGGGGAGTAAAAGATACCTTTTGCGCATCGGTATTTGCATGCAATACAGGCAAAAAGAAAGGTTGCAAAAACCCATTTTTTCAGGCATTATTTAAAAGCATATTTTGCCAGATCGTCTAATGGTAGGACAGCGGACTCTGAATCCGTCAATCTTGGTTCGAATCCAGGTCTGGCAGCAGCGCACCATTCGGTGCACTGCTTCGCTAAGAAGCAGAAAACGAATGGTAAGCGTCGGGATGCACCGTATGGTGCGTCTCCCCACGCTATGAAATTTTATTATGTTTATATCTTAAAAAGCATCAAGAAGCGTTTTATTTATACGGGCTATACTACGGATCTTGGGCGTAGATTTAAAGAGCATAATAATAGGGAAGAGCTATCAACAAAGCACTACGCACCTTTTGATCTGATCCATTATGAAGCATATAGAAATCAGAAGGATGCGAAACGACGCGAGGGATACCTGAAAACAACAAAAGGGAAAACAACCCTACGAACCATGCTCAAAGAGTATTTTGAAAATGATTCAGCACCAGGAGGTGCCTTGCGTGAATCGGTAGAATAAAACAATTAAAGAAATGGATCCGTGCCAAAAAAGAAGCCCTTATTGCGGGGGATTTAAAGTTGCTTAAGGAATTGTAACCTCCCTTGCCCAACCCCTCTTAGGGGCGTATTATGGAGGGAATAGGGGGGGTAATTAAAGGTACCTGACCCTATTACTCCCAAATTATTAAATTAATATAAACTATGGAATATTTCTTTCAATATATATTCAGCGGGATAGCGACTATAGTAACTGGCACCGTCGCTATAGCTATCTACTTTCATCAAAAGCGTAACAATAAAATCCAGGCAGCAAGGGTTTTACTAACAGAAATTAGAACCGCCGAGGAACAGATTGGAGTTATTAGGGAAAAGATTATTACAGGGGATACATCGGACATGCCAAATTCTGTTTTTCAAACTAATAATTGGAAAAAATATGCACACTTATTTGTAAGCAATTTTGATCAAGATGATTTAAAATTGATAAATTCATTTTATGATTACGGTGAATTAATAGAGGAATTTGCAAAGAGAGAAAGTAATTATTTTTGGATAGCGACAGAGGAGCGCGCAAGAATAACAGTGCAGATGATTGCTAGATTTGTAGATGAGGAATTTCATAAAATTCCACAGGAGAGGGATACTAATAATATAGAATTAAAAAAACAATTTTTTAATGTTGGTATGGATAACCATAACACTCCTTATTCTCCTAAAAAAACTCTCAAAGGAATAGAAAACCGTTTATCAAAAATTCAAACAATAACTACTTCGAGTACGGGTGCCAAGCTAAAAAAACTTGCAAAATTAGATAAATAATATTAGCGCTCAAGGTGCGTCGATGGGGTTGGTAAAATTGGCTCAAAAAAGCCTTACAGAGTCTATTCGGCGGTGGTTCTAACTCGACTTAGCCAGCCATTCGACTCGCTCCGCTCGCTCATGGCTTTCAGCCCCTCCGACAAGCTTAGTATGGGTCAATAAAATAAGACCGCCCCTTGAGGCGACCTTATTTTATTGCGTGCATCGGGTGTGGCTATTTGCATTATATTACAATTTGGAATATAACGCAACGGAATACTATCATATATACATCATGACAAAGGCGATATTTTCAAAAGACCACAAATATGCGGTTGAACAGGTAAAGAAAGCCCGTATTGAGGCAGGCTTGGGTCAAGTCGAAGTGGCGAAGCTACTTGGCAAAACCCAGCCACACATATCAAAGATTGAAGCAGGGCAAAGACGGCTTGATATTACGCAGCTCAAAGAGTTTGCAAAAATCTATAAAAAAGACTTGTCTTTTTTCATCAAATAACATGACACTTGCAGAACTCAAAAAGAAGCTCAAAAATATCAAGAGACTTGGCTTCGTTAAAACTCACCGAAAGGGCGATACGGGGATAGGCAAAACCCTTGAAGATTTACTCGGAATAAAAGAAAACAACATTCCGCTCCCTGATATTGGCGAGATTGCAGAACTAAAGGCGTATCGTCGAAGCGCAGGATCCATGCTTACTCTTTTTACTCTTGAACCTCAACCAAAAGGTGGCGATCGAGATAGAACGCTTCTTGATAATTTTGGATATTCAAAAAGAGATAATGGTCGCTTAAAAGAACTACACAGCACTCTTTCCTGTAAAAGATATAACAACCAAGGTTTGAAACTCAAAGTTGAAAAAGACAAGGTCCGCGTTGTTGGTAAAGGGAAAAGACTCAATATCTATTGGGACATGGAGGATTTGAAGAAAAAGTTTGAAGCTAAGCTTCCAGCCCTCGTCTATGCTTTAGCAGATAATAAAGAATTAAAAGGCATCGAGTATTTTTATTTTAATCAAGTATATTTCTTGGAAGGTTTTGATTTTGAGCATTTCAAAAATATGGTCAAAAAAGATGCGATTGTTGTCGATCTCAGGATGTTCTATCGACCAAATGGATCTGTTCGTAACCACGGTACTGGATTTCGGGTGAAAATAAACCAGTTATATAATTGCTTTGATACGAAAGTTGAATTGCTTTAGTTTTTCCTCAATACAACAATGCTCTCTTTGTTCATTGTTTCCTCCAGCGCACCAACAATGTTGGTCGGCGAGTTTTTGATCGGCATTCTTTTCCCTGGAATATTACGGACGATTATATCTTCGCAAGTAAAGCCAATCTTCTCGGCAAGCTCGGCAATAATAAAATCGGTAGGGATTCTAACTTGTTTCACCAATCTGTTACCTATAACAAGGCAAAAATATTTTCTTGGTTTAAGGATTCTATGAGCCTGCTTCAAACACTCATTCAATCCAAGATTAAAGCTTAATACATCTTTTGCTCTGGCTTCGTCTTGATTCGCAATTTTTTCTAAGGATTCTTTAAGATAATTGGATGAGAGTATGTGGGTTAGGTTTTTAGCAGCTCTGCCACCGAGTAGATCGTTATCTACGCCAGAGGCATCATTTGGATTATCAAATACATCAATCCACTGCGCCGATAGGCGGGAAAATTGTCCATATGCAACTGTTGTTCGGCTATCGCCGTATGGCGGAGAAGTGATAATGCAGTCAATAGAATTTGCTTTAATCCCATTGTCTTTTGACGAATCTCCGTAGATTATTTTTGTCCACGAATCCTTATTCGCATCTTTGTAAAATTCGGTCATTCCTACAATATTTTTTTCTGCATTTTTGCGAAAGATTGCCAATACATTTGGATTATGTCTTTCAAGTTTTTCTCCTTTAACACGCACCAATTTAAACTCTCCAGTTTTTGCGTTGGAGGAATAACGGACGGTCTCACTAAAGGCAACCATTAAGAAATTTTGAATTGGCTTGTCTTTTATTTCGCGTATGGCTTTTTTTAGCTTGGCAAGTTCAATAATTACTTTATCCTTAAACCAAAAATCAATGTTCTTGAAATCCGGTCGTTTTATTTCGTTATCTTTTATTTTTGCTACTCTATCGAGTAAAGATAAGTATTCTTTTGTTAGTTTTTGAGGATTGATTGGACTCATTTTTGCTTTCGCAAGAAAAATAGCCAAAGGGTTAAGGTCAATTCCGTAGGCATTTCTCCCTATCAATCTGCTTTCGACAAGCGCCGTACCCGAACCGCAGAAAATATCACAAATTGTATCGCCTTTTTTGCTATAGGTTTCCAGCAGTCTTCTTCCGACTTGTGGAATGAACATTGCGGGATAGGTATGTATTCCATGCGTGTATGATTTTGTTTTTTCACCTCTATAATCCCACGAGTAGTCTATTTTGCGGACATACTTTTCATCCCTTGATTGTCCTTGGTCAAGCTGTGATTCAAGATTGCGAATTATTTTTACAACGACACCTCTGACTTCCACTTCATCGCGATATATCGGGAATAGTGTTGGATTCGCGGGTTGCAATCTAAATCTCCCATTCTCTCGGTATAGTTTTTTTAGTGTTGCTTCGTTGTTATCTATTACCGCTACAACGGTCTGGCCATTTTCCGCCACTTCTTGTTTTCGGATAACTACAATATCGCCATCAAAAATACCGTCATCAATCATGCTGCTGCCTTGCACACGCAAGGCATAGTGCTTTCCTTGCTGTCCGATTTCGTCTTTTGTGATAGTGATAGTTTCATCGGGGATTTCGATCGCCTCAATCGGTTGTCCGGCGGCGATCGCTCCTAAAATAGGTATTTCGATAGTTTGTTTCGCTTCTACCGTTGAAACAGCACGAGGTTGATTGTGTTCTTTATTCAAGAAGCCAGCATCTTGTAATTTGCTAATGTAATAATGGGCCGTGGAAACAGAGGCGAGCTTGAATTTTTGCCGTATATCTTCAAGAGAGGGGGCATAACCATGCTTCGCTCTGTAAAATTTGATGAAATCAAGAACTTGCACTTGCTTTTTTGTGAGCATATAATAGTATTATAGAAAATAATTAGAATATAAACAAATTAACTTATCCCCACACATATGCTAAAATTTAGTAGAATCCAAAAATTCACGAAAGCAAATATAGCCAATGTCCCTCAAGACAAAGCTATCATCTATAAAATAAAAAGCAGGAGCGGAGAGAACCTATATACAGGAATCGCCGGTCGCGGTCGCGGACAGGATCGCCTCGTAGAACACAAGAACATTAAGAAAGATCAAATCCCTGAAGGAACGAGATTTCAGTATGCGCAGGTAAAAACGAAAGTGCGCGCCCACCAGATCGAAAAATCTATTATTAAAAAGGAACAACCCGAGCATAACGAGCAACACAAATGAATTACGCTTTCCAGCCCCAACCGAAACCAATGCGAGTGCATATTTTTGATGTTGAACACGGAGAATGTAGCGCTATAGAGACACCATCGGGCGAGTTAATTTTGATTGGTGCCGGACATAATTTATCAACGAACTGGAAACCTTCCGACTGGCTCAAGAGTCGTAATCAGCGACCTCATTGCTTGGTTTTGAGTAACCTTGATCGCGACCATCTCTCTGATTTGCCGAGTTTTGAACCGGGAATTCGTCCTGTTTCAATCAAGCACAACAACTCTGTAAGTCCTGACTGGGTTGAAAATTTGAAAATCGAGGAAAGTGGCGAGGTACACGATAGTATTAAGACAGCTCTTCATTGGGTGCGAAATGTTTTTACAGGTGAATCCATAAATCCAGACTATGGAATGGAAAAAATGTTTTTTTACCACTCACCGACGAAATTCCAAGATACCAATAATTTGAGTGTCGTTACATTCGTTTCTTACAATAATATCGGCATCATGTTTCCGGGCGACCTTGAAACTGCAGGGTGGCAAGAATTTTTGAAAGATCAAAACTTCTTAACTTATCTGCGCAGGACGAATATATTTATTGCTTCGCATCACGGTCGCGAAGGAGGATACTGCAAAGAAGTTTTTGATTATTGTAGCCCTCACGCAGTCATCATTTCCGACAAGCCGGTGGTTCACGGTACCCAAGACCATGATCTTTATAGCCAACATTGTAGCGGTTTAGATTTTAGTGGTACAAACAGAAAAGTTTTGACTACGCGAAACGATGGAAAAATAACTATAGAAGTTCCTTCGACTGGCTCGTATACTGTGTACATCAATCAAGCCTACTAGGTTAATAATATGAAAGACATTCTCGACAAAATAACTTCTTACAATCTTTTCAATTACCTACTGCCCGGGGTGCTCTTTGTTGCTATTTTAGATAAATTCACGATTTACTCACTTACGCAGGAAAATCTCGTCGTTGGAGCTTTTGTATATTATTTCGTAGGATTGGTAATAAGTAGATTTGGTTCGCTGATTATCGAACCGTTTTTGAAGTCAGTATCTTTTCTGAAATTTGCTGATTATGCCGATTTTGTTTCTGCGTCAAAAATTGATTCCAAAGTCGAGAATTTTTCGGAAGTAAATAATATGTACCGGACATTTACTGCAATGTTCGTCTTGCTCCTATTGCTCAAAGGTTACGAATTACTTGCTGTTAAAATTTCGATATTGGGCGAACACACCCCATTGATTTTGGTGGCAGTACTTTTGACGATGTTTCTTTTTTCGTATAGAAAACAAACTGGTTATATAACAAAGAGGATTAAAGCGAGCAAATCCTAATTTGTAATTAACGAGGTCAGATACCATTGATTGCCATTTGTTATAGAAGAAAGAAGCGATATACTGTATATAATGCCATGTATCCCATGCATTGATGTTGGAGGGATATTTATTGTGTTATTAACCGTGCTAATTTGCTATAAATGGGGTAAACCACTATCATTCCATCACTTATGAAAAAAATCTCAATACTATTTCTTCAGGCGGTCACTGTGCTTATTGGCATTGGTGTTCTTGCCTTTCTGCTTTGGGAGCCGTGGGTGGAAGGCGTAAACGCACACGCTACTTCGTTCTTTGACATCTATTTTGACGATCCCTTTTTGGCATATATGTATCTTGGGTCCATCCCATTTTTTGTAGGGCTTTATCAGGCATTCAAAGTGTTGGGATATGCCGGGCAAAACAAGATATTTTCGCAAGTGACCGTGAACGCTTTGTGGACTATAAAATACTGCGCGTTCATTACGGCGGGCGCAGTAGTGGCGGCAGATGCCTACCTCATGATAGCCGCACGCAGCAGCAACGATGATGCCGCAGGAGCCGTGATGCTTGGCATGATAGCCACCCTCATCTTGCTTGTTGTCGGTATAGTTGCGGCGATGTTTGGGCGGACTTTGCAGAATAGGGTCCAGTCTTAATTTTTTAACAAAAAAAGCCCGGCGGGTGCCGGGCTTTTGGTCGGGGTGAGCGGGCTTAACGGTTTCCGTAGACAGTGAGTATCGTGCTTGCCAAAATGGCGAGGGCGATCTTGCCGACTTCCTCTGGTTCGCCCAAATAGATCTTTGGCATATCCGCCGTTTCCCATGCCCGCTTTGCGGTCCTCAATGCCTCCTCAAGATCTTCCTGGGCCTGTTGTGCTATGGCCATGGTGCTTCCTCCGTATGAAAAGTTAATAAAAAAATGATGCTGTATTGTTAATACCATGTGGTGGTTTAATTGTCAAGTTTGCTCGGTAATGTATAAAGTGGTCAGATACTTCCTTAACTTCTGTTTTACAAAAAAATCGCCTAACGGCGATTTTTTGTTTTATCTTGCGGAAATGGCTGCCGGCTTGTTTATTGATTTAGTAAAATCCGCCTAAGGAATTTATGTTGTTTTGCTGAGTTTGGATGGATTCCTTGAGCTGTGTAATTCCTGCCCATATTGACCAAGTAAGAAGGACTATAGTGCTAATGAGGAGAATTACAGATATAAACCCTATGCGCCGAGCTTTTGGATCCCTTGATCTCATATATGCCACCCCTTGCCAATGTCTGTACGCGAGATAACCGGTAAACGGCATGACAATAAGGGTGAAGATATAGAGCCATAGTTGTGCCCAGATAGTCGTAGACAGCGGCACTTCTTCGAGTTTTTTACCGCAGTTCGGACAAAAATAATACTCAGAAAGAACCGGTTGATGGCATTGGGGGCAGATATTTTTTCGATCGGGAGTAGCTACTGATGGCATCGCTGCGACTTCGGGTTGGTTTGGGGCTTGCGGGTTATCCATGGTCTATATATTTCAAGAGGCTTTATAGTATAGTATACCTTACTTTTTAAAAAAGGTTTCATGGTGCTGGAGTCAAAGGTGCGTCTAATGGGGTCGGCCCGTAAATATGAATTTGGTCCGCTAACGCACATTTTGGACAAAAAGTAAATTTTGTGAGTAATGAACAAACGATGGCAGAGGAGGTTGTCATCCCGGCGGAGGCCGGGATCCAGGTTTGTATGCACTACTTGGATGTTCAGACTCTGGATACCGGCCTCCGCCGGTATGACAGCTTAAACTACTCGATAGAAGTTTTATTGTCCGGAATGTGCGTTAGTTATGCAGAATTTGACAAAGGAGCATGCAAATGCTTTTATAGTAGCAAATTCTTGGTCGTATGGCTAAGTCGTTTCTTTCGCCGAAAGGTGGGAAAATAAGGAGGTAAGTGCGTTCCTCTACTAACGCACAAGCACATTGAAAGGAGTGTTGTATGACACAGAAAGAGTTCGAAATCGACAACGGGCCGTCAAAGCTCGATCTAATGCTCTCCCTGTTCGACACGGACATGGGCGCGCGGACGGTGAAATTCCATACGCCGGAGTGGGTTCACACCCATGACGCGCATGCGTTCAGCGTGAAGATCGATTCCGTAAGGAGGCGGGTCCTCGCCGCAAATATTTGGGATATCGAGGGGATTGTGGATACTCCGAAGGATTATAAGGGAGAGAATGTCCGAGTTTCCCCTCTATTATCACTCGGATGCCCGCGAAGGTCAGATGCGGTTCGAAGATGAACTTCGGACTCATGGCGTCATGGAAACACCAAGCGACTCCAAGCGGGCGCGGGCACTCATGCTTGTCATTCACAAGATGATCGCCATGTATCAGAATAGTCATCACGGCAATCTGAACGAGGATATCTTCAAGCTTTTCGAGAAAGCAAAAATGGTTAGCTTTGCTGATGATCGCGAGGCTCTCGCTGAGGCCATTGATAACATCTAAAAGGTCTACAATGTGAACCTGCTGTAGGCCTGAGGAGCACAACCAGGGCGACCAAGGCAATAGCCGAGGTCGCCCTTTTTATCATCGCCAGTGAACGAAGCCCCCCAGTATAGAGCTACCACTAAATGCCAGTTTGATTTAATTATAACCTGCAGTAAATAAAAATTGCGCCCCAAGGGGCGCAATTGTGGTCGCGGTGCATCGCGTGAGTGCGTTATACGGGACTTTCGTCCGCAATCTTTATTGCGAGCGCAATGATCATCGAGCGTAGTTTGTCCATTCTCTCTGACGCGAATTGATATTCGTTATGTTCGCGAAGGGATGGCGACCGCACCATTCTTTTGATTCACTCGTCCATTTTTGCGGGATCGTACTCTTTGATCGCTTTGCCTAACCGCTCCATTGTTTGGATCGCGGCCGACCTGTCGATGTTTTCGTTGCAGCTCGGACAGAAAAATTCATTCCCCGATCCGAGCGGATTGGTGACATAGCTGTCGAACCATAATCCCGATTTGCATTTGGGACATTGCAGGAGCATGTCATTTTCTTCCGCCATTCGCCAGCAACTTCCTACATCCAGCTCCATGCTCGGAGCGCACGCGCGACCGCCTTGAATACAGCCCCTGTCTGCGCATCTTCTGTCGCACACATCGAATGCTTTCATCGATAGCCTCCTCAATTGGATTGAACTGCTTTCTTTGTTCTGCCTACTTTATACGATTTATTTGCCGTTTATGTCAATGTTTCAGGATGCCACGAGGGTTTTACCTTGCCCAAGGGGAGGCGAGAGTGTATGATTTAGGAACACTATGGATAAGAGAATCTTTATCGGGCTTGCGTGGCCGTATGCAAACGGGAGCCTTCATTTGGGACATGTATCGGCGTTTATTGGTGCCGATATTCTTGCGCGGTACTATCGGCTTGCCGGCGACCGCGTATTGTTTGTTTCCGGTAGCGATTGCTACGGAACGCCCATTGCCGTGGAGGCGGCGGAAAAAGGCATCCAGCCAGCTGAAATTGCAAACAAATATCACGAGGAGTTTCGGAAGAACCTCGTAGACGGCATGGGGTTTTCGTACGATATGTATACCCGCACGACGACCGACCAGCATGCGAAGGTGGTGCAGGATCTTTTTTTGGAATTGCATAAAAAAGGATTTCTTTACACCAAAACAGAAAAGGCGCTTTATTCGCCGTTGCTCGAGCGTTTTTTGCCTGATCGTTTTGTAGAGGGCACATGTCCGAAGTGCGGCTATACCGGCGCGCGTGGCGACCAATGCGATGAGTGTGGAACATTGCTTGATCCGCTCGAACTGAAGGATCCGCGCATCAATCCGAAGATATTGAACCGCAAAGGGGAGTTGAGCGATACAGACCGTCGGCTTGAGGTGCGGGAGTCGGAACATTTTTATTTGAAACTCACCGCTTTGCAGGGGGCACTGGAACAATGGGTCGAAAGCACAAGCGATTCATGGCGCGCAAACGCGAGCGGGTTTGCCAAGAGCTTTTTAAAACAGGGTTTGCACGATCGCGCCATTACTCGCGACACCGATTGGGGTGTGCCTATTCCGTTGCCGGGCTATGAAACAAAACGCATTTATGTGTGGTTTGAGGCGGTCGCGGGATACCTTTCCGCATCCATGTTGTGGGCTGAAGAACAAAACACTCCCGATGAATGGAAAGAGTGGTGGCAGAACGAAGAGGCGGTGCATTATTATGTGCACGGGAAGGATAACATTCCGTTCCATACGATCATTTGGCCGGCGATTTTGCTTGCGCAGGGTGCGCTGCATACGCCCGACCATATTGTTTCTTCCGAATATCTTAAACTTGAAGGAAAGCAGTTTTCCAAGAGCAGGGGGTGGGCCGTATGGCTTCCGGAGTTTTTGGAATCGTTCGACCCTGAAACACTTCGGTATTTTTTGGTCGCGAATGGGCCGGAAACAAGCGATGCTAACTTTATGTGGGCGGAGTATGCCCAACGCGTAAATGGCGAGCTTATCGGTACATTTGGCAATTTGGTCAACCGCACGCTTTCCATTGCCAAGAGCAAGTTTCCGGAAGGACTTCGGTTTCCAGAGACGGTGGATGCAGAATCCGCCGAACTGCTTGCCGTTGCGCGCGATGCTTTCCCGAAGGTGGGCGAGCTGATCGAGGCGGGCAAGTTTCGTGCCGCTTTCAGGACGGCATTGGAAGTCGCTGAGCATGGCAACCGATATATCAATACAAAAGAACCGTGGAAGAAGATTAAAGATGAGATGAAAAAAGATGAGGTCGAGGGTGATCTCGCAGTGCTTGTTCAAGTAATCCGTTCGTTGGCCATGTTGGTCAATCCGTTCCTGCCGCGGACATCCGAGAAGATATATGGATTTCTTGGGTTTACCGCTCAAGAGCAAATATGGAAGTACCCAGAGCCGGAAGCGGCTTGGAAAATCGGCGATGTTACGCCTTTGTATCGCAAGATCGAAGATGCCGACATTGAAGCGCAGTTGGCAAAGCTCGGGAAGCCCGTTGCGCCGGAGGAGGGTTTGTAATGGATACGGGCACTCCATCTGTTATACTTAGCACATATGAACAGGCGGCTGATATTTTCATTTCTTTTCGCGATTGTTGTCGCCTTTTTGTTTTGGTCCTCGAGTCTGTTGCAAAGCGAGTTTTGGCGCGTTGTCGATTTTTTTAATGTGCTTGTTGTGCGGAACGAGCTGCTGGCAATGGTTTTGTTCGTTCTTTCTTCGGTTGCGGCGGCACTTGTTAGCCCGCTGACGAACATTCCGCTCGTGCCTATCGCGGTCGTGTTTTGGGGTCCTGCGATTACTGCACTGTTGCTGTTGTTCGGTTGGCTCGTGGGCGACATGCTTGCCTACTTTGTCGGGCGCTATTTTGGCAGGCGGGTCGTCTTCTATTTTGTGCACGAAGAGCTGTTTGAACAATGGAGCCGTAAGATAAAAGAACACACTACATTTTTGACCGCGCTCCTGTTGCGCTTGGCTTTGCCTGCCGAGCTTGGATATGCATTCGGTATGGTTCGTTACCCCATAGGTGCGTATGCTCTCATTACCGTTCTATCCGAGCTTCCGTTTGCCATCATTTCCACCTATGCCAGTGAAGCTGTCTTGCTTGGGAATGCGGTGCAGTTTCTTGGTTTTGCCGGTATATTACTTGGGATCATCTTTATTACGATCAAAATAACGAATACTAACCGAAAGAAGCTTGCCATATAGCAACACCTTGACTTTTTTGAGAAATGTGTAATAGTAGTGTTAGATAGTCAACGATGTAAATCTACCCGCAACACAACCAAAAAAGTAAGGAGGTGTACGATGGATTTTACAAAGAGGCTTTTTACAATCTGTTTAATTTTCATTTTCGGCCTGACGGGCTGCGTGACGACCGGGGTCGGAATCGGCGCCAGTAACGGGACTCAGCCGGTAGCCGGGAATTCCGAGACCGGAGGCACAAAACAGCTGCAAACATGCAATGTTCCTGTTAGCCAGCGGCTGAGCGTTAATCTGGACCTCGGTGGTGATGCCGATACCCAGATCAAGTATCTGGTCAAGAACGGATTGCCGAGTAATCCGTTACCGGCGATGCGTTTGATCGCGCAGCAGTCCGGGTGCTTTACCCCGTCTGCCTACACCAAGGCGATGGAACGGGCCGGCCGGAATACGACGGCGGACTATACGCTGTTGGTTGAGATCATTACCAGCAATGAAAACGAGTCCGGTGGTGGTGCCGCCGGTGCGGCTGCGGGAATCGGGTCTTTGTTTGGTCCCGTCGGCATGGTTGTCGGTGCAATAGCTGGTAGTATCAGGAAGTCTGAAGCGGGGGTCATCCTTACCATGGTAAGCAACAAGGACGGCGAGCAGATCGCTTCTGCTTCGGGCGTCGCTACGGGGACCAGTTTTGGTCTTGGCGGTGGCCTTGGTGTTGCCGGTGCCGGCGGTGCAATCGCCGGGGGACTTGGCGGATATGAAAATACCGACCAAGGAAAGGTTATCATCGGCGCCATGATCGACGCCGTGAACAAACTTACGCCGATGATCCCGCAGCTGCAGGCCAGCCAACGAGTTGCGCCGGTTGATCGTGCATCCACGAATCTGGTGCAGGACATCCAGGCCGCGCTTAAGGTCAAAGGGTACTCCGTCTCCGTTGATGGACAGTATGGTCCCATGACCAAGGCTGCCATCGCCGACTGGCAAAAAAAGAACGGTCTGCCTGCAGACGGCAAGCCCTCTCAGAGCCTTTTGGACGCGATGCGGAAGTAGGCGGCGGGTATTACGTGGGTTTACGGGGGCGTTGCGCGCATGCGCGCAACGCCCCTTTTTTATTCATAAAAGCACATATAAAAACAGCCCATAGGGCTGTTTTTATATCGAAACTGTTAGGCTTCCGATTCTTCCTTTGCAGGGGCTTCGGTTTCAGCTTCCGGAGAAGTTTCTTCCTTGACCTCTTCTGCGCCTTCGGTCGGCTCTGCCGCTACTTCAGTAGCTTCAGTTGCTTTGGTTTCTTCAACCGCTACCGCATCGGCATCGCCGGTTGCAGGTACTACTACTTCTTCGGAAGTTACTCCCGGGTTTGTGGACTGGTCCATAGTATTTAATTCGTTCTATCTTAAGGGCAATTACAATCACCACTTGCATTACTTTTCGAAGGCAATAGCCTACCATAACACATAACCCTGAGAAAGCAAATTAAAATGGAGATAAAAAAAGAGGCAGCCGAAGCTGCCCCATTGGTGTGGTTGGGAAGGCGCATACCTATCAACCGTTTTTCCCGACACGATACATTTCAATTTTATGATCGCCTTTCCGTCCCCAAGACTGAGCGGCGATTCTTCCTGTATCGCTTTCTCCCACGAAAAAGTCGAAGCGGCGGGGGCCTTTTATGCCCCCACCTTTATCTTCGACAGTCCATTGACCAAAGTCTTTGCCGTCGATAACGACGCGAAACTTGGTACCCACCGGATTATAGCGTTGATCGGCCGATAAGTGGCCTATCTCCGCGCGTTTTCCGGAGCTGGTGACCCCTGTTCCATTCAGGCGAATGTCGCCTAAATAAGACCCGGTCACATACTTTCGTTGGCCTTTTACCGGCCTGTAATAGGCTGAAGTAACGGCAACGAGGGGGCGTGGCGGGTTATTAGTGGTGCTTTTCGTGATCAAGCCGTATGCTTCGCGGGGAAGCGATGCGTGGCTTGTGGTGTCGGGGGAGCAAAAAACTGCAAGCAGTGCCATTGCTATGGCGATATATGTTTTCAAGTTTTTGATCCTCCTTCTTCCATATTCAGTTTGTAATGTGCTCTTTTCCAAACAAAAACGGCTCTTGGGGAGCTATTTTTGTATTAAAACTAATATAGCAGAAGGATAGTTATTTGTCAATACCCTGTATGTGCTGGTGCAATTCCAAAGGTTTTTTGCCCTCTATATGGATCTTTTTGATGATCAGTGTGTCTTCCATGGAAATATCCGCTTCCAGTAGTTTGATCCGTTTTTCTTGACCAAAGTGCAGGTTGCAAATGGACTTGGCTATGGTCCACGTGCCCGGCTCGGGGTTGAGGGCGCGGATCTTGCGCTCAATGGCGAGGGCAATTTCGCCCCCTTCGGAATGGGCCCGTTCAATGTCGTGAATATCTATGAACGCGTCGTCCGTGGAGAACTTTTTCGTAAAGGTTGCCTTTGTATGGTCTTGTTCCTGCGGAACGATCGTGCCGTCCACAAGACCGGGGATCGTTTTCGCTACCAGTTCGCCACCTATCTCCGCAAGCTTTTTTGCGAGCTGGGTATAGTTCATGGTTCCGATCTGTACCGTTTCCTGCGCCACGATGGGGCCGTGATCCATTTTCTCATCGATCATGAACAATGAAACGCCGGTGATGTCTTGCCCGTCGAGTAATGTAGTTTGCATAGGCGAAGCGCCGCGATATGCGGGAAGAAGTGAAGGGTGCACCCCTATGGTTCCGTGTTTTGGTATATCGAGCACATTTTGCTTGACCAGCTTTGCGTATGCGGCAATAACGAACAAGTCGGGTTCAAATGACCTAAGCTGTTCAAGAAACGCATCGTCGAGCGCTTCCGGTTGCAGTAGGGGAATGCTGAGCGTCGGGTCCTGCAACTGGTGTTCCATGATAAGTAGTTTGACCGCCGGTGGCGTGACCACTTTTTTGCGTCCGACTGGCCTGTCGGGGTTGCAAACGATCGCGGCAGGAATGATGCCCCGGTTAAGGAGTTTTTCGAGTACATCTGTGGCGAATTCGGGAGTTCCGAAGAATATGAATCTGGGTTGGGTGGGCATCGTTCTTTTTCAGTTAATTATATGGTATCATTGTATCATGAAATTTTTTATAGCGTCACCATGGAAAAATAAGACGCAGGTCGAGCAGTTGACGGACGAGTTGGAAAAGCTCGGACATTCGGCATATTCGTATGTTGAAAGCGGCGCCAATTTGTTGACGGGCAAGCCTATCGAGGACGAGATGAAGGAGTTTACCCAGGCGTTGGTCAATTGGAAGGTAGATGATCGCATCGCCAAGATCGCCGAATCCGAGGTGCAAGCCATCAAAGATGCCGATGTTGTTATTCTATTGCTTCCGGCGGGCGATTCTTCGCACATGGAAGCAGGGGTCGGATATGGCCTCGGTAAGCGCATGGTACTGATCGGACCGGTCGAAAAACCGGAAGTCATCTATTTGCTGTTCAACCATGTGTATCTTGACATCAGCTCTTTCCTGCGCGAATTTTCCTTTGTCGCGGAATGAACCGATCATCCATATAAAAACACCGCTTTTCATGAGCGGTGTTTTTATATGTTGACCTCTTCGTTTTGCGCGGTATTTATTTCTATATTCTGTGCTTTATCGATAAATACAATTCCGTTCAAATGGTCTATCTCATGCTGGAAGATGCGTGCCAGTAATCCGGTTGCGCGTATCTTGATGGGTTTTTGGTGTTTGTCGAATCCGGCAACGGTTACTTCCCATGGGCGTGAAACGACCCCGTGCGTACGGGGGACGCTGAGGCAACCTTCTTCCATGGGGCGCATGTCCTTTGATGCGTCAATGATATTGGGATTGAAGATCGCGTAGAGTTTTGACCGTTTTCCCTGTTTCGGGATTTCCGCAACAAAGAGCTGTATATCCAGTCCGACCTGATTTGCGCTCAGGCCTACACCATTTGCGCGTTTCATAATAAACCGCATGGTTGCGATGAGTTCGCGGATTTCTTTTGGCGTGTATTTCGAGAAATCAAAATTGGCCGGATGTGTTCTCAGGAATCTTTCCTCTTGTTTATTGGTTATTATCCAAATTGGTTGGTCTTTTGATAACATTCTTTTTAACTATTTTCTTTGCAGCCTTCTTTTTTGCCGGTGCCTTTTCCTTTTTCGGCAGGGGGTATCGTTCGTGTAATACTTTCATAAAATATGCACCCCTGTTGGCGATGTTCTTGCGGTCGGCGACATCCCGCGCGATGGACATAAGAATCGACGCATCGTGCTGTTGTGCGAGTTTTATGTACAGTGCCTTGTGCGGCCTGTCTCCGAGTATGTCCGCCAGTTGCAGTCCTATGTCTTGAAATTGGCGGTATACATGGGATTGTTTGCCGCGCGCTTTCAGAGTTTCAAGATAGTCTTTATCGAACATTGACAATAGTATATATTTGTTTTCTAAGTTTGTCCACCCCCCCTCGTGGGATAACCGATAACCAATAACTAATAACCTATAACGGGACAACTCTACGAGAATGAATAAAGTGTCATTTTTGTATATACTTAATACATATGTGGATCATCTATGCCATTCTTTCTGCCATCACTGCGGCGGGGGTCGCCATTTTTGCAAAGCTTGGGTTGAAGCAGATCGATACCGTGCTTGCCACCACAGTGCGTTCGCTGATCATGGCGGGGTTTTTGATCGTGGTCAGTTTGCTTCTGAAAAAGTTTGACGGATTTTCGCCGGCTTCATGGAGCGGGCGCGAGTGGGGGTTGATCGTGCTTGCCGGCGTAAGCGGTGCTGTTTCGTGGCTTTTCTATTTTCTTGCATTGCGGTCGGCTGATGCATCGCGTGTTGCCGCGCTCGATCGTACGAGTCTTGTGTTCGTGGCGTTGCTTGCCGCGGTGTTTCTTGGCGAGCAGCTAAAAATGAAAGCGATGTTTGGGATCGTGCTTATGGTCATCGGTGCGATATTAATGGTGTAAAAAAATGCAGCCGCTGGTTGGCGGACTGCATGGGGGGCTTGAAACGGAACAGTGTTCAGTCGCTGGGTCCGCGGTCGTTGATGGCTCCCAATTTGCGAGTGAATTCGCTTGCGCAGGCCTCGGCAATTTCTTGCCAGAGGGGAGGGTCGAGGAGGCGCTGGTTGCACGCTGTTGTTGCGGCATATGCTTCCTCGACATCAGATGCGTCACTACACATTCTCTCGATTCTTTCCCGGTAGTCGTTCCGGAATGGCGAGAAAATGATCAAGGATTGGATTATCGTATCCTTCATTTCCGTATCACTGGTTTGTTCGGCCACGCTCATCAACGCGTCAGCCGATTCTTTCGTGCCGATGAGCCCGAGTTGCATCACGGCGAGTGTCGCCGATTCCATGTCGTCTTTATTGGCGATAATGCCCGTTAAGACGGCGATGCGTTTTTGGATGATTTCGTTGACGATTTCCCTTGGGTCAGTCTGCACTGGCGTATCCTCCCGTATAAAATTAGTTGGTTAACTGCTGTTATTTGTATAGCAATATGGGGTGTATTTGTAAAGACCGCACGCCTTGGGCGTGCGGTCTTTACATGCATCAGTCGATGATGAATGTGCGGGCTCCGAATGGAACATCGCGTTCCCGTTCCGGAAGCAGGTAGAACATATTTTTTTCCTTTTGCTTTCCCGGAGTGAATGTGTCGGTGATGAACATGACGGTTTGTGTCGGCATGGGCATGCCGCGGACCTCCGTGCCTCCCGTATGCACGATGATGTACTTTGGCGTTTCCTTTGGGAGCGCGTTGAGTTCGCGCCCGAGGTCTACATAGTTTTGCGCAAATGCGCCGAAGGTGTTCGGGTCCTTGTTCCAGCGCTGGAAGTATATATAGTAGGCTTCGCAGGGGAGCAGTACGAGCACGATGATCGCTAAGATCTTCAACAGCATTTCCTTTACATGCGACCATGTCGATTCCGGGTCGGCGCCCTTTGCGAATGCGAGCAGGCGGTCGTACAGCCAAATGCCTCCCGCTCCGGCAAGGATGAATACAGGCGGGATCATGAGGATCGCGCGAAGTGCGTGGGGGATGCCTTCATTGGATATGACGACCGGCAGCGCGGCTACCAATAACCATGCAAGGGGGATGAGCAATGCGAGCGGCGGCGTGCGTTCGGCGAGTGTGGCCGTTTCCGAAATGGCGGAATGTGTTTCTTCGAACGCGGTGCCCTTAAACAAGCGGATCAGAAATGTCCACGCTGCGCCGAGCGCTCCGAGCATGCCGACGAGGAACATGAGCCCAACCGGCCAAAAGAGTTCCGCCCGACCGGCAAGGTTGTGGCGCCAGTTCATGTCGCCTTGTACGAAGAACATGCCTATTGTCTTTCCTATATTAATAACAAGCGAGAAGATGGGGTGTTCTGCGCTGAACACGGATATTTGACTGGTGCGTCCAAAGAAATCCTGCGGGTTCATGGCAAAGTGCCACACCAACGGGAGTACTGCAAATGCCGCCGCGGCGGCAAATATGACAAATGTTTTCGCCAGTTCTTTACGCGCGTCCTTCATGGAGAAATACCAATAGACGAACATTGCCATGGGTATCAATGGCATGATGCGATAGGCGATGTAGCTGTTGAACCCGAGGCCAAACACAAAACCCGCGGCGACCGAAAAGAGCAGGGTATAGAGGTTGAGGCCCCAATAGGTCTTTTCTTTTGGTACGGCGAACACGCTCGGCGCTCCCAGCTCTGGTGTTATCGTTTCCGCCTGTTGTCGCATTTTAAACTCTTCCAACTTACGCGCGATCATGAGCGTAAGATAGGTTCCCCATGTCATGAAAAACGGCGCCATGATGGCGCGAAACCCGATGCGCGAAAAAATGATGTGCCAAAAGGATGTCGCAATGCAGAATGCCGCAAGGAGTGCTATTTTTTCATGGCGACGAATGCGCGGTTCGCGTTCTTCGTCCACATGACTTTGCTTTGCAGGAAGAAACAGTTCGCGGGTCAATACAAAAACGCCTGCGACCGTAAGAATGCCAAAGAGTGCGCTTACCAAACGCAATGCCCATGGCTCATTGCCAAAAATCGCTATTGATAGTGCCTGCAGGTTTATGAAGAAACCTTCCCGCCCGTTGTTTTCCGGGTAGAATGTTTTGAACTGTCCGGTAGACAATGCTTCGAGCGCGTTGTTGCCATTCATGGCTTCGTCGGGGTAGAGTCCCGGCGGCGCTTCTGAAATGTTGTAGAGCCTTAGGAAAGAGGCTATAATAATAACACCAAACAGGAGAAGCGCGGCGAATCGTTTTGGATTTGTAAAAAGCGGCGTCATGATGCGAATGAGCGAACGGAATCGGAGAACTGTCGCTTTGCTGCATGGGCAACGCTTTGCATTTCACTCGATCGCATACGCTCGTATGGGTAATTAAGTTTATTATCTATAAGTATATAGGAAGTCGCCTGTTTTTAACATAATCATTTCATTATCTCATGGCAGAAGAAACAACAAACCAAGTTTCCGTTTCCGCCGAGAACATCGTTGCGAAGATGCGCGCGCATCCGTTCGCATATGTCACATATTATTTGGGAGGGCTGTTCATTTTTTTGGTTTCCTATTGGTATGGCTATATGTATACCGCAGCCGGCCTGCTCGTGCTAATCGCGAGCGAAGTGCTCCGCCGCGCAGATACATTCTTTATTTTGAACGAAGGGATCTCGCGCAACTTCTCTTTGTTTTCCACAAAGCATATTTTTACCGGATATGACCAGATCCGCACCGTTGCCGTTTCGCAAGGGCCCATTGACCGTATTTTTGGCATCGGCGATGTGCGCATGACCACCGTGGGACTGGACGAGGGAACGATACAGTTTTCCGGGGTTAAGAAGCCGTATGAGGTTGCTAAGATGATAGAGGCTAGGCTTAGCGAATAAATACATGAGGCTTTTTTTGAGATGCACTACTCTCGTTCACAGTTAACAGTTCACGGTTTATAGTAACTATGGAAGAACAATTGGAACAACAAAATAAAATAGAGGCCGACATTCATAAGGTCGGACAGGAAGTAAAGGAGCAAATAGGGGGAAGCGCAACGCCCGAAGTCACGGAGCGTGCATTGGTGCGGCAGTCGTTACACCCCATGGTAAAAGCGCCGGCCGTTGCGGTGCCGCAATCTGGCCAACCCACGGCCGTAGACATGGAACTTCCGGTTTATTTGCACGACGCTTCCGCGGCCATCAAAGATCGCGTAGAGCGGCTCGTTGAAGACGCATTCAAACATGGCGTCGAGCACGCCGCAGTCGAAGCGCAGAAGTCGGGCCCGTTTATCGTTGATGCATTGCATGATGCGCTTTCTGATAAATTCTACGAAGAATTAAAGAAGCGTAATATTGTTTAAAAAATGGCCACCATTTTTACCTCTATCATTATCTTTGCCATTGCACTGCTTGTCGTAGGCGGTGCCATTTTGTTTTTTATGCGGCAAAAGGAGCGCAAGGTGCGCATGAAGCAGGCGCTCGACCTGAGCCTGCTTTTATTGCGGTTCCCGCGCATTGCGCGGGAAGAACGCGAGCGAAAAGATTTCAAGGACGAGATCAATCTTTCCGCACAGCTTTACAGCACGCTTCTTGGGCTCAAGGTACCATTTGCGCTTGAAGTTGCGGTGCATCATGTCGGCGAAGAGATCCATTTCTATGTTGGCGTGCCAAAGGGATCGATGGATCCGGTACGGCGTCAGATCGAGGGTCTTTTTGCGGAGGTACAGGTGGAGCCGATCGATGATTACAATATATTCAATGCGACTGGCGTGAGCGCCGGTGTGTATGTAAAACAGCGCTATTCCTATGCGCTGCCTATTCGTACCTATCAGGAGGCGAATGTCGACACATTTTCTTCCATCTTGAGCGGATTTTCCAAGGTCAGCGAAGTTGGCGAGGGTGCCGCATTGCAGGTGCTTGTTCGCCCTGCGCCTGAATCTTCCAAGAAATCCATTTTTAAAATGATCGGGCAACTGCGGCACGGCGAAAAGTTTGAAGATGTTTTGCAGAGCGGCAGCGATACGCTTGCGCTTATGAAAAAGATCGCCGCCGGAGCGCCTGCCGAACAGCCGATGCCCGAGCAGCCACGCATTGTCAACGAAGATGCCGTAAAGGCGCTTGAGTCAAAAGTAGGCAAGTCGTTGGTGCTCGCGAATGTGCGCATCGTTACTTCCGCCATCAATCCACTGCAGTCCGAAGACTTGCTTAACGGCATCGCTTCCGGGTTCGCGCAATTTTCCGCGCCGTTTCGGCAAGAATTGCGCATTGCCAAGCCGAAGCAGCTGCAGCGTTTTTTGCGACAATATTCGTTCCGCGAATTCGACGATGCCACTGCTATCTGCTTGAACACCGAAGAGATTGCGAGTTTGTTCCATATGCCGACGCCTTCGCTTGATGTGCCGCGCGTCAAAGCGCTTGAATCGCGCGAGGCTGCGCCGCCGGAGAATTTGCCGACCGAAGGTACGCTGATCGGAGAAAATTCGTTCCGCGGCGATGTGCGGCCTATTTATCTTACGCCGCAGGACCGCATGCGCCATGTGTATGCCATTGGGCAAACGGGTACCGGTAAATCGACACTGTTGGTGCAAATGGCGCTCGAAGACATTCGCCAAGGGAAGGGCGTGTGTATTATCGATCCGCATGGCGAATTGGTCGACAAGACCTTGAGCCTTATCCCCGAGCATCGTTATGAAGATGTGATCGTGTTCGACCCGGCAGACATTGCATCGCCCATGGGTTTGAATATGCTTGAGTATGATTTTAGCCGACCCGAACAGAAGTCGTTTATCGTCGACGAACTGTATGGCATCATGGACAAGTTGTACGACATGAAGACCTCGGGTGGTCCGATGTTTGAGCTGTACATGAAAAATGCAGTTCTGCTGCTTATGGAGGATGCGCCCAATGAGCCTGCGACGCTTATGGAAATCCAGCGGCTCTTTACCGACGACGCATTTCGCGAGCGCAAGCTGGCACGGATACATAATCCGGTCGTGATCGATTTTTGGGAAAAGGAGGCGGCCAAGGCAAGCGGGGAACATTCGCTTGCGAACATGTCGGCGTATATTACATCAAAGTTCAATGTGTTCACGACGAACGATTTTATGCGGCCTATTATTGGACAGCCGCATTCGGCATTCAATTTTCGGCAAGCCATGGACGAAGGGAAAATATTGCTCATCAGCTTGTCCAAGGGCAAGATTGGCGATTTCAATATGGGATTACTCGGCATGGTCATCGTGGGTAAGATATTGATGGCCGCGTTGTCGCGCACCGATATTCCCGAAGCGGAACGCAAAGAGTTCAATTTGTATCTGGATGAGTTTCAAAACTTTACGACCGATGCCATATCGACCATATTTTCCGAAGCACGCAAATATGCGCTGAGCCTTACGGTCGCGCACCAGTATATCGGCCAAATGTCCGACAAGATCCGAACATCCGTGTTCGGCAATGTGGGTTCGAAGATTATATTGCGCGTGGGCATGGACGATGCGGAAGTGTTCGAGCGGGACCTTGTGCCGACATTTACCAAAAATGACCTTACAAACTTGAAGGCCGGACAGGCCTATGCCAAACTGTTATTGAATGGGCAGGTTACCCGACCGTTCAACCTGCAGCTCGTCAATGTACAATGGGGCGACCGTTCGTTGGTAGAAAAATTGCGCGAGCTTTCCCGATTGAAATATGGACGAAACCGTGCGGAGGTGGAAGAGGAAATTTTACACAGGCTTAGACTATAATAAGAGAGTCGGCATTGTCATCCCGATCCGCCAGCAGGCGGAGAGGGGTCTGTAGCAAAAAGCAGATTCCTCGGCTTCGAAGAGTACTTCTTCGCTCGAAATGACAGTGCCGTGCACTCATTTTTTACCATGTTTTTACCCAACATTATCAAAGATACCTACTTGCGCGTGGTCCTTGCGGTCAGCTTTGCGCTGCACCTCATCATTACCGCGCTTATGTCGGTAAAGTTCATATCCCGACGGGAGGCTATCGTACTGCATTTTGATGCCTATCGGGGGATCGATTTCGTTGGCGGACGCATCGACCTGTTTGGTACGCTTTTTTCCGGTTTCATTATACTTGCGCTTAATTTTCTGCTTGCCGATTTCCTCTATTCCCGCGACCGGTTCTTTTCGTATTTGCTTTCGTTTGCAAGTTTGTTGCTTGCCATATTGATGGCCGTGGCTATGATGGTTGTGTACTTGGTCAATTGACAGGTTTTAATAATAGTGTTACTGTTATTTCAGGTCTTAGTTACATAACCAATACGAGTGGAGGAAGTCATGGCCGAAGAAGATGAAAATATTCTTGCAAGCGGGAAAAGCGTTGCGGAAGAGCTTATTTTTACGCTTTCCAGATTGATCAAAAGCAAAGGTGGGTCCTCCTTTGAGGATCTGCTATACCTCGTCAGTCCGGACGGTCTCGCATTCCTTGACGATCTTGCTTCGCAGATTGTTGAGTATCGGCGGGAGCTGCTTACCCGTGGCGTCGCGCCTGTCGGAGTGCCAGACGGCGTGATGGTGTCGCAGCCTGCTGCGCAGCAGCAGGGTACCGAAATGCCCGGGTTCCTATTTTGATTTTTAGGCTCCTTGGTTTTGCAAAGCCCCGCTTCGGCGGGGCTTTTTTATTTATGCTTTTGCGACCACAAGGGCAAATATCTTTTTTGCCCCCGCTTGTTTCAGTGTGCGCGCCGCTTCCGATAGCGTAGCGCCGGAGGTGGAAACATCGTCTATGAGAATAATGGTTTTGTTGCGAACGGCGGCGAGGCGCGGCACGGCAAATGCGCCGTGCATGCGAGCGAGGCGCGCTATGCGCTTTTTTGTTTGCGCTTGCGGGTCGTTGTCGATCAATTTTATAAGCAGTTCGTCGTAGGGGAGCTGTATCGTGCGTGCGAATGACCGTGCAATGAGCGCCGATTGGTTGAAGCCCCGGTTGCGTTCCTTGTGCATGTGTAGGGGAATGGGAACGACGATCGGCGATGCTGAAAGCAGTCTTGGTTTCGGGTCGAGTGCGTTTATGTATTCGACAAGCAGTGTTGCAAAAACAGGAGCGAGGGAATGGACCTTTTCATACTTGCATTGGTGGATGCATGCGCGAATGATCGGGTCGGCGTAGTGCGTTGCCGCGCCGAGCAGGTAGGGATATTGGTCGCGCTTGCTTTTTCCGTGCGTGCAGATGTTTTTGTTATCTGCCATGCGGGCGTTACATATCGGGCAGATCAGGGCTGTTTGTTTGACGATTGTGGCAAGGCACATATTACATAGCGGCGCTGTTTCATCGTTTAGATATGCTTCGCAATATGCGCAGAGCGGGGGAAAGAGTATGTCGAGGGCGTATCGCGAAATACGGAATAGGAAAAAGGAAATATGTGAAAGGCCATATGCATTTGTGGTTTCTTCTGCTTCGTTTTTCATATTCCCTGTTTCGTTTTCCGTGCTTCTGTAGTATAGTATACGATAATAGCGTACGGAAACGTATTTTTATTGCATCATCATGTTCGGAATAAAATTGTTTGGCACATCTTCATATCTTGGCGTCGATATCGGAACTACATCCATCAAAATTGCCGAGATCGGCAAGGGTGGGCATGGTCCCGAATTGCAGAACTACGGTATTTTGGAGAGCTATGGCCATTTGGAACGGGTCAATAACGCCATTCAGACGAGCGCGCTCAAGATCATGGAGGCGGACACCATCCAGCTGTTAAAGACATTGATCAAGCATTCCAATTTTAAATCGCGCGACGCGATTGCTTCCCTACCGTCGTTCGCCGCGTTCATCACATTGTTTGAAATGCCGCAAATGAACGACGCAGATATCGCAAAGACGATGCAATTTCAGATCGGACAATATATTCCGCTTCCTCTTACCGAAGTTTCCATTGATTGGCTCAAGGTGGGCGAGCGGCAGGATGACCAAGGGTTCGTCAAGGAGCAAATATTACTCGTGTCCATACCAAATGAAACGATTGAAAAGTATCAGCGTATTTTTGCCGCCGCAGGCTTGCGGTTGCGTGCCATTGAAATAGAAAGCCTTGCGCTGTTGCGTTCAGTCTCCGATGCAAACATGCCGCCGACGATGGTCGTCGACATCGGTTCGCGATCGACGAACATCGCGGTCGTGGACAAGGGAAATCTCCGCTACAATTTTCAAACTGATATGTCAGGCGCGGGCATTACACAAGCCCTTGCTGGCGGGTTGGGAATCAAGATCCGCCGTGCGGAAAAATTGAAACGCGAGCGCGGCATCCTTGGCGGTTCCGAATCTGAACTATCCACATTGATGATGCCGTTCGTAGATGCTATACTGAATGAGGTAAAGCGCGTAAAAACAAAATACGAACAAAGCTTCGGTACCGTGGTCACGCAAGTGATCCTTGCCGGAGGCGGTTCAAAGATGCCGGGTCTTGCTCCCTATGCGCAGGAGCAACTCGGACTTCCTATTGTGATCGCCGATCCGTTTCAAAAGATCCATTATCCTGCGGCGCTTGAACCCATCGTGCGTGACCTCGGTCCTTCGTTTGCCATTTCCATCGGTCTCGGCATCAAGGAATTTGTCGAGGCACATCCCGCGGTCTAAGGGGTGTGAGTATGGAGGCACGAGGTGTGAGATATGAGGTATGAGGTATGAGGTATGAGATATGAGGTATGAGATATGAGAATAAGATATATCTCTCGCCTCCCATCTCCCATCTCCCATCTCCCATCTCCCATCTCCCATCTCCCATCTCCCATCTCCCATCTCCCATCTCCCATCTCCCATCTCCCATCTCCCATCTCCCATCTCCCATGTCGTATACCCAATCAGTTCTGCAAACAGAATTATCAAAACAGCGTGAAGCTGCAGCTGGCTGGCCATGGCGGCTGATGACATTTTCTTTTGTCGTCTTCCTCGCAGTCGCAGCTGTATATATCGGCATGCGATTTGGCTTCGAGAAAGTTTATTTGAAGCGCGCATTGTCTCAAGAAGAGGCTGAGTTTACTTCGACCTTCAAATCGGTAAGCACGGAAGAGCAAAAGTCCGTTTTTAATTTTTATTCGCAGTTAAGCAATATTGATACCTTGTTGAAAAAACAAGGGAAAGCGACTCCCCATCTTTCATTCATTGAGCAAAATACCCTTAAGACGGTCACATATTCCGGCATGGATCTTCGATTTGCCGATCGTTCTGTCGTTATCGTTCTGAATGGCAAGACCGCGGCTTATGCGTCGGTCGTTCAGCAGCTTGAACTGTACAAACGAGTTTCGACCGTTACTGAAGTTAAATTATTGGGCGCCCGTTTTATTAGTCCGGCCGAGGGTGTTGATTTTTCCATTCAAATAACCGCAGCGCGTTGATCCGTATCTTATGAAATACCTGTCAAAACGATTCGCCAGTATTCTTCTCTCGTTTACATTTTTCGCGTTTGCGCTTGTTCTGTATGCAAACTTTATCGGGCCTGCCTATGACACCATTAAGGCAGAACAGGGCAAGCTTATTGCGGCGCGGCAAAAGAACGCTGAGTATACGAGCATTTTTACCCGCCTAAAGCAGGCATCTTCCGAATTTCAGCAGTCATCTGAAGTGCAAAACCGCGTATCCATGGCGTTGCCGCTTGCCGCAAATGTTCCCGATTCCATGAACCAGCTCTCTGTAATCGCTACGGCGAATGGATTGACCATTACTTCCATCGATATCGTAAATGCGCCAGTCGTTCCGTCCAGCGTGGGAAAGGCGGGGGAGTCTTCGTTGATCAAAGGCGTTGGTGTGCTAAAAAACTCCATTCGATTAACCGGGACATATGACCAACTGAAGTCCTTTTTGCAAGGCATCGAAACCGGCGTACGCATCGCGAGTATTTCTTCCGTAAAAATAGACAAAATCGCAAATCCGATCACGCCCGGCACCATGGGCATAACGGTCGAAGTCGAAACATATTATCAGGTCAATTAATATTTATCATGGCAATCGTACTTGAAAAGGAACAAAAAAGTTTTGATTGGAACTTCATACTCGGTATTATGGCCGTTGTTGGAATCGTCGGTGCGGCTGTCGTGTATTTGTTTTTTGTCAGTCCTGAGACCGTGCAGCAGTTGACGACTCCGGAGCAAAAGACGCTAAGCGAATTTTCACAGGTAAGATTTCGACCGGAAGAGATATTAAATAGTGCTGCGTTTCAAAGTCTTCGCACTTTGGCGCCGATGACGGTGCCAAGTGGGGCTGAGGTTGGGAAATTAAACCCCTTCCTTCAATAATCCGTTTTGCTGGCGAACTACCGCGTTGCCTTCCTCGTTTGCTCCCGCGAAGGAGTTTACTCCATCTTGGTTGCAAGCCTTGTCGGCGCCTTGTATTTCACTCAGCCAAACAAATTATTGTCGTATATGATTGAAATTGAATAAGCCATATGGAAAACAAAACACTGGTTGATGCACTAATTCAAGATGGGCTGATCGGAGAGGTGGAAGGGCGCAAGGTGTTGCAGGAAGCCGCGCTTGCGCGACGACCCGTAGATGAAATGATCTACGAACAGCGCCTTGTGGACGAAGAAAAGCTTGCCATAGCAAAGGGCAAGCTTTTGAATGTGCCTTATCGAAAGATTGATCCACAGGATATCGATGATGAAACGCTAAAGTTGTTCCCCGAAGAAAGCGTGCGGAATTACAAGATCATCCCCCTCAGCATCAAAGACGATCTGTTGGTTGCGGGTATGATCAATCCGGATGATGCGCATGCGCAGGAGGCCTTGAAGTTCATTGCCAAACAGCGCCGATTGAATGTGGGCGCATATATCGTCACACCGTCATTGTGGGAAACCGTGTTGCGTCGCTACTCGCCCTATCGCAGCTTGATCGATGAGGCCATAAAAGCGAGCGCTTCCATCGCGGCAAAGGGTTCCGGCCCGGTGCAGACCGTTCGGCTTGAAGAAACGAAAGGCGCCAATGCCGATGAGACGCCGATTATTCGCATTGTTTCGACCACGCTCAAGGAAGCGGTTTGGGAAAAGGCGTCCGATATCCATATTGAACCACAGCGCAACCGCAGTCGCATCCGCTTTCGTATCGACGGCGAATTGCGGGAAGTCTCCGCATTTCCTTTGGTTCTGCATTCATTGATCGTATCCCGCGTCAAGATCCTTGCGAACCTTAAGATCGACGAGTCGCGTATTCCACAGGATGGTCGTTTTCGAACCGTTTTGTTTGGCAGGGATATCGATTATCGCGTTGCTACATTTCCGACTCCGGTCGGCGAGAAGGTTGTTATTCGCGTACTTGATCCGTCCACCGGTTTGCGCGGGTTGGAAGATCTTGGGTTGCGCGGTAAGAATCTTGCTACCGTAAAAAGTGGTATTGAAAAACCATACGGTGTCATTTTGATTACCGGCCCTACTGGCTCCGGAAAAAGCACAACGCTATATGCGTTGATGCAGTTGTTGAACAAGGACGATGTGAACATTGTCAGTCTTGAAGACCCGGTTGAATATTATATGGATGGACTGAATCAATCCCAGGTAAAGCCGGAAATCGGATACGATTTTGCATCCGGACTGCGCCAGATATTGCGCCAAGACCCCGATGTGATCATGGTCGGTGAGGTCCGCGACGAAGAAACTGCTGCACTTACCATCCAAGCTGCACTTACCGGGCATATTGTACTTTCCACGCTGCATACCAACAATTCCGTTGGTGTCATCCCGCGTCTTATCGATATGAAGGTGCAACCGTTTTTGCTTCCTGCCGCACTTAATCTTATGCTTGCACAACGGCTTGTTACGCGGTTGTGCCAACAGTGCAAAGTGGGTGAACTTGCCCCTCCTCAAGTTGCCGAGATTATTGCTCGCGAACTTGGCAGATTATCTGCCGATGCACGGGGGGTATATCCGGTTTCCGGCCCGTATACGGTGTATCATTCGCCGGGCTGCGAAGCATGTAAAGGAAAAGGTGTCTCGGGGCGACTCGCTGTGTTTGAAGTATTGGCCATGACTCCCGAGATGGAGCGGGTCATAAACGCCGGGGCGACCGAGTCCGCTATTCTTGAAGAAGCCCGCCGGCAAAATATAGTTACCATGCATCAAGATGGCATTCTTAAGGCACTTGAGGGGATGACATCCATAGAAGAAGTGCTTCGTGAAACCGTGGAAATGTGATAAAATACATGCAACAAGCGACATGTAACATGTAACAAGGGAATGCGGTTATAGTACACCATTTCACTTATATTCCATGTCTCAGTAACTAGTAAACATTCATCCCTTTCTATGGACTACAAACAACAGCTAAATGACCTTTTGCTTTCAACGGCAAAACAAAACGCATCCGACCTGCACATCGGTGTCGGCAAATATCCCATGTTGCGCATCGATGGGTTGTTGATCCCGTTGCAAAAAGAGGGCATCGTTACACCCGAGGTCGCAACTGGTCTTGTTACCGAGTTGCTGACTCCCCAACAACGCGCGGTTGTTGAGAAAAACCGCGAAGTCGATTTTTCTTATACCTATGAAGATAAGGCGCGTTTTCGTATTAATGTATTCTATCAGCGCGGATATATGGCTGCAGCATTGCGTTTGATCCCGGCGGAGGCTCGCACTATAGAAGATCTTGGTTTGCCGCCGATCTTGCACGATTTTACCAAACTGTCGCAAGGATTCTTTTTGATTGTGGGCCCTGCCGGCCATGGCAAGTCGACTACGCTTGCTGCACTTGTCGACGAGATCAACCATACTCGCACGGAACATATTATCACCATTGAAGATCCTGTCGAATATATGTTTGTGCAGGATAAGTCCATCGTTTCGCAACGCGAAGTGCTGAGCGATACGCCCGATTTTCACATGGCATTGAAGTCGCTTTTGCGTCAGGATCCGGACATTGTCATGATTGGAGAAATGCGCGACAAGGAATCCATCGCTACCGCCATGACGGCCGCGGAAACCGGACACCTTGTCTTTTCCACACTGCATACCAATTCGGCCGCACAGACTATTGATCGTATTATTGATAGCTTTCCGCCTGATCAGCAAAACCAGGTCGCTTCGCAGCTTGCCGCCACATTGGTCGGCATCGTTTCTCAGCGGTTGATCCCGCATGTCGATGGCGGCCGCGTTCCCGCGTGCGAAATCATGATCGTCAATTCCGCCATCCGCAACTTGATCCGTGAGCGCAAGGCGTACCAAATCGACTTGGTCATTGAAACATCCATGCAAGAGGGTATGGTCACGCTGAACCGATCGCTTGCTACGCTGGTTCGCAGTCGGCAGATCGCACTCGAAGAGGCGGAGTTGTACTCGTTGAATGCGAGTGAGCTGCGCATATTGATCGAAAGGGTGTCGTAGGGTTGTGTCATTCTGAACTTGTTTCAGAATCCCCCCTATTTGTACATGAGATTCCGAAACAAGTTCGGAATGACAATAAGATATGTTTATCCATGAAATTCAAATACCAAGCACGCAATAAGGATGGGGAACTGCAAGTCGGGTTCGTGGAATCATATTCGCAGGCGGGCGCTGCGGATGTTTTGGTTTCCCATAGTCTGTATGTCCTTAGTCTTGAAAGTACGGATAAGGAAAATATTTTTGACAAATTTCTTGCCGCGTTCAAGCATATTTCACTAACCGATCTCATGATCTTTACGCGTCAATTTGCGACGCTCATGGAGGCAAAGGTTTCCCTTGGTGATTCCATGAAGAACCTGCAAAAGCAGACGCGTAGCCCGATGATGAAAGAAGTGATCCATGAGATCACATCCGACATCGACAGCGGTCTTGCCCTGTCACAGGCGTTTGAACGACAAAAGGATGTATTTTCGGAATTTTATGTCAGCATGATCCGGTCTGCCGAGATAACGGGGCGTTTGGAAGAAGCCGTTATTTATTTGGCCGCCTATATCGAAAAGCAAAAACTGTGGCGCTCTCGCATCATTAACGCGCTTATTTATCCAATCATTTTAGTTGTCATGTTCTTGGGCATCGTGTTGCTTATGGTAACCATGGTCTTGCCGAACATTCGGCCGATCTTGCTTGAATCGGGCACCGCATTGCCGTGGTATACGCAGGCTGTTTTGGTTGGGGGCGATTTCATCATCAACTGGTGGTGGGTCGTGATTCTTGCCGTCGTACCTTTGGTCATGTTCATTTTGGAATATGCCCGCAGTGAAGAGGGTAAGGTGGTTATCGACGAAGTGGTATTGCGCATGCCCGTGTTCGGAAACCTTTTTGCGAAAATGTACATTGCCCGGTTTGCGGAATCGTTGAGCATCTTGATCCAAGGAGGTATTCCTATCGCGCAAGCATTGGAGATCACTTCTCGATCGATTGGCAGTAATGTGTTCCATGAGATATTGCACGAGGTCAGCGATCGGGTTCGCGGAGGCGAGCTGCTTTCCACTGCATTGGAGCAGTACGAATTTTACTTTCCTTCGTTGGTCAGTCAGATGATCGCCATCGGCGAAACTACGGGGCGGCTCGATGAACTGCTCGGCCGCGTTGGTATATTCTACACGCGGGAGGTCGACGACATCATGGGTCGGCTTGGCGAGCTTATCCAGCCGCTCATCATCGCCATTATCGGTGTCTTTGTCGGATTCCTATTTGCATCCATACTCGTTCCGATATATAATTTAGTAAAGTCATTCAGTGCATAATTAACCAACAACTAATAACCTGCGGCCGATAACAAATATCGGAGGATACTATTTTATGAAAATACTACAATACAAAAAAGGCAGCGCCTTGATCCGTCAGGCGACGGAGAAAGGTTTTACTTTGGTCGAAATGCTTATCGTTATTGCTATCGTTGCCATTCTTGCATCGGTTGCGTTGGTAAGCGTGCGTGGCGTTCGTGAGGCGGCGGCCGACACCAAGCGCATTTCCGATTTGAGCAAAGTGCAAACATTGCTTGAGATCTATTATAATAAGCAAGGTACATATCCGAATGTAAGTACTTGGGACGCATTGGAGACCGAGCTGAAAGCAAAGAACATCACTGCTACCGATATTCCGCAGGACCCGCTTGGCGACACCCGCTCCTATGCATATGGCATTCAGCCCTCCACATTTCAACGCTATATTTTACGGGCTCAATTGTTGGATTCAGACCATAGAAATCTTACCGATGCCAACGAGATTGATACCACTGAATACGGCGTTGATTGCAACGATACCAGCGGCTATTACTGTATAAGCTCGTTCTAACGGGTTCCCGTATGCCCATGCAAGCGCATGGGCATATTTATATCTTTTGCCATTATGACATTTTTTTCCTATATACTTTTGGCGACGCTCGGGCTTATTATCGGAAGCTTTCTTAATGTTGCAACGCTGCGCTATGATCCTGATGGGGGATTTTTGAATATACGTTTATTTGGCGGTCGTTCTCATTGTCCGCGGTGTCGCGCGCAACTGGCGTGGTATGAGCTCATCCCCGTATTGAGTTATTTGTTTCTTTGGGGGCAATGCCGCCATTGCAAGCAGCACATATCGTTGCAGTATCCTATCGTAGAGCTTCTAACCGCCATTGTATTCGTTGCGATTCCTATGCGCATTGAATCGATGTCCTATATGCTATTTGCGGGCAGTGTCGGAGCGCTTTCCGTTGCGCATCTTTTGGTATCTGCGCTTTGGGTCGCAGTCTTTGTGTTGTTCATTGCATTGGCGGTCATAGATCTTCGCCACATGATCATTCCCGATTTTATTGCGATCGCCTTGGGCACTATCGGGGTCGTGCTTGCCGGTGTCATGCAATGGTTTGGCGGGTTTTCCCCGTTGCGGGGTTCTTTTATGGGGCACTATGCCATGATTTTTGGGTTTCGCGAAAGCATTTGGGTTAACCATTTTTTTGCGGCGTTTGTTGGGCTTATATTTTTTGGGCTTATCATCGGCTTGAGTAGGGGGCGTGCGATGGGATGGGGAGACCTAAAGCTTGCGGGTGCATTGGGTCTTATCTTCGGATGGCCGGATATTGTGCTTGTGCTCATGCTCTCGTTCATTATCGGGTCCGTTGTGTCGGTTGGGCTTATGGTGCGCGGGCGCAAGACCATGGGCGATGCGGTTCCATTTGGTCCGTTTTTGGTTATCGGCGCGGCAACCGTGTTCTTTTTCGGTTTCCGAATCATGTCGCTATATTTTGGTTCGTTCGGTGTTGTGTGAGTAGGGGGGCGCCAAGCAGAATCGCTGCAGGGGAACCCGCTCACGGATTTTGTGGGGCAAAATCCTGCGCTTCCGTTTGGGTTCCCCTGCAGCGATTTCGCTTGGCTTGAAGGGAGGGGAAGAGAAGGGAAGGGGCAGACAGAATCGCCATGCGGGAACCCGCTCACGTGTTACACACTGCTGTCCGCCGGCTGGCGGATTTAGGTTCCCATATTGTCATTCCTGTGAAAACAGGAATCTGAATTTCCGTCATCGCAAGGCGGAATGTTTCTCATATAGGCTTGCCATGCCTGCAGATCGCATATATACTTGAAATAGAAGGGTAGTATTGGGTTTAGTGTTAGCCACACAGTCGAGGTGGCTTGACAAAAATATTAAACCATGCTATTAATTAAATCAGCAACTAACCAACTAATAAAGGAGAAAAACCATGGAAGGATTCAACAGAAAGGCATTCGACGAAATGGTGGGCAAGGCACAAGAAGAGGCATTAAAAGACAATGCCAAACTTGATAGCGCAAATGCGCTGATCAAAGAGATCAAGGGAGAAAAGGAAATTGCCGAGTCGAAAGAGCAATTCGAAACTTGGCAAACAATCGAATCTGGAGGGAAGTCAAAGGACGAGCTCATAAAAGAGCTTGAAGAAAAAGGAAGACTAATTGGCGCCGACGCCAACCATCTTCTTAAAAGTGAAGATTTCAAGACCTCCGAATCAAGGGAACATATTGATCTCGTAAGGCCGACCGTTAAAGATCTCGGGTTTGATAATGGTGCCACTACTGAAGAAATATACGCAAGAGCCGATGAATTGGGGTTGGATCTCTGTGAAGCTGAAGATGCTCCCAACTTAAGGGTCCAATATGATGGGACAGAAGGCATGGCGATCGCCATGAAGCAGATTACCGGCTCTGGTGGCTTCCCGAGTGTGTTCTACCTGAGCAGCGATGACGACGACCTGTGGCTCGGCACGAACGGTGCGCGTCCCGGCATCAGGTGGAATGCTGACAATCGCTTTGTCTTCCGTCGGCGCAAGTAACTCTTGTGGACTTGTGCGCCTGTTATCTATTTGGGCACTTGGTCCCTTTGTTCCCTTGCATTTAAATCCCGCGCTTTGCGCGGGATTTGTATTATGGTACGATGATTGCGGTAGTAGGCTAATGATCCAATGCGGGCGATCAAGGTTTCCCGCGGCCGAATCCGGTATCCATGCGTCGAGAGTGCCTTCGTCCTCCGGCTGGCGGATTGAGACAGGGTGGCGCATGCAGAAACTCCATCAAAAATGAAGATACTTGGTATAAGATATTGGAGGAGTCTTGCTCCCAAATACTATACAGCCTTGAGTTTGCCAGCAAGCGATCGAGGGGCGGTGGAACGGATGATATCTTATACATTACCGACTCTGATGGCAACCCGAATGTGTTCAACCTGAACAGCAATGACGACGACCTGTGGCTCGACACGAACAATGCGCGTCCCGACAACAGGTGGAATGCTGACAATCGCTTTGTCTTCCGTCGGCGCAAACCTCTTTATTTCTCCTCCGGACTTGCGCCGGAGGAGTTTTTCTTTTCAATCTGGTGTTGCCACCCGCCGAGCATCTTGCCGATCTCATCTACGCATTTTGAAAGCGCAATGTATTTCTTACTATCAAGAACATTTATTTCCCACGCAAAGCGGAAAAAAAATTTTAGTTCGTCTATCTTGGCCCCGGCTTTTTGTAGGTGAGGCAATTTGAGTGCCTCTTTTTTCCAGCTGGCGGTAAACAGAAGTCCTGCCGTTTCGATAATAAGGCCGTCGATTTTTGTCCCCAATGTATAGCGTGAAGTTTTCGGGAATAGCTTCACATATTCTTGCCAGAGTTTGTACAGTGTGATAGTTTTGCTAATAATTGTTAAATTATTAGCGGGGGGGGGTAATTTTTTTTGTTATTATTATGAATGTCAAATTGAGTCATATATTTGAAGAGATAATTTCCGTCGATAATCTTTTGTTTGCATGGAAGGAATTCGAAAAGGGCAAGAAAAACAAAATCGATGTTTTAAAATTTTCGGAACGACTGATGGATAACATCTTATCATTGCATTACGATTTGGCAAGCAGAACATATGCGCATGGCGGGTATAAGGCATTTAAAATAAGCGATCCGAAGCCCCGCGATATCCATAAAGCGAGTGTGCTGGACAGATTGCTCCATCACGCCATATATAGAGTCGCATACCCCTATTTTGACAGGAAGTTCATCTGCGATTCTTATTCCTGCCGGAACGGGAAAGGAACACACAAAGCCATGAGTCGCTTTAAGCAATATCACAATGAAGTTTCCAAAAATAACACAAGAACCTGCTGGGTATTGAAATGTGACATTAGAAAGTTTTTTGCCAATATCGACCATCAAATACTGAGGGATATTTTAGAAAAACATATAGAGGATGAGGATTTGATGTGGCTATTGGGAGAGGTTGTCGGGAGTTTTAATACCGAAGGGAAGACGGGCAAAGGGCTTCCGCTCGGGAACCTTACATCTCAGCTCTTAGTGAATATATACATGAATGAATTTGATCAGTATATGAAGCATGTATTGAAAGTAAAATGGTATATCCGATATGCTGATGATTTTTGCATGCTATCTGGGAATAAAAAAGAATTGGAACAATTGTTGTCCCAAACAGGTGACATTCTGAAAGGAAAGCTGGAACTGGAGCTCCATCCCGATAAGGTTTCCATAAAAACATTTTCTTCCGGAGTTGATTTTCTTGGGTGGGTGCATTTCCCGGCTTATAGCGTCTTGCGAACTTCCACCAAAAGGAGAATGATGGAAAGAATAAGAAAGCGCTTAAATGATGAAACGGTGGGTTCGTATTTGGGAATGCTGAAGCACGGGAACGGGCATTTAATACGCGAAGAAATAGTATCAATACAAAATGGCGCAAGCGGTTGGATACCCTCTGCCAATAAGGTATAATGGTCATATGATGAACGGGAAACGCGTCGAAAAGCATGCGGCTATGAGAGGATTTACCTTGATCGAAACACTCGTTGTTATGAGCCTTGTTTTGATTTTGATCTCGATTGCGGCCATGTATAACAGAAATGCCGGACGGCAGGTTTTGGTGGCTCGCGAACATGCAAAGGTGCTGACGACATTCGTGCGTGCGCGTTCTGCCGGACTTACCATTCCAAAGACCGACCCAAGTGTGGAACGCATTTGTGCCTATGGCGTGCATGTCGATTCTGCTGCGCGTACCATTATACTATTCAAGGATCTGGGCGAGCCGCTTCCCGGCTCCTGTGTTTCGGCGAATCATATATATGATGGCGACAGTGAGGCGCTTGAGCGAAGCGTGCTTGATGCCACGGTTAATATGGCCGCTACGAACATACAAGATGTCGTATTCATTCCGCCTTCCGGTGAAGTGATTATTACCAACGAAGGGGGAACAGTCGTGCAATCGGCGACCGTAACGGTTGCCGGTGTTGAATCGGGGCTTTCCCGCGGCGTAAAAATAAATACATTCGGACAAATAACCGAGTTTGAGCCAATCCCATGAAACAGCGCATATCCATACAATCGGGAGGATTTCTTCTTGTCGAAGCCATGGTATCTATGAGCGTATTGATGGTCGGCGTGCTTGGTATATTTGCGCTCATGTCCCAGTCGATCAAACTTACTCGAGTGATCAACGATCAATATGTTTCCACCTATCTTGCGGCAGAGGGAATCGAAGTGGTAAAGAACATACTTGATTCAAATGCGCTTACCGATCCCGGCGCATGGAATGCCGGAGGGTTTGATGCGGCTGCGTGCTACGAACTTGACTATACAACCGATGATATTGGCTCCGCGCTGTCGGCGTCGTGTTCGGGAAGCGGTGCTACGCCCTTGCTGTTCGATGGCTCTGTTTATAGTTATGCGGGCGGAACGGCGAGCGGTTATTCGCGAACGGTGCAGATCGCTCCGATCATGGATGGCGCGCAGATCGGTGTGCGCGTGCGTTCCATTGTGCGTTGGGCCGGCGGAGAACAATCGTTTGCACTGGAGGACACATTTTATGCGTGGCATTGATCATGACTATGGCATGTAAACAAAAACAAAAAATGCAAAGAGGATTCACCTTGATCGAACTGATCGTCGCATTCGGTATTTTTGCCATTCTGATCACTATTGCCTCCGGGAGTTTTGTGCGTTCGTTGCGCATTCAGCGGGTTTCGTTGCAGCTCATGGCGGTCAACGACAATATGGCAATAACTCTGGAACAGATGATGCGCGAGATGCGGACCGGGTATAACTTTTGCACCAACACGGAAAATCTTTCTGCTGCCGATCCTTCCGTGCAGGCGCAATGCGCCGCACTGGACAACGGAGAGATTCAATTCGTGACCGCCGGCAATGTTTTGGTGCGGTATCGCTTGAAAAACGAGGCCATTCAAAAGGGTGTTGGCGTTGCCGCATGGGATCCGGCAAATCCGCCTGAAACGGCTTGCGACGAGGGTGAGTTTGATGCGACCAGCGGTGTTTGTTATCGCACTATGACCGCGGATACGATCAAGGTCTCTGATGCCAATTTTCGTGCGTTGCACAACGATGTGGAAGTTTCTCCGTTGTATCCACCGCGCATCGTGCTGAGTTTTGCTGTTACCAGCAGCGATCCTTTGGTCGAGGCGTTTGCGAGTCCCATTACCATTCAAACGACAGTGAGTGCGCGGTGTGGGGTTAGCTCGTGCCCCTCCGACTCGTAATAGGATGGTTCACGGTTGACGGCTCATAGTTTACGGGCGGAAGCAGTTGGTGCATTTAGTCGACTGTGAACCGTAAACTGTTAATGGTTATCGAAGAATAAACAGTCTAAATACAATGCAATCGTTTATGAAGCGACCTAACATAAAAAAATATACCCAACGGGGGCAGGCTATGATCCTGACGGTGCTCGTGTTGTCGAGCATCGTGCTTTCGTTGTCATCCATCGGCGGGTATTTGATGCTGGTCCGCTTGCGCATCAGTTCCGATATCGGCAATACCATGCGCGCCATTTACATTGCCGATGCGGGGCTTGAGTGTGAAGCATATAACCATTTCAAAAATAGCGATGCGGCGGGATTTTGTGCTGATGCCGCCCGAAATGCTTTTCTGTCCGGTGAAGTTGATGATACGGCGCGTTTTTATTATGAAACGGTCTATGTATCTGCTGCACCTTCGTATATTCGTTCCATTGGAACTGCTCGGAATGTAAACCGGTCGTTCCGGCTTGATTTCTGAAATAACCCATAGGCATAAGACATGTTGGACATATGCATTTATGGCCGGCATTTTATTTCGGGCGGGAAATGGGCTATAGTTATATACATCATATAATCAGATAGAGACACCAATATGCAATTCAAAAAAGTAGAGAAAAAGTGGCGGGAGACATGGAAAAAGGAGGGTATCTACCGGACCAAGGATGCGGTGAAAGGAAAGAAAAACTTTTACAGCATGGTCATGTTTCCGTACCCGTCGGGGGATCTGCACATCGGACATTGGTATAACTTTGCACCCGCGGATGTTTTTACGCGGTTCAAGCGCATGAGCGGTTTCAATGTTCTTTCTCCAATCGGGTTTGATGCGTTCGGTCTGCCCGCAGAAAATGCGGCCATCAAGCGGGGTATTCATCCGAAGACATGGACATACAAGAATATCAAAACGATGACGGCCCAGTTGGAGAACATGGGTACGATGTACGATTGGGATCGCCGCGTCATTACTGCCGATCCGGAATATTACAAATGGACGCAATGGATGTTTCTGCAGTTGTTCCATGCAGGGCTTGCGTACCGCACGAAGGCGAAGGCGAATTGGTGTCCGAAGGATCGGACCGTTCTTGCGAACGAACAGGTCATCGACGGCAAGTGCGACCGGTGCGGAACGGAGGTCATCCAGCGCGACATCGACCAGTGGCTTCTGAAGATTACCGATTATGCGGAGCGTTTGTTGCAGGATCTGAACGGGCTTGATTGGCCGGAAAAGACCAAGGCCATGCAGCGCAATTGGATCGGCAAATCCGAAGGTACGACGGTTAAGTTCATGATCGACGGGCTTGATGTGGCTATTTCCAAGGAAACATTCAAGTTCATGCCGCATCTTATCCCATCGGTACTGTCCGGTGAAAAACGCATTACCTATCGGCTTGAACCGAAAGCAGTGAAGACCGGCGACATTGTGCAGCTCATCAACCATGCGAGCAAGGAGCGCTTTGCTTTGGCGCGCATCACCAAGGTGGTGAAGGACACAATGAAGCATGTGTCTGAAACGCAAGAAGGGCACGAGAAATTCAAGACCCGGAAGGAGTTTTATGCTACATATTCAAAATACTACGACAAGAAGGTTGTCGATGATACCGATATATGGATGTATCATATGGAGGTTATCGACGATTCCATCGATGTGTTTACGACGCGCGTGGATACTATTTTTGGTTGCACCTATGTCGTGGTCGCTCCCGAGCACCGGCTTATCGGGACATTGCAAAAACAAATAACAAATAGCAGGGAGGTTTCCGCATATGTTGCAAAGGCGCGCAAAAAGTTGGAACGAGAGCGCATGATCGAGGAAAAGAAAAAGACCGGCGTCGAGTTGCAGGGGATCAAGGCGATCAATCCGTTTACGGGCGAACGCGTACCGGTGTTTGTTGCCGACTATGTTTTGGGTGGTTATGGTACGGGTGCCGTTATGGCCGTTCCCGCGCATGACGAGCGCGATCTTGCATTTGCGAAGCAGTTTGGTCTACCGATTAAGACCTCCATTGTCGCAAAAGATGCCGCGCCGGCCGACGAATGCATGACCGAAGATGGCGTGCTTGTCGATTCCGAATCGTTTACCGGTATGGATTCCGCCGCGGCCCGCACGCACATGACGGCGTGGCTTGAGCATGAGCGGCGCGGAACAGGGAAGGTAAACTATAAGCTGCGTGATTGGCTTATATCGCGCCAGCGCTATTGGGGCTCTCCCATTCCGCTTGTGTTTTGTGAACGGTGCAAGGCGCGCATCGAATCGGGTGAATATAAAAAGGGCGAATTCACCAAGGGTGAACTCGCAAATCCTGGCTGGATTGGTGTTGCCGAAAAAACGCTTCCGGTGTTGTTGCCGACGGTGAAAAACTATTTGCCGACCGAAGAAGGAAAATCACCCTTGGCGCATTCGAAGGCGTTCGTGAATGCTCCCTGCCCGCGATGCAAAGGAAAGGGTGCGCGCGAGACCGATACCATGGATACATTCATGTGCTCATCGTGGTACTATTTGCGCTACCCCGACCCGCACAACGCGAAGCGGTTTGCCGATGAAAAGAAGCTTGCGGCATGGTTGCCGGCCGATATGTATGTCGGCGGAGCCGAGCATTCCGTAATGCATTTGCTCTATGCGCGTTTCTTTACCAAGGTATTGCATGACCTTAAGCTCCTTAAGTTTAAAGAGCCATTTACTGCACTGCGGCACCAGGGAACGATTCTTGGCCCCGATGGACAAAAAATGTCCAAGTCGAAAGGCAATGTCATCGATCCAGATGATCTGGTAGATACATTTGGCGCCGATGCCGTGCGCATGTACCTGTGCTTCATGGGGCCGTATGATCAGGGCGGACCATGGCAGCCCGGAGGGATGATCGGTATCGCCCGATTTTTGCAACGCGTCGAGCGGTTGTATGATGCACATATGCAGCGTGCATCTTCTGCAAAGCGGGTCACTGCGAGTGCTTCTTTGAAAAAGGCATTGCATCAGACTATTAAAAAGGTAGGGGAAGATATCGGCGATTTCCGTTTTAACACGGCAGTAAGTGCGTTGATGATATTGCTCAATGTCATGGAAGACCAGCGTGATTCGATTGATACGGAAACGCTGGAGCAATTCCTTGTCATGCTCGCTCCTTTTGCTCCGTATTTTTCCGAAGAGTTGTATCGTGGCGTGTTGGGCAAGAAGACATCTATTCATATCGCGGCATGGCCAAAATACAATGTCCGGTTGTCTGCCGAAGACGAATTTGAATTGGTCGTGCAGATCAACGGAAAGACGCGTGATACCGTGCGGGTATCAAAGGGGGTTACGCAGGAGCGTGCGCGTGAGCTTGCACTTGCTTCGAAAAAGGTGCGCGATGCCGCTCCCGGCATGCGGATCAAAAAGGTCATCTTTGTGCCCGATCGTCTCATTAATCTTGTTATCGAATCATGACAAAACATCTTGGCACGATCATCGCGTGGATTATCCTTGCGGGTGTCGCGTTGTACATTGTCCGGCATTTTGCCGAACTTACGGGTGGTGCCTCCGTGGTGCGGGGGTTGTTTGAATGATCGCCTTTACATAAAAAAACAGCGACGGGAGTCGCTGTTTTTTTATGTCAACCATTTTTCTCCGTCAATTTTGCCGATAGGGAAAGCGTGCGATTCTTGCGCAATACCGTGAGATAAATAGTATCGCCCACCTCGTATTTTTCAAGCAATTCGCCGAGCGGTTTTTCTGCACTGATCAATTCTTTGTTGCACTCCACAATCAGATCGTGCTCTTTCAGCCCGGCAATGGCGGCGGGGCTTTTATCGATGACGCTCTTCATATACGGGCTTGGGCTTACCACGAGCGCTCCATGATCGGCGGGAAGCTTTAGCCTGCTCTGCATGTTTTCCGTGACCGTAACATAGTGCACTCCGAGAAACGGTTGACGAATGTGACCATAGCGCTGCAGGTCTGTGAGGTCCCTTTTGAGCGTGTTGATCGGCAATGCAAAACCGATATTTTGCGCTCCTTGGATGATCGCCACATTTATGCCGATGACCTTCCCGGTGCTGTTGATCAGCGGACCTCCCGAGTTGCCCGGGTTGATTGCCGCATCGGTTTGAATAAGTCCGTGGATCTCTTGAATGGGGGAGCGCGCGTCTATCTGTGCGGTTATCGCCCGGGAAAGGCCGGAAACGATTCCTTTGGAAACGGTGTTCTGGAATATGCCTAACGCATTGCCGACAGTGATGACGGGTTCGCCCAGCTCAAGGTGCGCTGAGTCGCCCAAGGAGAGAAAGGGGAATGTGCCCCCATTATCGATCTTCAATATGGCGATGTCGCTCAACGGGTCGCGCGCAAGTATTTTTGCCTGATATTTTTGTCCGTCATTGGTGATGACGGTGTAGGCGTTCTTCACATCGCTTACGATATGCCGATTGCTGACCACAATCCCTGAGGGGTCGATGATAAACCCTGACCCATTTCCGACCTTCAGCATGCCGCGCTTATCCGTTTGTTGCCTTAAAAAGCCGAGCTCGCGCTGCTTGAGCCAAAGCGGAATATCGGGATATTGCTCCGTTGCTTCTTTTTCTATTTCGCCAAATTTTTTTGATACGACGATCGTTACCGTGGCGGGTAGCGCCTTTTTAACGACCGATACAAAGCCATCCGTGTGTTCCATATAATCATATTGTATCATGAAGCATGTAGCCGTGTCATTTCTGGCCCCACCACCAAGATGTTTCACAAGTTGGCATGGGCATGCGTTCACGGGAATGACGATGCGTGCTATACTGTATCGTATGAACATTCGGCGGCCTACCGATCTGCGCAAAAAGCGCGATAAACAGGATGTACGAAAAAAATATTTCATCGCCGTTGCTGGTGTTGTTTTTTTGTCGTTGACAGGGTTGGCATTGCTTGCCGTGAAGCAATCCGATTTTTTTACGGTTCGCGCCGTGGAGGTTTCCGGCGTGCCGGCTGTTTATGGCGAGCAGGTGCTGCGGGATATGAAAGCGTTTTCTCGTGAGCATTCGTTACTGTTTCGATTTTTGGGAGCCGATAATATGCTTGCGTGGAGTGGTGACCCTGATGAATTTCTTGATGCAAATCCGCAGTTCAAAACATTGCGTGTGCAAAAGGATCCCGTGCATCGCGCCATCAAGATTGTCATTGATGTGCGTGAAAAATTTGGCGTATGGTGCGGAGCGGGAAGCGGCGATGATGTCCGCTTTATCGTGGACGAGGGCACGGCGACTGCGACCGAAAGCGGTGTCACTGTTAGCGATACCATGGGTGAATGTTATTGGTTTGATCGCGATGGCGTTCTGTTTGCCAAGGCGCCGCAGGTGCAAAGCGAGCTGTTCAATCGCGTGCAGGATTCCACGGGGCGCGCGCTTGTATTGCGCGACAAGATCCTTCCCGACCGTTTATTCGTCAATATGGTCAAGATCTTTGCGCTTTTAGAGGTCGCTGATATCAACACAAAGACCGTATTCCTTCGGGACCTTGAGCTTGAAGAGGTGTTCGTTGACTCCGTTTCTGACCCCACGCTTTATTTTTCTCTTCACGAGAGCCCTGATTTTGCATTGAGCGCCATTGATGCCATAAAGAAATCGGGTGGTTGGGGCGGTCTCGGCTATGTCGATCTGCGTTCGGAAAATAGGGCATACTACCGTTGAGTTGTAGCTTTCTCGGTGTAAAAAATCAGTTGGTGTGGTAATATGAAGTGTATTTAAGCTATATGGAGGGAAACATTTTCTTACAAATAAGTACGCTGCTTGCGTTGACCGTATCCATTGCCTTTTTGGTGCGTTTATTAAAGCAGCCTTTGATTATCGCCTATATCGTTGCCGGTATCGTTGCGGGCCCGATGTTTTTTAACCTGCTTCACGGCGGAAAGGATCTGTATGAGATATTCGCCCAGTTTGGCGTGGTGCTGCTGCTTTTTGTCATCGGCCTCAATTTGAACTTTAACCACCTGAAGAGCATCGGCCGGATTTCCTTTATTACCGGTGCGGGGCAAGTGATTTTTACGGGCGTCATGGGTGCCCTTATTTTATTGGCAATGAATATGTCGGTCACTACTTCGATCTACTTGGCGGTGGCGATGACATTTTCCAGCACCATCATCATCATGAAGTTCCTGACTGATAAAAAAGACACGGAAACCATTTATGGGAAATATACGATCGGGCTCATGTTGGTCCAGGATATCATTGCAGTGCTTATCTTGGTCGTGATCGGTATTTTGAGATACGAAGGCGGCATTATGGATTCTTTGGGAATTCTCATCTTGAAAATCTTTTTCATGATTGCGCTCGTTGTGGTGGCGTCAAAATATCTTTTGCCTAGGATATTGGATAGGATATCCCACTCGAGCGAACTGCTATTCATATTTACCATTACGTGGTGTTTTGGCATTTCAAGCCTTATTTACCTTTCCGGATTTTCCGTCGAGCTTGGGGCGATCGCCGCGGGTCTTTCGCTTGGATCGTCGCCGTATCAGCCGGAAATAGGAAGTCGCATCAAGCCTTTGCGGGATTTTTTCCTCGTACTATTTTTCGTGGTCTTGGGTAGTAAAATGGCCTTCGCAAGCGTTGCCTCCGTTTGGTTTCCGGGGTTGATTCTTTCGTTGTTCATTTTGATCGGCAATCCGCTCATTCTTTTTCTGCTTTTTAGGAGTCTTAAGTTTACTCGCCGAAACAGTTTTTTGGCCGGGGTAACGGCGGCTCAGGTTAGCGAGTTCGGATTTGTCATCTTGTTCACCGGCGAGCAAATGGGGCACCTTTCCGGCATGGAGCTTCCCATCTTTACCATTGTGGCGCTTTCGACCATTTTTATCTCTTCCTATCTTATTACCTACAGCGAACGCATCTACAATGTTTTGCTGCCGGTGTTTAATGTATTTGGGAAAGACAAACATCGCCAAGACAATCAAGTTCCTGTCATGTACGATGCGTGGGTCGTCGGATATCATCGCATAGGGCGCAGGGTTTGTGAAACTTTGCAGGACATGCATGTGAAATTTGCGGTGGTCGATTTTGACCCATCGGCTATACGACATTTGCGTCGACAAAAAACCCCTTCTTTTTTTGGAGACATCGGTGATGTCGAATTTGTGCAGGATCTTCCTCTATCAAACGGCAAGCTTCTTATTATGACCTTGCCCTCGACTGATGATCAGATCAGCTTGATCAATCATATTCGCAAATCGAATGGAACGACCCTGATCATTGCCAACGCGGCACAATATGCGGACATGGATATTCTGTATGAAGCGGGCGCCGATTATGTCATGATGCCACACCTTTTGGGAGGTAACTGGATAGCCGATGTGGTAAGGACAAAGCGATGGACCGCGAAGACATTTTCCGAACTCAAAAAGGATCAGCAGGAACAGGAGCATGCGCTTGGCGACGCAAAGCGGTTTGCGTGATCATGGCGATTACGCCGGAGGATGCTCATTTTTTACGACCGCAATGCTGAAATTATAGAGTGTGTCTTTCCACTCGGCGGCATAGTCTACGCCGATGCGTTTTTTGCGGATGATATGTTCCGGCGGAATGACGATATTACGGTCTTCGAACCAAAGCCCATTTTGTTCGGTTGCTTCGAGCGCGTTGAACTCTTTGCCTATTTTTAAGAACTTTGTGAGTTTTGCCGGACCGTCGATGTGCTCCAGTTCTCCGGTCGGAAGCATGATGAGCGCGCTTCGGATCAATATCGCAGCGGGATAATCTTTTGGACCGGTCACGATGTTCAGCATCCAATGCATGCCATAGACGAGATAGACATAGAGCGATCCCGCAGAGGCGAACATGGGCTCGGTGCGAGCCGTGCGTCCTTTGTGCGCGTGTGATGCCTTGTCGTCGGGGCCGTCATACGCCTCGACCTCGGTGATCATGAGCGTCCAGTGGTGCCCATTGTATTCGCGGATTAAAAATTTGCCCACCAGATCTTCTGCTACAAGGGGAGTCGGTCTATTGAAAAAATCCGATGTGAGTGGCGTATGCATGGGGGGCGAGGGGCCTTTTTTCTTTGCGTTAATTGTACTATAATCGTCATAAAGGAGGAAATCATCTTATGTCCATGGATCCTGAACAGCACAATCCGCTTGTAGCCGCCCTTGAGGCACTTTTGTTTGTGCATGGAGATCCGTTGGATATCAAAAAGATAGCATCGGTGCTCAAGGCGGAGAAGCAAGATGTGGAACAGGCAATCGCCACACTTACCGGACATTTGGAGCACGCCGATCGCGGTTTGATGCTTGTGCATCAAGAATCGCGGGTACAGTTGGCCACCAAGCCAACATTTTCTTCCATGGTGGAACATTTGGTAAAGGATGAATTTGAAGAAAAGCTCACGCCTGCCGCACTCGAAACGCTTTCGTTGATCGCGTATTTAGGACCTATTTCCCGTGCGCGAGTGGATTACTTGCGCGGTGTCAATTCCTCATACTCGGTTCGCAATCTATTGATGCGCGGGTTGGTCGAAAAGACCTCCGATCCGCAAAGTCCGCATGTTGTCGCATATCGGGTCAGCTTTGATCTGCTTAAGCATCTGGGCGTTTCTTCCATTGAAGATCTCCCTGATTATCAAAAATATAAGACCATCTCTTCGGAAGCCGAAGCATGATGTGTTTGTTTGTCTACGAAATCAAAGGTTGCTTCGCAGCCTTTTGATTATCCCCGGTGCTTTTGGTAGAATGGGCATAGTGTGAAATGTGTATCATTTTGCTTCCCTGAACCGAAATAATCTTCATGAGAAAGAGCCGAATTATACTTCTTATCCTATTCATATCCCTTTCATTTGCGGTATTCAAGGCAATGGGAGAAGAAGGAAACCATTATATCGTCGATCAGACTGCCGTCGTGAAAGATAGCATTTCCGATGCGGGGTCCAATTGGTCACCGATCATTGTTACCGAGGGCGTTGCCCCTGAGCTTGCTGCGCAGGGTGCTTTTGTGTCTCCTGTTGCCGCAGACATAGATCAACCGTGCGGAGCCGGTGTGGGCATGCGGGAAGGCCTTATGAGCTATCTTAACAGTGATGAAGTTCTTTTTGAACGGAAGACAGATGGCCGATGGCCTATCGCATCGATTACCAAGCTAATGACCGCCATCGTTGCGACCGAGCTGGGCATGGCTAAGCAGGATTTTACATTGACGGATGCAATGGTCAAGACCGAGGGGGATGCCGGCGGTTTTAAAATGGGAGAGCTGTTTACGGGATACGACTTACTTGCGGCTATGTTGTTGTCATCGAGCAACGATGCCGCGGAGGCATTCGCACAGTCCTATGGCAGGGATGCATTCATTCGGCGCATGAATGTAAAGGCGCAGGAGCTGCGCATGTTGAGTACTCACTATGTCGATCCATCGGGCTTGTCTCCGTTGAATCAATCGACCCCGAGCGATCTGTATAAATTGGCAGGGTATCTGCACGCGACCCACCCGGATATTTTGAAGGTTTCCCGCCAACGCAAGGCGACAATCGTCGATCTAAACACAAACCGCAAGCGCATCGTTACCACTATCAATGAGTTTGCCGGGCAGGCGACATTTCTTGGAGGAAAGACGGGCTACATCGTCGAAGCCGAAGGGAATGGAAATCTGCTCTCCGTATTCATGCATAATGGCCAACCGTTCACGCTCATCGTTCTGGGGAGCCCCGATCGATTTGGCGAAACAAAAACACTGCTCAAATGTATCTGACACACGCATTCCTTATCGTAAAGTTTCTTAGTTTTTTTATGGCATCGTTTCTCGTCGCCATTTTGTTTGCTCCGGTATTGATCCATTTTCTCTATAAATACAAGGCGTGGAAAAAGAAGCCAAAAGAACTGTCTATCGGCGGTTATGCCACGCCGATCTTTCAGAAGTTTCACGCAAAGAAAGAAGTGACCACGCCGCGCATGGGTGGTATTTTGATATGGGGGACCGTGCTGGTAATAGCCATGCTCGACCTCATTTTGGTGCAGGTACTTCCGTATCCGCTTTCTGAACAAGTCAATTTCCTGAGCCGTTCGCAAACATGGCTTCCGTTGTTTACTTTGATCGCCGCTTCGCTGCTTGGCTTGGTCGACGATGTCATGACGGTACGCAATAGCGGAAATTATGTCAGTGGAGGTCTGCGCTTTAAATGGCGATTGGCCATCGTTTGTTTGATCGCATTCGTGGGCGCGTGGTGGTTCCATTTCAAGCTCGGCTGGAGCAGTATCTACATTCCGTTTCATGGCAATATCGAGATCGATGGATTGTATATGGTGCTGTTCGTGTTGACGATGTTAGCTACATTTTCGAGTGGCGTCGTGGATGGGCTCGACGGATTATCAGCGGGCGTTCTGACTCCCATCTTTATATCCTTTGGCGTCATTGCCTATTCGCGCGGATTGTATGATCTGGTAACCTTGATCGTGGTCATCGTCGGGGCGATGCTGACCTACCTGTGGTACAATGTTCCGCCTGCAAAGTTTTATATGGGCGAGACGGGCATCCTCGGACTTACGGCAGTGCTTGCCGTGATCGCGTTTCTGACTAACTCGGTCGTACTGCTTCCGATCATTGGCATCGTGCTCGTCATTGAATCGTTGTCCGTCATCATTCAGCTAATGTCAAAAAAATTGCGCCACGGGAAAAAAGTATTTCTTGCTGCTCCAATCCATCATCACTTTGAAGCATTGGGGTGGAGCGAGGCGCAGATAACCATGCGCTTCTGGCTGTTGTCTGCGATCTTTTCCGGTTTGGGTTTGATCCTATACTTTTTGAGCAAGTTCCTGTATTAATGGAAAACAATAAACGGTCCGCCAGATGGCGGACCGTTTATTGTTCATATGTCTATACCCTTGGTTCGATAGAATTCGGTCAGATACTGCTTGAGGTCGGCCCGTTCGGATTCGCTTTCGATGATGTGGTAGGCAATAGACAGTTCGTCCGGCTTATCGACGACCTGTGGAAACGGGGACCGATCCACACCGATGATTGTTTCGATAATATCCTTTCGGATGTTTGTGGAAGATCCAATATAAAATGGTTTGTTCGCGCAGAGGACTACATAGACTCCCGGCTTTGCATCCATGGCAAGGATCGTTTTGAGCGATAGGTTTGCCATCCCCTGGGGGGAGCGGCCGATGTCGAGGTAACCGTTCTTTCGTAGGCGTTCTATATGATAGGAAACCGTGTTTGTCGACGACACTCCGATCTGGCGGGCTATTTCGCGAAACGAAGGAAGTGCCCCACCATTCTTTTCAAAGATATCCAGTATTTGTTTTTGCGCTTTGGTCATGATGAAAATAAATTAGAACGCGGATAGAACAATAAAACATGAGCAGTATTCAATGCATTTATTCTACTATAGAACAATTATAGAACACTGGTAATCCATAGTCAATTATTACTCAACTTACGCTTATATCGAATGAATTCAAGCGGCGATAATAAACACGGCAAATCATGTGCTAATTCGTTAGCAGCCCCTTCTGTCATCCCGAGTGCAATGTAGCGAAGCGGAGTGAAATCGAGGGATCTGTAGTTGTGGATGACAGTATGTTCCTTCCTCAGCCATGCGGACTGAATGCTCAGGAATGACAATACGGACTAAGTTAATTTGGGCTGGGTATTTTTCTCTCCTTGTTATGTTGTACTACGACACCGCATCCAATGTACTTTGTGTAAAGTAGTACTATCGCAGAAAACGCTGGACCCCGGCCTTTGACTTGGCGTTGCTATCGACCCGCCTTAGCGGAAGTGTGCAATGTGCCGAAATGCCTGCGGAGCATTTGTTCTTACGCAAAGCAGGCCGCCGGGGTGACAACTTTTTTTATAGTATTATTTTCTCGTAATGCCATCCCAGAATTGTCATTCCCGCGAAGCCTGTCCTCGACCCGATCGGGGAACGGTAATTTAAAGTCCGAATGCTTAGCTGTCATTACTGCAGAAAGCACCGGGCCCCTGCCTATGCAAAGCCCGCTCATGCGGACCGCGTGGCGAGCTCCGTGTGGGTGATAAAAAAGGCGTGCCGGTGTTGTATATCTTATTTTGTTGCCCTATACTAAAGATAGTATTTTATTGTGCACATGGGTAAACCTGTCTTCGTTGCCTATCGGCAACATCGGCAAGGTGCAACAATTCCATATAGGAATTCTTACATTCTTCTTGCGTGGAATACGGGGTTCGTTCGACGACCGATTTAAGGGTTTTATTTTTCTTTACGCGTATCGACCGATTGGGTCGTTTTTTTATCCCCACATTAATCATCGATCCATGTAATTTTCAAAGCTGTTTTTATAGGCTTCACATTTGTCCGGTTGTCTTCTATACTGCCTGTATCGTTTTGCGGGATTAGTTCAGTGGTAGAATGATAGCTTCCCAAGCTGTAGGCGCGGGTTCGATTCCCGTATCCCGCTCAAAATATGTTTTAAATATCGTTTGACAGTGCGCAATAAAGAGTGTTAGCTTGGAGTAGTTTTTATTTTACATATACATATATCCATAGAAAGAGGGGGCGTAGGCATGTCGATCATCAAGCCGGAAAGTAGGGCGTTTCGTATTGTTTCAGGCGAGCACAAAGGAAAGCGTTGCGTTATTCGAGTGGATAAGGCCGGCGATCATGTCGGAATCGTTTTTGCTGACGGTAAAAGTAATACAGCAATTCTTGTGCGGGTGGGAAGACTGGCAGAATTGGAAACTCCCGGTTGGCCCGATGAGAACCATGAGCGTTCATACGGTCTTCGCGAATATTGCGAGAGGAAAAAGAGCAACGGTTCAAACATGTTGTACACGCCGACAATCTCCCAGCCACGGGCGCTTATGCCGGGAGATATTTTAACGGGCAGTGGTGAGGTCGTAGTTGAAGCTCCGCGCAGAGGGTTTAATAGCTCTGTCCTTATTCGTCTTGATAAAACCGGCTGGGTGGAATTGGCTCCTCGACTTCCGATTGCCCTGCACAGCAATAAGCGATTCAGATTTCCGGATGAGCTGGCTGAGGGTAATAAGCTGGCGACAGGTTGCTTGATTATCGGAAAGCCATATTCGCCGAAGGTCAACTGGACCACGATCTGCTTGGATTGGGAGGGTTGTGAAATAGAGGTTCCTTCCTGCATCCCTTTGGCATTGCGATAATCCCTTTGCGTTTTAGGGCAAAGCCCGGTGGTCACCTTTGTAGGGTGTGCCACTGGGCTTTTTTTTATTGCAGTATCTCGGCTATTTTGAAGGGTTTTCGCCCCTCTGAGCTACTGGCTTTTTGGGCTTGTTTTTGCTATCATAATGGTAATGGATTCTCGCCTCTGCGGGAATGACAGAACTTACATAAGTGCCAGATAATGGCCTTTTATTTTCTAAGACATGGCGAAAAAAGCAGAAAACATAGAAGAAGAGAAGCCTCGGAAAGCGGCTGTTAAAAAGTTGGACGAACCGACCGACAACAGGGGAAGTGCTTCGTATAGCGCGAAGGATATTCAGGTACTTGAAGGATTGGAGCCGGTGCGCAAGCGCCCCGGTATGTATATCGGCTCGACCGGCGAACAGGGATTGCACCATTTGATCTGGGAGGTGTTCGATAACTCGCTCGATGAAGCCATGGCGGGTTATGCCAAGAGCATTAAGGTGGAACTGTTGAAAGACGGTACGGTTACGGTGGCCGACGATGGGCGCGGTATTCCTGTAGACATTCATCCGAAGACAAAAAAGTCCGCACTCGAAACCGCGGCTACTACATTGCATGCGGGTGGCAAGTTTGATGGCGACTCGTACAAGGTGTCTGGCGGTCTGCACGGCGTGGGCCTTTCGGTTGTAAACGCACTTTCGACATGGATGAAGATCGAGGTGTGCAAAGAGGGCACGATGTACGCACAGGAGTATAAGATTGGTAAACCGCAGTATGATGTAAAGAAGGTGGGCAAGTGCGCGGCCAACGGAACAAAGGTTTCGTTCAGGCCGGACGGATCCATTTTTTCCGTGCTCGAATTTGATCGCAAGGAGATTGTGAGCCATTTGCGTCGACAGGCATTTCTGACCAAGGGTATCCGCATCGAGATCATCGATGATCGCGAGGATCTTCCATTCTACTACTCCTTTTATTTTGAAGGGGGACTTATTTCGTTCGTTCGCTATGCAAACCGCAATCACAACCCTGTTCATAAGGAGACCTTTTATGCGCATAAAAGCTACGAAGGTATCGAGGTTGAGTCGGCATTCATCTATAACGATGATCCCGATGCTCGTGAGCTTAGTTTTGCTAATAATGTATACACCCCTGACGGTGGTATGCATGTGACCGGATTCCGCACGGCGTTGACGCGCGCATTAAATGAATTCGCGCGGAGTATTAATGCATTGAAAGGAACGGAAGAAAACTTGACCGGCGACGATGTGCGCGAGGGTATTACAGCGATCATTTCCGTGAAGTTGCGCGATCCGCAATTTGAAGGGCAGACCAAGGCCCGCCTGGGAACACCGGCGGCACGCGGAGCGGTGGAGTCCGTACTTTCCGAAGCACTGAAGGAATACTTTGAAAAATATTCGGGCGATGGCAAAGCAATCATTGAAAAATGTATCTTGGCCCAGAAGGCCCGCAAAGCCGCGAAAGCCGCAAAAGATACCGTATTGCGCAAAGGCATGCTCGAGGGTATGACTCTGCCGGGGAAGCTTGCCGATTGTTCCAGCCGCAAGGCTGCCGATTCCGAACTGTATATCGTGGAGGGAGACTCTGCGGGTGGCTGTTTTTTTGGAAAAACAGAAGTTGCGTTGATCGATGGAAGAAACATTTCTTTTGAAGAACTTGTCGAGGAGGATAAGCAGGGAAAGCAAAATTATTGCTATACCATTAAGGATGATGGGCATATCGGCATTGCCCCGATATTGCATCCAAGAATCACAAAAACAAACGCGTCCGTCGTTAAGGTTATTTTGGATACGGACACGGAGCTTATCTGTACCCCGGACCATTTATTTAGGTTGGTTGATGGTTCGTATATCCCGGCAGTCGAACTTACTTCTGATCATAGTATCGCGCCTTTGTATAGAGAATTATCAAAAAGAGAAGGCAGGAGTACGCTGGAGGGTTATGAGATGGTTTTTGACCCTATGTCAAAGAGATGGATATATACGCATGTTTTAGCCGATATGTATAACCTCAGAAATGAGGTTTATGGTGCTTCCGCCGGGAAGTACAGGCACCACAAGGATTTTAATAAGTTAAATAACAATCCGGAAAATATACAACGGTTACCTCGAGAACAACACATGCAAGTGCATTGTGATCATCTTGAACATACCCTACATCGTCCTGATATAAAAATAAAATCCACAGAAGCGAAAAGAACCAAAGAATTCAGGGAATTGGCACGCAACAAATCATTAGAAAAGAGCGGGTTATTCAGGGCCAATGCAAAAAAGCAATGGGAGAGCGAAGCGTACAAGGCATTCATGACCGCAAAATTCCTGGAATTCTATTATTCGAATGATGGGTATCGAAAGAAGAATAATGAGCGGTTGAATGCGGTGCAGCGGGAATATTGGAGCAATGAAGAAAATCGGAGCAGGCAGGCCGAGCGGGTAAAAAACCATTTTGAATCACATCCGGAGCGAAAGGTGCTGCTTTCCGAAATGGCCAAGGCACAATGGCAGGATTCCGTTCTGCTGGATTGGAGGAAGAGTAAGACCAGCGAGCAGTGGACTACGGACTTTAGGCAGAAGCGAAAAGAATCTTACGGCAAGATGTATCTGGAAAAAGCATTGCGAACATTGCATGGGATCTATAAAACAAAACATACCGTTGATAAGGATAGTTATAATGCAATCCGAAAAGAGACGAACGATAAGAGTCTGATCAAATACGAAACGATTTGCCAAAGATTCTTTAGTGGCGACGAGCGCAAGCTGGAGGATGCGGTTATGCATTACAATCATCGCATAAAGGCAGTGGTCCCGATGGAGGAAACTTTCGATGTGTATGATATCGAAGTTCCGGAAACGCATAACTTTGCCTTGGCGGCGGGTATATTTGTTCATAACAGTGCTAAGCAGGGTCGTGATCGCCGGTTCCAGGCCATTCTTCCGCTCAAGGGAAAGATATTGAATGTCGAGCGCGCGCGCCTCGACAAGATGCTCGTCAATAATGAAATCAAATCATTGGTCATCGCGCTCGGCACTGCCATTTCCGATAGCTTTGATATCGAGAAGTTACGGTACCATAAAGTGGTCATCATGACCGACGCCGATACTGACGGAGCACACATTCGAACATTGTTATTGACTTTGTTCTATCGTTTCTTCCGTCCGGTGATTGATGGAGGATTCTTGTACATTGCGCAGCCGCCATTGTTCCGCCTACAGCTTGGCAAGGATGTACGGTATGTGTACACGCCCGAGCAAAAAGACAAGGCCGTTGCGGAAATGACCGCCGGTAAAAAAGCGGAATCGAATGTCAATGTCCAGCGTTATAAGGGTCTTGGTGAAATGAACCCCGACCAGCTTTGGGAAACGACCATGAATCCGGAGTTTAGAACATTGCTTCAGGTTGAGATCGACGACGCAGAGGAGGCTGATCGGTTGTTTGAGATCTTGATGGGCGATGAGGTTGCACCCCGCAAGCAGTTCATCCAGTCGAATGCGACATTGGTTAAAAATCTCGACATAACCTAAGTAGGATGTCATCCCGAGCTTGTCGAGGGATCTGTAGTGCAGATTCCTCGGCTCCACAGAGTACTGCTCCGCTCGGAATGACAGAGGAGCGAGTGCCTTTAAAATCCTTGCATTTTCTCAAGGTTTAGTGTATGGTAATTACTGTCTAACTTATTATATTCTTATGTTTTCACGTCTTACTTCGTATTTTCAGGAAGCACAGCTCGAATTCAAGCGGGTCAACTGGCCAACCCGGCAGGAGACCATTCGATTAACCGGCATGGTTATCGGACTTTCGCTCATATTCGCCGTCTTTTTGGGTGTATTGGATATGGTGTTTAATTACATACTCGTCCATTACTTCATCTAATTAGGAATTGCGCGTAGCGCATTAATGCACATTATTCATGACTGAAACAACATCACAACCGACTTCGGAAAAGAAGGCTGAGAAGAAAAAGGAACTTTCCCAAAAAGGGGAGCGACATTGGTATGCCGTGCACACCTATTCCGGCTACGAAGATGCCGTTGCGCGTTATTTGAAACAACGCGTCGATTCTTTGGAAATGGATGACAAGATTTTTAATGTTGTCGTTCCCAAGGAAAAGAGCATCAAGATCAAAAACGGAAAGCGCAAGGAAGTCGAGGAAAAGATTTATCCCGGGTATGTGCTTGTCGACATGATTATGGGCGAAGACTCATGGTATGTTGTGCGCAATACGCCGCGCGTTACCGGTTTTGTCGGATCGGATTCTACCGAGCCGACGCCGTTGTCGAAAGAAGAGGTTGATTTTCTGCTCGCCCGCATGGAAGGCGGCGAGAAGAAAATTACTTTGGATTATGTCGTTGGCGATATCGTAAAGATTACCGACGGACCGTTCAAAGACTACGAAGGAAAGATTTCCGACATCGATCAGGAGCATGCAAAGATCAAGGTGCTTGTGCCGATCTTCGGACGAGAGACTGCAGTCGAATTGGATTCATTGCAGTTGCAGAAAATATAAGCGCGAATCAAGAAGCATGAATCATGAATAATGAATGAATGCGGATGAGATTCTTGACATATTCCTTACCATAATTCATTATTCAGTATTCATAACTCATATACAGTATGGCAAAAGCAATCAAAACTATAGTAAAGCTTCAAATCCCGGGTGGCGCGGCAAATCCTGCTCCTCCGATTGGTCCGGCGTTGGGTCAGCACGGCGTGAATATCGCGCAGTTCTGCCAGCAGTTCAATGAGGCGACCAAAGATATGGTCGGAAGCATCATTCCTGCGGAGATTAATATCTATGAAGATCGAACCTTCGACTTCAAGTTGAAGACCCCCCCGGCGTCCGATCTGTTGCGCAAAGCGGCAGGCGTCGCAAAGGGATCGGCAAATCCATTGAAGATCAAAGTAGGAACCGTTACCGAGGCGCAGGTGCTCGAGATTGCCGAAAAGAAGATGGTGGATCTTAACACCGAGAACGTCGAACAGGCGGCCAAGATCATCAAGGGTGCAGCCCGATCGATGGGAATCACGATTACGGAATAAAATAGCTCGTAAGCTCGTCAGCCGGGGTTAGCTCGTAAGCGAGAATGCGGGATGCAGAAAAAGAGGCGCATGCGCCTCTTTTTTGGTAACAAGGGTTGTTATTCTCGGCTCAGGCCCCGTATCGTGGTACGGGTCCGCCAGCCGGCGGATCCGGCGGGAATCTGGGGCCTGTGTCATTCCGGCGGAGGCCGGAATCCATTTCAACCTCGTGCGGAACGCACAATTATAGATGCGCGTGTCGCGCAAAGGTGGAAGTGGATCCCGGGTTAAGCCCGGGATGACAATCTTCTGTGAACTGTGAACTATTTTCTGTATACTATAGCTATGGATATCAAAGGAAAGACAGTATTCATCACTGGTGGGGCGACGGGCATCGGACTGGAAACTGCGAAAAAATTCATCGCCGAAGGTGCGAATGTGGTCATTTATTCCCATGGCGCGACAAGCTCGGAAGCGATGTCGCTTCCTGTCGATCGTGCATTAGTCATAGAAGGGGATGTATGCGATCGAGCACAAGTTGCCCTTGCTATTGCGGAAGCAAAGAAGCGTTTTGGCGGCATCGATGTGCTTATCAACAATGCGGGCGTTGCCCAGCGCAAGCGATTTACTGATACGACGGAAGCCGAGTGGCAAAACATGGTCAATGTGAACCTGGCCGGCATGTTTATTGTTACGCAGGAGGTTTTGAAGATCATGGATACTGGCGTTGTGGAAACCGATCATGACGGTTGCACTGTGAAGCGAACGAGCATCATCAATATTTCATCGGGGGCGGGACTCTTTGGCATTCCCGAGCTTGCCGTGTATTCGGCGACCAAGGCCGGCGTGATCGCGTTTACGCAGGCGTTGTCGGCCGAGCTGGTACAGTCGGGCATCGATGTGATCACTATTACTCCCGGATCAGTAGGAACGGATATGTTCAAAGAACTGTTCAAGGGCACAGAGGCGCATCATACACCCGCAGATGTCGCGGAAGTAATTTATAAGACGGTCACCGGGGAAATGAAGCCGGATAACCGTCTGATCGTGGATTCGTTCTATCACCAAAGGGTATAAGGGCAGTGACATGGATGACTGCGACAAGAGTCAGAGAAATTCTGAAATAAAAAACGCTTAATAATATTGCTATAGCAATATTATTAAGCGTTTTTATCCGCATTATTCGTGGGGGGATTTTTTGATGGCGATGTCGCCGAAGCGGTCGGGTTGTTCTACGCGAATATGTTGGTCGCGCAGCAGATGGAGCAGCGCAAGAAAGAGGACCACGACCTCCTTCTTTGATTTTTCATTGATCAGATTGCCGAAGCTTTTTATGCCCGCAGTAACTTTCATGAGTATTTCCTCGATCTTTTCTTCGAGCCTTACTACCGTGTTCTCAACCTTTTTGAACTCAAGTGCTGCGGCCTTAAGGGTTTCGAATAGGGTTGTCATCGCCGCGTGCATTGCTGACGGTGTTATTTCGGGTGATGGGTAGAAGATAGTCGGTCGGCCGAGCAAGAGCGGGCGCGCAACTGCCACCGATTCTTGCTCATAAAGCGCTTTGACATGTACCATGGCAGGTTTGAATCGTTGGTAGAACTTCAATCGATGTTCGAGATCTTTGATATCTTCCTGATCTTCGGCAGACAATACGAGCGAGGGAAGGAGTGCTTTTGACTTGATCAATAATAGGCGCGATGCGATCGCCACAAAATCGGAAAGAAATCGAATCTCTACCTCGTTGCGTTCTTTGCCCGACAGATTCATTTCCTGTACAAATTTAAGAAAATCATCGGTCACTAAAGCAAGGCTCACTTGTGTGATCTCCAATTTGCGCGCCTCGATCATTTCAAGGAGTGTCTCTATAGGCCCGGTGAATTGTGCGGTGTTTATTTGGTACATAATAATGACCTATAACTTATAACCGATAACTGATTACAGGATACAGCATTCTGATGTGGATGTATTTTGTCAAAAGTCATCCGTTGTTTGTTATCAGTTAGTTTTTGTAAACAAAAACTGTATCGGGTCGAGGTAGCCGTAATCGCGCGGATCGCCCGGCGTGTAACCGTAACACGCATGCGGTTCACTTTCCATTGCTCCAGGTATTTTGATCTTGCACGCCATGCCGCCGTCCGGATTTTCCAATACCGGTTTTGTCTTTAATTCAAAGTGCAGATGGATGTCGTCGGGGTTGGTGCTGTCGCAGCCATCGGTGCCGACCTTCCAGTTGTTTTGGCAGCCATAGGCGCTGTTGCCGACCGTTCCGAGCGTGTCGCCGGCGTGTACCGTGCCGCCTTCCGTGATCGAAGCGGCAATCGAGGCAAGATGCGCATAGACGCCGTAAAGCGTTTTCCCGTCGATGGTGTGTTCGACGATGACTGTTGCTCCCATGCCATGATCCGTTCCGTCATTCGGCTGTATTCGCATGACTGTTCCGTCGGTTATTGCATATGCGCCAAGATCCGTCGCATCGCGGTTCGGAGCAAGGTCTACGCCCGCGTGCTCATCGTAATCGAGCATAAGTTTATCGAGGTTGCCGGCGTAGCTCCATGTTGAACGGAGCGGGCTATAGAACCGCTGACGGATCCAAAATTGATCCATGGCCACTGGCGCGTATAGGGTCGGTTTGATCGTTCTGTCGCCGAAGGTCTTATAAATGACAAGCTGATCGCCGCGATCCAAAAAATCGAACAAGCGTTTTGCGATATCCGTTTCGAAGCGCAGGCATCCTCCGCTGAACTGCGATGTCACTTTTGTGCCATCGTCATAAAAGGGGATCTCGTGCATGAAAAAATCTTCGGTGATCTGGATCGCATAGGGCATATTGACCGGGAACAATGAGGATCGGTGCTTTTCGTTCATGAACCCCACGCGGAAGTAACCCGTCGGCGTTTGGAACCACACATTTTCCGGTGATTGATAAGCGACGGGTAGTATGTCGACGATCTTTCCGTTTTCAAACAAAATAATTTTTTGCGTCGTAAGATCGATCTGTGCTCCTTTTTGTTCGGTTATTTTTGGTGCTTCAAAGCAGTAATGCCGGTCGGTTTCGTCTGCTAATTGCAGTGTTTCTGCGCAAATGTTCTTTTGTTTTTCTTCTTGCGACATGGTAATCAGCCGGCGTGAAAGTGTCGCCACTTGCGACTGTGCCGCCAGTTGTTGTGCGGGCTCCGGATAGACCGCTTTGCCGATGTTCCATCCACCCCAAAAAAGAAGCGGGGTTGCGATAAGGATGCCGGTTGTTGTTCGGATGGTTTGCATGATAGGGGCGGGCGTTATTGCACAGTGACGACGAATCGTCGTGCATACTTAATGTTCTATGCGTATTGTATTGATGCCCTTATTGTCTATGAAATAAACGGAATCGTTTTCAGCTACATAGCGATAGTCGGTGAACCCACTTATGAGTAGAAATGTATTCAGGGGTTTTCGGTCGTCTAATTCCGTGATCGCAAGTTCGCCGGTCCATTCGATCAACAGGTGATAGGAATCCCTGTGCCAGTGAACGGTTTGTACCGGTTTTTCTTGTGGCAGTGCAATGGCGATGATCTCGCCCGCCTTTTTGCGGATGTCGCCATTGAAATCTTCAATGAACAGCACACTTGCTTCGCCGGTTGCTTCGACAAAGGCCAACTTTTTTCCATCCGGAGAGAATGTAAATGAGGTGACATTGCTTGAAACGCGGCGGATCGTTTTTGTTTTTGGGTCGAATAGAGACAACGCATATGCCGTGTCGGAAAACGCCATTGATCCGCTTCCGGTCGTGGACAGCGCTGTAATGACGGTCGTGGTTGCTATGTGCGCGTTCAGCTCACCGAGCAAGGCCTTTGACTTGAAGATCAGATTGAGCGTGAATGCCCTTTGCGTGCGCGGTCGTACACCGGTGCCAACCAGCTCAACTCCGACGATTGTTGAATCTTGCATGTTCCATGTGGCGAGTGATCCCTTGAGCAAGACCTCTACGGTCTTTTTTTCGGAATCGAACAGCTTGAGGCCGGATGCGTCTTCGATGACGAATTGGGTCGGCTTGAACGGAACGAACGAGACCTTTTTGATCTTCAGTCCCCGTTGTGCATTGGCAGCGGCAAGGCTTAGGTTGAGCGTGCTGGACGCATTTGTTTTATCGTACAGATAGTAGATTCCTGTTGCGGTATCCTGCAATATCATTTTATCAGCTGTTTGCATCGTATCCACAAGACGGGTTCCTTTGGTCGGTGCGATGAATGTCCGTTCGATCTGTTTCGGAATAAGCTGCACATTCAACAGCTCCTCGACTTGCGATGGTTTTACTGTAAGGGTTTTGTGGTAGGTATGGTAACCATCTTTTGTTATTTCTACCCGATATGTCTTGGGGAGCAGGTTTGATATGAGCGTGCCGCTTTGCAGAATACCCGCAGCATCCTTGTACGGTTTTCCGTTTATCGTAATGGCGGTATCGCGCACATTTGTTTTGATATAGATCGCGCCGATCTTTTGGAATGTTTTTGTTTCGGTGGAGAACCGCCATCCGTATGAGTAGAGGAGCACTCCCGTTCCTCCTATGAGAAAAGCGGCTACGAAGAGGTAAAATAATACGATTCTTGTTTTGTGTTGCATAGGCGAGCTCGTGCACTTGGTGAATTGCTGCGTTGCGGGTCCCCGGCGCTGCGGTCGTCGTACGAATAGTACGCCTTCCTTGCGCCGCTCCCGGTCTGCTCCGCGTAAGAATGGATGCTTCGCCGACATTCCAAATTGCGACACGGCTCCGCCGTGGGCAATTTTAGTCACGCCTTGCACTTCACTCAAGTCCGCGAGCTCTTAGGGATCAATCAATTTGATTTAGTGATACATATGTTATAGTATAAAAACACTAATTAAGCAACAATCCATGCGGTTTATTATCAACGGAGGGAAGCCATTGCGGGGGGCTATCGAGGTCAAAGGTTCGAAAAATGCCACGACGAAAATGATGATCGCGTCGCTTCTTACTGATGAAGAATGCGTGCTGGAAAACTTTCCGTCGATTGGAGATACGGAGATCACGAAAGAGCTGTGCGAACATATCGGGGCAACCGTGACCGTCGACGGCTCCACTGCGCGTCTGTGCACTCCGAATATCAAAAGTCATCGGGTAACACAATTGACCCGCCGAAACCGCATTCCGATCCTTGCGCTTGGGCCGTTGTTGAACCGCGTCGGCAAGGCGGAGGTTCCCGTGTTGGGCGGCGATAAGATCGGCGCCCGTCCGGTCGACATTCATCTTGATGGATTGAAGCAGCTTGGCGCCGAGATAACGCATGATGATAAATTTTTCTATGCCAGCGCTCCGAATGGATTGACAGGCGCGACGATCACACTTCGTTATCCAAGCGTCGGTGCCACAGAAAACATCATCTTGGCTTCTGTGTTGGCGAAAGGGCGTACGGTCATTCACAATGCGGCCGTGGAGCCCGAGATCATGGATATTATTTTGCTGTTGCAAAAGATGGGCGCGATCATCGGACTTGGTTCCGACCGTACGATTTATATAGAAGGAGTAAAGAAGTTGCATGGCGCACGACATCGCATTCTTCCCGATCGCAACGAGGCAGTTTCGTTTGCCTGTCTTGGGTTGGCGTTTCCGGGCAACGAGGTGACGGTAAAGAACGCCGTACAAAAAGATCTGATCACATTTTTGAATGCGGTTCGCAAGATCGGCGGGGAGTACCGTATCGAAGATGACGGCATTACCTTTTTCCGTAAAGATGGACTGGTGGCAAGCGAAGTGGAAACCGATACGCACCCCGGGTTCATGACTGATTGGCAACAGCCGTTTTTGATCCTGCTCACGCAGGCGGCGGGCACATCCGTCATGCACGAGACCGTGTATGAGGACCGGTTCGGATACACCGAAGAGTTGAAGGCCATGGGTGCAAATATTGCCGTATTCTCGAAATGTCTTGGGGAGTTGTCGTGTCGCTATAACGGACAGGGATTTCCGCACAGCGCTATCGTCTCCGGCCCGACCCCGTTGCGGGGTGTTGATACGCTCAAGGTGCGCGACCTGCGTGCCGGCATGGCGCATATGATTGCTGCGTTGGTCGCCGAAGGTGAATCTGTTATTGAGGGTATTGAGGAGATTGACAGAGGATATGAGGTTCTCGATACCAGGCTTAGGGCGCTTGGCGCGGATATTCGCCGGGTTGATTGATGATCGGCCGCGTTTTTTAATCAGTTTTTGCGCGATAAAGAGTAATTTGTACAATCGATAAAAAAAGGGTAGTATCGAGTAATATAACTAAGTATATTGCGGGTGGTTTTGCCTTGAGCACTTGCCCGTTTTTTAAGAAACAATCGCATGTTTACGAGAAAAATCGGAATCGATCTGGGAACTGCAAATACCATCGTATTTGTAGAAGGGAAGGGATTTGTCATCAACGAGCCAACCATCGTTGCATTGAGCGTGCCCGAGAATACGGTGCTTGCTGTTGGCAGGGAGGCAAAGGATATGATCGGCCGAACGCCGAGCGACATCGTGGCGTACCAGCCATTGCGGGAGGGTGTTATTGCCGACTACTATATTACCAAGGCGATGTTGAAATATTTTATTACCAAGGCTATTGGTTCCTTTAATGTGTTTAAGCCGGACATCGTTATTTCCGTTCCGGCTGGCATTACGCAAACGGAGCGTCGCGCGGTGATCAATGCCGCAAAAGAAGCGGGTGCACGCGAAGCCTATATTGTGCGCGAGCCGATGCTCGCCGCATTGGGTGCGGGCATTCCGATCAATTCCCATGCGGGCAACATGATCATTAATATCGGCGGCGGTACGACCGAAACCGCGGTGGTTTCGCTGGGTGGTATCGTATCATGGGCAAGCTTGCGCGTTGCGGGAAACAAGTTCGACATGGCCATCGTCGATTACATCAAGAAAAAGTATTCGCTTTCCATAGGACAGCAAACATCCGAAGCGATCAAGATCCAGATCGGCTCCGCATTGACGACCAAAGACAAGCGCACTATGGAAGTGCGCGGACGCGACCTTATCACCGGATTGCCAAAAGATATTATGGTCACCTCAAATGAGGTTGCCGAGGCGATCCATCCGTATCTGCTTGATATCGCAAGCGAAGTGCAGAATGTGTTCAATGAAACTCCGCCCGAGCTTGTTGCGGATGTTATGGAAAAGGGCATAATCATTTCCGGCGGCGGTGCGCAGATCCCGTATTTGGCCGACTTCCTGAAGCGTATGTTGGGCGTGAATGCCTATGTTGCCGAAGAGCCGCTGTTCTGCGTGGCCAAAGGCGCAGGGCTTATATTGACCCATTTGGATGTGTACAAGAGGACATTATTAAATAAACGATGATCGGTTAACGGGTTAGCGTGTTAACAGGTTGAAAAATCGGGACAGATGTTCCGATTTTTTGTATCCTGTGGGATTTGACAAGTTCTTCCATTATGCGCTTTACTGGACTTAGTACTACTTACATACATCGTTTTTATTCACTGCACACCCACAGAGGAGGAGGCGGTATGCACACTATCGAGGGGAAGTTGCCGTTGTATCTCGGAGTCATCGCGCTGATGAAAGCGAAGGCGCAGATGGTGAGTGTGTCGCATTCGCATGAAAAACAGCTCTTTGAGCTCGGCAATCTGTTGCGCATGTCGCAATGGCAATCGGCGGAGGACCTCTCTGTCGCGGTGCGCCGGCTGTTGGAGATTCGTGCCGCCATGCTTTCCGCTGGAACCGATATGATCGCCTGCCGCTTGTTTCTTCGACAGCTGATCGAGGAGCTTACGGCAGAAGCGACCAGAATGATGCCCAAACCGGCAAATTGCCCAAGAGGGTTTTTATCCGGCATGCATGAATAACGCGTTGCCTTACATCGCATAAAAGCCGCGGACACTCGCGGCTTTTTTCCACATGGGGCTTTGGGTCTATTTTTGATATACTGTTAGCAATATGAAAAAGACCTCGCCGTTCATTGATGAATATATCGATTTTTTGAACGGGTTTTTGCGCGACGATGTAAAAACACTCGATGTTGTTTTTGATTGTTCCAACGGGGCTGCGGGGTCTGTGATAGAGCGGTTATTTTCGGATAGCATCATTCTTAATGGACGGCCTGATGGGAACTTCCCGAATCATGCGCCGGATCCGTTGCACGCGGGTTCGCTGCGCGCGTTACAGGAGGGTGTTGTTTCTAATGGTGCCGATGTGGGCATCATCTTCGATGCGGACGGAGACCGTGTTTTCTTTATTGACGATATGGGACGCTTTGTCGATCCGGATGTCGTGGCATATCTGCTACTGTGGTCCTTGCGTCCGAATCGATTTGTGACCGATGCAAAAGATGGATGGCTTGTGCGCCGGCAATTGCTTGGCGCGAAACGCATTGCGGGCAAGACGGGGCATTATCATATCAAGCAAGTGATGCGTGCGAAAGACGCCGAATTCGGGTGCGAGCGATCGGGGCATTATTATTTCAAAAACTTTTTCTATTGCGACTCGGGCATCATGGCGGCCGTCGCGGTGCTGAACGCGCTTGCGCGATTGCCGTATGCGCTGTCTGAATTTGTGGACCTCTTGCCGGCAACATACCGATCGCCAGAGATCAATGTCCCTATTTCGCCTTCCGTTGCGCCTGCCGCGTTGTTTGCGCGCATAGAAGCCGCATATAAAAAGGATGCTGCCGCGATATCGAAGACAGATGGCATTGGCATGGATTTTGCAGATCCCGATTGGTGGTTCAATGTGCGGCTTTCCAATACCGAACCGCTGGTGCGGTTGAATGTGGAAGCGCAGGATAAAGCGGTGTATGATGCGCAATTGAAAAAATTGACATATCTTCTAAAAAGCGTTACCTAAAGAAGGTATGCGTGACTTTATCGTTTTCGACATCGAGACAAAAAACACGCTCGCCGAAGTGGGGCGGGATAATTTTAACGACCTGCAGGTTTCCGTGGTGGGTCTTTTTTCCTATGCGCAAGATAAATATATTTCGTTCGACGAACACCACATGATCGAATGCAGTGAACTGTTGCGCGATGCCGAATGCATCATCGGGTTCAGTATTACCCGATTCGATATTCCCGTATTGAACAAGCACTGCAAGTTCAATCTGTACGGCGTGCCGCGCATCGACCTGCTCGATGACATCGAAATGCAGTTAGGGAGACGGATCAGCCTGGATCTTTTGGCAAAGGTAAATCTGGGAACGCAAAAAACGCACCATAGTCTTGAGGCTCCGGTGATGTATCGCGAGGGCAGACTGGAGGAGCTTGCCGATTATTGCTTGCACGATGTGCGCATAACAAAAGATCTGTATGAGCTTGCCCGCACGCAGGGCTATTTGTTGGTTCCGCAGTGGGGGAGCGAAGAGCCGGAACGGGCAACATTCAATTTTGGTCCATTCTAAGCGTCTTTTGGTGGTATTGACTTATTGTTACTTATATGCTTTAATTTAAATATACGCAGTTCGTTTACAAACCCATATACCAAGGAGGTGAATTATCGGAGAGCGCTAAACATTGGAATGCTGTTCAGAAATTAACGAAGTTCGGAAGAAAACAAGACGGAGGAAGAACGATGAACGCATCAACCGCATCAACCGATCCCCAAAGCACCGCCAAGAAACTTACCGCCCCGCTTGCCCAGCAGTTTGAACTTGCCCTCGCAAAGAGGAGCAAGGAAAAAGTAAAACCCGCCCTACCCGACCTCGACGCCATTAAAGTGGCGGTCGTCAGCGATGACGACATCGAGAAACAGGTCGAGGAAGCCCGCGGCCGGAGCGCGTACGCCCAGAAGGCGGCGCAGAAGATCATCATGATCCGCGCCCGCGTGACTCAGATTAATCTGGTCAAGGAGCGTGGTGGCATGCTGACATCCGGCGATGTTGCGGAGCTGAAAAAGCTCGCAGCCGAGGAGGAAAAGATCCTCGGCGCGGGCGATGAAGAGCTGCAAAAGTCGTTGAAGTTCGCACTTTTCATCGAAGAGATCCGTTCTGCCTCGCCGACCTCTGAAAACGCGCTTGCGTTTCTGGTGCGTGCCGTGGATATCGGGCGGTTCCGCGAACCGACCGATGCCGAGAAGCAGGCTTTCCGTGCTGCCGACAACAAGTACCCCTCGGGGACCTTGTTCTACGCCAAAAAGGCGTACCTGTCGGTTTACACCGGTGGCCCGCAACGCGCGCTCGAAGCGGAGCTGCGCAAGTTCATCGGCGCCGTCAAGAAAAACGACGGCAAGGCCGAGCGGGCCGAGATCGAGTTCATTCTGCAAAACGGAGAGGCTGAACTCGGCGATATGCGCAGGGGCATTGTCGGGGTCTACGCCCTTAATCTGCCTCATCGGGAGACCAATGGGAAAGTCTTCCGCGCCGGAGCCGCTCTTGTTTCTCTTGAGAAGAAAAAGATCGGCAAAGGTGGCGAAATGCCGATCGTCAAGATCGTCCGCGGCGCCGGCACGCTGGCGTGGATGAACGAACACAAGGGGAGATGGATTTCCCTTTCGTCGTACTGTCGCTATACCAGCGACAAGAACCTCGAGGGTGAACTGTTGGAGTTTTCCAACAAATTCATCCGCACTCTTGAGGCCGCGGTAACGGCGCTCCGCCGCTCTAGGGCGGCGTAACACCGGTTTACCGGTAAAACCACAGGGAGGGGCTTCGGCCCCTCTTTTTTTTGCACCCGTTTCTTGCACCCTTTTATTTTTTGTGATATATTCTTTTCATCGTGAAAACATACGCAAAACTTATCTTAACCGGTATTGCCGTTGTGGCCGTGTTGGCCGCAGTGTTTGTTCTCCCAATATCGAAAAAACCGTTTGATTTTGGTTCAAGGATCGCTCCATGGAGACTGGGGCTTGATCTGGTAGGTGGTTCTCATTTAGTGTACGAGGTCGACATGTCCAATGTCGAAGCAAAAGATCGCGATTCCGTCATGAACGGACTCAAGGATGTCATCGAGCGGCGCGTGAACCTGTTTGGCGTCAGCGAGCCGCAGGTCGTTACCGCGAAAGAAGGCGAGTCGCATCGGTTGATCGTGGAACTTGCAGGTATTCCCGTCGAGGAAGCCATTAAGCAGATCGGCGAAACCCCGATGCTTGATTTTCGTGAAGTGTATGAAGTCGGTACGACGACCGCATTTTTGCCGACCAACCTTACCGGCCGTTATTTGAAAAAGGCGCAGATGACATTCGACCAAACACTTGGCACGCCGAGCGTAAGCCTTGAGTTCAACGACGAAGGCGCCGCATTGTTTGAAGAATTGACCGCACGCAACATCGGCAAACCGATCGCGATCTTTTTGGATGGAGAACCCATTGAAGTGCCGACCGTACGGGAAAAGATCTCCGGCGGAACCGCACAGATCACGGGCAAGTTCACTTCCGATGAAGCGCGCAAAATGGTGGAACGATTTAATGCGGGCGCATTGTCCGCTCCGATGTCGCTCATCAGCCAGCAGACCGTTGGCGCAAGCCTTGGTCAGGAATCGCTGAAGAACGCGATCAAGGCCGGGTATCTTGGCACCATCGCCATCATATTATTTATGCTCGCGTACTATCGCAGGTTTGGCCTCTATTCGTCCGTTGCATTGGTCATTTACATCGCACTGTCTGCGGCAATCTTCAAATTGGGTGTTACCATGACCCTTGCGGGTATCGCAGGTTTCATTCTTTCCATCGGGATGGCCGTGGATGCAAACATCCTTATTTTCGAGCGCACTAAAGAAGAGTTAAAGCGCGGACTTTCCAAATCTGCCGCGGTCGAAGAAGGATTCCGCCGTGCATGGTCTTCCATCCGAGACTCGAATGTTTCAACGGGCATCACCTGCTTGATCCTGTTCTTTACCACATCCAGCTTTGTGAAAGGATTTGCATTGACACTCGGTATCGGCGTATTGGTCAGCATGTTCTCGGCCATTACCGTGACCCGATTGCTCATGTATGTGTTTTCGTTAAAAACAAAGAAGCACTAATCGTCATCATTTAACAGGTCTATGAATATCATAAAACACAAAGCATGGTTTCTCGGCTTCTCGACGATCTTGATCATCGTGAGTATTGCCGCGCTTGCCGTATTCGGTCTTAAAACTGGCATTGATTTCCGCGGGGGAACGATGTGGCAGGTGAAGCAGGTTTCCGGCGAGGTCGTCATGAACGAAGCCGCGCTGAAGGATTTTTTGGGCACCACGCTCGAAGATAAAAATTTCACCATGTTTCCCGTCGAAGACGGAAGCTATCTGATCCGCATGTCCGCTATTTCCGAGGCTGCGCATCAGCAGCACTTGCAGGATATGCGTACCCGTTTTGGGACTATCGATGAAGGGCAGTTTCAGTCCATCGGCGCGACCGTGGGTCAGGAATTGCGCAATAAGGCATTGTGGGCAATGCTGTATGTCGTTTTGGGAATTTCACTGTATGTGACCTATGCGTTCCGCAAAGTTTCTTATCCGGTGAAATCATGGAAGTACGGCATCATCACGCTGATCACCTTGTTGCATGATGTGATCGTACCCGCTGGTTTCTTTGCCTTTTTGGGTTGGAAGTTTGGCGTCGAGATCGATACGAATTTCATTGTCGCATTGCTCGTAGTCATGGGCTTTTCCGTTCACGACACCATTGTGGTATTTGATCGGATCCGTGAAAATGTGCTTAACCACAGCGGAAATACTTCGTTTTCCGACATCGTAAATAAGAGCGTCAACCAAACGATCGTCCGTTCCATCAACACATCATTGACCGTTTTGATCGTTTTGGTGGCCATGTATTTTTATGGTCCGGCAACCTTGCAGTACTTCGTTTTGACCTTATTGATCGGTATTGCCATGGGAACCTACTCCTCGATCTTCGTGGCAAGCCCCCTCTTGACATTATCCCGTAAATTAAGTAAAGTTTAATCATTAATCGGTAGATTGGATTTAACTATTATGAAGAACACAGGCAATATCATCGAACAGGTAACGCACGCATTGTCCGCTCGACAACGGGAAATAGTCGAGGAACGTTTTGGACTTCGCGATGGACAGGAAAAGACCCTGCAGGAACTCGGCGAACGCAACGGCATTACCCGTGAGCGCGTGCGTCAGATAGAGGCAGAAGGGCTTCGTTTGGCGCGGGAACGCTTCAGCGATGCAGGTGGCGATCGCTTGGTGCAGGTCGCCAAGGAGCAGCTCGTTGCTTTGGGCGGCGTTCGCAAGGAAGATGATTTTGTCGAAGACATGCGCACGGTATTGAAAGATGCGACCGTAAATAAGAACCAGTTTCGTTTCTTGTTCCGCATTGCCGGCGAGCCGATGTACCACTCTGAAAGTGATCATTCCTATGGCTTTTGGTCCTCGGACAATATTGTCGTCAAAAAGGCAGAGACTTTCATTGAAAAGGCGGTCAAGTTCTTTGGAGGCAAAAAAGAAGAAATAGTCTTCAAGGGACAGTTCGACCCGCACTTCAAACAGGTCGTGACCGCTTCGGGCATCGACCGAACCGTCGGCATGAATTACCTTGGCATTTCGAAGCAGTTTTCCGTGAATCCGTATTCCGATTTTGGTCTTTCCCATTGGGAAGAGATCACGCCGAAGACCGCGCGCGCAAAGGCGTATCTTATCTTGCGCAAACATGGCAAGCCGATGCACTTCCGCGATATTGCCACCACGATCAATTCGATCGGGTTCGATAAAAAGCCGGTGTATGCGCAGACGATCCATAATGAATTGATCAAGGATGGGCGATTTGTCCTCGTAGGTCGCGGTATGTATGGTTTGACCGAACATGGGTTTTTCCCGGGTACGGCAAAGGATGTCATCAAGCAGGTGCTTGTCGACAATGGTCCGCTTGCCCAACACGAGGTCGTGCAGTTGGTTTCCTCTCAGCGATTCTTGAAGGAAAACACTATTTTGCTCAACTTGCAGAACAAGAAATATTTCAAACGATTGGACAACGGAACATATCATGTTGCGTAACATAATCCAATAACAACACAAAGGAGCGCGTATGCGCTCCTTTGTCATTCCCGCGGAGGCGGGAAGCCATCTTTTCGTACTTTTTTAATAAAGTACGGCAAAAATCGCGAGCGAGTAAAAATGGCGGAATGGGCTCTGAAATCTCTTACGAAACTGCGAACTCGCTCCTGTGCGCCGCTCAAACAACGCAGTTTCTGAGGAGATTTCCATCGCCCATTTGATCCGCCATTTTCACAGGCTCGCAGTCGCAGAATGCAAAAAGTCATAGCGCATGCCTTTCCGCGCTTTTTTGTTGGACCATTTTACGATATACTAAAAGAGATACATGGAAAACATTTCGGACTTTCTATTGGATTATTTTTCGATCACCCCGATCGTACAGGATATTATCCTTGGCATTGCGCGAAGCATTGGCGAGGTCTTTTCGTATGTTTGGTGGATCGTCATTCCGGTCGCCTTGGCGTTCTATCTTTGGGACCTCTATGTCGACTCGAACAAAAAAGCGGCAAAAAAAGCGCAGAAGTGGGTCGTGCTCGAATTGCGCATTCCTAAGGAAAACTTGCGCAGTCCGAAGTCCATGGAACAGGTGTTTGCCACGATCCATGGCACCTATGTCGGCGAGATCAAATGGTGGGACGAAAACATCAAGGGAAAGGTGCAAAACGCCTTGTCGTTTGAAATGGTTGGGCGAAGCGGGGGCGTATATTTTTATGTGCGCGTGCCGGCCGAGCATCGCAATTTGACTGAGTCTGCGCTGTTTGCGCAATATCCTGCCGCGGAAATAGCCGTTGTCGATGACTACATCAGCTTTTTGCCGATGATGTTGCCCAACGACATATATGATGTATGGGGCGTCGATATGGTCCTTGATAAAGACAGCGCGTATCCTATCAAAACTTATCTATACTTTGAAGAAAAAGAAGAAGAACAGCGCCTCGATCCGCTTACGGTCATTTTGGAGACTATGTCAAAGTTGCGCGAAAATGAAATGATCTTCGTGCAATACATATCCAAGCCGACCGGTGAAAAAACGCACAGTTATAAAAAGGGCGGGCAGGCGATCGTCGATAAAATGCTGGGCCGCGAGGTAAAGGTTGCTCCCGAGTTGAGCATACTTGATTATCTTGTCTTGTGGATCAAGAATTTTTTCCTTGCGTTTATAAGCACTCCGGAATGGCCGGAGCCTCCGAAAAAATCAGAATCCGCGCCAAAGACCATTGCGTCGTTGAGTTTTTCCGAAAAGGAGGCACTCGAGGGCGTCGAAGGGAAAATATCAAAGCTGTGCTATGAGGTAAGCGTGCGCGCAGTATTTATAGACCGACAAGAAACATTCCACAAGGGGTACATCGGCGGCATCATGGGCGCGTTCAAGCAATTCGGATCTCAGCATATGAACTCGTTCAAGCCCAACAAGGAAACATCGGTAAACCCGCCTAAGGGCCTAAGGGCGTGGTTGTTCCCGGCGTGGAAAAATCATCAGGAATTCATGAAAAAGCGGGCCATATTCGGGGCCTATCGCGAGCGGATCATGATCAAAAAGGCGCCGGTCTTTTCTATTGAAGAATTGGCTACACTGTACCATGTGCCGTCATCGTTGGTTACCGCGCCGAGCATGCGCCGTATCGAGGCAAAGAAAGGCGAGCCGCCGGAGAATCTGCCGATAGAATAAATAACCAACAACATACCATCAGTATTGTCATTCCGAGCGAAACGGTACTCCGTAACGCCGAGGAATCTGCAGTTGATTATTACAGATTCCTCGGCAAGCTTCGGAATGACAAAAAAAGTTCGCGTTTCATTTGTGACATATTATGAGTAACAAAGAAATTTCAATTTTTGCAAAGACGAATTTTCGCAATCAAAGCGTTAATTTTGGCATCAAAATGAACGACCGCCTACGGCATATGTACATCGTCGGGAAGAGTGGTACGGGTAAGACCACCATGATGAAAAACTTGATGATCAACGACATCAAGAATGGATTCGGTGTTGCCGTGCTCGACCCGCATGGTGAATTCGTCGAAGAGTTGCTTAAGCATGTACCCGAGGATCGCATTAAGGATGTCATTTATGTCAATCCGGCCGATATTGAAAATCCGGTCGGGTTCAATCCGCTTGAACGCGTCGGTGATGAACATGCGCACCTTGTCGCGTCGGCCGTAATGGGCGTGTTTCAAAAAATCTGGGTGGACGCATGGTCTGCGCGTATGGAATATATCTTGAACAACACCCTGTTGGCGCTTTTGGAATATCCGGGAACAACCCTATTAAGTATTATGCGCATGCTTGCGGAGAAAGAGTACCGCCTGAAGGTCGTTTCCAATTTAAAGGACCCGGTCATCAAGTCGTTCTGGGAAAACGAATTTGCAAAATATACCGACAAATTCATGACCGAGGCCATTGCACCGTTGCAGAACAAGGTTGGGCAATTCAGTTCCAACCCGGTCATTCGCAACATCATCGGTCAACCGAAGTCCACCATCGACATGCGCAAGGCGATGGACGAAGGCAAGATATTGATTTGCAATCTTTCGCAGGGCCGTCTCGGCGAAGATAATTCCGCATTGCTCGGCGCCATGATCATTACCAAGATCCAGCTGGCTGCCATGAGCCGCATCGACATTCCCGAGAGTGAACGCAGGCCGTTCTTTTTGTACATCGACGAGTTTCAGAACTTTTCCACTGGTTCATTTACGAAGATCTTCGCCGAGGCGCGCAAATATGGACTTGGCTTGACGCTGGCCCACCAGTATGTCGATCAGCTTAAAAAAGAAGAAGGGCTTGCAGAGGCAATCGTCGGCAACATTGGCACCTTGGCTATGTTCCGCGTTGGCGCCATCGACGCCGTATTTTTTGAAAAGGAATTCGAGCCCGAGTTTACGCCGCAGGATATGATCGGCTTGTCAAACCGGCATATTTACCTTAAATTGTTGGTTGACGGCCAGGCATCGAGACCATTTTCGGCAGAGACCTTGCCGCCGTATCCAATTCCGCAGCCGAATTACGAGGATGTCATTATTGAAAACTCCCGTAGGAATTATTCCATGCCTAAGGCGTTGGTTGATGAAATGATCGCCAAGGAATATATGGGTTCGGGTAAGGCGTCTATGGCAGATAAGGTTATGCGCCGGGATGAACGGTCGCTGGGCTCAACACTGACCCCGAGGGATTATCCGCCGAAGCGTGAATATTCGAGGTCCTTTGGTTCCGAGTCCTCCTCCTCCGCCAGCGGGCGGATACCGGCGGGCAAGCAGGATAAATCCTTCGTCCGCCAGCCGGCAGATCAGGACAGATCGTCGTTTGCGCGGGCATCCCAGGACGGGCCGTTGACCGACAGGCCGACGAACGCGCGGCCATTTAGCGGAGATCGTGGCACCAGTCCTGTGCCGCATCGCCCAGCGATGGACGATAGATCTCGCAGCATGCCGCAGGATAAACCAAGGCATGTGTTCGAGAAAAAAGCAGTCAATATCGATGACCTGAAAAAGGCAATCGAAGAATCATTACAAAAAAGAAAAGAAGGGCAGGGGTTAGACGCTTCATCGGAAGAGAAGTGAGTGTGTCATCCCGTGCTCCGACACGGGATCCAGAGTGCGGGGAACAAGGCGCTGGATACCGGTCCCCGATCAGGTCGAGGACAGGCCCTCACCCGCCGGTATGACAATTCGGGGAATGCTGGATACCGGCCTCCGCCGGTATGACAATGTGCATGCAGATTTATGCTTTTGCGTAGATGGTAGAATAAAATCATTATAATATATACATTATGTTAGGCATCAACGACTTGGAAAAAGGAAGCTCTATCATTATGGACGGAGATCCGTTTATTGTACTTGAAATATCCCATCAGCATGTCGGACGGGGAGGTTCTTCCGTGCAGACGAAATTGAAAAATCTGCGCACCGGCCAAGTGCTGTCGCGCAACTTTAAGCCGGCCGACGAATTTGAAGAAGCCGAAGTGGAAGAATTGAAATCAAAATATCTGTATGCAAGCAAGGGCGAGTTTTGGTTTTGCGAATCGGCAAACCCGGGTAAGCGGTTCAGCTTGACCGAAGAAACGGTCGGTGATCAGAGGGATTTTTTGAAGGCCGACATGGAAGTGGTCGCGCTTATCTTTAATGAAAAGATATTCGCCGTGCGGTTGCCGGTCAAAATGGAATACCGGGTCGCGGAAGCCCCTCCGGCCATTAAGGGCAATACCGCACAAGGCGGCACGAAGGTCGTGGTCCTTGAATCAGGCGCAAAGGTGAATGTACCCATGTTCATCAACGAAAACGACATCATTCGTGTAAATACGCAGACCGGCGAGTATGCCGAGCGCGTGGAAAAAGCGTGAGTAAAGCTCGATAGCTCATTAGCTTGATAGCTTAATAGAAGGATAGCTCCATAGAGAAGAAGCTTGATAGCTCGTTAGTCAAGATATACAAAGAAGCGCTTTGCGCTTCTTTGTATCCTACATTTTGCACTCACTATTAAGCTATCAAGACTTCTTTTCCATCGAGCTTATTTGTTGTATACTTATTATACTATGGCTATTATCTATGGAATCGATACTGAACAGCCGGTCATGCCACTTATGGTTCGTGACGCACTTATTGAATGTTTCTACGAGGCGCATTGTCAGGATACCGGGCTTGATATGCCCAATGAGAGTACCGACCGGTCGTATTGTTCGGCGTTGGTCAAAAAGGCTTTTGCTGAAAGCGGCGGCAATTTCGATAATCCTACAAAGGAGGATCTCATGCGTGTCATGGAAAAGCTCGTCGAGTTTTCGAAAAATTTCAGAGACCCCTCGCTTGTTCAAAAGCACGCGAAAGAAATACAACAATTGCTTGACCTCATATCCTAATGACAAGGCAAACAAAAATACCCGCACGGGTATTTTTGTTTGCCTTGCGGTGGATATTCGCTTTGATCCGATATCTGCTGTCTAAATATACGATCGTATATTTGGACAGCAGATTCACAAAACATGGCAAATTTTCGCCGATAGCGTGAATCCGTTGATTGGCGAAGGGGCGGATAAACTCCCTATACGACTGGAGGGAGCGAGGGGGCGTCATTGAGCGAATATTTACTATGAAAAGTTTGTGGGGATGCGCGAAAAACGGTATACTTATCGTATATATGTTCATAAAAAAACGATTGCGAATACCTTCGAAATTTTTTCGTTTTGTAAAAAAAGTCGCGCTGACCAGCGCGATGATTTTCGTAGTGCTTCTTTCCAACGGCGGGTATGTAATCCTGTCTGCGTTGCATTTCGATACGCTTGCCGATGCTGTGCAGGCGCCGCAAGCGCAGGCGGCCCATGGTGACGGTATATTGTTTTATGGCATAGCGGGGGATGCGACGCCGCAAGTCAGGGATTATTTTTCCGCGACCAATTCGTTTGGTGCCGCCGAGCCTACCGTTACCGGTACGCAGCCGAATATTGTTGTATTCAAGCCGGCGTCCATGAAACAAGAATTCATCGGAGGATATTTAAATCCGGCGGGCAATCTGCAGATTATGTGCTATGACGGCGTAACATGGACAAATGAATGGTCCGTTGCGGTGGGTGGTACTGGCACGACACGCCGGTTTGATATTTCCTATGAAGATGCGTCGAGTGATGTTATTGTACTGTATTCCACTAATGCGGGGGCAACGAACGAGCTTGCGTACCGCACCAAATCTGGTGCATCGGGATGCGGATCGGGCAATTGGTCGGGAGCGACCAACCTTGATCCGGTGCGGACATCCGGTGTGGTGCAATGGGTCAAGCTTGCGAAAAACGGGACGAGCGGATCGAATTTGGTCGCCGCAATATGGGCGGATGCAAACTCCGACCTGTCGGCAATGGTCTGGTCTGGGTCTGCATGGGGGAATGAACCGTCTGCCGCGTTGTCGACAACGCTTGAAGTTGCCGCTGCCGCGCAGGATGTCGACGATTTTGACATCGGGTATGAATCGCTCTCCGGAGATTTGATGATCGTGTGGAGTAATTCCGGGCAAGGCGCGACCGGGCTTTTGAAGTATGCCGCCTGTACGGGCAATAGCGCCTCGTGTGTGTGGACGCTCAACGGGACCATTCCTACGGTCGCCGATGCGGGTACCAATATCGACTTGTCAGGTGACCCGCTGACCGACCAGATGTCCATGTCTGCGACAGATAACGGCACCGGCGATCTTTCGGCCGGGTATTGGAGCGGGTCTGCGTGGACGGGCTATGCCAACCTCGATATTTCGACCGAGGCGCCGACTGCCGGCAAGCGGTTGAATCAGACCGCATGGTTGACCAACGGATCCATCACCCGATGGATTATTGTATATGATGATGCCTCCGGCGGAAACTTGGACTGGTTTTTGGCGACGCCGGGATCGGCTCCGGTGCAACAGTCTGATACCGTCATCTCTCCTAACTTGAATGATATTCGTCACAGGTATCGCGCGGATAATAATCCGTTTGATTCGAGCGAGGTTATGTTTGCCATTAGCGATTCGACTCAGTCGATTTATGCAAAACGGGTTGTTATGGATGCTGCTGGTGAGTTTACATGGTCCAATGCCGATGGAGGAGCCTCATTGGGGACGCTCAACGCCGTTCCGCCTGAGGGATTCCATTTCGTGTACGATCGGTATGTGTCTAATGCTCTGACCATCGGCGTGACCGCAGGATCGATGGTGTCGAACATTAATTCGGGCGATTCTGATCAGTATGCGAACACAGCCTTGTGTGCTGATGCCGGAATATGCGCGGCATTTACGCTTAGCGTTGATGGTTCTGCGGTAACCGTTGGATCGATCAAAGTCACACAGACCGGTACGGTCGATGCGACCAACGATCTTTCCAATGTTGCATTGTTCTATGATACGGACGGCAATTATAGCAACGGTGTGACGGGACAATATGACGGCACGGTCGCGAACTTCACCGCGGGAACGGTCACATTCAGTGGTTCGCTCGCGTTGACACCGGGCACAACCTATTATTTTTATGTGCGCTACGATGCAAAGAACGGTTCCAACGCGCCGAAAGGCGGGCAGACCGTCGATTTTTCGATTGCTGCAAATAGCGATGTAACGCTATCATCCGGGACTGCCGATATTGCCGGCGGCGGCGCGGTGCTTGCCGGATCTACTACTATTATTCCCAATGCGACGGCAACGACCTATGGGAGCGGGCTTGCCGACGGCGGGCGAAGCTATGAATCAATCACAGTCACCGGGTATGGATTCGGCGTTGCGCCGGGCGGTTCGCGCGCAAATTGTTCCGGCGCGGTGGATACCGGGTGTGTTCGGTTTGTGGTCGGCGGCAACGCAACGGTTGCCGATGGCGACATTACCGCGTGGTCCAATACCTCAATTACCTATGCGATTGACCCCGGGCTTGCAACACTTGGCGGAGCAAGCGCCGTTGAAGTTGTCGCAGGCGGGCAGAGTGATGCATCCGATTTGAACTTTACTATTTATCCGAATGTTACCGGCATGGCGGTTTGTGTCGATTGCGGGACGAATGCCGCGCGTGAATATAATGCGGCTGATACGGACGGACTTATGATGCTGCAAGGCGACCACTTCGGGGCAACCGCGGGGACGGCGACATTTGGTGGCGGGTTCGGCTCGCTCGCTGGAACGATCCATGCGACCGCCGAAGGGCCGTGCACGACGGGCGGTTGGAGCGCGGCGGGTTATTCGGGTAATACCGTGTGCGTAGAGGTAAGCCCTGCAATTTCAAATAGCGTCTATACCGGCACAGTGACGGTGACCCGCAACAGTGATGCAAAGACTGATTATATCGACTTGCGTGTGTTGCCACGCATTATTTCCAACTCGCCAACGAGCGATATTAAGGGTGCGACCGTACAGATCCTCGGCGATCATTTGTGTGAATCGGGCACATGCCCTACCGCAGGGAACCGATCCACCGTTTCTGATAATATTTTATTTGGCACGACGCAAGCGCCCGATGCTGACTTTCTTGCGCTGAGCGGTGGGGCGGGGGCGTGCAATGGCAGCGGCGCTGCGTGGACGCATACGGAAGTTTGCGTAAAGGTTCCTGCTGCTGTCGGAGCCGGTTCTCAGCCGACCAAGGCGACATCGAACAATTCCTATCTATCCAACGAAAAGGCATTTACCGTATTGTCGAGTATCCCGAATGATCCGGATAACCTGTTGCAATATCAGGCCGATGGTGTAACACCCATTTCGGTTGGCGGATCCATTACTGCCGGCGATATGGTGCATGCGGCGGATATCGCGGCATCATTGGCGATCAATATGGCGCTGCAGATCGAGTCAAAACCGGTTGGCACTTCGTTTGCTTGCGGAGCGGGGGATTGCGCTGATGCAGAAGAAGGGACGGTCGTCGGCGGCGGTGCGTGTACGAGCTGTATGGTTTTGAATAATGCACAGCTTTCCCACCCACATCCTGACGGCAGCTATCATTGGCAGGCGCGCGTGCGCAATACGACGACCAATGAATATTCCGGTTGGGTTTCCTTCGGGGGCAACCCTGAATCCGAGCCCGATTATATTCGCGATGTGACGGCGCCTGCAATCACGAGCGGGCCCGACGCCGCCGCTGATACGAACTCCGCCACCATTACATGGGGTACCTCGGGCGAGCAGTCGACGAGTCAGGTGCAATACAATACAACCGGAACATTTGTAAACAATTGCGCTACCAACAACGATTGTACCGCGCTTGACGCGACCTATGTCTTTAACCACACGGTCGTGCTTGGGAATTTGGATTCCAATACGACTTATTATTATCGGGTGCGTTCGAAAGATGCCGCGGCCAATGAAACGATCGGCTCGACATTGAGCTTTGCTACGGGTGGCGTCAACCAGCCGGGCAAGACCGTGTCATTCCATATCATCGGAAGCGCGGGGGCCATTTCTGGTGGAGGGAGCACGGCACCGACATTCACTGTGGGTCTTCCTGAAACCTCTCCCTCCATCAAGAGCGCGTTCGTTGAGCTGACGGGCATTTCGGGAACCTCCGGTACGAACACCGTTGGGGTGCAGGTAAATGGACAGGCAATAGGCTCTTATGTGATCGACGCTGTTTCGAAAACGCAGTTCAAGATTTTGTATTTGGTCGATCCGGCAAACCTTACTATTAACGATGATCCGACCATTAATACGCTTACGATCTCGCCCAGCCTTGATACCTATATTTCGTCGGCAAAGATCGTGGTTACATATGCGTATACACCTTAGAAGCTCGATAGCTCGATAGAAGGGAAGCTCGTTAGTTAACCGATAATAGGGGCAAGAGGTTGGAGGGGTGTCATCCGGTGCTTTAGCCTGTCCGTCCGCTGACGGAACACGGGATCCAGAGTGCGGGGAACAAGACACTGGATACCGGCCGGAGTTTACCCTGAGTCTGTCGAATGGGCCGGTATGACAATGCGCTGGACAACTTATGACCGATAACTAATAACCGATAACGGGGCAAGAGGTTGGAGGGGTGTCATCCGGTGCTTTAGCCTGTCCGTCCGCTGACGGAACACGGGATCCAGAGTGCTGGGAACAGGACACTGGATACCGGCTTTCGCCGGTATGACAATGCGCTGGGCGGCTTATAACCGATAATCTATAACCGGCAATGCACAGAATCCATACTTTATTATGCAAAAATCCACTCGTTTAAGCATTTTAATAGGATTTATTGTTATGTCTGCGTTGGTTACGCGGGTATTTGCGGTGGATCAGATAAAAACAACCGAAACTTACATCGGTGCGTCAACCGGGCAGGTAAGCGGGCAGACGGATCTTCCGTTCTCCCTCTACATCGGGGACAATATTTCCGGAGTCGCGACATCGGTCAAATCGGTGTTCGTGACCGTATCCGGTGTGTACACCGGCAGCGGTTCCGTGCAGGCCAAGCTCGACGGCGATACTGCGACTGCGCAGACATTTGCGCTTCCCAATGTCGGTTCCACGCCGACGCCATTTGAAGTTTTGTACAAAGACGGCACGGGGACAATCGCCCCTGCAACTCCGGGAACATATGCCTACACGCTCAATGTCATACCGAGTGGCGTGACCATTTCCGCACTCGGTGCAAAGGCGACGATGACCTATCGGTACGAGCCTGGGTCATGCGATGATGGGCAGCCGAGCAGCGAAAAGATAAAAACAACCGAAACTTACATTGGCGCGTCAACCGGGCAGGTAAGCGGGCAGACGGATCTTCCGTTCTCCCTCTACATTGGGGACAATATTTCCGGAGTCGCGACATCGGTCAAATCGGTGTTCGTGACCGTATCCGGTGTGTACACCGGCAGCGGTTCCGTGCAGGCCAAGCTCGACGGCGATACTGCGACTGCGCAGACATTTGCGCTTCCCAATGTCGGTTCCACGCCCACGCCATTTGAAGTTTTGTATAAAGACGGCACGGGGACAATCGCCCCTGCAACTCCGGGAACATATGCCTACACGCTCAATGTCATACCGAGTGGCGTGACCATTTCCGCACTCGGTGCAAAGGCGACGATGACCTATCGGTATAAACCTCCGGCGTGTGGCGGAGGTTATCCGCCGACGGGCGATGTGACTTCTGCGATTTTTGATACGACAATCGGCGGGGCATATAATTCCATTGCGTGGAAAGGAGTGCTCGGAGGCCCTGCGCAAAATCAAGGGAAGGTGCGATTCCAATTTGCCTCTTCAAACGACTCAGGCGGCCCATGGAATTATATCGGTGGAGCGACCTGTTCAAGCGGGGATTGGTATGATCCGGGCACGCAGAGTACTCCCATAGAAATATCCTGCTCTCCTCAATACCATAACAATCAGCGGTATTATAGATATAAAGTGCAAATCTGTTCGCAGGATTGCAGTACAAGTGGATCGTATACGCCGACCGTGCAGGATGTGGTGGTGAGCTGGGCGCCGTGAGGGGCGCGAGGTAGGAGGCGTGAGATAAGAGATATGAGGTAGGAGATAGGAGGTATGAGATAAGAGATGTGAGATAAGGAAGTAAGAATTATATATATGATGCAGAATGGGAAAAATAATTTGCGAAAGGGATTTAGTCTTTTGGAGCTATTACTTTACATTGCCATTTTGGCGATCATAATGACATTTATTACGGGGGCGTTTTTTAGCATCAATCAAGGCCGTGCCCGTGTTGAGGCTGCAACGGAGGTCAATTCGAATATGCGGTTTGCCGTTGATAAGATAGCGCAGGATATTAAGGCCGCGTCCGCCGTAGCAGTGCCGGCTACGGCGAGCGCGACATCCACGGCGTTGCAATTGACCGTGGATGGCACATCCGTGCAGTATTGCGTACTCGTCGGGCGCATCCGCCGCCAAAGCGGTGGGGCATGTTCCGATGCATCCGATGTGGTAACGGGCGATGCTGTTGTTGTTGATTCCCTTCTCTTCACGCGTTTGGAAAATAGCAATGTAGTGCTGGGGAAAGCATTTGTCACAGTCGGCGTTTCCATTGAATTACATTATAATAGCGATGCCCCGGAATGGCAGTACGCTGCCGTCAAGCAAACAACCGTACCACTTCACCAATGACGCTCCACCCTTTTTTATTTGCCATACCGCTGCGAGTACTCCGTTCCCGAAGAGGCGCAGCAACATTGCCGGCCATCATTGCATTGACCATTCTTATTCTTGCCGTTGGCGTCAGTATTACGGCGATCAGCTTTACCGAAGGACTTATTTCGGTCGGACAAGGCAATGCGGCGCAGGCATTGGTCTATGCCGAGGCGGGCGCCCACGATGCGCTTATTAAACTTGCAAGAAATAAACAGTATGTATGTGTGACTGAAGATTGCTATACGATCGATCTGGTTGCCGACGGATGTGCGACCGATGATGGGTGTGCCCGGGTCAGCGTAAGTGCGGGAGTCGGGACGCTCGGCGATCCGCGTATTATCGTGTCCGAGGGGAAGGCAAGAAGCAGTGTGCGAAGGGTACAGGTCAGCGTGGTGTTCGATGCAGCGCTTGACGGAGAGATTGCAACGACAACATGGCGGGAATTGTAACCGATAACGGGGCAAGAGGTTGGAGATGAGAGGTTAGAGGTTGGGGGGGTGGGGGTGTCATCCCGGACTTGATCCGGGATCCAGTGTTTTCTGCAGTAGTGACGCAATAGCATTTAGACTCTGGATACCGGCCGGAGTTTATCCCGTACTTGATACGGGACCCGCGTTCGGTATGACAATGTGGGGCGACTTATAACCGATAATAGGGGCAAGAGGTTGGAGATGAGAGGTTGGGGGGTGGGGTGTCATCCTTTTATCTTGCTATCGAGCTCCCTATCGTTATGACGATATCGTATGGCGAGCCATTTTCTAATATCTGCGGATCGTCAACGCGAAATCGTTTCCCTATAAGCAGGATCATTTCTTCGATAATGGCGGGGCTTGCCTGTACGCGTTCTTTTATACGGATAATTGTCGTTGGCTCGGCGGGCGATTTGTTTCCCGTTTCTGCGACCGTAAACCCTGCGGCGATGAGATCGCCTTTGAGCGTATTCGCCAGTCCCGGTTGTTTTGTGCTATTAAAGACTGCAATCGAGAACATGCTCTTTGCCGGGGTTGGTAGCGACTCCTGTGCTGCTTGCTCTTGTGGCAGGGGTGGCTCGACTGCTCCCGTTCCGATTGATCCTATCGCCGGCAGGTTTAGCTTTTCTTTTACAGGTTCGTAATCCGACATATTAATGTGCGTCAATTGGGCCTGTATCTGCATTTCATCGGGCGATGACAGTGCCGCGTTGATGCTCATTGAAAGAAAGCGGGCTGCAAAAAAGAACAAGCCGACGATGATGGCGGCGAAAACGGCCAGTATCGCAGGATATTGCATGCTCTTGATCCATTGAAGGACCGATAGGGTTTTTTGTTCCGGTTCTGTCGCGGTCATATTTTTTTCGTATACAGCGTACCTTGTATGGTTATCGTAGAGCTATCTTCCCATCCCTTTTGCGATCCGGTCGATATCGTGATCGATCGGATGCCGACGAAGTAGGAAAGTTCTTCGAACTGGCGCGCATAGTTTGCGAGTGTTGTAATGGTACCGTTGGCTGTTATCGTATATTTGACGGGGATGATGGTTATGGATTCCGTTTCGACTATTGGTTGTCCGGGTGCGTCGAATCGTATCGTTTGCTGCATTGAATTTTGGTTACCCAGTGTCTCGGTTGCGGTGACAAAATCCAGCACATTCTCCGTAGCGGGGAATGCGTCCGCTATTCGCCGGTCGCTATCGCCTATGACGGCGAATGCATTCCTTAGGGCCACCGTCGTTTCGCTGCGCTTTTGGAGTGCGATGGTCATCGCCTTTTTTTCGTTAAGTGTAACCTCCATTTTGGTTATTCGGGCGCCAATGATCGAAATGAGCGTACCTGCAATTGCTATTGCAAGGAACACCTTTAGGATATCGGGAATGAGTGCGTAGATGAAATGGTTTGTATGCTTCGTCATGGTCATTGTATGTAGGCCGCCGCCGGATCCTTGAGTTTGAATGAAAGTGAAAACGGGATCATTTCACGCACTTCCAAATTTGTCGCCGGAAGCGCTATTTCCGTGAACAGGTCCGATTCTTCAATCGATCGCTTGAATACCGTCAGTTGTTCGCGGGTGCCGGCAGTGCCGGTTACCGCCAGCATTCCTTCTGGCGAAGGGAAGGTTGCGTTGGTTACGGTGATCCCTTGCGGTGTGCGTTTGCGGAGCTCATCGATGACTGCGCTCCAGTGGGGGATCTGTTGAAGCGACTGGTGAGCGGCGCCGGCAAGCTCGTTAAGCATTTTTGCCCGCGCTTCGAGCGCTCCCGTATCGGCAGAGATCGGGAGGGCATTGAGATTTTCAATCTGCAACAATGCGCGCTGCTGAAGAGACGACATCAGAAGCCATGTTCCCGCAAATGCGATGCTAAAGAATATTGCAATGCCTATGGTCGCATTTGCGATGAACTCAATAAATGCAGCAAGTCGTTGCTGGCGGTAGGCTTCCATGGTTCCCATTGGCATTAGACTTGTCAGCGAATCTTGTGCGCGTGGAACGGCTCCGCGGCTCGCTGCCCCGATGCTTGCAAGCCATGGGCTCTCCGGTTTTTTATTCGCCCGTGCTCCGATGTCTTTGCGCATCGTTGCGTGTTCAAGCGCCATGACCGTCGGGGTGACGCCGCGCTCTGCTTCATATGCTGCCGATATGCTTCGCATCTCTGCTTCTTTTCGTGAGGAAAACCGTTTTGGAAGCGATCGGACAAATCGCACCATTCCCTCGTGTGCTATCCAAAAGAGTACATCTCCTGCCGATGACTCTTCAACAATAAGGGTATGTTCTTCGCGGGGCAGGGCAGTCGAGCGCAGTACGGCGAATATGTGTGGTTCTATGGCTACGGGGCTGATCTTTGCTGCGGAAAGCGCCGCGATATAGCCATCGATGAGTGATTTTTGGGCCGCTATCAGCACAACCTCATTTTTTGAGCGGTCTTCAGCGGGCTCCCAATCGAGGTAGACATCCTCTGTGTGGATCGGAAGTTGAAAATTGATCGCGAGGTCCATTGCCTCGTTTAGTTTTTTCCCCTGTATTGATTTCGGGAATGTGATGGTTTTTATGTATGCGCATTGGGACGGTATCGTCACGATGGCGTAGCGGATGTCTCCCGATAGCGGCTTTAAGAGCGATGTGATCGTTTTTGTGACAGCCGCACTGTCTTGGATGACGCCTTGCTCTATTGCATGCTCCGGGAGCTTGTGCTCTTCCTGATAAAAGTCGGGCGTCGATGCACCTCCTTTTTTATGATGGTCAAAAAAACTGATGCGGATATGCGAATCGCTTATTTCCAGTCCCGCAATCGTTTCTTCTTTTGTGAAAAATGATGATAGACCCATGATCCTTTACTGTCATTATATCCCGAAAACCATATTTTGCATATCATATTTTTTGTTTTGCATATGTTTGGTATACTGTATGCATCAACACGGCATGCGCATGGTCATACTTCCCCTCCACAATCGGAGACGAGGGCGATCCAGTATCGCTCTCCTCGTTGGCATTTCCGTTGCCGTTATCATAGTACTCGGCAGCTTTTTGACTGGCGCCCTTTCGCGGACGATAGATGTGGTTATTGTGGATCTGCTTGTTAAACCGCTTGCGCTGACCGTGCAGGCGCAAATGCGTTCACATTTGTTCATAGAAAATCGTTTTCATGACTGGGGAGATCCGATGAGCACGATGCACTTTGACGAATTTCTTAATGAGATCAAGCCGTTGGGGATCATTCGGCGTGTCAATATTTTGAATACTGACCGGGTGCTTGTATTTTCTACGGAGCCGCAGGATGTTGGTAGTGTCATGCGCAATCCCGAAGTCGACCGGGCGCTGCTTGGCGAGCTTGTTCTTGAAAAGCCCGAGCACGAAGATATTTCTAATACCGCGCTCGATGGTGTCATAGAGATATATATTCCCGCGGCTCCTGAAGGAGCAGGCGCGGCGGTTCAGGGAGTTGTTTCCGTCTATATCGACGGGGTTGCGCTATTCACATTTCGTGACCGACTGTATTTTCTTGTCTTTCTTTTTGTGCTTGCAGTTATTTTGACATTTGGTGTCGTGACTTATATGGGACTTCGCGGGCAATCTATATTTATCAGGCGGCAGGCGGATGAATTAAGGACTATCGTCGATAAGGCTCCCGTAGGGATCTGCATCATAAATAAAAAAGGGGTTGTTGAAATTCTTAATCCAAAAATGGCCGAACTTGCCGGTGCGCAAGGTTCAGGCGAGGCCATAGGGGTGAATGTCGTTGAGTTGCCCGCTTATACGGGTTCCGGTATGGGCGGTTTTATCGAGCAAGGGATGGCCGGAAAAGCATTCGAACAGGAAGCCGAGTATGTTTTACCTGCTTCAGGCGTTCCGCTGTGGCGCAGGTATCACGGTGTTCCGCTGTCCGATGCGACTGGCGGACGGGTGGAACGGCTCCTACTAATCGTCGAAGATATGACCCAGCGTAAACGATTTGAGCGGGAGCTTGAACAGGTGATAACCGATAAAACAAAAGAGCTATATGAGAAGATCGACGAGCTGGAAAAATTCAAGGCTGCGATGATCGGGAGAGAATTGAAGATGATCGAACTGAAGAAAATGATAGAAACAATAAAACAGCCGATCATTCCCCATGAAGAAGACTCTGTCAATAAAAAATAAAATAACACTGGCGTTCGTTGGGATCACCATTTTTTTCGGGGCCATTACCGCTGTTGGAGTTTTTGTCGTTGTGCGGCAAAACCTCTCTACCCTTAAAAAGGACGATATCACATTGCGGGTTGTCTCCGAGGCACGCGAGGTTGCTCAGGCGTTCGACGGCTCGGTCCGGCTTTCAAAAACGATCACAGCTCAGTCGGAGATCGCCGATTATTTACAGCAGGCGCATCCCGTCATCCAGGATCCAAATGTTGTCGCCTTGCTGCGGCGATATAGCGTCGATGATTTGTATGATGCGATCTTCGTGATGGATAGCAAAGGATCCATTATTGCGTCGACCGAACTGGTTTTTGTCGGGATTGATCGTTCATCGCGCGATTATTTTAAGCAGGCGATCGTCGGAGTGCCGTTTATTGAATTCGGCATCGGTGCGGTGACCGGCAAGCCCGGATACTATTTTTCACAGCCGGTCATCAATGGGCGGGGTGAAATAGTCGGCGTTGTCGTTATAAAATTTCCCGCACGGGGCGTTTTGGAAATAGTCGAGCGATTTGCGGATGAACCATTTGGGCATTCGATGCTCGTGGATGCCGACGGGATCGTTGTACACTCCGATATCCCCGATCATGTCTATAAAGCCATCGGCGCCTTGTCGCAGGAAAAGCGCCAAAGCATCACTGCGGAAAACAGAATTCCCGGGGGGAGTGATTTTGGAACCTTACACTATGATCCGATCGTTTCCATATTGCAATCATATCGGGGACCGACCACAATCGATTTTTATGACAATGTAGAAAAGAAAGATAAGGTCATTTCGGTGTCGCGCGTGGCAGACACATCCTTTTTTCTCGTCATAGAGTCAGATGCGGAAACCCTTACCACTTCCGCGTATATAATTTCCGCCGTACCGGGTATTGGAGTATTTTTTGCCGCTCTTTTCGCGGCTATCATTGGATATATTCTTGTAGCTCGTTTTTTGCGTCCACTGAAATTACTTAAGGCTGCGGCTCAGAAGATCGGCGAAGGCGATTATGCATACCGGGTTTCCATCGAGACCGGCGATGAATTCGAGGAGGTTGCCGATGCGTTTGAGGATATGGCGCAGAAAATACAGGTATCGTACGCGGATCTTGACCGGCGGGTTGCCGAGCAGACCGCCAAACTTTCTTTGCAGTTGCAGGAATTTGAGCAAAAAAATATCGTGTTGCGGGACACCCAGCGCGCAGTGTTGAATGTATTGGAAGATTCCCACACACTTGAGCTTCAGCTGCAGGACGAGCGCGACTATTTGCGCGGGATTCTTGCATCCATGGGGGAGGGGCTGTTTGTGCTCAATAAGGATCTGCGTATTGTGCTAACAAACTCGATGGCCGGGCGGATATTGGGGATTCCGAGCGAGCGTCTCGAAAATGCGTTTTTGCCCTCCATTATAACATTTTACAAGGGGGAGGAGACCATTCCTGAGAAAGAACGACCGTTGCATCGGGTTATTAACGATCGGGTTTCCATTACGGCAAATGTCGAGGACAATTTTTATTGGGAAGTCAGGGGCGGCAAGCGATTTCCTCTCGGCCTTACTGCGGCTCCTATCTCTACGCAGCTATTTACCGGGGGTGTCATCGTTTTTCGTGATCTTACTAACGAAAAGAATATAGGCGAAGCGCGCACGAGTTTTATTTCGATTGCGTCCCATCAGCTCCGCACACCGCTTACTTCCCTGAAGTGGTTTTTGGAAATGTTGATGGATGGATCTTACGCACAACCACTTACTCCGGAACAGAAAAATTTTGCGGACCTTGCCTATCAGTCGGCCGATCGCATGATGGGCATTATCAATCTTCTGTTGCAGATCGCGCGCGTCGAGGCGGGTCGCATCAAGGTCGCACCGACACCGACCGATCTTGGGGAGTTTGTCCGTGAGAGCGTTGCATCGCTCGGCAATATATTCGCCCTTAAAAAGCAAGCGGTCGAGGTACTTACCAATCCTGATCACCTGACCGCCGTCCCCGTTGATGTCGACATCTTCGGGCAGGTTATGCAAAATCTTCTGTCGAATGCCAATCGGTATGCATTTGAAGATTCCACTATTCGCGTAATGATTGTCGAGGAGCACAACCGGTATGTCTGTTCGATTACGAATGAAGGCATCGGTATTTCCAGGGCGGATGAGAGCCGCATTTTTGAGAAGTTCTATCGCGCTGAAAATGCGTTGCGCATGGTCCCAGAGGGGTCCGGTCTTGGATTGTCCCTCGTAAAATCGCTTGTTGAGGGATGGGGCGGGAAGATATGGTTTGAGTCGAAGGAAGGTGCGGAAACTACATTTTATTTCACGATCCCGCTTGTCGGTATGGACGCACGGGAAGGAAAGGTGGGTGTGCGCATTTCTTGACGGCTGCATGGAGTTCCTTCCGGGCTTGATCGGTGGTATACTGTATATATGAGCGAACAAAAGCGTACAATATTGATTATCGAAGACGATAGCTTTTTGGTAAAGGCATATCAGCTTCGCTTTGAAAAAGAGGATATGTCTGTAGAAACCGTGACAACGGGAACGGATGCGCTTGCGCGGCTGAATCAGGCCCCCCCGCATGTCGTATTGCTTGACCTTATGCTCCCGGGTGCAAGCGGGTTCGACATTCTTGCGGCATTGCGAAAGCTTCCCGCATGGAAAAATGTCCCGGTCATCATTCTAAGCAACCTCGGCCAGCCGGAAGACATAAAGCGCGCGAAGGACCTCGGAGCGAACGATTATGTCATCAAGGCGAATATGCGCATCAATGAAGTCGCCGATGTTGTAAAGAAATATCTATAGGGTAGCTCAATAGCTCAATAGATGGGAAGCTCGTCAGTAAAAAAGCGCTATATGGTTTTTGCATGTGGGCTAACGAGCGAAGCGCTAACGAGCTATTAAGCTTGCAAACTGTTTGTGTAGTTTTTTAGAATGCGGTATACTTATCGTATAATCATAATCAAGGTCGAAAGACTTTATCACTTCGTATTACATGAAAACAATTTCACATTCTGCAAAAAAAGGATTCACCCTGCTTGAGTTGTTGATCGTTATTGCGGTTATTGCGGTGCTTTCCGCCATTTTGATCTTTATTTTAGATCCGACGGAAACATTGGCAAAGGCGCGCGATACACAGCGCATTTCCGATATGGGAAGCTTGAAGACGGCGATTGGCGTGTATGTTACGGGAACTACCACTGCATCGCTTGATGGAGTAAACGGTGCGAGCCGCAACAACAAGTGTCTCGGCGGGTCAGGAACGAAATCCATATTTCCTTCCATCGACAGCGGAACGACGCTGACATTTGGCATAGTTACCGGGTTCACTGCTTTTTCGCAAGTAGCTGAGGCAAACAGTTCGCTTACCGATGGAACCGGATGGATTCCCGTTAACTTGAGCGGAATCGTCGGCGGCAGTCCGATCTCGAATATGCCGATTGATCCGATCAATACGGTTGCTGTTGCAGCGACTCCCGCGAATACCGACCTGTACTATCGGTATGCCTGCAGAAAGTCGCCACTGACTTTCGAGCTCGATGCAAAACTTGAGAGTATCGCGTTTACCACGACTGACAACCGCGCAACGAAAGATGGAGGAAACAATTCGACGCTGTATGAGGTTGGAACGGATCTCGCCATCCTGCCGTCATCAGGTGCATTCTAATAGTTAGCCATTCCTTCTTATAAAAACAGCCCTTGGATTCCGGGGGCTGTTTTTGGTATACTGTATTGAAATCAATTCTATTGATATGGCGGTATTTTTTTTAAATCCAATTTTTCTGTCAGTACTTGATGCGATCCCGCTCGTTTTTTTTGTTGCCGTTATTTTCTGGGCTGGCTATGTCAATTACATTTCTTCTCCATCAGGAGCGCTTCGTCGAAAAACTTTCCTCTCCTTGGCGTTTATTGTCATTGGATTTCGCGTCGTATTTGCACTAATAAAAACCGGTTTGCAGTATTATGCATGGGCGCAGGATCCGATGGGAAAACTGTTGCTCCCGCCCATTCAAAGCGTGTTCGTTTTTGTCCGCTATGCGTGGACCCACTTCTGGATCAATCCGTTGATTGCAGTTGGCGTGGGGCTGTTCGTACTTCTTCTCCTAAGCGTTTTGCAAAGAAAAAACGAACGATTTTTTGACACAGGAGAAGTCGAGCTGGGCATGCTGTTGACGATCGTTGTCGGCTGGCCTCATTTCGTGCTTTTTTTCCCGTTGACATTTTTACTTGTCGTTATGCTGAGCGCCATTCGCGGCATTTTTTTCAAGGAGCAATTCACGACTCTTGGATTGCCTTTTTTTATTGCTTCGATCATTGCGCTGTTCTTTGGCATACAGGCGATCATTGGCATGCATCTTACGGCTTTGGTCATCTGAGCGGCAGTCGATGACAATGTCGGTATTTTTCCGTATACTGATGGTATACATAGAAACGATTTATGCACATTACCGACGCAACATTACAATCATTATTAAAGGAGTCGGGATTTGTGAGCGATGAAGAATTTGCATCTGCGCAGGCAGAAGCAGTCCGCTCGGGGCAATCGTTGCCCAATGTTTTGATTGGAAGAGGCGCACTTACCGAGGAGTATCTTATGGAGTTGCTGGAGCCTTATTTTGGCGCTCCGATAATCGATTTGCATACCGTTGCGATCGCGCCGGAAGTGCTTACGCTCGTATCTGAAGGATATGCAAAGTCGAAAGGGCTTATGGTGTTTGACTTTGATGCGCGGGAGCACATTGCCAAGGTGGCTATGACCGATCCGTTTGATTACGATACCATCGAATTTTTACGCGCAAAGCTTGCCGCGTGGGTTGATGTTTATTTTGTCACGCCGTCTAATTTGCGATTCGGGCTGCGCCAATATAAGAAAAAAATCGGCGTTGAGTTCAATGAGATCATATCCGAGAATGTCGATAAGCTGCTTGCCGGAGGCGGAGAGGTCGATGTGGCGAAACTTGCGGAGGCGGTCCCGATCGTAACCATCGTTGACAGTGTCATCGACAATGCAGTCGCGCTCAATGCGTCGGATATCCACTTTGAGCCGCTTATTAAGGAAGTGTTGGTCCGCTATCGTATTGACGGCGTATTGCATGAAATACTGAGCCTTAATAAAGCGATAGAGCCCATTCTTGTAGCGCGCGTCAAGGTCCTCTCGGATCTGCAGATCGATGAACATCGCATTCCGCAGGACGGGCGATTTCGTTTCGAGGTTGAGGCTGGCACTGTTGTCGATGTGCGCGTGAATGTCATGCCGGTCATGCACGGCGAGAAGGTCGAAATGCGCCTCTTGAAGAGTTCTGCGCGTCCCTTTACGCTCGAAGAACTTGGGTTTTCCGGGAGCGCTACGGCCATCGTGCTGGATGAAATAAAAAAGCCGCACGGCATGATCTTGGTTACCGGTCCGACCGGACATGGGAAAACCACGACATTATATGCGATATTGCATTTGTTGAATACGCCTGATGTAAACATTACGACAGTCGAAGATCCGATCGAATACGAAGTCGAACGAATCAATCAAACCCAGGTCAATGTTAAGGCCGGTGTTACCTTTGCCAATGGGCTTCGTGCGCTACTGCGGCAAAATCCGGACATCATTATGATCGGCGAGATCCGTGACAACGAGACGGTCGAGATATCCGTGCACGCGGCGCTTACCGGACACTTATTGCTTTCTTCGTTGCATACCAACGATGCTCCTTCGGCATTGCCGCGACTTCTTGATATGGGCGCACCTGCGTTTTTGCTTGCTTCCACAGTAAACTTGATCATCGCGCAGCGGCTGGTGCGCAAGATCTGTACTTCGTGCGTCGAGTCCTACCCGATTACTCCCGAGATGAAACGGCTTGTGGAAGTACAAACCGCGTTGCTCGGGGGCAAGGCGAGCAAACATACTCCGCAGATGCTTTTTCGGGGCAAAGGGTGCAAGGTTTGCGGCGGGAGCGGATTTTCCGGGCAGATCGGCATCTATGAGCTGCTGCAGGTTTCCGATACTATCCGAGACCTTTTGACAAAGGAAACTCCCGTGTCTCAGATCCGATCGCAGGCTATCAAGGATGGCATGGTCACCATGTTTGAAGACGGCATGGATAAGGTCGAGCGCGGAGTAACCACCATTGAAGAGATCGTGCGCGTTGTGCGCGAATAATATATTTTATTATGATCTATACATACGAAGCATCCGATCAATACGGGAAAATCATCGAAGGGGAATATGATGCCCAAGACCGAGACAGTGTCGTCGAATATCTTGCGCGAAAGGATATGATCCCCGTTTCCATACAGGAAAAGGGGTTGGCGGGCGACACTAAAAAGAAGGGTATTGTGCTGTTCGAGACGATCACCGCGGTTGATCGTATTTTGCTTGTGCGCAATCTTGCGGCAACCGTGCGATCGGGGCTTACCATCATCGAAGCGCTCAACATTCTCATTGGCGATACGACCAAGGAGCTGATGCGCACTATTTTGAATGATGCAAAAAATAATCTTAAAAGCGGGCAGCCGCTTTCGGCAACATTTACGACCTACAAAAAATATTTTCCGGTCATCTTCGTCGGGATGATCAAAGCGGGTGAGGCATCGGGCCGGCTTGAAGAAACATTGAACGAGCTTGGGCGGCATCTTTCCCGGGAATACAATCTTTTACGCAAGGTGCGATCCGCGCTCGCATACCCCGTCATTCTTCTTGTTGCTTCCGTCGGCGTCATTACATTGATGCTCATTTTTGTGCTGCCTCGGCTTGTGAAGGTGTTCAAGCAGAGCAACGCGGAATTGCCGTTGCCGACCCAAATACTCATGAGCATCAGCGGCGCCGTTACCTATAGTATTACGCTTGATCTTATTCTGCTGGGAGTGGTGGTATGGTTTTTCATTTTTTTCCGCAAGACCGATGCGGGGCAGCGATTTTTCATGTGGGCGTTCATGCGGATGCCTTTTGTGCGCGAGTTGGTACATAAGGTCGCGTTGGTCCGGTTCACCCGCACGCTTGGCAGTCTTATCGGCAGTGGTACGCATATCATCGAGGCACTTGAGCTTGCCGCCGATTCTGTCGGAAATATCTATTATAAAAATGCCATCGTTGCGTCGATCGTGCAGATCAAAAATGGCGTACCGCTTTCCAAGGCGCTGGAACAGTACCCGGTCTTATTCCCGCATTTTCTCATCGGACTTGTGTCCGTTGGAGAGCGGACCGGCACATTGCAACATGTCATGGAAACATTCGCCGATTTCTATGATGAAGAGGTCGACCATACGCTTAAAGACCTCACCACATTCCTTGAACCGATGCTGTTGTTGATGATGGGCCTTGTCATTGGTACGATCGCGCTTTCCATTCTATTGCCGATCTATCGACTCGTGGGAAACTTCGTATGAGCATGGCACGCACTGTTTCTTTAAAAACGAATGGCAGGGTGTTTCGTCCGGGCTATTCCCGCGGATTTTCATTGCTGGAGCTGCTTATTGTTATTGCCCTCCTTGCCATCATCGGGAGTATCGCGACAGGGTATTATGTTAATGTGATAAAAAACATCGAGTTGCATACGACGGCGGCGGGCGTCATTTCCGATCTTAAGCGCGCGCAAGCAGGCGCCATGGCCGGAGAGGGCGGCGTGCGATGGGGAGTGCATTTCGTCAATGGGGTTGATGACTATTATCAGGTATTTTCCACGCCGACGGATTTTTCCGCTGCGTCTACGACGATCGCATCCACCGTGTATCTTTCCCAGCAGATCACCTTTTCCGATCCGGCTTCTGATTTCACTGCAGATGTTTTATTTGAGCGCATTCGCGGTACGGCTACCGCTACCGCCATCATTCTTGCATCTCCTGATGAAACGCGAACTATTACGATCTCCGCGACGGGGAGCGCCTATTGATATGATCATACTAACAAGGGACAAATCATATGGCCGGCGCGGACAGCTTCTTATGGAGGCGCTTCTTGCGATATCGGCGGCGGTCATCGTGCTTTCTTTGGGGGCGCAGCTTGTGTATGTGAGCTTGCGTAGCAACCAAGTTTCAGGCGATCGCAATGTCGGTATCGGGCTTGTTGACGAAGGGATCGGCGCGGTGAGAAATATCGCAACCGAACAGTGGCAGTATATCTATGATGTAAACAAAACAGGCGTGCATTATCATCCTGTTGTTGCGTCGGGAGCATGGGCGCTTGTTTCGGGAGACGACGCTATTGCCGTCGGTGCAAAGACCTATGTTCGCTCTGTTACCGTTGCCAATGTTTGCAGGGATGCGACCACACGCGACATCACGGGCATCACTGATACGGGCGGCTCTACTATGCTGTGCACGGCAAGCGGCGGCGCATTTGATCCATCGACCCAATGGGTAACCGTGTCCGTGCAATTGCCGGATGGCGGAGATACGCTGAGTACCGGGGAATATCTGCTCCGGTGGAGAAATAAGATATGCGCGCAGACGAATTGGGCGGGAGGGTCGGGGAGCGGCGTGAAGTCGTGCCCTGATACCACCTATGGTTCAAAGACCAATATTACCGCGGGCGCCGACTTGCAGTTGACGCCGCAGTAAAGCTCAATAGCTTTATAGAAGGGAAGCTTAACAAGGAATGCAGGAGGGAATAATTCGTGATAGTATTATATAAACTGGTATGGAAAAAATTGATTTTGGACAACTTAAGGGGCGCATGAAACAGCTTGCAGCCCAGCGGCGTGTTCGTATTGGCGGAGCTGTGGTTCTTGTTGTTATCGCATTGAGCATTTTTGGAATCATCCCATGGAATAGGTTGTATCTTACGGGCGACCCGAATATGATCGATGGACGCAACGCATATGATATCGCACTGCTTCGGGCGCGGGAGTGGCAGCCCGATGTTCTTATGGATCGAATCAATTCCGGTGACATCGGGGATACCGACAAGTCGAAAGCATGGAAGGTTGTTTTTGTTTCCAAGGATGTTATAGGGAAGGGGTTTGTTGTGGAAGTCGTCGATAGAGAGGTGACATCGGCGATGGAGATCCCGTATGTCGGAACTGGGGCTGATTATCCGGTCGAAACCATATCACAGGAAGAAGCAATCAGAAGGTTTAGACAGACGCCATGGAATGAACAGGTACCTATCTTGAGCGTCGAGGCGGTTTACGGACCTGCCGGGCAGGTGTGGTATTGGGGTATCAAAACGGCTAAAGGAATCGTATCCGTACAGGCGAAGTGATAAAAGCTCAATAGCAGGCAAACTTGATAGCTCAATAGAAAAGAAGCTCGTTAGTAAATACAGCGCAAGTTTGATAGTGAATACGGGAATATGGGTTAGTTTGGTAGTGTGGCTTGTTTTTCTGCCGGCATTTGGTAGGCTGTCGAAGTTATGAATGACGAGAGAAAGAAAGTATTTGTCATGATGTCGGGCGGCGTCGATTCGAGCGTCGCCGCTTTTTTGTTGCGCGAACAGGGAATTTATGATGTGATCGGAGCGTTCATTAAAGGGTATAATGTGGACGGATGCCAAGACCGCGAAGCGGAAGATGCGCGGCGCGTCGCTGAACATTTGGGCATCCCATTTTATGTCATCGATCTTGAAGAAGAATACAAACAGTTTGTAGTGGAGTATTTGGTCAACGGGTATCGCAACGGCATTACCCCGAACCCGGATGTGATGTGCAACAAGGAAATCAAGTTTGGCGTATTTTTGCAAAAAGCGCTCGCGTTGGGAGCTGATTATGTGGCGACGGGGCACTATGTAAAAATTTTAAATTTTAAATTTGAAATTTTAAATGAGCATGCGCACACGGTCTATGCATTACAACAAGGAGTTGACACTAATAAAGACCAATCCTATTTCTTGTGGACATTGACGCAGGAGCAACTGCGGCATTGTTTGTTTCCGATCGGTGCCTATGAAAAGCCGAAGATCAGGGAAATTGCGGCAGCCGCAGGACTCCCGACGGCGCAGAAAAAAGATTCGCAGGGCATTTGTTTTTTGGGAAAGATATCATTGCGAGAATTTTTGGAGCAGTATTTGCCGAAGCAGAGGGGTGATATCGTTACCGGTGATGGCATAAAGGTGGGTGAGCATGATGGTGCTTGGTTTTATACCATTGGACAACGGCACGGATTGCATGTCGGGGGCGGACCGGCGTATTTTGTGGTCAAAAAAGATGTCGTAAACAATATCGTTACGGTTTCGCACGATGACCGTCTGCTTGAGCAGGCACATGCGGATGTTGGTCTTGGCGAGCTTAATTTTATGGGTGCATATGCCATAGCGCGTCCAAAGTCCCTTTCGGTCATGGTGCGCATTCGTTATCGCCAGCCGTTGTTTGCGGCCATGTTGATCGCCGATGGCGATGTGTATCGTTTGCAATTCAATGAGCCGCAACGGTTTGTCGCCGCGGGTCAATCGGCCGTTTTTTACGACGCCGATGGCGTTGTTATCGGCGGAGGGGTCATGGTGTGAGCGCAATCAACAAGGCATCGATGTTGAATGTTGATACTTTTCGCGTAAGTGGCCTATTTTTTGTGGTATACTATAGGTAAACAATAGAAAAAGGTCGAACCCCGTCTGCACAAAGGGTGTAGACGGCGCATATGTTCTTATTATTCAATTACGCATTAGCATGATGAATTATAATTATATGATGGGTGGGGGAGGGTTCTTTTTCGGCTGGATCATCCCTTTGTTGGTGCTGGTGTTATTGGTGCTTGGCATCGCCGCATTGTGGAAGTATATCAATAAAAAATGATATAGTCGGTATTTTAGGAAGCGATTCGCATAGTGTTTAACAAAAATAGCCTTTATTGGGGCTGTTTTTTTGTTGGCCTGTTTAATGGATTGCCTTGATGAGGTATACTGTACATAGTATGATACACGATCTTCTGAGCGATCCGGCAATCGAATATACCTGTCCCATGCATCCTGATGTTTCTTCGGAGCATGCGGGTAATTGTCCGAAGTGCGGCATGACGCTTGTCATACGCGGTTCCATTGATCATGCGCTGCCGGGCGAACAGGCTCCGGCACATGATGCACATGCCGGCCATACGGCCGGTTCATTTTTGAAAAAGTTTTGGATTTCGTTTGTGTTGACCATTCCAATCGTATTGTATTCCGAACTCCCCGAGACATTGTTCGGTTTTTCCATGCCCACATTTTCTGGCGTACGCTATCTTCCGCCTGCGCTTGGATCCATCGTATTCTTTTATGCGGGTTGGATCTTCCTCGTCGGCGCGGTACGCGAATTGCGCGCAAAGGTTCCAGGGATGATGACACTTATATCGCTTGCCATCATCAACGCATATGCCTATAGCATGTACGCATTCGCCGTGGGCGATCCGCATGGTCTGTTTTGGGAACTTGCAACGCTGATCACCATCATGTTGTTGGGGCATTATATAGAAATGCGTTCAATTGATACGGCTCAGCGTGCATTGCAGGCGCTTGCCGCGTTGTTGCCTGACACCGCTGAGGTTGTTGTAGGAAAAGAAACAAAGACTGTGGCGTTGAATGAATTGAATCTTGGCGATATGGTCGTGGTGAAGCCGGGCGGGAAAATACCGGCCGATGGCGTGGTCGTTGAAGGGGAATCGCAGGTCAATGAAGCTATGATCACGGGTGAATCCGCTCCGGTTGCGAAGCGGCTCGACAGTGGGGTCGTTGCAGGCACCATCAATGCAGATGGGCGATTGGTCATACGCATAACCCACATCGGCGGGGATACATTTTTGGCGGGGGTCATGCGGCTGGTTGCCAAGGCACAAATGTCAAAGTCGCGTATGCAGATTCTTGCCGATCGAGCCGCTTCTTATTTAACCGGGATCGCCATCGTTACCGCTTTGGCTACCGCGGTCGTTTGGGGTACATTGGGTGCCGATCCATCGTTTATATTGGGCCGCATCGTCGCCGTGTTGGTGGTGGCATGCCCGCATGCGCTTGGGCTCGCCGTGCCTTTGGTGGTCGCCATATCGACCTCACTTGCTTCGCGCAATGGATTGTTCATTAAGGATAGACTTGCGCTTGAGGCGGCTCGTACCATTGACATGGTATTGTTCGACAAGACCGGCACATTGACGACCGGTGCTTATGGCGTTTATAAGATCATTCCATTCGAGCGGGAAGCTGTCGAGGGTGATGCGCAAGGCGCGGTTGAATCCCGTGTCGAAGAAAACATATTGCGTCTTGCCGCTTCGGTTGATACCGCTTCGGAGCATCCTGTTTCCCGCGCCATCGTGGCGGAATCGCGACAGCGCGAGATTGAATTGTTTCCGGTGACCGGCTTTGAGCGATTACCCGGCAAGGGTGTGCGGGGTACATTGCGCGGGCTTCGCGTGGAGGTGGGGGGAGAGACGCTTGTGGGAGCAAAGATCGTCGATCAGATGCCACAAGAAGTGCGCCAAGAGGTTGCATTGCTTGCGGGTAAAGGGCAGACCATCGTGTATGTCGTCGTGGATGATGCGCCGATTGGGGTCATCGCGCTTGCCGATGTCATTCGTCCGGAATCGATCGAGGCTATCGCCACGCTGAAACGCCTTGGTATCAAGCCGGTCATGATGACCGGAGATTCCGAAGAGGTTGCCGAATGGGTTGCGTTGGAAATCGGCATTACCGATTATTTCTTTCGCATATCGCCGCATGAAAAAGTGGAGAAGGTAAAAAAATATCAGGAGCAAGGTTATCGCGTTGCTATGGTTGGTGACGGCATTAACGATGCGCCTGCATTGATGCAGGCGAACATCGGGGTTGCTATCGGCGCAGGTACGAATGTCGCTATTGAATCCGCGGGGATCATTTTGGCAAAGAGCGATCCGCGTGACATCGCCAAGATTTTCGAACTTTCCCGATTGACCTATCGCAAGATGTTGCAGAACCTGTTTTGGGCGACGGGGTATAATGTGGTCGCCATTCCGCTTGCCGCTGGCGTTTTGTATACGCAGGGATTTGTACTTTCTCCTTCGGTTTCGGCGGCGCTTATGTCATTGAGTACGGTGGTCGTTGCCGTTAATGCGTTGTTGTTGCGGTGGAGCGGAAAGAAATTATGAGCATTGCTATTCGAAGGAACATTTCACTTGCACGGCGCATGCATTACCGGATTGGCGGAAAGGCCCGTTATTTTTGCGAGCCGCAGAATGCACAAGATATCATCGATGCCGTTCGTTGGGCATTTGCGCGCCATGTACCCTTTCTTTTTTTGGGTGCCGGCACGAATATGCTTTTTTCCGAACGAGGTTACGATGGGCTGATCATGCAATATGTGAACAAGCGCATTCGTAAAGAGGCGGGAGGCGTGCGCATTTCCGCAGGAACATCCATGCGGGATGCGGTCCAATATCATTCGGCGCAGGGGTTCAACGATCTTGCATGGGCGGGCGGTTTGCCCGGTACGGTTGGCGGTGCGGTGTTTGGGAATGCAGGTTGCTTTGGAGGAGAAATGAAAGACTGCGTTGTTTCAGTGGAGAGCATTTTTTATGATCGCGCAGCGGGAATGGTAGAGCGCCGCGTTCGCAGTGCTGCAGAATGTGCGTTTGGTTACCGCGATAGCGTATTCAAGCGCAACGGCAACGAGATCATTGCGAGCGTCGTGGTGCGTGCCACGCCGGGAGACAAACAAGCCGTGCGTGCGGAGGTGGAGCGATGCATTGCGTATCGCGAACGATTCCAGCCTCTTGAACATCCGAGTGCGGGGAGTACATTCAAGAACATTCCTGTTGCATCCGTCACGCCGCAAGTGCGAAAGGAGTTTGCCGCCGCGATCAAGGTAGATCCGTTTCCCGTGATCCCCGTTGCCGCGGTACTCGATCGGCTTGAGCTGAAGGGGTCGCGCATTGGCGGCGCTGAAATATCGGAAAAGCATCCCAATTTTTTCATCAATCGAAACCATGCGACCTTTGCCGATGTTATCGGCTTGATCAAGCTCGCCAAAAAGAAGGCCCTTGGGCGGTACGGAATCGTTTTGGAGGAAGAAATCCGCATCGTGCCGTAACCCTTTCATAAGGTCGGCCTTTTGCGATACAATACACACATGTGCCCTGTAGTGAGATTGCGGCAGTCTTCGATGATTTTCGCAAGTTGGTAGCGAATGGGTATGTGATATATACTAATTTTAATTATAGGGTTGTATGGGTTTGATTTGCGAAAATCAAGGCCGCAGTCCTACTACGGGGTATGCATATTTTGGATGAATTAAAGGAACGGGGACTGATCTATCAGATATCCGATGAAGAAGCGCTCCGGGCGCTCATAGACCGTAAAGGCGGCCTGTTTTATATGGGATTCGACCCGACGGCTGCAAGCCTGCATGTGGGTAGCCTTTTGGGCATTGTATTTGCCAAGCGGCTTGAAGATGCTGGCATGGTGCCGGTGATGCTGGTAGGCGGGGCCACAGGCCTGATCGGTGACCCGAGCGGCAAGGCACAGGAGCGCACGCTTAACACAAGCGATGTTGTGGAATCGATGACTGCCGGACTGGAAAAGCAAATCGGGCAATTCAATTTCAAACATGCGCAATATGTGAATAATTACGATTGGCTCGGGCAAATGCCGCTTGTTGATTTTTTGCGCGATGCGGGAAAATATTTTACCGTTAATGAAATGCTTGCCAAGGAATCGGTAAAGAGCCGATTGGAGACGGGTATCTCGTTCACCGAGTTCAGTTACATGTTGTTGCAGGCGTATGACTTTTTGAAACTGCATGAATCGCGCGAAGTGGCATTGCAGATCGGCGGTTCCGATCAGTGGGGAAATATTACCGCGGGCATCGAGTTGGTTCGCAAAGCGTTGCACAAGGAAGTCTACGGCTTGACCATGCCGCTCGTCACAAAGGCAGATGGCAAGAAGATGGGCAAGAGCGAAGGGGGAGCTGTTTGGCTCGACGCAACATTGACCTCGCCCTATCATTTTTACCAATTTTGGTTGAATGTTGACGACGCCGATGTGGTGAAATTTTTGAAATACTATACATTTTTGACGCTTGAAGAAATTGCAGAACTGGAACGATCGTTGCAGGCCGCACCCGAGAAGCGCGAAGCACACAAGGCGCTTGCGGAAGCGGTGACGGAATTTGTGCATGGGAAAGAAGCGCTGAAGCAGGCCCAAAACATTTCCGAGGCGCTGTTTGGCGGAGATATTTCGGAGATCATCAAGGATAAAAAGAAGTGTGAAGCGTTGTTTGTCGGGAACTTCGCTGTACAGGAAATGTCTCTTGTTTACATAAGTGGCGTCGTTGATTTTATTAGCTCACTTGATTGGAAAACGCCTTTGTCGAAGCGGCAGGCTAAGGAAGATATTAAAAATGGCGCCATTGAGATTAATGGGAAGGAGATTTCCGATCCGGATGCATTAATGGATAAGGACGATATTTTGTTCGATCGATATATCATCGTGAAACGGGGTAAGAAGAATTACCATTTTGTGGAGATTCCCGAATAAACCAAGTTTTTGTATTGTCATCCCGAGCGTAGCGGAGCCGAGGGATCTGAATCCGTGCTACAGATTCCTCGGCAAGCTCGGAATGACATTTTTAGGGGACGGACCTATAAGCGCATATCGCAGTTACTCAGTTCTTCTGTCGGTTGATTTTTACCCCAATATCCCTATAATAAAAAGGCTAATAAAAGGGCCTATAGTCTAGTGGTAGAACACGGCATTCGCATTGCTGAGACGGCGGTCCGATTCCGCCTAGGTCCACAAAAACAAAAACCATGCATTTAAAATGCATGGTTTTTGTTTTGTTGGGCGTTGTCGGATATACTTAGTATATAGTTATTTTTTGAGCAGGCATGATACAACAGGCGCTTATTGAAGTAGTAAAAAACCAATTGGGTGGAGGGGTGAGCGAAGCGGAGGTCCGCGAGTTTTTGCGTAGGCGGGGAACCGATGAGGAAGAAATACGCGAGATATTTGAACTGGTATCGCCCGGAGTTACGGGTGTGGCGCGTAAGGAAGTGGTTGCTGATCCCATCCCAACCCCTGAGATCGTTGCCGAGCCGACTCCGGCGCCTGAGCCAGCGCCAGTTCCCGAAATAGTCGTTCCTGTGGTAAAAGAAGAAGTCCCGATCGTTCCCGTTGCAACGCCGCCAGCGCCGTCGCCTGAGTCTGCACCTTTACGCACGGAAGCGCATGGCGTGGTCCGCCCGGTACCGCCTTTGCAACCCACCGTTCCGTTCGCCGTTGCTAATGGTTCGTCAGTCCCTGTTATTGAAGCAACCGCTTCTGCTGTTGTAGAAAAACCTGTTTCCGAAATTCGCAACAAGAAAAAAATCATTACATTTACCGCCATTGCGATCGTTGGCGTTGCGGTATTGGCGCTGGGCGTTTGGTTTGCTTATGCCGCCTATTTCATATCGCCCGAGCGCGATATCGATCGGGCTATGTCGCGATTGCACAGCGTGAAGTCGTTTACATTCGCGAGCGAGATCGTGGTGGAAATGGCAAATGCAAAAGCCGGTTTGGTCGCAACAACAGGAGCCGCGGGGCCGTTTGTGAGCATGTTTGCCACTACTGGGCCGGCGACGCTTACGACAAATATTGTCGGTTCTTTTGACGGAACGCAAGAGGGTGCTCCTCGCTTGGCCTTTACCGCCGTATCGACCATGGACAAATGGGCTGTGGGCGAGGCGACGCTCGGATTTATTTATAACAATATCGATCAGGTTAGCTATGTGAATATAACGACTATGCCCAACCTTGGGTTTCTCAACCTGAGCGCATTGCAGCAACAGTGGTTCATGGTGTCAGACAAAGATGCGCATGAACAGTTTGGATCACCTGCGGATCCTGCGAGTGGGCTTGTGCCTTGGCTTTCAAAGCAGGAGCGCAGTACGAGTATTGCCGCATGGAAAGAACATCGATTTTTGACCGTGCAAAGTACATTGGCAGACGAGGCCATCGACGGTGTTTCATCGCGGCACTATGTGCTTGCGTTCGATAAGGAGGCTTTTATTCGTTGGCTTGAAAAAAATGGTTCACCGGAAGCGCGAGACATGTTTGCCACTATTGCGATCGATGATCTCCATATGTGGATCGGGAAACTTGGAGGGGCGCCACGCAAAGTGCAGATGCACATTGCGATTGGTCCGCAAGACAGCGCACGCAGTGCGAGTGTTCTGGTAACGCTTACCGGTAACAGCTTTGATAAGCCTGTGGACATTTTCCCTCCGGAAGATGCGCGATCGATCGATAGCGCTTTGCAATCTTTGTTCACGCAGATGCTTGGCGGCGATGCGCGCATCCCCGCGCCAAAGACCGCGCTGGAGCGCAACGCCCGCAGGAGTTTTGATGTCGAAGCGATCATCAACGCCATCAAGAAAAACGAAGCCGATAACGACGGCGCATTTACTTGTTCTGCCGGACCGTTGCCGACGACTGCAAAGTTTCTGGGTACGAGCGGATATGCCATCGAGCCTTGCCTTGTGCCATGGTACCTGCGCGCATTGCCGCGGGACCCGAGCAGGGGAACGGCAATAATGAGCGGTTATTCCGTGCTCCGCGACCCGAAGGCGGGAAAGATAACCGTGCGGGCGCCGTATGCGGAAGGGGGGGTTAAAATATCAATCACAAAATAATGAAATGTCTTCGAGAGTATTTTCTTTGAGTGTGTCATTCCGATCCGCCAGCCGGCGGAGAGGAATCTGTAGTATGTATGCAGATCCCTCGATTCCTCCGCCAGCTGGCGGATGCACTCGGGATGACAGAATGATTTTTGGTTTGAATCGTATCAGTGTGTAAATATCAATCTAAAAAACCATGGATAAACAAAAACTAATCACAATCGCAAAAGACCAGCTGAAGGGAGGTATCGGACAGGACCAGGTTCGTGAACTGCTCGTATATCGGGGCGTCGAGCCGGCCGATGTGGATGCTATCATGCAGGCGGTGCTTGCAACGGGCGATGCGAAACCTGCCCAGGTTTCCGGCGAGGATGTTCTTAAAAAGGCCGATGAGGTATTCAATGACATCGCTCAAGAGGCGCATTTGAAGCCCGAAGATGCGAAAAAAGAACGCGTGATCATCGCCCTATCTGTTTTGACATTCATTGCATTATTGGCCATCGGGTCGACGGTGTATTATTTATATTTTTGATATGGTACTCCGACTTGGACATCGCGGGGCATGTGGCTATGCGCCGGAAAATACGGTTGCTTCGTTCGTGAAGGCAATTGAATTAAATGTGGCCATGATCGAACTCGATGTACGGCTGTGCAAGTCGGGCGAGGTTATGGTATTGCATGATGAAAAAGTGGACCGTATGACGAACGGGCATGGGGCTGTTTCCGACTTGACGCTTGAAGAACTGCGACAACTTGATATTAAAGACGGGGGTAAAATCCCGACGCTTGCGGAAGCGTTTGATGCCATCGATCGCAAGGCGCGAGTCGTCATCGAGTTGAAGCATGCCGAGGTGGTGGAGCCGACTGCCGCGCTGGTGCGATCATATATCGCGGAGCGCGGGTGGGGTGCTGATGATTTTTTGCCTACGGCGTTCGACCATTACTTTTTGGCGCGGTTTCGCGAACTGGTGCCGGGTATCGGGCTTGCGGCAATTCTTGCCGGGGTGCCCATCGGGTATGCCGAATTTGGCGAGCGATTGGGGGCATATTCGGTCAACATGGCATTTCCGTTTTTAAACAAAGAGTTCGTCGAGGATGCCCACAGGAGGGGATTAAAGGTGTTTGCATGGACGGTAAACGAGCCGGAGGACATCGCATGGGTCAAAGCGCTTGGCGTGGACGGCATTTTTTCCAATTTTCCGGATAGGGTGTAGAGAGAGGGCCCATTTGTTGACATTTTAAGGGTCTTCAGGTATCTTTAAGTGATATGAAATTTGCAGTCATCGAAACGGGTGGAAAGCAGTACAAGGTTTCCGCCGGACAAAAGCTAAGAGTAGAAAAACTGGAGGCCGCCATTGGCGAGCAGTTTGTTTTTGATAAGGTTTTGCTTGTCGCCGACGAGCAAAAAGATAGCGCCGATGCGACCATCGGAGCTCCGTATGTGGCCAATGCGAAAGTCGAAGCGACCGTGTTGAGCAAGGATCGCGATGATAAAAAGATCGTCTTCCGCTACCACAACAAGAACCGCTATCGAAAGTTTAAGACGCATAGGCAGGATTATACTGAGGTGGAAATTGGTAAAATTTCCTAACGATAAAAATCGTCGAATAAAATTCGGCGATTTTTTGTAGTTGTCATCCCGATCCGCCAGTCGGCGGAGAGGGATCTGAAGTTCAGATTTCTCGGCTTCTCCGTCGGCTGACGGATCCGCTCGGAATGACAAGTCGCCTTACAGGGTATTGGATGGCACAGCTCTGAAAGAAAATGTTGCTGAAAAGCGTAGTATACTGTAACCATATGACCGACCACGGGCAGTGCGCCGAAAAAACCGATGAGGAGCTGGTAACATTGACGCTCAAGGATCGTGAACTATATGCGTGTTTGATCCGTCGCTATGAAGCTCCACTTGCCCGCTATGTGCGGCGTATTTCTGGCTATTCGGATGACGACATTGCCGATATATTACAAAATGCGTTCATTAGCGCGTATCGCAATTTGAATGGGTTTGATCCATCGCTCAAGTTTTCTTCGTGGCTATACCGGATCGTGCATAACGAAACCATATCCCAGCACCGCAAGCGGCGCGCCCGACCGCAGACCGTTTCGGTCGAAGAGAATGACAATGTGTTTGAATTGCTTGCGTCCGAGGTTGATGTAGCACGGGATGCGGATCGTGCTATGACCGCAATGCGCATTCGAGCTGTGCTTGATGCCATGGATCCGAAATATCGTGAAGTGCTTGTTCTGAAATATCTTGAAGACAAGGATTATCGCGAAATATCGGACATTTTGCAGAAACCGATGGGCACTATTGCCACGCTTATCAATCGGGCGAAGAAGCAATTTAGAAACAAGGTCGAAGACGGTCCGTTATCAACAATCCGCTAATATCATGAAAGATTTTTCCAAAAATATTTTACAAACCATAGAACGGAAAAACATACAGCCTTTGCCCCGGTGGATATTTTTTGCGCAACAGGCTGGGCTGGTTGGTGCCTTTTTGCTTTCGGTACTTGTCGGAGGCATATCCGTTTCAGTCATTTTGTTTTCATTGTCCGATGCGGTTGAAACAGGCATGGGGCGCATGATGCGCATGCATCCGGGCCCGTTCCTGTTTACCTACTTGCCGTATGTTTGGGTCCTGGTTATGATCGCGTTCGGTGTCTTGGCATATGTTGAGGCGCGCCATACCAAGGCCGGATATCGCTATCGAATGGCGACTATTGTGGGTGCAAGTTTTTTGGCAAGCATTGTGCTTGGCGGATTGTTGCATGCTGCCGGAGCTGGGCGGCTGGTGGATCGACGATTTGCCGAAGTGGTCCCGCAGTATCGCGGATTGGATGCACGCAAGATGCACTTATGGATGCATCCGCAGGAAGGTGTGATTGCCGGCAGGATTGTTTCCGGCTCTGCGACCACTACGCTGACGATAGAAGATTTTACGGGAATGAGATGGATTGTCGAGACTGATGCTGTTGTCTCGCGCGGAACGATCGAGGCTGTGCCGGGTGAACGGATCCGAGTTTTTGGTTCCGTGGTTGCCCCGGGCGTATTCCACGCGACCGAGCTGTTCCCTTGGACGAAACAGGGCGCGATGATGATCCCCGAACGATTTGACGGCAGGGGGATGCTTATGCGTGAAAGAAAAATGCCGTTGCGTTCGTAGTAATCAATGAAGGCTTTGCTGCATTGCTTTTCGATCGTGCACATTGTTTTGCTCCGTAGCTTTGCCTGAAATAATCTAACGCATATCATTATGAACAAAAAAATTGCAGTAGGGGTAGTCGGGCTGGTCATTGTCGCGGGCGTCGCAGGGATTGCGGCAAATACGACCTATGCTCGCGGAGGAATGGTGGGCGGCAATGTTGCGCCAACTGCGGCGGTTGCGGCACAGCGTGAGACCATGGAAGCCCATCGTACGGCGGTGGACGCGGCCATTCAGGCGGGTGACTATACGGCTTGGAAAGCGGCCATGAGTTCGCTTCCGGGCAATGGACGCGGAGCCGAGATGACAAGCGGCATTACCGAGGCCAACTTCGGACGATTCGTCGAAATGCACAAGCTGATGGGGCAGGCAGATGCCATTCGCCAGGAGCTTGGCATGGGCGAGCGGGGAGGCATGGGCCAGGGTATGCATGGACGCGGACAGGGCAGGGGTATGAAGGCGCAAGCGGCCGCTACCCAATAAAAATGGTTGTTTAAAAAACACGACGCGCGGGCGTCGTGTTTTTTATTCTTTTCGCGCAGAACCTCGGACGCTTAGCCTGTGATGAAGCGAATTTGCTGCTTCGCATGTTTATAGGGTGTTGCAAAGGTATTGAACCATTACAAGGTATTGACAAAATATAGTATATAACATATACTATATTCAGAAACTTTATCAACTTTAATTTATTTACGGAGGTATGCGCGATGATTTTGTACTGGCGGCTTTTGATGATGGTATTCGCAGACAGTATTAAGGCGTGTGGTATTTCAACAATTCTCGGTTGGCTCATCCATTACTTCTTTAAAGTGTCTTTTGCAGAAGGCTTTTGGTCTATCTTTGCGGTGTATGAGATAGTGTTCACTATATGCTTTATTGCGTTAGTGAAAAGGATTATCAAGGAAATATCTGAAGCCGTCGAGAGGTTAGGCCTTCCGAAAAATGTTGTTATTGAAGGTATGGTCAAGTATAAATTCTCGGCAATTCCTAATTTTCCCGAGTGGCGGGCCGAAGATTTTCTGCGAGAGCTAGAAAAAGCCCGGCATTAGCGGGTATAGCATGTTTACCTATGTTGAAGAGGCGGAGCGATCCGCCTCTTTTTTGTGTTACAAATATGATTAGTGCATTATATGCGTCGTTCGAGTGCCTGCTCCAGCGTGTCTTCGTCGGCGAATTCTATTTCGCCGCCGGTCGGGATGCCCCGGCCGAGACGGGTAAACTTTTTCGCGTAGCCTTCGAGTTCGTTTTTGATGACCATGGCGTTCATATCGCCGTAGGTCGTGGGGTTGGTGGCGATGATCACTTCGTCGGCTTGGCCGTCAAGCTGCTTTTTTAGGACATCTTTCAAGTGATTCAGGCGCAACCGTTGCACGGCGTCGAGTATGCCGCCCTTGGTGAGTTCGCCGATGACGAGATATTTGCCCTTGAACTTACGCGTGCGTTCGATGGATATAAGGTCTGTTTCTTTTTCAACGATCATGATCGTTTCCTTGACCCTGTCGGGATTTTGGCAAATGTCGCACAAGACTTCTTGGTTGGAATGGATAAAGAAGCAGTTCGTGCAGACCTTGATCGATCCGAGATCGACGATGGCACGCGCGGTTTCATTTATTTTGCTTTTGCCTCCGCCAATCATAAAAAAAGCGAGCCGCGTCGCTTGGCGCGGTCCGATGCCGGGGAGCTTTGCAAATACATCAATGAAGTTTTTTATTTGGCTTGGAAGCATGGGGGAGTAGCGGGTATTAGGTATACAGTATTCGGTATAAGAAAGAATAGAAATAAGCCGCCGCATTATACAGTATACGAGCTGCTGTATACCTACTACCAATATTAGATTGTATGCACCGTATCCACTTCGGTAAAGGAAACCTTTTCCGGGTTCCACAAAAGCGGAACATCGCCAAGCGGGCCGTTGCGGTGTTTGGTGACGATCAGGGCCGACTTGTTTTTTTCTTCGGCTGACATAAGGTCCTTTGCGTCGCGGTTGAAACGGTGGATGAACATGACGATGTCGGCGTCCTGTTCCCATGAACCGGTTTCCCGCAGGTCGGAAAGGCGCGGGGTTTTATCGTCGCGGCTTTCTACGCCACGGCTCAACTGCGACAAGGCGAGTACGGGTACATTTAATTCACGCGCCAAGCCTTTGATGCCATGGCTGATCTCGGTAAACTGTTGAACGCTGTTTTCGCTGTGGCGGCTCGGCTGAATGAGTTGGACATAATCGATGACGATCAGGTCGAGCTCGTGTTCCATTTTGAGTTTGCGCGCCATGGAGCGGATCTGCAGTACGGTCGGAGACGGCGTGTCATCGACATAGATCTTCATGCGCGACAGGCGATCGAGCGCGGCCTGGATCATTTGGAAATCCATTTCATCGGTGATGCGGCCCGAGCGCAGGTTCCACAATGGAACGCCCGATTCGGTGGCGATGAGACGGTCGATGATCTGTTCTTTGGACATTTCGAGTGAGAATACCGCGATCGAAGCGCCAGCCTTTGCCGCGCCGCGCACCATGTCGAGCGTTACCGCGGTTTTACCCATGGACGGGCGCGCGCCGAGAATGATCATGTCTGATTTTTGAAACCCTGAAAGCAATGTATCAAGCCCCTTGAAGCCCGAACTGGTGCCCGAAAGACCTTGCATGCCTAAGTTCTTTTCCATGCGCTCGTACGCGGCCTTGAGGTGGTCGGAAATCGGCGTAAATGCGTATGTCTTTGACTTTTGGTTGATCGCGAAGATCTTTTGCTCGATCATATCGAGCATCTCATCGGGGTTTTCCTGATTTTGGAACACATCTTCGCTGATGCGTGCGGCCGTGGTCAACAATTCACGCAATACCTTCTTTTGCTTTACTATGCCTCCATAGTGATCCACATGAGCGGATGAGGGGACCGAGTTAATAAGCTCGGTAAGGTAGGTCGAGCCGCCGACGGTATCAATCTGATTTCTATCTTTTAACTTCGTCGTAACGGTCAGTACATCGATGGGCTGGTTTTTTTCGAATAGCTCAATGATCGCCTGATAGATCTTTTGATGCGCGGGGACATAAAAATCCCGGTCTTCGAGAAAATCGAGAACCTTTAATACAGCATTTTTGTCGAGCATCAACGCACCGAGGACCGACTTTTCGGCGTCAATGTCCTGTGGCGGCAGTTTCGGATCAAGATTTCCTTTGGTAGTTCCTTTAGACATGGCAATAATACTTCCATTGTATGGCAAGAGTTGCCTATGGGCAAGCCTTTGTTTTTTCGTCATTCCCGCAGATGCGGGAGGCTCTCTTTCTGTACTTTTTTCTAGGAAAAAAGTACCAAAAAAGTCGCGAGCGAATAAAAATGGCGGAATGGACTCGTAAATTTCTTACGAAAACGAGAACTCGCCGTTACTACGGCTCAAACAACTCGTTTTCTGAGGAAATTTATTTTCGCCCATTTGGTCCGCCATTTTCACAGGCTCGCAAATGGGGTGCGAAGAGGGTTGACAAGGTCAATTTTAGAGACTCCGAGTGTCTACCGGCATTGTTGCTTTTTGGTCTGGAATACGATTAAATATCCCTAATGATGAGCGAATTGTATTTTAGAGTTCCTCGAAAGATCCGCTTGTTCGTGATCTTTCTGATCATGGTATTTTTCGCCTATTTTGTGGGTCGGTTTTTGCTTGCCCAAACAAAGACGGTTCCCGATGAGTTTATGCAGGCCCGACAGGAGGCTTCGCTCATTGCGCATGACATTGTTGGCATGTCCAAAGATTCTGCGAAGCATATCGGCGATATTTCTGCATTGAACAATGATAAAAAATACGCCGAAGCGCTCGAATTGGTAAAGCAGGAACTTGAACGCAACCGACAAATCCGCGATAAGGCCATTGCATTGTCCGGGCATCTGCAGACCATGACACTCGGTGTTTCTTCCATTGAACCAAAGACTTCTGCAGAAATGGCCTTGGGCGCGGTCAGTACGGAAGTTACCCTAATAGGACATTTGCTCACATATAACGACTATCTGAACCAACTGCTGGTGATCATCAAGGGCAAGATCACCGGTGATCCGGAAGTGGCTACTGCGGATGTATCTGCGTTGGTAAAAAAGATCAACGACGAATCAATCGAGGTCAATGAATTGAATGAGACCTTCAACGAGCAAATGACAACATTCGACCGGGGCTTTTGATAAAAAACCGTACACAATGTACGGTTTTTTTGTTATACTATTCACACTATGGAACACACACATAAAGCGCAGGCCCATTTAAAAGAGCACGAAGCGGGGCATTATCGGATGCTGTTCAATAACATGCTTTCCGGGTCCGCCCATTGCGAAATGATTTATGACGGAGTGGGTAATCCGATCGATTTTACCTATCTCGAGGTCAATCCGGCATTTGAAAAATTGACCGGACTAAATGATGTCGTCGGCAAGCGTGTTACAGAAGTCATTCCGGGTGTTCGGGAGGCTAACCCTGAATTGTTTGAAACATATGGACGCGTTGCTTCTACCGGAACGCCGGAAAAGATAGAGATTTATCTTGGTCCGCTGAAGATGTGGTTTACGGCTTCGATATATAGTCTTGAGAAAGGGTTTTTTACCGCGGTATTCGACAACATCACCGAGCAAAAGGTTCGGGAGGTGAAACTGCGCGAGGCGATGAATGAGATACAAAATCTTATGCGGCATATTCCGGAAGTGCTGTATGTGCTGGATACTAAAAACAACATCATAAAATGGAATCGCAAGGCCGAGCTTGCCAGCGGATATTCGGCGGAAGAACTTTCCCATAAGCTGATCTTTGAGTTACTCCCGGAGCGTGATCGACCGTCGGTGGTTTCCGCGGTCAACGACGCATATTTGAAAGGCTACGCCGAGGTTCGTGCGCATCTTGTCAAAAAGGACGGCACTACCATTCCGTATCGTTGGTCGGCTGCTCCGCTGAATGATGAAAAAGGCAATGACATCGGCGTCATCGGCATCGGGTGGGATTTGCGTGAGCAGGTGATTTTCGAAGAAAAAGCCCGTGCATATGAAGTGCAACAGCGTGTTTGCTTGGATAACATCCCCGACGCGGTGTGGATGAAAAACGCCGCAGGTGAATATCTTGCCGCCAATGCAGCATTTCTTGCGAATGCAGGAAAACAGCGCGACGAAGTGCTTGGCAAGACCGATCGCGATATTTTTCCCAAGGAGTATGCCGATAAATATATGGCGGATGACAAGGATGTCATGGCTGGTCGTTTGCAAAAGCGGATGGAAGAGACCACTCAAGATCCAAATGGGAATGTTCTCCATCTCGAGACCATTAAAACTCCGGTCTACGATGAAACCGGAAAACTGATCGGCATTACCGGCATCGCCCGAGAGATCCCCAAGATTGTTTGCCCTTGATAAACACACAAACACCCCGCAGCGCGGGGTGTTTGTGTGTTTGGTTTGTGCCCCCGATAGGAATCGGACCTATATTGGGAGATTAGAAGTCTCCTGTTCTATCCATTGAACTACAGGGGCAGTTTACTTTATCGACTATTTCATTATAATAAGAAAGCGACAAACTGCAACAGTTGTCAAACATTGCATGGTGTGGTAGTAATGGTTACTGCGAGGCAGGTGGGTATAAATCGCCCGTAAAAAACGGAGAGTAGTATAGTGGTAGTATGTATGCTTTGGGAGCATATGGTCCGGGTTCGATTCCCGGCTCTCCGACTAAAATAACAAATAACTAATAACCTATAACCAATAACGGGGGATTGGGATTGAAAAAAAAATCCAACCATGTATAATGATTGCACATCTTGAATAGGTGTATAGGCCGCGGTAGCTCAGCGGTAGAGCGTTGCCCTGAATCTTCGGGGCCTTCTACAGTAATGTAGATTGAATAACCGGGTGAATTCGGGGAAGGCTGTTGTGAAAGCAACGGATAATCCCGAGCCGAGCTCCATTGGGTTCGTCATATGACGAAGTGGTGGAGAAGGTGTAGAGACTAGCGAGTGAGTCCCAACAATAATCTTGCAATAGCGCCCGGCTCCGTATCTTGCCATTGGCAGGACGGAGATGAGATAGTCCAAACTAGCCTTGGAAGAGGCAAGCGTCGGGGGTTCAACTCCCTCCCGCGGCACCGAAAGGGATTTGAATAAAATAAAAGACATACTTGTGAGGAGTATGTTTTTTATTTTTATCTGGTTGGTGCCGTGGAGCGGGCAAACTGCTTTGCCCGCGTGGGGAGTTTAAGACCGCAGCGATATGCGCCCAGCAGGGCGCATCGCGAGGGGCGGCCTGCGAGCTCGCTGAGCGACGGCGAAGCGAGACTTGTAGGCAACTCCCTCCCGCGGCACCGAAAGGGATTTGAATAATTAAGGATGACCCTTGTGAGGAGGGTCATTTTTAATTTATAAAACGGCTATTCTTGCTTAACTAACGCACATTTTGGACAAATTCGAACGGCAATAATAAGCATGGCGAACTATGCGACAATATCGGGGATAATTTTTTCTGTCATCCCGATCCGCCAGCCGGCGTAGAGGGATCTGTAGTTGTTTGCGGCAGCAGATTCCTCGACTCCGCTCCGCTGCACTCGGAATGACAAACCTCTTTATACCCATTGAATGTCGGACTTCTTTTTTGTCCAAAATGCGCGTTAGCGGAGTAATTCTTGACTTCCTCATAATTGTGGGGTTAAATAGGTGCAGTTCTGTTTACATGATTCAGTATCACGGAATCCGAAAGAAGGGAGGAGTCTTCGATGCAGAGTTTATTGGATGGAGTGTGTAGAATATTGCGCGCGACTGCGCGGGGCAACCCCAGTCCCAAGCGGTTGAGAAGTGTTGAAATGCTTACCCGCCGTGCGATTGGACGGCGGTTGCGTAATGGCGCCGCGATCACGCCCATATCCATGTGGGCAAGCAGGACGGATGCGATACGCACGGTTATGACGGTCGAACGGCAAGGTAAAGCGTGCATTGCGACCAATGTCTCCATTACGGTATTTACCGGCGGCGCTTTGAGCAGTTCGCCAGCCGATACCGCGGGAAACATTAAATTTCTTTACACCGGAAACGGAAAGGCGTTCAAGTTCATTCGGCATGATCCGGGGCAAGGCGCGCTTGCGGCAAATGATTTTTATGCCGAGTGCTTTCCGTACAAGGTCCATGAACTTGATTGCATGCAAGGCGAGTGCGGAACCTTGGCCATGGTAAAGGGCGCCGCACGGGCATCGTTTACTACGAGCGGGCAGTGCATGGTGTCTGCCGGGCGCATTGAAGACCTTCGGCTGTATACCGACCGGGCCAAGCTGGTTTACGATCTGGTAACGCTGTATGAAGAGGTCATTGCGTCCGATGATCGGAAGATGCGCGACCGGATCTTTCGTGCACTTTTCTGACTGATGTTTCTGTGGTACCCACGCCCGGCTGTTCATTGGCCGGGCTTTTTCTTACTTGTTTTTTATGAACAAACGGGTTATTATAATGACCACATTGTACATGGTGCCCATAGTTCAGTGGTAGAACGTCGGTTTGTGGTACCGAAGGTCGAGGGTTCGATACCCTCTGGGCACCCCATCATGCAAAAACTCCGAAAGGAGTTTTTTGTTTGGAGGAAATCTTTTTCACGCACAATAAAATACTGTATACTGATATGCAATATGACCAAGCATTCCAACGAACACCTGCTCGATTTTCCCGAAGTGCGGCAGGGGACCGATTATACCTGTGGCGATTCTGCCATGCAGGCGGTTTTGTATTATTACGGCATTGAATTTCGCGAAGATCAGCTTATCAAGCGGTTGCACACCACGCATGACGGAACGGATCCGGAAGCGATAGAGGATTTTGCCAAGGCGGAAGGATTTTCCGTAGATATGCGGGCCATGAACATTGCGGATATCAAGGAGTACATCGATAAGAGCGTACCCGTCATCGTGGATATTCAGGCATGGTCCGGGCATCGCCATCAAAACTATAAGGGTGATTACGATGATGGGCATTATGTCGTGGTCATCGGGTATGATGATGAACGGTTTATTTTTGAAGATCCTTCGCTTATGAATCGCGGCTACCTGACCTTCGCCGAATTTTTGGAACGATGGCATGATGTGGGCAACGGGCCGAAAGGGCCGCATATCACGCACCGCGGCATCGCCATTTATGGCAAGCCGCCACGATTCCGTTCGTCGACCATAAAACATATCCGCTGAGTATGCGCGAATGTTTGCGCGATATTCGCGGCGTGGTGTACACTGTATATGCGTTCGATTGTAATGTTGTAACGCACTTCATAATTAACCGATAGCATTATTTTTTATATGGAAACTCTTGCACGATGGGAATGTCAGAAATGCGGTCATGTCTATAACGGCATGGTGCCGCCGGCGGAATGTCCGAACTGCGGCGCTTTGCGCGAAGAATTCAAGAAGCTCGATTTCGAGCCGTCGGGGAATGTATATGTATCTGAGGAACATATTCCGCGCCATAAAAAGCGTTGGGAATGCGATGTGTGCGGACGCGTGGAACTTTCCGACGAATTGCCGGCTGAATGTGCAAGTTGCGGTGCCACAAAGGAGCATTTCAGCCAATTGAACGGGAATTCGGCGGAATGATCGTCGAATTCAAAAAATACCCCATGCGCCGGGGTATTTTTTTGTTTTCGATTGTAGTATACTGGGCGCATACACCAATAAGAAATTACATTTTAAGAATCCTATCGTATGCAGAAATCATATACACTGAAAATGGACAAAGTCGGCATCAATGATGTTGGCGAGGTTGGAGGCAAAAACGCATCGCTTGGTGAAATGTTGCAACACTTGGTTCCGCAAGGGGTAAATATCCCGGGCGGTTTTATCGTAACCGCAACAGCCTATCGCGATTTTTTGGAAGAGACCGGTTTGAAGAAGCTTATTAAGGACACATTAAAGGATCTTAATTCGAAGAACATCCCGCAATTGCAGAAAAAGTGCAAGTTCATTCGCGAGGCGATCAAGAAAGCCGAGTTTCCGGCCGATATGCGCAAACAGATCGAAGACGGTTATCGCGAGATGGAAAAGAAGTACGGCAAGAATGTAGATGTTGCCGTTCGTTCTTCTGCAACCGCTGAAGATCTTCCGGGTGCTTCGTTTGCCGGCGAGCATGAAACCTTTTTGAATATCCGCGGCGCAAAGGATGTTTCTTTTGCTGTACGCGCCGCCATGGCTTCGCTTTTTACCGATCGCGCTACCAGCTATCGCGTCGACAAGGGCTTTGACCACTTTAAGGTGGCCTTGTCCGTGGGCGTTCAAAAAATGGTCCGTTCCGATATTGGCAGCTCGGGTGTCATGTTCACGCTCGATACCGAATCCGGCTTCAAAGATGTGGTCGTGGTCAACGCCGTGTGGGGCTTGGGCGAAATGATCGTACAGGGCGAAGTGACCCCCGACGAATTTTTGGTATTCAAGCCGCGCCTGAAAGAAATGATGGCTGGTAAAAACGGCGGCATGGACCCGGTAATCGACAAGAAGCTTGCGCCGAAAGATGCGAAGATGATCTATATGGCCTCGACATCCGTGGGCGCCAAGTCGACCAAGGTCGTAAAAACAACCCCGAAGGAGCGCAATTCATTTGTATTGAACGATAAGGAAGTTTTGCAGTTGGCAAAGTGGGGCGTATTGATCGAAGACCATTACACCAAGGTGCACAATCGTTGGACTCCGATGGATATGGAGTGGGCACGCGACGGCAAGACTGGTGAGCTATTTATCGTACAGGCCCGACCGGAGACTATTCACGCGGAGCGCGACATGAACAAGATTAAGGAATATGTGCTCGAAGAAAAGGTCACCCCGATCGTCACGGGCATTTCCGTGGGTAGCAAGATCGCGACCGGCAAGGTGCATATGATCATGAATGTAAAGAACATCACCCAGTTCAAGCAGGGTGAAGTGTTGGTGACCGATATGACCGATCCGGATTGGGAGCCAATCATGAAGATTGCCTCCGCTATTGTGACCGACAAGGGCGGACGCACATCGCATGCAGCCATCGTTTCGCGCGAGCTTGGTATTCCGTGTATCGTCGGCAGTCTTGATGCGACTAAAAAGCTCAAGACCGGCAAGATGGTCACCGTTGATACGGCAGGAACCGAGGGGTATGTCTATGAGGGCGCAAAGAAGTTCAGCGTCCGTGAACATGATGTAAAAAAGATCCCGCAGACGAAGACAAAGATCACGATGAACATTGCGACTCCGGATACGGCATTTGAAAAATCATTCCTTCCTAATGGCGGTGTTGGTTTGGCGCGCGAAGAGTTCATCATTGCATCTTCGATTGGCATCCACCCGAACGCATTGTTGAACTACAAGAAATTGCAGGCGCAGGCAAAGAAAGGCGACAAGGTCGCGAAGAAGATCGTCGTCGCCATTGATAAAAAGACCGTCGGGTACGACGACAAGGTGCAGTTCTATATCGATAAGCTTGCTTATGGCATTGCGAAGATCGGCGCGGCATTTTATCCGAAGCAGGTCATTGTGCGCTTCTCGGACTTTAAGACAAATGAATATCGCACATTGATCGGCGGTGAGCTGTATGAACCGAAGGAAGAAAACCCGATGATCGGCTGGCGCGGAGCGTCCCGGTATTATCATCCGGATTTTGCCGACGCATTTGTGCTTGAGCTGAAGGCAATCAAGAAGGTGCGCGAGGCTATGGGCTTGGACAATGTGCATGTCATGATTCCGTTTTGCCGTACCGTCGAAGAAGGCAAAAAGAACCTCGCCATCATGGAAAAGAATGGCCTTGGCAAAAAGACCGGCATCCGCACCTATGTCATGTGCGAGATTCCGGCAAATGTCATCTTGGCGGATAAGTTTCTTGATGTGTTTGATGGCATGAGTATCGGATCGAACGACCTGACCCAGCTGACGGTGGGTATCGATCGTGACGGTAATGAAAAGATTAAATATATCACCAACGAAAAGGATGAAGCAGTGACCACGCTCATCAAGGATGTGATCGCCAAGTGTATCGCCCGTAAGAAATATATCGGCATTTGCGGACAGGCGCCGAGCGATTATCCGGACTTTGCTCAGTTTCTCGTAGAAGCGGGTATTGAAAGCATTTCGCTTAATCCCGACACGGTCGTGAAAACGACGATGGCGATTGCGGAAAAGGAGGTGGCACTTGCCAAAAAGACAAAATGAATCACTGCAAAATGCCTATGTGGCATCAGGAGGAGGGCTCTTTTTATACTTGACAGCGAGCAAGAAAAAATAGAAAAATATTTTTTCGGCGAGCGAACCAAGTGAACGGCATCGCCGTTTCCTCCTTCAACCACATAGGCATTTTGCTTATTGTGTGCACCGCATTGTCATTCCGAGCGGAGTAGTACTCTACGAAGCCGAGGAATCTGCAGGATGTACTGCAGATTCCTTCCGCCAGTGGGCGGACAGGCTTAGGCTCGGGATGACACGATAAATGTATCGACTTTTATTTAATGATCGACTTTACTCAACTATTTGCTTCATTGGCGGGGTTTATGGGAATTATCATGGGCTTGGCCAATATTCCGCAAGCGCTCAAAATCTACAAGCGGCGCAGCGCAAAGGATGTTTCGTTGTTGACCTACAGTATTCTTTCATTCGGATATCTCGTGTTGCTACTGTACAGCGTTCTGTTGCACAACATTGCATTGATCATCATCAACCTGTTCGGTTTTTTGGGCGTAGGGCTGGTGCTTTCCGGCATCGTCCGCTATGAAAAGAAAGGAGTACGGCATTGGGGGATTTAGAGCTGGGGTGTGTTTTTATATTTGATCATGACTATTGATGGTATAAAAATTAGATCGCGAAATATTCTAATTATATATGTCATACGGGTTTTTAGTGGCATGTTATTTTTCTTGCCAGTACTCGCGCTTTATTTTCAAAAAGACCTCTTTACCGTTGCAAATGTTTCCATTATCTTCGCAGTTGAGGCGCTTGCCAGCGTTTTATTTGAGATTCCAACGGGAGCGATGGCAGATATTTTTGGACGAAAAAAAACTATCATTGTATCCCAGGCTATATTGATTTGTGCTATTTTTTTTCTTTATCTCGGAGGGAATATTGCCATGTTTATAATCTACGCAATATTGAATGCTTTTTCCGCAAGCCTTGCGAGCGGAACAGATGAAGCAATTATTTATGATTCACTACAAGAAGAAAATAAAGAGAGCTATTTTAAAAAGATCATAGGAATTTATGGGTCTTTGTGGCCGCTCGGTGCCTCAATAGGGTCGATTATTGGCGGTTATATCGCAAAAGTTTCACTTCAATCAACCGTGTCTATAAGTTTTATACCCGTTGTAATCGCACTTATACTCACTTCTTTTCTTCGGGAGCCGTTTTATAAAAAGGAGGATCATAAAAATATTTTGCGCCACATGGGTAATGCGATTGGTGTTATAATGCGGAATAAGCAGCTTATAATTCTTGCGATAGCTTCATTTATTATGATGGCACTTGGAGAGTCTGCTCATTTGCTCACGCCAATCTTTTTGAAGTTTAAAGGGATCGACATTGAATATTTTGGGTGGATCACGGCGCTGTCTTTTGGGCTGTCTTCTGCCGGCTTTTATTTTTCGCATGGCGTTGCAGAAAAGATCGGTGATAAGGGAAGCCTTATCTTGACGACGACATTGGCGCCGATTTTTATTTTGATCGCCACCTTGCTTCATGGGTTCTCGTTGGTTATTTTCTTTGTTGTTGCTGCGATATTTTTCGGTATTAGAAATCCGATCTTAGGGCACTTAATGAATACAAATATTGTTTCCAGTAAACGGGCAACTGTCATTTCTATAAATAATTTTATAGGGAAGCTTGGCCTTGTAATAACTATGCCTTTGTTTGGTTATTTTGCAGGGATCTATACCATCTCGGTGGCTATACAAGCAAGTGCAATGTGTCTGTTGACGGTGCCATTATTGTTTCTACTTCTTAATACTACGGATTAATTTTGCATTGTTCTGCGAGGTGCGATAAGCTAAAGACATGAAAGCTGGCAGAAACAATGTTGCGTATATAGATGGAGCAAATTTGCATAAAGCCGCCAGTCAATTAGGTTGGACACTTGATTATGCGAAGTTGCGCATATGGCCTGATGAGAAGTACGGCATAAGACACGCATATTTATTTTTAGGGCTTTTGCCCAGATATAAAAATTTGTATACCCATTTGCAGGACATAGGATATAAACTTGTGTTTAAGGAAGTTACCTACGATGGCAATGGAAAGCCAAAGGGTAATTGTGATGCCGATATTGTCGTGCGAGCAATGCGGGATGCGTATGAAAATACATTTGACAGGGCGGTGCTTGTTTCAAGTGATGGCGATTATGCAAGCCTTGTGTCCTTTTTGATTGAAAAAAGAAAATTGAGTGCAATTCTTTCTCCTGCCATTCCTGAAAAATGTTCTATTCTCTTAAAGCGTACCGGAGCAAAAATATCATATATCAGCGACCAGCGGTCAATTTTGGCAGGTGAAAATAAAAAAGCCCCCGATGAGGACGGAACCTCATAAGGGTCTCTTTTGTGGTGATAGTATTAGTATAGGGTAAAGAGATATCTTGTCAAGGAGCTAAGTTATGATACAGAAGAAGCAAATAGTGAATATCTTGTCGATCGAAACGAGCTGCGATGAAACAGCCCTTTCTTTCGTTACGGCGAGTGGGGGATTGGAAAATCCGAAGTTTGAGGTATATGGCGATGTGGTCGCGTCGCAGATCAAATTGCACCAACCGTACGGTGGTGTAGTACCGGGATTGGCAAAGCGCGCGCACTTGGAAAATTTGCCGGTGTTGTTTGCAGAGATCGTGCAAAAGAGGGGTGTCACCCCGGCGGAGGCCGGGGTCCAGGAGGGTATAGATTCCGACCTCCGCCGGAATGACAATACGAGAGAGGTTGAGTTCATGGATCGTATTGATTTCATTACGGTAACCGTTGGACCTGGTTTGGAACCTGCATTGTGGACCGGCATAGAATTCGCAAAAGAACTTGCGGCCAAATACGACAAGCCGCTGGTGCCGACCAACCATTTGGAAGGTCACTTGTATAGTTTTTTGCTATCGCAAAAAGTTGGAGATACGAGGTATGAGATACGAGATGTGGGTAAAATGTTTCCGGCTATTGCGTTGATCGTGAGTGGGGGACATACGATTCTTGTACGCGTAGATAGTTTAAGCGAGTATAAAAAGCTTGGCGAGACGGTTGACGATGCGGTGGGGGAGGCGTTCGACAAGGTTGCACGTTTGATTGGCCTCCCGTATCCGGGCGGGCCTGAAATCGAACGCTTGGCGAAAGATGGCAACCCGATGGCGATCGATTTCCCACGGCCGATGATCGGGCATAAAAATTATAATTTCAGTTTTTCCGGGCTGAAGACCTCGGTGCTGTATTATATTCGTGATCTAACAAAAGCGGGGAAAAGTATTCCGAAGGCGGATATTGCCGCGAGTTTTCAAAAGGCGGCGGCGGATGTGCTGATCAAAAAGACGCTCCGCGCAGTGGAAGAATTCGGCGCGAAGTCCATCATGATCTCCGGCGGAGTTTCGGCTAACCGGACGATACGCACTTTGTTCGCGGAAGCGATCGAAAAAAAGTTCAAGTTGAAGAAAGATCGACCACTGTTGATCGTGAGCGAATTTTCTACCGACAATGCGTTGATGATCGCCGCTTCGGGATATATCGACTATTTGCGAAAGAAGAAATACAAAATGGAAGCGAATGGAAATCTAAACCTTTAAAATGGGTAATTGTTATGATTTTTTGCGGTCGCGAAAAATCATAACAATTAAGGAATACTGCGACAAGCTTTTTCTACTTGACAAAATAGCATCATATATGATATGCCTATTTTAGGCATTTTAAAACATAGCATAGGAGGTCATAGTAATGATTAAGATGAAAAAATACTATCAGCATATTGTATTGATTCGCAAGAGATTGTTGGATAAAAGAGAATTCCAACGATGCTACGGAAGAGTGATAGAAATGTTGGCTTCGGAAGATGTCGGTATCGAAAGCTGCGAATACTCGAATACTTGTAAATGTTTCAAGGAGAGTTCGCGTTTGAAAAATCACTGCCAGTTGTCCGCCAATTGCACCGCGTATTTTTGGCGGTATATACCGCATGTAAACGGACAAGGGGTGTGTGTTGGCGGGTCACGTCCGAAAGGTTATGAAATACATGGAAGAGACTATGTAAAACTCATGGCGGAAAGTGGATACATGGGGCGTACACCATGTATAGCCGGGTTAGAGGCCGGCCCGCTTCCTGCCCCAGAACCTAAGGTAGAGCCGTCTATTGTCATAAATGTTGATGCCCGGCCACATTCTAATTACAGTTATTGTGACTGGTAAATTTATTAGGCCATAAGCCGCAAAAAGCCCTCAGTAACGGGGCTTTTTTTACGTTGGGATATAGAGTGACAAAAGCGTGTTTACGGGGTATCCTGTAAGGGATTTAATGGAAGTGGATTCCCGCTTTCGCGGGAATGACAATGCTGTGTGGAGATTGAACGATTGAACGACGTTCGATGTCGCTCAATTCTGAGTGCGCCTGTGAACCGTGAACTATTGACCAAGGACCATGCTCTCTTATCTGCGACATTTTGATTGGAAGTTGAACGGCGCCGTTGCGCTTCTTTCTCTTGCGGGGCTGGTTGAGTTGGCGAGTATAAATATGGACCTGTTTTGGAAGCAGGCGCTGTTCATCGGCATGGGGATTTTGCTCATGTTGTTTGTTACCTATTTCGATTGGCGTTCGTTTGCAAATTATCGCGGAGCCATCTTGGGTGTGTATGCGGTTTCCATCGGGCTTTTGGTATTGACGCTGGCAATCGCTCCGGAAATCCGGGGCAACAAGGCGTGGATCCCTATTGGCCCTTTTCAATTTCAGGCATCGGTGTTTGCGAACCTTGCGCTCATCGTGGTACTGGCGAGCTTTTTCAGAAAAAGCCATCGAAGCATCGCCCGGCTTTCCACGCTCGCGAAGTCGTTCATTTATTTCGTCATTCCCGCTGTGCTTATCTATTTGCAACCCGATCTTGGCTCTGTGTTGCTTATGTTCTCGGTTTGGTTCGGGTTTGTATTAGTATCGGGCATTCGGTGGCGGCATTTGGTGGCGGCATTTTTGATTTTTGCGGTTATCGGCGCGTTTGGTTGGATGGTATTTCTGAAGCCGTATCAAAAAGATCGCATCGTGGGCGTGTTTTTCCCGGAGCGCGATGTGTTGGGAGTGAACTACAATGTAATTCAGGCGAAGATCGCCATCGGTTCGGCCGGACTCTTTGGGAAAGGATTCAAGCAGGGGACGCAGGTACAGCTCGGGTTCCTGCCCGAAGCGCACACGGACTTCATATTTTCCGCTGTAACGGAAGAGTTCGGGTTGATCGCCGGGTTTCTGTTAATCGGCGCATTTTTTGCAATGATCATGCGCATCGTTTCCATCGGGCTTGAAGATCGAAACAGTTTCAACCAATTCATTTGCCTTGGCACCGCACTTTTTTTCATCGCAAACTTCGTGTTCAATACCGGCTCGAATGTTGGGCTGGTCCCTGTTATCGGCGTACCGTTTCCATTTTTGAGCTATGGCGGTTCGCATATCCTTGCCGAGTTTATATTGCTTGGCATGGTGCAATCGATTAAATTAAGGAAAGCGTAGGAGGGATAATTTGAAATTTGAAATTTGAAATTTGAAATTTTTAAAAGGGCCTAAAAACAATCTTTATCATGTTTAACATACTAGTCTCATTTGGCAGGCGATTTATGTCGGCGAGTACGCTGTTCTTTCTTGTATTGTTGGCGTTGCTTGGCGGTGCGATGGTGGCAGGCGGACTCAAGCCCGTTGCCGAGCGATCTTCTGCTCCGCTTACCGTTGAATTTTCTGTGCAAGCCGGCATGGGCGTGCAAGAAATAGCACAGGCGCTCGAGCGTGAAGGCATCATCCGTTCAAAGGATGCATTTCGTGTCTATAGTTTGTTGTCCGGCAAGGCGAGTTCGTTTCAGCCGGGTGTCTATACCGTCGGGCCCGAAATGCATGCCCGTGCTATAGTGGACCTGTTGACTGCCGGACCGCTTGAAGTGGAAGTGCTGGTCACGCCGGGTATGACCATGATCGAGGCGGAAGACATTCTTGTTGCAAATCGAGTACTTGCGGAAGGCGACCTGAGTGCATTCCCTGTGAACACGATTCGTGCGAAATATCCGTTCCTGGGCAATGCAGAGATTCTTGAAGGGTTTTTGTTCCCGGACACCTATCGATTCTACCCCCATTCCGACCCTGCCTTGGTAGTGGGAAAGTTTTTGGACAATTTCGAGGCCAAGGTGGGGCCCCTCTTGCGTAATTCAGAAAATAATGATACTATTCATTGGCTTATCATCGCATCGATATTAGAGAAGGAAGTGACAAACGAAAAAGAGGCCCAAACAGTCGCCGGTATCTTGGAGAAACGGTTGGCAATTGGTATGCCATTGCAGGTCGACGCATCGATCATCTATGCGAAATGCAAACGGTTTATCAGCTGTCCGTCCTTGATTCGCGCTGATTTTCGTATTGAGTCTCCGTATAACTCGTATCTTCATAAGGGGTTACCACCTACGCCAATTTCCAACCCCGGAATTGACGCGATAAGCGCAGCACGTTCACCAGTTCGTTCGAATTACCTGTATTACCTGTCAGACCCTCTGACAAAGCGGACCATATTCTCGAAAACGTTTGACGAACATAATGCGAACCGAATTAAATACCTACATTAAATAACTCATAAGGCCGTCCAACAACGGTTATTTGTTTTTTATGGCAAAACAGCTTCCAACAAAAGTTTTCTCCAAGCACCCTGGCTCGTTCATAGAGCAGCCGTATCTTGCCACCCTTCAGGCCGAGTCCTGGGATTGGTTTGTAAAAAAGGGCTTGCGGGAACTCTTCGACGAAATTTCCCCGATCAAAGATTACACCGGCAACGAGATCGAGTTGCATTTTCTTGACTATCATTTTGATGAACCGCGGTATGATGAAGAGACGACCCGCTTGAAGGGTCTGACCTACGAAGCACCGTTGCGCGTCAATGTGAAACTTATTAATAAGGTATTGAATGACGAAAAAGAACAGGAAGTATACCTGGGCGATTTTCCGATCATGACCAGTCGCCACACATTCATCATGAACGGCGTGGAGCGCGTCATGGTCTCCCAGCTCATTCGCTCCAGCGGCGTGTACTTCAGCGCAAGTATGCTGCGCGGAAAGAAATTGTTTGGCGCAAAGATCATTCCGAACCGCGGAAGCTGGTTGGAATTTGAAACCGAACTCGACGGCTTTATTGGCGTAAAGATCGATCGACATCGGAAAGCGCCGGTGACCGAACTGCTGCGCGTTTTCGCTAACCATGCGGAAACCCCTTTGACCAACGAACAGATTCTCGAGATGTTTGCGGATATCGACAAGGGTCCGATCAAACATATCGAAGCGACATTAAAGAAGGATGCGGCAAAGACCGCCTCCGAATCCTATGTCGAAATCTACAAGCGGCTGCGCCCGGGCGATTTGGCGACCCCGGAAAACGCACAGAGCCTGATCGATTCCATGTTCCATCGCGATGACCGTTATAGCTTGTCCCGCGTGGGCCGGTTCAAGGTCAATCAGCGACTGGAGTTGAAAGGAAAAGATACCACATTGCTCGATCTCGAGGACATCGTGCACATCGTCCGCGAAATGATCCGTTTGAATAACGACAAGCATGCCGTGCCTGATGATATCGATCACTTGGGCAACCGACGCATCCGCGCCGTGGGCGAATTGTTGCAAGGCCGATTGTATGTCGGTTTTGCGCGCATGCGCCGCGCCATTCAGGATAAGATCTCGACCGCCGAGGCGGATGTGGTCTTGACCCCGGTACAGCTCATCAACGGCCGACCGTTGGTCGCCGTCATGAAGGAATTTTTGACTTCGTCCCAGTTGTCGCAGTTCATGGACCAGGTAAACCCGTTGGCGGAAATAGAGCACAAGCGACGCTTGTCGCTGCTCGGGCCGGGCGGTTTGACGCGTGAACACGCTGGCTTTGAAGTGCGCGATGTACATCCGTCCCACTATGGCCGCATTTGCCCTATTGAAACTCCGGAAGGTCAGTCTATCGGTTTGGTGAACCATCTCGCCAATTATTCCCGCATCAATGAATTCGGGTTCTTGGAGACGCCGTACGCGAAGGTAAAGAACGGCAAGGTCACCAGCGAGATCGAATGGATGAATGCATTGGAAGAGACCAAATACAAGATCGCGCACGGCGGGACCCGTCTTGATGCAAATAACAAGATCGTCGACGAGGTCGTCGATGCCCGCATCAAGGGTGAGCCGCGCACTTGCGACCGCGATGAAGTTGATTTTATCGATGTATCGAACGATCAGACCGTTGCCGCGGCAACCGCGCTTATTCCGTTTTTGGAGCATGACCCGGCGAACCGCGCGCTCATGGGAGCGAACATGCAACGACAGGCTGTGCCGCCGGTAAAACCGCAGGCACCGTGGGTCGGAACCGGCATCGAAGATAAGATCGCCCATGATTCCGCGCGCGCCGTTGTGGCCCCGGAAGATGGTGAGATTATGGAGGTTGATTCGACCCGCATTGTGCTGAAGACCAAATCCGAGCTGAAGACCTACGAGCTCACCAAGTTCCAGCGCTCGAACAAATACACGAACATTTCCCAGCACCCGATCATCAAAAAAGGTGATAAGGTAAAGAAGGGCGATGTGCTCGCCGATGGTCCGTCCATGGATCATGGTACTTTGGCGCTTGGCCAGAACATGCTCGTGGCATTCATGTCATGGGAAGGCCGCAACTTTGAAGACGCCGTCATTTTATCCGATCGTGTGGTAAAGAACGACATTTTCTCGTCCATACAGATCAAAGACTTCGTGTGCGATGTTCGCGACACAAAGCTTGGAGCTGAAATTACCACCAACGACATTCCGAATGTATCGGAAGAAAAGCTGAGGAACCTCGACGAAGAAGGCATCATTCGCATCGGTGCGGAGGTGCGCGCAGGAGATATTTTGGTAGGAAAGGTTTCTCCGAAGGGCGAGACCGAACTGACCGCCGAAGAAAAATTGCTCCGCGCCATCTTTGAAGAAAAGGCGCGCGATGTGAAAGATACTTCATTGTCCGTACCGCACGGCGAATCGGGACGCGTCATCGGCATCAAGATTTTTTCCCGCGATCGCGGCGACAAGCTTGAACCGGGTGTTATCAAGCGTATTCAGATAGAACTTGCGGAACTTCGTAAGGTGCGCGCAGGCGACAAGCTCGCGGGGCGCCACGGAAACAAGGGTGTCATCTCGCAGATCTGTCCGACGGAAGACATGCCGTACTTGGAAGATGGAACCCCGGTGGATGTCATTTTGAATCCGTTGGGTGTTACCTCCCGCATGAACTTGGGACAGGTGCTTGAAACGCATCTTGGACTTGCGGCACGCAAACTTGGCTATCGTGCGGTAACGCCGGTATTCGCAAGCGCGACCGAAGAGGATATCCGCGGCGAATTGAAGAAGGCCGGCTATCCGGAAAACGGAAAATTGGAACTGTATGACGGACGCACGGGCGAGAAATTCGAAAGCCCGGTAACGGTCGGCATCATGTACATGATCAAACTTGACCACATGGTCGAAGACAAGATCCACATGCGTGCAACCGGTCCGTACTCGTTGATTACGCAACAGCCGCTCGGCGGCAAGGCGCAGTTCGGCGGACAACGCTTCGGAGAAATGGAAGTGTGGGCCTTGGAGGGTTATGGCGCAGCCTACACCTTGCAGGAAATGCTCACCATCAAATCCGACGATGTCTTTGGCCGAGCCGCTACCTATGAGAGCATTATTCGTGGCGAAAAGATCAAGAGTCCGAACATTCCGTCCGCATTTAATGTGCTGGTAAACGAGATCAAATCGCTTGGTATCTCCGTAGAAAAGGAGGAGGTCGAATCGGAGCCAGAGGAAGACCTACACGCTCCTACTAGTAGGATAGAAGCTTAAAGGTAGAGTTTGTCATCCCGATCCGCCAGTCGGCGGAGAGGGATCTGTAGTTTAAAACAGATTCCTCGGCTTTGCGGAGTACCGCGGAGTTTACCCTGAGCCTGTCGAATGGGCTCGGAATGACAATCATATTACTTCCTAAATTATTTTCACCCTATGAATTTCAACTCTATTAAATTGAAAGTTGCTTCGCCGGAAGAGATCCTAAAGTGGTCCCACGGCGAGGTCACCAAGCCGGAAACGATCAACTATCGGACCCAGCGTCCGGAAAAGGACGGTCTGTTTTCCGAGCGCATTTTCGGACCGACCAAGGATTACGAGTGCTACTGCGGAAAATATCGTCGTGTTCGCTATAAAGGACTGACCTGTGACAAGTGCGGCGTGGAAGTGACCCATTCAAGCGTTCGACGAGAACGCATGGGGCATATTTCGCTTGCCGCGCCGGTTGCGCACATTTGGTTTTTGAAGGTCGTCCCGTCGCGTTTGTCCCTGTTTGCCGACATTCCGGTACAAAAGCTCGAGAAGGTTGTGTATTACGCGGCTTATGTCATCACCCACATCAACGACGACGCACGCAAGCGTGTGTTGAAGGAACTCGAAGACGAGGTAAAGATGAAGAAGCGTGAGTTTGAAGACGACAAGGCAAAGGGCACGCTCGTGGAAGAGCGCGCCGAACAGATCAAAAAGCAGCTGAAGTCCCTGAAGGAAGGGCAGATTCTTGCCGAAGCGGAATATTTTGAACTGTCCCGCAAATATGGCGATGTGCTTGAAGCGCTTTCCGGCGCCGGCGCCATCCGCCAACTGTTGGAAAAGATCGATTTTAAAAAATTGCTCGTTAAGACCGAAAAGGAATTGGAAGAGACCGGAGATGAAGGACAAAAGCGAAAGTTGCTCATGCGCTTGCGCCTGATCCACACATTTACCCGACACCACATGCGTCCTGAATGGATGATCATGACCCAGCTGCCGGTATTGCCGCCTGAGATCCGACCGATGGTCGCGCTCGATGGAGGCCGCTATGCGACATCCGATCTGAACGATCTGTATCGCCGCGTCATCAACCGCAACAACCGTTTGAAGAAGCTCATGGAACTGCACGCGCCGGAGATCATCGTGGTCAATGAAAAGCGTATGTTGCAGGAAGCCGTTGATGCTTTGATCGACAACGCCAGCCGTGGAGGCAGCGCCGTGCAATTGTCTGCCCAAAAGCGACCGTTGCGCTCGCTCGCCGATATATTAAAAGGTAAACAGGGCCGATTCCGCCAGAACCTGCTTGGAAAGCGCGTGGATTATTCCGGCCGTTCCGTTATTATCGTCGGACCCGAACTGCCGCTTAACTGTTGCGGTTTGCCGAAGAAGATGGCGTTGGAACTCTTTAAGCCGTTCGTCATCAGTCGCATCATCAGCGACGGTCTTGCGCACACCATCAAAAACGCGACCCGTTTGATCGAGCAGGCTCCTGCGGAAGTGTGGGCCATTCTCGAAGAGGTCATCAAGGACAAGAAGGTGTTGCTGAACCGCGCGCCGACCTTGCATCGCTTGGGTATTCAGGCATTTAAGCCGGTGTTGCACGAAGAGCTTGCCATCAAGATTCCGCCGATGGTTTGTTCCGCATTCAACGCGGACTTCGACGGCGACCAAATGGCTGTGCACTTGCCGTTGTCCGATGAAGCACAAAAGGAAGCAACCGAGCTTATGCTCGCCAGTCGCAACATTTTGAAGCCGGCAGATGGAGCCCCTGTGGCATCCCCGTCGCTTGATATCGTATTGGGTTGTTACTACTTGACCAGCATCGTCGAAGGAGCAAAAGGCGAAGGCCGCACATTTTCTTCCACCGATGAGGCAAAGATCGCCTTTGAAGCGGGCTATGTTGCTATCAATGCGTTGGTCAAGGTGCTGATGGGCAGGGGAAACCTTGTCGAGACCAGCGTTGGCCGCATTATCTTCAACGGCGCATTGCCGGCGAACTTTGATTTTGTGAACAGCATTATGAACAAGAAGGGTTTGCAGAAGGTTGTTGCGACCGTTACCAGCGAGTATGGTATCGACAACACATGGATGATCCTCGACGCCATTAAGGATCTTGGATTTAAGTATGCAACGCTGTCTGCAATCACATGGTCCATGGCAGACTTGATTATTCCGAAAGAAAAGAAGGCGATTATCGCCCAAGCTGAAAAGGAGGTTGATGTCATTGAACAGCAATATGAAGAAGGATTCTTGACCAACGATGAGCGCCGCGAGCGTGTCGTTGAGACATGGACGGCTACCATGGATAAGGTTGCCAAGGTCACTCCGCTTGCATTGAAGGATTCAGGTCCGGGAAACTCGGCCTACTCCATTATCGATTCCGGTGCGCGTGGATCATGGGCATCCGCCATGCAGATGATCGGTATGAAAGGTTTAGTGCAGAACCCGCAGGGCGACATCATCGAACTTCCGGTCAAGTCTTCCTTTAAGGAAGGTCTGTCCGTGTTGGAGTTCTTCATCAACTCGCATGGTGCGCGCAAAGGTTTGACCGATACCGCATTGAAGACTGCGGAGGCAGGGTACCTGACCCGCAAACTCGTCGATGCATCGCAGAACCTCATTATTCGCGAGGATGATTGTAAGACCAGCGAGGGTATTGAAATGTACCGTTCCGATGGAGATGAATACGGCTATGCCTTTGGTACCCGTTGCTTCAGCCGAACCGTGCTTGAGGATGTAAAGATTGGCAACAAGATCATCGTTCGGGCAGGCGAAAGCGTTACGCGCGAAGCCGTTGAGATCATCAACAACGAGCCGAAGATCGATGTCATCAAGGTCCGTTCGCCGTTGCGCTGCAAAACGCTCTATGGCGTTTGCTCGAAGTGCTATGGCTACGACTTGGGTCGTGGTGAAATGATCAAGACCGGCGAAGCCGTCGGTATCATCGCCGCACAATCCATCGGTGAACCGGGAACGCAGCTTACGCTCCGCACTTTCCACAAGGGAGGTATTGCGGGAGTCGACATCACCCACGGTTTGCCGCGTGTACAGGAAATCTTCGAGTGTCGTTTGCCGAAAGGTAAGGCGATTCTTGCGGAAGGCGACGGCGTCGTAGAAGAGATCGAAGACAAGGAAGCCTTGAAAGCGATCCGATTGAAGATCATGAAGGGCAAGAAGGAGAAGGTTGTCGAATACCTCGTACCGCGCAGCATCCGATTGTTCGTGAAGGTTGGCGATGTTGTCGAGCGCGGATTCCAGTTGTGCGAAGGAAGTCTCGACTTGAAGGAGTTGTTTGAATATCGCGGCATCGAAGCGGTAGAACGCTATGCGGTGAACGAGATCCAGCGCATCTATGTGCCGGAAGGTAACACGATCAACAACAAACACATTGAAATGATCGTGAAGCAGATGTTCTCGCGCGTCATGATCAAGGAGTCCGGGGAAACCGACTTTGTTCCGGGAGAGGTGATCGAAAAGTCACGCTTCCTCGAGATCAATCGTGAAACTCGCAAGGCCGGCAAGGCGCCGGCGAAGGCCAAACAGCTCTTGTTGGGCATCACGCGGGTATCGCTTTCCACCGAAAGCTTCCTGTCGAGCGCATCCTTCCAGGAAACCAACCGTGTACTCGTTGCCGCCGCTACGGAGGGCAAGGAAGACCGTTTGCGTGGCTTGAAGGAAAACGTCATCATCGGTAAGCTCATTCCTGCGGGAACCGGCTATCATTTGACGGGAACCGAGGAGTTCCTCGACGAAGAAGTGTTGGAATGAGGCAGAAACATGAGATTTGAGGTATGAGGTAAGAGGGGTCGCCGCACGACGCCCCCCCCATAGATTCGCTTTGACATTCATTGAATTATTTAGTACAGTACACACCATGGAACAGCAAGTAAAAAAATATGAAATCGGGTTTTTGGTAAGGGAAGAATCCGAAGTCGACGAGATCAAAAACGCGCTCGCAGCCGCCAAGGCCGAGATCGTGTCCGAAGGTCGACTGAAGAAGATTCGCTTATCCTATCCTATTAAAAAGGAGACCGTTGCCCATTTTGGTTACTACTGGTTCAACGCTGATACTCAGGCCATCAAGGAGATGGACGCAAAATTGCGTCTTAACACCAAGGTGTTGCGACATATCATTATCGCCGCACCGCTTGAGCTCAACGAAGAACGGGTAGCCGGAGTACGGGGCGACAAGACCGAAAGGACTCGAGAGCGATCAACCGTCGAAAAGCCTGTAAAGAAATCAGCCGATTTCGGAGCAGTCGATAATGCGGTATTAGAAAAGACGCTCGAGGATATCCTCAAATAACATACTTCATGTGTTTGGCGAGCTGCTGCGTTACGGGGCCCCATTGCCGCGGTCGAAGTGCTACTGCACATCTTCCTTGGCAATTTCCCCGTGCCTTGCATCTCATCCAAACATAAGAACTATGTATAAATCATCCATCCTATGAATTTAAACAAAGTACTCATAGCAGGGCGTTTGACCGCCGATCCTGTGTTGAAGACCACGCCGCAAGGCCAGTCTGTCGCAACATTTTCCATTGCGACCAACAGCACATGGACCGATAAAAGCGGCGCACGCAAAGAGGAGGTTGAATACCACAACATCGTGGTGTGGGGACGCCAAGCGGAAACATCTGCGCAGTTTCTTACCAAGGGTTCGGTCGCACTCGTCGAAGGACGATTAAAGACCCGCTCATGGCAGAACCAGCAAGGCCAGACCGTAAAGACCACCGAGATCATCGCCGATCGTGTCCAGTTCGGACAGCGGGCGGGCGGGGGAGGCGGTATGGCTCCGCGAGGAGGCAATGTCGACCAGCCTGCGCACGATGACTTCGGCTCGGGTCCGTCTTCTCTTGAAGAGGAAGCGCTTCCGCAGATCGATATCGACGAAGAAGATATCAAACCGGAAGATCTGCCATTTTAACCGATAACTAATAACCAATAACTAATAACGGAATGCGAAATGCATTTCGAGGTGTCATTCCCGCGCAGGCGGGAATCCAGTATCGGGTGTTCGAGTTCAGGTGTTGATACGCGTATCTACATAATAAGATCGGATATGTGTCCCACTAACCAATCAACTAACTATTTATCAATATGATGACCAAACAGTGTTTCTTCTGTTCACAAAACTTAAAAACGATCGACTATAAAGAAGTCGATTTGCTAAAGCGTTTCATTTCGGGCCAGGCTAAGATCATCGATCCGCGCCACACCGGAACCTGCGCCAAGCACCAGCGCATGATCGCGTCCGCTGTAAAGCGTTCCCGCTTCATGGCTTTGCTCCCGTTTGTAAAACGGTGAGCAGAAACAAAAAAATCGTCTTCGGACGATTTTTTTGGTATACTGGGCGTATACTTATATGGTCAATTATGTATTGCTAAAGGCATTCGACGCCAAATCAAAGGCGGAGGAGTTTCGGTTTTTGTTCGAAATGATGGGCCTCGATGTAAAAATTGAAGGCGGCAATTTATTGGTGGCGGAAGAGCATTTACCCAAAGCAAAGGAATTGGCACAGGATTACTTTAAGGATTGAGGTATGAGGTGTGAGATAAGAGGTATGAGGTGCGAGATATGAGATATGAGGTATGAGCATAAGATATATCTCCCATCTCCCACCTCTCATCTCGCATCTCACATCTCCCACCTCTCATCTCGCATCTCCCATCTCCCATCTCCCACCTCTCATCTCGCGTCTCATATCTCACATTCATGACACTATATACGCATAAAGATTCCAATATCAGAAAAACATGGCTTTTGTTCACGATGTTTCTTGTCGTGGTTATCGGCATCGGCTGGTTCTTTTCTTATCTTTACCAATCTTCCGCCATCTTGTATGGCGTGGTTGCGTTCGCCATCTTCATGAATGTTTTTTCCTATTGGTTTTCTGATAAAATCGTCCTGTCCATGGCCCACGCGAAGCCGATAGAGAAAAAAGATCATTTTGAATTATATACCATCGTCGAAAACCTGTGCATTACCGCAGGCTTGCCTATGCCTCGATTGTATATCGTGCATGAGGCCCAGCCAAACGCATTTGCCACCGGTCGTGATCCAAAGCATGCGGTCGTCGCCGTTACGCAAGGCTTACTTGATCGGCTTGATCGGGCGGAGCTTGAAGGCGTCATAGCGCACGAGCTGTCGCATGTCGGCAATCGCGATATGCTGCTTTCGACCGTGGTCGTGGTCCTCGTAGGCTTTATTTCCATCATTTCTGACATATTCATGCGCTCCGCACTGTGGGGCAGTTTTTCCCGTCGTGATGATCGAGAGGGCGGGCAGGCGGGAACCGTTTTGTTCATTATTGGCATTGTTGTTGCTGTGCTTGCCCCGATCTCCGCACAGCTGATGCATTTGGCCATTTCACGCAAGCGCGAGTTTCTTGCCGATGCTTCGGGTGCGCTGTTGACCCGTTATCCGGAAGGGCTTGCAAGCGCATTGGAAAAGATATCCAGCTCTGCGACGCCCATGAGTGTGGCGAGCGGAACCACCGCACATTTGTGGCTCGATAATCCGTTCAAGGGCCCGCAGAAGACGACATGGTTACAAAAAATGTTCATGTCCCACCCACCGGCCGAGGAGCGCATCAAGGCGTTGCGGAGTATGCCTTTGTAATCAAAAAGATCCATGCAAAAACTCAAATTGGAGATCAAAAAACTCAAGGCGGATATTAGGCAGCTTAAAAAGGAGCTTGTACTTTCCGAACAGGAGCGATTAGCTTACCAGCGGGTCTCAGAGCGTGATTCGTTGACCGATGTATATAACCGACATGGTTTCATTCGTGAAGCGGAGCGATTTTTGAACGAAATGAAAGGAGAGCGACAGCATCCCGGCAAGCGACGATCTTTGGTCGTTGGCAATATAGCAGTCATTTTTATCGATGTGGACGATCTTAAGAAGGCAAATGATGTTTTTGGCCATGCGGTCGGCGATCAATATATCAAGTCCTTTGCAGCCGTGCTTACCAAGACGGTGCGATCCATAGATGTAGTCGGCCGCTGGGGTGGAGATGAATTTGCCATAGCGCTGGTCAATGCCGGAGAGGCTGAGGCACTTAGGGTTGCCAAAAAACTTCAATCGGGGGTTACTAAGATAAAGCTGGGCAAGAAGACAAAGAATTTTGTTTGCAGTGCAAGTTTTGGATTTATCGCCGTGGATAGTGATTCTCAAAAACGGGTGAACTATAATCTGTTTGACCTGATAGAAAAAGCTGATAAGGCCATGTATGAGGCAAAGATCAAGCGGGGGAAGGGCGTCATCGTTTCTTTTTCCGATATAATGGAGTAAAATTATTGCATATGGCTTTTTCATTTTTTCGCGTCAAATATGTGCCGATCTACACCGTGTTCGATGTAAATAGCGCATGGATCGCGCAGGATACGCTGTTGACCAATGGCATTAAGGCAAACATTGAAGTGGAACCGTGTAAACATGCCGAGTTATGCAGCGGCGGGGAATCATACAGCGTGTGCGTTCCCGGGAACGATGCCGAAAAAGCAAAAGAGTTTGTGTGCAAGAAAATGCAATAAAAAATCGTCAGCTCACGCTGACTATTTTTTATATAATCCCATATCATGCCTCGTCTTTTTTTCGTTTGATCTCTGCCATTTCCGAATCCTTGCCGATCAATATCTTGTTCATCTCGGCGAGCTCGTCGTTCCGCTGGCGCATCGCCTGTTCGCGTTTTATGATTTCTGCCTCTGCCTTTTCTCTGTCCGTTACATCGATCGAATAGAACAAAAGCAGCGTTACCTTATCGCTCTCGTCTTTAATGGGGGATATGATCCCTTCGCACCACTCGTGGTTTGAGCCTTCTTCCGTGTGCTCCATGACTACGCGTGAGGATACGCCCATGAGACCCTTTTTGAATGCTTCCAGTACATGCGGCCGATACTCCGGCTTGACGGTGGCGACCCAATCCCATTTTGCAATATCATCCGTATCTTTTATGTCGTGCTCATCCCTGCCGCCCTTGTTTATGAAAATAAGCTTGCCGGCGCTGTCGAATACTTTAATGCAAACAGGAGTCGATTCTACAATCTGTTTGTATTGTGCGAGTTCCTCCTCCGCTACGCGCCTTTCCGGTGAATTGTTGGTTGCGTTGTCCATGATAGGGAATTAGGAGATTTGTATTATTATGCATTATTGTATCACATTTTTCCTATTTTTGGGATAGGTGTTTATTTTATTGCCAAAGCCGCCTTTTTCCCTTACAATACGGAAGTATTTTGAGCCTATGTTATCGGTTATTGGTCATAGATTATCGGTTATTCGGAGGGTCGCATCCAGCCCAAGGCTGGTCCGCCCTGGGTAGAAGTTGTTATAGGTTATAGGTTATTGGTTATCAGTTATTTGGAGGGTTCGCATAGTGGTCGATTGCGCTCGCTTGGAAAGCGGGTATACCGCAAGGTATCAAGAGTTCGAATCTCTTACCCTCCGCCTTCGTCCGCAGTAGCGGACTTCGGCGGACACAGTCCGCAAAGAAGTCTGCGAAGGCGGAATCCGCTTGTTGTATCTTTGAGAAAAAAGCATTATAGATTTATGCACACAGTTTACATTTTAAAATGTGCTGATGGAAAGCCATACACAGGTTGTACGGAAAATTTAGAAGAAAGATTGCAGAGGCATAATAATGGGCATGTTCCGGCCACAGAAAATCGGCGCCCAGTTAAGCTAATTATATACACTGTATTTTTTGATAAATATAAAGCATTTGAATTCGAGAAGTATTTAAAGTCTGGGTCGGGCAGGGCATTTATAAATAAGCATTTGATCTAAAGAGAGTCGTCGATGGAGAATTTGTGAAGCTTGTACTAAGTACTTGAGGAACGCTGAACAACGAGGCAAGAGGAATTCCTCCGCAATAAAACAAACACCCTTAAAGGGTGTTTGTTTTTGGCGGGTAACCACTCCACTTGATTTAAATGTTAGAATAATATAACATTATTTATAATAACCAATCATTTTTAACAAACCCTATGACCGCAAAAAGATTTCAGCAAATAAAATTGGTTTTCGTGGTTTTGATCGCCATGATCGTCGGGCAATCGATCGTGCGTAATGAATATCTCGTTCCGCTCATCGCGCTTGTCATTAGCGCATTGGTGCTTATGTATCTGCGCCGAAAGGTCACGGAAGTTGTTACGGACGAGCGCGATCATGCTATTGGCGGCAAAGCCGCGTTTTTAAGCATACAAATATATTCGTGGATCGCAGTTGTTATCATGCTCGTATTGTTCGGGCTGCGTGCAAGTAACCCCGCATATGAACCAATCGCTACTACTTTGGCCTATTCCACTTGTGCGTTGATGTTGATCTATTCGGGATCGTTTCGTTACCTTTGTGGCCGTTGCGATAAATGACGCATATGAAAAATCGGATCAAGGAATCAAGGGCAAAGCTGAATATGACGCAAGAAGAACTGGCTCGGCGCGCGGGCGTGCGGCGGGAAACGATTGTTTTCTTGGAGCAGGGGAAATACAACCCATCGTTGCAGTTGGCTCACGATGTCGCGGTTGCGCTAGGCACAAGCATAGACGAATTGTTTGTTTTTGCCGGGTAATGAGAAACGAATGCGTGACCGTTGCGCTTTCATAGGGTATACTGTAAGCAATATGACTCGTTGGCAAAAACTGGAGGTATTTCTTGAATTGCTTATTTTTGGAATAGTCATCGGCATCATCGAGGATCTGATTGCGATCAAGTTCGCCACCGGCGAGCCGATAACATGGGGTGTGGTTGGTATCGTTGTTTTGGTGGCGATTCCCTTCGCTATTTTAGGGGAGGTCGTTCTCGATAGAATAGACTTCGCCAGCATATTACAACGCATGTTCGAGAAAAAGAAGCCCGAGGATGACACTATGCAATAAAGATAGTGTGGGTGTGTCTGGGTCTATTTATTAAATACTTTCGATTATGAAGCTCGGTATGTCATCCCGAGCGCAGTGAAACGAAGCCGAGGGATCTGCAGTAAAAAACAGATTCCTCGACTACTCCGCCTGCTGGCGTATATGCTCGGAATGACAATAGTCAGGCTTATGCCAAGATGAGGGGGTTGCGTAATTCAAAGTAAATACATCTTTTATTTAAAAAGGCCTGCATATGCAGGCCTTTTGGGTGCCGGTTGACGGTCCATTATTACTCACCACCGTACATTTCCGCGAACAATCTTTCCATGGTCCAGCCAATGATGACCGCCCGCAGAATAAATCTGACTTCGCGCCCCGGTGAAAAGGGCATCCGGGGCGTTTCCTTAAATGAGATCCTTACCCCGCAGAGCATGTATGCCTCTCCGTTGTGATAGATGCGGATCTCGGTCAACGCATCTTCATCGTGGGGTGTGGCGATCGTTACCCTGTTGACGCCGCCCTCGCGGAGGATGATCCTTGACCCCATTTCGCGGTACTGCTCATGGTACTTCACCGGAAGGCGCAATTTCCGGTGAAGCGATTTGTTCGCTTCCTCGAATTGTTTCCATAGGCACCTCATCGGGCCTATGCCAGTGCATGATGCTGCCCCTATCTTGGTCGTCATGGCTTTCCCCCCCCTATATTTTTTTGTAAAAGTTAAACTGCTTCTACAATTATATTGAACTACTATTTACTATTTGTCAAGTTTTGTTGGTGTAAAAAAGGCCTGCATATGCAGGCCTTTTGGCGAACACCTCGGTATTTCAGTAGCCGAACACCCGTTCCCAGAAGGAAGGTTTTCCTTGCTTTATTTTTGGGAGCGTGTCGGTTCGCCGGTCGCTTCGCTTGACGCAAAGGTCAGTATACAATTGGCTGGCGTCCAGTTTAAGGATGATTGCCTTAAGTACGGATTCAATATCGAGTTCCGGTAGGAAAAGTATCGTAGCCCACCGATCACTTGATTTGGTATCGAATCCGCCTATTTTATACTGCTGTATTTCGCGATCGTAGGAGATAAGGAGCGTACTGGTCGATCTGTTGGCATTGAGCCAGCTGAGCTGTATGCACCATATCCCGCCATCGATAAGCCTAATTGACTCAATCGCGTTGGGGTATATCTTTTTAAGGCGAATGTTCGTGGGTAACTTTTCGTTTTCACGCGCGAACCAGCACCATAGATCGCGCATCGGAACGATGCTCATATATTCGGCGATCCTTAGCTTTTCTTCTCCTGTATCCTCTACTTGTTTCGCTTTTTGTTCCGCCTCCCATCGTTTGTTTGACTCATTTTCTGCCCATCCCATAGCGGTTCCTCCCGTGTTATGCAGTTATAAATGTTAGTAATGTCTTCTGCTCCTATACTGCTATTTTATTACTATTTTGTCAAACTTGTTTATTTGTGCAACGAAGAAAGACTTGTCGCTTTTTGTTATACTACAGACATAATCATTTACCTTATCTTTATGACCACTATAGATAACATTTTGAAGAAAATATCGGAATCATTGGCCGGGGTCGAGTATGCGTTCATCGGCTCGGTCAATTTGTATATTCAAGGGTTCGCCATTGCTCCGCGAGACATCGATATATTAACGACCCCCGACGGAATCAAGGAGATCGATCGGCTTTTAGCGGACTATCGAACGAAAGACATTTATTTTGATGAAACAGAAGGAAGGAATTCGTTCCGAAGTTTTTATATGATCGATGGTGTGGAAGTGGAAGTGCTGGGAAATGTAAACAATCTGTATCGGGCCGTTGACGGGTTGCTGTATAAGCGGATCATCCCATTCAAGGATATGGGGTTGCCCTGCATACCGCTCGAGGATGAGCTGAACGCATATAAAAATATGGGGAGGACCGAAAAGGCGGAAATGATCGAGAAGTTTTTGAAACAGCGGGCGTTGTAGGTGTGGACGGCAAGGGACCATAATCCAAAAGAGGCTATTTATGAGTAAAGGCGCGAAATCCATCGGTGATCGGGTCAACCTGTTCGTTTCAAGCTGGAAGGTGTAATATAGATACATATAAAATTTGGTTTCAACATTGTAATAATCATTTAACCCAATACGCATATATGAACACCAAAAATATTATTTTAGTGGTAGTGGGGGCGGTCATCCTGGGTCTGGTCCTATTTTTCTCGATGCGACAAAAGACCGAAGCGCCTACGGTGCCGTCGGTTCCGGGCGCTTCAGTGGTCAATATCGATAGTTATAAATTCAATCCGAATACGCTGACGGTCAAGAAGGGGGCGACAGTCACTTGGACGAACAACGATGGTGCAACGCACACCGTCACCTCAAATGGAGCTACCGGACCGACAAGCGAAATATTGGCTTCAGGACAAACATATTCGTATATGTTCGACACTGTCGGAACATACGCCTATCATTGCAACCTGCATCCGTCGATGAAGGGAACGGTCATCGTAACGGAATGATCCATCCATGAAACTTTTCACCCAACCGATCAAATTTTGCATCGTTGTTGCCACGGTCACGCTGGGCATTGATCTGTTTTGGCATACATTTGCAACGCATCCTATGGAATCGTTCGACTATTTCACCGTCAAATGGCTGTTGGCGTTTTTTGTGGCGACCGTCTTCATCAACCGGCCCAATGTGGTCATCGGGGCGAAAGCGAACTATTTTCGCAATGCCGCATTCGCGGGCGTGTTCAGCTTCTTGATGAGCTTTTATTACCGCTGGTGGGAGTTCGCGATGGGGGCGCCACTCGGGTCCCGGGCGCCCGAGATCAATTTCATAGCGCCGAGCCATATGATTTTGTTCGTTATCGTGTGGTTTTTGGCGCATGCATCGTTTTTCTTCGTTGGCCTGTGGGTTGCGAATAAGGTGATAAAGAAGGCGTAAATAAGTACAAGTATATGGATAAAACCCGCCGGTCCAATATTGGCGGGTTTTTGTTGTGTAATATTTTCTTTCATATGTATTGACAGAAAATATTACATTGCATATACTGTAAATATAAACCTATGACCACATACTACGGGGCATATATTAAAAAAATGCGTGAGCGGGCGAATCTTTCGCAAGATTTTGTTGCAAAGAAGATTGGCGTCTCCCGCCCGACGATCACTCAAATAGAAAAAGATGAGCGCGAATTAACGCTTGCAGAAGCACAAGGGCTCGCCGATTTGTTTGATATGCGGATAGAAGAGTTTTTGGCGAAAAAGGATGCTTCAGAGCCCATTGTTGTTCTATCAAAAGCGGCGGTAAAAAAGAAAGAGGACAAGGCAGATATTCGCATCAATGTCCCACAAAAGAACCTCAAGAAATTCAAGGAGGTGCTTTTGTATGTGCTCGAGAAGGTCGGCGCAAAGCCCAACATTGGGGAAACGGCAATTTATAAATTGCTCTATTTCATCGATTTTGATTTTTATGAGAAATATGAGGAGCAGTTGATCGGAGCAACATATATCAAAAACAATTACGGTCCTACGCCCGTTGAATTCGCCAAGATAGTTGAAGATATGGAGGCAAAGGGCGAGCTGGAGCGCATCAAGAGCAAATACTTTGATTACGAACAGAAGAAGTATCTTCCTCGGCGTTCGTCCGATCTTGCCGTATTATCGGCACTCGAGATCTCTCATATCGATGATGTCTTGAATCGATTGTCAGACAAGAGCGCAAAGGAATTAAGCGATTACTCGCACGGAGATGTTCCTTGGGCTATCGCGGAAGATAAAAAAGTGATCAGTTACGAGAGCGTGTTCTATCGGGATAAAAACTATTCGGTGAGAAGTTACGACGATGAACTTTGATATAACGCATGGCTTCGAGCGCGATTGTAAACGACTGGCCAAGCGGTATCGTTCACTCGAGGAAGACATTGGCGAATTAAAGAAGGTGCTTGCGTTATTCCCGGCCGGAAACGGAAAGCATTTTGCGACCCTTGTTGAAACGGATATGGTTAAGATTATTAAAGCGCGTTTGTTTTGCCGGTACTTGAAAGGATCTTCATTGCGCGTTATCTATGCCTATAACGAAGAAGCGGAACAAATCAATTTTATCGAGTTGTATTTTAAGGGCGATCAAGAAACGGAAAATGAAGCGAGAATCAAAGCATATCTAAAGGGATAAGCCCTTGTTGTCATTCCGAGTGAAGCCGTACTCGGCGCAACCGAGGAATCTGTAGTAGTTACCATGTTATTAACATAATCCATGACCCAAAGGTTGTCATTCCGGACTTGCCTCGCGCTGAGCTTGTCGAAGTGATCCGGAATCCAGAGCCTGTGTCATTCCGGCGGAGGCCGGAATCCAGATTTACTATTTTTTACTGCTAAACCACCCATGACCCAAGACGAAGCATTTGCAATTTTGTACGAGTAATAAACTCGATACTCTGTATCAGATATTATATAATAAAGCTTATGGTGAATAATTATGCGTTTATTGATAGCCAAAATCTGAATCTTGCAATTAAAGACCAAGGATGGAATCTTGATTTTGAACGGTTCAGGATTTATTTAAAAGACAAATATAGTGTGACAAAGGCGTTTATTTTTATTGGATATATACCAACGAATCAGCCTCTTTATACGGCTTTACAAAAATATGGATATATATTGGTATTCAAACCTACGCTTGAATTGCCTGATGGTAGAGTGAAGGGGAATGTTGATGCCGAAATGGTATTGCATACCATGATCGAATATTCGAATTATGAAAAAGCATTAATTGTGACGGGGGATGGTGATTTTTATTGTCTAGTGGATCACTTAAAAAACAATGGGAAATTAGCCGGAGTAATGATACCCAATGGGAAGAAATATTCTTCATTGCTCAGAACATTTACTGGAGATACTATTTTTATGAATAATCTCAAGGAGAAGTTGGGATATAATAAAAATATGTAAAAAAAGAGGCATAGCCGCGGGACGGAACCCTTTGGTTAGCCTCTCATCGTGATAGTTAAAGTATAACAATTGGTCAATATATGTCAATATAAATCAATCCCGCACCTGCGGGATTTATGCTATTATAGGTACACATTTATGACCCTCGCATTGTCATTCCCGTCCTTCGACAAGCTTAGGATAAAACTTCGAGCGGGAATCCAGAGCCTGTGTCATTCCGAGCGGAGTGGTACTCCATGTAGTCGAGGAATCTGCAGTATTCGTAATTTTTACTACAAACCTTATTACCTATGACCCAAGACGAAGCATTTGCAATCTTAAAGACCGGACGAAATGTGTTTTTGACAGGAGAGCCGGGGAGTGGCAAGTCCCACATGGTCAATCGCTATGTGGAGTATTTGCGGTCCTGCGGGGTTGAACCGTCCATTACAGCGTCCACGGGCATTGCCGCCACGCACATCGGCGGCATGACGATCCACTCGTGGAGCGGCATCGGGGTACGGACCCGGCTGACCGACCACGACCTTGAATTGATGCTCGACAAGGACCGGCTGGTCAAGCGGCTTCGGGCCGCGCGGGTGTTGATCATCGATGAAGTTTCCATGCTTTCGGGCGACACACTGGCGGTGGTGGAGCAGGTTTGTCGCGTCTTGCGCGACTCCATAGAGCCCTTTGGAGGGCTTCAGGTGGTCCTGGTGGGCGACTTTTTTCAACTGCCGCCCATTATGCCAAAAGCCGACCAAGAGCGTGTAAAAACGATTTCTCTCGATGGGGAAGATCAGTGGTCACCCTTTGCATTCATGGGTACGGCGTGGGCAAAAGCGGACCCGACCATCTGCTATCTGACCGAACAGCATCGGCAGGAAGACACAGAGTTTTTAAAGGCACTTTCGGCCATCCGTCGCGGGGAGGTTACCGACGAGGTGCGCGAATGTTTTGCGGGCCGGCGTGTGGAGCCCGCCGTTGCGGACGATCATACCAAACTATATACGCACAATTTCGCGGTCGATAAGCTCAACGATGCGCGGCTCGCAAAACTGCCGGGCGAGCGGCGCGACTTCGCGATGAAGAGCGAAGGCGCCCCGACGATCGTGGAGGGGTTGAAGCGTGGATGCTTGTCGCCCGAAACACTTTCGTTGAAATTGGGGGCGAAGGTCATGTTCACCAAAAACAGCGTCGAGGGAAAGTTCGTCAACGGCACCATCGGCGAGGTGGTCGGATTTTCGCCCGTTACGGGCTATCCGCAGATCACGATGCACAACGGCAAGACGATCGAACCCGAGTTGGGCGAATGGAGTATCTATGACGGCATGAAGATGCTTGGCATGATCAAACAAATTCCGCTTCGCCTTGCCTGGGCCATCACGGTCCACAAGAGCCAAGGCATGTCGCTCGATACTGCAATCATGGATCTTTCACAAGCGTTTGAATACGGACAGGGGTATGTCGCGCTATCACGCGTGCGTACGCTCGCGGGGTTATATCTGTTGGGGTATAACGAACGGGCACTCGAAGTGCATCCCGATGTGTTTGCGAAGGATATCCAGTTCCGCGCCGCGTCCGAAAAGGCCCGGTATGACTTCGCCGCACTCGGCGAAGAACAAATCGCCGATCTGCAACTGCAGTTCATCAACACCATCGGCGGAGCCGTGGGCATGGGCATGCAGGCGCCTGCGCCCAAGGTTTCGACCTACGACGCAACGGCCGAGCTGGTCGCGCAGAAATTGTCGGTTGCCGACATGGCAGAAAAGCGTGGCGTAACCGAAGCCACGATCATCACGCATTTAGAAAAGCTGGTTGCCAATGGAACCCTCGATCCTGCAGCCGATTTGGAATACCTAAAGCCCGAACGCCGCCGGTTCGTGACCATGCAGGCAGCACTCGAAAAGACCTATAAAAAGAAGGGGAGCATGCTATTAACCCCCGCCCAGTCCCTCCTCGGCCCCGGGTTTACCTTTGAGGAATTGCGGGTTGCGAGGCTGTTTTTGGGGAAAACCGAAGATCCGTCATCCTGAACTTGTTTCAGGATCTGGGCGGGGGTCATTCCCGCGAAGGCGGGAATCCAGTATCCCCGCATTGTCATTCCGGCCTCCGAGCCGGAATCCAGTATTTGTGTCATTCCCGTGAAAACGGGAATCCAGTATCCCCGTATTGTCATACCGGCCCGTTCGACAGGCTCAGGGTAAAACTCCGGCCGGTATCCAGCGCATTGTCATTCCTGCAAAAGCAGGAATCTACTTCGCATTTTTCGCATTGTCATTCCGGCCTCCGAGCCGGAATCCATCCCCACTCCATAACCGTGAAAACATGCCATTGTACGGCCACTTTTCACGGTTATGGACGCAAAACCGTGAATGATCGTTTTCGTGACGTTAGTAAAATGGTTGATGCTTTCCAATCCCTCGTACTAACTTGACAGTTTATTCATGTGTACGCTATTATGTACATATGGATAGCAAGACAACAATTTCAATTTCCGAAGCACGGAAGAAAATATTCGATATTGCCACCGAGGTACAGGCTCCCGGTAAGCACTATACATTAACTGAAAAAGGCCGACCAAAGGCGGTTATTATGTCTGCCGAAGAGTTTGAATCGTGGACGGAGACCATGGAAATCATGCGTGAATTTCCTGACATTAAAAAAGATATTGCCCGTGCCGAGCGGGAATATAAGAGTGGTAATTATATAACCCTTGAAGATCTCTTGGAAAAAGAGGGGTATGTGTTAGCGGGTAAGACATCTAAAAACTATGCAGTATCGGATCATTCTGCCAAAAAGCGTACAAAAGGAGCTCGAAAAGCTTGATAAGAAGATTAGAATGCGGGTGATTGTAACCTTGCAGGAATTAAGCAAAGATCCTTTTGCCGGGAAAAAGTTGCAAGGAGAACACGCAGGCCAGTGGTCGGTACGCGCATGGCCATATCGGGTCATCTACAGGATAAACAAAGGCGAGCTCGTTGTACTTGTTATTCGCATCGCTCATCGGCAAGGAGCGTATTAAAAACCCCCCCGCATTGTCATTCCCGCCCATTCGTCCGCCGGCTGGCGGATCAGGGTAAACTCCGGCGGGAATCCGTGGCCTGTGTCATTCCCGTGAAAACGGGAATCCAGTATCCCCGCATTGTCATCCCGTGCTCCGACACGGGATCCAGATCATGTGTCATTCCCGTGAAAACGGGAATCCAGTATCCCCGCATTGTCATTCCGGACTTGATCCGGAATCCAGTATTTGTGTCATTCCCGTGAAAACGGGAATCCAGAGTAGAGGGGAAAATGGTACCCGACCCCTTTAATGACAACAAATTATTTCTAATGCAAACAGATAAGATCCCTCATCCCTGCGGGATTTTTGGTTGGTTTATAAATGGGGTGGGATTTGGTAAGATTGAGTTGTAGTTGAGGTAGTGACGCGTTAATATGGAGAAAATCAAAGCACTTACGCAGAAAATTGTTGCATTTCGAGACGAGCGGGATTGGAAGCAATTTCATAACCCCAAAGACGAGGCGTTGTCTTTGGTTTTGGAAGCAGCTGAAGTTATGGAGCATTTTCAATGGAAATCCGCCGAAGAAATGCAAAAACATGTCACGGATCAAAAGGAGGAAATCGGAGCAGAGCTTGCAGATGTCTTTTACTGGGTTTTATTAATGAGTCATGATCTCGACATCAATATCGCAGACGCGCTGGAGAACAAAATTAAGAAAAATGCCGAGAAGTATCCTGTTGAAAAGTCAAAAGGTAGCCATGCAAAATATATCAGGATAGAAAGCTAATAATATTATTGTGATCCATGCCGAGAGAAATTATCATAACAGCAGAATACTTTAAGCAATATCGCCGACGGTTGGGGTTTGCCACTCAGGCCGGAGTTAAAAATTTTTTCGGAGCAAAGGACATCGTTCCAGGCGTAGATTTTGATTATGTGCAGTATTTAAACGATAGACTTTACGAGATCATTGATCGTATAAATGATGCGTTAGTTGATAGTATAAAGGTTGACAATGTGGACACATTCAAGCGGGAGCATGTCGATAGGGTTTTTGAAATAATAAAAGATAATAATATTTTGCCCGTATTGAATAATCAAGGAAGGAGACCCGAGGATGTGTACTTCTCTTGGATGAGGGGATATGTTATTTCAAATTTATTTTTAAGGGCACTGGAAAGCATATTCGGTGTCGATGCATCGACCATTGAGCTCATCGGCGACGATGATTTGCGAAGCGTGGAAACTTTTAAGCGAACGCCAAAAGCCGACTTGGAGATTAATCTCGGGGAAAGGGGGCGAATACGAATAGAAATGCAATCGGGCTTTACAGGAATCAACGACATTAAGCAACATAAAGTCCTTGAGGCAAAAAGAGTTTTTAGTGATATGGGCGTTCATACATTGGCGGTTCATTTTGACCTGTATAACGGCCAAGCCGCCTTTGTGATGCTCGATGATGTCAGTGAAGATGATGTAAATTGGATTACAAGGCAACAAATGGAGGGACAAACTGTTTTTAACATAGATCAAAATAAATTTATCTGGAAGATTACCGAAGATCCGATCAGGTATGCAGACATAATTTTCGAGTAAGATTTAACCATGGGAAAGATTAAAGTTGTTGATTTATTTGCGGGAGTGGGGGGATTGAGCTATGGTTTTGCACATGACCCCCATTTTGAAATTGTTGCAGCAAATGAGATATTGCCGAATATGGCAAAGGCTTATTCTCTGAACCACCCTGGCGTGCGGGTTTACGCCGAGGACATCAAGGATTTTAGTGCAAAAAAAATAGAAAAAGATTTAAAAATAAAACCCTCCGAGATTGATATTATCGTGGGCGGCCCCCCTTGTCAGGCCTATTCGACCGTCGGGAAAAGGCTTATTGGCGATCCTCGAGGGCAACTTTTTCAAGAATATTATCGAGTGCTGAAGGAATTTAATCCAAAGCTTTTTATCTTTGAAAATGTAAAAGGTCTTTTGTCGATGCAAAACGGTGAATTGTTAAAAGCAATCATTGTCTTATTCGAATCACTCGGTTACAGGGTTCAGTATAGAGTTTTAAATGCTGCGGATTACGGAGCGCCGCAAATAAGGGAACGGATTATTATTGTCGGATCAAAATTAAAATCCGATTTTATATATCCCAAGCAAACCCATTGTGATCCCGTTCGATTGATGGGATTAGCGGGCGCATCTTTAAAGCCTTACCTAACACTTGGAGAGGCTATTGGCGATTTGCCTTTTATGAGAAGCGGGGCGGAGAGCTTTGAGTATGCATCGGATCCGCAGAGTGATTTTCAGAGACTTATGCGAAAAGGTTCTCCCGACAGGCTGATGGACCATTGCGCGCCAAATAATAATGCTAAGCTGGTTAACATGATGGAGCTTTTGCCCGATGGAGGTACGCCGGAAGATTTGCCCGAGCACTTGCGGCCGACATCGGGTTTTAAAAATACCTATTGCCGCTTATGGTGGAAAAGGCCTTCGACGACAATAACTAGGAATTTAAGTACACCCTCTTCGTCGAGGTGTATTCATCCAAAAGCGCCCCGACCTTTGACGACAAGAGAGGGTGCGAGACTCCAATGCTTTCCCGACTCCTATCAATTTTTTGGTTCTCGCAGCGATAGAAATCTTCAAATTGGGAATGCGGTCCCAACTTTTTTGGCGAGCGCTATAGCCGCAGCGATTTTAAAAAATTTTAAAGCCGAAGAGCTCATTTAAAAATAGACGGATATTTTCTCCAAGGAAAACCGCAGCGAGATATTGGCTGTAGTAAAGGGGAAGGGAAATATGACCACCGAGATTGCCCTGATAAAAATTCTGCGGGAGGAGAAAATAACCGGTTACCGACATGGCAGAAAAGCGTGGCGTAACCGAAACCACGATCATCGCCCATTTGGAAAAGCTGGTTGCCAATGGAACCCTCGATCCTGCAGCCGATTTGGAATACCTAAAGCCCGAACGCCGACGATTTGTAACTATGCAAGCCGCGCTTGAAAAGACCTACAAAAAGAAGGGGAGCATGCTATTAACCCCCGCCCAGGCACTCCTTGGGCCTAGTTTTACATTTGAGGAGTTGAGGGTGGCACGGTTGTTTTTAATTACCCCGTGATGAGCGGAGCAGATTTTATGGGAGGAGAAAGAGTGGATGAGTTTTTTGAAAATACCTTTTAGCATATTTAGGTAGTTTAACAGCACCTATTGACACCATTATTCATGGTGTTATTATTAGTATGCAAGTTAAAAGAAATACTTAATAAAAATAAACACATGGAAAAATCTGAGGGACTATCTGAACTTAAAGAGCTTAACAAGAAGATTGAGGTAGTGATTGCTCTGCTTCTTAAAATGTTACCTAAAGATAATCAGGGAATTTCACTTAAAGATCAAATTAAATTGTTGGATAGTCTCCATATTCGGCCAAGTGAAATAGCTGAAATTATCGGACGAACTCAGAGCTATGTGAGTAAAGAGCTTGTGTACATCCGAAAGGATAAAAAACAAAAAATTAACTAATAATATATCTATATGAGTGAAAATGAAATTTTGTCATCAGTGTCAAAAAAGCTAGGAGTTTTAATTGCTTTGAATTTGATGACGCTTAATAGCAAGGCAACTGTAATTGACAATGTTGCTCTACTTGATCGTTTTGGTTTATCTACTACTGAAATTTCGGAAATATTAAATACCTCTAAAGGTACGGTCGATGTTACGAAAAGTAGAATTAAAAAAGGAAAAAAATAATAATATGGAAAGTAAAGAACTTATTAAAGAGTTAAAATCTTTAAATAAAACAATAAAAGATCAGTTCATCTTCCTTTTATGCCGAGAAGGTTATACTAAAGAACAAATTAGGATAATTATCGGAAGTATTGATAATACTAGGATAACCCAGATTAGTTCTGGGCTTAAAAAAATAAATAAAAAATAATCATGACGAAACAGAAAGAGCAAAAGTTGGATACTTTGGAACAGATCAAGCGACTACTCATTCTTGCCCTAGTGCATCAAGGTGTCCAAGGGAAGGATGTTGCTGCGGTGCTCGGCGTTGATCCGGCGGTTGTCAGCCGTATGGTTCCAACTCGGCAAATAAAGAAGAAATAATGATATGGCCCGCCCTCGCATCCTTGATTTAAAACTAATGGTAAAAATTGCCAAAAAACTTGGCAAAAAGGATACTATTTCTATAAATAAGATGGTAAGTAGAAAAGCATCAAAACTTGGCATATCTGCCGAGTCGGCTTTGATACTTTTAGCGAAGGAGTATGGGATAGGTGCATCTACATATCAGCGTAATCTTGGTGTTACGAAACAAGCGGAGGTGCGAGATGCATTGCCATCTATTTTTATACAAGCGCGGGCGATGAGTCATGAGAATAAGACAAAAAATAATAGCGAGGTAAAACCGTCTATTAGTAAAAAAACAGCACTGAAGCTTACAATAGAGTATTTAATCGAGGATCAGGAATTACGAAGTAGATGTCAGGATATTCTTATGGCTTCTGCAAATTTTGATAGACCTATTAACCAAGCAACTTTAGTACTTGAGGATAGAATAAGGAAAAAAGCAAAACCTCTTACGAAAATGGTTGGGGAAAATTTAGTGGGGTATGCTTTTAATGAAGAAATTTCCAAAACAGTTCTTCGCGTTGCGAGTAATGATGCTGATGATCAGCGTGGATTTGCACAAATTTTGAGAGGTATTGTACCTGCATTTCGAAATAAAACACATCATCATATTGTTGAACATTTTTCTAGAGAAGAGGCAATCAGAGTTTGTGGGTTTATCGATGTTTTGTTACGAGTTGTAGATAATTCTGTAAAAATAAAATAAGCTTAATAGTCACTCCTGCGGGATTTTTGGTTGGTTTCTAAATAAGGTGGAATTTGGTAAAATTTTAAAAATGCCGTATAAAGATCCAGCAAAATTTAAGGAGTTAAATTTTTTGTTTAAAGAAATAATAGACCGGATTATGATCGCTGATATCTTGCGATTAAAAGAACTTGACCCACTATTAAGATTTCATGGTTCCGAATATTATGGTGGACGCGGGACGACTCCCATGGTTCTTTATATTTTTGTTTGCATGGAATTTTTGGGTTCTTTAATAATGGAAGTTGAAGCTAAGGGTTCCGGTAGTACACAGAAAAAAGTTTTGGCGTATATGGAGATGACTTTTGGTCCCGATATGGATTTGTTTATTACACACAGAAGGTTGTTTATTAAATTTTATCGCAACGCATTAGCTCACGGATTTTTTCCTGGAGGAGGGGGTATAAGTCGGGGCGGCTCGCAAGTATTAGGAGTAACAGCGAGAGGGGATTTAATTCTTGACGCTGATATTTTGCAGATATGTTTGTTAGGTCGGTGTGGCGTTTTAAACGGCTATTTCGTTCTCGGATAGGCTTGACTACATATCCTTATTTGGTAAATCAAGTTGTCGATAGATTTTTAAAAATACAGCAGAGATAACCCTGATCCTTTATAATTTATAAATGGGTCAGAATTTGGTAAGATTGAGTTGAAATGGGGTGTAATTATTAAATGGAGAATACAATCGTGGAAATGTTAATACCGCATAATGATCCGAATGGACTTCGGATTATTAAGCTTGCTGGGTGGATCGGAAGGGCATTTGTTATTCCTCGTGCAGATATTAAAGAGATAAAAGCATTAAAGGAGGCGAGTCATCCTGCTGTGTATTTTCTTATTGGAGAAGAGGATGGTAAGGCAACTGTTTACATAGGACAAACTGATAATTTTGAGCGTCGACTTAATCAGCAGGTGGTAGCAAAAAATTATTGGGATATCGCCATGGTATTTACCGGCGAATTGGATATTGATGTTCAATATTTAGAATATATTTGCACAAAAGAAGCAAGAGAGTCTGGTAGATATGAAATAAAAAATGCAACAGGAACGCCTGGGCGGAATATATCTGATTTTCAACGAGTTGCGAATAATAAGTTTTTTGAAAATATAAAGTTCGTTGTCTCATTGTTAAGTTACCCGATTTTCCAGGAAGTTCCGAAGGAGCAGCAGGCTGATAAAATCTATCACCTTAAACTTTCGAGGAGTAATGATGTTTTAGGAAGGGGTGCACTGCTTTCAAGCGGTGAGTTTGTAGTATACGCAGGATCTATGGCTCGAATAGTCGAAGCAAAAAGCTTTCAGGGAAGGAAGGGGTCTGGGCTTCGCAAACAACTTATCGATGAAGGTGTTTTGCAGAATCAAGATGGTATTTCTTATATTTTTACAAAAGATTATATTTTTGGAAGTCCAAGCGCAGCTGGTTATGTTATCACTGGTATGTCGACAAATGGGTGGACGAGCTGGAAAGACAAGAATGGAAAGACCCTCGATGAGAATGTGAGGAAATAACTTGTAAAAATCCCGCATTCCTGCGTGATTTTTAGTTGGTTTATAAATAGGGTGGAATTTGGTAAGCTTGGGAGTAATAAAGGTTACCCATGAAATTATTGGAATTATGAGTCTCTACGAGAAATTACAAAAAGCTACGAGTGAAGAGGATGTTAAAGATATCTATATAAAAGCACTTGGGCTAAAGGAATATCAGAAAAATCTTATAGATATTCAAACGAAAGAAGTTTGGTTCGAAGCCAAGCAGAATTCTAAGCTGTCGACTTATGCCATGTTCACCCAGCTACTGCATTATGTGCAGGAGGCACTGGATAAGGGAGGATATGTTCCTCCATTTTTGGCCGTAATTGATACGCAAAAGGCAGCTATAATGAAAAGTGTCGATATTATTCCCTTTCTCGAAAAGAAAACTATTAAGTGGGGCAAGTCAGCAAGTAGTTATACACAGGAAGCTCTCGATATTGTATCTGCGTATATTGGCACGCACTTTGTTTCTTTTAAGATTGAAACGCACGAGGAAGAATTTATACAAGCAATTAAAGGCGCTATTAAAAATGGCGATATTATTAGAACTCAAATTACCCCAGACAATTTAAAACAAGTTTTCGATAAGTGGGTACAGATGATCGGGCGAGAAATAAGGGATGTTAAAGAGGAGGATTATGTGCTGCTATTTTTTGCTGATATTATGCATGACGGTACTGTTTCTACGCATAATGATCTTCCTGCAGAGTTATTACACAAAAATAATGCTCCGGTATTTAGTCTGGGCGGGAAAATTTATGAACTCGGAAATAAAGAAGGTTATCGACAATTCTGGGCAATTTATCACAAACCGCCAAAAGCAGAATATCGCGATTATTTATTAGAACGGAGAGACAGTCTAATCCCAATTGATGAAAGAAGTTTTAAAGGTGCCTATTACACACCGCTCCAAGTGGTGGATAAGGCTTATGATAAACTTCTAGAAACCTTAGGAGATAATTGGCAAAAAGAGTATATCGTATGGGATATGTGTTGTGGCGTTGGAAATTTAGAGGTTAAACATAGTAATCCTCGCAATATTTACATGTCTACATTAGACAGTGAAGATGTGGATGTGATGAAAGCTACTAAAACCTGCGTAGCGGCGCAGCGGTTTCAATACGATTATTTGAATGATGATATTGCTGATGATGGTAAAATAGATTACACACTAACTAATAAAGTGCCTGAAGGTTTACGCAAGGCTATTGCTGACGGCAAAAAGATTTTAGTGCTGATCAATCCGCCATATGCGGAAGCTATGAGTGCTGATAATATATCAAATAATGAAAAGGCGGAAAGTAAGTTAGGCGTTTCTAAGACTCGGGTTGCGTCAATAATGGATACTCAGGGTTATGCAACTAGGGAGTTATTCGTGCAATTTCTCGTGAGATTATCGCTTGAGATACCAAGTGCTACCTTGGCGATGTTTAGCAAATTAAAATATGTAAATGCCCCTAATTTTGAGAAATTTAGAGAAACCTGGAATGCGAAATATAAGGGTGGTTTTATCGTGCACAGCAAGGCTTTTGATGGATTAAAGGGTGATTTCCCAATTGGCTTTTTAGTGTGGCAAACAGATCAAAATGCAAAAGTGAAAACACCGATAATTGAATTAGTGGCTGAAGTGCTGGATAAAAATGCTAATCCAATTGGGGAGAAATATTTTTATAATCTATCAAACGACAAGCTTCTTGGAGATTGGATAAAAAGACCCAAAGCAAATAAGATCGATGTTGTGCCATTAAAAAATACAGTTACTCCAGCTACGGTTAGTAAAGATTTACGAGGAACAAAATGGTCCGATAATGCAATTGGTTGCATGATTTTTCAGGGTAGTGATGTTCAACATTCAAAAACAACCGCAATACTGTCCTCGGGTTTTGGTAGTGCGGGGAGTATATTTATCAATCCGGAAAATCTTTGGCAAGCCTCGATCATTTTTGCTGTTCGCCGTCTCATTAAGCCTACTTGGGTGAACGATCGGGATCAATTTTTGCAACCAACAGAACCACTTACCGATGAGTTTAAAAATGATTGTCTTGTATGGATGCTTTTTAATGGAAGTAATCTTACCGCCAGCGCAAATGATCTCGAGTGGAATGGTAAGAAATGGTCAATTGTTAATCATTTTATCCCGTATACCGAGGAAGATGTAAACGCTCCAGAACGCTTTGAATCAGATTTTATGGTGCGGTATTTAGCTGGTAAGCAGTTCTCGCCTGAAGCGGTCGCAGTATTGAGAGAAGGAAAGTTGTTGTGGCAAGCATATTTTGCGAATACAGACACCAGAACGGTTCGAGATGAATTGATGTTGAATCGTCCTGATGTGGGGTGGTATCAAATCAGAAAAGCGATCCAAGCGCGAAATGCGATTAGTGATTCTTCTCCAGTTAGTTTAGAATCTTTTGAAAAGGAGTACGGCGCTTTAACCGAAAAGCTAAAACCTCAAGTATATGCGTTAGGATTTTTAAAAATCTAATCATTTTAACCTTAGGAGGTGGTCGTGGTATTGCCAGAGATAATATAATTAACAAAGGAAATTGATAAAAATTAATATTTAATTATGGACCCACAAAACAAAGATTTTATAAAGCATCTTATTAAGGGGAAGATTGCAGAGATTATATTTGAGCAGATGTTTCGAGAATCGGGGAAGTATACCATCCTTCGTTCTGGTTATGAATACACGCTTCCTGAGCTTGCGCAGTACCAACATATTGCTGAGATTAAAGCCGTTATGGAAAATATTCGTAATGCACCCGATTTCATACTTGTTTCCCAGGATAAAACCGAAGTACATTTGGTTGAAGTTAAATATCGCGCTAACCGATATACAAATGAAGTAAATGAGCTTGCTACTAATCTGCTCGTACGATGGAATCCTTCTTGGCTTTTTGTCGCTTGCCCTGATGGATTCTTCTTTGAGCCGTGTAATACGATTGCCAATAAAGAAGGAGAGATTGGTCCGCTTTTTGAAAAATGGGTAGCCCCTGAAATTCAAGCTGAGTATTTAAAACTACTTAATGAATTCGAGCCGAAGGGGTGATATTTGATATAAATAATGCTTGATATTGAAAATCTTCTCAAGGAATTATCTAAGAAGCGCCCGGTCTTTCATTCGGAGGCTGATTTTCAGCATGCGCTTGCTTGGGGAATTCATGAAGCTTATCCGGACTATAAAATTCGACTGGAGATTCGGCCCGGGAATTCCAAAGAAAAGGAATATCTTGATATATTCATTGAATATAAAGGGATAAATTGTTTTATCGAATTAAAATATAAAACTAAGAAATATAGCGTAGAATTTGATCGTGAAAATTTTTCTCTCGCAGGACATAGTGCTCATGATATTGGGAGATACGATTTTATTAAAGATATTCAGCGGGTAGAAAAATTTTTGGGGAAAGATGACATGGCCGAGGGTTATGCGATTCTGTTGACCAATGACAGGGCTTATTGGTCCGAATCGTATCGCATGACCGTCGATAAGGATTTTCGTGTTCATGAGGGTAGAATTTTACAGGGTCGCCTTGTATGGGATCAAAGGGCATCAGAGGGTACAAGGAAGGGGAGAAACAAAGAGCTTCATTTACGAGGGACTTATGAGTGTAATTGGAATGATTTTTCAAATATTGATTCTGAGAGTTTTCGATACTTGTTAATTAAGGTTAGAAATTAATGCTATAATTACCCCATGAACCTCAAACCCCTCATACAACTGACCATTGCAATTGCAATAGCCGAACTCGCGGGGATCATTGGGTCATTTTTTACTGTGGGTGCTATAGATACTTGGTATGCGGGGATCGTTAAGCCTGCGTGGAATCCGCCCGCTTGGGTGTTTGGGCCGGTGTGGGTGGTGTTGTATGCGATGATGGGGGTTGCGGTTTGGTTGGTGTGGAGGAAGATGGATTCCCGGCGCATTGCAAGGAGCGGGGAGATCCTGAAACAAGTTCAGGATGACAATGCAAGCGGGAATGACAAACTAATAAAGGCAGCACTCTGGGTTTTTGGGGTGCAGTTGGGTTTGAACGCCCTGTGGTCCACCATCTTCTTTGGCTTGCACAGCCCGGGATGGGCTTTTGTAGAGATCGTTCTGTTGTGGGCCGCCATCGTCGGTACGATCGGCGTGTTTTGGCGCATCTCGAAGCCTGCGGCGTTGCTGTTGGTCCCTTACATTTTGTGGGTCAGTTTTGCAGGGTATTTGAACTACACCATTTGGGATTTGAACAAGATCGACGAGCAAATGGTGTTTTGCACTGCCGATGCCATGTAATGCCCGGACGGAACATTCGTAGGCCGCACCGGCCCAAACTGCGAGTTCCAATGCCCTTGAATTCCCCCCCCCATTTTTCTCATCTAACCCATCTAATCTAATTCATCCAACCCACCCAACCAACCCATTCAACCCTACCCCACAAAAATGCTTAATAATATTGCTATAGCAATATTATTAAGCGTTTTCTATAATGAATATAATACACATGCGCATGAAGTGTGAAATATGAAAAAAAGGGTGGATGGCAAACAAAGGCGAATCAGTGGGGCTTCGAGGAGGGATAAGGCCAAGGATCTGACGGGGAAGATTCTTCGGTTCTTGCTAATTAGTGGAGGCATCGCTATTGCGATGACTTCGCCGTATTTTGTTACCAAAGTCGTCTACCCTGCGCTTGGCAAGTTGTTGTCCGGGGATGATTCGCTTAGCGATCCGGAGAAGAAGGCTCAGCTGCGCAATACATTTTACTATCTTCGGAGTAAGGGCTTTATTGAATTTGAGGATAGGAATGGGCAGGTGTTCATTTCTTTGACCGGAGAAGGCAAACGGATGGCCGGTAAGTATCAGATCAACGACTTAAAGATCAGGAAAGATAAGAAGTGGGATAAAAAGTGGCGCATATTGATCTTTGATATCGCCGAAAAGCATAAGATCAAGCGGGAGGCGCTGCGGGGCAAATTAAGAGAGCTGGGGTTTTATCAGTTGCAGAAAAGCGTGTGGGTGTATCCGTATGATTTTGAGCGGGAGGCCGTGCTTCTGCGGGATTTTTTTGGCCTTGCCGTGAAAGAAATGACGATCATTGCGGAGGCGAAGATCGAGGAGGATGACAACCTTCGGAAATTTTTTGATGTTGCGTAATATTTATAGTGTACGCAAGGAATTAAAAACGCTTAATATTATTGCTATAGCAATATTATTAAGCGTTTTTGTAGGGTGCGATAACGATGCGATTTGTGTGGTGTATGTGATATACTTGATGTAGTTGCCCGTTGGATGCTGGTTGGCAGATGGGGTAGGGGTTATGGTTTGGGAATTTTAAAATAGTAGATTCGTTATGGCGTCATCTATGCAAGAAATGATTAATGTTCCTTTAGTTGGTTCCGCTCCGTGCGGGGCGCCGCTTTTTGCGGAAGAGAATGTTGAGAAAATGATACCCGTGGCAAAGGAAAAGTTGCAGGGAGGTTTGCAGTATTTCATATTGCGCGCAACCGGGGATTCTATGGATGCGGCGGGGATTAACGACGGTGATCTTATTTTGTGCAAGCAAAAGCTGACGGCGCGGGAGAACGATCTCGTCGTCGCGCTGATCGATGATGAAGCTACGGTTAAGGAGTTTCATCGGGAGGGAGATAAAATTGTGCTTAAACCGCGCTCGACAAATCCGGAGCATCAGCCGCGCTATCTTACCGAAGGAGTGCAGATACAGGGGATCGTGCAGGAGGTTGTGCGTCCACTTGAGAACTGATAGAGGGGATACGGTATAGGGTATAGGGTATATGGTATAGGGTATGGGAGGGGAGAGGAGAGGAGAGGAGGTATAAAGTATAAAGTATACGGTATATGGTTGGTATGGGAGAGGAGAGGAGGTATAAAGTATAAAGTATACGGTATATGGTATAGGGTATGGGAGGGGGATTTCAAATTTCAAATTTCAAATTTCAAATTAAAATACTGGATTCCCGTCGGATCCGCCGGCTGGCGGACCCGTGCTGCGACACGGGGCCCGCAGTTTGGGAATGATAGAACTCTGGATACCGGCCTCCGCCGGTATGACAATGCGGGATGCTAACCGATGACCGATGACTAATAACCAATAACGGGATGCGGGGGTATTGGTGTATTGACATTGTATATACATTGTATATACTACTGATATGACTACTTTAACCGTGCGGATCGATGAAAAAATAAAGGCGAAGGCGAACAAGGCATTTGAAAAGCTTGGGCTTGATATGTCTGGCGCGATAAAGATCTTCCTCAATCAGGTCATCAAGGAAGATGGTCTTCCGTTTACGCCTACCAATAACGATGCCGTTATTAAGGCTCGTTGGGATAAGCAGGTTGCTGAAGCGAAAAAACGGCCTGGCTTTAAAACTGCGCACGAAGCGCTTAAGGATCTTTTATAATTTATCTACCAATGTACATCATTAAACGTACGAGAGATTTTGATAAATCTTTTACGAAGCTTGTTCGTGCGGGAATTACTGATAAACAGATTGGGGCGATCAAACTCGTGATTGACACGCTTGCTATAGGGCAAATATTAGATAAGAAATACAGAGATCATCAGCTAAAAGGGAAGCTCGGAGATTATCGAGAATGCCATGTTTTAAATGATCTTTTACTTATGTATAGAATTGAAGAGGATGAATTATTATTAACATTGATCGATATCGGCAGTCATTCGCAATTGTTTGGGTAAGCGCAAAAATCCCATTGTTATGGGATTTTTGTCATATTGTATAGCCATTAAATAAATCGGATTATTTGGTATACTGAGCACATGGAACAGAAGATCGGCATGGAACAATCGGGTGAAAATGACCATTATAAGGAATTCGCCGAGGGGCGTAAGCGGTTCGCCGGGGAAATAGGCGAGCGTACTTTGGATGTCGCAAAAGAGGGAAAGGAGGATAAGGAGCGCGATCTTGAAATGGCGCAACAACATGTTGAAGCATATAAGAAAAAGGCGGAGCAACTGCGCGATGCTATTGATGCGAAGAAAAGGGGCCTGATAGCAAAGATCATAAACTACAAACAGCTAAAGGAATTAAGAAAAGATCTGAGCCGGAATGAAGATGTTCTGCGCGAGCGCGAGGAAGAGCAACAATGGCGAACGGAGATGATTGGCTATTACGATCGTTTGATCGAGGAAGAAGAGCAGATGGGCGAGCTTATGGAAGAAGCGTATGCGGACAATGCACTGTTTGATGAGGCAAAGAAGCAGGAACTCATAATGGAAGAACAAGGGCGGAGCGTGATGGAGCAGGCAAAGAAACATAATGTATTTTTTGTGAGCGATATTGTTACCGCCGATTGGAAGCCAAGCGCGAACAACTATGTCATTGATACAAAAAAGCTTGATTTTGAAGATCAGCTTAATATCGTGTTAGGGTTTGAGCCCACGATAGCGGTTTCTACACTGAGCCCTGATTCACCCAACCGGACATTCGGAACGGGGGCGTGGGGCGTGTTGCTTGCGGGTGGTCGGATTGTTGGGGGTGCAGAAAGTGACGCCGGGACCGTAGCAAAAGGATTGCGTAGCAGGTATATTGATCCGCGAAGGCGAAGTGTGAAGGCGATCGATGCGGCCATTGAGCGGCCATGGGGCGGCGGTAAGGAGGCGTCTACGAGCTATAACGAACTGGTTGTAGAGAAGCCCGAGGTTGCCGGAGTATATTTTAAACTTGAATCGGAAGATATTCCGCAAGATATGCAACAAGGTAAAGAGATTACCCTCCCTAAGAACTATGGAGATATGTGGTGGGGGCAGGTTGGCCAAATCATGAAGACGGGGACTCCGTTGTTTGTCATAGAAAGAAACAACAATACGGTACGGATGATCTATGATGTCGATCTGGAAAATCGGTCGTTCAAGATGACCCCGGCGTATGATCCGGAAAATCTGACCAATATGCCGGGTGTCTATAAACAGCATACAGACGAGGCGCATCGACGGGATGCGGTGGGTAAGGTGTTTGATAAGGCGTCTCACCTGTTGACCGAAGAAGAGCGCGAGCAACATGAGCGTGAAAAGGACAAGGGAGATGCCAGTAATTTTATCAATGTGTATTAGGTCTATTTTGTGCTACCATTTAAACCATGAACAAGCTTATTTTTCTTGATACGGAGACGACGGGGAATGATGTGACCAGGGACCGGCTGTGTCAGGTGTGCTACAAAACGACTGATGGCATACGCACGGAGTTTTTCAAGCCGCCGATTCCGATTTCCGTGGAATCGATGAGCATTACGCACATTACCAATAAAATGGTCGCGGACAAGGCTCCGTTTGCGGGAAGCGCGATGGCGGGCGAGCTGGGGGCGTTGTTGAACGAAGGTATTTTGGTGGCGCATAATGCGGTGTTTGACAAGGCAATACTCGAAGCGGAGGGGCTTGCTGTACCAAAATACATTTGCACATTGCGTGTTGCGCGCGCGCTTGATCCGGAAGGGGTTTTGCCGCAGTACAAACTGCAGTTTTTGCGGTATTACCTCGACCTTGATGTCGATGCGCATGCGCACGATGCGGAGGGCGATGTGAAGGTTTTAGTGGCGGTGTTTGATCGGCAATTTGCAAAACTGAAGCAGGAAGGGTTGAGCGATGATGAAGTCGTCGAAAAGATGCTGCATATTTCTACTACGCCGATGCTGTTCAAGAAGTTCACATTTGGAAAGCATATCGGCAAGGATATTGCCGAAGTGGCAAAAATCGACAAAGGATATTTACAGTGGCTCTTGGGGCAAAAAATGGCAGAGGCCATTCCGGACGAGGATTGGGTGCATACGCTGAATACATATTTGAAATAATAAAAGGAGTGGATTCCGGCCTCCGCCGGAATGACAATACGGGAATTCAGATCCTGAAACAAGTTCAGGATGACAATTTATCCACGCATTTTTATTTTGGTTGTTCGTTGGGCGAGGTCGCCGTGGGCGGGATGATGCGTATGTTTTCCGGCAATTGTTCCTCAATTTTCCACAAAAGTAGGACGACGATGATTATGATCAGCCCGATGATGATATGAACCGACCATTTGAAATAGTGTTTCATGGGGTATGTGTTTAGTAGATCTTTCCTATAATGATACACCTCACAGGGGGGTGCAGTACAGGTTGGATTTTGAGCGCTTGTTGACAAGAAGTGCTTTTATGGTAAAGTTTGTCTTAGTTGCCATATGATGTGGTGATACAGAACCTTTACTTTGTGAGGAAATACGATGGAAAAAGACAGCAAGATGAGCATCGAGGAACTCTTGGTCGGTACCCCGCTCCTTATGTTTTTGCAGGAGCTGGCGGCGATCAAGGACGAAGAGATCGTGGACGATCTCCCCCCGATCAAAGAGGGTGAGATTCCCCTTGGTGATATGACGCCGTTTGAAAAGCGGCTCAACCTTTGGGTTGATCGGAGAGCCGAAAAAGAAGATTCTATCCGCGCCGAGGCTTTGTCTGGCGATGGCGGCACGATGTGCTTGTCGGCGTATGAGTTTGGCGCCGAAACAAGCAGGCGGTTTGCCTTGTTGGGGGAATCTGTTCCGGTGCGCTATCCGCAGATAAAAACTACGAACTGTGCCCTCAGGCAAGGATTCAAGATCGTGACCAATGTGCGCGCGGAAAACCCGCTGGCCACGGAGTTTGACATCGCTCATGTGCTCGCAATATTTACCGGGCATGATTTGAGCGGTAGAAAGCCTCGCTAAACTTTCTCTCTGTTTGTTATAAAGCCCGTTCGTCCATCCGCCAACTGGCGGATGGACGAACGGTATTTTTTTGACAAAAAAATACCGTGTGGTACATTTTATCTTAGTTGCCATATGGCATGGCGATACAGAACCTTTACTTTGGGAGGAATACGATGGAGAACGCGATAAAAAAATCGGTAAGCATCGAGGAGCTGTTGGTGGGCATGTCGTTGCTGACATTTTTTCAGGAGCTGGTGGCGATCAAGGATGAGGAGCTTGTTGATAAGTTGCCGCCGATTAAGGAGGGCGAGATCCCCCTCGGCGATATGACGCCGTTTGATAAGCGGCTTAGCCATTGGTTTGATCTGAAGGCAAGCGAGATCGTGGCATGGGGCGAAGAGATGCAGGAATCCATCTGCGTCACATGCAAAGTATGTGGTACTGCAGATGCGGAAATGGCTCCGTGCGCCGATATGTTCAAGCTGGGCGATTATGTTAGCGAGCGGTTCCATTCATTTATAAGCGAATCGGTCAGCGAGCGATTCCCGCGCGCAAAAGGAGACATAGCCTTGCGCCAAGGATTCAAGATCGTGACGAATGTCCGTGAAAAACCTGAAAATCATTTTGTTTGCATTGGCAATTTCGAGGATATCGCTGAACTGCTCGGCCCGTTGTCTATGCAAATGTCCGGCAAAAAGCCTCATTGATCTTTACCTCTTGAGGCGATACAGCGCCCGTCCGCCAGTTAGCGGACGGGCTTTTTTGTTTGTCGGAACGGATGGGGTATACTTTTTATACAAATCATGCCGAAACAGAAAAAGACAATTCTTTTATGCGATCGAGCTATCGCATATGACCTGAAGAAAAGCAGTCGCGCAAAGCGGATGCGGATCGCCGTTTCTGCGGGTGGTGTGCTTTCTGTTACCGTGCCATATCGGTTCCCCGACATGTTCGTGGAGCGGTTTTTACATGAAAAGGCGGAATGGATCCTGCGGCAAATGGACCACATGCGCCAGCGGGGTGGACTACTTGCGCGCTATGGCCGTGCGCACTATTTTGAACACAAGGAAGCCGCTCGGGCATTGGTGCATGCACGGCTCGCACACTTCAATCAATTTTATGATTTTGATTATGGTGCCATTAGCATTCGCGATCAAAAGACGCGCTGGGGGAGTTGTTCCCGCTCGGGCAACCTGAACTTCAACTATAAACTTGCCGTTGTGCCCGAACATGTTGCCGATTATGTCATCGTGCATGAGCTGTGTCATTGCAAGGAGTTCAACCACTCCAAAGCGTTTTGGAAACTGGTCGAGCGGACTGTTCCGAACCATCGGGAGATCAGAAAACAGTTGAATCGCCTATAAATCGCCGAAACGGTTTATTGCGATATGCCCTGTGAATTGCTATAATAACCGCACTATGTCAGACAAACTTTCCGGCATCAAATCGGCTTTTGAAACCGATATTCGCATGGTTGCGGACCTCGACCAGTGGGAAGCGGTGCGGGTGGCCTATCTTGGCCGCAAAAGCGCGCTGAGCGAAGTCATGGCGGCCATGAAGGACCTTTCCGTCGAGCAGAAGCGTACGCTCGGTAAAAAGGCAAACGAGGTCCGGACCTTTTTGGAAACGGCGCTTGCGCAAAAGCGCATCGAGCTTGAAGCAAAGGGAACGCATGCGAATTTGATCGATGTAACCCGACCGGGTGTCAAGCGACACGCGGGGCATTTACATCCGCTGACGCGCGTTGAAGAAGAGATCAAGCAGATCTTTTTGGCCATGAACTTTTCGGTCGTGGAGGGACCCGAAATCGAAACCGAGCATTATAACTTTGACGCATTGAACATTCCGGCGAGCCATCCGGCGCGCGAGATGTGGGATACATTTTGGGTCAAAGATACGGAAAAAGGAAAAAGGAAAAAGGAAAAAGGAGTCGGGGATAGCGTGCGGCATTTGTTGCGCACGCATACCAGCCCGATGCAGATTCGCTACATGGAAAACCACCGGCCGCCGTTTCAGATCATCGTACCGGGGCGCGTGTTTCGCTATGAAGCGACCGATGCTTCGCATGAAATAAACTTTTATCAAATGGAGGGGTTGATGGTCGGCACGAATGTTTCTTTGGCGAATTTCAAATATGTTATCGAAGAATTTTTCAAAAAGTTCTTCAATGATCCCGACATGCAGTTTCGTTTTCGCCCGAGTTATTTCCCATTTGTGGAGCCGGGCGTGGAGGTGGACATCAAGCGCAAGGGGGATTCGAAATGGCTTGAGGTCATGGGTGCCGGCATGGTGCACCGCAATGTGCTCAAAGCGACCGGGTATAATCCTGACGAAGTGCAGGGGTTTGCATTTGGCATGGGCACCGATCGGCTTGCCATGTTGAAGTATAAAATACCGGACATACGATTCTTCTATAATGGGGATCTGCGGTTTGTAAGACAATTTAAGAAATAACGATACGATTGCTGGATACCGGCCTCCGCCGGTATGACACAAAGAAAAGGCGAGGATGATAGAAGAGCGGGATGAATGACAGAAGAAGATCAGAATGACAGAAAAACGCGGGGGGTGGCACAAGAAGAACGGGGTGACAGAAGAAATAGTAGATAGCAGAAATATTGCATGAAATTTTCCTATACCTTATTAAAAAAACTGGTTCCTGAAATAAAAAATGCCAAGGCGCTTGAGCAGCATCTTTCGTTGTATGCGTTTGAAGTGGACAGCGTAGAAGGCAAGACATTCGACATTAAGCTGCCGGCAAACCGGTATGGTGATGCCGCATCGCATTGGGGTGTTGCCCAAGAAATTGCCGCCACCATGGGGGTGAAGTTTGGTGAACAGCGCGCCATTGCATCTTTGCTCAGCAAACAGGTAGCGACCACGGGCAAGCAGCCGCTGAAGATTACCGTAGAAGATAAAGAGCTATGTCCGCGTTATATCGGCGCTTATTGTGAAAATGTTAAGGTGGGGGAATCGCCGAAGTGGATCAAGGATGTGTTGATCGAATGCGGCATGCGACCGATTAACAATGTCGTTGACATCATGAATTATGTCATGCTTGAAACAGGTCAGCCGTTGCATGCGTTCGACTACGATAAACTGCAGGGAGGAACGCTTGTGGTCCGACGCGCAAAAGACGGAGAGAAGATTACGACGCTTGATGATCAGCATGTTTCTTTGACGCCTGACATGCTGGTAATAGCTGATGCGAAACATCCGCTCGCCATTGCCGGCATCAAAGGCGGCAAGCTGGCCGAAGTAGATAAGCACACAAAACGCATCGTTATCGAGGCGGCCAATTTTGAGGCGGTCAGTATTTATAAAACATCCCGCGCCGTGAATATATTGACCGATGCATCGGCCCGTTTTTCACGCACACTGAGCCCCGAGCTTGCAACGCTTGGCGCTATCCGCGCGAAAATGCTTTTGCAGTCCATTATGGGTATGACGCAAAAAGGCGTCGTGGATATCTATCCGAAAAAGCAGGCAAAGCGCATGGTAAAGTTCGAGCTTGCGAAGTGCAATGCGTTTTTGGGTACGCAATTCGACGCGAAGACCGTGCGTACTTATTTTGAGCTACTTGGTTTTGTGATTGCGCCTATCGATAAAAAAATGCCGGTTTCGACGGGTATGTTTTTGGTGACCGTTCCGCCGTTGCGCACCGACATCGAACATCCGCATGACCTATATGAAGAAGTGGTGCGATTGCACGGGTTCGGGAATCTGCGTTCTTCCGCGCCGCACATCCATCTGGTTCCATCCGGTTTTGAAGATGAGATCATCTTGAAAGATAAAATTCGCAGGGAACTCGTTTCGCTTGGCATGGACGAAATGTACAATCATTCGTTCGTAGGCGAGCACTTTGGCGCGCACGATGCGGACATTCGCAAGGAGCTGGTAGAACTGGAAAACCCGATCAGTAAGGATTATGTATTCATGCGTTCGACGCTTGCCGCGGGGTTGCACGAGAATGTTGCGTCGAACAGTCGTTATTTTGACGCGGTTGCCGCGTTCGAGATCGGGCGGGTGTTTGCGAAATACAATAAAGACATCAAAGAAAGCAACATGCTTGGCATCGTATTGGCAGGGAAGGGCAAGGAGCAATTTTTTGAATTGAAAGGATCGTTGTCGGAATTGTTCGCGCGTATCGGTCTGCGTGATGTTGCGTTCGTGGAAGACACCGAGCGGGAGCCGCGATTTGCCGGTCCGTATGTTAGCGAACGGGAAATGCTTTGCATCGAATCTGCCGGTGAACATGTTGGATATATGGCAAAGATGAAGCATGTACCGGCGAAATGGCACGGCAGCATTGCAGAGCTCGACATGGCGGTTTTGACCAAGTTGATTGTTGCGGAACATGAATACCTGCCGCTGTCGAAATATCCGTCGATCGCGCGGGACCTTTCTATTTTGGTGAGCGTCGATGCGCGCGTTGGCGATATCATGCAGGAGATCCAAGGCGTGGACATGCATCTTATCGAAGATGTCGACTTGATCGACGAATACGAAAACGAGAAATTGGATCGCAAGCGCAGTCTTACATTCAGGATCATTTTTCAATCTACCAATCGTACATTGACCGATGCGGAGGTAAATGGAGATATGGAACGCATTGCGGCGGTTCTGCATAAAAAGTTTTCCGCCGAGGTTAGGTAATAGGAATGAAATAAAAAAAGCGCCCCCGATGTGGGGGCGTTTTACGGAGGCGAGTCCTCGCCTATTTTTGAAAATCGCGGACAGCCTGCCGCGCGAGATTTTTGACCGTGCGCCATTCACTTTTTGGGAGTTGCTTTTGCTCAAGGGCGCAGGGTCCCAAGCCCAGGTCGATGCCGCTACCGTCGAGTTTGATCACGATTTGTACGATGTACTTATTTTTGATCGCCTCCCGTTCGGTAGGGAAGTCGATATCGATCCGGTACTCGCCGGGGATGTCGACCTGTTTCGTGATGTACAGCATGTGCCGGGGTGGCTGTTTACCGATGTTGGCAATATTCTTGATGTCGACCACCTCCGCCAATATGCGGTACATTACTTCGGCGATATCCTGAATGCTTGCCGGTTCGGTTTTTACTTCCGCCATCACTGCCTGCTGGGTCATAAGTGCACCTCCTGAGAAAAAGTTAATTTGCTGACTTTTTTATAACATGGATATGGCGCGTCTGTCAATTATTTCTCTGCTAACGCACATTTCGGACAAAAAAAGAAGCGCAACGCTTGATGGTTATGAGGGGGTTTGTCATTCCGAGCGCAGCGGAGCGGAGCCGAGGAATCTGCTGTCACTAACAGCTACAGATCCCTCGTCCGCCAACCCTGCCTGCCGGCAGGCAGGTGGCGGATCGGGATGACACAAGCCACATCACTTCTCAGCTAAAGACAGATTTCATGCGAATTGCAGTCCGAATTTGTCCGAAATGTGCGTTAGCGGAGCAATTATAAAAAAGCCTTTTGGGGCTTCTTGGTGTGGTGCCCAGAGCCGGACTCGAACCGGCACGACTTTTTAGGTCAGGGGATTTTAAGTCCCCCGTGTCTACCATTCCACCATCCGGGCGTTATTTATTTGAGGTCCGGGCGGGAATCGAACCCACTCATAGCGGTTTTGCAGACCGCCGGCTTCCCATTTGCCTACCGGACCGGCACGCTCATTAGTATATCGCACAATGAGCGTTTGAAAAAGAGGTTACTTATCTTCCGTTAGGCCTTCTTCCAATAAGATCTTCTCTACCTTCTGTGCCTTTTCCAGGCCCGGGTCGTATTCGAACCGAATGTAGGGGATGCTGCGCATGGACAGCTTTCTGATGAGCAGGCGCTGCAGGTGTCCGGCATTTTGATCGAAGACCTTGGACACTTCCTTTGCCTTGGTCGACGGAATAACGCTGAACTTTACATCCGCGAAATCTGCGTCGTGCGAGATGCCTACATCGGTGATGGTTACCAGTGCACCATCAAACTCAAGCTCGCGAACAATGAGCTTCGAGAGTTCTTCCGCTATGAGATTACTGAGCCGTTCTTTTCTGTACTTCATGTGATAATAGATCTCCTATTTGTATGTCTACACTTGATTCGAACACCATGCCGAATTCCATGGGGAACTCCACTTGGGTCACATCGCGCTTTGATGATTGGAGATTGGTCAATTTGCCCGTGCCGAGCACTTCGCCTGCTCGCGTTACGGCCAGGGTAGTATTGTTCTTTATGATGCCGTTGGTTATTTTTCCACCGATGACCTGCTTTTTTCCTTTTTGGCTGTAGGTCGCCATGATCTCTGCGATGCCGAGTGGAGCCGGTTCTTCGATCGCTTTGATTTCTTCTTCGATCGTTTCTACCAGTTTATAGATGATGTTTCCGGTTATGATGCGGATCTTTTTTATCTGCGCCATTTGTTCGGCAGACTTGGATACCTTTGCGTTGAATCCGATGATAATCGCATCGCCTGACGCCGCTGCCTTTACATCGCTGTCGGATATTTCGCCGACCGATTCACCCATGATACGGATGTTGACCGTGGTCTGGTTGAGGCTTTTTACGATGGCGGCGAACGCTTCAAGCGAACCGCTTACATCCGCCTTTAGAATAAGGCGCAGTTCCGGATTGCCGGTTTCCTTGATGAGCGATTTTTGCATCGTCGGGGGAACTATGATCGCCGCTGCGTATTTGTCGAACACCGCAAGCTCGATGTCTCCGCTGACGAATTTTTCGCCAACCTTTGGCAGGGTATCAAAGCCCATAATAACTACCGGCGCCGATGGTTCCATTTTAGTCGCACGCTTGCCGAGAAAATCTTCAAGCAGTTTTATTTTGCCGCAAGCACTATCGGTTTCGATGTTCTTGCCGGTCTTGAGCGTGCCGTTTTTGATGATGCCGGTCGCTATGATACCTCGTTGTTTATCGAGCTTTGATTCGAGAATGATGCCTTCCGCATTTGCATGCGGATCGTAGGTAAAGTTTTCGAGTTCTGCGGCGAGCAAAAGTAGATCGAGCAGTTCGTCTACGCCTGTGCCTTGTTTTGCCGATATCTTTTGCCAGCTGATGTTTCCACCGGCTCCTTCCAAATAAACGCCATGTTGCATAAGACTTGCCTTGGTCTTTTCAATGTCGGCATTTGCTTTGTCTATTTTATTGATTGCCACTACGAACGGAGTGTTCGAGCCGATGAGCGTCTCGATTGATTCCTTGGTCTGTGGCTGGACGCCGTCGTCTGCGGCAACAATAAGGATCGCGAGATCCGCTACATGTGCGCCGCGGGTGCGCATGTGGGTAAATGCTTCGTGCCCTGGGGTGTCGATGAATGTCATCTTTTTCCCTGCGTGCACTATTTCATATGCACCGATGGCCTGCGTAATACCGCCCGCTTCGCGTGCCGCAATCTGGGTCTTTTTGATGGTGTCGAGTAATGTGGTCTTGCCATGGTCTACATGGCCCATGACGACGACGATCGGGGGACGGGGGAGGAGTTTGTTCTTTGTATGTGGCATGGTGGTGGAAATTAAAAATTAGGGTAGCGGATGGTGCTCTTTTTCGACTGAAATGCGAGCAGATGGCGCAAATGCGTGTTTTTTGCACCCATGTTTTCATACCATACCAAAAAAAGGCCTAAAACGCAAGGAATAATCGGCAAAGAACCGTTCAGAAATAATTACCGATGAATGTTATCTGGTAAGCCTTTGGAACGCGCTTTTGCACATCCTCAAGCTTTTCCCTGATAACTCCCTTTGCTGATTGCGCATGGATGATCTCATTTGTTTCTTTGATGTAAATGCCAACATGCCCTATGAGAATTTCGCGACCGTTAAAAAGATTGTCGTTATAGTGTCCGCGGTCGCCGCGAAAGAACAATAGGTCCCCGGTTTGCGCTTCGCTTAACTGTTTGACTTCCCGCTGGCCGGTAAATGCTTCCGCTGCTTGTTCGAGCGAAGATAGCGGGAGGCTTTTTTCGATCGCTTGGTTGAATACATAATGGGTAAAAAATGAACAATCGAAACCCTTCGGATCTTCTCCTAACTTTGCGTCACGGTATGCACCGTATGCATATGGGAAGCCGACATATTTCTCTGCGGTGGCGATCAATTTAGCTGTTTGTTCTGCTCGATTCATTACTTGTAGCATAGGCGATATTGATCGACTTCGTCAACGCAGCTTTTCGGAAGCGCTCTTTACAAAAGGAAGGCGTATTTGCTATACTAACAAAACTGTGTTACCAGTGCATCGCGGGTTAGAGGAACGGTTACCTCGTAAGGCTCATAACCTTGAGAACCGGGTTCGACTCCCGGACCCGCAACCGCGTAAAAACAAAAATGCCTCTCTATACTACATAGAGAGGTATTTTTGTTCACGCGGCGAGCCGTTTTTACGAAACACATTTCTTAGACTAAGATTATTTACTTGATAAAAGGTCTATTTTTTGTTTAAATTATGACCGTAGTGCCTCGCCTCCGTAGTTCAAGGGTTAGAACGGATCACTCATAACGATCAGACAATGGTTCGACTCCATTCGGAGGCACAAATAGAAATAAACACAAACACCGTCCGCCAATTTGGCGGACGGTGTTTGTGTTTTGTGGTATCATAAAGAGAATATGGAAATCGTATTTTTATTCGCGATAGTGCTTAGTATGGCCGCCATTGGCGGATTGCTTTATTTTCAGAACAAGGAGCTTGTGTTGAGCAGGCATACGATCGGGTCTGAATTTCTGCCGAAAGAATTCGACGGGTTTACTATCGTGCATTTGTCCGACCTGCACAACAAGCAATTTGGCAAAGGGCAGTGGCGGCTTATAGGCATGGTACGCAAGGCAAGGCCCGACATTATCGTGATGACGGGGGATATGGTGGATTCGACATTTTATCATTCCGAGCCTACTGTCGAACTCATGCGTGGTTTGCGCGAGATGGCCCCTATCTATTATGTAACGGGGAATCATGAGTGGTCCCGGCCTGAACTCGGCGAGCTATTGCGGCAATTCGCCGAGCTCGGCGTAAGCGTGCTTGATAACCGCGTGGAAATCATTACACGAGGCGATAAGGAATTTGCCATTGCGGGAATTGATGACCGTGCGCGATATGTGGGAGAAGAAGATTCGCGACAGACGCTTCATCGGGAGCTCGACCGGGTGCGTCATTCCATCGACGAACGCGCATTCAAGATATTGCTGGCCCATCGCCCCGAGCTGTTGCATGAATATATGCAGCATCATTTCAGTATTGTTTTTTCGGGGCATGCGCATGGCGGTCAGTGGGACCTTCCGGTGATTGGCCCGGTGTTTGCTCCCGGGCAAGGTCTGTTTCCTAAATTGGTTTCCGGTGTTCATAAGCGACACAATACGCACATCGTGATCAGTAGGGGGATCGGCAATAGCGGTATTGCGTTTCAGCGGTTGTTTAATAAGCCCGAAGTTGTCGTGGTCGTGTTGAAAAATCTTGCAGGCAAATAAAAAAGCCGTGCGTCCGCCAGCTGGCGGACGCACGGCTTTTGCCGTCGAGATTGTTCAGATCCTCTCGCTTGTCATAAGGGTCTGTTTTTTTGATCACACGGCATATTTTGAGTTCATCAAATACCCGAGCTTGCCCTTTTGTGAAGGATGGCGCAGTTTTTGCAGTGCGCTCGCTTCGATCTGCCGTACGCGCTCTTTGGATATGTTCAGCGCATCCGCTATCTGCTGCAGTGTTTGCGCTTCGCCTTTCCTCCCGATGCCGAAGCGCAGTCGTATGACTTTTGCTTCGCGCGCGGCGGGGAGTGTTTTCAGCACTTGGTCGATATATTGATGGGCGGTAGGCGACCATCGGGGCGCGATGTACCTGCGGAGCGCGTTCGCGGTGTATGCGGCAAAGCCTTTTTCCATCTCTGCGGTGTTTTTGGGCGGCAAGATGCGTTCGGTGGCTATATCTGAAAGATAATTGTACCAAAGGCTCTTTGCGGACAAGCGTGCTTCGATCATTTTGTTGCTAAACACCTCCTTTAAGAGCTCGACATATCTGCGTTGCTCTGGCGCGTGATCCGGCAGGCGCAGCGCAGCGGTCAACATATCCAGCGATCTGAATGTCGCCGTGACCGCTTCGACTCCCAGCCATTCTTCGATTAGTTTTTTTGCCCACTGGATTTCCCGATCTTTTTTGTTTTGGAAGTCGTAGTTTGCATAATGCCAGAGTACTTTTTGAAATGCTTTTCCTCCCATGGGGGGTCTTCCGCGCGCGCTTTTATCGCCAAGCCGCGCAACGGTTCTGGGATTGATCCCCAGTTGCATTGCAATCCAGTTCGTCGGGATGCCCGACAGGTGAAGCGTTTTGGCGATTCGTTTGCGTTTCTCGTGCTCTTTCTGGTCGAAATTTCTCACAGGCCACCTCGTTGATGAATGGAATTGATAAGGATACTGAAAGCAACATAGCAATAAAGTTTGACTTTTGTCAAACGGTGTTATTTCGCTGCGTGTTTATTTTTTGTCCGACATGTGGTATAAAAAAGTTACTTATATGCGTCAATCACACCTGTTCACTAAAACGAGAAAGGAGGCACCAAAGGACGAAGAGGCAAAAAATGCCCAGCTACTTATTCGCGCCGGCTATCTGGATAAACTGATGGCAGGAGTGTATACCTATCTGCCCTTGGGCTTGCGAGTATTCAAGAACATTGAGACTATTATTCGCGAAGAGATGGAAGCGTTAGGAGCGCAGGAGATCCTGATGCCGTCCTTGCAGCCGAAAGAAAATTGGCAGACAACCGGGCGCTGGGAAGGGCTAGACAATCTGTTCCGTTTTACCAGTCATTACTCGAAGATCGACTACGCGCTTGGCGCAACGCATGAAGAGATTGTGACCCCGTTGATGAGTAGTTTCATTTTTTCATACAAGGATATGCCGAAAGCGGTGTTTCAGTTCCAGAACAAGTTTCGCGACGAGAAGCGCGCTAAGTCCGGCATTTTGCGTGCGCGAGAATTTGTCATGAAGGATCTGTATTCGTTCCATACGGATGAGGCTGACATGGACGCATATTATTTGAAGGTAAAGGAGGCTTATGTGCGCATTTTTGAACGCGCAGGGCTTGGCGACATTACCTATTATACATACGCATCAGGTGGGACATTCTCAAAATATTCACACGAGTTTCAGACATTGACCGATGCGGGCGAGGACATCATCCATATTTGCGACAAGTGTCACATTGCCATCAATGAAGAGATCATTGCAGACCAGCCGAATTGTCCCGAGTGTGGCAATACCGAACTACACGCAGAAAAGGCAGTGGAGGTTGGCAATATCTTTAAACTGAAGACAAAGTATTCTACGGCATTCAACCTTTCCTATAAGGATGCGGAAAATGTAGAGCAAGAGGTGATTATGGGTTGTTATGGTATCGGCCTGGGCCGATTGCTTGGTACGATTGTCGAGGCCTATCATGACGACAATGGCATCATTTGGCCGGAAGGCGTAGCGCCCTATCGCGTGCATTTAGTCAACTTGCATGCGCAAAATGAAGAGGTTTCCGCGCTTGCGGACGAAGTATATGCTGCTTTACAGGGTGCAGGCGTTGCGGTATTATATGATGACCGTAGAGAAGCGGGCATCGGAGAGAAATTAAAGGATAGCGACCTTGTCGGCATTCCGCTTCGGGCCATTATTAGTGAAAAAAATGGCGCACAGATCGAAGTGAAGAAGCGCAAGGAAAAAGATGCCCATTTGGTGTCGAAAGAGCAGTTGCTTGGATTGTTTACAGTTGATGGCCAACAGTCAGCAGTTCACGGTTCACAGTGAACTGTTAACTAATAACTGTGAACGATATATGAGCGCAGCGCCTTATTTTGGGAAACGGCAGACGGGCGGAAATTATAATCAGTCAGTGAAATAAAAAAATGGGCTTGTTCAATTATTTTGTAAAAGATATCGGAATCGATCTGGGAACCGCAAATTCATTGGTGTATATCAAGGAGCGGGGCATTGTCATCAATGAACCATCCATTGCGGCAACGAACAATAAGACGGGGCAGATACTCGCCATCGGTGATGAGGCCAAAAAAATGCTCGGCCGTACGCCTGCACACATTACCGTCATCAAGCCGTTGGTCAATGGCGTTATTTCCGATTTCGAAATGGCACAGGAAATGCTGCGCTATTTTTTGAAGCGCGTAAACAACGATCGCATGTTCAGCTATTACCGCGCGGTCATCGGCATCCCGCCGAACTTGACCGAAGTGGAGCGCAAGTCCGTTGAGGACGCGGCGATCAACGCTGGTGCGGCAAAGGCTTTTCTTGTTGAGGAGCCGGTTGCCGCCGCATTGGGCGCGCGTCTTCCCATACAGGAAGCCATGGCGACTATGGTGGTCGACATCGGTGGCGGCACTACGGACATTGCAATTATTTCCATGGGGAGTAGCGTCATCAGCCGCAGCCTGAAGGTTGCGGGCGATAAGCTGAACGATGATATCATCAAATTCGTCCGGGAAGAGTTCAAGCTCATGATCGGCGAACCGACTGCGGAAGAATTGAAGAAGACGATCGGTTCTGCTATTCCGACGGAAGAACGCATGGAATTCGCTGTTCGCGGACGCGATATGGGCACCGGGCTGCCGCGGGAAGTTATCGTTAAAAACACCCAGGTCCGTGCTGCCATCGGACGATCATTGAGACAGATCGTGGAATGCATTAAGGAAACCATCGAGAAGGCCCCGCCTGAGTTGGTGGGTGACATCTATGATCGGGGTATCTATTTGTGTGGTGGCGGCAGCTTGTTGCGCGGCATCGATCAATTGATTGCAAAGGAAGTTACCGTGCCGGTTACCGTTATCGATGACCCGCTTACGGCGGTCGTGCGAGGAACCGGCGTGATTGCCGAAAATATCGAGGCTCATGCGCAGCTGTTTGTTACTTCGCTTAAACCGCTGGACATCAACATCTAACAAAATCCATTCCTTTGGCGAATTACTTTGTTGCGGGTCCCCATTGCCTCGGTCGGAGTACTGCTGTACACCTTCCTCGACAATTTCCCCCGCGCCGCGTACTTCGCTCAAAGGAATGAATTTTGACTCTAAAAAGATATGTTTTATGTAATAACGCCATGCAAAGAATCGCTCTTATAAGCATTACCATCATCATTCTTGTCGTAACATTCTTTTCGGGTATTTTTATCCCGAAGCAGGCGTTGGTTGCTTCTTCGAATTTTGTGCGGCAGTATTTTAAGATCGATTTTTATCAGGAGAATGTATTGTTGAAATTGCAGAATGAAAACCTGAAGGCCCAGCTGCAACGGGCAAAAGATGGCGTCGTCGCTCCTGTTGGCACGCCCGACGGTCATTCGCAAACAGAAGCGCGAATCTTTTCCACTTACCCGTTCAATATGAAGGATACGATTACCGTCGATCGGGGAGCCGCCGATGGTATCGTGTCGACGATGATTGCGACCGTTTCTGATTCCATTTTGCTCGGGCAGGTCGTGGGCGTCGAGGAACATTCCGCCGTCGTTCGCACCATTTTCGATTCTCATTGGCAACTGCCGGTGAAGATCGGCTCTGATCATATCAATGGATTATTCGAAGGAGGCAATGACCCAAAGGTCATTCTTGTCGAGCAGTCTATTAAGGTGGGTGATGGCGTGTTCTCCGCGGCAAAAGAGTTTCCGATGGGCATCAAGATCGGCGAGATCAAAGAAATAAAAGAAGACGCCGGAGGCATTTTCAAAGAAGCGACCATACGGACGCCGTACGCCATTGGCGACATAGCAACTGTCTATCTTTCCCAATAACGGCACGCTATTGACAGAAGTACATTCATTTTTATAATCAAAAGCAAACTCTAAAATATTCATACGCATTATGGAAGATAACACACAGCAGAACGCGGAACCTCAGGAGTATGTGGCCGCTGAAGGCGGCGACATCGAGCAGCTTACCAAAGAGCGCGATGAGTACCTCGACGGGTGGCAGCGCGCGCGGGCGGATCTGGTAAACTATAAGCGCGACGAATCAAAACGGGCGGACGATCTGATGAAATTTGCCAATGGGGCGCTCATCCGGGAATTGATCGCGGTCGTTGATAATTTCGAACTTGCCATTGCGGCAATGGAACGGCAAGGCGCGGTAGAAAAAGGAATCTATCTCATCAAGGCGCAGCTGGAAGATATCCTCAAGCAATATGGACTTGAAAAGGTTCCTGTTGCTATCGGGCAGGAATTTGATCCTTCACTGCACGACGCGATCGCGTCGGTTGCGTCGGAGCTTCCTTCCGGGGCTATCGCAGAAGAGGTTGAACGGGGATATTATCTGCACGGTAAACTTCTGCGGCCTTCCCGCGTGAAGGTTGCACAATAACCAACAACTTATAACTTATAACAAAAATTCAGACAATTTTTTTAAAAATATTTAATTAAACATTATGGCAAAGATTCTTGGTATTGATTTAGGAACGACCAACTCCGCAATGGCGATCATCGATGGCGGTGAGCCGCGTGTGTTGGAAAATCATGAAGGAAACAGAACAACCCCTTCTATCGTGGCTGTTAGCAAGGCGGGCGAGCGCCTCGCAGGATTGCTTGCAAAGCGACAGGGTGTGGTCAATCCGAAAAATACTATTTTTTCGGTGAAGCGTTTTATCGGTCGCAAATTCAGCGATCCGGAAGTACAGCATGATAACGCATGGCTTCCGTTCGACATGCGGGAGTCTTCTACAGGCGGCGTAGAAGTACAAATGGGGGACCGCTGGTACAAGCCGGAAGAGATATCCGCGATGATCCTTTCAAAATTGAAGGCTGATGCGGAAGCGAAGGTCGGGGAAACCATCAACGAGGTGGTCATTACGGTGCCCGCGTATTTTGACGATTCCCAGCGCCAGGCGACAAAAAATGCCGGCGAAATCGCAGGTTTTACCGTAAAGCGCATCATCAACGAGCCGACTGCGGCTGCGCTTGCATATGGATTGAACAAGCAAAAGAATGAAAAGATTGTAGTATACGATTTTGGCGGCGGAACATTTGATGTTTCGGTATTGGAGATCGAGGGCGGTGAAGACGGACTGGTCAAGGTGTTGGCGACCGGGGGCGATACGCACCTCGGCGGTGACGATTTCGACAAGACCATCATCGAGTATCTGGTGAGCGAATATAAAAAGCAGGACGGGATCGATCTTTCAGGCGATTCGCTCGCGTTACAGCGGTTGAAAGAAGTTGCCGAGCGCGCAAAGCATGAATTGTCAACTGCGTTTGAAACGGAGATCAACATCCCGTATATCACTTCCGACGCATCGGGTCCGAAGCACTTTTTGATGAAGATGACCCGTGCGAAGCTTGAAGAGCTTGTTGGGCCGCATATCGACAAGTCTATCGAGATAGCCAAGCGCATCGTAAAGGATGCAGGGTTGCAGATTTCAGATATCAATGAAGTCGTGCTTGTCGGCGGACAGATCCGCATGCCGAAGATCCATGAAGCGGTAAAAAACCTATTCGGCAAGGAGCCACACAAAGGCATCAACCCCGACGAAGTGGTCGCGATCGGTGCGGCAGTGCAAGCCGGCATTTTTCAGGGAGACATAAAGGATGTATTGTTGCTTGATGTTACCCCGTTGTCTTTTGGCATCGAAACGATGGGTGGCGTATTCACGCCATTGATCGAAAAGAACACGACCATCCCAACCCAAAAGTCGCAGGTGTTTTCGACCGCGGCGGACAATCAGACTTCCGTTGAGATACATATTTTGCAGGGCGAGCGGCCGATGGCTACCGACAATAAAACATTGGGTCGGTTTATGCTCGACGGTATTCCGCCGGCACCGCGCGGTATTCCGCAAGTTGAAGTTTCGCTTGATATCGATGCAAACGGCATCTTGAATGTTTCTGCAAAAGACAAGGCGACCGGAAAGGCACAGTCGGTACGCATTGAAGCGTCAACTCAGCTGTTCAAGGAAGAAATAGAAAAATTGAAACAGGAAGCGGCGGTACATGCCGAGGAAGACGCAAAAAAGCGAGCCTTGATAGAGGCGCGCAATCATGCCGAGCAGCTGTTGTATACCGCCGAGAAGTCGCTCAAAGATGTGGGCGATAAAATTTCCGATGATATTAAACAGGGTGTGCAAGCCGCCATCGATGCATTGAAGGCCGCAAAGGACGGCGAGGACAGCGAAGCCATCGTTGTGAAGACGGAAGCGCTTTCTACCGAGCTTCAAAAAATAGGCTCCGCGATGTATACTCAAAAGGATGCATCCGCCCCACAAGAACCGGGCGAAACACCTAACGAAGGCGATACCACTCATGGATCTGACCAATAATCAAAAGGGGAATGCCGACATGATCGGCATTCCCGGATTGGTAAAAATAGGACTGTTGGCCCTTGCGGGAATATTTTTTGCGCTGGGGTTTAGCTGGTTCCTGCGTTCCTTTTTGTTGGCCGGCGAATGGCGCAGCCTTATCGTGAGTACGGGCTTGGCGATCGGTTTTTTGGTCGTGTTCACGCTGCAAACTTTTTTCATGCGTTCGAATATGCATTTTGCGATCGCATTTTTTCTGCAAAGCCTTGCGCTTACGGCATTCTTTTTCTCGTTTACCGCGCCGGTCATGACATTGTTCGTTACCGTATATTTGCTTCTGTTGACCGCGAGTTATGGCGGACGCAAGATACTTGATAATACGCTCAAGATCGATTTTTGGAACATCAGTAAGCTGGTCGCGCCTAAAGGCATTATCGCTGTTACGCTGTTGGTCAGCGTGTTCATTCCGTTGCATCTGCAGGAGCACCGCGATGAACTTCCACTTTCGCTGGCAACATTCGACAAGGTGCTTGCATCGAGTAATGTGTTTATTCGTCGCTTTTATCAGGATTTTGATTCCTCGCAGAGCGTCGAACAAATGGCTCGTGCGGCGACCGAACGCCAGCTTGCAACCATTCCGCAGGCAAAGAACTTAAGTCCGCGCGAACGCGAACTGTTGATCGGCAATGCCATGCAGGATTTTTATGATCAGTTGTTCGGATATACCGGCGTGAAGATTGATCCGAAAAGCCCCATATCCGTTGCGGCATACGGCGTATTGCAGGAAAAGTTTACCGGAATGGGAGACAATGCAAAATTGTGGATCTATATCATTTTCGGAAGCATCGTATTCGTTTCCATTGCAAGCATCATGATGCCTATTCGCATTCTTGTGGCACTGCTTGCATGGGTCATATACGGGATGTTGATCGCGCTTGGCTTCGCGCGTGTTTCCATAGTGAGCCGGTCAAAAGAAATCTTGTTATTGGACTAAAAAAATGAAATGATAAAAACACATGAGCAACGATTATTATAAGATACTCGGCGTCGAGAAGAATGCTTCCGATGACGACATAAAAAAAGCCTATCGGAAACTTGCCCATCAGCATCATCCCGACAAAAAGGGAGGCGATGAAAAAAAATTCAAGGAGATCAACGAGGCATATCAAACGCTTTCTAATAAGGATAAGCGCGCCCAGTATGATCGCTTTGGTAATACTACGCATGGCGGTGCGGGCGGCCCCGGCGGATTTGGCGGGTTTTCACAGGGCGGTTTCGGCTTTGATTTTCAAGGAGGCGATTTTGGCGACCTTGGCGATATTTTTGAGGCCTTTTTTGAAGGCATGAACGGGCAGAAGCGTCGTACTTATGCGCATGGTTCGGACATGGAAATGACCCAGGAAATCACGCTGGAAGAAGCATATGCGGGAGTTGAAAAAACCGTTTCCTACAAGGTTAATGTGCGGTGTGCTTCTTGCAATGGATTGGGGCATGATACGAAGGCGACATTTTTACAGTGCAAAAAGTGCGACGGACGCGGAGAGGTGCGCGAAACACGCAGTACATTCTTCGGCAATTTTGCGCAGGTCAAGGCATGCGTTGAGTGTCATGGCGTTGGACAGGTGCCCGATAAGCGTTGCGCGACCTGTTCCGGGTCGGGCGTCGTTCGCGGCGATAAAAAGATTGCCGTCAAAATATTGCCTGGCATCGCCGATGGACAGATCATCAAGATGGTCGGCGCCGGTGAGGCGGGAGAGCGCGGCGCGCAGGAGGGCGATCTGTTCTTGCATGTGCGCGTTCGGCCGCATGCGACATTCGCCCGACAGGATGATCATTTGATCGTGGAAAGGGAAATAGCACTTATTGATCTGTTGGCCTATGTTGCCGATCGCGAGGCGCATCCTATTGCGATTACCACGATCGCAGGCAAAAAACTAAGCTTGGATATTTCGTCCGACTTTGCCTTCAATAAGCCGCTCAAGGTGCCTGGCGAGGGTATGCCGCATTTTAACCGCACGGGAAAGGGCGACCTGTTCGTACATTTCAAAGTCGTGCAACCGCATAAAATGAACAAAGACGCAAAGCGTCTCTTGGAGGAGTTGCGCAAAGAAATGCGGTAAACCGCTCGATCACGATGCGCATCACCACTGTCCAGCACATGAACAAAGAAACCCTGCGATTTTCCATACTCGGTGCCGCGCTTTTTGTTGCGGGTCTGTTGCAGTTTTCCGGCATTGCGATCTTGGGGGTGGCGCCCAATTTTGTCTTGGTCGTCATCGTCATGGCATCCCTTTTGTTGCGCGATTTTTGGCATATACTTTTTTTGCTTTCCATCGCCGCGTTTTCCTTGAAGTTTTCGCCGTCCGCGGAACGGGACATTGTTGCGTTCTTTTTAATCGGGCTGGCGCTTGTTGTCGGTGAGCGGAAACTGCCGTGGCATACGCTGGTAAACGGGATCTTTTTGATACTGTGCGCGACGACGGCGTTGTACTTGTTCGTAGATCGCATGGCCATCGTTTCCCTTATGTTTGCGTTGGAATTGGGATATAATGTGATATTGACCTACGCGTTATATCACGGACTCACCTCATTCCGATTGTTCCGTCATCGCTGACGGGTCTACTTGTTTGGCTGGCCTATTTTATTTTTATATACACATCATGGAAACTCATTATAACGAACTGACTGATGCGTTGATGCAGGATGGTTATCTGAAGACACAAGAGATCATTGACGCGTTTGATCGCATAGACCGAGCCGATTTTGTTCCCGATGATCAAAAGGAACATGCCCATCAGAATGTGCCGCTTTCGATCGGTTTTGACCAGACCATTTCACAGCCGCTTTCCGTGGCATTCATGCTTGAGTTGTTGCAGCCCAAGGCAGGGGAACGCGTGCTTGATGTCGGTTCGGGCAGCGGATGGCAGACTGCCATTCTTGCGGACATCGTCAGTAAAAAAATGTCCGATGGAAAAGAGAGCGAAGAGGAGGCGTCTCGGGGTTCGGTGGTCGCCGTTGAGCGCATTCCCGAATTGCAGGCCATCGCCAATGCGAATCTTGAACGGTATGGATTTGTAGGACAGGGCGTCGTATCGGTCGTCGTAGGGGACGGAACAAAAGGATTTAAAAAAGGCGCGCCCTACGACAAGATCATTGCATCGGCGAGTTCCGAGGGTGAGGTGCCAGTGGCATGGAAGCGACAGCTGAAGATCGGCGGAAGAATCGTAGCACCGGTTGGTAGTAGCATTGTGGTCATCGATAAGGTTTCAAAAATGAAGTATGTCAAAAAAGAGCATTTTGGATTCAATTTTTCGCCGTTGATCGTGCCATGATTTGAGCATAAAAAGCGCCTTTTGGGCGTTTTTTTGTTGTTTTGGATGGAACGGGAACAGGCTTGACAACTTTTGTCAAATATGTTAACTATATATCAGAACCTAATTCAAAACTTTATTGGAGGTAGTCCCATGAGACGGACGGTAATCGCAGTAATAGTAGCGGCAGCAGTGGCCATTTTGGCTTCCGGTTGTGCAACCAATCACCCGAGGTCGATCGTAACGCATGTGCAGTATGTGCAGTTGCCTTCGGCCCCTCCTGTCGATCAGTATGCGGCTCCGCCGCAACCTGCGCCGCAAATGGTGCAGGCGGGCAAGCCAGTTGAGGTGCGCAAGTACCTCAACATCGGAGCAAATCCGGTGGACGAGAAGCGGCCGACGCGCCCAAACGAGCGCGTGCTGATTCTTGCGGATGACGCATATGTCGTTACGCGAGATCGGGCGGGGAAGATTTCCGAGGGGTGGATCAAGGCGGGCGAACAGGTGTTCGCCGTGCCGGCAAGCGATCCGCGGTATTGGGAAGCCATTGCGATCAAACGCTGTGGCAACCCGATCTTGAATCGCTTGCATGGCGTGGCGCCGATCTGGATCTTTGATCCTTCGGCGCAACCGCAGCCCGTGGTGCAGCAATCTATTGCGCCGCAGGTCGTGGGCCAGCAGCAGCTCGCTGCCGTTCCTGTGCCAGCTCCCGTTTCTTCGGAACCGGTCCCGTGCGCCCAGCGTAAAAGCGGCTGGGGTTCGGTAATCGGCGGTGCGGTCGGTTTCGTGGGTGGCTTGATCACCCGGAAGCCTGCCCTTGCTGCTGCAACAGCAGCAGGGGGCGCACTGATCGGCGGGTGGTTCGACGGCGAATGCCTCGAACCGCAAGATGTTGCGGTCGCGGCGGGTTGGGGTATTGCAGGCTACGGCCTGACTAAGCCCCGTTCGCACGGCGGCGGCCCTGCCACCTCGTCTTCCTCCGGCTCCGGCTCTGGCTCCGGCCCGGCCTCGCTTCCGTCAAACGGCGGTGGTGGCCCCGGGGGCATCCCCGGGAATTGAGCCTATCGGCTCGACCTCACAGAGGGGTGAAGCAATTCACCCCCCTCTTCTACAGCGCCTTGATTGCAAGACATTGTAGAAGGGGAAGCCCTTGTTAATCCACCCATTCAATTGCGTGTATTGACAAACATAACAATAATTTCTTTACTGTACAGATCGCATTGCCTGTGTTTCGATATACGGAGCAGCGCATATTCACATCAATCATTTATTATTCAAACACATGACGAACATCATAAAAAAAATCACGGTCGCCCTTTTGAGCCTCGTTGTCGTAGCGGGTGCTTTTGCGCCGGCTGCAAGCGTACTTGCGGCGACATTCAATAACGATGCGCAGGATTATTCGACGATTCAGGTTTCCAACTATACGCGAAACCCGGGAAGCAATGCCAATTGGTCCAATTCCGTTTCCGCAAATGCGGGTGAAATAGTGAGCTTTTTGGCTTACTACCACAATACCGCTTCTGATGTCGCGCAGGGAACCACCGTGCGCGTGCAGTTGCCGACGGGCTCGTTTACATCTACGACCGTAAGTGGCGAGGTTCGCTCGTCCAACGCGGCTTCGGCGACGGGCATTGTTTCCGTCAACCTTTCTTCTACGCAGACATTGACCTATGTACCTGGCTCTTTGAGCTGGTATCCCGATAAAAGCGCAACTCCGCGTGCATTGTTGAATGGCCAGAATGGAAGCGAAATCGTTTCGAACGGGCTCGTTGTCGGCGATATCGCCGGTGGATGGGCTACTCAAGGATATGTAGTGTTCCGTGCGCAGGTGAATAACACCGGCGGCACCGGAACCATTATAACTCCGGGAACGAATGGAGCGGTACCGGCGGCGATAACCAATTCCGTCTATTCCGTTACGCAAAGTTCCGCAGTGCTGCAGGGAACGGTAAATCCGAACAATGCCAATGCAGTCGCATGGTTTGAATATGGAACGACCCAGTCGTTCGGTTCTACCGCAGGCAATCAGACCGTTGGCACGGGCAATTCCGCCACGAACATTTCGGGCTACCTGTCCAACCTTTCTCCGAACACGACCTATTACTATCGCGCCGTCGCGCAAAATGTATATGGTACCACTTATGGCACCACGATGAGTTTTGCGACCCAAGCGGCCAATTACGGATATGGTTCGAACAACAATGCTCCGTCCGTATACACCAATACTGCAAGCTCCATAGCCGCCAATTCTATGACCCTTAATGGTTCCGTGAATCCGAACGGCAATGCGACCAATGCATGGTTTGAATACGGAACGACTCAGTCGTTGGGATATACCGCCGGTTATCAGACCATCGGATCGGGGAATTATGTATCGACATTGACATCGACCGTGTATACTCTTGCGCCGAACACGACCTATTATTATCGCGCCGTTGCGCAGAACGCATATGGCACGACCTATGGCACCATCATGAGCGTTACGACTGGAGGAACTTCTGTAAATAGTTACGGTAATACTCCGTATGTCACGACCCATGCCGCACAATCCGTGTTTCGCAATTCCGCGTTGATCAATGGCAATGTGAACCCGAATGGATCCCTTACAACCTCATGGTTTGATTGGGGAACCACGACAGGCTTCGGCAATCGCACCATCGTTATGCCGGTAGGGCAAGCTTCCTATGTAAGCAGCTATTCCGCGGTATTGAGCGGATTGCAGGTGAACACGACCTATTACTACCGCGCAGTTGCGCAGAATGCATATGGCACGACCTATGGTAATACATTGAGCCTTACCACAGGGGGAGCGACCATTATTCCGACGGTCGTGATCGGTACCACTCCGGTGGCACCGCGCGTCATTGTGATACAACAGCCGTCGGAATCCGTTTCAGTTGTCACGCTGACTCCGTCGATAGATAAAAAGAATCCGAATGCAGGTGATACGGTCGAATATTCGATCCAGTATCGCAACGAATCCAAGAGCCCGATTACCGGCGCAACGCTAAAGATCGAGCTGCCGAGTGAGGTAACATTCGAAAGCGCATCATTGCGCGCGAGCACATCGACCGATGGCATGGCCATATTCGATCTCGGCACCATAGCCGGAAACACACAGGGTGTGATTACTATCAAGGCGACTATCGACCGCAGTGTTGATGCGGATGATGCATTGATCTTTGGCGCGACCATGACCTACACCAACGCACAGAAGCAATTCCAGTCGACGACCGCCTATCTGACCGTTGTGGTTGGTTCGGGTGTCGCAGGATTGGCATCGTTGCTGAGCGTTCTCGGTGATTTGTTCACTAATTGGTTCGTCGATCTCATCCTCGGATTGCTTATCGGTTTCGGTATCTATCATTTCTTCGTACGACAGAAGGAAGAAGAGGTCATCATCAAGTAATGCAGGACATATGGGTTACAAAAGCCTCGCGCATCGCGCGGGGCTTTTGTTTTTACCAGTATCACTGCGAACATTGCTTTTTGTTTTGTCGCGTGGTTGAATGGGTTTAGTAGTTTATCATGTCATTGACAAAAGGAGGGTGCGGACATGGACAAGAGAATTATTGGCGTATTGGTTGTTCTGGCGGTATGCATGGTTTCGAATGTGCAGGCGGAAACGAACGGGCAAAAGCGACCCGTGCACACCATTGCCATAGCGTTTGCCGATCGCATGCTGCGCGTATACGACCCCGTGGGAAATGAGCTGTTTTCCTGCAAGGTGTCTGTGCCTCGGGTCCCAATGCGACTTCCTATCAAAGGGAAAGTCGTTGCGATTGAACGAGATCCACGGTGGACGCCTCTTCCGGGAGTGCGGGAATATGTGTTAGATACCGAAGGGAGGATGCTTCCTGAGACGGTGCCGCCCGGGCCGGATAACCCGATGGGGTCGGTAAGGTTCGCACTTGCGTTTGATGCTCCTGATGCCGCGCGGGTAAGCAATCTGCATGGTACCAACCATCCGGAACTTATCGGGAAGCGGGCGACTAGCGGATGTATCCATCTTCGCAATGAGCGGATACTTGCGCTTGCTGATGTTATCGAACCGCTGTTCCGGGCAGGGTCCGAGATCAGGGTGGTGTATACGATAACCCTTAAGGGGGAGTGGGTTGCGGTGGCGAGTCAGTGACGGTTTGTAGGCAGCGGGCGGGGGAAAATCCCCGCCCTATTTTTTTGAAAGTGGGCACCGTTTATTGTATAGTGTTCGTATCATGCGATTACATCGATTTATTGGAAACTTTGATTGTTCCGGCGAACGCATCGAGATCACCGATGCGGATGTTGTGAACCAGATCTTGCGCGTATTGCGGCTTGGCGTTGGCGATCGCCTTATTTTGAGTGATGGTGTTGGAAATGAATGTATTGGCGAGATTGCGGACCGGCAAAAGGAGCGATTGACCATACATGTTGTTGAACGATACAAGAATGCCAATGAGCCTGCCGTTACGAGCGTGCTGTATTGCGCCATTTTGAAGCGCGAGAACTTCGAGCTTGTTGTGCAAAAGGCCACGGAAATCGGCGTAAGCGAGATTGTTCCGCTTATTACGGAGCGTACGGTCAAGCTGGATATCAAGGAAGATCGTTTGCGAAAAATAATCGCGGAGGCCGCCGAGCAATCGGGACGCGGGCGCTTGCCGATATTGCATGCCCCGATGCAGTTTGCGGATGCGCTCAGCGATGCAAAGCGCAATGTCGTCAACCTATTTTTTGCCCTGAGCGAAGCGACCATTGAAACCGTCGACCTGCATGGCAAGCAGAGTAGGGGAATCTTCATTGGACCGGAAGGCGGGTGGACCGAAGAAGAAACGGCGGCCGCCCGTGGTGCGGGGTGCGCCGTTGTATCGGTGGGTCCGTTGACATTGCGCGCGGAAACCGCCGCAATCGTTGCGGCATATATTGCGACCCGGGAGTAATGCATGCATTGTGAAAACTAAAACAGGAAGCGTAGAAAACTTTGCATTACGAAGCTCATTTTGCTGCTTTAAAATAGCGCTGTCATCCTGAATTTATTTCAGGATCTCTTGGTGATATCAAACAGATTCTGAATCCGCCGGCTGGCGGATCAGAATGACAAATCGAGTTTCGTAATTCAAAGTAGAAAAGCCCCGGCGGGGCTTGCGTTCCGTGGTATACTGTTGTATAGATAGTTTGCTATGGGCATTTTTAATCTCACATCCGAATACGGGCCGTCGGGCGACCAGCCGGAGGCGATCGAGCAACTGAAGGCAGGGCTTGATCGGGGCGAGCAATATCAGACCTTGCTTGGCATTACCGGGTCAGGAAAAACTTTTACGGTCGCCAATGTAATCCGGCATTTTAATAAGCCGGTTCTTGTGATTGCGCCAAACAAGGCGCTTGCCGCTCAGTTGTATCGGGAATATAAGAATTATTTTCCCGAGCATTCGGTGAATTATTTTGTTTCCTATTACGACTATTATCAGCCTGAGGCGTATATGCCGGGGACCGATACCTATATTGAAAAGGAGGCTATGATCAACCAAGAGATCGATCGGTTGCGCCATCAGGCTACATCCGCATTGTTGACCCGCAAGGATGTGATCGTGGTCGCGTCGGTTTCGTGCATCTATGGTCTTGGCGTGCCGATGAATTATTTTGCATCCGCAATCCACTTGGCGGTCGGGCAACAGATCACCCGCGGCGACCTCATCAGCCAATTGATCAAGATCCAATTTACCCGTACGGCAGGTGTGTTGAAGCGCGGCGAGTTTCGCGTGCGCGGGGATGTATTTGAAATCATGCCCGCATCCGAGACCATGAGCTATGCGATTGAGCTCGGACCTGATCAGACCGTTACGGACATCGCGATCATCGATCCGGTGACGCGGACCATGATCGATCACCCGCAGGATGTCGCCCTGTTCCCGCCGAAGCATTTTATTTCAAGCGCGCCCGAGATTGCGCGTGCGGTAAAGGATATCAAGACCGAGCTGGACGACCGACTTGCGTATTTTAACGAACACAAGCTGTATCTTGAGGCTCAGCGTTTGGAGCGACGCGTGCGCTATGACATGGAGATGCTGAAGAGCCTCGGTTTTTGTCATGGCGTGGAAAACTATTCGCGCCATTTGAGTGGCAAGCTTGTCGGCGAAGCACCCGATACATTGCTGGATTATTTTCCGCGCGACAAACAGGGCAAGCCCGACTTTTTGTTGGTCATGGACGAATCTCACATTGGCGTACCGCAGGTGCGTGGCATGTACGCGGGCGATCGAAGCCGCAAGGATACTTTGGTGAAATATGGCTGGCGTTTGCCGTCGGCAATGGATAACCGGCCGCTTATGTTCAAAGAATTCGAACAGCGCATCGGGCAGACGATCTTTGTGTCGGCAACGCCGGGCGATTGGGAACTGGAACATTCGAAGACCGTCGTAGAGCAGGTCATTCGGCCGACCGGGTTGATCGATCCGCCTATTACAGTGCGTCCGGTATTTGATAAAGACAAGAACCGCAGTCAGATCATCGATGTCATGGAGGAATTGCATGGCGTGGTCAAAAAAGGGGAGCGCGCATTGGTCATCACGCTTACGAAAAAGCAGGCCGAGGATCTGAACGATCATTTGACGAACGAAGGATTCAAATCGCGCTACATCCATTCTGAAGTAAAGACCTTCGAGCGCACGGAGATATTGATGGATTTTCGCAGGGGAATATTCGATGTGCTGATCGGCGTGAACCTTTTGCGTGAAGGGCTCGACCTGCCGGAGGTAACCTTGGTCGCCATTTTGGATGCGGACCGGGAAGGGTTTTTGCGCAGTGAAACATCGTTGATACAGACCATGGGACGCGCGGCTCGGAATGTGAGCGGAACGGTTATTCTGTATGCAGATAAGGTAACGGGTTCCATGCAACGCGCCATGGATATTGTCGACAAGCGAAGAAAATTGCAAATGGCGTACAATAAAAAGCACGGCATTACGCCGAAGACCATTCATAAGGCCATCGAATACATGCTTGATTTTAGCGGGTCCGCGGGCGAATGATTTTGTGTTGCAGTTATTATTCCCGTCTGCCAGCTGGCGGAGGAGTCCGCTTCTATTTTAAAATAAATGTTTTTCCACTTTTTTTATAAAAAGTGGAGTAAAAAATCACGAACCGGGAATAGTTCGGGGTCGCCTCCAAAAAGGCTGAAACTCCGAACTCGCGCGCTTTGCATAAGCGCACTCAAACAACGGAGTTTCTTCCGTTCTTTTTTCGGCTCCCTTTATCCGAACTATTCTCCATGTTCGTAAAAAGTATTTGACCTTCCATTCTCACAGGCTTGCATGACCCTTAACCCAATAAAAAAGCCGGGATAAATCCCGGCGTTGGTAAAACATTCGCTCGCCCCGAGCCCTTTTGGTAATCCCGGTGCCTGACGCGCGATATCCGCGTTTTCTTCCGGTTTTTCTCCCAGGTAGGAGAGGTATCTCACTGGCGGCTCCATCCCAACCGGAGTCGGAACTTCATAGCCTCCCTCCTATACTGCGCACTACCTTCGCCTTGGGGCGAAACAGGGCGGATTCGAACCACCAGCAAATAAGGGATGCGTGCCTCCTATGCGTTTCGTTGGTCAGTGCCAAGCGAAACAGGATCATCTCATATCTGCCAAGCCAACTTCAGCTTCAGGGCGAGCGAAATCCGTATCAATGTAACTGCGTGTATCATATACTAATAGGGATAAACAAGTCAATCGGTTGACAAACCTTTTCTACGGTGTCATAAGTAAGTACTAACGACATGGAAGACAAAATAAGCATCAAGGGCGCGCGCGTCCATAATTTAAAGAATATCAACCTCGAGATACCAAAAAACAAGTTGGTGGTATTTACGGGTGTTTCGGGTAGCGGCAAATCGTCGCTTGCGTTTGATACCATTTTTGCCGAAGGACAACGCCGGTATATCGAATCATTGTCGCCGTACGCCCGACAGTTTTTGGGCCAAATGGAACGCGCCGATGTGGATGAGATTGTCGGCCTGTCGCCGGCCATCGCCATCGACCAACGGGCGCTTTCGCACAACCCGCGTTCGACCGTGGGAACGCTGACGGAGATCTATGATTATTTGCGCATTTTGTTCGCGCGCTTGGGTGATGTACATTGTCCAAATGACGGCACGAAAATAGAAAAATTGTCCGTCGATGAAATGATCGACATCGTAATCGCGCGCGCAAAAAAAGCGAAGCAGAGTATGGTCACCGTGCTTTCGCCAGTGGTGCGCGGACGCAAGGGGGAGTACTATCAACAGTTGTACGATTATCTTGGACTCGGATTTTCACAGGTGCGCATTGATGGCGTCATGCATTCGTTGCACGAAAAGATCGAGTTGTCGCGCTACAAGGAGCATTCGATCGATCTGGTCATCGACAAGGTTCTTTTGACGGATGTCGCGCGCTTGCACGAGGCCGTTGAAAGCGCACTTGATCAAAGCAAAGGGCTGGCCACCATTTTAATGGGCGAGCAGACGGAAGCTCCGGAGGAGTTCATGCTTTCTTCGAAGTGGACCTGTCCGGTGGATAATTTTGTGTTTCCCGATATCGAGCCGCGGCTGTTTTCTTTCAATAGTCCGCATGGCGCATGCGAGACCTGTTCCGGACTTGGCAAGACCGACCTGTTCTTAAAGACCATCTGCCCCGATTGTAAGGGGAAGCGATTGCGCCCCGAAGCATTGTCCATTCGCATCGACGGGAAAAATATTTATGAAGTGGCTTCCATGACCAACGCCGATTCGCATGCATTTTTTACGGCGTATGAAAAAAAGATGACCGAGCGTGAAAAAACCATCGCCGCGACCGTAGTAAAGGAGATCACGGATCGGCTGCACTTTTTACTTGAAGTGGGGCTTGATTATTTGACCATGACGCGCGAAGCGGAAACATTGTCGGGTGGTGAAGCACAGCGCATCCGGCTTTCTTCGCAAATAGGCTCCCAGCTTTCCAATACGCTCTATGTGCTTGATGAGCCGACAATTGGTCTGCACGAACGCGATACCGACCGGCTGGTGGGAATATTAAAGAAACTTAAGGCGCAGAACAACACCGTGATCATTGTCGAGCACGACGAACTGACCATCCTTGAATCTGACCACTTGGTCGACTTCGGGCCGTTTGCCGGCAAACATGGCGGCGAGGTCGTCGCACATGGCGATACGGCAAAACTGTTGAAGAATCCGGGCGAAATGAACTCCATGACCGTGCAATATTTGCGTGAAGAACGGAAGATCGCGGTGCCTGAGCGGCGGAGTAAGATAGCCGAAAAGTTGTCGATCGTCGGCGCGACCGCGCATAATTTGAAAAATGTGAATGTGGATATTCCGTTGCGCAAGCTGGTGTGTGTTACAGGTGTCTCGGGTAGTGGTAAATCGACTTTGATACAGGATGCGCTGTATGAAAATTTGAATTCGTTGAAGTCGCGCATGAACGAACCGCTTACGGGCGTCGCGAACATTACCGGTTCCGAATATATCGACCGGGTCATTGCGGTCGACCAGGCGCCGATCGGGCGCACTCCGCGTTCCAATCCTGCCACTTACACGGGTATCCTTACGCCGGTCCGTGAGTTCTATGCGCAATTGCCCGAAGCGCGCGAACGGGCCTATACCGCGTCGCGGTTTTCATTCAATGTGGCGGGTGGCCGATGCGAGTCGTGCCAAGGGGCGGGACATAACTTGATCGAGATGCACTTTTTGCCGCCGGTATTGGTGGAGTGTGAAGTGTGTCACGGCAAGCGATACAACCGCGAAACATTACAGGTAAAGCACAACAAGAAAAGCATCAGCGATGTGCTCGCCATGACCATCGATGAAGCGGCGGAATTTTTTGACGGCATATGGCAGATTACCGACAAACTGAAGGTACTGCAATCCGTGGGATTGGGTTATCTGCAGTTGGGTCAAAGTGCCACCACGCTTTCGGGCGGGGAAGCGCAGCGCATCAAGTTGGCGCGCGAATTGACGCACCCGCTGGGCAAGCGTGTGTTGTATTTGCTCGACGAACCTACCGTTGGGTTGCATTACTATGATGTCGAACTGCTGTTGACCGTACTGAACAAGCTGGTAGACAAAGGACACTCCGTTGTGGTGATCGAGCATAATATGCACCTCATCAAATCGGCCGACTATGTCATCGACCTCGGGCCGGAAGGAGGCGAGCGGGGAGGTTCCATCGTTGCCAAGGGCACGCCCGAAGAGGTCGCCGCAAACAAACACAGTATTACCGGCAGTTACCTGAAGCATTTTCTGAAATAATACGAGCGATGTGCCAAAATAGCATTGCCTCCGTCAACCCGCTCACGGACTTCGTCCTGCGCTTTCGTTTGGGTTTCCGGGAGGCAATTCTATTTTGCATCGCGTATTAAAAAATAATGCAAGATGCATGCCAAAATCGCAAGTGGCATCAGGAGGAGGGCTCTTTCTATCCTCCTAATACCACTTGCGATTTTGGCTTGTTGTCTTGTATCTGGTATTATATTGCAGTGATCTTATCATTACGAAAACGATATTTTGAAGGGGATATGGCGCGGGGGTTCATGGCGCTGTATACCGGTAAAACGATTTCCAATATTGCGGTAAATCTGTTGGGGATGTTTTTGCCTATTTTTTTGTACACCCTGTTTGACGGCAATTTTACCTTGGTCGCGTTGCAATTTTTGCTTGGGTATTTGGCCTATGGTCTTTCCGTTCCGATCGGTGGTTTCTTTTTGAACCGCTACGGATTCAATCATTCGCTTCGTTTGAGTACATTCTTTGCGGCGTCATCGTTTGCCTTTTTGTATTTTATGCGGCCGGACAATGTGCTGTATCTGTTGCCATTTCAAATAGCCGCGACCACCTTGTATCGGCTGTTGTTCTGGCTGCCGTTCCATGTCGACTTTGCGGAGTTTTCCGATGCGAGCAAGCGCGGAAGCGAGATCAGTTTTTTTGACGCGACGGTCAATGTTATCGGAATCGCTACACCAATCTTGGCCGGGTTCATCATTACGCGCTACGGATATGATGCGCTCTTTGCGCTTGCGATGATCATCTTCCTTATGGCACTGGTACCGTACCATTTCATTCCCGAGATCGGAGAGCGGTTCAGCTGGTCATATCGGAGAACGGTTCGCGAGCTGTTTGTAAAACGCAATCGCAAACCGACCTTGGCATTCATGGCCGATGGCGCGGAGGAGATCGTTGGGTATCTTGTGTGGCCTATTGTAATCTATCAACTTCTCCACGGTGATCTTTTGAAGGTCGGCATCATTTCCACCGTTATTGTTGGTGCGACGGTCATATTGGAATTGGCGGTAGGGAAGTATACTGACAGCCGTTTTGGGAAAGAAAAGTTGGTAAAGTATGGCAGTATCCTGTCTGCGATCGGATGGATCATAAAGATATTTATCGCCACGGCGTTTCAGATATTTATTGTGGACACCTACCATAAGTTCACCAAGATCATCATGCGCATTCCGTTTGCGGCCATGGCGTATGAACGCGCCGCCGATCGCGGGCATTACATCGATGAATATACCGTCTTATATGAAATGGCGATCAACATGGGGCGCGTGCTTATGATCCTTGCGGTCATGGTCGCCGCACTGTTCATATCGTTGCAATGGACATTCCTCTTTGGCGCGTTCGCCTCGGTCTTTCTTAATCTCTTGCGCGTAAAGCATCATCCGCATGCGTTGCGCCCGATCGCAGCGTAATTTTATGGGAATAAAAAAGCCGGTCCGTTACATAACGGACCGGTTTTGCTTCGACTATCGTCGAAGCAGTTCAGTTTTTGATGAGCGCGAGAAACTGCGTCGCGACCTTCGTCATGACATTATACTCCTCGCGCGATATGCGGGTGTTCTCCGCATATTTTGGGGACCTGCGCATGATCTTTTCCATGAGGTGGTTCATGAGCGCCGCCCCCATGGCCGTCAGGGGCATGTCCTTTGGGTCGCTCGTGTCTTTGAAGAGCGAACCAGCCGCATCCATGTACTGGACTTGGCCCAGTAGAATGGAACAGAACCGGTAGAACTCCCATATTTCATCAGCATCTTTCGGAAACTCTTGCTTCTCTGGTTTCGCCACAGTAAATCTCCTTTTCGTAAAATTTTTAGTTGTCCTTCTTTTCGAATATGGCGAGGAATTCTTCCGCAGCATGGAGCGTGGCGTGCACATCATCAATATTGGTCAGGTTGTGGCTCGCGAAGTCGCCGCTTAGGCCCATCTGCAGGCTCGGGTGGTTTAGGATGCCGGCGCTTAATACCGATAGGGTGTAGAACGCGCTACTCCCTTCTTTTGGCTCATAAAGTCGCTCGGCTTCCTGCAATTCCTGCGCTTTTGCGAAAAGCGCCTGCATAAAATTGAAATTGAAACCGACGATCGTTTCCGTCGGGTCTATCGCCATTTTTTGGGATTGATCCATGACATGCCTCTTTGTGTGGAAGGTTGTAGGGTTGAATGTGAGCTGAAAATAGAGTACATTATTTGTGTATATATGTCAAATCTTCTCGAACAGGTAAAGCAATTTCCGGATAGCCCCGGAGTTTATCGATTCCTTGATGCAAAAGGGGGTATTTTGTATATCGGCAGGGCTACATCGCTGCGCAAGCGGGTGGGGAATTATTTTACCAAGCGCATCGATGCGCGCATTGCGGAAATGGTATCGCTTGCACGGGATGTGCTGTATGAGCAGACCGATACTGTATTGGAAGCAGTCATCCTTGAGGCTAACCTTATAAAAAAGCATTGGCCGAAATACAATGTAAAGGACAAGGACAATCGGTCATTTCTTTATATCGTAATTCCGAAAGCGGGGATAGATTCCCGCCGGAGTTTACCCCGTGCTGTGACACGGGGCCCGCAATTTCGGAATGACAGAGGGGGCTCGGCCGATTATCCGAAACCGCTCATCGTGCGGCATCGTGAATTGGAAAAGTTTTCCGCGGTCAAGGCGGATATCTTTGGACCGTATCAAAGCGTTACATTGATCAAAAACGCATTGAAGATCATTCGCAGAATATTTCCGTACGGCACCTGTACGCCCCATAGTGCCTCTGTAAAGTCGCCGGCGGGCGACCGCGTTGCAGGTAAGCCCTGCTTTGATTATCAGATCGGATTGTGCCCGGGTGCATGTGTTGGGGCTATTTCAAAAAAAGAGTATCAAAAAAATATTCGCAACATTGTACTCCTGTTGTCGGGTAAAAAGGAGCTGCTGCTCAAGCGGCTTGCCAAGGCGCATCCTGAAAAGGCGGTGAGCTTGAAGCATATTCAGGATGTTTCATTGATCACGCGGGACGAACTGGTGCGCAGACAGGTGGACGCGCATCGCATCGAAGGATATGACATATCGCATTTGACCGGTAAGGAAACATATGGCTCGATGGTCGTGTTCACCGATGGTGAACCAGACAAGGAGGCCTATCGGTTGTTTGCCATAAAAGAAGCCGTGGCGGGCGACGATTTGCATGCACTCGAGGAAATGCTGGTGCGACGATTTCGCCACGCAGAATGGGACATGCCCGATTTGGTCATGCTTGATGGCGGCAGGCCGCAGGTTGATCATATCGCGGGCGTATTCAAAAAATATAATATCGCCGTTCCGTTCGTTGGCGTTTCAAAGTATGGCGGAGATGCGCTTGTGTTTCCGGGCGGCACCAAGCTCTCAGTGAAGGATCTTGCACGGGGGCTGAAGCCTATTTTACTGCGTGTTCGTGATGAGGCACATCGGTTTGCGCTTCGCGCCAGCCGGCGGAAAAGGGATAGTAAAATAACCGGTAACGGATAACTGATAACTTCTGACAAAATACAGAAACAGATTCCTTCTGCCGCCTGCCTGCCGGTAGGCAGGCAGGCGGCAGGTACGGGGATGGTGTGACGGACGATGCGCATTCTGTGATATACTTAGACCATGCATACGCACATGGAATATTCACGGATCACCGATCAGGTCTATATTGGAACCAATTTTTGTTGCGGAACCCATTTCGATCCCGAGCTGCTGAAGCAAGGGGTTACCTATGACCTTAGTCTCGAAGAAGAGCGGGTCGATTCGCCGACCGGCGGAGCGGCCTATCTGTGGCTCCCTGTCAAAGATATGCACGCACCGACGGAACAGCAATTCTCCATGGGAATCGCGTTCATTGGCGCCGCGGTAAAGGCGGGGCGCAAAGTATATGTCCATTGCAAGAACGGACACGGTCGCGCGCCAACCATGGTCGCGGGATATTTTATCGTCAACGGTATGACAACCGATGAAGCGCTCGAGCTGATCAAGCGCAAGCGCCCGGAAATCCACTTACAACAGGAGCAGCTTAATGCATTGCGGCAATTTGAAGTAATGCATCGATCCCGACGATCTTCAGAATGACCCACATGAAATTATGGAACTCAAAAAATAAACGGCCCAAGATCGGATTAGCGTTGGGAAGCGGGGGAGCACATGGGTTGGCCCATATTGGCGTCATCAAGGCGCTGCTCGACAACGATATCCCGATCGATTATATCGCAGGCGCGAGTTCGGGCGCATTGATCGGCGGGTTATATGCCGTGCATAAAGATATTGACGCGGTCGAACGCATCGCGTTGACCAGCGATCTCAATCTGTTGACCCGCTTCATGTTCGATGTTTCCACGCGTGGCGGATTGCTGAGCGGAAGCACGGTGGAACAGTTCATTCGTGATGCGCTTGATGATGTTACATTCGATGCATTGCGCATTCCATTTGCCGCGGTCGCCACGGACATCCATACGGGAGAGGCGATCGTACTGCGGAGCGGTGATGTTTCCTCTGCTATCCGTGCGAGCATTTCCGTACCCGTCATATTCGAGCCCGTTGTACATGAAGGACGCTTGCTTGTCGATGGCGGCTTGGTCATGCCGGTTCCGGTCGGTCTCGTGCGCGACATGGGTGCAGACATCGTGATTGGCGTCAATTTGGACACGCCATGTCTGCATAAGGAACATGCCGCCGAACCCAATGTAAAAATGATCATTGAAATGACCATGGAAATATTGCGCAACAACCTGTCCGAAGCGCAGGCACAGACGGCGGACATTACCGTTTCTCCCCGATTCGATACGAAGGTTTTGGTCGGGTGGAGCGAGTTCCTGCACGCCAAGGGGCTTATTGAAAAGGGACAGGACTCCATGGAGGCGGAATTGCCCCGGTTGAAGGCCCTCTTATCAAAACGGTAATACCTTGCTACACTTACATATATAGTATTAGTCACCATTATTTATGATCACTACAACAAACATCGTTTTGCTCGTTGCCGGAGCGTTGATCCTTTGGATCGTATTTGTATTCAACGGCCTTATTCGCTTGCGATTTCGCGTACGCGAAGCATGGTCCGATATCGAGGTACAGCTAAAGCGCCGCTATGACCTCATCCCAAATCTCATTGAAACGGTAAAAGGGTATATGGTTCACGAAAAGGATGTGTTCGAGAAAGTGACACAAGCACGCGCACAATCGTTGTCCGCAACAGGACATACTGAAAAAGGCGCTGCGGAGGGAGAGCTGACCTCTACGCTCAAAACATTGTTTGCGGTATCGGAAAATTATCCCGAACTGAAAGCAAACACGAATTTTATGGAGTTGCAGCGTGAACTTTCCGATACTGAAAACAAGATCCAGGCCGCGCGTCGTTTCTATAACGGCAATGTCATGGAATACAATACTCGGATCCATGTATTCCCAAGCAATATCATTGCGAAGCTATTCAAGTTCACTATTGAAGAGTTCTTTCAGCTTGAAGATAAGGCAGCGAAGGATCCAGTTAAGGTAAGTTTTTAAATCAAAATCAGATTTCTGCTTTCCTGTCTGCAGTTGCTATAGCGTTGCAGGCGGGCGCAGGAATGACATCATATATGAAAATCCCCAAAAGCGTTCAAAAGACCGTCATCATCATTATAGGCATCGTTACCATTCTTGGCATGACGGGCATGTTCTGATCGTGCCTGCAATGCGTCATCCCTATGGAACTGCTTCATCTTACAACTGCAGATAATGTAAAGATCGTAGCCAATTATTTTCCGGTCAACCGGACAAAACACCCCAACCCGCGTGGTTGGGTTGTTTTCTTGCACATGATGCCGGCAACGAAGGAATCGTGGAATCCATTGGCGGATCAATTGCAGCAAGAAGGGTATGCAGGGTTTGCAATAGACCTGCGGGGGCATGGTGGTTCGGATGGCGGACCCGATGGCTATACCCGATTTTCAGACGCGGAGCATCAGGAAAGTTTGCGCGACATTGACGCGGCGATCGATGTGCTAAAAGGACTTGGCGCGCGGGAAGAGCGCATCACGCTCATTGGCGCTTCAATCGGTGCGAATCTTGCATTGCAATATGTTTCTCGGCATCGCAGTTTTAAACATTGCGTCGCATTTTCTCCCGGGTTGGATTACCACGGTATCGTAATCAAGCCGTTGATCGAATCAATGCCCGAAGGTAAACATCTCTTGTTCATCGGCGCGCATGATGATGACCGTTCCAACGATTCCATTTCCGATATTGAAATGTTATATGATTCCGCTCCTCCCGGCGTTGACGCGCAAAAAGAGATCGTTGATGTCGGTGGACACGGAACAAATATTCTTGGACAGAACCCGGAACTCATTGAATTCATTTTAGCATTTATCCAATCATGAATAAAAAAGATATGTTTTTTGGCATTTCAGCCGGTTTGCTCATTGGTTTGCTTGCGCTCCCCGTGTTGCACACCGCAAAGCCTGCATTGTATGCACAGTACTGGTGGGCCATTGTCCCGCTCTTTCTTATTGCTACGCCGTTGGGGTTGTATATTACTTATTTGATCGGCAAAAAAATATCCGTCGTGTGGCAGATCGGAAAATTCGGCGTCATCGGCGTACTGAATACGCTTGTTGATTGGGGAGTACTTGCCGTGCTTTTTGCAGTCGGACCGCGCTGGTTTGGTGTACAAACCGAACAGGTGCTGGTGACTGTGGGCGCTACCATTACGGTCTACACCATCTATAAGGCTATCTCGTTCATCATTGCAAACATCAATAGTTATTACTGGAACAAGTCGTGGACCTTTGCGCGCAGTCTTGCACAGAAAACGAAGGCTGAGTTTCTGCAATTCTTTGCCGTAAGTCTTATTGGATTTTTGTTGAATGTGGGCATCGCCTCGTATGTGTTCAAAGCGATCGCTCCCATGGGCAATATGAATGTTGATCAATGGGGTTTGGTCGGCGCCGCCATTGGCAGCATCGTCGGACTTGCATGGAACTTTCTCGGATATAAGTTCATCGTATTCAAAGAAACGATCGTCGCATGACGATCGTTTCTTTTTATATTGATTCACATGGAAAGCCCATGCGCTCGCATCGCATTTAATTTTTTTTATGCAATTATAAAAAATATTTTTAAAAATAATCGCAAAAATTATTTTTTCGAGTTATCCACATTGTAAAATTATTTTTTTTGTTACAAAATTAGAGTATAAGAAAAATAAAAGATCGAAAATAGAAAAAATAATTTTTCATTTTTAATTTATATTTTTTTTATCCATAGTCATCGATTTAAAACGGTTTGACTGGTCGACGAATCGATTTTAAATATAAAAAATAATTTTTTATATCCGCATCTTCGGATGTCGGATGCAACAAAAAATATGGCAGTAAAAAAAGCAAAGAAGGCCGCAAAGAAAGTTGCTAAGAAGAAGGTAGCAAAGAAAGTTGCTAAGAAGAAAGTAGCAAAGAAAACGGCTAAAAAGAAGACCGCAAAAAGGAAATAACCCTTTTAAAACAGCCCTCGGGAGTCTTCCCAGGGCTGTTTTTTTGTGGTAGAATGCAGGTAGATAAAAGGGGAATTAACTAATCGAAAAAGACCATGCAAATCATCATAAAAGCAACCCAGCTCGAGCTTACCGATGCTTTAAATCAGTATGTCGAAGATCGCATCAAGTCGCTCGAAAAGTATATCGGCCGGTTTGAGACGCAGGGGGAGGCGGTTGCCCGCGTAGAGCTTGCTCATACCACGCAACATCATCGCAACGGAGTCGTGTTCAATGTGGAAGTCAACCTGCACATGAACGGCGATGTCATCCGCGCGGCGCGTGACGGCGAAGATATGTACGCGACGATCGACGAAGTAAAGGACATTCTTAAGCTTGAGATCCAGAAATATAAGGATCTTCATGTGGAGAAGCCAATCTCCGATGCACAACGAGCGGGTGAACAACCGATGACTGATAACTGATGACTAATAACGAGATTCGGGATGTGGGGAATAACTGATAACCGATGACTGATAACCAATAACGAGATTCGGTTTGCAGAGGGAGTTTAACGGCTCGTTAGCGGAATGCAGGGAGCAGTCAATGCTTCCTGTATTCGTTTCTGCTTTTATTGAAAAAAGATATCACATTGTCATTCCCGCCCATTCGACGGGCTCGGGGTAAACTACGACGGGAATCCAAAGAATTCATTTATATAGATTCCTCCGCCAGCCGGCGGACGGGAATGACAGGAAACGCATTTATGTTCGACTTCTTAAAAAATATTTTTGGTAAATATGATTTTGATCCGATAGTCGCGGAGATCGCCGGGTGGGAAGGCGATGCGAAGCAGCTTTCCGCGGACGGATTGCGAACGCGCAGCAGTGAATTGCGCGAGCGGATCACGAGCGGACAGGCTTCTCTTGATGCTGCATTGCCGGAAGCGTTCGCGTTGATCCGTGAAGCTTCGCGCCGCACGCTCAACCAGCGTCATTTTGATGTGCAGCTGATCGGCGGCATCGTATTGCATCAAGGAAAAATCGCCGAAATGCGCACCGGTGAAGGAAAGACATTGACCGCGACCGCGCCGGTCTATTTGAATGCGTTGACCGACAAAGGCGTGCATGTCGTTACGGTGAATGATTATTTGGCGCGTCGCGATGCGGTGTGGATGGGGCAGGTGTACTATGCGCTCGGCGTTACCGTTGGATGCCTTATCCATGACGGCGCATACATATACGATCCTTCTTTCGTAGCCCCCAAGGCCGAATTGCCTGAAGCCGAAGCGGAGGCTGATGCAACCCGCGATACACTGGGTAACTTTAAGGTGGTGCAAGAGTTTTTGCGCCCTGTTTCCCGCAAGGAAGCCTACCAGCTTGATATTTTATATGGAACCAACCATGAATTTGGCTTTGATTATTTGCGCGACAATCTTGCCTATCGGGCTGAAGACCAAGTGCAGCGCGGGCATCATTTTGTGATCATCGATGAAATCGACAGCATTTTGATCGATGAAGCGCGTACGCCGCTCATCATTGCGGCGCCGGACACCGAATCCAGTGAATATTATAAGGTCTTTGCGCGCATCGCGAGCATGCTTGCCAAAGATGATTATGCACTCGACGAAAAGGCGCGGAGCGTGTCCATCAACGACAGTGGCATATCTAAAGTGGAGACTGCATTGAGCATTAAAAACATATATAATCCGGAAAACTTCCAGCTCGTCCACTATTTGGAAGAGTCATTGAAGGCGCGAGCGCTGTTTCATAAAGATAAAAATTATGTGGTCAAGAACGGCGAAGTCATCATTGTCGATGAGTTTACCGGCCGCATGATGCCGGGGCGGCGTTATTCGGGCGGTTTGCATCAAGCGATCGAGGCAAAGGAAGGTGTGCAGATACAGCAGGAGTCAAAGACCTATGCGCAGATCACATTGCAGAATTATTTCCGTTTGTATGCGCGGATCGGCGGCATGACCGGAACGGCGCAAACCTCCGCAGAGGAGTTCCATAAGGTGTATGACCTCGAGGTGGTCAGCGTGCCGACAAACAAGCCTCCGATGCGCAAGGATCTTTCGGATGTCATCTATAAGACCAAGGCGGAAAAATATCGCGCCGTGGTCGCCGACATCAAACAACGCTATGCCGATGGGCAACCGGTATTGGTCGGCACCGCTTCCATTGAGCACAACGAATTGTTGTCGCAATTATTGCATCAGGCGCATGTGCCGCATCAGGTATTGAATGCAAAGAATCATGAACGCGAAGGCGAGATCATTGCCCAAGCCGGACGGCCGAAGGCTGTGACGGTTGCAACCAACATGGCGGGCCGCGGCGTCGACATTATTTTGGGTGGCAATCCGCCGACCGTTGCAGAAGGGGAGCTTGTGCGCTCTTTGGGTGGCTTGCATGTCATCGGTACCGACCGCCATGAGGCGCGACGCATCGACAACCAGTTGCAGGGCCGCGCGGCACGACAAGGAGATCCAGGGTCTTCCCATTTCTATCTGTCGTTGGAAGATGACCTTTTGCGTATTTTCGGCGGGGAGCGCGTAAAGGGCTTTATGGAAACCCTAAACTTTCCCGAGGGCGAACCGATCGAATCAAAGATCATTTCCCGTGTCGTGAATGAAGCGCAGAAGAAGGTGGAGGGTTTAAACTTCGACGCGCGCAAACATTTGCTTGAATATGACGATGTATTGAACAAACAGCGAACGCTTTTGTACAAACAGCGAAAGGAAGTGCTCGACGGCAATGCAAAGGCAGCCGTCATCGCGACGGTCGGCAAAATAGCCGCCGTTCTTGCCGCACAGGCTATCGAGCGTCCGGCATTCGAAGCAATATTGGTCAATGCCGAGATCGTTTCCGCCGACGAGCTCAAAGGCGTCGATGACATAAAGGAGTTTTTGGATGCCAAGATCAAGCAGCTCATCGAGCCGGCAGGGGAGGCGGAGGTGCGCATGCGTTTGCTTGCCATTATTGATCGCTTGTGGATGGGGCATCTGGAAAATCTTGAAGACCTGCGTGAGTCGGTGCGCATGCGCGCCTATGCGCAGCATGACCCGCTTGTCGAGTATCGCCGCGAAAGTTATCACTTGTTCCAAGACATGATTCGGAACTATGATGACTGGATCTTCTATAACATATGGAAGTTGTTGCCGCAGTTGGTTGCCGCCTCGCAAGAGCCTGTAGCTACCCTGCAACCTGCTGCCGTGGAGGCTATGGCGGGTAAGATAGGCCGCAATGACCCGTGCTATTGCGGATCGGGACTGAAATATAAGAAGTGCCATGGGAAGGACTTGCACACAGGATGAATAAAAAAGCCCCGGGTAAACCGGGGTTTTTGGGTGTTTTGCGGGGCACATGCTATTAGATAAGTGCCCTTACACTCTCGACTCCTTCCGCGCCACACCGGCAGGAAAAGAGACTCTTGTAAGTCGCCAGCGGAAAAGAAAGCAATTCGCCATGATCGGTGTCGGGATTGCAGAAGCTGGAGCCGAACCGCTCACGATCCCATGGCATTCGAGCAAAAGAGTGGCTGTGCGCTGGGTTGCCGGGCGTGACGATTTCGAGGTCGAGATTGTGCGAATTGGAATCCTTTTCTTTGCCGCATAGTTTTTGAAAGAGCTTATGTAGCATGTGCCACCTCCATTCTGAGAGTTTTAGGATACATCTAAATTAGATTTAATCATATAATCTAATTTTAGTCAATACCTTGCAGCGATTTGTGTGTGTTATGCCGATTGGCGATTTATTTGTCGTTTGACTTACCGATTTTTGGTATACTAAAAACAATGAATCTTAGGGATACATATAACCGGATAGCCGAGGATTGGCACAACGACCACCGGGATGACAATTGGTGGGCCGGCGGCACTGACACATTTACGCCACTGATCAAGCCGGGCGGACTTGTGCTTGATGTCGGGTGCGGTGGTGGCAGAAAGCCCCGGTATCTTATTGAGCAGGGGTTTCGCGTGGTCGGCATCGATTTTTCCGAAAAGATGATCGAGATTGCAAAACGGGAAGTGCCTTCCGGCGAATTTTATGCGCTGGATTTGCGCGATGCAAAAACACTCGGACGCATGTTTGACGGCATTTTTATGCAGGCCGTTCTGCTGCATATTCCGCGTGCCGATGCCGGTACTGTCATCAAGGATATGGCCGAACTGCTTGCGCCTGGCGGGTGTTTGTATATTGCGGTCAAGGAGCGGCGACCGGGGCAAACAGAGGAAGCGCTTGTGCAGGAAAATGACTATGGGTATCCGTATGAACGGTTCTTTAGTTACTTTACCCTTGATGAGATAATAGCCTACATGCAAGGCGCGGGACTTGTGCCCATTTTTGAACAGGTGACTCCCGCGGGGAATACGCGGTGGATTGAAGTGATTGGCAAAAGAAGTCGAGCTTTCTAATACTAAAACGACCGCAATACTATGTTTTATTGTGGGTCGAGTTTGAAATATAAGAAACATCAAGAAAAATAACACTATGTATCAACGGCCTTATACAATTGAGGAAATTAAAAAAAATTATCCTGACAAAGCCGAGGAGTTATTAAATGACCATATTCATTTATGGCGAGCCGAGGCAGGAATAGAGTTGATTCACAAAGAACCCGTCATACAGGAGCAGGAAAGAACATGGAAGAACTGGAATGAAATGTCTGATGTAATGAAAAAGAAAAGTGACGCCAAGAGTATTGAATTATTTGGTAAAGATAATATCGCTCATAACGAGGAGATTATGATGGAATGGAAGCGACATAAAAAGTGCCACGGGAAATAAAAACTCACCGGGCTACCGGTGAGCGTGCTACATAAATGCGAAACTTGCCGTGGTTGAGATAGTTGAGCATACAAAGCCCCATCGCCAGTAACGCTATTGCGCAGCTGATCGCGATGATAGGCTTTATGCCTACTGTGAAAAATGCACCCCCGCCTAGCGCGCTAGTGACTAGAAGAGCTAAAAAATCTGCTATTCTCATGAGATTCTCCTATAGGTTATGTTCTGATAATATTATTATATATAATATATAACTTGTCAAGTATTTTAATGAAGTTATCTTTAGGCGTAGTCGGTCGTTCTTTGTTATACTATATGTAGTATGATATCACTTATCGATGCGTGGACGGGCTTTGATCTATTGCTTGCAGTTGGTATTTTTGCGGCATATTTTGTTTTGGATATTTTGTATGTGTATTACACACTCGCGGTGACGCGACTGCAATCGATTGCCGCTGCCAATACTTCGCTACTTATTTACCTCATCGCGGCATTCGGGGTCATTAATTATGTCGGAAACTATCTGTATATCGTGCCTATGGCAATGGGTGCGTGGTTGGGTACTTTTGTAACGGTCTACTGGGAAAAGAAAAAGAACGGCACACACCGGCGTATCAAAAAACCAATTGCATAGATAGTATATGCCAGAATCGATCCGAACAAACCAATGGGAGTTCTTTCTGTATGCGCGCGATGCGTGGGAGAGCATGCTTGCAGACTGCCGTAATGCGCAAGTATCCATAGATCTCGAGCAATATATCTTTGCATACGATGCAATCGGAAAACAGTTCGCCGATGTGCTCGAGCAAAGAGCGCTCGCAGGCGTGCGGGTTCGTTTGCTATGCGATGCCGCAGGGAGCTCGCCTTTTCTTGATTCCATCCATGCGAAGCGGCTTGCGGCAAGCGGCGCTGAGGTGCTTTTTTTCAATCCCATCAAACCATGGCGCATCAATAACTACTCGTCATGGTTTTTCCGTGATCATCGAAAGGTACTGGTTGTCGATTCGTATATCGGTTATATCGGCGGCGTCGGCATCCACCAGCGCATGGAGCGGTGGCGCGATACGCAAGTGCGCATTGCGGGACCCGTTGTGCACGAGTTAGAGCACGCATTCGATCAAATGTGGGATCGCACGCGGGAGGGAAAATATTTTCGTTTTAGCAAGCCATCGTTGGACGCGGAGCTCCAGCAGGGTCGACCATTTTCGGCCGCCAAACATTTTCACTTCCTCACTAATTCTCCGCGATTTCATCAGCGGTTCATCTATCATAGTCTGATCGACGCGATTAGAAATGCGCAGAGCCGTGTGTATTTGACCACACCCTATTTTATTCCCGATTTGCGATTGGTGCGCGCGTTGCGCCTTGCGGCGCGCAGGGGAGTTGATGTACGGCTTATTGTTCCCGATGTATCGGATCATCCGTTTGTCGACCGCGCCACGCAATCCTATTTTTGGATCATGTTAAAAACAGGCGTGCGAATTTATTTGTATCGCGACCACATATTGCACGCCAAGACGGTAGTCATTGACGACGATTGGGCCTCGGTTGGAAGCGCCAACTTGGATAACCTCAGTCTGTTGTTTAACTACGAGGCAACGCTGGTGGGGACGAACCGTGCATTTGTGGACCAACTGCGAGAGCATTTTATGGAGGACATCACGCAGTCCCATGAAGTCATGTTTAGCGCATGGAAGCGACGCTCCTTGGTGCGTAAAATACTCGAGACCGCTACATGGCCACTGCATAAGTTTTTGTGATAATGAGCTCTGGATTCCGGCCTTCGCCGGAATGACAATGCAAAAAAGCTCCGCGTTGCGCGGAGCTTTACTATGCATACTATGCCACAAGGATTGGCGTCTTTATGGTTTTCCGTTTCTGTCGATGCGAGGTGCCTGCCGCCGGTAGAAATTGGGGCGTTTGGCCGGGTCGGTTTTCTTGCCGATCGGTTGAGGATATTTGACCATTTGAGGATTTTGACCCTGTTTGCCGCACTGCATGGACCCTTGTCGCATGTACTGCCTCCAAAGAAGATTGAAAGAGAAACACGGTTAAGTACTAAAACAAATAATAAACTTGACCAATGCGTTTTGTCAAATTGCGGGATAGTTTTTATGGAAACGACAGGGTAAATGCCGTATACTGTAGATATATTCGTTGGCATAGATTCCTCGACTTCTCCGCTGGCTGGCGGATCCGCTCGGAATGACAATGCGGGAATTTCTTTTTGTAATGACCACACTTATCAAAAATATTTTGTTGATAGACGGTTCGGGACAGCCCGCGGTAAAAGCGGATGTGCTTCTTAAGAATGAAAAGATAGCCGCCGTCGGTCTATTTCCGCGTTATCAGGCTGATACCATTATTGATGGTATGGGCGCCTATCTTGCTCCCGGATTTATCGATATCAATACGAATTCCGACCGCTATCTGACCATTTTTTCCGATCCATCGCAAAAGCAATTTTTGTTGCAGGGCATTACGACGATCATCGGCGGGCAGGATGGGTTGTCGCTCGCCCCGCTTTTGTACGGCTCATTGGACCTGCAAAAGTTTTGGACCGATCCATATGCGATCAATGTTGATTGGCATACGGTGGAAGATTTTTTTGATGTCCTGCACCGGCGCCCGATGGGGGTGAACTTTGGAACGCTTGTCGGTCATTCCACATTGCGACACACCATTATCGGCAACGACTTCCGCGATCTGACCGCAAAGGAGCTTGATGTGTTCCGCTATATGCTTGCACAGGCCATGCACGAGGGCGCCTTTGGTATTTCGTTCGACCTGCAATCTCCTGTTGCCGCGTTGACGCCTACAAAAGAGATCAAGCTCGCGCTTGAAACAATCGAAAAATATAGGGGCCTTGCTACTTTTAAAATCCGAAGCGGTTCCGATTCCACCGTACATTTGGGCGATACCAAGGAGCATTTCGTCCCGGCGGTCATGGAGCTCATCAACCTGTCAAAAGAAACCGGTGCGCGGGTAGTGATCAATAATTTTTCACCGCTTATCGGCTTTGAGGAACCATATCGCACTGCAATCGAATCGATCGAGGCAAATACGGCCAACGCCGATGTCCATTTTTCCATGCATCCGTTCGAGTATTCCGTTGTGCCAATCGTTTCGTTTTTGCCGGTTTGGGCACAGCGGGGCGGTGCGGAAGAAATACTTAAAAATCTTGAATCTCCCGAGCTGACCGCAAAAATAATCGCCGACCTGTCCGGTTTTTCGGGCGATGACATCGTCATCCATGATGCCCCCGAGTTTGATTATTTAGTCGGCAAGACGCTTCGCGCGTTCGGTGAAGACTATGGCACCGCCATGCCGGAAACACTGCTTGGGCTCATGCGTTTAACCAAGTTGCGCGCTTCGCTCGTCCACCACAACCTTTCTTTTGGTGAGTTCAACCATGCGTTGGCGAGCGATCGGTCTTTTATTGCTTCTTCCGGGGCCAGCTTTGAAGACAAGCGCTTGCGAACTCGCCCGCAGCTGTTTACGGATACTATCCCGACCTATTTGGGGAAAGTGCTCGCCGAAAAACCGATAGCACTGGAATCCGCTGTTTATAAGATCACCGGATTGCCTGCACAGCGTCTTGGCCTGAAACAGCGCGGATTTGTGCGGGAAGGCTACTTTGCCGATCTTGTTTTGTTTCGTGATGCGCATATCGAAACCGTGTTCGTGAACGGCGTCGTGGCAGTGCGCGATGGCGCATATGCCAATGTAATAAACGGAAGAACTTTGATCCATGCGAATGAATAATCCATTTAAATCAAATAGGGCTGGGCATGCGCCTGATTATGTATTTTTGTGGACCTTGGGGATCTTGATCGTGTTTGGCATCCTTATGCTTTCGAGCGCGTCTTCCGATCTGGGAAAAATAAAGTTCAACGATACTTTTTATTATCTGAAGCATCAGATCTATTATGGACTTTTCCCCGGTATCGTAGGGTTTCTCATTGCTTCTTTTGTGCACTATAAAAAATGGCAGACCTATGCGTTGTATTTGCTGATCGGGAGCGTTATTGCATTGTTGCTCGTATTTACACCGCTCGGAATCCATTCGGGCGGCGCCACTCGTTGGATCAGTTTGGGGCCCATTTCCTTGCAGCCGGCCGAACTTTTAAAACTGACATTTATCCTCTATATGGCGGCGTGGCTGGGCGGAAAGCGGACCAAACGGCAAACCAGTTTTAAGGAGGGGTATCTGCCGTTTCTTGCCATCTCGGGGTTTATCGCCGCATTGATCTTTTTACAGCCTGCCACCACGACGGTCGTGGTCATCATGCTTGCCAGTTTGATCGTTTACTTCATGAGCGGTGCGCGGTTCCGCTACATCGCATTGACCGTGGTGCTTGGATTTCTTGCACTTGCTATGCTTGTCATGACCACGCCGTATCGTGCCGAGCGCGTCAAGAATTATTTCAACCCTGAAAAGGCCGATATACTGGGCAAGGGGTACCATTTGGACCAAGCGCAGATCGCCATCGGCTCGGGCGGAATTGCCGGTGTTGGTTATGGACAATCAACCACGAAGTACAAGTTTCTTCCCGAGCCGATTGGTGACTCTATTTTTGCGGTCATCGCCGAAGAGTTCGGATTTGTCGGTTCAATATTTGTATTGTCGGCGTTTGTTGTGCTCTTTACGCGAGGGTTGGCTATCGCCAACCGGTGCAAAGACAAATTCGGACAGCTTGCGGTGATCGGCATTATTTCTGTGGTTGCCATCCAAACATTCATCAACATTGGAGCGATTTCGGGTATTCTGCCGCTCACCGGCGTACCATTACCGTTTATCAGCTACGGCGGAACGGCGCTGGCGATCTTTCTGACCATGATGGGAGTCGTGACGAACATATCAAAACATACTTAGAATAACCAATAACTGATAACCTATAACTGAAATAGAACCATATGAAAATACTTTTTACCGGAGGGGGGACAGGGGGGCATATTTACCCGATCGTTTCCGTTGCGGAGGTGCTTTTGCAGACAAGTAGCGAACCCGTGGATCTGTATTATGTCGGTGTTCCGGGGGTTTATGAGCAACAACTGACATCCCGCGGGATGACCGTGTTTCGCGTCGCATCCGCCAAGTTGCGCAGTGGCGAATTATTACGCAATTTGTTGGATGTGCCATTCTTTTTCATCGGATTGTTGCAGGCGCTGTGGCGAGTGTTTTTGATCATGCCTGACATTTTATTTTCCAAGGGTGGGCCAGGTGCGTTGCCGGTGGTATTGGCGTGCGCATTTTATCGCATTCCGATCATCGTGCATGAATCAGACTCCGTCGCCGGGTTTACTAACCGTGTCTCGGGCAAGTATGCCGATGCGATTGGTATCGCATTTGCCACCGCCAAAGAATCGTTTATCAAAGAGGGCATGCCGGAGTATAAGCGAGCGGCCATAGAACATAAGCTTGCGTTGGTAGGCAATCCAATTCGGGACATCTTTTTTATGCCCGGCGATACTGCGGCTAAGACCGACGCAAAGCGTTTGCTTGATTTTGATCCGGCAAAGCCGCTCATTGTCGTTATTGGCGGATCACAGGGGTCGGTGCGCGTGAACGATTTCTTTATGTCCATTGCCGAGGAGCTGCTCAATCGAAATATTCAAGTTTTGCATCAGGCTGGGTTGAATAACGCGGCCACGACGCAAGCCGATCTCGCGGGCATCATGCAAAAGTATTCCGATACATTCCGCAGGGCCTATCGCATCGTTCCGTATTTTGGGCAAGAGATCAAAGATGCCTTGCTTGCCGCCGATATCGTTGTTTCCCGTGCCGGAAGCGGGGCCATTTTTGAAATAGCCGCAATGGGGTGCCCTGCTATATTGGTGCCGTTGCCTGAATCGGCCCGCGATCATCAGGTAAAAAATGCATTCGAATATGCATCCACCGGTGCGGCCATTACGGTCGAAGAGGCGAATCTTACCAAACATACATTCCTTACGCAGGTAGATAAACTGTTGGCCGACTCCGCTCTGTTGGCTTCCATGGCGAGCGCCGCAAAGGCGTTTGCGAAGCCGGATGCGGCGGATGTGTTGGTACAAGAAATATTACGGCTAAGTAAGAAATAACAAAGTTAATAAGTGTAGTTTCCGTGGAGTGTCATCCCGAGCGGATTCGTCAGCCGACGGAGGAGCCGAGGGATCTGTATGCGTAACTACAGATTCCTCTCCGCCGGCTGGCGGATCGGAATGACACACACTATAGGATCGTTACATGCCTCGATATTTCATTTTTATAATTTGTTTGTTTGCGTCATTCCCCGCCCCAGCGGGTGCATTTGAAGTGCCTTATCAGCGCATTTTTCAACATCGCGGATCGACCGTCATGGTCGAGACTTACGGGGCAGGGGAGTCTTCCCGCTATGCGCAATGCGATCTTGATCTATGGACCTGCCAAGACAAGGGGACGAGCACGCCGGAATTGTTTCCCGGGTTGACGGAGCGACGGTATTATCTGTCCGACGACCGAACACTTGCAGTGGTGGTCGACGGCGGTGGCCCGCTTCCGATTTATACAGTGCATGCATTTGATGCGACGGGAGTGGGCACGCAGACCGTGCTTGATTTTACCGAACCCGTTAGAAAGGCCATATTTAGCGCGGACAACACAAGGATCCTTTTCGTCACCACGGGCGGGGAGTTTGTCGTGTTTTCTGTTAAAGATAATGTTGCCGAGCGAAGCGTTCCCATCAACGGAGGCTCATCGTTCATCCGATTTTCGCCCAAAGGAAATTATGTTGCCTATTATGGAGCGAGTACGGCAAGCACAAAGGAACGGACCTATACATTGGTGGATATTACTCGCAATGTAACGCATACATGGAAAGAGAAAAATGATTATTGGGATCTGCTAAGTGAAGAAGAAAAGATTTTTGACTTTTCTCCCGACGAGCGTCATTTTTTGCATTTGAGCGATCGCGATGGCGTGCAAACACTGTATGCGACGCGCCTTTGGCTGCTTGGTAAGGCAACGGGCGAGCGATTAGGAAAGCGTATGTTTCCGTCGAATTTTACCGTAAATAATTTTCTCTACGGTGCCGATGGGTCGTTGTATTTTATCGCCAACCGAAAAAATCCGTTGATGTGGTCCGTGTATCGGTACGACCCGGCCGATCAGTTGGTACGATGGGTTGTTGATGATGCGCTGTATTATCCGCCGCCCGTGCGCATAGGAAATGACATTGTTTTCTTGCGCTCGCAGGGTGATGTGCCAGCGTTGCATGCTTTGCGCACGGACACTCGTACTGTCGCTCCGTTGCCGGTGCCGACAAACGGGTCGTTTTCGCTTGCCGCGGGAACGGTAAAGAATTTTTCCGGTCGGTACGGCGTGCTGTATACGCCGGACGGGTATGACGCAAAAAAGTCCTATCCGTTGATTGTGTGGCTCCATGGAGGACCCAACCGGCAAACATCCACATCGTTTCATTCCTATCACAGTTACGGCACATACGATGCCGTCTTAGAGCATTTGCGCAAGAGTGGATTTATTGTTTTGAAGCTTGATTATCGGGGCAGTTACGGGTATGGCACAAAGTTTTCCACCGACCTTAAGGGTAATGTCGGTAATCTCGATGTAAAGGATGTTGCCGATGCCGTTACGGCCTTGAAAAAGACCATGCCCATCGGCGAGGTTTACCCTATGGGTAACAGCTATGGCGGATATCTCGCGTTGCGTGCACTTGCCGGAAAACCGGCATTGTTTACGGGCGCCATTTCCATCAACGGCGTTACGGATTGGTGGACGCTGATCCGCGATATTCCTTCTTCGATATTCAAGATACATTTCAATGGCGTTCCGTCGACGAAGAATAAGACGCTGTATGATCAAGCTTCCATTTTTTTGCGCTTGAACAATCTAAAAGACAAGAAGATCGTGCTGGTGAGCGGAGAGGACGATTCCACTATTCCGCCGCGGCAGACCGCCATGTTGTATGATGCTCTGTTGGAAAAGGGCATTGCCGCAACGAATGTTTCCTATGAAAAAGAAGATCATGTTTTGACCGACAGCGCGCACTTGATCGACCTGTGCAACCAAGTGGTCAAGCTGCCCAAGGGGTATGAGACGAAGATGTGCGGTAAGTAATATGTAGCATGTAGTAAGTAGCATGAAACATGTAGCAAGTAGCATGTAGTACTTTGAATTACAAAACTCCATTTACTGCTTTAAAATAGCACTGTCATCCTGAATTTATTTCAGGATCTCTTAGTAATATCAATCAGATTCTGAAACAAGTTCAGAATGACAAAGCGAGTTTCGTAATTCAAAGCGTAGTACGCAGAATGCGATTGGTGTCCAAAAAGACGATCGTCCTTTTGGACACCAAATACCCATACTTATAGAAACAGTAATACGGACTTTTGGGTGGATTTTTGTGGCAAAATATGGTATAATAAATATATTATGGGAAAATTATTGGAAGATAATTTGATTGGCGCAATTGATCGCGCAGAAAAAACGGGCGACACCCTTCTTATGTGCATGATCTGCGTAACTGCAATCGAATTTTGTGGAAGCGTTTTGACGGGCAAAACCGGTTACTCCAAAACAACACCCGACAATTTCAAAACATTTTTAAGCAGTAAATATATGCCGATAAAATATCACGGTTTGAAAGATATTTTATATGAGCTTCTTAGAAACGGAGTTGCTCATAGTTATATACCCAAGGGATATATTCACCCCAGCGTTGAATCAAGCGGTGCCAGTGAGCATTTACAGTGCTTTAAGAATGGTATTTTTATATATGCTCCACAATTTTGTGCAGATGTCACAGCGGGGATCAAAGAACTTTTAAAAGATATACACGCAGAGAGTGAGCTCAAAAGCAAGTACGAGGGCGTTTTAAATATATTAAGTGAAGATAGGGAAGGCATATATAAAAAACATCTTACTGACAAATCAATTACGCCTTCAAGAGAACTTATTCAGGGAGATATTATTTCTGACGCTGATTCTGAAGATATTTTGGGAAATCCTGAGCTAATCGCGTCGCATAGTTCGACGGTATGCGTCACCTCAACGGGCATAGTAGAGATAGAGAATAAGTAGATTTTTAGGGTTATATGTGGTATTATATTGGCATATTATATGAGCATACCTGACCCTATTCGGGTGCGTATTGCGCCGTCTCCGACCGGATTACTCCACTTCGGAACAGCCCGTACCGCCCTTTTTAATTGGCTTTTTGCCCGGCATGCGGGTGGAACATTCATTGTGCGTATCGAAGATACCGATACGGAGCGCTCGACAAAGGCATTTGAAGAAGATATATTGACCGGCCTGAAATGGCTTGGTTTTGATTGGGACGAGGGACCGGATGTCGGTGGACCGTATGGTCCGTATCGCCAGTCGGAGCGATTGCCTTTGTACCGAACCCATCTTGAGCGACTTCTTGCAGAAGACAAGGCGTATCATTGTTTTTGCACCAAGGAACAGCTCGATGCCGATCGGCAGGAAATGCAGGCACAGGGCAAGACCCCTGTGTATGTCGGCCGATGCAGTGCGCTTTCAAAAGATGAGCAGGCTAAGCGGATCGCTGCGGGCGAAGCAAGCGTCATTCGCGCCCGTGTGCCCGAGGGCGTCATCGCATTTGATGATATCATTCGCGATACCATTTCCGTGCAATCGTCGTTGATCGGCGATGTCATCATCGCGCGCAGTCTTGATCTTCCGCTTTATAACTTTGCGGTCGTCGTTGACGATCATGAAATGAAGATCTCGCATGTCATTCGCGGCGAAGATCATATTTCCAATACACCGAAACAGATCGTACTGCAAAAGGCGCTTGGGTTTGCTACTCCGCTCTATGCGCATCTTCCGCTTATTCTTGCACCCGACCGCAGTAAGCTTTCCAAGCGATATATCGAAACATCATTGAATGATTTTAAGGCGCAAGGATACCTGCCCGATGCGTTGGTCAACTTCATGGCGTTCATCGGTTGGCACCCGAAGGACGACAAGGATGTCATGTCGCGCGAAGAATTGACCACCGAGTTCGACATGGAGCGGGTGCAAAAAGGTGGCGGCATATTTAATCTTGAAAAATTGGAATGGCTAAATGCGCAACACATCAAGCGGCTTTCGATCGATGCGTTGATCGATGCGCTTGTTCCGTTTATTTCGTTTGCGTGGGGCGCGCAAAAAGAGACGCTGCGCAACGCCGTCATGGCCGAACAGGAACGCATGAAACGGCTGACTGACTTTGCCGAAACGGCCGGATTCTTTTTCGAACTTCCGGATTATGACCTTGCATTGCTTGCATGGAAAGATGCCGTAGCCGAAACCACTAAGGGGCATTTGCAGGCAGCTTTAACCCTATTGACCGCGTTACCCGAAGAACAATTCACGAAAGAAGGTCTTGAGGCATCACTTATGCCGCTGGCCGAAGAGAAGGGCAGGGGAGACATATTGTGGCCTCTACGGGTCTCTTTGAGCGGAAAAAAGGCATCTCCTGGGCCGTTTGAGATCATGCCGGCACTCGGCAAGGCTGAAACGATACTCCGCGTGCAAAACGCGATCGATAAACTTTAATACGAACCAAATATATACTTTTGTAAAGACTTTATGGATAGTGCGAAATATAAAGGAATAGCATTGTTGCTGATCGCGATCGTCATGGCGGGGTCTTTTGTTACCACCTATGGCGCTGAAACCCCCGAGGAGCTCAAGGCCGCCATCGAGAAAAAACGCCAAGAAGAACAAGTTTTGGATACACAGATCAAGGCCGTGCAAAGCGTATTGGAAACAACCGCGGGTGAGAAACAAACATTGCAGCGCGAATTGAATCAGATCACCGGCAATGTGAAGCAGCTCGATCTTGGCATCAAACAAAGCAAGATCGTCGCCGAAAAACTGACATATGAAATAAAGGATACACAATACACGATAGAAGAATCCGAGGAACGCATTGCATTGCGCAAGGTTGAGATCAGCGAGATGCTTCGACAGGTTCAACGCAAAGATACATCGGAAGGTCCGCTTATGGCTATTTTGAGCGGCAAAAGCTTGACCGATGCCGTTGGCGAGATCCAGGCGTTGATCGAATTCCAAGACAAATTTGCCCGAGATATTCGCGAGTTGCAGGATTATACTATTGAGCTTGATGGCCATATAAAGACCGCGGAGGAGAAAAAGCGCGCAAAGGAATTGGAGACGGAAAAATACGAAAGCAAGAAGATCATTCTTGATGAAACGAAAAAGTATCAGCAGCAGTTGCTGACACAGACAAAGAATAAAGAGCAGATCTATCAGAACTCGCTTGCTGAACTGAAAAAACGACAAGACGAGATCGATGCCGAAATTGCACGCTTGGAAGCCGCGGCGCGTAAAGATATCAATGTCAGCGCGTTGCCAAGCTCCGGTGCGCTTATGATGCCGGCGCAAGGTAAGCTTACGCAAGGATACGGCTCGACACCGTTTGCATTGCGTAATTACGCAAGCAGGCGGCATAACGGTATCGACATTGCCGCACCGATAGGAACTCCCATTTATGCGGCGGCCGATGGGCGAGTCGTGGGGGTTGCGGATCAGGACCTGTATTGCCGCAAGGGAGCCTACGGAAAGTTTGTCGCCATAACCCACTATAACGGACTTACCACACTCTATGCGCATTTGTCGCTGTGGAAGGTGCACGAGGGTCAGGAAGTCAAACAAGGCGATCTGATCGGCTACATGGGCAACACCGGATTTTCTACCGGATCGCACTTGCACTTTACCGTGTACGCGGCGCCGACATTCAAGATAGCTCCTGCAGCGCTGTCGTGTGGCCCGAAGATGCCGTTTGGTGGAGATGTTAATCCGTTTGATTACCTTGCTAAATAAAATAGGGAGGCGCCAAACGGAATCGATTCCGTCAACCCGCTCACACGCTTCGCGTTGCGCTTCCGTTTGGGTTTCCGTGAATCGTTTCCGTTTGGCTGATGAGGAGGTGCGGAACCGATTCCCCATCCACTAGGTTATTTAAAAAATCCCGCTACGCGCCGCTGTGGCGGATTTTTTTATTTTTTCCGATAGAGTATACTGTATGTATATGTTAGAACTCTTTAATCAAATCATAGATATTGCCAAAAACATCGGGCATGTATTCGACACAAGCATTTGGCCGCCTTTGGTGGTGTTGCTCAAAAGCATCGGGATGCTGTTCGTGAAGGTGCTTGAATTGAGTATTATGGCGGTTAAGTGGATTATTGCCAAAGTTTGAAAATTATTTTATTTAATCAAAATAAAAAAGTTTTGATAATAAAATAAAAAATCTCCCTATGTTGCGCGAGAACCAAGCGGCCTTCAAGGGAGATTTTTTATTGCCTGATATTGTAAACACATAATCATGTGCAAAACAATATATAGCGCTATTCTTCTACGCCCACTAATTACCTGTCGTAAAACCTTCATTTTGCGACATGTAATAGATCAGGTTTTGTTATATCCCCTTGCATGTGTATGTCATTCCGAGCTTGTCGAGGAATCTGCAGTTTACATACAACAGATCCCTCGATTCCCCGCCAGCTGGCGGATTCACTCGGGATGACAAGGGGGTGCTATATAGATGATAAAAAACCCGCCGTTGGCGGGTTGTGTTGCTGCCGAAAGATTTCCTTATTTGGCCTTAGTGATCTTCAAGAGAAGAGGATGTGCGAAATCGCACTATAGTGGTTCGGCATGAAATCGTCCATGAAGAGGACCTCGCTTGGGCTGAATACCCGCACTTCCTCTCCCTCGTTCCCCTGTTTTTGCAGGCCGTTGAGGGACGCAATCTCGGTCTGAAAGATGGTCAGTGTGTGACTATCCTTAAACATCACATCGATTTCCTTTAGCTCCGAGTCGCTCAGATCGAGTCCTGTTTCTTCCTTTGCTTCGCGGATGGCGCACATGCGTGCGTCTTCCCCCGCTTCACCGTGCCCTCCCGGAAGTTTCCAGAAGATCGGGCTCGGTTTTGATGGATCCCGCACCAACGGGATCCCCAGCGGTGTTACAATGAGTACCACCGCCGCTATCCCTGTCTTGCTTTTTGTTGTCACTGTCGCCTCCTTGTGGCAGAAAAGGTTTAAAATGCACTGGTTTCAGTAAAACACTTTTATTTGCTTTAGTCAAGGTTTCGGCAAGGGCCCGGTTTTGCTATACTGGGGAATACTTATTTTACCCATTTTTCATGTATTACAAGACCGGCGAAGAGTTCAAAGAGGTTTCCGGATACGACCTTGAGCAAGGCTGGTATCCGCGTGTGACGAAGATATTAGAGATCAAGGCGAAGCCCGCGTTGTACCGTTTTTATGGTGAGCTTTCGAGCTTTGATGAGGGCGAGCAGATAAAAGAAAAATCTGCTTCAGAAGGAACATTGATCCACGAGGCTGCCGAGCAGATCTTTGCCGGTGTATCCCCTATCGTTGACCCATCCATACAGCCGTCCATCGATGCATTGAACTTGTTCCTTGGGCGGAACAACATTCGGGTCGATAAGGAATATATCGAAAAGCGCGTGACCCATTTTGGCGAGCGGTATTCCGGTACGCTGGATGCATTGGCGATGATCGATGGCAAGTTTGGCGTGCTGGATATCAAAACATCCCAATCGATCTATCGCGATTATAACCTGCAGACCGCCGCGTACATGGGCGCCTTGGAAAAGGAGTTCAAAAACCTGCAGACGCGTTGGATATTGCGCGTCGATCAGGCGAAAGAATGCGTGAAGTGCGGCGCATCGTTGCGACAAAAAGGCGGACGAGACAAGGTGCGTGCCGGTTTCGGCAAGGGCGACCCGCGGTGCGAGCACGAATGGTCCGACATGAAAGGTATCGTCGAGCTGAAAGAGTTTCCGTATTGGCAGAACGATTACAAAGCGTTTCTTGCCGCAAAGAAGTTATGGGAATGGGAAAACGATTATTGGTTGCGGCAGGTTGGATATTTGTGAAGTATAGCCGTGTACACATAAAGCAAGTTTTATAAGGGGCATCGGGAGGAGGGCTCTTTTTATCTTTCTATAATCCCGCGATGTGGCCATGTCACCCCGATCCGCCAGTCGGCGGACGAGGGATCTGTAGGGTGTCGGATATGCAGATTCCTCGGCTACTTCGCCTGCTGGCGAATCCGCTCGGAATGACAACGCTATTCAGCCGCGCATTTTTGAATAATAATGGGTGCGTGGCGGGAATCTTGCCCGATGATATAGCCCGCCGCAAAACTCAAGGTCGTTGCCAAAAACAGCAGGCCGGCAATGGCGACATCCCGTTTGCGCCGTGCATAGGTTGCTTTATAGACAAAAATGCGGTCGTGAATGGTCATAATTTGGTTAATGAGGTAAGAGATGTGAGATAGGGAGGAAAGTTGACAGAATGTTTCATTATACGGTATACTGGGATGTAACAAAAGTTAACGCAGATATCGATCATGCGGCGCACGACTCTGACACGCCCCATGATCCTTTTTTCTCTACAGGCATATGGCACATACTAAAGCCAAGGGGTCTACTAAAAATGGCCGAGACTCCCAGGCACAACGATTAGGAGTAAAGCGACAGCACGGCCAGACTGTCGGCGCAGGCGAGATCTTGATCCGCCAGCGTGGAACCAAATATTTGCCGGGCCTCAATGTTGCCCGTGCAAAGGACGATACCTTGTACGCGATGATCCCGGGAACCTTGCAGTTCCTTTCCCGCACCAAAGTAAAGTTCGACGGAAACAAGCGAAGCGTCAAAGTGTTGACGATCGTTCCGAAAGCGATTGAAGCATAAATGCTTTTTAAAAAATCCACCGCGAGGTGGATTTTTAGTTGGGCAAACAGATAGTGGAGCGATTTTGACGAACATTTAAGAATATCCGAAGTTTTCTTGAGTTTAGCGAAAGCAAATTTGGGTGAAAGAATTTTTTACACCTGATTAATATTATTGATGAAAAATTCTTGAATCAGATATTCTTTGTTATGCGTTGTACTGGTTCTATTTTATTAGCCCAATCATTACGGGCATTAATTCTTTTTTCTTCCCCCATAACTCATTGATATCGTATATTTTATTAGGCAATTTTATTTCCATTTTAAAACCAACTCTCTCTTCTGCATTAGCTTCTTGTAAGAGTACAGAAAAAATTAATCCATTCAAAATTTGAGACGGCAAAAAAAATTTCCCGTCTTTTCCGTCACCTATATGAGTGTGGGCTGTAAATTTAATTCTTGGATCTGGCCTACATTCATGGATTAAGTTGCACCTTATCGCGTGATAAATAATGTCTTCTAAACCCACGCGATTTTGAGCATCCTTCTTTATTTCTGGTATCGAATCGCAGTCAATTCTTAATCCACCACAAGATATTCCAGGTAAACCAAAGAAGCTTACTATTCTCATGTTGTCAGAGATAAATTTTTTAATTCTTTTATTATTGCTTAAGGATGGGTTGATTTTTTTTGCCGTCGCATCAAGCGCAGAGCAAGTCAAAGAAAGGGCAACATTATATTCCCCATCTTTATAATTTTTTATAGCACTTGAAATAAAATTGCCTATTCCCATTTTAAATATAGTTATAAAACCAGTATTTTACATAACTCGTTTATATGCGAAGTGATTTCGTTTATTGTGTATGCGTCTGTATGCTATGCGGCATATTGCTTACTGTTCCGGCTCAAGCGTAACGGTTATCTTGGCGGTGATGCCGTGGCCGAAGTGGACTTCAACTTCATGCGTGCCGAGTGCTTTGATGCGTTTTTCGAGATCGATTTTTATGGTCGAGTGTTCGAGCGCCATGGGCGATAACTGTGCCTTGATCGCCTCCTCGATGTCATGTTTCGTTATGGAGTCGAAAACTTCGCCGTGCTTGCCGACTTTTGTGTAAAACGGGAGTGGCTGTTCTGTGGTTGCCTTGGCAACCGCTTTTAGCTCCGCTTCGACGGCTGCCTGCTGCTTTTCTTTGCTTTCTTTTTGCACTCCCAATATGTGGGTTGCTTGCCCCGTGGCAATCTTAACCAACCCCTTCGGGAGCAAGAGATTCTTGGCGTGTCCATCGGAGACATTTTTTATTTCGCCTTTTTTGCCGATGCCTTTTATGTCTTGGAGTAGAATGACTTTCATATCAGTGTAGTATGTAGCGTGTAGTATGTAGAGTGGGGATACTGGATACCGGCTTTCGCCGGTATGACAATGCGGGAACGCTGGATTCCTGCTTTCCCGCCCAAGGCGGGCAGGGCGCAGGAATGACAATATTAGCGATTACATTTCCGATTTCAATACTTCTACTGCTTTTTCGAGTTGCGGGTCTTTGTCTGCGTTGATGTTTTCTTCGGTCAGTTTTACTTCTGCGTCGGGTGTGAGGCCGTTTTTATCGATGACGGTTCCCTTTGGGGTGAGCCAATGTGCTACGGTTATTTTTACCATAGCATCTGCCTTGAGCTGGATCAGCTCTTGCACACTCCCCTTCCCGAAGCTTTTCTCGCCTACCAGTTTACTGTCGTTATTATCGCGCAATGCGCCGGCAAGAATTTCCGATGCGGATGCCGAGCCTTGGTTGATCAGCACGACGGTCGGCGTGTTTTTGAACACCGGAATACCCTGTGCTTCAAAGGAGGTATGTCCGTCCTCTTCAGAGCGAAACTTTTCCGTTACCACTACGCTTCCCCTGTCCATGAACCACCCCGCAATGTTTACGGCTGCGTCGAGATAGCCGCCTGGGTTGTTGCGCAGGTCGAGGATGATGCCTTTGGGGTTGTTGTCAATCGACTGCACGATCGCTTCGTAAAATAGGAACGGTGCTTTTTCGTAAAAATTATATAGCTGGATGTAGAGTATCTTTCCGTTTGGATCTTCTTTACCCTCGTCGTTGAGCATTTTCCAGTCGAGCGTAGGAATCTGGATGGTGTCGCGCACTATGGCGAAGTCGCGCGTGGCGGACCATCCGCCGCGAAAGACCGTCAGTGTTACATTCGTGCCTATTTTGCCGCGGATTCTTTTGACCGCATCGTCGGCCGAAAGCCCTTCGGTACTCTCCTTGTTTATTTCTACGATGGCATCGCCTGCCTGAAGACCCGCGCGATCGGCGGGCGTATTTTTAAGCGGTGCTATGACAACCAATTGTTCATTGCGAACGCCTATCTCCGCTCCGATGCCGCCAAACTCGCCGCTGATCTCTTGGCTAAAGTCGTCCGCTTCTTTTGGTGGCATGAATACGGAATACGGGTCGCCAGTAGCTGCAAGCATGCCCGATATCGCGCCATAGACCATGTCTTGGTCGGTCACGCTTTCCGAGTCGACATATTTATCCCTCAGCACATTCCATGTATCCCAAAACAAGCTAAAGTCCGCGCTTGTCTTTTTTCCTTCGCCAAGATTGGATACTCCTTCGAGGATCGTGACCTCTGATGTTTCCGCCCCTATTTTGTAACCGTAATAAAAAGCGGATCCTCCTATGAGGACCAATGCCACTAGTACAATAGCGGTCAGACCTATTCGCTTCACCATATTCTTCATGGGCAAATTATATCAAACGGAGGGCTTAAAGTCTATTGATTTTAGTGTTTTGTATTTTGCCCCAGAGCTTTCAAGGTTCGTCTCCATGAGGTCTATGGTCCTCGGCTGAAACACTAATGCGTTTGGAAGAGAAATGATGTGATCGGCTATGCGCCGGCCCTCCGGGAGGCGCGCGAGCGTAATATGCCCATGATAGCTCGGGAATACCTCGCCCTCTTGGCGTATGTCATGTGCTGCGAGGCCTTTGATGGCTGCGTCTTTGATCGGGCCAAGCGCAAGGTTTGTTTCCGTGGTCGTGGTCGCCCACACCATGCGGGGAGGCCGTTGCGGAGGCGCGGTTGTTACTGTGCGGATGGCGATTTCCGGAGCGGGTGTCGCCATGGCTACTTTGTGGAGCACTTGCTCGATCGTTGCGATTTGCTCTTTTGACTTTTCGCCCAAAAAAGCAAGCGTGATGTGCCAGCTTTCTTCGTCCATCATGCGGGCGTTTGCGTACAGCTCGTTGTTTGCCTCAGTATCCCCTTTTATTATTTTGCGGAGTTCCGCCCGAACGGCTTCCGGAATATCTATTGCAATAAAAATTCGGGGTTCCATGTTACGGTTGCAGTATATCTTCCGTTTTGCCGTTGATCGATATCACGACCTGTTGTACGGTTGGGAATTGTTTCAGCGTTTCGGTGATCTGTGCGCGGATGGCAGTAACGCGGCATGAGCCGCCAACATTTCTATCTAATTCATCCGAAAGATCTATCCGCGCAATGCCATTTTCGATCGTGAGCGAATTGATGCGCACATTCGGGTTGATGTTCGTAAAATAATCCATCGCCTTTTCTTCGACGGTGGGGCCCTTGAATAATTCTTCGATTGCGGCGCGGCCGATGCCCTCGGTCCACGGGATCGCGCGGGTGGTTGGGAATACCTTGGTGCACAAAAATGCGGGATCCAATTTGCTGTTATTGAAAAACACTTTTACATTCGCAGTGTCCGTTTCAAATACGATTAGCATTTCAAATGTTTTTTCGTGCTCGGGCAAACCGCTCGGATTTGCGTTTTTGAAAATTAGATACCCGGTCTTGGTCTTCGGTTGTGCAAATTCCACTGTTGCCGTGAATGGGACCAGTGATTCCGACATCCAATCTTCGGTTGCGGTTACATAGTGCTGGCCGAGCGAGCGGTGATCTGCATCGGTTATTGTTACCGGAAAGGTTGCTTCAAAGTACCACGGGCCGGTCGCCAGTCCTGTTACGGCAAGCGGACTGCGGACGGGTTCGTGTTCCGTGGGCGATGTTATGATAAGGCTTGGCGTGCTTATGACGCGCACTTCGCCGGCGAGCATTGCGTTGGTTGCGGTTGCTTCTCCTTTTGCCTCGATCGTTGAATCTTTATATATGGCACCCATGGCGGCCACTTTGTTTTTTTCATCAAGCAGTTTCGTTTCAGAAACGATCGCAATGTGCGTTTCCTGTCCGGATGCTTCCCGTATGGTTATGATGTTCGCGCTTGTCATGACTTCGATCACCGTTCCTGTTACGGTCTTGTTCATGCGGATATTGGCCCGTTCTTGCGGGGATGAATTGTCCATCATGCGGGAACGGTTTTGCCATAGTGTATTTGCTCCGATAATCAAAATAACCCCGATAAGCGCCATTGCGGTAAAGAAAAATGCTCGTGATCTCATGTATCTAACTATACACTGTAACCCCTGCGTTTGTCATTATGGTGCATTTCTGTGTAATTCCGGCGAAGGCCGGAGTCCATCTTCCTGTACTTTTTTCTAAGAAAAAAGTACCAAAAAAGTCACGAACCGGGAATAGTTCGGGGTCGCCTCCAAAAGGGCTGAAACTCCGAACTCGCGCGCTTTGCATAAGCGCACTCAAACAACGGAGTTTCTTCCGTTCTTTTTCCGGCTTCCTTTATCCGAACTATTCTCCATGTTCGTAAATAAAATGCAAAGGCCATTTTCACAGGCGCGCAGATAGGGTGCGAAATGCAAAGATTTCTATTTGGGGGGTTGCAGTCTGTAGATCACACCTGCCTTGTCGTCGGATATATACGCCGTTCCGCTTGATGCAAATAAAATATCTACGGGCCTGCCGAGTGCAGCACTATTTTTTATAAGCCCCTCGACTTCGCTCGGGGTAAACCCTTCGGCGCTGCTCAGGACAAGCCAGCCGGTTATAAAATCCTCTACTCCTTGATAGGTGCCGTTTGCATCGAGTTTCATGCGGACTATTTTGTAGCCGGTCGGCACGCTGCGGTTCCATGAGCCGTGGTATGCAATGAGCAGATCGTTGCGGTATTCCGCTGGCCAACTGTCCGGAATGAACGCAAGTCCGAGCGGGGCGGAGTGCGCCGGGATATCTATGTAACTTTGGGTTTCGAACGGCTCCATACACGGGTTTCGGATGTAAGTGTTCTTGTCGAATCCCGTGTCGTGGATGTTCTTTCCGTAGCAAATAGGCCACCCATAATTGGCGTCTTTTTTGATGATGTTGATCTCGTCGGGCGGTGTATCATCCCCCAGCAGGTCTCGCCCCATTTCCGTAGCCCAAATTTCCCGTGTAAAGGGGTGAAAAGCCATAAAAACGGCGTTACGGAGCCCTGTGGCGAATGTTTTTACGCCACCTGATGCGATGTCTATTTCGAGTATTTTAGCCCGATTTTGGTCGGTTTCCACGCATACATTACAGGAAGAGCCGACCGATACGAGTAGGCTATTCCCGTAGGGCAACAGGGTTCGGGTAAAGTGCCCTCCCCCGGTCGGGAGCGGAGCGATGACCCGTTTCTGGGTCGCCGTTAAGGTTGCCAGGGCATAGTCAAACCCACTTACTTTGTCGTTTTCGGCAATATACAATTTGCATGCATTTTGGACGCATTCGACGGCGATGCCGTGCGGCCGATTGAGTCCATTTGCGATCACTCTCGTCTCTTCGCTTTTGCCGTCGTTGTTCTTGTCGATGAGCGCGACCACTTTTCCTTGCGCGGTAATGCTTGCGAGTAGGATGCCGTTCGGATCAAACGCAAGTACGCGCGGATCGGCAAGGTCTTTTGCGAATATGGAAATGAAAAAACCCCGTGGCAATATGAGCGGGCCTTGTGATTGCTGTTCGGGCTCTTGCGTTTTGGTTTGCGTGCGCGGAGTTTCTATCGGCGTCGAAGTGCTTTCTTCGAGCAGTTGCACTATATCTTGCTCGGGTTGTGAAAATGCCGGCCAAACCCCCCGCAGGTGCGTTCGATATACGGCTATCGCGCTTATGAGACCTATGGTCAGTACTATGCCTGCCGAAAGAAGTATGATTTTTCTCATGCGAGTGAATTATAATTTCTTTCGACTACTTTCCAGTCAACTATATTCCACCAGTTTTGAATGTATTCGGGCCTGCGATTTTGATAATGCAAATAATACGCATGTTCCCAAACATCAATGACCATAAGCGGCTTGTCGTCGGTCATTAAAGGGTTGTCGTGTCCTTGCGTGGAAACTATCTTGAGCTTTTTGTTCGTGGTAACTACTAACCCTTCGACAGGCTCAGGATTGCTTAAAGCTAACCACACCCATCCACTTCCGAAAACATTTGCGGCCGCTTTTGAAAATTGTTCCTTGAACTCAACGATGCTCCCGAATGTTTCCACGATCGCCTTGCCGAGTTTTTCGGGAATGTATTCCTCCGCCGTGGGGCTCATCGTGTTCCAATAGAGCGTGTGACTAAAATGTCCGCCTGCGTTGTTGCGCACGGTGGTGCGGATCGCTTCGGGAATCTCGTCGAGCGACTTGATCAGTCCCTCAACCGTTTTGCTTTGCAACTCGGGATATTTTTCAAGCGCGGCATTGAGCTTGTCGACATACGACTGATGATGCTTGGTATGGTGTATTTCGAGCGTCTTTGCATCGATGAACGGCTCGAGCGCGTTGTATGCGTATGGCAACGGAGGAAGTGTATGCATGGGGATAGAGATATGAGATGTGAGGTATGAGATGTGAGATAAGAGGTAAGAAAGAATACCCGCTTCGACTGCTTTAATTATATACCCGATACGCTTAAATCAACAGTTAAAAAAGCACCCCCTCGGTGGGGGGCGCTTTGCGTGTGCCTAATACACGGGCGTTATTTTCTTTTCGGATAAAATGCGCGAAGCTCGGTGACCTCGATGTCGTGCGTGTGTGCGATGTCCAAATGAGGACATGCGATTAGTTCCCGCAGGAGATTGTCGATGTCATCGTCCGGTTCGATGTAAACGCGCAAGAATGGTGCGTCGTGCGGGTGCGGAACTTCTAGGCAACGGCTCTCCACTACCGTGACCACGCAATCCTTTCCGAATGCGTGGTGGTGCAGGTGTTTGCGCAAGCCGGCTTGAATTGCGGCCCCCGCCCGACTGTCATGTCCATAGATCTCTATGCTTGGCATCCTATCATCCTCCCGTATCCGTTTTTTGTGGTTAATGGAACTGGCTTTATTATGCATATTCCCTTTTGCGAAGTCAAATAAAAAAATAGACCCGCGGAGCGGGGCTATTGGGCCGGGTGTCGATCAGCACGAGTGGCGAATGCATCCGTATCGTTCGAAATGCTCTATTTCCCTGATGATGAATGTGCGTACTCCGACAGAGTTAAGGAGCTCGGGTACATTGATATCTTCGAGATACTCGAGTGCCTCCATGACCTGCTCCTTGATGTGCTCGTTCAACATTGGGGGTTCGATGCCCGTTGGCTTATCCTGTTCGATCGCCCATGCGTAGAACTGATCATACCCGTGGATACAAGAAATTCTTGCTATGACCGTCAGCTTGTCCATATCGGCCTCCTTCCTTGTGTGGGTTTGTACTATATATATTTTGACCAAAAAAAGTTAATTTGTAAACATTTTGTACTATTTAAAAGATGGGTATGTTTGCTGTCCAAATTGACGACCGTAAATTTGGACAGCAAACTATAAGTTAAGTTTTGATGTTTAGAATAAAAAATAAAAGCGCATAGGGGCGTTTTTATTGTGTTGAAACGATTTTGATCATATCATTTTCTACCCATACGGCTTGGGTGTCTTGCAGGAATATAAGTGGTTCGGTATGTATTGGGAGGTGTTCCACGATCTTCCCGTATTCACTTACAAATTCCGCATTGTTGCAGTGCGGAATGATGCCGAAGTTTATCAGTCCCAATCCCTTTTGATCGGGAACATCGGCAAGAAATTCCTTTTCTTCTTCGTCGAACGCAAACATTGCGATTGAGCGTGAAACAATCATGGAGCCTGCGCTGGTGCCGGTGTAAATAACGGAATCGCTTTTTATGGCATCGGTAAGAATCGTTTCGAATCCCCTCTTTTTGATCAAACCGACGAGATAAAAAACGCTTCCGCCTGCGACATGAAGGATATCTACATCTTTAAGGACTTGCGTGAGTTCATCTGCCGAGATGGTCCGCAGGTCGACATTTGTCGTTGCATAGCCGAGTTCCCTAAACTTATTTCGGTCTGCATCTACCCACCATGTTTCTTCCGTTGCGTTGTCCGAGGCATTCGCAATAAACGCAACTTTTGTTGCGGGTTTTTGTAGGAGTGTCTTAAGAAGCGGGAGGGTCTTATCGAGTGATGAGGCGAGGAAGAGAGTCATCGCTTGTGTCGGTTAATAAACTTAGCAACTCCTTTAGTTAATAATAATTCCCCCGAAATTACATAGTAGAAAATTTCTGCAACAATGATAAAAATAATACTTACGATAAAATATGTCATTAAAAACATAAATAAGCATGTGCTTTTTGCATATTTTACACTATACAACTTCATCCCCTTAACATCTTTTTGTAAGAGTCCTCTGGTTTCTTGTTCGACTACCTGTTTATTTGCAATATCCTCTCCTAAATATTTTTCTTCAATTTCCCCTATTCTTTTTGTAGCGTTTTCGCTCTGTGGTGTTATTACTGAAGCTGTATAAAAATCATTCGATAATATCTTTCCTAATGATTTTCTGCCTAATTCTTCTGAATTAATTGTATTATACTCGGGGTAATATTGCTTCACCTTATCACCAACTAATACATAAGTTTCTGATGTGATTTCCTTCTCGTTACTAACTGAATAGATAATTATACTAGAAGTAAATAGCGAAATAATAAGAGCGAAAAAGAATACTACTTTTAATGCCCTATACCACCACTTAACGAATAATGTTTCTGTTGTCATATTTTTTTATTTCACCTTCGCTCCTGATGCAATTTCTTTTTCCGGGGTCAATAAGACTGGGTTCTCCCCTCCTCCGGCGGCGAGGAGCATGCCGTGGCTTTCCACGCCCATGAGCGCCTTGGGGGCGAGGTTGGCGACGATGATGATCTCCTTGCCAATTAGGTCTTCGGGCGTGTATGCCTTGCCGATGCCGGCGACTATTTGGCGTTCTTCTTCTCCTACTTCAAGCTGGAGCTTGATGAGCTTTTCTGATTTTTCCACGCGGACCGCTTCTTTGATCTTTGCGACCTTCAATTCAACTTTTGCAAAATCGTCATAGGTAATTTCCCCATCCTTTGCAGGCGCCACCTCCTTCACTACTTCCTTATGGGCCACCGCTTTTGGCTTTCGCTTGGTGTATAAGTAATAGATCTCAAGAATACCGACGGTGTTAATCAGTAACAATGCAACAAACCAGCCCTTTTCTTTGCGCTCGAAAGCGCGGAGCAATGCGGCGCCTTTGGCAAGAAACGACCATGCGACCAGCAGCATAAATGCAAACGGGTGCGTGATGATAAATGCGAGAATGTAAAATTGGATTTCGGTCATGGTAATTATCAAGTTATTTTTATGCGATGAGATTCCGGCTCCCCGTATCGTGGTACGGGGCAGGCTCCGGGCCGGAATGACAATACAAGAAGTATAACGAGTTTTTGTGATATTTGGAAATGTAAAATTGTAGTGGATTCCCGCCGGAGTTTACCCCGTGCTCGACACGGGGCCTGCAGCTCGGGAATGACAACGCGGAGGGAAATAACGGTTATAAAATCAACATGCCATCGCCGAAGGAAAAGAACCTGTACCTTTTTTTGATTGCGAGGCGGTAGAGTTCGAACAGTTTTTCTTTGCCGATGAGTGCGGCGACGAGCATAAGCAGGCTTGATTGTGGGACGTGAAAATTGGTCACCATGCCGTCTATAAACTTGAAGTGGTATCCTTCTTGGATGAAAATGTTTGTTTCTCCGGATAGTTTCTTAAGTTCGCCTTGTTGTGTCGCTGATTCGAGCGTGCGGACCACGGTCGTGCCGACACCGATGATGGGACGGCCTTGTTTTTTTGCCTTGTTCAAAAAAGCGGCGGTCGCTTTTTCTATTTCGTATGATTCGGTGTGCAGGGCTCCCGTGTCGATGTGCTCTTGGGTGAGCGGTGCGAATGTTCCGATGTTCACATGGAGTGTTATAAAGCGAATATCAATCCCCTGCTTTTGTAGCTTCGTAAGTAGCCTATTCGTAAAATGCAGAGAGGCAGTCGGTGCGGCGACCGATCCGGCGTGTTTGGCGAACACGGTCTGATATTTTTTGCGCAATTCCTTTTCTTTGAGCGGGGATTCTTTGATATAGGGCGGAATCGGGGTGATGCCGTGCTTGTGCAATACGGCGTCGAGTTTGTTCAGTGGAAACGACGGCCTAAGAAAATAATATTTTTCTTCCTGTCGGACGACGGTCAAAAAAAGACCGCTTGCAATGGACACATCGGTGCCGACCGTCAGTTTTCTGTCGGACATTACCTTTATGAGGCCAGTGATCGCTTGCACATATAATATGCGAGCTGCGCCTCCTGTCGGTTTGACTACGCGAAGACGGGCAGGGATGACCTTGGTCTGGTTGAATACAAGTACCGCATTTTTTGGGAGATGATCGCCGATATGCGCAAATGTAGTTTCGCTTATCGTTCCGAGCGTGCGATCGTAGGTCAACAACTTGGAGCTATCGCGGGGCGATGCCGGCTTTTGCGCAATACGCGCTTCGGGAAGCGCGTAATCATATTGAGCGAGTAATTGCGGGAGATTCATACTAATGTGCGTTCCGCACAACATTGAACTGGATCCCGGCCTTCGCCGGGATGACAGAGAGTTGGCGCTTATATGTTTCCTTTTTTGATCTCTTCGCGTACCTTTTTCACGAAGCCGTGAAAAAAATACATATTATGGAATGTTAGGAGCTTAAGCGGAGTGATCTCGTTCGCTTTTAGCAAATGCGTAATGTACCCCCTGCTGTAGTTTTGGCAAACAAAACAGGAACACTTCGGGTCGAGCGGTTTTTTATCCATTAAAAACGAAGATTTTTTTAGATCCAGCTTTCCTTTTGATGTGAACGCGTAGCCGTGGCGCGCGTAGTGCGTGGGCGCGATGCAATCAAATGTATCGATGCCCGATTTCATAATGGGAATGATGTCGTCGAGATGACCGATGCCGAGCAAGTGGCGGGGTTTGTTTTCCGGCAGTTCTTTGGTAACGATGTCGAGCATGCCCGTCATTGAACTTTTGTCCGCGCCAAACTCACCGCCGATGCCAAACCCGTCAAACGGCAAGCCGCCGATAAACCTTGCGCTTTCCGTGCGCAGGTCCTTGAACTTGCCGCCTTGTACGATGCCATAGAGCGCCTGTTTTGACTTCTTGGTTTTTAGGCATATCTTTGCCCACTCGTTAGTGTGTTCGAGCGACTTTTGGGTATAGGCATGGTCTGCCATCGGCGAGGTGCATTCGTCGAACGCGAAGATAATGTCGGCGCCGATCTGCTCCTGTATCTTGATGGATTCTTTCGGGCCAAGAAACATCTCGCTGCCATCGTGGTATGAGCGAAACATGACACCTTCGGGCGTGATCTTGAGCAGTTTTGGCTGTTGTCCGAGCTCGATGACATTTTCATTTTCTTTTTTCAGTATCTTCCCTGTTTGAAAGTCGCGGCCAAAACCAAGGCTAAATACCTGAAAGCCTCCCGAGTCGGTCATGATTGGCCGCTTCCAGTTCATGAACTTTTGCAAACCGCCGTGCTTTTTAAGCACCGATTCGCCGGGGCGAATGTGCAAGTGGTAGGTATTGGCTATCAGGAGCTGGGCCCCGGTCGCCTCGACCTCTTCCGAGGTCAGGGTCTTGATAACGCCTTGTGTGGCAACCGAAACATACGCGGGCGTTTCTACGGTTCCGTGAGAGGTTTTGAGTATGCCAACGCGGGCTTTGCTTTTGGTTGAGCGTTTTTTGATCTTGAATTCGATCATAGGTTAGTAGTATGGAGGAAATTAGAGAAAAATCAAATGTCCTGCAGTGTCATCCTGAACTCGATTCAGGATCTCGTGGTAAGTATATGAGATTCCGTGTTCCGCCAGTAGGCGGACAAGCTTGGCACGGAATGACAGCACACCGGATTCCTCCGCCAGCCCTGCCTGCCGGCAGGCAGGGCTGGCGGACGGGAATGTCAATGCGCGAGCATGGGGCAACAACATTACTGCGCTTTTTTGCGGATGAATATGAAATATTTTGCGATCTCGATCAGAGTAATTTCAACAAGGCCAAGTCCGCCAATGATAGCCCAATGGATCGGTTCGAGCGGTACCGTGCGGACGATCGTCTTGACTCCCGGTGCATAAATCGCGGCACCCAGCAGTAATAGTCCGAGGGCGGCAGCTCCCGTAACAAACCTGTTTTCGAAGATGTTCCGGGTAAACATGCCCGTTTTGAGCGAACGAACACTAAATGAGAATAGTAACGAGTCGATGCAAGAAAATGCAAATACGGCGGTGCGCGCCAACGCCACATTGCCCGTCTGTGCCATGAAGGTCATGTATATGGTGATCGCAGTCGCTCCCATTATGATGAAGATCAACGCCATCCATAGTTTCATTTGATTGTTCAAAAACGGCTCTGCAGGGTTGCGTGGCGGCTCTTGCATGATGCCGTGCTTTTCCCGTTCGGTAGTGAGCGCGATATTGGGCAGGCCGTCTTCCACAACATTGATCCAGAGCAGTTGCGTAGGTAAAAGCGGAATAGGCAAGGCAAACGAGATCGTTACGATGAACAGAAATAGTTCTGCGAAGCTGTCCGCGATCAAGTACATAAAAATCTTACGAATGTTATTGAACATGATCCTCCCCTCCTCTATCGTTTTCAGTACGGTCTTGAGGCTATTGTCCAACAAGACAATATCGGATGCTTCCCGTGCCGCGTCCGTTCCCGAACCAAGTGCTATGCCGATGTCGGAGGCCTGTAGCGCGGGGGCATCATTTACACCGTCGCCGATCATCGCTACCACTTCTCCGTTGTGTTGCAATGCCCGTACGATGCGCAGTTTGTGATGTGGTGAAACACGCGCATATAAACAGACGCCCTTTGCTATCTCGCGAAGCTCTTCATCTGTAGCGATGTCGATTTCCGACCCCTCCATGACACATGTTTCTTCCGAGGGGATGCCGACTTCTTTTGCGATGGTGCGTGCGGTCAAGCGATGGTCGCCAGTCATCAGTACCGTGCGAATACCTGCCCCTTTTGCGATATTGACCGTATGGCGTGCATCGGAGCGGAGCGGATCTTTTATGGCGATCAGTCCGACCAATGTAAGGTGGTTTACCAATTCCCCTACCGTTTTGTATGCCGGGAATGTTTTAAAGGTTTTCTTTGCGCAGGCGATGACGCGCAGGCCAGTGGATGTCGTCATTTCCATGTGACGAATGACGCGCTCGCGCTCCTTTTCCCCGATCGGTTGATGCTCGCCGTTTTTGTCCACCGAGTTCGAGAGCGCGGTCAACTGCTCCGCCGCTCCCATTACCAATAGCTCAAATGTGCCTTCCGTAGTGCCAAACAGGGTCGCCGCGTATTTTGTTTCCGAATCGAACAATGCCATGTCTTCGATCCAGCGACCTTGCCATAGCTCATTGCGGTCGAGACCTGCTTGAATCGCGGCGAGCAACAGTGCCCGTTCGGTCGGCGTCCCGCGAACGATCCATTTGTGCAGTTCATCCTGCGGGTTTTCTATATATGCTTCATTTACCATTGCCGCGATGCGCAATGCCGTCATGTGCGAATCTTCTTTTTCTCCGTTCTTAGCCACTTCGCGCATACCCGCGGGGCCGTCGATCGGAAGTTCGTGCGTCGCGGTCAAAATATGGCTTACCTGCATAGTTCCTTCGGTAAGGGTTCCCGTTTTATCGGTGCAAATAACGGTCACGCTGCCGAGCGTTTCCGTGGCGGCGAGCTTGCGCACTAGGCCTTTTTCCTTAAGGATGCGCTGCATGCCCATGACCAATACGATTGTAATGGCCGGTAACAATCCTTCCGGTATCGCAGACGCGGCAAGGGCAAGCGAAGCAATGAGCATGTCCGCAAATGGTTCTCCGCGCATGACGCCGAGCACGATGATAAACACGATGATCGCACTGATGACGGCCCCTAGTATGCGCGACATGTGCGCTATCTTTTTTTGCAATGGAGTCGGCCTGCGCTCCGCTTCTCGTAGCGATACCGCTATTTTCCCGAACTCGGTTTCCGCGCCGATCGCCACCACCAACAATGTGGCCCGGCCCGTTTCCACGGTCGTGCCCATAAATGCCATGTTGTGCCGCTCGAATACCGGGGCATCGGCTGCGACCTTGTCTGGATATTTTTCTATGGGAGACCATTCTCCGGTCAATGCCGCTTCATTGATGGTCAATCGCGTCGCTTCGATGATGCGCGCATCGGCTGGAACCTTGTTACCCGCTTTTACAATGATAATATCGCCCGGAACAAGTTCCGTGGCGTTCAGCTCCTTGCGGTTACCCGCACGGAGCACGCTTGCCATCGTTTGCGCCATTTTGCGCAATGCTTGCAACGATGTGTTTGCTTTGTTTTCCTGCAGAAAGCTGACGATCCCATTGACGAGCAATACGATCAGCATAAAAATGCCATCAATGATGTGATTCAGTGAAAATGATATGATGGCCGCGCCAAGCAGAATAAGTATGAGGGAATTGTTGAATTGTTCCGCAAACAGCCTGGCGCGGGAGTATCGCCTGCCTTCGGGGATGCTGTTTTCCCCCGCTGTTTTTGTTATCTCGCGGGCGCGGACATCGGAAAGGCCGCCGGGGCCGCTGCCGGTTATATCGTATAGTTCTTCGGTGGTAAGGTTATGCCACTGTACTTGTATCATGGTCGTGGGTGAGCTTTGTCGGCTCTATTAAAAGATGGGTATGCGTTTTGTTTGCTGCGAGAAATAAAAGTGAAGCGCATGCTGCTACTACGAAACCGACAGAGAAGAACGATCGTGTCGGGAGATAGTATGCGATAAGCATAAGAATCGGAATGATCATGACACGCGCTGCATTATAGAGCAGCTCCCTGCTGATGATAAATGCCGTTGCGTCGGGAACTGTTTTGGTAATCTTGTAATATTGGCTTGTCCACGCGACCATAAGGCCTGAGTTTACCGCATTGCCGCCAATATGCAGACCAACTACCGATGTCGCTTGCGCTATGAACGGGCGGATGAGCCAAACCAATGCATTGCCAATAGATGTCAATGTGATGACATCGCGCCGCTTGCCGTAGTCGGACAAATAGCCTACCAAATAGGTCACGAGCGCAGTCACGATCAATCCGATCGAGATGACGCCGCCGAACTGTTTTATGTCGCCGATGATGAGGAATACGAACAGTGGCCAAATTGCCCTGCCAAATACTGCTTCTATGGCGTAGCCTATCCCTGATAGAGTAAATGGACGCAATTCCGATTCCTTGAAGAACGGGATGATTGATCTGACGGTCAAGTTTGGCGATGGGTTGCGTCTTGGGAAAAAGAACAATGGCAGGACCGATGCAATCAAAATCGTACTCCCGATAAAGAATGTGTTTTGAAAACCCGCCGCTTCGATCAGTACACCGCCGAAAAACGGCGCGGCAAGCGCGAGGACGGAGCCGAGTACGAATCGAGCGCCCACCTCTTCCCCTATTTTTTTCTTGTTGGCAATGCTCGAAAAATCGATATGATAGCCGATATTGAACAGGAGCCCGTGCAAGGCGCTTGCAATCGGCAACACGAAGAAAAGGATCGGGATCGTTTTCATCATGCCAAGACCGAAAAAGTAGCATACTAAAAACGGGATGCTGAGAAACATCATCATCTTGTCGCTTAATTTTTTGATTACCGGCAACAATGTGAGCGCGAACAATAAAAATAACGCTGAGTGCAGAAAATAGAACAGCAGTATCTTCCACATTGGAAATCCGAGATTCCAAAAAAAGATCGGTACGAATACGCTGATAAGGCCCTCGGCAAATGCCAAAAACCCGAGCGTTATATAGAGTGCGTTCATTTCCGTATTTGCAAACAGATGGAGATGGTGTTTGTCGTTGATCATGGTTGTGTAGTTGCGAATAGTGAAATGTGGTTAATCTTCTTTTCCAGCACGATGAATACTATTGATGCGATGATCGCCATCGTTCCGCCGAACAGGAACGGTGCCATCGGGCCGACGCTTTCCCAGAGAATGCCTGCAATCAACGAGGCAAGCAGTACGGCAAAGCCAGTCATTGTTTGATAAAAGCCTATTGCCGTCGCCGTATGTTCGTCTTTTACCATATTGGATACATATGCGACCGCAACTCCTTCGGTCAGGCCCCGATATATTCCAAACAGCGGGAATAGCAACCAAAGGGAAAACAGCGCAGTGACCGTTCCAAAGAGAAGATATGCCAACGCGAATATCAGGAAGCCTACCAAGAGAACCTTTTTTGGACCTATTTTGTCCGCGATGATCCCTGCGGGAAATGATACAGCGGAATGCGTAAGGTTGAGCATGGCGTAAAGCAACAGAATAAATTCGATCGACATGCCCATGTCCCGTGCTTTCAATATCATAAACGCATCGGCGCTATTTCCCAATGCGAATATGATACTGATCGTCAAAAAAACCTTAAACGAGGGACTTAGGTCGGCGAATTTAAAATGAAACACTTTCTGACTTGCCGGCTTTGCGCGAATATCTTGTACAAACAGGGCAAGACATACTACTCCTATCAGCGCGGGAATGAATGCAATATAGAAAATCGCACGCATGTCGATGTGCAGCGAGAACAGCAAGTAGATCGCGAGCAGCGGACCCAATATGGCGCCCGCATTGTCGATCGCCCGATGCAGGCCGAATGCCCGACCGCGCATGTGTTCGTCGGTACTATCCGCAATAAGCGCATCGCGCGGAGAGGTTCGCGTCCCCTTTCCGGTGCGATCAAGAAATTTTCCGAACATGGCCGTTTGATAGCCGGTCGACATCGCAATCACCAATTTTGCCAGCGCGGATATTGAGTAGCCAACTAAGACAATCACCTTTCTTTTCTGGTATCGGTCTGATAGCCAGCCGGACACCACTTTCAATGCATTGAGTGCAGAGGCGGCAAGGCCTTCCATAAGCCCTACAACCGTCATGGGTGCTCCAAGCGTTGCGGTTAAAAAAATAGGCAGGAGCGGGTATATCATTTCCGATGCAACATCGGTAAAAAAACTCACGACTCCCATGACGATGATGTTTCTGCTCACTTCCGGTTTTTCTCCCGGCCTTTCCGTTGCTATCGGGATAAGAACACCGTGCACCTGATCCATATGGGTCTATTATACCTCAAAATTGATTGTTACTGTAATTTTTCCATCTTTACGCCGATAAGGCGTATTGCCTTGCGATGCGGATTTTCCCGTTGATCAAGAAATGGCAACAATAATTTAAGCGCTTCAAATTCAAATACGGCAATGTCGGCCGTTGGAGCGGGCAATGTCTTTGCTCGGGTCTTTGTCTCGAAGCCCTCGAAGCGTACGGTGATGCTAACCGTTTTAAAAGCTGTGAAGCCCTCTGTCTCAAATCGGCCATGTACTTGCTTTGCCAGCTTTTTTAGCAATGCGATGATAACATCGCCTGCCAATGTGTCCTGTTGCAATGTTTCCTGTTCGCTGATCGATTTTGCCGTCCACTCCTCTACCAGTTCCGTGTCGTCCCGTCCGCGCGCCTTTTCATACAGATCAAGCCCGTACTTTCCGAGCAGCTTGTGCAGGTCTTGCTGCGTGTATCTTTTCAGTTCCGCGATGGTCGTGATACCATGCGCCGCAAGTATTTGCTCGGTTTTCGGTCCAATGCCCGGGATCTTGCGTAGTTTATTTTTTTCCAAAAAGGATTCCGCATCCGTTTCACGCACTACGGTAAGTCCGTCCGGCTTGTTAAAGTCGGAGGCTATCTTTGCTACGAGTTTGTTCGGGCCGATGCCGATTGACGCCGTAAGGGATTCCTTTTGTATTATTTCTTTTTTAATTGCGCGGCAGATTTTTTCGGCCTGTTCGTATCCGCCTGCGTGTGTAAGATCAATGTATGCTTCGTCGACACTTGCTTGTTCTATGTGGTCGGCGTGCCTACGCACTATTGCCATGATCCGTTCCGATGCACCGGCATATTTTTCCATATTTGGCGTAATAAATGTCGCGCCTGGCTTGCCTTGCTTTTTGGCCGCTTCGGACAGGCGCCATGCGGTCGATATGGGCAATGCCGATCGGATGCCGTATTCGCGCGCCTTGTAATTCGCGGTCGAGACCACTCCCCTTCCTTTGCCGTCCTGCGGGTCGGAGCCGATGACGATTGGCAATCCATGAAGCCACGGCTTATCCCGTTCTTCTATGGAGGCAAAGAACGCGTCCATGTCCATGTGCGCTATAATCTTCATATTATTCTGCGCGAAGCGCTTCCATGGGGCTTTTTCTTGCCGCCTGTCGCGCGGGAAAGATGCCAAATATAAAACCGATCGTCATGGCAACGATCACGCCGATCAGCGCGCCCTGAAAGGGAAAGAAAAAATTAAAATCCATACCATAGGTCGCTCCAAGGATAAAGGTAATGACGATGCCTCCGCCCCAGCCGATCATAATGCCAATGATCGCTCCGGTCAGTGTCAGTATCAGCGCTTCGAATAAAAACTGCCGCAGTATGTCCTGATCCGTTGCGCCAACCGCCTTACGCAGCCCTATCTCGCGTGTGCGTTCGGTGACCGATACGAACATGATGTTCATAATGCCCACTCCGCCGACGATTAGCGATATGGCCGCGATTGCCGTGAGTAGGATCGTCAGAACATCCGTAATGGTCGTAAAGAGTGCTGCCGCGTCTTCCATGGTCATGGTATAAAAATCGTCTTTGGTCGTGTCTTTTATATCGTGACTTTCACGCATGGTCGTTTTAATATCGCGCACCATCGCGGGAATCGATCCCTCCGTTTTTGCCTCGACGATAATATGGCTTATATAATGGACGCCCATGACATACTGCTGCACCGTCGTATACGGCATGATGAATGCGTCGTCGTATGCCGCCGCCGCGCCCTGACCCTTTTTGCGCAACACTCCGATGACGCGATAATTTTTATCCTTTATTTTGATATGTTTGCCGATTGGGTCTTCGGTATCGAACAGTTTTTCCGCGACGCGGGTGCCGAGTATGACCACGCCCGCCTGTTGCGCGACATCTTCGTCGGAGAATATCTCTCCATCGGCGAGTTCAAGTTGGAACAGGCGGAATATATCCTTTTCACCACCCAGCAATGCGCCGCCGAACAATTGGGAACGGTATGTTGCCGTAACGCTTCCTTCCATATATGGCATGACCACCGCGGCATCGGGAACATTTTCCTTTCTTCTGAGTGCTGTAACATCCCGTTCCTGCAATGAATCATTCATGATCGATCCTGCAAACCCCGAAAAACCCTCCGGTTGTTTTCCCGGAAGTACAAATACATTCTTTGGCCCGAAGGTCTGCACCTCGCGGAGCACAAGCTCTTGAGCACTGGCTCCTATTGCAAGAATAAGAATGATCGATGTGATGCCAATGACGATGCCGAGGATGGTCAACAATGAACGCGAGCGATGCATGATGACTCCTTCATATGCGGTTTTGATCCTGTCGTTATTGGTCATAGTATGTGTAGTATCTTTTGTCATCCCGAGCTTGTCGAGGGATCTGTAGCTTTTTATGGCAACAGATTCCTCGTCCGCCGGCTGGCGGATCGGAATGACAATCCGCTTCATAAAATTTGCATCATTCGTAGCGAAGCGCTTCCATGGGGCTTTTGCGCGATGCTTGCCGCGCAGGGAAGATGCCAAAGGCAAAGCCGACCACCGTGGAAACAAGAAGTCCCGCTATTGCGCCGCCTACGGGGAATGAAAAGGAGAAGGCGATGCCAAAGACATAATTGATAATCAGCGAAAGCGCGATGCCGATGGTCACTCCGATTCCTACGCCAATGATGCCGCCGCTGACCGTAAGAATAATCGCTTCGGAAAGGAACTGGCGCAAAATATCCTTGTTGGTCGCGCCAAGTGCCTTGCGCAAACCGATCTCTCGGGTGCGTTCCATGACGGAAACAAGCATGATGTTCATGATGCCAACTCCGCCAACGATCAGCGATATCGCCGCAACCGCGGATAATAGCAGTGTCATGATGTCAGTCACGGTTCCGATGCGCTGCACGATATCATCTTGCGTCATGATGAAAAAATCGTCCTTTTCGGGATCATCTATGTTGTGATTATTACGCAAGAGCGTTTCTATGTCGCGCGCTGCATTCGCGATGTTTCCTTCTTCGTCCACTTCCACGACCATGCGCTGGAAATGCTTTATGCCCAAAATGTATTGCTGCACGACCGTATAGGGAACGACCACGGTCTCATCGAAATTCACGAACGAACCTTGGCCCTTCTGCCCAAATACGCCCATGACGCGATAGTTCTTTCCCTTGATCTTTATTTTTTTGCCGATCGGGTCTTGTGTCGGGAACAATTCGTCTGCAACCTTTTTTCCTATCACGACCACATCCTCCTTTTGTCGTACGCTTTCTTCGGGAAAGAAATCCCCGCTTGCGAGGGTCAGATCGAACAGGCGAACGAGATCGGGCGTACTGCCCATGACCAAGCCCATGTAGGATTCGTTTTCATAGGTGGATGTAATGTTGCCGAAGACGATTGGTGTTACGGATAGCGCATTCGGAACATTCGCGCGCTCCTTGAGGTCGTTCAAATCCTTTTCCCGAAGCGAGTCGATGAACAGGGTCGACCCTGCTCCGCCAATATCGGTAGGCGCCCGACCGGGAACGACAAATATGTTCTTAGGACCCATGTTTTGGATCTCGCCTACAATAAGCTGTTTCGCGCTTTCACCCAATGCGACGACCACAATGATCGCCCCGATGCCGATGACGATGCCAAGGATGGTCAACAATGAACGCGAACGATGCGTCGCCAAACCGATAGTCGCCATATGAACCGTGTCCCATAATCGCATGTATTTATTTGATCAGATCGTCATTTTTTACCCGATGGCGATGTTCGACCCATTCATCACTTTCAATAAGCCCGTCTTTTATATGGATGATGCGTTCGGCGACCGCCGCAACATAAGATTCATGCGTGACCATGACAATGGTATGACCCTGTTCGTGCAGATCCTGCAGGAACTGCAAGATGACGGCTCCTGATTTTGAATCAAGGCTCCCGGTGGGCTCATCGGCAAAAATTACCTTCGGATCGTTTACCAGTGCGCGCGCGATGGCTACCCGCTGTTTTTGTCCGCCGGACAGCTTTACCGTAGGAAATTGCTCCCGCTCGGACAGGCCGACCATGCGGATGATATCGCGGGCAATATTCGTGCGTTCCGGTTCGCGGATGTCGGCATAGACAAGCGGAAGCTTTACATTTTCGATGACCGAAAGACGCGGCAAGAGATTGAACGCTTGAAACACAAATCCGATCTTTTTATTGCGTATTCGCGCGAGTTCATCGTCGGAATAATGTTCGAGATCTTTCCCGTCGAGCAGATAGGCTCCTTCAGTTGGCCGCTCCAAGCAGCCGAGTATCTGCAGTAAGGTTGATTTTCCCGACCCTGACGGACCCATGATGGATACAAATTCCCCCTCGTGAATATCAAGGGATATGTCGCGCAGCGCTACCGCCTCTATGTCCTCGATCATGTACACCTTTCGCAGGTGCTTTGTTGAAAGAACGAGTGGACGATCTTTATGGGAATGTTTTTCTTTGCTTGCGCTATTTGTTTCATGCATATGTGCCTATCAATTTGTTACTATGGCGTCGCCCTCCTTTACTCCCGAAACGATTTCCGTGCGCCCGTCGGACCCACGCAATCCGGTGACCACCTCGACCTCTTCGACGATTCCCTTTGCTCTGTTAGTAAGCAGTTTTATATATTTGGCTCCGCTTCGCGAAGTGATATTTCTCGTCGGCGCGTATAGTACATTTGCGCGCTCACCCGACAGAACATCTATGTTTGCCGTAAGTCCAGAAAGAATGCGGACATCTTCCTGTACGAACTCAAAGGTGGTCTTGTAGGTGGCGACACCTTCAAGTGTGGTCGCCGATAGGTCTATCAATATGACCTGCGCATCGAATATGACATCCGAGCCATACGCGTCGAGAGTCACTTTGGCCGTGTTGCCGACCTTGACCTTTGCGATATCCGCCTCAGCCACATAGGATTCGATAAGAAAGCGTCCTGATCCAATGACCGAGATTACGGACACATTGGGTGAAACGATATCCCCTATCGTTGGAACGACTTTGGTTACCGTTCCCGAAAATGGCGCCTTGAGAATGGTTTTGTCTATTTGTGCCTGATAGTAATCGGCATTTGCCCGTGCGTTTTCTACCTGACTTTTTTGATATGCTATGTCCTGCGCCGAAGCACCCGCTATTTTTAGGGTTAGTTCGCGTTCTGCTTGGTCAAGCGAGGTTTGCGCAGTTGTGATACTTGCTTGCGCATTTGATATGGCGCTTTGGTTCGTGGATTTTTGAGCCGCTATGGATTGGCGTTGTTTGTTTACATTTGTCGCTGTCGTGACGATGGTGTTGCGCGCCGCCGAGACGGCCGACTGGTAGGATGCGAGTGTTGTGGCATTCAGACTGTTTGGACTGTTAACCACATCTTGCAGGTCGCTGAAAAAATCCAAAAATATGCCCGAATGAATCTTCGCATTATCGAGTGCCGTATCCAGCCCGGTCGTGTCTCCATTCGTACCTTTGATCGCATTCAGCTCTTTTGAAAAATCCTTCAGATGGTCGGTCGATCGCACACGCCCCGATTCCGAGTCGATTTTTGCCTGACTGTTGTACGAAACGAACGAAAGCGTCGGACGATCCGTTTCGTCATACAAAAAAAGATTGTCTATCTGATTGCGAATAGCATCGTCCGATTTTGTGTAAGCGTCCGTCAGTGTGTCGGATACCGAGCTATAGGTGTTCGCAAGGTCGATGGCCGCCTTTTCTGTGACATTCGCTAAATTGCGCTGTGCATCGGCGAGTGCTATCTTTGCGTTGTCTACGCGTGCCTGCGATATGGCAAGGTCTTCTTGGCGAGCGCCTATGGTGAGCTGTTCAAGCTTTGTTTCTTGCGAACGGACATTTGCCCGCGCTTGGGCAAGCTGGGCATAGAGATCCGCATTATCTAATTGTATGACCTCTTGGCCTGCCCGCACCGCATCGCCTACTTTGACACGGATGCGTGAAACGCGGCCGCCCTTTTCGAATGCGATATCGAGGTTTTGTGCCGGCTTCACCTTGCCGGTAATGTTCACCTCTTCGCGAATGGCGCCACGGCTTACCGGTACGGTCGGGTATGTCTGCGGGCGCGTGTTTTGATAGATGGTATAGCCGCCGATAATGACCGCGACTGACGCGAGCGCAATGAACAACTTGCTTTTTAGCAGTACAATAATTTTGTGCATAAATAAATCTTCTCCCCAAATGTGTTACTCCTTATAGTATATCCGATAGTACCATGCCCTACAACGGCGAGGCATAAAAAAGATCCCGCGTGGATGCGGGACCTTGGTATTTGTAATGCGTATGGAATGTTACAGGAGCGTTGCTGCAAGCTCTGCGAGGTTGGACCGTTCGCACTTGAGGAGCGTGATATGCCCTGCCAGTTCCGAACCTTTGAGCCGCTCGACCGTGTGCGACAGACCGTTTGAGATCGAGTCGACCAGTGGGTTGTCTATTTGGTAGACATCGCCGGTCAGTACGACCTTTGTGCCTTCGCCGGCGCGCGAGATGATGGTCTTTACCTCGAGCGGGGTGAGATTTTGCGATTCATCGACGATGATAAATGACCTTGCGATGCTTCTTCCGCGGATGTGATTGATGGGCCCTATGTCGAGCAACCCTTTTGTGATCAGATCCTTTACCTTAGCGTAGGATCCATTTTTGGATTCCTTTGGTTCCCTTAGCTCTTTGAACCCTTTGGCAACATGTTTTCCTCCTTGTTGTCCGGTGGCACACAGGCTCACCCTTGCGTCCAGAAGGAGTTTCATGTTATCGAAGATCGGAAGCGTGAATGGGTCGAACTTTTCCTCGGTACTACCGGGTCTGAATCCCAGTGGCGCCCCTATTTCGTGGCAAGGGCGATACACGAGCAATTGGTCATATACATCCTCGAGCTGTTCGTACCCCGCCAATAGCGCCATAAGCGTTTTGCCGGATCCTGCCTTGCCATTGAGTGTTACGATCGAGATCTCGGGGTCCATGAGCAGTTCATAGGCGAACCGCTGCTCTATATTACTTGGCATCACGAGGCATTTTCGGGCAGGCCCCATCTTTCGTTCGATGCGAAAGCATCTGGTGGCCTTTTTGTAGATCGCGTTGACCGTCGTTTTATCTACTCTGAATTGACAGCATGCATTCGCATGAATATCGTCCAGTCGTAGCGTGTCGGCCAATGCCTTTGCGGGTATGAGCCCCTGCTGACGCACCGTATGATCATTCAAGACGAACTTCATGCGATTTGGCAGTACATGCGTTTCCATGCCGGAGTAGAGCATTTCGATGCGCTCTATCGTTTTATCGCCCAAATAATCCTGGGCAGTGATGCCACATGCATCTGCTTTAAGACGCAGGTTTATATCTTTGGAAACAATGATCACCTCGGAGTATTTTGGTCTTGGCTCCTTTTGCTTTGCGCCTTTTTTTAATTTGTCCAGTTTTTCTTGCCACGCCTTCGCGACGAGAATGATCCTGTTGTCATTATTGCGCAACAGGCCGACCGGCAGTTTGTTGAAGTCGGTTCCGTTGTAATCAACAAACAACAATCCTCCCGTTTCGGTCGGTGCTCCTTTTGCGAGCGAGCCGTGTTCGCGAAGCTTTTCGAGCTGACGCGATATTTCCCGGGCGTTGGCGCCCAGTTCATCCTGATGTTTTTTGAACTTATCGAGCTCTTCCAATGCCCAGATCGGGATAACGACGATGTTATACCCAAATTTCGAAAGGCATTCCCGATCATGCAATAGTACATTGGTATCGATAAAAAACGCCACCCTTGGTATCTCCGGTTTTGACATGACACCCTCCCTTTGCAAGTAGTGAATGTGTGCTATACCATTCCAATATGTAGCTGACAATATTCTACTTGCAGTATACCCCCGGCAAAGCGTTTGTCAAAATATATAAAAACAGCCCCTTGTGGGAGCTGTCTTTGTGCGCTTAGCGTATTTCGTAGCTGAGATAAACGGTAATGGAAACCTCTTGCGAGCCGGGTTCTATGGAAGGTGCCACAGGAGCCACTTCCATGGAAAGCGCTTTTCCATACCCTCCGACCGCATCACGGTACATTGGTACGGGTTGGTATACATTTTCGGTTATCGTAAGCAGTTTGCCTATCTTGAAATCGCCGGTCTTTGCTATGGAGCGCGCCTTGTCTTGGGCCTGTTTGATCGCTTCTTCACGCGCCTCGCTTTCTATGCGTGTTTTATCGTCTATGGTGAACGAAAGCTGTGATACGGAGTTTGCGCCCTTTTGCGAAAGCTCGCCCATAATTGCTCCAATCTTGTCGAAATCGCGAACCTTTACCAATGCGCTTTGTGTGATGGTATAGCCGACGATATCGGGCGGCGGACATGGGGTTGGTTCCGATCCGATACTCATGATCACCCGCGATGAGCAATCATAATATTGGTAGCGTGGCTCGATACTGAACTGCTGGGTCTTGATGTCCTCGTCCTTTACTCCTTGCGATTTAATGAAGCCGACCAGCGCGTTCATTTTTTCGGTATTTTGTTTCTGCACATCGGCAATATTCTTTCCGCCCTGCGTTATCACGCCAAATGAAAACTCGGCCACATCCGGGATTGCAGTCAGCTTCCCTTCCCCGCTTACCGAAAAACTGCGAAACGATGACGGCTGGATGGACTCCGAGTATGCGCGGGCGTACACCAATCCGGAATATGCGATAACGGCTACGGCGATCGCGCCGATCACCCGCATGCCGTTTTTAATGATGGTGTTTGTTTGGTCTGTCATAATAGTTCTAATACTTCTTTTATTTTTGTCATGACATCGTCTATACTCCAGTTCGACTTAAGGAGATAATACGACGGTTCGATGAGCGCTACATCTTTCAGCATTTCATCGGTCGTGTCGAAGTTCGTCAGCAGGATGATCTTCGCGCTTTTGCCCCACGCATCTTCGCGGATCCTTTTTATCATCGTGATGCCGTCCATTTTAGGCATCAAAATATCGACGAGTAGCAGGTCCGGGTGCTCTTGCAGTGCGATCTTAAGGCCTTCTTCTCCGTTGCGGGCCGTAAGCGCCTCTGCAAAGCCGGTATAGCGTATCTTATCGGCAAGCGCGGACAGCATGGATTCTTCGTCCTCAGTCACCAGTATTCGAATGTCGGCAAGTTCTTTTTTGTTCATAAGTATATTCAGTATACTGCTCCTCAAACAAAAACTCCACCATTGTCCGAGTCAGGCTGCCAGCGGCTTGGAGCCTTCCTTTGCCCTCATGCCTGCAAGCGGAATTTCCACATGGAATGCCGTTCCTTTGTTTTCTTCCGATATGAACCATATTCTTCCGCCGGAATGTTCCACGAGCGATTTCACGATATACAGACCAAGTCCGTTTCCATCAGGCTCCTTTTCCCGCGCATTGTCTGCCCGAAAGAACTTCGAGAATATCTTGTTTTGCTGGTGCACTGGAATGCCGAATCCGTCATCGATTACGCTGATTGTAATGCTTGAACTTCTTTTATTTAATTCGATCATGATGGAACCACCGTTCTGCGTATATTTGATTGCGTTCGTGAGTAGGTTTTGGAAAATGATGCGCAGCAACTTCAGATCAGCATTGATACGGGGTAGTGATCTGTCGTAATTCTTTGCGATGTGCAGGTCCTTCTGTGCGATCTGCAGCGACAGATCTTTCAGTACATCATCCATTACAAGTGAAAAATCAAGCGGTTCCACATCTACCATAAATGTTCCCATGTCGATGCGTGAAACATTCAGCAAGGCGTTGACTAGCTCAATCATGCGTTTGCTCGCGTGCGTTATTTCTTCAAGATATTGTCTTTGCTTTTCGGAAAGCGCTGCGCCTTGCTGGTCGGACAGCATTTCAATATACCAATTAATGATGGTCAATGGCGTGCGCAGCTGATGGGATGCGATGGAGACGAATTCCGTCTTTGATTTGTCAATTTCCTTTTGCCGCGTAATATCCCGCTCCACTCCCACGAACCCGTAAGGGTTGTTTTGCTCGTCAAAAAGCGGAGAGATATGCGTTTCGGCTACATAGAGCTGTCCATCCTTGCGTTTGTTGGTTATTTCACCAGAGAAGCTTTTGCGCTGTTCCTTAATGGCGCTCCACATGGTTTTATAAAATTCTTGCGGCATTTGCTTTCCCCACAGGGCCGGAGTGCTCCCGATGATTTCTTTGCGTGTATACCCTGTGGTCAATTCCGCAGCCCTATTCGCATAGAGTATCGCTCCATTCATATCGGTAATGATAACATGGTCCGATGTGCCATCTACGGCCAGCTTGAATTTTTTAAAATCTTCCGTTACTTCGCGTATTTTTTTGGCAAGCACGATATGGGAATCCCTCAGTTTCTCGGCGGTATCGTTAAACGCCGCGCTAAGATCGCCCAGCTCATCGGATGTCCCGATATGGGTTCGTATATCAAAATCCCCTTCACCCATCCTTTGTGCGGCATATGCGAGCACTTTAATGGGGTCGACGATCCTTTTTTTCACAAGATAGATGATTCCTAGTATCAATAAAGAGAGTATCGCCGCCAAATAGATCAGACTTTGACGCGTCTCTTCTATCGATTGCATGGCCTGCGTTTCCGAAATTTCCGTCACCAGCGTCCAGCCATTTTCCATGCACAGAGCGGCACTGATGACCTCATCTCCCTGCGCATTCGTGTAACTTTTTTGCGAACTGCATTGCAGAATTGTGGCAATATCGGCTTGGCGCGTCAAACGCATGCCATTGAAAAACTGGTCATCAATGACATAGCCGTCCTTATTTACCAAAAATAGGTTCATAGATGCATATCGCTCGTCAATCCCTATGAACAGATCACTTTTGATCTTTAGTGCGTCGGCAACGCTACCCGCTTTGATAAAACTTACCAATGTGCCGATCCGTTTTCCGTCGATCTTATCAGTGAGCGGTGCCGCTACCGCCAAAGCGATCGTAGAGACCCCAAAACTGTCCGTTGCAATAAAGTCGCTTACTTGCGTGGCGCCAAAGATAAAATCTTCCGATTGCAGTTCTTTAACATATTGTGATCCGTCCTTGCCTATTTCCTGCGCATCGGTGGATGCGACTACCGTGCCGGAACGATCTAATATATTGATGCCGTACATTGCCGAGTCAAGCGCAAGTTTGTTTTTCTTGAGGTGTTCCCCGAGCGCGTCGATCACTTCTTGTTTCCCGGTTCGTACTATTTCTTGCGTAGCATCCCGAATGAATCCATCAGAAGAAAAGTCTATCGTTCGGCGCTGTATGCCGTCTATTACATCGAGCAGTACGACGCGCGACGCATTGTTTATAAGCGTCAGCTCCGCAAATATCGCATCGGATATGCGGTTTTTTTGCATAATAAATGTCGCCACGCTCGTTCCGATTACCAATAATAAAATCGCGGTCAGCGCGCTCATTATTTTAAACCCAATTGTCAGTCGTTTGAATGTTTTCATATTGGTATTATGCGCGATCCTTCCTATTGGTTTTTGCGACCTCGCCCGGAAGTGGAAGTGTTATGCGAAATGTACTTCCCTTTCCCTCCGTAGATACAAATCCTATTGTTCCCCGTACATGGTCGATGATCGATTTTGTTATATAGAGACCAAGGCCGTTACCCTCAGGCTCTTTTTTGCGGGCATTGTCCGCGCGGAAGAATTTGGTGAAAATCTGCGATTGCTGGTTTGCAGGGATGCCGTAACCTGTATCGGATACGGTTATGACCGCTTGCCCATATACCTTTTTTATGGACACCGTAACAGACCCCTTTTCTGGCGTATATTTGAGCGCATTCGAAAGCAAATTTTGAAGAACTACGCGCATCATATTTGGGTCAACATTGATCGTGCCCATATTTTTTGCATACTCTTTATTGACGCTGATGCGTCTTTTTTCTGCGAATTGACTCAGTTCATCCATGACAGAATCGGCTATATCTGACAGGAGTGCCGGAGCCGGCTCCGAGTGAAGCGATCCAGTATCGATGCGGGATACGCTTAACAATGAGCTGACCAACTCGACCATGCGCGCACTCGCTACATGGATCTGATCGAGATATTTACGCTGTATGGCATTGATCGGGCCGACATCTTCATCTGACAACATTTCCACATACCAATTGATCGCCGCAAGCGGCGTGCGCAATTGGTGCGACGCGATCGATACAAAATCCGTCTTCGCCCGATCTGCATTTTTTTGCGCCGTAATATCGCGTTCTATTCCTACGAAGCCCCGCGCATCGCCCTTATCGGTAAGGAGCGGAGCAATATGCATATCCGATTCATAGATCTCCCCGTTTTTCCGACGATTTGTAACTTCCGCATGAAAGGGCTGCCTTTGTTCCTTTATGGTAGACCACATCGTTTCATAAAACTCTTTTTTCATCTGTCGCCCCCATAATGACGGGCGGTTGCCGATCATTTCATTGCGCGAATATCCTGTCGTCGCTTCGGCTGCTTTATTTGCGTAAAGAATATGCCCATCGATATCGGTGATGATGATATGGTCGGAGGCACTTTCCACGGCAAGTTTGAACTTTTCGAAATCCGCGGCGCGCTCCCATAGCTTATTTTCCATAGCCCCGTGCGCTTTCTTGATTTGGTTCATTGCCGCGGCGAGCGTAGCGCTTATGTCTTCGAACTCATCGCTTGTTTTGATGATATGTGGCTGCGCGCCGATTCCCTTTACTGTTTGCAGTAATGAGTCCCGCAACGCGCGGAGCGGGCGTACCACTAACAGCAGCAGCATTGTCACCACAATTCCCATGCCAAGTGATGCTACGAAAATAAATATCCCCATACCAAGTACCGCCTTGTCGGCTGCTTCCGTAAAAAATTGGCGCAGTTCCGTTATGACTATAAAAAAGGGAGTATTAGGTATGCGGGCCATTCCTACCAGCTCATCGCGCGCATGCATCTGATCATATACTATAAATTCGCGCGACTCCCCCAGTCCCGCGATCTCGCGAGCGACTTCGTCGTAATGCATGGCTTGTATGTCGATACCTCCGAATCGTTTCTCTTCCGTTATTTCCCGAAGGACATTTGGGGGTAACTTCCCCAAACTTTTAAAAAGCAAATTTCTTTTCTTTGCCTGTATTACGACGCCATATTTGTCTACGAGTATCGCGTTACCCTCCGCGCTCAAGTCGTCGGGCCTCAATGCATCGGTGATCAGGTCTTCCTTTAATTTTGCCACAACTATGCCAACAATCTCCCCCGAAGGCGCTTTTACCGGATGCGAAAAATAATAACCAAATTTGCCGCTGGTTACGCCGATAGCGGCATCTACGGTTGATGCGCCGGATATTGCCCCCTTGAAGTAGGTACGGAACGCATAATTTTGCCCGACAAATGATGGATCGGTAGAAACAAGTGTTTTACCTGCTTTGTCCATGACATAGACCGCTTGGTAGTGCTTGTTCGCATCGCTATTGGTTAAATGCGCAAGTAGCGTGGGATCTTGCTCTTGCGGATCGGATAGTTGTAAGTATGTTATAATTGGTTGCTGTAAACTGATATTGCGCGCGAAACCGATCGAATCCGCAAACACGCCCTCGATAACATCCCTTTGTTGCGTGACGACCATTGCGGTGTGCTTTAATACTATGTCGGTGATGACCCGATCCGCCACCCGCGTTGCGGTGATAGCCATAAGCACGCCGAAGCATGCCGTAGTCACGACAACACCGATAATAACCTTCGTTTTTATAGACATGCGTAATTTCATGTGCGCTGCATACTATTGGCGTCTCTTATCCATAAAGTATACACCATTTTTATATCCACGGTAATCACAAAATGTGCATAATAAAAAAACAACGCATGTCATTGCGTTATTTTTAAGTTGATATTTTGCACCCATTATTTTTGCATCGAGGCAAATCTTCCGGCTATCGCCTGCTGTGCTTTTTTGACTGCATCGTTGAACGCGTCGCGCATGACCGCTTCAAGCTTGCTTCCTGAAAGATCGGCGGGTATCGCCACTTCCTTTACCTCAAATGCGCCGTTCATAACGATGCGCACGCCGTCGCGCTCCACGGCAATTTCCTCCTTTTGGATTGCACTTTGCAATTCCTTAAGCTGTTTCAGTTGTTTGAAAGATTCGAACATAGACGATAATTATATGTTATTTTTCTGTGACCGTCGCGCTGATGATCGTTACCGGGTTTACCGGCTTAGACGGTTCACCGGTGAATTGATTCGGGGTTACCGGAGCGCCGGCTATTTTGTCTACCGTGTCCATGCCCTGCACTACGCGACCAAAGATCGTGTAATTTTTCGGCAACGGATAATCCGCGTGCATGATGAAGAATTGACTGCCATTCGTGTTCGGGCCTGCATTTGCCATGGCTACCGTACCCCGCAAGTACTCTCCGGTAAACGGCTCATCTGCAAATGTGTAGCCGGGTCCGCCCGTACCGTCGCCTTTCGGGTCGCCGCCCTGGATCATAAATCCGCTAATCGCCCGATGGAATACCGTTCCGTTATAAAAGCCTTTTTTCGTGAGCGTCACGAAGTTTTCCACCGTTTTTGGCGTTTGATCGCCGTTTAGCGCTATGACGATCGGACCCTCTGATGTCTGCAATGTGACTTCAATGCGAGCGTTTGTTTCCATAGTTGTTTTTGTCGTTTTTGGTGAGCTGAGTTGCGTTTCCTTTTGTGGTATTGTCGGTTTTTGTTGCGCTATGTCCAATTTTCCATACATGCCAAATCCAATAACGAGCAGCGCAAGAAATATCGCCACCGCCATGCCTTCCTTGTAATTCATAGTTTCGTTTTTGCGGTTAACTTTTTATCCATTATAGCGAACGCGGGCGCCTTTGCGCAATGTTATTTCTTCTTTGATGCCTTAGATCGATCGGTCTCGTTCAAGCTTTGCTTGCGCAACCGAATGCTTTTCGGGGTCACTTCCAGATATTCATCTTCGGCCATCACTTCAAGCCCGCGCTCAAGCGTTACCGTCAATGGTGGAACCAGCTGAATCGCTTCGTCCGCGCGGGATGCGCGCATGTTTGTAAGCTGCTTTCCTTTGATCGGGTTCACCGTCATGTCATTTCCTTTTGATGTATTGCCGATAACCATGCCTTCGTAGACCTCGGTATTTGCTTCAATGAACAATGTTCCGCGATCCTGCAGGTTGGCCAATGAAAATGCCAGCGCCTTGCCGGTTACCATGGATATCATGGAACCGAGTTCCGTTTTTACGATCTCTCCCGCATGCGGGCGGAAGCCGATGAAACGGCTGCACAAAATACCTTCACCGCGCGTATCTATGGTGAACTGGCCACGGTAACCGAGCAATCCGCGCGTAGGGATCTCGAACAACAGACGCGTATAGCTTTCTACCTGCTTCATCTGCGTCATGATGCCGCGACGCTTACCCAGCGTTTCAATGACCACACCAGCCATCTTTTCCGGCACATCAATAACAACCTCCTCGAACGGTTCCATGCGGTGTCCGTTTTCTTCATGCATAACAACCTGCGGTTGGGATACCTGCAGTTCGAAACCTTCGCGACGCATGTTCTCGAGCAGAATTGCTATGTGCATTTCGCCGCGCCCATACACCTTGAAACTCTCGCCCTCCATGAAGTCAACTTTCAAGCCTACATTTACCTCGAGCTCCTTTTCGAGACGCTCTTTGATCTGCCGGGTCGTTACAAACTTGCCCTCTTTCCCTGCGAACGGAGAGTCATTGACCAAAAAGTTTAGAGAGATGGTTGGCTCGTCGATGGCGATCGCCGGCAATGCTTCCTGCGTAGGGTTCGCGCAAAGCGTTTCGCCAATGTCGATGTTCGCCAATCCGGCGATCATTACAATATCGCCCGAGCTGACCGACGGGGAATCAATACGCTCCAGCCCTTTGAATGTAAAGAGTTTGGTTATCTTGCCGGCGCGGATTTCGCCGGTCGGTTTTTTTATAGTGATGGTCTCGCCCACCTTTACCGTGCCTTCATACACGCGTGCTATCGCAAGACGGCCCAAAAAATTGTCGTAGGCGAGGTTGAACGGCTGTGCGCGGAACGGAAGATCGTCACGCATGTGACTTGGATGCACCTCATCGATGATCACATCCAAAAGTGGTACGAGATCCTTCGAATCGTCTTCAAGATTCTTTTTTGCTATTCCTTCGCGGCCGATCGCGTAAACGGTCGTAAAATTGAGCTGCTTATCGGTCGCGCCAAGGTCCATAAACAATTCCAGTACCATTTCGTGCGCTGCCGCAGGATTTGCAGCCGGCTTGTCTATTTTGTTGATGATTACGATTGGCTGTAGTCCGAGCTCGAGGGACTTTTTCAGTACGAATCTGGTCTGCGGCATCGGGCCTTCTTGTGCGTCGACGACCAATAATACGGAGTCGATTGAGCGCAATACGCGCTCAACCTCGGAACCGAAGTCGGCGTGACCCGGGGTGTCCACAATATTGATCTTCGTTCCCTTGTACATGACGGACGCGTTTTTTGCGTAGATGGTAATGCCACGCTCCTTTTCGAGCGTATTGCTATCCATACTGACCCCCTCGGCGGCGGCCCCTGTTTGTTTCAAGATGGCATCGGTAAGTGTTGTTTTGCCGTGGTCTACGTGTGCGATGATCGCAATATTGCGGATTTCCATATAAAAAAGCCCATAGTGCCCGCTCGTAATCTAACCGCATGTGGAATTACATGCATGCTTGCCTGCCAGAATGTCAAAATTTTGGCTGCAAGCCGTTAATTCTCCGTCAGCGTATCTCGATATGCTTCCTCGAAATTAGCGGCTTTCGCTCAAAATTTTATAATTCTGGCTAGGCATTAGATTCCGAACGGGCACTCAGGGCAACGTTTATTAATTGAGTTACCATTATATCGGAAATGGTGGAAAGTGTAAAGACCTTACTCGTGCACCCGTAAAAAACCCGCCGAAGCGGGTTTTGCCGTAACGAAGTACGGGAGTTAGAGGGCGGCGATGAGCTGCACGAGCGAATCGATCTTTACCGCTCCGGGAATCACCTTATCGCTTTCGGTAAGCCAAAAGGTCTGCATGCCGGCCGCCAGTGCGGCGTAGACGCCTGCCTCCCCGTCTTCCACGGCTACGCAGTCTGCCGCGTCGACTTCCATGCGTTTTGCAGCAAGCAAGAACACATCCGGCGCCGGCTTCCCCTGCGCAACCTCATCAACCGAGGCGTGACATGTGAAGTATGGGGTCGCGCGAATACTCGTCAGACACCTAACTATCCATGCCGTCGGCGATGCCGAAGCTATGCCCATGGGAACACCGCGCGTATACAACCGATGAATCAGTTGTGGCGCGCATTCGATTGGATGAATTGGCTTGGTATTCGCAAGGCGTATCATGTACTTCCACTTCTCAGCAAGCAATTCATGCGCATCACAATGTGGCGCCAACTGTCGGAACACTTCCAGTGTGTGCACGCCAGAAAAGCGTACCGTTATATCCTCCGGGTTCACTATAATGCCGCACTCTTTTAAAACCTCCGTTTCTGCCGTCGCGTGAAACTCCGTTTGCGTGCGTACGAGCGTACCATCCAGATCAAAGATCCATGCTTTACCCATCGCTTCCTCCTCTTTTATTTTTATATCATATGTGGAGCTGTCTTCATAATCTCATATGCGCATATGCGTTGTCAAAAAACCGCCCCATTATGGGGCGGTTTTTTTATTTGCACCATGAACATTTTTTCATCGATGCCGAAACTTTTCGGGAGCGCGCGAGCATGCCGTCGATACCCCAGCACCTTCCGGCTCGAAATACGATCACTACAATCAAACCGGCTATATAGATAATGTGTTCATCGACAATGTAGCCATGCGCCCCGGCATACGGAAAGTTTAACACCGGCAGGTAATATAAGATCATGAGCATGCTTGCCAGTACCGCCGCGGTTCGCGTGGCAATGCCAAGCACAAGCGCCGCCCCGATAAGAAACAGGCCCCATTTGTTTAATGCATCAACGAACGGCATAAATTGCGATGCGGCGAGCCAGTGATAAAACCCTGTCATTGTTTGCGCGCCCATAAGATACCCGGCCGATGTCCATGCCGGATCTATGATCTTCGCGATGCCCGCATACAGAAACAAAAACCCAAGCGTTACGCGCAACAGAAACAGCGCCATTGTTTGTGATCTTGCCATATGCATATAGTATACCACAATCCATTGTTTATTTCATCATATCACGCAGTTCACAATACTCGCACTTCGGATCGGTGCATCGTTTTTCCCAAAAGACCCCTTCCAGAATTTCCGCCCCCACTCGCACGATATCCTTTTCCAGCGCAGTGACCTCTTCCGGCGTCACCTCAAACATTTCTTTCTTATATTTTCCACTCGACATGGGCTCTATAAAATCGACATCCGCCGAAACCATGGCATATTTTCCTTGACGATCCAAGAGTATCTTATAGAAGATTAGCTGCCGCTTTATCCCCCCGCCCTCGTTCTGCGCCTCATGTTCTTCATCCCCTTCCGCTTCTTTTGCTTTGCCCTCTATCTGGTTGCGCGACTTCGGCTTTCCCGTTTTGTAGTCCACTACATTCACTTTGTTTCCCGCGTCAAGAAATTCGATCTTGTCTATCTTGCCGGTCAAGCGAATCTCCGGCGTTATCATGACATCGCTTACCGCATACTCGGTAAGTACATTCCCCCGCCATGTTTGATGGTAGGTATCATAATACCCTTCAAGCGCCATTAGCCCTTTTTTCTTCGCATCCTCAAAATCCCTCCCTGAAAGCGATTGCCTCCCCAGGTGATACATAAACTTATCCAAAAGAAATTGCTTGTCCGCGCCGCGCTCGGCGAGCGCATTGAAAAAATCCTGGAGTGCATTATGGACCGCCGTCCCGAACATCTGATGCTTTTCCGGCGCCCCCGGGATACGCAAGAGGTTCGAATAGAAATAGCGCCATGGGCAGACCAAATAGTTGTTCAGGGCGGTCGCAGAAAGGCCGTTACGCATAAACAGCTCCTTGATATATTCCTTATCGCGGATATCCACCGCCGCGATCGTGCGCGGCGTGAACAGCAACTCTTTATGCGTTAGCATATCTTGCTCATACGATTTCGTTTCCATGGGTTCGCAAAGATCTCCCCGCAGTTCTCCTATGAAGAGCGATGGCAAGAGTACGCGCTTGCGTGCGTTCTCTTTCGCATATGTTACTGTCGCCGTTTGTTTTGCACGCGTCAGCGCCACATAAAACAGCCTTCGTTCATCGGCATTCTCATCGTCATCTTCTTGAAGGGGTTTATCTGCGCGCGCAAATACGGCCATGGGCAATTTTAACAACTCCCTGTTTTTCTTATTTCCCCAGTGCGTGTCGAACGCATTGACGATGTACACATGATCAAATTCAAGACCCTTCGAGCGATGTGCCGTCATCAAATGCACCTTTCCCGTTCCGTAACCGCCAATACTTCTCTTTATTGTCAATCCGTGGCGCTCCATGGTATCCAAATGAACGAACAGATCCGCAAGTTTCGCATTTCGATTTGATTCGATCAATTTTTTTATTTCATCAAAAAATGCCGTAAGTTTTTCCATCTTTTCCACCGGTTCCGATCCCGCAAGGATATGCGCCAACAATCCCGATTCGCGCATGATTACCTCCACGCTCTCCGCCAACCCCTTGTTCTTTGCCGCCGCGTTCCAACGCACCATGTTGCCATACATGGTTTGCAACACATCCGGCCGTTCCAGTCGTAGGGTTTCGTCTTTTAGCAAGTGCCCGGAACGCAGTACATCGTAGATCGATGTGCGGTTACGATTTGCGTATTCGATGCATTTGTACAGATCAAGCGGTTCAACCCCAAGAAAATCAATGTGCAACATTCCAATGAGGTCTTCAGGCAAGCCGAAGCCATTGACCGCACGCAATATGCAAACCAATTTTCCAATCTCGTTATCCCGTAAGATATCCTGGTCCGATTCTATGACGGCAGGGACTTCCATGCGTTCAAGCATTTCCAATAAAAGGAACGCATCGCGGTTGTTTCTGTAGAGGATTGCAATAGTATCCGGCGCCACTCCGTGCGCCATACGCTCCTTGATATCTTTTGCAACGCCATACCATTCCGCGTCTTCGGTCGTAAACGCACCGATGCGGATCGGCTTTGCTTCGTGCGGTGCATTCGCCCGCAACTCTTTTTTCCCGGAAATGATGCCATGTGCGGCATCGAGAATGATCTGCGTGGATCGATAGTTCTCTTCCAGTATGATCAACTCCGCAGATGGATAGAGTTTTTGAAAATAAAGAAAGTTCTCAAGCGATGCTCCTTGAAAACGATAAATGGCCTGTTTTTCATCGCCCACCACAAATATGTTCGGGTTTTGATGAAATCCACACAGTAATTCAACGATGCGGTTTTGCGCATTGTTCGTGTCCTGGTGTTCGTCCACCAACACATAGTGGTATTGTTCCTGCAATAATAACAGTAGGTTCGCATCGCGTTCCAGCACGCCAAGCACCTCCATGATCATGTCCGCATAGTCGTACCATTTTTGCTCGTTCAGCGCTTGTTCGTAGTTCCTATAGAGCACGGCCAGCTCGTCCACCTTTTTAATGTTCTTCTGCTGTTTCTGGTACGCCCCTTTCATCTTGCCCTTATGAGCTCCTTTGTCGTGATAGAGATCCTCGATGCCTTCGAATGCATGCGATTCCTGCGCAACGATTGCGTCAAAGCGTTCGGTTGAAATACCCTCTTGTTTTAGTTTGTCTATCGATGACAATATTTTCCCGACATAATAGGTCGGGTCTCCGTAGGGGCGCAGCAGTTCGAGTGGCAGGGTCTCAAGAACACGCTCAATGACGCGCACGCGGTCGACATCGGTCACCGGCTCGGAGCCAATGATGCGCGGAAAATATTCCGGGTAGCTTCCGATGATATCGTTGCAGAACCCATGGAAGGTACTGATACCGGTTGCATATGCCGGGCCGCCTATCATATCCATAAGACGACGACGCATGGAGGCAACTCCCGACTCCGTAAAGGTAAGTGCCAAAATATTCTCCGGCTCGGTGTCGGTCTTTTTTAAAATGTTTGCAATGCGCAATGTGAGTATCTGCGTTTTCCCCGTGCCGGGCCCTGCGATGACCATAACCGGCCCTTCAATGGCGTCTACTGCATGTTTTTGTTGCGCATTTAGTTTATTATATGCGGTTTGGAATATTTCTCCATTCATAATGAGGTCATTATAGCACAAACGACCCCTTTACGGAGTCGCCTTTTTTTCTCTATTACTTGACGGTAAATTCTCCGCGCACCATACCCATCCAACAACTGAACGGCAACTTGCCGTCTTCTTCGGGGGTGAAATATACGACATTATCACCCACCTCGATATCTTTAGATATCCCCAAAGACGGCACAATAATGCGATTTGTGCAGCCGTTTGGTTGTTCCGCACTGATGATCCACTTTACCGGGACGCCCTTTTTTAGCTTGGTCGTTTCCGTATCAAACCCCGTAGGCACTATCTTTGTATGCACTATCTGTATTTCTCCCGATGGAGCCGTTTCTATTACCATAGCCTTCCTTGCGCCGACATTTTGCGAAAATGGGTTCACCCATGTAGCATGACCCGCATTAAAGATCGTGATTGCGAACAACAGAACTACGAGTCCGGCAACCTTTTTAAATATCCCCCCGTTGAGCTTTGATGACCATGCACTTGCCACGCCGAGCGTTAACAGGGCCGGCACAGTGCCAACCGCAAACAGCGCCATACTCATACCGCCGATCCACATGCTTCCCGAGGCCAACGCAAACAGTTGCATACTTTGTGTAAATCCACAGGGCAGAAAGAAACTCAGCCCTCCCAGCACAAATGGGGTGCTTGCGCGGTTCGAATTACCCATCGTGTCCCATATCGTTCGTATACGCTTTGGCATGCGAATACCGGCCCGCGCAATCGAAGGCGCCAGCCCAAGAATATTCAATCCAAGCCACGCCATAACGATCGCAATCGCGATGTTGAACAGCGCTATCATATTCCCGCTGATATGTATCGTACCCCCGATCGCCCCCAATGCCCCTCCAAGTACAAAGAAAGACCCAATGCGACCTATGTGAAATGCCGTATGCGGTCTGAGGGTTGATCGCCATGTCCGCTCCTCTGTCGTAATATATTTCTGCGCGAATGCAACCACTACGCCTCCGATCGTCGCCATACATGAAGAAAGCGACGCAACCACGCCGATCAATAATGCAACGCCAAATGTAATATTTGCATCGCCGGGAGCAAATGCATCCAGCGCCCCCGTTTTAAGCATCATGCGGTAGACAACAGTCCCCATCACAATGATCCCTACCGCCGTGATCCACTCCCGTTGTACATTCCCCGATACCACGCATACAGCGCAATGCGCTTTTTTTTGCTCCTGTTTTATTTTCATGACCGTGCGCGTTAGGATGCCATGTCGTGCATCGCTTCGTCAACTTTTATTTCAACCCGCCGTTCCCACTCATGCCGTCGCTCAAAACCGCTTTTTTCCATGCGTTCCGAAATGCGCCAAATGCCGTGGTAGAGTTTTTGTATTTCTATTAATGCCTCTGGCATAGTGTGCTTTGTCGTCATCAATATCGTTTTTTTCCCCTTAAAAAACCGCCATACGGCCGGGTCGATCACATACGCCTTTCCGCCATATTCAACGATCAAAAGGTCATGGTGCGTGTGCCGATCGATAATTCCTTTGACAATATAGATTCGCGCGGTGGGAAGCTCGTCGAGGATCCAATTACCGGCCAAATGAACTATTTCATCGCAATATTTTTGTACCAAAACCGGGAGCGGTCGGTCCCCCACCTTTTTCAACAGATGCACTATCTTTTTTTGGATCTGGTCGATTAGCTCCCTTGTCATACGGCAATTATATACCGCTTTTCGTGGAATGACAAAAAAACACCCTTCGTCTTCCGGGTGTTTTTTGAGCATCCTTATTTGGCAATATCCCCGCACGCATAATAGATACCCGCCTCTTGTGCCGATTTATGCACATTGATTGCCATAGGCAACTCAGTGAAGATCGTATCCAATGATATATCAAGTGTTGTAACGGATACTCCATCTACCGGGAATACCAGCGGATACACTACACCACCTATACTTGCGCATGTTCCCGTATGAATATGCGCCGGCTGCACAATGCCTGCCGGTGCGCCCGTCAACCGCAACTCGACCTGTGTTTTTCCGCCGACGGCCGTCAGTGTCGCAGTCCCTGTTTCGCCCGAATTGTTTTGTTGTTCAAGCGTGACCACGACAGTTCTCGCCTCCGGCGCTTGTGCATTTTGGCTTGGATATAATTGCGCGATTCCATACCAAGCCGCTCCGAGTATCAATACTACCACACCGCTTATGACAATAGTCTGTTGCTTCATAGCATTACATGGGTGCTTTATTATGATACCAACTTTTATGCTGTCGCTTCGACCACGCGGCAGATCTTTCCTTAAGTATACCACATACCGAATAAAAAAAGCCCCGGCCTAAGCCGGGGTATGCAACTATTGTTTTCGGGGCGGCAAGATCGTCAGATCCGGACGCCCCATCGTCAACAGCCGTCTTCGCAGTGACTGACCGTCGCGAGTCTCCATCTTCGGTTTGTTCCTACCATACGGAATCACCTCCCTTTTGTGTGTATCTGTATTTTTGTGAAACTCCCGGACTATTTGTCAGCACAAGCGACCGCTTGCACTACATCCGCCTCAACCGCCGCAATTTCCGTTACATGTCAACCAAATCACCTCCTTCCGTATATGTGTGGGTATTTTTTACGCCTTGTGCTAATGGTCAATATATAACAAATCAGACACCTTGTCAATATCCCCATACTCTGCTATAGTAATTCCACTATGTTGATCGATGATGTCGTAATCAAGGCAAGTTCCGGCCGTGGAGGGCGCGGAGCCGTAGCTTTTAACAAGAATATGAAGAGTCTCGGTCCTGCCGGCGGAAGCGGCGGTAATGGCGGAAACGTCGTTGTTGAGGCCGCCTCGGACTTGAGCCTGCTCAACCAATTCCGGTTCAAAAAGGATATTTCGGCCGAAAGCGGTGAGCCCGGAAAACCCCAATTCAACGATGGTCACACCGGAGCCGATCTCATACTCAAGGTTCCTGTTGGCACCATTATCCACAATATGACCACCGGAGCAGACTACGAGCTGGTCAAGATCGGTGAGCGCATCGTCATCGCCAAGGGCGGCAAGGGTGGCAAGGGCAATTTTCACTTCAAATCATCGGTCAATACCAGTCCGACCCAATACCAAGACGGCACGCCGGGAGAAGAGTTCATGTTTCGGCTGGAGCTGAAGTTGATCGCCGATGTCGGCATCATTGGCCTGCCCAGCGCCGGCAAATCCAGCCTGCTCAACGAACTGACCAACGCACAAAGCAAGGTTGGCAATTATCCGTTTACCACGCTCGAACCGAACCTTGGCGTTTATTACGAATTGATCCTCGCCGACATCCCCGGCCTGATCGAAGGCTCGAGCCAAGGAAAGGGCTTAGGGGACAGGTTTCTTCGCCACATTGAACGCACGGAAATCCTTTTCCACTTGGTTCCCGCCGACTCCCCCGACCCGGTCCACGATTATACGGTCATTCGCTCGGAACTCGGAGCACACAACCCTGCCCTACTTACCAAGAAGGAGTTCCTGTTTCTCAGCAAGAGCGACATGGTTACCGAGGCAGATCTCAATGAAAAGATATCGCTTCTTAAAAAACTCAATCCGACCGTTGTTCCTATTTCGGTCTATAATTGGGAGAGCCTTGATGGCGTCAAGCGCATATTGAATGAAGTGATTAAGGGGAAAAAAATTTAAAATTTTAAATTTGAAAAGGGTGCAAAAAAATATCCATCAACTACGGTGGATATTTTTTACGATCTATCTTTCTACGATTTTCTTTGTAGTCTTCGCTTCACTTACCCAATGCCTTTTGTATATGGCCAAGTATTTCTTCCGGATGGCGTTCGCAGAGGTTCTTTTTTAATCGCATCGTTACCGATTTCTTTGATGCAATCGGCAGTATCTGTTCGATCTCGCCCATGATTGGTGAGATAATGGTAATTTGCGTAGGGATCGTTCTGTTAATTACCTGCTTTACTGTGGTCTTGAACTTTGCCGTGAATTCCTGCTGGTATTGTTCTTTGGTTGACTTGGAACTGCCGCCCGTAACGCCCGTCTTCCCGGGGCGCACCGCCAAGCCTTCGTTGCCGGAATAACGGATACGCGGGATTCGAAACATTTCTACTTTTTCTATCAGCCCGTCTCCAGCAAGATAGAACTCGGCTTCCTGTGTCCCGGTGAGGATCAGCAACGCCCGTTCCTTTTTGAATTGTGGAAATTGTTGTGCGATTTTCATATGTACTTATTATACATCGCTTCCGATGCGTTGTCATTCATTTTATGAAGCTTGTCATCCCGAGCGCAGTGGAACGAAGCCGAGGGATCTGCAGTCGCTGCTTATAAGCAACAGATTCCTCGCCCGCCATCCGGCGGGTCAGGATGACAAATATATCGAATGCACATTACAGATACCCTTCCTTGTGCAGCGTCCGCTTCACTTCCTCGGCATTGTGCGCAGCCATCAGTTTCATGCGCAGTTCCCGCGCCCCATCAAATCCATGCACATAGGCCTTATAGTGCTTTTTCATGACATCAAACCGCTTTGTTTGCCCAAATAATGTTTCAAACAATTCTGTGTGCTCAAGCATGACGCGCATCTTTTCCTGCAATGCAATGTCGTTCGCCGAAATCGGCCCCGATATTTTCATCGCATCCTTACCGGCAAAGAACCACGGATTTCCAAACATACCGCGGCCGACCATAACACCGTCAACTCCATATTTTTTTACCTTCTCGAATGCATCCGCCAGCGTATAGACGTCTCCGTTTCCCAAGAGCAACGGACGATCCTTCGCGCCGTAATATGCATCGCGCAGTTCCACGGCATGCGCGATGACATCCCAATGCGCCGGAACGGCCGACATTTCCTTTTTTGTCCTACCGTGAATCGTGATTGCCGCCGGCTCCATTTCCATGACATACGGCAGCCACTCATTAATCGTATTTTTTGTATACCCTATTCTCGTTTTTACCGATACCGGAATCTTTCCCGCGCCGCGTTTTGTCTCGGCTATTATCTTTTGCGCCAACTTGGGCGTTTGTATCAATTTTGCGCCGGCGCCTTGTTTTTGAATGTTTTTTTCCGGACACCCCATATTGATATCGATTCCGTCAAATCCCAACTCTTGTGCCAATAGTGCCGCTTGATAAAAATGTTCCGGTGTCGCGCCAAAAATTTGCGCAACAATGGGTCGTTCGGTCTCATCGTACCAAAGGTCCTTGAGGAGCGCTTCCTTTCCCGCTGAACAAAGCCCGTCACAGGAAACAAACTCGGTCCACATTACATCGGGCTTGCCGTATTTTGCGATCATGCGACGAAATGCCGCGTCGGTCACATCCGCCATGGGGGCAAGTGCAAAGACCGGTCTTTTTAGATCATTCCAAAATCCGTGTTCGATCATATACCGCTAAGTGTAGTGCATCGGCCAGTCCGTTTGCAAATGAATACTCACACAAAAAGACGCCCCTCAAAAGAAGGACGCCTTTCATGTTCCGATCTCTTATTTGAAAAAGTCCTCACTCAATTTTCAAACAAGGTATCTTATATTAAGTATACCATTAATAGCTATTCCCGAGCAAGCCCCGTGACTACTTTATTTCGCCATTACTTGGGCAAGTTCGCGGAGTGTTTCATCAACCGGCCTTGGCGCGCGACCAACAACTTCTATAAATCTGTTTCGTTCGATCATGGAGTCGTTTTTCAGGCTCCCCATGAGCGCCGCTGCTATATGTCTCGGCACGCCGCTGATCGTTTGCACCACCCATGCGATAATCGCCAGCGGGAACCATCCCACATAGATAACCCTGCTCTGTCTCCCATGCACGACCGCCCCGCTGCGCATAATCAGCTCATCGTAGCCCATCGTTTCCGATCCTATTTCGAATATCTCGTGTCCGTCCGACCTACGCTCAATCAACGCAGCCACCATGGCAACTGCGTCTTCCAATGCTATGGGCGAACATTTTGTCGTACTCCACCGCGGCATAATGACCACAGGAAATCTTCGGGACAACCAGTAAACCATTCTATATGAAACACTGCACGGCCCGAGCAGGATACTCGCCCGCACCTCCGCCAACGGCACGCCGTGCGCTCCCAGGCGCTTTCCGGTCTCCTGTCTGCTTCGCAAATGTTGCGATAACAGTTCTTTTTTAGGAATGATCCCTCCCAAATAGATTATTTGCTTCACGCCCACTTTCCTTGCTATTCGACCCGTTCGGTCGGCAAATGCCCTATCCATTGCCTCAAATTTTCTATCGTCCAACGAATGTACCAGATACACCAGCACATCGGCAGGACCTATGCTGTTTTGCGCTGATAAAAATCGCTCCGTTCCCTCGTCGGAGCCGAGGTCGACAAGCCGCCATACTACGCGCTCATGCGCTACCCCCACACCCTCTTCAGGTCTATATGACGCAATAATCGTATGTCCTGTCGTTGTAATAAGTTTTTTAACGAGCGCAGACCCTACACATCCGCGCGCTCCGATAATTGCTATGTTCATATATGCGCATTCCTTTCCTTTATTGCTTCGCGGGCCGCCGCTTCACCGGCCACATACCCTGCGCTCCAGCACAATTGCAAATTAAACCCTCCCGTCGGCGCATCAATATCAAGCACATCTCCGGCGAAATAGAGATTTTCCACCAGTTTCGAGCACATCGTTTTTGAATCTACCTCATTTAAGTCTACACCACCGCTCGACGCGATCGCCTTGTCGAACCCCAAAAGTCCGATCGGCGTCATGCGCAGGTCTTTAAGCATTTTTACTAACCGCAGCCGATCCTCACGCGTTATTTCATGTACCGCTTTATTGGGATTGATCTTTACCAACGCGATTATCGCGGGAATCAATTTCCTCGGCAAAAGATCATCGAGACTGTTTCGGAATGTCTTGTTCTGATATTTTTTAAAATCCTTTTGCATTCGCTCATCCAGTTGCGCAATCGTCAGCGCCGGTTTAAGGTCGAGAGATAAAAGCACTTCCGCACTTTTATCCTTTACTACCTCTCCAACCCGCTTACTCATATCCAATATCGTCGGCCCGCTCATGCCGAAGTGCGTAAACAAAATATTTCCCGTGCGCGCAGAATCTTTTTTCCCATTTACCAACAGTGTTACCGCTACATTGTCCATACTCAGTCCCTGTGTCTTTTTTACCCACGCGTCGGATATTTTTAATGGCACCAATGCCGGGAATGGATTTAACACATGGTGTCCCAATTTCGCGACCCACTTCAGCCCCTCGCCGCTCGAACCCGTTTCCGGCCTTGAGCGCCCGCCTGTGGTCAGCACATACGATGCCGCCTCCACCTCACCCCCCCGCAATAATAGTTGGGTCAGCTTGTTTTCTCTTGTATTAAATCCGGCCGCCGTTGCATCTGTCATTACGGTAACATTGCCGCGCTCCATGTATGCCTCCAAGGCATGCAAAATATCCGCTGCGTTATCGGATATCGGAAATACGCGCTTACGATCCTCTACTTTGGTTTTTACCCCCATGCGTTCAAAAAAATCAACCGTCTGTTGCGTTCCAAATGCCGCGAGCGGCGAAAAAAAGAATTTGCCGTTCTTGCCGCCAAGTTTTTCTATAAACTTTCGCGCATCCGGCTCGGCGTTCGTAAGATTGCATCGCCCGCCTCCGGTAAGCAGCAGTTTTTTACCCAGGCTTTCATTTTTTTCCACCAATACGACGCGCGCACCCAGTTCCGCGGCGCGGCCTGCCGCCATCATGCCGGCAGGCCCGCCACCGATAACTGCCACATCATAATATTGTCTTTTTTTCATAATTACATTCGTATTTATCACCTCAAGTTTACTAATGGTTCTGCAGATTCCTCGACTTCGCAGAGTACTGCTCCGCTCGGAATGACAAGAAAATCAATTATTTTTTGTTATTTCCCTACTGTGTCGAATATATGCTTAAAAACCCCGCCATACACGGCGGAGCTTTATGGCTTACTTATATTGCTGCGGATTGATCAAAAAGTCTTTGACCTTTTCCACGACTTCCTTGATCGGATGTTGGCTTTTTACGAAATAGTCTTTCGCTCCGAGTGCTATCGCCTGCTTGATATCTTCGTCTCCATCCAGATTGGACAGCACGATGACCGGAAGATTTTCCAGATCCCGATCGGCCTTGATGTCCTTCAAGACATCTATACCGTCCCTTTTCGGGAGCATCAGGTCGAGCAGTACGAGGTCGGGACGCATCTTTTGTATGATCGGAAGCGCAACCTTTCCATCCATTGCCAGTTCCACAACGAACTCTTCGCCTTCAAATTTTTCTTTGAGTACTCTTGCCAGAGCCTCCTCGTCTTCGACGATAACAATTTTATGCATGGTTATAGTATATCGTATATATCTCCATTGGTAAAGCACTCTTTCACCGTGGTCATTTATTGATCTCCCCTATACTTTGCACGCAATATTTGCCCGATTTTTCTATATTTTCACTTGCCTTTTTCGCGATATGCTTTATTTCCGAAACTTCGGCTTCGTCTATCTTGTCATCGGCATATTTTTCGAGAATCCTATCGATGTCCCGCTTTACCATGGCGAGCATGTTGGTAATATCGCGCTGACAAATAACTATCTTGCGTGCGCGCTGATCCCGCTCGAAGCGTACAAACAACCAGCCCGCGACAAATGCGCCGATCAATGCGAATACCAGCACGATGAAGAACCAAAATTGGGTCAGCTCCAGGCCTCCCAATACCAGTGCCGGCCTCGCACGAACTTTAATCATGCCCGATGTGACGGGGTAGCTCAGTGCCCCTCGGCCATCACGCGCGGTCACTTCAATAACATAATCTCCTTTCTTTAATGGTCTGTCGAATCGGATCGCCCAGCTGCCATGTGTGTCAGACCTGATCTCGCTTGATTGTTCAATCTGCCCTTCTTTTGTCTTGAGCTCTACCTGTAATGCAATGTCCGGCAAGGCAGTCCCGATAACATCGAGTCGCCCCTCTCCAACAAATACATCCCCGGTGAGTGATGTGATCTTCGGCGCCTCGATCGGCAAGATGTCTAAATGTAAAATGCTCTCTACACTATTTCCTGCGTTGTCTTCCGCACCAATCTTAATGAGGTGTTTGCCTGGTTTTTGCGGGTCCATCTTATATGGACCTGTTTCGATCGTACGCACAGTCCCTCCATTCTGCTGGATATAATACCGCTTCAGCCCGGACAAGCCATCACTTGCCGAGTATTCGATTGTTGGAGTCGGGCTGTCGGTCTCTATTCCCTCCTGAACACGCGCCTGAAAAGTCGGAGGTGGAGTAAGATCTATCGCCAACCGGTAATGCAGCGTAGGGCCCCAGCCGATGCCGTTGCGCATACGCACATGTAGATAAGAAACCCCTTCGCTGATCGGCAAAAAGATCTTGTTATCGAACAGCCCCTCCGAAATAGTCGGAGAAAATAGCGGATCCCTGTTTATTGCCGTAGCCACATCCGTGATGTCATCGGTCAATTGCCATGACGCGGAAAATCGAGTCGCGAAATTGTACCACGCCTCAGGGTCCCGATATCCTGCCACTTGAATGGTCGGACGCTCCGGTAAACGCTCCGCGCGCGAAGCCGGACGCGTAATTTGCGTCGGTTTGGGAGTGATCGTTTCCAGCTCTGATGAGGGCACGCTCGTAATCGAGAGGCCCTTCATCGAGGTCAACACATTTGTACCGCTACCATCGCTCGCAGTCACGGCACCATCGGTAAACACGATATCCGTCTTGCCACTTCCCTTGACCCGATATGTTATTTTTACGATATGCAACGATCGACCCGAAAAGCCGCTCGTTGAACCGCCGATGAAATTGACTTGCCCGGAATCATTTGAAAAGGTCGGCTCCGTAAGCCAGAAATTAAATACCGAACCGGTCTTGTCGACACTTACGATCTCCAAAACATCCTTGGATATTTGCACCGTTCCCTGCGCGGCATTGATACCAACCCCCTCGCTGTCCGTTTTCACATCGACCGTGAATTGATTGCCGATTGCAAATGTATCTTTACTGGTCGTTAGTTGCAATGTTGCGGCTGACGCGATGTGTGTCACGGCGAATAGGAAGAGAGCGCTCGCGACAAAAAGTGAAAGTTTATATTTCATGACTCGATTCGTGTTAATTACTTTTATTTAGTATACCACGGAATGCATATACACGCATTACCTGTTGATTGCAGACCGGATGAATATACTAAAGTCTGATATGTCGACCTTGCCATCATCGTTCAAATCTACTTGCCGTTTTTCTTCCGCATTGATCGATCCAAATCGCGTAAGGAAGATACTCCAATCGCCGATATCTATACCTCCGTTATTGTTCAAGTCGGCCCGCGTGACCAATGTGCGCGTGACCATAAACACTTTCAATGGGGACCAATCACTCTCAACCCCATTTTTATCAACCTGCTTGGTTCGAATAATATGTCCTCCATAGGAAAGATCTCGCGTATTGACCAAGAGTCTATATGCGCCGTTGTTTCCTGCCGTCGCCTGCGCGTCAACCGCCTGTCCGTCAACTTCAGCCTTTACCACACTCCCCGGCGCGGCAGAACCCGTGAGTCCGACATTATTACCAATAGTCACCGTGCGCGATACTAATTCCGCAGTCGGCGCGATGTACAGATTTTTCTCTTCGGTCGCGCGCGTTATCTTATCCATAGTATAGGTCTTGATCTGCGCAATCTTTCCGTCCTTGTCCAAGATGGCAAGCCCGAACGATTCCAGCCCGCGCAACTCGCCAGAAAAATCTACGGTAAATGTACCATCCGCCCGCACCTCAATATTACGCTCAAGCGGAATATCCTGTCCTCCTATGCGCGCAAACAATACAATAGTCGCCCCCGGATAGGCCCGGCCCGTAAATATCGCGGTCGGAGCGACATATACGCCTCCGCCCGCACCTCCACCTCCAAATGTTTGTCGCACGAAGAACATCACATCCTGCGTTGATGTGATCGCCAATGTCGAGGTTGAGCCAGCTAATCGCTCCAATGAAAGCTGCACTGTTTCCGCTACGGTATCCTGGATTGATACCGTACCAATACCGTCCACCATACTCACTTGAACGCGCTGGCCGACAAGTCCTGCGGTCTGTATCGATGATGTACTAAAGACCAAATAAATATCTTCCTGGATGGTCGTATCCAATCCGCCATCGGCATCTTGTGCCTGAACGATCACGACCGTCACCTCGTTCAACCCTGCATCTGCCGGGTCGAGTATCACATACCGATCCGCCACGACCGGGGCCGCCGTTACGATCAGTGAATCTGATGCATCGTCAATCCCTGTTGCTCCGTCAGAAGCAGTCGCATTATCTGATGCGGTGATATCCCATGTGCCCGCCTCTTCGTCGTAATAATAGAATGTCGTCGATGCAAACCCGCTTGCAAGCGTCACAAATGATATCGAGGTCGTTCCTGTTTCCGTTGTCTGAAATCGGGCCTGTGCGCCCGTTGAATTGGTATATAAGTACACAAGGTTGCTTCCCGAGGTCACCACATTTCCATATTGATCCTTTCTTGTTACGGTGTACGGCGTACTCGTCCCCGCCACTATACTGGTCTGATCGGTGATTGTGAACTGCGACACCGCTCCGGCGGTCCATGTGATCGACGCAGTGTCGGTCACAACCAACCCCGTTCCCTGCGTATCAGACAGCGCCAAGTTAACGGTCTCGGCGACCGTGTCGGTCAGCGTGATAGTTCCTTCACCGTTGACGATGTTGATCAATGCCTGCCCATCAGTCAATCCGGTACCGCTTACCGATGTCACGCCCGTGACCAGTGTCACATCATTCTGATAATTCGTATCAATATTTCCAAAGTCATCCTGCACCTGGATCGTCACCAATGAAGACGCTCCCGCTGCTAATGTTTGCGGATCCGGTTCCGGCTCAAACATAAACCGTGTTCCGGTTGCAGTCTGCACCGAGATCACATCGGTAGCATCAATAATACCCGCCGCTCCATCCGGCGCGGTCGCGTTATCCGAAGCGGTAATCGTGTGATTGCCGCTGGTCTCTTCATAATACCATGCGCTTTGCGATGATTGGCCACTGCCAATCGTTACGCTTGTTACTGCGTTGCCGTTCGTCGCAGCATCATAAAATGCGGTACCAGTCCCAGCCGGATCGGCATACAGATACGCCGTTGTATTGCCCGTGGTTACCAAGTTATTGAATTGATCTTTGCGCACCACCGTATATTGCACGCGACTCGCCGGATTCATACTGGTGCGATCATTGATCGTAAACTTGGCGATTGCTGCCGGGTCGATCACGATATCATCATATCCGATCACTGCGCCACTTTGCGCGGTAACCTGATACGACCCTGCCACTTCATTGTAATACCAGAATTGCGCCGAAGCATTTCCGGCATCGATCGCTACCGATGTGATCACCGAACTTGAAGTCGAGTTGCTACTATAAAATGTACCCGGGGTTGTTGTTGGGGTTGCCGAAAGGGCTACCGTTATCGAGCCGCCGGTTATCTGATTATTATATTGATCGGTACGCGTGACCGTGTAAGCGACCAGATCCCCGGCCGTCGCATTGATCACATTGTTCAGATTCAACTTTGCAAATACACCTACCGCAAATATCACATTCTGTGTCGATGTCGCCGCGAGGCCCGTGCTTTGCGTATCCGACAACGACAATGTTACGGTTTCCGCAACCGTATCGCTTACTTGGGTCGTTCCTATTCCGTTTTCAATATCAATCAATACCGGATTGGCGACCGCACTCCCCGTCACCAGCAGCGTTACATCTTCGGTAAAGCTCGGCACTACCTGTCCGAACTCATCCAATGCCCGAACGGTGACCGTGATTGCCGCGTCTACCGTGCCGTCGGTCGGATCGACGATCTCAAACCGCACCGCGGTCGGCGTCACCAAGATTTCATTTGTTGCATCATCGATACCCGTATCGCCGTCCGGTGCGGTCGCATTATCTGAGACCGTTATAGTCGTTGTTGCCGGCGTGTTGCTATAGAACCAGAAACTGGTCGTCGCGTTACCGGGCGTAAATGCGATAGAGGTAATCTCATTGCCACCCGCATCGGCATCATAAAACTTTGCCGTACTGGTCGGACTTGCATACACATACGCAGGGGTCGTGCTTGCACTTACGAAGTTTCCATATTGATCCTTTCGCCCCGCGACAAATTCCTTGCGCGTGTTCTGCTCCATGTCGCCGCTATGCGTCAGTGAAAATTGCGCCACCGCTCCCGGCGCAAACACCACATCTTGCGTTGATGATGCGACATTCAATCCGGCACCCTGCGAATCCAGTAGCGAAAGGGATACCGTTTCCGCTATGGTATTTGATATGGTCGTCGTACCGGAGCCATTCACAATATTGATCAATGTGCTGGTTGCGTTCACTTGTCCACCCGTACTTGACGCGATCAGTGTCACATCGTTCTGATAGTCCGTAATAATTCTGCCGAGGTTATCCTGTGCCTGTACCACCACCGTGATCGACGCATCTACCGTGCCATCGGTCGGATCGATGATCACGAAGCGAGTCGCTACTGCGTTCACGGTCAGCGTACTGGTTGCATCGTCAATGCCCGTATTGCCGTCGGGGGCCGTTCCATTGTCCGATGCGGTGATCGTATACACGCCCGGCTCTTCATCGTAATACCATGCCATTGTCGTGCTTGCTCCCGATCCAATGATCGCTGAGGTTATCACGGTTCCATCGATTGCGGCGTCGTAAAATACTGCCGATGATGAAGTCGATGTCGTATAGAAATATACCGTGGTATCCGGGCCGCTGGTCACCGGATTGCCGTACTGATCCTTTCTCGTCGTTGTAAATGCTGCGCGGTCACCCACATTGAGCGTTGCCGGTCCCGCAAGCGTGAATTGCGTTATTGCACCGTGTGCAAATGTTGCCGATGTTGTCGCAGTTACATCCAAGCCCGTTCCCTGCGTATCTGTTAGTGAAAGCGTTACCGTTTCCGCTACCGTGTTTGCTATGGTCGTCGTCCCCGCGCCATTGATAATGTTGACCAGCACACTTTCCGGTGTTGCAGAACCGCCTACATCGAGCGTTACATCGTTTTGATAATTGGTCACCACTGTTCCGTTTTCGCGCTGTGCCTGTATCGTTACCGTAATCGACGCGTCTACGGTACCGCTATACGGAGCACCGCTAAATGCAAATTTTACCGCGCCGCGCGTTATAATAAATGAAGATGTCGCCGTTCCTCCGCCCGGAGCCGCATTGATAACCGCAACTGTCGAAGTTCCAAATGCGGTCAATAGTGATGCCGGGATAGTGGTATCAATAGTAGTCGATGACTGCGTATCTATTATTAGGAGTGTTCCATCAAATGTAACTGTTGCATCGCTCGCAAATTGACTTCCACTAATCGTTAATGAAGTCGTAGCGCTTCCCTCCTCGATAGTGTTTGGGGAAAGTAGCGTAATTATCGGAGTAGGATTATTCACTACCTGCGAAACTGCGGCGGATGTACTTGCGTTGAAGTTGGTATCACCGTTATACACAGCGGTGATTGAGTGCGTACCAACAGTTAATGCGTCGGTTGCAAATGTTGCAACTCCCCCAGTCAATGTGCTCGTTGCTAAGTTTGTAACTCCGTCTTTAAATGTTACGGTTCCGCTTGGAGTCCCCACCCCACTTGTGGTTGTTGCGGTGAAGGTAACGGAATCACCGTAGGTAGATGGATTCAATGACGAGCCGAGCGTGATTGTGATATTTGCCTTGTTGACCGTCTGTGCTACTGCGGCAGAGGTGCTGGCATTGAAGATCTCGTCGCCGTTGTATGTTGCAGTTATGGAATGCGTTGCTATAGAAAGCGTACTTGTTGCCAGCGTCGCTACCCCATCAGTCAATGTACTTGTTGCAAATGCAACGCCTCCGTCTTTAAAGGTGACCGTGCCGCTTGGCATTCCAACTCCACTGGTTGTGGTCGCAGTAAATGTTACTAAATCGCCGTAGGTTGAAGGGTTCAGTGAAGAACCGAGTGTGATGGTGATGTTTGCCTTATTGACCGTCTGTGCTACTGCGGCAGAGGTGCTGGCATTGAAATTAGCGTCGCCGTTATACACGGCAGTGATTGAGTGTGCACCGACAGTTAACGAAGAAGTTGCAAGCGTAGCAACCCCGCCAGTCATTGTACTGGTCGCAAGCGGCGTTGCGCCGTCGAAGAATGTGACATCACCGGTTGGTGTTCCTACGCCGCTGGTCGTAGTTGCAGTGAAGGTTACTAAATCACCATACGCAGATGGGTTTAGAGATGAGCCCAATGTGATTGTGATATCTGCCTTGACTACCGCAAAAGCCGTCGAGGTTGCTGACCCTCCTCCTGGCGTTGGATTGGTTACTACAATCGTCGTCGTTCCGACCGTTGCAGTATCTGTTCCGTTTAGTGTGATCGAAAGTTGTGTCGATGATGCAACGGCCGGTGTCTTACTCGCACCATTGAATGTTACTGTCGTGTTCGCATTGTATCCTGTACCGGCTATCGTCAGTGTTGGTGTTGCGCCATATGTTGTCGATGTCGGCGACACTGTTGCGATGGTCGGAGCCGGGTTGCGCACCTGTATGACCGGCGATGACGCAATATTGGTCAGCGTTCCCCCGCCATCAAAACGGGACTGGGTCGTAAATGTATAATCACCTGCGGTGCTCGGTGCCGTAACACCACTCGTACCACCTCCACTGCCATAGGTAATCGTCGTCGTTCCGGCAGATGGCATGGCCAAGAAATTTGCATCTATTGTCCATGGACCAGACCCAGAAAATGACGGGGAGCCCGGGCCGATCAAAATATAATCAACAAAAATTGTATTGCTATCACAGCCCGACCCCTTACACACAATACCTATCTCCTGAACTGCAGTGCGTGTAGCCGTAAGATTAAATGTGAAGTATGTCCATGTGTTTGCGGCCAATGATTGCACGCTAAATGTTTCCAATGCCCCTCCATCCCCTAGTGCCCCTGTAGTATTGTCATATGCAACCTGGATATAATTTATTGCCCCTGATATTGCAACGGTTGAACGGAGCCATACCCCGATTTTTGTATACCCGGACCAATTCTGACCAGATCCATATTGCAAGCCAAAGGAATCTGTATCATCGGGTTGGCCTCCCGCATTAATACATTGTACAGAAGCAGCGCCCTCTATTTTTGTTGTCGCTGATGTGGAAAATGTACTGCACGCATCGTTATCATCTTCTGCCCATGTCCCCCCAGTATCCGTCGTGGCGTCAGCATTCGCCAGGACAGTTCCTATTACGCCTGCGGTTGAATTCGTCGTTGCATAACCCGCCACCCCCGGCGTCCCTTGCGGAGCAGACCATCCAGCTGGCACAGAAATGGAAATGCCACCGGAGTCCATCAATTCTGCGGCCGTAAATGTGAATGCGAATGTATTCCCGGTCGAGCTAACATCGGTACTTGTCGGTGTGACGGAGTTTGTCCCTGATCCGTCTGCGGCGTACGCAGGTGTAACGCCAAAAATGACGCCACCGGCTATTAATCCGACCATCGTGATTATACTAAACAACGATACACCTTTTTTATGGGACATGGGTATTGTTTTTTACCTTACGGTTACATTAATTGCTTCTATAAGTATACCACCATTACATTGACCGATGTATGGGGATAACTTTTTTATTGCACTCCACCGATCGTATAGTTACTCGATGGATTCCATAACATATAGCCTGCATACTGTTCACCCAACATATCTTCCGTTGCCTGTATCTGTTTTCCGATCATCGCCGCATCGTAGTCGGCACCGAGATCGAAGTCCTGCAACCATGGTCGCAGCTTCGCCGTTGTTGATGCAGTCGCTTGATACGCATCCAATCGCGCCTGTCCTTTTTGCATCGAATCCGCAATGATCTCGTATGGCCAGGCCGCAGGATTTTTATATCCCATAAATCCGCTCGGGTAATGCGACGGGTAGACCATCGGTGCTACGAAGTCGAAATAAGCGTATGCATCTTCGACGATCTGGCCGATGCCGATATCTTCCTTTTTTACCATTGTAAATCCGAATAGATCTACCGATAGCACGGTGTCATGCAACTGTTCGCGCAGATATTGCATGAATCCCCTTATCTGTACCGGATATGATGCGTCTGGTTTTGTTACGGAATATACAATGCTTGATATCTTGCCGTCTGACGGAAACCGGATGTAATCGTAATTCAGTTCGTCAAACCCGTAACTCAAGGCGTCGTTCGAAAGCGCGACCACATATTCCCCCACTTCGCGCGAAGACGGGTCTACCCATGCAAGGTTCTTTCCATCGCGCCAAAGCGTCTTTTTTGACATCGCTCCACCAGCCGCATTCAGTTTGCTTCTGTCATGCACTGCCAGTTCAGGCCGCGCCTCCGCAAGCGCCGTGTCTTGGAACACCGCGATACGCGCTATTACATAGATACCTTCATCGTGAAACCGCTGCACCAACGCCGCAAGATCAGGAATGAACTTTCTCTCCAGCTCATACCGGTTGACCGTATCCAACTGTGAATCATATGCCACCACACCGAATGAATCCTTTATGTCTATGACCACGGCATTGAGGCCATCCTTTTTCATATTGATGATCGCCTGTATCTTATCTTCGCGCCCACCAGACGGCGCGGTCAAATAGACGGCCCGCACCACCTTTGGCGTTTCCATTCTTTTTATGCTCGGCTTTTCTTCAGAAATAACAGCCTCTTCCTGCCATGCATTCGAACTCACTGCGCTTGGATGCACTAATATATTATTTTTACTTTGCGACAAACCAAACGCCGCTGCGCTCACCACCATTCCGCCCATGCCGATTAGAAAGAATTTTTTCATAATTATGCTTTTAGTATATCATACGCATGGAATATGTAGTATATGATGTGGTATTATTATAGTAAGTCTATTATTTATTATTCTGTCATCCCGATCCGCCACCTGCCTGCCGGTAGGCAGGGCAAGCGGAGAGGGATCTGCAGATTTCTCGTCCGCCATCCGGCGGATCGGGGATGACAGCCACCACCCGCCATGCCTTTAAATCCCCAAGAACTTCGCTTCAAGGACCGAGAGGATGCCGGGAGGCAACTCTCCCAAAAGCTTCTTTCCTATATAGACACCAATGCGGTCGTCTATGCACTTCCGCGGGGTGGTGTGGTTACCGGATTCGAAATCGCAAGCGCGCTTCACCTACCACTCGACCTGATCATTCCGCGGAAGATCAGCCACCCGACCGCCCCGGAATACGCCATTGGCGCCGTCGCCGAGGATGGACACCTGATCGGCGATCCAACCATTCTCGCCTCCGTTAACCAGCAATGGCTACAAGCAGAGATCAATATACAACGCGCTGAGGCAAAGCGCCGGCGCGAAACATATCTTCCAAGCGCCCAACCCATCGATACTTCCGATAAAATTGCCATTATCGTCGATGATGGCATTGCCACCGGCTTGACTATGAAATGTGCCATAGCAGAACTTAAGCATCGCAACCCTAAAAAAATCATCGTAGCAGTCCCCATAGCACCTCCCGACAGCCTATCCGAGATCAGCGGACTGGTCGATGAAGTCGTTTGTCTTTCAACTCCTGAATATATGGGCGCAATCGGCTCATTCTATGATTCCTTCCCTCAGGTCGAAGATTCCGAAGTAATAGCGCTTATGCATAAGGCTAAATAGATTCCATTTGTTCACTATCTGTTCTACTTTTGAATACGCACCATACTTTTAAAGCAATACAATCCGTTCTATAAGTGTTCTATAAACAACCATGATCCTTTTTACCTTTCCATCTTATGAATATATAGGAAGTGCTCTTCGTAAATCGCCCGATCATAAAAAAGGCGCTTTTGCAGCAAATCGCTATCCAAATGGCGAACTGCACATTACCATCGGAACCGATGTCCGCGGACAAGAGTGTGTCATTCTCGGAACCATTGCTCCCCCTGATGAAAACTTCACATCCTTTCTCCTGCTCGCCGATACGCTCAAGCAACAGGGGGCGCGCAGGGTTACGGCGCTCCTTCCCTACCTTGCCTACGCCCGGCACGATAAGATCGTAAACAAGGAAAGCCTTGCGACGGCATGGGTCGGTGGACTTCTTGAACGGTCTCGGATCGACGCCATCACCACATTCAGCCTTCATAGCGACGAAGATCGCGAATATATTCCGCTCCCAATCAATTCCCTTTCGCTTTCCGAAACATTTGCACAGATTATCATTGGACGATCGTTGACCGGCGCGACTCTCGTTGCGCCAGATGAAGGAGCTATTGACCGCTGCGAAGCGGTTAAGCGCGTTGCCGAAATGGAAACGAGTAGTATTTCATTCAAAAAACGCCATACCAAGGCCGGCGTTACTCTTTCCCAACCAAGTGGCTCCGTCACGACCGATGCGGTCATCGTAGACGACATGATCGACACCGGGCAAACGCTTATCGCCTGCTGTAAAAAACTCAAAGCGCTCGGCGTAAAACGCATTACCATTATGGTGACCCATGGATTGTTTACCGGAACCGCATGGACCCAACTTTGGAACATGGGTGTTGAACGGATATACTGCACCGATTCGATCCCGCCAACACTGATCCCCAAAGATCCGCGCATTACCATTATTCCCATTGCGCCGCTCTTGCAATCGGGGCGATCGTATTGATATTACAGATCATATAAAAAGAGGCCCCAGTCACGGCCTCTTTTTTATCTTTGCCACGCATTCGGTTCCAATCACTTTTCCCTCAAGCGAATCAATTATCGCATTCCCTTCCTTGCCGGGCAGCAACCAAACCCCAATCCCCTTCTTACAAAGCGTATCGGCAACCGCCAATTTGCTTTTCATTCCTCCACTTCCCACGGCACTTTTCCCGCGCACCAGCTTTGTCGCTTTTTTACTATCATCCACCGTACGAATGATTTCGCCGGTATCGTAATCCATCAATCCTTTCTCACCGATCAACAGATACGCACGGTCCGCGCCGATCATCATCGCCACCCGCGCCGCAAGCGCATCATTGTCGGCATACTCCTTTAACGCATCGAGCTCCGCACTGTTTACGCTGTCGTTCGCGTTGATCACCGGAACAACACCGCGCTCGAGCGCTTCATTCACTATTTTTTTTGTATAGGCACTGCGCCCGCCTCCCAGATCTTCATGCGTATACAACAGCTGACATGTTTCCCGATCGAAGATGCCAAAATAATCTTCATACAAATGCATCAACTTCGGTTGCCCAATAGCCGCGCGAAGACTTTTTGAATACAATGTATTTGGACAGCTTGCCACCGCCCCCGACGATACCAATACCACCGCGTGCCCCCGGCGCATCAGTTCATCCACTTGCCGCACCACCGACAACATGGTCTTTCGATCTATCGATTGGTCCTTTTCCCGCACCAATACCGCACTACCAAGTTTTATGACTATCTTCATATTTGTTCATTATATCCTTTCGCGGACATAAAAAAAACCGCAGGTAACGCACCCGCGGCTTGGCCGCCATTTTCATCGCATCGCCCGCTTTTCTTCGGCGAGGCAATACAGGCATCCCTCATAGGAATCGGCGCCCAAGATCATCTCGTGGTAACACCGGTGCTTCTCGCACCATTTCCCGATACACCTCTTATTGTAACATGCGGTACATGTCATAATCTCTTTACCCTTTCGATCATATTCGGGCAATGGCGTCAACAAACACAACGGGATATGTGGCCTTCCACACAGCATGCAGTGAGGCATAACATCCTCCTTTCATGAATGAATGTACCCTTTAATTTACTGGGTAAAGTATGTGAAAAATATCACTTATTGTCAAATTGTATGCTTTCGCCGATTGCATATTTCCCCACTCTTGTCCGCACCAGGCGCGATAGCACCGCATCCGTTCCCGATCGCTTTCCCCACTCATGTGCAAGCGTTCTGATATATGTTCCGCTCGCGCATCGCACCATTATGTGTACAACATGAAACGATGCGTTGCTATCAGCTTCCAATAAATCATTCCATTCACGGCTTATGACTTCCTGCCTGAAGTCGCCCACCACCCTTCCAATACGCTGCGCAACCTCCTTGCGTAATGCGCCGGCTATTATTTTTTTACGATCAAGCAGGTCAATCTCATACACATGCATCGTCCGCTTCGGCACCGTTATTTCATGCACCCTGTTCTCGCGCGCCCATTGAAATAGCGGCTTACCCTGCACCGGTTTTGATGAATATATAGGAAGCGCATATTCATGCATACCAAGCAGATCATGCGCTTCTTTTTTTAAATGCGCATCGGACATATCTCCCACTGCAACGATCATGGGCATGCCAAGCAGATCATGCGTGTCCGTACCGACGCCAAAAAGCACATCCGCTTCATATGTTTTGTCGAGTCCGTTATATGTATCCTTTTTATGTACCGCGTCTCCAACAAGCACCAGCAACACGCCCTCCGCCATCGGGTCCAATCGCCCCGCGTAGGTCATCTTTTCATTTTGATATGCGGGATACAACTTTCTAAGCGCATCAATCGTCTGCAGTGGGGTCCACCCCTGCGGTTTATATATATTGAGTATCGCCTCCATAATTCGCATCGTACCGTATCCGCGAGTGCATGGCAACCAAAAAGCGCCGGCGAATTGCCGGCGCTTTCTCGTGTCATTCTGATCCGCCAGCCGGCGGATTCAGAATCTCGTATTTTGCAACGAGATCCCGGTGTGGAAACCTTATGCACTTCGAGTATCCCGGCACGTTGCACATTCTCCGTCGGCTGACGGAACACTAATAACGCCGAGGGTCAAGTCCGGGATGACAGCTCTCATTTATCTTTTAACCCATGCCTTTTGATACAACAGCATCGATATGCTTCCCATCGATACAAGGAAGGCCAAGCAAGCAACTATCCAACCAAATATCGGTACCAAGGAAACGATAGATAATGCGATCACACCAACCACAGCGCTTTGCCATGTAACCTCGTAGTCCTTCTTTTTCTTTATCAGTTTCAGTACGACCGTACCGAACAGAATGCTTGCAAGCACCTTTGCGATCATGAACAACAACGCATACGCAAGAATACCCGCGATGCCTAAGCCCAAGCCGATGATACTTATGAGTGCGAATAGAATAGCAAATGGAATCACAACCAACACTACGAATCCACGAATCAATTCCCTGCCAAAGTGATCGATCGACGATTTGGTCAACGATTGAGTCGCCTTGCGGAACAATACGACCGCGAGCACCGCCGTAATGATCATTGCTGCCAATCGGAGCAATGCCATAACGCCGAGCAATCCGGCCATAGCCGCGCTTGCACGCTTATCGACGCGCGTTGGGCGTTCTATTTTTTCGAATTTCGTTTCGCCGGCGATCGTCGCACCTTCTGCCAATATTACCGCGTTGGCCGACCGATACGCAAGGTCGCCACCGATCGTTGCCCCTGCACCGATTGAAACGCGTTCGCTCGCGCGGACGACCACACTCTTACCCACAGCCCCATTAATCACCACCTCTCCTCCGGATATTTTTACCGTCCCCATAACTTCACCATCGATGATTACCTGGCCTGCGGCAACCAGAACATCTCCGTCTATCTTTGCTCCGGAAATAATGTGGATCATGCCGCCAGCAGCCACCACATCACCACCGACATGTTGTCCGATTGTGACTGTGCCACCTACTGCGCGAAGATCATCGCCGATACTACCCAATATGTCCACCGTGCCTCCCGCCGCGATCAGGTCCTGCTCCACATTGCCGGTGATCAAAACATTCCCGCCTATAATGGCGAGGTCGCCACTTACTTCACCGGCGATCACATTGGTTTGTGCGGCGATATACAGATCGCCCTGCTCCACCGTACCTTTTTGCAATGTGTAATCCCGCATTGCCTTAAGCTCCGCGGCATTCGATACCGCCGGGAGCAATACCACCGAAACCGCAAATGCAATAACAGCAATCCGTTGTATGTGCTTCATGTAAAAAATAAGAGCATTAATGAATATGCCCTTATTATACACCCCCCCGTCTTATTGTTCCACTCTTACCCGATTTTTCCGAGGTCCAACTCTTCGTCGATGCGGATCTGTTTTACGAATTCCGGCATGTGACTTACCAGTATCATGGCACCTTCGTACTTGTCCAGCGCCTTTGCAATGACCGGCAAGTGACGGAAGTTGATGTGGTTGGTCGGCTCGTCGAGAATCAACAGGCCCGGTTTTTGCAAGGTAAATCGTGCGAACGACAGCAACCCCTTTTGCCCTTCGGACAAGCTGCTCACTTTTGCGGCAAGCAGATCACCGGTGATCAAAAATCGTGCCGCAGCGCCGCGGATGTCTTGATCGGTCGCGTCAAGCGCAACTTCCTTCAATACATCGTACGCACTTGCATCAAAATCGAGCGTGGAAAAATCCTGCCTATAATAACCGATGATCGTTCCGTTTTCGATCTTCATTCCTTTTTCCGTTCCATTGTACAATGCTTCGAGTAATGTGCTTTTACCGATACCGTTCGGCCCCGTAATAAGCAGGTGCATCTTCTTGCGCAGAATCAGCTCAAATTTCTTTCCTATGCGCTTATGGTCCTTGACGATAAATACCGACTCGAACCGGACCGCGGGATGGGATATATCCTGATTACCAATAGTAAATGCCGGAATCGTCTTGTCTTCGCGCCGTATATCAACCTTGTCCTCCTCAAGCTCCTCTATTTTTTCACGCATGGTCGCCGCAACATTGCGCAACTTGCCGCCCTTTTGCGCAAAAAAGTTCGCCTGCTCTTTGCGGTTTGAAATATCTTTTTCCAAACGCGCGTTCTGACTGCGCTCGCGCTCAAGGCGACGCTTGATCTCTTCCACTACCTTAAAATAATCGCCAGTATATTGTTCGATCTTTCGCGTGAATACATCCAAATACAAAACTCCGTGCGTGAACGCATTTAAAAACTCTGCGTCATGGGAAATGACCAAACAGGTCTTGTCGTATGCCTTCAGATACGCCGTCAAATGGGCGATACCCGCCTTGTCCAAATTGTTCGTCGGTTCGTCGAGTAACAGAATATCCGGCTCTTGTATCAACGCCGACGCCAACAGCAAGCGCGCCTGCTGCCCGCCGGAAAATGTCTTCATTTGCCGATCGAGCGGCGCATGCAAATTGACCACTTCCAATACCTCCGCGATCTTCGGATCAATATCATACACCTTACGATCAAACATGCTCTCAAAAAAATCCTTCACGGTCAGCTCAAGCTGTTCGCGTGAAAGCACCTGCCGCGCAATGGCGATCGATGCATCTTTTTCTATGGCAATAGATCCTTCGGTCGGCTCCAGCTCCCCTAACAACAGTTTGAACAATGTGCTTTTCCCTGCGCCATTCTGCCCCATGATGGTCACCTTTGCCCCCTCGCGCACCGAACAATCCGCCTCTTCCAAAAGAGGGCGGTTGTGCTGGTATCCAAATGATACTTCGTTGAATCTGATGATGATGTTTCCGTGTGCCATGGTGTTAAAAAAATCGGCCTGTGCCGTACTTATGGCCATATAATAGCATAATCCATATAATTTGACAACACCACTTGTAACCAACAATATTTCCCCTACTACTCCTTAGTGCACCGATTCCAACCGTTCGACGACAATGCTTCCGTCTTCATTGGGAACACCCATTACCAATACGCGCTCCCCCTGTTCAAAATTGGCCGTATTGCAGAACAATGGGATCCCCTTCTCGACCACACATCTACTTTCCGTCGTGAATATGAGCTTTCTCGTCAATGCCGGAGCGCCCGGCTGATCGTATATCAATACCCAATCATCTTCCTCAATTTCACCCGTCGCCATGTTCTTTATATTTCCCTCTTGCATAAACAAAGCGGTCGGCGCGACATCCTCTGTTGTCCGCTCCACAATGGACTTTCGGTCGATCTTCAGCCCTTCCACTATTTCCATTGCAGCGCGTCCGCGTTCATAGAGCGCGCCAATGTACACACCCAGCGCGAAAATGCCGATACCCAACAGCACTGCCGCAACCGTCGAATACCATGTGACCTTGTTCCATTGTATCTTCATATCTTTAGTCGTTTTTATGTGCCGCGATCGCATGCTTCATCGCGTTGATGAATAATCTATATAACCCCGCGTCTTCACGGAGCGCATCCCTTAATTTCCTACTGATCATTATTTCAATGCCCCCGCCCGACATGCCCTGATTGCAAATGTTATTCGGACTTTCCGGGGCAAGTCGTCCGTCAAACGACTGCATTGCTATGTCGATCTCGGATAAGCGTGTCCGCATCTTCTCCGCAAGTCTTTCATCCAACCCGCCCACCATCACAAACTCATGTTCCGTATCGTGGTGCCCATGAATGCAAACCACCGTTTCGGCAACCCGAACCATATCTTTTGCCTGCGGCTCATCGAAATATTCGCTTGCGATATGCAATTCTCCATTTCTTTCCTTTCGTGTGCCTTCAAAGACATAGAGGTCATATTCCTCGCCCGCAAGAGCGGTTGCGATATCGGATGTGAACGGCTCTATGAGCCCTCCATGTATCGCCATGATCAGATACGGGCTGTTTCTTTTGTGCGCCACGATCCGGTAATCCTTTCCCTCAACCATGCGCGCCGCAAGATCGTCGAATTTCGAATACACATCTATCATAACTACAGTATACCCCCACACCAAAATGCTTCGCAAGTTGGTATAGGGGTAGGCCCGATTTTGACAGACTTGGCATAATCCCGTACCCTTTTTGCAATGAATAACGGCATATCCAAACCAACACTAGTCCTTCATATCTGTTGCGCCATTTGTGGCGCTTATCTTTCCGAACTGCTCAAAGACCGGTTTACGATCATTTATTATTACTACAATCCCAATATTCATCCGCAGGAAGAATATGAACGCCGCAGGGATTCGGTAATCAAGCTTGCGTCCCTCTATGGCTCGGAGTTCATCGAAGGCGACTACGATACGCAAAACTGGCATAAGGCGATCGCAGGTTTTGAGGGCGAACCCGAGGGTGGAAAACGATGTCCGCTTTGTTTCCGCTTGCGTCTTGCAAAAACCGGCGAGCTTGCGCTTGCAAAAGGCGCAACGCATTTCACCACCACGCTAGCCGCGAGTCCGTATAAAAACGAGGATATCATCGGGGCCATCGGTACGGATATCGCAAACAAGCTCGGACTTACCTTTCTTACCATGGCCGACTTTGGCGAACCCAAAAAAGACATATGGGCAAAGACGCGCGCGCTTGCAAAAGAGCACGGCTTTTATCATCAAAATTATTGCGGATGCATATTCAGCATTCGAAACAAATAACACCGGCCAAGGCCGGTGTTATTTGTTTTCTTTTTTAAATACTCTGTATGAATAGACCACTGAAATCAGCGTGCTTGCGAGTATCGGTCCTACCATGAACCACACTGCATATTGCGGGAGCACCACCCCTGCCAATATGACCACCCCCGATACCTTGAACAATCTACTCCCCAACGCATGTGTCTTGTCCCATACCACATCACTACTCATCGTCCACGGCGTACGGATTCCAACAAACCAATTGCGTTTGATCCCTTTAAGCAATGAGCCCATGCCGTAGAACATACTGGCAAATGCAGGCATAAGCGCAACAGTCATCGAAAACAAGGCTCCTTTGCTCCATAGCATGATCAACACAAACAAATAGGCCATAAATACGGATAGCAGTAATGCAAACCCTTCGAATTGCTCCCTGAATGCTTCGATATTTTTCCGCAACGGATCGATTTTCGGGATCAACACGAACAACCCCTGCACAAGCAGCATGATCGCGGGAATCAGAAACAACGCAAATGCCTTTCCCGCATATCCATCCGCAACGCCGGCCGCATTCCAATGCGTTGCCATGCGGGCCGGCATCCCGTCGTACAATACGATTGCAGTTACCCATGTGAGCCCGATCACGATCCATGCAATTGTCCCCTTGATCGTTTTCATATGCCTCTATTGTAGCATATTTCCAATCGCTCCCTTCCACATATCCATACCTCTATACAACCTATTGACTTTCGTTTTGCCCTATGCGAATATATTTATACGCAGCAGCGAACAGCAGTTTGCCAGTCGTAAGATTAGTAAAAGGTTTCGAGCTGCTGCGTATGTAGAACACCTCTTCGGAGGTGTTTTGCATACGCACTCCTTTTCCTGTCATTCCCGCGGGTAAGGGCCTGTCCTCGACCCAATCGGCACGCACCACACAAAAAAACGGAACGCTTTATGCGTTCCGTTTTTTTAGAGTCGGCAGCGAAGTGGTGATATGCAAATTGCATTTGCATATCACACGAGCGACCCGATTCCAAAAATTATTTTGATAATTCTTATCGTTCAGATTTACCTGCGCTCTTGCGCGGCTTCTTCCCGAACATTCGCCCATGAGACGAACCTCCCCGATCGCTTTTTTTGGCCGGACCACGCTGGACCGACTTGCGTCGATCTTCACGGTTGCCGGATGCGATCACACGCTCACGCGGTGATCGTTCTCCCATTGCGGCAGAAGCGGACGGTGTTGCCGCGGGCCTTCGTGCGGGCGCTGTGCCTGCATGTGGGGCTCGCGTTTCAAACATTGGCTTTCGCGGTGCGAAGCCTTCGCTTCGCTCACTGCTGCGCCCAAACGGACGACGCGCGCCTCCCCGCTGTCCGCCAAAGCGGCCACCACGGGATTCCCGGCTATCTTCTTCCTCTTCACGAAATGCGGGCTCGCGATGCGGCGGCAATTCCGGAAGCTGCAAGGAAGGTATCTGTGACTGAACCAATCGCTCGATGATGCGCACCTTGAACCGCTGATCTGGTGCCGCAAACGAGATCGCGCGGCCCTTTGCGCCTGCGCGGCCCGTGCGACCGATGCGGTGCACATAATCTTCCGGACTATCCGGAAGATCGTAGTTGATGACCAATTCAATTCCCGTTACATCAATGCCGCGTGCGGCGATATCGGTTGCAACCAATGTGCGATATTTGCCTATCTTAAAGCCAAGCAAGGCCTCCTTTCGCTGAGACAGCGATCGGTTCGAGTGTATCTCGGCCGAAGTATGCCCCATGCGCTTGATCGCGCGACAGATCTTCGTTGCGCCATGGCGCGTGCGCGAAAATACCAACACCGTTCCCTGATAGGTTCCGAGCAAAGATTCCAGCAAACGATCCTTATCGTCCTTGCGAACGATAAACATTTCCTGAATGACATTTTCCGCCGTAGTACCCGAACGCGCCATTTCAACGCGCACCGGCAGCTCCATGTGTTTTTGTGCTATCTTTACGATATCTGCCGGCATGGTCGCGGAAAACAACAGCGTCTGTCGCACCTTCGGCAATGCCTCAAATATCTTGTTGATCTGCGGCGCAAATCCCATGTCGAGCATGCGATCCGCCTCGTCGAGTACCAACATGTTCACACCTTCCAATCGGAGCGTGCGCTGGTTCATGTGGTCAAGAAACCGACCCGGCGTTGCTACGATAATGTGCGGGTTTCTGCGCAGCATTTTTTTCTGCACTTCGATGGATGCTCCACCGATCAGAACTGCGGTATACAATCCGAGATCGCGGCCGATGGCCTGTATCTGTTCGTCAACCTGCAATGCAAGTTCGCGCGTAGGGACCAAAATGACGCCCTGGCTGTTGCCGCTTGCAAGACGCTGGATCATCGGAATACCGAATGCAAGCGTTTTGCCCGTTCCCGTTTGCGCAATGCCGATCATATCCTTGCCGCTGATGGCGACCGGAATAGCCTCATGCTGAATGGGGGTCGGTGTGGTGAATTTTTTCTTGTCGAGGATCTCGAGCAATTTCGGCGCAATGCCGAGCCCGTAAAAACCCTCGGTGGGTTTTTTAGTTGTCATACATTATTGTTTGAAACGCGCCATTTTGGATGAAATGCAAGGCGCCGACGAGGCTTGCAACCAAGGTGTAGTAAACTACTCCGCGGGAGCAAACGAGGAAGGCAACGATGCAGTTCGCCAAAATTGTGCATTTCGGTTGTGTGATTCCTTATGGTAACTCGAATCACATAGCAATAACATGACAAGAAGTTCATTCGCCTACGGTCTCCGTATGTACGGGTGGCGATAAGGAATCCGTCGGCGTCTTTCGAGACCGAACTGATTTAATTTGAACTGACGATTCACTATACAATATATAGTATTCGGTGTCAACCTAAGTTGCGCATCGCTAAAATCTATCATTCCGGCATAGGCCGGAATCCGCTTTTTCCTACTTTTTTAGTAAAAGTAGGGCAAAAATCGCGAGCGAATAAAAATGACGGAATGGGCTTGAAAATTTCTTACGAAAACCCGAACTCGCTCCTGCGCGCCGCTCAAACAACGGGTTTTCTGAGGAAATTTTTTGCGCCCATTTTATCCGGCATTTTCACAGGCTCGCACTGAGAATACAGAATGTGGAAGCGCCCTATTTTACAAGCTCGCAGACATAGTGCGCGGATAATTTTATTTTAAATAGATTGTATGGGTTAGATAGCCGGCGATATAGTCCGCATTGAGCCGATTTGCCTTGTCTTCCTCTATTTTTTTGATCAGATCCATAAAAAACAGGTCTACATCTTTTTCTTCGTGATAATCCGTCAGATTCCGTTTATTGAAGTAGCTTGTCAGCGCGTCGATGACCTTTTTATAAAAAGCTTGATCGCCTACATTTGCGGATGCGAGATACAGCAGTACCATATATGCCGGCGATGCCTTGGCATCGGCGAGCGCTTCCAGCTCGGTCGATAGTGATCCGAACAACGGATGCTTTTCGTCTCCTTTCATCAACGCATGATATGTCGCCGACTTTGCAACCAATTCATCGAACAACAGCTTTGCATCGCGCGAGATCAACGATTCATATATCTTTACCAAATTTGCCTTTGTCGCTTTTTCTATCGCATCGATCTTTAACTCGTGACGGAACAAGTGAAACACATTGTAATACTGGCGCAAAAACCGCTCTTGCACGGTATGATTGACCACATTATCCAAGAACATATTCCAACCCTTAAATGCATCGTCTATATTCATACCCTTTCGCTCCAGCTCCGACAACATTTTATTTTTGATAAGATCGCCAGCCGCCAGCGGCACACCACGGTCGTTCAAGCCCTCAAACAGCATAAACGCATCCGCGTGCGAACTGACCTCTATCATAACCACCAAAATAGTATCTACCCAAGAGAGTAACTTTCTCAAACCGTCCACATCGTATTCCTTGAGCCGATCAAGAAAATACGCGTACGCCTTGTATATTTTTCTCACCTTTTTTCCCTTTACCTCATCTCCCATTTTTAACAAACCAAGGTCCGCCAAAAGCGCCCCATAATCGGCGAGATTCCCATGCTGTTGCGATAAAACCACCTTCATTTGCAAGCCCGCCCCTTCATGTACCAATCGCGTTTTAATGGTCTTCAGCAGATCATCCACCGCAGCGAATCTATTATCTGACCTGTCTTTGATGGTCGTGTAAAGCGCGCATAGCAACAACGAAATAGTCGCGAGGCGTTGCTGCCCATCCACAACCTCCAACTCCTGCACTTCCGGAATCGACGGCGTTTCGTTTTTGACACACAGAATCGAGCCGATAAAATTACCTTCGCCGTTACCCTCCAGCATATCGTCGAACAATATCTGCCAGTTTTCACGGGACCAAATATATTCCCGCTGGAACTTCGGGATTACATAGCGGACATTCCCACTCTCCCTAAAAAGGTCGGCAATGGTGTAGTGGTTTGTATTGTATATCATAAGCCGATTAGTATCTCTGCACGCATTATATTCTCTATGCTTAGTATACCACGAAGATGATTCCCGCCCTATATGTCGTTATCGATGAAACCCAAGATCCGCAGGATTATCATCCCCGGATACGCGATGTACCGAACCACCTTGCGCCTCAAATGCATCGCGTAGTTTTTTCACTTCAAATGCAAGCACGCGTGTTTCAGGCGCTATTCCCTCCACCTTGATGCGACCCTTTGACCAATAATCGATGATGATCTTACTGTCGCCAAATACATCCTTCACTCCTTCCCGCAACGCAAGTTCTATTGCATGCTTGCACGCGAGCAATTCTCCGTAATTGTTCGTTTTATCCGCGGACAGCAGATGCTTGCCATGCTCGTTGATAAACTCCTTATCCACAATCTTCGCCAGCAGGTCCGTGCCATTTTCATCCGTCACGCTGATCTCGACGCCTTTCCCCCGGCCCGTGCCCGCATCGAAATAAATGCCCGGCATGTTTTCCTTCTTTACCTTTACTTCATAGCGCGCGCCCGCATGCAACCATGCCTCCGCCTCCTGTCGCGTCTTAAACCCCTTGTACCGCGCATCGCGCTTTCCCGACACGATCGCCTTGCACTCTTCCCAACTATCCGTTATCCCCTGCGCGCCGATCGAAGGCACGCTATATGCATACTGTTTTTTCGGTTTCATATGTTTAATTTCCGCGGATGGCATTTCTTATTGCGTCGAATATTCGCTCCACTTCATCGGAGGTCAACCGCTGTACTTCCTGTCGCTCTATCAGGCGTATCAGCTGATCTACTCCGACCACATATGCATTATCGATCTTTTGCAGATCTACGCCCACTCGCGCGTACTTGCTTGAAAACACCACAACCGGCTGTATATGCAATTGTTTCGGCATGCGCCGCTTTAACGCATCTTTCAGCGCATAGGTTGCACCCCATACCTGCCGAATGAAATTTTTGTCGAACGGCTTTTCGTTCCGCAACAACCGCCCACCCTCGATGCGAATTCGGCCTTTATGGCTTTTTACTTCAATGACCCATATACCCGTAGGACCCACTACCACAAAATCGATATCTCCCTTGTTGCCGATCACCACACTTCCCAGCACGCGAAATCGATCATCCAACCCCTTAAGTGCCACGCGCACACCCGCTTCACCGCCGGCGCCCTGCGTACGCACGCGAATATCACGAAACACGCTCCACAACAGTTTCAAAAGAATGCCTATCACGATCACATGCACGGCGAGTGCCGCACCCGATCCACCCAACAAAAGGTACAATGGTTGCACAATGCTTGTGCCAATTAACACGATCAATAACCCCGCCTTTCCGATATTCTTTACGATCTGCCATTCGTTATGCGACATATGCTTCAGTATATCGGGTATTTTCCTTTTTTCCAACAAAAACCGCCGATATATCGGCGGTTTTTGTTAATCCCATTCCTCTGCATCCATGCGCATTTTGATCTCTTCGTTGAGCATCGCTATTTGCTTTTTATCTTCTTCGAGTATCTGCTTCATTGCACCGATACTGTGGCACTGCGCCTTATCCGCATCTTCGATATAATGCTTTTCCAATCGCCACACGGTGTCCAGTTTCGTGTGCAATAGTTTTAGCAGGTCGTAATTTATGTTTTTCATATTTATTTCACTTCGATATTTTCATACCGACCTTTTTCTTAGTATACCCCGTAAAACGCTCTGCGTCACGGGGCACGCCACCTCCCCTATTGTACACTGTCATGCAATGCGATATTATAAACAACATTACTACTTATTTAACGAATTATGCCTGCTAAAAAAACAACAATCGATAAACCCGTGTTTGCCGTAAAACGATCCCGTGCCGGCGCCGGACTCGGCCTGTTCGCAGTGACCGATATTCCCAAGGGGGCGTTCATCATCGAATACACTGGCGAAAAGATCGCCAACGCAGAAGCAGACCGCCGCGGCGGACGCTATCTGTTCAACATCAACACCAAATGGACAATCGACGGCAAAGGGCACCACAACACCGCCCGCTACATCAACCACTCCTGTCGACCGAACTGCGAATCGCGCGTTGCCAAAGGCATGGTAACCATCCACTCGATCAAAAACATCAAATCAGGGGAGGAGCTTTCCTATGACTACGGTACCGAGTACTTCAAGGAATATATCAAACCGCTCGGATGCCGCTGCGACAAATGCCACGCCCGGCGCATTGCCTAACAAAAACGACCCTTTCGGGTCGTTTTTGTTCATATTATTTTAGTACGAAGACTGCTGTACTGTTTGGAATGTTGCCTCGGTTGAGGTTGCCACATTGCCGGTAGCATCGGTGGACGATACCACATAATAATAGGTCGTACCCGCTGTAAGATTGTCGATCAACAGGTCATGACCCACCGAAAGCGTCTTCTCGACCGCCGCCGGAACTCCCGTCGTTACTACTGGAGTCGATGTGCCATACCATACCTTGCCGGTTGCCGCTTCGTTCGTGGTCCATGTAACGCGCGAGGAAGTCGCCGTAATACCCACCACTGAAAGACTGGACATGATCGGAGCATTTGTATCTGGCAGTGCTGCCGTCACAAATGAATATTGCGCCGACATCGCGGTATTACCTGCCGCATCCGTAGAACCGATAATGATATAATAGGTCGTATTTGCAGAGAGACCGGTCAATGCGACCGAGTGACCCTGCGTCAATGTTGCCGAGCTTACCGACGATGCGGTCCCTGTGGCAACCGGTGTCGATGTGCCATACCATACCATGCTCGTTGCCGCTTCGTTCGTGGTCCATGTTACCGTTGTTCCTGTTGCCGTTGTCCCCGTTACCACGATCTGCGTGATCACCGGAGCAACGACATCAGGCGTCGTGGTCGCAGTCGGTGGCGTCGATGTCGCCGATCCAATCTTTGCCGCTATCCCTGCCGGCAGCGTTTGGCATACCGGAACGATAGGTGCATTGCCGTTCTGCTTCTTGAGCCATCCCGGAGCGATCAAATGTCCCGGCGGTACGATAGCACAAATCGTCTTTGCACCATTGCGCACTTCCGTTGTTACCTTATTTTTCTCCAACGCCGCTCCTATTTTTTCAAGCGTTTTTGGCCCGACATTGCCCACCTGATCCAAGCCGTTTGCCCGCTGAAAACGTTTTACCGCCTGCGCGGTCAGTTTTCCGTAATAACCCGTGATGCGCCCTTCCGGATAAATAGTCGAGTCTGCCGCCAATACCGCCTGTAACAATTTTACATCTTCACCCTCCGCGCCCTCGCGCAACTGACTGATCAGTTTAAGCGTATCCTTTATTTCGCCCCCTGTTGCCACTACCTGACTTTGCGCCTGCTTGATCGCTTGCATCTGCGCGTTCAGGCTTTTAATTTGCTCTTGCAATGTCTGTATCAGCGCCTGCAATGACGCGGTCGTTGTCGTTGCCGTTTGTGCCGAAGCGACAAACACATTTCCGAATATGAGCCCTGTGACCATTAGACCGGTCACCCATTGTTTTATATGCATGATTACTTTTAGTTAGGTTTATTATTAAGTATAACGCATTTCTACCCTATTTTGTTACATATCTTCCTTTTCTCCGCTCTTTTCCAGCTCAAGACATGCCGAATTGATGCAAAACCGCTTTCCGCCCTTTCCCGCCGGACCGTCATCAAACACATGCCCTAAATGCGCTCCGCATTTCTTGCACACCACTTCCGTGCGATGCACTCCTCCAGTCTCATCCGTGCGCAATTCGATATGTTCGAGATTCGTCGGTTCAGTAAAACTTGGCCACCCCGTTCCCGAATCAAACTTCGTATCTGAAGAAAACAATTCCGTTCCGCATATGGCACACTTGTACATTCCTTTTTCGTGCGCATCCCAATACTTTCCGGTAAACGGCGCTTCCGTTCCCTTTCCCCGCGCGATGCGGTACAACTCCGGCGGCAATTCTTCGTCTTTTTTCATTGTTTTGCATGTTCTTTTAGCAGCTCGGCAAACTGCTTTTGTAACTTTTCCATTTTTGGATCAATGACCGCGCGACAATACGGCGCGTCCTTATGGTTTTCGTAATAGCGCTTATGATAATCTTCCGCCTCGTAAAATACTTCGAACGGTTTTAATTCGGTAACGATCTGGTCCGAAAAGGAACCTGCGATCTTCTTCATATATTCCTCCGCTTGCACCCGTTGATCTTCGCTTGTATAAAAAATTGCGGACCGATATTGCGTGCCAACATCGTCTCCCTGCCTGTCTACCGTGGTCGGATCGTGGGTCGCAAAAAAGACCGTCAACAAGTCATTGAACGAAATCTCGTTGGGGTCAAACTCTATCTTGGTCGCTTCCGCGTGGCCTGTCGCTCCCGAACTGACCGCCTCGTATGTCGGGTCCGGCACATGGCCGCCCGAATACCCGGGCGTTGCCAAAATAACACCCTTGAGCGTATTAAAAATAGCTTCCGTACACCAAAAGCATCCCCCGCCAAAGACCGCCGTTTCCGTTTGTTGTTTCATCTTATTGTGCAATTCCCAATTCCTTCTTGACCGCGCGTATTACATCGTCCAACTTCCAATTTGATTTTATCAAGAAATAGGAAAAATCCATCACCCCTTTTTGTCGCACGATCTCATCGTCTGGATTCAGATTGGTCAATATGATGACCGGCACCGCCTTGCCCCATTCGTCTTTTCGTAATTCATTCAGCATGGAAAGCCCGTCCATTTCCGGCATTATAATGTCGAGCAATATCAGATCAGGATGGTCAAGTAATGCGCGTTCCAATCCTTTCTTGCCGTTTTCCGCAGTGCTCACCAAAAACCCTTCCTGCGTAAACTTGTCAACGAGCGCATTTGCCTCCGGCCTATCGTCCTCCACGATCAATATCTTTTTATCCATAGTACTTATAGTATACCATATGCACCTTTTATCAGGCGTGGATAACCTTGCGTGTGTCTGCGCCACATTCTATACTTAGTACATGAACACACCAACCACTATGTGCAAAGGGGGGTCATGCCCCGGCGTTTCCAGCTGCATTTACGGGATGGCATTTCTCGGAGCCGCTGTTTACTATATTCAGCAGGCGACTACATTCGGCGAAGGAGCGCTCGGCCTGCTCAAAGCCATTATATGGCCCGCGCTACTCATCTATCGGACGCTTGGGTTTCTGGGCATGTAAATCCGACAAAAAATCGACCATTTGGTCGATTTTTTTGTCTTCGTCATTCGGTCGTATTGCCGTCGAATTCAGGACTATCCGCTTGCGCTTCCGCCTTAGTCGCGCGCACAACACCATCTTCATGATGCGGTGGCGAATAGATCGTGTACAGCTTCAGATCTTCGGAATCGGATGTATTGATGATGTTATGTTCCGCACCAGCCGGAACGATGATCACCGATCCGTTGCTCAATGCATATTCATTACCATCGATGATACATTTACCCTCCCCTTCCTCGAAACGGAAGAATTGATCATTCTCTTCGTGCACCTCCATGCCGATATCCTCGTTCGGCTTAAGGCTCATGAGCACGAGCTGGCAATACTTTCCCGTGTACAGCACTTTGCGAAAATCATCATTGTCGTGCGTGTCTTGCTCTATGTTTGTGTTAAATCCTTTCATGGTTATGTGTAGTGTTAATTATATGAGAAAAAGTAGTTTATTGGGTCCGCTCCCACTCGAGCATGCCGCCTTCCAAGTTTTCTACATCATATCCTTTTTGTTTCAGCGTCCGCGCTATCATGCCGCTTCTTGCTCCGGACCTACAGATCGTCACTATTTTTATATCTTTTGCGAAGGTACCCTTTTCTTCTTCGAGCGATACCCCGCCCATCGGAATATTTACCGCGCTTTCTATTTTAGGGCTTTCCTTTAGTTCGTCCCGCTCCCGCACATCCAACAACACTATGCGTTCGCCGCTTTTAAGCTTTTCCCTTAGTTCTTGTACATTCATATATCCATTATAGTTCTTTTCCCGCCATCCCTCAAATAATTGTTATCCCCACGAATATATTGCTGACAACTATTTTATAGTATACTTACTGTAGTGCGTGGGAGGTCGAAACGCATATCACATTAACCGATAAAACATAAGCACCATGAGGAAACTCTCTACGCTTGATTGGATCGCGTTGGTCTTGGTTATCGTTGGTGGTTTGAATTGGGGCCTGGTGGGCATTTTTAATTTCGATCTCGTTGCCACCATCTTCGGCGCCATGTCCGCTCTTTCGAAAATAGTATACACCTTGGTCGGACTTGCAGCCGTTTATCTTGCCACCATATCAATGAAGCTTGCCAAACAGTAAGCTTTTTTATTTGCAAAACCCCGCCAAACATTCGGCGGGTTTTTGTTTCATTTACATGCGATTTGCAACGCTAAGAGACCTTCTTCGTTTTTAATCCTTTTTTCAATATCACTATTACTGTAGAAAAAATGCCTACCGCTATGAAGGCCTGCCAAAATGGTGGAATCCATATTGCGTAGGAAAAGAACACTACGAACGGTACAATGCCTATTGCCGTTGCCACACTGTATGGCACCAAGCGGATCGTTGAAAACAGCCCCAGCGCATAGCTCAAAATGTCGACCGGAACGACCATGCGCAACAACAATGTGCTTACAAATACATTATCCGCTCCCATCATCGCTTCCAGCTTTTGCATGCTTTCCATGTCGACCACCTTGCCGATGACCTGTCTGCCGTAGGTCCGTGCCAACAAAAAGGCAATAATGGACCCGAGCGTCCATGCAATGGCCGTGACCACTACCGTCGCAAAACTCCCCCATATTGCCGCCACAACGGGCACCAGCGGCAACGAAGCGATGGGTGCGACCACAACAGCCGCAATGGCAAACAACCCATACAGCACCATGGCAACACCCTGCTGTTCGGTACTGATAACACTTTGTATTTGCACCGAATAGTTACGCGCGAAGTATTGCGCGGCGATGAACAACGCTACAACAACGCCGATTCCAAACAGTTCCTTTTTTGTGTAGGGTATGCGCATGATCATGAAAGTTATACTTGCTTATTCTTTATGGGGAATTTTCCCTTTAACCTTTACGATCCCTGCAATACCTGCGATGACCATCAGCAATCCCAAGCCTTGCCCTCCGGGGCTATCGTCATATCCTCCATACACAAACATTCCCATGCCCGCCACTATTACCAAAATAAAGCTTAGTATTCTTGCAATATATTTTCCTTTATTCATGCAAAAAGTATAGCACACCTTTCGCGCACTAAAAATCGCCTAAGGCGATTTTTAGAAATTAAGAGGACCTAACCCCTTTAACTTTAACGCATTTATTTAAACCGCTTGTAGCAATTATCAATATAACTCTCTACTTTATAACCCAGCTCGTATCTATCAAACCCTTCGACCTCTCTTCGTGAGGCAAGGTCGAGACATTCGCTCAATTTCCGCTCCTTTAAAATCGGGCTGATTATCGCACTTTGAATCAGTAATAAGCCCAAAATAATACCTATTATCTTATACGCCTTATTTGTTTTAAAAAAGCTTAATTTATCCATATAATTATTTTTTATTAAATAGCTTAACTACAAAGATAGCCCCCGCAATTAGATCTAAATTTTGCCATGTACTTTTGTCAAAAAAGAATGGAAATAATGGATTAAATACCACCGCCATTATCCCGAATATCCACATCCATGCGTTTTCATCCTTTTCCTTGCTTATATATGCATTATACAGTGCAACCCCACACACTACCCACCTTAATACTTGATAGTAGCTATACGGATGAGCGCCTAACGCCCAAAATAGCAGAATTGCGGCCACGATATTAGGCCAGTTATTTTTAAATAGGTTTTTCATAGTTTAACTTTTTTCACCTAAATACATACCGAATATACGCGCGCCAAATGTAATAGCTATACCATATAAAAGATTACCGGCCATCGCCCATGCTCCGTTAAATACGGCGGCAATTATCCCAAGCGGCACAACGCCGACACCGCCCATCATTAATCCAATAAATACGCCGAATCCTCCCCATAAGCTATATGTAACGAGAAATCCAACCATCCATACCGTTAACCCAAAAACGTATGAGGAGATGAACAATGTAGTAGCTGTAATAATCCGCGTCTTTTTAAAAAAAGCGAGAGGAAGAGAAAGTATACAGATTAAGGTGCCTATCGTCGTAATCTTAATTAGAGTTGGGATTAATTTTTCTGCAACGAATCCTAATCCATTAATAAATACGAACACCAAAAAAACCAGCACCGTCATCATTGCAATACCGATTAGGAAGCCTCCGAATGATTTTAATTTATCCATAGAATTTATTATTTAATATCCGGCAATAATGTATAAATATAATTCCCGATTAAACTGCTCTTCCCAAATTCTTTCTCTAATCTGCTGATCAGGTTTTCTCTAAACCAGTGGGGATTTTTGTAATACGCTGATTTTTCTTGCGTGATACGATCCTTTATCTTCTGATCGATATTTACGGTATTTGCTGTATTTACTACCGGGCTTGCCTTATACTCAGGCGCGGGCGTGGTATATCCAGTCCCATTTGCTCCGTAGGTGCTTTTTATCGGTTCTGTCGGCTGTGTTACTCCTGTTGATTTATGACAATGGTATTGCCCAGAACTTAAGCCCCAAGACGAGCAGTTGGTCCGACAGGTATGGCATCCTGAGCTATCAGTCCTACCTGGATGGGCAAAAGAAGCTACGGGGACCAATATCCCTATTAACCCTACGATAGTCGCGATCCGCTTCATTGCCATAAGTATGTTCATTAAATACCCTTTTGTAAACAATACCGGCCCGCAAACAGCAATCCATTTAAAAACTCGGGCGAATAATCAACGGCCTTAGATCTCTATACCTAATTACCATATTAGAACACACTTTTGATTAACTGAAAAATTAATCAAGTTTTTAATATTTATTTGTTAACAAACTTTGATCTATCTAACCTCTAATAGACCACATCTCCTCATTTTATCGACATATTCCGGTATGTATAAATATCTCATATTTACGGCTTTTTCTGTGCAGTTTTTGTAGATCATCGAGTCCTTATTCTTGTACTCTTCTCGAATACTCCTTATATACTCCTGCTCCCTGTAAGATAGGGTTACATAAATAATAACCCCTGTAAGAATTAAGAGGCCTATTAGCGAAATTCTATTAAAAACCTTCTCTTGGTGATCGGACTTTTCCATTTTAGCGGAAAATTATATAGGCATTATTGGGGTCCATTAATGGGCTCAGTCACCATTTCCCTCCTCCGCTCCCTTACTGTCTTCAAATCTTACCAAATTCCACCCCATTATGTAACCAACACAAAACGAGGCCTTGGGGGGATGGAATTAATTGTGGGTGAGCCCATTTAATTCCTGAAACACGGGGATAGGATTCTAACCTTTTTCAGCATTTAGTTCGATTCCCATTCATATCATTTATTTTTTGTTCATTAGCTCTATTTGCGCCTTCAATTTTACTAATGGTGGAACATTGAAACGAGCCCGCTCTTCGTCGGTCATTCCAGGCTCAATCGGGGCCAGCACCCACTTACTCTTTTTGTTTTTCCTAGTAAACTGCGTGCCATATTTCTGGCTCTTTCCTTGTTTCATCAATAGTCGATCGGTTGCTCCAGCACAGAGCCATTTCGCTTTCTGATACCCTTTTTCATTACTTTTCTGAGCAAGCTTTAAAGCAGTTTTGTAATCAGCTAACAATTGCCCGTGATGGAATATCATTGCGGCAATATACAAATCTCTCCCCGTGGTTACCAGTCCTTCATTTAATAACCTTTTTACAATATTTTTACGCTCAATATCTCGCTTTTCGATTATAGAAAAGTCACTATCCGATTCGGGAGCCATGCGATCAGCTTGATCTTGCTTGAGTAATTTTTCTAGGTACTTGTTCATAAAAAAATAGCCACACCTTGCACTGTGTAGCTATTATAAACTCAGACATCATTACATACAAGGAGGTCGGCTATTGCCACTGATATTGGATGGCCCGTCAAAAGCTCAATCCATGCCCATTGGCCGTTGGCGTTGATCTCCAGGAAATATAGCTCGTTCTGTGGCGTCATAATCATGTCAATAGCACCGAACTCAAGCCCCAACCGTTTCACGAGCGAAATGCATCGCGCCTCCTCGCTTGCAGGTAGCTGAAACATGGAGTGCGGGGTATTCTCGAAATCATACCGTCGCCAATCGGTCTTCGCCTTCTCGCTGTTTTGAGATTCTATCTTTGCAGCAAAAACCTTCTCGCCAACCACAGTTACCCTGAGCTCGAAAGCCTTTTCAATATATGGCTGGAAGATTCCAGGACATATAAGTAGGCTCTGCTCCATTTCCGTCGACCGCACCAATTCTTGTGCAATTATACTTGTATATAAGGTATCCCCGTTTTCCATATTCAGTGCGCTCCCGTCATGCGGTTTGTATACGCACCTTCCTAATCTTTTTTGGAAAACGATCGCCTCATTCAGATAGTTCGTGATCAGCGTCTCAGGAACGGTAAAACCCAACTCCTTCGCGATTCTTAGCTGACGCATCTTGTCTTTTGCCTTGTCAATCGCATGCGCTGGACTTATCCAGAAGCGATCTTTCAAGAGCGCGCATATATTCCGATAAAACGAAGCCCATTCCTGCTCGAGAAATTGTTGGTATTCTTTGGGCGAGGTGTTTATCGCTTCAGGAGATGCCCGTCGACGCAACCACACGCTACCCACTTTACTCAAGTCGACAACTCGGCTTGAAACGATATTTGTAATATTGCCTCCGTCCAACGAAATCGAGATCTGATAATCGGTAGCGCATTCGGTATTAAATCGGAATACTTCGACTCCTAGTTCATTTAGCCTCTTTATGACGAGATCTGCATGGACATCATCTTTCATAGTAATAATAAGGATCATGTGTTCTATCTCCTTCTTAAAAATATGGGCCAGCTTGCGCTGGCCCATTTACTATGGGCAACATTGCCCGCACTCCTTAAATTAGCACGACTCATCGCCTTGATCGCCGAGCTTTGTAGGCGACATGTGCAACGGATTAATCTCGCCCGGATCACCGATCATTCCGCACTGCTTACTTTCAGAATACGGTGCCGATTTCCGGTGGGGAACCACGGCACCCTTCTCCACGAACAACGCGGCGAAGGGTATCACCCCTCTTCCTTTCGATGCTTCTTTTCTCAGCATGGCACTTCTCCTTTCGTTAGATGTTATACTGCGCCAACAGCCTCTTGCCTCTTCTCCTGCCCTCCTTTCTTTTTTGATTTTAAATATAGATATTTACATCTATTGCTGATACTTATAATAAATCCATTTGTCTTATTTGTCAAGAAAAGTCCTGAATTAATGGGGCCAGCCACTATTTTCCGCCCCCGTTCCCTTACTGTCTTTAAATCTTACCAAATTCCACCCCATTATGTAACCAACGCAAAACGAGACCTTGCAAGCCTCGTTTTGGGGTACAACTGCCCACATGGGTCGGATGCGCCAAATTTATCTGCCTTGTTCTGATCCGCCAGCTGGCGGACGAGGGGCTCCGTCTGATAGATGATGCTCGTACCGTTTTAGCTATCTCTTTGAATTGATAGTGCCTAACCCCATTAACTTAAAATAATTTTCCTCCAAAGCATTCCAGGGTATCCATCGTCTGGGTCTTTGATAATCCCGTGCCTTATAAATCCAAGTTTCTCATAGAATTTCCATGAACTATTGTGGGTTTCGGGGCTATAGCATTCTATCTCTGTAAATAATAAATTCCTTGCTTCTTCAATCACTTTTTGTACGAGCATACCCCCGATACCTTCATTTTGTAATTTAGAAGCTACTATATACAACTCTGCGGGATTTTCTGTCTCCGCATATACCCGAAGATGCTCTGGTGCTTCCCTGAATCCTGCAACACCAACCACTTCGCCATCTTTTTCCGCAACATAAAAATGCACCTTACCCCCATCTATATTCTGCGCAAGCTCACTCAAGAATTCCTCATCAGTCCAGTACTTGGTAAAAATATCTTGTACCGCACTCTTATCTTTTTCACTATAGTCTCTGATTTTCATAAATTAAATAATACAATAGTTTCATAAAATAATAAAACACGCCACAAGAACAAGTCTGTGGCGTGGGTTTTTGAAGCTGGTTGGATTAGAGCAGGATATGACACGCTTCGATTTGGATTGAGAAAATTGTGATCTCTTCCACTAGAAACATGCCGTATTTCCCGCCGTCAGTCATCAGCGCCACGACCAACTCTTCGCGAAGCTTTATCGCGACTTGGCGTTCAGCGAGCGCTGCTCGACACGCCCTCACGAGCTCCTCCGTTTTTTTGCGAGCCCGTAGCTTCATGAACTGCCCGGGCGTAAGGTTAGTCGGAGCAAACCAAGTATCGCCAAAGGCGCCTTTTGAATACATCCTATCCAACAGACCGAGCGTATCTGCCTCCTTGATTGAGAGGACCCGCAAATTCCCTTCATTGAATTGGAAAAGTGCATTGATCTCTGAGCCCAGGTTGGAAGCCTCGGATATCAGGCGTGCCTTGTTGGACTTGCACTTCATCAGCGCATAGAGCGGCCGTTCCTTCGTGAATACAGAGGAATAGCTGTAATACTCCCCGCGAACAGCAGGGATGATTCCATGACTAAGGGTCATTTGTTGCTGCATGACTGACGAGGATTTGGCTCGTGTCCTCCCCATTTTTACCTGCGGGGTTAGGTTTTGTGCTATTAACATAGTTTATCCTCCTATGTATTTTAAGAACGATAGCGAACTATTCACCATCTATTAAAAATAGTATGAGATTTTATGATTTTTGTCAAACTGAGCTCCTCTCTGCCTTTAATCAATATTTCTCGAAATTAATGCGGCCAGTCACCATTTCCCTCCTCCGTTTCCCTACTGTCTTCAAATCTTACCAAATTCCGCCCCATTATGTAACCAACGCAAAACGAGGCCTGTAGGCCTCGCTGAATTAATGGTGCCTGACCCCGTTTAATTCTATTTCTTTTCCATACCATAAAAACACACCCATCAAAGGTGTGTTTTTCTTTATGCTCTCCGTCATTCAATACCGATCAATCGATAGAAGCCATGTACCATTCGATCCAGTAATGGCATAACCTTCCCCGAGATGGTTTGTTGTTGTTCTGTTGGTGGAATGTACATGCCATCCGATGGCGGCGCCATCATTTGATCGCCCTGCATCGGCTGGTATTGCTGATAGTCTGCGGGCGGCATCTGCCCTCCGGTCGGGAACATTTGCGTCCCCTCTTTGTACATCTGCTGTCCTTCCACGCCGGGTTGCGGTGTCGGATACTGCATGCCGCACTCCTGCGGATGGTTCTCACAATACACACGACATTCCTCGGGGCTGCTGCAACCACCGGGGCCCGTTTTTATCCCCTGATATTCCTGTGGCGGCATCGGGTATCCGTCTTTTATCGGCTCCCTAAACTCTTCCCTTCGAAACCCTTCGGGCATTGTTTGTCCGTCTGCCGGCGGCGTCCTAAACCCTTCCGCGGGCACCTGCCCGCCCGCGCGCTGGCCGTACTGTTCAAAACAGCTCTTCATTTTCGCTTCCATTTCCGGACTCGGACGGAATGTTCCGGATCTCATCTGCCCGGCTACATCTTCTCCTGTTGCATTTTTTAAGCACTGCGCCACTTCCGGAGGTATTTGATTACCGTTCATCATCGGACTATCGCCGAACGGCATTTGCCCACCCCCTTGTTCCGGCTTAAATTCTCCGTCCCGATCCATAAACCCTTCTCCCTGAAATCCGCCCTGCCCTTCTTGCGGGCGCATACGCTCAAAACATACCCGCATTTTTTCGCCAATATCTCTCGAAGGCATCGTGGTGCCGTTCTTTACCTTTTCCATAAGGTCGCTACCGAGGACCGTATTCAGACACTCCTGAACTTCCGGTGGCGCCTGATTAAAGCCTTGAAGCATTTGTTGCTTTCCTTCTTCCATTCGCTTGATATCTTCCTCCTTTACCAAGCCATGTTCCTTGGCAAAACTAAAGCATGCATCCTGATTTGCGGGGTTACCGCAAAACGCTTCGCATTCACCCTTGCCGCGGCACCCGCCCGGACCCTTGCCGCCCGTTTTGCGCGCCATTTCCGCTTCCTCCGGCTTCATAAAGCCTGCGGCTTCGGCAAACACTACGCATTCTTCAAAATGACTTTCCTCACTGCAATACACATCGCATTCTTCCTTGCCGCGACACGCAGGCGGCTTGACGCCACGCTGGATCGCTCCCAGAACCTTTTTCGCCTCTACGAGCTCTTCCGCTTGCATAAAGCCGGCTGCTTCAGCAAATGTTATGCACTCCTCCATATGATCCGCCTGCGAACAATATGTATCGCACGACCGCTTGTCTTTGCACGCAGGCGGCCTTACCCCACGCTGGATTGCAGACTGTATCTTTTTTGCTTCTTCCAATTCATGCGCGGGCATCAGGTCGTTCTTTTCTGCGAATGCCACGCATTCATCAATGTGCTCTATGCTGTCGCAGAACGCTTCGCACTCGCCCTTGCCACTGCAACCGCCAGGGCCTTTCGCTCCGGCGGCTATGAATTTTTCCGCCTTTTCGATCTCTTTGGTCGGCATCAGTCTGTTCTTTTTTGCAAATGCGATGCAGGCCTGTATGTTTTCCGTTTTATCACAATACGCCTTGCAAGCTCCCCTGCTTTTACAATCACCCAATTCCGCCACAGGATATTGAATGTCAGATACATTTTGGGCAGTCGCCCCCTGTATCCACGCAAAAGAAAAAATCACCGAGAACGCGACAATCGCCAAACTGAGATAGTGTTGTTTATGTTTCATGATTATATCGATCAATGATCTATTTTTAAAAAACTTATTCGAACGGATTTGTTTTTACATCCGTAAACGGATTTGTCTTTTCGACCGGGTTTGTTTCCGAAACGGTCTCGTACGGATTTGCCGATGTATCTAATGCGGGCAATATGTCCTCGACCGTATTGCCGGTGAGGTCCGGCGCTTGCGGCGCCAAAGGAACTGACGACCTTTTCCAATACACATAGCCGCCGATTCCAAGCACAGCTATGACAACCGCGAGCACTACCGTAAGCGTTTTTTTATTCAACGCCGCCACCGGCGGAACACCGGGAATGTTTGGGGTATCCATGTTCCTTATTATACAATAAAATCACTATTTCCACCCGTGAACAACACGATTCGCCTAACGCTCAAAAGATTGATCAATTGGGTCAGCCACCGTTTATTTTGTTTTTGGTCTCCCTGCTCTTTAACCAAATCTTAGCCCACTATGTAACCAACACAAAGCGAGGCCTTGTAGGCCCCGTTTTGCGGGATTTGATGAAATTAAAGGTGCCCCCATTAATTTCAAATCAAATCATAATTACCCTAACGATCTGATTTCTTCCCTTATTTCATCAATAACTTCCCTATTAGCGATCTCTTTTTTCTTATCATTTTTTATAGAAAAAATATAGAAAACTTTTCCACCATATTTGGCGGTAAATTTCTTATGCGTCTCTTTCTGCTGGGTGCGTTCGTTTATAATTTGAGGAATATATTCGTAACCGATCGGCTTAATCTGCAAACCGATATATTTTTCTCCGATCTTGATAAAAAAATCGACATTATAGCCCCTATCCCACTTATCGGGAGCGGGTTCGATTTTAACACTTAAAATTTCTTGTAGCTGTTCGTAAATCGTTTCCTTCTCGCTTACATACCCGTCAAATGTTCTTTCTATCACTAATTTCTTAATAAAATCGACGCAATCTTCTTCGGTAATGCTATCAACCTCTGATTGTAAAACTTCGCTCACTTTTATATACAACTTTTTACCCAATTCCACCAAATGCTCTTCAGGATACACACTACCAAAATAATAGCTTTTCCAATCGGCAAGGGTTTTCGGCTCGCATTTACGTATTTCTTCCGCAACCGATCCAACCTGTTTTTTCCGCGTCAGTCCCCAGCGCATGTTAGCACTATTTAAAATCCATTCTTTAGGCATAGTAATTTGCTGTTAGTTTAATAAACTTATCTTTATATTTATATTCCATTTCTGTGTCCGGCAAAGCTAAGCCCTCTTTTAAGAGATGAGCGTTAATGAAGGTTTTATTTTGCAAATAAAGATAAGCCAGTAGATTATTATCACTGTCATATTTAATCGCATCAAATTTTATGAAAAGCTTTTTGCCTTTTGTTTTTTTACTTAAATATTCAACGGCTTTCCCATTGATTTCAGGATTTTGCCTTATACCTATCAATCGAATCACTAAATTATTACTCAATTTGACAAGTTCCGGGCTAATAATTTCTTTTATAGAAAAAGATTCTTCTTTATCTAACTTAGAGTTTTTATCAATTTTTGACCCAAACTGCATTTTCTTAACATCAATCTTCTTGTCCAACTTATGTGGGTCTTTAAAAATATACGGCAACATATTTATACGCTCGCCAAAATCAGAATGATCTACTGCTTTAGTAAATACAAATTGATTATTGTCAAAATTAAGTGAATCCATTGCTCCGATTTTATTTTTTATAGTCGACAAAAAATCGGGGTTAATTTCATATCCGACGGAATTGCGTCCAAGATTTTTCGCAACCAACGATGTGGTCCCACTCCCAAGAAACGGATCCAATACGATATCGCCAATAAACGAAAACATCTTAATAAGCCGTTTTGGTAATTCCTCGGGAAACATCGCTATATGATTATCTTGTCTGACCCCACCAAAATTCCAATGCCCTTGAAAGTATTGGTTCCATTCCTCCTTGCTGAGCTTGGACTGCTCTTTAATATTCTTTTCTATCTTCGGAGCTACGCCTTGTTTTTTAAATATCAAAATAAACTCGTAATCTAATTTTATGATTCCATTTCTCGGATACGGAAAACTACCCATGATTGTCGCCCCGCCGGTCGTATTCATGGTCGTATTTTTTTGCCAAATAATCGCACCCATATAATCAAAGCCGATACTCTCGCAAAACTTTATAATCTCGGTTCTTATGGGAATTATTTTATAACGCCCATAATAAACCGAGCGGGCGAATTGATCTCCGATATTTATACAAAGCCGACAACCATCCTCCAAAACACGATAGCATTCATCCCACACCAAATTCAGGTGATTTATATATGTTTCATAGCTGTCATTGAAGCCAATTTGCTCATCCGAACCGTAATCTTTCAACTGCCAATAAGGCGGCGAAGTAACAATCAACTGAACGCTTTTATCGGGCAATTCCCCCATTGAGCGCGCATCGCCATTAATTATTTCATGCTTTGTTGTCATAAATCCCTTAAATACAACCTATAATTCTAATATTCATATCATCTTACCAAATTCCACCGCATTATGTAACCAATACAAAACGAGGCCTTGTAGGCCTCGTTTTGTATTGAATTTTACCTTTGTGCGTGTGGGGGTAGTGAGTATTAATAACCCCGTCAATCTACTCCTTTTTATTATCCACTGGTTCGTCGTCATATTCCTCATTCAAAAATTCGTAGATATCAGCAAAACAAACAATAAAACACGCAAGATTTTGGTTTGCTATTTTTTCTCCCCGCTTCCAGTCGAAATCCGGATTTTTTACCATTGTTTCTATTAGAAAATATTGGACGGTAATTTCACTTGGGATGATATTTTTTGAGTACAGATCAATGTCCGTTAATTCTTCAAAATCATTGCGTTCCCTTAAATGAAGCAGGTCGGCAAAATTCCTGAATACCATATCGCAAAAAATTCCGCATAATTCCCCATACCTCTTTTCGCCGTATAAATTTTTTGACAATATTCCTATCTTTTTCAGTCCTTTTTTACCTGCGGGATTTTCTTCATACCTCTCTGCTCGTTCCCACATCTTAAAAAAGTTCCCAATTTCTTCTCGGTTATTAGAGGAGAATTCGTATTCCTCTTCCAAATCGACTATTTTAAGAAGTTCTTTGATCGCATTATGATGAAGAATAGGGTCTTTTTCTTTCGTAAATAGATTAAATGCCCCATCGAATTTTTTGATATTTCTCACTTGCATCGTTTTATTAATCGCTGTTTTTGAATTGGTGATGGTAGTGTCAGCCGCCATCATTAGGCCACTTTTCTAACGCTTCTTTTTTGGTTTTGCTGTGTCACTACTTACGCGCTTCATCTTTCTGCTTTTTGCGCTCTCCAAGGCGAGAAGTGCGGCTTCGTCGAAGCCAAGATCTTTATCTGCTTCTTCTTTTTTATATGCATCAAAATGTTTTTCTGCAATTTCTACGGCAATTTCATGGGATATTTTTCCTGCATCCCGCAGAATATCTCTGTCATTTAACTTCAAAAACCCGTGCAATTTTTCTATCCAATCCTTCATATGCATAGGCACGCGACGCAGAGCCTGTCCTTCTGCAAAAACCAAATATTGCTCAACAAGATTATTAAGGGCAAGGAGCTCAGATCCATTTAAGTAGTTCTTGGCGATGATTACTTCTTCCTTTGTCGGTTTATCTCCTCTCCAGCTCGTTAGTCCTATATTTGGCTTTTTACTATCTACCCTATTTGCAACTATTTCTGCGGCGGTACTCCCTGTGATAGCGTAGTGCACTTTATTTTGCACTGTTTTGAAGAATAGAATGCTTTGTTCGTCGGTAGGATCGTAATCGACGCTCGTCGCATAAATATCAGTGATTTTCCTGTAAAATCTTTTTTCTGAGGTGCGGATATCGGCAATGCGACGAGTTAGCTCTTCGAAATAGTCAAACGGCACATCTGGATTCTTTAGACGCTCATCGTCCATCACAAATCCCTTTACGATATATTCGCCCAACCGCTTCGTTGCCCACTTGCGAAAATAAGTTCCTTGCACTGATTTTACCCGGTACCCAACCGAGATAATAACATCTAAATTGTAATAATTTGTAGGTTTTTCCAGAAAATCGGAATTTCCGATTTTCTTGGTAGTTGGTGTCTTTTCAAGTTCCCCTTCTTTATAGATATTTAGTACATGCTCATTTATTGTCGATTTTGCCTTGTCAAAAAGTAGCGCCATCTGTTCCATTGTCAGCCAGACCGTAGTTCCATCAAACCGCACATCGATTTTAGTCTCACCATTGCCTGCCTGATAAATAACCATCTGGGATTTCGGTAATTTTTCCATATCTTCCAAATCTTACCAAATTCCACCGCATTATGTAACCAACACAAAACGAGGCCATATAGGCCTCGTTTTGAGGTGCATCTGACCCATATGGGTCGGATTCACCAAATTTATCTGTTCCCCGGGAGGGATTCGCCCGCGAGTCGTTTTACTGCAGTAAAACGCTCTGGGCACCGACTCGCCGCGCTCACTACTATTCGCGCATGCTCCGTCGTTCGAATCCCCACGAATATCAAGCAGTTGATATTCTCCCGTGAAGCAAAATAGATGAGGTTCGAACTGCCCTTATTATATTCCCTCTAAAATTACCTTGACAACTTCTCCAAATTTGCTACTATATAAATATTCAGACGAAAAGGGATCCGAACGGCTAATTACCTAAGGAGCCCTTTTCTTTTTTTATGCCTATCTTACTTTTGATTTCTGGACTCTCGAGATAATCAAAATATTGAGATCCAAGCTTTTTATACAACGAGGATGCAAATTGTTTATACGGGAATAGCATCTTCTCAAATCTATTTTCTTCGATGAGAAAATCGACCACAAGCTTATAGTCACCATCACCCGATACAAGAATAATTTTATCAAAATCCTCTTTCTTGTACATCTTTTTCATAATATGAAAAATGATATCCGAGTCCACATTTCCTTTTTTCTTACCAATCATAGCCGGATTGTGCTCTCTAAAAATAAGCACGAAACCAGCCTTCTGTATCGCTTCGTATAATTCTTGATTCGTTTCCTGCACAAACCCCAAGAAATAATAAGCGTTTGTGACATTATATTTTTGCTCGAGATATACGCGAAAGCGACCGAGATCTATTTCCCATGGGTCAACTTCTCGCTTCGCCGTACCCATAAACAAGTTCTGTCCATCGACAAATGCATAATTTTTGTCTTGCTTCTCGTTACTTATATTTTTATTATAACAATTTATTAATAAACATCCTACGCGAGTTCAAACATCCACCATGGGTATAAAAATAACCCGCATGCAAGTTATTTCCTCTGCTCCCCGGGAGGGATTACGCCCCCGTCGTCATCTTCGACAAGCTCAGATTCCTCCCAATAGGGCTTCCGCCCTCTTGTCCTCTCCGTCGGTTGACGGATCGGTCACCCCAACGGGGAAACTACACTTTCCCCGACCCCCTTGAGAGGGTTCTCATCTGCACCCGACGAACAGAAAACAAAAAGATAGGCCTTAGTGCCTATCTTTTTGTTTTTGCTCCCCGGGAGGGATTCGCCCGCGAGTCGTTTTACTGCAGTAAAACGCTCTGGGCACCGACTCGCCGCGCTCACTACTATTCGCGCATGCTCCGTCGTTCGAATCCCCACGAATATCAAGCAGTTGATATTCTCCCGTGAAGCAAAATAAAAATCGCCAAGCGCAATGCCTGACGATTTTTATTTTGCTCCCCGGGAGGGATTCGAACCCCCGACCATCTCGTTACATTTATCCTATGATTACTTATAGGGATGGACTATATCATCAACCATTGCTGGTTGCGAGGCGCTTCGATCACTGTCTAAACAATGATCTACTCCTTAAAAGGATAGTCTCTACACCTTCCCGCTTGTGCGGGCTTGGCTCGGTATTACCCGTTTCCGGGCTTCACCGATTTCACCTCGTTTTTCCGCTTTCAATTACTTGAAAGGGCTGCGTATACTTCACAGCGAGCCGCTCTACCACTGAGCTACCAGGGAATGTATTTAGTTGTTAAGCACTTATGCAATAGCACTCTGGATACCGGCGTCCGCCGGTATGACAAGATACTGGATTTCTGCTTTCCCGCCCAAGGCGGGCAGGCCGCAGAAATGACACGATACTGGATTCCGGCTTCCTCCAGTCGGCGGACAGGCTTAGGCCGGAATGACAACATGGACAAGCCACGTAATACCCATTTTATCAAAAATACTTTATTTTGCAAGGGCAAATGAGGCTGTTTTTGCCTGTAAATTGACTTCTATAGTTGTTTGTGTTATTCTATTTTTAGTACCAATTATGTTCCATAACTTCACCAAAGGAGGTAGTCGATGCCGAAAGTACGCTTACTGAAAGACCTTTCGCCGGGGGTAAAGGTTGTCCGTGTTTTGCCGTTGCATACGCATGCGGTGCTGTGGCGCAACAACGGGCATGTCGTTCATGTGAACGACAACCGTATCTCCTGCGAAATACTCGTCGACCAAATGCGGACCATGGATTTTAGCACGGACACCGGGATCGATACCCAAGGCATTCAGTTCGGCTGGCTTGAGATTCCCGGCATGGGAGCCAAGAGCAAGCACATTGCGCATGAGCGACGCGACATCGTGGAACTGCTCTGGCAGGCCAAGCGCGCCTTTGCGAGCGACAACAAGCGCAGCCAGCAAGACACGCTTGATACGCTCGTGAACGGTATCCAAGGGATGTCTTCCCGCAGGCGGCCGACCAACGGTCCGGTGTATCACCGGATGGAACTCATTAAAGCTCTGTACCATGAAAAAGCACCGCTCGGCGCGATAGGCGACTTGCCCGATATATTCCTGGATTACATGACGCTCTCGTAACACACGCATAGAGCGTACGCACAAAAGCCCCGACAATCGGGGCTTTTCTTTTTTACCTTATTTCTTTTTTGACAGCGGTGGCAATGTCGCCTTTCGCGCACGCTATCTGCTCCCCTGTCTGCATATTCTTTACCGTGAACTCGCCCGAGGCGATCTCGTCTTCGCCTACCAGCACGACAAATGGGATCCCCAGTTTGTTTGCATAGGCAAGTTTGTTTTTCATCTTTACATCTTCGAAATATACTTCGGTTGGCAGGCCCGCTTCGCGAAGCGCCATAGCTATTTCGAGTGGGACGGATATATCGGCAACCAACGGGACCACCAATACATTTGTCGGCGTCGCCATGCCAAATTGCAACAGACCTATTTCCTTCAATTGCGAAAACAACCGCGTAAGCCCGATCGATATTCCTACGCCCGGAAGTTTCCTGTCGGTGTATTTTTCCGCCAAATTATCGTAGCGGCCACCCGAGCAAATGGAGCCAAGTTCGGGATGATCGCGCAGGACCGTTTCGTATACGGTGCCCGTGTAATAATCCAACCCGCGAGCGATGGTCAGGTCAATGGCGTAATTATCGGCAGGCACGCCGAGCACGCCCAAATGGCGAATAACCTCCGCAAGCTCTTCCACGCCTTTGCGGAATGTTTCATTGTCTACGCCAAGGTTGCGCAATGCCGCAAGCATATCTTCAGACGAACCGCTGATCGCGATAAAATCAAAGATTGCCCGAATCGTATTATCTGGCACGCCAAGCGCGACCAACAGACCGCGCACTTCGTTTTCGCCTATCTTTTCCAACTTATCTATGGTTTGTATGATGCCGACGGATTGGTTTCCCGCTTCCAACGATTCCAACAGGCCCGTAACCAACTTTCGGTTACTAATACGGATCACAAACGGCCCGAAGTTCAATCGGGTAAACACCTCGTTGATCACACTCGGTATTTCCGCATCGTTCATGAGGCTTAAAGCACCATCGCCGATAATGTCGATATCGCACTGATAAAACTCGCGATACCGACCCTTTTGCGGGCGTTCCCCGCGGTATACCTTACCGATATGGCTTCGTCGGAATGGAAATGTGAGCTCGTTCGCGTGCTCGCTCACATACCGCGCCAAAGGCACGGTCAGGTCGAACCGGAGCGCAAGGTCGTTCTCGCCTTTGGTAAAGCGATAGATCTGCTGTTCCGTTTCCCCTCCTGCCTTTGCAAGCAGAACATCCGCCCGTTCTATGACCGGCGTGTCGAGCGCTATGAACCCGTAGATCCTGTACACTTCCTCTATCACGGAACGCATGCGGTCGAACACAAGCTGCTCCGCAGGAAGCAACTCCATCAACCCCGACAATACGCGGGTTGGTATTTGCCCGCTATTTTTTTGTTTTTCTTTTTGTTCCATGGATAGTTTAATTGGAGGCTTTAGTGGGAGGTTGGGGGGTGGAGATAAGAGGTTGGAGGTTGGAGGTTAGAGATAAGAGGGTGGAGGTGAGAGATTAGAGGTGGGAGATGGGAGGGATGACAATGCAGGAGGGGGGGGTGGAGGTTGGAGGTGAGAGATGGGAGGGATGGCAATGCAGGAGGTTGGAGATGGGAGGTGAGAGGTTGGAGATGGGAGGGATGGCAATGTAAGAGGAGTGGGTGGAGGTAAGAGATTAGAGGTGGGAGATGGGAGGGATAGCAATGCGGGGGGGTGAGATAAGAGCCGAGAGATAAGAGATGAGAAAAAGAGGGGCTCGGGAATGACAGAGGTGGATTACTTTACTTGCGTTTTATCTGCCTTTTCGTGCAGTGGTGTGGTGCCAAACTTTTCTTCAAGGCGCTCCAAACGGCGATCCATTTTTTTCAGCATGCCCTCGAGTTTCCATTGCATTTGAATGCGACTGATGGATTGAAACTTGATCTCTTCTTCGGTTTCTTCATCGATGCGTTTTTCTTCGTTAATGCCGCTGATGATAATCTGTTCACCGACGAAAAACGACACAAACAAACCGGTCACTAACAAAATAATAGTTCCTATGATGATCGACGCGATGGAACTCATGCCGTACTCATCGGCAACGCCCCAAATGCCGCGCCACAGCAAAATGATGCCTATACTTCCTATCATGGCGTAGACAACGGGGTGGCGAGACAAGACAGCGCGCACCTTGTCTTCGAACTTATCGAATATGTGGATGATCTTTTTGAGTTTCATGGAGTTAGGGGGGGGTAGAGGTTTGAGATTAGAGATGAGAGATGGGAGGTGAGAGGGATGACAAGGCGGGAGGATAACCGATGACCGATAACTAATAACGGGATGAGGTGGATGACAATGCGAGGGAGGGCTGCAGATCCCTCGTCCGCCGGCTGGCGGATCGGGATGACAAGCGAAAATACGAGATTCCTGCTTTCGCAGGAATGACAATGCAAAATACTGGATCCCGGCCTTCGCCGGGATGACAATACAAGGAACTGGAGCAACGGAACTCTTTTATCCAATTGTGGCGCGGATACGGCGGATGCCGGCGGAAACGGCTTCTTCTTTTGTTATTTTGAATGAACCGAGCTGGCCTGTGTATTCCACATGCGGTCCTCCGCAAAACTCGCGGCTCACAACTCCTCCGCTTGCTTCAGAACCAACGGAGTACACTTTTACTATTGCCGGATATTTATGCTTGAAAAATGCGACCGCACCGAGCTGTTCCGCTTCTTCTTTCGGCATTTCCCGCATATAGACAGGAAGATTTGCATTGATCTTGTCGTTGACAAGATCTTCTATCTTTTGCCGTTCCTCCATGGTCAATTTGCGGTCGAATGTAAAGTCGAACCGCAAACGCTCCGGGTTGATGTCGGAACCCATTTGCTTGACCTCATCGCCAAGCTCATGGCGCAATGCCCAGTTGAGTAAGTGCGTTGCGGTATGCAGACCGACAGTCTTTTTCATTTCCTCTTCGCTCCCCGCCTTTAATTCGCCGGTATCGAGCACCAGTCCGTGTCCGCCAAACTTATTACCGGCTCCCGCACGGGATGTTTCCTGATGTTCCGCGACTTTCTTTTGGAATCCTTCCTCGTCCAGCGTGAATTGTTTTCCCTCTACAAACTCTTTCAAAAGTTCTATCGGAAAACCGTAGGTTGAAAACAGATTGAACGCCTGTTCCCCGGTAATGCGCTTTTCTTCCCTGTTTTCTTCAAATATCTTTTCCATTTCCTTCAGTCCGCGCGAAACGGCTTCTTGAAACTTTGTTTTTTCCGTTTCGAACACGCCGATAATACGATCGGAATCATTGATCTCCGGGTATATCTCTCCGAACAATTCCTTAATGACCGGGACCATTTCTTCGAACAGGTTCGCGTGCACATCGTATTTGACCTGATAGGCCATGACGCGGCGCAACAGACGGCGCAAAATATAGCCCGCTTCCTTGTTCGACGGTACCACGCCATCGGCGATCAAAAATGTTGCCGCGCGCAAATGGTCTGCAAACACGCGCTTTATCGCTTCATCCATGTTGGGCGCCAGCTCTTCTATTTTTGCCATGACCGGCCGAAATAGTTCCGACTCGAATACATTGTCGACTCCCTCGAGCATTACAGAAAGCCGCTCGAAACCCATGCCGGTATCAATGCCGGGGCGCTCTGCCTTGCGATAAGTGCCGCCGCGTTCCTTATAAAACTCGTTGAACACGATGTTCCACACCTCTACACCATCGACATAGATCTCGGTGCACGGACCGCACGGACCTTCTTCGCCCGTCGGACCCCAAAAATTATCTTCACGCACGCCCTTAAGTATCTTGTCTTCCGGCACGCCTACTTCGTCTTTCCAAATATCGTACGCTTCCCCGTCAAACGGCGTTTCATCGTCGCCGCCAAACACGGTCACATGCATACGGTCCGGGTCTATGCCCAGCACTTCGGTGATGAACTGGTATCCCCAGTGGATCGCGGCGCGCTTGAAATATCCCTCTTTGCCGTCGTCTTCCGGATCGTCGGACCCGACCGGACCAAACGAAAAGTTCCCCATCATCTCGAACATGGTCAAGTGCGTCTTGTCGCCGACCTCTTCGATGTCGCTGGTACGAAAACATTTCTGTATCGTCGCTATACGCTGGGAACCAAAATCATCCGTCGCGTTTAGTTCGCCGGTGTAATATCTTTTGAATTGTTGCATGCCCGCGGTCGTCAACAGTACCGACGGATCGTCGGGTATCAACGATGACGACGGAACGCGTACATGCCCTTTGCTATGAAAAAAGTTAAAAAAATGTTTTCGTAAATCTTTGGAATACATGGTATATGGTAGAACGTATTAGGTATACGGTATGGAATATAGAGGGGTAGGATATATGCCGTACTGGATATACCGTATGGAGCATACTACTCCACATCATACCGTATACACCATACGAGCTACCTATCCCCTGTTTAGTATCCTCTCAATTCTTCTGCTTTCGAGTGGCCTTTTATTTTTTCGATCGCCTTTGCCTCGATCTGGCGGATGCGTTCGCGCGTTACGCCGAATTTCTTACCCACTTCTTCGAGCGTATGCGTTACACCGTCTTCCAAACCGAAACGCAACTTCAATATTTCCTGTTCGCGTGCGGCAAGGTCAACCAATATTTCCCTGATCTTTTCCTTGAGCAGCGCCAACTCGGCCGATTGCGTCGGGGAAAGGTTCTTGTCGTCCTTGATAAGGTCGGAAAGCGTTGCTTCGTCGCTGTCTTCCATAAGCGGCGCTTCGAGCGAAATGACCTCCTGCGATATCTTCTGAATGTTATAGATCTTTTCCACGGTTGTACCCATTTCGATGGCTATTTCTTCGGCCAATGCTTCGCGGCCCAGCTCCTGCATCAAGCGACGCTTGACCTGCGTGTACTTCGAAATGTTTTCGATCATGTGGACCGGAATGCGCACGGTGCGCGATTGGTCTGCAAGCGCACGCGTAATGGCCTGACGAATCCACCATGTTGCATAGGTCGAAAACTTAAAGCCTTTGCGGTAATCGAACTTGTCGACCGCCTTGGAAAGCCCTATGTTCCCCTCCTGTATAAGATCCAAAATACCCATCTGCGTAGTGCGATGCGCATAGCGCTTTGCGATGGAAACCACCAAACGCAAGTTTGCCTGAATAAGGCGCTGTCGGGCGTTTTCGTCGCCGTCTTCGGAACGCTTGGCGAGATCCTTTTCTTCCGCCGAGGTCAACAACGCATAGCGGCCTATTTCCTTCAGGTACATCTGCACGGAGTCGGGCATTTCGCTAAGCTTTTCCTTACCCACTCCTTCTATTTCCTTTTTAGTCGGCTCGTCGTCTTTTGATATTTCGATCAATGCCGCGGTCTCGACGACCTTGATGTTGTTCTTTTCAAGATAGTCGTATAGCTCTTCGAGTACCGAAATGTCGTCTTCTACATGCGGGAAGTAATACAATATCTCGGTATCGGTCACGAACCCCTTGGCACGACCGCGATGTACGAGCTCTTCCATTTGCTCCTTATCAAAGGCAACCTTTTTTTCCGTCTCTTCCGCCGTCAATTTCTTTTTGGGAACCTTTTGGTGCGGACGCTTTTCTCCCCGTGCCGGCAATTTAGAAACTCTCTTCGGAGTTTCTTTTTTTACCAGCTTTTTCCCTTCGACTTTGCTCAGGGCTCGTACCGCTTTTTTCACTACCACTTTCTTGACCGGCTTTTTTGTTACCGGCTTTTTTGTTGCTGCTTTTTTCGGTGCAGCTTTCCCCTTTACCGCTTTTTGAGCGGGTTTTTTTGCAACCTTATTCAATTTTTTCTTTTCGACTTTTTTTACCATATATATAATTCCCTTCAATAAAGATGCAGATCCTGAAACAAGTTCAGGATGACAATCCCTTTATATTACCTTTCATTCTGCAGTAGTTTTGACACCTCGTCAAACAACTTCAGATAATGCGTTGATTTTTCCGCGTCCCCTTGCCGTTCGGCCTGCCGAATGGCCCGCATGACGACCATTTGCTTTTCCTTGAGCGCCTCTTGGCGTAATTGGCTCAACAACAGCACAAACTCCTTTGCTGCCTTTTCCGGGTCTGCATCCTCCATTTCCATACCCGCGCGCAGCCTAACGGTGTGCAGTTCGTCCATGATCTTCGGATCGTCTATGGCCTCTTTCCCTGTCGCGGCATCGTATATCCTGCGATACCGCTTGGGCAGATATTTCGCATACTCCGCCAACTGCTTCATGAAATCCTCTTTTATCAACGCCATGTTCAACGCGCGTTCCGCAACCAGATCGATGCGCATCTTTTCTTCCTGCACTGCCTGCAGGGTCACCTCCTCTTGCTTCGGCCGAAGTTCCAGCGGCACGATGGTCTCTACGCGCGTCATGTCTTCCTGCAATATATGCTCGCTGATGTTTACCAGTCGCGCCAGCTGTCGTATCCAGTGCTCGCGCTCCACCGCGCTTGGCAAAGCCTTTATTTTTGCCAATACGATGTGCAAGTTCTTTTTGAACTTCGTCGGATCGTTCTTGAACGATTCGCCGTGCGACAGATATCGCTCGAAGTAAAACTCCATCGCCTCCTTTGCCTCTTTTGCATAGGCGACCATGATACCCGGCTTTGCCTTTATAGCATCGGCAGGGTCCTTGAAGTCCCGCACCAATAATATCTTCACATTGAAGTCGAGCCCTTTGGCGAGGTCGATACTTCGCTCTGCAGCCTTTTGCCCGGCTTCGTCGTTGTCGAACGAGAACATGACATTCTCGGTCTGCTTCTTGAGTGTTTTCAAATGATCGGCGGTCAACGCCGTTCCCGATGTTGCCACCACATTCTTCAACCCGTCTTGCGCGCACATGAGCAGATCCATTTGCCCTTCCACGAGCAATGCGAACTTCATTTCCCGAATATGGCTCTTTGCCTTGTTGAACCCATAGAGCACCCGCGATTTATTGAAAATGGGCGTTTCCGGACTGTTGATGTATTTTCCGGCATCGCCCTTATCGTATTCGGGCAATATGCGTCCACTGAACCCAACCGTCTTTCCGGTGTGGTTCCAAATGGGAAACATGATGCGGCCGCGAAACCGATCTACATAGGTGCCGCGATCCGTGCGAAAATTGATTCCTGCTCGTTCGATGTCCGGCGCGGTAAAGTCCTTTGCCGTTAGATAGATCGTTGCGGCGTCCCACGATTGCGGCGCAAAGCCAAGTTCAAACTCCTTGATGGTTGCTTCGGTCAACCCGCGCTCTTTTATATATGCCATGATCTTGGGATCACGCTGCAGTTCCTGTTGGTAAAAATCCTTTACCGCATCATTGATGTCATATAAGATGCCGAACTGCTTTTGATCTTCCGGACTGAGCTTTTTCAGCTCGACTCCCGCCTTTTCTGCAAGCAGTTTCAGCGCCTCGTAAAACTCGATATTTTCATATTTCATGACAAACGAAAATACATCCCCGCCTTCGTTGCACGAACCGAAACAATGCCATGTCTGCCTATCTGGCGCGATCATAAAAGAAGGCGTTTTTTCGCCGTGAAACGGACAGCGCGCCTTAAAGTTGCGCCCGGCAGGTTTTACTTCGATATATGAACCGATAACCTGCACGATATCCAACCTCTCTTTTATTTGTTCGATTGGGTTATCCATGGCGAGAAATACGAAATATGAAAAACGAAACGTAGAGACTGCTATGCGCGCTCATTCGATGCGCGCACTAAACCAACAATTATCTTATGCACTTTTATTGAATTATCCATGATACTCGCAAACTGCTCCTCGTCTAATAGTCCCACATCTTTTGCAATAATCAGTTGATTTTGCAATTCGGAAACCGAACCCCGAGATATAACATAAAAATTTGCCTTATCTCTGAACGTTTGTCTTCCAAATCCTTCCGCGATATTTGATGTAATTGAAACCGCGCATCTCCGCATTTGACTAACTAAACCAAAAAGCTCCTCTTTTGGAAATGATTTCGTCACTTTATACACGGCAAGCACTAATTTATGGCCCTCCTTCCACGCATTCAAATCAGTGAAATGCATTATTTTATCATTCCCATTTTTCATATTTCGTTTTTCGTTATTCACTCCGCATCGGGGGGAAGACCACCGTTTCGCGAATAGACTTGTTCATTAGGAACGAGAACAATCGCTCGCTCAAACCAAACCCGACTGCCGGGGGCATGCCGTATTCCATCGCTTCGACATACTCTTCGTCGATCATTTGCGCTTCTTCGTCGCCTGCTTCGCGCAGCTTCATTTGTTCTTCAAACCGCTGGCGCTGGTCGAGCGGGTCGTTGAGCTCGGAAAATCCATTCCCCAGCTCCGATCGACATGCGATTGGCTGGAAGCGCAATACGCGCTTCGGGTCGGCCGGGTCCTTTTTTGCCAATGGTGATACCTCAAGTGGATGACCTGTAAGGAAGCACGGCTGAATAAGCCGCTGTCGGACCGTCTTTTTATAGATCGTGTCGATCATGCGGCCCTTGCCGTCTGCCGCGTCATACTTTATACCGAGCTGGTCGGCCTTTTGTTTCAATTCCTCTACGGAAACCTCGCCCGACAAGTCGATGCCTGTTTCCTTTTTGAATTCCTCAAAATAATCAATGCGCGGCCACTCGCCGGACCAATCGATGGCTTCGCCGTCGTATTCGGTCTTCATGCCTTCGCCGACGACATTCTTTACAATCTGCTTATACATGCGCTCCACCGCGTCCATACCTTGTGCCAAGTCGCCGTATGCCCAATAGAACTCCATGGCAATATAATCCTGCAAGTGCTCGGCATCGATGCCTTCGTTGCGGAATACCTTTCCTATTTCATATATCTTTTCGAAACCGCCAACTAACATTTTCTTCAACGGTAGTTCAAGTGAAATGCGTAAAAAGAAATCGCGATCGAGCGCGTTGTGGTGCGTGACGAACGGTCGCGCATCGGCTCCGCCCGGAATTGCTTCCAGCACCGCCGTGTCCACCTCGAAAAATCCTTCGTTGTCCAAAAATGCGCGGATCGTCTTCCAAAAAATATTTTTCTTTTTGAAAATCTCGCGCGTTTCCGCGTTCATCATCAGATCGAGATATCGCTTGCGCAATAATACCTCGGTATCTTTAAGCCCATAAAATTCGCTCGGGATCGGGAGTAATGATTTTGACAACAGCTTCCATGCGTCTGCCTGCAATGTTTTTTCTCCCGTCTTGGTGATAAACAATTGCCCTGTCGCCTGTATGAAGTCACCCATGTCGATGTTGTTCGCGAACAGATCAAACCGTTCGTCACCCACAATGTCGCGCTTTACCAATATCTGTATCTTGCCCGATTCATCTTCGATGTGCACAAACGCCAACGCACCCATGACGCGCATGGACTTGATGCGACCCGCAAGGGTCAACTGCTTTTCCAAGAGTTCATCAAAATGCTCCACGACATGGTGGTTTGCGAAATCTTTTTTACTCTCCTGCGGATATGCTTCCTCGCCGGCGGCGATCAGCCGTTGCAACTTTTCAATTTTTGCTTCTCGAATATTGTCTAACATAGTGTTTTTCTGTCATTCCGGCCCACGAGCCGGAATCTCGTCACATGGACACGAGACCCTGAAACGAGTTCAGGGCGACATGAGTACATGTCGGTTAAATACCGGATGACACTTTTAACGATGTATTTATTACGACACAAAGCAGAGAACATATTGCCTCTGCTTAAATATTACTCTATTTCCAAGATCTTGTATTTTACGAGACCCTTCGGCGTTTCCACCTCTACGAGATCACCCTCCTTCTTCCCGATAAATGCGGAACCCAATGGCGATTCATTCGAGATCAGCCGCTTTTCCGGATTTGCTTCATTTGAACCGACAATGGTGTATTCAAATACCTTTTTGTCCCGCTCCACTTTTATGGTCGCGCCCATTTCGATGGTCTTTTTGCCCCGCGACTTTTTAATAATGACCGCATTGCGAATGATGTTTTCCAATTCGACGATATGGGATTCCAATTTCGTCTGCGCTTCCTTTGCTTCGGAATATTCGGCATTCTCTGAAAGATCGCCAAACTCCTTTGCACGCTTCAGTCGGTCCGCTATATCGTTCCGTCCTTCCTTTTTTTCGCCTTCCAATTCCTCCTTCAGCTCTTCGAGCCGTTCTTTGGTTACATAAAATTCCATACTTTTTTTATGTCATTTCGAGTGAATCCGTCAGCCGACGGAGTAGTCGAGAAATCTTTTTTCACTACAGATCCCTCGGCTCCATTGCATTGCGCTCGGGATGACAACCTATATATTATTTTCTTTTCTCTATTTTTTTCGACTTGATATTATATGCGTTCGTCCAAAGCCACCAGCGCACCTTGCACACTTCCCATAATACTTCGATGTACGAGGATAACTTTATGCGCGAGTTCGGGTCGTTGATGAAATTGGCGGGAACTTCCTTGATCTTATATCCCATTTTATTCGCCAATGCCAATATCTCTACATCGAATCCCCAGTGCTTTACCTTGATCAGCGGGAAAATATCTTCCGCTGCCCGTTCGCTGAATATCTTCAACGGACACTGCGTGTCTTTCAAGCCCGGCAACACCATCAATTGAATGAACCAGTTTCCCATTTTGCCCGGCAGTTTGCGAAGCAATGGCTGATCGCGCTTTGCTCCTTCAATGTCCCGCGAGCCGATGACGACATCGTAGCCTTTGTCTTCATACTGCATGGCGTTGATGACCTGATCGATGGATATGGAATTATCCGCATCCACGAATGCGCGCAACGCGCCTTTTGCTTCGGCCATGCCTTTTTGCACCGCCGCACCCTTTCCTTTGGGCTTGCACTCCACGAGCCGAAGCTCGTTCCACAAATGTTCAAATCGGAGTACGATATCGACCGTACTATCTTTTGAACCATTGTCCACTACGATAACTTCGTATGGAAAATCAACGAGGTCGAGATGCTTTTTCATATCGACCAAGGTCAACGGCAATCGCTTCGCCTCGTTGTAGGCGGGAATGATTATCGACAGTCTTGGTTTTTGTTCCATATATGCTCTTTTTTTAAATTCCGTGCCCGCCGCATGCCGTCAAAACAGCAGGTGGCGATGGGCACGGAATTGTGGTGGCTTATATTTCGATTGCCAAAAGTATACAAGATTACCCCTTAATATGCAATGATACGCAAAAAAAGAGGGTGTGCGCGTACGCGCACACCCTCTTAGTCTCCCTTTTTGCCCTTTTTGGGGGCGGGGAGGAAGATTCTCCCCAAGACATACCAGCCGGCAGCCAGCATGCCCACGACCTGAACCCACGGCCAGAGGGCGTTGAACACCCTGACCATGAGCCAGTTGAAGCCCGCGGGGCTGATGATCGCGAAGATTACCAGCAACGCCACACCGGTCCCCAGCAGCCGTTTCGGGCTACCGCAAAACAATTCGAGAAAACGGTCCATGCTCTCCTCCTCGCCCGCGCTACGCGCGGGCTATAGTTTTCCTTTTATCAAAAAGATGATACCGGCAACCACGATCGCCAGCGTCAAACCTTGTTCCACGAGCGGATAAACCGCCGCGATAAGCCGCTGGCCGAGCGCGAAGAATTGCGTCGGCGAAATCACTGCCAGCAGAACCAGCAGTGCGAAAAACGGTCCAAATTGCATGCCGGGCCTCCCTGATCGAGTTTTAAAGGTTCGTTACTTTATGTATATATTATATACATATATTTACTATTTGTCAATAGTAACGGGTAATGTGCAAGGACATATGGCGGTTTTCCGATATGCTCGGAATATGGCTATTAGCATGGCAAAAACGGTACAAGAAGAGCGCCTGCGATGGGTCCTCCCCATCGCAGAAAAGCGCATCAAGCTGGTCGACTCGGCAATGATATGCCCACACGGACAGCGCTCCATGGAGCGCTGGGTGGCAGCATACAAGGAGCACGGAGCGGAAGGGTTGATCCCGAAATCCACCACGCCCCATACCCACCCGGAAGAAACCCCGATCCATATCAAGGAGGCGGTCATTGCATTGCGTAAAGAGAAAAAGCTTTGCGCGCTGAAGCTGCACTGGCTTTTGCAACGGACGGGAACGGATGTTCCCATCCGCACCGTCGGCAAGATCCTCAAGCAGGAGGGGTTAGTACGGAAGTATCGGACAAAGAAGATCACATACAAATACATCCGGGCGGAGCGGCAGCCGGGCGATCTCGTAGAGATCGATGTGAAGTATGTGCCGGGAAGAATAGCAAACAAGCGGTATTTCCAATATACGGCCATCGACTGCGCTTCGCGCTGGCGGCATCTGGCTGTGTATGACGAACAAAGCAACAGCAACTCGATCCGGTTTCTCCGGGAGGTCATAGGGCGCTTTCCCTATCCGATCAAAGCGATCAAGACGGACAATGGAACCGTGTTCACAAATCGATATACAGGCACATTTCATCGCAGCGATTGCACGGTCAAGACTGTGCATGCACTCGATCGGTTCTGTGCGGAACGCGACATCATCCACTATCTCATCGATCCGGGCAAGCCGGCACAAAATGGGACCGTGGAACGGTCCCATCGAAGCGATCAGGAAACATTTTACAATGATGCCACATTTGTTTCCTTCGAAGATTTGCGCAAACGGATACGGGTATGGAATACTGAATACAACGATCTACTCCACTGCGGATTGCAGGGCAAAAGCCCGAACGAATTCATTAACGAATTCCGACATGCAAAACCGCCAAATGTCCTTGCCTAAAACAAGTGGGTAATTCGCAAGGACACTGGCTGCTCGAGCGCACAGGAACATCCGTTCCCGTGTGCACCGTCGGCAAGATCTGTTGGCTTGTTTGATATTTATCTTTTGTTGCCAGCACCAGATCAATATCTAGAGATGCCTACCTAATATTTTCATTCCCTTTAACCAGTTCATATTAGTAACACTGAATCTGTTATAACACTTGGTACATGGAGATTAGTAACCCAAAGATGTACTATATTTTATAAATGATTAATATTAGGATATTTAGTAAGTAATTTAATATATTAAAACTGAAATATAGAAATAAAAAATCCCTTGGAAATTTCTTTCCAAGGGATTGTCGTTAAAAACGACCTTGCTTGTTTGTGATTTTTGCCTTACACAGCGTTCTTGAGCGCAGCGAGACGTTCTTCAATGCTTTGGCTTTTTGCCGGCGCACCGCTTACTTCGGCCATGGCGGCGGCAATGTTGTCATCATCCTTTTCGATGTTGGTCGGTGTCAACAGCCGAGCCCGCTGATCGGCGGCCATGGCGGCTGTCTTTTCCTTGTCGGCAAGGCTGTTCATGGCACCGAGAACCGTATTGAGCTCATTGGCGCTGGTCTTCAAACCCGATGCACTCAAGGCAGTTGCTTCACGCATTTCCGCCCTGGCCCTCTGTGCCTCGGCGGACTTCATCGCCCGCTTCGCAGCCTCGATCTGTTTCCGGGTATTCTGCAGCTGTTTGGCGAAAGCCTCGATGGTAGCCTTCATGTCTTCATAAAGGTTTTTCGCATCAAGGGCTTCGGCCTTCTCGCGCTCAACATCCAGCTTCATCTCCTCGATTTGCTCGAGAAGCGCCATCAGGCTTTTTTCAAAACTCGCCTTCGTGGCCTCGTCGGTTGCTGCAACCATTTTGGCCTGCAGATTTTCTGCCGCCTTCAACCGCTGGTCAAAGAGCGCCTGAATCGCATCGGCCTCTTTCTGCTCCTTGGCATATTCATTCTGTGCCTTGGCGACTTCGAGAGACATGTCATCAAAGTCCTTGAGCAGAGCGTCGATCTGGGCCTCGGTGGCTGTTTCCGGATCAAGCTTGACCAAGCCTTTGAGTAGCTCGTCCATGCCCTTTGCAAAATAGCCGCTGATCAATGAACCAAAGAATCTTCCTTTACCCGCCATAATGTTTCTCCTTTTACCTTTACAGGATTTTAATGAAACCGGAATCAATCGTGATGCCGGCATAGATTTTGATGGAGGTGCTACCCTCCTCCTCAACCTTGCTTACGAGCAGATATTCAGTCGTTTGCTCATTGAGCTCACGACCATAGACAACTGACCCGTAATCAATATGGAGGATGTTGGCGATATGAGGATCGTCGGTGAAGTGTTCGCGCCACGGAAACGGCTTGACCATGTCCTTATTGGCAAATGGTGTAACCCGTTCGTATTTATTTTCCGTCGGCGTTTTCATATCCTTCCAACCAAGCATGCCGTTTTCTTCATTCATCCATAAGGCAACTTCTTCGGAACTGGCGGGGAAAATTTCCCAAGCCAGTCGATAAAGAATGCTTTCCAGTACTTCATCAGTCTTTTTATCGACCGAGATTTGCAGGACTGACTCCTCTTCGCCGGCGACTTTTTGCAAATAGATGCGAAAAACTTTCACGCCTTCCGCAATCGCTGGCTCGGCAATTCCAACCGCCTTGATCACGTTGTCCTCACCCGGGAATTTTACTTCCGAGTTGTCAGCCAACAAAAAAGGCGTTTGTTCAAGAACGACCGTGCGGCCGAGCTTGATACCCAAAGGCCACGACTCATCAATCCGCACTTTCGGCTTTTCACCAAATAGTGTGGAATTTGCAGCTTTCTTTTTGGTGATCGCTGCCAGGAGTTTTGCAATCATGCAAATTTCCTCCAAACAAAGAAGCCGCCAAGAGCAGCGCAAAGACCAAGAACCCAAGGCCAAACCAGAGGTTCTTTCTTAGTATTCACTGCCGCGATCTTGCTGGCATTCTCTTCGACCACCTTGGCTGAAAGAGCCATATCCTGAGCATCAGGCGGAACATAGGACGGGTCGATTACCGCACCCTGCGCTTTCAACTTACCGGTTTCGGCATCAAGATTGTTGAGCTTTGCCCGCAATTCAGCATTGTCCCGAGCCAAACGATCAGCCTCGCGGCGCCACGCTTTCATATCCTCGTTATTCTGCTGATTGTAGTACATGTTAGCATACTGCCGATCATTGATGTGATCAAGCATGAACCAAAGGAACATGCCGTCCCACATTCCGAAACTGGGGCTGCTGTAATAAGCATAAGCCGGGGTTCGGTAATGATAGGTGTCGTAGAAGACATTCCGACGCGCGTAGTAATTGCCAAAGGAATAGTTTTTCACCCTGATGTTATTTACCACCCGCGTCTGTTCTGCCTTTGGCGTTTGTGCAGCAACTTCCGTTGCCTTGAACTTTGTCTGCTCAGTCTTATACGATGCAAAGGCCTTGGTAGACTCCTGCTTCGAATAAGCCTGATTCATCTTCTGCTGCATCGGCGTCATCTTGACACTCGGCGCTTGTGGCGCCACCGATGCCACTTGTGTCGCTTTTACCTGACCGGAGTTACTAAATCCGCTTGAAGGCGGAGCTGCAGCCACAGTCGGTTTGCTAGCCGAATTGGAAAATCCGGCTGGTTTCGAAACCGTCGGTGACGGTTTTGCTGAGCTTGAGTTGCTGAATCCTGACGACGACGGTCTTGACGAACTTGAATTGCCAAAGCTGGAAGACGATGATCTCGACGAAGAAGAAAAACTTGATGAGCGGCTTGAAGAAAAACCTCCTCCGCCGCCACTCTTCGCGTTTACCACTCCGGCAAACACACCCGAAAAACCGAGTGTAAAAATCATAACCACTGCCAAAAGTTTCTTCATTACTCACCTCTCTGGTTAAATATTGATTTTGATGGTTACAGGCTATTTTTTGCAAAAAAATTAAGCCTTTCTTTTTATTCCAGCCCAGCCAACGAAATACTTAAGAGCCACGGCAAGCAACACGAAGGGACCAAATACTGTGACCACTGTCCAAATGCCGCTTATCAAAAACCCAGCAATCTTGATAACCACCATCAAAATGAGTGACACCACGATAGAGGCGACCACCTTTGTTTTGGTAGCTAACGGAAAAGCCGAAAGCAAATGATACATAATAACACCCAAAAATATCCACAGCAATGAATTTGTCATTTCTCCTCCATGATATAGATTGAATTTTAAAAGTTCAGGAAACGTAAAACCTTTTCGTAGGTTATTTCAAACTAACATATTGCATAACGATTGTCAAGATTATGTACGCAGCTGAATTCTAATCTGAATCGCAACACGCGCAGCTGAATTGTCATTCCGGCCTCCGAGCCGGAATCCACTTCCACTTCCACTTTCACTTCCGCGCGGAACGCGCATTTAAGATTATTTTATCGTGCGTGCCGCACATGATTGAAATGGATTCCTCCGCCAGCTGGCGGACGGGAATGACACACTGTTGCGATTCAGGGTTGAATTCAAGGCAAAAAGCGCTTGCACGCTTTTTTATCAGTTCAATTCGATATCTATATGCACCACCTCCGGATATTCCTTTTGAATGCTCTTTTCTATGCGGTCTATGTGGCTCCCCACGAGCCGCGGCACGCGATCGATAGATTCCACGCAAAACTTGATAAACTTTCGGTAATCATCCCGAACGTCATCGTATTCTTCCCGCAGTGCCCCTTGCGCGAACATTTCCTTTACCAATACATTACCATTGAACTCGGCTTCGCATTTGATGCGATACTTCCCTACGTCCATAATGGCCGATCTGAAATCAAGCACTTTTTCTATGACCGGATCTGCTTCCAGTATTTCAATGATCCGCTCCCGAATCTCTTCCGGAATTGATTTTTCTATAAGCAATCCCCTATTCTTGTCGATCAAAATGATCGCCATAACGCCAAGCATGATGCCAATAGTGATCGAACCGATCGCGTCCCAATAATACGCACCGGTCACCTTCGTCAGCAAGATACTCACAAATGCAACCGTAACACCAAGCACGGCAATGCCGTCTTCATACAACACCGCAATGGTCGCGGGGTCTCCATATTGCAATGCGCGGGCAAACTTCATTCCCTTGGTCGCCTTGCGCAATGCGCGATAGGCCAACCATAGCGTAAACAATTCCACAATAAACGATACCCCCAGTATAAAAAACACGATACCACCTACTGCAACATGTTCCCGTTCGACGAGCGCCGTAATCCCTTGATAGACCGTTGCGCCTGCGCCCACAAAAAATATCCCACACGCCGATATCAGCGCCCATAAAAATCGTTCCTTGCCATACCCGTATGAATATTCCTTGGTCGCCTTCTTTTTGGATCGCTTGATTCCGACCATCAAAAGTGCCTGATTTGCGGTGTCGGCAAAACTGTGAATCGCTTCAGAAAACATAGCCCCTGAACCGGATGCCATAAACCCGATAAACTTAAGTATTGTAATAAACCCGTTACCGGCAAGTGCTGCTATGACCGGCAAGGTTCCGTGATCGTGATGTGCTTTACTACTCATGGTCTTTATTCTTTCGTCAATATCCTGGGTCCTTTTTCGGTTATGGCTATGGTGTGTTCAAATTGGGCCGATAACCCCTTGTCTACCATGGCCCAGCTTTCGTCTTTCAGCTGGCGCACCTGCCCTTTGCCGGTGCAGAGCATCGGTTCTATGGCAAATACCATGCCCGGCTTTAACAGCAGGCCTTCGCCCTTGTTGCCGTAGTTATATACATAGGGGTCTTCGTGCAATCCATAGCCCACGCCGTGGCCCGTTAAACCTTGTACGATATTGACCTTATAGCGCTTTGCTGTCTTCTCTACAGCATAGCCTATATCGCCGATATGGTTACCCGGCGTTGCCGCCTTTATCGCCTCTTCCAGGGCCTTACGAGTGGCTGTAACGAGGTTCTGGGCCTTTACCGTGCCCTTTCCCGCTATGACCGTAAACGCCGAATCGGAGTACATGCCGTCGAACAGCACCCCTGCGTCGATCTTCAATATATCGCCCGATTTTATCTTGTATTCGGTCGGGAACCCATGCACGATGACCTCGTTGACCGAGGCACAAATGGACGCCTTGTATGGGTGCTCCGCGCCATGCGGTTGGTAGTTCAAAAATGCCGGTTCAGCCCCCTCTTTGCGAATGTATTCACGCGCCACGGTATCGAGATGCTTTAGCGTAACCCCTATGGCGATTTCTTTCTTTAACACCGCCAGCGTACGCGCCAAAATAGCCCCACTGCGGGCTATTTTTTCTATTTCTGAAGTTGTATAGATGCGGACCATGGGGGTGGGGGGGGTAATTTCTAATTTATAATTTATAATTTCTAATGAGGAATGCGGGGCAAGTGGAGGGGAAGTAGTAAGTAGTAAGAGCGGGAATCACAATGCGCGGGATGTGTCACCCCGGCGGCCTGCTTCGCGTAAGAAAAAATGCTCCGCAGGCATTTCGGCGCGTTGCACACTCGTTCCACTCGTTAGCAACGCCAAGTCGAGGCCGGGGTCCAGTGTTTTCTGCGGTAGTAACATATGGATATTCAGACTCTGGATCCCGGCTTTCGCCGGGATGACAATACAGGGAAGGGAGCAGATTCCTCGACTTCGCGGATTACCGCTCCGCTCGGAATGACATAATTCACTTAAAATGCGTCATGATTGCTTCGTGTATTTTGTATGGAGCGGGCGTGCCATCGAGCTTTATCACTTTATACCCCCGTTTGACCGATTCCGCAATGACTGGCTCGGTGCGTTCGTGGTATTCCTTTAACCGTTGTTTGATGACTTCCGTGGTGTCGTCAACACGGTGTTCCACCGCTCCTCCGCAAAACGGACAGGTAGTCGGCTTGTGTTCCATATCGAGCAACGGCTTTTTGCATACCGAACAAATGGTCCGGTGCGTGTTGCGCTGGACGGTCGTTTCGTCGGGTATTTGCAAGTAAAAAATATGCACATGTTCCTTTCCGTATTTTTCCACCAAAAAATCGAGCAAGCCCACGCGGCCTTCTTCGCCAAAGGCTTCAAATACATTCCGCGGCGAACCGCTGAATACGATGGACTGGCCGAGCTTTGCGAGGTCATCGACCTGCTTGGTGACCACATCCAGCACCCATGATGGCGTGTTCAGCTTTCCCGATTCGTTCAATTCCCGCTCCCGATGGATGTTTTCGTCGTCCTTGTATTTCGGATCGTTCAATATGTTTCGCAAAAGACTCCCGGTATCGAAATGAAACAAGTGAAGCGTATCTGCCAACAGTTGCGCCTGCGTACCCTTTCCGGACCCGGGAGGTCCATAGAATACGACGGCCATGCGATCTATGTTCGTTTTAGACATATTTTAGTATAGCAAGTTTTTTATGTTCATGACAAAAAAAGCCCCTCGCATAGCGAGGGGGTGTGCAACCTACCAAGGTAGGTTACGGGCGGACGAACGCGAACCGGCACCGCTGATGCCAACCACCGTCAAAGGGGTTTAAGCACAGAGTACGCCTCCCGCCATCACAGCGAAGCACCAGCACGAACAGGCGGACGCATGCGCGCCACCAAGCGGGCTTACGAAGAAACAAGATTGGGGCAGTGCATTGCTCCTCGGGATGTTGCTCTCCGAAAAACAGCGCATCCTCGCACCGAGGGCGTTTCAGCCCCCAGCGCTTCGCTTCCGCTAATACTTCTTCGGAACTTGTGTCGCGATCGAACTCTACGAGAACAATCTCGCGAGTCCCTTTAAACATGGTCCGTATCGGGAAATTCTTCCCGTTGACCATGTTATTCTTCCCATCATACTTGCCAGCTGCGAAAACCTCCTCAGTCGTGCGGGTGCCGGTGGTGTTGATCTGAAACGGGCCGATGATCTTTACCATGATGTTCTCCTTGTCGTTTTGCGGCGTTATATAATTTTAAAAGGCCTTGTTTCTAACTGTATATTTATATTATATACTGTTTGTTGTATTTGTCAAGCCCTTTAGAAAGGCTCTCTATTTGCCGCTAATACTACAGATTCCGCATTATGTCATCCTGAACTTGTTTCAGGATCCGCATTTTTATACTCAGATCCTGAACCAAGTTCTGGGTGACAATACATTTGATACCCACCGCGTGCAAAGATTTGTGATAAAAAAATGGGGCACGCAAGCGTGCCCCGATAAAGCGCAGTAACTTAGTCCGCCGGATGGCGAATCGGGTTACTTTTGAACGAAGGCGAAACGACAACCAGCACCCCATTTAGCACCTTCATCAATGCTGAGAGAGATGTTCACATTGTAGTTACGCATGCTTCCCCCTCCGTATCCGAGGAACAATACGCTTCCCCTCCACGGCTCATGAAGGAAGACGATTGGGGCTCTGCACGGCTCTTCGGGATGCTGTTCGCCGAAGAACAACGCATCCTCGTGCCGAGGGCGTTCCAGCCCCCGCCGCTCGGCTTCCGCGAGGACTTCATCCGCGCTGATGGCTCGGTCATAGTCCACGAGAACGATCTTGCGCGGCCCCGCGGGCATGGGCCGCATTGGGAAATTTTTCCGGTTGATGCGGGTGTCTCCCAGGCCGTACTGGCCGGTGACGATGGCGACAATCTTTTCCTTAATCGTGCGGTTTCCGGGACGCCTACCGTTAACATCAATCACAAACGATTTCTTTTCCATGACTTTCTCCTTATAGTGTTGTGAAAGGTCTTGTTTAAAACTGTATATTTATATTATATACTGTTTATTCTATTTGTCAAGACCTACAGGCTCGGGTTACTTGACTCTGGATACCGGCCTTCGCCGGTATGACATTCAACTAAAAAGCCCTGCAAATGCAGGGCTTTTCTTTTTTCGTTTTTCTACGTTTCTTGCATTATTCGTATTCGCGGACCATCAGCTTGGATTAGTCGCAATGCCTATGTTGATACTTGCACAATGATGTCGATATGCCCGTCTCCATTCACATCTAAATAACTTGCTATAGGTTGGCTATTGCCTTTGAGCTTTGCTGAGGCGTTGGCAAGTTTGATTGTGGCTGAGTCTATCTGATGCACATCAAAAGTTGCAGAGCCGAAGATCGCAACTGGCACGACGCCATTTGATCCGAGGTTGATGCTGTTGAGGTGGATGCTTAACGGAGTGTTCATTCGAGGAATTTGAATGAGGAAAGAACCTTATACAACTCTTTTTCATGTTGCTTTTGAGCAGAAACTATCATTTTTTTTCCATGAAGGGGCAAATCTACGGTAATAGATGATACCCCCTCAAGAGTATATTGATAAGTCCTACCAATAATATCTGATACTATTATTTGGGAGCTATGTTCACCTTGCGCCGCATAATCAGCAAACTGCGGGGTTACGATGCTTATTGAGAAAGAATCCATCGTCAGCGTATCATCGCTAAGAAAATTAACACTCAAATACAAACTACTTTGAGGAGCACTGCCTGTTTTATCTTTCATCTCCCATCCTTCCGGATACCAGAACTCAAAACCCCATTCCTCGTTTCGGTAACGCTTCATGCCGGAATAGTCATTCGTTTGAGTAGTGGTTGCAATCGTAGTCGTTGCGTTAGTTGTTTGTACCGGAGTCGAGGTTGCGCCGATAGGCTGAATTCTAATTAAACTTCGCTGTATATGTCGATATCCATATATAGCACCTGCCAATGCGAATGCCGTTATTACTATCAATACAATGATTATTTTTTTTGTCATAATATGATGCCGTTTATGGTACGATATTGATTGAATCTGAGCCCTTAAATATGTCTCCGCTTATCAAGCTCCCTTCCAGATTCGTCATCGTATCTCCTATTGTTAGCTGTAAGGCTTGGGTTGTTATTTGGACGATTGCGTCAGTAATCCCATCTCCGTTTACATCGGAATAACTTACCATCGGCTGCCCGTTGCCTTTTATTTTTATCGATGCATCGGCGAGTTTGATTGTCGTAGGATCAATTTGATGCACATCAAAAGTTGCTGAGCCGAATATTGCGACCGGTATTACACCGTTTGAACCGAGATTAATACTGTTTGGATAACTACCCGGCTTAATATCAACCGATACTGGAATAAAAGTACTTATAGCCCCAACTGCTGATACTGTGATGCCGTAACCTTCAGAGGGGATCTGGCTTAATGGCATATTCTGGGCAAGAACTATTGTAGTACTCCCCGCAGTAAAGTCGAGTGAATATGTTTGATTTGAAGTGCTGCTTGCCATCGGGGATACACTGATTTTGTATATGCCTTGTTTAAGTATGGGGGAATATATCACATCTTCCGGATATCCGTTGGCATCCATACCCATGGTAGCATAGGTGAGGTCGCCAGATTCCTGTATGTATTCTTCATCTGTTGCAATACCAGTACTATCAGAAATCGTATTGCCATCTGGATCGATAACGGAAAAATGTATTGGGGAATGTTTTGTAATTGACATGGCGATGGTGGCATTTTTAGGGCGACCAAATGCAACGAAGCCGTTTGCACTGTCACCTAAAAGGGCGTTGATGCTTGCATATTGAATCCCGAATGTTTTAGATCTTGCATGTATGACATTTTTACTAGTATCGCCCCCAATATACATTGCAACATGATCCATTATTCCATCAGAGCCAAGTGTCCACGTTTTAGTGTCTACATGATATGTCCTTGGATCAAAATACAATAAATCTCCCGGTTGTAATCCAACATCTGATGTCGTTGTCGCTTGCATATTATGCCAATACTGCTTATTCGCATTCGGCTCTCCAATATAATTTTGATTAAAAAATTTGCTGGGAGCATAAGAATGGTTATATGACCACGCCACAAGACCAGAACAATCAAGGCCATCGTCAAACGCAATCTTTCCTGCGTCAGTCCAATAATTGTATCCTGTTTTTACTGTGTCCGTATCCACAAACAAGCGATCATTTGCGTCCCAACCTTTTCCACCCCATAAATAATTCTGATTCACCAACTGCTTCGCCAAATTGGCAGCTTTGTATGATAATGGCAAATCTACAATAAAATCAGTACCGCCGGGAATGCCGAACTCCTGCCAATCCGAAGAGTTGCCTTGATCATTAAGGGTTCGGGCGCGCCAATGATACGCGCCATCAATGAGGTTTGTACGGGTAAGCGCAACTTGCGTACCTGGCGCAACCAAGTCGGATTGAAGAATTCCCCCATCGCTAATCCCCGTAAACGGCTCTTCCGTACGGCGTAGCTCCACCTGCACGGTAGCCGGCTCGGCACCAGACGCGTCTACGACCGCTTTAAATACAACAGTAGAGTCTGTGGTCGTGGCATGTTCGCCAATAAGCGTTGTACCGTCGGCCGCAAATTGTTGCATCGATGTAATGGCTGTTACGCGCTCGGATAATGAAGAACATACCTCCGATGTTCTTATAAAAATCCCGCGAGAATTGTCGCCCCAGTCGTTTTGAAAATATATATCGGATCCGTCAAAAATATACGCACGAGGAAGTAAAAACCGTACATCCACATCACTAAGATACCCTGACGGCATACTCACATTACTCCATGTATTCCCTCTATCGGTAGATATCTGCATCGCAACCGACTGCCACCCGTCTTTCGTGTATATCTTGGTGACATATGGATATATATATGCCACATAATCTGCCTTAACATATATGGTGTCATATACTCCCGCCGGAATTGTGGCAAGAAAGACCCTCAAATTGAGTCCGTCGATATATTGCCCGTCAGCAATCGGACAAATATGCCGATCTTCCACACTTACCTGCCGGATTGTCTCCTGTTCAAGATCGGCCTGCTTTGTGAAGTCATACGGCAGATATTCTGCCATAAGATGTCCATCTTGGACCGGGCCAGCGACTGCCCACCCCGTAGAACCATCGGACACATCCTGTATTTGATACCAGCGATGACCGTCAACATCGATTGGCATCCTACTTATATCAGCTGTCTGCAACACCCTTACCACCCACCCGATTGGCAATGTTTTTATGATCAATGCGTTCAAGCCTGCACTCTCCCGTATATTCAAAACACCCTCCGGCACAGTGCTGATTGTCGACCAATATCGCCCCCCATCATTTATCTCAAACCAAATATTATCTATACTATTATCCCGCACCCAGTCACTAGTTCCTCCCTGGCGATAAAATTGCATCCCTTCAATTGTAGTATTCGTTCCTTTGAACCCACAAATATTCCCTTGGTAAAATGCAAACATGTAGTACCTGTCTGCTTGAAATGTAACTGGCGACGAAAAGTCTTCAACACTCCACTCCCATATGCCCTCGGTAATTGTGGCCTGTTTATCCGAAACCCATTGATTTGTAGCATATTCCCACCAACTAACCGGTGGCGCGGAATATTCCTGAATGATCAATTGTGAATTCCCTGTACTTGCCTTGACCCTAAATCGTTCAAAGTCCCCCGGCGTAATAGCGCCAACAATTTGCACTGGAGTACTCAGACAGGCATCTTCCTGCCTGCTTGTGTCGTCCGCCTGAAAATCGAACGCGTGGGCGATATCCGTAGCAATAAACATCGCCGACAGGGCAAATACATTTACTGCCAATATATAAAACATCTTTTTAATGCCAACTTTATTTTCCATATGCCATGCGATCTATGTTCGTTTTAGACATGTTTTAGTATAGCAAGTTTTTTATGTTCGTGACAAAAAAAGCCCCCTCGCATAGCGAGGGGGTGTGCAACCTACCGAGGTAGGTTACGGGAGAATGAAGGCGAAACGGCATCGGCGGCGGTAAATTCCGCCAAAGTAGTTCAGGCCCAGACCGCGACCCGCTTTATCGCGACCAAGCCCCACGCGCCAACCATGCCATGGTTCGTGCAAAAATGCGATTGGCCCTTTACGCTGCTCCTCGGGATACTGCTCCCCAAAAAACAGTACATCTTCGTATAGAGGACGCTCAAGCCCTTGACGCTGTGCTTCCACAAGCACTTTTTCCTCTAAATATGGATTAACCTCAAATTCAAGATACACAATCTTACGAGGCCCTTCGGGCATCGGCCGCATCGGGAAATTCTCCCCGTTGACCCTGTCATTTGTCCAGTCGTAGTTGCCGGCGGCGACGACCTCTTCAGTCGTGCGGTTGCCAGCGGTGTTAATCCGGAACGATCCTACAATTTTTGCTTCCATGATGTTCTCCTTGCCGTTTCTCGGTGTTATTTATTTGTGAAAGGCCTTGTTTTTACTGTATGTATATATTATACATGATTTGCAGGATTTGTCAAGACCCTGGCAATCTAACGCTCATTTATGGCGTATTTGGATGGCGCTTCACATGGGGGAGGGTCTGGATTCCGGCTTCCGCCGGAATGACAATGCCGTAAAAAAGCCCCGCATGTGCGGGGCGTGCAACCTACCAAGGTAGGTTACGATTTACAGACGAAGGCGAAGCGTCGATTGCGCGTTCCGATAAGACCAACTGTGGTCAATCCCAGTCCGCGCTTCTTATCTGCGCTGTCGCATTGGAGCACCAGCACAAACGAACCGTCACCCAAACATTTCCACGGCTCATGCAAGAATACAATCGAGCCATTACACTGTTCATCGGGATACTGCTCGCCAAAGAACAGCGCGTCTTCATGTCGGGGAAAATCCAAGTCCTGCCCCGATACTACCCTCAACATCTGATCCTGCGTGGGGAGGTGGTCGAACTCGAGGATAACAATCTCGCGGAGCCCTTCGGGCATGGGGCGCATCGGGAAGTTCACCCCGTTCACTATTTCAGATGCCCAGCTATAATTGCCAGCTGCGACAACATCTTCAGTCGTGCGGTTGCCAGCGGTGTTGATCTGAAACGGGCCGATGATCTTTACCATGGTGTTCTCCTTGCCGTGTTGCGGCGTTATTTATTTGTGAAAGGCCTTGTTTTTACTGTATGTTTATATTATACATGATTTGTAGGATTTGTCAAGACCTGCCGAGTTGACGCGCATTGGGGGTATATTTGGATGGTAATTTACATAGGGAAATCATGGATTCCTCCGTCCGCCGGTTGGCGGACGGACGGGAATGACACGGGCTCTGGATACCGGCCTCCGCCGGTATGACAATACAAAAAATCAATACAAAAAGCATCGCGCAAGCGATGCTTTTTACTCCTCTACCTTATACTCTATACCGTATACTTTATACCCTATACCCTATACTCTATACCGTATACCCACTACCACCCTTACTCGTATTCGCGAATCATCAACTGGGAGTTGATCTGGCGCAAGGTTTCAAGCGCAACGGAGACGACGATCAAGATCGCGGTACCTCCGATGGTCAAAATGGCGATGCCCGTGAACATGCGCACCAAGTTCGGCAGAATGGCTATCAAGCCGAGAAAGATGGCACCCCACAAGGTGATGCGGCTGATGACCTTGGTCAGGAACATGGTGGTCGATTCACCCGGGCGAATGCCGGCGATGAAACCGCCTGCTCGTTGGAGATTCTTTGATATTTCCTTCGGATCGAATGTTACCGCCGTATAAAAATAGGTAAAGATCACAACGAGCAAGAAATATGCAGCGCTGTAGAAATATTGGTTGTTCATGAACTGGCTCACGATGTCGGTAAGCTTCAGCGAAAGACTCTTGGAAAAGATCGCGCTGATCTGCGCAACGAACTGCGGGAACAACAGCAACGATATGGCGAAGATGATCGGTATAACGCCGGCCTGGTTTACCTTGATTGGCAAATAGCTCGAAACGCCACCGTACATTTTGGTGCCACGCACCTGCTTTGCATAGGAAACCGGGATCTTTCGTTCGCCTTCGTTGATGAACACAACGCCCGCGATGACCGCAATGGCAACCGCCACAAACCCGATATAGGTCGGCAACTCGCTCGGCGTGTATGCCTGTATGATGTTCACGACCGTCTGCGGCAAACTGCTGACGATACCCGCGAAGATGATCAGCGAAATGCCGTTGCCCATCTTTTGCTCCGATATCAATTCACCGAGCCACATCACGAGCATGGAACCCGCCATGATCACCACAACATTCTTGAGTACATCGAACAATCCAAGGCTTCCCACGACTCCCTGTGATGCAAGCAGGTTCAAAAACCCATATGCCTGCAAACCCGCCAACGGAACCGTCAAATAACGGGAGTACCGGTTGAACTTTGCACGACCGGCAGCGCCTTCTTCGTAATACATTTCCTTCAATCTCGGAAAGAGCATGGTCAACAACTGCATGATGATTGTCGCCGTAATGTACGGACCGACGCCCAACATGATGATGGACAAGTTGCTCATCGTTCCTCCGGCCATGATGCCGACGAAACTAAACAGCTGGTTCGAACCAAAAAACTCTTCGAGTCGCATCTTGTCGACACCCGGGATCGGTATTGCCGACAGGACCCTGAAACATACAAGCAGGAACGCAACGGTCAGCACCTTGATGCGCAGGTCCTTGATCTTAAAAATTTTCAGATATTTTTCCATGAATTAGTACTGCCCTTGATGGGCGCTATTAGTGGTTATCAGTATAGGGGAAAAACCCTTGATACGCAAGGGATTTTTAAGCAAAAAAGGAGCTTACACTCCCTTTTTTACTGCCGGTTTTACGGTCGGTGCTTCCACCGTTCCGCCCTTGGCTTCTATTTTTTCTTTCGCCGCTTTTGATACCGGCAAACCCTTTACGGTCAATTTCTTGGTAACCTCTCCGGTTCCAAGCACTTTAATGTCCGTCTGGGATTTGCGCACCAATCCTGCCGCGACCAATGTTTCCAAGGTCACTACGGAATCGGTCATCTTTGCATCGATGATGCCGATGTTAATACCCATCGACTTTCCGAAAAGCGGTTTGTTCTTAAAACCGCGCAACTTCGGGATGCGAATAAGCATTTCATGCAAGGCCGGATTCATTTTGTGGCCTGCGCGAGACTTTTGACCCTTGTGTCCGGTGCCGGAATTGTCTCCCCGCTTGCCGCCACGGCCCACTCGCTTTTTGGTTTTTCCCGGGTGTAACGGGGCTATTTCGTGTAACTGCATAATAGTAAAATGGTCAATGTGACATGAGACAAGGAACACTCGAGTTCACCCTCTCACTTTAGTCATAATGACACGTTTATACCTCCTCTGTTGCTTCTACCTCCTGCACTGCAACGACCTTCGGTGCTTCTTCCTTTCCAAATTTTACGACCATCTTGAGCTTTTTTAATGCTTCGATCGCGGCCATTCCGTTGGTCAATTTGTTCTTGGTGGTTCCTAATGTCTTTGAAGTGGCATCTTTTACGCCAGCCATCAACAACACATCGCGGACCGATCCGCCCGCCTTTAAACCATGACCAAGCTTTGCCGGCTTGATAATGACCTGCGCTGCGCTGTACTTTGCCAACACTTCATGCGGAATGGTGCGGCCCTTGAGCGGAATAGTGATCAGGTTCTTTTTTGCCTTCAGCTTGCCTTTGTCGACAGCCTGTGCGACATCGAGTCCCTTTCCGACACCGATACCTACCTGACCCTTTTCGTTTCCGATGACCACGGTCGCGCGGAAGCTCATACGCTTACCTCCCGCTACAACACGCGTAACACGGCGCAAGTCGAGGATCTTGTCCTTATATTCGGATTTTACCACCGGGCGTCCGCCATCGCGACGCGGTGCGCCATGACCGCCAAAGCCGCCCCTGCGTCCCGCCTGTGTGGGCGCTCCTGTCGATTGAGTTGTTTTCTGTTGCGTAGTATTCATACTTCTTAGATTTGAAGACCGCCTTTGCGCGCGCCTTCCGCTACTGCCTTTACCCGACCATGGTAGTTATATCCTCCGCGGTCAAATACTGCTGCATCGATCTTGATCTCCTTTGCCTTCTTGGCGATCATCTCTCCCAATGCTTCGGCCTTTATGATCTTTCCCTTCTCTTTGGTCTTCATGTCCCGAGTCGATGCGCTTGCCAATGTCTTGCCGGTCATGTCATCGATCAACTGCACCGATGTGAACTGGTTGGTCCGCAATACGGAAAGTCGAGGTCGCTCCATGGTTCCAGACAGCTTTGCGCGGGTTCGGATCCTTCGGCGTTCCTTTATTTGATTGAGTTGTTTTGTTTTGTTCATATGCAGTATTCGCGAATAATGCGAATTAATATTTAATAATGCGAATTAATCCATAGGTGCATTCCCATTAGCATTATTTGCTTTAGATTTGCATTATTAGCGACAGCTCTTTATTTACCAACCTTCTTTCCTTGCTTGCGTCGTACAACTTCTCCACGGTATCGGATACCTTTGCCCTTGTACGGCTCCGGCTTTCTAACCTTTCTGATCTCTGCGGCAGTCTGTCCGACCATTGCCTTGTCGATGCCCGTCACGGTGACGGCGTTCTTTTCGACGGACAACTTGATGCCCTTGCGCGGTTCATATTTTACCGGATGGGAAAAACCGATGTTGAGGACCAGATTCTCGCCGTCCATCGCAGCGCGATAGCCGACCCCCTCGATCTCCAATACTTTTGTAAAACCTCCCAAAACGCCCTGGATCGCGTTCGCGGTAAGCGCACGCATGGTTCCCCAGTTCGATTTCGCCTGTTTGGTGTTGCTGTCGATCGTAAATGTAATCGCGTTTTTCATGACACCATCGGCATCGGCCACATCTCCTATTTCGGTCTTTACGAACTGAAGTACGACCATTTTTACGATGTTCTCCCCCTTCTTCAATTCCAAAGCAGCTCCGTCAAATATAACGGTTACGCCTTCAGGAATGATTATCGGTTTTTTTCCAACTTTTGACATAATTATTTATATTGGTTACCGGGTACCCATTTCGGATGTTTGATCCGCCATCGGCCGCCCCGTCCACCCGTTAGTATCGTTTACCAGATTTCGAAAAAGATCTCACCTCCCACCTTTTCCTTGCGCGCCTGCTCGCCGGTCATGATCCCCTTCGGGGTCGACACGATAGCCATACCGCGGCCGCTCTTTACCGGCCTGATCTCGTCGCATCCCTTGTAGATATGGATACTCGGACGGCTCACAAAGCGAACTCCTTCAATGGCTCCCTGTCCGTCGTTATACTTGAGGTCTATGCTCAATACGCGCTTTGGGGTCCTACCCTTCTTGTCGTACGCAGCAATATACTTTCTGCTCGTAAGAATCTCTAAAATGCGCTCGTCGTTCTTTGTGTACGGCACCTTGATCGATTCCTTCTTTACGGCCTGGGCGTTTTTAATTTGTGTTAATAGATCGATATACATATATTTAACAATTAACTCATAACCTTTAACTTCTAACGGACTGTATTTTTATTTACTCGCCCTTTCTTTTTGTTATTAGTTATTTGTCATCAGTCATCAGTTATTTTACCACGATGCCTTCTTTATTCCCGGGATCTCGCCCTTTGATGCCATTTCCCTGAAACAGATCCTGCAAAGACCGAAATCGCGCATATATGCACGACCGCGTCCGCACTTAAAACACCGGTTTGTTGCACGGGACGGATACTTCGGTTCTTTTTGTGATCTTACGACAACTGATTTTTTAGCCATGATAGTTTAGTAATAATACGCCTTAGTCCTTCTTCAGCGGTACGCCCAGCAATCGATACAATTCGACCGCCTCGTCCCGTGAATTTGTACGAGCAACGACCGTGACCTGTACCCCGAAGTCGGCCTTTGCGTTTTCCGGAGAGATCTCAGGGAATACGGTATGTTCCCGGAATCCGATGGAGAGGTTGCCCACTCCGTCGATGCCCTTGGTCTCCAATCCCTTGAAATCGCGAACACGCGGGAAAACGATTTTGTTCATCTTGTCCAAAAACGCGTACATGCGCTCGCCGCGAAGCGTTACTGAAACGCCCACCACGGTTCCCTGTCGCATCTTGAATCCTGCGATGGATTTCTTTGACGGGTTAGTCCTCGGCTTTTGACCGGTGATTGCCATCAATTCGTTCACTACCGCAGGCAACAGCTTATCGGTAAAATTCGCCTGTTGGCTCATGCGTCCGGTGCCTACATTTACGACGATCTTTTGGATCTTCGGTGTCGCCATTTCGTTCTTGTGCCCGAACTTGGCCTTTAATGCAGGAACAACCTCCTTTATGTATTTTTCTTTTAAGCTGAGATCTTTCATAATCAATCGTACATTATGTGACGCCGTACGTTAGCTGATGCGTGCTCCGCACTTCTTGCAGGAGCGAACCTTTTTATCGTTCTCGACCATTGCGCCAATGCGCGTTGCCTTTCCGCATGCCGGACAAACCAACATGACATTCGAAGCATTCATCGAGCGGGGAATTGTGACTATCTGCCCTTTTTCACCCTGCTTCTTCGGCTTGACATTCTTCTTATACAAATTAAGCCCTTCGACAAGAATCCGTTCTTTCTGCGGCATGGTGCTCAACACTTTTCCGGTCTTTCCCTTCTCTTTGCCCTGTATTATTTTTACTGTATCACCTTTTTTAATACGCATATTTTTTGACCTATAACTTATAACTTATAACTTTTAACGGGATGCACGCTCAGGTGCGTTCGAGTTGTATTTTGTTATTGGTTAATAGTTAATAGTTATTGGTTAGTTCAAACGATATCTTCCGCCATCGTAACGATTTTCTCAAATCCCTTTTCCTTTAATTCGCGTGGGATCGGTCCGAAGATACGAGTCGCGTTCGGTTCCATTTTTGCATTCAGGATGACCGCCGCGTTTTCGTCAAATCGGATGTACGAACCATCGGCCCGTTTCATCGCCTTGCGCTGTCGCACAACGACCGCCTTTACGACATCTTTCTTCTTTACCGCTTTGCGCGGCTCAGCAGTCTGCACCGATGCGACAAAAATGTCGCCAATGCGCGCATACCGTCGTCGGGTTCCTCCCAAGATGCGAAAACAACGAATAGTCTTCGCTCCAGAGTTGTCAGCCACTTTTAAAATTGATCGTTCTTGTATCATACGTAGTATTCGCGAATAATGCGAATTAATATTTAATAATGCGAATCACTTCCCCTGCATTTCTTATTAGCATTATTTGCGTAAGATTTGCATTATTGGCGATAACTCTTTAGATCTTTCCGACGATACGGAAGCGCTTATCGCGGCTTACCGGCCTGGTCTCTTCGATGATCACGACATCGCCCATCTTGTACTCGTTCTGCTCATCGTGCGCCTTGAAGCGCGCAGTGACCTTGTACATTTTCTGATAGATCGGGTGCTTTGCAAGGCGTGAAACCGCTACCACTCGTGTCTTATCCATTTTATCGGAAACAACCGTTCCCTGTAATTTTCGTGCTGCCATAATAAATGACTTATAACTTCTGACTTTTAACTTTTAACAGGATACGCCTTCTCTTACGATGAGCCGTATTTTGTCATTAGTCATCAGTTATCAGTTATTAGTTAACTTCTGCCTCTTTTTTCCCGGTGATCAGCGTGGACAACCGTGCAACGACCTTTTTGAGCTTTTTTATCTCAGAAACGTTCTTTACTTTACCAGCTGCAAGGTCAAACTTCAAGTCCCGCAATTTGGTCTGGCTTTCGCTCAGTTCCTTCTGCATTTCGGCTTTCGATTTGCTCTTTAATTGTTGGATATCCTGCTTTTTCATAGAGTACTCGCGAATAATGCGAATTTTGGTTTAATAATGCGAATAAATCCATAAATGCATTTCTATTAGCATTATTTGCTTTAGATTTGCATTATTAGTGATTACTTAATAACAACTCTTGTTTTAACTGGTAATTTATGTCCTGCTCGGCGAAATGCCTCGCGTGCGACGTCCTCCTTTACTCCATCAATCTCGAACAACATTCTGCCTGGTTTTACGGGGAACACATAGTGATCCACATTACCCTTACCTCCACCGAGGGTAACCTCAGGCGGCATCTTGGTGACCGGCTTGTCCGGGAATACCCTGATCCAGATCTTTCCTCCACGCTTGGTGAAGTGTGTAATGGATTTTCGGGCGGCTTCGATCTGGCGCGAGTTCAACCAAACGCTTTCGAGTGCCTGGATGCCGAACGAGCCAAATGCGAGGCCCAACCCGCGTGTTTCCACGGTACGGGTTCGGCTCCTGCCTTTGTGCCACTTCCTGTGTTTTACTTTTTTCGGGATAAGCATAATTTTAACTTATAACCTATAACTTATAACCTATAACAGAATGCTTGTGCTCATAGGTTTTGACCGTATTTTGTCATTAGTTATTAGTTATCTGTCGTTGGTTATTTGTTAGTTTCTTCGCTGTGGGCGGTTCTCGGATTGGCTCGGGCGCCCGCTTGACGAACTCAGGATTCCCTGCGGTCGTTTTACCGGCTCCTTTTCCTTTTCCTTAAATACTTCACCCTTGTTGATCCAAACCTTTACACCAATGGTTCCGTAGGTCGTGTAAGCGGTCGCTTCCGCATAATCGATATCGGCGCGAATGGTCTGCAACGGGATGGTTCCCTTTGCAAGCTGTTCAGTGCGCGCGATTTCGGCGCCGTTCAACCGGCCCGAAACGCGAATCTTTGCTCCCTTGACCTCCCGGGTCTGCATCAGACTCTCGAGTGTCTTTTTCAGGATGCGGCGGAACGGCATGCGTCGTTCCAGATCGCGGGCGATGTTATAGCCCGTAACCGCTGCGGATACATCGAATCGCTTCAACTCCTCGATGTTCATGCTGATACCGGTAAGCTTCTTGCTTCCGTTCTTTGTGCGGATAGCAGCTACCTTCTTATCAAGCAATTTCGAGAGGTCTTCGATTCCCTTTCCTCCGCGGCCAATGATCAATCCCGGCTTTGCAGCCCTGATATGAATACGAATCGAATCGCCAAAGCGCTCGATTGCGACATAGTCAATGCCTGCGGCTCCGATCTTGTCTGCGATGATCTTGCGGATCAGCACATCCTCTTCCAAGTATTCCTTGAAATTGGTCTTTTTCGGGAACCAGCGAGCAGTCCAGTCTTTGATCACGCCTACCCTAAATGCAGTTGGTTTTATCTTATGACCCATAGTAATTAAATAGATTTCCTCTGAAACAGCTTACGCTTCGTTCCTTCCTTTGCGACCTTGGTTGTTTTCTCGGTCTTTTCGGCCTTCACCTTTTTCTCTTCGGTCTTTTCGGTCGATGTAACCTTCTTTGCGGCTGCTTTCTTTACCTTTTCCGCCTTTACCTTTGTGATTCTTTCCGCCTTCTTTGCCATCGTGAATCGCGGAGCCTTTACCGTTTCGGACTCTTCGAGCACGATCGTGATGTGGCTGCTTTTCTTTTGGATTGGCGTTGCGCGTCCTTGGGCCCGCGGCAACCAGCGCTTCAGCATCGGTCCGCCATCTACCCTGATCTCCTTGACGACGAGCTTGGTGATATCCATTTTTGCATTGTTGACCGCATTTGCGATCGCCGACTGCAACAACTTCAACACCGGCTCGCTTGCACGCTTCGGGTTGACCGCCAACTGCGCTTGCGCGTCATTGACCGACAATCCCTTGATGACGGTTGCCATCAAACGCGCCTTTCGCGGAGCCATTCGGAGATGATTCAATTTTGCTGTTTGCTGTTTCATGATAGTATTCGCGAATAATGCGAATTTAAAATTTAATAATGCGAATTTGATCCTTCTATGCATTTCTATTTGCATTATTTGCGTAAGATTTGCATTATTGGCGATCACTCTTTTATTTTTTCTGTGCTGCCTTGCGGTCCGCTTCCTTGGCCAACTTACCACCGTGTCTGATGAACTTCTTGGTCGGGGAAAACTCTCCCAAGCGATGACCTACCATTTCTTCGGTCACGCGCACCTGAATGAAGTCCTTTCCATTGTGTACTCCGAATATGCGACCTATCATGTCCGGCGCGATCTCGGAACTACGCGCCCATGTTTTGATGACGGTCTTGTCGTCGTGCGCCAAAGCAGTCACCTTTTTCATGAGTTTTTCGTCTACGTATGGACCTTTTTTTGCTGATCGTGCCATGATTAGATTTATGATTTAAGATTTAAGATTGCTTATTTGTTGCGAACCGATACCCGTCGCTTGATGATCAAGCTTGTCGAACGCTTCTTCTTATTGCGTGTCTTGTGACCTCCTGCGATCTTGCCCCATGCGGTCTTCAATCGCTTCGTTCCACGCGGCTGGCTTCCTTCACCTCCTCCGTGTGGGTGGTCGCACGGGTTCATTGCCTTACCGCGAACGGTAGGGCGAATACCCAAGTGTCGGGAACGACCCGCCTTTCCTATATTTACCAGGTTGTGCTCGTGGTTCGAAACCTGACCCATGGTTGCATATCCTTCGGTCAAGACCTTGCGGACCTCACCGGACGGCAGCTTGAGGCTGGTGTACTTTCCTTCGTGAGCCAACACCTGCGCATAGGAGCCGGCAGATTTTGCCATTTGACCTCCCTTGCCTGGCTGTAACTCTATATTGTAGACCATATAGCTGGTCGGGATGTTCTTGAGCTTCGAGCGGTTGCCGTTCTTTACGATCGCGCTTTCCGCCGTGATGATCTCATCTCCTTCCTTCATGTCCTTGCCAGCCAAAATATACCGTCTTTCGCCGTCCTTGTAAAGCGCACGCGCGATAAAAGCGGAGCGGTACGGATCATATTCGATGGCCTCGATGCGTGCCGGGATGTCGATCTTGTTCTGCTTGAAATCCACCATGCGGTAGAGCTGCTTAACGCCTCCCCCCTGATGACGGGTCGTGATGCGGCCCTGATTGTTACGACCCGCACGATGAGCAATCCGAATAAGCGCGCTCTTCATGGGCTCGATCTTGGTCAGTACGCTATAGTCGACCACTGTCATGTGGCGTCGCGATGGAGTTGTTGGTGAATATTTCTTCATGATAGTATTCGCGAATAATGCGAATTTAAAATTTAATAATGCGAATCAATCTCTACATGCATTTCTTATTCGCATTATTTGCGTAAGATTTGCATTATTGGCGATCACTCTTTTAGGAAGGCATAATGTCGAGCTTCTGTCCTTTTTTGAGCGTGACGATCGCCTTTTTGGTGGTCGTCTTTTTACCGGCAACGCCCCTATACTTCTGTCGTTCTCCCCGGATGGTTACCGTGTTCACGGAAATCGGGTCGACATTGTAGATCTTCTTGATCGCCTTCGCAATCTCGGACTTGTTCGTGTGCTTGTCGACGACGAACACATATTGTCCGGCGGCGCTCATGTGATACGCCTTCTCGGTGATCAACGGGTGTTTTATTATAAACTCGTTGGCCGGATTTCGCAAAGCGCCCTTCGACGAGCTCAGGGCAGTACCCTTCTTCGCAACGGTCTTCTTTTCGACGACCGCCTTGTCTTCAGTTTTTGATTTCTTTGCAATAGCCATATTGACTGGTAACTTATAACTCATAACTTATAACGGGATACTCTCCGCAATACGCTGAATTTTGTTATTTGTTATTAGTTATTAGTTATTAGTTAGATCTTGTAATGCTGTTCGATTTCCGCGATCGCGCTCTGCTCGATGATGACATTTTTATATTTCATCAGATCGTAGACATTGATCGAAGCGGGGTTTAGGGTATCAACATTTTTGATGTTGCCCAGCGCCAATGAGAGCTGCCTATTCTCGGTCGAGAATATGACAACGGTCTTGGAACGCAGGTCGACGAACTTTCGCAATGCGTCTGCCCATTCCTTCGTTTTGGTTCCCACCTTTGCGAATGAATCCACGACGGTAATGTTGTTGTCTGCGAACTTCTTCGAGAATACCGAGAAAATAGCAATGCGCTTCATTTTCTTATTGATCTTCTTCGAGAAATCGCGATCCTTGCTCGGACCATGCGTTACGCCTCCACCCTTCCACAACGGGGATCGGATAGAACCATGTCGCGCGCGGCCTGTTCCCTTCTGCTTCCACGGCTTCTTGCCGCCTCCGCGTACTTCGCTGCGCCCTTTGGCATGTGCCCACGGGTCACGCTTGTTTGCAAGATGCGTTACGAGCGCCTGGTGTACCAGATCCGGGTTCCACCTTGTGGCAACCATCAGCTCCGGCATTTCCATCGTCCCTGCCTTTTCGTTTTTATAGTTTAAGATATCAACTTTCATATTTAGTATTCGCGAATAATGCAAATTAAAATTTAATAATGCGAATTGATCCATGAATGCATTTCTTATTGGCATTATTTGCGTAAGATTTGCATTATTGGCGATCACTCTATTAGCTTCGTACTTCGATAATAGTTCCCCGCATTCCCGGAACCGGTCCGTGGACCATCAAAAGATTATTTTCCTTGTCTATCGCGGCAACCTTGAGGTTCTTGATCGAGAAACGCTCCTGACCCATGTGTCCGGCCATCTTTCTGCCCGGTACAACGCGCTGCGTTGCCGTAGAGCCGATGGAACCCGGCGCACGATGTCGGTTCTTCTGTCCGTGTGTTTTTGGTCCGCCATGGAAGCCGTGTCGCTTTACCACGCCCTGGAAACCGCGGCCTTTAGACAAACCGCTGATCTTTATCACATCACCTTCCGCAAACTGTGTGACGTCGATGACATCACCTACCTTAAGATCGCTTCCTTCAACCCGGAACTCTTTCAATGTTTTGAAATTTCCCAGATCTTTAAGATGTCCTGCGAGCGGCTTATTCGCCTTCTTTTCGGATTTATCAAATCCTACCTGAACCGCTTCGTAGCCATCTTTTTCGGTTCCGCGTACCTGCGTTACCGTTATCGGACCAGCCTGCAGAATCGTTACCGGAATCTGCTTGTCGCCGCTCCAAATCTGAGTCATTTTTACTTTTTTACCGAGTATGAATTTCATAATAGTATTCGCGAATAATGCGAATTTAAATTTAATAATGCGAATGAATCCATGGATGCATTTCTTATTGGCATTATTTGCCGTTAATTTGCATCATTAGCGACCCCTGTTAAAAAACGAGCGGATTTAGCAATCCACCCGTCCCTTTGGTGTTTTAAACTAAATCTTCGTAAAGATTATATGCGCTCTATTTTCCTTTTTTCAATCGATACCAACATCGCTGTTGCTATTTGACCTTGTGATAATAACAGAGGCGTTGAGCAATGTCAACAGGCTAACTGATAACAATTGACTCATAACTAATAACGGAATGCCGGAGGTGCATCGCTCTCTGCGTCATCACCCGTACGGCTCTTCGTGTCATCCCGCCGAATGCCAGGGTCCAGTGTATTGTCATTCCGAGTCCATTCGTCCGCCGACTGGCGGATCAGGATAAATTCCGCGAAGCGAAATCGAGGAATCTGTACCCTATAACTTCAGATCCCTCGTCCGCCAGCTGGCGGATCGGGATGACAACCTCGCCCATTTTCACAGGCTCGCAGGCTCAAAATACGGCCAAAATTCACCTTCCCTTGTTATCGATGTTGAATGTCGATAATTTGCGTCATCACAAGACGCAAATATCACACATTATAAAAACAAAAGCCCCGCATCTACGGGGCTTATCGGTGGTCCGGCTACATAACAACCCGGTTAGGCGGGCGAAGAGGCGCCGAGCGCTTCCATCTGCTCATACGCTTGATCCAGTATGCGATCCTGCTCTGCCTGAGCTTGGGCCTGCTCCTGCGCTATTCGGGCGCATCGCTCCCTGAACTCTTTTGCCCGCAAGGCGATGGCCGTCCATTGGGTTTCAGTGAAGGAGACTTCGATAATGTGACTCGGTTTGCCGATAGCGTTCGTGACAATGGTCACTTTACCATCACGGGCAATATAGCCCACATGTTTCCCATCAAGCTGGATGTCTACCGCCAGCCTCTGCACTTGCTTGATTCCGTCTTCCTCCGCGAATAAAAGGAAGTCCTTCAATCCCTCATTAAACCTTAGAAGTGTCGCCATACCGTTCTCTACCTCCTGTCTGTTGATATGTATTGGTTAAACAACTGTTTTATACAGTACCAATCCAATGGCCGATAGTCAAACTATTTCATCCCTTGTCATTCCCACATCTCTCTGTCATTCCCGCGCAGGCGGGAATCCAGTATTTTATAGATCCCCGCCTTCGCGGGGATGACAATACAATAATAGTTCGGCAGTTCTGCCGAACTATTATTGCTTTACCGAACTGCCGAACTCTGGATTCCCGCTTTCGCGGGAATGACGGGGAGGTGGAACGAGGGCAGCCGGACCATTTCCTTTGACAACCCCTCTTAAATATGATTATGTTCCTATAGTATCCTTGTCATATCAAACCATATCAAATTCTTTCAACCAACGAAGGAGGTTTACGATGCTGCAATACCAAGAGATGTTGCGACGAATACTGGAAACGGGACAACGAAAAGGTGATCCGCATGGCGTAGGCAATATTGCCGTCTGCGGGCACCACATGCGCTTTGATGTGTCTGATCGCTTTCCGCTCATTACGACGCGGAGTCTGGCAAAATCATTCAAGGCTGCAGTGGTGGAGCTGCTCTGGTATCTTTCGGGTGAAAGCCGCGTGGATTTTCTCCACAAGCACGGCGTACACCTGTGGGACCAGTGGGCAACCCCGGAAATCTGCGCGCAGTACGGACTTGAACCCGGCGACCTCGGTCGCATTTATGGGCCGCAATGGATCCGTTGGCGCACCAGCTCCGGCGGCGAGATCAATCAGATCAAAAATGTCATCGCCGACCTGAAACGGTTCCCCGATTCACGACGCCACGTCGTGACCGCGTGGAACCCCCAAGATGTCGACGGTGTGTTCGTCGCTCCCTGCCATTGTTTCTTCAAGTTTTTCCATGCGCAGGGCAAGCTAAGTCTGCATCTGTTTCAGCGAAGTGCGGATGCGCCCGTGGGCGTACCGTTCGACATTGCCGAATACGCAATGTTCCTTCGTATGGTCGCGCAGGTTGTCGGCATGGAAGTGGGCGAATTCGTATACGATACGAGCGACACCCATATCTATCTCAACCAGATCGAACAGACGCGCGAGCTACTTACCCGCGAACCCCGTCCGTTGCCGCGCATCGAGATCAACCCGGATGTGAAGGATATTTTTGCCTTCCGTCCCGAAGATTTCGCCCTGCTCGACTACGACCCGCATCCGGCGATGAAGATCCCGGTTGCGACCTGATTAGAACCCAAGGAGGCCACCATGAGTACCATATCCATTATCGTTGCCATGGATGCCAACCGCATCATCGGCAACAAGGACGATCTGCCATGGTCGCTTCCAAGCGACCTGCGGCGATTCAAAAGCCTTACCATCGGCAAACCGGTCATCATGGGACGCAAGACGTTCGAATCCATTCTCGCCCGTAACGGCAAACCCTTGCCGGGCCGGAAGAGCGTGGTCATCACGCGACACGCGAACGAATGGTACGACAGGTTTACCGCGGATCCGAGACTGTTTCGAAACTGCATGGCCGTTTATTCGCTTCCCGAAGCGTTCATGCTTTCGGCAGACGCACCCGAGGTGTGCATCATCGGCGGAGCCGAGATCTATGAACAAGCGCTTCCGCTCGCCGATCGAATGTATTTCACCCAAGTCGGCGGAAACTTCGAAGGCGATGTGAAGTTCCCCCGATCCAATATGAACGATTGGAAAACGGTCCACGATGAACTCGTAGCTACGGACAACCATCCGTATGCGTTTTCCATTCTGCATCGCAGACCGCTCGCGGAAACGAAACGGTACTCGACTACCGGCGATGACCTTGTCAACCCGACCTTCGCACGAAGTGGCGGTTACGATGTCACGATTGCCGATATCCTTAAAACGGGCAAATGCCCGTTTTGCCCGGACATGTTTCTGTGGCACCCGTGGCCCATCCTGCACCGCCATGGTGATTGGTTCATTACCCGAAATGGCTGGCCGTACGAAAACGCCGAACATCATTTTATGATCATCGGCAATCGGCACATCATCTCTACGGTACAAATAACCCCCAGCGACCACAGCAACATCGGCGCATTAACCCGTTGGGCTATCAATCGCTTCAAGCTCGACGGATACGGCATCTGTTCCCGTTCCGGCGACACCAACTGCACTGGCGCAACCGTGCAACATCTGCACTTCCACCTGATCAAGCCGAAACTCGATCAGAACGGAAAGGCCATGCCCGTTTGGTTCCCGATCGGTTGATCAAGGTTCGGTATGAATAACCCGCCTTCGCTCTTGCGAGCTTCGGCGAGGTAAAACAAAAAGCCCCGCATATGCGGGGCATTTTTTACCTCATCTGAAAGAGCTCGATCACCATGTTTGGATGATCTCAACTCCCCGGCTTCGCAAGATGGTATCTCCGTCAAGATACGCGCACCCCGAAGCAAAGAACAGTTTGGAAATCCCGGATTCGGCGATGATACTTGCGCACGGACCGCACGGGAACACGGTGATGTACATGTGCATTCCCTCAAGCGCAATGCCTTTCTTCGCCGCCATGGCAACGATCGTCGGCTCGGCATGTATGGTCGCCGCGATCTCGGGATTCGTACCCGCCTTCACGAAGTCGCGCGGGTCCCCTACGGCATACGGCGTATGCTCGCTGGGCATATGCCTGTTATGCGCCGCAAGAACCGGTTTGTTCATCCTTGGATCGACCACCACCGCGCCAACGCGGCGCCACCAACAGGAACCGCGCTTTGATTCTTCGTGCGCGATCCGCATCATTTCCCGATCATGTGGCAGGGATACCACCCCGTCACACTTAACCTCCACGGCCGAATTTACTGACTTTTCATCCCAGCGCAGAAATTGGCTCTCCATGTGCACGGGCCTGCCCGGCAGATACTTCGCCGCGAACTCCCGGGAAAACTCGTCATCGGTCATGATGATCGACAACGACGGATTTTCTTTAATGCTCTTCAGTTCCTCCCTGCAAAGCATTTTGATTTCCGGAAACAATCCCAGCCCACGCATCATTCTGCATATATCGCCTGGATCGCATGCACGAATCTCACGGGCGATATATGTGTTTTCATTGATAAATATTTTTCCGAATACATATAGGCAGCTAACTGCGCCTTTGTACCTGCGGAACAACTTCAAATACCCCTCATGCAACACGGGCATATACGCGATCATTATCTGCGCCATTAGACCAACCCCCTTTCTTTCAGGAATGTTATCAACGGATTCAAAAACTCCTTCATCACCTTGTGGATGATGTTCGAAGTGCTCGTTTCCGCCTGCCGCGGCAGTATTGTCACTTTCACGCAGTGCGTTTCGATGTCCGCGATCTGCTCGTCCGGATATGACCCTTCCACGGCAACGAATACATCCGCGTGGACCAATTCGAGCAGGCCATACTGCCACGCACCCTGTTCGTCGACATCGTCTACGAGTAGCACGAAATCAACGCACTCAAGATACGACAGCATTTCCAGCCGCTCTGCTTCGCAGACCATGGGACGCGACGGGTCCTTATACACCTTGACCGCCCGGTCGCTATCCACGCCGACGATCAGCACATCGCCTTGTTCCTTTGCTTTCATCAAATACCGCACATGCCCTACATGCAGCATGTCCCACGATCCGATCGTCACGACGATCTTGCACCCCTGCGCCTTCAGCCCCGCGATTATCTTCGCAAGGGCATCGGGGTCATTGACTATCTTCTTTCTGTGATCGAGCAGCCGCATACGCCAATCCTCCTTCTGCAGTTATCGGGATTTCCATCTTTATGTAATTGTTTATGTTTCTGCCTTATTTAAAGCATAAAAACCACAGGATGTCCATCCTTTACTCTTGACAGCATTTTAAAAATATGCTTATTATAAACCATCACTTAAAGTGCAACACACCGAGTGATTTAGGATGAACATTAACAATGTAAATTGTAGATACACAACTAATCATCAATGTCCGCATAAAGGAGGTGAGCAAAAAATAGGATAGGAATGGACTATTTCCTAAAGGAGGTGAGCAAGTGCAAGACACAACAGATCCACCCATAAAAGCGGTTGTGATAGTGCCCCACAGAAATGGCCATAATGGTTCTTTCTTTGAAGCTGAGAGTAAAATTGGAAGAGTTACTGTTTCCTTAAATGGAAATGTGTGGCAAGAAAAATCTCAGCCAGAAGGAGGTGTTACGGTCATACTTTGGGATATCCGTCACAAGCGAAAGGGGTGGAGAGCTTACGGTGCTCGGTTCTATAGACCGAGCGATGAACAACTCTTCAATAAACAAGGAGAGTCTATGAGAACTCTGATCAAGGAGGAAAAAGATGTCAGATGCAAATGATGATGTCCGCCGGAAAAAACTGGCGACACGAATCAAGTGGGGGCTGGGCTTTGGGCTCGCCGTAATCATTTCGCCGATTGTTTTCATGGCTATAAAGGGAATGATAGGGCTTGCGCTCGCCGGCGCGATCGGATTTGCGCTTATCCAGCTTGCTCCTACTTTCTCGTTTAAGGTAGCCAATTGGCGCATGAAACTTCTGGTATCCGAAGTCGAGGCCAATCCGATTGAAACGATGCAGAATCTTCTGATCGAAAAACAATCGGAGTTGGAAAGGGCTTCTCAAAAAATCGTTGACTTCGACACCGAGGTGCGAAATTTTGACGACCAGATAACCACGTTCCAGAGTCAATATCCTGCCGAAGCCGCAAACTATGTACAGTTGTCCGAAAAAATGCACACTGCGCTCGAAGACATGGTAACCGAAAGGAATGTCGCCGAGCATCAGCTGAAGGACTTCGGCCAGCAGATCAAGAAGGCTCAAGCCATCTACAGCATGTCCATGGCGGCACAAAAAGTAACCCAGTTGTCCAAAACAGCCGAAGCGCAAGTTTACGCTGATATCAAACAGCAGGTTGCCTTCGATACCGTCCGCACGCAACTTAACCGATCTTTTGCCTCGCTTAGCCAGGCAGTTGAACGACGAAAGGCAACTCGTGCTGAATTGCCTTTCCACGAGTCGCCCGCCATTTCTCAGACATCAACCGTATAGGGGGGTAAGCCATGCAGTTCAGAATTATCGCAACTGTTTCTCTCTTGCTCGTTCTGGCGGCATGCTATCTTCTATTCGGCGCGAGCAATGAACATGAAGATCAGGCATCGCCGGCACCAACTCAACATGAAGGTCTGGTAATCAATCCTTAAACCCCAACGAAAAGGAAGTGAAGATGATGAAAAGAACTCTGAATGCCACTCTTGCCCTGTCCCTGTTACTGCTTTTTGCTTTTTCAACCACAACGTTCGCTGCTGAACAGCTGACCGTTGCCGCCGACAGCTCTTCAGGTACCTACAGCAAGGCCCTGGGGGAAATCGTCGGCGTTTGCGGCGATGAAAATCTCCAAATCAAAGCGGCTGCCGGTGTTACCGGCGGTGCGGTCGGGAACCTCGATGCCTTGTTCAACAACCAGGCAGATGCGGCCTTCCTGCATTCCGATGTTTATTTCGCCAATGCACAAGCCGACCCGGCCTACAACACCCTTAAGACGCTCGTGGCTCTCTGGAAAGAACCCATCCACATCCTGGCCCTCAAGCAATCAAAAACGCCGAAGCCGAAAAAGTATATGATGAACGATGGCATGTACACCTTTACCGACTTGGCTGACTTACGTGGCCAAAAGGTTGGGGCCGCCGGCGGCGGCGTCTACACGGCGCGAATCCTCCAAGGACAGGGCGAAGGCGGCTTTACCGTAGTGCCTTTTGACGACGGCAAGAAATTGCTGGACGCTCTTACCTCCGGAAGTATCGCCGCGGCCATCTATGTCGGTGCCGCCCCTCTTCCGAATATCGAGAAGTTGGACAAGAACACCTATAAACTTTTGCCGATAAGCGAAAAAATCGGCAGCAAGGTAACGGGCGTTTACCGCCCCGCTACCATCAACTATCCCGGGTTAACCAATGGGCCGGTCAAAACGCTGGCACCCATGGCTACTCTGCTGACGCGCAAGTTTTCAACCGAGAAAAAGATTGCCGCCCAACGCAAATTTCGCGAGTGCTTCCAATCAAAATTGGGAGAACTGCAAGACACGGGTTCCAGGCAGTGGCAGCAGGTTGATAAGAGCGATCAGGGCGTATTGCCCTGGTATGAAATCCCCGGCTCAAAAAGCCAAACCAAGTAGCTCCTTGCAAATGTTACACTGAGAATAATCCGAGCAAATGCCGGTAAGAAAAAATGACCTCACTCATTATTTTCTTACCGGTTTTTTTATTAAACTGTCGCAGTTAAACATAAAAATAATTGACATGTTCTATATTTTATGCTTTACTACTTCCAGTAACTTTTTATCCATTCTATCATGAGGTGGTCATATGCAGGTGTTACAGAAATACGCAGACGAGCGGGCGCTCATGCAACTCTTTGTCGATGGAGACCCGCCGTCAGGCGACGGAGGCCTCTACCCTCAGGAGTTTACGCTCCACGACATTACCGCCAGGTTGCTTACCATGGCGCGTGTCAACGCGTGGCTCCCGCTTCTCCAGAGGCTGCAGGTGTTCATTTTTACGAAACAGTGCCATCAGACCAGCTACTGGGAGGGCTACTATTTCCGAAAACAGCCCAATGGCAAATACAAAGTGCAGCGGGAAGATGTTTCCGGACTTCCGCCAGGGTAACACCCTGTGACCGACCAAAAAGCCGGCGATACGCATCGCCGGCCTTTTTATTGCACTTCGTTTCTTTTTTCTATCTTAATCCTTCGACTTCGCTCAGGACTTAGTATCCTCCACCCATCCCTTCGACGAGTTTTACCCTGAGCCCGTCGAATGGGCTCAGGGATGAATGGTGGATACTAATAGCTAACTATTAGTATCCACCATTCATCATTCCTTGCATTTCGGCCGAATGGTCGTGTTTTTTCTCCGGGATGTCGGCAATGACCACTTCGGTGATCAAGATCATCGAAGCGATCGAAACCGCGTTCTGCATGGCAGACCTAGTCACCTTTGCCGGGTCTACGACACCCGCCTTGAGCATACTTTCATACACGCCGGTTGCGGCGTTGAACCCAAAATCGTCCGAACCGCCCAATATCTTGTCTACAACGACCGCTCCGTCGTAGCCGGCATTGTTTGCTATCTGTCGCACCGGCGCCTTGAGCGCTTCAAGAATGCTTGTTGCGCCGACCACTTCCGCCAGCTGTGCCTTGGAAAATCCGTCAATCAGTTTTTGCACCGCCGGAATGGCACGCACCAATGCAACGCCTCCTCCGGGTACGATACCTTCCTCAATCGCCGCTCTGGTCGCGTTGATCGCGTCTTCAATACGATATTTCTTTTCCTTTTGCTCCGTTTCGGTCGCGGCACCCACCTTGATAATAGCAACACCTCCAGAAAGTTTTCCAAGCCGTTCTTGCAGCTTCTCGCGATCGAATTCCGATTCGGTCGTTTCGAGCTGGCCTTTTAGCTGCGCTACGCGGTTTTCAATATTTGTTTTGTCTCCTTTTCCACCCACAATAGTCGTATTGTCCTTTGTCGATACCACGCGGTGAGCCTGGCCAAGCGAAGACAATTCGATGCCGTCAAACTTGCGGCCCAATTCCTCGGTGATAAAATCAGCGCCCGTGACTACGGCGATATCTTCCAATAGTTCTTTTTTGCGGTCGCCAAAACCCGGCGCCTTGATGGCCAGCACATTCACGATGCCGCGCATCTTGTTCAATATAAGCGTAGCAAGTGCCTCGCCCTCGATGTCATCCGCAATGATCACCAGTTCCTTTTTGCCCGACTGGACTATTTTTTCAAGCACCGGTACGAGTTCCGCAATGGAACCTATCTTTTTATCCGTTACCAAAATGTACGGATCTTCAATGACCGCCTCCATGCGTTCGGCGTTGGTCACCATATACTGCGACACATAGCCGCGGTCAAACTGCATACCCTCAACTACTTCCTTGGAAAGTCCAACTGTCTGCGCTTCCTCGACCGTCACCACGCCGTCGCGCCCAACAGTGTCGATGACATCGGCGATCAACGCGCCGATTTCGCTATCACGAGCCGAAATGGTCGCCACCTGCGCGATCTCTTCCTTGGTCGATATCTTCTTCGCCGATTGCTTCAAATGCTCCACAACCGCTTCATGCGCCAACTGCATACCTTTATGCATGCCGGTCACATCGACGCCACTTGTTGCGTTCTTCAATCCTTCGGTGATCAATACCTGCGCGAGCAATGTTGCGGTGGTCGTGCCATCCCCGGCGATATCGTTCGTTTTCGATGCAACTTCCTTGATGAGCTGAGCACCAATGTTTTCGATTCTATTTTCGAGTTCTATTTCCTTTGCGATTGTCACGCCATCGTGCGTTACGATAGGCGCGCCATAGCCGCGTTCCAAAACCACCGCGCGACCCTTCGGCCCTAATGTGATCTTTACGGCGTTGGCCAATATATCCACACCTCGCTTCAATCCGATGCGAGCCTCTTCATTAAATACCAATTGCTTGCTCATTACATATGAGGTATGAGGTATGAGGTATGAGGTATGAAAGAATTCAATTTCTTTCTCACTTCATGCTTCGTTACTCATACTTCGTTATTATTTATTCGAGTATAGCGAGAATACTGTCTTCGTCGCCTACTATATATTTCTTTCCGTCGATCTCGACTTCGGACAAGCCGTACTTTTTGTACAGCACCGTATCCCCGATCTTTACCGACATCGGAGTGCGCTCGCCTTTTTCATTTATTTTTCCTTCGCCGACCGCGATCACTTTGCCGGTCGTCGGCTTGTTTTCCGCACTTTCCGGAATATAGATCCCGCTCTTTGTCATCGTTTCCGCTTCGATGGGTTCGATGAAGAGATGATTTGATAATGGTTTTATGTGCATGCGTGTATTAGGTATACGGTATACGGTATAGAGTATAGGGTATAAGAGGAATGCGGCATTATCACGCACCATCCCCTCATACTTGCTACCTTCTACCTTATACTTCTTTGTATTCTTAGAGTTTTTACTGCCGATGACCTCTCGCGAGGCCATATGCCCTATTATACGAAGTGTTTAACGGGTGTCAAATCAAACAAAAAAGGCCGGTTTCCCGGCCTTTGCTTTCTACGATTACCGTCATGCCCCGGTGTTAAAACACTGTTTTTTTCTCGGGAGATACATAAAATACGATTACATCCCAAAATGACTTACCGATCTTTGACAGCTTCCCTTCGAGGTCCTTAATGGTCTTGCCCGCGGCTACCACACGCGCAGGGCTCCCTTCGTGAGACCAGTCATCCAGCGCGACGAACTTTCCTTGATACAGTTGCCGATCTTCCTCCGACAAAATGCGCACGGTGTTCATCGATGCACCTCCTTTTTCTTTGGGGGCCTGCGTGCTATCAAAACGCACGGCGTAAGACTCCCCGCCATGGCATGCGCCGTGATGCACGCTTCGTGACCCGCTTTGTATTCCGCGACATCACGCAAGTCTTCTACTCGCGATCCCGACGCAACCAGTCGTGCAGGCGGCTTGCCCGTGGGCCACTCGCCTATCAGCACCACGCGCCCTTCGCTCTTAAGCTCATCCGCGCGGGACAACACAAACCGCCTATCCCTTGGATCTACCCATTCACACTTCTTTTCTTCTGCCATATTTAGCCTCCATGATAAATGGACAAGGTAACGTTCTGCTCATATACTGCCACGCTTTTTATAATTTGTCCATAGCCGCAAAAAGCACCTAAAGATGGTGCTTTTTACTCGTCCATGTTCGGCTTGTCCAGCGCCATCGGGTCGATACTGGCGGTCGCATCTTTTCCTGCTATACGCATGACATCCTTGTCCACCTTTTTCAGCTCCTTGTATGACGCATTGAACGCATTGACCGTCGTTCCCAAATGGCCACCCAATTTTTTAATATGATCTTCGTACACATCCAAATGCTTCCCCAGCTCCGCAACATTTTTAATGATCTGCTGTGCAGTTTCTTCTATTTGCATTGCCTTGAGCCCCTGCAATACCGTTTGCAGATAAGCAAGGAAAGAGGTCGGCGAAACGATAATAACCTTGTATTTACTCGCCGCCCGCTGGATGAAGTTTTCCGTGTCTTCGTCCTTCAGTGCACCGATCTTGTTGATCAACAAATCGTAGTAGATCGCTTCGTGCGGAATGAACATGAACGCAAAGTCCATGGTCCCCTGCGCCGGCTGGATGTATTTTGCCGTTTCGGTAATGCGCGTCTTCAGGTCGTTCACAAACAGCTTTTCGAGGCGCGCGCGTTCGCCCTCACTTTTTTCTTCTACAATGCGGTTATAGTTTTCAAGGGAAAACTTTGAGTCGATTGGGATGATCTTATCTTTTACCCGCACGATTGCATCCACGATGGTTCCATCGGCAAATGGATATTGCATTTGGTAGCTTCCCGGCGGCAGCACATTCTTGAGCAATGTCTCAAGATAATATTCCCCGATGATGCCGCGCTGTTTCGGATTTTTGAAAATATCCTGCAATGACTGCAGTTGATCGGCGAACGAAATGACCTGCTTATTGGTTTCGTCGAGGCGAGTCAGCTTTTCCGTGACATCGCTGACGATCTTATGTGTTTCGCCGAATTGCCGCTGGAACATTTCTGTCGATTGCCCGAGCTTTGCATCTATGGTCTTTGTGAGCTCATCGTTCGACCGCTTTAACTCCGTCAGCTGGTTCTGCAGCATCAGCATCGACTGGTCGTCTTTTTTCTCTTCCTGCTTTGGAATGAACTTTTTAACGATCACATAAAACGCAGCGACGATAATCGCGATAGTGCTGATAAATAATGCAATCAATAAGACAATGTTCATGCTATGCAATTAATTATTAATGTCATTCCGAGTGAAGCGGTACTCCGCGCAATCGAGGAATCTGTAGTAAGGCAGATCCCTCGACAGGCTCGGGATGACAATACTACAACTTAAAGCTTGTAAGCTATAGAGCTAACGAGCTATCTTTGCTATACTACCACATATATGGACATCCTAAAAGTTACCGAATTGACGATCGGAAAAGCGTCTTCGCCTATTGTCGACAAACTTACCTTCTCGGTAGCGCAAGGCGAAACGCTTGCGATCATCGGCCCGAACGGTGCGGGCAAAACGACTCTCTTCAAGGCCCTTCTTGGGCTTACTCCCTATTCCGGTTCTGTAGAATGGGCGCCGAACATGAAGATCGGCTATGTTCCCCAGCGCATGGAAATAGAAACCGATGTTCCACTTACCGTGGAGGAGTTTTTTCGACTTCGCGGATCCGTCGCCACACCCGAAAAAGTGCACGAAATATTGAACTATATCCAGCTCGATGCCTCGATCCTCAAATCAGGGTTCGGCGAAATATCCGTCGGTCAACGCCAGCGCATTTTGGTCGGCTGGTCCATTCTCGACAACCCCGATGTTTTGCTTTTTGATGAACCGACCGCCGATGTCGATATCTTCGGACAGGAATCCATTTATAAAATGATCTCGCACCTGCATAAAACGCTCAATCTGACTATATTGCTCATTTCGCACGATCTTAATATTGTCTACCAGTACGCAAACAATGTATTGTGCCTCAACCATCAAAAATTGTGTTATGGCGCGCCCGGCGAAATACTTCAGGCCGAACATCTGCAATCGCTCTATGGCGGCGAGCGCGGATTTTATGCACACACCCATACGGAACCCCACTCACATAAACGCACCGCATCATGACCATTGATACTTCCTTCCTCCAGATATTTATTACCTCGATCTTTGTCGCCGCGAGTGCGGGACTACTTGGCAGTTTTGTCATTCTTAAACGCATGGCGCTGGTTGGCGATGCACTTTCCCATGTTGCCTTGCCCGGTATCGCGCTCGGCCTCGCATTTCACATCAATCCGTTCGTCGGGGCTTTTTCCACGCTCTTTTTGGCAGTGATCAGCATTTGGCTCTTGAAATACCAGACTGAACTGCCCGTCGACACCTTGGTCGGAATATTTTTTACCGCCAGCCTTGCACTTGGTATTCTGTTCATTCCCGAGCACGAGATCCTCGAAGCTTTGTTTGGGGATATCGGAACACTTGGGCTCATGGAGTCGATTGCTACCGTCCTGCTTTCCACCGGTATTATTGTGGCACTCGTTGCAATCCATAAAAAACTGGCACTCAGCATGCTCTCCGAAGAGCTCGCGCACTCCATCGGTGTCAAAAACCGGGCACTCGACTTTATATATCTAATCATTTTTGCCCTGTCCATCGCGCTCGGCATCCGTTTCGTCGGTGCACTGCTTATGGGCTCATTGGTCATCATTCCCGCAGCCGCAGCAAAAAACATCAGCCGCAGCTTGCACGGCTTTATGCTTGCCAGCGTTCTCTTTGGCGTTCTTTCCGCCGCCGGCGGCGTTCTCCTTTCCCAACAGTTTGCCGTTTCGCCGGGACCGCTCTTCATCCTCGTCAGCACTACTTTGTTCGCCGTATCGCTTATCGTACGGAAATTAAAGCAGTAAATTACCTACTAAAAAACGCTTAATAGTATTGCTATAGCAATACTATTAAGCGTTTTTTAGTTCCATCCAATTTCAACAATTTTCTTTTTCCCGAAATAACCGCCGGTAATACTTACCTCTGATTTGGTCACCTTAAAATATTCCGCCAACGCGTTTACCACCGCGATATTTGCCCTTCCCTGCACAGGCGTAGCCTTTACGCTGACCTTGTATTCCTTTTCGCCTATCTGCTCCACCTTTGTTTCTTTGGCATTCGGCTTGACTGTTATGTATATCTTGATCATTTTCTCACTCGATTATTCTTTTGTCATTCCCGTCCTCAGTGGGCGGAGAAATCCATCTTCGGGATGCTGGATTCCCGCCGGATGTTTACCCTGAGCTTGTCGAACGGGCGGGAATGACACATAAGAGGGATCAATTTTATATGGCACCACCGTCTTCTTTAACCTTTACGGGTTTTTCGTCTGCTGTTTTAAAATATTTTTCCAATTTGACCATAACGAACACGACGATCGCCGTAATAAACACTGCATACCATACCTTTGCCCATACGGAATCGCGCTGTATCGGGAAATAATGATCTATTAGCCCTTTGATCGCTTCATTCCATGCAAGACCGGCCACCAGCCCCAGCGCGGCGGCAATATATCCCCACACCTTTTCCCGCGCCGTCTTGCGCATTGCTCCTGCGTCGTTCCCTGCCATTTTTTGCACATTTCGTATTTGATCCATTGGTTCCATTTCTTTAGTATACCACGGCTCTTGCGCAAAAATAAACGCCACGCATCACCTGTGACGCATGGCATTTTTTATGTCTCTTTTTCTTCTTCCTTATTCTGCCCTATTTTTTCTTTGCCCAGTAACAACCGCTTTACTCCATAGGTTACAGTCAATGCAAGTGCGATTCCCGCAAGTACATCTGATGGCCAATGCGCAGCGCCATATACGCGCGCAACACCCATCAATCCCACTACTACGGCGTAGATCATTCCTCTTTTGTGGTTCAGATACCACATGGGCGCAACCAATGTCACATACAATGCCAAGTGCCCAGACGGAAACGAAGATGCCCCTACATAGTCAAACACCGAATCAATCCCCAGCGCCATGTCCGGTCGCGGACGCGCGTAAAAGAAGTGAATCGCTTGCGCTATGATGCCACGCGATACGATCGCCGCAAGCGCCCACCATGCAAACGCATAGGCCCGCTTCTTGCGATCCCGTTCCTTCATGATCGTTACCAAAAAGAAAGCAACCATTACATATCCGGCATAGACCGCGAACAGAGTGGCGAGCCAATCGAGTAAAAACCATCGGTCGGCCGATGCATGCAAGAAATTAAATAGGGATAGATCGAATGAATTCATGGAAATTATTGCGTTTTACTTGTAGCAAGCGACATGCTCAAGAATGCAAGGTTTTCAGTATGCTCTTTAATTCTTTTTTATTGATACTTGCACCGCCAACAAGCGCACCGTCTATGCCGTCATGCTCCACAAAAAGCGTTACATTCTTTGCGTTGACCGAACCGCCGTAGAGGATGCGGGCAGTTGGTATGCCGTAGTTGGTATTAAGTATGGATCGTATAAATGCAATAACCTCTACGGCATCCTCGGGAGTTGCCGCTTTGCCGGTGCCGATGGCCCAGATTGGCTCATAGGCAATACACAGCTCAATACCTCGATAGCTCGATGGCTCGATAGCGTGCAGTGCACCATCAATCTGCCGCTTAATATATTTTTTTACTACTACAATGCCTTGTTTTCGTACTTCGATCGGCTCGCCAACACACAATATCACACCCAGCCTTGCGCCCATCGCAGCTTTAACCTTTTTGTTGACCACTTCATCAGTTTCGCCGAGATGCATTCGTCGTTCACTATGCCCGATGATCGCATAATCAGCACCTACATTCTTTCCCATTTCCGCCGATATCTCGCCGGTCAATGCGCCTTCCGATTGCCATGCGCAATTCTGCATGGCCAAAGAAATGTCCGCTTTTACCTCGTAAAATATATCCGCAATCATCGGCAAATAAACCGCCGGCGGCGCGATGGCAATCTCATATCTATCCGTATCAATATTCGCATCATCAAAAGCAAGTAAAAGGCCTTCGATATCTGCCGCTTTTTTCGGATACATTTTCCAGTTGAATGCGATGAGTTTTTTCATAGAGTAATCGCTAATAATGCGAATCATGAGCAAATAATGCAAATGAATAAGAAAGTAAACATTTTACCACGGTTCTACCATTAACATTTTACCATCGTTGCCCGGCAGATTGCCATAGATCGTTTCGGTTACGAACGGCATAAACGGGTGCAACAGCTTAAGCGAAGCTCTTACTATTTCATTCAGTACATACTGTGCGGCGTATTTGTCGGCCTCGTTGTCGCTCTTGAGCCGATCCTTATTTTCCTCAATGATCTTATCGGCAAAGGTGTGCCAAAAATAATGGTATATGTTTTCCGCGGCCAAGTGGATCATGAAATCATCCAACTCCTTTGTTATCTGCCCTTTCATCGCGGCGCATTCGGCCAGCACCTCCTTGTCGCGCCCGGTCAGCTCGGGTACTTGTGAAAAATCAACGCCATCCGAATTCATCAGCACGAAACGCGTCGCTTGCCAGATCTTGTTTGCGAAATTGCGATACCCCTTTATTTTGTTTTCCGCAAGCGCGGCGTCGTTGCCCGGCGTATTGCCCACGACCAACCCCATGCGCAACGCATCGGTCCCGAACTTGTCGATCAGTTCTATCGGGTTGACGACATTGCCCTTGCTCTTGCTCATCTTTTTCCCCTTGGCGTCATTGACCAAGCCGTGCATATACACGGTCTTGAATGGTATTTCCTTTGCCAAATACAGCCCAAAAATGACCATGCGCGGCACCCACTTAAAGATCAAATCGCGACCCGTTTCCATGACATCGGTCGGATAAAACTGCTTAAAATCCTTGCCGTCGGGATAATTTAGTGTCAACAACGGCCACTGGCCCGACGAGAACCATGTATCAAATGTGTCGGTATCTTTCCGCACGGCGCCTCCACATTCCTCACATACATGCACTTCATCGTAAAGATCCGGAAATGCGGCATCGCAATCATTGCACAGCTTTGCCGGAATCGGAATGCCCCACACGATCTGGCGTGAAATGTTCCAGTCAATCGTGTTGTTCATCCAATACAAAAATATTTTGCGGTAATTATCGGGAATGAATTCTATTTTCCCTTCGTCAACCGCCTTGGCCGCCATTTCGGCGAGCGGCGCCATTTTCACAAACCACTGTGGCAATAGACGCGGCTCGATGGTCGTGCCGCATTTGTAGCAGGTCGGCACCGCGTGCGTGTAATCTTCGATCTTTTCGATCAAGCCCATCGCTTGTAGATCTTCGACGACTTTCGTACGGGCTTCGGCTATTTTCATACCCGCATATTTGCCCGCCTTTTCGTTCAACTTTCCAAACTGGTCGATAACGATCACATGTTCAAGTCCGTGCTTTTGCGCAAGCGCAAAATCGTTATTGTCATGTGCCGGCGTCACCTTCAATGCCCCGGTACCGAACTCTATATCTACCGACTCGTCACCAATGACCTTGACGGTCAACTTACCGTTCGGGTTTTCTATTTCGACTTCCTGCCCAATGTATTGTTTGTATCGGCTATCTTCCGGGTTGACCGCGATTGCAACATCGCCAAAGATCGTTTCCGGGCGCACCGTAGCCACCACAAACGGACCGTACTTTATATAGTACAGTTTGTCCGTCTTTTCCACTGACTCGGTCTCTACATCAGACAGCGAGGTTTGGTGTTTTGTGCACCAGTTGACCGTGCGCAATCCTCGATAAGCCAACCCATCGTTATGCATTTTTACAAATGTCTTCTGAACTTCTTTGACAATGTCCGGGTCGAGCGTAAAGCGTTCGCGCGACCAATCGCACGATGCGCCCATGCGCTTTACCTCTTCTTCCATGTGCTTCTTGTTCTCGAGCGTAAATGCCATGATCTCGTCGAACAGCTCCTGCGGATCCATCTTGAACCGAGAGCGGCCCTCCTTTTCAAGCTTTTTTTCATACACCACCTGCGTCTCAAAACCCGCATGATCAGCTCCCGGCACCCACAACGCTTTGTATCCCTGCATGCGCTTGTAGCGCGTCATAATATCTTCCACCGTAATAAACAACGCATGCCCGGCATGCAAATGCCCGTTCGCATTGGGCGGAGGCATGATGATGCAGAATGTACGAGATACGAGGTCAGAGGTACGAGTTAAAGACTCGGGGAGGTTGTCGGGGTTAAAGAAGCCGCTTTCCTCCCAGCGTTTATAGATGTCCTGCTCAAACTCCTTTGCCTCGTATGGCTTGTTAAATATTTCGTTCATGAATTTTTACTTACAGCATTTCTTTTTCTGTGTCATCCCGATCCGCCAGCCGGCGGAGAGGGATCTGCTTCAGATTCCTCGGTTCCGCGGATTACGCTCCACTCGGAATGACAAATCTTTCATTTTATCGCATCCACAAACACCCGCGTCTTTGTTGTATCTACCCGGTCAAGGGGTACCGTTCTTGGAAACAATATCTTGAACACGCGCTCTTCGGTCGCATCTACCCTATCCAATTCGGTCTTTGACCCTCCTACCATGCCGCCGCTCGCGTCATAGAGCAACCCAGTGATCACCACCCTTGATGCATCTATAATGTCATTGTTCTTTATGGTGCCGTTTATCGAAACTTCGCCATCAGGGCTGATCGTCACCTTGGTCACGCGCTCCATTTCCGCATTTACCTTCGCTCGCGTCAACGGTCCGAACAGGCCGCTTGCCGGCGTTATATTTCTTGCCTTTTGATACGCGACCAGCGCCGCTTTCGTGTCGGCATCAAATGTCCCGTCGGGCAGCTTCTTTAAAAATTGTTTCTGCTGCAAAAACTCTTCGAGTTTTTTTACTTCATCGCCTGCCGTTTTTGCATCGATGGTTCGCGTAAATACATAAACCGGCTCCGTGGTCTTTTTTAAACCAACAATATCGGTCGACGAGCGCTGTATATTCACATTTGGTTCCACAAACTCCATGCGCGGCACAACCTGCGGCTCGGAAAACTCAACCGCAACGCTGGCAACGGATCCGCCATGCACATCGAGCGTACCAACAATATAGCGGTCCCCTTTTGTTCTTCGATCATATATGAATGTATTACCGGTGGCCGACGCTACCGTTTGACCGCCCTCGTCGAGCGCGTTTATCGTGTACGCTACTTCCCTAATTCCGTAATCGTCATTTGGATTGTTTATTGCTGCAATAACTACCGTCTTACCATTGGATGCGAATGTACGAACAGCGCCCACTATGAGCGCTTGTGCGTATTTTTGCGCACATGGAACACAACCGCCTCCGCAATCTATGCCGGTTTCATTGCCGTTCCGCCGGCCATCAAAACATGTCGGCGCGGGGCGAAACAACAGCGCATACACGCCAAAGGCCACCGCTGAAAAAACCAACAAAAATCCTACGCCATATATGACCTGTTTTAATCTACTACTCATTACATTTCAGTATATCCTGAAAATTGGCAATAATAAAGTATATCCCCTACAAAATCAAAAACCGCCCGAAGGCGGTTTTTGAATATTGCCGATACATCGTATAGGTCCCCGCTTTCGCGGGGATGACGATAATGGGAAACATAAAAACCGCTTTTGCGGTTTTTATTATCGTCAATTATTGGCAATGAATTCCAGGCGAAACCTACTTTCCCCACCGGCGAACCAGTTAGTATCATCGGCGCCTATTACTTTTACCTCCGAGTTCGGAATGGGATCGAGTAGATCATAATAGGCTAAATCACCAAGAAATCATTGACAACAATCGAATGCATAAAACTATCACAACCATTTTATTTTTTGGGTTACTTTGTCCAATAGACGAACAAATCGACATATTAGTACTTCTCAGCTAAACCATTAAACATTCACTTCACGGCTCGGACTTGTGACCGAAGTCACTCATCTTTGCTGATCGGCTCATGTTCAACAGTAAACACATGTTACCATGCTTACACTTGAAGCCTATCAACCTGGTAGTCTTCCAGGAGTCTCAAACGATGTCTAATCTTAGGAGAGGCTTCCCGCTTAGATGCTTTCAGCGGTTATCCCGTCCGAACATAGCTACCCGGCATTTCAGTTGGTACCAAAGCCGGTAGACCAGTGGTTCGTCCACCCCGATCCTCTCGTACAAGGGGCAGCTTCCTTCAAACATCAACGCCTCTAACAGATAGAGACCAACCTGTCTCACGACGGTTTAAACCCAGCTCGCGTGCCCTTTTAATTGGCGAACAGCCAAACGCTTGGGACCTTCTCCAGCCCCGCGCTAGGGCGAGCCGACATCGAGGTGCCGAGCGAGATCGTCGATAGGGACTCTCGGATCTCACTAGCCTGTTATCCCCAGGGTAGCTTTTAGCCGATGTCTCCGGCCTTTCTATAATGAACCGTCGGGTCACTAAGTTCTGCTTTCGCACCTGCGCGTCTTGTAGGACTTGCAGTCAAGCCAGCTTTTGCCTTTACACGATGCGGTCGATTTCCATCCGACCTTAGCTGACCTTAATAAACTCCTCCGTTACTCTTTAGGAGGATAACGCCCCATTAAAACTACCCACCAGGCACTGTCTTCCAACGTTTTTGCCGTTGGAGTTAGATGGTAAAGAAATAAAGATGGGTATTTCACTGACGACTCCACGAATCCCGAAAGAAACGCTTCAAAGTCTCCCCACTATGCTACGCAATAAAACTTTAACATCAATACCAAGCTATAGTAAAGCTCCTGGGGTCTTTTCGTCCCGTTAGAGGTACACCGCGTCTTCACGGCAATCGCATTTTCACCGAGCTTTTCCTTGAGACAGTTCCCCAGTCGTTACACCATTCGTGCGCTCCGGAACTTACCCGGAAAGGAATTGCGCTACCTTAGAACGGTTATAGTTACCGCTGACATTGACGAGGGCTTCAGTCGCTCAGCACATACATTGCTGCATGCACCGACAACGTTAACCTTCTCGCATCGGTCAGGTGTCACCCACTATACATCCTCTTGCGAGTTAGCAGTGAGCTGTGTTTGTAGTAAACAGTCGCTAGGGATACTTTCGCTGCGGCCCACATTGCTGTGGGCAGGCCTTATCGCTAACTTACGGCCGCTTTTTTGCCGAGTTCCTTAAGGAAAAATCACTCGTTCGCCTGAGGCTACTCGCCTCAACCACCTGTGTCGGTTTGCGGTACGATATCTATATAACTAATCTTAGAAGCTTTTCTTGGAAGACTCTTCATCTGAGTTGACCAAGCCGAAGCAAGATCTTCATCCAATCTCCGCCAGTTGCATTAAAGCAGTATCCCGGATTTGCCTAAGATACCTGACTTGAAATAAGAAATGCCAAACCATTAAGGCACTCAAACTTATGTTCTCCGTCCCTCCATCGAATTATATAGATGGCGCGGAATATTAACCGCTAGCCCTTCATCTGCGGCTTTCGCCATCGACTTAGGATCGCCTAACCCTCCGTTGATTGCCATTGCGGAGGAAACCTTAGTTTTACGGCGTGATGGTTTCTCACCATCATTGTGGTTACTCATGCCAACATTCTCTCTTCTGATCGCTCCAGTCCTCCTCACAGATAAACCTTCAGCGCAATCAGAATGCTCTCCTACCACGCCCATCATCCCGAAGGATGACACGCATTCGCGTCTTCGGTACTATGCTTAGCCCCGGTATATTTTCGGCGCAACTCTCCGTCGAATAGTGAGTTGTTACACACTCTTTAAAGGATGGCTACCTCTGAGCCAACCTCCTATCTGTCAATGGAGAATTACTACCTTTAACACTTAGCATAGATTTGGGGACCTTAGACGGCGATCAGGGCTGTTTCCCTTTCGACCACGGAGCTTAGCCCCCGTAGTCTAACTAGTAGCGTTCTAAACCAGAGTATTCGGAGTTTGATTCGAGTGCCGAGGTTGCCCCCATTACACTCGATCCAGTAGCTCTACCCCTCTGATACTTTTCACTACCGCCAGTCCAAAAACTGTTTCGGAGAGAACCAGCTATTACCAAGCTCGATTAGCTTTTCACTTCTTACCCCAGCTCATCCGAAGATTTTGCACAATCAACCGGTTCGGTCCTCCATCACCTCTTACAGTGACTTCAACCTGGCCAGGGTAAGCTCGCTTGGCTTCGGGTCTTAGATAAACCGTCTTAGCGCCCTATTAAGACTTGGTTTCCCTTTGCCTCCGTTTCGTAAAACTTAGACAAACGATCTATCTAAACTCGTTGGCTCATTCTTCAATAGGCACCACGTCACACATCCGAAGACGTGCTCCGAGTCCTTGTAGGCGTATGGTTTCAGATTCTATTTCATCGGCCTCTCGGCCTGCTTTTCACCTTTCCCTCGCGGTACTAGTTCACTATCGATCTAAGAAAGTATTTAGCCTTACCAGATAGTTCTGGTGGATTCTCTCAGCTTGTTCATTTACTGAGATACTCAGGTGCAGAAACGAGAGAGTTCATTAGTTTTCGCCTACGGGGCTATCACCCGCTATGGCGTTGCTTTCCAGCAACTTCGACTAACCAATGAATTTTTTACTCCCCTTCTCCCCCCAAAAGCAGATCCACGAAGAGTCGTGTTCCTGCTTTTAGAAAGAAAAATGTTTCTGTCCTACAACCCCGATGGATATAAATATCTGTCGGTTTGGGCTCCTCCCGTTTCGCTCGCCGCTACTCAGGGAATTACTTTTGTTCTCTACTCCTCCGCTTACTGAGATGTTTCACTTCAGCGGGTGCGCTCCTGGCATCAAGTGCTCAGGTAATACAGGTTTGCTGTATTGGGTTTCCCCATTCGGAAATCTCCGGATCAAAGGTTGCTACACACCTCCCCGAAGCTTATCGCAGTTACGCCGCGTCCTTCATCGCCTTTCTTAGTCAAGGCATCCTCCATACGCCCTTACTTTTGTCCCTCTATTGGTACAAATTAACCCAAAAAATAAAATTGTTGATAATATTTTTTATACTATTTCTCTTGTTTGATTTCTATTCAATTATCAAGGAGACAGTCGATTCTCGCAACGGAGAGCGTGAGATATTTTTTGAAAAAAAATATCCGCTTTCGCGGACACAACATTCGGGTCAAAGATTGAACCGTTTGTTATCCGCGTTGCCTCTTCTCTCTATTACTCAGCATGAAGATAAGTATATAGATTAATAGGCCCTTGTCAAGGGGTTATTTGGGCTTACGGTGGACGGTTCACGGTTCACAGGAGGACGAGTTTTTATCGTTCACGGATAGTAGATCTGGTTCATGGAAAAGCGCATATTTTCACCCCGAGCATATCCCCGCGAGCATGTTATTCCGGCCTCCGAGCCGGAATCTATTTTGCGCTGGATTCCCGCCGGATCCGTCGGCTGACGGACCCGTGCCACGACACGGGGCCTGAGTGCGGGAATGACAATTCCAACAAAAATGCCCGCGTTTCCGCGGGCATTGGGCTCCTGTTTTCCTACCACGACTACCAGGTGTAGTTCCTCTTGATGTACGCAAGGTCCCTTTCAATGTACAGCCGCATGCATCCTCCAATCACTTCGCATGCCGTCGTGACATGAAACCGCTCTAATGGGCTCAGACCGCTTTCATTGTCGATATGATATCGCGCCCTTCTGTATGTTTCTTGATGCGGTATGAATGTAGAGTGCCCAGGATTGCGCAATACATTTTCCTCATGAAACATCCTGAGCGCCGAATCATATTCGCCGCCATCGCCGGGCTCATATCGCACAAATTGTATCAGCAGCTTAAATGGTTTTATCCAATTCGATCCCAGATCCGACAGAACGCATGCATCCAATGCTTGCGTAAGACGAGTCTGCCATCCGCGACTGCGTGCGATTTCCATGTTCTTTTCGTTATGTCGCCACGAAACCCAGTGTGGCTTTCTGCTTATCTCGTCGATTATCGCCGCTGCCAGTTCGCACGACAGCCATTCCTGCTGCGACGGGATTTCACTTCTGCCCTCATGGGATGCGTACCAGATAATCTGCCACCACAGCATGGCCGCCAACTGCATGTCCTTGTCTTGCTCACTAACCTCAGCCGATTGATCTGCCATTTGCTCTTCCTCCGCGTGGTTTGATAATTAAATTGTTATCTGCTACCGAAAGAGTAGCCCTCGAGAGAACCATTGTCAAATGGCGGATTTCGAATCGTGTGTTGATTGTCATCCCGAGCTCGCCGAGGGATCTGCTGCAGATTCCTCGACTCCTCCGTCGGCTGACGGATTCACTCGGAATGACAGTGCAAAAAAATACCGGCTTAGCGCCGGTATCTTTCTTCCTATATAGTACCTTCTTTCCGCCCTTGCTTGCGCCGATAGTGATCCCATACCCACCAGCCAAGGCCGAGCAAAATCAATGCGATGACCGCATAATCGAACTTCCTATAATATCGTTCCAAACTATGCCAATTTTCCCCAAGCACAAATCCGATCTTTGCCAGTACGAAGGACCATACGAATGCTCCCGCGAAGGTCAGCCATGTAAACCGCCAAAGTGAATGCACCTTGATGACACCCAACGGAAACGAGATGAATGTGCGCACGACCGGTAACATGCGCGATATCAATATGGCCCAATCGCCATATTTGTCGGTCCACACATGCGCGCGGGCTATTTCCGCCTGCACCCGTTCGCTACGGCGCATGGCCCGCCGGCCTCGAACCAGATACCCTATGTAATAAGAGCACAAGGAGCCGACCACATTACCGACCGTTCCGGCAAGCACCACCCACCAAAAGCCGAACACGCCTTGTGATACAAGGAACCCTGAAAACGGCAAAATGACCTCGGACGGAATCGGGATGTTCATCGACTCAAGGGCCGACAGCAAAAAAACTCCCACATATCCCATTTGCGTTATCACTTCGAGCACCCAGTTTGAAATTATTGCAAGCAGTGTGTGAATCATAAATCAAGGAGTTTGTCATCCCGGACTTGATCCGGGATCCATTTCCATTTTGCGCGATACGCGCATCTATAATTTTTTATTGTGAGTTTCGCACATAGTTGAAGTGGATACCGGCCTTCGCCGGTATGACACATTATGCTTTTCTTTTTTTGCTCGCATCGCCTCGCAACATCGCCGCGGCATCGTCCGGATCCACGACATTTACTTCAACGCCTGTTCCCAGTTCAAACCCTGCCGCAATACTTGTTTTTGGCTGAATCTCGATGTGCCAATGATAATGCCCGTACTTTTCCTTATCCCGTATCGGCGCGGTGTGAATAAAGAAATTATAATCCGGGTCGCGCAACTGCACTTCGAGCAACAACAACGCTTTTTGCAAAGCATCTACGATAAAATGCATCGTTCGTTCATCGGTATCTTCGAAATAGGGGAAATGTTTTTTAGGGAACACCCGCAGTTCAAACGGTTCACGCGATACGAACGGCGCGAACACGATCGCCTCCTTGTTTTCGTACACCACCCGCTTTTTCCCCTTGCGCTCAAATTCCACCATGGCGCAATGCACGCACTTTCCCGTCTTTTCAAAGTAGGCTGCCGAACCGCGCAACGACCGAAATACATCGGGTGGAATGATGGGTAATGACAATATCTGATAATGCGGATGATAAATGGATGCACCTGCGGATGGGCCCCAGTTATGGAACATTGATATGTATTTTACGCATGCGTCGTTTGCCATAGCATGGCACCGCTCCTGAAATGCCTTAAATACTCTGTTTGCCATTTCATCGCTCAAATGCGCAAAATTCGTATAATGATCGCGCGTGATAACAATATCGTGATGGCCGACGCCTTCCATGACCTGATAGGGTCCTTTTTCCGATTTCATGGCACACAGTTCCCGATGCGCCAATACGGGAAACTTATTCGGGATTACCTGGATAACCCAGCCTTTTTCATCGGTATAAAACAATACCGGCTCATCGTTGCCGTTTTTTTGCGGATCTTCAAATGGGCAAGTCGATCGTGCCACGCGCTTGCGTTTGGTCTTGGAGAAAAATTGTTCGGGACGAGCGGCACGCTTGGGAGCGATAACCACCCAATCGCCGGAAACCATGTCGCGACGGAATTCGGAGTTTTGCATAGAAGTTAGAGGTACGATGTAAGAGACAAGGGGGGGGTTGTCATTCCGGCCTCCGAGCCGGAATCTTATTTATAATTTATAAGATCCTGAAATAAATTCAGGATGACAGACAATATAATTTATTTCTTGAGTCTATTCTCATAATACCATCTAAACACATCGTATGCCACCGGTACCGCATTGCTTCCGCCTTCAAGCGCATCCTCTACAAGCACCAGCACCACTATCTTCTTTTCTCCTCCCACCGGGCCATACCCGGTAAAGAACGCATTTGTCTTTTGCTTCATCGATACCTGCGCAGAACCCGTTTTCCCTGCAACCACGAACGGCAACCCTTTAAGCAAGCGGGCCGTACCATAGTCCTTTTGCGTCGTCTCGATCATCCCCTTTTCTACCTCGTTCATCGAACCCGCTAAATGCGAAATATCGCGCAAAAGCTCGGGCCGTTGCTCATTAAGCGTATCCCCTTTTTCATTGACCATCTTTTTCATCACAAACGGACGGTACATCTTTCCGCGCGTCGAAATGGACGCGATGTAATTGATCAATTCCAGCGGCGTGACCGTCAAATCTCCCTGCCCGATGCTTACATTGTAGGTATCGCCAATGCGCCACGGCAGATCGGTCCGTTCTTCCTTTTCTTCGATGCTCGGCAAAAACCCAACCTTTTCGCCCGGCATATCGATGCCTGTTTTTTCATCCAACCCGAATGTGTGCCAATATGACCGGAGTCGCTCGATGCCAAGCCCTTTCACATCTTCGAACCCGCCCCCTGCGGCATAAAAATAAATATTGCTCGAACGAGCCAATGCGGAATATACATTCACCCAGCCATGCGCCTTCCAGTCGACGAAGCGCGAAGGCTGGTCGGGATGATAGGGGTTAGGGATTTCAATATACCCTTTCGAATACACGCTCTTCGATGTATCCATGACCCCCTCCTGTAATGCCGCAGTCGCAACCAGCGGCTTGATGGTCGACGCCGGATTATACAGACCCGATACGACCCTATTAAACAGCGGCCTGTCCCGGTTGGTCAGGTCCTCCGCGGTGATGCGATTGTTATCAAAGGTCGGTAAACTCACCATTGCCAATATCTCTCCCGTATCCGGGTCTATGACGATACCCGCTCCGGCTGTCCTTCCCATGTTTTCCAACTGCTCCTTAAGTCGCCCATAGAAATAGGTCTGCAAACCACCGTCGATCGTCAAATATGCATTACTCCCCTGCTCCGGCGCAATTTCCGTCTCCTTTCCCAAGCTTTCATTTTTTGCATTCCGATAATCGATCAAAGCGCCATTCTTTCCGCGCAGTGCGTCATCGTATTGCAATTCAAGCCCCGATTTTCCTATAAGGTCATTCAGGAGCAGATCCGAATCGCTTTGCATATCCTTAACCGATACCAACCCGACATACCCCGTGACATGACTAAACATACCCGGCTCCTCGTATTGCCGCTTGAAATCATTTTCTATGTGCACATCGTCCGCTCCCATGTTTTTTATTTCAGCAACCTGCCCGATCGTCAGATCGCGCGCGATAACCATGGAACTTTGTCGTTCAAGATCTACGCGCGATAACCATACCCTCAGCTCATCTTTATTGACACCCACAATACGAGTAAGTTCATCCAACTCGCGATTCTGCTCTTCGGACTGTTTCTTGAAAAAATTCGATAGGTCAAGCACCACCCTAAATGTCGGAATGTTTCGCACTAATGGCGTACCGTTTCGATCGAAAAAAATGCCGCGCTCGGCCGGTTTTACCGTAATATCGCTCACATTAGCCATGGCGCGATCCTTATAAAACGCACCGGCATTTATACCCAATAAAAACACTTTTCCAAATGCCATGATCGCCATCAAGGCCGCTGCCGCTACGACCAGCGTAAATACACCCCGCGCAAGTGGTATTTCCACGCAATCCAAACTTGACGCCATGTCGTCGAGCACCGATTCTTCCAAAAAAAGCTCCGAATCCCGTTGCCTCCTCATATACAAAATAACGGTTAACTAATAACTTATAACTTATAACAAAATGCCTCAATAATCCAGTATTTCGTATTTACTGTTATCGGTTACGGGTTATAGGTTTTTGGTTATTCTTCGCTAAATGCCATTTCTTTTGGCGGGATCAGTGTCGGGTCGGTCGGGATCGTTACATGAAATATGCTTCCCCGATTCAGTTGCGACTCCGCCCAAATGTCCCCTCCATGGCGGCGCACGATATTTTTTGTAATGTACAATCCCAGCCCGGATCCATCGACGACCGTCTTTTGCGCATTATCCGCTCGGAAAAACTTGGTAAAAAGCCTTTGCATTTCATCGGCAGGAATCCCGATACCCGTGTCTTTTACGCTTATTTCCACATATGGCTTATCGTCCAATTTTTTGATATCAACCGTCACATCGCCATTCTCGATATTGTATTTTACCGCGTTGGAAACCAAGTTTGCCAATACGATACCCAATTTTTGCGGATCAATTGAAACGCCTACCGGATCTTGGGATTTTTTCAAATACAGTTTTATACCCATTTCCTTCGCATATGGCAGCAATTCCGCCAATACTGTTTCGGCAAATACATTTATATCCATCGCCTGGAAACTATACCCATATTGCCCCTCTTCTATCTGCGACACATCGAGCAGGTCATTGACCGTCTTTAATATATTACCTGCTGCAACAACGCCCATGGACACCATTTCGCGCTGCTCATCCGGCAATGTTACCTTCGCCAAAGACTCAAATATCCAATTGATGGATGTTAGCGGCGTACGCAACTGATGCGCCGCCACTTCGATAAACTCGCTCTTTGATTTTAGCATGGCGATCTCGCGTGTTCTATCGTGAATGATCTTTACAAACCCAAGTACCGTTCCACTTGGATCGGTAATGCGGTCCGTGGTAATGCGAAACTCTATCGACGGATTCGTAAATGACATGTCGACGACCTGCGGATACACTCCTCCCTCCGTCCTTCGCACCACCAATGGCGCTATCGACGGATACAAAATCTGTGTCAACAATGCAAACTTTGGATCTTTTGCATTTTCCGGCGTGATCCGAGTACCCACCGCTTCCGCCGCCGTAAGTCCGAGCAGTTGACCCGCCGCCTTGTTCATCATGACCACTTTAAAGTTTTGATCGTAGGCGACAAGTCCATCGAGCAGATTTGCGACGATGCTTCCCAATTCATTGCGCTCCAGCTTTATTTCACCATTCAATCGAATAATGCGAACACCGTTCAAAAATATTATGGAGCCCATAACGGCAAAAATACCCGCGGTGATTACGATCCATTCCGCCCGAAGATAGAATGCGTTGATCCCCAGCAACACGATCGCGAGCGGCAAAAAATACCAGAACGGTCGCATTTCTGGAGCCTTAAGATATGATTTTTTTAGTGAAGGCGGCATGGGATTTTTTGTGTCAGTTCCACTCTCTGTCATTCCGGCGTCGTAATACTGTCATCCTGAACTTGTTTCAGGATCTCGTGGCAATGTGACAAGATTCCGGATCACTTGAAGCGCGAGACCTTATGCGCTTCGAGTATCCCGGCACATTGCACACTCTCCGTCAGCTGACGGATCGTTAGCAACGCCGAGGGTCAAGTCCGGAATGACACACTCTCTGGATTCCCGTCCCCGATCAAGTCGAGGACAGGCTCTCACCCGCGGGAATGACAATACTTAGACATTACTGCAAGTCCAAGCTATACAGCTTTCTATCGTATCGGTTGATGAATATTATTTTGTCTTCAAGCACGGTCAGGTTTGTTGCATCAATGGCCATATCATCCCCTTCGTAAATCGCCCGAATTCCGTTGTTTGCAATATCTATCTGATAGATGCCGTCCTGAGTATATGCTCCGCGCTTCAGATAATCATCGGGCAAGGTCAACCTTGCAAACGCCGCCTGGTCGCGCGGAATTGCGCAATACATTTGCATCGGAGCCGTTATGACGCACTTATTTGGCAAGGTAATGAATTTTACCGCCGCCAGTTCCACTCCTTGGTCATTGATGAGCGCTAATTTATGCGCTCCGTTTTCCGCAGTAGTGAACTTAAGCGCACGCGTTCCGAATGGAGCCCATTGCACCATCAAACCCCGATCAGACAAAAACTTCTTTACATTCTTTGTTTTCATATCGACGCGCCACAAATCCGACACATATTCCGCCGATGGCCGTTGCGCCATATACAGTACATCCTTTTGCGGCCAGTCTATCGTAAAATCATTTAGCGGAACCCCCAACACTTCGGTAAATTTCGCAGAATCACTTAGCCCGATCAAATCAGCCGTCTGTATGCGCAAGCGCATCGAATCGCCCACTGTAACAAAATATGCCGCCTCAGTTCCTGTCGGTGCCCATGTGACTTCCGATATTCCTTCGAGCGTAACCCCGGGCAATCGCTCTATCGCGTCGAATAAGCGAAATATGCTCCCTCCCGCTCCTTTTGATTCCACAAACACACGAGATCCATCGAACGACGGCCGCACCGTCGCGATGTTCGGGATCGATCGTTCATACACCAACTCGTCCCCTGCTTCGTCTACGCGCAATATGTTTCCCTCGCCATCCGCATACATCAATGCAGGCGCCGATGTCGCCGTGACCATCCAATATCCGGATACTTCCCTTGAGCTTATTACCCGCAAACGCTCCTGTTTCGATTCCAACGGCCGGATGACGCCCCCGCTTATGTCGGTAATAATATCGGCCACAACAGCCCTGTTGCGCCATGCAACATATGCGCCGAGCCCCAGCGCAATAACGCCCAATGCGATACTTACCCCAATGATTATCTTTTTATTTCTTTCCATATATGTATTTACCACGACCCACCCGGTTTTGCAGAACAATCCCAATGCGGCACCACAGTAATGAGCTCATTTTTTTCATTCCGGTATGTCCTACTCCGCTCAAGCGAACACTCCGCGTCTGTCCTTTTATCCCGATAGGTCGCGCTACTATCGCTCCGTGTCGCTATTTTTTCAAATTGGTCTGGCCTATCCGCGAAAAACTTCGGATCAATAGCTGCCATGTCCCATTTATACCCATTTGCATGGGAATAATCCCCAGAGGCATGCTGCCCCTCCGTGACCGAAGTGATGCGTACCGGGATGCCCGAAGCTGCCATAGCAGCAATTGAATCAAGCGTCCCGCCCTGTACCCCCTCCAGTGATATACATCCTCTCGTACTCCCTCCCGGGGCACATTCCGGCGATAAAGTCACTCCACCAACAGAAGAAAGCCTGCTTCTTGCTGCGGCAGCCTCCACGGTGCCACCGCCCCCCCTACTTGCTGCCCCTCCGCCACCAAATCCTCCGCCACCCGGAGCTAATCCCCCGGACTCCTCAAAACCTACCTCCGTATTTGTGATCGGCTCGGTTACTATTCGCTTCGACGGCTGTAATGTTCGTTGAATCCGATCAATGTCTACGATGTTCGGGTTGATAGTATTGAACAACACCTGCGCGCCGAAAAGCAACACGATCCCTTTGAGCGCATTTTTAATATAGTCATTACTTTGCCTGATCTTTGATGGATCGGCTGACATGGTTCGCAATACGCCACCATACATAATAACGCCAACCGCGACAATACCTACCAATCCCATAAGATATTTATAGATCAGAAACACCATATCCGCCGGGCCTTGTGCTCCCTGCAATATATCGGGGAGATAGCGCGTTACATAGATCGAATTTGCCGCAGGCGCCGGAGCGGCGGCCGGTGGGGCGATTGTCGATATTACATCTTGCGATATCGGCGTTGCAGCCGCTGGGGTCGGAGCGGAGTATGGCGTTGCCGTCGCATTTGAAAAATCAACATCCACAACGGCATGCGCTTTTCCTATGAATAACAATGTGCACATGCCAATGACCATGCCACCAAAAACAATACCGCGATAGGCGCGTCTTATGACATGTCCTCTTGCAATGAAAAATGTTTTACTGTTCATGATATCAAACTGTCATTAATAATCAGGGTAAATCTACGAGCACCTTCCCTGTCGCGCGTTCTATTGCCTTTCCCGGGTTCGTAACTGTCGCCTCGATGGTCGATTTTGCCCCGTCCCGCGGTTCGTTCCCTGCCGAGAAAAGCAGGCGCGGTTCTGCGGCAGTAGCCGCTTGCAATGCGCTTCCATCTACCGCCCATTGCATCCTTAGATCCTTCGCACTTGCCGCATTAAAAAAGAACGGCCATGCGTAAAACAAATTATCGCCTCGCGCAACCTTCTTTTGCGCGTACGGAATATCTATGACTACTTCCTGTTTCTTTACCGGAATGTCAAAGAGTTTAGTCACGGTCTGCCCCTTATAGTCGGGAAGTATTATTTTTATACTTAGCACATCTCCTCCGTACTTTTTATTGTATACGGTCAGCTGGCGGATACCCAATCCATTCACTTCGTTCTTCAACAGTTTGCCATCAACATACCAGCGCACTATGGTCTTGGAAAGGTCCGCAACCTTTCCGTTTTCTACCAGCTCAAACCCAATTGCCAAAAAACTTTGATAGGTCGGGAATGCTTTCCCTTCGTACCATGCTGGTACGAAGGTCTTTGTTTGCCAACTTGTCATGAACTCCGCTTCCGCATGCGCGGGAACGACAGACCCCAACATGCCCGCAAACATGGCGCCGATCAATAGAAACCCATATCGTATTGTGCGAACTTTAAGATATTTCATTCGTATATATATCCACCGCTCATTACCGCATTTTGATCTATGCGCGTGCGGCACTCGTAGCCGGGGCGGTTGCCATTTTCTTCGCGCCTGCCACCGATTCAAGCGCGCCAAATTTCTCCGGACGGTTGATCATCCAAATCCCCATAGCGGTGCCAATGAACTTTCCCGGAGCAAGTCCGCCAGTTGCCGCATCGATCACTGCACAAACCGGCGTAACGATCAATTTCTTTATCCCCTTTCCGCCACGCAATAGCATATACATTTCGATGAGTGCCGCCATGGCGGCATTCATAATCTCCGTAATCATTATACCAGCTCCCGCTGTAAACACCAAAATAGCCGCCTCAAACAATTCTTCGATACCAACCAGCATCAATACCAATATCGTCTCCGGGAGCCCTATTATTTTTTGTGGGGATTCTTCGGGCATAGGTTTATATGTCATTCCGAGTCTTTCGAGAAATATGCAGCCGGGCTCAGATCCCTCGGCTCCTCCGTCCGCCGACTGGCGGACGGATACACTCGGGATGACAAGCCATACGGGAACGCCATATGTTATTTGTTTTCTTTTGCCATTTCCAACAGTTGCTCCGGATCGGTGGTTATGATCCTATCTTCAAAATAAGACGGGATCACCTTGATTGCCACATGCTTGAGCCCGACAAGAAAGATTCCCTCGCCGATACCCGCAGAAAGTACAAGACTTTTTTCCGCTTCGCTCAGCGAAAATGTCTTCGCCAGAATATCTATGCTTGATGGCGCCTGTTTCAGCAACAACTGCAACGACGAGTTGGTGACGATCGGCACGCCATACGGCGAACCCATGAAATCGTCCACATTTTGCGTAATTGTGGTCATGCCCAAATAATATTTTCTGCATCGCTTTGCGAGTGAAAACAGAAATGCGGCGCTGTCCGCGTGTTTCATCAGCACCCATGCCTCGTCGATAATAAGGATGCGCTTTTTCATTTGCGCACGGATGAGGTTCCAAATATAGCTCAGCATCATATACATGGCAATCGGACGCAATTCTTCTTCCAAGTCGCGCGTCGAGAATATTACCAGTCTATTTTTTATGTCGATGTTCGTCGCGCGATTTGCAAACCCCGCATATGTTCCTTGCGTAAACTTATACAACTTTGCGGCCATGCTTTTCCCGCCCTCCATGTTTTCAAGCACGGTCTGCAGATCGCTCAACAACGGCGCTTCAAGTTTTGAAAAATCCTTAATGTCTGCAGTGATCCCCCGCGACGCGTAGGTTTCGTTGATCGCGCGGTCCAACAGCGCATCTTCCTCGGGCGACACCTCGCCCATCATCAGTTTCAAAAGGCCAACTACATTTAAGATATGTGAACGGAATGTATCGGCAGGGTCTTCGCCTTCCGGCACCACCGGAATATCCAATGGGTTGATGGCCGTATCGGATGTCAACGAGATCTTCAACAGACTCCCGCCGACCGCATCGGACAATTTTTGATATTCATTTTCCGGATCGATTACGATAACATCGATGCCCAGCATCAACGACCGCAATATTTCCAACTTCGTACTATATGATTTACCGGCGCCGGATTTTGCAAACACGACCTGGTTCGCGTTTTCCAACGAAAACCGATCGAAAATGATCAGCGAATTATTGTGCTGATTAATGCCATACAATACGCCCTTATCTGAGGTAAGGTCTTCGGACACAAACGGAAACAACGATGAGATCGGACTCGTGTTGAGCGCCGTGTGAATATCGAGTCTATCTTGCCCGATCGGCAATGTCGAAATAAACCCTTCAATATGTTGAAAAATAGACGGTTTTACATAGACCATTTGACTCTCGAGCATGGAGGCAATACGGCTCTCCGCCCGGGCCAACTCGTCTACGGAAGATGCGTAAATAGTTATATAAACCCCTACATCAAACAATTTTTCTTCCGCTTGCTGAAGCTGATCGCGCAATGCTTCTATGTCCTGATATGCCGTTTCGAGCGCCGGATCGCGTACCAACCCCTTTTCATCGCGTTCGGAAAGCTGCGCCTCCACCTGCGTTACCTTGCGACGCAATTTACTCAACGCGGTCGATGTGTCGATTGGATGCACAAAAATGGAAATGTCCAGCAGGTTTGGCAAGTTAATGATCACATCAAACCATCCGGTCGAAAGATACCGCGGGTAGGTAAACACAAAAAGCGTTTTTACGAATGTATCGCCAAGCCGTATATAATTGGGGTTCGCCTCAAGCGCAGCGGGAGCGATAACATTTTTTACATCGTCGTCTCCTCCTTCGTATGCCTGGGGTAGGGTTATTTTTTCCATGGTGGTGGTTAGTATTGTCATTCCGAGCCTTTCGAGGAATCTGTTTTTGCAAACTTCAGATCCTTCGGCTCCTCCGCCAGCTGGCGGATGCGCTCAGGATGACACATTCGGTCTTTTTATTACTGTTTTGCAATACCCAGTCCTTTCTTTTCGGTCGGCGCAGGGTTGTACAGATTATAAAACAATTCTATCAACTCTTCATCGTTCAACGCGACCGCACGCAAGCCGATACCTGCGAGACCTGCAACTACATGGTCTGCCCGTTGCTCCAATTGACCGATCGCCTCATCTAATGATACTTGCTCACCGGCCGCTTCTGCCGCACCCGACTTCTTTCCAATGAAGGGGATATTTTTCAGCAGCCCGCCGGTCGTTACGATCATAGCTCGGTCATACGGGACGACCACAAAGAACGATTTTCCCATAATATCACTTTGCTCCACAAACGATCTGATAAATTCACTATATTCGGTTATCTGCTCCCGCAATAGTTCGTTTGTTTCCGCTTCTTGCCTGATTGCGAGCCCATCGAGATAGCCTTTTATATTCAGTCGACGCGAATGCACGATGATCTGCAAAGAAAAATCGAGTGAGTTTATGAACTCCTGATATGCCCCTAAAATGATGTTTTTATCTTCTTCTGATTTCAACGCAAAATTGATCCCGCTTACCAATAGGATCTTTCGCAATGCGCCTCCCTTTAAAATAACCGTTCCATTATGGACCCGCTCTACATCCACGAATTGTTGCGTTGCTTGTGTTTCTTGTGGCATTGTTTTTTGATTATATCATATCGCCGCCTCTTATCTAAAATCGACCCGTTTTGCTGCTTCTTTATCACCCGTCCTTTTTCTAAATATGCTTACCCGCTCCGTGACCACTGCCGGTATATTCCTTTCCCGTTGCGGAATCGGATTTTTTGTCGTCGCAAGATCGCCTGACAGCTTATTGATCGAAGGCATTTGCGCAGTAAACTTTTTAAGCGTGTTCCGCTTATCGACTATATGCTCTTCGGGCATCGGGGCCGCTTGGGGCACCCCCTTTAATTCGGAGAATTCAAATGTTCGTTCCTTCGTTTCGCGCCGCCATAGATACAACCGCGGCTTCCAAAAAAACCCCGCGGCTGCAAACGCCACCTTGGTCAACGGCTGACCGTTGACCTTTACCAACGCGAGCGCAAGCGTTCCTCCGACCGAAATGATCGCAATGATTGCACCCGCCAAAAAAGGAAGTAGTGTGAACGCGACAAAAGCCACCACACCTCCTCCTACAACATACAACAGTTGTCGCAACGAAAACGGTCCGGCTATCTTGTCTTCTATTTCTATAAATTGGGGTATCTGGAATTGCATTGCTTCGCGACTAATGACTTTTAACTCATGACTACTAACGGGTGCAGACAATGCTTCTTTTGTCATTCCGATCCGCCAGTCGGCGGACGAGGAATCTGCTTTTTAGATTCAGATCCTTCGACTCCTCCGCCAGCTGGCGGATGCGCTCAGGATGACATACGCGCACATTATTTCTTATCTTCCGCTCTCTCTAATGTGCGCAGATCGATGACATCTTCATTTATCGGTATGTCCGCGAGGCGCGGCTCCCCTCCTTGTGGCGGCATCGGCGCGGCGACTTCCATTCGCTGCGGCGTCTTCATAACCACCGCCGAAGATGTTTCCGGCATAAGCGGTACGGGCACGATCGGCGATCGATCCGCTACCCCAGCCTGCGACATCGGTTGCGGTTCCTGCGCGATCGGCGTAGCTGCGATAGGCTCACTGTGCATAAGATCTATGACCTTGGGCTCAAAATCAACTTCATGCTCCTGTTTTGTGACCGGCGTAAACGCCGTTGCATCTTTTTGTTCTTGCGCCGGCGCACCAAATATATCCTCAGGGGCTTTTGCGCTCGTATAATGCACAACCCGTACCGGCCGTTGCTCTGTCGTTGCAGCTTCTTGAGGTCGCACTCCAACCCCTTCCACCATGCTCACTTCCGCAGTGACCCCCACTCCTTTCGGCTTTTGCCCTTGTGTCTTTCCAAACCCGAACATACCGCCAAACGAACTCAACGCACGCCTTTTTTGCGCGATTGGCTGCAGTTCCGCTTCGGAATGGATCATAGTTGGGCCCTCTACTGCCGGCGCCTCGCCTATGCGCACCTTGCGAATATCCACCTCTGTATTGGTCCTTTCTGCCGGAGAAGCCGCCACTTCGGTTGCCACCATCGCCGGAACCGATTCCATGGTCACCGACTCTTTTTTAACAAACCCAGATCCGCTCTCGGCAACGATACGCGGGCCATTACCCGACATATCCCCGTATAATTTCAGAATATCTCCTTTGATCAACAAAAATATTCTTTTATCCATTTGAAAGATGACGCGATCGATCGCCTGTGGATCCATACCGGGGATGGACCTGAGTTCGCTTGCAAGGTCGTTGAATTGCGTAAAACCAAGCATAATATTTCCGGCTACGATCAAAACCTGTTCCGCAACTTCGTCCGAAAGCCCCGTTTCTTCGCAAGCCTTCCAAATGATATCGCCGTTTTCCGGCGAGAAGAACGCCTCCTTCAATGATTCAGGAACATGCTCCCATCGGTCATAGATTTGTTCATTAGTTACTGTCAACATGGTTTTATTCTTTATCATTCCCGCCTCCGCGAGGATGACACTCAAGTGCATTGTCATTCCCGTCCTTCGACAAGCTCAGTCCGCCAGCCGGCGGATCCGGCGGGAATCCAGTAGCCATAGGAAAGGGCTCTGGATCCCGTTTTTCAACGGGATGACAACCTTTGGGTATTTAGAAACCTTACACTTTCTTTTCTTCTGATTTTTTCTCTTCTTTCTTTTCGCTTTCCCCATATAACCTGCGCCCCGCCGATTTTCTCATCGCCTCCTGCATGCGTATCATGTGCTGATAATCCTCATATTCCGGCAGTGCGGTAAACTCCGTGTTATGGCTCGTGTGCAACAGCTTCATTTGCGCTTCGATGTTGGTCGATAGCTTATCTCCGCCGATCTTCTTGAATGTCTTCATATCATTCTCTTCGATCCACTTCAGCATAGCCCCCATGTCTTTTGCCTTGGCAATGTCATCGTTGCTCGCCTTCAATTCTTTCATGATCGAAATCAACTCCTTGTTCGTTTCGCTCCCTATCATGTCGCCCTTGGATTGCCGTATGCCTTCGATGACGCCCATTTTCACTTCATTGCCTATCTGCTCAACCTTTTCCATAAACTTACGCATATCGGCGCCTTTACCAATGCCTTTCGTTGCGGCTCCGATCGCGCCCGGCTCGTTCAACAGCAGCGAAGTCAATGCCTCATGCCCATACTTCCCATCCTTATAGAAATCGGATCCCAATGCTTCGTAATCTTTTTTGGAATACCCCGCATAAAACTTCTTTGCGGCGTCCCTGTATCCGCTTTCCGCCGCAATCTTTTCTTTCTTTAGCTGCTGCAAGTGGTCCTCTGCGACCTGTTTGCCAAATCCTTGCGCCGTTTTTACCACTTCTTCCGTTTTCTTTATTTCCGAATCTATTTCAGTATGGTCTATCTTGCCGTGCTCATCGAGCATTTCCTTGTTGCGCCCTGCCGCCTTCACAAAATTGCCATGCGCTTTTTCGCCGCCATATTTAGTGAATACCGCTTCGGTCGACGGATCTACAATATCACGATCAAGGAACTGCTCGTTGACCTTGGACAATTTGCCCTTCGCCATAAGCTGCTGCGCAGCAAATACCTTTTCATCGGCAGCCATCGTACTGTAGCGCAATGCGAGATCATCGTCGGACATGCCTTTGAACTTATCGTCATAGGTCTTTTTAAGTGCCACCTGTTGCGCTGCAGTAGCCCCTCCCAATGCACGCCCCGCAGCACCGGCAACGCGGCCACGCAAGCCGCCCTTTTCACCTTCGTATTTGCGCATCGCAGCCGCTCCGCGCCCAATGGCGGCCACCGGGCGTGCTACCGCACGCCTGCCGGCACGCTCCGCCTCGCGCTGTGTTCCCGTGCGGAATCCTTTGATCCTATCTTGACCCCATGTAGTCATGGTGCCAATCATATCCTTTCCACCCTTTGCGCCGGAAATACTGATGCCGTTTGCGGCGATCAGAGACATGGCCATGAACATAACGGCCATTACCATTTGGATCACCGAGCTTAGATTGAACAGTAGCCCATCACCAAATGCATATGCGGCCGTGCCCGCCTCTTGCCCTGTGGGAGCGGCGCTTCGAAACGCGTTCAATGATGTCAAAGACAGCCACACAAAAAATATCATCACCGGTGGAAACATGGTCCAGCGTATAAAATCGTTCCACCATTTGTCCCAATGCTTTTTTGTGCCCGGAAATATCCATGCGACGAAAATGACGGGGGTCAATACCAACATGAACGAAAGTATGAAAAAGCGCACGAACAACATAACCGCCATCGTCAACAGAATGATCGAGCCGATGATCGTAAATATAATGGCAAAGACCATGCTGCCAATAAGACTAAAGGTGGATGCCGTAAACTTTTCTATCGATGCAAGACCGGAGCCCGCATTTTGTGTACTCAAAAACCCGGAGATATCAAATGCGCCCGCAAGCGCGGACGATATGGCAGTGCCTTTCAGCCCCGACTGTTCGAGAAAAAACTCCGTTACCATGCCCGATATATCGAGGAATACCCCGGGAATTACCAAACTGAAATTGACCAGCAATGCAATGACGATCAATCGCGGGAGCGCCTTTTTCATGCCATAGGTCTGGGAATCAAGCATGGTTGCAAATGCAATAATGATCAGCGCTATGACCAACGCAAGATCGGCCACATTGACCAATACCGTCCACCCCTTAAATAGGAAGATGTTTGAAGCCGGGTCGAGAATGGCGTTGTTCAGCCCCATCGCAAGCTCTATCAACATGCCACCCAGCATAAAGATCTTTTGAGCGATCCATGTGACCACAGCCAAAATGACCTGCATGATCTTTACGATCACAGTTCCGCCAATGGCACTAATAATATCGGCATGTGCACGACGAACGAGCGCCAATTCTAAAAAGGCACTCAACAGTCCAATCGAAAGAATTTTTTTATAGATCGATTTCATGTGTACTCGTCGACGACCAAAGACCCTTTCTATCGTTCAGACTCAGGAAGCGGGGGCCGCCATCAGATCGATACGGCTCTTGCATTGGGTAAATCTGCTCTGAACATCCCGCAATGTTGCTAACTGCGTTTCCCTATCCTTTATGGCACTATCATTTTTGCCATCCGGATTTTGTAATTCCAGCTGAACTGCAGCCCGATCAGACACGCTATACTTACTCAAATACGCCGTGACTTTACCATCCATGATCGATGTATCCCTGATCGATCCCGTCATAGTTTGCAGTTGTGCAATGACTGCGTTTCCTTCGGTCACTACCGGCTGGAGCTGACTTATGCGCGCCGTCAATGTATTCAAAATCGACTGTTGCGCCGCAACCTCGGCTGTCGTCGTTTGCGGAACACAAACCTTGTTTACATCCAACAAATCTAATTGCGCAAACAGATCAAGTATCTGTTCCGTATATGTTTTTGTCGTCTGTTTTTCCGTCAACAACTGCTGATAAGGAACCGTGATCGTTTGTATTTGCGCAATAAGATCCTTTTTCTGGCTTTCCAGTTGTGCATCTACCATGTCGCCATATTCCAAACTCGCAGGATCGTAGCTGGCCGCCGCTCCGCTCGATGAACCCGTCATGGCGGCCACGCCTTCGCGGGTAAGCCGATTGATGGCCGCATTTACCAGCGCCGATGTCCACGATTCTATGTTTGCAGCCCAATCTCCATCGGAGCCCATCGCCTTTACTAATGCCCCCCCTACGACACTTCCCGGTGTCTGTACTGCTTCCTTGGTACATGTCATTGCCTGCTGGGCATATGCGTAGCATTCTTCTATATCTCCACCTCCGCCGGCGATGCAATCATCATACAGCTGCTGTCCATCATTCTCCACGCATGTACTTACCGACAAAAATCCTTGCCCAGCAGCAGATTGCTGACGCCGCTGGTCTTCGTTAAATGCAGTCCTTAGATTGATCTCGTCGTCGAACATGACCAATTGCATATAGAGATTGTTTTGCGGCTTGATCGATTCACCATAGGCAAGCCAACCTCCATTTTGGAAGTTGTCGTAAAAATCCTGCACATTCGCCACGATGTCGGAAATAGTACAATTGACGCGCTCCCTATTGAACCGTGTCTCGGGGATCAATGCAACGCGCAGCTGTAGGGCAAACGGCTCGCAAATGTCGGAAAGCTTGGCATCTTTAATGACCGAGTCAAATGCAATTTCCCCTGCTTCTTTCATAAACCCATTCCAATCGGAAATAAACTTTGGATCGCCGCCGCCTTGGACCCACTTTACGGTCTCGTCGACCGTATAGTCGATGATGCGCTTGGCAATAACATCTCGCATGGTCTTTTGCCAACCTTCCTCTATCCATTTCGCTGCTCTTGCCGCATATTCCCCAATATCTCCCGCGTATTGAAGGATGCCGGTACCAAAGGCCGCAAGGTCAAATGATGTATCCAAAAAACCCAAAGCGGCATGCGCCTGTCGAGGAGTGCCTAAGGCCGGCACCAGTACAGTCAATGCAATAAATAGAATCGCGATACATTTTTTGAAATACATATTCATGATCGTGTAGTCGTTGCTTTATTATAACCGATTTTTAGTGCAAACCCAATTCGGCCGCTTTTTCATTTAGCATCTTTTGTATATCGATCTTTTTTGCATACACATTGGGCAATCTATCGATGCCGACATACGCGCGTATCGGGTCTTCTTTGCATGTACCAAATGCTCCATAAATATCCCCCAGCTCCTTGAAATATCCAAGAATCATTTTATGCATGGCGACCCACGATGACGGCACGACCATGCTTTTATACGATTCAAATACTTCCCCATAGACCTTGCTCAATTCGGCATTTTTCGCCGATGCACCACTGCCGAAGCAATCTTTCTGAAAATTATCTATCAATTCTTGAGATGAGCGAACCGCGAGCCGATCTGCATCGGCATTATAAAAATATTTCCCTGTGATTCGGCTAACGCCATCCATATAGCGTACTTTTGCGCTTTTTGAATTATCTGCCGTTATCTTAAGATCATTTGAATCGATTGCCGTCACAAATATCGTGTTGGGAACACTCCGTATAGTTTCCTCGATCATGGCGCGTGTTTCCGGATTGCTCGTATCCAATCCGTCGAATGGATTTTCGCCACCTTGGTCCATTTGTCGCATCTTTAGGAACATTGATTGCGCGACCATGCGTGTTATGTTGCCCTGCGCATCCGTGGGCGCATATGCCGAACCGACACTTTGCAACAGCCTACCCCCGTCAGGCCCACCTGATTGCAACGGATCGCTCAAGCCAAGCTTGTTTCCGATCTTTTTTATATCTACTGCATCGCTAATTCCCGGCGCATTATTCGCAAAAAAATAACCACCCGTAATGATGCCTGATGCAACCAAAAAAGTAAGCACAAACTTCACCTTATCCATTATCAGTATTATAGCAATAGTTCCTTTCTAAAACAATTTTCGCAATCATATCATCCTCTTGAAAATATCACCGAGTAATATATTCCGACATATTTTGAAAAATAATCTTCGATCAATGGTGCCATAAGCCGTTCGATCGGCGCATGGTCATCGGTCAATACCATTGCCTTCTCATCTGTGACCCGATAACCGGCGACCAGTTTTTTTGCAAGCACTTCTCCGCCGGGTAATCGGGCTATCCATTCGTGCAATTCCGCATCAGAAAACATATTGGGCGGACCATTCACTCCTACTAAAATTATATTTTGCGGTTGTCGAGCGTCTTTACCATACGCGAACACATAATATTCACCAAATACAGCGCCAAATGTCTTTGCCATGCTCTGAAACAATCGGGCATCGGTTCCTTCAAGCGAAGCAATGATGTTGATCGCATAGATTCCGTCCGGGTTCAGCCTCGACTTCACCAATCGATCAAATTCTATCGTCGTCATGTGCCACGGGATCGAAATGAGCGAATTATACACATCGGAAAATATGAGGTCATATTTTTTATCCGTCTGCTGTAAAAACACCCTGCCGTCGGAAATTTCCGCACGCACCGGATATTCTTTTAGCCGAAAATAATCCTCTGCGGCCTGTTGCACCTTCGGATCTATCTCTACGGTCGTCACATCCGCTCCTTTATAAAAATCGGCTATGTTTTTTGATAGCGCATACGACCCTCCACCCAATAATAGTGCGCTGTGGATGTTTTTATTTATCACGGAAAAAATAGGATATATCTCGGGATATATATCGAGTTGTTGTCCGTCCAACCCCTCCATACTATGCGCATCGGCATCCAAAAATAGAACGCGAACCCTCCCATTGTCTTTCAACTTACTGTCAACGACGCGAATCTTATAATATTCGCTTTCCGCTACAAACACGCTACCCTTTCCGTCGGTAAACAAATGCATCGCATATGTCATCATTCCTACTATCAAAAACAATACGGCTATCGATAGCACTCTCTTTTTTTTAAGCCGAAATAATATCGCGGCATTTATCAGTAACACCACAGCAATCGCCAGCACCGTCGCTGTGCTACCGAGATACCCAATAAAATAGAACCCGGTCAGAAATGTTCCCATAATACCACCCAGCGACCATGCCGCCGATATTTGACCGGATCGAGCCCCTGTCGCATCAATATTTTGCAAATGCAGCTTCAATATTCCCGGGTATAATGTTCCAAAAAATCCAGCGGGCACGCAAAACAATATTGCCGCCAACAAAAATGTCGCTACCGATATCGGCAAACCTGACACCACCAATAGTGGAGAAAAATATGCGGCCAACGGTATCAGAAATGTCGCCGTTGACGCCGCGATGAACAAAGTGGCAAGCGATTCCCGCGATCCATGCCGATCCGCATAGATCCCTCCCCAATAATTTCCGATCGCCGTGCCCAATAATACGACACCAATGACCGATGTCCATGTATATATAGACGACCCCACATAGGGAGCCATGAGCCGCGTCGCGATCAGCTCAACCGTCATCAACGCAAACCCTGCCATGAATGACGATACGATCAATATGTTTACGCTTTTTTTCATAGTGCAATCTTTATCAACTCATAGATATCTTTCATGGAAAGATCTTGTGGCCGTTTTTTCGCATCGATGCCGGCGCGCTTGAGCACATCCGCGACCGCATTCTTATCGCCCTCTTTGCCGGCGAGATTGTTAGCTATGGTCTTGCGCGGCTGGGTAAATATTTTCTTTATGAACGCATAATATACATCCCCTTTTACCTCTTCCGTTTGCCGAACATCCAGCCGCACCGTTGCGCTGTCAACTTTCGGAGGCGGGTTGAAATCCTTTTTCGGAATGATGTCGACAATGACCGGCTCGGCCCAAAACCGCACGCTTGCAGCGAGTAAGTTCATGTGCGGCACGGCCGCGCACATGCGCTCGGCGACTTCCTTTTGTATGGTCATGACCACCCGGGTTGGCTTATGATCCAAGCCCTCAATAACCCGCAACAGATATCCTGTTATATAGTAGGGAATGTTGCCAACGATTTTGTAGTTAATTTTGCAGTGCTTGTCATTCCGAGCAACTCCGCCAGCAGGCGGAGTTGCCGAGGAATCTGTTTCATTAACTACAGATCCCTCGGCAACCCATTCGGCAGGCTCAGGGCAAGGCTCACCGGGATGACAACTCAGCTCTTCAACCACCATTGGCAACAGTTCCAGCGCATTGCCTTCGATGACCTCGAATGCGCCCCTGTTCGCGAATGCGGAAAACTTCTTATTCAGCGGATCTATAAGCGCTTTATCGCGCTCAAGCGCCGTTACACGCGCACCTGCTTCCAATAGGTATTGCGTCAATTCGCCATGACCCGGACCGATTTCTATCACAACATCGCCCTCGTTTATTTCGAGTGCGTCTGCCACTTTCTTCAGCTTCTCTTCGTTAATCAAAAAATGTTGTCCCAGCTTTTGGCCCATATGTTCCATAGTAGCACCAACAACCTATAACCGACAACCTATAACAAAATACGGTAAGTATCGCTGTGTCATTCCGAGCCCATTCGACTTCGCTCAGGGTAAACTGTAGCCGAGGTATCTGCAGTAAAAACTCTGGATCCCGTATCAGAGTACGGGATGACAATACTGGACTCAGGTCCCTCGGTTCCTCCGCCAGCCGGTGGATGCACTCGGAATGACAATACAGTTCGGCAATAAAAATTCGGCATGTGAATGCCGAATTTTTATTGCCGAACTCCATATTCCCTTTTTCCTTTTCCTTATTTTCCACTCTCTTAATCCATCTCTATGTACCGTTCTTCATCATCGAATCCCCTTCCGCCTTCAAACTCCATCAGGCCCGACGGGATTTCGCTCAAGAATCGGGATGGCAGGTGGTAGAATGTAAGGTACAACTCCCTGCGTGCGCGCGTCATGGCCACATACATCAAGCGCCGTTCTTCTTCTATTTCGCTTTCGTTGTGATATGACATTTGGTGCGGCAACAGCCCATCGTTCACACCCACCACAAACACCGCGTCGAACTCGAGACCCTTTGACATGTGAATGGTCATCAAGTTTACAATATTATCTTGCACCCTTTTTAAATCCTTTTTCTTTACCGTATCGGTCGCTTCAAGCAGCGAAATGCGTTCCAAAAAATCTTCCATCTTCTCGAAACCGCTCGCAAACTCGATAAGCTCCTTGATGTTCTCGATGCGTTCCACCGAGTTGGTCTGCGTTCGTTCGATGTAATTGAAATAATCGGTCACCATCAATATGTACCCGATCAATTCCACCGGCCGCAACGAGGCGGCCTTTTGTGGAAGCTCTTCCTTGAGCTGTGTGTATGGTTTTTTCAAAAAGCTTTTCTTTAGCCTATCCAAACTCACGCTATCTTGCGGGTTTGACCCATAGCGCAACGCGGCCACAATGTCTTTGATCTCTTTGCGTTCATAGAACTTCAGCCCTCCAAATATGCGGTACGACATGCCCCGCTCAATGAGCGCCTGCTCCAACGCGCGCGATTGCGCGTTCGTGCGATATAAAATAGCCAACGATCCATAATCAGAAAACAGCCGGATCGCGTCGAGATGCCCCGCAACCCATTCCGCTTCGCCATCGGCGCTGTATTGCTCTATGACCTTGACCTTGCCCCCTTCGGGGTTGTTCGTCCACAGCGTCTTCGACTTTTGTAAGTGGTTGTGCGAAATGACCGCCGATGCCGCCTTGATGATGTTCGCGGTCGAACGATAATTTTCTTCGAGCAATACCACCTTTGCGTCAGGCCAATCCTTTTCGAAATTCAAGAAGTTCCTAAAATCGGACCCGCGAAACTTAAAGATGGACTGCTGGTCGTCGCCCACCACACTCAGGTTCCTGTACTTGCTCGCCAACAACTTGATGAGCATATACTGGGCCGTATTCGTGTCTTGGTACTCGTCAACCAAAATATACCGGAACCGCTCCTGATACCCATCCAGTATTTCCGGATTGCCCAAAAAGAGCATGACCGGCTTTTGAATGAGATCGTCGAAATCGAATGCATTGTTGTTTTGCAATGCCTGCTCGTACAGCTTGAACAAGCGGTAGACCAACTCGTCTTCCGCTTCTTCCGGGTCCACCATTTCATCTTTGATCTTCGAAAACTCCCTGCGTAATACCAGCGGGGTCAACCGCTTGGCGTCCCGCTCGGAAAGCCCGGCGCCGGCCACCACCTTTTTGATCAGTGACTTGCTGTCATCGGCATCGAAAATGGTGTAGTTCGCCGTGCGGCCAAAAATGCGCGCTTCCTTTTTCAGTATGCGCGCGCCAAACGAATGAAAGGTGCCGAGAAACAGCTCCTTGACCCGCAGGTCCGTAAGCTCCTTTGCCAGCTGATGTACGCGCTCGCGTACTTCGCCGGCGGCTTTATTGGTAAATGTGATCGCGATGATGCTTTCGGGCTGTACACCCCGCTGCAACAGCGAAATAAGCCTACTGGTCAGCGTTTTTGTCTTTCCCGAACCTGCACCGGCAACGATGAGCAACGGACCTTCGCCATGCTCCACCGCCGTGCGTTGTTTGTCGTTCAATTCATCAAATGTCATAGAGTAATCGCGAATAATGCGAATAAAAATTTAATAATGCGAATAAAAATCCAAATACAATCTTCACGCTTCTTGCGTGCTTTACAGTTTACCCGACTCTGCGCGCATTGTCATCCTGTCGTATTATTCATTTATTATGTGTCATTCCGAGCCGCATTGTCATCCCGTACTCCGATACGGGATCCATTTCAATTTTGTGCGGAACGCACAATAAAATAATTTCTATTGCGCGTATCGCGCGAGCGTGGTACTGGATTCCGGCCTGCGCCGGAATGACAAAGAGTGTCAGCGTCATCCCAAACGCGGGCCCCGTGTCCCCGTATCGCGGTACGGGGCAGGCTCCGCACGGGTCCGTCAGCCGACGGATCCAGCGGGGATCCAGATTTTTGCAGCGGCGACGCTTGGATATTCAAACTCTGGATTCCGGCTCGTGGGCCGGAATGACAATTCGATGCAATTTGACATATCTACAAAAAATATGCTTTTATACGAACAGTAGTTTCATCAATTTCATATCACTCTTAGAAAGGGAGGAATGTCATGGCATTTGTCATTTGGGCTGTTTTATGTGTTGTTTGCGGTTGGGTCATTTTTGCGGACGCTTGTTGCTTGGGACGCGTCGAAAACATCAAGCACCCCGTTCTCAAGCGAGTAGCGGATATCGGGCTTCTCTTGGCATTTCTCGCCATCGTCGCGTCGCCCCTGTATTACGAATTCCCTAATTACGGGTCTTCCAAGGTGGTAACATTCAAGGACGACCGAGTAACGGAACGCCCGTTTGGCGCATTTGTATGGGAGTTTGGCGGAGCGTTTTCGAACATCCCCAACAACATCGGGATAACGAGCAGTGTAACGCTTGCTGTTGACAGTCCGAAAGTTCGCACATTGCGGTACACCATCGACGCCCGGATCATCAACCCTACATTGTTCTTCGCGAAAAAGGAACGGCGGCACATGTTCGCGGTTAACGCACAAGCCAATCCGGTAGACACGAAGCAACTCGTTGCTTCCAGCGCCGACAATACGAATGAAACGGTAGAGGGCGAGATCACGGATCTGGTCGCCTACCAAATGTTCGAGTTCAATAACATTTTCTCGAACGGGCTTGCGATGCTCAATAATCCGCTCAACCCGGTACAGCAGGATGCGTTCAAACTCCTGATCGAATGCTTCATCAACGCCAACCTTGAACAGGATGGCATTGCGGTAAAGACCAGCCCCTTCACGATCGAGTGATCTTCGGTTATGCGCTTAGCGCAAAAGCCGGCCACCATGGCCGGCTTTTTTTATTTCGGCAGATTCCTCGACTGCAGTTTACCCTGAGCGAAGTCGAATGGGCTCGGAATGACAATCTCTTACATTCCGCCATCTGGCGGACGAACGGGCTCGGAATAGCATTCTCTGTCATTCCGAGCGGAGAAGTACTCTTCGCAGTCGAGGAATCTGCAGTGTTTTTGCTACAGATCCCTCGGCTCCGTTTCACTACGCTCGGGATGACATGCCGAGCTTCGTAATCGAAAGTTATATCTCCTCGTACAAATCACTCCAGCTCGGGTTCACTATTCCGATCAATTTAATTTTCTTTTCTCTTCTCCAATTCTTGAGCTGTTTTTCTCGCTCAATCGCGACACACACATCATTAGTTTGTTCAAAATAAACAAGCCTGCCAATATTGTATTTTCCCGTGAAACCTTCTTCAACCTTATGTTTATGCTCCCAAACCCTTCTTTTCAAATCGTTTGTTACCCCGATATAGAGTGTGCCTGAATTATTCGTAAGAATGTAAATGTAATAATGTTTCATACAGCTACAGATCCCTCGGCAAGCTCGGGATGACACGCTCTGTCATTCCGAGCGGAGAAGTACTCTTCGCAGTCGAGGAATCTGTTTTATATTTCCCGTATCCGATATTGGAATGCTTCGCTTAGGTGCTCGTTCGTTACCGTTTCTGCGGATTCAAGGTCTGCAATGGTGCGGGCCGTCTTGAGCATGCGGTAATATCCGCGCGCCGAGATGAACGACTTTTCAAGCATTTGTTTCACGAACTTTTTTCCGTTGTCATCCAACTGCACGACCGTGTCTACCAACTTTGAGGGCATTTCTGCGTTGGTGTATATCTTTGGCGTTATGTCCGCGAATCTCCGCGACTGGATTAACCGTGCACACAGCACCTGCTCGCGCACGGCGTCGCTTTCGTCCGATGCTTTTTCTTTTGCCAAGTCCGCCACTTTTACGCGCGGGACCTTTATTTGAATATCGATGCGATCGAGTAACGGACCCGATAGCTTGCGCTGGTAGCGGGTCACTTCGTGCGCGCCGCAATGGCATGCCTTTTCGTCATCGCCATAGTAACCACACGGGCAGGGGTTCATGGCCGCAACCAGCGTAAAGCGTGCGGGGAATTTCAATACGCTCTTTGCGCGCGCTATGCATACATCTCCGTTTTCGAGCGGCTGACGAAGCGATTCAAGCAGATCACGCCGGAACTCGGGCAACTCATCGAGAAACAATATGCCCCGATGCGCAAGACTGATCTCGCCCGGCCGCGGGTTCGCGCCGCCGCCGATGACCGACACCGGCGATGCGCTGTGGTGCGGTGCACGAAATGGACGCGTCATCGAAAATACATCACCGTTGGCGATGCCCGCCGCGCTATAGACTTGCATGACCTCTATAGCCTCATTCATGGCAAGCGGTGGCAATATGGACACCAACGCCTGCGCCAGCATCGTCTTTCCCGCTCCCGGCGAACCGCTCATCAATAAGTTATGCCCGCCCGCCGCGGCGATCATCAGCGCACGCTTTGCATTTGCCTGCCCTTTTATCTCCGAAATATCCGTACTGTAGCCACCCGTGTTCCATAGCAATTCCGTAGGCTCTTGCGCCTCTATGGGCTTGCGGCCTTCCAAGTGGTCGATCAATCCAACCATATCAACAACCGGTATCACGGTCACATTTTTGACGATCGCCGCTTCGCGCGCATTTCCCGATGGTACGAATACATAGCGGATACCCAACCCTTTGGCAAGACGCGCTATGGCAAGCACACCGTTGACCGAGCGCAGCTTCCCGTCGAGCGACAACTCGCCGACGAACATTTTGTCACCCGTTTCGAATTCCTTAATCTGTTTCGTCGCCAACAAATACCCCACTGCAATGGCGAGGTCATATTGCGAGCCCGCCTTTTTTATGTCGGCCGGGGCAAGGTTTATGGTAATGCGCCTATTTTCCCTGTTGGGCGGCTTGATGTGCGAATTTTTCAGCGCCGCGTTTACCCGTTCTTTCGCCTCGTTTAACGCCTTATCGGCAAGCCCGACTATCGTAAATGAATGGAGACCGACATTTATGTCGGTCTCCACTTCGATCAATTTTGCCTCGATTCCTTCAAGCTCCGCGGAATATACCTTTGAAAAGTGCTCCATTAGATTTTTATGAAAAGTGCTGATTAGGTTTTGTCATTCCGATCCGTCGGCTGACGGACAAGGAATCTGCAGCAATGGGCTCAGATCCTTCGGCTCCCCCGCCAGCTGGCGGATGCGCTCAGGATGACACAGGAACACTTAGATAGTTTCCCCTTCCCGTGCCAACCTCTTGCATGAGCGACACAATCGGGATGTGCTGTTTATTTGTATCATCTCCGCACCGAGATCTTCTCCGCACTCCTCGCACTTGCCATAGGTTTCCTTGTCGATTTTTCCCAATGCAAGATCAATGTCTGCTAATCGCTGACGCAATTCCTGTGATGCCGAAGATTGGTTTTCCCATGCTTCGGATTCATCTGTTTCTTCTTCAAGCGAATCGACATCACTTCCAAAGTCCTCGCCCTTTTCCAAAGTGTCGATTTTCACCTCAAGCAATGCTTTTTCATCTTCAAGCTCGTTTTTTATGGCTTCCAGTTTTTCTTTGTTCATATGTTTTTTGTCATTACTAAATGAATTTGAACAGAAACGGGAACAATACGAAATATCCCAACAGCCCCAATCCGATCACGCCAATGACTATTCCTGCGGTTATCATTACCGTCTTTGCCGCTCCGGATGATGCCTGCGGTTGCGCTACGGGTACTGCAGGAGCCTCAAACATCGATTTTTCCGGACCGGTATATGCAGGCGCAGCCCCGGGTCGCATCTCTTCCTGCCGTTGCGAAGCAATGGTTTCTTGCGCGCCTGCGGTTGGGACCTCGCCTCCGCCCTCCTTGAATGCCTTGATGTCCGATTCCATCGTGCGAATGTCTATTTCGAGCGCCGGCGGTTCAGGAACCTTTGCATCCTGCTTATCCATAGGCGTTGTCGGGTTTGTTTGCATATCCATGCAGATAGTATAAAGGAAAAAGGAAAAAGGAAAAAGGGGTGCGCGCGCCAATATTGATTTTTTTATATTGATACGATAAAGTATAGGGGCATTTTAGATCATGTTGCATGTTTCAAGAAGCCCGCGCCCCCATCGTCTAGTGGTCAGGACAACAGGTTTTCATCCTGTAAAGAGGAGTCCGATTCTCCTTGGGGGCACAAAAGAAAACAGACACCGTAATGGGTGTCTGTTTTCTTGTTTTGCTTCCGAACTTTCTTTTTATACCATTTTTCCCCTATAATTATCCCATATGAAACGATTTTTCGAGATTCTGCCCGGCGTCCTTTCGTGGACGACGCTCATTGGCGTGGCGCTGCTTTCCTGGCTTACTCCTGTCGGTATGGCCATTTTTATCATATTTTTTGATGTCTACTGGTTTTTGAAGACCTTCTACCTTTCCATCCACCTCCGCATCAGCTACCGCAAGATGCGCAACAACATGGAAATCAATTGGCTCGAGAAACTCAAAACCGATCCAGCGACGACGGCATGGCCCGACATCTACCACTTGATTGTGTTCCCATTCTTTGATGAACCCTATGAGGTCATCAAAGAGTCGTTTGAGGCCCTTACGCGCATAAACTATCCGCTCGACAAATTCATCGTTGCGATCGGCACCGAGGAAAAGACCGGCGAAGCATCAAAGCAAACTTTGGATCGCATTGCCGAAGAATATTCAGATACATTTTTCAAACTGATTGCCACCGTCCATCCGAGCAATCTACCGGGAGAAACTCCGGGTAAAGGGTCGAATGAAGCATGGATCGCACAGCAGGTAAAACGGGAGGTCATTGATCCGCTTCATATCCCCTATGAGCACATCGTCGTTTCTTCGTTCGATATCGACACGCAGATCTTCCCCGATTATTTCGGCGTTTTAACGCATGCGTTTTTGACGACCGAAGATAATCTGCACGCAAGCTACCTGCCTATTCCGTTCTTTTTGAATAACATCTTTCAGGCGCCGGCAATCGCGCGCGTCATTTCATTTTCCGCATCCATTTACCATATGATGCAGCAGGCGCGTCCGCATCGCCTTACGACCTTTTCTTCGCATTCGATGCCGTTCAAGGCTTTGGTCGATGTCGGTTTTTGGAAAAAGGATATCGTCAGCGAAGATTCCCAGATCTTTTGGCAATGCTATTTACATTATAACGGCAACTATAGGGTCATCCCGCTTAATTACCCGATATCCATGGATTCCAATGTTGCGCCTTCGTTTTGGCGCACGATGTTAAACCAGTATAAGCAGCAACGCCGATGGGCATGGGGAGGCGTCGAAAACATTCCGTATCTCATGACCGGCTTCATGCGGAACAAACAGATCCCGTTCAAAAAGCGGTTCTCTTGGGCATTTTTCTATATCGAAGGCTTCCACTCATGGGCAACCAATGCGTTGATCATCTTTACACTTTCATGGCTTCCAATCTTGTTAGGCGGACCGGAGTTTCGTTTTTCGCTCATTTCCTACTCCCTACCAAAGGTCACCAATCTAATCATGAACTTTGCTGCCATCGGCATCGTGACTTCCGCGTTTCTCGGCATTGTCCTATTACCGCCAAAGCCTATTTGGTTCAAGAAGCATCACTATGTATGGTTTGTTCTGCAATGGGCATTCCTTCCGCTCACCATGATCATCTTCGGGTCCATCCCTGCCCTTGATGCGCAGACCCGCGGCATGTTTGGCGGTAAGTTTCGCCTCGGTTTTTGGAGCACACCTAAGCATCGAGGTTAATAATTTCTTACCATTATGTCCCTATCCCGCATCCTGCACCACCCGCTTGGACTCATTGGTTTGGTTTTTTTCCTGAGCGCTGCCCCTTCCGTTTTTCTTCCTTTTTCGTATCTTTACCAGCACATTTCTCTTCCTTTCCGAACTATCATACTCTCGCTTGTCGCGCTTGTGTTTCTCATGCTCGTGCCCATGGCTGTGATCGTTTTTCTTTTTGAAGAAAAACTTTCCGCTTATGGGTGGCGGCTTCCTGTCGATACGCACGCATCGCGCAGACTTATCATAGCGAGTACGCTCGTTCTCCTCCCCTTTATCTTCTACTTGAGCACGCAGGATATCTTTCACGGATATTATTCCCGATATGGCATTGGCTTTTTGGAATTTCTTGTGACCGGCGGCATATTCACTTTCCTCTATTATCTTGCCGAAGAATTTCTGTTCCGCGGATTCCTTTTCTTCGGGCTTTGGCCGCGGCTTGGCTACCACAGTTTTTGGATCATTGGTTCTCTATTCGCATTTCTCCATATCACAAAACCGCCCGCCGAAATCATACTGTCTTTTTTTGCCAGTATTATTTTTTGCTACCTATCCCTTAAGACAAAATCATTTCTTCCGGCTGCAATCGTACACTTCATCATCGCCGTCGTACTGAATGTATTAACTATTCTTATTCCCCCGCTCAACGGCTAATATTATTCGAGATGCACCCTGTCGTGAAACCGCGCGACAACATCTTTCAGTTGCGGGTGTTCCGCAAGATCGGGATCCTTTTCCAGCACACTCTCTGCGGCCTCACGCGCACTCTTTACCAGTTTTAAGTCCTGCAGCGAACGCATTGCCAGATCGGGCAACCCCGTTTGCGATTGGCCCATAAACTCCCCGGGGCCGCGCAAGGCAAGGTCCTTTTCCGCAAGCTCAAACCCGTTCTTCGCGTGCACCAACGCCTCGAGCCTGTCCTTTGTCGGCTGCGCCGATGAATCGGTAAACAGCAGGCAAAACGATTGATGCTCCCCTCTTCCTACGCGCCCTTTGAACTGGTACAACTGCGCGAGGCCAAACCGATCCGCCCCTTCAATCATCATGATCGTCGCATTGGGAATATCCACACCAACCTCGATTACCGAGGTTGCCACCAATACATCAATCTCGCCTTTTTTCATTTTTTTCATAACCTCCGCTTTTTCTTCCGATTTTAACTTCCCGTGCAACATCGCGACGCGCATATCGGGAAATATCTTTTTCGATAGCTTGTCGTATTCTTCCTTGACCGTTTTTGTATCCACCGCAAACCATCCGCCAGTTGGCGGACTTCCTTTTGTTTCATCCTCTTCGGTTTTTTCTATGCGCGGACAGATAACAAACACCTGCCTGCCCTTTTTTACCTGTCCGCGTATGAAAGCATACGCATCCGTGCGGCTTGCGGGCGGCACTATTTTGGTAATGATGTCCTTGCGCCCCTTGGGTAGCTCACCAATGATCGATACATCCAGATCGCCGAACAGTGTCAATGAAAGCGTACGCGGAATGGGCGTGGCGGACATGGACAAAAAGTGCGGCAACAGCCCACCATCCCTTTTCCCCTTCGACAAGCTCAGGGCTTTAGTGTGCCCTGCGAGCGCCTGACGTTGCTTTACGCCAAACCGATGCTGCTCGTCTATGACCACCAATGCAAGATCGCTAAACACTACGCCTTTTTGTATCAGCGCATGCGTACCTATGGCTATTTTTATCTCTCCGGTCGCCAGTTTTTTTACCGCATCCGCCTTTTTCATCTCGCTTTCCAGCCCCTCCCCAAAAAATACCTTCGCACCCGAAGCGGTCAACAGCACCACCCCTTTCTCGAAGTTTCCAAATATTTTTTTGAATGTATGGTAATGTTGCGTGGCCAATATTTCTGTCGGCGCCATGAATGAGGCTTGTCTGCCCGCATCCGCTGCAATGATCGCCGCCAGTACCGCGACGATCGTCTTTCCCGACCCTACATCGCCCTGCAACAAACGATTCATCGGGTGCGGACGCGCAAGGTCGCCGCTAACCTCCCGCATGACCTCCTGCTGCGCATCGGTCAACTCGAACGGCAGCTGTGCAAGCAATTCCGCAAATCTCGATCCTTCCGCAACGCACGCATATGCGTTTTCCTTCGCGAGTCGCGATCGCTCAAGTATGTTTACCAACTGCAAATAAAAAATATCCTCAAACGCAAATCTGCGGCGAGCACGCAGTACATCCTTCATGATTTCCGGATAGTGAATCAAACGCAATGCATCGTTCAGCTCCGTGACATCGGCGCGCTTCAACATTTCCTCCGGCAATGTTTCGGGGATATATTCCAGCCCATCCAAAAGCGGCTTTATCAAAAACCGCAGTCCTTTCGAAGTCACGCCTTTTGTTTCCGGGTAGATCGGCACCAATCGTCCCGTATGTTTACACGCTTCTATTTCTTCCCGATATTCCGCCGCATCTTCCATAAATTGCTCATCATCTTCCGAAAAGCCAACAATCTCGTATGAAGGGTGTGAAAATCCTATTCCTGCCTTCCCTAAGCTCACCTTCCCCGCAAGATTAATGACCATGCCTTTTTTAAGCATTGCCACAAGAAACTTCTGATTGAACCATGTTGCCCGCACGCTTCCCGTTGCATCTACCACGGTCGCCTGAATGATAAACATCTTTTTCCTGAAAGACCGTAGTATTTTAATCTCCTGTATAACTCCTTGAATTGTAGCTGCCTCTCCCGGGACAAGATCTACGATGTTTGCTATCTTTGAAAAGTCTTCGTATCGGGACGGAAAATGCCACAATAGGTCTCGGACCGTTTTTAGCCCCAACTTTTCCAATCGCAGCGCAAATGCCGGCCCCACGCCTTTTACATATCGCAATTCAGTTTCCAACCGAATATCCGTGGTCATATTTTCCTATTGTACGGGATATTGGCATGGAGTGCCATCAGAGAAGCCACTCATGCTACTTTAACCAAAAAAAGACCCTCTCTGCGAAGCCATGCTTCGCAGAGAGGGTCGAGATACGCGGCAAGCAGCCAGCATCATTCGTAATGGATCAATAATCCGGCAACAAATGTCTGCTCGTACAGCTTTTTGTCACTGCCGGGGACAATGGATACCGAAACAATCCTCCTGCGGGACTGCTTTTTCCATTGCTGCTTTTTTACCATGATCTCAGCGATGGCAGCATCCTGCCCCTTCGATTGCGATCGCTTACTTTGATGTATGCGGTGCTTTGCCCATCGTCATTGATACCGTCATGTGGAGTAGCGTGAGCCACGGGCGTAGCGTGAGCCACGGGCGTAGCGTGAGCCACGGGCGTAGCCGCCACCGTCTCCGGTATTTTTACCTGCATATATATATAGGCAATCAAAAACAATAGCAAAGCGCAACCCATCATTATATGTATACCGATGGGTGTCTCCCTTTCCGGTTTTTCCTGTTTTGAAGCCACTTCGCCACCTCCTTTAAGTGCATTGTTTTGCGGCGTATTTGCCACGGGTATTAGTACTACTTTCCGTATACCACATAATATACAACATTGCAAGTTTTTTATGATCTTCGGCTGTCCGACTTCACGCAGGAGCAAAAAAGAACACCCGAGCCAACCGGCTCGGGTATTCTTTTTTTGTGCCCCTGTGTGGAATCGAACCACAATTTTAACTTCCGCAAAGTCATGTCCTATCCATTGAACGACAAGGGCAAAATAACTGATGGCAATTAACTAATGACTTATGACGAGAAAGCTTAAGGCAACCTCGCTTTGTCATTTATTAATGCCTTTCAGTTATAGCAAATCCTATTTCATTTTACAATATTCCGTCAGATACCAATCAAACGCTCGAGAAATTCGAAGAATGTTACCTCTATTTCGCCATGGGGGACCTTTTTATCCAAGGCCTCCCGGATCTTTTGCTCATCCTCCGCATGGATGAATATCTTTATATAATGATGCACCTTTGATTTTGTCTGCAACACCAATTCGTGATATTCATCGGAAAACTCATGGATGTCGTAGAGCGTGATCGTTGAATATTTATATGTCTTGTGTCCTTCGACCGTCACTCCTCTTTCGTCGATCGTAAAATCCCACATCTTCGGTTTTTCTCCGGCGAACATAAATATGGCCAGCTCGGCTATGACAATAAACACGGCAAACAAAAAGTTCTTCTGCCACAACGCAATGGCGATCAAAACAATAGCAACGGCCATGCTTGCCCAATACCATGTAGTGCTTTTTTCAATATGCTCCGCCTCGGGTGCCTCCCATGCAATCATCACACCCATGGACTCTTCTTGCGCAGCAGCCGCATTGTCTGTTTGCTCCTCCGCGATCTCTTCGATATATTCCTCCTCTGCTATATCTTCAGCAGATCGTTTAAGAAAAAATGTGTTTTCCTTTTCCATGGTCTTATTATAAAACATAATACTTTAAAGCACCATAACCATGCCGTCCGATAAAAAATGGCGGGGAATATTCCCCGCCACGCCCGCTCTTCAAAACCTATGCCTTACCGCACATATCCTCCGGTATGACGACCGTCGTCAGTGGCTTCAACTCTCGATACCGATAATATTCATCGCGATTCTCGATAACCCGTACAACGGTTCCCTTGCTTAGTTTTTTATAGCCGGAACCCCACCCTTCTTCGCTCAAACCGCATATAATGCACATCCTTTCCGGAGGCAATGGATCTAGTCCGCTTACAGAGCATGGCGTCTGAACGAGCGCCTCATGCGTACACTCATTTCGCAATCGATCGAGAAGCTCTCCCCTCTTTTTCTGCAGATCCTTTATCTGCGCCGTAATGGATATAATCCTATCCCGCAAATCGATGCCTTTCAGACCATCATCTCCGCTCATTTTGCACCTCACTGTTATTGTTAATGACTGCCAACAGGATATGAAATCGATGCCGCCCTGTCAATCAAAATCCTCCTGATGCCTTTCGGTATGCCTGTTTTGCAGATACTCATTCTATATACTAAAAGACTCAATACCGTCGACTCCGCAAGGACAAGCACTCTGTCGACATTTCAATTTTCCTACACAAAGCGGTAGGGGCGAGATTCGAACTCGCGATACCCTTTCAGGTATAACAGTTTTCAAGACTGCCGCCTTAAACCGCTCGGCCACCCTACCGCCTTATGCACGAAATAAACTCACGATTTGAATAAGATTCTATTAAACCTATTCCTGTGCTTCAGATTGCTTGTCCCTATTACCTCAAAATATCTGATTATATCTGCCCTGCTCTCTAATTGAACGCTTCTATTATTGCGGATTTTAGGGGAAAAATCCAGCTCCCTTAGAATAGTGAATGTCGACTGCAACAAATACTCCGAAGCCGAAACGAATGCCCATCGCGGATACTCATATGTCTTATTTTTTATCTTATGACGCTCGCCAAATATACACCCGTCCGTGTCAAATAATCCTCGTATACAATTCATCTTAAATGCATCATTTTTATTGATCCATTTTGGAATATCCGACCCATTTTTTAATTTGCTCCCTACCTTTAGCCCGATAGATTCACAGAAAGCGACCAATTTTACTCTCGATACGATAACATCCGTTGTCGTGCGACTTTCCACAATCTGCAAGGATGGCTCGACATCAAAAAGGGTCTTGATCAAATTTTGAACAAATTTTACGTATTCCGCATCGGTCTTGGAATTAAGCGTTACCCTAACCTGCGTTTTTGTCATCCCGCCGTCCCCCAGCATAATTCCGATAAATTCCGCCAGTCGTTCATCCTCTTTTGGAATCTTGATTTCTTTAGGACAACAATTGCGCGGCGGATTAAATTTCCCCGTCTCATCCCACCATTTTGCCCATGCTTTCTTGCGTTTTTCCGGATCACCGCCGACCCTGCCATATTTCTTAAAATTCGATCTTCCGGCTATTTTTCCGCCAATAGATGTATACCAAAATGCGTCCCGAGTTGTTAGATCAAGCGGCCTTTTAATTTTTGCAATTTCGCAAATTTTATCCAATCCTGATTCAGATATTGTATACCGCTCCCGCCTCCAGTCACTTAATGTACGCCTATGTATTCCCACTCTTTCCGCAAGCTCTATCCATGATAACCCTGATACATCCTTTGCATGGATTACAAATTCATTTTGCTTTCCCTTGGCAAAAATTATTCTTTTTTGGATTTTAGTATTAAACACCTCTTGCATTATTCCAGTTTACCAAAAAATTACTCTCGGGACAATAATTCCGCCTACACTATTTAACACAAAACCGCCGATCTGTGATCGGCGGTTTTGTCTTAATTTTGTGGACCTTACCGGGCTCGAACCGGTCACCTCTACATTGCAAATGTAGCGCTCTACCAGATGAGCTAAAGGCCCTGGTAGTATTTTCCTTTTTACACCAAAACCCGTTAAAAATCAACAGGGTGGACCATACCGGGATCGAACCGGTTGCCTTCGCCATGCCATGGCGACGCTCTACCAAGTGAGCTAATGGCCCGTTACATTTTACAGATAACCCTGCTTACTTCAATCAATTCGTTGAAAATATCTGCTGAAAAATAGTCAATCCTACAAACTCCCTTGTAATTTACTTTCTTTGACGCCTTGCCTATAGTACGAGAATCCACTTGCGCTTTATAAAACAAACGCAAAGGTACCTTCGTACTATTTGACCAAAATTTTTCCAATTTTTTCACATTTTGATCCGCCCTACATTGAACAGTGCAGCGAAATTTACTCTCATCGAGAATATAACATTCCCTCAAAAAACGCAAAAATAGCTTTATTATTTCAGGATCAGAATTACCAAACATTAACGACCCCCTATTGGTCTTTGATCCTTCGCCTAAATATAGCATAGCCAAAGCAATTTTTGCAACATCACGGTTAAGAAGGGTAGCGTCTAAATGCTTTACCCTGTTATGAATCGACAGGAGATAATTCTGTCGATTCTTTTTGTTCACTAAAAGAGCTTTCTTTTGGGCCAGTTTTATATTTTTTGATATGTTTCCGTCGATTCTTTCTTTCTGCTTTTTAGACAAAGTAATATTTTTGAACCAATATGAAATAGTGCTCTTTGGTATAAAGGTATCCAAAGCTTTATTTATTTCATTATAGGTTTTCCCTCCTTTCCGCAATGAAATAGCTTTTGTTTTAATCAAGGCATCATATGTCATGTTAGTATAATTGTACCATTGAACTTATCCATGTGCAACATACTTTATTCTTGTTTCCTCGCATCCTTGATAAAAATCATTCCCCATGAAATAATAGACGAGCAACGATAACGCCCTTGTCGTTCAACGGATAGGACTACGCATTCCTAATGCGTCAATGGGGGTTCGATTCCCTCCGAGGGCACAGAGCATAAAATCCCGATACGATCGGGATTTTATAGTTGCCCCAGTATTGTCACGAACTCATCAATGGTCATATTCAGTATCCGTAGATTATTTCTGATAATAAACAGTGGAAGCGGGTTGCAGCGAGGGATGACGATTGGCCGCTTCAGGTCATCGCGCCAATAGATCCGATGATCGCCCTTCTCGCGGTCGAATGTACAACCGACAAACAAAAGGAACTTCTCGAATTTCTTCCACTCGATAGAACCTTTTTTAGACATAAGAAAGTTCTATTGTTTGTGATTGATGTGATACGACCACGGGCGGTATCCATTTTGTTTTCACCTTCTGCCATCCGAGTTCTCCAAGAACCTCATCAACGGTCCCCCTCTTACTAATTTCTGCAAAAAAGATCTCTACAGCTTCTTGAAAGCGCTTTTGCGCCTCCGCATGGGTCTTTCCGGCGGTTGAAAGATCAAGCGCGGGTGTGTATGCGACAAACAGCTTCCCTTCACGAAGAATGGACACGGGTAATTGCATTTGTAGATTGACCTTTTTCATATGATTTTATTGTATATCAGATAGTCGAGAAGTCAAACAATCGCCACCCTCGCCTCCTCTCGACAAGAGATGTGGGGTAAGGTAGTCTCGCGCATACTATCGACATGTAGCTTGAAATACACCACCTATTTTGCTATCGTCTATAGGTATCTTTGATGCGACACCGTCCTCGTCGTTCAACGGATAGGACGCAAGGTTCCGAACTTTGTAATGGAGGTTCGATTCCTCCCGAGGGCACGACTTGGCGTTGCCCGCGGCCCGCCCCAAAGCGGGACGCGGGCAACGAGCCGAAATGCCGGCGGAACATCCGTTCCCGTGGAGCCGGCCCGAATCCCGTTATTGGTTTTTGGTTATCGGGCAAGTATTTTGTTATCAGTTATTAGTTATTTGTCATAAGTTAATTGGAGGCGTGCCAGAGCGGTTGAATGGGACGCACTCGAAATGCGTTATGCTGGTCAAACAGCATCGGAGGTTCGAATCCTCTCGCCTCCTCCAATAAAATAAGAAAAAGGGATGGCATTGCTCCATCCCTTTTTCTTTTGTGCCCCCAAGGAGAATCGGACTCCTCTTTACAGGATGAGAACCTGTTGTCCTAACCACTAGACGATGGGGGCGATTAACTGATGACTCATAACTCTTAACTTATGACAAACTGATCAATACAAAATACCGATGACTAACGACTTATAACTTATAACAAAATACTACACCCTGTCAATCGGCCGCTATTTTCTTTTTAAACCCACCCAACTGCTTTGATATGCTTACCAGCTTACCCAATAAATCGTTAAACTGATTTTCTAAAATCAAGCTATTATCTTTCGCCAAATCAAGTGCGGCAACAGTTTCGTTGACCGATCCGAGCGATATATTAAAGTATCTGTTCAGCTCGTGATCTGAATATTTTCCGCTTCCTTCGGCAATATTTAGCACTATCGAAATCGAGGATCGGCTTATTTGATCCCCCAAGCTATATTTGAACTTTTGCGGAAAATGTTCGATTAGGCCATGTATTTCTTTAACGACCAATTTAGCATCCCTATAAACGCTCCATTCTAAAAATCTAAACTCGTGCATTTGTTATCTGTTAAAAGTTATTAGTTATTAGTTATTTATGCCATATTGCGGATCTCTTCAACCACCTGATCAAGTCCCATCGCCCGCGATGCCTTTACCAACACCAAGTCTCCTTTTTGTATCGTATCTTGTACCTGCAACAATACTTCGTCTACCGTATCGACCGCATGTACGCTCGTTTTTGCCATGCCGTTTTTTATCGCCGATTCGGCAATAAACTTTCCGCGCGGGCCCACCGTAAACAGCTCGTCTACCACGCCCACCACCATCTTTCCTATGCTTTCGTGCGCTTCGACGCTCAACCGTCCCAATTCGAGCATATCACCCAACACCGCGATCCTTCGCGTTGCCGCAAGTTCGTTCATGGTCGTCAATGCCTCGCGCACGGAAAGCGGCGCGGCATTATAACTATCATCAATGATCCATGAGTCTTTTATCCCCTCCACCAGATTCATTCTTCTTTTTGCGGGAATATAATACCGCTCCACGAGCTCGGCTATTTCCACCAAGTTCAATCCGAACGCAATTCCTACGGCAAACGCGGCGGCGATACTGTATGCCTGCGCACGGCCAAATACACCCTTGAGCGTGACCGGTACAAAACTCCCTTCGTGTTCTATTTTAAATGCAATTCCCTCCGGGCGGCCGGCCTCTGATACATTTTCAAAATTCGATATGCGCACATCGGCTGCTTCGTCAAATCCATATGTCTTTACCCGCGCGCGCGTCTTTTCGCGCATTGCGAGCACTACATCATCGTCATGGTCCAATATTGCCCACCCTCCGGCAGGAAGCGATTCGACTAAGCGCGCCTTTTCTCGTGCGACCGCTTCGACATCAGGATACTGCTCCATATGCGAAGGCACCGCGCCTATCGCCGTCACTACGCCGATCTTTGGCCGAGCGAGCGAAAGGAGGTATTTTATATCCCCTGGCCTGTCTGCTCCGTATTCAAGCACCAATACCTGCGGATATCGCTTTCTTCCGGGGATAATAATGTTCACCTTCATCGTCAGCAATACCCGCACCCAAAAAAATACCTTCTGCAGTCGCTTCGTACCCGCAGGCGTATCAAGGCTTATCAACTTCATGTCCGCATCGCTCCATTCACCAATGATATTCAACGGGGTACCTATTTCATTATTAAAATTGCCCTTAGACCGACGCACGCGCCAACGCTCCTTTTCGCTTAAACCCGATATTCCTTTTTTTGAAAGCACCGCGAAAATAGCGTCCTTGGTAGATGTTTTCCCAACGCTGCCCGTGATCGCGACCACTTCAGGCCGATAGGTCCGTATGGTCATGCGAGCACCTATCCTTAGTATGCTTTTCAGTATTCGTATCATGGTGTTTTTTGTGCCGCTCACGACCTATCTGGTGCTATATTATAGTAGTTCAGTATGAATTGTGCGAGTTCACGGAATGCAGGGACAACCGTTTGGCCGGCAAGTGGCGCGCCCTTCGGCCGCTCAAGCTTGATTAAAATCACGAATTTAGGGTCGTATGCGGGTGCAAAACCCTCGTAAGTATTGACCACATCATCACTATACCCCTTTCCTCCGAAGTTTGGCACATATGCAGTGCCCGTCTTTCCGGCCACTTGATAGTTTGGTATCTCTGCCAGCTTATTAACATATACCGCACTTACCATCATTTCCGCAACCTGCCTCGCCGTATCGGCGGAAATAACCCTTCGCACCTCCTGTGGCTGTTCATCGGCCGTAATGATTGGCTTCATCAACATGCCGTGGTTTGCCACGGCCGAAATCGCGCTCAGCATCTTCAATGGCGTTATGGCTATGCCCTGCCCAAACGCCGCTGTCGCATAGTTTATGTCCTTCCCCTCGCGCATCGCCGTCAGGTCACCGTTACGCTCCCCGGGCAACGCGATGCCCGTAGGCTCGCCAAATGCAAAACGATCGATGAAATAATTCTTAAATATCTCATTCCCCATCGTGCGCTGCGCGAATACCGTTCCAACATTCAAGGAATGCTCGATGACCCCCGTCATGGTCGTACGGCCATATGCCTTCAGATCCCAGTTCTTGATCGTTCGCTTGTTTAGCGTTACCGAACCGGTATCGTTATATGCCGTATCGGGCGTGATCTTGCCCGAATCTATTCCTGCCGCCATTGTCATCGGCTTCATGACCGACCCAGGCTCATAGACCGATTGCACCGCCTGATTGATGAATGTTTTCATTTCCGCATCCCAGTAACTGTTCGGGTCGAATGTCGGATAGTTCCCCATCGCAAGGATCTTGCCGGTTTGCGGCTCCTGCACGATTACCGTTCCGCTTTCCGCGTGCCAATCCTCAACCAATTTTTTAATGATTTCTTCGCCTTGTGCCTGAATATTTCTGTCAATCGTCAGCGTAATGTCTCTTCCGTCGCGTGCCGCTTCGATGCGGTCACCTTTGATCGTACCCCGAATACCCGCCAATTCGTCGTTGAATTGTTTTTCTATGCCGTATCGCCCCTTTTCCGCATACCCTGTCTCTTTTTTCTCTTCTTCATCTACGGGGCTTACATATCCAAGCACATGGCTCGCAAGCGAGCCTAACGGATAAAAGCGCCCTATCTCTTTTTTTATATAAATGCCCCGAATGGCAAGCTTTTTGACCGCGTCCACCTCTTCCTGCGATGCCTTTACTTTAAGTACTTCGTATTGGTCGTTGTTCTTTGCCAACTGCCTCTTGACCTCCGGTACGGACAGGTCGAGCGCTTTGCTAATATTCAGCGCCACAACATCGGGGTCGGACACTTCCTTCGGAACCGCGTAGATCACATTAAACTCCTTATTTAAAATGGCAGGGATGCGATTGCTGTTTTTGTCGGTCATATAGACCGTTCCCCGGTTCGCATTTAACACTCCCGATGCGATCTGTTGCGCCTCCGCCTTTCCTTCAAAAAATGCGTTTTTGTTGAGTTGCAAATTATACAGCTGAGATATCAGCAGCATGTATGAAACTCCGAAGGATAGAATCAATAGTCGTATGCGCCACTTCATGTCGTTACAGAATTATATTTATGTCCGCAATAATTTTTTTAGTATAACCGATTACGCATGAAACCCAAAATTATTTTTCATTCATCAGCGCACATTGACGCTCAATTCCTGCCGTCTCACATATTTTGGATTTTTTTCGATTACCAGTCCATTGCTTGCCGCAAACTCCTGCATTTTTTGCGTGTCGGTCAATGCATACAATTCACTTTTCAACTCGGCGTTGGTGACTTCCATGTCGCGCAGATCGCCTCTTCGTTGCGCTATTTCGTGGCTGTTATTTACCACTTGATTATAAAAAACGATTCCGCCTATTGCAGCGCATGCAGCGCCTACGGTAAGCCCCACAAGAAGTCTCTTTATCGGATTATATTCCTTTTTTTGTCGAATGATGGTCATGATTGATAATTTTAAATTTAAAATTTTTAATTTGAAGAACTAATGCTTTAGGCCATCTCAAACACTCTTAGTTTTGCGGAGCGGGAGCGGGGGTTTTGTCGTATCTCTTCTTCGGTTGCGGTGATTGGCTTTTTCGTTACAATGCGACCAATCTTTTCTTTTTCTTTTTCCCTGAATCGAGTTTTCACAATACGGTCTTCCAAAGAGTGAAACGATATGATCACGATCCTTCCTCCCGGTTTCACGATATCGGCGCAATCGGCCAATATCTTTTCGAGGTTTTCCAGTTCGTGATTTACATAGATCCGCAATGCCTGGAACACGCGTGTTGCCGGATGGATGCGGCCCTTTTCGTATCCTTTCCCTACTGCCGCGGCAACGATATCGGCCAGGTCTTTTGTCGTAATGATCTTTTTCCTTTTTCGCTCTTCGACGATGCGCTTTGCTATCCGCCGGGACATTCGCTCTTCGCCATATTGATAGATCATATCGGCAAGCTCCTGCTCGGGAAGACCGTTCACTACATTCGCCGCCGTTGGCGTATCGCCGGTCAGATCGTAACGCATATCCAAGGGCTCGTCTTTCTGAAAGCTCATTCCGCGTTCATCTTCCAATTGCGCCGAAGAAAATCCGAGGTCAAGTAACAGCCCATCTGCCTTCGGCAGCTTGCGCCGTTGCAATACATCCTTTACATCGGCGTAGTTCGCATGCTCCACCATGACCGTCCCCTTTACTGTCTTAAACTTGTCCTTAAGCCGTTCCACCATCCCCTTGTCCCAGTCCAACCCAAGGAACATGCCCGTCGATCCAATGCGCTCGATGACCGCGGCTGCATGGCCTCCCCCGTCGGTCGTCCCATCGATGAAAAATTGCCCCGGCTTTGGATCAAGTAGTTGCAATACTTCATTTAGGAGGACCGAAATGTGTGGCATGGGTGGGAGGTGGGAGATTAGAGATGAGAGATGGGAGATGAGAGGTAAGAGATGTGAGATGAGAGGCGGGAGGTGGGAGGTGGGAATTTGGCTATAGCCCCATTTGTTTTCTGTTATCGGTTGTTAGTCGTATTTTGGTGTTATCAGTTATTAGTTATGGGTTATTAGTCATCCTATATCGGTTGTTAGTCGTATTTTGGTGTTATCAGTTATTAGTTATTAGTTATTTTATATACCCATGTCGGAAAGTTTTTCCGCGATCTCATCGGATGTTGCTTCCGTCTTTGCTTTATATTCCTTCCACTGTTCGCTATCCCACAACTCGATTCGGTTATAAAGACCCGTTACCACCACCGCTTTTGTAAGGCCTGCGTATTCGCGCAAATAATCCGGAACCAATACCCTGCCCTGTTTATCTATTTCCACATCCATGGCTCCCGCGAGCATCAACCGAGTAAATGCCCGTGAGTTCGCCTGCGTGATAGGCAATGCCACTAATTTTTCCGCAAGCTTTTCCCACTCATCGGCACTGAACACAAACAAACACTTATCAAGGCCTCGCGTAATGACCGCTGCTCCCCGCAGTTTGGACCTAAACTTCGCCGGCAATGCCATGCGTCCTTTTTCATCCAGATTGTGTGAATATTCGCCGATGAACATGTGGGGGGGGTGGTAGATGGTAGATGGTATACGGTATACGGTATACGGTATACGGTATGGGGTATGGGGTATGGGGGCCGAGGTGGGTCGAATCCAGCTAACGCTTTCTTCTCCCCACTTTTCCCCATTTTACACCATTTGTAATATGTATGCAACAAAAAAGCCGTCGATACATGATCGACGGCTCTCAAATAGCTCAATATTTATGGGATTATTTATTCTTGTAAAAAGTTATCCACATTACCAATAAAAACTGGATTCCGGCTTTCGCCGGAATCCAGTTTTTATAAAACGCGCAAGATTGGATGAGGTGCTAGGCGCGGAGGAATATAAGTTTAAAGACAGATTCCTCGATTGCGCCAAGTACGGCGTAATTTACTCTGAGCCTGCCGAACGGGCTCGGAATGACAAATGATGCATATATTGCATTTCGTTGTCGGTTGTGGGCCGTAGGTTATAGGTTACCTTGTTTTGAATGCTTCTTTCGGGGACAGCGTCGTCGACCTATGCGCAGGCCAAAATCCTGCAATCAGACCAATCATGGAAGATAATATGAGCGTCGTGATCACGAACCACCCCGGCGTGATAAACAAACGGATCGGAGCTCCTCCGAGCCGTTGTGCAAGTATGCTCAAAATGAAGTTCACCGTCTCCCCCGCCACAATACCTATCGTTACTCCTCCGACACCGCCCGACAATCCCATGAGCAACGACTCCATAAGAAATAGATTCTTCACATCACGGTCGGTCGCGCCGAGCGATTTCATGATACCAACCTCATAAATGCGCTCCAAAAATCCGACGATCATCGTGTTGAACATACCAATCGCAGACACGATAAGCGCGGCGATACCAAACACGCCCAAGATGGTCGTAATGATATTCATGACCTTTTTTGCCTGGTTCACCAAATCAAGTCGCGCCGAAATAATAAACCCCTGCTCGATTAGCTTATCACGCAGTTCCTCGACATAATCTATTTCGGTCGCCTTTAATAATATTTCTTTATAAAAAGGTGGTTTTCTATCTATCGCCGCAGCAGATACGAATGCAAATGGCGCCTGCGTATCATCAACAATGATACCTACCAATGTTATCGGCTCGCCCAAGGTAACCTCTTCGCCCGCTCCCTCCTGATCGCTTGCGCCCTGGTATGTCAGCTTTAGGCCAAGTTCCTTGCCGATTGATGTTTGATCGGGTGGCATATCGAGCAGCTTCGCCGCCTGACTGGAAAGCACTATCCCCTTCTCCCCTTCTTTGAACGGCTTGCCCACATCCGGGATCAATCCGGACAGCCGGAAATAGCTCGGCTCTATGATTCTTGCAATGATCAAACCCGTTGACCCTCCCACTTTGATTTCCCCGGGAAACTCGGCCATCGGGCTTATTTCTCCGACATTCGGCATACTCGCTATGGACGCCATGGTCTGTGGATCGATGTTCAATTCACTCTCTGCCGGATAACTCACCCCCAACGCCATCAATGAATCTTCCGTGGTTACCAATTTTCCGATCAAAATAAACTGCAGACCGTACCCCATGGAGATCAGGAACATGACCGTACCGATACCAACCGACATGCCCATGATGGTCAAAAAGGTACGAATTGGTTTCGTCTTGAATACGCGCAACGAAAGGCGCATTAAGTCCGCCACCGATAAATGATTTTTTGTTCCGTCCATAAGTTCACTCATAGTATTATAGCTTCATTGCCGGTGATACATTTTCCCCTCCGCCCAAGATCGACTCGAATTTTTCCGCAATCCGGTTTGCCGTACGCATCGAAAGCCCAAGCCCAAATTGCTTTTTCGACAAATTTAATACCTGCGCAAAATTTTTCGGAGTAATGATGTTTCTCAAACGCTCCGCTATCAGCTCGTCCAGCCGTAATTGTTGCTGTTCGTCCACCTTACCTGTATATTCCTCAAGAAGCCACTTTCGCATTCTTTGCACCTCCTCGATCAGGGGTGATTCCGGATTTTTTTCCAACATTGTATAGATATCTTCTACCGTGTGCCGCTGTTCCATGATCCCTTCCACGAGGAATGCTATCTTTGCCGCCTTCCCCTTCCATAAACCAACACCCCCGCTCCGGTAGGGTCGGTCGAGCACTTCGCGGAACACATCTCCTTCTGTATGGTCGGTCAGCCGCTGTAGCAAAAAGAATTCAAATCGTTTTACCTCATCGACAGAATAGCCGCGCAACAGCATGTTCGAAAGGGTCTTTGCCATGATCTGCGGCTCATCCATATCCGGATTTAGCTGTTGGTTCATGAGCTTCGAAACCGCCTGCACCACATCACCACGCTCTTTCGGCTCTTCTACGCGAAGAATCTTACCATCCTTCATGTAAAATATCTTGCGCGCATCGCGCAAGCTCCACGCTTCATGCGTAACCATGATGACGGTCCGACCGTCCTTTACATTCAGCTCTCTCATAAACTCAAGTACCTTGTTCGCGTTTTCCGAATCAAGGTTTCCCAACGGTTCGTCGCAGATGATGATCGGCGGGTTGTTTGCCAATGCACGCGCAATACCCACGCGCTGCTGCTGCCCTCCGGAAAGTTCCGCCGGCAAACGAAGCGCGTAGGGCGCTATGTTTAAGCGTTCCAGTAGCTTTTGCGCCTCAGCTCGACGCCGCTCAAGGGAAATACCCAAAAATGCCATCGGTAATGCAACATTGTCGAGTACCGAAATGGACGGAATAAGGTTAAATTGTTGGAACACGATGCCGACACCAATCTGCCGGAAAACGGCCAGTTCACGCTTGGTGAACTTTGCAATGTCACGGCCGTTAATCAATACCTGTCCACTTGAAACCCGCTCCGATTCCATACCGCTCAATACATACAAAATGGTCGTTTTACCACACCCGGACGGCCCGAAAAATGCGCAGTACTCGCCTTTATTTATCTCGAGGTCAACATCTTTCAATGCCCACACTTCGGTCGGTCTTCCCCGGTCATAATATAGATTTATCCCTTGCAGCTTGATGATCGGTTCCATACGGTCTTATTTTGAAAACTGATATAACGAACTATCTTTTTTCGCCAACCCGTCAAAGATTCTGATTAGGTCCTGCGGCAAATGTTCTTCTTTCGCCAAATACATATCGGCGCCGTTTTTCTTTGCTTCTTCGATGTCTTTTTTATCGGTATAGCCTGAAAATACGATCACCTTGATGTGATTCATCGTCGGGTCGCTCTTTACCGTACGCAATACGCTCATGCCAGCTTCGGATGTCGTAATTTCCTTTCCATCCTTGGTAATAGGCATTACGAGATCCAAAAATACCACATCTATTTTTTTTGCGGGATCGTGCAAGATTGCCAGCGCCTCATCGACACCCGCCGCGATCTCCAAATGAAATTGCCCTTCAAGGCCATGCAACCAAAAAATATCCTTGAAAAAAATTCTGATCACCTCGTTGTCGTCAACGAGAAGAATGTTTATTTTGTCCATAAAAAATGTGCTCAGATCACTATTTACTATAGTATACCCGAAAACACCCCTCCTTCACAACAAACCTATCCCGAAACACCCCGTTGAAAAACCCTTTGAATCATATATACTAGACAAATGGTCGCTTAGCTCAGTTGGTTAGAGCACAGCATTCACATTGCTGGGGTCACCGGTTCGAATCCAGTAGCGACCACATTATGAACATCTTCATCATTTGCAGTAAACATTTTTACGACACGGTTCCCGCCATCAAAAAGACGCTCGAAGCAAGCGGACACGCGATCACGCTCCCAAACTGTTACGATGATCCCGCCACGGAAGACCGGCTTCGGGCCGTCGGCAACGCGGCTCATGCAAAATGGAAAGCCACCATGCTTCGACACAGTACGGATGTAATGGAGCAAACCGACGCCGTCCTCGTGCTTAACTTTGATAAACACGGCACTGCCAACTACATAGGCGGCGCGACTTTTTTGGAAATGTACGATGCGTTTCGCCTTGGCAAAAAGATATTTCTCTACAACGACATTCCGAACGGAATCCTTTCTGATGAGATCATCGGCTTCAACCCTACGGTCATCAATGGCGATCTTGGCAGGGTTGTGTGATTTTTTGTAAACAAAAACACCCCGCATGGGGTGTTTTTGTTTACATTGAGTTTATTTCAACTCAACCACTGCTCCCGCTGCTTCCAGCTGGGTCTTCAATGCTTCGGCATCTTCCTTCTTCATGCCTTCCTTGATTGCTTTCGGGGCTCCATCTACGAGGTCTTTCGCTTCCTTGAGACCCAATCCGGTGGCTTCCTTTACGACCTTGATGACATTGATCTTCTGCTCGCCCGCCGCCTTCAAAATGACGTCGTATGCAGACTTTTCTTCCGCCTCGGCGGCTCCTGCGCCTGCTCCAGCTGCTGCCGGCATCGCTGCCGACACGCCAAACTTTTCTTCCAATGCGTGTACCAATTCCGCCAATTCAACAACGGTCATGGTCTCGATTTTTTCAATGATAGTTTTCATATATTTACTTACAACCTACTACCTACTGCCTACAACAGAATGCAATTCACTATATAGTATTTCGTATTCTTGTTGTCGGTTATCGGTTATCGGTTATCGGTTAATTTTTATTTTGCTTCGACCATCTTACCTCTCTCTGTCAAGATATAGAGGAACATGCTGATCGGTGCTGCAAGCACACCAACGACCTGTGAAAGGAGTACTTCACGGGACGGCAACTGCCCGACCTGCTTGGTCATGGTCGCGTCCATGAACATCTTTCCATCCATGTCGTATGCTCCGTAAATATCAAACCCTTTCTTTTCCTTCGATTTGAAGAACTTGTAGACCGGGCCTGCAATATCGGAGATATCGGCAGTAGAGAAGATGGTTGCGAGCTGTGTTTCAAACTGTTCTGGGTTGAAATCAACTCCACTTTTTTCGAGCGACACGCGCAACAGCTTTTTATTCACCACCCGCACCGTCGATCCGAGGGGACGCAAGGTCTTTTTTAATTCCTTGATATCTTCCACGCCGGTTCCGGTGAAGTTGACGAACATCATATTCTTGCTGTTCTTGATCATATCTTGCGTTTCCGCAATGATCACTTTCTTTTGATCTCTTGTTTTCATCTGTTTGACTTATAACCTATGACTCATGACTTATAACGGAATGCGCATCATCGATAGATCTTTGCATTTTTGTCATTAGTCATCAGTTATTGGTTATTGGTTATTCATCCGACCTTTTGTGCTGTTTTTATTTGTCATTCCTACGCATTTGTCATCCTGAACTTGTTTCAGGATCTCATATCGATGCACTATCGACGAGATTCCGGATCGAGTCCGGAATGACACGAGGAGATGAGACAAAATAAAAACGGCATACCGCCGCAGAATCGTCCTAAAATAGGAGTTTCCTCGGTAGGTCTTACAAATGCCTACTGTCTACGGTATTGGACCTATAGTAACAAACAGGGATCATTTGTCAACTTTTTCAGCCCCCTTCCTTCTAAGAATCTCTACGCCAAGATTACGCTCTATGGCATCCATCGTCTTTCCCCCTTCCTCCGTAACCGGCCATGCAAATAGCAAAACCTCCTTTAGCTTATCCCCCGCCGCCTCCTTTATCTGCTCCAGAAACATATTCTTCGCATATCCTTTTTTTCGATATTCCGGCACTATGAATGCCACAAACAAGTAAAGCGCATTCTGCGCGGTGCTCGTGTCGGTCTTCTCCAGCAACTCTTTTTCGGTTATACGCCGCTCAATAAAATCATTCGCCAACTCTCTTGATGTTGGAATCACAACTGTCCAGCCAAGCAGCTTACCATGCGCATCTGTCTTGAATTTATATGCCGATGAGTATAATAAAGAAATTTTTTCATAATTCTCCCATGATGACGCTATCTCTGTCGGATCATTGAACACTCCAAAAAACTCCGTGCCTGTCCGCAACATTTCATCTATGTATTGTTCGTTCATTTTATTATTCATTCTGTTATTCTTAATTCGTTCAGGATCTCCTGTGGTAGCGGCTCGCCTACTTTTGTCTTTCCCGGGTAGCGCCACGCGGAAATGACCCGTCGTTCACTTGGGGTTTCCACGATCATGACCCATATCTCTTGATTCCAATCTTCCGCCCCCTTAGTCGTTTTGGTCATCGACACCGGCTGCATCATGGCTATCGTATCTTCCGCTATGCCCTCCTCGATGCGGCGTGGCGAATGCAAAACACGCCGCACCCGCCCCTCCGAAAGACGGTAGAAGTTCATTTTCATTTTCGCGTGGCTCGTCCACTTCAGCGGTTTTATTTTTTGTATGTTGAGCATGAATGTTTTCTGTCATTCCGAGCCTCCGGTTGGCGGACGAGGGATCTCATTGTTCGAGCACGAGATCCTGAAACAAGTTCAGGATGACAATTCCCCAAATTCCCGCCGGAGTTCCTACCTGATAGCTGAGGATGTGCTCGGGATAACAACACTACAGGCTCCTACTTTCGCGGGAATGATAAACTTTTGCTATAATTATAGCAAACATTGCCAATTTGTCGGCAACTCACCCAATTTATTATTCACCTATTCATATTTCACCCTATGCGAATCCCAAATGTATTCACATTCATTAAATATGGCATACTCGCCATCATTCTCGTTTCCTCGTTCGCGCTGATGCTCAATGCATCGCAACAAGAATCGGCTATTATGGACGAACTCGCCCATGTGCCGGCGGGCTACGGCTATGTGCACGAACTCGATGCCCGGCTCAACCCGGAACATCCGCCTTTGATAAAAATAGTTTCGGCATTGCCGCTTCTCTTTCAAGATCTTGCCTTCCCTACGGATAGCCCGGCGTGGAAAGACGAGGTCAACGGCCAGTGGGTCGCCGGAACCCAATTTTTCTATGAATCCGGAAATGACGCCGATCGGCTGATCCAGTGGGCTCGTCTTGGGCCAATCGTTCTCACGGTCCTTCTCTCTCTTTTGATCTTCGTGTGGTCGCAATCGCTTATGGGCTCATGGTGGGCACCTATCCCAACGGCACTGACCGCCTATTCCCCTTCCATTCTTGCCCATGGACATTATGTAACCACCGACATCGGCGCATCGCTCGGATTTATTTTGGCGATCTTCTTCTTTAGCCGGTTCATGATGCATAATTCGCGAAAGAACCTTGTGTATGCCGGCCTCGCATACGGCATCGCCCAGTTGCTTAAGTTTTCCGCGATCCTCCTCATTCCGCTCTTCCTGTTTTTGATCGCCGTATTCGTGTTCGTAAAGGCATTCAACCATCGCGTTTCGCTTTTTGGCAAACTGAAACATTTCGTTCAGTACGGGTTTCGCTATCTCGCCTACCTTGCCGGCATCTTCGCCATCGGTTATTTCTTGGTCTATCTTGTGTATATCCCTATCACGCTTAACTACCCGATGGAAAAGCAGACTACGGATACCACCGCAATATTGACCTCTTTCGGCATGCAAGACAATGCCATTCCTCCTTGCACACTTGCGCAGCCCAAAGCGCGTTGCTTGGCCGATCTCGACATCGCTATGACGACCAATTCAATCACGCGCCCGTTTGCCCAATATATGCTCGGCGTATTGATGGTCATACAGCGTGCTACGGGCGGCAATACGGGGTACTTTATGAACGAAGTATCCGCTGCCGGTTGGTGGTATTACTTCCCTGTCGTGTTCTTCTACAAGGAACCACTGCCGTCGCTCATCCTTCTTGGTTTTGCACTATTGCTCGGCATCGGTTCATTCCTTAAAAACTTCCGCGGACCAGCCAGTCTCAAGGATCGCTTCTTTACCTATGTTAATTTGAACTTCGCCGAGTTTTCCATGCTTTCGTTCATCGTGCTTTACTGGGCCTACAGCATGAAGAGTCCGCTCAACATCGGCATCAGACATGTGTTGCCGACCATTCCGCTTATGTACATCATCGCCGCCGGACGCATCAAACGGTGGACGCGACAGGATTTCGATTTTACGCAAGGGTTGTTCCGCAACCTCATGACCGCCATCGTTGGTATGGTCAAATCGTCCTTCAAAACGGCTGCCGTCATTTTCTTTGTCGTGTGGTACATCGCCGAATCGCTTTTGACCGGCCCCTACTTCATTTCATACTTCAATACGCTTGCCGGTGGCACGCCTAACGGCTACCGCATCGTAACCGATTCGAATTATGATTGGGGCCAAGACCTTAAGCGGCTCGCCCAATTTACCGAAGAACACAATATCGACAAGATCGCCGTCAACTACTTCGGCGGCGGCAGCGTGCATTACTATTTAGGAGACAAGGCTGTAGATTGGAACTCTACCATGGGCGATCCAAAGCAGGAGGGCATCGAATGGCTCGCCATTTCGATCAACAATCTGCAAAACGCCATCGCACCAACCGCACCCGGGTTTTATCGCAAGCCGGAAGATGAATACCCGTGGCTCGTAAAAGAACGGTCACCCTACGACCCCGATGCCCGTGCCGGCACATCGATCTTTATCTATCATCTTCAGTAACGAAAAGCGCGCCATATGGCGCGCTTTTTTAGCTTCGTTTACAAATGCTGAGCCATATGGTATCAAGAAGTCAGCACCCATTCGACCCAGCAACCTTTACATTTGGAGGATATTCCATGCTTACTCCGGAACAGATCTGCATCATGGGGGAAAAGACCGACATCCCTATCGATCTCATTGTCAGCGCTTTAGGACTTTTGCCTCCGCCCCACATTCAACCGATCAGTACATTCGAAGAGGCACTGCAAAAATATCGGTGCGTACCCCACGGGAGTCAGGAAGAGGTTGATCTGATTCTTATTTGGCTCGCTCTCTGCACTACCGCCAAACAGGCGCGGATAGTATTCCATTACACCCCCAACAAAAGCGTCATTCAGACGGAAGCGTTGCGCAGGTGGCGAAAACTTTCAGCCGCCGAGATAGAACGAGCGAGTGATCTTGCGGAAGCCTGCGAAGCGCAGACGAACGCGCCACTCAAGAGTCCCGAAAGCCTTGCGGCTATGCGCAAGCGGCTATCCTATTGCGCTACGCTTGCGGAAATGCTTGAAGCATACAAGTCGGTGCCATATGGCAGCAAAGAGAAAGCGGAGGCGATACGATATATAGCCATACTCTTTACATCGTAGGGCAACGGACTTATGCCCTGCGTGCACAAAAGCCCCTTTCGGGGCTTTTTATTATATCTTCAAATATTTTCTAACTGCGATGTAACTCGAGATTACACCCAGTCCAACGCCAAAGAATATCTGCGCGGACATGAACATGAAAAAGTTTGAAAGGTAATATGCCCAGCCGTTGATGTCCGGTACAAATATCTTTACATACGGCGCGGCATAGAATACGCCTATCGTGACCATTGCCACGCTCATAACACTTCCCACTACGCCGTAGATGATCCCTTCGATCATATACGGTCCCCGGATGAAGAAGTTCGAAGCGCCTACCAATCGCATGACCGCAAGCTCTTCGCGATTCGAATAGATCGCAAGGCGAATGGTATTGAATATGATCAGCGCGGCTACAAGACTGATGAATATGATGAGCAACAATCCTCCCTGCTCTACCGTGCTTTTAATGCTCTTCAGGCGGTCTATAACGCCAATGTTTTGCGCATAGGATATCTTGTCGGTAATGTCCTTATATGATTCCTTATCAAGGTATCCGGCAATCGCTTCGTAATCTTTCAGCTCACGCGCTTTGATATTGATGGCTGCGGCAAGTGGATTTTCATCAAGCGCTTCCAATGCCTGCGAAACCGTCGGGTCATCCTTGTGCTGTTCCCGGAATGTTTCCAATGCCACATCGCGGGATACATATTCCACTTCTTTTACTTCTGGCAGGCTTTCAAGCGCGCGCTGTACTTCCAATATGCGATCCTCGGGCGCGTCTACCTTGAAATAGATGCTGATGTCTATTTTGTCCTGTATGTCCGCCAATACGATATTTGCCAATGAGTTGAACATCAGCAGTCCGCCGAAGCCAACCAGCACCAAGAAGACTATGGCGATTGTCGCGGTAGACAACCAGCCATTCCTCCAAAAACCAACCAGTCCATATTTGATAACGCGTGAGAGTGTAGTGAGCATCTTAAAAATTTAAAATTTAAAATTTAAAATTTAAAACATGTGGCAAGCGATTTTACTTTTCGAAGTCACTGTCTTTGATTTAAATTCAAACCTTTGAGTTATACCAATATATACTTTCCTTCTTCTTCGTCCCGGATGATCCGACCGTCTTCCACGCTGATCACCCGTTTATTGATGCTATTCACAATGTCTTTGTTATGCGTCGTCAAAATGACGGTCGTTCCCAGCTCGTTGATCTTCAACAAAAGCTTGAGAATTTCCCATGTGTTGACCGGGTCAAGATTTCCGGTAGGCTCGTCGGCGATGATCACATCGGGGTGATTGATCATGGCGCGGGCAATGGCCACGCGCTGTTTTTCACCACCCGACAGTTCGCGCGGAAAATTGCGCATTTTGTCTTTTAGCCCCACCATTTCAAGCGCCTGCGGTACGAACTCCATGATCTCCTGCTGGGTTCTGCCGGCCACCTCCAATGCAAATGCTACATTTTCGTATGCGTTTTTGTTCGGCAACAATCGGAAGTCCTGAAAAATAACCCCCATCTTTCGACGCAAAAACGGCAATTCATTCGGCTTCAGCTTGTTTACATTATATGAACCAAAACTCACTTTCCCCTTGGTCGGCTTTTCTTCGCCGGTGAGCAATTTAATCAGCGTAGACTTTCCCGCTCCCGACTTCCCCACCATGGAAACGAATTCCTTTTGATGAATGTGTAGATTGATGTCTTCCACGGCGACCGTTTCATGGTCGTCCATCTTGTAGATCTTGGTAACATTTTGAAAAATAATCATAATGGCACGAATAAAGAATCAAGAATTATGAACTGATTCCGTTTATTATCCTTCCTACGAACACAGGAATCTATCCTGCACTACCTCTCAATAGTCTTTTTAGTATACCAAATTCGCGCCGACCGTGTCCAACGACAAAAAACGGCTATATGTTTAGCCGTTTTTTATCATCCCAATTCCGCATCGATGAATTCATCCAGTTCTCCACCCAATACCCGCTCCGCCTGCGATGTTTCCACTCCCGTGCGATGATCCTTGACCATCTTGTACGGGTTCAACACATAAGAACGAATCTGACTTCCCCACTCTACCTTCGTTCGCGTTTTAAGATCTCCCACTTCCTTTGCCTGCTGTTCTTCCATTAATTTCACCAAACGCGCGCGCAAAAGATTCATAGCCAATTGGCGGTTCGCCATTTGCGAACGCTCTACGCGCGATGATGACACGAGCCCTGTCGGCACATGCGTGATGCGCACCGCGGTTTCCACCTTGTTCACATTCTGTCCGCCCGGACCTCCGGCACGCGAAAACTCGACCTTCAGGTCGTCTTCCGGAATGATGAATCCTTCCATGTCTACCTGCGGCAAATCGGGCATAACCTCGACCAAGCAAAACGATGTATGCCGCTTATCTTCGGCGGAAAACGGCGAGATGCGAACCAGCCGATGTACGCCGTATTCCTTTTTTAAATACCCATAGGCATATTTTCCTTTTACTTCAAAGGTCACTCCCTTGTATGCGTGGCGCGCCGTCTTGGATTGTTCCCCTTCGCTTTCATCGATGATTGTAAACTTCCAACCGCGGCGGCGGGCATAGCCTTCGTACATTTCGCACAACATACCTGCCCAATCTTCAGACTCGTTTCCTCCAGCCCCTGCCTGAATCGTGATGATAGCCGATTGCATGTCGTATTTCCCGCTGAACAGTTTTTCTATCTCGATCTTCTGCAGCTTCTTTTTTAATGCAGCTAACGCGGTTGCAATCTCTTCGTCTTCTTTCTTATCTCCCGCCAACAATTCGATCATCTCGATATCTTCGCCTATTTCCTTGAACTTTTTTACCATCTCATTCACCTCGCCCAATTCCTTGATCTTCGCATCCGCATTTTCCCTGTTGTTCCAAAAATCAGGATCACCCATTTCGTATTCCAACTCCTTTACGCGGTTCGCCTTTGTTTCAATATCAAAAGAAGCGCGCAAGTGAGCGGCTTCTGTTTTAATGTCTTCGAGTTGTCGTTTTGATTCTTCTGTCATGATTTTTATTTCAACGCATTAACTATTTTTTGTGTAATGTCGCTTAATGCATATTCTTCCATTTTCTCTCTTTTTACCCACTGCGCCGAATTGATTTCGGCATTCGGTTTAATTTCCCCTTCCACATCGCCCCAATATACTTTCGCGCGTAGCATGTCTCCCTTATGCGGCGTAATACCGACAAAATCATTAAAGTATCTAATGTTTGAGACTTCCACTAATGGCAACTCCTCCTTTACCTCTCTGAGTAAGCAATCTGTATCGGATTCCCCTTCCATCGGTTTTCCTCCCGGCAAAATCCAAGTTTCATTCTTTTTTACAAGAAGAATCTCATTATCCCTAATTGCCAATACATTTATTGCTATCCTCTCCATGAGCCAGTGGCCGGAATCGAACCGGCGACCTACGCGTTACGAGTGCGTTGCTCTACCAACTGAGCTACACTGGCGAATTACCCCGCTTTCCAAATTTTCAATGCTCCTCTCTGTTCGCTATTCGCAAGCGCCCTGTCGGGCACAGTGCTCTCGTCGGTTGCGCGAAAAACGAATGCGCAACCGACACTCCGCCGCGTTGCACATTCTCCGCCCGCTGGCGGATCACTAGCAACGGCAAGTCGCAACGAAGCTACACTGGCATACAGAACCGCCCCTCACAGGCGGTTTGCATCGCAAGATTATTTGCGTCTTTCTATTTTGGCGAATCCCGTGTATTTTTGCAAGACCTCGGGAATCACTATACTGCCATCGGCTTGCTGGTAATTCTCCAGCACCGCTATGAAGCTGCGCGGGCTCGGCAATGCCGTGTTGTTCAACATATACACATATTTCCGCTCGCCGTTCGCATCGACATATTTTACATTCAGGCGGCGCGCCTGCCAATCGACAAAGTTGCTCGCCGACCCGGTTTCACCCCAACGGTTCAGGCCCGGCATCCATGCCTCTATATCGAATGCGCGAAACTTGCCTGCGCTCATGTCGCCCGCACAGATCTGTATCTGCCGATACGGCAAACCAAGCTCCTCGTGCATCTCGCGCGAGATATCCATCATCTCCTGCTGAAGCTTGTTCGCTTCTTCTGCATCTGCTTTGGCGATGACCACCTGCTCTACCTTCATGAACTCGTGCACGCGATACATGCCCTTCGTATCTTTGCCGTAGCTTCCTATTTCACTGCGATAGCACTGGCTGTACCCTGCCAAACGAATCGGCAGCTGCTCTTCCTTTAACACTTCGTCCGAATAATATGCAAGCAATGACGGCTCGGCGGTTCCGACCAAAAACTTTTTATCTTTTGCGGTTGCGCCTTCGGCATCTTTGTCCGATGTCGCTATTTGGTAGATCTCGTCCACTTCCGGGTCGTAATCCATTCCTTTGAAGTACCCGCTTCCGAACAACGAGAACCCTTTGACCAATGTCGGCGGGATCATGGGCGTGTATCCTTTTTGCGCCATTTTGTTGACGGCGTACATCATTAACGCCATTACCAACTGCGTGCCTTCGTTTTTCAAATAATACCCGCGATATCCGCTTACCTTGGCGCCCTTTTCAAAATCGATAATGTCGAGCTCCTGCGCCAATTGCACATGATCTTTCGGTTCGAAATCGAACTTTTTCGGCTCGCCCCAACGGTAGATTTCCACATTGTCCGCATCGCTCGCGCCGAGCGGCGTATCGCTCGACGGTACGGTCGGCACGCGTACCATCAGTTCATCAAACTTCTGCTTTGCTTCGCGATAGGCCGGCTCGGCGGCAAGCAGATCTTCCTTTACCTTTTTCCCTTCTTCGATGATCGGTCCCCGCTCATCTGCCGATGCTGTTTTCATGCGCTCATTCAGTTCGTTCTTCAATGCGCTCAACCGCTCGACCTTCTGTTGCAAATCGACACGCGTCTTGTCCGCTTCCAATAATTCATCCAAATTAAGGTCAATGTGCTTGTTTTTAATGGCACCTTTGACCGCTTCCACATTATCCCTAATGTATTTAATATCTACCATAATACGAAAATTGTACGCCAAAAAAGCCCAAAAATAAAGGACCTACCGTAGTAGGTCCTTTCTTGTTGCCGGAGTCTTCTCCCCGGCCGTGCTGATCTTTTTACCAACTATCCTCTTCGTCGTATCTGTTTTTCTTGCCTTCAAAGTGCAGAACGACTGCGAGAGCGCCTACCCAGTACAAGCAGCCGACCCAGAACTCCACCACGGCGGCCATGAACAGTCCATACTCCAGCGCCACACTGGCCGTCATACCGATGATCGCACCCATCTCCAAGGAAAATACTTCCGATGCGGGAAATGCGCGTGCTTTTTCTGAAGCATATGCGGTCGCCATTCCCGTTGCCAATGACACGAGCAACCAAGGAAACCACGCCGAACCTGCGAGACCGGCAGCCAATAGGCCAAACCCGATAGCAAACCCGGCAAAACCGAGCACGGCATCTTTTTTGTCCATGGTATACTTCGCGATGCCATATGTCATGGCCGCTACCGCCAGCGCGCCTACATAATTCAGTGTCCAGCCCAGTATGGTATCAATCTGCGGAATCGGAAGCTCGAGCACGCCGCTGATCACAGCGAATACCTTTTGCTGTCCAACTCCCCGCATCAGCACCAGCCCTTCGCGAATCAGCAGTACTGCCCCTGACAGCATAACAAACCCTCCCCAAAAAGCGCTTTTTGATTGTGCCATGGCAACCGTCCTCCCGTCCTCTGTATGTTTGTTAATGTCGTGCATTTCCGCACAGTCTATTCGCATGCTACATATTTTCTTTTATTTTGTAAAGGCGTTGGCAAATACCCTTGCCATAGCGTACAATTATTCCATATACCATGCTTGCACTCTATCGCAAATACCGCCCTAAACGGTTCGAGGATGTTTTGGGTCAGGAATCCATCATCCGTATCATCAAAAATGCCGCAAAAACGGATCGGTTAAGCCATGCCTATCTTTTTTATGGTGCCCGCGGAAGCGGTAAGACGACCACCGCACGCCTGATCGCAAAAATCGCAAACTGCCAAAAACGGCTATCTGATCCCGAATTCAAGAAACTTGGCGAGCCGTGCAACACCTGCCAAGCCTGCATCGAAATAGACAGCGGAAACGCCATGGACATCATCGAAATCGATGCCGCCTCGACCCGCGGGATCGATGATATCCGTAGTCTTAAAGAAGGAGCACTCCTATCCCCGTCTTCCTACACATACAAAGTATTCATCATCGATGAAGTTCACCAGCTCAGTAAGGACGCATTCAACGCGCTCCTCAAAATACTCGAAGAACCGCCCCGGCACGCGATCTTTATTTTAGCGACCACCGAATATGATAAAGTTCCGCCGACCGTAGCCTCGCGCGCGCAGCGGTTCCACTTTAAGAAGGTCCCCCTTAAGGAACTTGTCGATAAGCTCAAGAAGATCGTATCTGAAGAAAAAATATCCTTCGATGAAGAAGCACTTGAATTGATCGCGGCCGGAGCGGACGGCAGTTTTCGCGATGCCGAATCACTCCTCGACCAGATCGCCGCAATGGAAGAAACGATCAGCGTCGAAAGCGTCGAGCGTATTCTTGGCCGTGTTGCATTTTCCCGTGTCAGCGATCTTGTCGACTTGATCATCACAAAAGATCTTGCCGGAGCGCTGGCAAACATCAATGGCGTGCACGAAGACGGACACAACATCGTGCAGTTCGCAAAAGACCTTATCCACTACTATCGGCGCGTACTTGCCATTCGTTTTAGCCCCAAGCTTGAACACGATTTTCGACAGCTCTATACTTCCCGCGAAGTGGATACTATTTTACGCCATAGTAAATCGATCGAAGAAAAGGCAACCATCGCGCTCGTCAAAGCGCTGATCGTCGCCTATACCGAAATGCGCTACAGTCCGTTTGCCATCGTTCCGCTGGAGCTGGCTCTTATTGAGAATCTCAAAACATCGTAATACGATTTCTTTCTGTCATTCCGGCCTCCGAGCCGGAATCCATTACACTTTTATGCGGTACGCGCATCTATAATTATTACATTATGCACTTCGCATGAAATTGAAGTGGATTCCCGCTTCCGCGGGAATGACAATACAACAAAAACACCCCGTCACGGGGTGTTTTTATGCTGCTTTTTACAGTCCTTTGATCACTTCGTCAACATCGGCAAACTCGGCGTCAAGCTCGCCTATGTCAATGCCGTCCAATTCCGCTTGAATGGCATCGGTCGTATCGGCCGGCGCTATGGTTTCCGGAAGTTGGTCCATTTGCCTGCCGCTCCACCATATGAATCCGGCCACAATGGCAACAAGGATTATCGCAATGATCGCATAGTTCTTTTTATTCATAGATCGTATTATTGGTTAGTTGAAGTTGCCGTCGATGTTGCCGTCGCCGGAATGTCGACCGTGTTCACACCCGGAATCTTTGCCAGGTCGGTGGCTGCCTTGCGGATGGCTTCCTGCACTGCGCGTACCGCATCCTGCACAACCTTCAGATCCGCTTGCAATGCTTGGCGCGTTTTACCCACATCGGCGCGCAATGCGTCTTCTTGTCCGATGGTCGGCACATATGTCTTTGCTGACTGCGCTACGATAGCCGCGCGTGCCGCCGTAATGGCCGTTTTCGCCGCCGTAATGGCTGTCTTTACCGTCGAAACATCCTTCCCTGCTTCCTCTGCCTTTGCAGTTCGCGATTCTACGCTTTGCAACACCTTTTCCAGCTGATCCACCGCATTGGAGAAATGCTCGAGCCTGTTCGCATTTATTTCTTCAAATCGCTTGTCGATCGTTTCTACCGCGGTGCGCTTTCTTTCATCGCGGATCGCTTCGAGCTTCGTTTTCAGCTCTTCGCGTCGCGCTTCTATCGTGCGCTTTACTTCTTCGCGCTTTGCTTCCATCGCGTCCTTAAACGCTTCGCGCCGCGCTTCGATTTCTTTCCTTACCTGCTCCATCTTTTGCTTTACCGCTTCGCGCTGTTCTTCCATGGTCTTGCGCAGCTCTTCACGCGATGATGTGGCAATGCCGCCGCGAATCTCTTCGCGTTTCTGTTCCAGTTCTTTTCGGATCCCCTCCTGCAGTGTGTGCACTCCCTCGCGGGACGCTTCGTTTGTTTCGCGGAGTCCTTGTTTCATCTCCTCCGCCTCACGAAGCGCATCTTGTCGCAATACCCTATTTGCATCCAGCGCATCCTGGATCAGCGTTTTCCTAACCGGCGGGACGGATGTTGCCGAAGGCGCGGTTGTCGCCGTAACGGTAGTGGCTGTCGTAGTGGTCGCTTCTTGCGCCGATGCATTTGCCGCAAATAGCATCGTCGCCATAATTACAATGATATATTTATTCATATATCCATTATACCACCTTTCGCGCCTTTTATTGCAAGTTCCTTTATCCACACCGATAAATTTTAAATTTATAATTTGAAATTTTAAATTATTCGTACTATTTGCGGAATGGTCAAAAGGTGTGATAGAATGGGCTGATAAGTAAATTTTGGGGGATCGTCTAATGGTAGGACATCGGCCTTTGAAGCCGCGAATCGGGGTCCGAATCCCTGTCCCCCAGCCATTCGACTCGTTTCACTCGCTCATAGCTTTTAGCCCCGTAAAATCAGCCCCTCTTGAAGGGGCTTTTTTGCGTTATCACAGGGCAAACCGTTCGACTCGCTCATGGCTTTTAGCTATTCGATGGGTTGCCTTGTGTTATTTTACAAGGGCCATGTGACAAATTAAAGGTACCTGACCCCTTTAGGCTCTCTTTAGGCCGCAACGCACCCATTTTTTAGTTTTATTTTTTATGCTATTATCATAACAATGACAAACAAGGAATCTCTTCACGCATATCTGAAGTCGCAAAATCTTATGTCGCTTGCCACTTATGGCGAGGCCCCTGCCAACTGCGCCGTCTACTTTGCCGTCGATGGGGATTTTAGTTTTTATTTCATTAGCGAACCGGATAGCGAACACTGCACCAACATCGCAAAAGATCCGCATGTTGCCTGCGTCATCGCCGATTCGCACCAAGTCGTAAGCGCAAAGAAAATCGGGGCACAAATAAAGGGAATTGTGGAAGATGTCAGCGGCCTTGAACAATTCGACGCGATCATTAACCTATGGAACTCCACGAATCCGGGCATGGAGGCGATTATCAGCATTAATAACTTCCGCAATAAGATCCTCAAATCACGCGCGTACAAGATACGCCCCACGACGATCAAGTTCTTTAATGAAGAACTGTATGGCGAAGAAGGGTTTGAACTATTCCCATTCGAGTAACCCAAATAGAACACAAAAAAACAGCCACGCAAGGGGCTGTTTTTTTGTGTTCTTATTGAACCGGAGCCGCTGGAACGCCAGCCCCCGCTCCGCGCATCATGCCGGAACGATAGTACGCATCGACATCGTCGCGGTACTGCATCATGCCGTAGCCCGACATTTTGTCGAGATTGCGTTCCATCATGCGTCCGCCATAGCTACCACCCCATGCGCGCTCTTTGAACTCGCCGAGCTTGAGGCCCGCAACGAATACGACCACGAGGATCAAGATGCCAAGAATCCAACGAAGCAGGAAGTGTCTCCCGCCACATCGCATACCGTACATCTGTTGGCAACCCATGCCGCACTGGCTGCCCTCTTCCTGCATAGGGCGCATATCGCACTGCCCACATGCACTTCCCTCGCACATACCACACATATCTTCTTTTCTTTCCATATTGTTTGTGAATATATTAATGACCTTTTCCCTATTATACTCCTTTTTCCCGTCCCGTGGTATACTTATATAAAAGGTCGGCAAAATAACCGACAACCTATAACCTATAACCCACAACGCAATATACCAACGCGTGTATAATGATTGTTGTCGGTAGCCAGTTGTTCGTTGTTTGTTGCTACCATGAAAGTACTCCACTACATCACATTTGCATTGCTCGTGATCGGCGGCCTTAATTGGCTCTTGGTCGGAATATTCAAGTGGGATATCGGCATGCTGCTGTTCGGAAGCCAAGAAGCCATTCTTTCCCGCATCATCTATATTCTCGTTGGTCTTTCCGCCATTGCAGTCGCAGCAACCCACAAAAAGGATTGCAAAGTCTGCTCCGCCGAAATGCCTGCATCGGGACAAACGATGTGACCCACTACACCATAAAGAACCCGCGAGGGTTTTTTATGTTTCCTTTTCCTCCCGTTCCGTTCGTAGTATACTTGTGCATATACCCATGAATGTCCACCTTCCCCATCCGCTTGCCTATTATCGCGCATGGAAATACCGCAATACCGGACTGTTGGCCGCGAGTCTTGTACTTTTCTTTTTTATTGCCGAAACACAATTCGTACATGACATCGTTACTAATGTCGGCACATGGGGATACCCGGGCATGTTTATCGTCGGCATGTTTTATGTTTTTACCTTTACCGTCGCGCCGGCGCTCGCCATTTTGTATGAGTTCACCGCGATTTACTCCCCATTTACGATCGCATTAGTCGCGGGCATCGGATCGGTCGCGGGCGATTTTCTTCTCTTTCGATTCGTTCGCGATGGCATTACCGAAGAGCTAAAGCCGCTTTTCAAAAAGCTTGAAGGCTCTACCACCCTGTATCAGCTCTTTCATACCCCGTATTTCCTATGGCTTACGCCGATCATCGGTGCCATCATCGTGGCGTCGCCATTCCCCGACGAAGTCGGTGTGAGTATCCTCGGACTTTCCCATGTCAAACAATGGAAGTTCATCCTTCTTGTATTCTTTCTCAATGTGGCCGGCATTTTCCTTATCATTCACGCCGCTCAACTGCTATAAAAAATACCCGCCGGATGGCGGGTATTTTTTATTTAATACTTTGGATTACGAAACTCCATTTGCTGCTTTAAAATAGCACTGTCATCCTGAATTTATTTCAGGATCTCTTAGCGATATCAATCAGATTCTGAATCCGCCGGCTGGCGGATCAGAATGACAAAGCGAGTTTCGTAATTCAAAGTTTAATAAGAGCGATAATCGTCCCGTGGGTTCCGTCTTTTAATTCAATCCCGTGCTTGGTCAATGTATCCCGAATCTCGTCCGCTTTCGCATAATCGCCAGCCTTGCGTGCTTCGTTGCGTTGCTTTACCAGCTCATCCGCATTTGCTTCGTCTATCCGCTTGGTCAATTCCATACGATATCGATCATACAACTCCCGAATAAATCCGAGTACCTCGTCTATTTCAAATATGCATATCTTTATGTTCTTCGCCTGCTCGGTGTTGAGCTCGTCCATGTGCCCGTTGACCTCATTCATAAAATCAAACACCGCCGCAAAAGCCCCACTGATATTCAGGTCATCGTCCATCGCTTCAATGAACTTGCCACGATACTCCACGATCAGCGCCTCGATGTCGACTTCGTTGTATTCGACATTGATCACATTGTCTATATGCAGCATGAACTCCTCGAACCTATCAGCCATTGCCCGCACCTGCACAAAATCTTCGAGGGTAAAATTGATCACCGCGCGATAATGCGTCTTCAGCAGGATTATGCGCAACAGGAGCGGATCATATCCTTTTTCCATCAAGTCCCGCACGGTATATGCGTTGCCGAGCGATTTGGACATTTTCTGCCCGTCGATGATCACATGCGCATTGTGCATCCAATTATTCACAAATGTCTTCCCTGTTGCCGCCTCCGACTGCGCTATTTCGTTCACATGATGCGGGAACATCAGGTCGACGCCGCCGCAGTGGATGTCGAGTGTTTCCCCCAGGTACTTCATGGCCATAGCCGAGCATTCTATGTGCCAGCCCGGCCTGCCCTTGCCTATGCGGGTATCCCAATACACATCGCCATCCTCTTCGCGATATCCCTTCCACAGCACAAAATCATTTGCTTCTTCCTTTCCATATTCATCGGCGTTGCCAAGACGCCCATCGGCATCTTTCTTCAGTTCCTGCTTTTCCAACCCGACCAGTTCGCCATACTTCGGAAACCGGGCGATGCGAAAATAAACAGAACCTTCAACCCGATATGCATAGCCTTTTTCCAATAGCTGTTCTATAAGTACGACCATTTCTTCAATATGGTCGGTCGCCTTGGGCATTACATCCGGAAGTTCGATGTTCACCTTTTCGAGATCTTCCAGAAACGCCGTCAAATATTTTTCAGTAAACTCCTTCAACGATCTACCCGCCGCGCGACTTCCTTTGATGGTCTTGTCGTCCACATCGGTTATGTTCATAACATGTCGCACATCGTACCCGCTATACCGCAGATATCGCTTCAACAGGTCGACAAACACATAGGCGCGTAAATTGCCCACATGCACATGGTCATACACGGTCGGGCCGCACCCGTAAAGACCAACCTTTTCCGGGTCGATCGCTTCGAATTCCCTATTCCTTTTGCCTATCGGATCGTAGATCTTCAACATATTACCCAATTGTAAACCAACGACCGACAACCTACAACCCACAACGAATTTAAAACTACCATTTCTATCATCTGGGGAAGCCATGCCTTGAGTCTGCCAAATGGACTACAAAGGGATCTGAGCCCGCCTGCAGATTCCTCCACTCCTCCGTCAGCTGACGGATACGGTCGGAATGACAATTCCTTATATTCCCCGCTTACACACCATTATTCGATTTGCAAAATGACCATTTTCCGCTATACTAAAAACCTATGAAAACCAAACAAGAAATAGTACAGGAGTTCCTCGATAATGCAAAGGAATCCCTGATCCGCATCGAACTCACCGAAACATATCTGCAAAAGAAATACGGAGAGGAGCAGCACAAGCATATTCTCGACGAGATGGCCAAGCTTGCCGCAAACAAAAAAGAGACCCAAGATTGGATCTCGTTCATGGAAACCGAGCTTGCAAAATAACGGACATGAAATAAAAGGCCCCCAAACACGGGGGCTTTTTTGCGGGGCAAACTGCAGATCACTGCAGCGTTTCCCTTATTAACTCCAAAAAATCATCCACTAAAAACGGCTTAGGCACGAACGCCTTCAACATCTTTTTTGCGACAGGAGGAACATCATTTTCTTCGTCGCCGGTGACCATGATAAACGGGGTCTTGCAGCCAAGGTCATGCACTGCGACCACCAGCTCCGCTCCTTGCATACCCGGCATGTTGTTGTCGGTCAGCACGAGGTCAAAGCTCATCTTGCCTATCGCATCGAACGCCGTCCAGCCATCGCTGGCCGTCGTAACCTCGATGTCGAGATTCTTCAGCTCCGTCAGTAGCAGGAGCGACAAAAACTCCCGCATGGACAACGAATCATCCACCACTAAAACCTTCTTGCTCATGATCCCCCTCCGCTTGGTCAATAAATAATTGTTTAACAGCTAACGATACCATACAAATAATCGTAAGCCCTGTCAAACTCCCATAGCCACAAAAAAACCGCCCCTCACAGGCGGTTCTTTAACATACCATTACAGTATACACTATCGGCGTTTTCAACGCAACAAACTCAAAGCGCCGAGTTGATCGCATCAAGGCTACTTTGCGCCTCTTTGTCGATATCCGTTGCAGTAAACGCGCTGAGTTCTTTTTCGATGACCGATATGTCATCAACCTCAAGCGCCGGCACCGCAACTGGCGGAGTCACCGCTTCGGGTGTCATCTGCTCCGTTGCCGGAATGACTTCCGCCGGAGTATTCATCATTCTCCATATGAAGAATCCTCCTACTCCTGCGACCAACCCTGCAACAATAACGATGGCAATGATGATCAATTTCTTTTTTCCCTTATCCATTGATGCGCTTGCCTGCGGTGTCGTTCCTTCATGTGCCGAAAGATCGATCGGTCGCATGATCGGTTCTATCGGCGTTTCCATGCGCATATCAGCCTGTGGTACAGCGGACTCTACCGGTTGCACCATCGGAGCAATCGGCTCGCTCGGCGCAGACGGCATAGCCGTAGACTGTTGCGACATCGGCGGAACCATTGGCGTCGGCTCTACGGGTGCGGCGGCTGGCATGGGTGCCGGTGCCGGCGTTGCTACCGGCGGTTGTACTGGTGCAGACCCTTCCGCTGCCGGCGTGGTGTTTTTTTCCATCTCAAAATTATCCATGGTCTATTTTTTTATTGATTATTGAACTGTCGGGGTGCTTGATGTCGCCGAGCCCGAAGCCCCTTGACCCTTCATAATGACAATGGTTTCGACCAGCGCCGCATGGGCCGCTTTTATCTTTGCCGTCACATTCTTGGCAAATCTGTTCTTTACATTGCCGAATGCCGTTGCCGGCTTTGCCGCAGCGACCATCGTCGTATCGGCCTTTTTCAAATTTGCCAATTCCGCTTTTGCTTCGGCGATCAATTTTTGCGCCGCTACGAGTTTGGCACTGGCTGCCGTCATATCCTTTCCACCTATCTGTATCTTCGCGATGCGCGTTTGAATGCGCCCGGCAAGACTTTCAAGGCCCGCTATCCTAACCTCAAAATTGCGCTCCATGGCTGCAACCGCCCCCTGCAAGCGGGCCTTTTTTGCCGCCGCAGTCGTCGTAGCCGTTCCGGGCACCGAAGTCGGCGCCTGTGCATGGACCAACACAGCTGAACCCAGCAATGCCACACATCCTGCGAGCATGCATATGTATTGTTTTTTCATATCGTATGTATCGTATTTCCGCGACCTTTTATTAAAATATATTAGTACATTCATTATACACCTTTACACGAATGAATGCGAACAAAAAATGACCTCCATAGATCATTTTTTATTCGCCGATGTCTGCAGTTCCCAAAATCTTCTATAGGAACCTCCTTCCTTTTGCATCAGTTCGTCATGCGTCCCGCGTTCCGTTATGGTTCCTTTTTCAAACACGATTATCTTGTTCGCGTTTTTAATCGTGCTCAAGCGATGCGCGATGACAAATGTCGTGCGATTGCGCGTAAGCCGCTCCAATGCCTCTTGAACCAATTTTTCCGAAGCGGAATCGAGTGCCGATGTCGCTTCGTCCAATATCAATATCTTCGGATTCCGCAAGATGGCGCGTGCGATCGCAAGCCGTTGCTTTTGCCCGGTCGATAGTTTTACGCCGCGCTCCCCCACCGGTTGGTTGTATCCTTTCGGAAACTTTTCTATGAACACATGGGCGTTTGCTGCGGTTGCCGCCGCGAATACTTCCTCGTCGGTCGCCCGTCTATTGCCATAGCGGATGTTTTCCTTGATGGAACTATTAAATAACATGACCTCCTGCGGCACGATCGCTATCTGCGATCTAATAGATGCAAGCGTTGCCGTCATGATGTCCGTTCCGTCGATCAATACACGCCCCTTTTGCGGCGCGTAATGCCGACTGATCAAACTAAGTAGTGTCGATTTACCCGCACCGCTCCCCCCCACCACGGCAACCGTTTCTCCCGAACGCGCCGTAAAAGAAACATCTTCAAGGATCCTTCTTCCTTTTTCATATCTGAACGATACTTCTTCGAACACAACCTCCCCCTTAACATCCCGCAACGGTTTTGCACCCTCCGCATCCCGCTCCGGTTCCATTTCATAATATTCCAACGCGCTTTTGAACGCATCCCACCCTATCTTTACCTGTCTATATTGGTTTGCCAATTGCGAAAGCGGCCCGGTCAACAACCCAATGTATCCCACGAACATCATGAGCTTGCCCGGCGTCATCGTTCCCATGCGAAGCATCCACACGCCCATCGAAAATACGATGATAAATCCTATCGTCAAAATATTTCCTTGCCACGCTTCGAGCCTCCGCCAAATGGCCAAGTGCCGCATGTACAGGTCTGTCGCTTTTCTGAATTTCTTCCGCAGTCGCGTGTTCTCAAACCGCTCGTTCGTGGTCGCCTTGATTGCCTCGACATTCATGACCGCTTCGTGCAATTCTCCGTGTGCCGCGTTGCGGTATTTTCGCATCTTCTTTTGCTCCCGTCCTATGCGCTCGGTATATTTGAGCGTTACCATGACATAGGACGCACATGCAACCGACAAAATAACACTCAAACGCCATTCAACGAGCAGCAGAATAATATTCGCCGCCACAAACGAAATAATCGCGGGCAAAAATGTGAACATGTCCCGGAACAGGTCGCTTATATCGTCCACGCCACGCGCGATTTGGCTCATGACCTTGCCTATTTTTTTACTTTTATGAAATTCGAGCGGCAAGCGAACCACATGCATCATAAACTCGACAGTCAGATCATCGTACAATTCAACCGATATTTCTTCCGCCGTGAATATACTGCTCCGATCCATCCAATCGCGCACGATGGACAATACCAACCAAAGCACGACCAGTGTCGCCATAAGCGTGACGCTCGCCCGTGCATCCAGTGCGATGTCCGCCAACCGGCCATAGAGATACGGCAATACCGCCGCGATGATGCTCGCAATGACCGCAACAACGGCACCCCGAATGACCCGTTGCTTATTTCGGAGATTTTTCCATACTACCGACAATTCCTTTGAGTCATGTATCGTGCGCATCATATCATCAAACATGCCCGCGTTACGCGGGCATGTGTTTATTATCGAACCCGCACCTCATCTCCGCTCCACTGAAGGCTCGGCACAAACACAAGAATACTTGCTTCCGTTTTTTGTGCTGCCAACCAATCGCTGAATGTTCCATTTTGCAGGGATAGATTTCCCTCGAGAATCTCTTGCTTCGCTTTCGGGATCAATACCAGCTCCTTAAATCCCTCCGCTTCCAATCCGTACATCAGTCTCATCGCTTCTACCATCGTTTCCGAAGTCAAATCGACTCCCTCTATCTTATTTGCGATCAACCGCTCGAGATCGTCATCGGTATAGCGCTTTTTCAGCTCGCGATCGATCAATATCCTGTCGATCAAGCCCTCCATAGTCACGCGCTGCAGATCGCGCTGGACCTCATTCGTATTTACCGCCTGGTCGCTTCCGCCGGTGATCCGCACATTGCTCCGATAAAAATAATCCACCATCATGAAATTATCCCTGAATGCCGCATAGGTGATCGGTGAAGCACCCACGCGCGCAACCGGCCATAAGCCGGTCACCCCGATCACAATACCTCCAATCAATATAATTCCTCCTCCGATGAGTGCAGTCAGTTTTACTATTTTTTTGGGTTTCATAATGGTATTACGGCGTGATGATCATGATCTTTTCATCCGGCTTTTTATAATTGAATTTTGCCCGTAGTTCCTTTTCAAGATTTTCTTCGTGGGAAAAATAATTTAGCTGCGCCTGTAATTCTTCGTTTTCCTTGCTCAGCAGTTCCATCTTTTCCTTGGATGCCTGTAGTTGGTCGCCCATATCACGCCCCTTCCCGAACATCCCGAAGGCCTTTATCGAGACAAACACAATGATAACTGCCAAAATCGCGATTGTAATATATTTACCCATAGTAAATGGTTCACAGTTAACAGTTCTTGGTTCACGGCGGAAAGAGCGCTTTCCCTAACCATATATACTATACCGTAAAATGAGTCTACTGTCATTCCGGCCCGGAGCCTGCCCCGTACCACGATACGGGGAGCCGGAATCTCCTTGCCTTACACGAGATCCCGGATCAAGTCCGGGATGACCCGCTTGAGGCGGGTCACTTCTTCAGCAGTTCCTTGAACACATCGGCGGATACATTTACCTTTGCCATGGAAAGCAACCGTTTCTTTCCTTCTTTCTGCTTTTTCCACAGTTTCATTTTGCGCGTTCTGTCGCCACCGTACAAATACCCCGTCACATCCTTGCGCATCGGCGCTATCGTTTCGCGCGCGATGACTTTCGCTCCCGTTGTGATCTGAATAGCCTGCGCAAACTGTTGTTGCGGTAAAAGATCCTTCAAGCGTATCGCCATTTGTCGTGCCTCGTATTCTATGTCTTTTTTTGGCAAAATGCGCGACAAGCCGACCACCATATCCTTTGCAACCATCACATCGATGCGCGCAAGGTCCGCCTTTTGGTATTCGGACATTTCGTAACTAAATGACGCAAACCCGTGGGTCAGCGATTTCAGCTGGTCGTCGAAGTCGGATATCAATTCCATGAGCGGCATGCGCGTTTTGATGAGCACGCGATCGACCATGTTGGTCGTCTGCATTTCTCCCATGCGAAACATCTCTTTTAGCTTCATGATCGGCCCCAAATAGACCGTGGGCGCCAATATCTCCAGCTCGATCATCGGCTCCCATATTTCGTCATATTCCGCCGGCAGGTCCTGCGGGTTTTCTATCACCACCAATTCCTTTCCATGCGGCTTCTTTATTTTGTACGCCACCGACGGGAAGCTGTTTACCGTACTCATGTCAAAATCCTGCTCCAATCGCTGCGAAATGATCTCAAAATGCAACTTGCCCAAAAAGCCAACTTTAAATCCTCGGCCCAATACATCGTTGTAATCCGGGTCGGTCTTAAGTGCCGGGTCGGTCAATTTCAATTTTTGAAACGATTTTTTCAGTTCTTCATATTCGCTACCATCTTCCGGGAAGAAGGAAACAAATACCCGCGGTTGCGGTTCCTGATATCCTCCCAAATCGGTGTCGCCGATCGTATCGCCGATCTTCAATTTATCCGGATCCTTGATGCCGGTCGCGATGTAACCAATCTCCCCTTTTGTTATCTTCGGCGATGCCTTCATTTTCGGCTGGAAGTAGCCGACCTCCTTTGTTTTTATTTTCACATTCGTCGCCACCAGTTTTGTATCTTGGTTGCCCGCAAACTCGCCATGAAACACCCGCACGAATGCGATGATGCCCTTGTGGTCGTCGTACACCGAATCAAACACCAGCGCCGCCCTCCCTGCCGTGGATTCTGCCTTTTGTTCTTTCGATCCTTGTTCCCACTCCTTCGGAGGCGGAAGTTTCACGATCACTTCTTCGAGCAGTTCCTGCACGCCCGCGCCGGTTTTTCCCGATATTCTGAATATATCTTCAAGCGGACAATCCAACAGCTGCGCAGTTTCAAGTAATACCGTCTCGAGCTGCGGCGGGTTCATGTCTACCTTGTTCAACGCACCGATCACTTTGACGCCCGCCTTTTTTGCCATTTCAAAATTCGCCAAGGTCTGCGCCTGTATGCCCTGCGTCGCATCCACCAACAAAATGACGCCCTCTACCGCCTTAAACGCGCGCGATACCTCATATGCAAAGTCGGGGTGACCCGGCGTGTCTATAAGATTCAATATGTATTTCTTTCCGTCGCGTTGGCTCACATAGTCCATGCGCACCGGAGCCATTTTTATAGTAATGCCCCGCTCACGCTCGAGATCCATTTGATCCAAAAATTGCGCCTTCATGTCGCGCACTTCCACGGTCTTGGTAATCTCCAATAGACGGTCAGCCAATGTGGACTTTCCCGCATCTATGTGGGCTATTATCGCAAAGTTTCTAATATGACTTAATTGTCCCCCGTTTTTTTCGTTCATTGATATTCTCTAATACTATTTTAGCATCTTTTATTCTATCGACATGTAAGAGATATGGCATCATCCCTTGTATAAACCGCTCCAAGCAATGCGCAGAATTTACTTCCAATCTCCATAGGTCATCCTTCCATACATAGGATGCATACTTAAGCTCCCCCTTCTCGCATATTCGCCTAAACTTACCATTGATCTGCTCATTTTGCAAAAATTCATTAATCCATTCCAAAATAAAGTAATCGTACGCATCTATCTTAAATCGCCCCTTGCCTTGATTTAGCTTAAAAGACCCTTCGGCGTCTACATACCCCGCTATAAATGACCACTTAACGGCAGAATCCCCCTCCTTTATCCATTGGGGTATTTCTGTTTTACTCACTAAAAAATCGAATGACTGGTCCAGATAAACATTAACATGATATGATCCAGTTTTCCCAATTGCATCCTCTACTTTCCCATATTTACCAAACAAAAATTTTATAACATCTACTTGATGCAATATGGTCGTATGACACCTTATCACTAATATTCTCGAATTGACGCTCGGCCGATATACATTTAGATCTCCGATTCTGAACCCAACCATATATGCCTTTATCGTATCATTCCCCGCGAAGGAATATTTTTTATATTTGAACTTTTTCCTACCGCCTGATCGCAATTTGATTCCCGCCTCTTTTAATTTATTTCTAATGGTAGCATCCGAACAATTAAATTGCTCCCCGATTTCATAGGATGATAAGTATTTATCGATATACAGTTCCCTTAATTTCTCTATTGAAATGGATACCATTTTTCTTCCCATGATTTAATTGTACTAAATATAGTATAATTGTGCAATAATACAAAAAATATTTGCTCTCTAACAAAAAAGGCCCTCGCATAGCGAGGGCCGTAGAAAGATTCCAAGGGTCCAAGTGCCCGACAAGGCACAAGATTCTCAGAATCCAAGTTACTTTCGGACGAACGCGAACCGACACCGCCGATCCCAACTGTCGCCGAAGTAGCCCAGGCGCAGGTAGCGGTACCTGTCACCGCAGTCGAGTACCAGCACGCTCAGGTTGCCGCACGGGTCCTGCCACGGTTCGTGCAGGAATACGATCGGGTCTTTGCGCTGTTCTTCGGGATGCTGTTCTCCGAAAAACAGTGCGTCTTCGTACAGAGGACGCTCAAGCCCTTGTCGCTCCGCTTCCGCAAGGGCTTCCTCGGATGTCGTATCGTGATCGAATTCGAGGAACACTATCTCGCGGGGACCATCGGGCATGGGCCGCATCGGGAAGTTATCCCCGTTGACCATGGAGTTCACCCAGTCATAGTTGCCGGCGGCAACGACCTCATCGGTCGTGCGGGTGCCTCCGGTCATAGTACGGAATGCCTCCTTAACCCGCTGGAGGCACTTCAAGAAGGCGTCGACGAATATGTCGACTGCCAATACTTCACCCTTTTCCACAACCAAGTTGATATCCGCTTCGGTCACACCCCTTTTCTCCAGTTCTGAAACAACCCTCCCATTGATAAACTTCCCGAGATCATCTGTCATGGTCTTCTCCCTTCCGCTATTTATTTTTTAAGGCCTGTAATTTGCTATCTGGATAAATTATGCATTATTTATAGTATTTGTCAAACCTTTTATTTTTGACGCACAGCAAAATGCCGCCGAAAATCCGGCGGCGTTTTTATTCCATACCATTCTATCCCCTATCCAACAACCCTTTTGCCATGCGGTTGAAGAAATCTTTTGGTTGTCTTACTTCCTATATTTTGCAATATAACCGTCCACCTCCCGCTCGATCGCCCGTTTAACCTCTGGCCATTCAATCGGCTTGAGCATGATTGGCATCGGGTCATCGTCCGCGCTATCGAAAAAATCCAAGCTTTTCAAAATGTGCAGCATGTTATATTGAATGCCGCTATGCTTCCGCTCAAACAACACAAGCAATTCAGTTATGTGATATTTCTGCATCAGAAAATACAGATCGATAAAATCCTTTTTGCTTCCGCGTGACGATATGGCGCTGATCTTCATCGCCGCTATATCGCGCTCGTCTGCCACTCGCACGCCATCAAACTCGACAAATGGAAACAGTTGCTCATGGTCGTATTTCAAAAAACTTATTTTTACTCCATTCAATACACCGTGCACCGTATCAACATCTTCGCTCGTGAGCGAAAAAACGCCCAGCTTCGCCAAGAGGGATATCAGCTGTTCGTTTGAAAAACCTGCACTGCAAAACCAATCAAGATCGATCGATTCCCGATGCCCGAGCTGTATTGCCAGCGCCGTCCCGCCCGCTAAATAAAAACCGTCGACGACACCGCTCGCCGACAATAGTTCCAATACCTTCTTTGTTTCTTCGTGGATTGATTCTGTATGCATTATTATGCGTTTCGACGAAAATAATTGTTCCAAAACGATGCCGATTTTCTATCAAGCACCTTGCTGTGCGCGCATACATCCTTAATCTTTTCAACTCCGTACCTGTCTACCAACCATTTGAAGTCGTCCAAGTCGCCAAACGCCAAGATCCGCTCGATTATAAACCGTGCATTTTTTTGCGGATCGATATCGCGAACATCCCAAAACAGCGATTTTTTATCAAGCGTTTTCATTTTTATATTATATCATAAAAACACATTAAAATCCAGCCCACTTTTTATCCTCCATCATTCTATCCCCTATCCAACAACCCCTTTGCCATGCGGTTGAAGAAATCTTTTGGTTGGGCCTTGAAGTTGTCAAGCACAATTTCGCGAACCAGCTCCGCATAGATATGATGCTTGCCGAACCTGTTGATTTTTTTGCGATACGACTCGAGCTCCTTGCGCTTTACCTCAAAGCGGAACTCCTCGCCCGTTTCCGTTCTGCGGGCGTCGACCGCCCTGAACTGCGCATCTTCGGCAAAACCATAGGTTACCGTTTTGCCCTTGTATGCATGCGAAAGCTCACGGATGCGATCGTCATCGGCATTCAGTACCAATATGCCATTCCATGGGAGTGCTGCGGCGAGCGCCTCGAATTCATGCGCAACATTGTCCAAGGTTTCGAATTGTTCCGCATAGACCATGGTCACCGTCGTCATGACCACCATGTTCGGCTTTACGATGCTCAACAAATAATCCATGTCTCGCGGAGTATCAATCGCCAACTCAAGCACAAGGTGTTCTATTCGCTCCCTGCTTATCGTCTTTTTTCTAAAATCGGCAACCTTTTTGAAAGCCTGCCATAGCACGCCAATCCATTTGCGCGCGTTCCCCTCCCCTGACGGAAGATCCAGAATAGACAACGGCAACCCAAGTTCCGCATTGAAATGCTTTTTACTCGAGCGGACCAATGTGTTGCGCTCGAGTAACGCGCGCTCCACCGCTTCCTTTATCCATGCGCGTCTGGTCGTACCCGCGATCACGATAATATATGGCTTCGTTTTGGCGATATGTGCCTTTGCGAGCCATTTCAGGATACATTGAGTTGTTCGTTTTGCGATCGTGTTCATTGTGATTATATGGCAAACTCTTCCATTGACTCCCCTGTCATTCCGAGCCCGTTCGACAAGCTCAGGATAAACTCCGCAGTACTCCGTGCAGTCGAGGAATCTGCTTTCTTAAATCAGATCCCTCGACTCCATTGCATTGCGCTCGGGATGACAATACGGGGGGGGGAGGGCGGGATGACAATACTATGCGCCCTGCTTTCCTGCCCACTGGCAGGCAGGCGTAGGTATGACACCCTCCTCATTTTGCCTCTTTCCTAAAATACGCTTTAATCCTCTCAAACGCCCTATCAATATCCTTTTCCGTCCGTCCGAATGAAATGCGAATATGGCTTTCACCGTTCGGTCCAAATGCGACCCCCGGCACCACGGCGACCCCGGCCTTTTCGAGCAGGTCATGTGCGAATTGCCACGAATCCCGCTTGGGCAACAGTTTCGGAAATACGAAGTATGCTCCGTTTGGCTTTTCATAAGAGAAGAACTCCGAAAGATCATCAAGATGCGCCATAGTGATATCCCTGCGCCGTGCATATTCTTCACGAAATCGCTCAATATCTTTATCTGCGAAATCGAGTGCGGCCATGGCTGCGTATTGCGAGATGACCGGTGCGCATGTGACCATCGCGTCGTGCACCTTTACGATTTCTTTAATCACTTCTTCATCGCTATGCACGAACCCTATGCGCCACCCGGTCATGGCATATGCCTTCGATAAGCTAAATACGCGAATGACCCGCTTGCGCAATGCGGGAACTTGCGCCAAGGAGAACAAAGACTCCCCCTCGTATTCGCCGTACAAAAAATCCTTATACACCTCATCGGATATGATATAACACTTTTTCTTTTCCGCGAGCTCGGCTATGCGCAATAGCGTTTCCTTCCCCATGACCGTTCCGGTGGGGTTGTTCGGGTTCGCAAACAGAATCCCCGCCGTGTTGGCCGTGATCTTTTTTGCCAACGCTTCAAAGTCTACGCTCCAACCGTTTTTTTCATCGAGATTCACAAATATCGGTTTTCCCCCGGCAACCTTCACCGCTTCCGCGTACGATGCATAGCTCGGCGAAAAAAGAACGACTTCGTTCTTTTTTCCGTCTATGATCGTGATCAACGATGCCGTAATCGCCTCGATTGAACCTACCGTTACCACTATTTCATTTTCAAAATCGTAGTACATTCCCTCCTCCGCAAGCTTTTCCTCGATGGTCTCACGCAATTCTGGCAATCCGTAGGTCAATGAATACTTTGCCACCAGTCCTTTGTTCAGCGCCTTGATGGCCGCCTTTTTGACGACCTCCGGTGTATCGAACGACGGAATGCCTTGTGCCAAAGAAATGACATCGGGGATCTGCGACGCTTCCAGTTCTATCTGTTTTATCGGCGAAAGATTGATCTTTTGTGTTCTTGGAAATAAAACTTTCATACTGCGTGTTCGCTTAACCGACGATTCTATAATATTCCTCCGTTTGCGTATCCGTGTTCAAATGCAGATAGCGCATCCAATCGATGCGCACGCGCACCACTTCAAGATCCGTACCCGGCAGCATCAAAAATGGACCGTAGTACATTTCTTTCAACATTTTGTTATCCCCTATCTCTTTAAAAAACTTTTCCAAACCATCCTTTATGACATGCGCCTCGCCTTCTGCCTGCACCGTGCCGGGCCCATCGCCTATGCCGACCACAATAGCCACGCGCGGGTTCGCCATGATGTTTTCGTATTTGCGCGTCTGCCTGCGGGTCATGAAAAAGAAATTCATATCGTCGTCGATATGGTACAGGATCGTTGCGGCGTTCGGGCGATGATCTTTATCCGTCGATGCGATGACCGCCACGACATGGTCCTTCAAAAAATCGAGTGCCTCCTGTTTCATTGCCTCATTCTTTTCCATAGTGGTTTTAGTATACCATACCACACTGGCTTCTGCATGCTAAATAAAGCGCTTTCCCGATAGCACCGTAAAATCGTGCGGAAGATAGTCGTGTCGTATGACGACATTATCGGTCAAGGAAAGGCAGAAATTGCGTACTTCAGCTACCGAATACGCGGCATACGATTCATCGTCGGGATGGTGTTCCTTGTCGAGGATATTAAACGCAACCCCCTTGCGGGCCATGGCGAACATTTTTTCGATATGCTTGAAATATACCTCTTTATAATTCTGGATTTTTACCGAAAACGCACCTGATGCAAGTATGTAGTCAAACTTTTTGCCTTCATATGTTCCAAAATCCGCAACCTCAAAATGTGCTTCGGGGTGCGCCTCCCGTGCGCGCTCCACATAGCGCGGATTGATGTCTATGCCCGTGTACTCCACGCCGTCGTAACGACCGGCGAGATATTCATACAGATCCCCCAACCCGCACCCGACATCGAGCACGGAACTATTGTTCAAATCGCCTATCTCGGACAATTCCTTGAACCGTACCTTTTGCGACCCGGCACTCCCCCACCCCACCGCGCGCGGACCGGACCCGTGTTCGTCGATGTGCTTGTCGTAAAACGCAAGCAGTTTTTGGGTTGGTTCGGTCATGTGTTTTCATTATATGAAAATCGGTTCGTGATAGCCACGATGATCCAAGTAAAACTAAACAAAAAAAGCCCGTCAGCGGTCCGAAGACGCGACGGGCTTATATACCAGAGGAGCTACCTCCCACCCATTATTTGTAGACGGGAGCGCCATGGGGGTCAGGCTTCGTTTCGCAGTTCGGGCAATAGGGTACCGTTTCACGCTGGCACTGGCCAGAACCGGCTCCGGGCATACTGCGCAAATGGATGGGGTGCGATACCACCGCACCCATGATAACCGCGTGGCATTTTTTGCACCTGAATTTATCGATGTTATCTTCATCCGCGATATAGTTGTCCATATTGCCGGGCTCGCTCTTCTCGCTCTCGGGTTTTCCCATTGCCTCCTGCTCAATGGGCATTATATGACCGTCAAAGACAAGGGCAAGTTTTTTATCCCTGTCACTCGCGCCAAGGCGCGCAAATGCTTTTCGCATTTCCCTGTCACTTTCGTAGGGTCCATACACTGCCCCATGTGCAAGCGATGCGTAAGGATCGCTATTACCGCCTCGTTCAGTTACCATACTGAGCGGAATGAAGAACTTCATAAACACCCTCCTTCTTAATGTGCATTGTTATCTTATTGAGCCATCATGACCCACCTGCGATAAATATGCCATCGCCTATGTGGTTTGTCAATGAAGCCCTTGACAAATATATAAATACATGATAGATTAAAAACAGTATATTTTATTACTTCCCTAATAACCCTAAGGAGGTTAGTCATGGCGAAAGTACTTTATTGCGGTAAAGACCAGAAGTGCCCCTGTGCGGCACTGACGGGTGGCGAGATGCGGGCCGACGAACTGTTCGGCATGGAATTCGATGACGGCTTCGCCCCCGACCCGCTTCGGGACCCCGCCCAAAAGGGGTATGTCCCCATTGAGCTGGTCGCCGACCCTGCCGGGCCGAACATGATCCCCTTGAGCCAGCGGGATTGGCATCCCTCAAGGCGCACGGGCGTTCGGTGCGTACCCCACAAAATCAAAACGGCGGTGCGGGTAAGCCCCACGGTTCTCCGCTACCGCCCTGCCGCGTAACCGCGCGGCAACCCCTTTCGCAAATGCGGAAAGCTTCGAGCTTTCCGCATTTTTTTGTTCTCGTCTGAGAGTTTGGGATGAAGGTACCCGACCCCTTAAGTAATTATGCGACACGGGCCAGAGTTTATGGTTAAGCACTTTCTTTTCTTGACTTTAGTCGGCTTATTGCTATACTAATAATGTCATTAAAAAGGGTCGCGCTTCGCGGCTCTTTTGTTTATATCTCCTTTTGTATTTCGATGCTCGCTCGCATAATATATATTATTCCCTTTATTTTTGAGCTATTGACTTTGACTGCCTACTTGTTACAATATCTTTATAAATGGGCTTCGGCCTCCGAGAAACCCCTTCGCAAGAAGGGGTTTCGTTTTATACAAGCTTTCTTATTGACTCTCTAATTTTAGAGAAATCATCTTCGGGCATCTGGCCTAATTTCCTTAATAACCTCTTGCTACTGATAATTCTTAGCTGAGATAAAATGACCGAATATTTTTCTCCTTTAAATTCGAATGGGTAGTAATATTTACTTTCCTTATTTTTGCTTGTTAACGGCAATGCCCATAAAATATACTTATTGAATTTTTTTAAAACCAAAATCGGTCTTTCGAACTTTTCATTTTTACCGTCTTCTTCGTATCCAATATTCAAACCCAGACTAGCCCACCAAATCTCTCGTTCATAAAAATATACACCGCTTTCTCTATTGTGTATTTTCTCTTTCTCGCTATGCCATTTGAAAAAGTCTTTCAACATATTTGAAACAATGATAGCATGGCCAACTAATCCAGTACAAATTTTAAAAAATATATTGCCATATATTCACTATGTGTGAAGCGGATATTTCGTATGTAGATATTTTGTTTTGACTTTATTCTGAGCACGGCCTACACTTAAATTACTTTTGGGGGAACCCACCGATCCAGAGCTTCGGCTCTGGTGATAATTTTAGGAAAAGCTCGAGCAATGTCTCGAGTTTTTCTTTCACTCTCCTTGTTTAAAAAGAAATTTCTGATCTACGCCCTCTACTCGCTTCTTGTGTTCATTCCACCTGTTGAAATCTTTTTCCATTTGATTAGTATTCGGATTCTTTTATAGTACCCCCAAACCTGCAATCAGTATAAGGATTTTTTGAGGTTTTAGCGGTGGTGGATTTGGGGTGGTTGGGTTGGGGCTTAATATTTTTTTAATTTTCTTTATTAATCCTTTTGCAATAATGATTGTCTGATCAAAGTTTGCGGTAAAAGAATAATATTGATCTTCGTATTTTGGTACTCCGTATTTGCCAGACTCAATAGCTCTCTGCAAATTTTTAAGTGCTTCTTCCACTATTTTATCCGGCGTAGTACTGAAAACATTATTAAAATAATCTACGAGCTTGTGATTTGATATGGACGCAACCAAGCGAAGCTTACTTTTAGCATCAGTCTCTATAGGACTACAGCCTCTTTTAATTAAAATGCCTTTAAGATAATTTTCGATAGCATAGCCGAAAAACATCAGTACATATCGATGTAAATCCCCATCTCGGTGATTGAATCTCCTTTTCTTCTTTAGAAGATCCCCCGATGCCAATTCTAAGTGTTCTTGTTCTAATCGCCAATAGTATGAGCGATATTTTCTTAGGAAAAACTTACCTATTTCTTCATTTCTAAAACCAGCGAGAGCCCACACCGCAGGATCTTCTGCTCTTTTTTGGTAAATAGATTTTTTTATGTCTTTTATATTCACTTCATTTATTAATCAATTTTTCAGAAATATACCAGCCAACTATTATCGCAAAGATGATTTCCATAATTTTATTTTTTCCCGTTCACATAATTAAATACTATCTTTAATTATTATTTGGATTATACTCGGGACAAACAACTTGATGATAAGCTATTATTCCGGAAATATCTTCCCTTTCGAGAATGTCTTTGTCCATTTTCACTTCATTGCCCCATGCATTACCCTGCCATCCCATCAAAAAATATTTTCCAAACCTATAATTGTTTATATGCCAAGTGTATCCATCAAGTGCCCGCACACATTCGCCAGAATGGAATTTGCTTCTTAAATAAAAATTTCCGACAGACCATAGAACTGTAGCGATTAATATTGCAAAAATCAGTTTCCTATTTTTCCCAAAATAATTCTTCATATTTTACTTCTAAAGTTATTTCTAATAGTAATACCCATAAGGGATAAGAACTTCTATTTTAGAGTATTACAATTCCGATAAAACATAGTTTTTATTTTTTCAATATTTATAATTCAATTTTATACATATCGCTTAACCTCGCCACCTCCCCATCTTTGTCTGTAATAGACACTTCATCTTTTGTAATCTCAAACCTATAAGTATTATCTTGGGCAACGATTTTTCCCTCATTAGCTTCTACTATAGGATATTCTTTAAGATTAAGATTGATTAAAACTCCGCCTGCAACAACAATCTCTTTTGCAAAAAACCTTGCTTTTTCTCTCTCCCCAATATTTAAAGCATCAATAAAAAATATTGTATTCCAATCTTTTGGCTCCTCATAATTTACTGGCTCTAAATAACCTCTTGCACTCATACTATCCGTTGACCATGCAATCTCTTTAGTAACGATCAATTTTTTTGGTAAAAATAAAAGATAGGCATTTAATATAACTGACAATACTAATGTCATGATAATTATATTTTTATTTGATAGATGCATATAATCTCTATTTAAGAGTTAATATTTCCAAAAGCTTAGCGGTAAGTCTTCTCTTGTACTTATTGTACGCCCTTATATATGGTTTGCAAGCGGTTATCTATTTCATATAAATTCCATTACATGATACTTAAAGAGCGTTACTACAATTGCACTCTTTAGATGCTTTTTGAGACACTCGGGTCTATCCGATACTAAATTGTCTCTGCGGAGAGGGAGGGATTCGAACCCTCGATGCGGTTTAACCCGCATAGCGGTTTAGCAAACCGCCGCACTAGGCCTCTATGCGACCTCTCCAAATTAACCTACAACCAATAACCAATAACTGATGACATAGGCTCAAAACACCTCCGTATTGTAAGAGAAAAGGTTGAATTTGGCAACCAAACGACACCAAATGACTAGCAGATTCCGGCTCGGAGGCCGGAATGACAATGCGAGGGACACTGGATTCCCGTCCCCGATCAAGTCGAGGACAGGCCCTCACTCGCGGGAATTACAATGCGGGGAATGGCTCTGGATCCCGTTTTTCAACGGGATGACACGCTTTTACGCGATGCCAGTCTTATTATCAGCAATCCCTTTCGGAAGCCTTATTATTTACTTCCTCATACCGCCGAATAGCACCCATAAATAGTTCTCCGAACTTGGCGAGTTTTTGGTCGCCTACTCCGTTTATTTCCAAGAACTCGGCTGGAGTCTGCGGGAGATGTGCTACCATCTCTTTCAGTGTTTTGTCTCCGAAGATAATGTATGGCGGTACGCTCAATCGTTGTGCTTCTTGTGTTCTTATAGCCCTTAACTCTTCAAATAGAGCGCTACCGCGAGCACTCCCCGAAACGGATGCACTCGCAACTTTCTGCTTTACCGCCCTAAGTGGCATCGCGTGTATTTCGAGCGGAGCTTGCTTGACGCATCCATCACAATTCCCGCAATTTTTTTTATCATATCCTTCGTCGAAGTAACGCAATAAAAACCGGCGTCGGCATCCAAAAAGAGTCCCGTATGTCAGGACGCTCTCGAGCTTTTGTTCTGCTTTTTCCCGCTCTATCTTATCTGTGACGGCGCGAATAAAATAGTCATGTTTGAATTTGTCGGCATACGAAAAAAGGAGTACGCACCGGGCAGGCAGTCCGTCGCGCCCGGCCCGTCCGGTTTCCTGATAATATCCCTCTATCGATTTCGGCAAACCGTGATGAATGACCAGTCGCACATCGGGCTTATCGATCCCCATGCCGAATGCAATAGTAGCGACCATGATGTCAATCTCGTCACGGATAAATTTTTCCTGATTTTCTTTTCTTGTTTTTTGATTTAACCCCGCATGATACGCCGCAGCCTTGAATCCATACTTCTTCAATTCGGTGACCAACTTTTCCGTATCATTGCGCGAAAAACAATAGATGATACTACTTTCGTCTTTATAGCTACTCAGTAATGATATGACCGTCTTAATCGAATCCTTTTTGGGCAATACCTCGTAACTTAAATTAGGCCGGTTAAAACTGGAAATAAAAACTTTTGCATCTTCTATATTGAGCTGCTTAACGATATCTTCGCGCACTTTTTCGGTTGCGGTGGCGGTAAGTGCGATGATCGGAACCGTCGGGAATTTGCTCCGTAACGATCTTAAGTTTCTATAATCCGGCCTAAAGTCATGCCCCCATTCGGAGATGCAATGCGCCTCGTCGACGGCAATCAACCCTATGTTCAGTGCATGCAAAAAACTCTCAAATCCCGGCACGGCAAATCGTTCCGGAGCTATGTAGAGGATCTTTATCGCCCCTTCTCTTACTTGCTCCATGACATCCGTAATCTCACTTTGAGAAAGCGTGCTGTTGATCAGGCCCGCCGCAATGCCGTTTGCGCACAGCGCATCCACTTGATCTTTCATCAACGAAATAAGAGGCGAAATAACGATCACCGCACCTTCCAAGATAAGCGCCGGGAGCTGGAAGCACAGGGATTTTCCTCCTCCCGTCGGCATCAATACGACGCAGTCTTTCCCGGTCAATACCCTCTTGATGATCTCTTCCTGCAGCGGCCTGAATTCCTCATATCCAAAATGTTTTTTAAGGAGGGTTTTCATGGCTTATCGCAAACTTTCGATCTTGTTTTTTAACTTAGCCCATCGTTCCTCTCTGCTCCCTTGGGTTTCTTTGGGAGACGACTCAAACTCCTCAGCTTCTCTCATGATTCCTTCCAGTTTCGGATCGATCCTCAATGTCCTTACCGCCATGCCTCTTCCTATTTCGTAACATGCATCTCCGATAGCTATTTCTCCTTTTTCTACTTTCTCTACCAGCTCCTTATAGCGTTTTATAAAATCAATCTTATTACCTGCCATATACTTTTTATTTTTATATTATGCACCTATTTAACATAATTGCGTAGAATACTGGATTCCCGTTTTCACGGGAATGACAATATGGGGGACAACTCATGACCTATAACCGATAACCGATAACGGAATACTGGATTCCTGCTGGAGTTTATCCCGGCAAAAGCCGGGACCCGCGTCAGAAATGACCCCGTAAAGTCCGCCCATGGCGGACCACGGGGCGAGCAATTTGCGTTAAATCTTCTTCAATTCCTTGTACGCTGCTTTTTTGTCTTTGGCTTCGAAGATATACGAACCGGAAACGATGATGTCGGCGCCCGCGTCTTTGATCGCCGGTGCGGTGGTCGCGTTCACTCCCCCGTCTATTTCTACGATACTATCGGGGTGGAGCGCTTTCAGAAACACGATCTTTTCGAGCACCTTCCTATCGAACCTTTGTCCCGAATAGCCCGGCTTCACTGCGAGTAGCTGCACAAATGGAAAATGCTCCAAATATTTTTCCGCTTTTTTGAGCGGCGTTGCCGGAACCAGTGCAATACCCACCTTTCCCTTTCCAAACCCTTTTAAAAACAGAATGTCCTGCGGGGTGATTGCCTCGACATGCACGATGACGCGCTTTGCGCCCGCCTCGAACCACCGCATGACCCACGGCTTCGGGTCTACTACCATAAGGTGTATTTCAAAATTGATGTCGGTTATCTTTTTTTCTTTCAGCCACGCCGCCAGCTTTTCGGGGTTGTTCCAGCTTTTTGGACTGCTATCGTGCGCTCCGCGGGTATTAGTAGTGGATCCCGGCTTTCGCCGGGATGACAGAGAGGAGGGCGGGGATGACACAAACTCACTAAACTTGCCGTCACTCACATCTATTTGCAGCCACCTCCGCCCACTGGCGGATTTGGGCAAAAAAGTTTGCGCTTCTTCTATGCGCTTTTTTACACAGGCGAATGCGGTGCAGTTAATTGTTGGAATGACTTTCATATTAGCGTAGCGTGTAGTATGTAGTATGTAGCATGGGGATGCTGTATTCCCGTTTTCACGGGAATGACAATGCAAAAGTGCGGGAATGACAACCTAATCAGAATGTCAGTAATTTTTCAAACCTCTCCTTGTCTTTGAATGGGCCGATGATGGCAAGGTTTAGGCCTTCGTTTTTTATAATATCCTGTGCGACGGCCTGTATTTGTTCCGCTGTTACTTCCTGCGTTTTTTTGATCAACTCCTCGGGGCTCATCATTTTTTTCTCCAATGCCTCCTGCGAACCATAAAACCCTGCCCATTGGTTTGATGTTTCCAGCCCCAGCACTAGCCCGCCGATCAAGTGTTCCTTGGCGCGCGTCAGTTCTTCGGGCGCGACCGGTTCCGCGGCCATGCGCTTCAACTCACTCACGATCGCCGCGAGTACATCGTCGATCTTTTTATGATCGATGCCCGCGGATATATCCATATAGCCGTGATCGGTCGAAAGGTCTGCGCCTGCGCCGATGTAATAGGCGGCGCCCATTTCTTCGCGCACCTTCTGGAACAGGCGCGAACTCATGCCGCCGCCGAGAATATCGGCAAGCAGTTCAAGCGCGTATTTCCGTTCGTCGAACAGGTCAAACGCGCGCACACCCATGACCAAATGTGTTTGGTCGGTTTTCTTGTTCGCTAACGCGATTTGCGGCGTGCTTTGCGATTCGCTCGTTTTTACCTTCGCCCCTTTTGTTCCCGTTGTAATGTTTGCGAAATATTTTTTTACGCCGTCGAGCGCTTCCTGTTCGTCGAACGCTCCTGCAATGACCACGATAGTCGCTTCAGCAACATAATGCTTTTTATGATATTCAACGAAGTCTTCCCGCGTTATCTTACTTACCACATCCTTGTGGCCCGCTATAGGCCACCCGGCCGGCTGATCGCCATACATCAGCGCCATGAACACATCCTGCACCTTGCGCATAGGCAGGTCTTCGTACATATTGATCTCTTCGATAATTACGCCCCGCTCCTTGTCGATCTCCGCCGTATCAAATTTTTGATTCAAATAAATATCGGACACCACATCCAATATCTGCCCAAAGTGTTTGGGGCGCGCCTTGGCGTAATAACCCGTGTATTCCTGACTTGTAAATGCGTTGTACGACGCGCCGATGCCGTCGAGTTCGCTTGCTATGGCAAACGCCGTCGGTCGCTTTTCCGTGCCCTTAAAGCACATGTGCTCTAAGAAATGCGATATGCCGCTAATATCCTTTGTTTCATATTTCGAGCCCGTTTCCACCAGTACCAGCACCGTGGTCGCCAAGCTTGCCTCCCGCGGCACCAATACTAATCGCAATCCGTTGTCCAGTGTCAATTTTTTCATATCTCCTCCATTATACACACTCCGAGACCCAAGGGGAATAAAAAAACAGGGTGCGCTACCGCGCACCCTGCATTGCTTCCATTGCCTCCATTCCTATCCGCTTTTCCCTCTGGAAATAGAGGCACAGCCGCCTCATCGCTATCAACTCGATCTGTCGGATACGTTCCCGTGTCACTCCATAAACCTCGCCGAGTTCTTCGAGCGTTTTTTCTTCGCCGTCGAACCCGAACCGCTGACGCATGATGTGTCGCTGTTGTTCCGTAAGGATTGCAAGCGCAGGCTCCACCAGTTTCCGGTTTATTTCTTCGGTGCCGAGGATATCTTCGGGGTTTGGCTTGCTACTGGCGACAAAGTCTATCATCGTCGTTCCATCTTCCCCTACCTCGGTATCGAGCGAATACATTTTTGTCTGCGCATATGCCCTTTCCATGCGGCGGACAGAGGCGCGAAGCCTCTTTATCGCTATGTCGGTGAAGAACGCGGTCTTTCGAGCTTCAGCGTATATCGAAGAGTTCTTGAAGATCAGTTGAGTGATCTCTTCAATCATCTCCTCGGTATCCGGCTTGCGGCCCAGCTTTTCTATGAGCGAAGCGGTTGCTTTCATGCGCCACGACAACAGTTCTTCGACATGCGCCGGCAAACGAATGGGCCTCGTCTTGTTCTTCAGCGCAATTTTGATCGCCTGGTGAATCCACCATGTCGCATAGGTAGCGAACTTGCAGTCGAAGCTCGTGCTGAATTTTTCAGCAGCACGCATGAGCCCCGCATTTCCCTCTTGTATGAGGTCTTCCAATGGAAGCCCCCGATACAGGTACCGTTTGGCGATCATGATCACGAGCCGCAAGTTGCGTTCGACTAGTTGTTTTTTACTCGCCGCACACCCTGCCTCCTTTTTTAAGGCAAGCGCGAATTCTTCCGGTGGGGTTAGCAACGGATAGTTCCTGAGCTCATGCAAGTAATACTGCAACGGGTCTTGGGTCGAAGCAGACACCTTGGCTACTTCCAGCTCTTCGCCGTCTTCTTCGCTCAATTCTTCGAACCCGTCCGGGTCTTCGCCCATATCATCCAGTTCTATCGCCGCGAGATCCTCTCCAGTCGGCTCTTCTTTGGGTGTTGATGCGACCGGCGCGACTATCGCACATACAGAAACTGCTTTCTTTCCGTTCCGTAGCTCTGCTTGCCTCGTTGTTTTTTCTCCATTTCTCGGCTTTACCAGTCCTTTCGGCAATGCCGGTCGGCCTTCATCCGGAAATAGCTTGATCCAGCTATCTTCCTCCAATACGAGCATGCTCATTCGTTTCCTCCTTGCGCCATGGCAGATCTATAGTTAAAAACCTTTTATATCCAGTTCGTAAATTACTGTCCCCATGTAAACACTTTCTTTTTGTTTTGTCAAACTTTCTTGCTCTGCGCCACGATTTCTTGCGTTCTTTGCAAAATACGGCTACTATATAACACATATCCGAACGGGGTGTAGTACAACGGTAGTATATGCGCTTCGGGTGTGTAAGATCCGGGTTCAATTCCCGGCACCCCGACCAGTAGTAACAAAAGTCGCCTTTCCAGGCGATTTTTGTTGTACAAAAAAAAGCGGGGTCGTTATTCCCGCTTCTGTGGTATGCCGCTTATAAAGTGCGTTTATCTTTTTTTTCTTTTCAGGATAACGCCACCAGTACCATTTTCATCCGCTATCGCCGCACACACCTCCCAGCCTTCCTCTCCGAGCTCGTTAAGTATTATTTCTGCCCCACTCCTATCATACCCTGTTTCAATCCAAATCACGCGATATTCCCACTTCTCCATTGCGCATCTCCTTTTTTCAAAATTTTATCCTAAATAGTCCTATTTTTATATAGCACTATTTTATGCAATCTGTCAATCTTCACACATGAAACTGTTTTTTCATGCTCTGCTCAACACCTTCTTCGAATTCGTCCTTAGTTTCTTTTGCCTTTTTTACCATGGCGGCAAGCTCTTCTTCTTCCATTTCGTTTAGCTGTTCAACGCGACGCTTCAATAGCACCTGTTCGTTTTTGAACGGATCCTCGATAACCTCTTCGAGCAATACCGCAAGTATCTTTCCCACTTTCGGACCCGGCTTGATGGCAAGCAACTCCATGATCTCTTCTCCGTTGATCTTGAGCATCTTCGGGGAAATAGGGTCGCGTTTTACCTTTTCTATCATAAACAGCAAGTGACGCAGTTTGTACGGCACCGCCTTGGGCACGCCGGAACCGATGCGGTCCGCCTCGCGCACTTTGATCAGGTCATCGATCGACTCGGGACCGACCCGCGCCAAAAACCGTCGCACGCCTGCTGCGCTTACTTCGCCCACATTGTAATAAAACATGTGGTAACGAATAAGGTGGATGATGGATTCGGCAATATGCTTCGGCACATGCAAACGATCCAGCATGCGCGCCGCAATGCGCGCGCCAGCCATTTCATGGTTATAAAATGTCGATGTTTTTCCGTTGCCCGCTTTTGTGCGCGGCTTTCCCACATCGTGCAACAGCGCGGCAAGTCGTATCTCCAACGCATAGTCCTTTTTTACCGCGTATTCGAGCGATTTAAGATTGTGTTCCCACACGGAATAGATATGGTGCTCGTTCTGCCCCACGCCGATGCCGTCGCGCAGTTCCGGCATAACAAAACGCAACAACCCCGTGCGTTCCAACTCCTCCACTCCCTCCACTGCCTTTGCGGTTATAATGATCTTGATAAATTCGTCACGAATACGCTCCTTGGCGATCATTTCCAACAAGCCTGCATTTTTCTGCAATGCCTGCTCGGTATATTCCTCAATCGTAAAACCAAACTCCGCAGCAAAGCGCACGGCGCGCATCAGACGAAGCGCATCTTCCTCAAAACGCTTGTTCGGATCGCCGACCGTCCGTAACACCTTGGCGTCCAAATCTTCACGGCCACCATACGGATCAATGACTTCATTTGCATCTATATCATACGCCATGGCATTCACGGTAAAATCGCGGCGAGAGAGGTCGTCTTCCACCTTGTCTGCAAACTTCACTTCGTCCGGGTGCCGCTTGTCGGAATATTTTCCTTCGATACGAAATGTCGTTACCTCGACGATCTTAAGCTTCGGATCTTCGCTTTCCGTTTTTACCGCGACCGTTCCAAAATTGTTTTCATATACATGCTCCGGAAACAATTCCTGTATTTGTTCCGGGCGGGCGCTTGTGGTTATATCCCAATCCTTCGGCTCGATGCCCGCGATCATATCGCGTACGCACCCGCCGACCAAATATGCCTCATGCCCTGCCAATTTCAAGACCGCGCAAATGGCGCGCGCTTCTTTGGGTATTTCGAACTGTTTTGTTTCCTTTTTCCGCATGAATTTGCATTGTCATCCCGAGCCCTTTGCATTGTCATCCCGATCCGCCAGCCGGCGGAGAGGGATCTGATGTTATACGGCAGATTCCTCGACTCCACGGAGTACCGCTCCACTCGGAATGACAACATAGAGCTTGTATTTCCTTGACGAATCTTGTCTTTTGTTGATTTCCATTATACACTATACGAACGGAAAACTTAAAACAATGCACCCGTAGCTCAATTGGATAGAGTAGCTGCCTTCGAAGCAGTCGGTTGGGGGTTCGAATCCCTCCGGGTGCACAAAAAATACAATTATTTTTTGTGTACCCGAGTGGGCAAACTGCTTTGCCCACGCGAGGGACTCGAACGACGGATCCGCCAGTTGGCGGAGCACCATCAGATGGCACACGCGAGTCGGTGCCCAGACCCATTACGCGCGACGACGCATAATGGAGTCGCGGGCGAGTCCCTCCGGGTGCACATCCTTTGACTAATAACCAATAACACATGACTAATAACAAAGGTTGCAAACAGACACTGATTATTATAAAGTATCTGTTATAGGTCATATGTTATTTGTTGTAAGTTACCTATACGCCCCTGTAGCTCAGCCTGGTAGAGCACCTGCCTTTTAAGCAGTGTGTCGATGGTTCAAATCCATCCGGGGGCACATCCTTTGACTAATAACCAATAACGAGTAACTTATAACAAAGTTGCAAATACATTCTGGTTGTTATAATGTATGCGTTAAAGGTTAAAGGTTAAAGGTTATAAGTTATCAGTTAATTGCGCACCTCTAGCTCAATTGGTAGAGCAGGGGCCTCTTAAGCCCAAGGTTCTGGGTTCGATTCCCAGGGGGTGCACAAAAAACAAAAACCACCGCAGATGCGGTGGTTTTTGTACTGTGTGTTTTTATGCGATTGGCAGAGAAACATAGAATGTTATCTTATCTCCTTTCGAATCAAACCATATTCTACCGCCTAAAATTTTCGCATATCCTCTTGCGATATAGAGACCCAATCCGGCACCAGCGATTGCCGTGGTATCAATATTTTTTCCTCTAAAAAACTTGGTAAAGACGGCGGGCTGATCTTCGCCCAAGATACCAAAGCCAATATTACTCACCTGTATCAACAACTCCTTATTATCAATAATTGCATTGATATCAACCGTACTTTTTTCCTTGCAGTAAATAATCGCGTTTTCAATGAGCGCCTGCAGTATCTTTTTTAATAATGCAGGGCTTGTAGTAATTCTCATGGACTCAGGAATACTATGGATCTCAAGAGCTACATCTTTATCCTTCGCCTTAATAGCCATGTCCTTAATGATACCACTCAGTATATCACCAAGTCCGACATCGTCTTTTTCAACAGCCACTTGTTTTTGATCTATCCGTGAAACTTCGATAAGCTCTTCGCTTAACTTATTTACGCTCTGGATCGCTTGATATGCTTTACCCACCTGCCCCTTAATGTCTTGCACGTTTTCTTTATCTAACGCAGATTCCAACATCCACAACGCTTTGGCAACCGGAGTGCGGATTTGATGCGAAGCATAGGCGAAATCGGAATGAAGGCGATGTGCCTCCCTCTCCTGTGAAGCATCCCGGAATATGATGATCGCTCCGGACACCACACCATCATGTTCAATAATCGGTGCGGCACTGTCGCTGATCGGTATTTCACTGCCATCCTTTTTTATCAAAATAGTATCACCTTCCATTGAAAAAGGTTTACTATGCAGCATTGCCTCTTCAATAAACATAATATTTTCTTCCCGATCGCGTTCACGAATAAATTTTACAACATCGCGGAATGGCTTACCCAAGGCCTCTCCCTGAGACCATCCAGAAATTGCCGTTGCGGTCTTATTCCATAATACAATATTCCATGCCCGATCGATTGCCACAACACCGTCGCCAATACTCTCCATAAGTGCTTTGCTTTTATTCAACTCCTTCCGTAACTCTTCGGATATACTACTGATCTGCGCAGCATCTTTGATCAATGTTTCGGTCATCACATTGAACTCGTTTCCCAGCGTACCTATTTCATCGTTCGACAACCCGACAACGCGCTTCGTAAGATCTCCTTTCGCAATGGCGGCTGCCGTATTCGTCATTGCGACGACAGGGCGCACAAATATTTTTATAAAAAGAAATGAAACAAGCCCAATCATTAGTATAATGAGCAACACCATAAATGCAGTTGTTCTCAATGCAATGCTCGTTGCGGGACCAAAAACGACCCTGGTTGGCGCTTTGGCAATTAAAAGCCACCCATTGCCCTTATACGACAAGAAACCCAATGAGGGGGCATGTGTTATTAAATATGGCTCGGTATCTCCTGCATGCTCTCCGATGGTCGTAAATGAATTTTGTTTCCCCCTATATCTCTGCCTATCATTTTCAACGGTTTGATCGCGAGTAAATAAATTCGCAGGATCATCCCGATTGGTAGCGATGAGCACGCTTTGGGCGTCATACAGATCAAGCTCAGCCGATATACTAACGGTATGCAACGCCTCGGAAATGACCGGCCATGACATATTCCCTATAATAACGCCTTCTACAATCCTTTTACCTGATTCTTGCTTAATCGGAGCGGCGAAAATAACCGTCGGCTTCCCAGCATCTTCAGATGTGACCATGCCGGAATAATATGTCCCTCCTTCAAGCGCCTTTTCATACGCGATATTACTAACGGGCTCTTGCTTGATCGATTTACCGACCTCATCGGCACGTGTCGAAAGAATTATTGTACCGTTTCTATCCACCACAAAAAGAATATCCCATGGCCCGGTCAAAAAGGTAAGCTCTCGCATGCGCCGATTGATTTCTGGTTGAATATTTTTTTCGCCACCTAAGAAACGCTCGAGATCCTCCTCTTCTCCCATAGTCTGCAAGGTCAGCAGATAATTATTGAATATACGGTCTATCTTGTCGATCGTCTCAACGGCGGATATGGTTTGCTGAGCGCTGATATTTTTTTTCAGAATCGAGCGAGTTGAAGTAAAGATTAAAAACGAAGTGACCATAATCATTACGGTAGCACCCCCGCCAAAGATAAGCGCAACTTTTGTTGTTAATTTCATAAAATAGCAACGCAATCTACTGATTGGATCGGAATAGATCGCGAATAAATCGTGGTTCAACCATGGCATCGGTATCGACCGTCTTCGATGATTTGCCTGACAGTTTGATGAAATTGTCGACCGCCCGCATATTTCCATACAGCGACTGAGACCCGGGCGCAAACGTAAATGCGGTTCGATTATCGGTCGCATCAAGCACGGAAATGCCCTTGAGTTGCGCCAGGATGTCTTCCGGAGAAGACCCAAGCTCTTTCGCGACAATATCATTTGCCTCCATGGGATTCGCTTTCCAAAAATCAATGGCACGAAAATAGGCCCTAACAATGGCCTGCACCTTATCGGGATATTGATCGATAAAATCGGCCCTCATTGTAAGCACGTCTACCACCACTCCTAACGCATCCGCAGAAGAAAACAATAACGTTCCTCCGCTCTTTTTGATCGCCTTCGTCATGTACGGTTCATACGTGACCGAGGAATCGACATCACCGGCAACGACTGCATCCGCCGCTTGCTCAGCGGTCAGATTGACCGGTATGATATCTTCGAATTTCATATCATACCGGTCCAAGGCATACCGAAGGAAGAATTCCTCAATAGTCCCGCGCTCAACACCCACCTTTTTCCCCTTCAAATTCCGTATCGAGGAGATACCGGGCCTGGCGATGATCCCGTCGGCCCCATTGCTCTGATCAATCGCAATGACCGCCATGTTATCAATCCCTTCATATGCATCGGTAACGCAATCGAATGTAGGATTGAATTTCCCTTGAATCTCGCCAGATCGATAGCCCCGCAAGAGCTCCGTCAATCCCGGATAGCGTCGCACCTCCACATCGAGCCCCTCATCTCTGAAATACCCCTTCTTATCTGCAATGATCAGCCCGAGGTATCCCGGCCAATCAACACGTCCAATAACAATCTTCTCTTGAGTAGTAGTAGTAGTAGTAGTAGTAGATTTCCAATACCCATACCCATACCAGGCAATAACAAGGGCAATGATTGCTATTACAATAAAATATAATGATTTTTTATTCATTTTGATTTTATATAAATTTCCACAGACTTCTGTCTAAGGATTTAAATGAGGATTTTTAAAAGTGAGGTTTCGATGCGACTCATATATCGCCATTGCAGTAAGTATACCACTACGAATCAATAACTAAAAATAGTTCTCCATACCTATACCCAATTATCTACTCTATTTAGATATATGCTATGTGGTAAGGCAGAGTGCCTAATCAATGCGAAATTAAGCATTTGCAAGGGCTCTTTGTAGGCCGGGGCTTGATTGATAAAATTCCCAGAAGCGTGCAAGGTATGCTTTTAGGCGGTTCGATGTTTTACCGTCTATGCGCACCAAAAAGAAAAGTACCGCTTATAAGCGGTACTTTTCTTTTTGGAATTTTAAATTTAAAATTTTTAATTTCAAATTATTTCTTCGCCTTTTTGTATTCCCCGAGGGTTTCCATTTCAAAGAAGCTTTCCCGCTTTGTGTAATCTTCCGTACGCTTTACGATCTTTACCATCATGGCGACCGCCTTTGCCGGGTGCTTTCCTGCCGCTGTTTCGTCGGACAACATGACCGCATCCCCTCCCTCAAACACGGCATTAGCCACATCGCTCACTTCGGCGCGCGACGGATGCTCGTGGTCTACCATCGACATCATCATCTGCGTCGCGACAATCGCCGGCTTGTTGTGCCAGTGCGCATGCCGTATGAGGTTCTTTTGAATGATCGGCAGGTCTTCCATAGGGATCTCTATGCCAAGATCTCCGCGGGCGATCATAATACCGTCCGATTCTTCTATGATCGCGTCTATGTTGTCGAGCGCCAATGCGCGTTCGATCTTGGCTATGATCTTGATCTTTTTATCCGGAAATACGCTTCGCAGTTTTATAATATCATCCGCAGATTGCACGAACGACAATGCGATATAATCAGCTCCCTGCACCACGCCGAACTTCGCGTCCTCGATGTCCTTTTCGGTCACGCCTCCGCATGTCAAATTCGTGCGCGGCACATTGATTGCCTTGCGCGAAAACAATGTACCCTCGGTTACCACCTTTGCATAGATCTGCGATCCCTGCACATCCGTAATAACCAGCTCCATATCTCCGTTCGCCAAATAGAACGGTTCACCGACCTTCACATCGACATGCAAATACGGATCGCCGATCGGTATCACTCCTCCCGGTTCATACTCCTTTTGCTCATATGAAAAAACATATGTTTTGCCCTCTTCGAGTTCTACACCTTCCGTCGGCAGCTTTCCTACACGGATCCGCGGGCCTTGCAGGTCCTGCAGAATCTCGACGGATGTCCCCAACTCCTTGTTTATGCGTTCGATGTTCGCCTTTCTTAGCTGATATTCTTCAACTGTGCAATGCGAGAAGTTCATACGCGCTATGTTCAACCCGGCCTCGGTCATGGCCTTCAATTCTTCGTATGACTCGGATTTTGGTCCGATGGTCGCTATTATTTTTGTTTTCATGGTCTTGTTTTTGATTAGCGTAAGTTTACCAGTATATTCCTTTTGTCTTTTTTTGCAATAGTGCAAAAAAATGCCCGGCGCTTGCGCGTCGGGCGGTTTTTTATTGATCACACTTCCGTATGGCTTTGCATGATCTTCGGATACATCTCAAATAGCGTAAACAGGACCGCCAGGACCACCGGCCCCACGAAGAATCCAATGATCCCGAAGAACTGCAACCCGCCCAATGCGGAAAACAAAATAATCAAAGGATGTATTTTTATGCCCCTGCCTATGAGCATGGGGCGCAACAGATTGTCTACCGTTCCCACGATTCCCACTCCCCACACAGCGAGTATCGTTGCCGCAGACATGTGCCCGATCAATGCCAGATACGCAACTGCCGGCACGATGACCAAGCCGGTGCCGATTGCGGGAACCATCGCGGCAAATGCGGCAATACTGGCCCACAATACCGGATTGGGCATACCCACAAGCGCAAACCCGAGACCCGTCAAAACACCTTGCAGTAGCGCAACCAGAATAGTTCCTTTTGTTACCGATGCTATGGCCGCCTCCACCCTATCGAGCAATTCGGCACTGTGTGCATCCTGCAGTGGGCTTAACGCCAATATCATTTTTCTAAAGGTCTCCTCGTCTCTAAAAAGAAAGAATAATGTGAACAGCACCAGTACGAAATCAACCATGGTCGTTGCGACGCTTGAAAATATCACTCCCAAATTGGTAACCGCCCATTGCAACCCCTTGCCGAGATATTGCCCGATATCTTCAGAGAGCGCGGGGGCAAGTTGCGGCGCATACCGTTGCAAGGCAGTGCCTGTTTTTGCCACAATGCCGTTTCCCATGTCTTCATTGGCAATCAGCAGGTAGAGATCTTTTGCTTCCTCAAATATTTGGAACCCGAAAAAACCCAACGGAATCAACACCACCATCATGACGATCAATGTCGTAATCAACGCACTTGTATTCCGGTGTCCGCCGAACAGATGTCGTACTCGCAAATGCATTGGTTTGAATATGATCGCAAACATAATGGAAACGAAGAACATGCCGGCATAGGGGCTCAACAAAACAAGCCCGGCAACCGTCATCACGCCCAACAAGATAAAAAAGAAATTGTGCTGTATTTTTTCTTTGGTCACATTTTTAGCGTTAGGAGTATGGAGGTATGAGTTCCGATAGAATGCTTTATTATAACCCTCTTTCCCTATTATTCATACCTCCAACCTCAAGCCTCACGCTCTCATGGTTTTTTAAGAAAGACCTGTGTCAGGATAATATAATCATTCACGACCGCAGCCCCAATAGCACCCTCTTCAAAATCCGCGGTCAGTATGTTTCGCTTATGCCCCTCCGAAGCCATCCAATCGGCCGTTGATTCACTTGCGATCTCTTGCACGCTCCGCCATTCCCTATTTGCCCAGTCCAGCTGCTCCTGCCCCCGCATGAGGGCGATTCGCTCATCGAGCATCGCCTTAATGCGTATACGGGCCTCCTCGATCGTTTCTCCCTGCTGCCCCTCTGTTTCTTTTGTCGTAGCACAAGGAGGCACCGCTTCCTCCGCCCGATAGATCATATTTTTTGTCATCGGCAATATGATAATGTTTTCTCCTGCAAGCCGATAGCGCACGCCCGAGCGCTCCAACCGCTCTCCCGATTTGAATCCGAACACAAATCCCTCGTGCCGTATGAATGGGTAAAGACATGCCACATCGGGGTTTGTGATTACCTCGTTATCTCCCGCCTGATCGCTACTGTGCGCACGCGCCACCGTAGCAACTTGCTCGTTCCACCGGAGTATGCCAAGCCCCTGTTTTTGCCGCTCCAGATTAACCATGTCAAAGGTTGCCTGCTCTATGGCCGCCAGATCGTAGGCCGGCCGAGAATCGATCTGATATTCCGGCCGCTCCGCCACAAGGACGGCATCCTGCCCGATCAATGGAGTTGATGTCGCAACCTTTACGGTTAATGTCTCGCTTCCCGCTTCCATTCGATCCACTTCCGCCTGCCGCACCAACAGGTCGTTAATAACCTTTACTGTTTCTTCGTCCGCCACTCCCGTGACTGGCAGCCCACTCGCCTGCTGAAATCGACGCACGGCGTCACGCGTCAACGAAAAAAAGTTCCCCGTGGCAAACCCTTCTCCTAAATATCCCCGCCGGATAAGAAATTGCTGCAACTTTTGAACTTCTGCGCTCCCCTTTATCCCATATGCCAAATTAACCGATAATTGTGGCGTTACTGCTGTCATCGCTGATAATTGGCGTTGCAACTCGATGACCTGCGCCATCAACACCTGTATCTGCGCCGTTAACTCTCCTATCGATGCGGCTTTTGCCGCGCCGCCCGGAAACGCGACTCCGGCGAAGAATACGACTGCGAGCAGACCCCCGCATGCGGTTTTTTTACAATACATTTTCATATTAAGAATGTTTGTCATCCCGGTCCGTTCGACAAGCTCAGGGTAAAACTCCGGCCGTGATCTATGTTTTTCCATCTTTGATCCACTTAAATATTCACCCTCTGGATTCCGGCCTTCGCCGGAATGACAAAAATGTAAGAAAAATTATCTTGATATTATTCTTTCCATATAGTATACTCAATTTTACTAAGCGGTAGTAGTTCAGTGGTAGAACGCCTCCTTGCCAAGGAGGAGGTCGCCGGTTCGAGCCCGGTCTACCGCTCAGAGAAGAAAAATCGCCTCCGGCGATTTTTTGATTTTTATAGATTCCGGCTTCCGCCGGAATGACAACTTATGCGATTTTTTGACATATGGATTCCAACTGTCCGCCACCTGCCAACCGACAGGCAGATAGCGGACAGACTTAGGCCGGAATGAAGCCCTGCCCATGGCTTTTAAATAGGATTTGTGGTATTATAGGTTTCTGAATAGGGACTGAAACTAAACAGGTTTTTATTCGTTCTATATGTTAGATGGCGAAGAAAAATCCATAATCGACCGCGCCATTGGGGGTGATACCTTGGCTTTTGGCCTACTGTACGATAAATACCACGGTCAAATCTATCGTTTTGTCTATCTTAAGGTCAGCCATCGTGAGGAAGCCGAGGATATCACCCACCATGTTTTTTTAAACGCATGGCAACACATAGCAGGCTATAAACACAGAGGCTTCCCTTTTTCGAGCCTGCTCTACCAAATTGCCCGCAATAAGGTCATCGACCATTACCGGACCAAAAAATCCACCATCGATATTGAAGGCCTTCATGAAGCGGATATTCCCCGCCATGAGTCTTCCCTCGAAGATGCCGTGCATTTCCAATTCCAGGTCGCTACCGTAAAGGAGGCTCTAAAGCAGCTCAAGCAGGACTACCAAGACATCATCATTATGCGGTACATCGAAGAGCTCAGCCCTTCCGAAGTGGCCCGCATCCTCAAAAAACCTGAAACTACAGTTCGCGTGCTCCAGCACCGGGCCATCAAACAACTCAAGGCATTATTGAATAAAGACGCATAGCATTCATGAAAACTGACATTTTCAAAACTTTACGGGAGTTGAAACACATTCATCCCGATTCCGACTACGCAAAGCATTCCCGAATGCTCATTTTGGCTTCCCCTCAGCAATCACCGGCGCACGCCAATGCATTGCGCGTTAGTACATTTTTCCGCATTTCGAGCATTGTCGGTTTGGGACTTATCGGAATATTCATGATCCTTGGCGGCACCACCTACATCAACGAAACCTATTCCCCGCTTGCGCTTGAAGGCCTCAATCATCGCAGCTTGATTGCCGAGGCGGACGAGATCAATGCTTCCATAGAGGTCACCCTTGAAACCATCGATTATCTCGACACTTCCAATCAAACCACGCTGACCAAGATCGCAGAGATCAGCAAGTCGGAATCCCCTACTGCTCCTGCTGCAACTATGATGCTTGCAGCGCCCGCAGATACGGCATCCGCAACGACAACTACTGACATAGGCGCGTTCCTTATCAAAAGCGATTCGTCGGAAATATCAGCAGAACGACAAATCAATGACATACTCGATGAAGTATCCCGTTAATACCATGAAACACACACGAATCACATTATTTATTTCTTCTTTTGCCATCGCGATATTTGGCGGTCTTTTTATGTCTGCTCCGAGCGCACAAGCCACGGAAATCACCGCATCGCTTATCAATACCGCAATCGCAAAGGAAGAATCAGCAGAAACCCTTACCGCAGAACAGCGCAAGGCCATCCTTAAAGAGGTCATTTCCGCCTCTCAAAACGAGATCAAGACCCTTACCGACACGCTGAACGACCTCAAGCTCGACGATGCATGGTCTTTGGCGCGCGATCATTTTGTCGCCACACTTGCAACATCCAGCAAATATTATGCCGGCTTGGAAGCCAGACTCGCCAAGGAAGATATTTCTTTGGATGAGATCAAAGCCATTGCTACCGACCTGAAAGCGTGGAGAGAGACGACCTACACCCCCGCTCTGAAAGAGACCGGCAATTTGATCCTTATCATTCAAACCGAAACCGTACATGGCGTCGTGCAACTCCGCGCCATTAAGATCGGCAACGACATCAAAAAGTTGGACAAGCAGAAACTTGTGAATACCGACGCACTCAAAAAATATCTTACACAGGCAGAACATTCGTTAAAAAATGCGAAAATACTAACCGACAAGGCAAAGGGTATCTATTTTACCACCAGCGTCGCACCGCTCCAGCCGAAAAAAGAAGTCTCAGCCGAAGAGCTTAAGCCCATCGCACCGCAGGAGCAATCCCCTGCCGAAGAACTTGCCGAGATCGATTCACAAGATCAAGTAAGAGACCTCGCAAAGGAATCACTCAAAGAGATTAAAGCCGCGTACGAATTGTTCTTCAAGATGAACGATCGGATCAGGAAGTAAATCGGTAGCAGGTATAGAGTATACAGTATAAGGTATACGGTATAAAAAAAGGCCGCTTCATTGAGCGGCTTTTTCATACTGCCATGGGCTGGAATTCGATGCGCTCCGCATTTCCTTCGTTGTCCCTAAACACGATTTCTCCCCGCAACCGTTCGCCTGCAAGTATGCGCGGAAACCATATTCTATCCTCGGGCCACATCTCATGATATGGAATGTCCGTGATGGCAAACCGTTCCGGCATCATCTCTTCCGTCTCCTGCGGTTCGCCGCCCCATTCTCGCACTATGAACACATGCGCACGCTGGTTCCACTCGGGCTTCAGATTAAAATGGAAGTCGATAATTGCGACCGGCTCCAGCTGGTCAATATCTACCACAACCCCCCGCCCGTTCTCGCTATTTGTCTCCTCAAGCAATTCGCGTATTGCCGCAACTCTTATTGCCTCGCCTGATTCGACCTTCCCGCCGTAGCCGTTCCATCTATCCTTTCCGAATCCTCTTTTTTTCTTTGCCAAATAGATGTTTCCATCCCTTACCAGTAGGCACAGCGTAACTTCCCTGTTTATTGTCGCCATAGTTCATTCCCCCTATTATTATTTGCTATATCCATTATGGCATAAACAAAAATACCCACGCAAGCCCTGTAGTGAATTTTCGACTTCGCTTTCCTTTGGAAAGCGTACGCAAGTACCGTCGAAAATCTACTACGGGGCAAGGGGGTATTTTTGTTTATGCTTCATGCCACGAGATCCTGAATCCGCCGGCTGGCGGATCAGGATGACCCTTGGATGCGGGTCATTTGACTGCGTCCTTGAAGGCCTTTGCAGCCTTGAACTTCGGCGCGATGGATGCCGCGATCTGGATCTTTTCACCAGTCTTCGGGTTTACACCCATGCGAGCGGCGCGCTTGGTGGCTTTGAAGCTTCCGAAACCGGAAACCGCAACTTCCTCTCCGCGTGCCAATGCCTTGGTGATGGTATCGAATACCGCTTCTACAGCCATAACCGCCTGCTTCTTCATTTCGATGCCGGCTGCCTGCTGTACTGCGTCGATCAATTCTACTTTGTTCATTGAGCAATGCGCATGTCCCCAACTGATTACGGATCAACGAAATTCGTGTCCCCGCACCTGTCGGATAATGCTTTTTCCTACCTCGACCTTTGACTTATTTACTTATAGTCAAATTATATAGTATTTATGCGGTGTAAACAATAGTTTTGGGGGATATTGACCATAGCGGTACTTTAGTGGTGTATTAGAGTCCAAAGCGCAGAATAAAAAACAACTCGTCGAATGGTGACGAGTCGTTTTTTATTTCCGTTATGGATTCCTCCGCCAGTGGGCGGACGGGAATGACACGCTAAACGCATTGTCATCCCGTACTCCGATACGGGATCCAGTATGCGTTACAATCAGGACATGGATTCCCGTTTTCACGGGAATGACAAAAGCGGGACGCATTGCGTCCCGCCTTTTTGTTACCCGTTATGAGTTATTGGTTATCGGTCATTGGTTACCGCGCGTATTCGACAGCTCGCCCATTCGTCCGCCAGCCGGCGGATCAGGGCGCGCAGTAGTGTCCGCCCTATCGGGCGTACTCTACTGCGCGCCATTCGATTACACTCATGACTTCGCCGTCATATGCGCGCATTAGCGCGCATATTCGACGGCTCGCATCTCGCGGATGACTACTACTTTTATTTCGCCGGGGTATTTTAACTCGGCTTCGATCTTATTGGCCACATCATGCGCCAGCTGGAATGCGGCAAAATCGTCCATCTTTTCAGGGGTTACGAAAATGCGCAGCTCCCTGCCGGCCGAGATTGCATAAGCCTGCTTCACGCCGCTAAACTCGCCTGCGATCTTTTCAAGCTCCTCAAGACGCTTAATGTAATTGTCTATATTCTCGCGTCGGGCACCCGGTCGGGCTGCCGACAAGGCGTCGGTCGCCGCAACGACATACGCCTCGGGCGAAGCAAACGGATAATCCTCATGATGCGATTCCATTGCCTGGATCACCTTTTCACTGATGTTATATTTCTTCAATATCTTTTGTCCAAGCTCCACATGGCTTCCCGCGACCTCATGGTCTATCGCCTTGCCAATATCGTGCAGCAATGCCGCTTTGCGGGAAACATCCGCATTTATGCCAAGCTCCGATGCGATCATGCCCGCTAAATGTGCCGCTTCTATGGAATGCACCAACGCGTTCTGCCCATAGCTCGTGCGGAAATGTAGGCGACCCAGAAGCTGGATCAATTCCTTCGGGAGGTCATAAATGCCTACCTCATGGGCTGCCTGTTCGCCTATCTCAAATGCACGCTTAGTCAGCTCATTCTTTGACTCCTCCACCTTTTCTTCGATGCGCGCCGGCTGAATGCGGCCGTCCTTCAACAACTTTTCAAGCGTCAGCCCCGCGACCTCGCGGCGCATCGGGTCAAACGATGAAATGACAATGTAATCGGGAGCCTCGTCGATAATAAACTCCACGCCCGTCAGACGCTCAAGGGCTTTGATATTGCGCCCTTCCCGGCCGATGATCTTTCCTTTCAGATCTTCGTTCGGCAGGTGAAAAATACTCGTAGTCACTTCTGCTACATGACTGCGACTATATCGCTGGATTGCGGTCGTTAAAATATCGAGGCTCTTTTTTTCCAGCTCTTCCACGCGCTCGTGCTCCAACTTTTGTACCATCTGCACGAGATCCTTTTGATACGCTTCCTGCGTGCGCTTGATAATGATCTCGCGCGCCTGCTCCGTCGTCAGTCCGGCGCTTTTTTCCACCAGATCTTCCGCCTTGCGCTTTAGGTCTTCAATCGCACCTTCCTTTGCCTTCAGCTGCGTGGCTTCTTCGTTGAGCCGATTTTCTTTTGTGCGGACATTGTGCAGGTCCCGCTCAAACGATTCCTCTTTCTTTACGAGCCGCTCTTCCATGCGGTCTATTTGGCTCTTTCGCTCGCGCTCTTCGCGCTTTGCCTCCTCTACGAGCGCAGACGCCCGCTCCTGACCCTCGAGCACTATTTCCTTTGCCTTTACCTTTGCTTCATCGATCTGTCGCTCGATGATCTGCTCTATATTATTTTTCTTCTTCAGCCCGATTGCCTGCCGAGCGTAGTAGCCTCCGACGGCCCCCCCGACAACCAAAACGATCCACAACAATGGATTTTGATACATAATAGTCTATTGTTCCCCAACTTCTTCCTTGATACCTCCCACGAATTCATCGGGAACAGGTTAAATTGCATACCTTAAGTATACCCATTTTCCACTAAAAGTAAAAACGGCATTTTCCGTGAAAATAAACCGTTTCCCCATGCACTATTCCCCTCGGATTACGAGCATCAAGTCCGCCACATTAAAACTTTTGTTCTTTACCTGTATCAAATTCCCGCTCTTTTCAAAGAAACTAAAGGATGCATGCAATGCCAATGCCTCGCCCGCCGATTGCCCCGCCCGCTTTGCCGCCTTTAGCGCATAGCCGTCGGCTATTGCCCCTGCAGCGTCGGAATTGTCATGCCCATCGCTTGCGTATGATATCGCCACGATATCGGCAAGCCTTTCCGGCATTGCCTCACATGCCGCAATCACCCCCAGCGCAACTTCCTGATTTCTACCCCCTTTGCCCGGTTTTTTGCCCGCAGGGACATCGCTCAGCGTTACCGTTGTTTCGCCGCCCAACAAAATCGCCTCCCCTTTTTTGATCGTCCGTACGATCGGCACGAGCGCATGCTTTGCCTCGCCTTCAAATATAAGTGTTTTTACCTTCGCCTTCAGCCCGAGCCTTTTCGCCATATCAGCCATCGCCCGCACCGCATCACTATTGGAAACAAACAATACATTTTTTGCATTTTTAAAATAGCGGCCTTCCTTAGGCGTTTCCTTTAACGAGATACCTTTTTTCGATACGCCATATTTTTTCAGGATCGCCTCTGCACCCGCCTTGGTGGTCGTATCCAATATCGTCGGACCCGATGCGATCATTTCCATATCGTTCCCGATTACATCGGAAGCCATCAAGGTCAATAGCGTTGCCGGATGGATCGCCTTCGCCAAATTACCTCCCTTGATATCAGATACATGCTTGCGTACCGTGTTCAGCTCGATGATGTTTGCACCCGCCTTGGTTAGCTCTTTAAATACGGTCGTCGATGCCTGCAGCTCATCATCCGATGCAACAGCCAGTGCCGAGCCGCCTCCGCACATAAACACGATCACCAAATCATCCGTATTTAAGTCACGGACCATATGCATGATCTTTTGCGTTGCCGCTACATTTTTCGGAGACGGCAACGGATGGGTACCGGTCAATAATTTTAAATTTGAAATTTTAAATTTGAAATTCGGTTTTTCTACATCCAGTGCGATGCCTTTGGTCAGGTGCTTGCCCAATACGCGAGCCACGGCAACGGTTGCCAGAGCGGAGCCCTTTCCGATACCCACCAAAAACACCCGCTTATAGTCATTCAGGTCTATGCGCACATCTTCCGCTTTTTTATCAAAGACGCGCACCGTCAATACGCCCTTGGCCACCGTGATGCGGCTTTTGATGGCCGTTTGTATTTCTATGGCAGCGTAGCCTGCTTCAACAATCTGCAACGCTTTTTTGCGCAGTGCGGTTTTTGCGAGTTTTTTTGTGTTTTTAATATGGGACATGGTTTTAATTGCACCCTCTTGTCATTCCGAGCTTGCCGAGGAATCTGCTTCAGATCCTTCGGCTCCTCCGTCTGCTGACGGATCCGCTCAGGATGACAGCGAACACATATTTATTTAAATAGCAATAATATGATCGGGGCGGTTATGAACGACATAAGTGTTGCAAACACGATCGCGTTACCCACCAACGCCGTGTTCAACTTGAACTTTTCCGCTATGACGAATGTGGTTACCGCAACCGGCATAGTCGCCAGCAGCACCGGTATCTCCGCAGATACACCCTTTGCGAAGTATGCATATATCCCGAAGACCACCAGCGGAAATACGATCATTTTCAGCGCCGTGATAAACATGACCATATGCAGGTCCTTCTTGAGAAACTTCCCGTACAAAAACCCTCCCAATGCAAACAACGCAACGGGCGAAGATGTACTGCCGAGCATTTGCATGGTCTTTTTTAGGCTCGCCACAGCTGCGTGCTCCACCGGCACAAAACTCAACGCTATACCAAGCGCCACAGACAACACCAGCGGATTTTTTAAAAATGCCATCAGTTCATCCTTAATACCATGGTCTTTGGTGTGCCAATAGCGCACGACCAATATAGAAAGTACCAACGGGATGATGAGGTATATATTCCCGACCAAGGCCGCCGCCGGCACCTGCCCTTTCCCGAATCCCACTTCAACCAATGCAATGCCCATGTAGAGCGTATTACCAGTTGCCGCAGTCAAAAAGATTGCCGCCTTGGTGTCGCGCTTCATAGCAGTAAACAACGAAAGCACCACAAATAACACAGCCAAAAATGCCGTCATGCTCGCGAGGCTCGCCAGCGTAAGCCGTATGATCTCGGGACTTCGAAAATTGATATCCCACAGACTGACCACGATCAGCGCTGGCAAGGCCGCGTAGTAGGCAAATGCATTTGCCTGATGGACCCAGTCCCCCTCCATGACCTTTGCCTTTTGGAATAGCCAGCCGGCAAAGATAATCAGAAATATCGGCAGTGAAACTAATATGGTGGATAGCATATCTGTCATTATAGCACCTTTTCAAGGCGCTTGTCGTTCAGTATATTTTCTTCCTTCGCCAACATTTCTTTTGCTTTTTCCTCGCCATACCATTTTATATAGAAATACCTTCGGGACTTTTTAAACTCCTCTACTTTCCTTCTTTTTGACACATCACTCTTCCCATAGAAATGAACCACTATGGCATCATATACAAAAAATATACCATACCCCTCTTTCTTCAATGAATTACAAAGGTCTCCTTCCTCAAAATATAAAAACAGATGCTCGTCAAACCCTCCCACTTTCTCATACGCGTCGCGCCGAATAAAAAGTGCCGAACCGATAATTGGGTCATGCTCAAGAAATGCAATATTTTTCATTATACGAATTCCGAAGTACCGTTCAAAAAATTCCTTCCAGACAAACTGCTTCGGCCAAAATGGCTTCTTGTGCCAAAAAAAATTTTTCTCAGGCAATAGCACCCGAGGACCGCACATACCCGCTTCGGGATGCGCCTCCATAAAATCAAACAATATCTTTATGGCGCCTTTTTCTATATGCGTATCGGGATTTAATGCGAATATATACTTGCTTTCCAATTTCTTCGACAATGCATTGTGCCCACCTCCAAACCCAAGATTTTTACCGGAATACTGAAAATCCACGAGCTCCCCTTTGTAACTATCTTCGAGATCGCGCAGATCATCACCTGAGCCGTTTTCCAGCACAATTACCCGATACACAATACCGGAATCCCGCATGTCTTTAAGCACCGACTCGATACAGCGCGATAAATATGCCTTTGTTTTGTAATTGACGATCTGTATTGCAATATCAATCATAACTTTTTACTGGATTCCGGCCGGAGTTTTACCCTGATCCGCCAGCTGGCGGACGAACGGGCCGGAATGACAAATATATGAGCATTATGCTCTTCTGATGCCAAACCAAATTCGATCACCTTCGAGCACCAGCTCGGAGTACGCATCAATATGTTCCGGATCCTGGGCAAATATGATTACCTTTGCCCCCACTTCCTTTTTCAATAATTCTTCATATTTTTTGACCATATCGCCCAATGCGGCGCTGTCGACAAACAGGGTTATTTTGTCCTTCGGCTCATAGCCTGCATCCTGCCGAAGCCCTTGGATCATGCGCACACTTTCGCGAATGATTCCCTCTTCCAACAGTTCCGGTGTGATACGCGTATCGAATTCGACAATGCCCTCGACGGATTGCTTTATGATGATATTCTTTACATTTACTTCGTCGGCAAGGATCGCCAACAGCTCCTTATTTGTCTTCAATCCTGCGACGGTCGACTGGACCGTCAATGAAGACAATGGCTGCCGCACCTTGATGCCCAACTGCGCGCGCTTTGCGAGCGCCACGCTTGCCAAGGTCCGCACCTCGGCCATCATTACCCCCGCCTTTTTATGCGCCTTCAAAACTGCCAACGATGTGACTTTCGGCCACGCATCCAAATGCACGGATGCGTTCTTTTTCGTATTCAGCGACTTATACAATGCATCTGCAAAGAACGGCGTAAACGGCGCCATTACTTTGCTTGTTTCAAACAAAATATACGCGAGCGTTTTTGATGCGAGCTCCCAGTCTTTTTTGTCATCCGGCTTCTGGAACCGGCGGCGGGAGCGACGCACATACCATGTCGACAGGTCATCGACAAACTGACCGATCGGGCGCACCGCGCGGTCAAGCTCATAGCTATTCATGGCGCCGGTCGTTTCGGCGATCAATTCATCAAGCCGACCCAGCATCCATGTATCCAACACATTTTTCGTTATTGGTTTTTGGTTTTTGGTTATCAGTTGTTTCCCGTACATGTCATAAAAACTATATACATTCCATAGGCGCGAAATGACCTTCTTGTACAATTCATCAACACCCTTTTCCGAAAAATTAAGCACCTCTCCCCGAACGATCGGCGATGACACCAAATACAAGCGCAGCGCATCCGCGCCATACTTGTCCACGATCGTCATCGGATCAGGGTAGTTCTTCAGCTTTTTGGACATCTTTTGTCCGTCTTCGGCAAGAACCAATCCTGTCGTTATGACATTCTTAAATGCAGGCTTTCCGAACAAGCCCGTCGATAAAACCATAAGTGTATAGAACCAGCCGCGCGTTTGGTCAACCGCTTCGGCAATAAACTCTGCCGGGAAATTCTTTTCGAATTTCTTTTTATTTTCAAACGGATAATGTGCCTGTCCATACGGCATGGAACCCGACTCAAACCAACAATCAAACACATCCGGTACGCGCTTCATGGCGTGCCCTTTTGCGCATTGCAATTCCACCCGGTCGATGTACGGGCGATGCAAATCCAGTTCATAATTTTTGTTATGCGGAATAACGCTGAAATCCAATTTCTTTATTTCGGCATTGACGATAAAGTCCTTGTTCGGCTTGCGCATGGCGACCGCTTTTCTGCCATCGAACCCTTGCACACCCGCAAAGAGCGCCCAAATGGGATACTCATGACTTACGATCAAAATGTTTTTCCCTTTATACTTCGCATCAATTTCGTATACGAATTCCGTTATGCGCTTTTTTACATCGTTCAAACTCTCTCCTTTCGGCGCGGTCTTGATAAACTTTTCTTCCAGCGATGCAAAATACGCATGATACTCACCGATCGGCTTGTCATCAAAAATGCCGCAGTCGATCTCGCGCAACCGCTTGTCGATGACGATCTTCGCTCCGTACCCGAGCAGCTTTGCGGTGAGTTCCGCCGTTTCGTGAGCCCGTGCAAAATCAGACGATACGATCAGATCGATCTTCTTTCCCTTGAGCTGCTTTATGAATGCCTTAACCGATTTTTCTACCTGCGCCTTGCCTTTATTTGTCAGATGATATGTGTTCTTCGGATTTGAGCTTGCCAAATTGAGCGCGTTATTCTGCGACTCGCCATGGCGCAATGTAAAATAAACATTACCCGATTTCGGCACATTCTTTTTGATATCCGCAATGGAACCCATTACTTTTATCTCGCCACACTCATCGCAACGCCATACCGGAATGGGTGCACCCCAAAATCGCGAGCGGGAAACGGCCCAATCGCGCGCATCTGCCACCCAGTTGCCAAAACGCCCCGTTTTGATATGCCCTGGGATCCAGTTGACCTTTTTATTATTTTCCACCAACCCGTTCTTTGTATCGCGGATCTTGGTCACTTCCACGAACCATGATGATGTTGCGTAGTTCAGCAACGGCGTTTCACAGCGCCAGCAATGCGGATATGAGTGGACCAGCTTTTGCTTCTTGAGCAAATTACCATGGTGCGCAAGCCACTTGATGACCTCTATATCGGTCGCCTTGTGGTCTCCCCGCGGCTTTACCGCCAATCCCGGGAAATCCTTCACCTCCGGCTTGAAATGCCCATCCATGGCCACATGCTGCACAAATGGCAGTTTTTCTTTGCGAGCTACCTCCATATCGTCGACACCGAACGCCGGCGCGATATGCACAATACCCGAACCGTCTTCCATGGTCACAAAATCGGCCGCATAGACCTTCCAGCCATTTTCGCGGTTTTCCAATTCGCCTTTTTGATAGTAATCAAACAGCGGCACATATGCCGTACCGGCCAACTCTTTGCCCTTTACCGTTTTTACGATCACATATTCCCCATCGATAATAGCAAGACGATCCTTCGCCAGAATATAGCGCTCCTTACCCGCTTCAGTCCTTGCTTCAACAGTCACATATTCCGCCTTTGCGTTGATCGCCAGCGCCACATTGCCCGGCAATGTCCATGGCGTGGTCGTCCATGCGATGAAGTAGGTATTTTTTTCTCCCGCAACGGCAAACTTTACATAGGTCGATATATCATCGATATCTTTATAGTTCAACGCAACTTCAAAATTGGACAACGATGTCTCGCAACGCGGGCACACATGCATGGATTTGCGACCTTCGTAGACCAGCCCTTTGTCATAAAGCGTCTTGAATACCCACATTACCGATTCAGTAAAGCTCGCATCCATGGTCTTGTAGTCTTTCTCCATTTCCACCCAGCGGCCGATGCGCGGAATGATATTCTTCCAATCGTGCGCATATGACATAACACTGCCTCGCGCGGCTTCGTTGAAGGTCTCTACACCAAGATTTTCGATATCTTTTTTCGTCTCAAGCCCCAGCTCCTTTTCGATCAAATTCTCAACCGGCAATCCGTGGCAATCCCAACCCCAGCGACGCTCCACGCGCTTGCCGTTCATGGTCTGATATCGCGGAACAACATCCTTGATGACGCTCTGCAAAATATGCCCATAGTGGGGCAATCCGGTCGCAAACGGAGGTCCATCGTAAAATACATACTCCCCTTTCGGAGCAGGTTTCTTGACCGATCGTTCGAATGTTTTGTCTTGTTTCCAAAACTCCAAAACTTCCGATTCCACTTCGCTCGGAGTAAACTTTTTTCTTCCCTTTAACATGCCTATACCATACCAAAAAACCCCGTTCCTGAGCAAGGAACGGGGGTTCTCCATTACTTTCCGATAAAATCCCAATAGTTGTTACGATTCACCAACTGCCATGTAGCATCTTTATATGTCTCGATAAATAGCTTCGGTACGCGCGCTGTGGCATTCCCCCATTTAAATTCATACCCCTGTAGGCGGCCCCCATATTCCTCGATCAAATCAATTTCTTTTTGATCATATGTTCTCCAAAAATATATATTGGCGAAATGCCCATGGTAACTGTTCCGCTTCATCCGCTCGACGATCATTAAATTCTCCCATAATGCGCCGACATCATTACGCATCGCCAGTGGGTTGTAATTTCTAATGACCGCGTTACGGATCCCAAGATCATAGAAATACACCTTCTCCGATTTTGCTATTTCTTTCCGCAAATTTCTACTCAACGCCCGTAGTCGAAATATGATGAATGATTTTTCCAAAATATCTATATATTTCGAAACCGATTGTCTACTAATTCCCAATACCGTCGCCAGTTCGCTGAGCGATACTTCATTCCCTACCTGCAGTGCCAAAAGTTGCGTCAACTTTACCAATATGCCCGATTTTTGTATCCCCTCAAATGCAAGAATATCTTTATATAAATATCCCGAAGCGAGCGCATCCAATTTTCGCATCGCACCCTCCTCTGGTTCAAAGCAGATCGCCGGGTATGATCCGAACCGCATCATATGTTCAAGATGTGCTTCAACACCAAACAATGTCTTGTCCTGTTCGACTTCTTCAAGACTGATCGGATAAAGCGTGAACCATGATGCCCTACCGACAAGCGGCTCTCCAACGCTATTCATGAGATCAAAGCTCGAAGACCCCGTCGCGATGACCTGCATCTCCGGGTATGTATCTACCATTAACTTCAAAATCAACCCTATCTCCGGTATTTGTTGCGCTTCATCAAGTATGACAAGTTTTTTATTTCCGATAAATGCTTTTATTCTTTCTGCGCTCCGCACGGATAATCCCTGCCTCACCTCATATTGCTCGCAATTAATATACACCCCATCATCGGGATATTTTGTAAGAATTTCCTTCGCGAGTGTCGTTTTTCCCACCTGCCTTGCCCCATAAATTACAACAACCCTCCCTTTAAAAAGCTCCTTTTCTATATTTTTCTGGGCGATTCGCTTGATTAATTTCATAATTTATATAAAATATGTAATATTAGTTACATTATTTATCATAATTATGTAATTGTCAAGGGTATGCAGACCCCCCCCACCCCGTTCCTTGCCCAGGAACGGGGTTTTTACCATTATTTCATTCGCAATAGCCGGATCGCCAATAGCGCATTTGCGATCCCGATTGCGTCTGCCACCACGCAATACAAGCACCATGCTTCAATGACAAACGCCTGCAGAGCAAGCAGGTAAATCGAGAACAATCCGCCAAATAGCAAGCCGTATGCTATCCACTCCAGGGACTTAATTGTTCGCCTTTGCAGATAATATGTTATGCCGATAATAATCGCCGCGTAGAACAACACACCCAGCATCGAGAGCGGTACGCCCACTATGGCGCTATATTTTGATTGCGCGACAATATCGCACCCGCCGCCAAAGGCAGAACAGGTTATGGGAGAGCTCAAAAGGATCTTTAGCGCCAAATAGACCGAGTCAATGAAGCCAATAGTGCTCAACGCGAGTATTGCCCAAATTGTCAGATTTTTTTTCATACCGTTATAGTAGTACTGGATTCCGGCCTCCGATCAGGTCGAGGGCAGGCCCTCACCCGCCGGTATAACACAACCAGAAACAGATTCCTCGATTCCGCGGAGTACCGCCTCACTCGGAATGACAATGCGAGAGATTCTCACTTGCTTAATTCCGCCTCAACTAGCTGTTTTAGTTCTTCATATGACCGGAATTGAATCATATTCCCATTCAAAAAGAATGTCGGAGTTCCTTCTATTTTCTGTTCAACGCCCAGTGCCATATCACGATCGATCTTTTCATCAATATCCGCTCTTTTCAAGTCATTTATGAACAGTGCGGTGTCTATCCCTATCGCGCTCGCATATCCGATCAGTATCCCTTGAATGTCTTCACTCCTTGACCATTCTTTTTGCTTTTCAAACAGCATGTCGTGCATTTCCCAAAACTTTCCCTGCATGCCGGCGGCCTCGGCCGCTTGTGCCGTTATGCGCGCATATCGGTGCCGTGGCAACGGGAAATGGCGGTACACGATCCGCACCGCATCGCCCTTTTCCTCTTCAAGCTTTTTAAGCATGCCGTAGAAATAACTGCACGCGGGGCATTCAAAATCGCTATACTCGACGACAGTCACCTTTGCTGCTGCGCTGCCTTTTGTTTTATCTGTCGCCGTCACCGGAGCAACAAGACTACCGGCTTCTTTACCTATCTCTCCCGGTTGCGCAACTGCGCCATAGATTCCGGCTACGATAGCACTGAGGCCGATTGCCAACACCACCCATGTCAATATCTCTTTTCCTTTGTTGCTCATGATGGGAGTATATCAAGGATTTCGAAAAATGAAAAACGGAATATGGAAAACTCGCCAAAAAGGCACGCTACGCGTGCCTTTTTGCTTGATCCATTTTTCGTGTTTCGTTTTTCTTCGTTTCGCGCCGTTAGCTACACAATCCCCAGCCGCAGTTTGGGCATTTGCGGCAACCTTCTTGCCGCACCAGCTTTGTTTTACAGCTTGGGCAATGAGTCAGTTCCTTTAGCGAGCCGGTGAAATCTTCCGCGTTGAGCGTCGAAGGTGCCGGCGACAGGCCGAGTTCTACCGCGCTCGTGACCGCCCCCGCCTTATGGTAGATCGTCATTCCTTTCGCTTTTTCATCCTTGATGACGGTCATTTCGCTTTCCTTTCTTTTATCTTCCCGCTCCTTATCTCCTTTCTTGGTACCTGCGTTCAGCACCTGAGCCGTCAATGATTTATCGCGATACACGGTAACGCCCTTGCACCCCAGTTCATGCGCCAACAGATAAATCTCTTTAATATCATCAACGGTCGCCGTTGCCGGCAAGTTATTTGTTTTAGAAATGGAAGAATCGGTCCAGCGCTGCAAAATGGCGAGCACCCGCACATGATCCTTCGGCGCGATATCCATAGATGTCACAAATACCTTCTTCAATTTCGGAGGCATGTAACCGATGCTTCGCACGCTTCCCGCGGTCGACGAAACATCCTTTAAGAGCGCGTCGTCCATCAACCCTTCCCGTTGCATGCGATCTTCAAACACCGGATCGACATAAAAGAAACTGCCGATTGATATGCTTTTTTCAAACACAAGACTGAAAACCGGTTCGATTCCCGACGAACATCCCGCGATCATCGAAATGGAACCCGTCGGTGCGAGCACCGTGGTAAACCCGTTGCGGATGCCGTACTTCTTTACCTTCTCGACCAATCCCTTCCAATCCTGCCTCCACGATTTTTTGTCTTTAAATGCCGAGAAAGGCATCTTGCCATCTTTGTATGAAGACTTATCAAACATCGGCATGCGGCCGCGCTCCTTTGCAAGATCGACGGATGCGACCTTGGTCTGATAATTTAAGAACTCCATAAGCTCCTCCATGAACGCGAAACCTTCCTTGGAATCGTACGGGATCTCAAGTTCGTACAACAGGTCGCCGAGGCCCATCATGCCAAAACCGATCTTTCTGGTTGCCAATGTCATGGCTTCAATCTCGGGCATCGGATATTTGTTTACATCGATGACATTATCAAGCAGACGCATCGAAACCTGAATGTCAGCCGCAAGACGCTCCCAATTGAATATTGCCTTCTTGCCTCCGTTCTTTTCCGCATAGCTCCATACATTGATCGAGCCAAGATTGCAACTTTCATATGGGTACAAGACCACTTCGCCGCACGGGTTCGTGCTTTCGATCGGGCCCATGGATTTCAAGAACGGATTATGCTCGTTGATATTATCAAAGAACAACGCTCCCGGCTCTGCCGATTCCCATGCCTGATAGGCAATAAGATCAAACAACTGTTCCGGATCCACTTCTTTTACCACCTTACCGCTCCTCGGATTCAACAGCTGATACGGCTTCCCTTCTTCAAGCGCTTTCCAGAACTCCGGCATCAACATGACCGAAATATTAAAATTGCGCAACGCCTTGTTGCCCTCTTTTGCCTTGATGAACTTTTCTATATCGGGATGGTTGCTGTTTAAAATACCCATGTTCGCGCCTCGGCGAATGCCGCCTTGCTTGATGACCTCGGTCATGTTATCGAACATGGACATGAAGCTGATTGGCCCCGAAGCAGTGCCTCCTGTCGTTTTCACAAAATCGCCTTCCGGTCGCAAATGTGAAAAGTTATAGCCTACGCCACCACCCGACTTAAATATAACCGCCGCGGACTTGAGCGTATCCATGATCAATTCGATAGAATCCGCAACACCCAATGTAAAACATGCGCTTCCCATGCCGAGATGGTTTCCAAAGTTCGCGATCGCCGGCGTGTTCGGCAAAAACTTCCGCCCGACCATCAGGTTATAGTACCCCTCTAGTTCTTCGGTGTATTTATCAAAATATCCCTTCTTGAACAGATCAAGCAGTTCGCTCCATGACACCTTTATCTGTCTGTTCGCCGCATTGCGCGCAAACAGCCGATGTAATGCTTCGACATGGAATACATTCAACTTATATGATCCTATGGCGAGCTTGCCGGCGAGCTTTGCATAATCCACTTCTTCAACGCGATGCTCGGTCCCTCCGGGCCTGCGCTGGTATACCTTCGTATCATAAAACAGCGATGAGAGCGTGATATGAGTTGCGACCCGACTAAACAACTGCTTCGGCGATTCCATGATATTCCCCTCCTCGTCCTTTATAAGATAGCGACTCGCCAAAACACGCAACGCGTTCAGATCGAACTTTTTATCTACTTCGTCGATTTCCTCCTTGTTCAATATTTGCTCCTTTTGATGGCGAATGTCCGCGCGATGCGTACGATATAAAATATAGGACTTCGCCATTTTTGCGTGTCCGGCATCGATCAATACATGCTCCACCATGTCCTGAATCTCTTCCACGCCGGGAGCCTCACCTTTCGTGCCCTCGTTGACGCGCTTCACAACCTCGGCGGCAAGTTCTTCCGCCATATCCCAGTTTTCTTCACCTACGGCTACCGACGCCTTGTAGATGGCCTTGACGATCTTTTCGATATTGAACGGCACCAACTGGCCATTCCGCTTAAGCACTGTTTTGAACATAGAGTAGGCGGCCAATAGCTCCCCGCGTTGAATGCTCCGTCTGATGTCGGGGATTCAGGACAACTTGCTATTGGCTATATTTTGGTTTTATATTTTCCCGAAAAACGCATTCATTTGGATGAAATGCGAGGCGCGGGGAAATCGCCGAGGAAGATGTACGAGCAGTACTTCGACCGAGACGATGGGGACCCGCAACGCGGCAGTTCGCCAAATGTATGTGTTTTTATTTTCTTTTTCTTCTCAGAAATGCCGGAATATCCCATTCCTTTTCTTTTGTTTCCACAACATCCTCTTCATCATAATCATCCGCAACATCCTGCCTACCCGCAGACAACGGGCGCGGTTCTTCCCTATCTTCCTTGACGCTTTGCTCTATCGAGCCTCCGAACGGCAATCCACTACTGCTCCGCACTGGCAGATCTTCACTTCCCGAGAAGTAACTCGAATATCTCCCTTCGCGAGCCAGCGTGTCGGAAAATCCGGTTGCGATCAAAGTGATTTTCAGCTGGCCTTTGTTCAGTTTTCTATCGTAATATGTTCCGAAAATGATCCGTGCGGACTGGTCGGCGCTTTCCGCCACCGCACTCGCGATCTCATTGATCTCGTGCATCTTCAGGTCGTTGCGACCCGAGATGCAAAGCAATATGCCCCGTGCTCCCTCGACCGATGTTTCCAATAGTGGCGAATTGATGGCGGAGCTTGCCGCCTTTCCGGCGCGTCCATTGCCCGAAGCGATACCCAAACCGACCATGGCCGATCCTGAATCACGCATGACCGCCTTAACATCTGCAAAATCGATGTTAATGATACCGGGGGTCAAAATAAGTTCCGTTACGCCACGGACCGAATCACGCAAGATCTTATCTACTTCCTCAAACGCCTTCATCAACGATGTGTCCTTGCTAATAATGGAAAAGATCCTATCGTTCGGCACGGTAATGAGTGTGTCCACTCGATCGCGCATTCTGATGATCCCCTCTTCGGCGATTCGCGATCGCTGCCCTCCTTCGAATGCAAACGGCTTCGTGACGATACCGACAGTCAAAATACCAAGGTCTTTTGCTATTTCGGCAACCACCGGAGCTGCTCCCGTGCCCGTGCCACCCCCCATGCCCGCGGTAACAAAGATCATATCGGCATCCTTGATGGCCTCGGTGATCTCGGCCCGATTTTCCTCGGCTGCCTGTTTGCCCAGCTCGGGGTTCATTCCCGTACCCATTCCTTTGGTAAGGTTCTTGCCGATATAGATCCGCTTTTTTGCCTGCGTTTGGTTCAAGTCCTGCAGGTCAGTGTTGATCGCGATCAGCTCCACACCCCTCGGGAAATCTTCGTACATGCGCGAGATTGCGTTTCCTCCGCCTCCACCAACGCCCACAACCTTGATGCGCACCACCACGCTATCATCCCTGCCCTTTGCCGAAGTCGAAACCTTGCTTTTGGGCGGAACCGACGCTTTTGCTTTTTCCTTTTTTACTGCTATCGGTCGCTTTTGCGCGGCGGTCGATCGTGTCTTTGTTTTTGTTGTTTTCTTTGCTTTCATAACGGTATTTCAAAGCTTGCGCGCTTGGATGAAGTGCAAGGCGCGGGAAAATTGTCGAGGAAGGTGTACAGTAGTACTCCGACCGAGGCAATAGGGGCCCGCAACGCAGCAATTCGCCAAGAGCGCAAGCTTTATGGTTTAATATGTTTTAATATCTTCCTAATCGACCCGATCATTCCTTTTCCACGCGATGAACCCTGCCCTCCCAGCTGGCTGTTCCCTTCCACCAGCAATCCCGCGGCAACCGTAAATTGCACATCGTCCAGCTTTTCAAGTATATCCTGACTTGCCACATCAAATACATTCACCTCGCAATTTGCCATGTGCACCGGCAAGTTCAATTCCTGCCGCGCAAGGTCGATGATACCGGATGTCTTTGCGCCCCCTCCGCACAATATCACTCCTGCCGGCAAATGGGTCTTTTTTATGGCACGCAATTCCGCTCCAACCAACTCAAATATCTCCGCCAAGCGGGATTCTATCACTTCCGCAACTTCCCTGCGCGTACAGGTTCCCTTGAGTCGTGCATCGATTTCCGCAAGGTCTATCTTATCTTTTGCCGCCACCTCTTTCGCCAATGCGTGTCCGAACGATACCTTTACCTTTTCTGCCGCCGCGATCGACGACTTCAATTTTACTGCGAGATCATTTGTGATGTGCGTCGCGCCGATCGGGAACACCTTGATGCCCGCTAATTTATTTTCTTCAAATACGGCCATACTTGTCGTACCCGCACCGATGTCGATCAATACCACGCCCAGGTCTTTATGCGCCTTGGTCAATGCTGCGTGCGATGCCGCCAACGGACCGTAGACGATATTTTCCTCTTCCACATGTCCTCCCGCATGTTCGATCGATTGCGTAAGGTTGTTCAATGACTCGGTGAACGCGCTCACGATCATACTATATACCTCCAAGCGCGTTCCGCTCATGCCAAGCGGATTCTGTATCTGATCCGATCCGTCGACAATATATTCCTGTACCAGCGTATGGATCTTGCGCAAGTTTCTGTCGGTCTTAATAGCTTCCGCTCCTGCAATGGCGCGATCCATGTCTTCCTGCCCTATTTCATTTGTTCCGCGTGAAACGGCCGCGATGCCACGCGAACCGCTTACCACAACGCGCCTGCCGTTAATGTTCACAAACAGATTATCCAACACGGACTTATCGATGCCCGCTATTTCATCGAATGCCGCTTCAAGTGCGGCCGTTGCCGCTTCCACATCGGTCACCTCTCCTTTGTTCACTCCCCCGGACGGCACCTTTACCATTTCGAGGATCGACAATTTACCGTCTTTACCGACTTCCGCGACCGCCAATTTTATTTCCGCCGTTCCAAGATCAAGTGCAGTGATAAACATGAGGGGTGATAAAAATTTCTAATTTCTAATTCTTAATTTCTAATAATTTCATGATCGCCGTTTCTTTCCGTTCCATTTTTACGGCGTCGGTGCCAACAATGTGATCGAATCCAAACAAGTGCAACACGCCATGGACCAAAAGAAAATCGATTCCCAAAAATTCAGCTGATTTCTTTTTATTCCGCTTCGTCCACCAATCGCTCGACATTTCCGGGTTCAAATAGATCTCCCCTTTTCTGCGTATTTCTTCCTTCGGATACACGAATTGTTTCGGCTCCTCAAAACTCAATACATTTGTCGAAGAATCTTTTCCCCGATAAAGCCTGTTCAATGTGCGCATCTGTCTGTTTCCCAACAACAATACATCTATCGAAACATTTTCTTTTTTAAGGGCCGCAAGAATGGCCAGTACTTTTTGTTGTACCGGACGCCTGAGCGCCTCAAACTTCTTATCGATGCTTTGCACTGTCACTCTGTTGGTCATACCGTAATGCGTTACCCTGATTTTATCAAAAGCCCCCCTAAAAAACAAATGCGCCTCACGAGGCACATTTGACAGCTTGGAAGCCCATGTTATTCATATATTGTCATCCCGAGCTTGCCGAGGGATCTGCAGATTCCTCGATTTCTCCGTCGGCTGACGGATTCACTCGGAATGACATAGCCTCGCTCAGAAGACAAACAAGAGCATGAGAATAAGAATCATCAGCAATATCGGCCCATTTTTTTCCAAAAACAGCTCGACGCCGTGCCATTTTTTCGGCAACAGCATGAACAATACCTTTGAACCATCGAGTGGCGGCAATGGGACAAGGTTAATGATGCCAAGCCATACATTCACAAAGATGATAATGGATAAAAATGTCGGCAAGTTTGGTATGATCACGCCAAAAACCGACATTCCCGTCGTAATGGCATAAAAGACCGCCGCTACCGCAAAGTTACTTACCGGCCCTGCCAGCGCAATCAGTCCGCCATCGCGCTTCGGGTTTTTCAAGAACATCGGGTTGAACGGCACCGGCTTCGCCCAGCCGAACAGGATCGGACTCTGAAACAGGTAGAGCATTACTGGCAGCAATATGGACCCGACCGGATCGATGTGCCGTATCGGATTCAATGTCAAACGCCCCGCGTCCTTTGCGGTCGGATCGCCCAACTTATACGCCATTGCGCCATGCGCGACCTCGTGAATGATTGCCGCAAATAAAAATACAAATAAGTAGAAAAATGGAATAACCATACCAAGAGTATAAGGGGAAATGAGGTATGGGACAAGGAAAATACTATGTACCCCTATTTCAATCTTTATCCTCAAACCAAACAAGATTCTTCATTTCTTCTGCCAATCGCTCGGTATTTGCGTGAGACATGACGCCGAGATATGATCTAAGCGAAGCCTCAAGCGCTGCCTCGGAGATAACTCCTGCATGATATGCCGCCACCTTTATTTTAAATTTTTTAAACATCCGTTGTCTCGTCTTCGCCCGTACTAACCGATAATTCGGAAACATGACATACCCAAGGAAATCAACACCCTGATACAATTTTCTGATGAAAACTTTGTTTGGATGCAATGCAAGCGCAAGCCGATTGCTCAAAAATGTGGATATTGGCGCGATTAGCTGTTCCAAATACAGCCGATCGGACGACACTATTGCAAAATCATCGGTATAGCGGGCATACTGCTTTACATGAAGTACATGCTTCACAAACTGATCAAACTCGTTCATGTAGACATTCGCAAACAGCTGCGATGTAAGGTTGCCAATGGGTATGCCTTTGCGCGCAGCGCAACTCTCTCTCTCTCTCTCTCTCTCTCTCTCTCTCTCTCTCTCTCTCTCTCTCTCTCTCTCGAGCTTGTGTCGATGTATAGCTTTCGATAACAGATCCCAAAAGCCACAGCGTATCTTCATCTTTAATCCTTTTGGCAAGAATTTCAAAAAGGATTCTGTGATCTACGCTGTCAAAAAACTTTTTAATGTCACATTTCAGGACAAAGCAGTCGCTGGTCCCATTTTTTGCGGTCGACCGCGCCATACGCTCTAAAGCATCAGCACCCTTATGAGCGCCAAACCCGACACGGCAAGAAAACGAAGTGCTTATGAATGTTTTTTCAAACACAGGATTCAATACCGAAAAAATCGCATGGTGCAATACGCGGTCGCGGACAGTTGCCTTGTGAATATGCCGCTGTTTCGGATCGCTAATATAAAAACCGGCATACAGGCCATGCCTGTATGTTTTATTCTTGAGCTCCCGGTGCAGTTGAAAGATATTCTTCTCAAGATGCCTCTCGAACTCCATTACATCCGCCTTCTTCCGCTTGTCGCTTTTAAAAGCCTCCCATGAAGAAAAAAGATTCTCCAGCGAAATAATTTGTTCAAACAAATTTCTATATATTTTCATAATAACCAACTACAACCATGAACGATCTCGACATCCCCATCTTCAAAAAAACCTATGAGCTATACAAAACCTTTTACGCCATCCGGCAGACTGTTCCAAAACAAGACCGTTACGCCTTGTGGCAAAAATGCGAAAACATGCTTTTGGATATCATGGAACATATCATGATCGGCGGACAAGTCCCTAAACAGCAGAAGCTGCCTTTTCTTGAGAAGGCGAGCACGGAAATAAACATGTTCAGAATATTCGTCCGTCTTGCCAAAGATATCAAGGCGATCGATACCAAAAAATATATCCTCCTTCAGGAACACATTGATGAGATAGGCAGAATGCTCGGCGGATGGATAAAATCCATAAAAGACAGCCAGTGATCTATTTTTCAACAATACCCGCTAATATAGCGGGTATTGTTATAGCATTGAAGAGTGACTTCGAGAGAAAGGCGGAGCCAGAGCCATAGTTGTCGTTGAAGTTGTCGAGATCGTTCGCGTCGAACTTGAGCTTGTCGTTGAAGTTGAAGATCGGAGCCTTGTCGAACTGGCCATCACCCTCGGATATTGCTTTCGCCCATCAGCATCACCGGATATCAAGATTTACTTCTGATATTTTTAAGGACATCGGGCTATATTCTTTTTATCCTGAATTTTATCGGCGGCACAGTTTTGAGACAAAACATCCGCGCCAGACTAAAGCAAGCAGTATCCCTCCAATGCAACGCACTCCCCTTAACCGTAATCAAGAGAACTCCGGTTGTTTTTATTGAAGAGCGGACGCGGTGCCGGCAATCCGTAAACTGCCGTCCATTAACCCCATCTGAATTTGAGTATACATAAAATTTTTTCAAAATCAAAAAAAGGCCACCCACGCGGAACGCGGATGGCCTGTATGTTGCGCCGAACTCAAGGATCAATCCGTCAGCTGACGGATCAAAAAGTTCAAGCGCACAAAATGCAAAGTTACTGCGAGAGAAAGGCGGAGCCAGAGCCAAAGAGGTCGCGGAAGTAGTCGAGATCGACCGCGTCGAACCCGAGCCCGTCGCTGAAGAAGAAGAGCGGAGCCCTGCCGAACTGGCCATCACCCCCGGAGGACCATTCGTCTCCGGCGCAGTCGATATCAAGCTCTTCGCTGCGAACGAACCGTTCCGGATGAGCCAGGGCGATAGAGCCGACCATCAGCGAACTGAGGCCGAACTCGTTGGCCGAGAAGACTTCACGAGCTCTGCGGCCACTGCGGCCACGATGGCGCATACCGAGCTGGGCGGCAATCACCATGATATCGCCCTTCTGGGCTTCCTGGATGGTCTCTATGGCAGCGACAGTGCGGACATGCATCTGCAGGTGCTCCTTGTCGATCTGCCCTTCGCGGCAGTTGTAGAACGACCTCGTTGCGGCGAGCTTCTCGTGGATGAGCATGATTGCACGGCAGTACTTCTCGGCCGGGTCGGTGACCTCCGGGAAAAACCGGGTGGCCAGGGCATCAATCGAGGGAATGGCAAACCAGCCCGTCCACTCCAAAGCATCTTTAGGAACGAACGATCTGAGTTCGGGAAGATTTTTCGCGAACTCAAGGGCGTGGACCGGATCAAGTTTGAAGATGTCGGCAATCGCCACAATCTGCTGCTGGATCGGTTTGGGCCCCTTGTATTCCGACGGGTAGGTGTAGTTGGACTTCGTTTCTTCGCTGGCGTACTGGTTGGACATCGTCAGCTCGTTGATGAGCTTGATGATGCCGGCCTGGAGCTCGCCACCTTTCTCGTTGAGCAGCTGCGCTCTAAGGTCGTCGAGCTTTGCCTTGTTGTAGGCGGCTTCGAACAGACTCGTTGCCTGCCGGCCATTGGGGTCCCTTGATGTGATCAATGCATTCATCGTCATCATCTCCTTTTCGGAAGAATTGATTTTGCCTGCCTAAGCAGGACCCGGCTCTCATGAGGCGAGTAGTCAAAAGGCTTTCTTAAACCTCCTAACTACTCGCCTCATCTTTTTATACAAGGTTTTAAATGTTCAATATAACGCTATATTTGTACCAAATTGTCAAATAAAAGTCAAGTCCGCATGACACCCTCTGCTACCGCATACCTATACCCCCTGTTCGCCATCATAGCCTTATAACATGGTCGCAGTTATTGATCAGCTCTTCCCTGTTTTCCGCTATCAGCACCGTGTTGTTCTTGTCGATGATCTTTTGCAAGACCTTCATCAATGTCGGCAGGTCGCTCAGGTGCAAGCCGCGCGACGGCACATCCAAAATATAAATGCATCGGTCGCCCAGTTTTTTTGACAGTATCTTTGCCAAGCGCACCCGCTGCGCCTCTCCTCCGCTGAGCGTATTTGAACGCTGGCCCAGCTCCAGATACCCCAAACCGACTTCCTGCAAAAACCCAAGCTTCCGAACGACCAGCGGAATGTCGGCGAACAATCCCGCAGCTTCATCGATAGTCATGTTCAGCACATCAAAAATGGACTTGCTCTTATATATCGCGCGGCCTACCCTTTGTTCCGTTTCTTTATTTATTTTCGCATTAAAACTGAAGTGTGTTTTATGCAATTTCATTTTTTTGCTCTCCGGAAGCTTTGCGTATACATCCCGGATGCTATCCCATATGCCCACATAGGTTGCCGGCGTGCTTGTGGCTATTTGGCTCAATAATGATTGGTCGACAAAATAGGAGCGCCTGACATTCGTTTTGCCCTCTATCGACCTGAATCCTTGTCGCATCTTCCATGCATTCTTTCCTTTAAACAAGGCGCCGTAGACAACGGAAAGCAATGTCGATTTACCCGTCCCCATGCTCCCGGAAACGCACACCAAACTACCCAACGGAAAACTGATTCCGCCGTTCTTTATCACATGCTTATCGATGCCCGTGATCGTCAGCCATTTCTTTTGCATGGCCTTTGCCCTATCGCTCGGCTTTCTTTCATAATCAACGCTCCCCGCCTTATCCGAGAACGCATAGAGCGCGGTAGGCGTTTTTGCCTTTTTAAATTGCGCGATCGAACCTTGAAAGATTACCTCGCCTCCTTTTGCCCCCGAATGCGGCCCAAACTCGATAACATGATCCGCGCCGACGATCATATCTTTGCTATGTTCTACCATAATGACCGATATGCCTTTTCGCACAATGTCTTTCAGTATCTTCAAAATGTTCTCCCTGTCCTCTTTTGCCATTCCGGCGCACGGTTCGTCGACGATCAGCAGATTGCCTTTCTTTGCCTCCGCCACCATTTCGCGCATCCGCTTGAAGTTAGTCTCTCCCAAACTCATCTTGCCCGTCGGCTTTACCTTTTGCCCAACCGCAAATACCTTCGGCAGCGGTCCCACTTTCGCTTCCACGGCGTGCCCTTGCGATGCCTTGTACACCACATCATATATAAGCGACGACTTGCCGCTTCCGCTTTTCCCTACAACCGCCACCAATTTCCCTAACGGAATATCAATGCTCACATTCTTGAGATTATTTGCAACGGCGTTCTTTATTTGAATCATATCGATCTCGTCCTTCATTATTTATTTTGATATTTACTTCAAATTTCTAATTTTAAATTTCAACTTATATGTATCTTACCATATTCCCCGTCATAACCGGGGATGACGGCGACCTCCCCCGCTCGCATATTCATAATGCCACGCACAATGCGTTCGTCCGCATGCGCAAGCAATTCGCGTTTCGGTGCATTCATCAATATGTCTATTTCGGTGCCACAGCCTTTGAGCAACCGCTCGTATGCCGCTTGCACCTTTTTTGTTTTTACTCCCACACTTAATGCATCGGCAATGATCTCATTCAGCTGGATGATGCTATAAAACGGCACTCTATCTCCTTGCGTGCGCATATTCCCCTTACTCGTAACGGTAGTTTTGGTATCGGCAAGTGCATCCACCCGATTTAATACGCCGACCGTGACCGGCTTGCCACATACCGGACACATGCCTTTGTTCTTTTTCGTTTCCTTTGGTGTCATCGACATACCGCAGGTGCGATGGCCATCATGAAAGTATTTTCCTTCTTCGGGGAAAAATTCGAGGGTTGCGATGATGCAATTATTTTGAATTTTTTGAGTGTCACCCCGGCGGGTGAGGGCCTGTCCTCGGCTTGATCGGGGACCGGGGTCCAGCTCTTTATGCGTCGTTCGACCAGTAAGACTCTGGATTCCGGCCTCCGCCGGAATGACAACTCTCCGTGATATATTCCGGGGACTGCTATTCTTAATTGCGTTCCTTATCCCCTCATACGACAGCTCCGTATCAAACATGGTCGCTTCGCGGCCTATCTTTTGCGGGCTATGCGAATCCGAGTTAGACAGCATAGCCACACCATCAAGCTTGGACAACCGCCAGTTCATTGCCGGATCGCTCGACAGGCCCGTTTCTACTGCGATGATACGATCCGCATATGCACCGTAACATTCCTCGAGCGAATCAAACCCCGATGCCGATCCAAGCACGCCAAACCACGGTGTCCACAAATGTGCCGGTATGATCATCGCAGTCGGTTCAATGTCGAATATGATCTTTGCCAATTCTTCTGAATCAATACCCAGTATCGGTCGACCGTCGGACACGATATTGCCCCGCTTGCCTAATAGAACATTCAACCGCTTCGCGCTTTCGAGCGATGGCAACAAAATGATGTTATGTACGCGCCTCACTTTTCCTCCCCGCGAATAAATGCTCGATATTTCACCGGAAATAATAAACCGTGTATCAGCCAATGTTTCCCACAACATCGGTCTTTTGTGTTTCTTTTTCAATTTAAACAGACCTGGCTCGGCCTGCTCCAGCTTTTCCGTCAGCTCCTTGAACCATTTGGGGTGCGTGCAATCGCCCGTGCCGATGACCGTAATACCCTTTTCGCCCGCCACTCGGTCTATTTCTTCCAGTATCATGTTTTTACTGGTAGCCCGGCTGTATTTGGAATGCATGTGCAGATCGGCGATGAACTTCATAGTGCAATGATACCGCGAACGACGATTTACGACAATAAAAGCTTGAATTCAACCTTGAGTTGCACCACCCCACACCCATTTGGTGTCCAAATTGACGATCGTCAACTTGGACACCAAAGTGCGTTCTTTGGTAGAACTGGGTTTATGCTCGGAGGCTGGAATGACCCAGTACTGGATCCCCGCCTGCGCGGGAATGACAATGCGAGAAAAATTACAATGCGAGAAGGTTGTCATCCCGAGTGCAACGCAGCGAAGCAAAGTGAAACCGACCGCGTGCCGCCATAGCTTTAGCGGTGGAGCAGGGATCTGTTTTACTGCAGATTCCTCGACAGGCTCGGAATGACAACGCAAAAATGCTGGATTCCCGTTTTCACGGGAATGACAATACGAGAATGCAATATGCCAATGCGAACATAAAAACATCCGTCCGCCAGTTGGCGGACGGATGTTTTTATGTTTATTCTTTGCTTTTTGTCTCGTTCGATTCCTTATCCTTATCTTTCATCGCCTGTGCGATGGCGGCGTTGGTCGCTTTGCGGATCGCCTCGGTCATTTTCTTGTTTGCCTTCAGCGCTTCGCGGGCGGCTTCCACGCCTACGCCAAGCTTTTCGCCCTCAAAGCTGTAGGTGTTGCCATTTTTCCCTATGGTGCCGAGCTTCAACCCCATAGTCAAAATGTCTCCTTCATAGGAAATGCCTTCGCCGTACATGATGTCAAACTCGGTCGCCTTGAACGGAGGAGCAACCTTGTTCTTGACCACCTTTACCGTAACGCGGTTTCCTATTACATCTTCGCCTTTCTTGATCTGCGCATTGCGGCGAATATCAAGCCGGACCGACGAATAGAACTTTAACGCACGCCCGCCCGGCGTGGTTTCCGGACTGCCGAACATCACACCGATCTTTTCACGGATCTGGTTAATGAATATGATAAGCACTTTTTTGCGGTCAGCCAATGCGACCAACTTGCGGAGCGCTTGCCCCATCAAGCGGGCCTGCAGGCCCATGAACTGCGCACCCATTTCGCCTTCTATTTCGGCGCGTGGCGTAAGCGCTGCGACAGAATCCACGACGATGATATCGAGAATGCCTGAGCTAACCAAACTTTCCAAGATGTTCAACGCTTCTTCGCCGCTGTCCGGTTGAGATATGAGCAGATCGTTTACCTTTACGCCCAACTTCCCTGCGTAATCCGGGTCAAGCGCGTGCTCGGCATCGATGAATGCGGCTCTGCCACCCTTTTTCTGCGCCTCGGCTATCGCGTGCAGTGCCAAGGTCGTCTTGCCCGAACTTTCCGGACCGTAGATCTCGACGATGCGTCCTTTCGGATACCCGCCTACACCCAATGCGATGTCCAACGAAAACGAACCCGATGGAATCACATCAACATGCACGCGCTTAATATCGTTCAGCTTCATAATGGCGCCGTCGCCAAACTTGCTTTGCATTGATTCGAGCAACTGGTCCATGTCCTTCACTTCACCCTCGGTTTGTTTTGTTTTTTTTGTTGCCATGTGTTGTGAGACAAGAGATGTGAGATGTGAGATGAGGTTATTACCCCCCTTATCTCATATATCAAACCTCGTATCTCTATTTTTATTGTGGATAGATAATCTGCTTAACAACTGTCTCCTCCTTTCCGAGCAACCGCTTTACCTTAAACTCAATGGTATTTATCCCCGGTTCAAGCGAAAAGTTCTTTTCGAAATAACCGTTTCGATCTATTGCAATATCTTCGTTGTTTATCGTGAGCCGCTCCCCCGGGTTTACCTTTCCCCGCAGGTCGATGGCCGGGTCATACACCACCACGCTATCTTCCGCCGGATTTTTAACATCGATCCCCTCTCTGCCGGCGACTGTCTTTATCCAAAATCCCGCCACCAGCACGACCACTATCGCCAGCACGATCAAGCCAATACCTTTTTTGTTCATACGCTTGAACGCAAATCGATTTATAGGAAGCGTATCACCTTCGCCCGATGTTTTCGGTTCCTGCTGCTTCATGTACGCCTGCCAGATCTGTTGCCCATCAAGTCCGAGCGCCGTTGCCATGCGGATCAAATAGCCGCGCACATACGGGGCAGGCGGAAGTCCCTGCTGGCCTCCTTCCACCAAGAGCGTTACATATCGCTCGGGAATATCCGTCAGTTCCGCCAAGCGCGCAATGGACATTTTTTTCTCGCGCATTGCTTCCTCCAATATTTCATTTATCGTTGTTCGTTCTTCCATGATCATTCTCCTTGCTTTATATATACTTCCCGAGGATTTGCGCCCTTCGACGGGCCAACAATCCCTTTTTCTTCCATAATATCAAGCAGGCGCGCCGCACGGGCATACCCCACCTTCAACCTGCGCTGCAGCAGCGATGCCGATGCCTTTTCCGCCTGTACCACTACCTCGATTGCCTGTTCGAGCAATTCATCCTCACTGTCATTCCCTGAAAATGCATCGAACATGCCTTCTCCGGCTTGTTCACTTGATGCCGGTTTTGCATCAAATGATATTTCTTCGCCCCCGATATCCTTGTTTTGATCGCGGATATATTGGGCCACTTTTTGAATTTCTTCTTCCGATACAAATGCGCCTTGAATGCGCTTTGGCTTATCTCCTGCGGCAACCAGCATATCTCCGCCGCCGAGCAATTTTTCCGCGCCGGACATGTCCAAAATAGTGCGCGAGTCTATTTGGCTCGCCACCTGCAACGCGATACGCGCCGGTATGTTCGCCTTGATCAACCCGGTAACGACTTCCACGGACGGACGCTGTGTAGACAATATCAAATGAATGCCCGTCGCGCGCGCCATTTGTGCCAAACGCACAATGGAACCTTCCACTTCCTTGCCATAGGTACTCATAAGATCCGCGAGTTCGTCCACAATGATCACAATATACGGCAATACTTCGCCCGGGTTTTTCTTATTGTAGCTTGCGAGGTCACGCGATCCCGCTCTTTCGAATATTTCGTACCGCCGATCCATTTCGTTCAATGCCCAGCGGAACACGCCCATCGATTTCTTCGACTGGGTCACCACTGGTGCGATCAAATGCGGAATGCCCGAATAAACCGAAAGTTCAACCCGCTTCGGATCTACCATGATCATGCGAAGCGTCTTGGGAGAATTTTTATACAACAATGACAGAATGATCGAGTGGATCGTTACCGACTTTCCCGATCCGGTACTTCCCGCCACGAGCAAGTGCGGCATCTTTGCGATATTGGCAAACATCGGCTCACCCGTTACATCGCGGCCGACCGCAAAACTCAACTGGCCACTTTCGGCGAATTCCGGATAATTGATAAGACTACCCAAACGAACCACTGCGGCGGCTTTGTTTGGCACTTCGATACCCACCAGCGATTTACCGGGAATAGGCGCTTCGATGCGAATCGGATGCGCGGCAAGGGCAAGCGCAAGATCTTGATTCAACGCGGTAATGCGCGACAGTTTAACCCCCTCGGCTGGCTTCAGCGTGAAGCGCGTTACCTTAGGACCCACATTTATCTCCCCCATTTCCACCATAATGCCAAAACTCTCCAGCGTACGCTTGATGATATTTGCATTGGCGCGCAAATCTCCTGCCTGTGGCTTTTCCACGGACGATCGCAACAGATCGATCGGCGGAAACACATAGTCCTTGTCATCCTGTGTGCTGAATGTCTCGCCTTTTTTCAACTTGCCGGCCACGGCGGCGGCTATCTTTTCCTTGATCGTCGGTTCGACCGCGACATCCGTTTCTTCCTCGGCTTCTTCCTCTTTCTTTTCCTCCGCCTTTTTTATGGAATTTTTCAGCGCGTCGGTCTCTTCTTCTATTCCTTCCTCTTCCTCGGCTTCTTCAAGCACCCATTCCTTACCCTCGCGCTTGATCCGGATCGGCAGATTCAGTGTGATCAAAAATGAAATTACCAACAGCAACATAATGACCAAGATAGAAGCCGCGTACCCGAACAGCAACTCCAATGAGCCAACCATCTTGCCCACAAAGCCACCTTTGTCCGACGACAGCACATCGATCAATCCCAATCCCGACAATACGAACAGCCCGGCGCCAAAAAATGTTATGCCATATATCTTCCTGCGCTCCGATGTCAAAAATACGCCGCCGATCACCACAAGCACCAATGGCAGCAAATAGTATCCCCAGCCGAACAGACTTTGAAAAACGCCATAGAGCACATTGCCCGCCGGCCCTGCGTTTTGAAAACTCGCCAACAACAAAATAGCCGCAACGCCAAACGAGACGATTGCCCAAATGCTCTTTTTGGTTTCCGGGTGCAATTGCAGATCGAGCAACGACCCGCCATCTTCTTCATAGGCCGAAGCATCCTTCGGTTTTCTGCCTCTCCTTTTCGGTTCCCCTTTTTCTTCCACAACGCCCTTTTTCATCTTCTTTTTCGCCATTGGCTTCATTGTAACACCAACACAGGGGGCTTTCAAATGGACATATTTATACTCAGATACTTTGAATTACAAAACTCTCTTGTCTTGCCGTAAACCTGACTATTGTCATTCCGAGCGTATCCGACAGCAGGCGGAGTAGTCGAGGAATCTGCAGTGTTTTTACTACAGATCCCTCGGCTCCGTTTCACTACACTCGGGATGACATATCCATACTTCATTATCTAAGAGAAGGCTCCGTCGAATCGCCCGCCCGTTGTTATGCGCCATGCAATTCCGTATGCTATTGGTAATGAGTAGCCGCAACCCAATTTCATATATCATTGGCATCGACGAGGTCGGGCGCGGACCGCTTGCCGGCCCGGTTGTCGTATGCGCCGTTGCCGTTCCGCGGGGGCTGCGTCCCGCCTCCATCGCTAAACATATTCCACTTCGCCCTCGTCCGTCAGCTGACGGATCAGGGTCTTGCACAAAGCCGCTCACCCGCGGCCTCGTGCTACGAGATTCGAAAAAACTTTCCGCTTCGCAACGCAACACATGGGCAACGGCGATCAAAGCGGACCCGCGCATCCACCATGCGGTCGCGGCCGTAACTCCGCGCGTGATCGATCGCATCAATGTGACCCAAGCCGCAAACCGCGCGGCGACCCGCGCACTCGAAAAACTGCTTACCGCGCTCCCCGCCTCCGCACGCATCGATGTATTTTTAGATGGAGGACTTTTTGTAAAGCACAATTTGAAATTTGAAATTTTAAATTTGAAAAACAATACGAAGCGCAATTACTCCGCACGATTTTATAATCCGGTCAGCGGCGCATACACCGACCTAAACATTTCCACTATCATCAAAGGCGATGAAACAATTCCCGCCATCTCGTTTGCTTCAATCATCGCAAAGGAACATCGCGACGCGCTCATGCGACGCGCGCATAAAAAATATCCCGTGTATGGATTTGACCGGCACGCGGGATATGGAACAAAAAAGCATATCGCGGCGATCAGAAAAAATGGACGCACGCCGTTACACCGAAATAGTTTTTTGAAGAAGATTGCTTAGCGTTGTCATTCCGAACTTGTTTCGGAATCTCGCTGTTCTCACATAAGATCCTGAAACAAGTTCAGGATGACAGGAATAAAAAGAAAACCCTCATCCGAAGATGGGGTTATCGTGAACCGAACGAATCGGTTTATAAAACGAAGGTGCTTGTCATCTGCCAGAGGCGGACGACCAGGTGTGTGCGTCACATGGGCAAGTGTTCTCCATGGTCTGCACTATTTACATAAAACTGTCAGAGAGGACGGATGGGAAGGAAAAAGAGAAATTAGAGAAGTGAGACTAACGATTATGTTGTTGTAGGGCAAGTAGGTTGAAAGAGCTGATAACGCAGCGACACGGGTGATCAATCCATGTGAAACATTATATAAATAACGACTAACGATGCATTCAGAAGTCGCCGTTATACCTCCTGCAAGTGAAACCTCTTCCCTTTTTCCTCTATGAAGTTTTATACTTCTATTATATAGTGCCTTTATAGTAAGCGCAAATGGAATTGTGGATAAGTGACTTGCGGAGCAAGTCATCCCGGACTTGATCCGGGATCTCGTGTAGGTAGACGAAGATTCCTGCTTTCGCAGGAATGACACAACATACTACATGCGCCTTGCTACATGCAACTTGCTTCATGCTACATCCGGCAATGAATAAACCAAAATTAATTGTGATATTGGGGCCGACCTCGTCGGGCAAGTCAGACCTTGCCGTTGCGATTGCACGCGCCATCAAACAGCGCAAGCTTGCGATTGGCGCCGAGGTTATTTCTGCCGATTCACGACAGGTCTACACGGGTCTTGATATCGGCTCCGGCAAAATAACCAAAAAAGAAATGCGCGGCGTGCGGCATCACTTGCTTGATGTCGCATCACCCAAGCGCACCTTTACTGTTACCCGCTATCAACGCCTCGCAAAGCGCGCCATTCGCGACATCATAAAACGCAACTCCATTCCGATCTTGTGCGGTGGCACGGGACTCTACATCGATGCGGTCGTCCACGACCAGATCATTCCCGCGGTGCCGCCACAGCCGACGCTCCGAAAAAAACTCGAACGCGAATCCACGGAATCACTTTTTAAACAACTCACGCAACTCGATCCGCAGCGCAGTCAAATCATCGACCGACACAATCGTCGTCGGTTGATTCGCGCACTCGAGATCGTGCTCGCAACCGGCTCCCCCGTTCCTCCCCTTGCAACATCATCACCGTACGATACGCTCGCGATCGGCATCGCACGCCCGAGCGAAACATTGAACCAACTCATTACGACGCGACTGCGCAAACGCATCAAGGCTGGCATGTTCGCAGAAGTTACCCGACTACACGCACAAGGCGTCAGCTGGAATCGTCTTGACGATCTCGGTCTTGAATATCGCTGGGTCAGCAGACACCTGCGCGGACTCATTGCAAAAGATGCGATGATTAAAAAACTTGTCATCGAGAGCATCCGCTATGCCAAGCGACAAATGACATGGTTCAAACGCGACAAGCACATCTACTGGGTCGCCGATGAAACCGAAGCAATGCAACTCGTTGAACAATTTCTTGATGCATAAAAAAGACGCCGATAACTCGGCGTCTTTTTTATGCATGCGTGCACTTTTCCTTTTCGTTACCCCAATATCTTTTTGAACAATTCGATCAGCTCCGCCGGATTGGCCCGGCCTTTCAATTTGCCCATGACCTTTCCGACTAAAAACTGCAGAACATTTACCTGCCCTTTTTTGTAGTCTTCCAGCGCTTTCGGATTTTCCGCAATGATCTCTTCGATCGCAGTTTGAATCGCTTCTGCCGACAGTGCTTCGTCGAGCCCTTTCGCCTTCATGATCTCTTCCGGATCCGAACCGGTGTCGAACATTTCCTTTAAGATATCTTTTGCCAATCTACTGTTCAACTTGCCCTCTGTGACAAACGCGATGATCTTTGCAAAATGGAACGGATCCACTTTGATCGCATCCAGCCCTACACCTGCTTCTTTCATAAGACCCCGCAGGTCGCTTATGAAATAGTTGTAGATCGCCTGCGTGTTTATGGTTTCGTTTAAAGCCTTCGCTTCGCTCACTGCATGCTCGAACCAATCCGCACTTTCCATACTATCCGCGAGAATATTCGCCTGCTCTTCGTTCAACCCATATTCTGCCATAAAGCGCTCGCGCTTCTGCTGTGGCAATTCGATGATCTCATCTCTGATGCCGTCCATGTCAAAATGCGCCAAGTCGAGCGGCGGAAGATCGGGCTCCGGAAAATACCTATAATCATGCGCTTCTTCCTTTAACCGTTGCAATACCGTTTCTTTTTTCTTTTCGTCCCAGCCGCGCGTCGATTGCACCACCTTTTCTCCTTTTTCGAGCAGTTCAATCTGTCGCTTGATCTCAAAATCGATCGAGTCGCTTACCGCGCGGAACGAGTTCAGGTTTTTTACTTCCACCTTCGTTCCCAATATTTCGTCCTTGCTCACGGAAATATTCGCCTCTACGCGCATCTGCCCCTTTTCCATGTCGGCAGACGATATATCCAAATACCGCAGGATCAATTGCAATTCCTTTGCAAAAGCCACCGCCTGCTCGCCGCTGGTCACATCCGGCTTAGTGACCAACTCCATAAGCGGCATACTCGATCGGTTGTAGTCGATCAAACTCGCCGGCTTTTCACCCTTCGGATAATCCGCGAGCTGGCTCGAGTGCGCAATGCGCGCAGTGTCTTCTTCCAAATGTACGCGCTCCAACCGTATGCCCTTGAGCACACCTCCGTTTACCAATGGCTGGTCGTATTGCGATATTTGATACGCTTTCGGCAGGTCGGGGTAGAAATAGTTCTTTCGGTCGAACTTCGATACCGTGGGGATATCAGCCCCCAGCGCCATACCCAGTTTGATCACCTTGCGGACCGCCTCCTTGTTGATGGTCGGCAAACAGCCCGGGTGACCGGTGCATATAGGGCAAATGTTCACATTTGGATGTCGCTCCTCAGGGTCGTTCGCGCATCCGCAGAACATCTTGGTCTTTGTCTTCAGTTCACAGTGGATCTCCAGTCCGATGGTCGGTTTGTACATGGGTAGGGGTATGAGGTATGAGGTATAAGGTATAAGGTATAAATTAAATTCATACGCCTCTTATCCGCAATCCATACATATCAGTCGTTTAATTCCATTGTACGGTACTTTTGGAGCATTCTGCAACTTGAAAACCATTTTTGTCTTTGGTATAGTATAGCGTACTTACAAGAAGCGGGTATCGTATAGTGGCTATTATAACAGGCTTCCAACCTGTGGACAGGGGTTCGATCCCCCTTACCCGCTCCATAAAAAACAAAAGCGCCGAAAGGCGCTTTTGTTTTAGGCCAAGGGGAATCGGGCTGAAAGTAGCCGTTGTTTTATTGCATTTTCTCCGTTTTTATGGTTATTTGGTCTTAGTAACTTTACTATAGTTTAACCCATATGTGGAGGCGATCATGGAACAGCAAATTGAGCCCGTTGCACCGCCCAGTGAAACCCCATGGGCAACAATCAAAAACGGAAGGATCATTGCGGAGGTCGGGACCACGATAAGGATACCAATGGGGCTCATCAGGCCCAATCCGAAGCAGCCGAGGAAGTTTTTCGATAAGGCCGAACTGGAAGCCACAGCTCTTTCGTACAAACATCGCAATGATGTCGAACAGCCCATACCCGTCACGCTCCGTGACGAAAACCGGCATGCGCTGATCGTGGATGGCGGGAGTCGGTATTTGGCCGCGCAGATCGCAAAACTTGAGGGCCTTTCCTGTTACATCAAACCACCCATGACCGATGATGAGGTCTATCTTTCCAGCGCGGTGGCGAACATCCGCCGCAAAAGCTTTTCCGTCGTCGAGATTGCACTTGCACTCGACGAACTCATGGAGCGCTTCGGCATCAATCAAACCGAAGCAGGGGAAAAGCTGGGCATGACGCCAAGCCAGGTAACCTACCATTTAACATTCCTTAATCTCATCGAGGAGATCCATTGGTGCCTGATGCGCAAAGAAATTGGCCATGGCGTCGCATTCCAGCTTGCGAAATTCGAGCACGATGACCAGAAAAAGATGCTTAGCCGAATCAAAGATGCCGTCAAGAAAAACGGCGGCAAACCGATTCACCCGAACAAGGTTGCCCGGCTCCTGCGCAGCGAAGCCGAACGGCTCGGAATCGTTCCACGGCGAGGTTCCCGCGGACGCGGGCATGTAACTCATGCCAAGCTGGTAGGGAACCATGTGGTCAAGGAAATCGAGCATGTCATCAAAGCATTTGCCGAGCTCAAAGAGCTCACACACGCCGACTTGCAAGAGCTTCGCGATCCAAGCGCCATTGATATTCAAATGGACCTGCTTGAGCTTCAAAAGAAGCTCGCAGTCGCGCTGAGGCAATTCGACCACATTACCTAATGTCGATCGTTTCCACAAACAAAAACCGTGCGCCCAAGGCGCACGGCTTTTTTTATTTTTTGACAGAGAAGCTCATGCTAAACGCATATCTCCCCCCCTCTATTTGCGATACGCTCGCCAGTTGAAATTGCACATTCGTTATGTTCGGATTCGCCTGCAAGGTCTTTTCAAATTCTCCTATAGCCGGCTGCGTTGTCGCTTCGCCGAAGATCGTGACCGGCGATGTACTATTCTGCACCACAATGCGTCTGATCATGACAGCATCCCCCGCCATCGCATCCATGTCCTTGAAAAATCCCGACCAGACCAACCGCTCCTGCTTCGCACGCACGAGCGAATTTACCATGGTATTAAATCTATCCGCCTCCTGCCGCAACCCGCTTAGCTGGGCAAGCACCGGATCGCTTGACCCTCCCGCCAACCGCTCCCGTAAGGTCGTTGCACTGCCCGCCAAAAACATATCCAGCCCTATCAATAATATCAGCATAGCCGCCAATACGGTCACGGATATATTTCTCCACAAATGAACAAAATTGGTCATTTGATAGGCCTCGTATTTATCATCCGTTCCGGCAGTTGCAAGACTCAACATATTATCTTCGTCACGCGGAATGATGCCGCGGTATGCGGAACCCAGCACGCTAAACCACCCGACCGAAAGATTCTTGAATTGCCGCAGCGTAGGAACCTCTACCGTAAGGCTCGGAAAGTCGCGTGCTATTGCATCGCGTATTTCATTTTCAAATGTCGGCGTGACCAAAAACAAATTCTTCAGCGTTCCCTCCCAATGCGTTTCGTAAAAACTCAGCACCTTATGCACTTCGTCGATGATCATTTTTTTCAGCGATTCAAGCGTCGCCTTTCGCTCCGCGCCGTAGACCGCGCTCCATCCGACAAAATGCAAAAAGTACAGCTCTCCGTTCTTTACCAAGCCGAATGAGATGCCGTCGCTGCCGAGCCGAAACACAAGATAATTTTTACCCTTATCAAACTGATCGCTCAACGCCGTAATCGAGCGCGCAAGCGCCAAGATCGGGAACTCCACTGCGGCTATTTCAAACCCCGCTGCATCGGCTATGCGTTCAAACTCTTCGATCAATTGCCGCGAAATAAACGCGCCCAATATCTCGCTTTGCAATACGCCGTTCACCTCCCGCTCCCCTGCCAAATGCCAATCCGCATTGGCCGTGTTAAAATCGATCGGCGATATCATCTGCAGGTTCAACCGTGCCGCGCTCACCAGGTCGCTTCCGCTTACCTTTGGCAAGGTAAACATTTCCGTATATACATTCCCGTCTGAAATGCTGGCGATCGCCCAAACCTTTTTCTTTTTTCCTGCTATCTGATCATGAAAATCCGTCAGTACTTTCAGCAGACGCACGCCATCCTTTATCTTGCCATCTTCGATGATCCCCGGCTCCAACTTTGCCGAGACAAAATCGGCCTTCTTTCCCTTGATCGAAACGAATCGTATATACGAATCCGTCACCTCCAGCCCTCCTATCTGTAGCGGAGGATTGACGGCATCTGCAAGTTTTTTTATGATCGTAGTATTCATAGCGACACATTAGAGCGATATTTCACCCGAAGATTCGAGCCGTATCTCGCCCGTATCTCCGTCGACGGCATAGGCCGCCCGTACACATCTATTTTTCCCCCGAACCGTCCCCAGCGCGGTCACCTCCGCCTTTCCGGCATCGCTTGGGTTTGTATAAACACACCCCCCCGCTTCACTGCATGCCGTCATTTTTCTCCCTTGATTGCACACAGTTATTTGAGCGGTTCGTTGCGTGCCCAACGCTACCGTATATGTACCGTCGAAACCCATATTGCGGGTCAATTGAACGGCGGCATCGCTTGCGCCCGAACGGGCGACCACCAACGCATCAGCCGCATTGCGCGTTCCCGCGCTGCTCTGTAGTACATAGAAAACCACCAGCGTTGCGGCGATTGTCATTTCAAGGACTATACCACTGATGAGTAACATTAGTGGGAGTGCAACAATCCCCTCTTTAAAGAACTTACGGGACCGGCGAACTACTTCGTTGTGGGGCCCCGTTGCTTTGGTCGATGTACTACTGTACGCCTTCCGCAGCAACATTCCCGCGCCTCGTATTTCGCTCAATCGCGTAAGTTCTTTTTTTATCATTGCTAAAAATCTTATTGTGTGTTTTCTGTTCCTGTCTGCGATCCAGCACCCGTCATCGCCGATTGTGTTGGCATTGTACCTGTCTGCGCAGGCGCTACCGATTGCGGATTTTTTATCGCCCGCACCACTTCGCTATCTTCCGTCAGCTCGGTCGCCCAAATGATGCTTTCTTCGTTAATGACCATTTTATCTTTCGGACCCCAAAAGGCATTCTCGAACTTCGACAATGCAACTCCCTGTCCCTCGCCTTCTTTTTGCAGGAACCAAACATCGCGCAATGTCGTTCGTGGAAACCGCGACAACTTTCCAAAATAGATATCGCCCGTATTCAAATATACCGCCGAGTATCGTGTTTCAAAACCGACCTTCTGCCAATATAATACGACGCCCAGTGCTACCGCCAATACGACCACCAGCCCCACCAACACTTTGTTTGTTTTTGACATATGCGTGATTGTCTTCATTCCAATAAAATTATTTTTTATATTTTAGTATACCACATTATCATAGACTGTATGTCATGATAATGTCTTGCACTTCAGGGCCATCCGTACTACCGGCATTTGATTCTATAATCGCTTTATATCGGACATAACGAACCCCCGAAAAATCGCGGGGACTTACCACCGTCGATGCATCGGGGCCCGATGTCACATAGTTCGTTCCCGATGTGCCATCCGGACCTTTATAATCCGCATTAGTCCACGGACCGGTCGAGATATCCGACGCTGCTATCTGAAATCGTACCGTTCCGCCGTTCGCAGCTCCTTTCCACGCAACCGTATTTACCGCAACGCTGCCGCCAAGGTCAAATATCGGCGAAGTAAGCCAGCCACTATCGGGTATCGAAGTCCAGCCGGTCTTTACCTTATAATCCACCGTTCCGCAGGTGTTTTCATTGCTGCAATTCATGCTGATCCAGCCGATTACATCATTCCATGCCCAACCCCTGAACTCGCCCGTAGCCGCATCAATCGTAACTCCGTAGGGAATAGGCGAACCTGCCGTAACACTATCGAAGCTGATCCAGCCGATCGCATCGTTATATGCCCAGCCTTGCAATGACCCGCTTACATTCGCAACCTTCCAATCGCCTGCAGCTCCGCCGCAGATATTGCCGTTTGGCGTGGTCTCGCAATTAAACGCGATGAGTCCGATCGACGACGACGCATATCCGAACATTTTAACATCGTTCACACCGACATTTCCGGCGGCATAACCAAAATCGATCCAACCAATAACATCATTCCATGCCCAGTGATGCGTTGCGTCTATATTTTCCGTCGTACCCGTATCTCCGCCGGACAGCACCACCTCAATTGCCCCCGGGGTTGCCGTCACATCCACGCTGGATGCCGTTGCATATTTATTGTTGGGTGCCGTCAATATACCGTTATCCCCCCCTCCTCCGCTCCAATCGGTCTGCCGAATGCCCACATTTTTCGTGCGCACCACATATTGATCTTGCGTTATGCTTCTTCCTCCTGCCCATTCGACGACCGCTACGATCTTTTGCGTCGAAGGATCTTCGGCAATGTCCGCCGAGCTTAACGGGAAATTGGTGTTGCACGATGCCGTTGCCGCATCCGTAGTTGGCGTACCGATACCACACTGCGTCCTCTGCACATTTTCAACATAAAAATACCTGCTGAACGCATAGCCGCTTACCGAAATCGGCTCCTTGCCGGTCGTGATCGCGTTGGTCGACGACGCTACATAATAGGCATTCGCGCTTCCTTTCGCCAACCCGTAAAACGCATTCCAATCCGCTTCCGCCTTTGACTTTGCTCCGTCGATTACCTCCTGCGTCAACGATGACGCGGCCTGGTTCATTTTTGACTCCGACGAACTCCGCATGTTCACCGAGATCAATGCCGTTACCCCCCCGATCAAAATCACCCCGATTCCCAGTGCGACAAGTATCTCTATTAATGATTGACCTCGCGTGCCCGATCTTTTTTTATTCATACGATTTATTTTTTAATAATCCACTTGTCCGTTTCCAAGAATGGTTATTGTTTTTGTTTTCGTCGGGTCGCTTATTAATGAAATTATAAGAGAGCCCGATCCCGTTGGCAAACCGCTTAATTTTGAAAACAGCACATCCGTGGAAGATGCCGACGGCGGTGCGGTAAATTGCACCGTTTCATTCAGATTGACCCGCTCGACCACCGCTCCCGATGCGAATGTATCGCCCATGAACACCTGATAGTAATCGGTTCCTGTCGCCTCATTCACAAAATGCACACCCCACATGCTTTCTGAATCTTGCGCCACTGCCCTATCGCGCGTGCCGCGCAATGTGAATGCGATTTTGGTCGCGTCATCACTCAAGCTTTGTGCATAAAAAAAGTCTATCGGAAAAAACCGGATCGAAGTCACCAATACAATAAATATCCCCATGACAATGACCAATTCGATCAGCGACATGCCGGGTGATGCATGCAGTCCCTTTTTATATTGTATTTTTTTAACTGTACTCATATTGCTATCGGTGTTTTTGTTACATGTTTCATGCCACATGGGGGGGGTACGAGGTGTGAGATGTGAGGTATGAGATGTGAGACATACTACATACTACACGCTCCATGCTACTTGCTACTTGCTACATACTAAAACTTACCCATCAGTTGGTACACTGGCACGATAATGGCAAGCGCAATGACTCCCACGATGACACCTATTGCTACCAGCAACATCGGCTCCAAAAACGAAACCAACACCTTTACCGACGACTTGATCTCAGATTCATAAAATTCCGAAAGCGTAGCGAGAATGTTCGATAGGTTGCCGCTTTTTTCCGATATGGCCACCAAATTCGTCACCACCTTTGGAAAGGCGGGTTCCCGCTTAAATGCGTCTCCTATCGTGAGTCCTTTTGCGATCCCTTCTTGCGATATGCGCGTAAGCGCTTCCTTTAATTCCATATCTCCTACCGCATCGGCCGTAATGGCAAGCGCTTCGAGTATGGGCAAGCCGGAAGAAAGCAACGAGGAAAATGTCAGTGCAAACCGCTGGATTGCGATCTTTTTCAGCAATGGCCCAATGAGCGGCATACGGCGGATGAAGTGCTGGAATACCCGCTGTGCCGTCTTGCTATTTTGCATCAAGACCCATGTACCAACCACGCCACCGACCAATAGCAACAGTACGACCCAAATATATTGATTCAAGAACAGTCCTATCGTAAACACGACCTTCGAAAACAACGGCGGCTCGGACCCGCTATCGGTAAAAAGATTGGCTATCTTTGGCAATGCAAAGCTGACCAGCAACAATACGACCAGCGAAGCCACGCCGACCAAAATGACCGGGTAGGTTAATGCAGAACGCACTTCCTGCCGCAATGCCTGCTCGCGTTGCAGATTTACGCTCAACTGCTCAAATGTCTTTTCCAGCGTACCCGACTGCTCCCCCGCTTTGACGAGATTGATGAACACGCTCGAAAAATGCTTTGGATATTTTTCAAATGCCACATGGAACGGCTGCCCCTTTTCAAGATTTTCCCGAATCTCATACAACAACGCGCGCACTGCGGGCTTGTCGAAATCGGCGATCAAAATGTCTATCGCCTTAAACAAATCGGTTCCGATACGCAGCATGAGCGCCAGATATTTCGTCAAAAATATCTTGTCCGCAATCGTAATATCCGCTTGGAAAAACTTCACTTTCGCTATTCCCACCTCAGGCCCTTCTTTTTTTAACGATACCGGACGCAATCCTTGCGATGCAATAAACTCAAGCACCTGTGCGGCGCCCGGCGCTTCCATCTCTCCGGATGTCATCTTTCCATCCGGTTTGATTGCAGTGTAGGTGAACTTCATCAGTTTAATTTAAAATTTTAAATTTCAAATTTGAAATTACAGAGTTATTCCCGTATTACCCTGAGCACTTCTTCCATGGTCGTCATACCCAACTCGGCCTTGCGCACGCCGTCTTCGAACATAGTGACCATATTCTTCTGCTTCGCCAGTGTCATCAACGCGTCGAGTGAAAACTCGGGTGAACCAACAATGCTTCGTACATCATTATCGATCTCCAATACTTCAAAAATACCCATGCGCCCCTTGTACCCCGTAAATCCACACACCGGACAACCACGGCCGCGATACAATGTCTTTGGCATCGGCCGCTCATCGCCTATCCCTAACTCTTCATGTGCGTGTTTCAATATTTCCAAGATATCCGGCGTCGGCGCGAACGATTCAATGCAGCTTACGCAGATCTTGCGGACCAAGCGTTGGGCGATGATCAAATTCAATACCGCGGCGATCAAAAACGGCGGCACCTTCATGTCGATCAAGCGCGGCACAGCTGTGGCGGCATCATTCGTATGCAGTGAAGACAGTAGAATATGTCCGGTAAGTGCCGCGTGCACCGATATTTCCGCGGTTTCTTCGTCGCGGATCTCGCCCACCAAGATGATGTTCGGATCTTGGCGAAGAAATGCGCGTAGCGCGCTCGCGAATGTTACCCCCGCCATGGGGTTGATCTGCGTTTGATTGACATACTGAATGTGATATTCGATCGGATCTTCGACCGTAACCATGTTTACCTCCGGCTTATTAAGCATGTTTAAAATGGAATACAGTGTGGTCGTTTTACCGGAACCGGTCGGACCGCACGAAACCACCATACCGAAGCTCTTTTTAAGCGCCTCTTCGACGATCTTTACCATGTCGTCGAGCATGCCTATTTCTTCGAGCGCCAACGGTTTTTGCCCCGCAGGCAACAAGCGCATGACGATTTTTTCGCCATATAAGGTCGGCATAATGGAAACACGAACATCGGTTATTTCATCCCCTACCCGGTACCGCATGCGACCGTCTTGCGGCTTGTAATGTTCGTCGATTTTCAGCCCGGCAAGCAACTTGATGCGTGCCACGATGGGCAACTCTACATCTTTTGGGATGCGCGTGACTTCATGCAAAATACCGTCGATACGGAACCGGACCAACACAGAGGTTTCAAGCATTTCTATATGAATATCGGATGCATGGGCCGACAGCGCATAGGACAAAAAATTATCGACGATCGCAACGATCGGCAATGCCGCCGCCACATCTTCGACCTTATCCCCTTTTACCTCGAGACTCTTTTTTATATTTTCTTCGATCGTCCGCTTAAAATCCTGCGACAAGGCGCGGTTATAAATAGCGAACCCCTTTTCCAAGTCGCCCGATTTCGCCAAAAACGGTTTCACGCGTACCTTCAAGTGCCGCTCCAAAAACTCGATCGTTTTTAGATCGCTCGGATCTTCCATGGCCACGGCAATCGAGCCATCCGCCTCTCGCCTGAATGCAACGACTCCTTTTTGCCTTGCCAGGTCAAGCGATACCAAAGCCAGCACCGCTTCATCGATGGGAATCGTACTTAGATTCGCCAATTCAATGCCGATATGACGCGACAAAAGCGCATAAAAATAATCGGAGGAAATGATTCCGCGCGAAACAAGAATATCTTCCACCTTCTGATTCAATCGTTGCGATTCCTGTACGATCGAATCGAATATCTCCGGAGTGATCAATCCTTCGCTTACGATCAACTCCTTTAATTTTTGCACCGGGATCTGCATATAGTGTTTTTATACCATCACTAATTAATTCATTCCTTTTTGTCATTCCCGTCCGCCAGCTGGCGGAGGAATCTATATAATACTGGATCCCCGTCCCCGATCGAGTCGAGGACAGGCCCTCACCCGCGGGGATGACACATATTCGGAACTGATTCATTAGATTTAGTATCATTATATCAGAAAAGACCACCTCCTCCAAAAACAAAAACACCCGCAGTTCGGGTGTTTTTGTTCATATCAGAGATCCAATGCCGGATCGTTTCCTATTTCATACCATGTCGCCTGGTTTCCACCATCCTTTCCATCCAAGTCCTGATCGGTTCCGAACTTGACGCTTTCCATTTTTGCATTCAGCTCATATGTATTCGTAGATTCAGCCGCGGCATATGCATAGAAATGGGTAGCGTCGTTGGTCGGATCCTGCGGAAGCGTGGCCAACGGAGAACCGCCCGAAAGCGATGCAAGGTTCACCAACACCCAGCCAGCACCATCAACCGTGCGAGTCGCGTTTGTCGTACACGCCAAGGTAAACGGAGACACGATTCCTACCATACAACGGGCCGCGTTGCCGGAAACGCCGACAGTCAAGTCAGGGGTAGTTGCGGTGGTCAAGTAAAGGTCAATTGCACCTTTTACCGACGCAAGATCGCCAACGCGCTGGCTATCGCGCGCCTGACGCAAATATTCAACCGGATTGATAACGAGTACCGCAACCGTTGCGAGCACGGCCAAGATCGCAATAACGATCAAGAGTTCAAGCAATGTAAAACCTTTTTGTGATTTATTCATGTTTTTATTTTTATTTATTATATTTTATATGTATTGCACCGCGCGCTGCATCGCGCGCTTAGCTTTAAGATCCAATATGTACGCTTTTTATAGTAGCGCATCCGACCTTTCCTTGAATTGTTTTATTATACATGATTTTAAAAATCAATGTAAGTCCCTTTGCGAACGACAGGCACAAAAAATCCCGTCCTGCGACGGGATAACGCTTTGTTCTATTATGCAGAAGGTGCTGGTGTCGGCGCTTCAGATGTCGCGCCCGCGGCAAATTCTTTTATGCGCCCCACCAGATCGTCGATGGATGTTTTTGCCTTCACGAAATATTCTATCGCACCCAGTTCCTTCCCCCGCTGCATGTCTTCCGGCTGTCCGAGGTTGGAAATAATAATAATCGAAAGATTGGCATTGCTCAGCTTTACCTGCATGTCCGTTCTGATCTCTTCCATGACCTCAAACCCCGAACGCTTCGGCAAGATGATATCCAAAAGAGCCAGTTGAACCGGCGTAGTGCGCAACGCAGTAAGTGCTTCTTCGCCATCGCGAGCGTGAATAACCTCAAAACCCTCCTTTTGGAGTCGATTCTTCAGCAATGATGACAAAAATGGGTCGTCTTCAACGAGTAAGATCTTCTGCATAGCGGTAAATGTCTATCTATTTGTATAGTATATCATACTTTGAGTAACCAACAACATGGGGTATGGGGTGGGAGATGGGAGATGTGAGGTATGAGGGGTGAGATGTGGGACATACTACATACTACATTCTACTTGCCACATACTACATGCGACATGTTTCATGCTACTTGCTACATACTACTTGTATTATGCTACTTGCGACATGAATAACTTTTGTCATTCTCGCGCATTGTCACCCGATCCGCCAGCGGGCGGACGAGAGATCCGTTTTTTACTACAGATTCCTCGACTTCGCAGAGTACTGCGGAGTTTATCCTGAGCTTGTCGAACGGGCTCGGAATGACAATGCAATAGGCTGTCATCCCGGGCTTGACCCGGGATCCAGTTCAACTTTCCGCCGGAGGCGGCATAAAATCCCCTGTTTTATGCCCTTTTTAGTCCCTTGACAAATATATATATTGGGTGTATAATATATTTATAAACAGTTTGGAACCTTACCAAGCCTTCGGGCATAATATTAAAAGGAGTGGGATATGATACTCAATTATCTGAAGAATGTTGTTTGGCCGGCGAGTTATATCGCGGCCATACTCGTATTTATGGTCGGCATCCTGTGCCAACTTTCTGACAGAGGATCATTCCGAGCCAATGAAGTATTTGCACTCTATATAATGATCTACGTCATTTTATTCTTCATTGGCAACGCCCTGTATCTAAACCATGGAGAGCGCCTAACCTTAAGGATGATCCGCAAAGCCCTCTTAAGCGGTGCTCCATGGTAAGCCCCGGGCGGCCAGCAATGGCCGCTTTTTTTATTGAAATGGATTCCCGTTTTCACGGGAATGACAATGCATTGCAGATTCCTCGATTCCGTGGAGTACCACTCCACTCGGAATGACAATACAAAAACAATTATAAAAATCCACGAATTAAAAAACAGATGACCACTCATCTGTTTTTTAATACTGTCTACAAACCGAATAATAATGAAGAACATCCAAACCTTTTTTAGTCGTCCAAAGAATCGTGACTTATGGCTCCACGATCAAAACCATTAAAAACCGACTCTAAAAATATTTAATTAATCTACGCACAGCTTCCGCTACGCGTGCCTTGTTACGACTTCACCCCTGTCACTGATCTCGAACTCATCCCACGCTAGGTGAGACTCTATCCGCTACCAGCTCCCTTGGTGTGACGGGCGGTGAGTACAGGACTCGAGAACGTATTCACCGTGGCATATCTGATCCACGATTACTAGCGATTCCAACTTCATGAGGGCGAGTTTCAGCCCTCAATCCGAACTGAGGCCAAGTTTTTGAGATTAGCTCCGCCTTACGGCTTGGCAACCCTTTGTCTTGACCATTGTATCATGTGTGTAGCCCAGGGCATCAAAGGGCCACGCTGATCTGACGTCATCCCCACCTTCCTTCCGCTTAAAGCGGACAGTCTCCTGTGACACTTGTAACACAGGACGAGGGTTGCGCTCGTTACCCCACTTAAGGGAACAGCTCACGCCACGAGCTGACGACGACCGTGCAGCACCTGTCCTACTGCCAAAGATAAATCTTAAGCCTCGATCGTTTCCAACCGCATTCAGTAGAATTTCAAGCCCTGGTAAGGTTCCTCGTGTACCATCGAATTAAACCACATGATCCACCGCTTGTGCGAGTCCCCGTCTATTCCTTTGAGTTTTAGTCTTGCGACCGTACTTCCCAGGCGGTTCACTTAACGCGTTAGCTTCGCCACCGAAAGGGTCGATACTTCCGATAGCTAGTGAACATCATTTACGGCGTGGACTACAAGGGTATCTAATCCTTTTTGCTCCCCACGCTTTCGAGACTCAGAGTCAGGAATACTCCAGTTACATGCCTTCGCCTTTGGTGTTCCACACAATATCAACGGATTTCACCCCTACACTGTGTGTTCCAGTAACCTCTAGTATCCTCTAGTCTGGTCGTATCCATTGCAGTTCCACCGTTGAGCGGTGGGATTTAACAACAGACGCACCAAACCTCCTGCTCTCTCTTTACGCCCAATAAATCCGGATAACGCTTGGGGTCTTCGTATTACCGCTGCTGCTGGCACGAAGTTAGCAACCCCTTATTCCTAAGGTACCATCAATCTAGCCAATTGCACCCACTAACCGAAATTAGCGAGCACAATTGGCCAGACTTTTTCTCCTAGAAAAGCAGTTTACAACCCGAAGGCCTTCTTCCTGCACGCGGCGTCGCTCCATCAGGCTTTCGCCCATTGTGGAATATTCTCGACTGCTGCCACCCGTAGGTGTACGGCCCGTGTCTCAGTGCCGTCGTTGGGGGTCAAGCTCTCACTCCCCCTACCCGTCGTAGCCTTGGTAAGCAGTTACCTTACCAACTAGCTGATAGGACCTAGGCCTATCGTATAGCGGATTGCTCCTTTACTCTTTCGAGACTATCAAGTATTAGCCAACCTTTCGGCTGGTTATTCTTGACTATACGGTAAGTACCAAGGCGTTACTAACTCGTTCGCCACTAACCCCGAAGGGTTCGTTCGACTTGCATGCCTTATCCACGCCGCCAGCGTTCATCCTGGGCCAGGATCAAACCCTCATTATAGAAAATGATCCACGAAAACATCGAACTGCTTTCGTAAATCAACTCCTAATCCTTTATCATTGGACAACTAAAAAAACTTTGGATGTTCTTCTTCATCGACTCACATCGATGTTATTCGGTTTACAAATAGCTGGTCACTTCTCTCAGACAGTATTAGCCATTATATAGAGATTTAACCCCTTGTCAAGAGGTTTGGGGCCGTCCACGGTCAACGGTTCACAGTGCACAGAAAACTCCAGTTTCCCCATTTGTTATTTCCGCTTCCGCCCCGCCGGGAGCTGTATAAAATACCCTATTTTTACAATAAAAACGCCGGTCAAAGACCGGCGTTTTATATCACTGAGATCAGGGAAGGTCCTCGCGGATTCTTCTTCCGTCTTCTCCTTCTATCTGCACGCTGACAGACGATGTTGTCGTTCCATCCAATCCATTACAGGTCATCGTATATTGCGTGCTTGCCGTCGGACGCAACTCGGCTTCGCCGGACGATTGCTTCCCGGTCACGGTCAACCCTACGATAGACGCATCTTTGTTGTTTGTGATCTCGCACCGATTCACATAGTTGCATAACCACGATGCGGTCGCGGAATCCGGCAATGTTATCATAGACGGATCGATCGAAAATGCGGAACATTTCGGATACTCCCACACGGTCGCCGATACTGTTTTCGGATCGGACACGAGACCCTGTGGACTCGTACATGACATAGTATATGAATATGTCTTGCCGCTTCCTGGCGCCACAGTTCCGCGCGTCAATGTTCCCAACGACAAGGAATTATTTGCGTTATGCGATGCCGCTTGATTCAGACTGCCAGTCAATTGACATGAACTTGCGGGATTTTCTATCGTCCACGACAATGTTGCGGCAGTGTTTGGCACTTCAAGCGCTATAGGCGCGGCGCTGCCATTTATCCGCAGATCGACGATGGGTTTTACAGATTTTACCGTGATTGTCTTGGTTCGGTTCAACGCTTCCACCCCTTCCACATCCCGTCGCAGCGCAAGTTGTACCGGAGCCCCCTGCCCAAAGTTTGCGCTTTTATTTACATCAACCGTACATCGCGCCGTATTTTCATCGACCGTAACACATGCGATTACGCCATTGTTATCGCTGGCCCATGTATCGGCGTACGGAAATGTAAAACTTCTGTCTCTCCCCAATCCACTTCTGTAGGTTATGGATGCCGCATTTCTGCCGTACTCCAACGGTGGATCCGCATTATTAAGAAATGCCTCGGTTACCTCGCCTTGATTTATTTTTGTTACCGTAAACACATCTCCTCCTTTTACCTCAGACGGAGCAATGTAATCGACACTAAAACTTCCGGTAACCATCCATGCGCCATCGTTAAACACAACTGCGCTTGCCGACGGTACATCCGCAAACGATTGTGCGTTCGCAATGTCGCTTTTCGGCTCCCACTGTGTTACCGCCAGCACTGTCGCCGATGCGATCGCAAAGAGTACGATCATTGCCGTTGGCAGTGCCGCCTTTTTCTTACTCCAATACCATGCCGCTCCGGCGATACCGCCCCCTACGATAACGATGATCGCGATGATCGTGTACCAATTCAACATGCCACCATTTCCTTTTTCTTCGGCCGCTTTCGGATTTGTCGTCGTTATCTGTTTGCTCATCAACAAATTACCCGCCGCGTCGTACACATCCGTTTTGAGCGTGATCATCGCCGGCATATCTTCGGTCACCGCGCTACGATACAGCTTCGGAGTCCGGGCCGGATATATGGCCCCCGTTTGCTCGCCTGTCGCAAGCACTTCGCCGGATTGCGGATCTATCACCGAAACGACCACCTTCCCTTCCGGCAATGTAGCGGCAATGGTCGGATCCGCCGAAACCGGTGCATTGTTTCCTACACATGATACGATCTGTTGTACACCATCAACCTCAACGATACCGCTATAAAACACATCCGGCGTTATGCCCGGCACCGAGAATCGGATCTTTGCTATGGCGCTTTGCCCGTTTGCTTCATATCGCATGCGCGCCATATATGTACCCGGTTGTAGCGTCGCAGGCGTCGCAAACTCAAACGAAGATTTGCCGTTCGCATTTACTACCATCTGTTTTGTATCCTGCGCGAGTTTGTTTCGCGTTTCATCCCAATTGAACAATTCAGCAGTCATAACCCCAGTTATTTGCTTTGCATTCGGATTGACCACCGGTACTATGATCTTTGCCGGCAGCTCCTGTTCCGTTATGACAAGCGGCGGTCTAAACGAACTTGCACTTTCCCCGTTAATGGTCGCCTGAGATTCTTTTATAAATGCGATATCCGCGTTTTTATTTCCGCCATCATTTACTTGAAACGCAAAAGTTGCACCAACATTGTCTTGCGTGAACGGCAGCCCCGCTATGTTGTAACCGTTTTCCGTTATTGCGATCGAACCCTGATACAGCCCGTTCGGCAACCATACAGGCACCACAAATGTAAAATTGTTCGTGCTGTTCTGTCCGTGCGGGTAGCTCAATCCCCCGCCAAGGTCCACTTCCTGCAACAAAACGGTCTCGGTCGAACCGGGCGTATATTTACGGACCTGCAACAATGCCTTTGCGTTCATGACCGATGTTTTTGAGTGATCATTATACACATCAAGCGCAAGCTGCGCCGATTCTCCCGGCACATATGTATCTTTTGCCAGCGACGCCTTTACCTTGAGCGCCATATATGGATAGAAATCAAAACACGGCAAACTTTCTCGCGTTTGCGCTTCTTGTGCCAGCGCCGATAACGGCACACTTCCCGCCATTGCCAGCGCCAGCATCATGATCGATACGCGCCGCAGTATGTTGCTTGGTTTCATGCTGTGGTTATTATTGTGTTAATGTATTAATGTCCTTAGTATACCACATGACCCACAAATAAGTACACCACCCGCGGGCATATTGACGAAATAACCAAAACCCTATAGTATTCCTTGTATCGCACCTGATGGTGCTATCACTATTATGAAGGCTAAAATCCACCCAAAATACAATATGGTCGCGGAAGTGAGCTGCGTATGCGGCAACAAGACCACCGTTGGATCGACCCAAAACAAGTTTGATGTCGATATCTGCTATAACTGCCACCCGTTTTACACCGGAAAAGCAAAGGTTATGGACACTGCAGGACGCGTCGAGAAGTTCAAGGCTCGCGCCGTCGCCAAAGTGGCACCGGTCAAGAAGGTCCGCGTTTCCAAAAACAAAAAGGCTGAATAAGCCTTTTTTGTTTTTTATAGGCTTCTCCTATATACTTTCCGGCAAGCGCCAAACTCATCTTCTTCCACTTTTTTTATAAAAAGTGGAGCCGTCGGTTTCGCGTAAGAAGAATCGAATCCGACAGCCCGGCCCGTTGCACACTCTCCGCTGACTGGCGGATCGTTAGCAACGCCAAGGGCAAAAATCGCGAGCGAATAAAAATGGCGGAATGGACTCTAAAATTTCTTACGAAACTACTTGGTCGGAGCCGTAGAATACCTATCGGCTCCGACACTCGGGCACGTTGCACGCCCTACTGGGCTAGCAACGCCAAGTCGTCGCCTCCTGTTCGCCGCTCAGACACCGCAGTTTCTGAGGAAATTTTTATCGTCCATTTGATCCACCATTTTCACATGCTCGCACTCTCGGATTTCAGAGTCAAAAAAACCGCTTAAGCGGTTTTTTTGACTCTGGTTTATCTCCTTCCCGCTTTCCAAAAATCTTTTTCTTCCCTTTTGGATTATCTTCGAGATATAATCCGACTGCCTCTTTGAGGTTCTTATTGGCTATTTCGATACTCTTCCCCTGGCTGACCACACCCAATTCGGCGCACTTGGCGACATAGATATTGCCCTCTTTATTAATAATGGATGTAAACCGGTAGGTCATATATCTATATAATACTGTGCGGATGTTGAATATCAACTTTTCCTTATCAAAAAACCGCCATGCGAATTTTTTGATCATAACACTATCTTTTCTATCTGTTCTTTTAATTTCGGGATATCCTTTTTGATCGCCTCCCACACGGTATTATCATTTGCTTCGAAATACTCATGTATCATCTTATTGTGCATATTAACCATTTCATTCAATGGCGCACCAGGGTATTCTCCCTTGATATCTTCGGGGATATTTGTAATAGCCTCTCCGATGACGATGACATTCCAGATAACTGCATCAAATGTCTTTTCATCGTTCGCGAAATCGCCAAATGACATCTCGTCCGTATATCGCGCAATCTTTTCGATCGCATTCTTGATGCCCTCTATATACAATTTTGCATCACGCTTAGACATGGATTGCTTTGTGTAGCATCTTATACAACCACGCCAAGCTTCTTTATCTCATACGCCAACGGATCGGCATTGATAAAATCCTTTGGTGCGTACGCGACCGGCTCTATGCGCGCATCGACTTCCATCGCCTTTTTCCAGAGATATGTTTCATGCTTATCTTTATTTCGAGCGAATTTATCCGATACTACACACACATCTATATCGCTATATTCCTTAGCGGTGCCTTTTGCGGAGGACCCAAAAATGATCATTTTCTCCACCGGAAAATTATCACTTTCCAAAAGCGATTTATATCTGATGACCGTATCCTTTATTTCATTAAATGTTTTTACATTTGCCATAACTGTTTAGATAGTGCCTTTATCTTTTCAATTCTCGGTTTCGTATAATCCAGATCGCACAACTTATAAAATGCCAATTTGTAATCGGGATATCGCGCGTGAATATTGAACTTGTTCACTTCTGCCAGGAATTCCCTGTCTTCTTTTGACAGCTCGATACACGCATCTTGCGCTAAAACTGACAAATTATGAATCGGCTTCGGATGCGCACCCGTATTTTTTACTACCAAGGCCTTGAGTGTCTTCTCCAATACAAGATGCCCGTAGAACAAGCAGTCAGAATACCGTTTTATTTTGAACAAGCCTGCCATTGTTTCATAATCGTGCTTTGCCACGGTTTGCCAATATATAACAGCCTTCTTGATTTCTTGTTTTGTTAAGTTAGGCATAGGTCGGCAGATTTTGCGATGATTGCTTCACGGTTCATAGTGAAATGATAACATTTCAACAGATGTATGCAAATGTCGCTATGTAACGATGTCGGATGTCGTTACATTATCGTCATCGCAAGACATTACATTGCAGGTCAAAAAAACCGCTTAAGCGGTTTTTTTGTCTAATGCTTCTTTTGCCTTTTCGAGAAGTTGAATATCTTTCCCCAACCTTTCATACTCAGCTTTTTTCGACTCAAGGTCTCTTGATACAAGCTCTCTTAACTCAGAGGCATCACTCTTGCTCCCGTATTTTATAAGATCTCCTCTATTCTCTAAAGTCCGCCCATCCGGCAAAATTTTAATTCTCATTCTGTCTCCATGCAACGGATAAAGCGGCACTTCAAGCTCTTTGATGTCCAACGCTTCGTAATCTTCCACGCGACCTCCCAAAGACGAAGCGCGCCCTGTTTTATCTTCTTTATAGGTCTCTTTTATGAATTCACCTTTTGGTTTCCACCGATCAAAAGTCCTCTCATCCGTCATTCCCTTTTGCTCCTCCGTCATCGATTCTTCCGCCTTTTTCATTTCTTCTGGTGATGGCTGGTGTTTTGGTGCTCCTTCCATGGGTTTATTTTTTTATTATTATTTGTACTGGATTCCCGCCTCCGCGGGAATGACAATATATTTAGTCATATTTGACCTTTTTTCAATTATAGGGATATATATATATATATATATGCAAGGTGAAATCCAAAAGATCATTCTTGAAATACGGGCAGGGGCTGGCGGAGACGAAGCGGCTATTTTTGCAGGCGAGCTGGCGCGCATGTATCAAAAATATGCCACCATCCGCGGATGGAAGTTCAATGTTGAAGACTTCAATGCCGAAACATTCGACGGCTACAAATCGTTCGTCGCCACGGTCGAAGGGGCCGGCGCATACAATGATCTAAAACAGGAGTCTGGCGTGCATCGCGTACAGCGCGTACCCAAGACGGAGCGCCAAGGCCGCATACATACTTCGACCATATCCGTTCTGGTGATGCCCGAGGTAAAGCCGACCGAAGTCGAAATAAAGGATGGCGATCTCGATGTTTCCTTCTTCCGATCCTCCGGCCCGGGCGGACAAAATGTAAACAAAGTGGAAACCGCCGTTCGCATCGTACATAAACCAAGTGGCATTGTCGTTTCATCCCAATCGGGCCGATCGCAATTCGGAAACCGCGAAACGGCCATGAGCATGTTGCGCGCAAAACTCTACGACATCAAACAGCAGGAAGAAATGGCAAAGCTTGGCGCATTGCGCACCGTAATAGGCACTGGCGATCGCAGTGAAAAGATCCGCACCTATAACTTCCCCGATGACCGCATCACCGACCACCGCATCGGCAAGAAGTGGCACAATATTGAAAAAGTTTTGGAAGGCGGGTTTCAACCGATTGTGGATGCGTTTAGGGAATACGAGAAACAAGATAAGAGGTAAAAATAAGCGGGAGGGGTGTCATCCCGTGTCGGGGCACGGGATGACAATACAAACTCAGATCCCTCGGTTCCTCCGCCGGCTGGCGGATGCACTCGGGATGACAGCTACAAAAATCCGCCAGCCCATAGGGCCGGCGGATTTTTTGTCTTACCTCATATCTCCAACCTCTAATCTCTTATGCATTACGAATTCAATGTTGCGATGTCTTGCTCAAATGCGGCGGCCATGTCGAGCACCTTTGCTCCGTAACCCGAGAGGTGGCGCGACCAGTTCCCACCGGCATAATATTTTGCCGCCGCTACCTTTTCTTGATACAACGATGCATTTGCCGCTCCGGCTCCTTTCAAATACAGCGCGGTCGCCATAAATGCGTCTTGTGCATTCCACGGGCTGGGCGGATTGTGCCCGGTCAATGAAGCAATCTGTTTTTCAAAACCGACCCAGGTAGACGGCATAAACTGCGCGTAACCCATAGCACCTCCATAGGCCCCGTCTTTTGGAATAGGGCACGACACCAAGGTGGTCTCCGGATTCAAATTCAACTTCTTAGTGATCGCGAAGAAGTGTGGCATATCCGTATTTGGCTTCATGGTCGTCGGGTTGCTCGCCCTATCCGGATAATACGGATTTACATCATAGCGGCACTTGCCAACATTTTGCCCGAGGGCCGACTCCTTGTTCAGTACCGCAAGAATCAACGCCGCACGCACACCGGTCGCGCTTTCTGCCGTCTTTGCAAGCTTGTATGCATCGCCAAACTGCAGCTGCCCTCCACCGACCACATCGAACAATCGGCTCCGGATCTGCGCCGCGGTCTTTTGCTTTTCCACCAGCACCTTTTGATATTCCGATTCCTTTCCTTTGGTTACCTGCAACAAACTGTCCTTTTCCTGTTTTGTCCTATTGATCTCCTTGCGCTGCTCTTCCTGATAGGCACGCAATGTTTCGATATCCATTTTCTGCAATGCGAGTGCTTCCTTTTGGTCTGAAAGATCAGTCTTGAGCCCAATCAACTCGCCAAGATTGAAGCGGAGTTGGTCGCTGATGCTTGCCAGGTTGTTCAAATCGGTAAAGAAATTTGAAAGGTCATTATTGGAAAGCAGCGTCAAAAAAATACCCTGATTTTCATTGCGGTAGATCTCTTGCACCATTTCTCCGATGATCCTGCGCTTTTTTTCTATGCTCGTTTCCGTTACACCAATTTGGGTCGTGGTCGAATCGATCTCGCGGTTTACCTTTTGCAAAGTGACCATGATCGCCTTGATCTGCGTATTAAGCTTTGACACCTGCGCGTTCATGCGGTTGATTTCGGACTGCAGTGTGTTGCCCTTTTTCTTATAGTCCGCAATCTGTTTTTCGTAATCGGCCATTTCCCGCTCCAGCTGCGCCAATTCTGATTCAAGCTGCTTGCGCGTTTCCGCGCTGTCTACCGCCGCATACACATCGCCGCTCGTAGGCGCTGCAACAAAGTTAAACACGAACGATGCAATGAAAAAGAATACCAAAAACACGCTCGAAATCCCCTTGAGCGGGATCCGAATGGTTCGCGTATACGCAAGGTTTACCTGTGGCAATACCCGGTAGAACGATTGCTTTTTTCGTTTGATATCAATAAGGATTTTCCGCCTCATAACATATTTAGAGTAGCATAAATTAAGGCAAATTTAAAGACAGATTTATGCGTCGCATTGTCATCCCGAGTGAATCCGTCAGCCGATGGAGTAATCGAGGGATCTGGAATACTGCAGATTCCTCGGCTCCGCAGAGTACTGCGGAGTTTATCCTGAGCTTGTCGAACGGGCTCGGAATGACAAATATGCTCCATATATATAACAAAAAGCCCCTTGCGGGGCTTTTTGTTATTTGTCGCTTTCCCTTCGACTTCGCTCAGGGTTTCCTGCGGTGAACCTTCGACAAGCTCAGGACTCTTTTTCAGTCGCTTCCGTCTTTTTCTTTTCTTCTCCCTCTACCTTCACATCTGCGACGCTGACCGGGGCGACCACTTCTTCTTCGATTGCCTGTTCGACGACCGTTACAACGACCGCGTCTTCATCGGCAAGCAGCTTCACGCCGGCCTTCACTACAAGGTCCTTTACATGGATGCTGTCATGGATATTGACCAGCTTGCTTAGGTCGACTTCGATGTTGTGCGGCAAGTTTGCCGGCAACGCGCGCACTTCGATCTCGTGCATGGACTTTACCAATACGCCTCCCTCCGCCTTTACCGCCGGAGCTTCGCCAATGAATTCTATCGCGACTCCCGCTTCTATTTCTTCGTTCATGTTTACGGCGTAAAAATCAACATGCATGACCGCATCCGAGATCGGATCGATGTTCACATCGTGGATCAATGCAGGAGTCTTTTCCTTGCCCACAACTATCGTGATGACCGTGCTTTCGCCTGCTTCCTTAAGCACCTTTGCGAATTCCTTTGCATTGACGGTCAAGTGCTCGTTTTCCTTGCCATTTCCGTACAATTCCGCGGGAATCAACCCCTGCGTGCGAAGTGCATGCACCTTGCTGCCCAATATTACCCTTTTTTCCGCTTTTAATTCCATAGTAAATAATTGATTATATCGATGAATACCCGAGTTCCGGTGCGTCCCTTGCATCAAATACGGGATTTGTATGTCCCTCACTATACCATTTTGCGGTCTTTTTGCAAGCGCCAATTAACTAATGACCAAGGACCTATAACCTATAACGAAATCGCATTACGGGATAGGGCCCACAATTGACCGAGGACTCACAATCTGCAATCCAGCTATTCCGTATAGTTTCTTTTGTTATTAGTCATTAGTTATTAGTTATTTTACTTATACCCCTCTGCCTGGATGGTAAATGCCTTATGGTATTTGCCTTTCAATTTCATGAGTTCTTTATGATTTCCGCTTTCGGCAATAGCTCCGTCGGCCAGTACATATATCTTGTCCGCATTGCGCACCGTCGAAAACCGGTGCGATATGATGATCACCGTCTTGTTTTTGAAAAATTCGTATATCTGCCCGAATATCTCCGCTTCTGAAACCGCATCGATCGATGCGGTCGGCTCGTCGAATATCACGACCGGGGAATTGCGGTAGAAAAACCTTGCGATCGCTATTTTCTGCCACTGCCCCGTGCTTGGCCGGGTTCCCCCTTTGAACTTCTCGCTCAACACCTGATCGTACCCCTTCTTATAGTCCGCAAGGAACGAATTGACATTCGCCTTGTTTGCCGCCAATTCCATTTTCGTTTCATCCAGCTCTGCTTGCGAATTTCCCAGCCAAATATTTTCCTTCAGCGTCAGCGAGGAATATGTATTGTAATCCTGAAACAATACCCCGAGGTTTTTATACCAGCTGTCTATTTTTATATTATTTATGTTTTTCCCATCCAAATAAATGCCGCCCTTGTTTACCTTATAAAACCTGCTTAATAATTTTACGAGTGTCGTCTTGCCCGCGCCGTTTTCCCCTACGATCGCTATGCGCTCCCCGGGTTTTATCTCAAGGTCAAGACCATTAATGACATACCGATCGGAACTCGGATATTTGAAACTTACATTTTTTAGCGCAATGACAGGAGCCTGCTCCGATGCTTCCAGTATTACATCCCCGTCGGATACTACGGGCTTCATATCGAACACTTCCTTTACCTCTTTGATTCGCATGCACCGCTCATAGAGCGATACATATGTGCCCGCCACCATTCCCAAATTGCTGACAAAAATATCCAACGACCGCATTTGAAATGTAACATCGCCCACGGATATCAGCCCTTTGAACAGATTTTTTAGAATGGTAAAGTAACCAAATATGCTCGCGGTCACCGTTATCGATCCGAATAAAAATCCGAACAAACGCCAGCCTCGCATGATCGCCAGATCGGCTTTTGAGTACCGATTGGCAAACTTACTATAAATAGTATTTAGATAATCATACGCGGATGTTATAACGATCTCCTGCAGGTTCGATGTTTCGATCAATGAATTAAAAACGGTGCCCGCCTTTCGCTTGCGCTCCGTTTCATCGCGATAGAGCTTCCAGCTTTGCCGCATATAGTACCTGTTCGAAGCCAGCCCCGGGAGCATCGAAACAAAAATGACCGCCGCCACAATCGGCATGATCTTTACCACTACGACCGTCGTCACGATCAATGTTATGACCCGTGCAAAAAAGGTGGTTACCCGGTCAAAATCGCCGTATAGCATCCCCAGCACCTCACGCGAGCGCTGTACCTTGTTCACTACTTCGGGATTTTCCAGTGTTTGAATACCCAAAGAATGTATGTGCCGATAGAGCACCTGCGGCGACTTGAACCATGTGGCATTGTTCATGACATTCGACAGATACGAATTTCCATGGCTGACCGCAGAGGTCAACAGATTGTATGCAAGCAGAATGCCGAGCATCGGGATGATGTCTTTCGGATCCGCTCCGGTAGCGACGATGTCTATGATCTTGTCCAACAACCGCGCAAAAATATAGGCGTTGACCAACGGCTGTAGCGCCGAAAAAATTGCCGACAAGAAATCGAGGATCGCCGCCACTGGCGCCAATCTTACATTGTATGCGATCAACCACCTTAGCACGCCAAGAAACTGCACAAATGATAGTTTTGCCTCTTTTTGCTCCATAATTCAGTTATTATACCACAATCGCGGACGAAACTCTTTTTCCCCCCCCTCAACTCCCCATCTTCTCCGTGGCCGCTTTGTTGTTCTACGAAATCTCCACCGAGAAGGTGCTTCCTGCTCCTTCGCCTTCGGAGGATATCACCTGTGTCTATAAATAGTATGTAATGTCTCTCTAAATCCACTTATATACTACCCCCCCTTGACACCGCCCTTGTGTGTGTAATAATCGTGTCAGAACGCAGGGCATAACTTATCACACAGGAGGTTAAGACTTATGGGCTATACCGAGAAGGACGCTGCTAAGGATACTGGATCATCGGGAAAAGAAACCGCACGGGCATGGCATAGTGCCAGAGACGACGCAGCCGCAAGTGGAGAGCTTGAATCTCGAAACGAGAGGAAGGTTAGTGATTCTGAGAACGGGTCGATCCTCTACTCGATCTTCAAAGCCGTCTTCGGAAAAGACTAACACGGCAATATGCCACAGATCCACTCCCTGTATCAGGAGCCGCGCAATGCGGCTCTTATTTTTTCCCACACGCTACGCTTCTTTAGCTCTGCGTTAATGCGCTCTCCAATATACCATGTGAAATAAGCCGAGAACCTTATGCCTTCTTTGTTTGAATTTTTACTCGAAGTAAATCTTTCTATGGCGACAGGGATATCGCTAATTATTTCTCCATTAAGACGTTTTTTAATATCTTCAGTGAATCCAAATTTCTTATTTCGAATAGCTCCCGTGATAAGTGGCTCAAGATATTGACTAACTATTTTAAACTCGCCTTTATCAGACAGTATTAGCTCAATTTCTTCTCTTGCCGTTTTTAACTGAAATCTTACATCACTCATATACATAAGTATAACATACCAATCCCAAAATCTTCCTCTTCTATTTTCCAAAGATCTGCATATCCCAAATCAACTCCCCATCTTCTCCGTAACCGCCTTGTTATCCTGCGAAATCTCCACCGAGAAGGTACTGTTGGAAATCAAAAATCGATTTGAAATTCCTTTTCTCCTACGGCCATAACAAATAGGTTGTCTTTTGTGACCAGTCGCTCTATCATTTCGATAATTTCGTCGTACGCTATCCCTCTGATAATATTTTTCCATTCATCCGGCGCAATAAGCTTTCCGAAATGCAACCACGAATCCCCTATATATCCAATCCCATCCGAAGAAGCACTTGTTTTTCTTGTTACGATATTTATCAGCTGTTCTTTGTAAGCATTGAATAGCTCTTCTGTAAAATATTTTTTGGCATTAATAACACGATCGATAATCACTGGAATCGCATCTTGCGGATTTGTGGTAGATGTTGCAATGTAAAACAACCCTGCATCGGAATATTGCGCATGGGAAACCCCTACATTATATACCAATCCAAGTTCATGCCGAAGGATCTGATATAACAACGAGGTGTGCTTATAGCCAAGAAAATTTGCGTAAATATCCATTGCCGCTGACTCTCTTGCGTTCGTAACAGCGCTTAAAAAGTTAAAATTTAACTGCGTCTGCGTCGTAGACACCTTTTCGAATGCAAACCCGCGCCGCGGTATCGGATTACTAAAATTATCCACTTCTACCCCGGTGTGTGCCGCCATATCGCCAAAATGGATTCTCGCCAGTTCGGCTATTTTTTCGTGGCTTGCGCCGCCAGTAACAACTACCGCCATGCGTTGCGGTATGAATATGCGTTTGTGATATTTCTTTAATCGGTCTGCCGTTGCCGCACGAATACTTTCCTTATCCCCAAGCGCATCCTGAGACAATGGGTGTCCCTCAAATATACGCTTGCTCGATTCGATCCACAGCCTGCTTGCCGGATTATCATATGAACGATCATATTCCTGTATAATAACCTTCTTTTCATTTTCTAAAACCCCCTCATCTATCAACGGATTTCGCACAATATCCGCAACAAGTTCAAACATGTCTTCGAGTCGATCTTTTATAACTTCGATGTGCACGCGCACCATTTCCATATTCGTCGCCGCATTCGACATCGCTCCTGCGCGATCCATAATTACATTTAAATCAAAAATGGACCGATGTTTCTTCGTCCCCTTTAAAAGCATGTGCTCCAATATATGTGCGTAACCGCGTTCTTCCTTTTGCTCATATCGCGAACCAGCCCGGAGCCATACTGAAATCGTAACAACATCAGCGTTCGAATCCTCGCTCGTAAGGATTGCCATCCCATTGTCCAATTTTGATTCTTTGTATATTTTCATATGAGTATATTTCTTTTACGCACCGTACCAACACTATTGCCATAGAATAAAAAGGGTGCGAACCAAGATCCGCACCCTGCACACATGAAACGAGGCTTGGTCGATCAGCCCCCGTTCATCGGGAATTCACCGTTGTCATCCATAACGGTTCCTTCCACCGGGTCACTCTGCTCTGCCATGACGCTACTCCTTTGTTGAGGTTAATAACAAGTGACGCCCACTACAAAGTTACTAATAAAAGTATGCCATTGTAGTAATAGTTTTGTCAAACCCACCTCAACTCCCCATCTTCTCCGTAACCGCTTTATTGTCCAAAGGAATCTCCACCGAGAAGGTGCTGCTTTAAATGGGTAGGGGGAAAGATTGATAAGTTTTAAATATATTATTATTCCTTACACATAATAATAGTGATATACTTGCTTTATGAAACTGCAGTTCAAGATTGACGATAGATATCTTATCCATTTCGCAAGTAAACGATACCATTCGAAACCCGCTAACTTCAATCTTTTTTTACTATGGACTCCACTTGTAGATAGGATTCATAAAAAATATCGAGATACCCCCGCCTATTACTTCCTAAATTTCTCGAATAATGAGCATATCTCTTGGGCAGCTGAGGAGCTACTTATTGCATCCGCCTTCCCCGGTAAGTCTTTTAACTCTACTTTTTGCAAGATTGTTTCTGACATGGAAAGAATCTACGATGACATCCGACGGTCAAAAGAATTCAAGCAGCTGCGCAAAGAGACCGAACAACACCTCCTACAAGTAAGCAAGCAATGGGATCTGAACAAAAAATTCACCCTGTCATTTATTCAAGAAGTTACCGGCATCACTCTTCCTAACAAAACCATTACAGTCTTTATTACTCATCCGAAGCTTGCCAACGGAAGGGCGCTTATCACCCATAATGCAATTCTTTGGGGTCATGAGGAAGATTGGAAAAATTATCATACTGTTTATCTTTGTCATGAATTAATGCATATTCTTACATGGCATACGCAAAAAGATTACGCCGTTATGCATGCACTCATCGAACTTATGACCGACAATGAGCTGCGTATCCGGCTTAACGGCAAGGGAGAATATTTTACAGAAAACGGCCAATTAGTCGGACATAAAGATCTGCAAGAGCTTGAACAAAAAATTCTCCCGATTTGGCAAAACTATCTTGCGGGAAAACTAAAGGCAAAGAACATATTTGAATTGGAAAAGTATATTATAAAGAAAGGGATCGCGTAAGCGATCCCTTTATGGGGTTGTTTCTTGCTAAAATTATTCATGATATACTGATTTTATGAAACTTCAATTTATTGTCGACAAAACTCAACTCATTTCTGCCACAATAAAAAATTATAATGCCTATCAACGAATTCCCTTTCCTGCATGGAAAAGACTAGAAAAAAGGCTTTGGAGTAAGTATAAAAACGATCCAGCTTATTACTTCGTAAACCCCTATATTAAGGCAAGTCATACAGTATGGGCGCTTGAAGATCTATCTCGCCAGTCAGCTTTAAATGGTATCCCTTTTAAAAATGTGCTTAGCGATGCATTAAAGAAAGTAGACTCCATTTATCAAGAAATCGAGGAGTCGGATGAATTTAAGCGATTACATAAGGAGACTAGCAATTATCTCCTTTTAACGAAGAAACGGTGGAATGCAAAGGAGGTTGAAATATTTCAATTCATTACTAAGGTCGCAGGGATTACTCTCCCGGCTAAGACTGTCAAAGTTTTCATCAACCACCCAAAGACTGGTGGTGGCCAAGCGTATTCCGAAAATAATGCTCTACGATGGGGCCATTCGGAAGATTGGCCCAACTACACGGTCGTATATTTAGCCCATGAATTGATGCATATTCTTACCAAGAAGCAGCAAAAGACTGATAAGACTATGCATTCATTGATCGAGCTCATGACTGATAATGAGCTACGCATCCGATTGAATGGCGAAGGTGATTACCTTACAATAGACGGACATGCGTATATCAAAGAACTCGTACAAAAAATTCTTCCCATTTGGCAAGATTATCTTGCGGGGAAATTAAAGGCAAAGAACATATTCGAATTGGAAAAATATATCATAAAGAAAGGGATCGCGTAAGCGATCCCTTTTTACTACATGAACTTTTACTCATGATTACCGCGGATTACATGGATCAGGGGGGCATCCTTGTGTTGGATCATTGGGCGTGCACCCCATGACCGGACATTGGCTTGCTCCGACAAGCCCACCGCGAGTCACCTCTTTGATCTCGAGCTTCAGCTTCTTGTTCTTCATGACTTTTTCCTTCTCAGTTAGAATTTTACTTAACACTCGCCTCTTGCCTCGATACTCCCCTCATCACCTCCTTTCTTAGACATTTTCCACTCACCTTTTAATGGGTCATACATGCACCACCAAGGCTTTGCAGTTATGTTATCACTACCGTTTCTTGCCTTAACCCTGCAGTCAAAGCAACAATAGCGATATTCGCATTCACTACATGCCTCGATAACATCCTTGCTCATCCTGCGATACTGAAGCGCAGTCGGCGATGCAAGGATTTCTTCCAGAGATGCCCTCCGTACATTGCCGTATGATACATCCCGCTCCATTACGCAAGGGTGAACATCTCCCGTGGGCGAAATGCAGATCTTGTCCATGAAACAGTTATGTCCACACCTTCTTTTTGCAAATGTAGACAGATCTGTCTTTGCAAAACTCGGTGAGGTAACTGCCTGGGCACTGATCATTGAGTCTGAGATGAGGTCGCTCGCACATCCCCTTCCTGCCGGCCTTACATAGTCACTTCTGATATGCTCAATGCCGAATTGCTCTTTCAGAAATGCCTTTGTCTCTTCGACCGTTGCCTCATTTGCCCGGCTGATTATCAACCCTACGCGAAGCGGGATCTGTTGCTCGACAATCTTCGCGAAATTTTCAATCGCCTTTTGCCAGCTCCCTTCTTTTTGCGTGATTGCGTTATGTATTTTCTCGTTACTGCTGTAGAATGACGACGCCATCGATATTTTCAGATCTTTGATGCTGGCGATGTCTCTCGCGGTCAATAATGAACAGTTTGAGAAAATCTCAACACCCTCGTACCCCATGCGTCGCGCTTCTCCGGCCACTTCAAAAAGAGTTTTTCTCTTGCAAAATGGCTCTCCCCCTACGAGCTGCATCCTTCTGCATCCTTTCCCGTATGCCTCCTGTAATATGCGAACCCATTCCGCCGTTTTCAGCTCTTTCCCCTTTTTGCACAACGATGCACTGTTATAGCAATGCACGCAGGTAAAATTGCATCGCTCGGTTATTTCGCAATGCACGAAGGAAAGAGTATCCCGTATTGATGGAATTTCCACCTTTTCCCGCACTCGGAATTCTTGAGCGAATTCACCCAGGCCCAAGTCGACAATTTTTTGCAAAAAGTTTTGGAGCTCTTTCTTAGATACTCCCTCTTCTTTGCAGATTTCCGATATGGACTTCCCTTGGTCCAGCTTTTGGACGATGATCTTTCCATCCTCGCTTAGTGAAAATACCGACCCTTTGTCTGTATCATAGATTGCCCCGCGGGTTGCTCCGCTTACAAGAAAGGAGGCCGCTCCTAACACAAAATATCTCTTATCTCTCATGACCCTTCTCCTTATCCTATTGTTGATTTTTAAAAATTTCTGATTAAATCATCAGATATATCTATATTTTTGTCAAATTTCTCTGCGGTTCGCTCAACTCCCCATCTTTTCCGTAACCGCCTTGTTGTCCAAAGGGATTTCCACCGAGAAGGCGCTACCTGCTCCTTCGCCTTCGGAGGATGCCCAGATTTTGCCGCCATGGGCTTCCACAATCTGTTTGGCGATGAAGAGGCCGAGTTTATTCCAAAAAAGAGAACCTTAGAAGATTCTCTTTCTCACTTCTTAAACTTATCAATAAATTCCTGCCCTACTTTCGGGCCTAATTCATGTATGATATCTATAATTTCCTGTTTTGAAAAAAGCTGCAGATCTTTAAACCAATTATCAAATGACGCCTCCGATTCTTTTGCCTCTTGTTGCAGCCAAAATATAATAAGATCGGATCTTTTTAGCCCTTCTGCTATCTTTATCGCCTCATTTAGATCTTTCTCATCCCACCCAAATTCAGGCGCCCCATTTTTTACTTTCTCGTAACTACGCTTGATATTCATAAAATTTTGAGCAGTTTTCGGACATGCTCGGGTCTTTGGAGGTTTACTTCTTGTGGATGTCAGTCATCGACGACTCATACTTGGCCCCGGAAACTTTAAGATCCTCACTGTGAGGGCTATCCCGCTTACCCGCATCGTTAACATGATGGGTATCCGTATGAGTCGGTCCAAGCGTCTCGCGATACTTGTCATCACCTTTTGTTTCGTGCTCATTGCCAGTTTTCCACCATCCCATGACGCTACTCCTTTGCTGAGGTTAATAACAAATGACGCCCACTACAAAGTTACTAATAAAAGTATGCCATTGTAGTAATAGTTTTGTCAAACCCCCCTCAACTCCCCATCTTTTCCGTAACCGCCTTGTTGTCCAAAGGGATTTCCACCGAGAAGGTGCTACCTGCGCCTTCTCCTTTGGAGGATGCCCAGATTTTGCCGCCATGGGCTTCCACGATCTGTTTGGCGATGAAGAGGCCGAGGCCGGTGCCTCCCTCATCATCTTTATTGAATCGCTTGAAGGATGTGCAAAAAAGGCGGTGACAGAGTGTTCCAGTACAGGCGTATTGCTCATGTCATATACCTGCCTTATACTTGATACTATCTAAATCTAATTTGCTATCAATAAGGTCGCATGAAAGAAATCCCGCTTAAAAATGCAGAGGAAAGGATACTGTCCTTAGCTCAATATCCAAAGGCTGAGCCAAAAAGTCCTTTTATTTTGAATTTAAAAAATAAAGAGCAAGAGCTTTTTCTTTACGGCTGTAAACATTCCAAAAATATCCGAAACAAACAGTTTAAGGATATAGAAAAACACTTCAACTATTTTTTGCAAAATAACCGTAATGTCGCCATTATCATTGAAGGGCATACCCCTAATGTTTCATCCAAGGACGAACTGGTCAAGAAATATGGCGAAACTGGTTTTGTTTTTTATATGAGTCAAAAAAATAAAATTAAAATATACGAGATCGAACCATCATGGGATCAATTATTAAAATTTGCCACAAAAAGAAACAGTGAGGTGAATGTTGCCTCGTGGATTCTTTTAAATAACTTAAATAGTAGGATCAAGATGGGGAACAAATTTGATGAAAAAACAATAGCAAGTATCAAATCTCTTATACATTCCATTGATGAAAAATTGCACCTTACAAAAATGGGCAGCGCATTTGGAATAATCTCCAATAATTTAATGAATGTAACAGGAAAATCGGTTCTGCCGGAAAACCCCGAGCAATTGACTGATTTCGATTTAGATTCCAGATATATTTTCAAATTACAGAATCCATTTTCCACAAGGACTGTATTAAATAAAGTCGGAACCGATATTAATTTAGGCAGAGATTATTTCTTGTCAAAGAATATCCTATCCTTGCTGAAAAAAAATAAAAGCGTCTTCGGAGTTATAGGACTAAATCATGTCTTTTGCACAAAAGACATCTTTGAGGACTTCTTTAAAAAAAGGGGCACCAATTGATGCCCCTTGTCAGGTATCCCCCGATGGGTTACCTAATCATCATCGCAACTTGCCTCGCCCCAGCTTGTGCAGTCTTTCGACTGCTTCGAGGTTTCGATTTCAACTCCCGCCGGGAGCCTGAATGCGAAATCCAGGAAAAACGGCCTTTCCGACTGCTGCTCTACTAATTCCATACTTATCACCTCCTCTTATTTTATCGTACTAATAGTAGTTTAATCCTCGGATGATCTGGCGTCAAGAAGATCTCTGGGAAAATTCTATAAGCGTATCCGCAAATGCTTCAGAAATAGGTGCGCCCGTCATATGCTCGAGCCATGCCCATTGTCCATTCGGATTATCCTCTAAGAATACGATTCTTCCATCCGGGGTTATAACCATGTCAATGACGCTAAATGTCAGCTCAAAACTTTTTGAGAAAGCTACGAGCTTTTTATTAACATCCTCTCCCAGATCTATTTCTTTGTGAGGCATCTCTTTGAGCTTTCCCATGACGGCAGCTGTTCTGTAATCCGTCTTTCCTTCTTCCACTCCCTGCGAGTCTATCGTCACTGAAAATACTTTCTCGTCTACCACGACAGACCGTACATCAAAGCGCTTCGGTATATGCTCCTGTAAAAACATCGGACTAAATCTCATTCTTGCCAAATTTTCTTCCGTCATCATCTCTCTTGGGATCTTACTGGTATGCAATAACAGAGTTTCCCCGTTACTGAATCTGAACAGGCCTTTTCTAATTTTCTTGAAGATAACTTCTTCCTCTGCCTCTCTCCAAAATTCCTTGATTTCTGAGAGATTATTCGTTATGCAAGAAAGCGGAACTTCTAACCCCAGAGAAGCGGCTCTTTGCATTTGAATCATCTTGTTGAACTTCAATCTCTCGTTGATTTCCCATGGATTGATCACGGGGCATGTAAACATGGTAAAAGAGATGTTCATAGCCATCTCTGCTTCGTCAGCCATCCATGCCTGAAGCTCCGGATTCCCTAAATCATAATCCAGTTCAGGTTCGTGAATTCTTCTGTTCCACACCACGCCGACTTGGCTAAAAGGCAGCACACTATCAGGAAATTCGTATCTTCCCTGAAAATCTCCGCGTCCGCTAAGGTGCATTACGGCCTTTACCTTGCTATGGAATTCATTGGTATTGAACCTGACAAGATCTGCTCCTTTTGAAGAAAGCTGATCAATGACAAGTTTTGCACAATCGTCCTGCGAATGAGTGAGAATGAGTATCGTCTTTTCCATTTTTACCCCTCCTGATATTAAGTTTTGAAGTTTAAATCCTAACTATTAAATAACATACATTATACAAATGCACAAGGACATATGGCGGTTTTCCGATATGCTTGGGACTATACCCTATCTTCTCCGTAGTGACCCTATTATCCGATTATCTTCCCTTTTACGAATTCAACTGCTTCTTTGATTTTGGGAAATTCTGATTCTTCCAGTAGTGCTTGTTCAAAATCTTTTTTCAATACTTCTGTTTCATATGCGATCTGCAATGCACGAACGACATATTCCCTATTGAGAATACTTTTCGTGCCGTAACCCATTTTCGCCAATGCACTATTTTTGGAATATATAAGCAGCCCCTGAGGAATTGTGATTTTTGGCGCAAGAATGTGAATCAATTCGTGCCGTATCACATTTCTTTTTTCTTGCTTGTTACCGGGGCCAACTACTATATAGCCTACTCCTTTTACCTCAAGTCCGTATCCGCGCCAGTATGCATCTAATGGATTCGCAATTACTGTCAGCGTATGGATATTTTTAGGCGCAGACCCTACAAAATCCATAAACAGCTGGGCTTCTTTTTTAAAAATCGCCAATATTTCTTTCCCCTCTTTTTCCTGCGTAGCTCCATACTGGTTCCACAGTTTTTTTATCAATGGATCACGCCCGCATTCCTCAAGTATTTTTTGAATCCTTGTTTGCTTCGCAATCGATCCCTTCTTTAACATGTCAAACAAAATCCATCCCGGGTGATACTTACTTAATAAGTCTTTGCACTCCGGGTACTTCGCCTTCCAGTCTATTATTAAGAGTTGCTTTCGTATCTTTTTTCTCAACGGAGACATCCCCTTATCATTATTCTCATCATCATAGCCTATGGCGTTTAGCAAGCAAAACAACGCAAAAATATTTTTTGCGTTGTTTTGCTTTATTCTTATATCGTATTTAGACTTCTTCTGCATATATGAAAGATCCTCAACTCCCCATCTTCTCCGTAACCGCCTTATTATCTTGCGGGATTTCCACCGAGAAGGTGCTCCCTGCTCCTTCGCCTTCGGAGGATGCCCAGATTTTGCCGCCATGGGCTTCCACAATCTGTTTGGCGATGAAGAGGCCGAGGCCGGTGCCTTTGGTATCCTGAGCCAAGGCCGGATCACGCGCGAATTGGGTAAACATATTCGCAGCAAAGTCTTTTGAAATGCCCCTGCCCGAATCGGAAACCGCAAACAGCACTTTGCCGTCATTCAAGCTCACGCTTACCTTAACCCATCCGGCTTCGGTATATTTGACCGCATTGTCTATAAGGTTCTGAATGACCTGCGTGAACTTCTGAATATCCATGTTCAGCACTATCTCTTCCTGCGATGCCTCAAAGGTCAACGCAAGACCTTTGTCCTTTGCCAATGTTTCCAGATCGGCAACAATAGTGCGGATCGGCGGGACCACATTCAGCTCTTCGAACGAATAGACCATTCTTCCCTCCTCGATCTTTCGCATGTCGAGCAGGTTGTTTACCATGGCAAGCGTGCGGCTTGCCGCAGCGCCGATCTTTTTTGCGATCTCCACGATCTTGTCCTGTGGTACACCCGCCAATGTGCCGTCACCGATCAATGTGGCATAACCCTTGATGACCGCCATAGGCGATTTAACCTGATGCGCGGCAAACGAGAAGAACTCCGCCTTCAGTTTTTCCGTCTTCTTTAATTCTTCGTTTACCGCCTCGAGGTCTTCTGATAGTTTTTGCAGTTTTTCTTTTTGCTCGACTTCGCGGCGGACGCTGCGGATAACAAGTATACCGATTGCCAATATTGCGAAGAATATAACGGTCCTAAAAGCTATTTCCGTTGTATTTTTTGCAATAACCACTTCAACAAAAGACACCAGCGAAAGCAATAGTATGAAAATCTCCGTAGCAACAACCTTTATATTCAGTAGATTGTGCTTAATAATCGCATAGAATGTAAAGAATATGAGTGGAAATACAAACATGGCGCCATATTGAACAAACTGTGGCATATCCAAAAGAGCGGGCAATATAAAATTAAAAACTATGTGCAATAAGAATGTCGTAAAGAGTCCGGCAAGAATGTAGCGGAATTTTTGACTTTCTTCTTCTGAGGCACTCCTTGTTTTTCTTATAAACATCGCCACCCCGACTATAAGCAAAAATCCAATAAATGTGCCGAATAGTCCCACCCCCCAATCAAGTGCCACTCCCGATGCCCCTCCGCCTATATTTACCCCCTCAACTCCCACGAAGACGAACTCCGTTAATGTTGCGGCTGATACAACCAATAAGGCTGGAAATAGAAATATTTTATATTCTCTCGTAAATTCCTTAACATCTTCCGGAAATACATAAAAAAGCTGAAAAATAAAGTATGCATACCAAACTGCAAAGAACATCTGCGCCCGTAGTGCCCACAATATCCATTTCGCATCCGTTAACTGAAACGATACATAATTAAATACGCTCCATAGCGCCGCAGCCATTGAGAGGCCAAGAAATGTTCTGTTGGTAATACTTTTTCTATTGCTAAAAAAGATTACCCAGCCTAAAATCACAATACAGGCGACTATAATTCCTACCGACAAAAGATTGAAGTTCCCTAAAATATTCATTATCTTTATGGTTTTATGCTTTCGATCATATATGAGCCATTCTTAAAAAATGAGAGACGATTACCAGCCACGCTCCTGCCTCTTAACTCCTTTTTTGTATAGTCCCTTAGCCTCGAGAATACTGCGCCATTCATAAGTACCGGATATCCCCATGTGGCAATTGATTGTGGGATAAGTAGCCACCAGCTCCGATAATCGTCAAATTCGACTATATATTTTCCTATAATCGCAATAATTGTATCTAGCCGTTTCTTTTGCACATCTTGCAAATGATGCTTGAACTTCGCAAAACATACTACATCAAAAAATCCTTCTCCAAATTCCTTATCCAGCTCAAAGATATCGTTACTGCACAATATTACCCGTATATTTTTTTTATTATTTTCGAGGAGCCTATCTTTGGTTACGCGGCCTACTTCCTCGAGCTCTATATCTTCTTTAAATTGCGCAAGATTTTCTACCGCAAGTCTTTTTGCTATGATAGATTTATCTATTGCAACAAATGTTACATTTTTAGCTGATCCTTTTTTTAGCAATACTTCTATTATTTGTCTTTCCAGTTCCATTGCGCCTGCTCCTAAATTGACTACCAACCGCGGATTTTTATCATTAATGATCTGCACTAATTTCTTTTTAAGCGGCTCTATCATTCCTGGAATTTTTTTTCGCTCCATCTTGATCAAATTTTTGTGCAGATCTTCTTCCCATTCTTCCTTGGGGAAATCGCTCAACTCTAATATTTGTTCCTTGTCTATCTTGTTAGCCGAAAATAATAACCACCCGATATATCGCATAGGCGATTTGATCGCTTCAAAAAATTCAATATTCTTTTCTACCGCATAGCCGTTTAGGTCGGTTTTCAACTTTTTAAGCTCTGCGATTATCTCCTCTATTTTTTGCGCTCTTTTAATTTCCATACTGTTAGTTTTTCTCACACACTCCACCGTATATCAGGGCCCAATTTAAATGCACGCCCACTTGGCTTATCTGCCTTGCCGATGCGAAATACCATTGCGATCGTTTTATCGCCGATTCCTAAAATTTCCCTTGTTTCTTTATCTGCCCTCTTGATCAGCTCCTGATGCTCGGCGGATAATTCGCTTACATCCCCCGCTTTGATCCTTTGCGCAAGATACGCCACTGCGGTTACCGGCTGCAAGCTCAATCCCCTGTTTGTGAGCGTCAACCACATATGTTCCAACAGTCTTCCCGCTTGCATGAAATCTTTCGGTGCATCACTCTCCATAATAATGGCTCCAATCGCGGACGACGACGCATATACCTTTGCATTTTCTTTCGCGATGAATTTCGAGGCGCCGATCCTGTTTGCGCATTCAACAAATTTCCAACTCTTAAACCGCCTAAATGCAAATCGCTGCGGCGGTGCGAGTTCGAGCGTTTTTACATGCATGCCCGGTTTTCCTTTCTCTTCCTCATCGGTCCAGCGGATGATCGAGAACAAGAAATCATGAATATGCTTGTTTTCCAATAACAGCCGCTCGTTCAAGCTGACGATGGTCGCCAGCTTGTTCACATCTTCGCGATTATCTACCAGTCGTATCTCCGCGCCTCCTTCGCCTTTCATTCCTTCGATATACTCCTTTTCTTCCTCGGTCAATACATATGATTGATATATTTTTCGATTGGTTGCCCGTTCGCGAATCGCCTTAAATAGGCCTGTTTCTTTTTTCTCTACTGCCTTTTCTAAGCGGACCGTCGCAGTATGATCATTTCTCCCCACCTCAGGGAACAACACCATTTCCGCCTTATATCCAAAATGCGCCGCTGCGATAGCAATGTTTTCAATTAACGCACCATGCGCCAAAAAATCTCCCCTGTTTTTGAAATTAAACAAAGTAGCATCTCTGCCGACAAGATTATAAATATCGATCTCGTTTCCACGCACCTCAAACCGCCACGGCTGGGAATTATCCCCCGATGGTGCGTGCACCGCCTCTTCTATTATTTCCTTGATCAGTTTCTGCGAGATCATTACGGGTATTATACAGGATTTTTCACTTATGACATACATCTGAACCCTTGAGTTCAATATATCAGCGCAATGGCAGCATCGGATATACTGTCACCATATGCAAACATCATACACGCGCCTTACATCCTTTGAGCGCGAAGAAATCAGCCGCGGGGCGTGGACGGATGAATCATTCGCGTCCATCGCTCGCAGGATCGGTCGCCCGACGAGTACAGTTTCCCGAGAAGTCCATGCTCGCGTGAAATATGTCCGCTGCTACCGCGCGGAAACCGCGCAGCAGCGCGCAAAAGAATTGCGCGCGCAAGGACGCAGACCGAAGAAGTTGGACACGCATGTACATCTCAAACAGTATGTCTATACCGGATTGCGCCGCCAATGGTCTCCGGAAGAAATTGCAAAGCGGCTTGTCCTCGCGTATCCTCAAGACAAGACGATGCGCATTTCACACGAAACCATCTATCAACACTTGTATTGCCTTCCGCGTGGTGAATTGAAGACTGAATTGATGCGCAATCTCCGTCAGGAACGGAAGCTCCGCCAACCGCGCAAATATGCCCATGCAAAGCGCCAGCGGATACAAGATATCATCAGTATTTCCGAGCGTCCTGTCGAAGTTGCGGACCGCACCGTTCCCGGGCATTGGGAAGGTGATCTCATTGTCGGGAAGGATCATGCGAGCGCAATGGGGACGCTCGTGGAGCGTACCACGCGCCTGACGCTCCTCGTTCCGCTCCAGAAAAAGGATGCGCTCAGCGTATGTTTTAGGCAAGGACATTTGGCGGTTTTGCATGTCGGAATTCGTTAATGAATTCGTTCGGGCTTTTGCCCTGCAATCCGCAGTGGAGTAGATCGTTGTATTCAGTATTCCATACCCGTATCCGTTTGCGCAAATCTTCGAAGGAAACAAATGTGGCATCATTGTAAAATGTTTCCTGATCGCTTCGATGGGACCGTTCCACGGTCCCATTTTGTGCCGGCTTGCCCGGATCGATGAGATAGTGGATGATGTCGCGTTCCGCACAGAACCGATCGAGTGCATGCACAGTCTTGACCGTGCAATCGCTGCGATGAAATGTGCCTGTATATCGATTTGTGAACACGGTTCCATTGTCCGTCTTGATCGCTTTGATCGGATAGGGAAAGCGCCCTATGACCTCCCGGAGAAACCGGATCGAGTTGCTGTTGCTTTGTTCGTCATACACAGCCAGATGCCGCCAGCGCGAAGCGCAGTCGATGGCCGTATATTGGAAATACCGCTTGTTTGCTATTCTTCCCGGCACATACTTCACATCGATCTCTACGAGATCGCCCGGCTGCCGCTCCGCCCGGATGTATTTGTATGTGATCTTCTTTGTCCGATACTTCCGTACTAACCCCTCCTGCTTGAGGATCTTGCCGACGGTGCGGATGGGAACATCCGTTCCCGTCCGTTGCAAAAGCCAGTGCAGCTTCAGCGCGCAAAGCTTTTTCTCTTTACGCAATGCAATGACCGCCTCCTTGATATGGATCGGGGTTTCTTCCGGGTGGGTATGGGGCGTGGTGGATTTCGGGATCAACCCTTCCGCTCCGTGCTCCTTGTATGCTGCCACCCAGCGCTCCATGGAGCGCTGTCCGTGTGGGCATATCATTGCCGAGTCGACCAGCTTGATGCGCTTTTCTGCGATGGGGAGGACCCATCGCAGGCGCTCTTCTTGTACCGTTTTTGCCATGCTAATAGCCATATTCCGAGCATATCGGAAAACCGCCATATGTCCTTGCACATTACCC